>Ga0207417_1000001_pt1 | contig 1445940 bp, 1258 predicted proteins | sample MalvirmetagMSP82_FD_184225 | JGI IMG/M metagenome (GOLD analysis project Ga0207417, IMG submission 184225) | Marine viral communities from the Deep Pacific Ocean - MSP-82 (SPAdes) | ecosystem: Environmental > Aquatic > Marine > Oceanic | place: Pacific Ocean | collected 2011-04-19
CAAAGAAAATTTAATAATAGATAAAAAATTGAATCATATAATCCGTCAATTGAAAATGGATCTGATGGATAAATACTAAATAAAAGCAATGTAGATATGCCTACATAGACTGCAGCAAAAAGAAAAGTTTTTTTATTTATTGGATTAAAAGTGATATCAATGTGGCTAACGTCCCCGCGTTTAAGCGGCGAGTCTGGTTTAATTTATTAAAGTTTCGAACCCTAAACGAGTCCGCTTGAAACGTTTGTTATACTGCCGAGACTTTATACTTACCAGGTAAAGCAACGATTATTTCGATTGATGAATCTTCCATTGTGTAAGTATCAGTTAAACTAAGTTTAAGCTTTTTACCGTCTATTTTCTCAATTCCAACAGCGTAAACATTTGGATCATTAACTTCTGATATAGGAACTGATTTAATTAAACTATTTCCCTCTTCTAACTCTGCAATCCATTGGATGAACACAGTATTTTTGACATGTTCATAACCATATTGCTTTATTACAATTCGGTAGTGACCTGACTGTTCTGATGTTCCCCAACTGCCAAATGAGCGTACCTCAACAACTTCTGCAGGTATCGTAGAATCCTGAGCTTGAATTTGAAGCGAAACTAGCAAAATGAATGGGATTAAGAAAATAGTCTTAAACATGATTTAGGCAGTATAACGACCCGGCGTTTAAGCGGCGAGTCTGGTTAAAATTATTAAAGTTCCGAACCCTAACCGAGTCCGCTTGAAACGCTTGTTAGGCAACCGATTTATTATTTAAAGTTAAGATAAAATTGTAGCCAATAATACCGAAAGTTGCAGAGACTGTTTGAAATACAAAGACCAAACCACCAACCATTAAACCAACCATCCAATCTGTACTACGAACTTCTGGAGTTTCGCTTAAATACCAAATAATGTAGAAAACACTTAAACCAACTAAGATTCCGAAAACTTCTGATAAAACAATGGTGAAGATTGAAGACTCTTTTTTCGAATCTGATTTTTGAAGGATAAACATCCAGAGGATTCCAAGAATGAAAAAGAGGACAAATTGAAACTCTGAAAACGAAACAATCCAAGCCAACAGGGAAGAAGCTACAGCAAAAAATAAAAATGTGGTTTGCTTTGGATTCATTTTAGGTTGCCTAACGACCCGGCGTTTAAGCGGCGAGTCTGGTTTTAGTTATTAAAGTTTCGAACCCTAATCGAGTCCGTTTGAAACGCTTGTTATGTTGCTAGTTTATATCTCTGAAAAAATAATGTCAAACACTGTAGCTGGAGTTCCATCTAAATCCTTTTTTCTTTCTGGTACTGTTTTCTCAAGAAGAGGATTTGGAATAGTTTGAAAGCCAAAACGTTCAATGAATTCATCAATTATAGTTTTATTCTGCAAAATGTTATTAGAAAACCCTTCGGTTCTTGTGGCATTTTTTCTAAGTGTAATTCCTAAGACTCTTTTCTTCCCAATTATCCTAGACCAATAAAAATCTCCTAGTGAACTAATAAAAACCTCAACGATGTGGTCTGCATTTAACCAACGATTTTCACTAGTAAAATTCGTTGAATTCTCTATCATTTTAGAGGTTTTATCAAAGTAGAAAATAAGTTTGTTAGAGGCGCTGTAATTCATATCGTTATCTATATCAATTACAGTTTTGAAGTATTCTTCTCCACTTTTTTGGATGGATATAATCTTGTCTTCAAAACGAGATGAATAATCTATCTCATTTTTACATGCTCTCATTACAATTTCTTCTAAACTAGAATCCATTTAAGCAACATAACGACCCGGCGTTTAAGCGGCGAGCCTAGTACGTTAAGTTAAAGTTCCGGACCCTAACCGAGTCCGCTTGAAACGCTTGTTAGCGGTTAAATTCGATTTTCCAATCTGAACCCAAATGTGATTTATGGACACAGTTAAAACCTTTTTTTATTAATAATTTTTCCGATGCAGTATTGCCTTTTTTTACACCAGCTTTTAATCCATTCCATGATGTTTTGTTATTACAATACTCAATTAACTCACTTAAAAATTCACTAGCAATACCTTTACTCCTGAATTCTGGTGCGACAATAATCTCAAATTCTCCCATTCCATCATTGGACTTGCGAACGTGTATAATGGCGGCAACATCAGAATTTAACTTTTTAAGCAACCAGAATTCATTTTCTGTTGGTTCAATGTCTTGTGGTTTATCAGGTTTATGATAATTTAAAAATATAGGGGGATGGTTCGAATGGTCTTCAATTAACTTACAAATTGCGGAGTGATGTTTTTGAGTTACTACTTCCATTGTGTTCAGACCGCTAACGACCCTGCGTTTAAGCGGCGAGCCGAGTTATTAAAATTAAAGTTCGGGACTTCGTCCGAGTCCGCTTGAAACGCTTGTTAGTGCACTTTTAATTATCTAATAAATTTTGAAATGGTATTTAGAATAAAACGAACTGGAGCTTTTAGGAATTCATTATTATCTAAGAAGTGTGCCATATGAGGGCCTTGATTGTAATACCATTTGATAAATTTTTGACCAAATCTATATTTAGATAAAAAATTATCTCTATATAACCGAAGAGTAACTACTGTGACATGATCAGGGTCTTCAAAAGCTGAAGTAGCAACAAAGCATTTATATTTATATTCAACACCAACTTCTTTTTTCCCAACAGATTTAAAACTATCTCCACTTCGCTTAAATAGTTCCACGTCTTTGATGTTTACTGTTTTATAGTTGTACATATATGAAGTCTTACCCTTGCCATTAGGTGATATTACAGGCGTTTCTCTAATTTTAGTGTCCTGAGCATATCCTTTTTTATCAAGTATTATATATTTGGTTTTTACGTATATGTCATAATTCGAAGTGTTCACAAATCTAACTTCAGCTAACCTTGACGAGGCATCAATTGTTTTTTTTACTTTAAATTGAATGTCACCAATTGAAAATTCCATAATTTATTTTTCGTTTAAAACTTAAGATTTAAAATGTGCACTAACATAATATTATCCAAACAAGGATTTTCCCAGTTTGTCCCGATAAAATCTAAAAATTGACTCTAAAATACTAGTAAACAAGGAAGTTAGGATTTTATCATGATAAAAATGGTTTCTAAAATTCCCGAATAAATCTCAAATTCGCTCAAACCTACCAATCAACTCTACTGCATTAATAGCACTTTGTATCACCAAAGGAATGCCACCGCCGGGATGGGTGGAGCCACCTACAAAGTACAAACCTTCAATTTCGCGGGACTTGTTTCTGGGTCGGAGGAAAGCCGAGAATTTGTCGTTGGAGGAAGTGCCGTAAATACTGCCTTTGTTAGATAAGTATTGATCGTAGAAATCCTGAGGATTAATTTCTTTGCGGTAGGTGATATGCTCCGAAAGATTGTTCAAACCACGATTCTGTAATTCCCTTATCACCTTATCCCCATATTCACTATCACTCCAATCATAAGAATCACTCAAATAAGGAGCATTCACCAACACAAATAAATTAGAACTCCCTTCAGGAGCGTGATCTTTATCAGTGAAAGAAGTATTGGCGATGTAGATGCTCGGTTCGTCGGGCATGATCTTATCTTCAAAGATCTGTTTGAATTCCAATTCATAATCAGCAGAAAAGAAAATGTTGTGATGAATAAGCTGCTCGTATTGTTTGTCAATGCCCAATAACATCACAAATCCCGAACAGGAGGGTTCTAAATCTTGTTGTTTTTCTTTTCGTTTGGCTGAAATACTGAACTCATCGATCAAATTCAGAATGGTTTCCGAAGCATCACTGTTGGCAACCACAAGATCGCACTCTAACAACTCTCCGGATTCAGTTTCCACTCCTTTAATTTTCCCTTCCAGAATATGAATGCAGTCTACTTTTGCATTGTATTCAATAGAAGCACCCAATGAGATCGCCAGATCACGTAAACATTCTGCAACTCTGTATAATCCGCTTTTGATGTAATAGCCGCCTTCATTCAGTTCGATATGGGGAATCACATTCAGCGTAGCCGGTGCCTGATAGGGAGAAGATCCGTTGTAGGTAGTAAAGCGTTTAAAGAACTGTTGCAGGTATGGAGATTCGAAATAGGAGTCGACTCGTTTACTGACCGTTGCAAAGGCATCGATTCCGAAAAAAGAAAACAGATTTAGGTTTTTCAGATCCGAAAAGTTGTATAGTGGATTCAGTATAAATGCATTTCGGGTCTTTTTATCCAGCGACTCAGCGTATTCCAAAAATTTGATGTAGTATTTCTCATCATCAGGAGCCATTCTGCGGATCTCTCTCAACATCTGCGCACGATCGCTGTAATTATCGAATTGCATACCATCCCGAAAGAAATACCGACAGTTTATGTCCAGAGGAACAATTTCAAGTTCTTTGGAAAGAGAAGTGCCACATTCCTGCAGCAATCCGTCCAGAATATAAGGCATGGTAAACAGGGAAGGACCGGTATCGAAACGAAATCCATCCGCTTCGATCTCATTCATCTTGCCGCCCACGCTATCATTCTTTTCCAGAATGGTTACAGAATGACCTTGTTTGGCAAGCAAACAACCTGCGGATAATCCTCCGATTCCCGCTCCGATAATGATTATATTCATGCAATTAAAAATTTAATGGTGATGGATTGCGATCTGCCCATGCAAATGATAATGTGGATATTTTTGATGTACGAACAGCCGTAACGGCGGACAGCCATCTGCCCGTGACGGTAGGGGCGGATGGCTATCCGCCCGCCCTTGAACAAGAAACACATTTATATTTCAAAATAGGAATGAAAAATAAATTCTCTGAAGAAAGTATTGATTTCATAAAAGATCATATCAATGATGATCCGGCTGAGATTATGCTTCAGTCGCGGAAGTTTCCGGAGCTGCCGATGAGAGACATTGTGGTTCAGATCGCATCCCGACAAAAAGCGAAGAATAAATTACCGGAATGGTTTGGTAATTATGACCTGATATTACCTCCTAAACAAAATCTGGAACAGGCTTCTTCAGAGATCACGGCAAAGTTTAAAGCTCGTTTTGTGGAAGGAGATTCGCTTATTGATCTGACCGGAGGAACTGGAGTTGATACTTTTTATCTGTCGCAAAAAATGAGGTCGACGGTTTATGTAGAACCGAATGAAGAACTTTGTGCAGTGTCAAAACACAATTTTGAAGTTCTTGGGGCAAATATTAAAGTTCAAAACTCTACAGCTGAAGACATACTCAATCATAACCTTGTTCAGGCTGATTGGATATTTATAGATCCATCTAGACGTGATGATGCGCAAAACAGAGTGTATGCTCTGGAAGATTGTATGCCAAATGTGATTGAGTTGGAAGAACAGTTATTGAATTCCGCCAAGAATGTGTTGATCAAAGCATCGCCAATGCTGGATATCAAGAAAACTATACAGCAGTTTAGTTCTTGTTATAAGGTACAGGTTGTAGCTGTAGATAATGAAGTGAAGGAGCTGTTGATCTATCTGAATAAAGAATTTTCAGGTGAAGCTGATATTGTAGCCTGGAATATTTCAGATAAAAGGGAAGAGGAACAATTTTCATTCAAATATTCAACGGAAGAATCTAGTGACTTTGATATAGAAGGGCCTCAAAAATTTCTATATGAACCGAATGCAGCCTTAATGAAAGCAGGTGCTTATAAATTGATCGGTTCTAAATTTGATGTTAAGAAAGTACATCCAAATACACATTTATATACTTCTGATGATCTTTCAGAAAATTTTCCGGGAAAGAAATTACTGATCAAAGAAGTGTTTAGTCCGGCTAAGAAGGAAATCAAAAAAAGAATTAAGAATGGCACTGTTAATGTGATAGTTAGGAATTACCCGATGGGAGCAAACGAAATCAAAAAGAAATTCGGGCTAAAAGATGGGGGAGATGACTTCCTGATATTTTGTGAGACTGAATCAGTAGGTTTAAGAGCAATTTGGTGTGAGAGGGTTTAGTTCGTCCAAGCGAGACGCTTGAACCAAGAACTAGAAAGGTTAATTTAAAATATTACAACGCATCGATGGCTTCATCCATCCAGCTTAATCGATCAGATATCCAATCTTTAAGGTAGTTGACCTCATCGTTGTAAGTGTCACCCACAAAGTTATTTGGGTGAACATCGGAACCAAGTATATCCCAGGTTGTAAAGTTTCTTTCAGCAGCTCCAGTTTCATTAAGTAGAGTTGAGTAATTATCTATCATCATATTTAGATTATTCAACGATAAATCGTCGTTACGGAGCTTGGTCCATCGATCTTTAAGTTGACCTACAAATGCAGGGTCTTCAAGAAATCTGCTCCACCAAAATGGAACTTGCTGATCATGATTTCCGCATCTTTCATTAAATTTATAAGCCCAGACATTTGTTTCTCCGGCACTGCAGTAGTCAACATTTCCCAGAGAATAATTAAAGTCCCAAACCGGCCCCATATTTAACTTTCCATTTTTATCCTTAGTTAAATACGTGCTTAAACGGTATGCATCTACATTATTAGTGAGTTCATTTAAAAGAAAGAAATCTATAAAACTGGAAACATTAATGAATGAAAGATATCCGGTTACCGGGTCAGTAAAATTCTGTGATGCTAAAGCGCTTTCAAATCCATTTACGTAGTTTTGGATATAATTTTTTTGTTGATCTGTGATCTCATCAGCGCCCGGTTCTTCATATACAAAAGTAACTTGTTGTCCACTTTCAGCAAAAGGAGGCGGGTAATTCGAAGTAAAGGAGTCATTTGTTTTTTCTTCGTCATCTCTGTCGATTTGCAAAATATATCCTCCTGTCAGGTCCTCACCTGAGTTCTCATCCGGATTTAATTTACTGATATCAATACGGTTTTCATCTCTTTTTAGCTTTTCAGAAAGCACATAAACTCCCTGATAATCATCATTTAGATTGAATTCTACTAGTAAACTTCTACTCGCGTAGTGCCCCATTTCTCTGAATAGATCATACACGAATATATTTCTAATCAGAGTTTTGTCGCTATAAGGCCCGTTTAACACCCAGTCTTCTTCGGCAGGCAAACCCAATAGAGCAACGTCCACATCTAAATTTACATTATCAGCGTCTCTGGTTTCAAAGCTATAGGATTTTTTTGGGAAATTCTGAGAACTGGAGCCGCGAGATTCAATGGCAATATTGCCTTCAAAATTGACCTCATTATCAATAGAGATTGATAAAATGCCATTAATTTTAGGGTTATTAGGTATGGGATTTCCAAAAGTATTTAGATTGAAAATAGGGAGAACATCTTGTGGAATTATTTCTCCTTTATCATTATTTGTATTGCAACTTAAAACAGTTATTGAAATTAGTATTAAGGCAAATTGAAAAAGCTTTTTGGTCATCATATACTTCTTATCTGCATTATGAATTCTATCTGTATAAATGTGAGAACTATAATGCATTTTACTCATAATATCTGATGATTTCTCCATTTCGGTTTCGTTTACTCGCTTGTATACTTGTTTTATCTTAATCGAAGTTTAGCTACTGCTTCAACATGATACGTTTGAGGAAACATATCAACGGGTTGCACTTCAATTATTTCATAAACTTCATCTAATTCTTTTAAATCTCTTGCCATTGTTGAGCTGTCACAGCTCACATATACCAATTTGGGTACTTTTAGTTCTTTAAGTCTTTTAACTACGTCTGGGTGCATTCCTGCACGTGGAGGGTCTGTAATCAACACATCAGGAGCACCAAATGTATTCACCATTTCTTCAGTGAATACATCTTTCATATCACCTTTAATAAAAGAAACATTATCTACATTATTTTCTTTGGCGTTGAATTTTGCGTTTTCAACAGCTACTTCAACAAGTTCTATACCTAAGACTTTCTCTGCCTTTTGGCTCATAAATAAACTTAATGTTCCAACTCCGCAATACAGATCGTAGACTATTTCTCCATCCTGCAGATCGGCGTATTCTCTTGCCACTTCGTAAAGTCGTTCAGCTTGAGCTGTATTTGTTTGGAAGAATGCATTAGGGTGAATTTTAAAAGTATGATTACCAATTTTATCAACTATAAAACCGGGACCAAAAATTACTTTTTCAATTCTACCGATGGAAGTAGGGCTTTTTGTGTCGTTGATGTTATTGACAATGGTTGTGATGATCGGAAATTGCTCAAGTAACTCATCGGATAGTTTCTTAATTAGTTCCTCATCATCCTGATATGTAACCAAATTTACCATAAAATCATCAGTGTGATAAGAGTTCCTGATCATCAAATGGCGCATAAAACCCTCGTGTTTCATCGCGTCGAAAGGAGGGATGTCATGCTTGACGCAATAATTTCGAACAAAATCTAATATCTCAAACGATTCTTTACGTTGTAAATGGCATTCGTTCAAATTAAGGATCTTATCAAACCTTCCTGGAGCGTGCATCCCGGCTGCAAAACCTGAATCGTCAACAAATTCATCTTTATTAATTTCATCCTGAGTAAGCCAGCGTCTATTCGCAAAACTATATTCCATTTTGTTACGATAATAGAACTCAGATTCACTTCCCATAGCAGGATGAATTATCGTGTCTGTTAAACCACCTAGTCTTCTTATATGATCTGCTACTTGTTGGCCTTTGTATTCCAGTTGCTTGGCATAAGGAACGTGTTGCCAGCTACAGCCGCCACAAACGTTGGCGTGTTGGCATTTTGGTGTAATGCGGTCTTTACTGGGTTCTAAAACTTCTAAAAGCTTAGCCTCTCTGTAATTTTTCTTCTTTTTTATGATGCGCGCTTTAACTACATCACCGGGAGCTGTTCCATAAACGAATACAGCTAAACCATCAACTTTGGCTACTCCTTTCCCTCTAAAAGCCGCACTTTCAATTTCCAGGGTGACTTCTTCGCCTTTTTTAAGAGCCATGTTTATTCTTCAGAATTATTTTCGTAGTAAGTATCAAATTGAATTTGGAGTGCCTTTTCCTGCCCGGCAACTTCTTCAATAATGAAGGTAGCTTGTTCCAATTGTCTTAGAGCTATATTGGTAAGAGATTGAAGAAATTTAACTGCTATTTGGGGATGTCGATCTCTTAGAACCTCAAAATCAGGCTGAAAAAAGCCTAAAAGTTGGCAATCGGTTACACATTGAGCAGTAGCTTTTCGTCTTAAATTATAACCAATAGAAAGTGCACCGAAACTGTCAGGAGCATCTAGTATAAATTTGTTAGTACTATCAGAATGATCGTTACCCGGATTGGCGTCTAGCATTAATTCGATCTTGCCATCCTGTATAAAATACATTCCTGTTCCAGGATCATTTCTGTAGAATACGTATTCGCCTTCTTTATAGTCTCTTTTATGGCAGAGTTGAAGAAATTCATACCGTTCAGGAGATGATAAATTCTTTAGAAATTTGGAGCCAAATACGATGCTCAATTGTTGCTTAATATTTGTGATTTTTCCCATATCTAAATAACGTTAAAAAGAATGACCGATACCAAAACTAAAGTACAATTTTTTGTTGTTGAACCAACCAACTTCCAAATCATGAGCCCTGAAAGTAAAATCAAACCGTGCTACAATATATTGCCAATCTAAACGCAGTCCTAAACCACTTCCTACAGCTATTTGATTATAGAAATCATTAAATTTAAAACGACCATCTTCCAGTTCTGAATCGTCAGCGGCATCATTTTTTGGACCGTACCAGATGTTTCCGGCATCAACGTACCATGCGGCATGCCAGTTTGCTCCAATCAGATCACGAATAAAAATTTGTCTTGCTTCCGTAAATGCGGCGAGCTTAATTTCTCCACCGTTAATACGTACATCTTCAGATCTAATGGTACCAGGCCCAAGTTGAAAAGGTCCCCAACCTCTGATATCATTACTGCCGCCCGCAAAAAATCGTCTGTTTAACGGAATGGTTGTACTGTTTCCATAAGGATGAGCTATACCACCATACAAGCGCCAGGCAAATACGGCAGAATTAGAGATCGGAATATATTTTCGATAATCAACTGTGGCTTTAACATATCTGCTGTAGCTGAGTTCATTTTCACTCACTTTAAAAAGGGAGGGGAGGTTTTGCTCCAAAGTATCAGGAGTTATTACGTATTTATCTAGCAGGTACGGTATATTTCCACCGGTTGATAATGAGTATTCACTGAAATAACCTCTGTTTCGTTTAATAAGATCTGTATTTTGGCTTCTGAATGTATATCTGACGACTGAAGATATTTGAGGTCGAAAATCTTCCAATATTCTAGTCAATTCTATGGGGTCAACAATGGTTCCGTCGTTTAATGTGTCCGAACCAAAATCATTTCTCAGGTTATTGATAAATTCATCGGTAGGGGAAGGATCTACGATGTCTAACTCAATGAGATCCAAAAAACTTGAAAACCTTGTATTGTGTTGTACTTCGTACCGTAAATTAAACTGAACGTCACTATTGATATCAAAGAATAATTGATCTGAGCGGCTGTAAGAAAGTGAATATCTTGTTAACCCACTGGTAAAGAAACGGGTGTTATCAAGGAATGCAAAAGGGAAATTCAACCGTGGTACCGTATAATCTCCTCTTAACTCATAACTCCTGAAAATGGAAGATTGAGTAGAAGTATCAGCAATTTCTTCAAGTACACTATTGCTCACAAATTCAAAACTAACATTTGCTGATAAGGTGAAATTTTCTGCTTTACCGAACGCATTATTATTAGTGTAATCAACACCTAACCCTGTACCAAAACCATATCTTTTCATTCCGAAGATCTCTGCTCCAACACTATGCTTTGTAATGGATTGCAAGCTTATGTATGTTGGAATTGTTGGTTTAGTGAAGTCAGGTTGACTGGCTGTTTGGTTTTGCCCAAATCTTCGAATAAAAAGCATTCCAAGATTTTGATATTCCCGAATCGAATTCAAATACAGTTCATGATTATAGATCTCACCTGGTTTAAATAATATCTGATCTGTTAATAGAGAGAATTTAGTTTGAGTAGAGGGTTCTTTCCTTAGATAAATTTTTGAAGAGTCTGTTACCTCTTCTACGGAGGAAACCGTATCAATTTGAGTGTAATTTTCCGGGGCTATTCCATCCGCTAAATCAATATGAACATCTCCAAATCGATAGATCTTACCCGGATTAATTCTGAATTGAACATCAAGCTGTCTTTGGTTAGTTTTTTGAGCTTTAACTAAAGCTATTACAGAGTCTTTTTGAATAGATGCATAGCCATTGTTCTTTAAGAAAGTAATAATCCTTTGTTGCTCAGTACTAAGCTCCTGAGAATTATATTGTCTGTTTACTGAATAGGTTGAATCGTTAATTCTTGCTCTTGTTAGCGGACTATTCCGCATAAAGGCGATTCTGTTTTTTTCTGTTCCAAGAAAGGGGAGCCCGCTATAAGAAATAGTTTCAATTTTTGAAGGAATTCCTTCTTCCACAATAAATGAAACCTCAACCTTATCTGTTTTGTACTCTACAATGGTGGTATCAACCTGAACACTTAAATAACCTAGTGATTCATAATAGAGGCGGATTCTTTCCATATCATTGGAAACCACAGAACGGTCTAGATAAATGGGATCTTCACCAAATCGCCCGTTGCTAAGTTCCCAAAAATAATACCAGGGCGTAAAACGAGGAATACCAAGAAATTCCCTGTTTGTTCGAGTCCTGATCAAAGTTTCAAGAGTTCTGTCTTTCACATTTTTATTACCGGAAAACCTGATCCTTCGTACAACATTTTCTGAAGTACTGTCAGAATTAACAGTAGAATTTTGTGCAAACAGATTTACCTGTACGGCACTCGATAAAAGCACCGTAAATAAGAAGGCTACGGTAATAAATGATATTGTAGAAAAGTGTTTTCTCAAGAGTGGAGGTTATGCCTGATCACATAACCAATCTATATTAGGTGCTAAACGTCATCATAATCAAAACCTTCATCTTCCTCATTGTGGAAGAAATCTTCTTTTTGAATGTAATCAGGCCAAATATCCTCTATATTTTCATATATGGTATTCTCACCTTCATCCAACTCTTCCAACTCTTCCAGGTTTATTATAACCTGAGATGGAAGTCCGTTTCTTTCAGCCCATTCTATTAGTTCTTCTCTGTTTGCCGGAAATGGGGCTTCATCCAATGCTGCTGCTAATTCTACTGTCCAAATCATAAATAAATAATTGTGTTAATTAAGTGAGTGAATGATACAATTCTACTAGAATTTTCCAAGTATCGTTCCAAATAATTTTTGATCTTAAATCGTGCCGAAAATATTGTTATCTTAGCACAATTACATCAACTAAATCCAAAGAGGATTATTTTTTATGGGAAGTTTTGGAACAACCGAAATTATTATCATAGCTATTATCGTTTTAGTGCTTTTTGGTGCTAAAAGAATTCCCGAATTAGCAAAAGGATTAGGTCAAGGAATTAAAGAGTTTAGAAAAGCATCAAGCGATATCAAAAAGGAAATTGAAGAAAGTTCTCGGGATATTGATGATGCCGTAAATTCAGAAGAAACAAAATCTAACTCAAAATAATAGAAGATTGTCAACATACAGCATCGCTGAGATAAGAGAACAAATTCTCAACGAAAACCTCTCTCTGAAAGACATAGTTAAAAGCTACATTGCCAAAATTGAAGAGCAAAATTCTGAGGTAAATGCATTTATCTCAACTTATTTTGAAGAGGCTCTTTCAGAAGCAGAAAACATTGAAAAGAAGATAAAAAACGGAACAGCCGGCTCTCTCGCAGGCGCCGTTTTGGGTATAAAAGATCTTATCTGTGAGCGCGATCGCGTAGCAACGTGCGCTTCTGAAATTTTAGGAGATTTTGAGAGTGTCTACGATGCTACAGTTATTGAACGTTTAAAAGCCGAAGACGCTATTCTTATCGGCCGTACCAATATGGATGAATTTGCTATGGGTTCTGCAAACCAGTTCAGCAGATACGGCGTTGTAAAAAACCCGGTTGATACTTCTAAGGTGTCAGGTGGTTCTTCAGGTGGAAGTGCAGCTGCTGTTGCAGCAAATATGGTCACTGCAACTTTGGGATCTGATACCGGTGGTTCAATTAGGCAACCTGCTGCGTTCTGCGGAGTTGTGGGTGTTAAACCTACTTATGGAAGAGTTTCAAGATGGGGGCTTATCGCTTTTGCTTCTTCTTTTGATTGCATAGGACCTTTTGCAAATAATGTGGAAGACGCTGCTAAAGTTCTTGAAGCAATTTCAGGCTTCGATGAAAAAGATAATACATCGGCAAATATCCCGGTTCAGAATTATTCTGATGAACTAAAAGAACCTAAACAAAATATTAAAATTGGAATCCCGGAAGAATATTTTGGTGAAGGCTTGGACCCTGAGATTTCTAAAAACATTAACGAAACGCTTAAAAAGTTAGAAGCAAACGGTGCAGAGTTAATTCCTATAAGTTTACCTCATACTAAATATGGTATTGCTACCTATTATGTACTTGCTACAGCTGAAGCATCGAGTAACTTGGCTCGATTTGATGGTATCAGATATGGTCATAGAACAGAAAAAGCTGCCGTAATAGAAGAACTGAAAGATGAGGAAGCTCGGTTAAGATCAGAATACAAAGATAATGAAGCAGAATTAGAAATTGCGTTATCAAAAATGGATAGTGCACTAATAAAGTTATACAAAAAGTCCAGAACCGAGGGTTTTGGCACAGAAGTCAAGCGGCGAATTATGTTGGGAACTTATGTACTGAGTTCAGGATATTATGATGCGTATTATGCCAAAGCTCAAAAAGTTCGTCGATTAATTCAGGAAGACTTTAAAAAAGCATTTGAAAAAGTTGATGTTATCGCAGGTCCTACAACACCAACAACCGCTTTTGATCAGGGTGCTAAATTAGATGATCCGGTTCAAATGTATTTGAATGACATCTATACTACTTCAGCAAACCTGGCAGGAATTTGTGGTATTAGTGTGCCTTCAGGTAAGCATTCAAACGGTTTACCGATTGGAATTCAATTTCAGGCCGATTCATTTCAGGAGTCTAAAATATTAAATGCCGGAAGACTCGTTGAACTTTTGGATAAATAGAATATTTAATTTCTGAAAGCTACCAATATGAACCGAATACATGGAAAAAATATTGTTATTACAGGAGCTACATCAGGTATAGGTAAGGCAACGGCTCTGCAATTCGGTGAACTTGGCGCTAACTTATTTTTAACAGGTAGAAGAAACGAACGTTTAAATGAAATTAAAAAGCTGTTAACAGATAAGCACACTGATATTTCAGTTCATACATATTGTTTTGATATAACAAATAGAAGCGCATGCGTAGAATTTGTTAATTCGCTCCAGAACGATGTCGATATTTTAATCAATAATGCGGGCTTAGCTCTTGGAACGGATGCAGTATACGAACTGAGTGATGAAGATACTGATCAGATGTTCGATGTTAATGTTAAAGGACTTCTCACACTTACCAGATTGATTTCACCTCGAATGAAAGCAAGAAATCAAGGTCATATTATTAACATAGGGTCTACTGCCGGGCATGAAGCTTATGCAGGTGGAGCGGTGTATTGTGCTACAAAGCATGCAGTTAAGGCAATCAGTGAATCTACCAAGAAAGATCTTCATGGAACAAATATACGTGTAAGCATCGTGTCACCCGGAATGGTAGAGACGGAATTTAGCAACGTGCGCTTTAAAGGAGATGACCAAAAGGCTGCTTCCGTATATAAAGGCTTTACACCGTTGACCGCAAATGATATAGCTGAAATAATCGTTTTCGTTGCAAACAGACCTGAACATGTAAATATCATGGATTCTATCATTTATCCGGTTTCTCAATCTTCACCAACAATGATCTATAGAGATGAATAAATTACTTATAATTTTTAGTGTAGTTTTCTTTGCTACCGCTTGTAACAACGGACCGGGGTTACAATTTTCTGAAAAGGGAAGGAGAGTTCCTGAATTTTCATCAGATTCCGCTTATAAATTCATTGAAAAACAGGTGAATTATGGACCAAGAGTACCAAATACATATGGTCATGTAAAAACAAAGGAGTTTTTGGCAAGTAAACTCAAGGAATACGCAGGATCTCAATCCGTTTTCATTCAGCAATTTTCCGAAGAAGGTTACAACGAGACTTTAGAAATGGCGAACATAATTGCTGCATTTAATACCTCATCCATTGATAGAATTATGTTATGTGCTCACTGGGATACTCGTCCAAGAGCCGATCAGGATACCAGCCGTACCGGAGAATATATTGCAGGAGCTGATGATGGAGGCAGCGGAGTTGGAGTTTTACTTGAGCTAGCACGAATATTTTCCGAAAATCCTCCTCCAATAGGAGTTGATATTGTTTTATTTGATGGAGAAGATTATGGTACTTCAGGTGATTTGGAAAAATACTTTCTTGGATCAAGACATTGGTCTTTAAATCCTCCCGTCCCGGGTTATAATCCGAGATTTGGCATTCTTTTGGATATGGTAGGAGCTGAAAGAGCGGTTTTTCCGAAAGAAACTTATTCAATTAGTTATGCTCCAAACCTTGTAAATGAAGTGTGGGGGATTGCAGAAAGTAAAGGGTATTCTGATATTTTTCTTGATCAACGAGGAGCAGGTGTTTTAGACGATCATTTCATCGTATATGAAAATACTAATATTCCTGTAATAGATATTATCAACCATACCGTAGGACTTGATGGTAATATTGAATTTGCTCCTCATTGGCATACCCACAACGACGATCTCCCGATAATTGATAAAAGCACATTGCAAGCAGTAGGTGACGTGCTTCTGGAACTCATTTATAATCGGATTTAATTAATGGATTATATTCGATTACATTTTACACTTTCAGATAATGATCATGATACTATAATAGCAGAACTATTTGAGGTTGGATTTGAAGGATTTGAACAGGAGGAAAATAAACTCATTGCTTCAATTCCGGCAGAAAAATTTGTTCAAAATGTTGAGCTTTTCGTTGAACAATTATTGTCCACTCTTGAGGGTGCTCAAATTCTGAATAAAGAGCTAATTAAACCACAGAATTGGAATGAAAAGTGGGAGAGTTCTATTGAACCTCAAACTATTGGTACTTTTTATGTGAGACCAACATGGGGTAAAGAACTTGACAGTGATTCAGAATTAAAAGAATTACTTATTGATCCAAAAATGGCATTTGGAACAGGATACCATGCTACCACACGGTTAATACTAAGTTGGCTAGACGAGATTGTAGAAGAAAAAGATCACGTTTTAGATGCAGGAACCGGAACTGGAATTTTAGGAATTGCGGCTTTAAAACTAGGAGCTGAATCGGTTTTTGGATTCGATATTGATGAGTGGAGTGAAGATAACTGCCACGAGAATATTACTTTAAACAATGTAGATGGTTTTGATGTTAAACTTGGTTCTACAGAAGTAATTCCCTCTGGAAGTATTTTTGACTTGATCCTCGCAAATATTAACAGGAATGCTTTGATAAAATTAATCCCTGAATTGCTTTCCTACTTAAGAAACGATGGTACATTATTGCTTTCAGGATTATTAGAAGATGATGAACAAACTATATTGAATTTAGAATCGGTTAAAAGTTTAAAACACCTTGAAACCAGACAAAATGGAGAGTGGATAGCAATTCTACTAAAAAAATGAAAGCAGCTATAGATATAGGTACAAACACGGTTTTATTGCTCGTTGCAGAAATTACCGAAACAGGTTTAAAGGTAGTGCACGAAGAACAAAGAATGCCCCGACTAGGAAAAGGTGTTGATTTGAATAAAACTCTTTCCATTAATAGCATTCATAGAGTAGTTTCTTCACTTAAGGAGTATAAAAACATTTTAGAAACACAATACAATGATGTGTCTGAAATAGTTGTTACAGCCACAAGTGCAGTTCGTGATGCGTCGAATAAAAATGAATTCATCTCAACAATTAAGAAAGAGACCGGATTTGATGTTCAATTACTTTCAGGTGAAGAGGAAGCACAATGTACTTTTGAAGGAGCGATGTCAGTATTGGGAAATGAATCAGAAGGCGATGTTTTTGTTCTAGATATTGGTGGTGGCAGTACTGAAATTGCCCTTGGCAGAAATGGTGAGCTTATAGATTCATATTCTTTTGATATGGGCTGTGTGAGGTTTACTGAACGCTTTTTAGTTGAGGACCCACCTTATCAAGAGCAAATTCGAGAATGTAGAGATGCTGTAGAAAGTATGTTGGGTTCTAAGAAGTTTAAATTCAAGAAAAATGTTAAAACAATAGGCGTGGCAGGTACTCTCACTTCATTGGCGGCTATTGATTTGCAAATTGATGAGTATGATCCTGAACACATGAACGGGCACTTAATAGTAAGTGAAAAACTAAGAAAAGGTATTGAAATTTTTAGCTTGCATACTCATGAACAATTGCTTGAATTAAGTCCAAAGGTTTTAAAAGGACGTGAGGACATTTTTCTTGCAGGTTTACTAATATTGGAAGGTTTTCTAAATTATTTCGATTTAAAAGAGATCATTGTTTCAACTGGTGGTATCCGCCATGGTGCACTTTTAGATTCCGTGAAAAAATCATAATTATATTTAAAAAATCGATTTTCATTTACGCTAAGCTTTGTATTTTAGCTTTGCACAAAATCAGATAATGTCAGATACGAATACAGAAACAAATTCATCACCCAGAGAAAATGCCTCTGCAAGTAGCCTTGAAGACGACGGCTTTGTAGTAAGAGCCCTAAAAGGTGATGAGTCAGCTTATAAAGATCTGATGAACAAATATGATCGCCCGATTTATTTTCATGTTAGGAAAATGATCAAGGAAAAAGAGCTGGTTGAAGATCTTGTGCAGGAAGTATTCATGAAGGCATTCAAGAACCTTTCCACTTATAGTAACGAGTACGCATTTTCCACTTGGTTATATAGGATAGCTACAAACCATACTATTGACTATTTAAGAAAAAAGAAGCTCCAAACACTTTCCATAAACGATCCATACAAAACAAAGGATGGTGAGTTAGAGATACAACTTCCCGATGAAACTTACGCCACTGATAAAGCAGTGATGAAAAAGGAAAGGAAGAAAATAGTTCAGGATGCCATCGACAATCTTCCTGAAAAGTACCGAGCAGTTATTCAGTTACGTCATATGGATGAACTTTCATACGATGAAATAGCAGATGAACTTGATTTACCTCTCGGGACTGTAAAAGCACATATATTCAGAGCCAGAGAGTTGTTGTACAAAGCTTTGATCGATAAAAAGGGTAGTTTTTAGATCTGAATCTACTTTAAATTTTTGTATACAACTTGAGCATTCATTTTAAATTTCTCAAATTTTGCTCTTCGGATTGCACTCCCTTCGAATAATTCATCGTATTGAGGATTGTCAAGTTCCTTCCAAAAATCTATATCTTGGTTTAAGAGCTTTTCTCTGGGTGAAAGATCAGCCATTTTAGTAACAGAAGCTTCGTTATTCCAAGGGCAAACATCCTGACAAATATCACAACCATACATCCATTCACCGAGAGAAGATTGTAATTCTGCAGGAATTTGTTCTTTTAGCTCTATAGTAAGATAAGAGATGCATTTACTTGAATCTACTCTGTAAGGCTCGTAGATCGCATTTGTCGGGCAGGCATCGATGCATCTTGTACATGTACCACAATGATCTGTAGTTTTGTGATCATAATTGAATTCAACATCTATGATCATTTCACCTATAAAAAAGAATGAACCTAATTCTTTATTAAGGATGTTCGAATTTTTCCCCATCCAACCCAAACCGGATCTTACTGCCCAGGCTTTATCAAGTACAGGAGCTGAGTCAACAAAATATCTTCCTTCAATGTTGCCAACCAAAGATTCAGTAAAAGAGTAAAGTTCTTTAAGCTTTTTTTTAAAGACTTTATGATAATCTCTTCCTAATGCGTATTTGGCAATTTTAGGAATGTTTTCTTTGTCATGATCATGCTGAGGGTGGTAGTAGCTTCCGATAACAGAAATTACCGATCTAGCGCCCGGAACTAATTTTGTAGGATCAACTCTCTTATCGAAATTGTTTTCCATCCAGCTCATAGTTCCATGTCGTTCCTGAACAAGCCATTCCTCTAAGCGACGGGCTTCTGTTTCTAAAAATTCAGCTTTAGAAAATCCACAAGCATCAAAGCCCAACTGTAAGGCATAATTTTTAACAGCTTGGGTTAGATTCTCAGAATCCATGATTGGGTTATTTTACCGGAACTAATTTATCACCTTTCCATTGCAATTCCTGAAGGCTTCCTTCGATCATGCGAACAGTCCTGAATGGATATTTTTTTACTAAAGCATAGTCATGTGTAACCATAAGTACAGCCATTCCTCTGTTATTTATCTGCTTTAAAAGATCCATGATACTTTTGCTTGCTCCCGGATCGAGGTTTCCGGTAGGTTCATCTGCAAGTAAGATTCGTGGTTCATTTGCTAAAGCTCTTGCAATTACTACACGTTGTTGTTCACCACCTGAAAGATCTTTTGGCATATGCTTTCTTCTGTGACTTAAACCTACCATAGTTAGAACTTCCAAAACTCTTTGTTTAACAAACTTAGGTTTCTCGCCGGTTACCTGTAATGCAAAAGCAACATTGTCAAATACATTCCGATCTTGAAGAAGCTGAAAGTCCTGGAATACGATACCTAATCGGCGTCGAAGCATAGGAACTTCTTTCATGCTGATCTTATTAACGGGATAATCTGTAACGCGAACAGTTCCGGTATCAGGTACAATATCTCTATAAAGAAGCTTTAAGAAAGAACTCTTACCGATGCCGGTAGCACCGATCAGATAAGTGAATTCACCGTTATGAAGCTTAAAGTCGATATTGTTAAGCACTTTTCTATTTTCGAAGCTTAAGCTTACATTTCTTAATTCAATTACAGATGTTTCTGACATTTAAGTACAAGGGTTATTCGTGCGCTGTTTTCGTCGGCATCAATAAGGTCAAAATCGCCATATTTTGCAACTAAATGATAGGGCGTTTGTTTCAAAATTGATAACATTTCTTCTAAAGAATAAATCCTTTGTTTATGAACTTCTTTAAAAGATGATACAACTTCTTTTTTGTCTTTGGATAATTCCTCGATTTCAAAAGTATTCGTATGGATCTTATTTACGGCATCATAATCGCTTGTCCTGAAAAACCTAAGATTATTGACCTGAGCTTCCTCATTATTGAGATAGTCTACTGCTTCCATGGAATTTAAAGGAGTTGAAAAGTCAAAGATCAGTATGCCTTCATCTTTAAGTACTTTACTACACTCATTAAGCATGACTTCTATTTCAGACTCGGTCTGTAAATAATTAACACTGTCAAAGACAGAAAAAATAGCATCAAATTGTTCGTTAATATCCAAGTTCAGAAAATCGAGTGTCTGAAATTGGACACTAGAGTCCGCATTGATCGCTTTTGTTTTAGCTACTTCGATCATTTGGGGTGAAAGATCACCTGCAACAATATCGTAATAACCCAACTCGTCGAGTGAAATAGCAACTGAACCTGTTCCACATGCCAATTCTAAAATTTTCTCTGCGTCAGGTTTATGTTCCTGAATAATTTCATCTATGTAATCAGCCCATGATTCATAGTCTACATTCTCCATTAACTTATCGTACAAAGGAGCCAGATTAGAATAGTTTTCAGTTTCCTTCATCAGCTCTTATTCATTTGTGCAAGTTCTACAGCTAGTTGATACGCTTGTAGAAAAGAAGATGGATCAGCAATTCCTTTCCCTGAAATATCAAAAGCTGTGCCATGATCAGGAGATGTTCTTATGATTGGCAGCCCGGCCGAGAAGTTAACTCCCTGACCAAATGAAAGGAGCTTGAAAGGTGCTAACCCCTGATCGTGATACATTGCTAGGATTGCATCAAATTGAAGATGTCTTTTTTGCCCGAAAAAACCATCAGCAGGGAATGGACCTTCTGCTATAATACCAACTTCTTTTAGTTTTTTGATAGCCGGGGCTATGATTTCGTTTTCTTCGGTTCCTAGTACTCCACCATCTCCGGCATGAGGATTTAAACCCAGTACTGCAATTTTAGGATTTATAATTCTAAAGTCATTCTTCAAACTTTTATCCAAGATAGATGCCTTTTTTATGATCACATCCTGATTTATTGAAGAAGCTACTGCACTTATAGGAATATGAACGGTAGTTAAGGCAACTCTTAGATCTCCATTAACCAACATCATTAAAACATGTTCTGTGTTTGTTTTTTCGGCAAGAAACTCAGTATGTCCGGGAATTTTATAACCCGCTTTTTGTATTGATTCTTTTGATATAGGTAAAGTTACCATTGCAGCTAAACGACCTGCTGAACATAGATTAATAGCTTTTTCAATAGACAGCATTGAAATAAGGCCCGATTCTTGAGCTATTGAACCAATATTTATTTCTGGAGAAAGGTTTTCAAATTCTAGAATGTTTAATACTTCAGGCTTTGCTTCATCGATAGAAGAAATATCATTCAGTTTTACATCTAGACTTAATCTGCTTTTATAAAAATCTAAAATATAACCTGGTGATAGAACGATAGGAACAGAAGTGGAGAAGTCAATATTAGAAACAGCTTTTAAAGCAATTTCCGGACCTACACCGTTAATATCTCCAATAGTTATTCCAATCTTATGTTTCATAGACTTAAGTTAAGACTTAAGCTATTGAAACGCAGATGATTATTTACCAACCAGCATAAATTCTGAGAAGCCTGAGCCTTTTTCAAATACGAATGTTCGGTTATTATATTTCCAGGTTTCAATTACCTGACCTTTCTTAGGAAAAGTTCTGTCCCGTGAATTTGGCGGCCCGTATTTGATATACACTTCTCCACGGTCTGTATCCTGTCCATTTGGAGTTTCAGGAGATCTGTATTCAACGAAAGCATAATGCACACGTCGATAATATTCAGTCATTAACTCATTAAATTCAGTATTTGGTGTGGGGTCTCTGTTTTTCCAAAAATCTCTGAACTTCTGTTCTTTTTCTGAAGCATTTCCTTTCTTCAGGTTCTTTATTTGATCTTCTGAAACAATATACTTCATCATATCAATAGCGATATCCAAATTCAAAAGAGAAGGTGGAATATCAGGCCAAAATGATCGAACCAGTTTTTTTGCAATAACTTCATCGTTGGAATCTTTTTTCAATTCCAGGTTATATACAGAGTTTTCAAGTTCTGAATTGGGAACAGTTATCAGAGCGTAAGTAAAAGATCCATTAGATCTATCAATGGAAAGAGTTGTTTGTTTTTTCGAAGATAAAGCTAGAGTTGAATTAGAAATGATCTGTTCTTTTGTAATCTGTATAGTTTTTATCGATTCGATGTTGGTAGTATCTTTACTATTGATTCTTGCCTTATTGACAATCAATGAATATGAATCTGAAGACGAGTAGTTCGGGATTCTGATCAATGCTTTAAAATCCTCACCATAAATAACATTGTTACCCATGTTGATAAGCTCAGCATTTTCAAAAGAACTGTTTGATTTAGCTAAATAGATCTCACCATCTTTCTTAGTTGTGAAATTTTGAACCCTGATATTCCTTCTTTGTGAATTACGGTCATTGGTTTCTTCCATCAAACTTAACTGTAAAACATAGTTGTACATACCCGGATCTAATTCTGTAACCAATCTTCCTGAAGCGAATTTCTTTCTCGATTTTGTATCATCATAGCTATTAACAAATAAGGTATCCTGCCATGTATCTCTGGAGACAGATGAACTGTTCTTTAATTCATTTTTGGATGCTTTACCTTTAAAAATTTCTGTATTAAGACGAGCCATACTATAAAACTCTGCATTCTCAGGCGAATTAAACTCATCATCAGTTGCAATCTTTTTAAAAGGGAGGAAGCTGTTATCCATTCTGAATATAAAGATCAACTTTCCTTTTTCTCCATTTTCGCTAGGTATCACTATCGAATCAAAAAAGAAGTTTGGAGTGGCTGCTCGGTTAGCTAAAGTGGAGTAAGTTACATCACCTCTTCGCTGCCCAATTAATACAGATGTAGAAATAATAAGGAATGCGAGGAAAGAGAAAGTAATTTTTTTCATTTCAAAGGTTTTTAAATTCAATTACATCAAAATCGCGTTATGAATCATTAAAATTCCTATAATCAACGCAATAGTAATCACAAGTAGTATAATAAAAGATTTCTTACAAACATGGCGAATTCAAACGCATCAAAACAAGATAATTGGTTAAATGAATTACTCGATAATCTTCGGGCTCAAGAACATGAAATTATGTTGGGTGGAGGTCAGAAGAGAATAGACAAAGAACATGCTAAAGGTAAACTAACTGCCAGAGAAAGAATTGATCTTTTGTTAGATGATGAATCTGAATTTTACGAATTAGGTTTGTGGGCAGGCTATGAAATGTATGAAGAAGAGGGTGGATGTCCTTCAGGAGGCGTTGTTACAGGAGTAGGAAAAGTAGAAGGCAGAGATTGTATGATCGTTGCTAATGACGCTACCGTAAAAGCAGGAGCCTGGTTTCCTATAACGGCAAAAAAAAACCTACGAGCTCAGGAAATCGCAATTGAGAATCATATTCCGTTGATCTATTTAGTTGATTCTGCAGGTGTATTCCTGCCAATGCAAGATCAAATTTTTCCGGATAAAGATCATTTTGGAAGAATGTTCAGGAATAATGCTGTGATCTCTGCAAAAGGAATTCCTCAAATCGCGGCCATTATGGGAAGTTGTGTTGCCGGAGGTGCTTATTTGCCAATTATGAGCGATGAAGCGTTGATCGTTGACGGCACAGGAAGTGTTTTCTTAGCAGGAAGCTATTTAGTGAAAGCTGCAATTGGCGAAACTGTTGACAATGAAACGCTTGGAGGAGCAACTACGCATACTGAGATCAGTGGTGTAACAGATTACAAAATGAAAGACGATCAGGAATGTTTAGCGACTATTCGCGATTTGATCGGAAAACTTGGACCACGTAAGACTGCAGGCTTTAACAGAACAGAGCCAAAGCTCCCTTCAAAGTCTTCAGCTGAAATTTTTGAAATTTTACCTGAATCAAGAACATCTCCATATGATATGAATGAGTTGCTTGAGTGTATCATTGATAAAGACAGCTTTACGGAGTTCAAAAAAGGATATGGTCAAACAATTATAACCGGTTATGCAAGAATTGATGGTTGGAGTGTGGGGATTGTTGCAAATCAAAGAACGGTTTCCAGAACCAAAAACGGGGAGATGCAGATTGGAGGAGTTATTTATTCTGATTCTGCCGATAAAGCTGCTCGTTTTATCATGAACTGTAATCAAAAGAAAATTCCGTTGATCTTTTTTCAGGATGTAACCGGATTTATGATCGGGAAGCGTAGCGAACATGGGGGCATCATCAAAGACGGAGCAAAAATGGTGAATGCTATGAGTAATTCTACTGTCCCAAAAATTACGGTAGTTGTTGGTAATAGCTATGGAGCCGGAAATTATGCCATGTGTGGGAGAGCATACGACCCGAGGTTTATGTTTGCATGGCCTACAGCTAATATTGCCGTAATGAGTGGTGCTTCTGCAGCAAAAACCCTTACTCAGATTAAAATTGCTACTATGAAGAAGAAAGGCGAAGAAGTAAGTGAAGAGAAGCAAAATGAGCTTATGAAAGAAATTACGGATCGATATAACAAACAAACGGACGTTAGGTACGCTGCTTCAAGGCTATGGGTAGATGCTATAATCCATCCTGGAGAAACCAGAGAGAGAATTTCAAATGCTCTTGAGTGTGCAAATTTAAATCCTGAGATAGAAGAGTTTAAAACCGGGGTTATTCAAACGTAGATTATTAAATTATTCTATAAAACTTAAGGGAACATTGTGGTTTGGTCTTGGTTAAAATTGTTTGTAATCAAATAAACAACTCATCAAGACCATGAAAGACTATTTTAATAAATTATCATTAGCAGTAATGTTAGTAACAAGTTCTCTGCTGTTGAGTGCTTGTTCAGAAACTACTCAATCAAGTGTAAAACTTAATGCTAAAGCTTCAAACAGTCAGAACCATCAAAAAATAAACAGTGCAGCCGACACAGTAATTATCACTGAAGCTAAATTCAGATTCAGTGAAATTGAATTTGAAAGCGCCACTGATAATGACAGCATTGATATAGAGCAAGGACCACTAGTTCTTAGTTTGAATGTAAATGGAGGCCTAACCGAAGTTGGGATAGCCAACGTTTCCGCCGGATTTTATGAAGAACTAGAGTTTGAGATCGAAGCCAGAGACGAAGATGATGCTTTGGTAAACGATCCTGATTTTGAAGGGGAAAACGGGCAAAACTACTCTATGGTTATCTCAGGTACTATAAATGGAGAACCATTTACGTTCCGTTCAGAAAAAGATTTTGAAGTGGAACTGGAATTTGAACCTGCTTTTGAAGTTAATGACGAAGAACAAGTTAGTATTACTCTAAACTTTGATACTTCGTTATGGTTTTTAGATCAGGATGGAAACGCTCTTAATCCATCTGATTCTAATAATATTCTCCTCATCGAAAGTAATATTGAAAATTCAATAGAAGCTTTTGAAGATGATAATGAAGACGGAGAGGACGACGAAGACGAAGATTAACCCAATAATCAGGTTTCATAAAGTTAAGCCTTGTTTACAACAGTAAGCAAGGCTTTTTTTGTTATTGTTTTAATATCTTATGATATGAAATACAATATAGATGATAGGAAGCCAGACTTAATACTAAATGTTGAAGCCACGTTCACACTTATAGATTTTACAGCGTTGATCGTTTGTTTTATTCTGGGATTTATATTCGCTGTATTCTTTTGGATATTTTTTATAGCCGTTTTTATTAAGGTATTCGCAAGTCATGAGTTTATTTTTAACACGGATACTTATTCAGTAACTCAAAACATTCGCTGGTTCAGTTATTTAAAAATTAAAAGGAGAGAGTTCTCTTTTAGTGAAGTGAAGTGTATCCGTTTTTCAAATGAAGAATCAGGTAATGCCCTTCAGGAGACCATGAAACTGAAAGAGTGGTTTACTATTGATATTATCCTCAAAAGTAATTTTACAAGAATAGTGAAAGTGCCAGAAGACGAACTGCCTCATGCCGATGATCTCTATTTAGTTCTTAAAGAAAGAATAGGAGAATTCTTTAAATTTGAAACGGATATCGTTTATATAGAAAAGCCCGAATCAGAGGAAACGGGCTTTTAAAATTTTACTGTAATGATTTTTAGAAGTTAGCCAAAATTCCATTCAAGGTCTCACTCGGTCGCATCGCTTTAGATGCTAATTCAACATTTGGGTTGTAATATCCCTGAATATCAACGGGATTTCCTTGTACATCAATTAGTTCTTTGTTAATCTTCTCTTCATTGTCAGACAATGAGTTATAAAGATCAGAGAACTTTGAAGACAGATCTGTATCCTCGGTTTGGCTGGCTAATGCTTCTGCCCAATACATCGCCAGATAAAAGTGACTTCCGCGATTATCTATTTGTCCAAGTCGACGTGCAGGAGATTTATCATTCTGTAGAAATTTAGAAGTAGCATTATCTAAAGCTGCACCCAGAATCTTTGCTCTTTGGTTATCAAATGTTTTGCCTAAATGCTCCAGAGAAACAGCCAGTGCCAAAAATTCACCAAGTGAATCCCAGCGGAGATAATTTTCAGCTACAAATTGCTGAACGTGTTTTGGAGCTGATCCACCGGCTCCGGTTTCAAACAGTCCGCCGCCATTCATCAAAGGAACAATTGAAAGCATCTTTGCACTGGTTCCAACTTCCAGAATAGGGAAGAGATCGGTTAAATAATCACGCAGTACATTTCCGGTTACTGATATGGTGTCCTTTCCTTGTCTGATTCTTTCCAGTGAAAACCAGGTTGCTTTAACGGGACTCAAAACATGAAGTTCAAGCCCGTCAGTATCGTGGTCTTTCAAATAAGTATTCACTTTTTTGATAAGCTCAGCATCATGTGCACGGTCTTCATCTAACCAGAAAACAGCCGGAGAACCGGTATCTCTGGCTCTGGAAACTGCTAATTTAACCCAATCCTGAACCGGAGCGTCTTTTGTTTGACACATTCTCCAGATATCGCCTTTTTCTACAACGTGTTCGATGAGCGTGTTTCCGTCTGAATCTAAAACTCTGACTTTACCATTACTTTCGATCTCAAAAGTTTTGTCATGGGAGCCATACTCTTCAGCTTTCTTGGCCATTAAACCAACATTAGGAACACTTCCCATTGTTGTAGGATCATACGCTCCGTGCTTTTTACAGTCTTCGATCACAGCTTGATACACATCTGCGTAGCTGCTGTCCGGAATTACTGCTTTAGTATCTTGTGTTTTCCCATCCTTGTTCCACATACATCCCGAAGTACGGATCATAGCCGGCATGGAAGCATCAATAATTACATCACTTGGCACATGAAGGTTAGTAATTCCTTTGTCAGAATTTACCATCGCAAGATCAGCCTGATTTTCATAACAAGCTTCGATATCTGCTTCAATTTCTTGTCTTTTGTCTTCAGGAAGTTCATCTAATTTTGAGATCAGATCGCCGAATCCGTTGTTGGTATCAACTCCAAGATTTTGAATGGTCTCAGCGTGTTTTTCGAAAACATCTTTGAAGAAGATCTTAACTGCATGACCAAAAATTATTGGGTCAGAAACCTTCATCATTGTTGCTTTCATGTGAAGTGAGAATAAAACTCCGGTTTCTTTCGCTTCTTTGATCTGGATATCGAGAAAACGGAGCAACGCTTTTTTGTTCATTACTGCGGCATCAATGATCTCGCCTTCCAGTAATGGGATACCATCTTTTAAAACTGTTTTGCTACCTGAAATGTCTTCATGTTCGATGGTAACGTTTGTTGCATTATTAAGAGTAACCGATTGTTCTGTTGATCTGAAGTCGCCATGATCCATAGTTGACACATGAGATTTAGACTCGGCTCTCCATTCTCCCATGGAATGAGGATTATTTCGGGCATATTCTTTAACGGCTTTTGGAGCTCTACGATCAGAATTTCCTTCACGCAAAACGGGATTTACTGCACTACCTTTTACTTTATCGTATTGAGACTTGATCTTCTTTTCTTCATCGGTTTTGGGTTCTTCAGGATAATCGGGCAGAGCATACCCTTGCGATTGTAATTCTTTTATCGCTGCATTTAACTGAGGAACAGAAGCACTTATATTCGGGAGTTTGATGATATTTGCTTCTGGTTTTTTAGCAAGTTCACCAAGTTCTGCTAATGCATCTCCGATACGTTGATCTTCTTTCAAATAGTCAGGGAAATTTGCGATAATTCGACCCGCTAATGAAATATCTCTGGTTTCAACAGCAACACCAGCTACTTTTGCGAATGATTCAATAATTGGCAGAAAGGAGTAGGTTGCTAAAGCCGGAGCTTCATCAGTTTTTGTGTAAATGATCTTTGCTTTGTTGTCGCTCATTATTCTCTGAAGTCTTTAAATTTAGTTTAGATCGTTTCCCGCCGGAAAGTCACCCGAAGTTAAAAATTAATAGGCTCGGAGTTTACGAAAAAAGGAAGAGAATTAGGAATGTTTCAATTAAGAATTAGGAATAGATTGAATTGTCATCTATTCCTAATTCTTTCATTCCTAATTATTATATTGGCAATGATTGGCGGAGGTACTCCGTTGGTTTCAAAAAGGTTAATTTAACTTCCAGAGCCATGATCAGACCCATGTTCGGTTTCCGTCCGAAGCCAAAAAAATTCGATTTACCATTCAGATACCACGATCCTGAAAAAGAGGAACGCGAAGACAATCGCAGAAAACGTCGAATCAAATTTCAAACACACAACAGAGTTAAACCAAAGCAAAATGTGAGAGTTTTGGCATTAGCTCTATTGTTATCTTTAGTAGTCTATCTCATCACCATTTTATAAGGTTTATTTAGTTGAACGAAACGAAGGAAAGCACTTCAGTTATACATCAGTTACCACCGGAAATCAGCAACAAGATTGCTGCAGGTGAAGTTATACAAAGACCGGCATCCGTAGTAAAAGAACTATTGGATAATGCTATAGATGCCGGATCGGATGAAATTAAAATCATTATTGAACAAGCAGGCAGAACACTCATCCAGGTGATCGATAACGGCTGTGGGATGAGTGAAGATGATCTTCCACTTTGCTTTGAACGTCATGCAACTTCAAAGATAAATACGGTTGACGACCTTTTTAAGATCAGAACGCTTGGATTTCGCGGCGAGGCAATGGCTTCCATCGCTTCCGTTTCTCATGTTACTGTTAGGTCAAAAAGAGCAGAAGACGAAAACGGCTGGGAGTTTGAAGTTGATGGCGGAATAGAGAAAGAAATAAAACCGGTAGCAACTCCTGATGGGACTTCTTTTTCGATAAGAAATTTATTTTTCAATGTACCGGCCAGACGTCAGTTTTTGAAAACCGATGTAACAGAGCTTCGTCATATTCTCAGAACGGTTCAATACGCTGCTCTAGCAAATACAAATGTGGCTTTTCTGGTTGTAGCTGATGGTGAAGAGATCTACAATCTGCCGGTTCAATCACTCAAGGAAAGAGTGTCAGCTATATTCGGTGCTCCTTATAAAGCAAGTTTGATCGAGTTTGGTGAAGAAACCAGTTATGTAAAGATCTTTGGTTTTGCTTCAGATCCGAAATTGGCTAAAAAAAGCAGGGGAGAGCAATTCCTTTTTGTAAACGGAAGACCATTTCAGCATCGCTATCTAACTCATGTGTTACTCAGTTTATACGATGCTTGGACCAAAAATAATGAATATCCATTTTATGCATTATTCTTTGAAATAGATCCTTCAAAAGTGGATGTGAACGTTCATCCGTCTAAAATGGAAGTAAAGTTTGAGGATGAAAGAAGTGTCATTCAACTTGCGCGTTCGGTGGTAAATCGGTCTCTGAACGAGCACTTTATGGTTCCGAATATCCAAAGAGAAGAAAGTACTTTTCTCGGTGATAACGAAAGCAAAGGATTTGATTCAGGCTTTAGTTTTAACCAAAAAAAAGATGTTCGTCAGAGTGAGACAGGCTTTCATATTCCGTCCAGAATAAACCGAAATCCTGCAAAGGGCAGAGGCGAGGAATTTGGAGAGATGTTGTATGGACAGTCTTCATCTTCTTCAGAACAAACTTTCAGTTCCGGTGATTTCAGATCAGAGGGAAGTAAGCCTAGTGATAATCAAGGTTTTTTCCAGCTTCATAACGCGTATATCATTACTCAAACACGTACAGGGGTTTGTGTAATTGATCAGCATTTGGCCCATAAACGTATCATCTTTGAAAAAGCGATAACTGCTACGGAATCGGCACTTCCAAGTACACAGCAGCTTTTATTTGCTCAAACAATGGAGTTATCAGCCAGCGACTACACTTTGTTGAAAGAATTGCACCCAATTTTACAAAGAATGGGGTTTTCAGTGCAAATGTTGAGTGGAAATACAGCTATGATCAATGGTGTTCCTGCCGATATTGAGATCGGAAACGAACAGGAAGTATTGATCTCTATGTTACATCAATACCAGGATCTGGGCAAAAAAATGAATCTGGAAGCCAGAGATAAAGTTGCCATTTCATTTGCTTCAAAAGCTGCTATTCCAAGGGGTAAAAAACTTGATATCAAAGAAATGGAGGCTTTGGTAGATCAATTATTTGCTTGTGAACAACCATATCTGGATCCCTTAAAAAAGCCGACAATCGTTTATCTATCACTGGATGAAATACAGTCGCGGTTTAGGTAGTTATTGGTTAATAGTTATTAGTCAGGTAATTCTTACCATTAACTAATAACTAATAACTTTAGAGATCAGGTTACATATTAAAATGTCAATTCGGGCAAAAAGCACAGCCTAACACATACAAAGATGAATATTCTTGCAATTGAACCTTTTTACAGCGGATCTCACAAAGCCTTTTTAAAGGGGTTGATTGAGCATTCAAGTCATAAGATCATTCCCATCAAACTGAATTACAAAGGATGGAAATGGAGAATGCACGGTGATTCGGTTACATTAGCTCAGCTTACTAATCAGGTGGAAGAGGATATTGATCTGTTGATGGTTAGTAGTATGACCAATTTACCAGCTTTTATTGCTCTGACTAATCCAAGGTTTTCAAATACTCCCAAGATCATGTATATGCATGATAATCAGTTTACCAGACCTATTCCTGAAGGAGAGACTCGTGATCTAACTTTTTGCTATATCAATTATTTGAGCATGTTGGTCGCAGATAAGCTAGTATTTACTTCTCAGTTTCATATTGACGACTTGATGGAAGCGTTGCCTAAATTTTTAGACAATTATCCGGATGACAAACACTACAATACGGTAGAGCAGATCAGAGAAAAAAGCATTGTATTACAGCCGGGATTAGATCTGAAAAGTTTTAATGATCAACCTGATACTCGCTCTAAAAATGAAAATCCTGTGATAGTATGGAATCAGCGTTGGCAATTTGATCGAAATCCGGCCATGTTCTTCAGAGTGTTGAACAGATTGAATGACATAGATCTTAAATTCGATCTGATATTAGCAGGAGATACCAAACACGACAAGCCTGAAGAATTTGAAAAAGCCTGGCAACGGTATGGAACTCAGATTGCACATTTCGGTTATGTGGATGACAAAGAAAATTATTCTAAATTACTCCATTCCGGTGATATAGTAGTTTCAACAGCTAGTTATGAGTTTTTCTGTACACCTATTTTAGAAGCCATTTACTGTGGATGCCATCCTTTGGTACCAAATACTCTGCATTATCCTGAACTTATTCCAAAATCACTTCACAGCCCGCTTTTACATGCTCCGGTTCTTTATGATGATGAAGATGCGCTTTTCAAGTATATGAAAGATCTTTTAACAGGAAAGACAAAGCCACTTCCAAAATCTTCTCTGCAAAATATCAATAAGCATTTAGATTGGAGCCGAAAGATCAAAGATTATGATAAGTTGTTTGAAAGCTTTGAAAATTGAGTGAGTAAGAACTTAGTTTCAAATAAGTAACTTTTTATTAGATTGATACTCATTTAATAAAAAAGAATAGTATGGACGCATTACTAAAAGCTCTTATCCTTTCTCTATTTATACTTTTTAATGCCGGGCATCAGAGTAATAATACTTTATCAGATGACTTTGAAACAGATGGGGAACTTACCGGGTTTATAACAAATAATGAATCTGCTTTACCTGATGTAGTTAAAGTTGATGGAAGATATCGTGCTAGTCTTACCGATAACGCCAATAATGTAACTCTACATTTTAATGAGAACCAAGGTCGGTTAGATGCTAAACTGGTAACATTTCCATTTGAGTTTATTGCCAGAAACATCGGAATAGGAACTCAGGGAGATTCTCAAACTGCACCATCACATCAAGGAAATGAATATATATTCTCGGGCGTGCAAGTACATGCGTTGGATCTTTCACAGCCCAATTCATCTCATGTAGTTGTAGGACATCGAGGTCCAACAGGCTTTACAATCGAGGGAAAGAATACATTAAATGGCTCATCAAGTGTTAATGATGCAGGAGCTAATATTGTACCCGATGGACGGGCTGATATCAGAATTGTAGGTGAATCTGATAATACGATCACGGTGTACTGGCAACTTCCAAATCAACAACAAGATAACTGGACTTTATACAATGATACAGGTCAGCTTCCGGGTACCGCTCCAAGCTATAGCGACAGCGTTTATGTTGGTTTAATTACCTATGCTTTTGAACTGAATGGTGTTCCATTTGTTGGAACTTGTGATGGTATTGAAGTCACCTCTAATATTTCAGTTTCTATAGAGGAAGAAATAATTCAGGATCTGAATTTTGAACTAAAACAAAACTATCCGAATCCTTTTAATCCGACGACGACTATTCAATTCACTTTAGAGCACACAACCAATGTAGTTCTGGAAGTTTTTGATTTGAAGGGGAGTTTAGTAGCTGTATTAGCAAATAAAACACTTAATCAGGGGAGACATGAGTATAAATTTGACGCTTCTTCTTTATCAAGTGGAACATACTATTACTCGATAAAAGTTGATGGGATGCAATCGGTTAAGAAGATGATGTTAGTGAAGTAAAAGGCTTAGTTCACTTTAACTGATCTATAAACTCTATGATCAGTTTAAAATAATCTTCAAACTCAGTGAGTGGTAATGTTTCCGGTCTGTCATAAACATCGTGATAGGCTTGAATACCACCCAAAGTATAAATGTAAAATCCGGGAACATCTTGTTGATCAAACATACAGTGATCACTATTACAAGCAGATCCTCTTATTTTGACATTTGGAAGCAGATCCAATTCATCATTTATCTGTACCAACTCATCAAATTTATCTATATAAACAGAGCCATTTACTACCTGAATTCCTTCATCTCCGGTTCCGGCAAGATCAAAATTCATGAGAAACTTAATTTCTGAAAGAGGAAACAGAGGATTCTCAGTGAAATATTTAGAACCGATCAATCCTAATTCTTCAGCACCGAAAGCAATAAATAAAGTATTGTAGTTAGGCTTGTTTTCTGAATAGTTTTTAGCCAAACTTAGAAGCATAGCAGTGCCACTTGCATTGTCGTTTGCACCGTTAAAAGTTGCATCGGGTCCAAGCATTCCCAAATGATCGTAATGTGCTATAAATACAATAGTGGAGTCCGAATTTTTACCTTCCACATATCCGATCACATTCTGTGTAGCATATTTTTCAACAAAGGAACTCTTTATATCAAGCTTCAGAGACTTTAAAGAACCATCTAGCGAATCGGAATGAATAATGACAGTAGGTTTAGGATGTTGTCTAACGGAGCCAGCCCATGTTAACTTTTCATTGGTGAGTATGATCGTTCCTTTAGATGGATTTTGCGGATGATACTTCAGAAAGTTTATCACTCCATTTAACTGCTCGTTTTGTTCTTTACTGAAATTAGATTTATCAAAAGGCCGAACAGCGATCAATTGTCCGGAAGAAACTCTGAGTTTATTTACAAATTTAGCATTATCCAGAATTTCATCGGCAGTCACAGTAATAACATCAAACGTCCCTTTGATAGAAGGAGAGCCCGGGTCTAATAAATAATCTTTTCCGGCTTCAAGTTCTTTTCCATTCACTACTACAGATTGCGGATTGGGAAAAGTGTTTACTGAAGTTTCGAATTCCTGATAATAGCTGTTGTTGAAACTTTTAAGACCAAACTTTTCGAACTCATTTCTGATAAAATCCGCAGCCAGTTTATCTCCGTTTTCAACATAACCTCGGCCTTTAAGACTATCAGAAGCAAGAATATTTACTGCTTCTCGTGCATAATCTAAAGATTGAGCTAAAATCTTTCCGGTAGATAAAAACAATAAGAATGAAAGGAGAAAATATCTCATAGTATTTAAAAAGGGGCGTCCTCATCAGGGGCAGGATTGTGTGGCATAGGTGGTGGACCGGCATCTCCCTGATCAAAACTATCAGGTAACTGAGCCCGTCCTTGTGGTTCACCAAAGAATCCTCCGGTATCGGCAGTAGTAAGATTTTCGAAGCGTGCATAGTCTTTAACGAAGTAATGCATCTTACTTCCAACCGGTCCGTTTCTTTGCTTTCCAATGATCACTTCAGCAAGTCCTGCGGTAGACTGACCATCTTCCGTTGTAGTAATTTTATAGTACTCCGGGCGGTATAAAAACATTACAACATCGGCATCTTGCTCGATCGAACCTGATTCACGTAAGTCACTAAGCTGTGGTCGTTTATCTCCACCACGTTGTTCCACTGCACGACTCAACTGCGAGAGTGCAATAACCGGAACATCAAGTTCTTTTGCCAGCGCCTTAAGTCCACGGGAAATAGAAGCGATCTCTTGTTCTCGGTTTCCGGTGTCTTTTGTATTTCCCTGCATCAACTGTAAATAATCGATAATAATAAGCCCTACATCATGCTCGCTTTTCAATCGTCGGCATTTCGTTCTCAATTCCATCAAGGTAATAGCAGGTGTGTCGTCAATAAAGATATCAGCTTCATGCAGGCTACTGGCCGCATCAATCAATTGTTTAAAACTGTCGTCGTTTAATGTTCCTTTTCTAGCTTCTGAAGCGTTCACACGAGCTTCCATAGTCAATAATCGTTGAACTAAAGACTGATTCGACATCTCCAAACTAAAGAGAGCCACAGAAGTTCTTAATTTATCATCATGGTGCATCGCTGCGTTTCTGGCAGCAGTCAATACAAAAGCCGTTTTACCCATTGATGGTCGCGCAGCAATAATGATCAGATCGCCTTTCTGCCAACCGGCCGTCATGGTATCGATAGATAATCCTGTTGGAACTCCGGTGATTCCACCTTCTTTACCACGCATATCTTCCAGATACTCAAGGGTATCTTTCAGAATTTCAGATACAGGCTTTGAAGCGTTCTTTGTTTTATTATTGGCGAGATCAAAAATACGTTGCTCTGCATCATCTAAAACATCATAGGCATCAGAAGTAGTGTCGTAAGAACTTTTGATTACATCTGTACAATTCAGGATCAGATTTCTCTTAACTGCTTTCTCAATAATGATCTGAGAATGATATTCGATATTCGCTGCTGAACTTACGGAGCGAGTCAAATCCGATAAATAGGAGGGACCACCGCAAGCGTCAAGTAAATTATTATCTCTTAGTTCGTTTTCTACAGTTAAAAGATCTAACGGATTATCTCTTTCGGAGAGATTTTTGATCGTTTCAAAAATATGGCGGTGAGCCGGTTTATAAAAATCATCCGCTGTTAGCATTCCAAAAGCAATGATCGCAGCTCCGTTTTCAATAAGCATAGCCCCGAGAACAGCTTCTTCAACTTCCACTGCCTGAGGCGGTACTCGCCCTTGCTGCTCCAACACCTTATTGGATTCTATGAAATTGTTTTTCTTGTATGCTGATCCGTTTGTTGCCATTTACTGAACTAAAAATTGTAGGTCATCCTGAATTTATTTCAGGATCTTAAGAAAAAGCTTTGATCTTAATCAATGCAGAATATTATTATTTACCCTCGCATAGATCCCGAAACGAGTTCGGGATGACGTCATTAAAGTAACTAAAAGTTTAAACCAAATTAGAGGAACTTTCGAACAACTTTTCTACAAAGTTATTAACATTTATCATGGCTTACCGCCCAGGTCGTCATAACGCTCGCGGAGTTTCTGAACATCTTCCCAGGTTGGTCGTTTCCATTGTTGATTTCTGAGCAATGCTGCCGGGTGATAAGTTACCATCAACTCTCTGCCATGAAACTCATGAAATTTGGAACGCATATTCTTGAGAGAGTCGTCTTTGCTTAGTAAAGTAGTTCCGGCAACTCTACCCACGCACAAGATCAATTTCGGGTCAACCAATTCGATCTGTTTTAATAAATAGGGCAGACTGTTTGCGCGTTCTTCTACCTTGGGATCACGATTCTCCGGCGGACGATGTTTCAAAATATTGGCGATGTAAATATCATCGCGCTTAAAATTGATGGCTGCCATGATCTTATCCAACAACTGTCCGGCTTCCCCAACAAAAGGCTCACCTTGTTTATCCTCGTTGAATCCGGGAGCTTCGCCGATGATCATCAGGTCTGCTTTCGGATTTCCAACTCCAAACACCAGATTGGTTCCTTCCAGATCGGTTTTTAAAGCTTCTGTCTTTTCACACAAGGCTTTCAGCTCTTCTAAAGTTGAACACTGAGCGATAAGTTCTGCTTCTGTTAACTCAGGCTTAACTTCTTCAACAGAAACAGAAACAGAAGCATCAGCTTCTATTTTTTCTTCAATATGTTCGTGATTCTGTGCTTTTGTGGCAACCTCAGTTTCTTCACTAACAGCTTCGTGATTTTGTGATTCAGTGACTAAAACCTTTTCTTGCTCAGTAACTACTTTAACCTCGCTATTATCACTTTCGTGATTCTGTGTTTTTGTGGCTAAAGACTCTTCCTGCTTCACAGAAAAATCACCATACATTTCTTTTTGTTGATTCAGAAACCGAATCGTTCTGCTGATAAGATCATTTTCGGATTCAGCCATCAATGAGCTCCGCAATGGCTTGTTCTTCTTGCTGAACGGATTCAGAAAGCGTTCCTAAAAAGTGTCCTTCGCTGGTGATGGTAGTCAACTCAATATCCTGAATAGTATTTACCAATCGCTCGTTGAACTGGATAGCCACACGCACATAATTGTTGGTCCAACCAAACATCAATCCGTCTTTTTCTGATTCTTCAAACAGGGCAGGGCGCACTTCGCCTTCAAATCGAGAATCGAACTCAAATCTCTTTTTCTTGGAAAGTCTTCTGAGCATATGTGTTCGTTTTTTACGCTCTTGCTTTGGAATCACAGGCTTTAAAGAAAGCGCATGGGTGTTTGGTCGCTCGGAATAGGTGAACACATGCAGATAAGAAACATCCAGTGAATTAATGAAGTCAAACGACTCCTGATACAATTCTTCTGTTTCGCCCGGGTGACCTGTAATTACATCCACGCCAATACATGCATCCGGAATCAGCTCTCTGATCAATTCCACTCTGCTTCTGTACAGATCAGATTTATAACGCCTTCTCATGATCTTCAGCATTTCATCAGAGCCACTCTGAAGCGGAATATGGAAATGTGGTTGTAATTTCTTTGAAGTTGCTGCAAACCGAATGATCTCTTCCGTCAATAAATTCGGCTCGATGGAAGAAACACGTAATCGCTCCAAACCTTCAACTTCATCCAATGCTTTTAAAAGCATGTAGAAGTTTTCATCGGTTCCGTAACCGAAATCTCCGGAATTAACACCGGTAACAATAATTTCTTTGAATCCTTCGGCTACCAACTGTTCTGCGTTACGAACTACCGTCGCGATCTTAGGACTTCTACTCGCTCCACGAGCCAACGGAATGGTACAGAACGAACATTTATAATTACAGCCATCCTGAACCTTTAGAAAAGCACGGGTTCTGTCATCGGAGGAAAAGGCATTGTGGAAATCCACGGCTTCATTAACATCGGTGTTGTGAATGATGGTTTTTTCCTGCTTCACAAAATCATCGAACAGATCCAACAAGTGAAATTTATCTTTGGCACCAAGTACTACATCCACACCTTCGATCTGTGCAATCTCTTCCGGCTCCAACTGAGCATAACAACCCACTACAGCCACAAAAGCATCGGGGTTTCTTCGGAGAGCTTGTCGGACGGTCTTTCTGCAGGCAGAATTGGCATCCAGAGTCACGGAGCAGGTATTTATAACATACACATCGGCTTTGTCATCAAACTCTTTGAGCTCAAATCCTTCGTCCTCGAAGTCTCTTCTCATGGAAGAGGTTTCCGAGAAATTTAACTTACAACCTAATGTTTCAAATGCGGCACTTTTCATGCATCAAAGATAAGCAGAAAGAGGAGGGAATGCAGGGGGAATTTTTGTTGGTGATTTAAATAAAATATGTGAGTAATTAACCGTCCAAGCGGAATGCTTGAAGTAGGTGGGGGAATAGTATTTTTTAAAAAGTTAATTCTGTAATGGAAGTCACAGACTTCCTGAGCTTATACTTTCAAGTTACAAACTTGAAAGATCTTGGGAAATTATCTATGAAATAAATCTTCGTTAAATCGAGAAGCTGGGGGAATTAATCTTTAATAAAATGGGATTTATTGATGACTTTGAAGATTCTACAGCAGTAGCTTCTGAATGAACTGATTTTACAAAATTGGTAATAGTAATAAAAAGAACTCGTCATCCTGAGCAAACCTGCGAAGGATCTACACAATAAACGAATTAACTCAGGTTTCTTAGTAAGGTGAACTCATAAAACGTTGTCTGATTCAAGATTTGCAGCTTCTTAGGGAGTACCCTCAGAATCACTCTATTTCGCAATAATTGAATCTTAATATCATCAAAAGCCACATTCAAATCCTCCTTTGAAGAAGGCTTGCACTATTTATCTAATTCCCATTCTTCAATTAACAAACCTTTATCATCATAGGTTGAAGTTTTTATAAGCCAACCTTTTTTGTTGTAGGTTGAGATTTTTCTGATCTTACCATTTCTATGATATTCAGTCGAATTTATTTGAAAACCTTTTTTAGTATAGTTAGCAATCTCTTTGATTTCACCGTTTTCATAAAATCTCTTTAGCTCTCCAATGGCTAAACCCTTTTTAAAATTCCCAATCATTCTTAAAGAGCCATCTGTATAATAACTTTTTTCTACACCATGACTATTCTTGCCACAATTCTTAAATCTGTATGCATACTTGTCATGTGTAACGACAAATTCTTGAACTCTGGGAGCAATTAAGGTATCAGAATTTATAGCTTTACTCACATTCACTAATTTAGTTTCTACATTAAGTTTTGAATCCAACTCATAAACTCCAAAACTTGGAAGCAACAAAGTGCTATCATCAAGATCAAACATTACAAATTCAATGGAGTCCTTTTTCATTGTAAAGAAATCACTTTTTTCGATTTTATCCTCACAAGGATCTATTATAAACAGGTTATATCTGATCTCCTGACCTTTCAAGGATAAGAAAGGAATTAGTATTAGTAAGATTGTTAGTCTCATTTTCTTTGCTATGATTCCAATATCTGAAAATTGCTTATTTAAATATGCCAAAAGCTTATCTAAAAAACTAAATCCTCCTTTGAAGGAGGTATCCACCGGCTGGCGGGCGGAGGATGTTGTGCAGTTTACAAACTCAGAAACCGCACAACATCCCTCTGATCTCACACAAGTGTTTGATCGGTCTCCCTTCGAAGGGAGATTTTTGTTCTCTGTCATTTCGAAGGGATGTGAAAAATCTAAAGATCTACTTTAAAGCAATCTTTAGATTTCTCAGTCGGCAAGCTTCTTTGAAAAGACAAGTCATATAGTTATTTGGAGCTTTGGTGGCAAGAGTATAGCCATTACATAAGATCCTGAAACAAGTTCAGGATGACCCTGCTAAATATTTCGGCTTGTTCTTTAGTCCCGTTGGAGCGGGATATCAAGACAAAAGTAAGCCCCCATTCCTTTACCTTTCCAAGAGTACTAGCAGGACTAAAGTCCTCGCTTGTTTATGTACGAATTAATGACAAGAACATAAGCTAGAAGGGGATTTATCCCCGGGTTTCTAATATCCATCGCGTAATTTATACATGCTTATGTACTTTTGTGCCGATACTGAGCTTCCTCAGCACAGGCTCCAGTACCAAAAACTCCCGACAAGAATTATTGGCGCGAACTTCATTGCATCGACTAATCATTACAAAAGGTCTTCGTTCGAATGATACATATTCACGAATCATCCTGAGTGTAATGATTACTCCTTCGGAGCCGTCGATTTCATTACGTTCTTGGCTCGCCAATAATTCTAAATTCGGTGTAGTTGGAAGCTTTTTTGAAATTGTCAGGACTATAAAAGGACAAAAAAGCTCCTTCAAAATGACAAAGTATTTAGTGATTTGGAGCTTTGGAGGGAAGAGTATCGCCATTACATAAGATCCTGAAACTATACTGAAACAAGTTCAGCACAAGGTTCAGGATGACGAAACTTTAGTGCCTTCGTGTTTCCGTTGCCTAAAACCAACTATCTATAATCCAACATATTCGAATACGCATGGCACATCATTTCCTGGGAGGCTCCGGCGAAGTACATCATAAAAACGGTGAGGTTTGCGATCTGGACTCTGAAGTAGCCGTTGTCGTCATATTTTCGGGATGAAACGATCGCATCTTTTTGAATAATCCGAAAGTTGGATGATTTTTGAATTTTCTCGATCAAATCGTAATCTTCCATGATTCTGTAATCTTCTCTGAAGCCTCCAAGTTCATCAAACAAACGTCGGGTTATAAAAAGAGTTTGGTCTCCACCACGAACCATAATTCGGTCAAAGCGAGTACAATATGAATTGATCCTCAATAGTGGGGTAGGATAGTGATCAAATTTGTAGCGGTAACATCCCGATTGAAATCCCATCTCAAGTGACTCATTAATATCATCTACATAAGAAACAGGAGGGAAGGAATCTGCATGCACAAAGTATAAAATGTCGTTAGATGATTGTTCAGCGCCCACATTCATTTGAGCAGCTCTTCCTTTACGATCAGAATGTATGCATCTAAATCCCAGAGATTGCACTATCTCAACAGTTCTATCGGAACTGCCACCATCCACAACTATAATTTCGTTGTCATCGCCGAACTTATTTGCGTTAAAAAGATGTTTAAGCAAATCCGATATCGAATTTTCTTCGTTATATGTTGGGATAATTATACTTATCGCCATTTAGATAATTACAGTTTTGTGATGATATTTGAGCTTTACAGTATGATATTAAATTACGTATTCAATTTTGTAACAGATTTAAACAAATTAATAAGGGTTAAATCATGAAAGGTTTATCTGCATTTTTACTTATAGCAATTATGATGGCTTTTTCGACTTACACATCGGCTCAGGAAATGGATAGTTTGATCACAGAAACCTCCTATGCTGAACTTTCCATGATACTTCTTCAGAATGTCCGTGATGGAAACCCAACTCAGAAAATTGAAGACAAATTAGCTACTGTTTCCAGGGAAGAACTGAATTCTGATCTTGACACCGAATCTGAGAAAAAAGCTTTTTGGTTGAATGTATACAACGCTTATGTTCAAATACTTTTAACAGAGAAGCCGGAGCTTTTTAAGGACAGAAATTCATTCTTTGGATATAATTTCTTTTCCTCACCACAGGTAACTATCGCCGGAAAGGAATTGAGTTTTGATGATATAGAACATGGAATTATCCGTCACTCAAAAATAAAACTAGCTTTGGGATATTTAGACAAATGGTTTCCCAACGATTATGAAGTGATGTTCCGTTGGGATGAAGTCGATCCAAGAGTTCATCTTGCATTGAATTGCGGTGCTAAATCATGTCCATACATTGCAATCTATGATCCGGAAAGGGTAGAAGAGCAATTAGATATTATATCGAAGCAGTATCTGGAAAAGACTACAGTGTATGAAGCTGATAAAGATAAAGTGAAAGTAAATACATTGATGAGTTGGTTTCGCGGCGATTTTGGAGGTAAAGCCGGAGCCGTTGAAATGCTTAAAAAATATAATGTGATTCCACAGGATGCTGATCCTTCAGTTAGCTTTTTAGAATATGACTGGACACTGGAACTTGGTAACTACACTGATATTTAATCTTTTAGCTGATATAACTTCACAGGTATTTTCACATTGATCTCACTGCCTTTTCCAATTTCTGATACAATAGTTAGAGTTCCGTTCATAGATGTTATCAGGTGTTTAGAAAGTTGAAATCCAAAACCAAAGCCTCGTTCATTGTCTGTTCCCGGTGTTGATTGGGCTTGATGATTCATCATCAAATCAATCTGTTCTGCTGTCATACCAACACCACTATCTTTTACGGAAAAAGCTAATTTGGCTTTGGCTTCTGTTACTTGTTCAAAAGAGAGATGTATTTCAACGCTTCCGTCTCTTTCTGTGAATTTTATGGCATTTGAGATCATATTTCCGAATATCTGAAGTATTTTATTTTTCGGAAAAAGTAACTCTTTATGTTCAAGTTCAACTACAACTTTGAAGTTAATGTCTTTTAGTTGAGCTTGAGGTTTATACAGATCAATTAATTTTTCTTTGAGAATGGCAAGCGTTAGGGATTCTCTTTTGTAGTCGCTTTGTTTTTCTAATTCTCGATGTGTTGAAAGTATTTCATCTGCAAGATCAAGAACAGATTTCCCACCTTTATGGATCATTTCAATTAACTCTATGATATCAGAGATACTTTGTTCTTCTGCATTATCTTTGATGATCTGAGAAAGTCCGATAATTCCACCAATTGGTCCACGGATGTCATGACTTACTTTTCGTGATACATCATCTGCTTCTTCAAGCTTTTCCTTCAGATCCTTGACAAGTTTTCGATGTTCTAAGCGTCTCATCACTTCTTCCGCAATGATCTTTAACATTTCAATTTTTTCAGGAGAAAAGGAATGATTTTTTTTATCCATCACGCAAACTGCTCCAATACTTATACCATCTTTAGTCTTTAAAGGAACACCGAAATAATATTTAAGGCTTGGATCACCCGCTACGTAAGGTTTGTCTTTGAAGTCTTCACTTTTATCTAAATCAGAAAGCTCTAAATAATCTTTTTCGTGGATGGTATAATCACAAATGGAATCATTTCTGGAAATTTGATTCTGGTCCATTCCAAATTCTGAAATTGACCATTGTGTATTTGCTCCTATAAGATTGATTAGAGAGATAGGAGTTCCTGAAATATGAGCTGCTAATTTTGAAAGATCATCTAAGTCTTCAAACTCTCTTGAATAGTCAATATCATAGTCCGCAAGTGTGGTAAGACGATCTAATTCCTTCTTTTCGTTTGTGATGTTAGTCATTGTTTATTTGAACGTATATTTACCTACAATTATGAATCGAATTTACAACAGGGCACAACTGTTTATTTTTTAGCATAACTCCAAAAATCAACCCGGTTCAAAGCTATGTAAGGTACAGCCAATACTTTGTTTTTCCTGTCAATTCCTATATCGGCTGGCCTACCACTTGTGTGAATAAGAATTCTACTAGTTGAACCATCGTGAACACGAATGCTTTGATCGACCTGACTTGCTACTAAAAGCATTCCTTCATCAAATTCTAAACCGTCGAAGTTTCCACCTTGGAATGTGTAGTGTTCTTTCAAGTCTTTAGTGATTCTGAATGAATAAAATGTTGTGTCACCGCGCCAAGGAGCAAGCACAAACTCGTTTTTCAGAAGACTAAAGGTAATTCCATTTGGATATACAGGAAGAGAATCCAAGAATACAGAAGGTGAGTCGTTTTCTATTTTATAGACAATAGGTTTTCCGGTGTCAGTTACATAAATACTTCCGGAGCCATCTCCTGAAACATCATTAAGGAAACCCGGCTGAAAAGATGAGAAATCAATGAACTTTTGCTGAACTCCGGTTTTGATGTCAAAGACATGAACACCTGTTACATCAGCTACCCAAAGTGATCCTTTTTCAATATACATACCTCTGGGAGCGTGAAACGGAAACTCATCTGTTCCGGTCATGAAATTCATTTCAACTACATTTCCTTCAGCATCTACTTTAGTAATAAAGCCGTTGCTGTCAAGTTCATTTCCACCACCATTGAAATTCGAAATGAAATACACATTTTGTGATTCATCATACCGAACCGCTTCAGGTTGGCTGAGTCCTTCTACAGAAAAGAGGATGGAGGTAGAATCCTGTACGGTTTCAAAATCGGCTGTGATGGATTGCTTCTTTTCTGGAGTAGTGCAGGATATAGCTGTTAAAAAAGCTAGTATAGCTAAAGAAAATAATTTCATGAGTCATTTTTTAAGTTGAATGAAAGTCACCTTCTTATCTCAGATTTACAAGTACGGCTTAGAAAGAATTTGTAAATTTTTATCGATGATTACACTTAATCAGCTATAGCTCCGGTTCTTTCTTTTCTTGTTCCGAAGCTCTGCGTCGGAACAAATCAGCTAAGCTTTAATCTTTATAAAAGGTTTTATTTAAAAAGATCTATTTGACCTGAAAATAATCTGAAATGTCAAAAAATACTCCGACGCAGAGCATCGGAGCTAGGTAAAATCAAATTATGATCAAATAATCAAACATTAACCGGTACATGCTCCGGTTTTGCGTTTTTGTAAGAAGGTCGTGGCTTCAATCCGAACAACTCAAACATATGCATGTCTTCGTCCAGCTCATTGTTGTCCGTGGTTAGAAGTTTTTCTCCGGTAAAGATAGAATTAGCACCAGCCATAAAACAAAGGGCTTGTTCTTCAAAACTCATGCGAACACGTCCGGCAGAAAGGCGGACCATAGATTGTGGCATCAAAATTCTGGCGGTAGCGATCATTCTGGCCATATCCCAACTTGGTACTTTAGGCTGATTTTCCATCGGAGTTCCTTTTACAGCGATCAAAGCATTCACAGGAACAGACTCAGGATGCTGATCTAAATTAGACAGTGTATAAAGTAAACCGATTCTGTCTTCGTGGGTTTCACCCATCCCAATTATTCCACCGGAACAAACAGAAATGTTATTGTCTTGAACTTTCTTGATCGTATCTAAGCGATCATCATAAGAACGGGTAGTGATGATCTTTTTATAAAAGTCTTCGCTGGAATCAAGATTGTGATTATAAGCATACAATCCCGCTTCTTTAAGTTGAGCAGCTTGTTCATCATTCAGCATTCCAAGTGTAGCGCACACTTCTAGTCCCATATCAGCTACAGAAGAAACTACATCCAGAACTTCATCAAAATCTTTGTTTCGTCGAGCACTTCTCCAAGCTGCTCCCATACAAAAACGAGTGCTTCCCGCTTGTTTGGCTCGCTCAGCAGAAGCCAGGATCATTTCCTTAGGCATCAGCTTCTCTGAATCAACACCGGTGTCATAACGAGCCGATTGAGGGCAGTAAGCACAATCTTCAGAGCAACCACCAGTCTTTATTGATAGAAGGGTACAGACCTGTACTTCGCCCGTTTCATGATATTCGCGATGGACTGTAGCAGCTCTGTAAATTAACTCCATTAATGGAGTATGGTATATTTCTGAGATTTCTTCTTCGGTCCAATCGTTACGAATCACTGACATAAGTATATTTTTTCTGATAATGATTTACTCATCCAAAAGTAAGAGGTATCGCCTCAAATGCCAATCCATAATTTCATTTATTAAAAGGAATAAAAGTGCTATCGTAAGACTAAAAATTATATGAAAGAAGTTTTGATTTCCGGTAAGGCGTCCTTCAAAATAGAAGTTCCCTATAAATTGTATGAAACAGGTGCAACAAATGAAAAGAAGCCTTTAATCGTATATTTACATGGTTACAATCAAAATATAGAACGCTTTGAAGGCTATGTAGAATCCTTGTTTGATATAAAGGCTTATCATTTGTTCATTCAAGCTCCATATCCCATTTTTGATGAAACTCGCACTAAGAAAGTAGAAGATTGGGGCAGGAGCTGGTATCTATTTGATGGAGAGCAGCAACAGTTTGTGAAATCACTAGAATTATCCTCAGAGTTTATTCAAGAGATTGTGGACGGTTTACTTCCTAACATAAAAGTGAATAGAATTTGTTTATTTGGCTACTCAATGGGTGGATATCTTGCAGGATATTTTATGCTTTCAAGATGGAAGCATGTAAATGAAGCTGTAATTATTGGCGCAAGAATTAAAACAGAGGTATTTGAAAACAAGATAAATGAAGCGAATCATATAAATGTGCTTGCCTTGCATGGTAAAGGAGATACCAATGTTTATCCCGAACCCCAAAAAAAAGAGATCGAAAAACTTAAAAAAGAAGGGTTTAAGGCAGAATTCAAATTAATCGATGCAAAGCATAAGCTTATTCAGCCATTTATTGATGAAACTTTGCTCTGGTTAAAAAAAATAGGATACTAATTGTAATAAATTTATCAGCTGGTTAGGTTTTCTTTCTAATGTTTGTTAATTTTTTCTAACCATCATTAATTAAAAGCAATCTGATCAATCAATATTAAATAGCTTATGAAAATTCTTGTTGTTGAAGACGATCCATCGGTAAGAACTCTTGTAAAAGCAGTTTTGGAGCATAACGGTAATTCAGTTTTAACCGCTGAAACAGCTAAAGATGGTCAGGCTTTAGCCACCGGTGAGAAATTTGAAATGATTGTTCTTGATCTCGGTTTGCCTGATGGAGATGGTTATGAGGTTTGCAAGTACATCAGAGATGAAGGGGTAACTACTCCTGTTCTCATTTTGTCTGGAGAACAAGAAACTGATGTAAAAGTAAAGTGCCTAAAAGTAGGTGCGGATGATTATCTGACTAAACCATTCAATACTGAAGAGCTGTTAGCCAGAATGGAAGCCATCCAAAGACGAACAGAATCATCCGGTGATCAAACACTTACATGCGGTGAAATTAATGTGGATCTGTTAAAAAGAGAGTGTAGCGTAAATGACAATAAACTACAGCTCACAAATAACGAATTTAATCTTCTTGTTTATTTTATCAAGAATAAGAACAGAATTATAACTCAGGAAGAACTAGCAGAAAAAGTTTGGGATATACATTTTGATACTCAAACAAATTATATAAATGTTTACATCAGTTATTTAAGAAAGAAAATTCGCGAATACACTGAAACAGATTACATAGAAACTATTCGTAAAAAGGGTTTTACGTTTCGCTGTAATTAATCCTAAAGACATTACCAAAGCCGTTTCTGAATAAGAGACGGCTTTTTTTGTTTAACTTTACTACATGAATAAAGAATTAATTGAATATTTGAAGGATTTTATATCTGAAGCCAGGTGGAAGCGAATGAATGAGGTTTTAGATTTGCGAACACAACATATAACCGTTGTTCTTGAGGATATTTATCAGCCACATAATGCCAGTGCTGTTCTTAGAAGTTGTGACGGATTCGGAATCCAGGATGTTCATGTTATAGAAACTAATAACGAATTTGATGCTTCTTCAGAAGTTACTATAGGTGCGGATCAATGGCTTTCCATACATCGATATAATAAACCTAAAGCAGATAATGTTTCTAAATGTTTCTCTACTTTAAAAGAAAAGGGGTATCAAATAGTTGCAACAACTCCACATGAAAATGATCACAATTTAGATGAATTGGATATTTCAAAACCTACAGCTTTGGTTTTTGGAACAGAACTGGAAGGAGTAACTGCTCAGGTATTAGAACAAGCCGATTCTTTTGTTAAAATTCCTATGTCTGGTTTCAGTGAAAGTTTTAATATTTCTGTTAGTGCGGCTATTTGTTTGTACGATACTTCCACCAGATTGCGAAATACAGTTTCAAGATCTGATTGGGGATTATCAGAAGAAAGGAGAGAAGAACTCCTGCTTGAATGGGTTAAGCAATCTATTAAAGCAGGAGATCAACTAGCTGATAAGTGGTTGTCTGAAAATAATTATTAACGTGGTAATCTAACGTCCAGATCAGCAACTGCATAAGCAAAAACAGCCATTGTAGCTACACATTCGTTAAAGTCATCTATATTTAGTTTATCTATTGTGTCTACTGCTGTATGATGAAACCAAAAGTACTTGCTCCCATCAACATTTAGTCCCATACCGGGAACTCCGTTTCTCATTAGTGGGCCAATATCAGCTCCACCACCACCTTTTCTAACTTCACCTGAATCGGCAGGTTTAAGAAGTTCGCCAATTTCACTTAATATTTTATAAGCGTCATCACTTCCACTGAATCCAAATCCTATCGGATCAAAAACCCCTGCATCCGATTCCATAGCAAGAATATGATTGTCCAATGATTTTTCGTCCTCCTGAACCCAACGTAAATATTCGTTTGCACCTCGTAAACCATTTTCTTCATTTGTCCATAAAACAACACGAATGGTTCTTTTAGGACGAACTCCTGTTTCTTTAATAAGACGTAAAGCTTCCCAGGCTGCTACACATCCTCCGCCATCATCCATAGCTCCGTGTCCGTTATCCCAGGCATCAATATGTCCACCCATTACGATGATTTCTTCAGGAAACTCGCTCCCAGTAATTTCAGCAATTACATTTCTGGATTGTGCATCCGGTAAATTTTTAGCTTCCATTTTTAAAGTAAGAGTCACAGTCTCACCACGTTTTATAAATCGCTCTATTAGATTAGCATCTTCTACGGTTAGAGCAGCGTGAGGAATTTTTTTTACGCCTTCTTCGTAGCTCATTGTACCTGTATGGGGAGTTTGCATAGAGTATGAAGCTACAGAAGCTAAAACGCTTGCTACAGCTCCATGTTTTGATGCCGCAGATGCTCCATTTACTCTATATTGTACAGTTTGACCATAGGTTGTAAAAGGAACATTGAATAAAACTATTTTTCCTTTTGCTTCAGCACTTTTAGATTCCAGATCTTCAAAACTTTTCACTAATAAAACTTCCGCTGTAATTCCATCTTTAGGAGTTCCGACACTACCCCCTAAACTTGCCATTGGGAGATTCTTTGTAATAGGAGCAGTTAATGTTGCGGATTCGTTACCTCGAACCCAATGAGGTACAGTAACAGGTTGAGTCCAAACTTTATCAAAATCATCTTTTTTCATTTCCTGAACAACCCAATCAATCCCATTTTCAAGAACTTCTGAACCGCTTAACCTAGGACCGTAATAATCAGTAAGGTGTGCAAGTCTTTCAAAACCAATATTGTTTGATAATGCAGATTTTATAAGATCATTAGCTGTTTTCTCTACATTCTGTTTAACTAAAGGCTGGCTTATTGCTAGAAATGGGGTGAGTAAAACAAAAAATAAGGGATAAAGTTTATTCAGTTTCATGAATTCAAATTAAGTGTTAAAATTTAAATCAAGAAAATGAAAAGGGAGGACTTATGCTTAATGGAATTGCAAAATAATGTGCAATTAGTCCATAGATTTGGTGTTTTTTCGGGCTATTTCCTGAAAGAGTAAATATTCTTCCGGTGAAATATCTGCGAAAAGATAATTGATAGGATTGACTTTGCGTTTGTTTAAATGAATTTCATAATGAAGATGAGGTCCTTCAGTAAGACCTGAGTTACCCGAGTATCCAATCAACTGGCCTCTTGTTACTTCGGCACCGCGTTTAATTTCTTTTGGAACTGATGAAAGATGAGCGTAGAGTGTCTCATATCCATAACCGTGATCTATAACGATAATTCTTCCTAAAGTTCCCCTTAAACCAACATATTTGATCTTACCATTAGCTGTAGAGTAAACAGAACTACCAATATCAGCTCTAAAATCAGCACCACCATGAGTTCTTGGGTACCCTAATACAGGATGTTCTCTCATTCCGAAACTACTTAAAAGGATACCTGAGGTTGGCTTAATAGCCGGAAGATGATGTAGCTTATCTTTGTTTGTGTTGTAAGCTTCTTTAAGCTCTTCAAAACTAAGTTTTTGAATACTTATTCGTCTTTCAAGATTATCGATTTTAGAAGAAGTCCACCTTAATAATTCAGCTGTAGATTGATTGTAAACATCAAAATCAGCGTTAGGGGCAGCACCACCTGAACCGGCTTCACGTTCATCTGCAGAAATTTCTTCCAATCCTAAAACAGATCTGTACACTTCATTATCAGATTCAGCTATTTCTTTAAGCTGGTTATCAATATCAATTAAAGAATTTTTAGTAGTTTCGAGTTGCTTATAGAGCACTTCGTTCTCAGCTTTCAGAGCTAATTCTGCCGGAGTTCCTACATAACTGGAAAGAAATATAATACCAAAACCGGAAAGGAATACTCCAGTAAGAATCCAAATAGATAAGTTGTAGATGATCTGTTCCGCTTTATTATACTCCATTGGTATAAATTCGCAGCTTTCCTCATCGTAGTAGTAATGATTATGTAGTGACATATCCTATTTTAAAACCTAACAAATTTACGTACTTGAAGTTTCCAAAACAAAGAGTAGTGGAACATTCTAATGTTACTCTAAATCTCCTTCAAAATACTCTATTGCTCTTTTAGGTGTAGCGTCAAAATCGCCAGTTTTAGTTGCTATTTTTGCCTGAATCCTATCCTGAAATGCTTTTGCGGGATCATAGCCATAATGTTTCAATAAATAGTTCATGGCAATTACTTCGGCAATCACTGTTATATTCTTTCCGGGAGTTATCGGAAGGTGAATTAAAGGGATATCCAGACCAAGTATTGCTACTGAGTCGTGGTTTAAACCTGTTCGTTCTACATCTCTGGTTTCGTCCCAAAGTGTTAATTCTAGAACAACTTCCAATCTTTTTTGGTAACGGATAGATCTTATTCCAAACATGGACATAACATCAACTATCCCAAGCCCTCTGATTTCCATAAAATGCTTACTTATTTCGGTAGCAGAAGACAGCAGTACATTACTTTTTTTAGTTAACATAACTACATCATCGGCAACTAACCGATGGCCACGTTCGATCAGATCAAGTGCTACCTCGCTTTTCCCGATTCCGGATTTACCGGCAATAAGAATTCCAATTCCATATACATCAACCATGGCTCCATGCACCATTGTTTGTGTGGCAAACTGATCTTCTAAAAAATCCCGAAGCAAATACATAAACCGTGTGGTTTCTACGGGAGTTGTATATATAGGAATGGAAGCTTCTTCTGCCAATTTGATTAAATTATCAGCAAGTTTATTACCATCAGTTAAAAATATAACCGGCAAATCAAACGCAGTAATATTCTTGAAAGCATTTGTTTGCTCTGTAGGGGAGAGGTTGTCCAGAAACTGAGTTTCCGTATTCCCAATGATCTGAATTCTCTTGTATGTAAATAAATCTGTGTAGCCGGCAAGAGCCATTCCCGGTCTGTGAAGATCAACTTCATAAACGTATCTGTATTGGGCACAATCACCTGAGGTACAGGCTGTTAAATTTAGTTGAACACGTTCTCTTAACTTTTGCACCATGTAAGAAACGGTGATCTTCTCTTTACGAGGAATTGGCTCGCTGGCTGAAAAAGGCATTAATGTACTTCTTGAAGTTTTTGTTTATATCGTTTTAGCTGACGCGTTGCTACATCCACTGCAACGGCCACTGCTTTTTCGTAAGACTCAGCTTTTTCATTCACGGCAATAACTTTTCTAGGAACCTTTATAATAAGTTCTGCCTTCTGAGGATATTTAGGGTCAGATGTAGGCTCCAGAACGATATCGCAAGATACTATACGGTCGTAAAAGTGTTCTAATTTCTCAACACTTCCTTTACTAAATTCTTTAAGATTTTCGCTTGCATCAAAATGTCTTGAGGTGAATGAAATATTCATTTGTTCTCCTATTAGTTTTACGTTTTAGCTCTTGGATGTGCATTCTCATACACATTTTTGAGTCTCTCTACACTAGTGTGAGTGTAGATCTGGGTTGCTGCTAAATTGGCGTGACCCAAAAACTCTTTAATTATTCTGATGTCTGCCCCGTTATCAAGCATATGTGTTGCAAAACTATGCCTTAATACGTGAGGGCTCTTTTGTGTTACCTCGCTAGTTTTAGTTAAATATTTCTCAACAATACGTTGTGCGTTTCTTGCATACATTCGTTGCCCATGTGCGGAATGAAACAATCCTTTTGTTGCATCATTGTCTGTCTGATTTCCAAATAGTTTCTCTTTCGTTTTTAGATGTTCCTTCAACGCAGTAGCTGCTTTATTACCTAATGGAATAATCCGTTGTTTATTTCCTTTACCTGTAACAATAATTTGATTATTTCTAAGGTCAACTTCTGAGAGGTTTAATTGTATCAACTCACTTAAGCGAATTCCAGTTCCATAAAATAATTCAAGTAACGCTTTATCTTGCCTTCCGGATGGAGTTTCTGTATTGATAGAATCCATCATTCGTTCAATGTCTGAACTGTTTACTGTTTTTGGGAGCGTTTTATCTTTTTTGGGAACAACCAATAATTGAGCAGGGTTTTTATCTATATGTCCTCGCTTAAAACAGTATTTAAAAAAAGATCTTAAAGTAGCCACTTTACGAGCAATGGAACTCTTAGCAAGCCCTTTATCTGAAAGATCTCCTAACCAAAGCCTTATAGTTAACCGGGTTACTGATTGTACAGTTACTAAGTCATTTTCTTGTTGTTCCTGATCTGCACAAAATGTTAAAAAAGAGTTGAGATCATTTCTGTATGAAGTGATAGTGTGAGGTGAAGCATTCTTCTCAACAGCCAGGTATTTGAGGTATTTTTCGATGATCACTTTCATTGGTGGAATATGTATATCCATCAACAAAAAAGAAAACAATTATGAAAATAAAATGAAGAAAATTCTAGTTTAGTTTTCTTCCTTTCCAACGCACAGGTTTTTTGGCATAATGGTCAGTCAGACATTGTATTCCAAGTGCTTGAAACCAAAGCACTCCAACTGCATGAGTGAAAGAAGAATAAATGTCCCACTTAAAGCAATAATTGAGGGAAGCTCTTTGCAGGAAAATTAAAATTATAGCTATAGAAGACCAAATAAGTAGTTCAACAGAATTGGTTTGAAAACCATAAAAGAAAGTGAAAAACGGAGCTACAAATACAATTAGATGTAAAATGGACATCAATAAAAAGAAAACTATGTTCTTGCCAAAGCCCACAAAAAAGTTTTTCCTAAGTCCATTCCATAGTTCATTGTTAGAAGCATACATTTTGCAATATACCAAGTCTACACCTTGAAGCATTTTCAAAACTAATCCGCTTTTCTTGATATTTTTGGCGAGTTCCACATCTTCAATAATTTGATCTTTAACAGATTCATGACCATTTATTTTTGAGTAAGCATTTTTATTAAAAGCTATAAACTGTCCACAGGCTGCAGCGAATTTTGGAGCTAATTTATTCCTTAAAAAAGCAGGAAGCCATTTTGGTTCCTTCTCAACATATCTGGCAGGTAATAATGTATAAAGAGCAAAATAGATCAGTGGAATCACTTGTTTTTCCCAAAAGGAATCCAAAATCTGCTCCGGCCATACTGTTATTGCATCTACATAAGAAAGCTCTGAAACTGCTTTAGGAATTGCATCCTCATCTAACCAAACATCTGCATCGATGAAAATTAAAATCTCGCCGGAAGCTTCTTTACTTAACTGATGACAAGCCCATGGTTTCCCCAGCCAGTCATTTGGTTTTTCTTTTCCTTTTATGTGTATCAGATTGTTGATGATTCCCGAAAGCTTTGCTAAAATTTCTCCGGTACCATCGGTAGATTGGTCATCAAGAACAAGAACTTCAAAATTTGGATAGTTTTGTTTTAGAGCCGAAGTCACACAGCGTTCTATTACCGAAGCTTCATTTCTTGCCGGGATACAAATACTGACTTTTGGTTTTTCAGAAGAGTCGGGAACGATTGTGTTCTTTAAACATTTAAAATCAATCAAATTCATACCAAGTATAAAACTCGTATAAATTAAAAAGCCTACTGATATGTATAAAAGGATCATCATTTAGTGTTGGAAGTTAATGAAGCTGAGGTTGTAGTTCACTCAAAAGATTCTGATAATTGCTCATGAATATTTCTACAGATCATTTAGACGAAAACCCTTTTCCAAATAAGCCATCAGGAGGATACGAGTGGTGGTATTTTGATGCATTGAGCAAAGATGGAAATTGGTCTTTTGTTATCATTTTCTATCAGGGAAATCCTTTTTCTCCGGAATACATTCGAAATATCAAAAAAAATTCTACAGATCCGGATCAATTTCCAGCAGTCAGTATCTCCATCTATAACCGAAATAAAACAGAGTTCTACAGCTTTGTGGAATATTCAGCTGATGATTTTAACTGGGATACAGAGTCAGACTCGTGTTCGGTAGGACCTCACAGCTTTTCGAAATCTGAAAATGATTCACAGTTGGTTTATTCGATCGTGTTGAATGATGTTTTACCGTCCGGTCATTCCATTAAAGCAGAGTTAGAATTCAACAGTTCTATAATTACTAAACCAACAATTGATTCAAAAAACCCGAACGAGCACCATTTCTGGAATTTAATTCAGCCTAAAGCAGAAGTATCAGGTTCAATTGAGATTATTGGGAAGTCCGGTATTCAAAAGGTCGCTTTTAGTGGTTCCGGTTATCACGATCATAATGTTGGTTTAGAACCAATGAAAGAAGATTTTAAGGATTGGTATTGGGGAAGATATCATTTCGATGATTCTACTCTGATCTATTACGTGATGAATCGAAAAAATGAAAAGCAGTATAAAGCTTGGTTGATTTCAAATGAAAACAGAAAAGTAATAGATGAATTTTCGTCTGTTGAGACGGAAGGATTTCTCAGAAATATGTTTGGTTTAAGATCAGCAAGAAAAATAACATTGAAGTCGGGGTATAGCGAAGTTACTGTACAGGCTGCATTACCTCTGGATGACGGACCTTTTTACCAACGGTTTTTAGGTCAGGCTATAATGCATAAAGATGGCAAGGTTTTAGTAGCTGAAGGAATCTCAGAATACATCTATCCCGAAAATATTTACTCCCAAAAGTTCTGGCCGGCAGTAAAAATGCGTCTGAGATTTGCGAACAAAAAACCTCATTGGGTTCAAAGGTTTAAGATGTTTTATGAATGGACATGGTGACATAAAGCTAACAGCTATTTGCTGTTAGCTGTTAGCTTTTTTCAAACCGCTCATCAGTAAAACCCGCAACTTTTCTGGTTTCTGTGAGCAATTCATGTAGATTCTTTTCAAATTCAGTAGTTAATTCTGATTTTGACAGAGAACGATCAATGGTCAATGCTGCACCAATATTGATATACAGTTCCGGCTTGCTGTCGCGGAATGTATGAGAATAAAAAGCTATGGGCACAAAATCGATTTCTTTAACCGTATTTTGATATAACCAAGCCAATCCTTTCTTAAACTGTGGTTTTGAAGCTGAAACAGGAGTGATTTCTCCTTCGGGATAAATGTATAAACTTGAATTAGGCTTCTTCAAACTATCAATAGCGAATCTAAGTGATCTTAGGGCCGAACGGGGATCAGAAAGGTTTATAGAAAAAGCACCAATTTTAGAAAAAAACCGATGTTTATGCATCTGCTTGTCTTCCATAAAAGCTCGTGCTGTTTGATGAAAAATATTTCTGCTTAAATAAAGTGGAAGTAAACCATCCCACCACAAATTATGGTTGATGAAATAAATAGTCCTTGCGTCAGTATCCGGCTTATAATCCTGCTTAATAAAAATATTCTTAAAACGACGTCTAATTAACCAACGGGTATACAGGTCAAAAAAACAGATCAGAAAACGGGATTCTTTAGCAGGGATAAAATTCAATTCAATTCTTTTTGGTGATGATAGGGTGTTCTGCCTTATCTTTCAATTATGAAGAAGCACAGAAACAAACCGATCGATCAAATTACGAATCCTGAAATTGATAAATATTCGGAAGTTCATACAAGTCCTGAAAGTAAAGATATTCAAAATCTGATCAACTCCAGCGATGAAGAACTCCAATACATAGACATGCTGAGTGGGAGAGTGGTTGGGCAACTTCTTAAAATGCTGGTAAAGATATCAGGCGCAAGACGAATACTTGAGATCGGAACTTTTACAGGATATTCAGCAGTAATGATGGCAGAAGCTTTGCCGAAAGATGGTGAAGTGATCACCCTAGAGATGAACTTGAAGTACCAGAAAATAGCTCAGAATCATTTTGATAAAAGTGAAGCGGGGCATAAGGTTACTATGATCCGTGGAAACGCTCAGAATACAATTAAAGAGCTCACCGGTACATTCGATCTGGTTTATCTGGATGGAGATAAATTGAGATACTCGTTTTATTTTGAGCAGGTAATGCCATTACTTAATTCGGGCGGACTCATTATTGCTGATAATGTACTTTGGGATGGAACCGTTCTTGATCCGGAAGACAAAAAAGCTGAGGCCATTGCTGCATTCAACAAACTTGTCTCTGAAGATAAAAGGGTTGAGCAAGTATTACTTCCCGTAAGAGATGGAGTGAATGTTATTAGAAAAAGGTGACTTTGTTTTGTCACAAAAACAAGAAACCATTAAATGGTTAAATTGAGTATCTCTTAATTATATTTAGATTCAAAAACTTCTCTCATTTCCCAGGCTTTGCAAGCTCCTAATGCGCCACCTAGGGAAGAAGGGAAAAAAGAGAGTAAAAAAATACCAGCATTAACAATCATGAAATCACCTTTGAAAATTGGAATTAATAGGCTAACAAAGAAAAATAGAAAAAATGAAATTGTAAAAGCCCAAAAGAAGAAAACAGCTGAGTCAAAAAGTTCTCTGCTCATATGACCTTTATTCTTATGCTGAAACTCTAATACTTCTCTGACTCCATAAAAACTAGCATAAGAAAATACTGCGCCTAAAATCGGAAAGATCATACCGTCAGGTAATCCAATAAAAATTAAACCTATTAATAACATCAAGGTGTGCCACGTTATCAAAAACTTTGGTACCCAAAGCTCTGTAAGTATGTAATATTTAGGTTTTTCCATATCTAAACCCTTAAGATCTATCTAAACAATTCATTCATACAAATCATCAACATCAGCCTTGCTAAGGTCAATAAAAAGCTGAGCCATTTTTTGGCATATATCCTTAAAGAATCGCTCTCCTTTTTCAGCTGAAGACGCTTTTGGGTTACCAATTCCGGTATCTTTTGTTACTTTTGACCAAGGGCGTTCACTCCAAGCCCAGTCTTCATTAAAAGCAGCTATTTTGTTTTTTCTTTCAGCTCCATCGCCCCATTCCTTTTCAGGTAATACTAGATGCGGTTCCAGATGAAGGACTAAACTGGTTTCCATTTCGTCAGCATGATCTCCTGGATCAGTAAAATAGTTATGGCGATCCAACATTTTTGGCCAGAAAGTTACGCAGATAAACATATCAGGATACAAAAGTCCAAGTTCCCGAACCATTGACTTAAAGTCGTTACCACCATGACTGTTAAGGATCATAAACTTATGAATACCCTGTCTGTTCAGCACTTCAATGATGTCTTTTAGTATTTGAAACTGAGTACTTGGGTTTAGATTTATATCCAGATAAATATCAGATTGGCCGGTATTAACACCGAATGGAATATTAGGTAATACAATTACATTTGCATCATTTTCCCAGGCAATCCTGGCTGATTCTTCAGCAATTGCTTTGCCTTCAATGTTATCAGTAGCATAGGGTAGATGGTAATTATGAGCTTCCGTAGCTCCCCATGGCAATACAGCAAGTTCAACATCCGCATCTTTTAAATGCTTCCAGTTTGTTTCAGCTAAAATGTATGGTCTGATCATTATTCCTCAATTATCTATTTCAAGCATTCATAAATTTCAAACTTATCGTTCTCTGCAGTAATGGAGCAGGTTTTAAATAATTTATCTAAATGAGTTTTATAGTTCAGGTGTTTATTTGCTACCAAAACAAATCTTCCGGATGCTTTTAAACAGCTCTGAACCTGAGTAAAAAGGTTAATTGTTACTTCAATGTTGGTTTCGTGTTCAAAATGGAAGGGAGGATTGGAAACTACCAGATCAAGTGATCCATCATCAACATCTTCCAAAGAATCATTCCAATGAAAATGTGCGCCTTCATGTACATTCATTTTTGAGGATTCGACCGCGAGGAAAGAGTCGTCCACTAAATGAACTTCTGCGTTAGGTTGCTGATTTAAGATATTATCCGCAATCACGCCATTACCGGAAGCCAGATCAAGAATATTATTTTCTGATTCCTTAACTGAAAGATATTCTAAAAGGAATTGAGTAGCATAGTCGATATGATCGGAGGAAAATACGCCCGGGTACTGTTTGTACACTTTATCGCCAAACTGGATGTCGATCGTAACTACTTGTTGCTCAATTTCTTTCTTATTTTTTAGAATGAGTAATCGGGCTTTTTTCTTTGCTTTTGATTGCTCGACTTCTTCAAAATATTTACTACTGATCTCGAGCAATTGTGGTGTGAAGTATTTGGTCATAAATCCACATACAATGACGCCATGTTCACTTAATGATTTGTGTAATAACTGAAGATAGAACTCAAAAGCTTCCAATGATTTAGGAATCTTTATCACCCCAAGATCAATATCAGGAAGTGACCCAAAAGGAGTTTTAATTGTGCGAGATTTCAAGACTAAAGAATTGCTAACATAATTCCTTTCAATAGCTTTTTGGTGACTCTTATGGTTTACCACAGAAAGCGGTTGCAACTTGAAAAGGTTAGTGGCAAGAAAACCAAAGCGATCGTTTATCAATACTGAAGATTCATGCTCATCACTCAAATCGTTTATGTACTCAAGAATCAGTTCATCAGCTGCATTCCAGGGCTGTAGAGATCTATTTGTTGTAGATGGATATCTTTTAATATCAAAGTCCCGATCATTGTAAGTGTATTTCATTCCATAATGGATTTACAGACGAAATCAGGAATAATACCCGTAGATCGAATCTGTGATTCGTAATTATCTTCACGAGTATTTCCCGAAAGAACCAGCATTGTTTTTACTCCAAACTTATTACCACCAAGGATGTCAGTCCGCAATGTATCTCCAACCATAAGGATGTCATTTTTATTGATATACTCATCCTGGATAAGCTGCTCATAAGCATACATAAACATTTGCGAATCCGGCTTTCCGAAATGGATGAATTTTTTTCCAAGCATATTTTCAACCAGTTTTGCTACACCACCGGTAGCAATGGCGATATCGTTATGAGAAACAGGGTAGTAATAGTCAGAATTAGCCAAAATAACCGGCATATTTTTCTTTCTAAGGAGGTTTACTACTTTATTGATATCAATATTCCAGTCGAAACCTTCATCGTCTAAGAACACACAAGCTGATATGTCATCAATATTATTCAGATCAACATCAGCTACTGCAATATGTTCCAGACCCGCTTGTAGTATATAATCAGCAGAGTTTTCAGTTCCTAAATATGCAATTTTACCACTGGTGATCTTTTGTTCAAGAAAATGCTTTGCCATCATACCGGATGTGATCATTTCATGAAGATGAATACCCGGCAGACCTAATTCCACATATTTATCGACTTGTTGCTGTGGACTCCGGGATGCGTCATTGGTAAGAATCCTGAACAATTTTTGTTCATTTCGAATAAAAGCCAGAGTTTTATCCGCTCCATTAATCAATCCATTGTGGTTTTTTACTACGCCGTACGAGTCCAGCATAATAACTTTAAATTGTTTTGCAATATCGAAAAAGGAAGGGTAGCTCATTTAGTATAGATCTAAAGCGTTAAGTAATGGTTCAGCGTCAAATTTATCATCTAGAGTGGGTAAATGAATTTCTAATGCTTCTTTTTGAAGTTTAGTGGCAAATATCTCATGAAAGAAAAATCGACCGTATTTAATTACGTAAGTGAGAATAAAGAAACGATAAGACTCCTTTAGAAACCGAATTTCAAGTTCTGAAAGAGGAAAGATTTTATGATATGCTTTTAGAAAGATAATAAAGCGTTCTTCCATCATAACATCCACATTGTAGCTAAATACTGTTTTATCCCCAATATCGGAAGCTACACGACTAAAGAAATAGAAATCAAGCATTCTGGTACTCATCCGGAACCAGTCATAATCCCACCTTGAAAAAAGCTTAAAATTTGGAGTGACAGAGAAGTTGCCAATATTCCAGTCTACAAATACAGGAATGGTTTCCAGTTCGCATCCTCCTAAAGATTTATAATTATCCAAGAAGAGGTGACAATGATCTCTGATCAACGATCTGTGAACGGGATATTCATATTTAGTAGATTTATCATCCAGAATCTCTAGAAGATCATGAATATCGTCCTGCATGGTTTTAGATGATCTTGGTAAAGTAGCCTTTACAGTATCACAAGCTTTATGAAAGTAAGCTGTTTGCTGAGCTAATTTTACTATCTCATTTTTGTTCAGTCGCTTAGGGAGTTTATTCTTGATGTGAATAGGTCTATAAAAAACGACCCAGGCATCAATAATTTCACTTTGATAGCGATGAACAAACAACTTGTTTCCCTTCATTAAAGACCTGGCAAGGAAGTTCTCAAAAGGAGAGGGAAGGTTATTGGAAAGCGTATTTATGATGCTATGATCTTCAACAAAATGTTCGAACTTACCAAAGTAGGATAGTTTAGCTACAATAAAATTCTTGTCCCTGAGTGTTATTCTATACACGTGATTTGTGGAAACTTTCGCACTAATATCTACAATGTGAGCGATCTCTCGAGAACTATCATAGTTTTTCCAAGCTTCTCTGATTATAGTATCAAAGTCGATAAATGCCATTATACGATCTCAAAATATCTTTTCATTTCCCAGTTTTTCTGTTCTGGATCATATTGTTTCCATTCCCATTCTCTGGTTTTGATAAAATGGTTTGTAAATAATTCTCCAAATAACTCATTTGCAATGTCAGATTCTTTCATTGCTTTAGTTGCCTTATAAAGATTTGTTGGAAGAAGATTCGAATTCCCTTCATTATACTCATTTCCTGAAGTTGGCAATATGTCTAGCTTCAATCCATTTTTGATGCCATATAAGCCGGAAGCTAAACTGGCACACATACTCAAATAAGGATTCGCATCTGAACCTGGTACCCTGTTTTCTATCCTTATTGACTCTTCTGATGAGTTTACAACTCGAACAGCAGTGGTTCTGTTATCAAAACCCCAACTCGCAGTGGTTGGAGCCCAGGACCCCGCTACAAATCTTTTATAACTGTTAACTGTTGGGGCATACATTGGAAGGATATGAGGTAAACAAAATAAAATACCCGCTAAATACGATTCCATCAAATCACTCATTTTGTGATCTTTTGAATCATTATAGAAAATATTTTTCTTGTCATCTATGCTCCATAAGCTTTGATGTATATGTCCACCACATCCGGGGAGATCTTTATTCCATTTCGCCATAAAACTAGCCATTATACCATCTTGATAAGCTAGTTCTTTAACTGAGTTTTTAAACAATACAGCCTGATCAGCGGCCTCAAGAATAGTAGTATACTTTATACAAGCTTCATACACACCCGGTCCTGTTTCTGTATGCATACCTTCAATAGGAATTTTAAACTCATGTAAGGATTCAAAAAGTTTATTAACGAAAAAACTATGTTGCGAAGATCTAAGTATGGAATAACCAAACATTCCCGGAGTTAGAGGTGTGGGAGCTGAATAGTTTTTTTGGTACAGAGAATGAGGAGTTTCTAAAAAATTAAACCATTCAAACTCATTACTAAATAAAGGTAAATAGCCTAAGTTATTGCACTGCTGTTGAATACGCTTTAATAAAGTACGAGGACATATGTTTTTCAAAGACTCAGATTCTTCAAAATCCCCTAACAAAAAAGGCTTATTATTATCCCAAGGAATTTTTCTGTATGTATCAATATCAATTAAAGTCAGCTCATCCGGATAACCTGTGTGCCAACCACTTGCATCAGTATTGGTGTAAGTTACATCATTAATATCCCATCCAAATATAACATTACAAAATCCCAGTCCTTCATTTAACGCTTTAAGGAACTTTTCTTTGCTGATTAGTTTTCCACGTAATACACCGTCGATATCGGTTACTGCAAACTTTATGCTATTAGATTCAGTATTGCGAACAGACTTTATGAGTTCTTCTTTATTCAATTCCTTTAATTTTTATCTTATACAATATAGGAAAGCTATGCGTACTATGAATTTGAAAATTTTATTGGATTACCAAAAATATAATGAGTGAAATAAGCGATCGAAAAAAAGATCATATACAATTTACTATTGATGAAGGTACTCAATACAAGCAAAGAAGCGGGTTTGAGAATTACACATTCATACATAACGCACTTCCCGAAGTAAATATAGCTGAGGTATCTACAGAAGCTGTTTTGCTCGGAAAAAGATTTAGCTTTCCTTTATTTATTTCATCCATGACTGGAGGTTATTCTGAAGCAGGTCAAGTCAATGCTATCATTGCAGAATTTTGTGAGCATAAAAATCTCCCATTTGGCGTTGGAAGTCAAAGAGCCATGCTTGAGGATGAAATGCTAACTGATACATTTTCGATAGTTCGAAAAAAAGCACCTTCCGCATTTATTTGTTCTAATATTGGTGGAGCGCAGCTTATCGGAAATTTGATGGAGGATAAAATTAAACGATTGATAGACAGCATTGAAGCTAACGCTGTGATCGTGCATTTAAATCCTCTACAGGAACTCATGCAACCTGAGGGAGACAGAAATTTTAAAGGCATTCTTTCAGGTATTGAAAATTTAGCAAACTCTGTATCTATACCTATAATTGCCAAGGAAACAGGAGCCGGAATATCTAAACATGTTGCGAAAAAACTTTTAAATGCAGGTGTAAGTGTCATTGATGTTGCTGGAGCGGGTGGTACTAGTTGGGCTAAAGTTGAAAATCAAAGGGATTCCAACCTTGATCCGCATTTTGATTTCGATGAATGGGGAAACTCAACTACGGATTGCTTGATTGATCTGACCAATTTACAGTGGGAAAGAAAATTTGAAGTTATATCATCCGGTGGAATTCGATCTGCTTTCGATATTGCTAAATCGTTTTGTCTAGGAGCAGATTTTGCAGCGTGCGCTCAGCCTATTATTAAAGCAATTTCAATAAATGGATTGGATGGTATAGATGAACTGGTCTCTAAATGGGAACATGATCTTAAAATGATTCTTACACTACTAGGATGCACCACTTTAAAAGAGCTAAACAGCTCGCATATAAAACTTAATTCCTAGCTTTTTAGCAGTATAAGAATCCTTATATTCTTTCGAATTATTCTTCAGAGACGACTTGGCACAAACGGACTTACACAAAAAACTTCACGCCTTTATTGAAAAGGGCATTTCAGAACTCACTATTCCTGAAGCACCGGAATCACTTTATAAACCCTATTCCTATACTATGGGATTAGGAGGAAAGAGAATCAGGCCTTATCTGGTTCTTTTAAGTTGTGGATTATGTGGAGGTATAATTGAAGAAGCACTACCATCGGCTTTAGCGGTAGAAATCCTTCATAATTTTACTCTTGTACATGATGATATAATGGATAGCGCTGACACAAGAAGAGGGCAACCAAGTGTTTTCAAAAAATGGGATCAAAATATTGCTATTCTCTCAGGCGATGTAATGTTTGCTGATGCATTCAAACAACTTGAATTTTATGGCCGTGAAGATTCTTTTTCAAAAAAAGATTACGCTGAAATACACAGCACATTTATTTCTGCAACAATTACTTTGTGTGAAGGCCAGGCACTAGACATGGATTTTGTGGAAAGGGAGCGGGTTGATCATAATGAGTATGTAGAAATGATCAAAGGAAAAACTTCTGCTTTGCTAGCTTGTTCTTTAAAAATGGGAGCAATCTCAGCTCACGCTTCTGAGAATCAAATTTCCTCTTTATTCAATTTAGGAATGGAAATGGGTATTGCATTTCAGATTCAGGATGATTTATTAGATGCAATTGCAGACCCAGAAAAGTTTGGTAAAAAAGTTTGCGGAGATATTTATGAAGGCAAGAAAACATATCTTACTATTCTTGCGTTAGAACGAGCAAATAAACAACAAAGCCAAAAAATTGAAACAGTTTTAGCCGCTAACAGTCCTACTCAACATGATGTGGAAGACGTTTTGCAGCATATGAAAGATTTGAATGTAATTTCTGACATAAAAAAAGAAGTTGATCTACATTATAGCAATGCTATAAACTCTCTAGATCTATTTCGTGACTCGGATTACAAACAAGAGCTAAAAAATCTTCTTATCTTTCTAAAAAATAGAGATCACTAATCACAAACTTTCGAATGAACAAACTATCATATTTATTTTTAATAAGCGTTTTCATATTCACAGCATGTAAAAGTTCTAGCTTGGTTAAACCGGGAGATTCGGTTGAAGTAGCTTTTCAAAAAGGGTTTGCTAAATATGAAGAGGGAAATTATGGAGACGCAGCAGACATTTTTGAAACAGTAACAAGAATTGGGAGAGGAAGTGAATATGCTCAAGAAGCTCAATATTATTTAGCTGAAAGTTATTTTAATATGGAAAGATATATTATAGCTGAATCCGAATATTTGAGATTTATAACTTTTTATCCAAGAGATCCAAAAAGGGAAGAAGTTGATTTTAAGAAAGCTATAAGCGTCTATCATCAAAGTCCACGTTATCGACTAGATCAAACTGCTACTAGAAGAGCCATAGATGAATTTCAGCTTTTCAATAGTAGATACCCGAATTCAGAGTATGTAACACAATCGGCTGAGAAAATAAACGAGCTTAGAGAAAAGCTTTCAAGAAAGTACTTCGAGTCTGCTGAATTCTATTCCCGAACGGATCAATTTAAAGCCGCTACTATTTATTATGATCTTGTAATTGACAGATACCCTGAATCAAAATGGGCTGAAAGTGCGTTGTTGAATCAGATTGAAACTTATAATGATTATGCTTCTAATAGTATTTTAGCGAAACAGGTTGAAAGATACGAATTGGCAATTTCAAGTTATGAAAAGTACATCCAGTTGTTTCCTCAAAGTAGCGCAAGAGGTCAGGCAGAATCTATGAGAGACAGAGCTGAGCAAGGTATTAATGATGCTCGCAAACTACTTAGTGAATCGCAGAACCCACAAAGTAATTAACCCATTTTGAAAAAAGTCGGCCTTTTAGGAGGGACCTTTGATCCTGTTCATAATGGGCACATCGAAATTGCTAAATCATTTATTGGGTCTGGCTATATAGATGAACTGTGGATTCTTTTGACTCCGTATCCTCCTCATAAAATAGATAAGAAGCATGTTTCTTATGAGAAAAGATTATTAATGCTGGAAAATGCTTTTAATGATCATGAGTTTAAAATTCTGTCTATTGAAAAAGATCTTCCGAAGCCATCATACACTTACAGAACTATTAAGGTTTTAAAAAAGGAAAATCCCGACTACAGATTTTTCTTTTGTCTGGGTGAAGATAGTCTTACCAAATTTCATACATGGAAACACTTTGATAAAATTTTAGAAGAAGCAGAGCTTTTGGTAGCAAAAAGACCAAATTTTGATCACAGCTCTGTTGAAACTACTATATTAAAAAAAACAACCTTTGTTGAACACCAGCCCATAGATATATCTTCTTCATCTATAAAAAGTAACATTAATGATGAACTATATTTAAAATCTTATTTACCGAGTTCTGTGCATTCTGTTATTGAAAAAGAGAATTTATATCGCTAATTACTGCGAACTAAAATTCTTATATGTCACTATCCAGAAAACAATTTTTAAAAAATAGTAGTTTAGCTACTCTTGCAATTGCGGGACTCTCAAACAAAACCGCCAAAAGCGATACTAAAACTTATCCTGAACTGATTATTCCAAACGCAATAACTTGGAATTCAACAATTGGGTTAGTTGCTCCTGCAAGTCCTATTTATGTTTCTTCTCAATTTGACGACATGATAACCACACTAAAAGATCTTGGTTTTAAGTTAAAACTAGGTAAACATGTGAAAGACCAGTATGGATACTTGGCCGGTAAAGACGAAGACAGAGCTGCTGACCTTGTAAACATGTTCAAAGATGATCAAGTGGAAGCTATTCTATGTGTAAGAGGAGGTTGGGGCTGTAATAGAATTCTAGACCATCTTGACTATGAAGTAATCAAAAACAATCCTAAACCATTGATTGGTTTTAGTGATATTACATCGTTACATAATGCAATTTTATCTAAAACCGGATTGATTAGTTATCATGGTCCGGTAGGAAAATCTGATTGGAACACTTTCACTAAAATGAGTTTCGAAGAAGTTCTTATACGGAAAAATAAAGCTATTTATGAGTTACCTGAAGAACAAGATGATGCATTTATTATTAATTCAGGAAAAGCAGAAGGAAGAATATTGGGGGGTAACCTTTCTGTTTTAGTAGCTATGTTAGGCTCCGATTACCTACCCAATTTTGAAGATTCAATACTTTTTCTGGAGGATGTAGGGGAAGATGTCTATCGATTAGATAGAATGTTAACTCAATTGAAATTAAATGGTATTCTAGACCAAATTTCCGGGTTTATATTTGGGAAATGTACAAATTGTGATGCAGGATCAAACAGCTTAACTCTGCCTCAATTATTTAATGACTTAATCAAGCCTCTTAATATTCCGGCATTTTACGGAGCAATGATAAGTCATGAAGATTATAATGTAACTATACCTGTAGGTTTACGTGCAAAAATGGATGCTGATGAAATGAAATTCGAAATTTTATCAGAAGCAGTTAAATAATCAATTTTACTCAAATTTGATTTGGATTAACATATTCTTCCAAATCTTAAATCAATAAGTTCTAAACTATGAATAATAAGAAGGGTTACAATAAGCTCATGGGATTTATATGTTTGCTTTTATTAAGCACTTTATCAAATCCGGTTGATGCACAAAAAAAGCGAAGCTCCGATTTTATAAAATTCTATTCGGATACCACTGATACTAACGAAATCGAGAAAAAATCAAAAAGTCTGCCTCTTGATCCCGGTAGATTAATTTCCATTCAGTCTTCTGAAGCAACATGGATGTCTTTAGATGTAAGTCCGGATGGATCAAAAATTGCTTTTGATTTTATGGGTGATATTTATGAGATCCCGTTCAGTGGTGGCGAAGCAAATCAATTAACAGACGGTATGGCTTTCGATTCTCATCCAAGGTATAGTCCTGATGGAAAGTCTTTACTTTATGTTTCTGATGCTCATGGAGCAGATAACCTCTATTACATCAATTTAGAAGATACATCTGAAGTTACACAGGTTACTAAAGGAAAGAATGATGGATATGCTTCCGGAGAATGGACACCAGATGGGAATTACATTATTGGTGCTAAAGGAAAAGGAACTCCAAAACTTTGGATCTATCACAAAGATGGAGGGAGAGGAACGGCTCTTATTTCATCACCAAGTGGCTTAAAAACTACCGACCCTGCTATAGGGCACGAAGGGCGCTACATATATTTCTCTCAAAGAAACGGATCCTGGAATTACAATGCTCAGTTTCCTCAATACCAAATTGGGCGATACGATCGAGAAACAGGTGAAAGAACTTCAGTAACTTCTCGATATGGTTCAGCGTTTACACCTGTTCTTTCTAGTGATGGTAAATGGATGGTCTATGGAAGTCGGTTTGAGGATAAAACAGGACTTGTTTTAAGAGATATGTTCACAGGATCCGAAAAATGGCTTGCTTACCCTGTTCAAAGAGATGATATGGAATCTCAGGCCACTCTAGGTGTTTTACCGGCTATGTCTTTTACTCCAGATAATGAGAATTTGATTGCTTCATATGGTGGTAAAATTCATAGTATTCCTGTTAATGGAGGTCAATCAAAAGAAATTTCTTTTAATGTAACTACCGAACTTGAAATGGGACCTGAAGTTCTTTTCAAATACCCTATTTCTGATGAAAAGGAAATGATTGCAACTCAAATTAGAGACGCAGTCCCTTCACCTGATGGAAAGTGGTTGGCTTTTACTGTATTAAATGATTTATACATACAGGAATTACCAAATGGTGAACCTAAAAGGCTTACTAACTCTGGTTCCACAGAAGCGCAACCCACTTGGTCTCCAAATGGGAAAAAATTAGCTTATGTATCCTGGAATTCTGTTGAAGGAGGGGCAATAATGTCCGTCGATCCTTTTGCAAGAAGGTTTAGACCAACTAAGCTTACCAATAAATCGGGAATCTATACAAATCCAGTTTTTTCAACTAACGGTAGTAAAATCTTAGCGTTCAGAAATGATAAGCAGGTTTATGACGATGCTTATGGACCGGGATTCTCAGGAGCTCTCACGGATATTATTTGGATACCGGCAGAAGGAGGAGATATTAGTGTCATTGATAGAGCTAAAGGTAGATCTAACCCTCATTTTATAGCTTCGAATGACAGAATTTATTTAAACCGATTTGGAACATTAGTATCAATAAGATGGGATGGTACTGATGAAAAGGAACACGTAACAGTAACCGGAATCACCACTTATTCACCTTTTAATCTGGAAACTTCATTACAAGAGAAAACAGAGTGGCAGACACCAGCTGAGATTCTTCATCCTGAAGAAAATCATGCAAAGGAAAATAATCCTCCTTCAAGAGCTGCATTAATTCAAATGGCACCAACCGGTGATCAAGCCATGGCTCAAGTAAATAATGATATTTATGTGGTAACGGTACCAATAACAGGGGGGAGCACACCATCCATTTCAGTAGCTAATGCTTCCTCAGCACCTTTTCCATCAAAAAAACTAACTACAATTGGTGGTCAATTTCCTACTTGGAGTTCTGATGCATCAAAAGTTCATTGGTCAATCGGAAATGGACACTTTATTTATGATCTAGACGATGCAGAAGCTTTTGAAGACAGCGTAAAAGCAGCAAAAAAGTTAGAAGAGGAAGAAAAAAAGAAAGAAGAAGCTAACAAAAAAACTGAAGACGATAAAAAAGACGACTCCAAAGAAGATGGAGATCAGGTAGAATCTAACTCAGAAAAAGATGAGTCTGAAAGTCCTAAAAAAGAAGACAAGAAAGATGAATCTTACAAGCCTTTAGAACTTTCAATAGATATTATGATAGAGAAAGATATCCCTGAATCTTCTATTCTCCTTAAAAACGCTCGAATTATCACCGCAAAAGGAAATGAGGTAATTGAAGGGGGAGACATCCTGATAAAGAACAATAGAATTATAGAAGTAGGTAAAAATTTAGCTCCAAATGGAGCTCAGGTCATGGACATGACAGGTAAAACGATTACACCTGGATTTGTAGATACCCATTCTCATATGTGGCCGAATTGGGGTATTCATAAAGAAGAAATCTACAATTATGCTGCAAACCTCGCTTATGGAGTAACTACAACTAGAGACCCACAAACTGCTACTACAGATGTACTAACTTACTCAGATATGGTTGAAACCGGCAGAATGCTTGGTCCGCGTGTTTACTCAACAGGCCCTGGTTTTGGGTTCTGGGCTTATAATGTAAAAAGCCTTGAAGAAGCTCAGAATGTTATGAAGCAATACAGTAAATATTATGATACTAAAACCATCAAAATGTATTTAGCAGGTAATCGTGAACAACGTCAGTGGATTATACAAGCGGCACGTGAACAAAATATTATGCCGACAACCGAAGGTGCATTAGACTGGAAACTAAATATGACCCAACTATTAGATGGGTATCCGGGACATGAGCATTCGTTACCTATCTATCCAATTTATAACGATGTTATAGATGTAATAGCTAAATCCAAAATGGCGGTAACTCCCACACTTTTAGTTTCTTATGGTGGGCCTTGGGCAGAGAATTATTATTACTCCCGTGAAAATCCATATGACGACCCTAAACTTAATAATTACACTCCCTATTCAGTTCTTGCAAGCAATACACGTAGAAGGCCAGGTTGGTTCAGAGATGATGAACATGTATTCCAAAAACATGCAGAAACTATGACTAAAATCGTCGAAGCTGGTGGGTTAGCTGGTGTTGGAAGTCATGGCCAGTTAGAAGGTTTAGGCTACCATTGGGAACTATGGTCTGTAGCAGCCGGTGGAATGTCTAATTTAGATGCAATTAGAGTTGCTACAATATTAGGAGCTGAAGCTATAGGTTTGGATGGAGATGTTGGTTCCATTGAAGAAGGAAAGTTGGCTGATCTTGTAATATTATCCGGTAATCCGTTAGATGATCTGAGAAACACTAATACAGTTACCCATGTTATGAAAAACGGACGTTTATATGATGCAAATAATTTGAATGAGGTTTACCCAAGGAAGGTCAAAGCAAAGCCTTTTAGTTGGAATAGACCCAAACCACAAAGTTTAAGTTTACCCGGTACAAATAAATGATCATTAAAGGCTCCTTAAGGAGCCTTTTTATATTATCTTTTCTGATAAATGTGAAATTTTTCTTCCAGTAGTAGTATAATAAGATCCCATTAGATCGGCGGTTAAACAAGAGTGAATTGGAAGAATAGTAATAGCATCACCGATACTAATCTCATAAAAAAAGTTTTCAGTACACTTTACAATTCCATGTTCCTGAGAAATGGAGTTTAAGTAACACCCTTCAATCGGATCTTCCCAATAGGTATTTCTGTTTTTCACTACTTGACCAAAATAAGATTCACCATCTTTTGTTATATCCGCATCTTTAGAGAAATGAACAGCGCCCCCATGGATTAATAGCTCATTACGGGAAGAATATTTTGCAACTACGGTACACTTCATCGCAACTGCGATATCTTTGGAAGTACAAGAACCAATTTTCGTTTGAATCCAGTCATAAAAAACAAAATTACCAGGGCTTATCTCATCTATAAGCCCAAAATCATCTAAAACTGAGCAGGAGGGAGTGTCTCCAAAACAAACAGGGATTTCGAATTGTGTTTTTAATTGTGATAGTTTTTCGATCACAGAACTGGATAACTGTCGTATATCTTTAACTGATCTTGATCGATAGGAATGACCGGCATGTGAATACAGCCCTGATAAGGTTAATTTATAAGATGAATTTATTACTGAAACCAATCTTTGAATGTTTCCTGGATCAGAATAGGAAATCCCACTTCTACCATAACCAGGATCTATTTCTATGTATACATTAAGATTCGAAGTTAATTTTTTATCTAATTGTTTTACGGTTTCTTCATCGACTACTAACACTCTCAAATCAATTTCTGAGGCCAGTTTATCTATCTCTTCAAGCTGAAGAATGTTAACAGGAAATGCTATCGTAATACTTTTCCATCCATTTTTAGCAAAGAATTGAGCCATTTTTAAAGATGAAACAGTTATTCCGTCGAGTGGGTAACCTCTAAACCAATTTCCAATTTCAAGAGATTGATGAGTTTTGAAATGAGGACGAAATTTAACACCTAATTTCGACGCTTTAGTAGCCATTTTTTTGATATTATTCTTGGCAATGGTTTCATCAAGTATAAGTGATGGGTATTTTAAAGAAGTCATTAAATTTGGTTATTAAAAGAGTATCCAATGGAAATCCCGCCCCATGGTATGAATTGCTGATCTTTGATAAAAGGAGTAAAAGAGGTTTTAAAAACCAATCCTTTAGATTCAAATGAAATGAATCTAAATCCAAAGTTTAGAAACAGGGCAGGGGGACCAGGTTTATCTGAGTAACTTATTCTATCCCCGAAGGCTATGCCTGTTCCAGCCTCAAAGCGAATTTTATTTTTACCGAATAGATAAGAATAGGAAGCAACCCCAGTTATTCGAAAATCTTCGTCATTGTAAATGTTCTTTTGGTTGTTTGAGTTTGGATCAGCTAATATGGTAGGAGTGGCACCTAATCTAATTACAGAAGTCTCATTAATGATCAGGTCATAATTGATAGAGAGTAAAACACCTGCTCCTCCAAATTCAGCATATACAGAACTAAGGTATTTATTTTGATCTGAAGTTGAAGGTTTCTCGAACCTCTGTGAGTATAAGTACGAGCTACAAAGTAGAATGAAGACGAGCGAACATATTATCTTTCTTAGCATCTTAATAAATTATAGTTAATACACATGATATACGGTGTACTCAATCAAATATTATATAATGAAGAATAAGTAAATATATCTTAAATTGGGACAATGAAGAAAAAAGTAATTGGGCGTCTTGAAATTGTTGATCTGCCGGACTGGAATATTGAAGAAATAGAAGCCAAAATTGATACAGGAGCCTATTCTTCGAGTTTACATTGTCATAATATAGAAGAGTATCAAAAAAACGATAAAAAATGGGTTAAATTTAACTTATTAGACCCAGATCACCCTTCCTATAATGAACGGTTATTTACTTTGCCAGTTTCAGATATAAGAGAAGTAAAAAGTTCAAACGGACAAACTGAACTTCGGGTATTCATAAAGACTAAAATCTGTTTTTTTGAATATGTTCATGAAATTGAACTTTCTCTAACTAACCGTTCAGAAATGAAGTACCCTTTATTAATTGGTCGCAAGTTTTTAAAAAATAAGTTTCTTGTAGATGTATCAAAGAAACACTTATCTACTAACAAAGAAAAATCGTAGTTAATATGAAGATCGGAATACTCTCAAGAAATGCTAATTTATACTCAACCAGAAGGCTGGTAGAAGCGATAGAAGCAAAAGGGCATGAAGCTCAGGTTATTGATCATCTGAAGTGTGATATAGTAATAGAACAAGATAAACCAACTATTTTCTATAAAGGGGAGAATCTCTCTGGTTTGGATGCTGTAATACCAAGAATTGGTGCCTCAGTTACCTTTTATGGAACAGCGGTTGTTCGACAGTTTGAAATGATGAATATTTTTAGTGCAGTAGAATCTCAAGCGTTAGTTCGTTCAAGAGATAAATTAAGAAGTCTACAAATATTAGCAAAAGCAGGTGTTGGTTTACCAAAAACTGTATTTACAAATTATTCTAAGGAAGTTGATAAACTTATAGATTCAGTTGGGGGAGCTCCATTAATCGTTAAACTTCTTGAGGGAACGCAAGGCTATGGAGTAGTTTTAGCTCCTACAAAAAAGGCAGCTCAATCTATTATCGAAGCGTTTCACAGCATGAAAGCAAGAGTAATAGTTCAAGAATTCATAAAGGAAAGTAAAGGAGCTGATATAAGAGCATTCATTGTAAATGGCACCGTTGCTGGAGCCATGAAAAGACAAGGAAAAGAAGGTGAGTTTCGATCAAATCTTCATCAAGGTGGAACAGGCTCTCTTATAAAATTATCTAAAAAGGAGAGAGAAGCAGCTCTTACAGCAGCTCAAGCTATGGGATTACCAATCGCGGGAGTGGATATGTTACAATCAGAAAGAGGTCCTTTGATTTTAGAAGTTAATTCATCCCCAGGACTTGAAGGAATTGAAAAAGCAACGGGAAAAGATATCGCTGCAAATATTATCAAGTATGTTACTTCTTCGGTGGAAACGCAAAAAAGTAAGCCCTCAAAAAGAAGAAAGATAAAAAGTAATGCCTGATAATCACCTTATAATTAATAGGGAAAAAATAAGACCCGGCGAACATAAAGTTGTCAATTTTGATATTGCCAGCTTACCAACAAGAACTTCGATAAGTTTGCCGGTACATATATACAGAGCGGACAAGCCAGGGCCTGTTTTATTGCTCACTGGTGGCTTACATGGTGATGAAATAAATGGAGTAGAAATAATCAGGAGAATGATTGATTCGGAAGACTTAATCCCTGATGCAGGAACAGTTATCGCTATACCTATTGTTAATATTTATGGATTTATACAGAATTCAAGAGGTTTGCCTGATGGAAAAGATATTAACAGGAGTTTTCCTGGATTAAAAAAAGGAGGGTCTCTAGCTAAATTACTGGCCTATACTTTAATGAAAAACATTATTCCTCATATCGATTATGGCATTGACTTCCACACAGGAGGGGCGAGTCGCTCAAATTATCCTCAAATAAGGGTAGATCTTACAAATGAAAAGGCTCTCGAGCTTGCAAAAGCTTTCCAACCACCGATAATTATAAATTCGAGGCCAATACCAAAATCTTTTAGAAGCGCTTCATATAGAGAGGGAAAAAATATTCTTGTTTATGAAACAGGAGAGTCTTTAAGATTTGATGAATTTGGTATTTCTGAAGCAGTTAATGGCACATTAAGAGTCATGAATTTCCTTCATATGAAGAAAACAAAATGTAGGTCACAAGAGACACAAATCTATAATAATTCTTCATGGATAAGGTCTTCTTATGCTGGGTTGTTTTCACCTGCAATAAGGCTGGGAGATTCTTTTAAGAAAAAGCAATTACTTGGATATATTAATGGAGCTTATGGTGAGTTACATTCTAAAATTTTAGCTCCAAAAGAAGGTAGAGTAATTGGGTTAAATTATTGCCCTGTAGTAAATAAAGGCGATGCAATCATTCACTATTCATATAATTAATTAAATGGATTACGATTTACTTTTTACAGTTGTTGAAGATCAAAATTGGAAGGAGATTACATCTTCTGGAACTTTTAAACCATCATCTTTAGAAGAATTAGGGTACATAAAGTGTATTGATGAAAAAGACTTACAACAATATGTAAACCAAGAAATTCTCACTGGAAAAGAACTTTTACTTGTAGTAATTGATCCACTAAGAGTTCGAGATTCAATTAAGGCAGATAAGGAGAACGGATTCAGTATAATAAAGCTATACGGCGAGTTGACTCTAGATGCATTAATCGACAAAATTGAATTGAAACCATCAAAAAAAGGTGATTACACCATTAAGATAAATCACTACGATTAGGCTAATTAATTTTTTGAATGGATTTTTTTAGATCATCCAAGCTAATAGGCTTCACCAAATAATCCACATATTCATTTGAATTTGCTCTTTCCCGATTATAAGAGTCAGAGTTGCCGGTGATATAAATAACTTTAGAGGTTTTATTGTTCTTCTGAAACTCAATAGTTGCCTCAATTCCATCAATATCATCTTCAAGCATGATATCCATCAAAACTAAATCCGGGGTAAGTTCCTGAGCTTTATCTATAGCGTCCGATCCTTTGGCATAAGTACCTAGCACATGATAGTCCAATCTCTCAACCATTTTGGAAAGTAAGAGTGCTAAAACTTTATCGTCTTCTATAATTAATACGTTCATCAGTGCTTTTAGGATTTATGTTTGAAGATACAATGAATATAATTAACAATTTGTTAAGGGCTATTCATATTCATTAGTTTTAATTTATATTTACACTTGTCGTATAATATATATTATGTAAAGTTGATCAACTTAACTTTAATAATGAATCTTCTATCATTTTGAAATTCGGTAGATCACTTGCATTTTCTAAAATCTCCGAATGTACTATTTTCCCCTCTTTATTGATCACAAAAACAGATCTTTTAGAAACTCCTTTCATCCCATAAAAGTTTTCGTACAATACTCCGTAATTTTGTGAAGTTTCTTTATTAAAATCACTTAGCAATTGAAAATTTAAATTCTGAGAAGCTTTGAACTCCTTTAATGTGTAAAAAGTGTCAACACTTATACCCAGTATTTCAGCTTCTAGTGATTCATATAGTTTTAAATTATCTCTGGTCTGGCATAATTCTTTTGTACAAGTGCTAGTAAATGCTAAAGGAAAAAAAAGTAGAACTACATTCTTCTCCCTTTTATAATCAGACAAAGAAATTTTATCACCGTTAGTATTTTGTAAGGTGAACTCGGGAGCTTTAGAATTCAGATCTAACATATGTCTTAATTTAATTTAGTTTCTTTAATACCTTTGCTTAAAAATAGGATTCCTATGGCAAGCAGCACTTCACTTATCAAAATTTTCTCAGGTAATGCACTAAGCCAAAATACCAAAAAAGAGGATAACGCTGTACAAGTTCCTAAAATATGCCACTTATAATTTTTTCCGCTAAACTGGCTTAGAGTAAAAATCAATAAAGCCACAATTATACAACCTCCTTGAAAAGTACCAATAATTAAATTGTAAATAACTAATTGATCAAGAATTAGCGGTACAAAAAAAAGCAATGTAAACGGCAGGAAGCTCAATATGGCTGGAAATCTTGCGAAAATGGGTTTAGATTCTCTGATCAAATTGAATAATGCACTTAAAGCACATACTAAAGTCGTTATATTGAGAAATCTCAGTATTGATATCAAGTTATTATCAAAAAGGTAAATTATATTAGATATCAAATAAGTAAACAGACAACCGGTTATAAGAAGGCTAAAGGCTGATTTTTTTTTATTAAGGGGGCTGTTTATAAGATATACGGAAGCTAATAGTACAAAAATATTAAGGATACTTAGCCAACTCAGAACGGACATGCCTATACCCTCTTCTTTGCACTAATTTCTCTCTGAAATTGTCTGTCTTTTTGATATGTAAGTACGAGACTAGCCACTTCTTTAAGAATATTACGTTCTTTATGCACCAGTTCTTTTAGTAATTGAAACAATGAAACATCATCTGAATTATTTTTAATATCTATTTTATAAAAACTAAATGGTTTTTTGGCTAGATAGTCAACTAGTGTAATTCTGTTATTGATGATCTCATCTAATAAATCAAGTACTTTAATATCTTGGAGCTGTTCTTCTTCTAATACTTCTTTTTGAAAAATTGAATAGTTGTCAACGTCTACTTTTGTACCCTTACTATTCATTTCATTAAGTATCTCAATTACTTTGCATTGAGATAGATTAATGGTCATAAGGCTCTCTAAAATAGATTCACCACCAAGAGGTTTTTCGGAATAAGGAACTGTTTCTATGACCGTTTTAAGTGATTCTGCTTCATACCTTAAGTATTCAATATCACTAATCAAATGTTCTAGCTGTTCTTTGTTTATCAAGCTAGTAATGCTTTATTTCCAAACTTTGGATGCAGGAGCAGCATCATTATTTTTCTGGGTTTCAATCATATCTACAAGTGATAAACCGGTATTCCAATCGGTATCTCTATCCCTTACTGAATGAATATTATTTTCTTCCTGAAAATTCCAAAAATTACCGAATTGAGTGTTTTTATAAGTTCTTAAATATTCTAATCGATCTTCCAGATCTTCTTTAGGAACAAGCAATCTTTCTTTATCATAGATTGCATCTTCTCTTGATTCAAAAACTATATCATAATCCTTACTCATAACTATGGCTTCCTCTGGACAAACCTCTTCACAATAGCCACAATAAATACATCTTAACATGTTTATTTCAAAAAAGTCTGGGTATCGTTCTTTCTCATCTTCTGTTTCAGAAGCCTGCATGCTTATTGCTAAAGGAGGACACGCTCTTGCGCATAAACCACAAGCTACGCAGCGTTCTTTCCCATGATCTTCTACAAGAACCGGACGTCCTCTGAAAATTGCTGGTGGAGTCCATTTTTCTTCAGGGTAATTCATCGTAAACTTTGGTTGAAACATTTGTTTAAATGTATACCAAAGTCCTTTGAATATTTCAGGAAGGTAAATGTTTTCCAAAAAATTGAGCTTGCGCTCATTCTTTTGGTTGCTGCTTAAAGCATTTAAAGTTGGTTTCTCGAGGTTCTTAGCCATCTAAATTGATAAGAAGTAATATTCAAATTTCATCCAAAAATAAACCTTTGAAACGTTAGCTTCAAAGTTTATTCCAGTATTTTTGTTAATTATTTTTGCCTAAATACCATTGTTATTGGAACACCTTTAAATCCATAGCGTTCCCTTAGCTGATTTTCAATGAATCTTCTGTAATTAGGAGGAAGATCCTGAGGGCTATTCATAAAGAATTTAAATACGGGTGGATTGGATTTAACCTGGGTTCCATACTGTATTTTTAATTGTCGCCCTCTTTTCATTGGCAAAGGTTTCATCGAAAGAATAGACTCAATGAAGTTGTTGAAATCAGATGTGCCTATTTGTTTCTTTCTTTCCTGAATCACTTCTTCTACAAGGTCCATTACTTTATGAACTCTTTTACGATTAAGAGCTGATATCGTAAGAATTGGTACGTAATTTAATTGAGGAGTAGATTCATAAATATATTCTTCAAATTCTTTAACGGTATGGGTATCTTTTTCTGTAACTAAATCCCATTTGTTAAGCAATATAATAAGTGCTTTGTTGAATTTTTCAGCTTCCCGAAGTACTCTTTTGTCTTGATCTTCAAAACCTCTCATTGAATCAAGTATTAAAACGGCAACGTCACATTCTTGGATTGCTCGAGCAGTTCTTACTGTACTATAAAATTCAATGTTCTCTTTGACCTTTGTTCGCTTTCGTAACCCGGCTGTATCAACAAGTACATATTCCTTGCCATTAAAATTGAGCTTACTGTTTATAGTATCTCGGGTTGTGCCTGCAATATCTGTAACAATACATCTTTCATCATCTAAAAGAGCATTTACCAAACTGCTCTTCCCAACATTTGGTCTACCAATAAAAGCGATCTTAGGAGATGTATCTTCTTCTTCTCTGATTGCTTCGGGAAGTAACTCTGTTACTTTATCCAACAAGTCACCAGTGCCGATTCCACTAATCGCTGAAATTGGGAATACTTCGTCGAAACCAAGTTCATAAAATTCAGAAGCATTCATCCTTCTGGCTTCATTATCAGCTTTATTCGCTACCAAAAGTACTGGCTTTTTTTGCTGTCTTAATAATTGAGATACAGATTTATCAAGTGTATTAATTCCATGTTCTGCATCAACAACAAGTAAAATTACATCCGACTCTTCTAAAGCTATGTGAACCTGTTCTCGGATCCCTACAACCATTACATCCATATCATCCGGCAGATATCCACCGGTATCAATTACATTAAAGTCTATACCATTCCAAAAAGATTGACCGTAATGTCTGTCTCGGGTTACACCGTATTCATCATGAACAATTGCTTTTCTTTTACCGATTAATCTGTTAAATATGGTTGATTTACCTACATTGGGTCTACCAACTATGGAAACTACTGGAAGCATTTAAGGTTTTGTCTTTATAAATTAGGTTAGAATCCTAAATATACAACTATTATAACCCAACTTATATGTTAAAAACATTCTATACTGAAATCGGTTTCTTAGGAGCACTTTTGCTGGCTTTGGGGTTATTTGTGTTGTTCATTCTTTGGGTTGCAGGGATTGCAGGAATCACTCTTCCAGTTGACGGAGGAAAGCCAAGAGGGTCAAAGTTAGAGATCCTAATTGCAATTTTTGTACCTGTATATCCTGTTTTTTGGTTATTTTATGAAATGTACCATCAAAGAAAGTTTATTAAAAAAGAAGACAATGACTTAGTTGCTTAACAGTTCATCAGATTTAGCACTTTTAAGTTCCTCAGCTCTTTCTTCTTCTATCACCCACTCTTCTAAAGTATTACTACTCAATTCTTTTAAAAACCTGGATGGATTAGTAAAATAATCTCCATATGCAGACTGTGCGAGAACCGGATAAGTATAATACAGCATATCTTTTGCTCGAGTAGTTGCCACATATAACAATCTCAATTCTTCATCAAGTTGTTCTTTATCCTCTACTGAATAAGCGGAAGGAATTATTCCATCGAGACATTGAATAATAAAAACATGTCGCCACTCCAATCCTTTTGATGAATGAATAGTACTAAGAATAAGTGGCGATTCTTCTTGTTCTTTTTCTTCAGTTTCTATTGCTGTAGCTGTAATTGGTTCTAGTGCCAATTCTTCCAACATTTTAGGTAAAGACTTAAAGCCCGAAGAGATAGATACAAATGCTTCTAAATCCTTTAATCGTTTTGGGTAATCATCATATCTTTTCTCACAAAAATTCCTGTAATAGTCAACTAATTGATCAATAACTTCTGATACAGATAAATCTTCTTTCTTTAAGCACTGCAATAACTTACTTAATATTTTTAATTGATTAATATAAGCTTTACTTACAGTTTCATTAATCCCCAAGTCATACGGGTTTTTAGCCAATCTTATCCATTCAAAAAGATCTTGCGCTGTTTTTGGACCGATTCCATCCAAAAGCATTAAAACTCTATTCCAAGCAATAGTGTCCATAGGATTTACAAGAACCCTTACATGAGCTAACACATCTTTAATATGAGCAGCTTCGGTGAATTTTTGACCACCATATTTGACAAATGGAATATTCTTCCTATTCAATTCCACTTCAAGATCATACGAATCCCTCCCACTTCGAAATAAAACAGCAATTTCATTAAGGTCTATATTTTGTTCCCTTAGTTGTAAAACTACCTGAGCTATAAACCTACTCTGATCATGCTCACTAGATGTCTGAACAATGGCAGGTAACTCACCTTCTTGATTAGAAGTATATAGTTCTTTATCAAATTTAAATGAAGCCTGTTTTAATAAGTTATTTGCTGCATTAAGTACTTGGGGAGTAGATCTATAATTTTCTTCCAGTTTAATTAATTTTGTATGCTCAAAGATATTTGGGAACTCCATTATATTTTGATGATCAGCACCTCTAAACGAATAAATACTTTGAGCATCATCACCTACTGCCATTACATTTTTATGAACACTTGAAAACAAACGGGTTAAATCAGCTTGTAGCTGGTTAGTATCTTGATACTCATCTACCATAACAAATTTATGAGAGGAAGCAACTTTAACCCTTATTTCTTCATTTTTTTCGAGTAATTCTTTTGTTTTAATAAGAAGATCATCAAAATCCATTACAAAGTTCTTCTCTTTATAATCTGAATAGCCAAATGCAACTTCTTCGATCTTATCTACTTGTTCAAGGAATTGGGGGTACTCCTCCATTACCACTACCCTGATATCCAAATGTTTATTTATGGCCGAACTAATAATTTTGAGAAGAGTGCTTTTGTTTGGAAAGCGTTTATTCTTTTTATGAAGATGTAGACTAGTTCTTACGAATTGAATTACTTCCAGGGCATCCGAAGTGTCTATTATTGTGAAATTAGTAGGATATCCTATTCTATCAGCAAAGCGATGGAGTATTTGGCTGCAATAATAATGAAAAGTCCCTCCTTTTATTCTTTGGCATCTATCGTCTAATATAGAACTTGCTCTTTGGACCATTTCTTTAGCCGCTCTGCGAGTAAAAGTAAGTAGCAAAATCTCTGAAGGATCTGTCCCGCTTTCAACTAAACGAGCTACCCTGTAAATTAAAGTTCTGGTTTTACCTGTTCCCGCTCCTGCTATAACTAAAGCGGACCCTCTATCAAAAAATACAGCCTCCAATTGTTGCTCATTCAATAATTCAGAGTAACGAATAACAAAATCTTGTGGGCGTACTTTTGGCTCTTCATTTCTTAAAACAAACTTCTTCATAGAAGAAAATAGATAAAATCAGTTATATGTAAAAATTATGTATTAAATATAATCTCATACAATTTAACAGCTTTATTTGTTTTATTTCACAGACATAAAAAAAGTGGGATAGTAAACCATTCCACTTTTTAAAGGAAAATTATGTTAAAAAGTTGGATTAAGCCTTACCCAAAGTGATGTGAAACCTTCAGATCCGGATAATGGAGTTGCAATTTCAAGCCGAACAAACCCTGTGCCAATGCCCGCACCTATATTATGAGTCAATGTATTGAATCCGAATGATTCAAAACCAGAGAACGGATCATTAGAATTTGAACTTACAAAATCAGACCAACCTGAATCCAGAAATAATGTAAGATAAAGTCCGTCTAATTCCAGTTCACCGTCGTCATAATCCCAAAGGTCACCAAAAATTACTTCAGCATTGCTCATCAACATTCTATTCCCTCTGTAGAACTTATAACCGGTAGCTCTTAATGAACCGATTCCTCCCAATGCAAAGTTTTTGAAATCGGGAGCCTCACCTGTAATAGAGCCTGCCATTAATCTCATTTTAAAAAGGGTATGCTGATCTAATTTTATATAATTGAGTGAAGTAATTTCAAATTTATTATAGTTGAAATCATTATTGAACGCTGCATCTGAAAGTTCAGCTTGTACCAATAATTTGTTAGTTATAATTCCGCGCGTATATCCCTTTTTATTCAATAAAAGCTTTAATCCTATGCTTTCTTGAGTTGCTATATCTGTAGTAGCATCAATAGTAGGATTTATTCTGGTAATATTTCCGTCACCAAAAAATGAATATTCAGTATTAGTTTGTAAGGTGCTGTATGTAGTATAATTATAACTTGCTCCTATGCTTATAAATCTACCAAGCTCTAGCTCAGTAAACACACCATAACCTTCTGCTTTATAATAATCGTGATAATCGTACCCAGCAACTAAGGAAGTAATTGAATTTTCCGAAAGACCTGTTCTCCAGTGATCATCCGTAGTGGAACTATTTGTAAGTATTCCGCCAAACATTAACCATTGACCAAATCTTTTAGACGCGGCTGCACGATATTGCCAATCTTTCTGCCCTGTGGAATAACCAATAAAGCCATCAAATTCCACCCCTCCAATATGAAGAATCTCTGAATGCTGATTAGTAAAATCTGAACCTAAACCAACAAAGAGTCCATCTACCCTGTTATATCTTATTGATTGTGCGGTAGGTAAAAACCTATATGAACCAAACCTATTATCATATTCATAATCATCAAACAGATCATATGATAAGCTATTAGCCTGATAAAAGGTTTTATAATAATTTCCATTAATGCTGTGATAGCGTTGGTTGTGCTTATGTTGGGCAGAAATTGATGTGCTGATCAAAAATAAAAAAGCAACAACACAGAGAGAGTAAGTCTGTTTCATAACTAATTCTATTTAAGTTAGAGGGTTTATCTAATTAAAATAAAAACGAAGAGATTTCAAACTGATTCCTAAAATTCTAATAATTGACAAAATATTATTGTAGCTCTTTCATGAATACATCTAGCAAAAAGGAAATATGTTCATTAAGAGGTCTTTCTATTAATTCAGCTCCTTTTTTTATGTCTTCCCTTGGTACGCTCTCTGCAAATTTTAGGGTTTTTAATTTTTTAGTCACAGACTTTACTTTCATGCCGTCTAGTCCTGTAGGTCTCATTAGTGAAACGGCATGTATGAAACCAGAAATTTCATCGCAAGCAAAAAGATATCTTTCTATTTCAGTTTCAGGATATTTACCCGTGCGCTCAGGTGCATGAGCACGAATAGCATCAAGAACTAGTTCAGAATAACCCAAACCATTTAGTATTTCATTTACTGCTTTATTCGGATGTTCGTTAGGAAATTTTTCCCAATCAAGATCATGAAGCAAGCCTGCAGTCCACCATTCATCAGTTTCTGAGTCATTTTTACCAAGTTCTCTGGCATACGCTTGCATTGCGATTGCTACCATTTTTGAATGATGAAGAAGACTTTCTCCTTCAATATATTCGTATAATAATTCAATTGATTTTTCTCTGCTTTGCATAAAATTACTTCTTTAGAATTATATGGGGATTAAAATCAGTTTTCCTTTCCTTTTGTTACTCGCCCTAATATATTACAATGATTTGAAATCTCTTTAAAAGAAGACAAAATTGATGATTAATGAACCCTCGTTTGCTCCCAGAGAATATGGATGGATAGAAGTTGTTTGTGGAGGAATGTTTAGTGGAAAAACAGAAGAACTTATACGCAGGGCTAAACGAGCTCATATTGCCGGACAAGAAGTTGTAGTTGTAAAACCAGCTATCGATAAAAGGTACAGTGATAACGAAGTAGTTTCGCATAATGAAACAGCATTACCAAGTATCTTAGTTGACACAGCAGATCAAATTGTATTGCTTACTTCTAATGCAAAAGTAGTATGTATTGATGAAGCACAATTCTTCGATGATCGCATAATTGAGATTGTAAATGTGTTAGCTAACGATGGTAAGAGGGTTATTGTAGCCGGTTTGGACATGGATTTTGAAGGAAAACCATTCGGACCTATGCCCTACTTGTTGGCAGTTGCCGAGTATGTTACCAAACTACATGCCGTTTGCGCTGAAAGCGGTACAATGGCTAACTTTTCACAAAGAGTAATTGAAGATACCAGCAAGGTTTTAGTAGGTGAATACGACGCTTATGAACCTCGTGCCAGACATTGTTTTCGACCTTCTGTAGACCGAAGACGCGGAAGACCGATACGACCTTTTTTAAAACCAAAAATAGCTCCTCAGAATGAGGAAAACATTAATGTAGAAAACTCTTAAATGGAAAATGTCTTACGTGGTATATTGGGTATGATTGCAATTATAGGAATTGCTTTTCTGTTCTCTAATAATAAAAAAAGAATAAATTGGCGTTTGGTTGGTACAGGTTTGGCAATTCAATTTGTTCTAGCCGTATTTATCCTAAAATCTGAACAACTTGAAGCCTTGTTTTCGCCTTTAGGTTGGCCTAAACTTCTCTTTAAACAAATTGCGAGCTTTTTTGTGATAGTGTTACAATACACTACAGAAGGTGCCTCTTTTTTGTTTAATTTTCTAGGTAAAGGTCCTGAATATCAGGAAAGTATGGGAGTTATTTTTGCTTTTCAGGTTTTACCGACCATTATATTTTTCGCGTCTTTAACTGCTCTTCTCTATCATTATGGGGTATTGCAATTTATTGTGAGAATTCTTTCTAAAGGAATGCAAAAATTATTAGGGACATCAGGAGCTGAGACTCTATCTGTGATTTCTAATATATTCGTAGGGCAAACTGAAGCTCCACTCGTTATCAAGCCTTTTATCAGTAAAATGACTAAATCGGAGCTACTTGCTGTAATGACAGGTGGTATGGCTACTATAGCAGGTGGAGTTATGGCTGCTTATGTTGCAATGCTTGGAACTTCTTTTGCGGTAGCAAACGGATTGGAGATTCAAGTAGCTCAACAATTATTTGCAGAACGATTATTAGGTGCCAGTTTGATGGCTGCCCCTGCAGCTTTAGTTATAGCTAAGATCCTTTATCCGGAAACTGAGCAAGCTGCTACAGCTGGAGATGTTTCAATTAGCGTAGAAAAAACAGATGCCAATGGGATTGACGCTGCTGCAACGGGAGCTGCTGTTGGGTTAAAATTAGCTTTAAATGTAGGCGCTATGTTATTGGCGTTCATAGCATTACTCGCAATGTTTAATGGTTTTTTTGGATGGATTTCAGATATAACAGGTTTAACAGGAGTGATAGGTTCACAGTTAAGTATTGAAATGGTTTTAGGCTGGATATTAGCACCCGTAGCTTGGATAATTGGAGTAGAATGGTCTGATGCTACTACTATGGGAAGTTTAATAGGTACTAAAATTGTGTTGAATGAGTTTGTAGCTTATCTGAAATTAGCTGATGAGGTTTCAGCCGCAAATATTTCACCAAAAACAATAGCAATGGCTACTTTTGCGCTCTGTGGATTCGCTAATTTTTCATCTATTGCAATTCAAATTGGAGGAATTGGTGGTTTAGCTCCTGAAAGAAAATCAGATTTGGCTAAATTTGGAATCAAGGCGGTTTTTGCAGGAACCATGGCTACCATGATGACTGCAACTATAGCAGGAATGCTTTTTTAAAAAATAAATCAAGACTAACATCAAATACATATTACGCTACATGAACAGACTAGATAAAAAGTTTGGCTTGTGCCTTTTAATTATTTCAATTTGTTCTACCCTTACTTTTTCACAATCAAAAAATGATAAAACAGTTGTAGGGACTGTTGGAAACCAGAAGATTACGTACGGTGAGCTTAAATCAAATATGAATACTCCCCAAAATACTTCCCCCACCCTTTCTGAGTTGGAGGAGTTTCTACCTATTTATCTAGAGTATAAAGCTAAAATTCAGTTTGCTGATCGAGAAGGTATCACAAAAGACCCTCAACTTTTGCAAGAGCTTCATCAGTATTCAAAGCAAGCTTCCTATTCTCATTGGCTGGAAAACAGAATAAAAGAGACTGAATTTGACAAATATTATGACCGAGCATCTGTAGAACTGAAAAGTGAGCATATTTTAATTGCTGTAAATCCGAATGCATCACCTGAAGACACTCTTGATGCCTATCAAAAACTAATTGAAGCTCGAAATAAATTCCTTAATGGAACAAGTTTTTCAGAGCTGGATAAGCAGTATTCTAGTAAACAAGGAAATAGATCTATGGGTGGTGATTTGCCCTGGTTTAGTATTGGAACAACTGTTAAAGAATTCGAAGATGTTATTTTTAGCTTAAATGTAGGCGAGGTATCAATGCCATTCAGAACTCAGTTTGGATTCCATATTGTTCATCTTCAGAAAAAAAGATCTCGAACATTATCGAGAGAAGTTTCTCATATTTTCACTCGGGCAGGTGCTTTAGAGTCTAAAGAAAAAATTGAGAATGCATACTCTAAATTGAATCAAGGTACTTCCTGGGCTGAAGCTGTACTACAGTTTAGCGATGATAACCTATCTGCTTCTAATGGTGGTAAAATTGGATGGATATATTATGGTAGATACAGAAACGATTTTGTTGACTCAGTTATGGCTTTAGATCCAGCTAAAGAGTATTCCAAACCTGTTTTAACTTCCTACGGGTATCATATTTTCAAAATTGACTCTATCCGTACTTATATAAATGAAGAAGAAAAGAAACAAGCATATATGAAAGAGTTTTTGGATTCTCCTAACTTCAAGAAGAGTAACCAATTTGTTATAGATTGGCTAAAAAAGGAGTTCAAAACAAATTCGAACCAGTCAGTACTAAATAGTTTTGTAAACATAATTAGCAACGCTGATACAACTTCCATTAAAGATATAGCTTTACCTAAGAGTGGTTCTTCTATCTTTACTTTTAAAAACTATTCTTTTACAGATACAGATTATCATAATTACCTTGATAAGAACTACCCAAACGCATCTGCCAGATCATATTCCGCTAATTGGTTTATAGATTTTACTACTTATGCTATCGACAGTGTAATAGTTGATTTAACTGTTGCCGAATTCCCAGAATTTCAAGAAACCTTAGATAATTATAAAAAAGGATTGGCTGTGTATCAGGTAAATGATACTTATTTATGGAGTGCCGCTACAGTGGATACTACGAAGCTTATAGAACTCTATGAAAATAATATTTCAGAATACTCATACCCAAAGAGATACTATTATCATCTTTTAAGTGCTTTATCTGATACCACTCTTGAAAAAGGTATTTCTTTTATCAAATCAGGTAACCATCCTGATAGTGTAAGAACTTACTTCCCTAAAGTAGCTGTTGTTAAAGACTCAACAGGAGTATTTACTGATGATCCTTTCGATAAACTTGAAACTATGAAGTCAGGCACCTTTTCTGAAAGATTTGAATACAAGCGAAGAACTGCCGTTTTTTATTTGAATGAAATTTTACCTGCTCGAAAAATGACTTTTGAAGAAGCTTTTAATAGACTTTTAGCGGACTACCAACCTGCAAGGGAAGAAAAATGGCTCACAGAACTTAAAAAAGATTTTAGGTTCAAAATTGATCTTAAAAAATTGAGAGCGGCATATAAGAAAGATGAAAATTTATAAATGACATTAAGATTACTTTTTTACTTTTTGATCTTCTTTGGGATCGCTTGTGAAAACTCTCAACAAAAAGAAGAGATAATACTTGCCGAGGTAAATGATGCTGTCCTTACTTTACAGGATGCCAAATCAAATATATCAGCTTCTGAATTTAATGAAGATAGTATTGCTGCCTATAATTCATATAAAAACAGATGGATTGAACGGCAATTAATATTGGAAGAAACAAAAAGGTTAAAACTTTTAGATTCTCCGGATGTTCAAAGAAAGGTAGACAGAGCAAAAGAAGAAATGCTGTTAATCTCTTTTCAGGAAGCAATATTAAGTAAACTTGAAAGTGATATCATTATCTCTGATCAAGAAGTCAGAAACTACTATCAAACGAATAAAGACAAATTTATTCTTGATGAAAGATATGTTAGGTTCAGACATTTGATTGCGGCTACTCTATCAGATGCTGAAAATGCGCGGAGAGATTTGATGAGAGGTATTTCATGGGAAAATGTAGCCAGGCAATACTCACTTCAATCCGACTTGGTCATATCAAATGCTTCGAGGTTTTGGCCCGAAAGTTCAGCATTAAAAGAATTTGATACATTAAATAGGTATCTAAGATTAATCGGAGTTTCAGAAATATCCTTAATTGAAAACATAAACGATCAATATCATTTTGTTCAACTTTTGGAAAGTAAAGCCGTTGGAGAACATCCGGATCTGGACTGGCTTCTTGATCAGATTGAAAATTGGTTAATACTCGAAAAAAAACGTATCGCTTATAATACCTATGTAAAGAATCTTTATCTTGCAGCAGAAGCGAATAATGAAATACATACTTATAACGTTCTCCCTAATAACACTAATACGGAATTAGTTTCCGATACATTGAACTCAAATCAATAATGAGACATTTAAATTTAATAGTACTCTTTTCAATTGTAACAACTCTTACTGTTGTTGCACAACAACCCTCTCCTACCTCAGCTGACCGAATTGTAGCTGTAGTTAACGATCAAATAATTCTTAAGTCAGACATTGATCAAGGAGTTGCTGACTATATCAGGCAGGCAAATTTTAACCAACAAAATATTCAGTTTTCAAAAGAACTCTGGTATTCATTCCTTGAATCAGAAATTGACAACAAAGTGCTTATTGAGAAAGCTGAAATAGATTCAGTTGTTATTTCAGATGAAGATGTTAATCAACAAATGGATAATAGAGTTTCTCAACTCATCCAACAAGCCGGAAGTGAGCGAGCTTTAGAGGAAGCATTTGGTAAGTCCATTATTCAGTTGAAAGCCGATTTTAGAGATGAATTTAGAGAGCAGATGACAGCAAATCAGGTTCGTCAAATTAAATTCAATGATATAAAAATTACAAGACCGGAGGTAAAAGAGTTTTTTGAATCTATTCCAAAAGATTCTCTTCCAACAATACCTGAACAAGTTTCTGTTTCTCATATCGTAAAACTACCTAAACCTAAAACGGATGCTAAACAATCTTCTTATGAATTTGCTCAATCTTTGAGAGATTCAATTGTAAATCAAGGCGTTCCATTAGAAGATTTAGCACGTAGACATGGAATGGATGGATCTGCAGCCCAAGGCGGTCAACTGCCTATGATGGGATTAAATGAACTTGTTTCTGAATATTCCGCTGCTGCTGCTGCTCTACAACCGGGACAAATTTCAGAAGTAGTAGAAACAGAGTTCGGTTTTCATGTTATTCGCTTAGATGAAAGAGTCGGAGACAAAATTCAAACAAGTCATATTCTTATCAGAGTAGATGCTGCTCAATTAGATGACGCTACTGCGATTGAAGAATTAAATTTGATAAGGGACAGTCTTCTTAATAACAAAAATCTAACTTTTTCTGGTATGGCGATCAGAAATAGTGAAGATCCTTCTACTGCAAAATCTGGCGGAAAGATAATCGACCCTCAAACCGGCGAGCGACTTATAGCATTAAACAGGTTAGATCCAGCGCTCTACCGCATAGTTTTATTAATGGATGAAGTTGGACAAATTTCTGAACCGAAGCCTTTTAACCCGAATAATGCAAATGCGGGAAAAGCATACAGGATTGTTAGATTAGACAGACAAATTCCTGAACATGTGGCGGATTTTAATATCGACTACCAACGCTTAAGGAATATAGCTCTTCAGCAAAAACAATCTAGAGTGTTTCAGGAATGGCTACAACAACTAAGAGAAGAGATATACATAGAGTATAGAATTCCTAAAATGGAAAACGGAGTAGGTAAGTAATGGCTGATACACCCGATTCTGTAATAGCTGCAAATGAGTTCACAGAAACTTTTGCAGCTATTAAAAAAGAAATTCATAAAGTTATCATTGGTCAGGATGAGATCATTAATCTTCTTTTGATTTCTCTTTTTTCACGAGGACATTGTGTTTTAATTGGCGTTCCAGGACTCGCTAAAACGTTGCTAATTAAAACATTAGCAGATACACTTGGCTTAAGTTTTAACAGAATTCAATTTACTCCTGATCTAATGCCTGGTGATATTACCGGTACAGAGATTATTGAAGAAGAAAAAGAAACAGGTAAAAAAGCATTCAAATTTGTTAAAGGTCCAATTTTTGCAAATATAGTTTTAGCAGATGAGATAAACAGGACTCCCCCGAAAACACAGGCTGCTTTACTTGAAGGAATGCAGGAATACAATGTAACTACTGCAGGGCAAACATATCATCTTGACACACCTTTCTTTGTACTTGCAACTCAAAATCCAATCGAACAAGAAGGAACGTACCCCCTACCTGAAGCTCAATTGGATAGATTCATGTTTAATATTTGGGTTGATTATCCCACCTTTGATGAAGAAAAACAGATTGTAAGCCAAACTACTTCTACAAAAGAGGTTAAATTAGCTTCAATTTTAGACAAAAGCAGAATTGAAGATCTTCAGGATTTGGTTAGAAAAGTACCTGTTCCTGAAACCGTTCTTGATTACACTGTTAGGTTGGTTGGGTGTACAAGACCTGATTCCGAAAATGCACCTGAATTTATTAAAAAGTACTTAAGTTGGGGGGCGGGGCCTCGTGCATCTCAATACTTGATTCTTGGAGGAAAAGCACGAGCACTTTCTGAAGGAAGATTTAACGTAACAATTGATGACATAGACGCACTTGCAGTTCCTGTGCTTAGGCATCGAATAGTTAATAATTATGCTGCTGAAGCAGAAGGTTTTACAACTGTAAAACTAATTCAAATGATTATTGATAATTTAAAATAAAGTGGAATTCCAAGGCTTACAAACTAGTTTTCCGATCTTTGTCATAGTTATTGTAAGTTTACTTATTTGTCTTATTTCATGGTATACCTATAAAAGGTATACTTCTATTTCTACAAAGTGGAAAATTACACTAAGCGCATTAAGAGCATCTGCACTTATTCTACTCTTCTTTTTATTCCTTAACCCCTTTTTCAAAACAGAAACAGAAGTCACTTTAAAACCAAAGATAGCAGTGCTATTAGATATTTCTGAAAGTACAGCAATACATAAAGAAACTTACCAGGGCAACGATAGTTTTCAAAATGTAATAGCTACTTTAAGAAATGTACCCTCCGATTATGAAGCTGATTTTTTGGGCTTCGGTAGTTCTGTTCTCCCTATTGATCCTGCGGTTGTAGTGCCATCCGGTACTCAAACCAATATTTACAACGCAATTGAAAATGTAGTGTCTTCAGATGAAGAATACTTATCCGTAATTTTGGTAACTGATGGTATAATTACTGCCGGCAAAAATCCGATAATACTGGCGAGAGAATCACATATACCCATACATGTAATAGCATTAGGTGATACTAGTAAAGTAAAAGATGTATCAATAAAAAATATAACTACAAATGGAACCGGATTTACTAATACGGTACATAAGATAACAGCGGAACTATCACAATATGGATTTGATGAACATGAGATCTCTATTAACCTTAAGTCAGATGATCAGCTTCTTGATTCTAAGAAGTTAAAGATTAATTCAGATACAGAAATATATACATTGGATTTTGAATTAGAACTTAGTTCTCCTGGTTTACAACAGTACCAAATTGAAGTAATAACCGAATTAGACGAATGGCTTGAACAGAATAATACCTCCACTTTCTCTATTGAAGTATTAGAGAGTAAAAATAAAATACTTCATATAGCTTCAGGAGTCCATCCTGACGTTAAAGCGCTTAGATCTATATTATCATTAGATGAAAACATTGAACTAAGCACATTTACTACTCTTAATCCGAATTATTCAATAAAAAATTTTACAGAAACTGATGAATATGATTTAGTTATTTATCATGGTTTACCAACTTCAAAAACGATTGCTGAACTTGGTTTAAACCTTAATGAAACAGCTAGTTTATTCATTTTGCTACCTAATAGTTTAAATTCTTATGCTGAAAACACTTTCAGTTTGATAAATAATAGATCACCTGACCTTTTTGATGTTCAGATAAAAATCAACTCAGAAAATTCAGATCATGCAATTTTGGAAGGACTACCAGATGTGAACCTGCTAAATTTTGCACCTCTTCAATCTTCAATTAATGCTTCTAATGCTTTTCCTGAAGCACAATCTTTATTAACAGCTCAATATCAAAACATAACAACGGACTCTCCTTTAATTTCAATTTTAGAACAAGGTAACATCCGCAGAAGCGAATTTCTAGGAAGTGGGTGGTTCAAAATGTACTTAAGCCCTAATGCTGATGAAAGGATATTTATTGAGCAATTGCTTATAAATCTAATTGATTGGACTGCATCAAATCCAGATAATCGTCTGCTTAAAATAAAACCATCAAAAAATTCATTCAATTCAAATGAATCTCCATTAATAAATGCAAGTCTGATAAACGAATCAGGTGATGTTGAAACCCAAGGAGTTATTGAAATTACTATTACTAATGATGATTTTAGTGCTAATTACACTATGGAAAATCTAGACAATGGTAATTATCAACTTCAAATTCCCAGCCTTGCAGATGGCCGATATGAATTCCTTGCAACGGCAAGAAAAGGAAATAGAGAAATAGACCAACAATCAGGAGAGTTTTTAGTTTCGGAATCAAGTGTTGAGCTAGCCAATACAACAAGAAATAATGACTTACTTTCTAATATTGCTCTTGGTTCTAAAGGCGAATTTATGGAATATACATCAGTTGATGAATTATGGAACAATGAAGAAATAAGATCTACTCTTAATTCTAAAAAAGAAATTCAAGAAACCTATATTTTTCCAATTAGATCGCTTTACTGGTTCTTTTTAGTAATAGCTTTACTGGCTGCTGAATGGATTGGAAGAAAACGGTTTGCTCTACCCTAGTCCTTTTTAACTGCAGAAGATTTTACTTCTACCTTTCCTTTTCCAACCTCTTTCGATTTGACGATAAAAATTTCATCATAGTCCGATTCATCCAACTGTTGAAATTTATCTTCTCCAAGTACCATATTTACAAGAAAAGGTGTTGTATTAGAATGACCTACTATAAGAACCACTTCACCTGCATGTTCCTTTATGAGCTTTTTGACGAAAACTTTAGGTGCTCTTGGATCATAACTCACAACATCTAAATTATAAGCTTTTGCAGTAGGTAAAGCTGTAGACTCTGTTCTTTTATATTCTGTTGAATATACAGCATGAACTTCCGGAAAAGACTTCTCAAGAAAAAGCTTAATTCTCTCAGCTCTTTCCTCTCCTTCTCTTGTTAAAGGAGGATTTTGGGTACCGTCATCAGATTTTTCAGCATGACGAACAAAAATAAGAGTTGCTGTATCTGATTTACCTATTAAATTCTGAGCATTTAATACTGGAACAGTAAGAATGGCTATTACTAAATAGAGAAGTACTTTTTTCATAATGGTCGAGTTTTTCTTCATTATAAAAAAAGGCTAGCATGATGGCTAACCTTTTTATTGGTTCTGATAACTTTTTACTTAATAATAAGTGCAATTATTAAGCCTATAATAGCTATCAAAGCTATTCCAAATATAATTAGTAAACTAGTTGGGAACGGTTCTGATTTATCCCCCCAAGTATCTACTTTTCCATCGATAGAAGCTATTTGTGATGAAGTAAGAACATCTGCGTCTACTATGTAGTTATTCCAATCATCTAAAACTTTGGAAGACCAGAACTCGCTAAAGGTTTTAAAATCTTCGTACGAACTACTACTAATGATCTCTCCATCACTTTTCTTGGAAGCTTTAGAAACGAAACTATCAAGTGCCATAAAAAAGCTTGTATTGTTATCAAAAGCTCCAAGCTCCAAGTCTCTATCTTCCAGGTATATATCTAAAGATTTCCACATGGATAATGATGAACTTGCTTTCCATTCTTTAAGGTCAGAATCAATACTTTTTTTCCATTTTGATTTATCTTTTCCACCATATATCTGAATCAAGTTATCACCTATGTTATCCCAAACTTCGTTGACTTTAGTTTGTAAAGCATAGATTCTTAGATAATCTTCAGTTGTAAATGATTTAGATCCCGCTTTTAGAGTTTCAATATTCTCATCAAGTATAGAACCAATAATTTCTAGTGGGTTATCACTTGCTTTTATGGTTCCTGACCCATCTTTTTTTGATAACTCTTCGATGGTTCCGGGGGCCAATTGATTATAAGTCACAAAAAGTGAGTCTACCATATCGAAAATAAACCGATCTCTTTGTTCTACACTTTTACGATATCTTGTAACTAATTCAGACAGTTGTTTTTCGCTTTGTTGAGAATGAGCTATCTCATTTCTAAGTGAATCACTTCTGGCATTTAGATTTGCTAGTTCACCTTTAAATCTTGAAACTTCTTCAGTTAGCATGGATAGTCTTTCAGCCTGATTTTCAATGATCAAAAGCTTATGCTCAGATGATCTGGCTTCGCTTTTTAAACTTGCAATCTTTGAGTTAAAAGACTCAGGATATAGAGCATAATCTAACATTTCACTATGTTCAGAGTAGTTCGATCTAAAATCATCGATAACTATAATAATGCTGTCGATCTCAGACACTTTTTGAGCCATTTCAATATTACTAAGCAGCTCAGAGTATCTGTTTTCGAACTTTTTCTTTATCTGATAGTCAGATTGTTGAGCTAATAATGTAGCACTACCTGAAATTACTATTGCTAAGATTGTAACTAAATTCAATAAGCGTTTCATGATTTTTTCTCCTCTCTTTTAATTCCTTTTTCGTTAAGTGTGTATACTTCTGATGTTTTTGTATCAATAAGTTGTATAAATGGAGACCTAAGATTGAAGGCAGGAGCTTTTAGGCCTTCTTCTGATACGGTAATTTTTTCTTTTAATTTTAATCCGCTTTTAATGGGTTCCATCACATATACGTTTTGAAATCCTGTAGCTGTAATGAAATAATATCCGTTAGAATTTCTGATTAACCGAACTTCATCTACAAATACAGATGAACTGTCTTGAATTTCTTGATATTGAAAAGGAAGGATATTAAAAGAAATTCCATATCTGGAATCATTAACTACACCCTCATTGGTGGGGATTAGCACGCTCTCTATTTGTTGTGCATAGTTTACGTTTTTTACTTCGAAAGTTTTACAAGCAGACATCAATAATAAGGCTGCTATAAAAACAAAAAAGGAAACTCTTGAATTTTCCATTGTCAACTCCTTGAATTTAGATTGATAGTGATTCAATCTTTTGTATAGGATATGACTAATTAAGTTCCCGCTATATAATTAAAACGCTCTCAATTCTATTATGGTTAAGTTTCTCTCTTCCATTCAAAAAACTAAGTTCTATAATGAATGAGTAGCCAATAACAACTCCGCCTAATCTTTCAACTAATTTTGTTGCTGCTAAAGCTGATCCGCCTGTTGCAATAAGATCATCATGAATGATTACCTTATCACCTTTTTTAATAGCGTCTTTATGCATTTCTAAAGAATCAGTACCATACTCAAGTTCATAAGTTTCACTAATGATCTCGGATGGGAGTTTTCCAGGCTTTCTAACCGGGACAAAAGAAGCGCTAAGAATTTCTGCTATATTAGTGCCAAATAAAAACCCCCTTGATTCTAATCCCACCACTACATCGCATTGATCTTCTAAATATGGAGAGCTAAGTGACTCTGTGGTCAATTTTAAAGCTTTTTTATCACCTAAAAGGGTTGTTATATCCTTAAATTGAATTCCTGGTTTAGGGAAGTCAGGTATGGTTCTGATAACAGATTCTAAATACTTTTTGATGTTTTCTTCTTCAGAGAGCATTATTTTAATTTTATTATAATAGAAACTTAGACTTTTTAAGCATTTGATGAAAGAAAATAATCCAGTTCTTTGGAACACACATCAACAATTTATGGCAAAAGCTTTGGTCTTAGCAGAACAAGCTTTAGAAGAAGGTGAAATCCCTGTTGGTGCTGTTGTAGTAATGGATAACAGGATAATTGGAAAGGGATATAATCAGGTTGAAAAATTGTCAGACCCTACTGCACATGCCGAAATGCTTGCTATTTCAGCAGCTTGTGAAACTTTAGGTAATAAATATTTAAACAACTGTAAGCTGTATGTTACTCTGGAGCCTTGCGCTATGTGTGCTGGCGCTTTGGTTTGGTCTAAGATAGATACTGTAATTTTCGGAGCTTCAGACCCAAAGTCAGGAGGTTCTGGTTCTTTATTTAATATCACACAAAACAAAAACCTAAATCATCAAATAGAAGTAATACAAGGTGTGTTAGAAATTGATTCAGAATACTTGCTAAAAAGCTTTTTCAAAGCTAAGAGGTGATCAAGAATCAAATAATATCTTCGTCATATGCTTAAGAGAAGGTATTTTAGTTCCGTTATTATAATTTATCGAACCAATTTCATAAGCGATTTTCCATTGTTTAAGTAAAACCTTGACAGCTTTGAAGTAGCTGAATTTAGGATCATATATATTTGTTGATTCAGATGTAACTCCATTCAATTCAATAATTCTAAAATTTTTTCCTTTCTTTAAATCTTCTTCTGATTTTGCAATAACATCAAATCTACCAAAATAAAAACCCTCGAAGTTTCGAATTATTTCGTCAATCTTGACTGATAAATCGGGTGTAATCAAATCTGAGCCGTCAAGAAAAATTGCTCCTCCAGAGTGTGTGCCAATATCCACTAATTCTATTTTTTTATTTTTTTCAGGAATTGAACCTAGTATTTCAATATGTTTATTAAAATGAGTTTCTGCTAAACAAACTGCTCGGCTGTCTTTTAGAATCAACTCTTCCAAGCTGTGTATTCCGTCTCCTTCAAGAATTAATTTTACTTTTCTGGTTATTGAAAATATCTCGCCATTTTTTTTATCAGGATAGCGATAATAAAATATTCCAAACTCAGATCCCTGTATGAATTCCTGCAAAAGATAATCTTCGTCACAACTCTTTAACTTATCTTCAAATTCGGAAGCATTATTAATTTTATCTACTCCTTTTCCTCTTTCACCTTTGTTAGGTTTTAGAATTACAGGAAAATCAATGGCATTATGATCCATAAATTTTAAACTATCGGCTTTCAACTCATTGGTATTTTGAGTTAAGTTCAAAAAGAAGGTTTTTGCTACATAATTTCTTGGACCTAATGCTTCAAGTATATTTATTTTAGACTCTCCTTTAAATCCCCCTTCTTCAATACCTGGATTCGCTGCTGTTACAACTGTCAATTTTTTGAACTTAAGCCATAAAATGAAAACATAAAGCACAACAGGTGTATACAAGAAAAAAGGATGCCAGAACTCCCAATTTAACAATCTCTTATATTTTCCGAAAAGTAAGCGCCTACCTCGATAAGTAAATAAAGGTATTAATATTTTAAGAGTAAGAAATATAAAAAGGAGAACTGAACCAATAACTAACATGGCGTAATCCTGATATAAAGAGAAGTAATAGATTAATTCATTTCCTAAAAGTATGGAAAGACTGACGATTGCCGGAGTCCAAATTAAAGACGCAACACCAAAGTAGAAAATAAACATCCAAAAGCTGGCTCCAATAACACCAGCAGTAAAATACGTAGGGAATCTTGTCCCCGGAATAAATCGACTTATTATTATAATTACAGGGCCTTTTTGCTTAAACCAAAGATTCGATCTCTTTATATCCATTTCAGAGATGAACCATTTAAAAGGAATCTTGCTAGCAGCATTTTTACCAAGCCACTTGCCTGACAAGTAAACAAGAGTGTCTCCAACAAAAATACCTATAAAACAAGCCGCTACTGCTGGAGTGAAACTCATTAAGCCTCTGGCTACCATTAAACCAGCTCCTATACAAGCAAGATCTTCTGAAATAAATGTGGATAAAATAATTAAAATTATTAATCCGACTAAAACCCAACCTTTGGCACCTGAAATATTGGAATAAGTAAAAGGTAAAATAGATTTTATTTTCTTTGAGACTGATATTTCATTTTTTTTATCAGTGGTATCACTTATAAAACTTCTAATTTTTTGTAAGAAAAGTGTGTCATCTTTATTGAAGATTACTTGCTCACTATTAAGTAAAAGTCTCTTGAATTCTTTTGACTGACTTAAGTTTATATCATTATCATTCGTCGTAGCGATTAAAGTAGGTACATTAATGCTACTAAATATTTTCTTTTCTATTCGTAAGTCTGTATCTAATCTTACTTGAGGATAGATAGTATTAAAATGGCTTTTTGAAAAGGCACCGAAATCAGGAATAAGATTGTTTAAACCCCAATAAACAATTTTTGCTGCACTATATACGCTTGAATTCAGAATATGTCCTCCCAAAAGCTCAAATTCAAGAATCCCTTCTGGATCCAATAATATCAGAGATTCAATACGATTATCATTGAGTAACACAAAATTTGAGGCAAACACAGCTCCAAACCCATTTCCAATAACATGCAAAGAATCGTATTCATCCGAGTTGAAAAGAGTTCGTAGTTTTCGTGCGTAGCTTGCAGCTGAAAAATTATTTTCTAAACCGGTTGTGTCAGTGTAATTGATCACTAAAACGTCATTAGTTTTTATCAATTCAGAAATAATTAAACTTAACTCCTTACTCTCATATTCTAAGTCCGGGAAGACAATAACTTTCTCATTCCTATCGATATTAGAAAGGTTCGGAAAAACAGCGGGCTGGCTAGTTGTGCTTAAAGTTTCAAATAAATATGAAGAAAATAGAAGAACAAGATAGAGTAATAAAAAAAGCTTCCACCCTCTCAGAAACGAGTTTTGGAGGTTTTTCATCTAATTTATGAAGCCTTTATTCTTTCGTTTCTCAATTCATGCTTCAAAGTAGAAGGAGCTTTACCGAAATTTTCAGGAATATATACGTCCATTGTTTTGAGGATTATTCCAATTAAGGCATAATGGTGTACAGTATGGCTAATTAAGAATTGGAGTTCTCTCCTTACTGATGATTCACTCCATGGAGAATTTAAATCCGTCACTCCTTCATTACTCTTAACCTTAATCTTTCTGTCTATTAGATCAGGTGTGGTTTCAAATTTTTCAAGTGATTCAATAATGGATCTAAAAGTTGAGACTGCTAATTTTCTGTTTACTTCCAGTTCAACATCTCGATCTCTTTGATCATAGTTGATCTTGTTATTTGAATAATGAATAAAGCTGAGATAATGATCTATAATATGACGAAAATGTCTCCCTATACCACTATTAAAGTGTTTCCCATTATTGAAAGAATACTCTTCGTTAGAAATTGAAGAAAGAAGTGAAACTCCTTGTTCCAGGAAATAAATGTTTGCCCTAACTACTGCTACTTCTTTTTCCATGCTCAACATATTCTTTTACAGGAATGAACTGTCTTTTTGACTTCTGATGAAGCTCATTAGCTAATTCCTTACGGTCGTTATTTATAATAGGTTCATCACCAAATGTAATTGTACCGTAAATTTTTCTAAGCTTCAATAATTGCATAAAATGTGATAGAAAAGTTACTTCTCTCCACCAACAAACTGATTCTGATGCATGACTTTCATTCTCTGAAGTAGAATAGGTTAAAGTAGCATAATATACAGGCATGATAAGTTCAGCCGGGTAAGCTAGTAAAGAAGCTTTGTAAGGAGCAATATCAATACCGGCAGTAGTTGTTCCTTCTGGAAAAAGTAAAATACCTTGAGCGCTATTAATTGTTTCAGAAATCAATTTATTAACTCTTTTAACATCAGTTCTTTTATTTCTGTCAACGAAAAGCATTCCTACCGTTTTTGACATAAAACCAAACATTGGCCAGCTTAATACTTCACTTTTAGCAATAAATACGCTCCTAGTTTTAGATATTAACGCAAAAATATCTATATAGCTTAAATGATTCGAAACCATAAAAAAAGGAGGATTTGGTGGCTTACCTTGCACTTGAATTTTTAAGCCGATAATCTTACAAATTGTTGCTCCCCATTTTGATAAAAAATAGGCTCTCCATTTAGCTCCTCCTAAACCGAAAAATGATAACGGTATTCCTAGAATAATTAATAAATAAAAAAAAGCTGTGGCTAGTATTACTAAAATTAGCTTTGTAAATGCAATTATCAATCTCATAAAGAAAGGTAAGAAACTATTTTAGAAATAATGCTTTGGTTTGATCAGAAATTGTCTCCAAATCCAACAGAATCAGAAAGTCAATCGTTTTGAATTGTCTATCAATTGCGGGAGTGCTACAAACTTTACATCCAATATCTAGATATAATCTAAAGAGTTGCGGAATTTTAACTTCGTCTGCAAAATCAACTTCAGAATCTTTAGTACAATGATATTCTTTAGTAGCATCTATAAAGTATTCATTATGCATAAAACCATGTTCTTTTAAATATGAATATACGGCATGTCCTTCGGCTGGATTTTGGCTTGTGATCGAACAACATCCGAATAAGTATCTTTTTTTACGCATAATCATATACTTAGCCAACCCTCTCCATAACAGGTACAAAACTCTGCCATTCCTGTGATCTCTTTCTATGCAAGCTCTTCCTAGTTCTAAGGCATTTGAAAGAATGTTCTCCGGAAAAACAGAAATGTTAAACTCGTTTTCAGTATAGAATCCCTCTCCTTCTTTAGCGCTAATATTATCCTGAACTCGATATGTCCCTATAACTTTATTTGACGAACTTTCAATTACAATTAAGTGATTACAGTATTCATCATATTTGTCTTCATCCATTCTAGAGGAATAAGATTCATCCAATCCTTCACCTAATTCTATATTAAAAACATAAAACCTGAGTTGTAATGCAGATTCAATCTCCATCCTATTTCTAGCTAAACGAACTATATACTTTCCACTTGAAATCTCCCAATCTGTCAGTTTAAGAGGTGATATTCTATCAGAGTTAATCATAACAATTCATTTTTATCAATTAATGATAAACCTATAAAATCAGAATGAAGAAAGCGTCACATTAATGTTAACAAATTATAGCGGTTTAAAACAAAATGGTTTAATAACTTAACTAAAATGCTTTACTACAAAGAATATATAAAATCTGAAAATGCTGAATGGGTGGTCTTTGTCCATGGAGCCGGTGGAAGTTCCAGCATCTGGTTTAGTCAAATCAAGTCATTCAGACGAGAGTTTAATGTGCTTCTTCTTGACCTTAGAGGACACGGTAAATCTAAAGACTTGTTGCAGAAATATTATGAAGAAAATTATTCATTTGAGAATATCAGTCGTGATATAATCGAAGTAATCGATCATCTTAAAATTAAAAATGCACACTTTGTAGGTGTTTCTCTTGGATCTATAATCATACGTTCTCTAAGCGAGATTGCGCCAGATCGTGTTAATTCTGCAATTTTATGTGGTGCTATTACCCGAATGAATATCAGATCGAGAATTCTAGTTTTTATAGGTCATCTTTTTAAAAGAGTTGTACCATATATGTGGCTATATAAGTTCTTTGCATGGATCATTATGCCTAGAAAACGACATCAAGAGTCAAGAAACCTATTTATAGGTGAAGCAAAAAAATTGGCCCAAAAAGAATTTATTAAGTGGTTTAAATTAACTAATGAAGTAAACCCTTTACTTAGGTATTTCAAAGAAAAAGAAACTAGTTCACCAATGCTTTATGTAATGGGAGAAGAAGATTATATGTTCTTACCACCTGTTAAAAACATTGTTAAGAGCCATAAACTAGCATATCTAGAAGTTATAAAAGATTGCGGACACGTTTGCAATGTCGAAAAGCCTGAAGTTTTTAATAAAGTCTCAATAAACTTTATTAAAAAACATTCTGGAAATTAATTATCGTTTTTAAACTCAATTTCTGGTTCTAAGGTAAATAACCAAGTACCTGGATCACCTTCTTTTCTCATTCTTTTAGTGGTTTCAACTGCTTCATCATAATTTGAAAAGGCATAATATGCAACATAGTTAAAGCGAGTTCCGGGATGAAATAATATTCGGGAATCGAACCCTTGAGCATCTAACGTATTTGAAAAATCAGACGCGTTTTTTGGAACAATAAATGATCCTCCAATTACAAAATATTTCAGGTCTGTATCAGCTTCCTCTACTTCACCTTTTTCTCTTTTAACTAAAAACTCATCGAGATCAAAAGCTTTTGGAACTACCACCATTAGTTCAGGGTCTTTGATCGGCATGGAAAGATTTTTTAATTCCTCTTTCTGGGTCTCAGTAAGTTCCTCTTTTTGTTCAGGCTGTTGTTTTACTTCCTCTCTTGGAGCTTCTGTTTCATTTATTGCCTCTTCATCAGTACTTGAACTATCAGGAACCGTTTCTAATACAGGTGGAACTACAGGATCAGCTTTATCCATTACATAATCCATCTCATTTCTGAACCTGCTTCTTGAGTCAGCTAGAATAGACCCTTTTGATTTAAGCTTTTCATTCATTCTTTCAGATAGAGTCTTTTCCAACTCAGCTTGAATTATAATTACTAATTCATTTTCTATTTTATCTGTAGAATTATATCCAAAGAGATATTTCAATCCAAAGAACCATCCCGGAAGATCCTTTAGTATTGGAACCCCTCGTCTGATCTTTGTTTCAGAAGTTGTATACAAACCAGCAACAGCAGTTGCTTCGCCATCAAGAAGCAAGGTCTTTGTTGTAACCTCTTGTTTACGAATAACTGTACTTACAGCATCAGGTTGAGCATTAGAACGTTCTGCAGCGATATCTAAATGAATGAATGTACTATCGTTGTAATCAATTATTGTTGGCGTTACTGTAAGAATTGTACCTGTACTGAAAAATTCATCTGTAACGTTTCCGGCGAAATCTCTTTGTTTTACTGAAAAATCCTGACCATCCTGAATTTTACCTTCTTGACCGTCAATTACTTTAATTGATGGTGTCGCAATTATACTTCCAAGGTTGTTTGATTCAAAAGTACTGAAAAGTGCTTGTACGCTTATGCCTGGGCCAATTTCACCTAAATTTACCAGCGCATTAAATACACTTTGTGAAACTTGATTCGCATTAGATGAACTTACAGAAACGAATTGGTCAGCAAAAGCTGTTTGTGGAATAGATTCATCAGCATCTGCTCCAATAAAATCCTGAATATTCGCAGGAACATTATTTGTTAGTGTTGACCAATCAATACCGATTTCAGCTAGTGCTCTTTTATTTCCTTCAAAAAAAGTGGCATTAATTCTAACTTCTCGGGTATCAATATTAGCTAAAAACTCCTCAGCTTCGGTAGAAACATCTCCTGTTCCACCCTGAACGTTTACTGTGTTACCATTTCCACTTTCAGTAAGTACTACAATTTCATAGTAATCCGGTTTCGTAACTAATTGTAAGTTTTGAATTTTTAAAATATAGTTTAGGGCTTCCTTCCAATACATAGGGGGAAGACTAACACCTACAGAACCGGTATAACCGGATAAATCGACAATAAATTTGTTTTCATATTCCTGAGCAAACTGATTGAATATCTCAATTGCTTCAGTATAACTGGTACTTCTGTCAAAAGTAACGATCTCATCAGGGTTAGTATATTCTCTGAACGGGTTTCGTGTTTGAGCACTTACTTCTATTGTTAATTGAGTAAATAGTAATAAAACTAATGAGGTACCGAATAAAAATTTTGTAAGCTTCATTGTAAATGATTTCATCTTTCCACCTTTAAAGTGAATATTTCTTTAATTCCACCCTTATCTAGGTTAAAAATAACCTCTCTATTTTCCACATCTATTTGTTGAAGATAACCTAAATAAACTTTATCACCCGGTTTTAAGATTTTTGTCTCACCGTTCTGGTTAATGATAAACACTCTAGTACTAGTTAAGCCAATTAATCTAGATTGTTCAATATTTGTAAGATTATCTACATTTCCTGGAATCGTGTTTAAAATCAGTGGTTTCAGAGGATTAAATACAGATATATTAGGGTTGACTCTGAATTTTTGGGTTAAATCTGCGGCTGTTTCAAAATCAATTTTTTGATAATAACTATTCAAAGTGAGATTGAAATTAACATAGTCTTGAGATGCTTCTCCGGTCGCCGGGCGTATACTAACATTTTCAACCTTATTCAGATATAGGCTATTCTCAATTTTATTGATAAAAGTTACAAAGTCTGCATAAATACCTGTTCCTACAATTCTTGATTGTATTATCCCATATTGTTCTTGAACAATCGAATCCTGATAAGTAAAGTCATAAAATAACTCCAAATTGTCGTCATTAATTTCACTCAAATAGTCATAAACATCATCCGGATTATTATTTGAGTACAGTTTCTTGTCGTAGTTTTGAACAATTTCTTTAGCTTTATTGAATCTTTCTAATAAAGGCTGGTATTGGTCACGTATATTCGTTTTAGTATTGAAATCTCTGTTTAAAGCTTCCAATTCACTTGTTAACTGCTGGATTTCAGATTTCTGCACAAAATTTATATAAGAAAAAGCAGCTCCGGCTATAATCAACAGGGTAACTAGTAAAATCAGAGAATTTCGTATAGCATATGACATACTATTGATTCCCTCCCAGAACTTCTTTCAAACCTTTTGAACTCTCAGGTGTGTATCTTTGCTCATCAGCAACAACATCTGAGATTGTATAAGTAAATGAAAATACTTCTCTATCTCTTATTAAAGTTCTTTCAACATCTTTTAATACCGCTTTGTGGAACATATCTGCTATCATAGGTATTCTATTGCGATAGAGGGCAATTCCATTAACGTCTATTCCTGATTCCCCTGTATCTGTAAAATTAGTTAACCATATTGAATCAATATTATCTATACCTTTATTCATTAGATCCAAATTAACAGACCAGCGTAAAGTACCTTCACTTAGTTCGTCTAAAAGTACAAGCCTTGTTTGTATGGCCTCTAACTCAGAACTAATACGATTATATTCCTGTACAGTATTCTCCAATACTCTTATTTCGGCCTTTCTACTTGAAACATTATCTCTTAACCCATCAATATTAGTAGAGTTACCGATATAAAAATAATTTGTGATTGGAAATACAGATATAATTAAAGCAACTAGTATAAAACCGTGCCACTGCAGTTTAAAAATCTTTTGTCGATCCTTTACATAAGAAGGTAAAAAACTGATGTCAGGATACGATTCTTTTTTAAAGCCAGCATCTGCCCATGCAAGAGATATCGCAGAAGTAAATGATGCAATCACTCCTGGCTCAAATCCATTTGTATCGAAAATTTCGTCATTAAAAATAAAATCCGAAACTTCTATGTCAGGAAATCGGTCTTCAAAAAATTCGAGAGCAGTATCACCAAGGTGGTTATTACAAAGTATAATTCTATCCAGATTAGGAACTTCACCGGTATCCAATTGAAAAAGAATTTTACTAAATACGGTATTTAAGAATTTTCTGGAAGATGACCCTTCTGGTATAATTGGTGAAATAATAAGTAGATCAGACCCCTTTAAGAATATCACTCTACAGCTTTCCTCGCTGTATTGTATTAAAGCTGTAATACTCTCAGCATCAACTTCATAGTTAGACCTGAAAAGCCCTATAATTAAAGATTCGTCAGGCAATACCTCATTAATAGTTACTTTACCTCTATATATACTTTCAGCCTTATGAATTAACTGAAGTACTTGAGGATCATCGTCAATAGAGACTAAAAGTAATGAACCATCATCCCTAATAGTAGATGAGTAATAGTCAGCTCCTTTCGGCGAACCATAAAGAGCTTCTAATCTGTCATCTACGATAATCTTGAGATCTTTTTTCTTAATAGAAGAAAAGTCTAAGTCTTTTAATATCTGAAAAATTGTTGACCCGCTAGGGATATTTACGCTCATTCTTATTTTAGATGAATCTAAATCAGTAAGAATATTGTAAACTAAAACTTCATTACTAGCCGCTGTTTCAGAATCAATATCGGAAGCCATATCATCTATATCCATGATATTTTCTTCGTCATCCAAGTCAAGATCGAGCCCTAGGTCCAGATCATCTAATTCATCTTCAACATCAAGATCTTCATCATTCCCAGCTAGAATATCACCTTCGATATCTTGGTCTTCTTCGATTCCAAAGATGCTTTCGTCTTCCAGTTCATCAAAAGCATTAAAAATTTCTTCCCCATCATCTTTATCTGAATCATTTTTTTTAAGGGGGTTAACAAGTTTGATCTTGTCTACTTTTTCTAGTGTAGCTACTTTACCGGATACACTAATTCTAGCGATCTTAATTGTATCGTCTTCAAGAGAAAACCCTGTATATATTTTATTTGCTGCCATCTAATTAGTAACTGGTCTCACTTAAAAGTTGTACTATTTTCGACTTATTATTGGAATAATTAATAGCATTTTCCTTAGAAATTTTTCCTTCTACAAATAAACGTTTTAAATCTTGCTCCAAAGTATTCATACCTCTTTCGCTGCCTTCCATTAACATCTGATAAATTTCACTGATGTTATTGTTTCTAATTGCAGCTTTTACTGATGAATTTGCAATAAGAACTTCTTTTGCCAAAACTCTTTTTCCATCAAGACTAGGAACTAATTTCTGACTGATAACACAGGTAAGAACATCAGCAAGTCTGGCTCTAACTCGATTTTGTTCTTCAGTAGGCACTTCACCAAGTATTCTTTCTATACTATCCATAGCAGATGAAGTATGAAGTGTACTAAATGTTTTATGTCCCGAATCGGTAATTTCCAATGCCGTCATAATAGTTTCAGGATCTCTTAATTCTCCAATTACTATTATATCAGGATCTTGCCTTAATGCTTGAATAGCTCCGGCTTTAAAAGATTCAACATCTCTTCCTACCTCTCTATGCCTAACAACTGACTTAATAGGTTTATGAATCAGCTCAACTGGAGAAGAAATAACTACAATATGAGAATCAACTGTACGATTATTGGCGTCTATAATCGTATCCAGCGTTGATGATTTTCCTGAACCTGTTATTCCGGTAATTAAACTTAAACCATACTTATAATATTTAAGACTAAGAGCTTTAGCAACTTCAGAATTTACACCTAAACTTTTAAATGGACGTATAGTATTATCTATTCGTCTCATATTCATAGCTAAATGTTCTAAATCGAAATAAATATCAACTCTGAATCTTTGCTTTTTGCCATCTCCTATTTCAATTCCGTATGAAAAATCTAAGTTTCTATCTCTTAATAAAAGTTTCCTTTGGCTAGAAACAAGAATATTCAATAAAAGAAAATCGGTTGCTTCTACAGCAAAATTTTGAGCTCTATTATCAGGAGATTTATCACCAAAAATTCTATACCATACCTTTCCACTACAACCAGCTCCTCCTAAATCAATATCCGAAGCTTCATTTTTAAGCATTTTTAAAAGAAAACTATCTAAAACAGCTTTAAGATCTATCCTTAACTTTTCAGGTTGGGCATCAAGAATTTCACTCATTTTTATAAATAGCTCATCACCTCGAGCTGTGAATGGAATCTGCTCAATTAAAGGTGCTGTAAGCGTATTTAGTATATGTTCTTTGCTAGCCGTTTGCATATATAGTTATAAAAAGAAATCACATAATAGATGATCCCTTAGTAAAATTGTTACATAAATGATATGGTAAGATTAGGTAACCTTACCAAGTATTGTCATTAAGTAATCTCTTTTTGAGGTTCAGTAACTGCACATTCATGTTACTAATTTTTCTTTGCTGTATTTCGATGATATTTTTAGTGAAAATATTGAATAGCTTTTCAGGCTTTTTTCTGAAGAAATTTAACGCATCATAACGTTCATATCTTAGTAAAATGGTATCTGTTTCAGCGGTAACCTTTGCCATTCTACTGTTTTTACTAAACAAAAAGGCTTCCCCTAAAAAATTACTTTCCGAAAGTGTGGCCAACTGAATTCCATCTTTCCAAATAGCAACTTTACCAGACGCAACTAAGTACGCGGAATTTACATTTTCGGATTCGTTGATAATATTATCTCCCGCCATGTAGCGTTCTTCAACACCCGTTTGTAAAAATTCCAAAACATCTTCGTAGTGAAAATTTCTTAACAATAAAGGAGGTTCCTTAAGGAACTTCTTTAAATAATCAGGCATTTTATCATGGTTTTTTTCTTGCATATCCATATTTTTTTCTTCCCCGCACACTAAATATCGGTAAAATGATTAACTAATATTTAATAAGTTATCTAATATTTCAAATTAATCTTCTAAAGTACTTGCAATTACTTCTTCAATAGTTGTAATACCTTCTTTAATTCTTTCTCGTCCAGACCCCCTAAGAGTTAACATTCCTTGAGACATAGCTAAATTTTTAATAGCCTGTTCATCAATATCTCCACCAGATTCTAAAACCAATTCTTTTATTTCCTTAGAAAAAAATAATGCTTCATGAATTGCAGAACGTCCTTTAAAACCTGATTCTCCACAAATTTCACACCCAACCGACTTATAAAAAGTTGTTTGTTCGTATTCCTCTTCGGTAAATCCGATTCCTTTTGCTACTTCAATATGTGGTCTGTATTCTTCTTTACAATCTTTACATAAACGTCTTATCAAACGTTGAGCCATAACTAAATTAACGGCATTAGCAATCAAAAAAGGCTCAACTCCCATTTTAAATAAACGAGAAACAGCGCTAGGGGCATCATTTGTATGAAGAGTTGAGAAAGTAAGGTGACCAGTATTTGCAAGTTTAATTGCAATTTCAGCTGTTTTCAGGTCACGCATCTCTCCTACTAATACAATATCCGGATCATGCCGTAAAATACCTCTAATCGATTGATCAAAAGTCATGTGACTACTTATTTTTAACTGTCGTGCCCCTTCAATGATATATTCTACAGGTTCTTCAATAGTTAAAACATTTTTAGTAGGATCAATAACAGAATAAAGTGCAGCTACCAAAGTAGTTGATTTACCACTACCTGTAGGGCCTGTTATAATTACAATCCCGGACGGTTGACTAATTGCTTTAACAAAATTTTCTTTTGCTATTTTTTGAAGTCCCAACAGGTCTAAATCTCTAATAACTTTTCGATCATCTAATACACGAATTACTATAGATTCAAACTTTCTATCATATTGATTACCAACAATTGGCATAATGGAAACACGATATCGGATACCTACCCCGTCAATCTGGCGTTGAATAAAACCATCCTGAGAAGCATCTCTTTCAAATCGATCAACGTTACGGGTTTTATCTTTCACAACAGCTGAAATAGCTTCAGGTTTCACATTTTTCTGTTGATACCATAACTGCAATTTACCATCAGTTCTGAATCGAATATCTGTTGACGTTGGGCCACTAGGAACGATATGTAAATCACTAACTCCTTGCCTAACTGACTCAACTAACATCCCTTCTACCAAAGAATTAAGCATGCTTTGATTAATCTCAGCATCAATCTCTTCCTCATTAATAGATTCTTCTTCTTCAGCTTCTAGTTGAGATTCATCGTAATCTATTTCCTCTAAAAGATCCAGAAACTCATTTTTTTGCTCATAAACATTTGAAAGAATCTCCTCGATAAATTCATATTTACAGTAAACAAGCTCTGTTTTCTTGAAATTAAGCTTCTGAATTACTCCCTGAATATTAGGATCTGATGGATCAGCAGCAGCTACAGTGATTGTGTTCTGCGTTCTATGAAATGGTATTGCTTTCAGAACAACAAGTTCATCAACTACATCACTATTAAGTTCTTCAACATTCTTTTTTATATGTTCTATTACATCTTCTGAAACTGTCTCTGAATCATCTAAAACTTCACGGAATGCATAAATCTCTGCAATTTCCTTCATTATTGTATGTCGATTCAAATCCAGGTCTTGAAAGAGTATTTGCCCTAAACGTCTCGTACTGTTTTCAGGCTCTTGCTCTAAGATTCCAAGTGCTTCTTGCAATTGTTCTGCAGAGATAATTTTCTTTTTTACAAGAATATCACCAATATGTCTTCTAATGTTAATTTTACCCATTAATCATTAATTAGGCTTTATTACTGCGGACTCAGAAGAAACTACAGTTATACCGATTAAAGCGATCATAATGAATAAATTAACAAATAAGCTAATTGTATCAATAACTGATTGCATTCTGTAAGTAGTTTGTACTTCATAATACTCTGCAAGTTGTTTAGCATTTTCTCTTAACGAACCAGATTCAGCACCTAGTCGAAATCTACTAATCGCAGTTCTTGTAAATACACCGGTTTCTTCCATAGATTCTATCAAACCAGCACCATCTTTAAGCATTTTTTTGATAGCGACTTCTTTAATTCTCTTTTCCATATATGAATTTCTACAAGCCTCGCTGGCGACTTTTATAACTTCAATATTTTGACCTGAGCCACTATATAGTGTATAAAACACTCTTGAAAAAATCTCGATACTTGTTTTATGTAATAAATCACCAATTACAGGTATTTTAATAATATACTTATCAAGGAAAAGCTTTCCTTTAGGTGTTTTAAAATAATAAATTAATCCAGCGATCGGACTGATTATACTTAAAAGTAAAATCAACCAATTAGCTTCCAGCCAATAACTCAATTGTAGTGTTGCTGCAGTCATTGGAGGAAGTGTTATACCCATATCTACAAACAGCTCAGCAGTAGCGGGAAATATATAACCGACATAAAATAAAACTACTCCAATTACAGCTAAAACTGTAACTGCCGGCATCATTAAAGAGCGCTTTAAATTCTTCTTGAATTCAGCGTCTCTCTCCAAGAACTTAGCTGTGCTTTCAAAAACAAGCGCCATATTACCAGAGGTTGAAGCTACACTAAGCATATATGCAGCAAACTTACCAAACACATCTTCATGCTTTCCATAAACTTCCGAACCTTCCTTACCGTCTTTTAAGTCCTTTTGGATGGTTTTGATAACCTCTTTCATTCTCTTATTTGCGGTATCTTCATATAAAAGATTGAGAATTTCATCGTAAGTTAATTGTTGCTTTAACAGATCAGCGGAAAGGCTAATAAAAGTAACTACTTCAGTATGCGGTACTCCCCCTTTAAAATTAAATAACTTTTTGTTTATGCTAATTATTTCATAGCCTAACTTAATAAGTGCTTTTTCAACTTCTTCTCTATTATAAGCTTCTTGCTCACCTACTAACTTGGGTTTACCCGGGCGCTTTACTTTGTATGTGAATAATGATTTCTCTTCAAGGGACTTTACATTTAGCCCATTGGTTTTTGTTAACCGATCAACTTTTACTTGCGCGTCTTTTTTATTTTCAGCTTCAAATTCTTTTAAAACTACTTTACCGCCATTTGAAACTGCTTTTAATCGGAATTGTGCCATTCTAAATAGTTATTAATTCCAGGTTAGCCCAACAGTGTTAATTGTTGCTGTTAGAGTATCAGATCTATCTAATGTTGAAGCAGAAATTTGAAAAGATTGAGACTGAGTTATAATATCAAAATAATAGCCATTATAACTAGAAGTGTCTAATCCTAAATCTCCGAAAGTTATATTTAAAAAACTACCACCACCACCTCCAAGCATAGCAGGTTTTTTATAATAAGTATGTGCTAAGCTCGCGCTATTCAAAAGGTCTTGTCTTATAGCTGTTTTTTCCGAATCTTTTTGAGCTTCCTGAAACATAGTAATCGCTACTATTGTCATAATTCCTACTACAACTGTAACAAGAATCATAACTATAAGCTGTTGCTGTCCCATAAGTCACATTTTGTTAGGCAAAAAAAAGGACTCCATAAAAAATGGAGTCCTTTAATATACGATTTTAACTAAATCAATTTGAATCAGTCCAAGTCAAATCATCTCTGGTAGCTGTAGCTGACATAGTATTTCCAGCTGTAGAGCCCATTGCAGTTGCTAAAGTTGAAGCATCATAATCAGGATCACTAGCTGGATGAGCAGTAATCACAAAGCTAGTAGCACCAGCTGCACTAATTACATACTTACCATTTGCATTAACAGCGCTTAAAAAGCCAGTCTGTGCAATAGTATCAGAAGCAAATGAAATATTATTAAAAGTTACACTTGCAAAAGATTGACCACCGCCACCTAACTGAGTAGGCTTCATGTAGTAACCTTGTGCAGAAGCAGCAATGTTAGCAACATCTTGACGTACAGCATCTAAATTAGCTGAGTCAGCAGCGCTTGAAAAAGTATTTATTGCAACTACAGTTGCGATACCTACGATTATTGTTACTAGTATAACTAGAAGTAATTGTTGTTGTCCCATTGGGTATACCTATTTATTGTTTGTTGTTTGTTGTTAATATAATTTATAACTCAATTTCTTAAAACAATTACTAAAAGTAAATTAGAAATTGTTTATCCGTGTTAATCTTATTTAATCATAAAGAGTGCATATGTTGGAAATAATTACAAAAAAAACAATCTGTCTTTCTCCATTCTTTGTAATAATTAGTTAACCAACACATATAAACAGTATCGACATTTTTTTGAAGAAGTTTAAGTTGTTATGTTACTTTTCCAAATTTTTTTATGAAATACAATTCTACAACGCCCTACTTTATCTTGTTTTCATTGTGGTTACTGGTTTTTTCAGCCAGTAGTCAAATTATGATTATTGCCCCCATTTTACCAGAAATAGGTAAAGCTTTGGACACACCTGTAGAATTACTCGGTAATTTAATAACGGTTTATGCTGTAATGGTTGGAGTTTTTGCCATTATAATGGGACCATTCTCAGATAAGATTGGGAGACGTAAGATACTTTTGATTGGATCGGGCGGAATGGCTTTATTTTTATACTGCCACACCCTTGTTGTTGATTTTAATAGTTTTTTAGTGATAAGGGCAATGGCGGGTATGGCTGGTGGTGTTCTAAGTGGTGCTGCAGTTGCTTATGTAGGAGATTATTTTCCTTATGAAAAAAGAGGTTGGGCTAATGGTTGGATCATGAGTGGAATTGCGGTAGGCCAAATTCTTGGTATTCCTTTAGGAACATTTCTAGCAGATAATTTCGGTTTCGAATCTCCTTTTCTAGTTTTTGGTATTGTAATGTCATTAACTTTTTTATTGATCTATTTTAAAGTTCCCCAACCGGATGTTGAATTACATACAGATAAACTAACCGTTCTTTCAACATTAAATAAGTATTTGAATTTGCTAAAAAGAAAAGATGTTTGCTATGTAGCCCTGTGTTATTTGCTAATGTTTTTAAGTTTATCTGTGTTCATTATTTATTTTCCAACATGGCTAGAAGACTATTTTGATTCATCATTAACCACTATAGGTTATATTTTTGCAGTTGGAGGTATTGCTAATGTTATTGCGGGTCCCAGTTCAGGAAAAATTTCAGATAGAATTGGTAGAAAAAATATGATAATAGCTTCTTGTTTGGGACTTTCAGTACTTATGGCAGGTACCACATTTTTTATAACAGATCTATACTTTGCTTTTATTCTTTTCCCGGTTGCAATGATTTTGATAGCAATGCGAATCAGTCCTTTTCAGGCTCTTTCATCAGAACTTGTGAAGTCTAATAACAGAGGTACCATGATGAGCTTACTAGTAGCTATTGGTCAGATTGGTTATGGACTAGGAGGAACGGTAGCTGGTCCTCTTTACTCCCTGCAAGGTTATGCTAGTAACACTTATTTTGGAGCTTTCGCTATCTTTATTACTGCTTTTGTGGTTTGGAAATTTGTTCCTGAACCAGAGCTTAGAAAGCCAACAATGCCTGAACCTTCGATTATAGAATAGCTTTACAAAGCATATTGCTTGTTAACTATTTACATTTTAAGAAAATATCTTTCATAGACGATAAAATAATATGTAACTTTGCATACTTTTAATTATCTCTTTAGGAAAAAGTCATGAAAAAATATCATCTCCTAAGTATTTTCACTCTCTTATTTGTCATCGCAATAAATTCTTGTACTACTACAGATGACGAAGTAATTATTGCTGGTCAGGTTTCGGACGCTGATTCTGGTGATCCAATATTAGGTGCTACAGTTGAAATTGAAACTCCATCTGAGTTAGCAGATTTCGTGAAAACCGATTCTTTGGGCAAATACGAATTTACCGGAATAGATATAACTGAAGTTACTGATATAGAACTTACCGCTTCTGCGGCTAATTTTGGAGATGTGTCGAAGTCGGTTAAAGTAGCACCATCAGATGTTCTAAATAATATAGACTTTGAATTAACCCCTAATGATTCTCAAGATCCTGATGATACAGGCGGTGATGAAGTAAGTGGTGAACCTGAGGGCGCTGCTGCTATTATCCTCAATTCTCTTTCTTCTGAGTCAATTAATATACGTCAAACCGGTGGTAACATTAGTTCCAGATTTACATTCACCGTGGTAGATTCTGCTGGTAGAGCCATTAACACGGAAGGTTCAGTAGATGTTCAGTTTTCTATTTTGAAAGGTCCTGGAGGAGGAGAAACAGTTATTCCACAAACTGTATCAACAAACGCAAATGGTCAAGCAGTTACCAGTTTATTTAGCGGTGATTCAGCCGGAGTAGTAAGAGTACGAGCAACAATTGAAAGAACCGACGTTGGAATAACGATCATTTCTGATCCTATTTTAGTAGCAATAAATGGAGGGTTCCCCTCTGCTGATCGCTTTTTTATTGGAACAGCTAATAATAATATCGAGGGCTTTGGTATTATTTCCGGTAACAATAGCAATTTAGAATACGACGTTGTTGCAAGTGTTGGAGATAAATTTGGAAACCCTGTTAAAGAAGGTACTGCTGTTGACTTTAGGACTGAAGGTGCCGCAATTATTGAAGGCTCTGCATTAACAAATGAATTTGGAACAGCAATAGTAAAATTAAGACCTGATGGAAGCAAACCTACAACAGACCCTTCCGGAATAGGTTTCTTTACAGTTAAAGGTAAGACAGTTGATGAAAACAATGACTTTGTTAGTAAAGATCTTAAACTATTATTTACAACTTCACAGGCGAATATCACGATTAATCCCAGTTCGGTAAATATTCCCTCAAATGGAGCTCAAGCATTTACTTATACAGTAACCGACCTTAATGGTAACCCAATGTCTGCTGGGTCAGAATTTAGTGTAAGTGTTGCGACAGGTTTAGAAGCCGTTGGTGATGTTGGTTTTAATTTAGGTGATTTTACTTCGACCGGAGCAGGGAAAACAGAATTTGGATTTACTGTTTCCGATACGGATGATGATAGTAACAATGAAGTTGGTACTTCTATCACAATCTCTGTTAAATCTGCTTCAACAGGCTCTATAACAACATTAACTATTCAAGGAACAAGAGCGAAATCCGGTGGCTGGTCTTTTGATCCAAAAAACTCAGAAAGAGTTTTTATTGAAGGAAAGAAATAATTACCCAGAAAATTAAATATAAAATGTTCGAATATAACAGTAGTTCATACAATGAATTTTTAAAAGACTTCAGAAACAACGCTAATCAAAAAAAGATCATAGTGTTTGCCGGTAATTTTTCTGAAAACAGGGAGTATGCTCTTACCCAATTTGAAACTGAAGTAATGGGTGAAACAAGAAAGGTCTCTCTTAATGACTTTGTTACTGCTTCTGAAGAAGAAACGTTTAAAAACTTAGATTTACTTTTTGATGAATTGAGATCAATAAATTCACTTATTGTTTTTAAAGATGCTGAGCAACTTTGTGGTGTTTACGTTGGACATACCTATTCAGTTGTTAAATACGCTACTCCACAAGAAAAGTATTTCATAAAAAAGCTACATGAGCTGAACTGTTCTTGCATTATTGAGTTTGAAAATGAAAGTCATTTAGATAAAGCAATTGAAAGAGTTGCTGATGCTATCGTTCAATTTAAAGTCCCCTCTTCTATTATTGAGAAGGTATTCTTTTGGTTTAGTCAAGTTCGAGTTAACGGCTCTAACCTACCCTCCCGTCGGCCGGTTTAACTAAATGGATTCGAGTGAGGAGAATCATTTTAACGAAGCTTCAATTTGGAGTGAAGTAAAAACCTCACTTTCAGGTACAGACAAAGACTTCACAAAAGGTAGTATCGGAAGGGCTATTCTTGTTCTTTCGATACCTATGGTTCTGGAAATGTTGATGGAATCGGTGTTTGCAGTTGTAGATATTTTCTTTGTTTCTAAATTGGGAGCTGAAGCAATCGCAACTGTTGGAATCACTGAATCTTTAATGACTTTGATTTACGCTATTGCAATAGGTTTTGCAATGGCCACTACCGCTGTTGTTGCAAGAAGGTTTGGTGAGAAGAATTATGACAAAGCATCTATTACTGCCGTTCAATCAATAATTGCAGGGATTTTAGTATCAACCCCAATCGCTATTTTTGGGGGGATATTTGCTCCTGAACTACTTGTATTAATGGGAGCCGAAGGAAAAATTATTTCAGAATTTTCGGTGTATACCACAATTATGTTCAGTACTAATTTTGTGATCATGCTCATCTTTGTGATCAATGCTGTATATAGAGGGGCCGGAGATGCTAACATTGCAATGAGAACTCTTTGGATAGCAAATGGAATAAATATAATACTGGATCCTTTATTGATTTTTGGACTCTGGATTTTCCCAGAGATGGGTATCGCAGGAGCTGCTGTTGCTACCTCTATCGGTCGAGGTATTGGAGTTGGCTACCAATGCTACAAGTTATTTGACGGTAAAACGCGGATCAATCTTTTAAAGGAACACCTTGTTTTAAGATTAGACATCATGTCTAACTTGATAAGAGTTTCTCTAGGTGGAATTGGACAATTTATTATCGCAACAAGTAGCTGGATTGGGCTCGTCAGAATTATTGCAGAGTTTGGCAGTGTGTCACTTGCAGGTTATACGATAGCAGTTAGAATATTAATATTTTCAATACTTCCTTCATGGGGAATGAGTAATGCTGCCGCTACTTTAGTAGGTCAAAACCTAGGAGCTGAACAACCGGAACGAGCAGAAAAATCTACATGGATTACTGCGATTGCGAACATGCTTTTTTTGGGCTTAGTTGGGATACTATTTTTTACTAATGCCGAACTTTTGATGAGAATCTTTACTGCAGATGAAGCTATCATTGAGATAGGAGCTCGTTGTCTGCGAATTATGAGCTATGGGTATTTAGCTTATGGTTTTGGGATGGTAATTATTCAAGCTTTTAATGGAGCAGGAGATACACTCACTCCTACCTTGATCAATTTAGTTTGCTTCTGGATCATTGAAATCCCACTGGCTTATTTATTAGCAATGAAGTTCGGATTTGCGGAAGAAGGTGTATTTTACTCCATTGTTATATCAGAAACGCTTTTGGGAATAATTGGCTTTATATTATTCAAACGTGGTAAATGGAAAACAACAAAGGTTTAAATGAAAGTTACTATTACACTAGATCGTTCTGGGCGAAGAGGAAAAGAAGTTACTCTTATTAAAAATATTCAACATAACCCTCAACATATCGAAAAGATTGCCAAAAAGTTGAAGGGACAATTAGGTACCGGTGGTACTGTTAAAGGCAAAACCATCGAAATACAGGGCAATCATGTTGAAAGAGTAAAACCTTTACTTGAAAAAGAAGGTTTCACATTCTAAAGTGAAACCTTATTCTCTTGTCTTGGATCCAAATCGTATAAAGAAGAAGCGGTAGCTTGAACCGTCTTATACCATTCATTTCCAAACTTATCGTTAATAGTATAAAAATCAGCAAAATCAGGTTTACGCAAGTTCATTTTCCACTCCTGAGTTTTAGACTTAAAAGAAGGATCTATATGTAGTAACTCATGATACAAAACCATCTCTTTTGTTTTACTATCTAGCATATCCCAAAGCTCTCCCGAGAGTTCAATTAAATAGTCGTTACCGGAATAATACTTTACCTCTCTATTTGCTTTAATACACTTAGCAGCCCGTTGTTTTGAAATATTCGGGTAAACTAAAAAATAACCGATCTCTGCCGGTCCAAACTCCATATTATGCTTTTTAATAACTTCATTAGCGATTTTTTCTACCTCCGGAGACTCCATTAGTTGTTTATCACTGGATGTTACTTCTACCGGCTTTAATAAATCGTTATCGTTCATTCTAATTTTTAGGTTTTTCTTTATATATAATTATTGTTGATGCAACTATTGAATATTCTTCTTGCTCACCTTTAATACTTTCACTGTTCTTGCCTGCATCTTCGGCATAGTGTTTTGCTTGTTCTTCTGATAATGTCTTCTTGGTAAGCTCTCCAATTATAGTTACTTCTTTTCCTTGTGAATCTGTAGGTATAAAAAAGCCATAGTCTTTAAATGTAATACGAACAGCGTTATCTCCTTCCTGAGCTATAAAAAAGCACCCTTTTTTTTCACAAACTTCCTTAATAGAAGTTTTTATAACCACTGATGAATTTTCGTTATCTGATGATAAAGTTTCATTCAAAGTACGTGGAGTTTCATAAGTATCTATCTTATCTCCGTACAATTCGTAAGTTTCGGTAACTACTATAGGCTCTGAAAGTTTAATTACTTCTTTTTTATCCTGAGCAGATAGATGTACTCCGAAAAATAAAAGTGCTACAAGAAATGATATTTTCTTCATAATGATTATTAATTAATTGAGGATTGAAAATACTAATTACATAATCAATTGTTAACCTTGATTATTAATTATTCTATATTAACTGACTTGGTAATTCTTAATTTATTTTATTGAAAACATTTTTCTCAGCTTTATTCGGTTTTATTTTCAGTTTGTTCGTTGAAGGCTTTTCAAGAATAATCATTTCTTTTTTTCACAAACAAGATTTTTATTTCTTTGGCGTAGAATCTCTTCCTACAAATTCATGGATTGTAATTATTTATATAGTTTCTTTTATGGCCACTTGGCTAGGAGTAATGTTAGCACAAAGCATTGCAGATCCTGAGTCTAAAAAAGCTTTTAACATTTTCACCATAATTATCACTTGCTGGTTAACCTTCGAAATTTTAGCTTCCATTAAAGTTGTACCAATATGGTATTTAACTACCTTTCCATTTACTTCTGTATTTGGTTTACTTGCAGCTAAATTCACTTATTCTCTAAATAAATCTCATAATGCGATACCTAGTTCTTAGCTTATTTTTAATTCCGGCACTTATTAATTGTTCTTCTAATCCAACGTATACAGTTAAAGAATTTTCATCTCCAACTGGGGAAAATGCTTCTTTGCCCAGACTCTTTACAGATAATACTGGTACAGTTTTTATGAGTTGGGTTGAGTCTGATGGAGATTCTACTTCTCTTCTTTATTCTTCCTTAAGCAATGATGAATGGACTAAGTCAGAACTTATTAGTAAATCAGATTCTTGGTTCGTTAATTGGGCAGATTTCCCTTCAATAATTGCAAGAAACGGTGAACCAATTGCGGCTCATTGGCTTCAAAAAATACCCGGTGGCACCTACGCTTATAACGTAAATATTACAAATGCATCATCTGATTGGGAACATGTAATTGCTCCTCACAATGATAATACTCCTACTGAACATGGGTTCGTAAGCATGGCTCCTGCCTCTGACAGTACTTTTGTTACAATTTGGCTAGATGGTAGAAATACTGTTAATTCAGGAGGTCATGATGATCATGATACACCATCAGGCATTGCTTCTGCTATGACATTAAGAGCTGCAGTAATTGATGCTGATTTAAATGTTCTAGAAAGCTATTTAATTGATGAAAGTGTGTGTGATTGTTGTGGTACGACTGTAGTTAACACTGAAAGTGGTTTTATAACAGCATACAGGAATAGAACTGAGAATGAAATCCGGGACATTTATATATCTCGATTCGTAAATGGGCAATGGGAAAACTCTAAACCTGTATTTGACGACAATTGGAATATTGCCGCCTGCCCTGTTAACGGTCCCTCAATAGATGCTGACGGAAATTCAATTGCAGTAGCATGGTTTACTGGAGCCAATGATGAATCAAAGGTAAAAGTTGCATTCTCAGAAGATGAAGGACAAACTTTTAGTCAACCGATTGTTTTGGATAATGGAAATCCGCTAGGCCGGGTAGACGTCGAATTTCTTGAAGACGGAACTGCTCTGGTAAGCTGGATGGAAAGAAATATGGAAGATCGTTCAAAAGCTTTTTTTAATGGTAAAAAAGTATCTAAAAAAGGACAAGTTCTGAACGAATTTAAGATCTCACTAATGGAGTCTAGCCGTAGAAGTGGATTTCCTCAAATCAGCAGCTACAATAAATCAATTATAGCTGCATGGACAGATTTGAGTACTCCATCAACTCCAAAAGTAAAAGTTGCTATTCTAGAATAAGAGGAAATTCGCCAAAATTCATCAGTTCAGCGATCTTTATACCTATGTCTGTATTATCATTCCAACCGCTAAATTCGATTGCATGAGGTCCGTACGCCATTAAAGCTACCGGAACGCCTGTATGATAATCTGTAACCCATTCAACTCTGAGTTTTTGAGCATCATCAGAAGAAGTCATCATTGTCATTCCACCTGTCTCATGATCAGCTGTTAGCACAACTAATGTCTCACCGTCTTTCTCGGCGTATTCGAGAGCTGCTTTTACAGCGTTATCAAAATCTTTCATTTCTCGAATTACATATTCGGAGTCATTACCATGTCCACCCCAATCAATTTGACTTCCTTCTACCATAAGAAAGAATCCATTTTCATTAGATTGTAATTTAGATAAAGCAGTGTTAGTCATCTCTTCTAAGGTTGGGGTTCTATTCTCGCTATCCATACCCGAGTTAGCAAATAAACCCAAAAGCTTATCTGAATCAGAATTCTGCATTTCCTCAACAGTACTCACATAATCATATCCTACATTTTCGAATTCCTCTATAAGGTTTCTATCGTCTTTTCTTGAGCTACCCTCCTGATCTTGAGGGATAAAGAATTCTCTTCCACCTCCGAGAAAAACTTCCGCTCCTGATTCAATATACTGTTCTGCGATTTCAGCCTGGCTTCCTCTTGAGCGAACATGAGCCGCAAAACTTGCTGGTGTTGCGTGGGTGATGGTAGACGTTGCAACCAACCCAGTGCTCATACCTTTTTCTTCTGCTAATTCAAGAAGCGTTTTACAAAAACTTCCATCAGGAAGAAAGGCGATCATTCCATTATCCGTTTTTAATCCACAAGAATAGGCAGTAGCTCCGGCTGCTGAATCAGTAATTAATGAATTTGAAGATTGGGTTTTAACAATACCGGTTACAGGCATTCGCTGGAGGTTCAAATATCCATCTGGACCTACTAAATTTAACTGCCCTGAAGATATTTGTGCAATTCCGGTTCCATCAGCAATTAATAAAATTACATTTTTGATTTTTTTATTTTCAATCAAGGGTAAGCGCTCAGAATTTGAAGAGCTTGTATGGAGAACCTCAACTTCCTGGCTTTTTGTACATGCTAAGCTTATTAGTAGGAATATGATTATGCTTTTAAGTCTCATAGGTCTTTTTTAAATGAAAATATTGCTATTAGATTAACTGAAAATAAACTATTTAGGAAATTTTGGGATAAAGCTTTTGATAAGTCCCCAAATTCCTTTTGAGGGCTTTCTAACTTTTTGTTTTCTATCCTTAGCTTTTTCAATACGATCTGGCCGATCCTGTTTACTCCATACCTTTGTGTTTTTTACTTCTTTTTTAACTTCTTTCTTCTTATTAGGCTTTTTCTCTTTTAATTTTACCTCGATCTTAGTGTTCTTTTTTTGAACTTTCTCTTCGCTTCTTTTTGGCTCTGGTTTTGGAGTATTATTCTTAAGTTCTACTATAACTTTCCCGGCCTTATCAGTAGAAATAGTAACAGTCTTCTTGTCAATATTTATCGGTTCAGACTTCTTCTTATTTTTTTCAGCTGGTTCTATTGCGTTATTTTTTTTATCAGAAGGCTTAGTGTTAGCAGTTTTAGAATCCTTTTTTGATTCTTTATTATCCTCAGGTAGCTCAAGAATTTTAAGATCATCACCTACTTTCTTCTTAATTGGATCAAAATATTTCTCATCAGCCTTGCTCACTAATGTTATGGCAATTCCTTCTTTATCATATCTGCCAGTTCTTCCGCAACGGTGAATATAATCTTCAACAGCTCTTGGAACATCAAAATTTATTATCACAGATACATTATCAATGTCAATCCCTCTTGCAAGTACATCTGTTGCCACTATTACAGGAACAGTGCCATTTTTGAATGCTCTTAACGACGCCGTTCTTTCTTCTTGACTACGATCGCCATGAATGCTGCCGGCATTAATGCCTTTTTTCTTGAGAGCTCTTTCCAATTCATTGGTGCCTTTTTTAGTAGCAGAAAAAACGATGCAGGAAGTCCAATCCAATTCGTCGAGCAAGTCTTCTACAGCACCTAGTTTTTTCCTTGGAGGAGCGAAATAAGCTCTTTGATCTACTTGTTTAGATGTAGTTGAAACCTCGATTTCAATTTTTACAGGATCTTTCATTACACTCTTCATAAGCTTCTGAAGTTCTTTTGGCATAGTAGCTGAAAAGAGCATAGTATGGCGTTGCTTTGGAAGCTTATCAATAATGTGGTTCACATCGGGCAGAAACCCCATATCCAACATACGATCTGCTTCATCCAAAACGAGAAAGTTGATTTTGCTGAAATCAATATCCAAAACTTTCATTTGATCGATCAATCTACCGGGGGTAGCAACAATAATATCAACTCCAGCTCTAAGAGCATTAGCCTGTCTTGAAAAATCTTCACCTCCAATAATTGTAGCCGAGCTAATTCCGGAATGATATCCCAGAGCAAAAATCTGTTCATCTATTTGCTGTGCAAGTTCTCTTGTTGGTGATAGAATTAATGCTCTTGTTCCTTCAGAAGGATTACGTAATATTAATTCAATAATTGGGATAACAAAAGCTCCCGTTTTACCTGTACCTGTTTGTGCAGCTCCTAGAATATCTTTCCCCTCAAGGGCTTTTGGTATACTTTGTTCTTGAATGGGTGTTGGTTTTGAATAACCTACATCGGATAAACCCATTTGTAGAGACTCATGGAGCTCAAAATCTTTAAATGTCAAAGTGCTTAGTTTCTTAAAAGTTCTAAATCATGTAAATATACACAGAAAGTACGGAATATATATTCCACTTTGGTGCTAATTTCCTTTACTTTTAAAGATGAGATAAATTTTCAATCAAAAATATACTATGACTTTAAAAAATTCATCAAGACTAGTGGTTTTTCTTTTTTTAGTAACCGGGCTAGCATGCAATAATTCAAATGATTCTTCAATAAATAAAAATGTATCACTTTCAAGTGCACAAGACAGTATAAGTTTTGCACTAGGATATCAAAATGGTGATTTTTTAGCTCGTGAAGGAGCTACTGAATTTAGCTATGATGCATATATTGCCGGTTTTATAAATGGAATTGAACAAAATGATAAATTGGATCCTGCAACAAGAACCTCTTTAATCAATGATTTCAGAATTCAATTAACTAGTTTGGCAAAGGAAAAAAACAGAGCTGAGAGCGAGGCTTTTCTAGCTGAAAACAAAACAAAGGAAGGCGTTGTTGAAACCGAATCTGGCTTACAGTATAAAGTTATTGAAGAAGGAACGGGTGCATCTCCTACTGCTGAAAGTACTGTTGAAGTTCATTATGAAGGCACGCTAATTGATGGGACTAAATTTGATAGTTCGTATGACAGAGGTCAAACTATAGAATTTCCTTTAAATGGTGTAATTAGAGGATGGACTGAAGGACTTCAATTAATGAAAGAAGGAGGAACTTATATGTTCTATATCCCTTCTGATTTAGCATATGGTGAAAACCCAAGACCTGGTGGTCCTATAAAGCCTAACAATGCACTAATTTTTAAAGTTGAATTAGTCTCTGTTAAGTAAAAAATATACCTAAAATAAAAAAGCCCGTGATTTTCATCACGGGCTTTTTTTATATCATTTGTTATCTAACTACGAAGCTAGATTTGTAAGAATAATGATGTTTGTAGCAGCTTCAAGAGTTGCACTACTCATAGAAGTTGCGCTCGCATTATCTTCTGATGTTGATTGTACATCACTGAAGAAAGTAGCGAATACTGTTAATGCTACATCAGCAGAAGTTGTACTTGAAATTGCATTTTCAAAGATCGTTTTAGCACCTGTTTGAGAGTTGATCTCTGTATTAACACTTACAACAAAATTTGCTTCTATTGAAGAATCATTTTCCATTGCAGTTTGAACTTCTTCCTGATAATTCTCAAATGCTGCTTCTACATCAGCTTTTACACCAACTGCAGTTCTTAATGCTGCTTTCAGTTGTACACCAGCGTCAGCAATAGCTTGCTTAGACTCGTTAGACATTTCTGAAGCTTCTGCTTCTGCTCTTACAGCTGCATCAATTGTGATACCAGCCATAATAGAAGTTTGGCTTCTTACTGAGTTTTTAATTTCTGTTGAAGCAGAATTAATGTTATTTACTAGTACTCTTCCCCAGATCTCAATAGCTTGTGCAGCTTTATTAGCTTCTACACCAGCACTCACAAAAGCATTTGCGGATGTTTCCAGGAACAAGTCGTACGCTTCCGTTTCAGCTTGAGTTGAACTCGCTGCTGAAAGATCAGCTTCTAATCTTGTTTGAGCGTCTGCTAAAATTTCTAGTGTTGCATTTAGCTTTTCTTCGCCATTTCCTTCTACTTCGTTAGCAAAAAAGTCAGCTCTTGCTTCTGCAGAACTAGCTAAAGCTACTGCAAACTGAGAAGCTAAAGAAGCGCTGTTTCTAACTTCGCTTTCGTTGGTTGATGTAACCATTGCTTCGATATCTGATTTAGTTACTAAATCAGCATCTCCCTGAGCTACTAATCTTGCAAAAACCTTACTTTCTGCTGTAGATTCAGTATCGATAGGCTTAAGCTGAATGCTTTGACCATTCTCTACTTGTGTAGAAAGAAAACCCATTGCTTCAGCACCGTTATTTTCCGCTACAACTACATAATTTTGAGCAGTACTTGCGTCAAAAGAAAGAGAAAACTTACCGTTTGCATCAGTTGTTGTCTCTGCACCTTCAATGGTGTTAATTGAACCATTTGCAGTTACTGTAGCCATGGTAACAACAGTTCCTTCGGTTAAGGTCTTGGCTTTAGCTTGAGACTGTTCAACACTACCATTTACTGTGGCTGAATCAGAATTATTATTACTGTCTGAGCATGCGAAGCCAATTACTGCAAGCATCAGAATCATTATCGGGTATTTATAAAATTTATTAGTCAACATAATCTGTTTTTTTGTTTTGATTAACTACAACCTTGAACAGACTACAGTACTTTTTGTTCCGATATAAACATTAAAAATATTTAAGTCCTTTAACTCGACCTAAATAAATAAAATATCTGAAACTGATATTTCAGTACTTTAACTCTAATTAGAATTTTTTAAGGGAATTATTAACAGAAATGTTAGATATTAAAATAGGAGATCAGATATCATCCAATCTCCTATGAATACGTTGGCTTTTTCGGGGTACAATTGATAGCTGCAACACAACAAGTGTTGTGGCTATTTTTGTAAATCATTTCTACTAAGCTTTATTGAGATAGAACTGGTTCTTTTAATTTCAGTATTAATTATCTGTTTAATTAATTCCCTATCTCCTATTACAAGAGCACTTTCCTTAGCCCTTGTTACACTTGTATATAATAATTCTTTTGATAGAACGGGATTGAATACTTCAGGAAGAAAGATACATACGTTTCTAAACTCTGAACCCTGGCTTTTATGAACGGTTATTGCATAGGCAAGATCAAAACTTTTCAGCTCCAAGGGTTCAACTTCTTTATTTTCACCAAATTTTATGACCAATGATCCATCATTTCTCTGAACACAAGTTCCAATTTCACCATTGCTGATTCCATTAATAGCATCGTTTTTAGTTACAAGTATTCTTCTCCCCTCAAACCATTCAATTTTTGCAGGAATTCGCAAGGTGTCTTTAATTTTATTTTCTATCAGAAGGTTTAAGTGCTCTGTACCGAACACTCCCCTTTTATTAGAACATAAAAACTGTGTTTCATTTAAACCTTTAATCTTTTCATTTGAGTATGTTTGAATCAATTCAGATAAAACTGAGCTAGTTGGTTGCACTATATCGATGTGCTCTGATCCCTCTAAAATTCCATCAATAGATTCAAAATCTTGTTCATTTATTGCAGAAGCAAGCTGTGGTATTCCTGTCGATTCCTTTGATCTGTATGTTTTATTAAGTAGAACAACATTGTCATTTAAATTGTTAACAGAGTTAGAACCAGTAACTGAAAGCCCATTATTTTTTAATAGCTCTAAAGTTTGATTACTGAAAGTATTATCGGATTTAAAACAGATATCTCCAAGAACTGAGCCTGCTTCAACAGAAGACAATTGATCTTTATCACCAAGAACAATTAATCTTGCGGATTTTTTAAGTGCTCTTATCAACCCTATCCACATTCTTAAGTCTAACATAGAAGCTTCATCAACTATTACAATATCATGAAACAGCTTATTGCCCTTATTGAATTTGAACTCACCATTAAAACCAGCTCCCAATAATTTGTGCAGGGTTGTGGCTTCAATTTCTTCATTTTCATCACTAACAGATTCATTAAGGCGTTCTGCTGCTTTACCTGTTGGAGCTGTTATTGCAATTCGAACAGCAGGATTCTGAACTTTAAGCCCTTTTATAATCTTTTTAACCGTATATGTTTTCCCTGTGCCCGGTCCTCCAGAAATGACTAAGAACGATTTAAAAAGAGCCAAAACTGTTGCTACTTTTTGAAAATCTCCATCCTCTGTATTTCCAAAAAATTCATCGGTATCAATTAATTGGGCAGGAAGTTTATCAGCATCAACTTTTATTTTCTCTATGAGCCATTCCACTAACTCATTTTCAAAATTCCAATATTTATGTAAGTACAAACGATTGTCATTTAAAACAAAAGGTTTGTAATCACCCGGAATACCTACATATTCCTCTTTTTTTAAAAAAGAAATCAATTCATCAGGACGGTAATTGTTCAAATTAAAAACTTCGAAAAGAGGCGATTCTTTAATATTCGAAATATCAGTACAAATATTTCCATTCAGTTGATCGTGAACTGCTAATAAACAACAGTATAAAGCTTCTTTTCTTGTTTCAGGATAATTTCTTGTCAAAAATCTGGCAAATTCCAGTTCGAACAATCCTATTAAATCATCTTTCCATAGATCTTGAAGATATTTTAACGAATCATTAGTCATGATTCTCCTTTAAGATGAAATTCTAAGTTCTTAAGAACGTTATATGAAGGTTTATCAAAATAAACTCCTGAATCCGGATTATCATTTTTAAGTCCTCTTAAAAACAAATAATAAACGCCTCCGAAATTTTCTTCATAACTAAAATCAGAGATTCTATTTTTAAGAAACCTTATTAACGCTACTGAATAGATATGGTATTGCAGATCATAATTATGTGACTTTATGGCTTCCTGGAGATGAACTTGGCTATAGTCATCAATTTTATCTCCCAGAAAATTACTTTTGTAGTCAAGTATATAATACTTGTTTTCAAATCTGAAAATCAGATCGATAAATCCCTTCATAAAGCCAGAAAGAGCAACTTCTTTGGTGATGTCATTTTCATCCTTTTCTCTTATTAGTGATAACATTCCTTTTAGAGAGATATCATTAACAGGAAAATGAAAATCCATTTCTTTTATTAAATTTTCTTCTTTTAATTGGCCGATTTTTAAACCGGTAATTAATTCGTGATTTAGTATTTCTTTAATCCATTCAACAAGTACTTGTTTCCAAGTGTTATCAAAATGGAGCAGGTTCATTTTGTCCGATATAACTGAATCTATTTCAGAACTATCTGTGAATCTGACGTCTTCTAATATATAATGCAGTAAATTACCTGTATCGGCTCCTTTGGGAAAATTCAATTTAGATCTTACAGGATCTCCTATCTTTTCTAATGAGTCTCCAGCTACTGATAACTCTAGTTCATCGTAGTCTTTAAATTCAGCAGTATTTGATTGGTCTGATGAAATTGAAGAGAAACTCAGGATTCTTTTAAAATCAAAGAGATCATTTCTCCCTAATTTTGTTGTTGCCAGATCATCAGTAGGAACTTTGGGTTCTATTTTATTTTTTAGATTCTCAGTTAAAGAAAACTCAAGACTTTCCGAGGATGAAAGGTAGCTTATATGCTCATTAGTTCTGAGTTTATACAGGTTCTCTTCAAAGAGTTTTAATTTATCATCAGGTTTTAAATTACTATCAAGTACTGTTTCAGAATTAACTACAGTCGCAAGAAAAGGAGATTTGATGATCCCTTTTCCTTTGGAATTATATTTTACAAACGGAACATAACACGCACATTTAGGTCTGGTAAAAGCAACGTAATTTAATCTTAAACTGTCAGCCAGTAACTCTTTCCTGCTTATTTCAACAATCTCTTCATTAGGGTTTTTCGAGAGATCGATGCATAATTTATTTTCCTCATTGTGGTATTCAGTAAAGTTTATTCCTTTAGAATTTGAACTATCAAAATTGTCCCACAAAAAAGGGACAAATACAATTGGATATTCAAGCCCTTTACTTGCATGTAAAGTCGATATAGTAATTAATTCAGAATCACTTTCAAGCCTTATTAATTCTTCATCAGATGGACTAGAATCAGTATTACTTCGTGTTTTTAGATAACGCACAACAGTACTAAGTGAAGCAAATCCCTTTTGTTCCTTTTTAATCAAAAGCTCCAGAATATGATCTAGATTTGTTAATCTTCTTTCTGGGAGAGTTTTATTAGATAGAGTTTCTCTAATTTGAAAAAATGCATCCAGTTGATTAAATGCAGACATCAAACCCTTGCTCTGATATGTTTGATGTGCTCTATCAAAAGCATGAACTATTCCTGACCACTTTTCACCTTCATCTTGAAGTTGAATCAAATTTGCAGCGCTATAGCTAATAAAAGAGGTAGATAGAGCTGCTCTTAATAACCCGGGATTGCTTACATCTGCTATTGCTTTTAAAAGTATACGCAAATCGATTGCTTCAACACTTTTAAATATTGATTCTCTTGTTTTTAATGAGCTCTTTATTCCAATATTGTTAAGAGCTTGTTGCACAGAAACAGCCTCAGAACTTTTTCTTACCAATACGGCAATATCCTTTGGTTTTACAGGAAGATCTCCAATTTTATAGTCTTTGTTCAGCAACTCTTCTATTTTACCAGAAACGTAATTACAAATTGCGTCAACTGAACCTGATTTATCTCCCTCAAATTCACAATCTACTAAGGTAAATGGTATACATGTTTTACCTTTGTAATTTAAGCTTGATGTTTCTTTATTCTCTGGATATTTAGCTTGTCTGAATGATGGTTCATTATAAACGAAAGGGTTTTCTTGCTTTTGAAAGATGCAATTTACCGCTGAGATCATTTCTTTAGTGGACCTGTAATTATGATCTAACGAGTATTTTCTATTAGTTTCTACATCCTTTGTAGCTTGAAAATAAGTAAAAAGATCTGCTCCTCTGAAACTGTAAATCGCCTGTTTAGGATCACCGATCATAAACAATGAAGAGTTAGAGTTATCAAAAATTTTTCTAAATATGGAATACTGTGTTGGGTCCGTATCCTGAAACTCATCTATAAGCGCGACCACATATTTATCCGCTATTTTTTTTTGTAAATATGGAGAAAGATTTTCATTCACTATTTCAAGCAGATCATCAAAGCTTAATGCATTCTCTTTCTCTTTTTGAATAGATGTTTTTTCACGAACTTCAGAAATGGTTTTCTTAAGGAAGTCGGTTCGTATAAACTCCATTTTCTCAGAGATCTCAATATAATTGTCTATCAAAACGCATATTTCAGGAAGATCTGCATTTGAAGAAATTTCACTTTGAAAAGCTTTTTTTACTGAGGTTATTATTCCAGTTGATCCGAAATAACTTAATTTATCCGTTCCTATTAATGGTGTATTTGTTTGATTAATCCATTCATTTAGATCTTGTAAATAGCCTTTAAATTTTTTTGTATTGTATTTAGTCCCGTTCAATTTACCGGATAGAATTATTTCTTTTAATTCAGCTTTATCGGTATCCCATCTATTTTGTATTTGCCTGAAGGAAGACTTTATGGAACTTAAAATTTCATTTGATTCTACATTTTTAATGGTGTCCGGTTTAATAACTGCATAAGGTTTATTAAGGATATTCCTTATCAAACTTAGCAAGCTATCTGGATTTATGCCTTCTTTTTTGAAATAACTAATTAAGCTCCTTCCCTCTTTCGAATCAGAGTTTATCCTTATAAAATCACGCCAAATCGAATCCACATTTTCCTGCAAGATATCTGTGATATCTGTAAGTATTTCAAAGTCTGACTGCACATTGAATTCTAAGCTATACTCGCGTAACAACTTTTGGCAAAATCCATGTATAGTCGAAATAACGGCTTCATCAAAAGTAAAAAGTGCGGCTTCAAGTCTTTCCAATGCCTGTTGAGAATTCCCTTTTTTGATTACTTCTAAAAACGAGTCCTCTTCTTTGCGTTGACCTCGTAATACAGAAATGCATTCTTGGATTCTTGACCTTATCCTGTGTTTTAATTCTGCTGTTGCGTCTTCAGTGAATGTAAGAACAAGTATTTTTGAAGGTGATAAGTTCAGCTCAATTATAGCGCGCACATAAAGAGAAGTGATATTGTACGTTTTTCCAGTTCCTGCACTAGCTTCAACAAGATTAAACCCTTTAAACTGTACATCAGAAATATCAAGAGTTTTCATTTTGCTTCCTCAATTACTTTCAAAATCGGAAACCAGATTTCTTTAGAGCTATTTTGAAAATCAGAAGTAGTGATAAAGTCTTCTGATTCGAATATCAAACTATTGTAATAATCATCTTTTTCAGAAAACCCAGACCAAGTATTCCATTTTTTGAGTGCCGCCTTTTTTGCCTGGTCAACAGAATCGTTTTTGTATAAAGATTCTGCAAAAGCAAAACTTGTTTCAGGCGGAAAGATGTATGAAGATGGTTCTGCATTAGCTTTCGAATAAAAATCCAGAAGAAGACTTAATCCAATTTTTGGGTCTATAATATCAGGTATTAAGGTCAGATGATCTAGTTCATCATTTGAATCGAAATAAAATAATTGGCTTTTAAATTTTGAATTAAAATTTAAAACAAGATGATTAATCCATAGGCGTAGTAAGTTTTTACCTTTTAACTTTCCAAGTCTAATATCTAATCTGGTATCATCAAGTACATTATCAACAGTGCCATCTAATATATAAGGCTCTAAATCTATTTCTACTTCAACTACTTTCTTACTTGTGAGATCAAAATTCTGTTTAACAGTCTTTAGCTTTTTTATCAGTTTCATATTTGAATCAAAATCTAATTGTCCCGCGAATCCTTCGGGCAGTAGCCCGGAAGCTCTTGAAACATCCAGTATTTTTGATTCATCGAGATCTTCAAAAAATGATTCGGTAAGAAATTCTTTTAATGAGTATTTATTTAGACTTTCAACTGTAAATAGCTCCCGGTCTTCAGGTTCTTGTGTGTCTTCAAAGTTGTTAATGTTCAGTTTATTCCTGCAAAAAAACCTTAATGGATGGCTAAAAAAAGAAATCAAATCATTTACTGATACAGATAAAGGATTCTCTTTGTTTTCCAGAACTAATTCTGAACCAAAAAATTCCTGATCTCTTTTATGTAATTCAAGAATATTTTCAGCAATATTTTTTCTCCGAACAGAATAACTTAACAGCCTCTTTGAATTTATGTTAAAATATTCTTTTTCAAAGCCATGAAGGCGGTGCCTTTCTATTTCAAGGATTATGTTATTTCGAGTACATATTTCTAAAAGTTCTTGTACAAAAACAGAGGGTGAATTACTTATTTTTGATTGACTATTCTCTCCCAAATAACTGATATGCAAAATTTCTTGAGCAGCATTGATCATATCGAAAAATAAATACCTTTGTTCATGCTGTTCAATACGATCTCCCTTTTCAGGAAATTTATGAATAAGATCAAATTCAGGCCTTGTATTTGAAACAGGAAACACATTCTCACTTAATCCAAGTATAGCCACAAATTTATATGGAATGTTTCTATTTGGAACAAATTCATTAATAGTTATTCCATGTCCAAAACCTGATCCTGAAAAGTCTGAAGTAGAAAAATTTTCTTTAAACCAAGTCAAAAATAATTCAAAGCTAATACCTTCTTTAGAGTTAAACGGATGCAACTTTTTTTTGAGTTCCTGAAGGTCATTTACCAGTGTTTGAATTCCAAATTCTTGATCAAATTTCCTTTGCAAAAATACTTCCGCCAGGTGTATTATTTTTTCAATCCAATTCTCTATAGTTAATGCACTTTTTAAATTAAGTGACTCTATTTTCAATAGATTTATAAAGGAAGAAGTTTTTGCTATTAGTTCGGCTGATTCTTTCGATATAAATCTTGAGTACACTGCTTTGTCTTCATACACCTTGAATTTATCTGGCTCCATAACATAGCCTAAAAAAAGTTTGTCTAATGCAGAAGCCCAAGAAAATATAGTTCCATCAAATCCTCTGTGTAACCTTAATTCAATGGCCCAATTTCTTAAAGCTTTTATATCGGATTCGTCAAAGTACCATTTACTAGCTATTACAGGGTTTTCCAAAAGTTCAAGAACTGCATTAACTTTAAAATCGGAATTCAAAACATTCAATAGTTCCAACAGAGTATTCTTACTTATTGATGAAACATCAAAAAAACCTCTCCCTATAGGTAATTTAGGTTCATTAATGGTTTCAGAAAAAACTTCTGTCAATGTGATTTGATAGTCTTCCAGGCGTGGTACTAGTATTAAACAATCTTCTGGATTTAACTTGGGATCTTCATTGAGTGCATTAAGAAGAACATCTTTAAGTATTTCTGCTTCCCTTTTTTTGTTATGACATGAATGAATTTTAATTGATCCATCAGAATCACTATAGTTTTTGACTTTTTTATCAATTATTGCAAGCTGAACAGCTTCCAATTTAGAAGTGTTATTTTTAGCCAACTCAAATACATTCTCTTTAAAATCAGCTTTTGATGTAATGAGGCTAGTGCTCAATACTTCTACATTATCATAATGTGATTTCAGAAGTTTATCCTTGAATAACAATGCATCCTTATTGTTATCAGACCTACCGAATGAATATCCAAAATTATGAATTTGCTTGTGTTGTGATAACAAAGAAATGGTTTCTGAAAAAGGCTTAGAAAATTGTGGTAGGCTAACTATCCAAATATTATCTGGTACTTTTTTATAAGGAAAAGAATCATTTTTCAACCAGCTACATAAGTCATTAAAAGCATCTACTCTAGTAATTATATCCTTTTCCGACTTCCATTTTGTGGACAAGTTTCTCCATAATTCGGCCTGCCATTTTTCATGTTTTGTATTATAAACTAAAAGTCCATGCTCCCACTTTATTAATAACTCAGGCCTATATACTTGATACAAATCAAAGACATCAGAAATTGTCTTACTTAACTGTAATAAAAGTTTTTGATCAGTCGAGTTTTCCCGAACAATTTTCCCTAAAAGCACATGATCTTCGTTTAATGCTTCAAAGATAGTCCATTGAAGTGGGATTCTGTCTGACGGCAAGTATTTAGGCAACTCAGGTCTATTTAACCGGTATAGCTTCCACAAAAATTCGGATGGAAAGATGAACTCGTTATTTGCAGATATAGAATTATTCTTAGCTTCCTGAAGAGTAACCCATTGTTGCATTTCTTTATTTTGTACAATGATCCAATTTTTTACAAAAGGATCGTCTAGATTTTTAGATGAAAGAAGGTCTAAAAATTTTTCGGAAAGCTGAGTAAGAGAATCAAATCTATAATCAAAAAACATATGCCATTTTGTATGACAAAAGTATACAAAATTGGTAAGGTCAAATCAGAACTATTCTAACTCTCTTTTATTTTTTAATGCTTGCTTCAAAAAGGAATTTGCAATAGCACTAAACGATTCTTTTTCCTCCTTGGCTATAGTTCTAATTTGCCGTATAACTGGCTCCTCCAAATAGTAACTAGCTACCATTTTTTTAACTTCAGGTTCTGCAACAGAAGAATTAGAATCGTTTTGAATGCTTCTAATAAAATCAAATGAAGCATGGCTCTTTAAGCTGTACGCTAAAGGATTATGCCCCAAACTTGTTTTTTTTGACATTATTTAATGACCATTCTTGATTTCTTTTGCTAAAGCAAAATAATCTTTTGCACCATTACTTTTTTCGTCATACTCAAAAATAGTTTTATGATGACTTGGTGCTTCAGCTAAAGCAACGTTATCTCTAATTATTGTACTAAATACTTTATCACCGAAGTAGTCCTGAATGTGCCCTACAACTTCTTTATTTAGATTTTTACGGCTGTCATAAAGAGTACAAATTATACCACCAACAGCAAGTCGGTTATTTAATCTCTGTTGAACAATTTTTATCAAGTCTAGCAATTTAGATAAACCATGTAATGCCAAATATTCTGATTGCAGAACAATAAAAATATCCTCAACTGCAGTGAATGCATTTAGGGTTAACAGTCCCAAATTTGGGGGGCAATCAATCAAAACAAAATCATATTCATCCTCTTTAATTTGTTCGAGGACATTCTTTAGTAATCCTTCTCTTGCAGGTTCGTTAGCCAGTTCAAGTTCTGCTCCGGAGAGTTCCAATGAGGATGGTATAAAATCAAACCCATTATGCTTTATTATGGCTTCTTTAGCAGTAGCTTTACCTTTCAGAGCATGGTAAATGTTTTTATCAACACGGTTGGAATGCATTTTCAAGGAATAGGTTAAATTTGCTTGCGGATCTAAATCAATTAGTAAAACTTTTTTTCCAAGTTTAGCCAAAGCTGCACCAATGTTAATGGTTGAAGTTGTTTTACCAACTCCCCCTTTTTGATTTGTTAATGCAATAGTTTTCATTTCTTGTGATGAATTAAGTCTGGATTCAAAATATTTTTTCTACCATATAGAGAGTTGGAATCACATGATGTTACATAAACGGATGTTTTCAGACTTAGATATAAATATTAGAATCCATTATATGGGTTGATCCAATTTGGTTCAGTGTTAATAATCATCGTACATTCTAATAAAAATTAGATGCGCTTTTTTAGTAGAAAACTTATTAAACCACAAGATCTTAACGCACACGGAACGTTGTTTGGCGGAACGGTTTTAAGTTGGATAGATGAGGAAGCTGCAATATTCGTGCTCTGCCAATTAGGTAAAGGAAATATTGTCACAAAATATATGTCTGAAATAAATTTTGTGAATTCTGCTCCCTTAGGTGAAGTCATTGAAATTGGTATGGAAACAGTACGATTTGGTACTACTTCCATAACTGTAAAGTGTGAAGTAAGAACAAAATTTGAGAAAAAGACAATCATCACTATAGATGAAATAATCTTTGTCCACGTGGATGAATTTGGAAAGCCTTCTCCTCATTTTATAAAAGAAGCGGTAAACGACTGAAGATTATATGACTAAATTGATTGATTTTACTTCTCTGAACGAAATGTTATACGGAGACGAGAAATATATTAAAGAGTTTGCTGAGGCAGCCATTATTTCATTTACAGAGTTCAAAACAAACTATTCCCTTTTTCTGCAAAAAAGAGATGAGGAAAATTTTAGAAGAGCTGGACATAAAATCAAGCCGGTTGCACAAATGCTTGGTTTAAATTCAATCGTTGATGAATACGAAAACGCTAAAAAAATTATCTGGGAAGAGAAACCAGATTCTGATATCCAGTCTTCAATTATCAAAATGGATAAAACTTGTAATCAAGTTCTAAATGAGCTTGAAAACATTTCTTCCAATGAATAATGTTATTTCTATGTGATACTTTTACTTTATTGATGATATAATTTATCAAAAAAGATATCACATGAGTTCACAACCCCCTCCGATTCTTATTGTAGAAGATGATTCCGATCTCTCAGAACTAATAAAAATCCAACTTACCGATAATGATTACAAAGTAGATCAAGCTTTAAATGGCCGTGTTGCTCTTCAGAAAGCTCTTGAAAATGAATATTCATTGATCATATTAGATATCATGCTACCTGAAGTTGATGGATTCGAGATATGTAAAATGGTTAGAAAAAAAAATCAACAAATCCCGATTTTAATGCTTACAGCTAAAGCCGAAGAAGTTGATAAGATAATGGGACTTGAATACGGAGCAGATGATTACCTCACAAAACCATTTTCGATTAAGGAACTGGTTGCCCGAGTTAAAGCACTTTTAAGGCGAGCTTCAACATCTAAACCCGAAGACTCTTCAAAATTGGACAAACTTGATTTTGGTGAGCTGATTATCTACCCAAATAAAAGATCTGTGCAGGTTCATGACCAACTTATTGAACTTACTTCAAAGGAATTCGAGCTACTTCTTTTGTTTGCAAACAATCCAGGTAGAGCATACAGTAGACAAGAATTACTCGATGTAGTTTGGGGATATCAATACAGCGGTTATAGTCATACCGTAAACTCCCATATCAATCGGTTAAGAAGTAAAATTGAAAAAAATCCCTCAGAACCTAAATATATCACTACTGTTTGGGGCATGGGATATAAATTTGCTGAACTTGAAGAACTCGGATTGGCATGAAGATAAAGCAAAGTTTTTATACTAAAATTTCAACTACGTTTCTGGTCTTGGTTTTAGCTTTGGGGATCTCTTTCGCTTACTTAGGGGTATCATCTTCGCTTATGTATGTGGATGAAACCGGTCAAAAAGTAAATAAAATGCTTGCTGAAGATATGGCTTCACACTTTCAACCGTATCTTATGGATTCAATTGAAGGTGACAGCATTATTTCTGTAATCCAGTATCTTAATGGAATCAACCCGGAAATTGATATTTATTTACTGAGTAGTAATGGCATGATAAAGTGGTTTTATCCTAGCCAAAACCCGGATGCCGAGGTTCAAATTTCGAGAGTTAATACCGCTCCGCTTGACGAATTTATTGCCGGTGAAATGTTACCGATTTATGGAGATGATCCATTAAACGCCGGGGTAAAAAAACCTTTTTCAGTTGCCCCTATTTCTATAATGGGCAGCAAAGGTTGTTATTTGTATGTAATTCTTTCAGGTCAACAGTTTGACCAAGCTGCTGCAATGGTCCAGAATAGCTACATACTTAGAAACACATTTATTGGTTTAGGTTTAATTTTGCTCGTTACATTAATTTTAGGATTAATTGTTTTCAGGTTGTTAACAAGCCGATTGCGACATGTAAGTGAGACTGTTAAGTCATTTGAACAAGGACAATTAGAGCGTAGAGTTAAAGTAAATTCTAATGATGAAGTTGGTCTTTTGGGAGCATCCTTTAATCAAATGGCTGATACCTTAGTTTCGAATATGGATGAAATTAAACAAATAGATAAATTACGTAGAGAATTAGTTGCAAATGTTTCTCACGACTTAAGAAGCCCACTCGCTTCCATTCAAGGTTATTTGGAAACCATACAGCAAAAAGAGCCTTCAATAAATCCTGAAGATCGATCAAAGTACTACGAGATCGTTTTAAGAAATACAAAAAAGCTAGGCACTTTGATTGAGGAGCTATTTGAGCTTTCTAAATTTGATGCTCAGGACGTTCAACCTGAAATGGAACCCGTTTCCATGGCTGAGCTTGCTCAAGATCTTGTACAACAATTTAAACCACTTGCTGAGCAAAAGGGCATTACATTAAAAGCAGTGCTCTCTGATGAACATACAAACTTAGTATATGCTGATATCGCATTAATGGAACGTGCAATTTCTAATCTAATAGATAATGCTCTTAAACATACACCTGCAGGTGGTACGGTTTCCATCATTTCAACTAACGATAAAGAAAACGTTAGTTTTACCATTTCAGATACAGGTAAAGGAATTGCCGAAGAAAATATTCAACGTATTTTTGATCGATTTTACCAGGAAGATCCCAGCAGAACCGTTGGTTCAGGAGCAGGTTTAGGTTTATCTATAGCTCAAAAAATTTTAGAGTTACACGGATCAAAACTTTCAGTAGAAAGCAAATCGGGTAATGGAACCACTTTTTCTTTCGTGCTCTCCCCTCAAATCAGTTACTAAGTTCTATTCAGTTTTGTATTATATTATCGAATTATAAACTGAGTTGAAACTTAAATAATCAAACACATGGCAATATTAATTACCGGCGGTGCAGGATATATTGGAAGTCACACTGTCCTTGAACTTCTAGAATTGAATAAAGAAGAAGTAGTAGTAGTTGATAATCTTTCAAACAGCAGTAAAGAATCGCTTATTAGAGTTGAATCTATTACCGGAAAAAGCCCTGTTTTCTACGAACAAGACCTACTTGATGCAACCGCTTTGGATAAAGTTTTTTCTAACCATGATATTGAGTCAGTTATACATTTTGCAGGTTACAAAGCAGTGGGTGAATCTGTACAAAAACCAATGATTTATTATCAAAATAATCTTGACAGTACATTGATTTTATGCGAGGTAATGAAAAAACACAATGTTAAAAACTTGGTTTTTAGCTCATCTGCTACCGTTTATGGCGATCCAGAGTCGGTGCCAATCACGGAAGAGTCATCTTTATCAGCTACTAATCCTTATGGTAGAACTAAACTTTTTATAGAATATATTTTAAAAGATTTACATACTTCTGACAACAGCTGGAATATTGCCCTTCTTCGTTATTTCAATCCTGTGGGCGCCCACAAAAGTGGTTTGATTGGAGAAGACCCTAATGATATACCGAATAACCTTATGCCTTATGTTTCTCAAGTTGCTGTTGGAAAATTAGAGCAACTTTCAGTATTTGGTGATGACTATCCAACAACTGACGGAACAGGTGTCAGGGATTATATTCATGTGGTTGACCTCGCTTTGGGACACTTGAAAGCTATTGAAAAACTTAAATCTAATCCCGGATTGGTAGTTTATAATTTAGGAACAGGAAAAGGAACCAGTGTTCTTGAAATGGTAAAAGCTTTTGAAGACGCATCCGGAAAAACAGTAAAATATAAAATTGCACCCCGTAGAGCCGGTGATATTGCCACTTGCTATGCTGATCCTGCTAAAGCTGAAACCGAACTTGGCTGGACAGCAAAAAGAGGAATAAAAGAAATGTGTGAAGATGCCTGGAAATGGCAATCAGAAAATCCAAACGGATATAATTAAGAAAACGGTTGTTAAGAATTTCAAACACACTTATCTTTGTTCTTCTTAAGCCAAAGTGGCGGAACTGGTAGACGCGCACGACTCAAACTCGTGTTCCTCACGGAGTAGGGGTTCGATTCCCCTCTTTGGTACAAAAAGCCTTGTAGATTTAATATTTACAAGGCTTTTTTATTTATATTGAAGGGTATCAATCTTAATCAAATTTAAATAAATGAGTCTGTTACGAATTATTCTCGCAATATTTCTACCTCCTGTTGGAGTTTTCTTAACCGTTGGAATTGGTTCTGCTTTCTGGATAAATATTTTGTTAACAATTCTCGGATATATACCCGGAATTATACATGCTGTTTGGGTAATCGCTAAAGCAGATCAATGAGCTTACCCGAGCCACGAAATATTGGCTTAGGTTGTATGTCTTTGGATTCTGACGGATCTGAGAATGTAACACTGTTAAGAACAGCTATAGATAACGGAATCATTTTCTTCGACACAGCTGATCTTTATGATAAAGGAAGGAATGAAGAAATAATCGGTAAGGCCCTCTCTCCTATACGGAGTAAAGTTCGTATTGCAACAAAAGTCGGTAATGAATGGAATAAATCCGGCACCGACTGGCGATGGAATCCTACCAAAGAATACATTCTTAAAGCCGTAGATAAGAGTTTAAAGCGACTTCAAACCGATTATATAGATCTGTATCAGTTACATGGCGGAACGCTTGATGATCCAATTGATGAAACCATTGAAGCTTTTGAGATACTTCAAGAACAAGGAAAAATACTTAACTATGGTATTTCCTCCATCCGCCCCAATGTGATCGAAGAATGGATCAAAAGATCGAATATGAGCTCTGTAATGATGCAGTACAGTTTACTGGATCGACGTCCTGAAGAAGAATGTCTGGATATGTTAAACAAATCAGATATCTCCGTAATTACCCGAGGAACTCTTGCAAAAGGAATGCTGATCGATAAACCCGCTAAAGAATATTTGGGATATTCTGAACAAGAAGTGATGCTAATGCAAAAAGCTGTTTCTAAAACTAAAAATTCACTTTCAGCTTCTATTCAGTATGTGAATAAACATCCGGCTGTAGATTCTGCCATTATCGGGATAAGAACAATGGAACAACTAGATGAAATTATTCAGTCACAAACAGTAACTATTCCTTCCGAAACGTTAACTGAATTATCTGAAGTTTTAGAACCGAATGTATATGAGAAGCATCGGTAAAAGATCAAAGACTAATTTTGTTTGAAGCTTTGTTTTATTCCTCCTTCGAAGGAGGTGGATTCTGATCGAATAGATCAGAAGACGGAGGATGTTATGCAATTTATGCACTCAGAAATCACACAACATCCCCCTGATCTCGTGCAAGCACTCGATCTGACTCGCTTTTTAGGTAAAGATTTCTTCTTTGTCATTTCGACCGGAAGGAGAAATCTAAAGATTTGCTTTAAAGACTTTGATTTAAATATTTAGGTGAAATGGGACTAACAGTCTCCACAAAGATCCCGAAACAAGTTCGGGATGACGAGTTTATTTCCGGGCATTTGTGCTTCCGTGGCTAAATAAAAACTATACCAAATAACTACCCGAGTTAATATGAAAAGTTTGCCCTGTAGCGTGGGTAAGTTTTCCGGAAGCAAGCAATAAGACCATTTCAGCGATCTGCTCAGGTGGAGCAATCGAATCTAATGCCAGATCTTTGGTGAGATAATCTTCTCCGTACACTTCGATTGAACCTTGAGCCATATCTGTATTCACAAAACCGGGAGCGATCGAGTAAGCGGTAATTCCGTCTTTGCCCAAACTTCGTGCAATGCTCTTGGTGAAAGCGATCATTCCGGCTTTGCTCGCTGCATAAGCGGCGTATTCGCCCGTGTCGCCTCGAACTCCGGCTCTGCTGGCAATATTAATGATCCTCCCTTCTACTCCTCGTTCTTTCCACGCATTGATAGCCCATTTCGAGATCAAAGCCATGGATCGAAGATTGACTTGCTGGGTTTTGTCCCATTTGGCCATCCAGTCTTCGTCAGAATCCTCAAACTGAGCTTCTATAAAGATTCCTGCATTGTTAATTAATACCTCCGGGATTTCGTCTTCGGTGAATAGCTGTTTTAGTTTGTTAACTTCTGCTGGGTTAGATAAATCACAAATAGTATGGCGGTATTTGTTATTGGTGAATTGGTTATTGGTGGATGTGGACACACCAATAACTTCATGCTCGTTATTTAATAACAATTCAGCAATAGATTTACCTATTCCGCGGGAAGAACCTGTGAGGAGTGTTTTCATTTTAAGAATTTTACTATCATTAGTTTATGATCGAAAATATACAACCTAAAATTTTAAAAAGAGCGTTTGCGACCATTGTCGATTATGGGATATTCTATGCCCTTATATTTTTCTTAATTAATCAATTCGGTGTTATATCCGATGACGGATCTAAATCTATAAAAGGGATTGAAGCTCTTATAATTCCTGTATACTGGTTTCTATATTTTCCGGTTTGTGAATATAGATTTAGTTCAACGCTAGGAAAACTACCATTTGGTCTGAAAGTTTTTTCTGAGGATGGCAAACAAATCACATTTCTACAAGCATTAAAGAGAAGAATAATTGATCCTATTGATCTGTTTACTTACGGTATAGTTGCATTTCTGGCGGTAAAATTTTCTCAAAACCATCAACGATTGGGAGATATGTTTGCAAATACAATTGTGATTGGTGGTGAAGCTTTAAGGTGTATAAATTGTAATACCAAATTATATATAGAAGCGAATGAAATCATAGATAACTCTTATACATGTCCTGAATGTGAGTATAATGGAAAAGTTAAAGCATAGAGCTATCATATTTAACCTCCTTCCTATGCTCTGCTTGGGAACGCCTACTGAAAGCTCCTGCTTCCCATCCCTTCTTTGTCATTTCAAACGGAGGGAGAAATCTATAATTCTCCTTCAACAGCTATCTTAGATTTCTCGGTCATCAGTCTATCGGCTGATTCAACTCGAAATGACAGAGCTTTTTTAGAGTCTTTGTGTTTTCGTGGTAACTAAAAAATAAACCCTTCCAAACAGGCACAAAAGAACAAGATTCGCCCTAACGTCATGCTGAACTCGTTTCAGCATCTTAAGTCAACGACTTTGATTTACTAAACAGGTTAGAAAAAAGACTAAGGCTTCACAAAGATCCCGAAACAAGTTCGGGATGACCACTTATTTTTGTGAGTTAGTGTTTCCGTGGCTACCCTACCTAGCGCAGGCGTTGCGCTTGTGCGGGATTAATATACTAGCCTTAATACAAAAATAGTCCAAGCGAGACGCTTGAACTATTAACTAGTATCCACTACCTAAAAATTATCCCTTCCAAACGGGTACAAAAGAACGAACTTCACCCCAACGTCATGCTGAACTCGTTTCAGCATCTTAAGTCAACGACTTTGATTTACTAAACAGGTTAGGATAAAGATTAAGGCTTCACAAAGATACCGATCCACCAGCTGGCGGACTGGATGACGTGCTATTATTTTTGTGTCTTTGTGTTTCCGTGGCTAACTAAAAAATCATCCCTTCCAAACTGGAACGAATGAGCAAGCTTCGCCGTACATGATCTTCTTGGCTGTTCCCATTAACTTATTGGTAGCCAGTAAATAGATAGAATCAGGAACGTGAATATCTCCGCAACCTTTCAGGAGTACAAATTTATCTTGATAGGCACTCCAATCGAAGGCTTCTACCCTTCTTCGGTAGAGTTCGTGAGTGACTTCTTTTGCGGTAAGATGAAATACTTCTTCAGCAAATTGATTGGCATAACTGGTGATCAACATCCAAGCCCATGGAGCAATAATCGCATCGGTAGAACAGTACACAGATAAGTATTTTCCTTCAAACTGCGACCAATCAAAATCCTTTAAATGCTGACGAAAGTCTTTTTCTTTCAATAACATTTCCATGTGCAGGAATTGCTTGATATCCAGCTCCGCAATTGGAGTGGAATCATAGAATAACTTAGCCAGATCTATAGTGACCAGCTTTGTATTCGCTTTTACTTTGTTTATGATTGGTTCTTGCATAGTTTGGTGATGAGTTATTAGTTATTGGTTATCGATACCACTAATAACCAATAACTATTCACTAAAAATCTAAATCGAAAAACTCTCTCCACAAGAGCAGGTTCTGGAGGCGTTGGGATTATGAAAATGGAATCCCTCTCCTTCTAAACCGTCGGTGTAATCAAGTTCCGTTCCGGCCAGATATAGAAAACTTCGCATATCAACCAAAACCTTTAACCCATTCAGTTCAAAAACCCTGTCGTTTTCTTGAGGTTGAGCTTCACTGTCAAAATCCAGTTCGTAAGTCAGGCCTGAGCAACCGCCACTAACTACACCAACTTTCAGAAACGCATCTTTCGATACGTTTTGTTCAGTGCGAATCTCATCGATTCTTTTTATAGCTCTGTCACTTATGGAAATATCCATGATATTGCCTTCTAAACTGAAATTACCTGAATTTCCGGATCAACACGCTTCACCATACTTTCGATAGCGTATAATGTACCTGTTGTTGCTGTAGGACATGTTCCGCATGCACCCTGATAGTGAACCTTTAAACGGTTTTCTTCCAGACTTAGAACTTTCAAACCCCCACCATCAGCTAACAGATATGGACGAACTTGCTCATCTAACATTTTATTGATCTCGATCAAACGAGGATCGTCAGATTCTTGAGCTTCTTTACTTACATGTACTTCAGAATCTTCTTCAATACCCATTTGTGGTTGTGCTTCGCGGATCGGAGGTGCCAGTTTCCTGAGTAATTCAGACCAAACAGCTTTACCATCTTGAGTAACCGTAACATATTTATCAACATAATAGACGTTGATAACGCTGTCGATAGCAAACAAAGCCGAAGCAAGATCGTCGCCTTCTGCTTCTACACTACTTTCGAATGATCGGGTTGTTCCATTTGTAAGTGGTTCATCCAATACGAAACGCATTGCATCTGGATTTGGGGTACGTTCTATTTCTTTAATTTTAGCCATGATGTTTCTTTATTTATCCAAAAAATTCTTTAACTAATTCAATTCCTTCTACCAATCTGTCGATGTCCTCTTCGTTATTATAAAACGAAATCGAAGCTCTTAACGTGCCAGGAATATCATAATGCTGCATGATCGGTTGGGCACAATGATGTCCTGTTCTGACGGCAATTCCCTGTTGATCCAAAATAGTTCCGGCATCGGTCGGGTGAATTCCATCCAACAAAAATGAGATCACAGAAGCTTTTTTATCAGCGGTGCCGACAATTTTCAAGCCTTCGATCTGATTCAATTTCTCAGTAGCGTATTCAAGCAATTCGTGCTCTCTTTCAGCAATAGCTTCCATGCCGATCTGATTCAGAAAATCAATTCCTGCACCCAATCCAACTCCTGCTGAGATCGGCGGAGTACCTGCTTCAAATTTATGCGGAAGATCATTCCAGGTTGTTTTCTCAAACGTCACCTTATCGATCATATCGCCACCACCTCTGTACGGAGGCATTGCGTTTAGCAGATCTTTCTTGCCGTATAAGATTCCGAAACCTGTTGGACCGCACATTTTATGAGCCGAGAATGCGTAGAAATCAACGTCCAAAGCCTGAACATCCACTTTTGAATGAGGAACAGCTTGAGCTCCGTCGATCAATACAGGAACATTCTGTTTATGTGCTGCTGCTATAATTTCTTCTACAGGATTAATGGTTCCAAGTGCATTTGAAACATGAACAACCGCAACCATTTTAGTTTTATCAGAGAGCAGTTCATGGAATTTATCCATGATGAGTTCACCTTTGTCGTTCATTGGAATGACTTTCAGCTTCGCTCCTGTTTCTTCCGCGATCATTTGCCAAGGCACGATATTCGCGTGATGTTCCATTTCTGAAACCAGGATCTCATCGCCGGTTTTAAAATTCTTACGTCCGTAGCTTTGTGCTACCAGATTGATAGAATCCGTAGTTCCTGTAGTGTAGATGATCTCTTCCAAGCTTCCGGCATTGATAAAATCACGAACTTTACTTCTTGTTGCCTCGAAAGCATCCGTTGCTTTCTGGCTTAGAGAATGAATTCCTCTGTGCACATTAGCATGCTCATTCTTGTGATAAGCATCAATGCGATCACTCACCGACTTCGGCATTTGGCTGGAAGCGCCATTATCCAGATATACCAATTTCTTACCGTTTACTTCCTGCTGAAGTACGGGAAACTGAGCTCTTATTTCTTCCCAGTTTATTTTAGTTGGTATGTCGGTTGTTTGATTGTTCATCTATATTTTATCTGTCATTTCGAGCGGATGCGAGAAATCTAAAAATTTACTTCGACAGCTATTTCTAGATTTCTCCCTCTGGTCGAAATGACAAAGATCTATTTATTATCTCTATTCGTGTATTCAATAACTTCATTCAGTAGAAGCTTCTCTACTGATTCCACTTCCATACTTTCAACGCTTTCAAGAGCAAATGCGTACACCAAAAGCTCACGTGATTTCTGCTCTGTTAATCCACGACTTTGGAGATAAAATACCTCTTCGTCCTGAAGTTGACCGATCGTAGCACCGTGCGAACACAATACGTCATCAGCAAAGATTTCAAGCTGTGGCTTTGTATTTACTTTGCCGTTCTCAGAAAGCAATAAATTTCTGTTTTCCTGGAAAGAATCGATCTTCTGAGCATCTTTAGCTACAAAGATCTTTCCGTTGAACACTGAATGTGCGTTGTCATTAACTACTACTTTATGTAGCTGATGACTTCCTGCATGTGCAAATCTGTGATCCATAATTGAATGCGTATCTGCAATTTGATCTCCATCGATCAATACCAATCCATCAACAGTGAAATTTACTTCTTCAGCGTTCTGGATAACTCTTGGATCATTTCGGAATAATTTCGCTCCTAAACAGATAGTGTAGGAGTGGTACTCAGCATTCTTGTCCAGTATTGCGATCGGACGAGAAACATGAGATGCTTTCTTACTGTCTCTTTGAATTCTAGCATGATGCACATTTGAACCTGTAAACATCTTAAATTCAGTAACAGGAACATTCAAATACTGATTATCAGCTAAGCCAATATGCTCTTCAATGATCGTAGATTTAGAGAACATTTCTCCAACGTATAACAAACGAGGAGTTGCATAAAAAGCCTTTTCCGCATCTGTAAACACATTCAGAATATGGATCGGAGTTCTTACTACGGTCTCTTCAGGAACGTAAATGAAAGCTCCGTCCGTAAAAGCTGCATCGTTAAAAGGAGCAAATACATCATCGTCGTAATTTGTAATGGTTCCCAAATGCTCTTTAACTGAATTATTATCAGAGTTAGCAGCAAGGTTACCTACTATAACATTGTTTGGAAGATCTTCTACTGAAGACAATTCTTCGCTGTACACTCCATTCACAAAAACCAATCGGCAATTCATCGCCTCCGGCAGATAATGATCGGAAATATCTCCAACATCAGCTGCATTGGCTTCTTCCAGCTTACAAAACTGACTTTTGGTGATGGATTTCAGATCAACAAATCTCCAGTCTTCATCTTTACGAGTTGGAAATGGAGTATTTTCGAGATCTTCTCTTCCTCTTTCGTTAATAGCACGAATCGCCACACTTTCAGCGCTGCTTTCCACAGAGCCTGTTATGTACGATAACATCGTGTCTCTTTGGATTACTTCACTCATTATTGAGCCTCGCCATTTAGTACTAATTCTTTTTCCAGTGCATCGTATCCGTTCGCTTCAAGCTCTTCAGCTAATTCAAATCCACCTGACTTGATCAACTTACCAGCCATCATCACATGCACATAATCCGGTTTGATGTAGTTTAGCAATCTTTGGTAGTGAGTAATCATTACAATAGCATTTTTATCATTTGCGATCTTATTCACACCATCAGAAACAACTTTAAGCGCATCTATATCCAATCCTGAATCAGTTTCATCTAAGAAAGAAAGAACCGGATTCAACACTGCCATCTGGAATATCTCATTCTTTTTCTTCTCACCACCGGAAAAACCAGTATTGATAGAACGGCTTAAGAATTCATCCTTCATTTCGATCACATCCAATTTCTCTGTGATATAATCTTCAAATTCGATTGGATCTAGTTCTTCACGATCATTTGCTCTGGCGATAGTGTTGTAAGCTTCTCTAAGCAAAGTTTTATTTGTGATGCCCGGAACTTCAACTGGATATTGGAATGCAAGAAATAAGCCCAAGTGTGCTCTTTCGTCAGCGTCCAATTCAGTAATATCTTCACCGTTGAACAGGATCTCGCCCTCGGTTACTTCATATTCCGGATGACCTGAAACTACTTTTGAAAGGGTACTTTTACCACTTCCGTTAGGTCCCATGATTGCATGGATCTCTCCAGCATTAACTTTCAGGTTAACACCCTTTAAAATTTCAATATCTTCGCCTTCAACTTTGGCGTGTAAGTTTTTAATTTCTAACACTATTCTGCTTTTTACTTTTGTTTGTTTATTTAATTTCTTTTTTGCCTGTCATTTCGACCAAAGGCAGTTTATCTTCAATCTCTACCCTACGCTACCTTCCAATTTCACATCAAGCAATTTGTTTGCTTCTACTGCGAATTCAAGAGGTAGCTCTTTCAATACGTCTTTAACAAATCCATTAATGATCATCGAAATGGCATCCTGCTCACTGATTCCACGCTGCATCAGATAAAAGATCTGCTCTTCACCTACTCTGGATGTTGTAGCTTCATGCTCAACACTACTTGTTGGATTTTCTGATGAGATATACGGGAAAGTATGAGCTCCACATTCTTGTCCGATCAACATCGAATCACAAACCGAGTAATTCTTTGATCCTGTAGCATTCTTTGAGATTTTTACTTCTCCACGGTAACTGTTGTTAGACTGTCCCGCCGAAATACCTTTAGAGATGATCGTGCTCTTGGTGTTCTTACCAAGATGAATCATTTTTGTACCGGTATCAGCTTGTTGTCTTTTTGTAGTAACAGCTACTGAGTAAAATTCACCAACTGAGTTATCACCTTTCAATATCACAGATGGATATTTCAGCGTTACTGCTGAACCTGTTTCCAGCTGAGTCCATGAGATGTGAGAATTCTTTCCTTTGCAAATTCCACGCTTGGTAACAAAGTTATAAATACCACCTTTACCATTTTCATCACCGGAATACCAGTTCTGAATGGTTGAATATTTAATATCGGCATTATCTAAGGCCACAAGCTCTACAACCGCTGCATGCAATTGATTTTCATCGTACATAGGAGCGGTACAACCTTCTAAATAACTTACACTAGCGCCTTCTTCTGCTACAATCAGTGTTCTTTCAAATTGTCCCGAATTCATATTGTTTATACGGAAATAAGTAGAAAGCTCCATCGGGCATTTAGTATTCTTCGGGATGTAGCAAAACGAGCCATCAGAAAATACAGCTGAGTTTAATGCTGAATAAAAGTTATCCCGAACTGGAACTACAGAGGCTAAATACTTCTTAACCAACTCCGGATGTTCTTTAATTGCTTCAGACATTGAGCAAAAAATTACGCCTGCTTCAGCTAACTTTTCTTTGAAAGAAGTAAAAATAGAAACGCTATCAAATACCGCATCTACGGCAACTCCGGACAGCATTTTTTGCTCTTCTAACGGAATTCCAAGTTTTTCATAAGTCTCACGGATATTAGGATCAACATCATCCAAGCTATCCAATTGAGGCTTTTTCTTTGGAGCTGAATAATAAAGTAGATTTTCGAAATCAGGTTTATTGTAAGTGGCATTGAACCAGGTTGGCTCTTCCATTTCTTTCCAAGCATGATAAGCTTTAACACGAAATTCAGTCATCCATTCCGGCTCTTCTTTTACTCTTGAAAGCTCACGAACGATCTCTTCGCTGATCCCTTTTGGAAAATCTTCATATTCAACATCGGTAGTAAAGCCATACTTATACTCTTCGCCGATCATCGACTCGAGTTCTTTTACACCGTCGCTTAATTCTTCACTCATGTACGTCTATAATTTTATCTTGATTTACGCTGATATAACCAACTTTAACAGGTCTTCAGTCAGCGTTTTATATGCTTATTTAGATTCTGTCCAAAGATACAAAATATCCGATTCAGAACTAAATTAGATGTGATTGAGAAAGTTTATTGGTGAGATAGATACCGCTGGAATATTAAATCACGAATATTCAATGTTGAAGTGTAGAAATTGAGATTTGATTTATTCCGAGAAATAGAACGAAATTTATTAACAGATATAGAAATCCAAGGACTGAAGTCCTGTGTGCAACTGGAAAAGGATTGGTGCCTACTTTTGTCTTGATACAAAAGCAGCAAATGATCAAGCTGAAAATATCCGCTTCAGAACTAAACTTGATATGATTGAGAAAGTTTATTGGTGAGATAGAAAAGTTAAGAGATGTAATTATGGAATCCTTATTCCCAAAAGCAGGTAAATTTTGGTTGAACTCAGTTTGATAACTTTTTTCTGAGATCTTTTTTTGCTCTTTTTAAATTTTCTGGCATCCAATTCGCTGCTGTTTCTATATCCTCTCTATTCTGAGGAAATCCATAAAGAAATGATAATTCAATTGCATTGATAAGGTCATCATCAGCTCTATCTAAAACCTTCGAAAGAAAATCGAAATATTGATGGGTTCTTTTCTCTCTCAAACTTAGATTTTCTTCCACAACATTTCTAAAATTTCCCATTACTATATGTAATAAATCAGCTGATCCGTCTTCGATAGTCTGATAAATATCAGGGAAGTGAAATTTTAAAAGTGTAATGAAAACATTGTGATTAACTGTTTCGGTCCAGCTTGAATCATCTATTTCTTTATCAGTTTGCATAATTTAATTTATCCCCATCAACGAACACACACAAGCTGTATTCACAATATCATCCCATTCACAACCGCGAGAAAGGTCCATCATCGGTTTTGCGAGTCCCTGAATAATTGGCCCGGTTGCTGTAGCTCCGGCCAAGCGTTCAGTGATCTTGTAAGCAATATTACCTGCATCCAGATTCGGAAAAATATATACGTTTGAATTACCCGCTACTTCTGAGTCTGGGGCTTTTCTTTTTCCAACTGATTCTACAAAAGCAGCATCGAACTGAAGCTCTCCGTCTACAGCAAAATCTATATTGTATTCTTTCAATTTCTCGAACGCTTGTTGAACCAGCTCTACCCTTTCGTGTTGAGCACTTCCTTTAGTGCTGAATGAAAGCATGGCAACTTTTGGCTCAGCTCCGGTTATCAATTTGTGTGAGACAGCAGAATCAAAAGCTATGGTAGCTAATTGATCTGAGGTTGGATAAGGAACGACCGCACAATCTCCATAGGAAAATACTTTTCCATCCGGAAAGCTCATCAGGAAAATACTGGAAACCACGTTAGAGCCTTTTTTGAGTCCGATGGTTTGAATAGCTGCTTTCAGAACATCACCCGTAGTTGAAACTGAACCGGCAACACAACCGTCAGCATATCCCGCTGAAACCAAAGAAGCTCCAAAAAACAATGGATCTTTGACTATCTCTAAAGCTTGTTCTTCGGTAATTCCTTTGTGCTTCCTTTTCTGATAAAAAGCTTCTGCAAATTCTTGAAGCTTCTCATCAGTTTCAGGATCAAGAACTTCGATATTCTGAGTTTCAACCTTGGAATCTTTATTTCTGAGAAGAATTACATCAGCCAATTCTTCATCCTGAAGAAACTGAGCAGCTTTAATTACCCGCTCATCGGATGAACGAGGGAGTACAATTCTTTTTTTATGTGATGCGGCTTTTTCTCTAATAGACTCAATGATACTCATATCAGGCAACCAGTAAAAAAATTGATATTGAAGCTAATGCCAAACCGATCCATTGTCTTTTATCAGGTCGATCTTTCCAAAAGATAAAGCCAATAAAAGTTCCTGCAAAAACAATGCTCAAATTAACCAAAGGAAACACAATAGACCCAGGAATTTCCTTCAAAGCTAATAAAATAAAATAGGAAGAATACAGATTCACAACTCCCAGTAGAACTCCATAGATAAACTCTTTCCGTTTGAAATTAAATTGACCCCGGAATAAAAGAACAACAGACCCTGTTAAAAAAGCGAAAAAAAATAGTGCTGATAAAAACTGAGATTCATCAAATAGCATTGAAAATTCTCGTTCAAATACCTTTAACCCGGAATCAGAGACCCCTGAAATAAAGAAAAGCAGAATAGGTAATACAGCGAATTTTAGTTGTACCCTCCTGTCTTTTTTTAGAGAGGGAACCAGTAAAATCAAAGATACAAAAGACAGTAATATACCTAGTACCAAGCCTGAAGTAATATCCTCATTATAGATCAAAATACTTAGTAAAATGGGCAATACCAGAGACATACGCATTGCTGCAATACTAATTCCCATCCCGTTTTTATCTATACTTTTGCTGTAGATCATGAAATTGGCGATGAACAAAAACCCAAGAATGGCTGAATGGATCAAAATTGGGATTAGACCTGATTGTTCTTGAAATCCGTTCCAATCAGTCGAGAAAACACTGATCAAAACAGCCACCAAATAGTTGATCACTAAAACGTTGAGCACTCTTAAAGATCTGACTTCAATGAACTTTAAAACCTGAGCAACTAAAAGAGAAAATACAGCACTTAATGAAAGAAACAGAAAGCCCATTAGTCTATAAGACTTAGGGAATCACTACCAAAAAATCTGATATCCTGAGCGGAATTAAAAATACTCCTGGATGTAAAAGAAACATTTCTATCTAAATAATTCTTTATATCAGCCCAGGATGTATTGCCTTTCTTAACAGCATCAGCAAAAAAGTAGGAGAAAATGGAATGTCTCTTTTGAACACCATTTGGTTCTGCATATAAATAAGAGCGTTGATCAGTATTTGAGGAAAAAACAACGGTTGAATTAGGAACATGATTTGTTATTGTAGCGGCAAGCAATGCTAATGCATCTTTATTCGGAGAGCTGTTTACGAAATCCAAGTCAGCAATTATTGATAACTTTTGAACAGGAAGATTAGCAAATCCATCAAAAAATGAATTTAAATCTATTCTTGATGCCAAACTATCTGTTGAGGTACCTAAAAAATAAACTTTATCAGTTTGTGGGTCTATTTCAGCATATCCGTTAAAATAAACTATCAGATCAATTTCTCTGCTATTTACTCTGGAAACCAATCTGTTAAATCCATTCCGAGCTGTTTGTGAACCTAAAATATCCTGAAATTTTATAGTTTGAGTAGGAACTACACCTAAAGCTGTATTTAGATATTTTTCGATCAATTCCCCATCTCTATGAGCATACGCTTTTTCAGCCAGATTACCGCTGTATCCTTGATTAGCAATTAAAAACCCCCACTTTCTTCGGTCATCTTCTGCTAAATTTGGAATATCACGTTCAACATCTACACTTCCAAAAGGCACATTAGGAATAGCCACCACTGAAAGTTCTCTGGAAAATTGAGATGGCCTCCAAATTATGTCTATATCACTAGCTGAAACCCAGTTTTCGGATATCCCATAAAGTACTTTGATCCAATCACCTTCATCTTCAACTAACTTCAGTTGACTGCCTTGTGCAAGATCAGTGAGAACGTTACTTGAACTGATTCCGGGCTTATTCCTTAACGCAGTTACCTGACTTTTAACAACTACAAATGGTTCAAATATGGATTTTATGGGTACGTTATAACTATACAAACTATCATTGAAAACCACTTCGAGATCAATTGCAATATCTTCATTTCCCGGAAATACATCTGGGTTAAGGTCTTCCAAAAAATTAATCGATAAACTATTATTAGTGATCCGGGAAGTTGCATTGTTTACTAAAACCCGGTCTCCAAATTTAATGGTATATGCAGCAATTTGTTCAGAACTTACCGTGGCGTTTAGAGTATCGGTATCAACGTATTCTCCCGTTTTTCGAAGTAATTTAGTTTCACCTGTTGGTTTAGGATCACCAATTGGTTTCATATTCAAAAATGAAATCCCTAAAAGTGCAGAACTGGCTCCTAATAGGGCGATTTTCTGTCCTTGCTTGTTATCGTCTGTAAATTTCAGAGCTGTATACCCACCTAAAGCTGATGCACCAATTCCCAAAACCACGTAACCAAATCTTGGTCTGTATTTTTGAATATACCTGTCGGTTTTAACTCGTTGTGCATATTCAAAAGTGTTGGCTGAAAGTAACCTGAATTGAGCAACTGGAAGTTCTGGTGTAATAGAACCTGCTTTTTGTAGAAACAGTTTAGAGTCCAGTAATTTGTAATTCCCCCTATCCACTTCTTCTTGATTTTCAACGATCCAAGTAGTTGTAGAACATCCATAAAAGAACAGGAATGAACTAATCAATATGAGCTTAATAGTTTTATTCATTATGCCCAAGGAGTTTGTTTTGAAGTAGTTGCAATTTTTGCTGAATCGATTGCTATAACAAGCTCTTCATTTGTTGGAATTACATAAACACCAACCTTGGAATTTTGTGTACTGATCAATGGGTTCTCTCCCGATAATTTATTTTTGGCTTCGTCAATTTCAATTCCCAACGAATCCATATCAGAAAGTATTTTAGACCGAATTAAAGTAGAATTTTCTCCAATGCCCCCGGTAAAAATAATGGCGTCAACTCCGTTAAGTGTTGCAATATATGAACCAATATATTTTTTAGCTCTGTAACAAAAAACGTCTATAGCTTCTTTTGAACGCTTATCACCATCTTCTGCTTCGGCAATTAAATCTCTCATATCTGCTGCGTATCCGCTAAGCCCAAGAAGACCACTGTGTTTATTCAATAATGCATGAACATTAGCCAAAGATAATTCCTCTTTCTCTATGAGGTAGAACAATATAGAAGGATCAATATCTCCAGATCTTGTCCCCATTACCAATCCTTCCAAAGGAGTAAACCCCATACTAGTATCTATTGAATTTCCATCTTTGATAGCAGTTATTGAAGCTCCGTTTCCTAAATGACAGGTAATGATCTTTGATCCTTTTTTCTCGCCACCACTTAATTTATAGTACATTCTACTTACGTAGTAATGCGAAGTTCCATGAAATCCATATCTACGGATCTTATAGCGCCTGTACAACCTGTTTGGAATGCCGTATAAATACGCTTCAGCCGGTAAGGTCTGATGAAATGCGGTGTCAAACACAGCTACATGAGGTATATCCGGCAATTGTTCTTTTGCTGCACGGATACCCTGCAGATTAGGAGGATTATGAAGTGGTGCTATATCAAATGCTTCTTGTATGGCTTCTTCTACATCTTCATCGATTAGAACTGAGTCTTTAAACGTTTCACCACCGTGTACTACTCTGTGCCCTACCGCTTCTATTTCATCTAATGAACCCAGATAATCGTTCTCAGCAGAAACAAGCAATTCCATTACTGTTTTTAGAGCAATTGTATGGTTATCCAGAGCCATCGACTTTTTTACAGGCTTTTCATCTTTCCATTCTTGTCTCACAATTGAAGTTACAGCCCCAATTCTTTCAACCAAACCTCTACAAAGCGTTTCTTTGTCTTCAGTATTGATCAGCTGATACTTAATGGATGAACTGCCACAATTAATAACAAGTACTTTCATATCAAAGTGAAATTACAGCACCAAACCCTAAAAGGTGTCTGAATTTAAAATTTGAATCTCCTTCATCAGGTTCTGAAATCCAAAATGGAACTTCATATCTTAGAGCAAAGCCTCTTGGTTTACCTAAAAAATCAGGAATATTTAATGAAAACTGAAGACCGATTCCTGCATCAAGTAACACAGGGTTATCTTCAAAAACAGTACCTGCATCAGCAAAAACATAGCTTTTTAAAAACACAAACTCACCGATCATTCCTTCTTTAAGCGCTTTACTAACGGGGTTTGGAAATTCGAATTCTGAATTTATAGCTACAATTGAATTAAAGCCTTGAATTGAAAGGTCAGAAAATTTTGTATCAGTATAGCCTCTCAAATTCCCGCTTCCTGAAACATGAGCAAAACCATTATCTAACCAATTGGTTGGAATGGTTCCATTTGCTCTGCTTACTCCATTCCCTAACCATAAAATCGGTTGAGCAAAACTTGCTGTATATAAATACTCATTAGAAGTATTTTCAGAAGTAAAACCACCAAATACTCTAACGCCAAATGCAAAGTGTTCATTCAGTGAAAATACATCCCATGCTTCCATATTCAGCACTGAAAAAGAAGGACTTGAAGGGTTTACGTTTTGCTGAAAGTTGATATTGCTTTCAAAAACACTTTCTTCAGATTCATTGTGGATTTGAACATTTACTCCCAATAATGATTTCCAACTTGATGACCACTGAATCGGATAAGGGCGATAATCAGCGTCAAACATCTTTTCTTGACTATAAGAAAATGCTATTTCTTTGTATTTAAGTTCATTAAAGCCGTTTTGCCAGCGTTTATTTAACTGGATCAAATGCCTAGCAAAACCAGTTCTTATACTGGAAATGATCTGAACACTTCCCTCTTCCCCAAAATCCGAAATAGATTTAATAGGCTCGGTAAAACTCAAATAATAAGAAACTGGGTTTTCCGGAATTTTTGTACCCAACCAAATCCCCGCATCAAGTCTGTGGGGTCCGTCTTTGAACGAGCCTTCATATTCACCCAGAACCCGAATTCCAAGCCTTACTCCATCTTCACTATTAAACCAAACATCCGGAGCAGGAATAAACCTGTACTTGCCGTAGTCATCTTGTGATAATATTTCAGTACTGAACATACCCAATACCATCAATAAACAGGAAAACTTAATTATTTGATATCTATGATCCACTCTGGAAGTATTTGTTGGTTAGTTAAAATATCATCTATCATTTTAATTAATCGCCTTTGTTCAGGCCAATGAATGTATTCATTGATTTGATCAGCTTTAACCCAATAATAGCCTGAATGTTCATCATCAAGGCTTATGTTATCATCGTTCGAATCCATTTGTGCTGCAAAAGCCGGAATATGATGTATGGTATCAGAACTATGTTCGTAAAAGTTATTCAATGATGGTACAGTCCAGAATTTGATGGGTGATATTGAAATTTCTTCTTTCAACTCCCGCAAAGCAGCTTTCCAATATTGCTCGTTTTCCTGAACTTTTCCTCCTACCATCCGCCATTGATGTGCATATATCTTTTTGGATGAGCGTTTTAAGATCAAAAACTCAACATTCTTGCCATCTACTCTATAAGGATATACATCAATTAGCTTTTTCAAAGCTGGATAGATTAGATTTCAATTTTTTTGATCTCTAACTCTAACTCACCTGCAGGAACTTTCACCTGAACTACATCTCCAATTGCTTTCCCAACCAATGCTTTTCCAATTGGTGACTCAATGGAGATTTTACCTGCTTTAAAATCTGCTTCATTAGGTGATACCAACGTGTATTGCATCTCTTTGTTTACTTTTTTATTCAGAATGGTCACTTTTGTCAAAACACGCACCTGTGATAAATCAAGTTCGGAAGCATCTAATACTCGTGCATTTGCCAGGATGTCTTCAAGTTTCGTGATACGATCTTCCATATGTCCCTGAGCTTCTTTCGCTGCATCGTATTCGGCATTTTCACTTAAATCTCCTTTTGCTCGTGCTTCAGCTATATCTTCAGCAACTTCTTTTCTTCCTCTTGTTTTAAGGTCTTTTAATTCTGCATCTAGCTTATCATACCCTTCTTGTGATAAATATTGGATCTTACTCATGATCTACTTTTTCTTAAGTTTCTGAAATAAAAAGAAGAGCGCACCTTGCGGCTGCCCTTCAACCAAAACAAAATAAGAGTAAAAGGGCTGTTTTTCTAGTTTTAATTCTCAGCAATTGTCGAGGTAGTGTTATCTGCTGAACTATCTGATTTTCTAAGGAATTTGACAGCCAGAATTATGGATAAAAGAATCAATATTGAAGCCGTTACAAAAGCAGCTCCAGGAAGCTCAAAAGGTGCCGAATCGGAAGTAAAATACCCGAATAAACCGGTCATCATTGGTGGGCCAAATATTGCTGTAAAACTAATAAGACTGGTCAATGCTCCCTGCAGTTCACCTTGTTGATCATCAGGCACTTTGTTTGAAATTATGCCTTGTAATGAAGGTGTTGCCAGTCCTCCCAAACAAAACGGAGCAATCATAAACATCAAAATTAAACCTGAAGGAGCAAAAGCAAACCCTAGAAACCCTAAACAATACATTAACAACCCAAAATAGACTGATTTAACTTCCCCGATTTTTGGAATTATTACACGTGTAAGCCCTCCTTGAACAATAAATACGCTTACACCTACCACACCAAGGCTGATCCCAACCATTGCTTCATTCCAACCAAATTGGAGCATTGTGAAATATGTCCATGTACTTTGTGTTGCATGAGATGATAAATAGATCAACCCAAAAATAAGGATCAAGCCACCAATCCCCGGAAATTGTCTTAAATGTTTTAAGGCTCCTAGTGGGTTTGCTCTTTTTATGTCAAATGCTCGTCTTTTTTCGGGTGGTAATGATTCCGGAAGAATGAAATAACCGTACAACACATTCACAAAAGTAAGACCTGCTGCTGCAAAAAAAGGAACTCTTGATCCTAACTGTCCCAGCAAACCACCGACAACAGGTCCAATTATAAAACCTAAACCGAATGCTGCTCCAATCAACCCAAAGTTTTGAGCTCTTTTATCCGGCTCACTAATATCTGCAATATAAGCACTGGCCGTAGTATGGCTGGCTCCCGTGATTCCGGAAATCAATCTTGCCACAAAAAGCCAAAATATAGTCGGTGCAAATCCAATAAGAATATAATCGATTCCGAAACCCAGCAAGGAAAACAAAAGAACGGGACGCCTTCCAAATCTGTCGCTTAATCCACCAATTACTGGAGCAAATACAAACTGTGTAAATGCGTACACAAACATCAGCCATCCACCATAAATCGCAGCTTTACTTAAACCCTCTCCCGTAAGTTCTACTATCAAAGAAGGAATAACAGGAATAATGATACCCAGACCGATCACATCTATTAAAACAGTGATAAAAATAAAAGTTAGTGCAGCTTTGCGCGGTTCTTTAGACATGGTATAAATTTGTGCCCAATGATAGGCTTTTGACTTCCTAATTGGAAGCAGGAATCTGGATTGCTATCAAGGGTCTTTCCCTTTTATATGAATCCAGATCTCGGGCATACTCCGCGAGATGACCTAACTCACTCTACCCCAAAACACTTCAAAGAATCCGCACAAAAGTATGTATTAGTTTCTATTTTAGGACAAACAAAAGTGAAGATGCCCAAAAAACTAACTACCAAAGAAATACTTGAAGAGAACCTGTCTCAAAAGCCGCCGGCTAAATTAGCTGAGGTAAAAGTGATCCTTCATAATATTAGAAGTCTGCATAATGTAGGTTCTGTTTTTCGTTCTTCGGATGCATTCGGGGTTTCTGAATTGATCCTTACCGGATACACTCCCACTCCTCCCCGACCTGAGATCAACAAAACAGCTATTGGTGCTGAAGAATTTGTGGAATGGAGACACTTTGAAACGGCAACTGAGATCATTGAATCACTTAAACAAGATGGATACTCCATTTTAGGAATGGAGCAGACAACAGGAAGTATCCCCCTCAATAAACTTGATGTTAATAACTACGATAAGATCTGTCTGGTGATGGGAAATGAAGTCACCGGTATCGATTCCGAAATTCTAGAATTGATGGACGAATTTGTAGCCATCCCACAGTTTGGCCAAAAGCATTCGCTAAATGTTTCTGTAGCCGCTGCGGTGATGCTTTATGCGTTGTTGGAAAAATTGAGCTGATTAATTACAACCCTGACAGGGTTCTAATATACCATCTACAAACCCTGTCAGGGTTATTACAGGACAAAGTCATCTCGCAGCGAATGCCCGAGATCTGGATCTAGTTGAAGCTTACCGTCTATTATTACAATTCAGATTCCTGCCCTGCCTATGTCGCAGGCAGGCTTCGCAGTAATGAATTTAATTATAAGATGTTAAAGACCTCCTCTGTCTCCTCCTACAACAGGAGGAGAACTCGTTGATAAAATTTTTAATATGCTTGGGATTTCCCCTCCTTCACCAAGGAGGGGCGAACTACTTACTGCCCAAAAATTTGTTTCGGAATTGGGGAGGTCCGAATCTTGCTCTGCCTCGACTGGAATTAACCCTGACAGGGTTCTAATTTTACTTATTTCGCGATTTATACCATCTACAAACCCTGTCAGGTTTATAACTCGAGAAACTTAACCTAGCTCTTTTTCACATTTTAAAGTTTTTGAACCGCGGATTAATCAGATAGCCGGATTAACACGGATTTTTTTGGATAAAATATCCTTGGAATCGTTTAATCCATCAAATCCGCGGTTCAAAATTGATAGTGAGTTACATATTTATTCAGCAAAAGCTATTCATTAACAAAAAGTATTAAAATCCGAAACTGATTTTCCTATTTCCTTGTTAGACAAATAGAACAAAGAAAATTTAATCTAACTACAAAGAATGAGTTTGAAAGAGAAAACAATTAGCGAAGTAGAAAACAGAATCGAAAAAATTGAAAGAGCTATTGCAAAGAACGGTGTTGGTTCAAGTTATTTATCCAAAGCTGAACGTGTTCAGAGAGATCTTAACATTGGGCTGGCTTTAGGTGGACTAGCTTTAATTGCAGGAGTAACAGCCTGGGCTTTACTTTCCGGAAAAGAAGATTAGATCTTTGATCAGATGAACATAAGTAAACCATTAAAATGGCAGTCATGTTATACACTCCGTGAGCGACGAGCGTAGTACTAAATGATCTGAGTTAGGTTTTCATTACGATTTATTTCAATCCTGCTCATCTTGCAAATCCTTTAAAATCGTGGTCAAAAGCGGATTGAGATAGAATTTTAACCTGACTATTAGGAGCAGGAGCCTTTCTGCCGACAAAGGCAGGCTCCGATTGAGCATTCCGCAGCAGAGCTATGCTGAAGTTTCATTTATATCGTCCAATGAAAGATTGTAATGCCTAACGACCCCGCTTTTAAGCAGTGAGTCGAGTTAATATTAAAAATTACCGAACCATAATCGAGTCCGCTTGAAACGTTTGTTAGGCGAACTTTTTGACACGTTGGTTTAGTTTGAATTTTAAGTTCTTGAGATCAATTTCTTCCAAAGCTTGTTTAATTTTATTATCTATAAAAAAATGATCAGAACCTTCCGGTTTAAAAATTTGATGATCCTTTACTGTTGAAACATCTACATACGAATACCAAAGTTCATCAGAAATAATGAGAAGATTGGAAGGGTCAATTCCATTTTGTCGACAGTAGACCTTTAAATCTGGTTTCTCTAAACTACTTTCACAGCGTATAGTTGGTACAATAAACTTTGGTTCAATGTAATAGTATTTTTTTTTGAAGTCCGGAGTTGTTTTAATCTGAAATTTCAAAAATTGATCAGCACAATTCGTTTCTAAAACCTGAACAAAATTTTCTGAAAAGAATTGAAGTGCGGTTGTACTTCCAAGAACATCGGCTTCTGTTGTACCAGTTGATTTTTTAAAGACTATAGTTCCACTTTTGACATGGTCAGAAAATATCCGGTCATCATACTCGTATTCCTCTACATCCAACCAGATATATTTATTAGCCCAGCCATGTTTCGGTGTGAAGATATGCATAGAAGTAAAAGCTGTTTCGCCTAACATATTAATGATGAACCTTTCGTCTTCGATAAAATAAACAAAATCAGATAAGAAACACCTAATCTCTTAAACCAACTCCCCGATCTTCCCATAGATCAAGAGTATTCGGAGCAGGAGCTCCAATTGGGCATTCCGCACCGGAGGTACGGAACGAGGTTAAAATATTGCTCGTATTAGCACAAATAATGCAAGAATTCGAATGGATAGAATGGTTAATTTTTTCATAAATGTAGTTTATAATCTCTGGTTAAGAGGAGCAGGAGCTCCAATTGAGTATTCCGCACCGGTGGCACGGAACGATGTTAAACCAGCTAAGAAACACCTAGTCCCTTAAACCAACTCCCCGATCTTCCCATAGATCATATCCAGCTCGTCTTCTGTCACACAATACGGAGGCATCAGGTACAACACATTGCCAAGCGGACGAAGTAGCAATCCATGATCCACACATTCTTTTTTGATGCGGGATGCTACGGAATTCAGATATCCGCCCTCTTCTTCGTTTATGATATCCATGGCAGCAATGGTTCCTTTTACTCTGAATTTTTCTAAACGAGGATGATCGGCCAGTTTTTCCAGATGTTTGGTGTGAATGGCTTCCATTCCTTTGAACACCGGAGCATTTTCTCTTAATAATTTCCAGGAGGCAATACCTGCAGCACAGCCCAATGGATTTCCGGTATAACTGTGTCCATGCCAAAAGGTTTTTATTGGATCTGAAGAATTGAAGCTTTCGTAGATCTCATCACTACTCACGGTAACCGAAAGCGGCATGAATCCGCCCGTAATTCCTTTACTCAGACAAATGATATCCGGCTGCACTTGTGCTCGTTTACAGGCAAAATAGTCGCCCGTGCGACCAAATCCAGTCATTACCTCATCAAACAAAAGTAATGTATCAAACTGACGATTACTCCAGTGCACTTTTTGGAGAAACTCTTCAGAACACATTCGCATCCCTCCAGCGCCCTGAACCAACGGTTCCATCAAAATACCGGCATACTTTTCGGGATATTTGGTTAACAAACCTTCTAATTCTTCAATGACGGCATCTTCTTTATTTGCCCGGTTCTCATCTCCGATCCATGTTTCCGGATACGGGATCACTTCCACATCAAACATCCAGTCTTTGAATACATCCGTGAAAATAGAACGCTCACCGGCCGACATCGCTCCCAACGTATCTCCGTGATATGCTCCTTCAAAACAGATAAAAGTCTTTCGCTCCTGACCAATATTCTTCCAGTACTGATAAGCGATCTTCATTCCTACTTCAACAGCCGTGGAACCGTTATCTGAAAAGAATACCTTGTTTAAATTCTTAGGCAATTCCTGAGTGATCAACTCCGCTAACTGCTCTGCAGGATCGTGCGTAAATCCGGCAAAGATCACGTGTTCCAGCGTTTTAGCCTGCTCATAAATGGCTTTTGCGATATCCGGATGGGAATGTCCGTGCATATTCACCCACCAGCTCGAAATACAATCCAGAACTTCCCTTCCGTCTTCTAAGGTGAGATAAGCTCCCTTTCCGCTCTTTACCTTAAGAGGCTCAGGTGCATCTTTGATGATCGTAAATGGATGCCAAACGTTTTTCATGGTGAAGAATTAAAAATGTAAGATTAAAGATGAAAAAATCCCCTTTCTGTCATATCGAGCGGAGCGAGATATCTAAAAATAGCTTTCAAAGAGATGTTTAGATTTCTCATATACATTCGAAATGACAGAGGTAATTTTTCATCTTTAATTTTTAATTAAAAGTTTGTTTAAAAGCTTTGCGTAATGATTCTGAATGAATTTCATGTAGAGTCTCGATCTCAAATACAGCCACTTCCCCAAATCTTTCAATCGTTTCTTTGTTGGATGGATGTTTTTCGCCGTTGAGGACTACTGCAAAAACTTCAATTCCGCGATCTCTAAGTGCTTCCAGTGATAGTAGAGTATGATTCAACGTTCCCAAACTACTTCTTGCGACCAGTAAAACGGGAAGTTTCAATCGCTCGATCATATCTAAAACAGTGTGTTCCCAGTTAATAGGCACGATCAATCCACCGGCTCCTTCTACGATCATATGCTTTGTTTCATATTCAGGCAATTCAAAGTCATTCAGGGAGATCTTAACTCCGTCGATGTCTGCAGCGGCATGTGGACTCATCGGCGTTTCCAATCGGTATCTTTCCGGGGTTATCTTCGATGGATCGGCTTCAGAAACTCTTTGTACAAATTCGGTATCCGTTTCTTCGTCCAGTCCGGCTTGAATCGGTTTCCAGTAAGTTGCATCCAAAGCAGACATCATCATGCCTGAAACCAATGTCTTACCAATTCCGGTGTCTGTTCCGGTTATAAAAAATTCTTTCGGAAATTCCATTACATATCTTTTTTAGCTGCTAAATAGACCACGTGCCATTTTACTTTAACTTCATTGGAAACTTTCTTATCCCAAAACTTAGTTAACAACTTTAATTGTTTAGCAGTTAATTGTTTACCCGTTTTAGATTTACGAACTCCGATCTCTTTCAAATGCTTGAAAAAATCCATCGAGTTATCAAATTCCTGATACAGATCGTTCTCGTAATAGTCTACCTGAACAGGATTCATCGACAGCTTTATCACCACCTCTTCCACATCAGGAAATGCATTAGCCGTAAAAGGCAGTCCGAGTTCCAAACAGTTGGAATACCATTCTTCAAAAGTATGATTACCGGGGAATGTGCAGAGCAGAAGTCCGCCCGGAACAAGCAATGCACTTAGTTTTTCTAAACCTATGGAAGTGTCTTTAAACCACTGAGCAGCAAAATTACTTACGATGAGACTGTACTTCGGTTCTGAATCAGAAATCTCATCCACATTCAATGTTTTGAAAGTGACAGAATCGTTTAACAATCCTTTTTCTGCGAGTTGATTCTCACAAAATGAAAGCATTCCCGGAGCCACATCGGTTATTAATTTCTTACGATCGGGAAATTCCTTGATGATCTGTTCCGATAAAAATCCTGTACCACAACCCACTTCCAGAATATCTCCGGCGGGAAGTGTGTCTTTCCAGGGCAAGAGCGACGAAATGAGTCCATTAGCTACTTTTTGCTGGATATCGGCCTTCTGATGATACTGCTCAGCAGCTTCAGAGAACGTTTCGGCAATACTTTTTGATGAAATAGTTTGTTCAGCGGTTATTTTCATAGCGCTCAAAAATAGGAATGATTGAGCACAGATACGACCAACAATCTTTCGGATTTATGAATGGCAATGCATGCCCCTCATTCTCAAAGACCTTTACAAATTTCTTATTGTAATGGCCGTCAAGCATGTTTTCTCCTCTGGGCTCTAAGAGGATCTTGTCTTCTGCACTGTCGATGGCAACCATGGTGGAACCAAAATCCAGATCGATGAGCGGGAATCGGGTATTTCTGAGTTTCTTCAGGTCTTCAAGCAACAGTTCTTTATTTAGGTCAGATGGAATCTCCGCTTTGAATTCCGATGGATGAAAACAGTTTTTATAAAAACTCTTCAGAACTTGTTCAGGATTAGCGTCAAAGCTTTTGATCATAGTTTCAAGCCCTTTTTTACTGATAGCATTCAAACTTTTATTCTCAGGGTGAAAGTCTCCGAATCCATTAAAAATGACGAGTAGATCTGCCTTACTTAGCACCGCTGAATTACTCCAATGCAGTCCGTATGAATGTGTAAATACTACTCTGAATTTTGTGTCTGCATCAAACCTTGGATAAAACGGCTTTCCGATATAGCCCCGATTGGCAGGTTTTAAAGGAATGCTATCCGGAATTACAGAAGCTAATTTATTCCAAAAATCCTTATTAATTCCCCATCCGTGATAGGCCAGTATTTCTACTTTCTTTTCCAATCAGCCAGTTCCTTTAAAAGTTTATCCAGATGTTCTTTTGTGTGCTTTACTGAAAGTGTGATCCGTAGTCTTGAAGCATCTTTCTCCACCGTAGGCGGACGAATAGATGAAACCCATAATCCTTTTTCTTTCAATTGATTAGACAATTCAACTGTTTCCTGGTCATCGCCAATAATGACCGGAATAATTTGGCTATCTGAAGCGGCGGTATCGAAGCCAAGTTTTTGAATTTCAGTCCTTACATACTCTACATTATTCATCAACTGAATTCTTTCCTGATCCATTTCGGGAATCAGGTCCAGAGCAGCATCAATAGCTCCAATTACATTTGGTGGAAGTGAAGTTGAATAAATAAATCCACCTGCAAAGTTGATCAGATACTCTTTCATTTCTTTGGAACAGAGAGCATAAGCACCAAAGGAACCAAAAGCTTTTCCGAAAGTACCCAATGAGATATCAACTCCCTCCTTTCCGTAATTCAACCCCAGTCCTTTTTCTCCAAGCACTCCAACCGCATGAGCATCATCAGAATACAGTAAAGCATTATACTTTTCAGAAATCTCAATCAGTTGATCAATATCATTTCGATCCCCATCCATACTGAAAACCGTTTCTGAAACGATCCAAATTCGATTGTAACGAGCCCTGTCTGTATTCTTGATCAATTCCTCAAGATCATCATAGTTATTGTGCTCAAAGCGTTTAAAAGTGGCTCTACTGAGCAAAGCGCCCTGAATTAAACTGTTATGGATCTTTTTATCAGCAATGATCAAAGAATTTCGATCTGCTAGTGCGGGAAGGATACTCGTATTTGCCTGAAAGCCTGAATTGAAAAGAATGGCTTCTTCTGCATTAAATACTTTAGCCAGCTTTTTCTCCAGTTCGGAATGAATTAAAAGAGTACCTGTTACTAATCTGGAAGCACCAGAACCTACTCCATATTTTGAAGAATATTCATTTGATCTTTTTATCAACTCAGGATGGTGGCTGAGCCCCAAATAATCATTAGAGGAGAAGTTTATGTACTCAGCATCATCATTTTTGATAATGTGAGCACCTCCCTGATTCTCCAGTGGCTTTAAAGTACGAAACTGATGCTCTTGCTTACGTTTCTCAAGAGCATCGTTTATAAAAGAATGTTTGTCTTTTTTTTCACTCAATTAGCTGGATCGTTGATTCCAGGTTGAATCACTCTCAAATGTTCTACCCATAGCTCTGAATTGACGAATAAAAGGGAGCTTCTTCCTCACCGATGGAGCAAATTGTGAATATTCGATCATAAATAACCGGTTTGTAGCCGGATCATAATAGGTGAAATTTACAAAAGGTCCGCCCATAGCTGCGTTTGTCATTGTCCACCAACCCTGGGTTTCGTAAGCCAAATATCGCCCTTTTTGAAAGCTGTTTACTCTCATTTTAATTCGGTCATTATACTCGGTAGTTACATATTTTTCTTCTGTGCTACCTTTTATGTATTGCTGATTAAGAGAATCTCGTGTTGCATTGATCCAATCCGAATCAAGAAAATTGATATCTGTCACATCATCTTTCCACCAAACCCAAAACCATCGGTCATTGATCTCTAGATTTCTACGGAATGAAAGAAAGTCACTGGTATCTATTCGGGCTATATAATCATGCTGAACTCTTACCTTAAAGCCGTGTTGAGCCCACATCGAATCTGAATATTGAGTTTGCTCTTTCTTCTCGTAGACATCATAAGTCCATCTGCTGAGTTCTCTTTCCAGCACATCTGCCATCAAGGAACGCTCTGAGTTAATGATCTTTTCTGCAAGTGCTGAATCTGAATTAGAACTTAATATCAATGCGTATTGATCTTTGTACCACTGATCTTTAATTGGAAATGCAAAGCTCTCACCATTTCTTACCTTTTGTTCTACACCTGCATCAAGAAAACCACGAATCGCTCTTGAAACATCAGTAGAATCATCAAGAACCCCTGCAAAGATCACATTCTTCATTCCTTTCAATCGATCTAATTGCGAATTTGAACGAATATCGGTGAATGACAGATCGTAATTTTCTTCAGGATTTAACATGTGAAACTGATACTTCCCGTAGGTAGCTCTGATTGCTTCCGCAGTTTTACTGTCAAACTGAGTAGAATCCATAACTACAATTATTTCGTTTATGGCTCCCTGGGCTCTTGACCTGAAATCTCCTTCACATGCAGTTAATATTAAAGCGGCAATACAAGTGAAAAGTGTAACTGTTTTACGAATAGACATATTTGTAAGATTAATTTCCAAATTTCAATGAATGAACAAATTCATAAAGCTCTTGTTTCCATTCAGCTTTAGGATACGAATTTTTGATGGTATTAATTAAAGCACTTCCAGCAATAAATCCATCGGCATTTGATGCGATACGCTGAGCATCTTCATAAGACTTAATACCAAATCCAACCATGATGGGATTTCCAACAATGTTTTGATTTACTCGCTCGATGAATCTATCGACGGAATCAGAAACTTCGTTGCCATCTCTTGCCCCGGTAACGCCTGTAACAGAAACACAGTATACAAAACCATCGGATTTTGAGTCAGCTAATTTCATGCGAATATCTGTGCTGTTGGGAGCTACAAGATGTATGATCGGCAAGTTATTAGCTTTTGCATGGTTTTCTATAATTTCATCTTCATCAACGGGAATATCAGGCAAAATCAATCCATCCACACCTGATCTTGACGCTTTTTCACAAAATTCTTGAACACCGTAACGCAGAACGGGATTCATATAACCCATCAGAATAATAGGTATCTCAGATTTCTTTCTGATCTCCACAACCATTTCAAAGATCTTGTCGATGGTAATTCCGTTTTTGATAGCGATATCACTGGAATATTGAATGGTTGGACCATCAGCTAAGGGATCGCTGAAAGGCATTCCCAGCTCGATCATATCCGCTCCGTTCTTTTCCATTCCTAAAACGATTTCAACGGTTGATTCCAGATCAGGATATCCGGCTGTAATGAATAAGCTCATAAGCTTTTCATCAGCTGCTTTTTCTTTAAACTTTTGTGTAATTCTGTTCATGTACTGCTTTTGATGCTAGCGAAAACCTGAAGGATTTCGCTTGTTTAAATTTTTCTAGTTGTCATTCAGAGCGATAGCGATGAATCTGCACAACCAGTTAACTGTGTAGATCCTTCGGAAGTGTTATTACTGTATGACTTATTTTGTTTATTAATCTGATTCAATAAAATACTTATAAGCAAACCCTTCGGTTTCATCGCTAATCATTTGATTCCCTTTCTCGTCTTTTAATTCATAACTTTGTTGAACTCCTCCTATTGAAGCACACCCACTAAGTCCAAGAAGCACAGTATATAAAACATCAGTTATAGTCTGATCCAATACTTTTTCCATAATCATAGTTTTATCCGTACTTAAATTAAGAGATTCAATTAGTCGTCTGACTTCTGTCTCAGATTCTTCTGATAAATACTCTTTTATAAAGTTCTCTTTCTCTAAATATAAAGTCTTAGCAAACTTTTCTGACGAAATCATAATCTAGTTATTTAATACACGTTACAAATTTTCTGATATTGTTCCCATATCCTTATCTCCTCTGCCCGAACAGTTTACGATAACTACCTGACCTTCTGTCGTATTTGACATCAGGTTTTCTAACCAGGCAAAAGCATGTGCTGTTTCCAGTGCCGGAATAATTCCTTCTTTCTTGGAAAGTAACTTTACCGCTTCCATTGCTTCATCATCTGTAACCGCATTATACATTACTCTACCAGTGTCATGTAAATGAGAATGTTCAGGTCCTATTCCAGGATAATCCAATCCTGCACTTATAGAATGTGCGAGTTCTATCTGTCCGTTTTTATCATGGAGCAAATAACTCATTGAGCCATGAAGAATTCCCGGCGTTCCTTTTGTGATAGTAGCAGCGGTTTTACCTGAATCAACTCCGAATCCGGCGGCTTCAATTCCTATAATATTCACTGATTCATCTTCAATAAACGGATAAAAGAATCCCATAGCGTTCGATCCTCCGCCCACACAAGCAATCAAGTAATCCGGAAGTATTCCTTCTGCCTCCATGATCTGTCGCTTTGTTTCGTCGCCAATAACACGGTGAAAGTTTCTAACCATCATCGGGTAAGGATGCGGCCCAACTACCGAGCCGATGATATAAAAAGTATCTTCTACATTAGTCACCCAATCCCGAATGGCTTCATTAGTGGCGTCTTTGAGGGTTTTAGAACCACTTTCCACACTTCTTACCTCCGCTCCAAGTAAATGCATTCGGTCTACGTTCAATTTCTGACGAACCATGTCTTCGGCTCCCATATAAACCACGCATTCCAGACCAAACTTAGCACAAGCTGTGGCAGTAGCAACTCCATGCTGTCCCGCTCCTGTTTCAGCAATAATGCGCTTTTTACCCATTCTCTGAGCTAAAAGTACTTGTCCGATCGCATTGTTGATCTTATGAGCACCAGTATGACAAAGATCTTCTCTTTTCATGTAGATCCGGGCTTTCCCGTAGTGCTCTGTTAACCTGTTTGCGAAAGTTAGCTTAGTAGGCCTGCCTACATATTCATTGAGCAATTCATTTAATTGTGAATTGAACGAAGGATCATTTTTTGCTCGTTCATATTCTTCTTCTAAAGCTTTTACTGCTGGAATAAGTATTTCAGGTACAAACTTCCCTCCGTATTGTCCGAAATAACCTCTGGAGTCAGGTTGTTGGTATATAATTTTGGTTTGTTCAGTCATTGTTAAATTAATTTGTCATGTCGATTGAATCCGATGAAATCGGAAGATTGAGACATCTAAAATTTATTTTGCTTTTTCTAAGCCTGTAAGATTTCTCGGTCATCCTGACTAGGTCAGTTTTCATCTCGAAATGACAAGAAAGGCTATTTATACTATGATTTATATTCATCCTAAATCAGCTCTACAGGTTTAACTGTATTCACAAATATTTCCATTTTCTCCAGGTCTTTTAAACCCGGTTCTTCTTCAATACTACTTGAAATGTCAACAGCATATGGATCCAAAGTGTCAATAGCTTCTTTTACATTATCAGAATTCAATCCGCCGGATAAGAAAAATGGTTTTGAAGTCAGGTCTTTGACAATATCCCAATCGAAGGTTTTGCCTGTTCCTCCCCATTGATCTCCGACTTTAGTATCAAAAAGAAAGAAATCGACCACATCGTTATACTGATCGATCTTTTCCTGTAAAGTTTTCTTTGTTGAATCCAGAGTAATATGAATTGCTTTGATGATCGGTTTTTCGATCAATTCACAATATTCCGGTGTTTCATTTCCGTGAAGCTGAACCAGATCTAATCCTGTTTCTTTGGCTGTTGCATTTACTTCATCAAGCGGTTGGTTGACAAATACACCAACTTTTTCAGGACCTTCCAGCCAGTTAATGATAGCTCCGGCTTTAGCAGGTTCGATAAACCGTGGACTTTTGTCATAAAAAATGAATCCCAAATAGTCTACAAACAAACCGGATGCAAACCTACCGTCTTCGAGATTGGTAATTCCGCATATCTTGATTTTTGTTGATTTACTCATTGATCAAATTCTTTTCAAAAATTTCATTTCCTGACTCAATTAATTCTTTTATAGCGTCTCCGGGATCATTCTGTCTCATAAAATATTCACCTATCAAAGCGGAATGAATACCTTCTTTTCTCAGTAGAGCCATATCTTTTCCGGACGACAAACCACTTTCTGACACTAAAACCGTTTCTTCCGGTGCTTGCTGAAGGATTTTGATCCCACGATGCACATCTACTTCAAAATTCTTTAAATCACGATTGTTGACGCCCAGAATCTCTACCTGGTTAAAGTCTAACCTATTAAAGTCTGCCTGGTCATAACATTCAACCAAAGCTGATAATTCGAATTCTTTAGCAGCCGCTAGTAATTCATTCAATTGACTACCATCCGTAATAGCCACGATAATCAAAACGGCATCAGCGCCATAAGCTCGGGCTTCTTTGATCTGAAAAGGATCAATAATAAAATCCTTTCTCAGTAACGGAATTTGAACTCGTTTCGAGATTGCATTCAAATAATCCAGATCTCCCATAAAAAATGGCTTATCCGTTAAGACTGAAATCGCTGAAGCTCCACCTTCCTCGTATCTGAGAGCAATATCAACAGGGTCGAAGTCTTCTCTGATCACTCCTTTCGATGGAGATCCTTTCTTTACTTCTGCTATGATAGAAACTTCATCTTTTTTCTGTAATGCAGACTTAAAGTCGATGCGTTTCTTCTCAAATCCTTCTAAAGAATGCAGGTCATTAAAACCGATCTCTTTTTTTCTTTTGATAAGATCTTCGGCTGTTTGTGCTACTATTTTATCTAAGATGGTTGCCATAAAATCAGTACTTAAATACTCCCATTGCGTCGTTTGTAGCATCAATGAAGTTATTGAATACTTTTCGGGCATTTCCTGATTCTAAACTTTCTACTGCTTTCTCTTTAGCTTCTTGTAATGAGTTTACCAATCCGGATGCTTTGATTGCAAAAGTAGCATTTATCAACACAATATCTTTCTGGGCATCTGTGCATTTATTTGCCAGTATCTTTTTAAGAATAGAAGAATTCTTTTCAGCGTCACCGCCCATCAATTGTTCCATTTCATAGGTTTTAAAGCCCAATGATGTTGGATCAAATCTGTACGGTTCCGACACCTTTTTATCCTCAAGTTCAAAAACAGTAGAATTTCCTGTGATACTAACTTCATCCAAACCATCATCCGCATTAAAAGTATAAGCGAACTCAGTATCCAGATTTGAAAGGATTGAAATCATTTTACCGGCTACTTCTTCGCTGAATGCACCGATCACATACTTTTGAACTCCTGCAGGATTTGCCATCGGCCCAAGAATATTGAAAAATGTTCTGAATCCCAGCTGTCGTCGTGTCGGCATCACATATTTCATAGCCGGATGAAACATCGGAGCAAACATAAAAGCCATCCCAACTTCACTATAAACCTGTTCAACTCCCTCTTTACCGAGTTCTATTGAAGCTCCCAGATGCTCCAGAACATCCGCACTACCGCATTTACTGGATGCACTTCGGTTTCCGTGTTTTATTACCGGAACGCCCGCGCCTGCAACAACAAAGCTGGATACCGTTGAGATATTGAATGTACCGGATTTATCACCACCTGTTCCAACAAGATCAATAGCATTGGTCACATCTACTTCAACTTTTACAGATTTTTCGCGCATTACCTTTACGAAAGCGGTCAATTCGTCCACAGTTTCACCTTTCATTCTCATAGCGGTGAGAAAAGAAGCGATTTGTTCTTCGGGAACTTCACCTTCCATGATCTGAGTTAGCGCCCAGCCAGCTTCTATCAACGTCAGATCTTCTGAAAATGAAAGTTTGTTTAAAATACTTTTGAATGTCATGATTGGGTTAACCAGTTGGTTATCATTTTAGGTCCTTCGATTGTTAAAATGCTTTCGGGATGAAATTGAATTCCTTCGATCGGATATTCTTTATGTCGAACACCCATAATTACATCTTCAGATCTTGCCGTTATTTCCAGAACTTCCGGGATAGAATCAGGAGCTAAAACCAGAGAATGGTAACGCGTAGCTGTACAATTTTGGCTTACTCCTTTAAATATTTTTTTACCGTCATGTTCAACCTGTGAAACCTTGCCGTGCATAAGTTTAGGAGCGTAATCTACTTTTGCCCCGAATACCTCCCCAATAGCCTGATGTCCTAAACAAACTCCCAGGATCGGAGTGGTTTTACCAAGCTCCTGAATAAGCTGTTTACTAACTCCGGCATTATCAGGTCTTCCCGGTCCCGGCGAGATCAATATCTTTGAAGGATTCAGGTCTTTGATCTGATCAATGGTAAGCTCGTCATTGCGAATTACTTTATAATCTTCTGTTACAGCTGCAACAAGATGAACGAGGTTGTACGTAAATGAATCGTAGTTGTCTATAATTAAGATCACTGAATAGTTCCGTTAATTTTACCTTTACGGCACACCCCTGAATCCCCTCTCAAGAGGGGACTTTTTAATAACCTATATGAATAATCCTTTATCATCTTAAAAACTCCTGATGATTCCTGTTGCTTCACGAATGGGTTCCATTACTGATTCTGCTCTTTCTCTGGCCTTATTTCCACCTTCTCTAAGCACATCTTTCACATAATCCAGATCTTTTTCCAGTTCTTTACGTTTTTCACGAGCTTCACCGAAATAGTTTTCTATCATTTCAAGAAGTTCTAGCTTAGCATGACCATAGCCAAAACCTCCTGCTCTGTACTTATCCGCTATTTCATCCTGCTTTGCTTTATCTCCAAATAACTTTATCAAAGCAAATACATTGTCATTAGCCGGGTCTTTTGGTTCTTCCAATCCTTTGGAATCTGTCTCAATCGACATAACAACCTTTTTAAGAGCTTTACCTTCCGCAAACAGAGGAATAGTGTTGTTATAGCTTTTGCTCATTTTTCGTCCATCAGTTCCGGGAACAACGGCTACTGATTTAAGGATATGATCTTCCGGTATTTTTAGAAGCTCGGAATCATACGCTCTGTTCAATTTTCCCGCGAGATCTCTAGCTATTTCAATATTCTGCTTTTGATCTTCTCCAACAGGAACTACGTCAGAATGATAAATCAGTATATCAGCGGCTTGTAAGATCGGGTAAGTAAATAAACCGATATTCGGATTCAATCCTGCAGCGATTTTATCCTTATATGAAACTCCCTTTTCCATTAAACTAACCGGACAAAGCGTACCTAAGATCCAGGCAAGTTCAGTAACCTGAGGAACATCAGACTGTGCAAAAAATGTAGCTTTCTCTGGGTCTAAACCCAAAGCCAGATAATCTAAAGTTACGTCGATAGTATTTTGGTATAGCTGCTTTCCATCATTAAGTGAAGTCAACGAATGATAATTCGCAATAAAGTAGAAAGCTTCTCCTTCTTCTTGCATCGCTATATGTTGCCTCATTGCTCCAAAATAATTTCCAATATGGAGTTTTCCCGAAGGCTGTATTCCTGATAAAATTGTTTTTTTACTCATTCTATATCTAATGCTACGCTAAGTGCCTGAACTAAAGCTCCGGCTTTGTTTTGTGTTTCTTCAAATTCTTTAGAGGGATCGCTATCTGCTACTATTCCTGCTCCGGCCTGAATATAAACTTTGTTCTTGGTAACAACCATCGTTCTTATGGCGATACAAGTATCCATATTTCCGGAGAAGTCGAAGTAGCCCACTGCTCCTGCATAAATTCCTCTTTTAGTAGGCTCAAGCTCATCAATGATCTGCATCGCTCTGATTTTAGGCGCCCCACTTACGGTTCCAGCAGGGAAACATTGCATCAAAGCGTCAACTGAAGTCATTTCGTCTGAAATTTCCCCAACCACATCACTGACAATATGCATAACATGCGAATATCTTTCGATGACCTGATTTCGCTCCATAATAACTGTTCCGGGCTTCGATACTCTTGAAAGATCATTTCTTCCCAGATCAACCAGCATAATATGTTCAGCAATTTCTTTGGGATCATTTTTTAAGTCTTCTTCCAGGTCGTGGTCTTCTTGGTGAGTATTGCCTCTAGGGCGGGTTCCGGCAATCGGTAAAACCCTGACTTCTTTATCCTGAACCCGAACCAAAACTTCCGGAGATGATCCTACGATCTGGAAATCATCAAAATCAAGAAAAAACAGGTACGGTGACGGATTTACCATTCTCAATGCACGGTAAAGCATGAATGAATCGCCACTCATATTTGCTTCAAAACGTTGTGACAATACTACCTGAAAAATATCACCCTCGTAAATATAGTCTTTTGCTGTATTGACCATTTTTTTAAACTGATCTCTCTCAATATTACTAACAAGAGATTCGGGATCTATGGAAAACTCACGTCGTTTATAATTTCCTGACATCGCCGCACTTTCCATCTCTTCAAGAGATATTAAAGCTGATTCATAAAGTCTTTCTGCATCAGAAGCTTTGTCTATAAAAACGGTCTTGATAAGAATAACTTGGTGCTTCACATGATCAAATGCATAGATCTCATCATAAAAACACCAGACTGCTTCAGGTAAATGAAGATCATCATCCGGCACATCCGGAAGGTCTTCAACTAACCTAAAAGTATCATAGGCTGAAAAACCCACGGCTCCTCCTGTTAATCGTGGCAGTTCAGGAATTTTTGGTTCGGTGTACTTTGTCGTTTGGCTTTTTAGTTCTTCAAAATAAGGGCGATCTATTTCTACTTTAGTGGTCTTATTTGAAAGTGTTGTTTTGGAACCATCAAATTGTAGTGTTTGATAGGGGCTCCTGCCAATAAAGGAATATCGGGCTAGTTGCTCTCCCCCTTCAACCGATTCCAGCAAAAAAGGATTTCGTGCTCCTTCCCTGATATTCATAAACAAAGAAACCGGTGTAAGTACATCTGCTAGTAACCGCTTATAAACAGGTATCGCTGTATAATCTTTACTAAGTTTTAAAAATTGGTTCTTATTCATGTATTTATTGAAGCCACGAAAACTCAAAAACACTAAAATATGTGCATTCGTGCTTTTGTGGCAAAACTAAAGGTCAAAAAAAAACCCACTCTTCCATAGGAACAGTGGGTGTATGTAATTTCTTAGTTAAAAATCTTTATGCAACAATCCCACTGCTTATGTAAGCGTTGGGCCACCACCAAGTGTTATGTAGTTGCTTTTTTAACATGGCAGAAAATATAGCAGGGTCAGTATTTAATAGCAACGATAAATCAAAGAAATAAACTTTCAATATTTAAGTTGCTATCTAAACTTTGAATTCCTAATATTTAGCCGAACCAAAAAAACATCGCCTATTTAGCATCGTTACAATTACTATTCACTCAATTAAACGCGATTTTTTTGTCTTATAAATTCTATTCCTTGGTTCTTTTTACAACGATTTGGGTTTTGGCTTTTGCTTCTTGCGATGATACGCTCGCTCCCAAAGATTTTGATGAACAACAACCATATGTTGAAAATCTGGTAGTTTCTCCTTCTGAGATTACTTTTGACCCTGAAACAGATGGACAAAAAGACACTACTCTCAACTTAAATATTACTGTAAACGGGTTTAATTTTGGAGTAGATTCAGTTCCCTATTATTCAATTTTTGTAGGAAACGAGGATATCCCTTCAATACAAGAGAAATTCCCTGTCAATTTCAGCCCGATTACTACTTTTCAGACAAGTATTCCCATCGTTACAAATACTATTGATTTTGAGACCTATACATTATTAATAACTCCTTCCCTTTCGGGAAACAATCAAAACTTTGCTCAGGCAATTATAACTCAGACCGGAGTCCCTATTAATGCTCCTGAGATATTAGAAGTGAATAATCCGGCAGAGGTTGAAATACCAAATGATGATTCTCAAGTAAGAGTGAGATTCACTGCAAAAGTAATTGATCAGGATGGTCAGAATAATATTGACAGGGTTTTTATCGAGTTTGTAAATGAAGATGGTTCGGTATTAATTCCAGACCCTAACATTCTATATGACGATGGAATTAATACATCTAATACAGAAAGAGGAGATTTAGTAGCAAATGATTCGGTTTATACTATTCAGTTCTTTATTAACTCCTCAAACACCCCAACTAATAGAATAGTAAACTACTTTGCTATCGATAAATCAGGCCTCAGAAGCGATACCCTAAAGCTACCATTTAACCTTGTAGATAATGAATAAGATTTCAACTACAATTTTGGCAATTTTATTTATCTGCATTGAGGCAAATGCTCAAGCTGTATACCCGGTTACATCAACTTTCAATAGTATCCGACAAAATGGTGTATCCAATATTCTTGGAGCCGGTGACACTTTATGGATCAGCCCTTCTTTAAACTTTAACGTTGAAAATAGTATTGACTGGTTTCAGCCTTCAGGTATTGACAGCATTACAAACGGTGAAGGAAGAATATTTTCGATGGATATATCAGGTTCTAGTATAGCAGTTGGTTTAGGTTTTAGCATTGAACTGGACGGAGACCCAATTCCTTCGGGATTTGGATTCTACGTTTCAGGTAATAATGGAATCAACTGGTTGTTTAAAGATTTCCCTTTAGATGATGATCCTCCGGACAATTGTGATGATGAAGCTATTCCTTATACCGGGGAATGTGATATAGAATACAACTATGGAGGTACTTCATATTTCAGAATAAGAAACACAGTACGCCAACAATCTCCACCATTCGATATTCAGATTCAAGATAATTATATTTTTACTGCTGCTTTTGGATCAGGTTTACTCAGAAGTAGTAATTCCGGCAACTCTTGGGAAAAAGTAATTCTTCCCCCATCAAACGTATCTATATTAACTCCTGAACAAGATTATTTTTGGACTTCAAATTATAACGGGCAAACCATAAACAGGTTTGATGTTCGATCAGATTTAAACTTACGCGGTTTTGGTCTTCATATAGATTCTAACAACCAAGTATGGTACGGCTCAGCCAATGGAATAAATATTTCTCCCGACGCACTATCTGCTCCAACAGACAGTATTTCCTGGAAGCACATAAACTTCAATAATAGCAGCAATGGATTATTAGGTGACTGGGTTATTGAAATTGAAGAAGACCCGACTACAAATACCATTTGGATGACAAACTGGGTTATTGATGGTCAAAGAGGAGAAAAATTCGGAATCGTTTCTACTTCAGATAATGGTGAGACTTTTGAACAACATTTGATCGGAGAAAAAATCAACAGTATTGGTTTTAAAGACGGAGCAATTTTTGCAGCAGGAGAAAATGGACTGTTTATTTCAACAAACGGCGGAAACAGCTGGAGTAAGTTCCCTCAAATCAGAAGTGCGAATACATTTCTTAAAGAAAGCGCTGAATTCCTTTCTGTGAGCTCAACTACAGATAGAGTTTGGGTAGGCACTAGTGATGGACTTGCTTCAACAGATGATCTTGGTCAGACTTGGGAAATTACCAGAGTTAATTTTCCACTTAGTGGTGGAAATGCTTTTGATCCCGATGCAAAAACTGTTCAAACATATGCTTATCCAAATCCCTTCTCTCCTGCTTTGCATGATATTGTTAGAATTAAATACGAGTTAAATGAAAGCGGAACGGTTAAAATCAGAATATTTGATTTTGGAATGAATCAAGTGCGGGAAATCGAAAACGATACATATTCAGCAGGAACCTATGAAGCCGTTTGGGATGGAATTGATGACTATGGTCGTCAAGTTGCAAACGCTCCATATATATATGTAATCGAAATGCCCGACAGAACTATTGACGGTAAAATTTTGGTGGTGGAGTAATATGAGAATAATTTCTTTTATAGCCTTCATTTTTATTACTTCAACATCTGTACTATCACAATCAGGTGGTTTTTCAGGAGCAGCACAACGTGTTGGTTATGGTACGGAAGCTCTAGGTATGAGCAATGCAATGACTGCCGTTAACTCTCAGGGTTCTTTTGCGCAGTATAATCCGGCTCATTCTGCCTTTTTTATTGATCATATTCCATTAAACCTGAACGTATCCTCACTTTCTTTTGACAGAATTCATCAAACATTTGGAGCCGTATTTCAGTTACCCCCCTCAGCCGGTGTAACAGTTAGTTTATTGAGGTCAGGTGTCTCCGATATTGATGGCAGATCTGTAAGTGGGTATCCAAATGGTACTTTTGATGCATCCGAATATCAGCTTTTTACTGCATTTGGGTTAAGGTTAAGCGACAAAATGAATATTGGAGCCGGTTTTAAATTGAATTATGCTAAATATCATGACGATCTTGATGCAGCTACTAGTGTTGGCATTGATCTGGGATTACTTTATAAGATCACATCAGATCTGAATTTCGGTTTTGCAATGCAGGATCTCTTTGCTGAATACCGATGGGATTCTGCTGATCTGTATAATCAAAATGAATCCCGGAATGTGATCAATAAATTTCCGGCCAGATTTAAATGGGGATTAGCTTATCAAAAAGAAAACTATACTCTTTCAGCTGATTATGAAATTCAGGCACTTTCATCAGAAATAACAGAAGAAGAGATATTCATCTCAAATGGACGGTCAGCTTTGATCACTACTACATCAGAATTGAAAACCAATGTAAAGCAGTTCAGATTGGGAGGTTCCTGGAATCTTCACGAACGGTTTACACTAAGAGGCGGATATAATTTACCTGATCTTACTGACAGCGATAGTTGGGGAGCAAGTAGCGGTTTTTCGCTTTATCTTCCTTTTGATAAATTTTCACCATCAGTTGGTTATGCTTTCGTTCTTGAACCCAATAGAATATCTAATATGCACGTATTTTCAATCAGCTTAAAACTATGAGATTTTTTTTCTTTCTTTCATTTCTGTTTTTAAGTACCGGTATCTATGCTCAGGATAGCAGCACTGGTTTTCCAATGCTTGAAAGCGCTCCAACTCCTTCCGGTTTAGCTATCAACGATGCAGGCGCGGCCGTTCCGATGGGATCGGCTTCTTTATATATTAATCCCGCTCTGCTAGTTCTTAATCCTGCTTCTTCCATAGATCTTGGTTATTCCAGCTGGATCGAAGATTCTAATTACTTATTTGGAGGAGCTAATTTCTTAAATGGAAATCGTTCTTTTACTTTAGGAATATACAGTTCTAAGAGTGGAGGATTTGAGCAAAGAAATAACCCCGGCGGTTCGAATGGTGAATTTTCAATTTCTCACCTTTCTCTAAGTGCTGGCTTAGCATACAAATTTAATCTGTTATCACTTGGGGTCTCAGGTCAGTTTTTGAATGAAGAAAACGCTCAATACCAATCATCCGGGTATGCGTTCAATTTTGGAGCTGCTGCAACTTTCATTGATTCAAGATTAAAAACAGGGATCTCAATACTTAATATTGGTAAGCTGGACGACCTTAATAATCAACCTACTGAACTGCCTGAATTATTAAGAGCTGGAGTTTCATTTGAAGTTTTAGAATTTGCTCACCCAAAAAATCCTGACTTGCCATTTCTTGTTAACATCGCCACCGACTATGTAAAACCATTGAATGCCAGAGAATCTTTGGGTACAGGTGAACAAGAAAATGACAGCTATTTTAATATTGGTCTCTTTTTAACTGTTGCTGAGGTTCTTGAAGTATCAGGAGGTTATAAAACCGGTGAAAACACCGTTAAACCCTTCTCTTTTGGTGTTGGCTTTATTACTGAATTAGTTACTGTTAACTACGCACTAGTGCCTTATGAAACAGGTTTTGGCACTCTGCATTCCATTGGCTTGCAATATAAATTCTAAAATCTCTTCTATATGAAGAATCAGTCACTAAGTGATATTTATTCGTCTTTAGGGATTATGAATGCTACAGTGTATGTAGTACCTAAAATAAGAGCCGACTTTCCTGCTTCCGATTACCTCTATTTACTTTACGAGCAGTTAATTAAGGATGACAAATACCATATTAAAAGCCTTTCCATATTTGGACATTTCAGATTTGTTCTAAGTTTATTTTTTCAACAAAAATGTCTACTTCACTACCATTGGGTTGAATTTCAGGGTATTAAGTCATTTTTAGGGATGCTATATAAACTTCCATGTATCTATTTATTCAATTTATTAGGTGGAAAAATTGTTTGGACAGTTCATAATCTAGAACCTCATGGAGGGAAATTTTTAAAAACACATCTTCGAATCCATAAATGGATGGGTAAAATTTCTGATGTAGTTCTTGCTCATTCTGAAACAGCTGCCGAATTGGTAATCTCTAAATTTGATATCGATAAAGAGAAAGTAAAATTTGTACCCCATCCAAAATTCCCTGCTGCTTTTATAAATAGAGAGCAATCTGTGAATTTTCTTAACTCAACTTTCCATTGGAATATAAATCCAGCTCGTCCAATTGCTCTTATAATGGGAAATATTGCCGAGTACAAAAAAGTAGACCATCTTTTAGAATTAGTAGAGAAATATGATCTAGATCTTCAAGTAATTGTAGCAGGTTCAGTTAAAAAAGGAGATGAAAAAATGGCAAAAAGAGTTGAGAAATTAGCATCTTCAAATCCTGACTACTATCTGAACTCACAATTTATCGAAGAAGAGCATATCCCCTATTTTTTTGGAGCCTCTGACTTTTGCTTATTTAACTTTGATAAGATTCTTACTTCGGGTTCAGTAGAAATGGCTTTGAGTTACAAAAAAGATGTTATCGCACCCAGAATTAGCTCCCTCAAAGAACTTGACCAAGCTTTCCTTTTTTCGAATAAGAAAGAATTAGTAACACTAATCCGCTCGTCAATCTTTACCTTCTATAATGAGTAAGTTCAAACAAAAAGCATTCTGGATTGCCGCTGGGGATTTAGGTGGCAGAGGTTTAGCATTTCTGACCACAATTTATTTGGCCAGAACTTTGGGAACTGAGTTCTATGGACTTATTACTGTAGCCGTCTCAATTTTGGGATATGCAACATGGGGATCGGACATGGGACTGCTTAATATTGGCGTAAGAGAAATGGCCAAAGAACCAGAAACCCGAACCTTTAGAGCTAAAGAGATCTTTAATACGAAAATAATATTAGCCGTAGTAATTCTCTTGTTATCAACTATAATCCTTTCTTTTATTCCTATTGGTTCGCTACAAAAACAAGTGATCCTGGGATATTTATATGCGTTGATCCCTTTTGCTTTACTTCTTGAATGGTATTACAGCGGAAAACAAAAATTCGGGAAATTGGCATTCTCCAGAATCATTAATGGAGTCGTATATTTTTTACTTGTGTATTTTTTGATCAAAACACCTGATGATGTTACTCTTGTACCCGTTTTATATACTATTGGAGTTACTTCTGCAGTTGTTGTTCTAGGTACATTTTCAATTTCGGACAAACCGTTTACATTACCGTCAAGGAAACTAAGAACTTACATTGATTTGTTTGTGAATGGTTCTTTGATAGGGTTAGGTGATTTTTTTGCTAAAGTAGTTCAACTTTTACCTCCTATTTTGATAGGTATATTTTTAAGTCTTAAAGATGCTGGGATTTATGGTGCGGCATTTCGCATCATCATGATTGCAATGATGCTTGATAGAATATTTGTAAATCTGCTTTTACCCAATTTGGCATCTCTATGGACTGCAAACAAGGAAGCCGCTGTTCAAAGAGTAAATATGGTACTCAAACTTGTAATGGTAGGCGGTGCCGTTATTTCTATTCTTACAGCTGTTAATGCAGAGCAGATAATTTCATTACTTTATGGATCAGATTTTGTTGAAAGTGTTGAACTATTACAAATACTCTCGGGCTTTATTTTACTCACTTTTATTAATAGCCTGTTTTCTTTTGGCCTAATAGCAACCAATAATGATCAAAAATATTTTCTTGCTACAGCAATAGGCGGATCAGTTTCAGCTGTAATAATCGTATTATTTTCAACTTTGGGGACTCCGAATTTAGTTGCTGTTTCAATATTGATTGCTGAATTAATTCTGATGCTTTCCTCCTATTTTTGGTTCAGAAAAATTATCTCTGTTAAACTACTCCGACCTTTTTTAGTAATTACTCTTTTAATTGGTTTACTATTTATAGCATTCGAACAATTTGACGTTCATCACATTATAGCTTCTGTTATTTCTATTATTGTTATTCCTTTTGTAGCGTGGAATACCAGAATTATAAAAATAGGTGAATTAAGCTGGGTAAAAGAGAAATTAATAAAATGAAACGTAGACTTTGCATCGGTTTGATCTCACCTTCCCCTTATCTGATTTCACTATTAGACAGCATAGGAGTTTGGTATGAAGAAGCGGATTTCAACCATAACCTGTTTGAATCTTATGCCCTTTTGATTTTTGATAGCTCAAAAATCAATGCTGATCAAATGAAGAAAACTGATATTTTTTTAAATAAAGGTGGTTCAGTATTAGAGATCACAAAAAAGCCGATGTTCTATAGTTCTAAAATTTCGCGATCTTTTTCTAAAACAATCTTTAATCAAAGTTCTAATACTGAATTTGATCGAATTTCTCATCTTGATGTATACTCTAGCTGGGCTTCTTCAATAGACTCTGAACTCTTCTCAGGATTAGTGGATTTTCAGAAGTATCGTTCTAACACAATCAACATGGGCTTTTTTGGGTTGGAATTAAATTCCTTACCTGATACTACAAATTTTACCAGAAAGCGATTTCTAAGCTCAGTAAATGAGTTCCCCGATGAGATAGTAAACAAAGTTAGCAAAGACTCATTAAGTGATCTCTTAGAGCTTTGCATACAAAAGTTATTATATAGTCAGGATTTGCCTTTTCTAAAGAAGTGGCATTCACCACAAATACATCCTGTGTTTGGATTTAGAATTGATAGTGATTTCGGCACTAAAGAGTCTCTTGATGAAATTCATCACTTATTGAAATCTTTTGAGATCAAAGCAACTTGGTTTTTACATATAGAGGCTCATGAAAACTACTTAGAGTACTTTAAAGCATACAAAGACCAAGAGCTTGCTTTACACGGATATAAACATGGCTATAGTTCTTCAATTTCTAACATAATTGAAAATATAGAGTTAGGAATTGATAAACTTAGAAAATCAGATATTCAGGCTAAGGGCTTTTGTGCTCCTTATGGAATTTGGAATTTCAGTTTGGAGCAAGCTTTAGAGAAGTTTGATTTTAATTATACTTCTGAGTTCACTTCCGGGTACGACTCACTTCCATTTTATGTAAATCATTCAAAACATCTTCAGATTCCTATTCATCCGATTTGTACCGGAAGCTTAAAACGAAAGAACTTCACTATTTCTGACATGGAGAACTATTTTTTGGATATATATCAACAAAAAACCAGCCTATTTAAGCCCGTATTTTTCTACCATCACCCTATGCAAACCGGATTGTCATTATTTAAAAAAATATTTGAGAAGGCACAATCGGATGAATTAACTAACCTTACTTTCAATGAGTTTGCTGAGTTTTGGCATGATCGGGATAATTTTGAATTCACAGCTTTTTTTGAAGATGGAAATATTAGTTTAAAAACGAATATGACAGATAAATATCTTTATATTTCTAATTCGCCGGAAGGATTTGAATTAATTACATCAAAAAAAGAACTCGTTATCAAATCAGTTAATACATCTTTTAAATACGGGACACGTTCTATACCTTCTCTTCAGAGTCTTAAAAAACTTCATTCCAATTCATTTCAAATTATTAAAACCAATATCCTGGACTGGAAAAACAGATACCGACTATGAAAATTGGCTTTATAGCACCACAAAGTATTTCTGTTGTAAACGGTGGAGTACGAACTCAGGCACTTATGACCGCTCAAAGTCTGGTAGAACTAGGAGTAGAAGTGGTTTTTATTTCTCCTTGGGATGACATTTCAGACACCGAATTCGACCTCTTTCATGTATTTACTGCGGGTTATGAAACAATAGGAATCGTTTCAAGACTTCGTGAACTACATAAAAAAATTGTAGTCTCTCCTGTGATGTTTTCAAACAGAGGTTTTAAGACAATACAACGTGCTTTAACAATTGAGGAAAAACTCTCATCATTAAGTAAAGGAATTCGTTCTGAATTCGGTATTAAAAAAGAAGTTTGTAATCTGGCAGATCGAATTCTTCCAAATACTTCAGATGAGGCAGAGCTAATAAGTAAAGCTTTCGAAATTGATTCTTCCAAAATTAATGTGGTACCTAATGGTGTTGAATTAAGATTTCTATCTTCAAAGCCTGAATTGTTTATTGAAAAGACAGGATTAAAAGATTTTGTCCTTTTTGCAGGACAAGCATCCGCACCACGAAAAAATGTGCTTTCACTGATAAATGCCGTTCAGGAATTAGAAGTTGATCTTGTAATTATTGGAGACTTTGATAATACCGGATATAGTAAAGTGTGTATTGAACATGCCTCTAAAAATAAAGATGTTTATTTGTTTGATTCAATAAGCCATGACTCAGAGCTGCTTTCCTCTGCGTATGCTGCTTGTAAAGTCTTTGCTTTGCCTTCACAATTTGAAACACCCGGAATAGCCGCTATGGAAGCCGCTCTTGCCGGAGCAAATATTGTAATAACACAAGATGGAGGGACAAAAGATTACTTTAATGAAAACGCAGAATACGTTGCTCATAACTCCGTAGAATCTATTAAAGAAGGCATTAAAAAAGGACTTGAAAAGCCCAAGACGAAAGAGTTAAGTAAGCATATCTCAGAAAATTATTCGTGGGATAAAGTTGGGAAGCTAACTCTATCTAATTATCAGGAATTAGTAGTATGATCAAGTTAGTTGTCACTTTCGGTACAAGACCCGAAATCATAAAATTAGCTCCTGTTATTCAAAAGTTGGAATCACATAAGGGATTTAACATTGTTAAGATTCATACCGGTCAACATGATGGATTAGCTCAGGATATGCTCTCATTGTTTGGAATAAAGCCTGATCACAACCTAAAAAGCCTCGCTTCTACCAAAGATCTTTTTGAGTTAACTGAATTTCTTCTTCCAAAATTAAAGACGCTTTTTTTAAATGAGCAACCGGATGGCGTAATAGTTCAAGGAGATACTACTTCTTCATACTTATGTGCAATGGCAGCTTTTTATCTTAAAATTCCTGTCTTTCATGTGGAAGCTGGGTTAAGATCATTTGATCTATACAATCCCTTTCCTGAAGAAATAAATCGAAAACAAATTACTACCGTTTCAGAATTACATTTTGTTCCAACTGAAATTGCAAAGCAAAATTTGCTCAATGAACATGTAGACAGTAAAAAGGTATTTAACACTGGAAATACAGTTATAGATGCACTATTTCAAATCCGTAATTCTGAGAAATATAACCGATCAAAGCCGTCGTTTCTTGAAGAAATTGAACCTTCCCAAAAATTAATTCTTGTTACCGCGCATAGAAGTGAAAATATTGGTAAACCTTTAAGGTCAATACTTTCGGGTTTAATTGACATACTAAATAGGGACGATTCCAGATTAGTACTCTTACCTGTTCACCCAAATCCAAAGGTTCGGGAGATCGTTGAAGCTTCTGAATTTTCACACAAACGACTTCGAGTTATCGAACCTCTCGACTATTTATCATTTCAACACGTTTTGGATAGATCTGATCTGGTTCTCACCGATTCAGGAGGTATTCAAGAAGAAGCTGCCGCTTTAGGGAAAAAGTTATTGGTACTTAGAAAAACTACAGAACGTACTGAGTTAATCAATAATGGATATACAAAACTAGTTGGTTCAGAAACTAAGTTGATTGCTAAGGAAGCGAATAAAATGCTTATGAGTTCGGATTCAAAAAGTTCTTTCAATCCTTATGGAAATGGAGATGCTTCTGAAAAGATAGTAGAAATTATATCCTCTGTGTATTACAGTTAATTAGCTGAAATCCTGAAAGACTTCATCTCCTTCTTCTTCATAATCACCAAAGTAATGGATAGCTCCAACTATTAAACCTTTGAAAATAAATATGGTGAAAACTGCCATCAAACCATATTCTTTTAAAGTTAAGATCAGCACAAGATAAAGGAGCAATAAGCCAAGCTTGCCTCTGTTTTCTTTAATGGATTTTCTATCAAATCTTGGAATTTTATCAAATTTGATGGTGCTTACCATTAGAAATGAGATTACAATTACAACCGGTATCAACACAGAATTTATACCTTGTTCAAAGCCCGTAAAAAGATCAAGTTCATTTCTGAATGTTAGAAAAAAGGAGCCGATGATAATAGCTTGAGCCGGAATAGGTAATCCAATAAAATGATCGCTTGTAGGTGAAAGGCGTGCATTAACATTAAATCTTGCTAAACGTACGGCTCCACAAAGTGGTGGTATTGCACTGATAATTATTCCCAAAATTCCTAATTCATGCAAACTGAATGTGTAGATCAAAAAACCGGGAGCAACTCCAAAAGAGACCATATCACTTAAAGAATCCAGTTCTATGCCAAAATCACTGGTTGCGTTGGCTAATCTAGCCATCAATCCATCCATAACATCAAACATTCCTGCAATAGCAATTAGCCATGCTCCCCAAAACAGATTTCCGTCTGCAATACTTATAATAGCCAGGAAGCCACTGAAAAGATTCATCAGGGTAAAGAAGCTCGGAACGGCAATACGCCGGTTTACAGGTGGTTTTTGCTTCTTTAAGCGTTCTCTTTTTTCTCTGAAAGATCCATATGTACGTTGAATTGGATATTTCATGACCTAATCACTCCAATAACTGACTCTCCGGCTACTGTACGATCTCCTTCTTTCACTTTAATATCAACATTAGAAGGAACGATAACGTCCATTCTAGAGCCAAACTTCATCATTCCGAATCGTTCTCCAGCTTTTAAAGTATCCCCTTCTTTAATATGATAAACAATTCTTCTTGCAAGAAATCCGGTTATCTGTTTAAAAAAGAATTTAGTCCCTGAAGGATGAAGAACTCCGAAATCAGCTCGTTCATTTAATTCAGATGCGTGTTCGTTCCAGGCCATTAAATATTTTCCCGGATGGTACTTTAAGTATTCCAGCTTTCCTGAAATCGGATTTCTGTTAACATGCACATCCAAAGGCGAAAGAAAAATACTGATCTGAGTTGTTTTTTCTTTTATGTACACATCTTCCTGATACTCTTTTACAAGCACAACTACACCATCAGCAGGTGAAATGACTAAGTTTTCGTCAGCAGGAGTTTCTCTTTCAGGATCACGGAAAAAATAGATGACTATTCCGCAACATATACTCACTACAATGTAAATCGGGTAAGCGATCCAGTGTGAAACATAAAGTGCTGTAAGAGTGAAAACAATTGCTGTAAAGATAACAGCAACTGCCATTGTAAAATAGCCTTCGCGTGCAAACATAAATTAAAAGAGCTTTATAACATCATTAAATACAACAAAGATCATCAATGTGACCAATACAAAGAAACCTATATTCTGTGCGATTATCCGGACTTTCTCAGTTGGTTCTTTTCGGGTGATGCCTTCATAGATCAGGAATACTAAATGTCCACCATCCAATGCCGGAATAGGTAAGATATTCATAATTGCCAGAGTAATACTCAATAGTGCTGTGATCGTCCAAAAACCTATCCAACCATTGTTATCGGTAGCCTGTTTGGTCATATTAGCAATGGCAATTGGTCCGCCTAAATTCTGACGAACAGAAATATCACCTTTGATCATTCGTGCAAATCCTTGTAGAATTCCTGTAGTCTGTTCTCCTGTTTCATTCCAACCAGCTGTAATAGATTCAAAGAATCCGTAGTCAATTCTAATTCCTCCGGCTATCTCAAGATCAGGTTGATAAATTCCAATAGCTCCATCTTTCGGAGTGATTTGAACTTCAAAAACATCACCATTTCTAAGGACTTCCACATCCATTGGCTCACCCTCAGGGTTTGCTTGAATTAAGCTTACAAGTTGAATCCAATAGTTTACCTCTTCACCATTAACTCCGATTATTTTATCTCCTCTTTGAAGGCCTGCTTCAGATGCAGGGGAATTTGAAACTACAGAAGAAGGGGAACTTGGCAAAATCAAATCAGCAGTAATAAACCCTCTGGTTTGGATGCTATCCAAAAAAGATGAAGCGACCGGAATTGTAATTTCTTCTCCATTTCTAATAACCTGATAATTCAAGTTCTCAGTAGTTAACGCCGCTGCTGAAACCAAATCATTAAAATAAACGACATTTTCTCCATTTACCCCTATAATTTTATCGTTATTCCTGAATCCAATTTCGTGCAGAATAGATTCTTCTGTCACATAGATCCCATCAACGTTTTCTACCGGTACAACCACTTTACCATTGGTCATGATCATCCCTGAAAAGATCACGAAAGCAAGGATCATATTAAAAATAACTCCTGCAGTAATAACAACCATTCTTTGCCAAACCGGTTTACTTCTGTATTCCCATGGCTGTGGTTCCTGCTCCAGAAATTCATTGTCCATGCTTTCATCCACCATTCCGGAAATTTTCACATAACCGCCAAGTGGAGTGGCTCCGATACAATAATCAGTATCACCTTTCTTAAATCCCCAAACTCTTGGAGGGAAACCAACTGAAAAGCGTTCCACACGCATCCCAAATAATTTTGCGGCCAAAAAATGTCCCAATTCATGTATAAAAACCAGGATCATTAAAGCACCCATAAAGATGCCGATTGTCGATAAAATTTCTATAAACGTCATATTACTTAATCTGCGCAGCTAAGTCGCGCGTCTCTTTATTGATTTCAATTAACGAGTCAATGTTTACTTCATAACCCGACCCGATTTTTTCAAGACATTCCTCTACAATTTTAGAGATGTCAATATACTTAATTTCTTTATCCAAAAAGCGTTTAACTGCTACTTCGTTCGCTGCATTTAAAACCGCCGGAGCAACCCCTCCTGTTTCTATAGATTCGATTGCGAGTTTCAGACAAGGAAATTTCCCGTAGTCAACGGGCGAAAAAGTGAGTTCTTGTGCCTGAGTCCAATCCATTCTAGGTGTTTCTAACTTTAGCCTGTCAGGATAAGTCAATGCATAGATAATAGGAACTTTCATATCAGGTGGACCAAGTTGAGCTTTGCTGGAACCATCTGTAAAAGTGACAATGGAATGAATTATGCTTTGTGGATGGATAACCGGCTCGATCTTGGAAACAGGAATATCAAACAGCCATCTTGCCTCTATTATCTCGAGACCTTTATTCATCATAGTTGCAGAATCAACAGTGATTTTAGCACCCATATCCCAGTTTGGATGATCCAAAGCCTCAGATAACGTTACATTTTGCATCTGATCTTTGTTCAGATCTCTGAACGGACCACCACTGGCTGTGATAACAATCTTCTCGATATTTTCGTGCTTCTCTCCTACTATAGATTGAAGCATTGCACTGTGTTCTGAATCGACAGGAACTAATGTGCCCGAATACTCATCCAGAATATTTCTGATGATCTCCCCGCCAACCACCAAAGACTCTTTATTTGCCAGTGCTACTTTCTTTCCTGCTTTTAAAGCTTCAATAGTTGGTACAAATCCTGCGAATCCCACCAAACTGTTTAATACGGTATCACAATTTTCATGAGTTGCGATCTCAACTAAATTCTGAATGCCAGAAAGTAGATTTGTATCGGCATTTACAGCTTGTTTCAATTTTGAATAATGATCTTCATTACAGATCAAAGCAGATTCAGGAGTAAGTTCATTGATCTGTTCAGCCAGTAACTTCCAGTTACCGTTGGCTGTGAGCGCCACAATCTCGAACTTGTCCGGATGTTGTCGGACTACTTCCAACACTTGTGTCCCGATAGATCCCGTAGACCCTAAAATAGCCAGTTTTTGTTTATTCAATACTTGATGTGTCTTTGATTTTCAGAGCTGAAATATAGAGCACAATGAGCTTAATTAGAAACCTAATTCGTAATGTATTATCTGTTTTTACCGCTTTGTTAAATTAGCTAGATATTATACTATGCTTAGATTTTTCTATACACAATTCCATCTACTTGGCTTTGCAAAGCTCTTGAAAACTCTTAAATAACAATTGTAATCAAACTCTTATTCATTAAATCGGATTTTAGGTATAGAAAGAAATAGCAGCTGACTCCTTCTAATCCTTGATTTCGAATTGCAAATACAACATTCTTTAAACTCCTTACTTAAACATTTTTGTTACTTTTCTATTTATGTGATTTATATTTCAACCTCAAATCAAAATCTAACTTTCGGGACATGAAAACCATCAGAATTGCTTTACTACTTGCCTTGTCTAGCTTTATTGCTTGCCAACCAACTCAATCAAAATTTGATAAATTGGGGTTAGAAGAAGCAACTATTAAAGTACTTCATGAAAACTACAAGAATGGTACTTACACAGCTAAAGATGTAGTTGAAGCCTATCTCGAACGCATTGAGGAATATGATCAGAATGGTCCAAATATTAATTCTGTGATCACGGTAAACCCCGATGCTATCGCTATTGCTGAGGAATTAGATCGAAAAATGGCAGAGGGAAATATGACCGGTGCTTTACACGGGATTCCGGTTTTACTCAAAGACAATATCGATACAAAAGATAAAATGGCGAACACAGCCGGTTCCAGGGTCATGGAAGGTTCTATGCCTGTACAAGACGCTTACATTGTGCAAAAACTTCGTCAAAGTGGAGCAATAATTCTGGGAAAAGCGAACCTCAGTGAATGGGCTAATTTCCACAGCAGAAACTCCTCAAGTGGTTGGAGCGGTTTGGGTGGGCAAACAAAAAATCCTTATGATATTACAAGAAATCCCTGCGGATCAAGTGCAGGTTCTGGAACTTCTGTATCCGCCAACTTTACCATGTTATCTATTGGTACAGAAACAAATGGATCAATTACCTGTCCCTCATCTGCAAATGGACTTGTAGGAATAAAACCAACCGTTGGCTTGTTAAGTCGATCAGGGATTATTCCAATTTCAGAAACACAGGATACGCCCGGGCCAATGGCACGAACCGTTACCGATGCAGCTATTATGCTCGGAACCATGGTTGGTGTAGATGAACGTGATACTTATACAATTGACAGTGAAGGAAACTTTCACACAGATTACACTCAATTTTTAAATCCAGGCGCTTTAGATGGAAAACGACTGGGATTGTATAAACCATCTCTTGGCAGCGATCATAAAACAGATACTTTAATGAATGAAACCATTCGCTTTTTGGAAGAAAATGGAGTTACTATCGTAGAAATTGATAGGATTGGAAATGTTTCCGGTCGAGATGGATATAATGTACTTCTTTATGAATTCAAGGATGGCATTAATAAATATTTAACTTCTTTAGGTGATAACGCCACGGTAGCCGATCTGGAAGAAATCATCGAAAAAACATTAGCTGATCCGGTTGAAATGAAATTCGATCATAACATTCTACTCCAGGCTCAGGAAAAAGGCGATCTTAGTTCAGAAGAATACATTGAAGCTAGAGCAAACATGCTGAAAGCAGCACGTGAAGACGGAATCGATAAAGTGATGGATGAACATGATCTGGATGGTTTTATCGGAATTACCGGAGGGCCTGCATGGAAAACCGATCATACTAACGGCGATAACTTCGGAACTTCATCAAGCTCCCCAGCTGCCAGAGCCGGATATGCTGCGATAACTGTTCCTATGGGATTTATTGATGGCTTACCGGTTGGTATCACTTTCTTTGGCGGAGCGTGGATGGAGCCCGAAATGATAGAGATGGCGTATTCATTTGAGCAACTAACTAAGGTTAGGGAAGCTCCTGAGTTTAGAAGCTCTGATTTTTGATTAAAATAAAAAGAGGTCATCTCGCAGCGTATGCCCGGGATCTGTATTTTTTAGAAACTTATTAGTTGTTTAACGAACTAGATTCCTGCCTTCGCAAGAATGACTTTTATCAAAAATAATCAACCTACTTTATCAAGGTCATTGTTTTGGTTTGAACTTGTGAACCTGTCGTCAATCTGTATACATAAACTCCACTAGCAATGTTGGAAGCATCGAAACTAACACGATGAGAACCTGATGCATAGTTTCTGTTTGCCAGCGTTTGAATCAATTTCCCTTGAATATCAAAAACCTGAAGTCTTACTCGATCCGATTTAGGTAAACTGAAAGATATTGTTGTTGTTGGATTAAATGGATTAGGGTAATTTTGATGGAGTTGAAATCTTCCGGGAATACCTTCTGATTCATTTGACACTGTAAATTCACTATTCACAAAAGGAATTTTAGTGAAATCACCACCAAGTGCGGCCATTGTTTCAGCTTGATCTAATTCAAACCAATCAGACAAAAGAGTGGCGTATACCTCTCTGAAATCATACTCATGAGCCATATTCCCAAATTCATCAAGATCTTCCTGGTTTAGTTTAGGATCAGATCCAAAAACTCCACCTTCAACTGCGTCTCCAAAAACCATTAATGGCGCTGCCGTTCCATGATCCGTTCCTGCTGAATTATTCTGATATACTCTTCTTCCGAATTCAGAGAACGTAGCTATCAATACATTTTGAGACTTGCCATCTGAAGCTAGATCATCATAAAAATCGGATACAGCATTGCTCAATTGATTTAATAATAAAGCATGAGCATCAGGTTGGTTTGCGTGTGTATCAAAACCGGGTAAGCTTACCAGATAGATCTTACTTCCTAAATCTCCTTTTATCAATCTGGAAACTATAGCCAATCCGGTACTTAAATTAGTGTTATCAAAATCAGACTGGGTAGAACTTGCATCATAAGACGTCTTAATTGCATCGGCGTATCTGTATGAACTGTTAGCTTGAGTTCGTGCAAATTCAATTTCTGATCCGTAAACAGTATCAGGAATATGTTCAAGAGAATACACAGTTCCTTCTTCTACCAACTGTTGAAGTAAATCCACATCAGAAAGAACCATTCCCATATTTATTTCAGGCCCTTTAAAAAGCAATGAAGATGCCCCACCAATTTGAACAGCTAATGGATTTTCGGAAGGTGCTTCAGAAAAATCAGGGAATTGATTATCCAAAAATCGTCCAACCCAGCCGGTTTCCAGTACTTCTTCTGCATCACTGGCAGAAGTCCATATATCCGTAGAACGAAAATGAGAAAGATTTGAATCAGGATAGCCTACATTTTGAATAACTCCCATCTTACCATCGCTCCAAAGATTTTGTAATGGCGACATCGATGGATGCATTCCTATAGTATCAGTAATTTTAATTGTCTCGGTTTTGGATATGTTAAGCGTTTCACGATAGGTGTTGTAATAAAGATCATTTTCTATGGGTACAAAGGTGTTTAATCCGTCATTACCACCATCTAATTGAATCAAAACTAAGACCCGATCACTTTCAAGTTCTGCTAACTTTTTAAACAATGAGTTACTTTGTAAAGCCTGAACCGGAGCTCCACCAAGCATAAAAGCACTACCGGCTGCAAATAAACCTAGTCGTGATAAAAATTCTTTCCTGTTAATCGACTCACAGTGATGATGATCGTGATGAATTCCGTCTTTTAAAGCACTTCCTTTTATTCTCTTCATGACTCTCTCCTACATTAATTGGTATTCAGGAAGTTTTCGTATGTGAATAATCAGGTTTAAAATTCTACCTGCAGCTCCTTGGAAACCAAGATTCCATTCATAATCCGGAAGTCCACCCAAAAGTACATCCGGTAATTTCGTCAACTCATCCTCTGGAAGGTCAACAGGAAGTAAAAATTCAGCCAGGTCATAACTCAGTTTATAAGGGTCATTCGGATCTTCAAATTTATTAGCAATGGCGATAGGATCAACTTTATATGGATCAGAAGGATTTGAAGAACTATAATAGCCAACATATTCTGCAATAATCCATCTGTAAGGGAGAGTTGTAGTAGATAACCAAGATCTATATCCGGGCCACCCAGCTACATTTGGTGGATTGAAAAGAAACTGCTCCATCACAAAGAAAAGATATGGCTGTATTTCACTGAATTCCTGATTAGGAAGCAAATCGTTTTCAGCATACATCCCAAGAAGATAATCTACCGGACTTTTAAACATCGCTCCCATCAATTCCTCATCAAAGAAGTGCTCAGACTTCAAAAGTGTTTCTACGACTGGCCTGATCTCAAAATTACTATTTTTAAAAATCTCAGCTAATTCAGATACAACAGAACTATTTGGTGTCTCATAAAGAAAGAATCTATACAGCTTGGAACAGACAAATTCTGCTATTTCATCCGCCCTTTCTTCAAAAATGATGTCGATTACATCATCGTATCCAAAATTCCCTGTTCTTCCAAAAAAAGTCTTTTCACCTGTATCGTGAAATCCTGAATAAAATCCGGCGTCAAAATTAAAGAAATTGACATAAAACCCGGTCAACGCCCTTGAGATGTCAGTAATATCGTTTTGACTGTAGTTCCCAATCCCCATGGTAAACAACTCGAGAAGCTCTCTTGCGTAATTTTCATTAGGACTTCCATTTCTATTCTCTACACTATCTAAATAGATGAGCATAGCATGGTCTTTTCCAATTTTATAAACGAGATCTTTAAAATTACCTAAACAATTTTCTCTAAGAATGGTGAAATGACGAGCTGCAAAAGGCGCTAATTCATATTTCATCTGCTCGGTAGCAAAATGATCATGCCAGAACAAAACCATTTTCTCTCTGAACGGATTTTCAAACATCTCCCTGACCCAATTCTGCTGATACTCAAGAACCAGATCAAAATTCTCTTCAAAATACTGTACAAATTCTGCTTGTGATGATCCCTGTGGTGGCGGATATTTATTGTACCATTCAGGCTGACTTGGTAACTGCCCATTTTGAGCTGAATCCAAAGCTTCTTTTACAATTGATCCGGCAGAGCTGTCCATATAAAGTTCAATATCTGAATAAGAAGCTCCAAAACGTAACCTTCTCATCAGATGCTTTGCTCTTTTTGAGTCCCATGGCGCTGTTGCAGAAGGTGTAAATTCATCTAAATTCGAACTTAAACCTTTCGCTTTCACATTTTCTGTTTTAACAGAATTCTTTTTGCGTGATTTGTGAAGAGATTTAACGTCTTCCTGAGTAAGTTTTTTATCAAAGATGTTGTTATTCATGCTTCAGGGTTTACTCTCTTACACATTTAAAATGGCATACCCCCAATTAATGAAATTATTTTTTAAAAAGCTTATTCACGAGATTAAATAATCAATGAATCAGCGCATTTGTTTGCTTATCTTCGCTTCAAATTTAATTCCATTTATTACTTTTAATGTCAGACAATAAACGAATTCTAGTAACAGCTGCTCTTCCTTATGCAAACGGTCCTCTTCATTTGGGTCATTTGGCAGGAGCTTATTTAACACCTGATTTTTATACTCGCTATAAACGATTGAAAGGTGATGACATCGTTTTTATTTGTGGTTCTGATGAACACGGGGTTCCCATCACAATTGCTGCAGAAAAAGAAAGCGTTAACCCTCAGGATATTGTTGATCGTTACCATGAAATGAACAAAAAAGTATTTGAGGAATTCGGAATTTCATTCGATTACTATGGAAGAACAAGTTCCAAAGTTCATCATGAAACAGCTCAGGAATTTTTCACAAATCTGAATAACAAAGGTTACTTCAAAAAGAAAACTGAAAAGCAGTTATATGATGCAAAAGCTGATATGTTTTTACCTGACAGATACGTTAAGGGAACTTGTCCAAATTGCAGCTACACAGAAGCTTATGGAGATCAATGTGAGAACTGTGGAACTTCCCTCTCGCCTACTGAATTAATAGATCCTGTATCGGCTCTTTCAGGAGAAAAGCCTGAATTGAAAGAAACTGAGCATTGGTATATGCCACTTGGTGACACTCAGGAAAAACTTGAAAAATGGTTGGATACCAGAAAAAACTGGAAACCCAATGTAATGGGTCAGGTTAAGAGTTGGCTCAATGACGGACTTGCCGACAGAGCTGCCACTAGAGATTTAAGCTGGGGGGTTCCTGTACCTTTGGAAAACGCAAAAGGGAAAGTATTGTACGTTTGGTTTGATGCTCCTATTGGCTATATCTCTGCAACGAAAGAATGGGCAGAACAAACAGGAACTCCTGAAGCCTGGAAAGATTATTGGAAGGATGATCACACGGAGCTATATCACTTTATTGGGAAAGACAATATCGTGTTCCATTGCATCATGTTTCCAACTATTCTGATGGAACATGGTGGATATGTTATGCCCGAAAACGTTCCGGCTAACGAATTTTTAAACCTAGAAGGAAAAAAACTTTCTACTTCCAGGGGATGGGCCGTTTGGCTTCATGAATATCTGGAAGATTTTTCACCGGATCTGCTTCGTTATGCATTGGGAACTACCCTTCCTGAAAGTAAGGACTCTGATTTCTCTTGGAAAGACTTCCAAGCCAGAGTTAATAATGAACTGGCAGCTGTTTTGGGCAATTTTGTATTCAGAGCTCTCTCCTTCACACAGAAATTTGCTAACGGAGAAGTTCCTGAACTTGTTGATCCACAGCAAATCGATCTCGATGCGCTGAAATCCATCGAAACCCAGAAAGAAAAAGTAACCCAAGCTTTTGAAACATTTAAGTTTAAGGAAGCCATTTCTGAAATGATGAATCTGGCCAGAGTAGGAAATAAATACTTTACTGAAACTGAGCCCTGGAAAACCAGAAGTAGCGATCCTCAAGCTTGTGCTAATTCTTTACATGTAAGTTTACAGATTTGTGCCGCTCTCTCTGTATTAATGGAACCTGTACTTCCTGATTCTATGAAGAAGCTACGAAATCAACTTTCTTATTCCGGAAAGATATCGTGGGGCAGTATTTCTGATTCTATGTTGGAAGTTGGAAACTCGATTGATCCCGGTGAAGTGCTTTTTACTAAAGTTGAAGATGAAGAAATTGAAGCTCAGATAGCCAGATTAGAAGAAAGAGCTGCCGCAAATGACCCAACCTCAAAATTTACACCATTGAAAGAAAATATTGGCTTTGAAGATTTCATGAAACTGGACATACGAGCCGGCGAGATCTTAGAAGCAGAGAAAATTGAAAAATCAGATAAACTTTTAAAACTCAAAGTCGATATCGGCATCGAGATACGAACTATAGTTTCAGGTATCGCCAAACACGTTGATATGGATAAGATCATTGGCCAGAAAGTTAGTGTGGTTGCAAACTTGGCTCCCAAAAAGCTTATGGGTGTTGAAAGTGCCGGAATGATACTGATGGCAGAAGACACTGAAGGCAATCTTAAGTTTGTAGACACTGAAGCTGAATCCGGAAGCACAATAACTTGAGCTTGAATCCCCAAACCGTAGGACCAGAAGATTTCGACATCTATAAGATGGGATATACCATTCTTGAACTAGGTGTGGTTTTCAGAGTCTTCTCCCCTTTATCTGATTCTGTTGATATAATAATTTTCGATAACTATTCAGATGAAGCAGGTTCTGTCTATCCCTGCACTAAAGATGAAAGTGGAATCTGGAACGCTTTAGTTTCCGAATATCTGACTGATAAATGGTACTGTTACCATATATCAAAAAATGGTGAGTCCGAAAAGGCAGCTGATCCCTGGAGTACATTTGTAACTACTAGAAATCATCATCTCCAGTTTCCAAAAACAAAGATGATTCGATCAAAAGAATTTGATTGGCAGAATGACGACTTTATTAAGGTTGAAGATCCAAGAGACCTTATCATTTATGAGACACACATTAAAGACATGGTTGCTCATTCTTCAGCTAGAACCTATGTGCAAGGCATTTATAATGATTTTAAAGAAGCTGAAGTAGGAGGAATTGCTCACCTTAAAAGATTAGGTGTAAATGCAGTTGAGTTCTTACCTCTCCAGAAGTTTGCTTACTTCGAACCTCCATTTAACGAGCAAACTAAGAAAGGGATAAAGAATACATGGAATTCCTACTCAAGAAATTACTGGGGTTATATGACCTCATTTTTTCACGCACCGGAAACTATTTACGCTTCAGATGCTAGTTTAAGTGAAGATGAAGTAGTTGGCCAATCAGATAAGGCTATTTCCGAATTAAAGTCTTTGGTTAAAGAGTTACATAAAAATGATATTGCTGTCATAATGGATGTGGTTTATAATCACGCTTCTCATTATGATCAAAATCCACTCAAAATTCTGGCTAGAGAGCATTATTTCAAACTCGATGAAAAAGGAAACTTCATCAACAACAGCTGGACCGGAAATGATATTGACACCTCCTCTGAGCATTCAAGAAAGCTGATCATTGAATCAGTACTGCACTGGATCAGAGAATATCACATTGATGGGTTTAGATTTGATCTGGCAGGAATAATAGATTGGGAAACCATTGACATGATCAAACAAGAGGCTCAAAAGATCAATCCAAATGTAATTTTAATTGCAGAGCCCTGGGGCGGCGAATATAAACCTTCAGGCTTTTCGGATCATGGATGGATCTCCTGGAACGACAAGATCAGAAACGGAATCAAAGGATCACATCCAATTTCAGATAAAGGTTTTATTTTTGGTGGTTGGAATCATGAAACATCTCGTTTCGCTTTAGAAAATTTTATTCGAGGAACGTTGAAAACAGCTGAGAAAGGTTTATTTAATACTTCAGCTCATTCAATCAATTACATTGAAAGTCATGATGGGTATACACTTGGTGATTTCATCCGGATATCCTTAGATCATTCTAAAAATGAACAGAAGTTTGAAAATAAAAGAGCACTTACTTATCTGTCTCAGCAAGAATCAGCAATTGCTAAGCTTTCTGCATTAACTCTATTCGTAAGCCAGGGAGTTACTATGATCCATGCAGGACAAGAATGGGCGCGCTCGAAACTGATATTCGATTCAAGTAATTTGGATAAAAGAGCCGGAATGCTTGATCATGATAGTTACAATAAAGACAATGAGACAAACTGGTTAAATTTCAATGAAATAGAAATCAATAAGGGATTATTTGAATATTATATTGGGCTTATAGAATTGCGAATGAGCTCCCCTGCTCTCAGAAAAGCTTTACCCTCAGATATTAACTTTAAAGTCTATAGAGATCCTCTTCACCTTACTTTTTCAATACAAACCAATGAAGATTTAGACCCTTATGAATATTTCATTTCGTTGAATGGAAATCCCAAAAAAGAACATTCAATTGATCTGCTTCCGGGCAAATGGGAGCTCATGGCAGATAAAAATTCAATCAAACTAAATAAAGCTAAAATAACTATTGAAAATTCTTATACTCTAGCACCTTCTTCCGGTATTATATTAAGAAGGTTGCGTATAATGTGATCAAGAAATATTTTAGTGCTTTAATCAACTCTTAAAGGAGGACATCTTTTGGCAGGTACATCAACAAGCGAACGTGGTGCATGGAATTCAAAACTTGGGTTTATTTTAGCGGCAGCCGGTTCTGCTGTAGGTTTAGGTAACATTTGGAAGTTCCCTTTTGAAGTGGAAGCTGGAGGTGGAGCTGCATTTGTCCTCGTATATCTTATTTTCTGCTTTATTTTATGCTTTCCAGTACTGATTACTGAAATTGCAATTGGTAGAAAAACCCAAAAAAATGCAGTTGGGGCATTTGATAGTTTAGGATTTTCATCTTGGAATTTTATTGGAAAACTAGGCATTCTTTCGGGAATAATAATATTGTCCTTTTATAATGTGGTAGCAGGTTGGGCTTTTGGATTCTTCGTTGAAATGGTAACGGGTAATTTTCAGATTGGATCTCAATTTAGTGAGTTTACAGTCGATATAATCAAAATAGGTGGTTATGCAATACTATTTTTAACTACAACCGCGATAATAGTTTCCAGAGGTATTAGTGCCGGAATTGAGAAAGCTGCCAAAATTCTAATGCCTACTTTAATAATAATGATTGTAGGACTTCTGATATACGCGTTTACTCTACCTTATTCCGGTGTAGGTTTAAAATATTATTTAATTCCTGAGTTCTCTGAGCTTAATCTTCAAACAATAGGCGGAGCACTACGTCAGGCTTTCTTTTCTCTTTCTTTAGGTATGGGAGCCTTAATAACCTATGGTAGCTATCTTTCTAAAAAAGAAAATATTGTATCGTCAGCAGCTCTTATCACTCTATTCGACGTTGGAATAGCATTTATTGCAGGACTTATGCTGTTCCCTATTGTTGCGTATAGTACAGGTGGTGATATGACAGATGTACAAGGAGGAGCTGGTTTGATTTTTACAGTACTTCCCGGAGTTTTTGAATCTTTAGGTGGCACATTAGGTGCTATTGTAGGTGGGGGTTTCTTTTTATTACTTTCCTTTGCCGCTTTAACATCAACTGTTTCCTTATTGGAGGTACCTGTCTCTTATATAGTAGATGAGCATAAAAAATCGAGAAAAGCAGCTGTTATAATTTCAGCCGCTGTAATCTTTATTTTAGGTATTCCATCATTAGTAGGTAATGGTTACAGTGCATTCTTTACTCAGTTTATTACATATGTTGGTGCAGATGCTCCTACTGATGTTATGACATTTTTGGGTCACCTTGCAGATACTTTTCTTTTACTTGGAGGGCTACTGATTGTTAGTTTTACTGCTTTTGTTTGGAAAAAAGAAAGTCTTTATGAAGAATTATCCTATGGTTATGTAGGTTTTCAAACTTCCAAAGTAAAAACATTCCTAAATTTTGCTATTACAATATTATGTCCTGCTTTACTTGCAATTCTATTTGTGCTGGTTGTACTTAGTAATTTTTTCGGAATCTCAATTATAAACTGATTGCTTACAAATTCATATTTTGGTTGTTATCCAAAAAGGCTTGTAGTATTTTTGGGCAACTAATTAACGGAGACATTTTTAATGGCAAAAATTTCTACTTCCGACTTCAGAAATGGTTTAGTTCTGAACATGGATGGCGAATTGTACTCAATTACTGAATTTCAACATGTAAAACCCGGAAAAGGGCCTGCTTTTGTAAGGACAAAGTTGAGAGGAATAGTAAATGGAAAGAATATTGATAAAACATGGCGCTCAGGAGAAAACTCAGAAGCCGTTAGAATTGAAAACAGAGATTATCAATTTCTGTACCAAGACGGCGCTCTTTATTACTTCATGAACAATGATACGTATGAGCAAATTCCAATAAATGAGAATCAGGTAGAAAGAAAAGACTTTTTAATTGAAGGTCAGGTCTGCAATGTATTATTTAATGCAGATGACGAACAAGTTTTATATGCAGAACCACCTGATCATTTGGTATTAACAGTAAGCCAAACAGACCCGGGAGTAAAGGGCGATACAGCTCAAGGTGGTAGCAAACCCGCTACTTTAGAATCAGGAGCTGTTGTTAACGTGCCTCTTTTTATAAACGAAGGCGAAGAAATTAAAGTAGATACAAGAACAGGAACTTATCTGGAACGAGCTAAATAACTTACTATGGACTTAAAACTGATAAAAAATATTCTAAATCTAATTTCTGATAGCGATGTAGGCGAAGTAGCTATCGAAGAAGGTGATTTTAAAATAAAAGTAAAAAAAACAGGTACTGTTGAACAGGTTACTTATACACAGCCTATGCAAGCTGCACCTGCTCAACCAGCTGCTCCTGCTCAAGCACCAGCTGCAGTTGACAACACTGCTTCTGAATCTTCAGGCGGTTCATCAGCAAAAGGAGAAACTGTAAAGTCACCTATCGTTGGTACTTTTTACAAAGCTTCTTCACCTGATTCAGATCCTTTTGTGTCAGTAGGCTCGAAGGTTTCTAAAGGAGACACACTTTGTATTGTTGAAGCAATGAAGATCATGAATGAAATTGAAGCTGAATTCAGTGGAACAGTTCAGGACATACTGATCGAAGACGGCCAGGCTGTTGAGTTCGATCAACCTCTGTTTGTAATCAGCAAAGACTAAATAGTCAGCATGTTTAAAAAGATATTAATAGCCAATCGTGGTGAAATTGCACTTCGAATTATTCGAACGTGTAGGGAAATGGGAATTAAAACTGTAGCTGTTTATTCAACAGCGGATGCCGACAGCCTTCATGTAAAATTTGCAGATGAAGCAGTTTGCATTGGCCCTCCTGCCAGCAAAGAAAGCTATCTCAAAATCCAAAGTATTTTAGCAGCTGCTGAGATTACTAATGCGGAAGCAATTCATCCAGGTTACGGTTTCTTAGCTGAAAATGCGGAATTTTCTCGTATCTGCTCAGAGCATAATATAAAGTTTATTGGCCCCTCTCCTAGCGCTATTAACTCCATGGGAGATAAAGCGGTAGCAAAAGCGACAATGATCAAAAACAAAGTACCTGTTGTACCCGGTAGTGACGGTGTAGTGGATACTTATGAAGAAGCAAAAAAGGTCTGTGCAGAAATCGGATTCCCTGTAATCATCAAAGCCTCTGCAGGTGGTGGTGGCCGTGGAATGCGTGTTGTTGAAGAAGAAGGAAAGCTAAAGCAAAACTTTGAAATGTGTCGTCAGGAAGCTTCCACAGCGTTCAACAATCCTGAAGTATATATAGAGCGATTCGTTCAAAACCCTCATCATGTTGAGATTCAGATCATGGCTGATTCTCATGGAAATGTAATTCACTTGGGTGAAAGAGATTGTTCTTTACAAAGACGTCATCAGAAAGTTTTGGAGGAATCCCCTTCTCCGCTTATGACTCCTGATTTACGAAGAAGAATGGGTGAAGCTTCGATCAATGCAGCCAAAGCTGTTGATTATGAAGGTGCAGGAACTGTAGAATATCTTGTAGATGATAACGAGAATTTCTACTTCATGGAAATGAACACTCGTATTCAGGTAGAGCATCCGGTTACTGAAGAAGTTACAGGATATGATCTTATTGAAGAACAAATTCGTATTGCATATGGCGTTAAAATCGAGGAAAGAGAAATTGAAATGAAAGGTCATGCAATTGAGTGCCGAATCAATGCTGAAGACCCTGAGTTCAATTTCCGTCCGTCTGCTGGTGAAATCACTGTGTTTCATCCTCCTGGTGGACATGGCGTACGTTTAGATACACATGCGTATTCCGGATATAGAATTCCTCCTCACTATGATTCTATGATTGCAAAATTGATTGTTTCTGCTCCAACCAGAGAAGATGCCATCAAGAAAATGAAAAGAGCTTTGCAAGAATTTATTATTGAAGGCATTAAAACAACCATTCCATATCATATACAGCTAATGGATGACCCTAATTTCATAGCAGGGAAATTCACTACAAAATACTTAGAAAATAATTTCAAATTTGACCCGGAGGCAGTTAGATGAGCGTACCAAGCGATTTAAAATACACCAGAGAACATGAATGGATTAAAGATAATGGCGATGGTACGGCGACAATTGGTATTACTGAATTTGCTCAGGGCGAATTAGGTGATATTGTTTTTGTTGAACTCGAAGAAGAAGGATTTGAGTTTTCAGCTGACGATACTTTCGGTACAGTTGAAGCTGTAAAAACTGTGTCTGAACTTTATGCACCTGTTGACGGTGAAGTAGCAGAAATCAACGAAGCTCTGGAAGATAATCCTGAGATCGTAAATGAAGATCCTTATGGTGAAGGTTGGATGGTTAAAATTAAAGTTTCCGATCCATCTCAACTAGAATCACTCCTTTCTGCTGATGAATACAAAGAAATCATTGCTTAATATTACTAAATTTAATGAACCGACATAACGAATGGATTTTAATCCTTGATTACGGATCTCAGTTCACTCAACTCATTGCCAGAAGATTGCGTGAATTTAATATCTACTGTGAAATCCATCCCTATAATGTCGAGCTGAGTACGGTTTCGAAACCAACACCAAAAGGGATTATTCTAGCAGGCAGCCCAAAGAGTGTTAACGATGATGATGCTCCTACCCTTCAAAAAAATATTTTGGGATGGGATGTTCCTATTCTGGGAGTTTGTTATGGACTACAACTTCTTGCACATACTCAGATTCCGGGAAGTGTTGAAAAAGCTGAGAAACGAGAATTTGGACGTGCGCATCTCATCATTGATAAAAATGATGGCTTATTAAAGGATGTAGAAAATAATTCTGTTGTATGGATGAGCCATGGAGATCATATTCACGAACTTCCTCCCTCTTATGAAATTATAGGTCATACAAATAACGCAAAGGTTGCAGTTGTTCAACATACTGAAAAAGAAATTTACGGAGTCCAATTTCACCCTGAAGTTGCTCATACTGATTGCGGCAAGCAGATACTACACAACTTTGCATTCGACATTTGTGGTCTAACAGGAGATTGGACTGCTAATTCTTTTGTTGAGGAACAAATAGAAGCTATAAGAAAGAAGGTTGGCAAAGATAAGGTTCTGTGTGCACTATCAGGAGGAGTAGACTCCACAGTAGTTGCAACCTTGATTCATAAAGCAATAGGAGATCAACTAGAGTGTGTATTTGTTGATAACGGTTTACTTCGTAAAGATGAATTCAATGAAGTACTTGATCTATATATAAAGGACCTTGAGTTACCAGTTCGCGGAGTAGATGCTAGTGAACTTTTCCTTGAGCGACTTACCGGTGTTTCAGATCCTGAGACTAAGAGAAAGATCATTGGAGTTACTTTTATTGATGTTTTTGAAAAGGAGATTGGAGGTCAATCCGAATTTAAATATCTGGCTCAGGGAACATTGTACCCTGATGTTATTGAAAGTGTGTCTTTTAAAGGGCCATCAGCAACGATAAAATCACATCATAATGTTGGTGGTTTACCAGACAAAATGAAGCTGGACTTAATAGAGCCTGTTCGAGAACTATTTAAAGATGAAGTTCGTGAAGTTGGAAAAGCTCTTGGTATCCCTGAACATTTTATAGGTCGCCATCCTTTTCCGGGTCCGGGATTAGGAATAAGAGTAATTGGAGATCTTAGTAAAGAACGATTAGATTTATTAAGAGAAGCTGATAAGATCTTTATCGATGAGCTTAAAACTCAGAATCTATATAATGATGTTTGGCAAGCTCTTGCTGTTTTACTACCTGTTCAAAGTGTTGGAGTAATGGGTGATGAAAGAACTTACGAATTCACTGTAGCACTAAGAGCTGTTACTAGTTTGGATGGTATGACCGCTGATTGGGCTCATTTACCTTATGAATTTCTTAGCCATGTTTCTAACCGTATAATTAACGAAGTTAAGGGAATAAACAGAGTGGTTTATGATATCAGTTCAAAACCTCCTGCTACAATTGAATGGGAATAAGTGAGAACAAATCCTTTTATTTTGAGTGTAAGCATATATCAATTAGCAACTCTATGAAATCATTCTATTCACTTTTTATTCTTTTACTAGTTCTGATCTGCTCCGGAACTGTATTTTCTCAATCTATAGAGACTGGAAAAAACCTTTATCAAAATGGTGATTATGAACGCGCTATTAGAGTTTTTTCTCAAATAGATGAACCTGAATCGAATTTATTTACCGGTAAAAGCTATTTTGCTTTAGGAGACTATAAAAAGGCCAATGCATTCCTAAACAAAGTTATTGAAGCTGAGTTGAATTCAAATATAGCATTAGAAGCAACATACACAAAAGCTTTGGTACTTTTTCAATTGGACGATTTTGCTGCCTCACTAGAACTTTTGCATGAATTAAAATCTACCGGCAGAAATAACCCATATTACACTCGAGCGATTTCATTTTACGATCAACTGTTAAGTTACTTGAGTATTGATCAGATCAAAACTGTGTTCAATCAAACTTCTAATAATAACATCTTGGTTGATGTTATTTCAGGAGCATTGGGAAGGGTTGATTATTCAAAAGCTCAAACCATGCTCACTGCTCTTAAAGCAAGCTTAATTGATAGTAATAGTGTAGACCTTTTTCAAATTGAAGCCGCTTTAAGAGATTCCCTTATTTATGCTTCAAGACACCCTTTTAGAAAATACTCCTTTCCACCAACTGGAATCTCATATCAAATAGGCGTAGCACTACCCTCTTTTGAATTGGGTTCAGACAATTACGAAATACCGCAACATCTATACTTTGGAATTCAACTAGCTATAGAAGAATTCAACGCAAATCAACCGGGTAAAAAAGCTTTCATTAACTATTCAAGAACTAATTTAAATTCTGATAAACCTGAAGACATCTTAAATAACTTGATCTGGAATAAAGATGTTGATGCTATAATCGGTCCATTATTTTCAAATGTAGCAAAATCTTTTTCTAACCTTGCCGAGATCTACGAAGTACCTGTAATAACTCCTTTGGCTAATTCAGATTCATTGAACATTGCCAATAACTATATGTTTCAGACGAATCCTACATTTGCTATTCAAGGAAAGAAAATGGCACAATATGCGGTTAACTCTTTGGGTGCAGATACTGTAGCTGTTCTAGCAGAGATGAATTCATTGGGAGAAGCTACTGCATTAGCATTCAGACATGAAGCGGAACGTTTGGGAGCCTTTGTTCAACATTTCTTTCTGGAAGATCTAGAATCTAATGGTTACGACATTTCAGAATTCACTGCATATCTATCCAAAACAGATACTCTTATTCCTTCTCCTGGTTTAAAAGCAATCTATGCTCCTTTTACGGGAGCTGCAGCACCAACTTTAATCAGGAATTTGCTAACTGATTTAGAAGCATCTCAAAGTGATTATGTGCTCCTTGGTTCTGAAGAATGGGAAGATACTGATCTTGAAAACACCCGATTAAACGAAACATCTATTCATTATACCAAAAGTTATGAAGTAAGGTATGGCGACTCTGATGTAGAGGAATTTGCTTCTAATTTTAGGTTGCGCTTTCAAACTGATCCGAATAGATTCGCATTTATAGGTTACGATGTTGCCAATCTGGTTCTTTCAACCTTGAACAGAGTGGGAAATCCTGCTTATTTAAAGCAAGGTTTACAAGAACTTAAGAACTACCGTGGTCTAAGTAGCGCGTATGGATTTGACAATGAACACGTGAATCAAAAAGTACTCATAAAATCTATTTTCAAAGAGAATTAAAAATAACCTTTAATCTTCAGACTCCTGAAGTTCTCTTTGACGTTTAATTCTGTATTGTTGTCTCAACCAAGCTCTCCATTTTTCTGCATCTTCTAAATGTTGCTCATAAGTTCTGTTAAAAATATGACCTCCTTCGGGATTAGCAACCATGTAAAGGAATTGATGATCATCAGGGTAAAGTGTTGCTCTTATTGTTTGAAGGCTTGGGTTTGTAACAGGTCCGGGTGGAAGCCCTAAATAGATATACGTATTAAACGGATGCTCAACTTTATAGTCAGCCAATAACAATCTACGCCTCTCTCCTACTGCAAAACTTATGGTTGGATCTGCCTGAAGATGCATTCTCCTTTTTAATCTGTTCCAATATAAACCGGCTACAATTGGTTTCTCGTCTTCAATATTTGCTTCCCATTCTACAATAGAAGCCATCGCTATAATATCATCTATTGAATAATCCAGTGAATCGACTCTGTTTTTGTAAGGGCCAATTACTCTTGATTCGAATTCAGAAAGTACCCTCTCTATAGTTTGTTCGCTACTTAAGGTCCAATAAACATCATAAGTATTAGGAAGCATTCTACCGAACAATTGTTCCTTAGAAAGTTTTTTTGAGGAAAGAAATAATGAATCATTAAACACACTCATCACCTCTGAGCTGTCAAAACTCATTTCCCTGCTTAAATTTCTAGCAAACCTTTCCACCGTAATTCCCGGAAGAATTGTTATTGATACAGGATCTTGACTCCCAAAAGCAAGCTTTGTTAAAAACTCGTTGTAAGAATATTCTCCGTCAAATTTATAGTAGCCTTTTTTGAAATTTCTCCATCCAAGAAGCGGACTTACCCATCTAAGTTCTTCTTCATCGTACTCTATTTGTGAAGACTCTAAAATCGATATTAGAGAATCCAAATTAACATCATCCTGCAGTATGATGTGAGTATTCTTAGTCCCAATAACTGCTTGAGATTTAGAGATTCTTGAAGTCCGAGAAAGAAAAGTTATTAGGAAAATGAAAAATACAATCGCTATTGCATAAACAATATCTCGAGTCCTAAAACCAAAATAATTTTCAAAATTCATACTCAAAGATAATAAGCCTATAGTTTAAACCCACTCATTTAAAACATTTAATTTTCTAATTTTAAAAAACTGAAACTAAAGAAAACCTAATCCGTAGTCGTCACACGAAGAGCAATCGAGCTTTTGGATGCTGCACAAGCACCAAATGCCCTAAAGATAAACCCGAGTTTTGAACGACTCGGGTTTCTTTTATTTCCTTTCTTTTATCATTTTGTGATACTCTTCTCAATCATTATCTACTTATTAGGTTATTAAAATTTAATTTTAGTTACTGGTATTAGGTCTAAATAATTATTAATTACCTGCATCATGAGACAAATTTTCTTTTTTACTTTAGGTTTTCTTGTTCTATCTAATTGTATGTCAAATATTGAAGATCAAGTACCTGAGATCCCAGATGAACCTATCAGCTATGTAAATCAAATTCAGCCTATTTTTAACGCTACTTGTGGTGGTGGATTTTGTCATACCAATGGAGACAATGCAAATAATGTAAATCTTGACTCCTATCAGAATACTGTCAACAGTATGGGTAGTAGCTATGGGAAATTGATTGTGATACCTGATAGTGCTGACGTAAGCCCGTTGGTTGATAAGCTTGGCAATAACCCTGAGTTTGGTTCCAGAATGCCTTTAAGCGGAAGTATTAGCAGCTCTGATGTAGGGAAAATAATAGCCTGGATTAATCAAGGTGCTCAAAACAATTAGTAAATCAATTATTATGAAAAGAACAGTTTTATCGGCATTTTTCGTGTTGTTTACATCTTCATTCTGCTTAGCACAAAGCTTTAAAACAGAGGAAGGTAAAGCCACTTTTTACTCTAAGGTTCCTCTTCATAGTTTTGAAGGAAATTCTGAAAACTTAACAGGACTTATTAATCTTGATGATGGTACCATAGACTTCTACATAGATCTTGAAACCCTTGATACCGGCAATGGGAAAAGAGATAAGGATATGAAACTAACCCTGGAGACGAAAAAGTATCCTTTTGCTGAATTTTTTGGAAAATTGGTTTCCGATTTTGATCCTGAGTCTTTTTCAATTCAAGATGTAACAGTGAGAGGAACCTTTAAAATACATGGTGAAGAGCAGGAAATAGAAGTTGACGGTACTATGCAAATGAGAGAAGATGGTTTGTTTATAACTGCCGGATGGATCTTAAGTCTACTAGATTATAATATTGAGCCTCCAAAAATTCTATTCATCAAAGTTGATCAAGAACAGGAAATAAAAATTGAAGCTTTACTAAAACCGGTAGATGGATAAAATATGAGAACAATCACTATTATTATTTTAATCTCTTTCTTCAGTATTTCCACTTTAAGTGCTCAAATGGAAAGAAAAAGAGCTGATCCTGATGGACCTGTTGAAGAAACTTTCCTCACCAAAAATATTGCCGGATTGGGCACCGTACAACTGTTGGGAAAAGGTGATCTCAATAGTATGATTCAACATAATTTTGGTGATATTCGCGGGGGAATAGATACTTTTTTTGGTATTGATGAAGGAGCGAATGTCAGAATTGCTTTTGGGTATGGGCTTACTGACAACCTAAATATTGGAATAGGAAGAACCAGCAGGGAAGATAACATCGATTTTTCATTAGATTATCGTGTTCTACACCAAACTAAGTTAGATAAAATACCAGTCTCAGTTGTGTTCAAAGGTAATTTAGGAATCAGAACCCAGAAAGAGTCATTCAGCCTAACCTTTCAAGAGCGATTAAATTATCTGGGTTCGGTGATGATTGCACGAAAGTTTAGTGATAATTTTAGTTTTCAGGTCTCTCCTATGGTTGCCCATTTTAACACAGTTGTTAAAAGAGAGGCTAACTCCGAATTATATAACACTTTACTTGGCCTTGGTTTTGCAGGTCGTATAAAGATCAATGAACGTAAATCAATTTCTTTTGAATATCTGCCTGTAATTGGAGACAGAATTTCAGACACTAAAAACCATGCTGCTTTAGTCTATGAACTAGAAACTGGAGGGCATGTATTCCAAATGTTTCTTATGTCTGGAAGATGGTTTACAGAACAACATCTGCTAGCCAAAACGGAAACTAACTTCTTTGAACCAAATTTCCGTTTCGGATTTAATGTAAACCGTATTTTTGGTTTATTATAAAAGGGATTTCACTTCCTGAGCTACTTTTCTGTTATATTGAAAAGTAAGGTCTTTGTAGTTTACTAAATCTACAATTACTCCAATAAAACATAATCCAGCAGTAAAGAAATAAAGAATTCCCATCCCAATTTGGTTTAAAATAAACCTGTGTACTCCTGCCAGTCCCAAAAAACCAAGTAAGCAAAGTATCAATACTGTTTGAGGATCTTTACGTCTAGATCGGTACACATTCGAGAATCTTTTTTTATTCTCATCATCTAATGAAGAAAGAAGTTTCGAAAGATAAAGAGCTTCATCTCCTTCTGCTTCAGGTATAAAATCATAAACTTCTGCCATCTGTATGTCCTATTTGTGTAGTAGTATTTGTGTATAGATCTTTCCAGATCTGAAATATTCTTAAGCTCAAAACGATTACGGCAACCGGTCCAAAAAGATTCGCTTGAAGTGCATAACTTAATTCCCCTCTGAACAGCCAAGCTATTGAGTGACCTAACCCCTCTCCAGGGCAAAATGAAATACCCAATAATTCAAAAAAGCAGAATGAAGTTCCTTTGGTCATAGGATCCATTGTAGCCATAAGTATTAAACCTATCATAAATGCTACCCACTCAATATGAGGTCTGATTTTTTTCACGAAAGTGTATACGCTTCTAAATTATTTTTGTTTAGGGTGCTTCAAGTTGTTTTTGAAAAAATGTGATATCGTAAAAAATATTCTGTTTGATTGGTAAACACTACTTGTTGAAAACTCGGTACCCACTTTTATTTGCCAGAATTTTTTAAACTTATGCTCTAGATTGAATCGTCCCGTTATAAAATAACCATCACTAGATCCGTGTTTACCCATTAATTCTAGTTCTACCAAAGAATCGTAGTTATAATCATTAGGATTCCTATATCTAACATCGAATCCTAAACCTTTCAAAAAGTAATTATTTTGTGTAAAGAAAGGATCTGCATTCGGAAAGTCTTTTGAAGCATCTTGCCACCCTAATTCACCAATTAGTCTTGCTCTGAACGGAGTACCCCAAGGCTGAACATAACCACGCCCCGTTAAAGAATAAGTAAATACCTCATTTGTATAAAACTGACCAGTTCCAGATAACGTAGTTAAGAAATTATTTTTGAGCCAAGGATCTTCTCTATAGAACTCTCCTTTCAATTTATATATGTCCTTAACAATCGCTTGTCTTGTAAATTCAGGTTCAACAGATAGATTTAACGCTGTAAAAGTAGAATCATAACTTATAGAATAGGATACAAATGCTTCTCCGAGCAATCCATCTTCCCCATATAAAATGGAAGGACCAAATCTGAAAACACGGCTATAATCTTCTTTTCTGTTTTCAAATTCGTATCCAAATCCTGTGAAATTAGATGAAAAATTCACACTACCTTCTCTATCATTAACAAAAATATCCTCAAGCTTAAATAAATGTGATATATCTAATCTGTTTCCAAATTGAACAGATATTCCCCCTCTTGCAGATTGATTATCAAAGTTATCAGAGAAGTATTCACCGAATAATGACCCACGTATTCCTTCGTTCCATCTTAGATCCGTTTCCAATATCTCTTTTTCATTCTCATCAAAAAAGTTCGGATATCTTCTAAATAAATCTTTTTTATCTCGATAGGTTATAAACTTGAATTCTTCTTCAATTAAACGATGTGCTTGAGTGTCTGTATTTTTTCCTTCCCCAAACAAAGGATACATAATTTCATATCCCTTTTCTTTGAATCCAATATAGTACATAGTGGTTCCAGCAAAAACTCGTAGTGAATCATTACCCGGACTATCCCGGAGATAATCTAATGCTAATGTATAGAATGTGTCATATTCACCCTTTTGTGCGATCCATTCCAGTTTTGTTCGGCTTGATATACTATTGGTTCGTGATGCCCAATACAAAGCTTTGTCATAATTAAATATCTGATACCCATAAATATTGGCAAATTGATCAGCAAACTTATTTAATTGATCGTGTGACCAGTCCGGAAATTCTTCTAATAAAGCTATGCTGCTGTCTGCCGGTTCATAATAAAAGGATCTTTGCATTATATATGCATACAAGCTGTCATTATTTGGATCTTGTTTGATCAAATTTCTTAGCCTTTGCTTTATCTCTGGCCAGTTTTCTTGACTCTCTATGGCTGATGTATAAGCTAAAACCGTTTCATTGGTTTCTCCATAAACCTGGATTTCTCTTAATCTCCATCTTCTTACAAAATCTTGAGAGTATAAACCAAGCTGTTCTACGATTCTATCTTTTAGATCTAATACTTTTTTATCACCATATTTTCTCCATAGGTCCTCTAAGTAACTTTCTGCACGGACGTAAGCACTTTCAAAGCCATAGTATGTAACCAACCGATCGATGTCCTCTTTTTTCCAATTCGGATCAGATTTTAGTCTGAACTCAAGAATCTGAATAGCCCGCATTACTTCATCATTCTCGATGCTCAGCTCTATCAACTCTTCTTGTGCTTGTTGGTTTTTAGGATCTCTGATATATCGGTCAATTGCATTGGATAATTGCTCTTCCGCTGAAATTTCCGGCTGAACAAATGTACTGGATGCCGTTAAGTAAAATGGATTTGTCAAATAAGTATTGAATCTTTTACTTGCTAAATCTAAACCGGATAACATTTCACGTTCTGTACGCTTTCTTGATTTCGGTTTTGGGATCGAAATAACTTTCTCTTTACTATAAAAATGAAACAAATAACCATCCCAAAGACTTGAAAATGAATAGCCTTCTGTGATAGATGAAAGGTGTTTCTCAATGATGGCCCTTTCTTGTTTTGGAACGTACATGAACCAATATTTTTCTTCTTTATTGCTGGCTGGTGATTGATATTCCTTTGGAGGAATCACTTCCACCAGATATTCATTTTCTGTCTCAAAATATTCCGAATCCGTATTTAGCCAGTCCTGAGCAATTTTTGCTCCATAATCAGCTGATACAAATCTCAAGAAAGGATACTGCTTTTTTGTATGTCTCAATCGTTTTAAAAATTCATTGTATAAAGAAGTAGTTGTATCCGGTGTTGATCTCCATCCAAGGTTATCAGGGTTTCTACTTTCATAAGAATCTGCATCTCTTTGTACAATTTGGAATACATCATCAGGATGCACAAAATGGTTCCATACACCAGTAAGTAATTGCATGCTATGCTGATTAAATACCGAATTACCATCTATATTAAATCCACTCGATATCCTTGGATAGTTAAAAAGCTTATCAGAATATGGATCAGGTCCAAACCCTCGATCTCCACCAAATTCTTTTTCTCCCAAATACAAAGAACTGAGTACTTTTATCGAAGGCATTGCATTTGTTAGTGCCTGTATACCCGTCGAATCAATAAAATTAGTTGGGGGAACATAAGTTACAGGAAGTGGCCCAAGGTCATCTATTCTCCATCTCTTTTTCACAGAGTTTAAAGCTGACTCCATAAAAGATGAATTTGAATCCCATTCTTCGTTGAGTAATGAAAAATGATTATATCCATGAAAAGCCAGTTCGTGTCTTGAATTAGCAATTTCCTGAGCTAAATGTACACTTGCCTTAACAAGTCTGTTTTTTCTTCTTATTGTTGCCGAGGTCCATTCTAAATAATCAAATGGAGGAACAATATTCGCATTATAGTTAAATGCCGTCATAGCTGAATAGGTGATCAGCAGTGAATCCGCTAAGTTTTTCATATCAGGCCACCAAATATTAGCTACAAATTCGGCTTGTTCGATATTATATTCCGTGGCAATCGGTTCAAATTTAGTATTGTAAAGAGGAGCAGGAAAATCATCCAAAAAAATTGTAGCTACGTTCGCATTTCTATACGGAATATGAGGCATCATTTTAACTACAGATGAAAACATCAAACCTCTGTAATCCTTTTCATATAATACATAACTATTGAAAACAAGTACCGTCCCAAGTCCTATGCTATTCTCAAAAAGAATAGGATATTCTTCATCAGTAACACCCGTGGCCAATATCCTGATCTGATCCGTAAAACTACTTTTCTTTAATCGATTATGAGGAATACTAAAGTTTGAATAGAATTCCATTCCTTTAAATCCCGGAAAGATATTTTCTACTCCTTTTATTCCTCTAACTGTCTGATCAATGGAATAATCTGCACCAGCTCTTATACCCTGTATATAAGCAAAGCGCTCATCTGTTACAGTACCAAAAAAGATCATATTTCCACCTCTGCCCAAATAATCAATGATCTTATTTAGCTCTGTCTCATCTATCTTAGTGATGTTGGTACTCGTATTAATTAAAAGGTTTGTACCACTTGGTATTGGTATGGTCGTAACTTCATCAAGGTTTATTATTTCGTACTTGAACTCTGGATATTTGAAAGCTTCTACTAATTCGTTGGTTACTTCGATAGAAAACTCATCACTTGCACTCTGCAAAATAATTATTGGAGAAATTTTAGATTGTGCTCTTACCGGTTGGTAACAAACCAATAGGATCACAAGCACTAGACTTTGTATTCTAAATCTATTTAAAAAGTTTAGCAGCACGTCCTTCCTCTTTTGGGTAAATATTCATCAAAATATCCCCTATATATGATTCGTCTTTTTGATTTATTATCTCATAGACCACAGCATCTTCCGTTTCTCTATATACGAGTACCTCTCTGTTTGGAAGAGAATTAAATCGTTCAATCCAACTTTCTAATGATTCCATCAATTCACCGGGCTGAAATAATATTCCTTGCTGTGCAGATTCATATGGTGGCTTTTGCACAAAAACAAAAATACTAGCCGGAGGAATATTTACAGTATCAGGTCTAAGTTCTTTAGGTATTTCCAAATACTTTTGATAAAGCGAATCGATATTACCATAACTATTTAAGAAAAAATCATAGTTCATAAAATAATGTCTATTCATAGATAAAGTATTATCAATCGGCGGACTAACCGTAGCATATGAATAAGGTAGTCTTTCGTTTATAATTCGATAATAAGCTTCAAAAAAACCATTCGGTAATGTCTGAGGGAGTGTTTTACCAACATTAACTCCACCAGAGATAAATAAACCACTTGCAATCAACACAACCAGCAAAACTGGCTGACTATAAGCAAAAAAGCGATGCTTTATCCCTATTGATACTTCTATTATTGTGTAAAATGCATAAAAAGCTAAACCGAATAAAACACATATAAGAATTGCATAAAAAGCATTCACTTGATCAAGATCAAGATAGTACATATCTAATGAATTGAACTTTGAATACAGAAATGCAACAGTAGCAAACATTGTAAAAAATACCAGTTCGTCAGCGAAATACTCTTTTTTCTGAACAAAATGGATGATCACAAAAATTAAAAACAAAGCTCCGGTTATGTAAAGATAGATTGTACTCAGAGACTCTATATCTGTAATCAAATGAGGGAAGTAACTAAAAATAAGAGTATTTAAGAGCTGGATCTCAAAAAATGAGTTAATATCACCCTCTACAATTAGCAGGTAAATTATATAAGGACTCAAAGCCAGTATAAACACTACAAATAAATAAAATACTACCTTAATGAGGTTAATCGCGAATCTCTTTCTTGGAATTGCCAACAAGCCATATATTAAAAAAGGAAGCAATACTACACCCAGGACAAAAAGATCAGTTAGAGCCGTAGCTACTATTCCCATTGTTACATAAAACCAAGGAGCTTTATCTACAGATCTTAGATTTCTAACAAATATAAAAGCGGTTGGTAAAGCAAAGCACAATCCTAAAAGAACTGTGTTAATGCCTGTTTCGGCTTCCAGCGTAATAGGAAGTAATAATGTAGGTATTAAAGCAAAAATTCCGGCACCAAACAACGCTGCAATAAGTACTTTTCCTTTTGTGATCTCACGAATCAGCCAATAAATAATAATAGTTAAAAGAAAGCTTGTTAAACTACCCAGTAAACTTAAAGTTAGTTCAGGACCTACTTGGGTCAGTGAACTGAACATAGTTACTAATGAGTGCATGCCCTTAGGAATTGGTAGTTCACCAAAATATTGCTGAAGCCTGATATTCTTGATCTCTTGAAGTTCATAATACCAAGACCTACTATGAGGAGCCGCATTATTTAAAACGGGAATAACGCGTACAATACAAGCAGTTATACCAAGTAATACCGCTGATATATTGAACCTGTTATCATAAAATGAAAATTCCTTTTTCTTTACAAACCTTTCTTTCAGTCCTTGATAAGTAAAGACTTTTATAGATTCAATAACTCTGACTTGATTCGCAACAATCTTGTTTTCGATTACCTTGAATATAGATGTTAAAGAAGTACCATTTCTCCACTCATGAAACATCGCAATTAAAATCGGAATCATAACCAAAACCACAAACAAACTAATCAGATCATACATATGCATAATGGTTAGAACAAAGATGGTTACCATTATGGTACCTCCTATTCCTATCCAACTGTATAGCATTTTATCTATACCGTTCAGCTTTTTTGTGTGTGGAAGAAATTTTGGTCCTATCCAGGAAAACAGAATCACGAAAAACAGAACCAATCGGGCTATTGAAAGAAACACTATTAACCAATAAGGCATCCTATGCTCCTTTCTTAAGTTTTGGAGATTTTTTGCTCCAATTTGGCAATCCGTTGAAACCAATGTTGCTTATAAAAAAAGGATAACCTGTTTTCGTAAGCCTTTCCTTTACTATTAAAGACTTCTCAAAGCTTTCAGCAAAATCTATTATCAAAAACGGGATTCCATAGTTACCATACATTGAACCGATAAAATTCAATCTTTCTTCAAATTCTTTCTCCGATTTTAGCAAATATTCATTCTCTTTAAAATCATAGCCTGAAGCCACACCTTCTATCGCAACAGCGTTTACATATTCGGAAGTTTGGTCCAACAAAAAGAACCCAGCATTCTGAATAAGAACCTTATCAGGATTATTTTTTCTTATCCCTTGTATCAGCTCAACCATATCTTCCTCCATATCTCTTCTTATAGTATATGGTGCTACTGCATCAATGGTATCCAGAAAAAGACCATCGTACCCTAAAGAAAGTAATTGGGGTACTATTTGGTTCAAAAATTTCTCTTTTACCTCTCTGTTCGAAATATCAATGTAATAAGAGCCATGATTTTCGTTCTTCCCTTTTAAACCGATTTCTTTTAAATCGTTAAAATATTGCCTCGATTCATTTACTTCTCCCAGAGAAAGATAAGCCAGTACTTTTATACCTCTGGTTTGTAAATCAATTATATCTTGATTGCTATAAAAATAAGGTTCAACAATTAAAACGCTATAGTCTGAAACAGTACGTGGATTAATGGCTGAATATACGACTCCAAAAGAATCGTAAACTGAGTCTTCAGATATCTTTTGTGTAGATGATATGCAGTTTATTGAAAGCAAATAAAAAGAAATCAGTGTTAAATATTTGAGCATTAATTAAGCCTAATCAACTCCTAATTGAGCACAGCCCGACCAACCTAACATGGTCAATTGTTGGATAACTGTGGGTATTAAAACCATATCAAATTGAATATCAGCACGTTCGATCAGATTCGATTTCAGTTTTTCCAGCATTTCATCTTCTTTTGATGGATCTATATTCGGATTAGATTCAAAGAAATCGACCACATATTCATACACAGCTATAATTTTTCCTGTCCAAGGAATATCCTCCCCTTTCAATTCATTAGGAGTCCCTTTTCCATTAACCCATTCATGATGAGTTTTAATGCCTTCAATCACATCTTTATGAATAGGTAAATTACTGATCATAGTTGCTCCTGCAATTGGATGTGCGAGTTCTGAACCAATACTTGCAAGTGAACTTATGCCTGCTGCCCCCACATAACCGATATCATGAAGTTTAGCAGTAGTTTTTAGAATATTCATTTCGTTATTGTCTAAACCAAAAAGCATTCCAAACATTTCCACAAAAGCCACCATTCTAGGTGAATGATATTTTGTTTTCTCTCTTTTAACTTCAATTGCTCGAAGCATTTTATAGAACGCTTCAAGTAGTTCATCCGAGAACGCTTTATTCACATCTCTGAATTCGAATAGCTTTGCCACTATTTCCGAAATATCTTCAAGTACAGGGTTAGACTCTTGAGATTTATTTGGTTCTGCTCTGTTTATCCAAATATATCCTTTAATTTCATCCGTGATATAAGGTAAAAATAAAGGTTCAACACCAAGCTGATTTATTAATTCCTTACCTGATCCAGAAACAGTAAAACTATTCCCTGAAAATGTATATGCTGCTTCTCCAGATAAACCTAACAAAGCTTTCAGGTGTGACTCATCCAGATTATTTGAAGCTATTAAATCAGGTGACTCTCCCTTCAGTTCTATAACAGCACCTGATTTTCCTTGAAAGGAATTGATGATATAGAGTAACAATAACTCAGAAATTCCCTTTGTATTTAAAGCTCCTATACCAAGATCTCTAACAAGACCGTGAACTTGCTTCTGGTATTTTTGCTGAGATTCTTTTTCTTGCTCATCTAACTTTATTAACCATTCAGAAAGTAACCTGCTTACAATTGAAAATTTAGGAACCATATTTACAGGACTCTTAATATTAGGTCCGATAACGTAAATACCCCAGAAAGTACCGTTCTTCTTGTATAAGGGTATATGTTCACAATTTCCTATCGTATGAGCAGAAACTCCGTGTTCTTTAAAATCTTCATCCCATTGCCTTTTTTTCTCAAGATTTTGCATCTGGTTCTCAAAATCCTGTATAAACTGGGTTCTTTGTACATCTTCTTTTTCCGATTTACCGCCCTTATTTTTTTCAGGTAAGAGATTCTCGGATATTAATTGCCGTTTTATAAGTATCAAATGATCTTTGTCGAATTTGTATACAAAATGTACGGGTGCTTGATAAAGCAGGTCAATCCAAGTGATTATATTTTGGAAGGTTGGATTTTCCTTTCTTGACATGTGTTCTGCAGAAAGTGCCCAAAATTGAAGTTCTTCTTCAATTCCAAACGAATCTACTGCAAAAGCTTTTCCAAGCCTGCTCCCTATAATGGTTATATAATCTTTTACGTCTTTGCTCATGGGATGTCCTTAGTATGCAGAGTAATAAAAATAGTCCAAATGTTTAAAAAATCTTTTACCGATTAAACCGGTAACTGCTGCAAATGTTATCGATCCAGCTACCAGACCAATTACAGCGTATTCAAATCCTATTACTCTACTACAGATATAACCTGTTAATGCATTAACAGCTAATGCAGTTAGCATAGAATAAAGTACAAATTCTGGCCTATTCATAGTAAAAAAGAATAGCGAATTCAATAATCCAAAAACCAAAAACAAATAACCTACGCTCCCAATCCAAAAAACTTTAAATGTTAACGGATTTGCGAAGAAATCTCGGATTTCGGGATAGTCGTCTTCAAACACTCTTAAAGCAACTACTCCATAGTAAGTGAGTACTATAGATAGTATTCCTACGAAGAATAAAAGTACCAGCTGTAGCGAATAGAAATTACTGAAATAGAGATTGAATTTTTTAAGCTTGTCTATGTTCGTTTTTTTCTGAGCCGGGATTATCCGGTGTGAAAATAAATGAATGATAAATTCCAATAACGCAATAGTGAAAATAAAGCTCAATAACGCCCAATCCATTCCTAACTCATAAGGAGTGTTGAACCAAATTATATATGGAGGCGGCGGCGGACCTGCAGACCACGCAAGAATTCTATCCATAAACAAAAAGGTAAAGTATGCGAAACCATACAAAAAGTAGCGATAGGTGTTGTAATAGCTCACCTCAAGATTAGGAAGAGATTGCTTAAATAACTGTTGTCTATTCGATCTTATCTTATATTGATAAAAGATAACGATGTAGATAATTTGGATTCCGGTAGTAACTCCGATTCCCAGCCATTGTGAAAGGTAGATTCCCCAATCCAATACCTCCATACCAAAAGCAACAGATAGTGTTCCTGTTAATATACTTACAAGAATTACCATTTTTTGAGATGATGCATATAATACCGCTGCGGATAACATCATACTTGATATGAGTATAAAATAGGTCAACCCTATTGTTATCATTCTTTGGGGATAGAACGGCAGAACAACATTAATTACAAAAATAAGAGCTGCTATTCCTAAAACCAGTGGTATTGCAAAATAAATAACCGCTTTTATAGATTTCCAACTTAAGAAATAGTTGGATTCTCCCATGTACTTAGAAACTAGTCTACCCAAAACCTGAATAAAACCACCTGTAATAATGAAAGCTCCTATAGTTCCCATCGCAATCATAGTAGCTTGAGCAACATTGAACCTAAACCAAGCCCAAAGTGCGTATTCAAAAATAATGATAGCAACGATCTGAGAGATCATAGGCATAGTGAAAAGTACACCCATGCCAAAGTGTTTAAAAAATAGTTTGAAACTTTCACTAACATCTCCAAGTTCCAGCTTTACTTCTTTTTCACCTTCTTTTTCAGCCTTATCCCTAACATGTTTTTTTAGCTTTTTAAATACATCTTCAGCTAAATCAAAAACTGATTCAAAGCCAAAATCTGTTTTGGCATCTATATCTCTTATTCCTAAAGATTCTATAGTTGCAGCAACAGCCCAAACACTTAATGGATTACCAATAAGGTCATACACTTGTTGCGTCAATTCTTCAAAAGTTGACAATTCAGCCTTCTGAGTTATGATATCTCTTTCCTCAGTTTGCATGTACTAATCTCTTTGTCTGTAAAAACTTAAGCAGATTTAAAACCGATTCAGTTTTTACCTTCTCTTTTAGAGGCTTTCTTGGTTTTATTGCCAAACGTTTATATGATTCCAGATAATTCTTTACAGATCTGTCTGTGGTAAAATTCAGAAGTACTTTTTCGCGGGATTTGTTACCAAGCTCAATTCTAAGGTCTGTATCCTCAAGTAATTCTATAACTCCTTCAGCAATTTCTTCTGGTGATCTTGGTTTGCAAAGAATTCCACATCCTTCTAATGCGTCTTTAATTCCTCCCACATCAGTAGCCACAACCGGTCGACCACAGCTCATTGACTCAATAACTGTATATGGAAATCCTTCTGATATCGAAGTTAAGACCGATATATCTCCCTCATTAAATATCATACTTGGATTGTTATGAAACCCGCCAAAAGTAAAGTTATCCTCTAAATCCAATTCTTTAATAAGTTCTCTGCACCTCTCTACATATTCTTTATCAACATCTAAGCTACCATAAACCATGAACTGAACATTGGGTATTTTCTTTCGGACTACTTCACAGGTACGAATCATTGTCTCAATATCTTTTAGAGGAAATACCTGAGCTACAGCTATTACTGTTGGTGTGCCTTCAGTTTTGGTAGGCTTCGGGGTTGGTTTAAAAAGATCCGTATCTACACCGTTATAAATGGGCAGAATGTTATCCTCTTTAGCTTCAAATCGTTCCTCCCACTTCTGGTTGGCAGTAGTAACCGGTGAAATTTGATCAGCAGTATGGTAAACGGCCCTGGTAATTAAGGTTGATAAATCAACAAGCAATTTTTTTGAAAAAAATGTCATGTCAGATCGCCCAACATTTATCAAGCGCTCCCGCATATATACGCCATGATCTGTTACCATACTTGGTATTCCATATTCATACTTTGCCGCAATGGAAGCTAATGCCGGAAATCCTGCTAAAGTGGAATGAGAAATATTAATTTCTTTGGGAATTGGCGAAGCAATAGGCATCATAAAGTGATATAACCATCTCATTCCGAAAGTAATATCTAATACCTTTGGAGTTTCACCTAACTCAGGATCATAGTTTTCTATATATTTTTCGAATAACGATTCTTTAAATACAAGCCATAGCATTGGCTCCTTCATGGTGATTTTATAATCGTAGTATTGAAAAAATTTCCAGAAACCGTAGATAACATCACTAATTCGGTCTACATCCTGAAAAGGATCATTCAAACAGGAAATAAAATCCTTAAATAAAGGTATAAACTGTTGTTTTACTATTTCTTTGGTAGTTCTTGCTTTTTTCTCGATTTGTGCAGAAAAAGGAATGCTTTTATCAAAATAATGAACAGGTTCTTCTACTCCCCATAACGGAATATGGATAATATCAGTTACATTCTTGGGGAGTTTATATCTGGGTTCTACAAATGGATTACCAGTTATTGCCATTAGGTGAAAATCCACTTCCTCCTGTAATTCTGTACATAAAATATGCGCCCAGGTACTTACTCCACCCCCACTGTATGGATATGAACCTTCTGTTTCAAAAAGCACAACTGGTTTTACTTCATCCATTACAAAGAATCTTCAATTAAAAGTTCCTTGAAAAGCTTGTCATATTCATAAAAAATTGATTTCCAGGTATGTTTTGAAGAAACAAGATTAAACTTAGATTCCGTCAATTCTTCAAATTTTTCAGAATCATTCCATAACAAAGCAACCTGCTCCACTAGCGTTCGAGTGCTAGTATTTTTAGGTACAACAAAACCAAACTCTGAAGTAAGATCACCGACTTCCCATCCAAATGGTAGTGCTTTGTGCGAAAGAGCCTCAAACATAACCAAAGGTTGTGATTCATTATGGCTTGTAATGCAAATCATATCGAATTCATGAAGATAGTTATGAGCTGGTTCGTTCCAGATCATAGTTACTTCAGGATACTCTTTGGAAAGCTTTTCGACTTCTTCTTCAAGTTCCAGTTCGTTTGCACCACTCAACATCATTAAAAATGAAGGTTCCAGGTCTACATCTTTAAAATATTCTACTACTTCAAAAAAGAGTTTGGGATTTTTCATTTCAGCACATCTTCCAATCCATCCAATTACAGGATTATTGGCTCTTTTCTTTTCAGGTGAGAGAAGTTCTTCCGGTATTCCATTTGGTATATACTTTGGAACTTCTGCTCCAAATTTTATCTGTTCTGGAATATTCACTCTTGAAACGGAAACAACTTCTTCTGCTGAAGTGTACACCTCAGTAGCAATTTCTTTAAAGATATCGACTATTTCTGATTTAGCTTCAAAATTATCAGGAATTTGATACCCACATTCTAAAGCAACAGCTCCTTTTTCAACTTCTTTCCAGTATAAGGCGTGTTCCGTTAATACCAACGGAGTTTTAAAGATCTTGGATAATTTTATACCAAGCCAACCTGCAAATCCTGTATTTGTAACATGAACTGTATCAAATCCAAAGCCGGGAACTGATTCTACAATTGATTGAAACCATGTTTCTTTAACGGTATCCCAGTTCGACTTTAAAATTGGTGGAGGAACTCTGGTAAACGACTTTACATTTTGAGTTAGAGGATAAAGTGCATTTTCGGGATCTAATTGTTGAAATTCATCTGTAGCAACCTGAAGAATATGGAAGTCATACAGCTTCATAGCTTTCAAATATTGATAAGTCCATTCGCTTACTCCCCCTCTATACCAAGGATAAGTCCCTTCAATAATAAGTAAAACTGATGTATTACCTAGGTTCATTTATCTTTCTGGTAAAGCCTCCAAAGAATTGCACCGGTTTGTGTTACCAATCTTGAAATTAATTCGAATTCCTTACTTGAAAATAATTTTGATCTCTTAACAATGAGCAAGCCAAACAATTTTGATTCTGTTGGCACATTCAGATTATTCATGAGCATGGCCTTTTCATTTGCTGAGAATAATGGAACTCCAATTTCGGCCGGTATCTCATTTTTCGTTGAAAAATCAAGAAAACAACCCAATTCTTCATTATAGATATGGTTGCTTAAATAAGCTTCCTTTTTGGAACTGAGGTGTTCAAATGAATTGGATTGTTTAAAAGAGTTTAGTTCTTCTTCAGAAGGTTTTTCATTTGCTTTTATAATCAGTGGTGATGGAATTTCATTATCGATTATAAAGAAAGACAAAAGATCGGATTTCAAAATATCTGATAAATATGAGCAAAAAGTTTCAACCGTATCACTAAAGGAACCTTTAATAGCTGATTCCATTAGCTTCATAACTAATACATTTTTACTCTTTTCAAGATCCTCATCTAATCCTTTGATATTCACATCTGTTAGAATTTTCATTCTAACGAGTTCCAAAACACCTTCCCTATCTGTATTGAAGCGTTCTTTTTTAATAAAATCTACAGCTCCCAAGTCAAGTGCTTTTTGCTCTTTCTCAACAGTAGGCAGGTTGGTCATGATAAGTACAGGAATCTTACTCTTTTCCTCATCATCTCTTATTGATTCCAGCAACTCCAAGCCCGAAAGTCCCGGCATGTGAATATCTGATAAAATTAAATTTACCGGAGTTTCTGAAAGTATATTAATTGCTTCTTGAGAATCCCTAGCGTTAACAAGCTGAAACTCTTTTCCAAGCAAACTCTTTGCCATGATGTGAATTGGCTCATCATCATCTATTACTAAAATTGTGTGAGACATATCTATTTTTAGTTTCCCAATTGTAGTTCAATAAAAAAGGTCGTTCCTTTATTCTCTTCCGATTCCACCCAGATTATCCCTTCATGTGCGTCAACATAAGATTGAACTTCTTCCAGACCAAGTCCTATACCTAAAATACCTTTAGGATTTTTAGCCTGATCTTTATGTGATGATATTAAAAAATTTGGTAGCATAGAATTAGGAATTCCTATACCATTATCTTTTACTTTAACTATGAGAGAGCCCTGTTTTGAACGAGTAAGTTGAACACTTACCTGCCCTTCAGAAATAGTAAATTTTACTGCGTTTGAGATCAATGTATTCAAAGTATAATACATTTTATCTCTATCAATATTCAGCATCAGTTCATCCCAATCAGACATAAAATTCATTTTTATCTTCTTCAGGGCTGCTTTGGCTCTGTTGTTTTGAACAACTTCATTCGCAAAGGCAACTATGTCAGTCTCTTCAAGATTTAAAGTACCAAAATCAGAACCTACAATTTCTTTATCGAGTAAGTCTTTAACCAACTCCAATAATTTCTCACTTCCGGATTTGATCAATTCAAGCATTTCCGTTCTTTCATCTTCTTCTAATGAGTCATCTTCCAATAAAATTGTTATCAGACCCATAATGCCAGAAAGTGGATTCTTAAAATCATGGCTTAACATCCTCATCAACTTATGTTTCTTCTGGTTAGCTTCACTGAGCTCTATTTCTCTTTCCTTCAGAATCTTAAGTTGTTCTTCTGTTTCTTCTTTTAATACTTTCAGCATTAAATGATTACGCACCCTGCTTATCAGTTCGTCTTTATCAAATGGCTTATTAACGAAATCAAGCCCCCCTGCTTCAAATGCTTTAACTTTATCAACACTTTCATTTGAACTGCTTAGAAATATTATTGGAATATCTTTATGCTCAGACATTCTTAGGGCATTTCCAACTTCCAACCCTGACATTTTTGGCATCATTATATCTAATAGGATAAGATCTGGTACAACTTCTTCGATCTTTTTTAATGCTTCATCACCGTCATAGCTCTTTTCAACTCTGAAACCTTCACTCTGAAGAACATGTGAAAGTAAAAGTACATTTTGTTTTGAATCGTCCACAACCAGAATCAAAAAATCTAAAGGATTTACTTCATTTTGAGCCATGAATTCTAATTTTTTTCTTCAAATTTTGTATTATTTTAAAAAACGTAAAATAAATTGAAACTATACTAATTTTCGTTCGTCTATTAATCAGTTGAATGATTAATGTACATAGATTAAAGTCTTAAAATGCAATTTTTAAAGTACACATTAATATTAGTTTGCATTCTCGTTTTTAGCAATGGTTTAATTGCAGGTAATAATGATCCTATAAATGATAAACCTGCTGTATTTGAGATTGAAGATAAATACAAAGAAGTTAAACTGTGCCTTACCAAAACTTCAGTGTATATGAAAATTAATAGTACTGTTAAAGACTATATGAATCAGGAAATTGTACACAGGCATAGCATTGAAGCAAGTCAGTTTATAGATTCTGAAGGTCATTTCCTTCTTGGCGATGTAGTTCTTTTAAGCTCGCGAAAACTTGAATACTCGTTTGATGATATCGAAAGTATTTCATTCGAAAATGGCGAATTGATATTCACTTATAATGATACTCAATCCTTTGTTTTTTCTGATATTTTAGGAACAGATGGAAACCCCGCCCTCCAAAACTTCTATTTAGAAGATCTCGAGAAGTTCTTCATAGCCTATAAAAAGCTCACCTCCTGACCTTTTCTGTTTTTTGTAACGCATTATACTCCTGAGACTCTTTTAAGAAAAAGGACAATCAAGGAGAAAAAATGGTTAAGTATATTTTACTTTGTATAGTAATCGGACTATCAATAATCGCGTGGTCAGAGATTCCGATAAACAGAGGCCCTGGAATAATAGCAGACAAATCACCCAAAACAACCAAACTTGCCTCCCCTCAGGAAATTAATTTTGATGGAAACACTTTTTCAGGGTTTAAAAAAATAGAAGCAACCGTCAGAGTATTAGAAAAAGACAGATATTTCTTTGACACCATGTCCGAGTTTTCTTCTTACGATATTCTTGTAGGATGGGGACAAGTTTCCGATCAAAAAAATCTAGACTATATAAATTTTGATCTCAAAGATAGATCTTTCTCTTACAACAAGATCAGATTACCACTAAAAAGCGACTTAATAAGTAGTCAAACTTTACTTTGGCATGTTGTTCCTTCAACCGATGAAATTAGAAAGATCCTTTTCGGGTTAAGAAAGGGACACTTAATCAATGTAACAGGATATATTGTTGATGTTGCTACCAGGGATGGATTACAATGGAAATCAGCAAGCTCTATCTCTCAGGAAAGTAAGTCTTCTAATAAACATGATATACTCTGGATAACATCTCTTACAAAAAAATAGAAAATACTGTTACTTTTTTGAATTAAGGGCTACCTTAGCTGTTAAAAAATAGTTAATGAACTGGTTTAAAGATTCAATTTTAGACTTGGTATTTATGGGAGTGATAATATCCACTCTGTTTTTTCCAAGTAATACATCATTTATAATACTTTGGGTTTATACCGGGCTTCTGCTACTAAGTAAAGTATTGGCTTTATTTATGCCAAGTTTGCAAAAAAGAGCATCTAAAACCAGCACTCCTAACTGGGTATACCATATTATCTATGCTGTTTCATTAGTAACTCTTTTGTTCATTCAAAAATGGTATTTAGCAGGCTCTTGGGCAATTATTTGGCTTTTATCAATCGTTCTCCTTTCAAAACAAAATAATAGATCTTGAAGCATTTCTGCACTTCTGTTGTATTCACATTCTTTATAATCTTTTTAACAACAGGACTTTCAACAGCTCAGCAAAAATTGAAAGATCAACCACTTCAATTGCGGTTATGGTCGGGATACTCCTTCAACTCGGTTTATTTTCTAGGGAAAACATCCAATGCCTCCTCAGCAATTCTCGGAATCGGATATCGTAGAGCAATCCGTAGCTATGGTGAAAATACTTTAGTTTATTACACTGCTGATTTAATTCCTTATATCTACTTTGATTACCCAAAAAGAGATGAAAATGATAAACCAACTCAAATTTCTGGTGTAGGTTTCTCTCCTATTGGTTTCTTATTAGAAAAAAAATTGAATAACTATTTTACTTATCAGCTGTCTATTTCGGGTTCTTTTATTTTTATGAAAGATGAGTTTCCTACTGACAAAGGAAGAAAGCTAAATTATACTTTTGATCCATCTTTCACTCTTCAAACTCATATTACTAAGTCAATAAAACTTGCTTCAGGATATAAGTTCCATCATATTTCAAATGCCCAGACCGGCAGCGAAAATCCAGGTCTGGATTCAAACTTTTTATATATAAGTCTCATAATTAAATAGGTTTCAATGAAAGCAACTATATCAACAAACAAAGGAGATATCAATCTTGAGTTATTTCCTGAAAAAACACCAAAAACAGTAGCAAATTTTGTAAATCTCTCTCAAAGAGGGTATTACAACAACCTTCAATTCCACAGAGTAATAGACAACTTTATGATTCAAGGCGGCTGCCCAAATGGCGATGGCAGAGGTGGTCCCGGCTATACTTTTGAGGACGAATTTGATCCTGAATTAAGGCATGACACTCCCGGTGTATTATCGATGGCGAATGCAGGTCCCGGAACAAATGGAAGCCAATTCTTTATTACTCATACAGAAACGAACTGGCTTGACGGTAAACACTCTGTTTTTGGCAAAGTAGTTTCAGATGCTGATCAGGATGTTGTGGATTCAATTTCTCAAGGAGATAAAATAGAAAGCATCACTATTGAAGGAGATACTGAAGCTTTACTTTCTAAAGTATCAGAACTTTCAATGTGGAATGAAGTGCTGGATGAAAGGTTTCCAAGCTAGACCAGATTAAGATCTTATCGAAATTTTTTCTTCAGAAAAGTAACCTTTTACTTTCAGTTTCGTAATTGGGTTCGAACTTAAAACCGGACCCAGTTATGAAACGTAATTTAGCCTTTTCAATTTTTGCTGTTCTTTTTCTAACCTCATTAATACCCTCTGTATTTTCTCAAAGTTATGGAGATCGATATGGTGATTTAGATTACAGAAAATGGAGACTTACACTGATCAATCCGATTGGTACAAATGGCGTTGCTTCACCTCGATATACAGCAAAATACTCTATCAACTTGATTGGTGGCTACCATGGCGGATTAAATGGCCTGGAAATAGGCACTCTTTACAACTACAACAAAGAGTATAGTTCAGGCTTTCAAATAGCCGGTTTAGTTAATGCCACAGGAGGCTACGCAGAAGGCGTAGGTATTGCAGGTCTGATAAATTATGCAGCTGAAGATCTATCCGGTATTCAAGTTGCCGGTTTTGGAAACTTTAGTAGAAACGATATTGAAGGACTACAAGCTGCAGGAGTACTCAACTATGCACAAGGAGATCTTTCTGGTTTACAAGGTGCAGTAGGTGGAAATATAGCGCGGGGTAATGTTGAAGGAGCTCAAATATCCGGTCTGTTTAATCTTTCTGAGCAAAATATGAGTGGATTACAGATTACAGGTGGTGGTAATGTTGGATTAGAAAACATGGAAGGACTTATGATATCGGGTCTTTTTAATGCTGCAAGAGGTGATGCCAGCGGATTATTCATTACCGGAGGTGCCAACATTGCTACCGATGATATGGAGGGCTTGATGATCTCCTCCCTTTTCAACGTTTCTTCGGAATACTCAAGCGGATTAATGATTACCGGTGGTTTAAACTATTCAAGATATCAGGAAGGCTTGATGATTTCTGCCGGAGCGAACATAACCCAGGAAATGGAAGGAATGCAATTCGGAGGTATTCTTAATTATGCCACAACTGCTACCGGTGTACAAGTGGGAGTCATAAATATTGCTAAAGAGTTTGAAGGGGCTTCTATTGGTTTTTTAAGCCTCTATGGAAACGGTAGAAAGAATTTTGATGTGCGTTATTCCGATGCAGGTTTTACTGACATCGGAATTACAACCGGAACTCATAGGGTGTATAACATGGCTATTCTTGGCTATAACACCTCTCTTGATAGAAATGTATATCGGTTTGGTATTGGTGTTGGTTTAGAAAAGAACATCAACGATTCCTTTAGAAAAATTGAGAGCGATCAACTTTTCGTGAATCAAGAATTCACAGTCTTGCATCATTTTGAAGAAAATTGGAGTAAACAAACTAATCTCATTTTCGCTTATAAATACATGATCGGTAATCGTTTTAATTCCGGCCTGTCTATTTATGGAGGACCAAGTTACAATATTCAGGTTAGCAGAGTTAACACTGCTAATGATTATACTTGGTATAGTTTATGGAGTCCTGAGTGGAATGGACGACAATACAGAATGTGGGTTGGTTTTACTTTCGGCATTCGTTTCTTCAAACAAAAAAACCTACCGTTAATTGATGATTATATTTTTGAATTTGAAAGAGACTGGTAGCTGTAGAATGTTATAAATCTGTGAAACAATTCAGTACGTATTATTGTTATGTTAGGTGAAACTAAAAAAATACAATAATTATGAAAACGCTTGTAATATTCGTTTCAATAGCTCTGATAGGTTTTTTTCTGATGGCAACACATTCTGATAAAGGAATTGAAGAGCATAAGCATAGAGAAAATGTTATGACTACTCAATCACAGCCTGATCCGGATAAAAAATATCCTTATCAAAAAACCGAAGCTGAATGGAAAGAAATTTTGACCGCAAAAGAATTTAAGATTCTCCGCGGAAAAGGAACAGAAGCGCCTTGGTTCAATGAATACAACGATAATAAAGAAGAAGGAATCTATGTTTGCGCGGGTTGTGGACAGAAGCTGTATAGTTCAGAACACAAATATAATAGCCGTTCAGGTTGGCCAAGCTTTTGGAAGCCAATAGCTGATTCTTTGGTAGCAGAAGAAGTTGATAAAAGCTATTTCATGACCAGAACAGAAATTGTTTGTTCTAATTGTGGCGGGCATTTAGGGCACGTTTTTGATGACGGACCGGAACCAACAGGGCTACGGTACTGCATGAATTCAGCAGCTATGGACTTCATTCCTAAAGATGAAATAGCAAGTAAAGAACAATAGTTCTGAAACACATTTTTATTTATAATCTAGGCGAGCTTTTATATGCTCGCTTTTTTTATGTAATCAAATTTCAAAAACATGGCAGAGCCCGCAAAGACATTACTCAAGGCAAGTTTCAATCCAAAGATCAAATCTTATCTTCTTTGGTATGGTGTTCTGATGTGTGTTGTTATGATTTTCACAATTCCCTTCATCCCAATTTGGTTGATCTTTGCATCTTATTTTGTAAATAAATACTTCGACAGGCTGCACTGTGAACTCACCACACGTTCATTGAAATTTAACAAGGGCTATATTTTCAGAACTGAAAAAACCATTCCTTTAGATAAAATTCAGGATCTTACTTTTAAAGAAGGGCCTCTTTTAAAAGCATTTGGGTTAAGTATTCTACAAATTGAAACAGCCGGAAGTTCTGCCTCCGCTTCAGCTGATCTGTCTTTAATTGGAATTGTTAATGCTTCTGAGTTCAGAGATCAAGTATTAAATCAAAGAGATGTAGTTACTGAAAACACATCCTCCTCTCCTTCTTCAATTGTTCAGGATTCTGAAAATGTAATCGAAATTTTAAAAGATATAAGAGATTCCTTAAATCGAATTGAGCAGTCAAGAAATAACTAATAATCAGTTTTGATTATAAAGTCGTATGATCTGGGAATAGCTCAAATCTTCGAGCATGTCCCGATCTTCTAATTCTCTAAGAAACTCTTCGGTAACTCCATTCGAATACATTCCTATTATACCGGAATAGCTAATCTCATCCAGATAATCTATATCTTCAAGAGTTCTTAAATAAGATTCTGAAACTCCGGTCGAATACATACCAATAATCCCTGAATAATTTACTTCATCAAGATAATCCACATCATCCAGCGTTCTTAAATAATCCATTGAAACACCGCTGGAAGACATACCAATAATCCCCGAATAACTTACTTCGTCCAAGTAATCAAGCTCTTCCATAACTTCTATAAATTCTATATCTACCCCGCTACTATGTAATGCTAATGCCTGATTAGGAGTGAGATCACTTAAATAATCCAGGTCATCTAATGCTTGTAAATATTCTACAGGAACTCTGTTCTGATATAAAATTGAAGTGTTATCTAAGGTAGGAGTTCCGTCAAAATTCAGATCTTTAATGGTATCAAAGTATTCAAGTTGAGTATAGTTGATTACTGTAGATTGCGATGTAGTTACTTGATCTGAGGACTGGAAAAGGTTACTAATAGAACTACCAATTCCGTAAGCAGCTTTCATCGGACTCCAATCAAAACGCCATAAAATCGCAACTAGAATAAAGATTCCAATAACCCAAGTGTTTCTTCTGGATAAGATATCTTCAGGATCTGAAGGTTTTCGCTTTTCTTTGGGAGCTTCATCGCTATAAAAATCAGAGAAATCTTTTTCTTCTTCACTTGAATCAAGATCGTTGGTAAGTCTGTTTTTATTTCTTTGTCTGCTCATGTCTCTTAATCAAAAGCTGTTTCAGGAAAGTAATGAATCAATTTATAAGTTTTTATTCTTTTCTTCTATCCACTTACTCATATATTTATAGCTTTGAAGTGTATTTTGAAGTAACATTGATCCAATGAAGTTTTTCTTTCTATGTTCTGAAAGGTTTGATGAAATAAAGCTGATCTTGTTTTTTAGATTCTGATGATGCCTATCTCTGGAAAACAAACTGTTGAATAGACTAAATCCCGTTTTTTGGGCTGTACTCCATTTCTTGGGATTGCTATATAGATCAATGGCCTTTTTAACAAACTGCTCAGGAGTTTCTGCAACTTCTCCTCCCCATACCTGATCTTTAGTCATCCCTTCCGTACCGATTGCAGTAGTTACTGACGGAGTTCCACATTTCATGGCATCTACAAGTTTACCTTTCAATCCGGCTCCAAATCTTATTGGCGCAAGTAATACTTTTGCACTTCGAATTACTTCTTCTGCACTTTCAGCACGCCCTTTTATGCAGAAACCTTCTTTCTCGTTATGAAGTTGCTCTACTTTAGGTGAAGAATAAGCTCCGTAAATATGCAGTTCGGCTTCCGGAATTTGTTTTTTTATTGACTTCCAGATATCTGATTGTAAATACTTTACAGCGTCCCAGTTAGGTTCATGTAAAAAATTCCCTATGGAAATAAAATGCTGTCTCTCATCAAACGATGGAAACTTGTTTTGTTGATTAGAGTTGATCTCTTCAAACATAAAAGGGATATAGTGCAATAAATCTGTATCAATTTTGAAGAAACTAGTAAGTAACTCGTACTCAAAATCAGAAATAATAAGAGAAAGATCGCACCGATAAATTGAGGCGATTTCTCTTCGGGCTTTGTCAGAATAAAGATCCCTTTCAGTAAATGTTCTGCCCTGTTTTAAAGCTTTATGTCTTCCATAGCGTAAAGAATGAAGGTCTTCAGTGTCTAAAACTCTGATCGCGTCTGGACATTGCTCTACTATCCTCCAACCAAATTGTTCCTCAGTCATGAATCTATCAAATAGTACAACTTGAGGGTTTAACTTTTTAATGAATTCATCAAAACCCGAATCGTTTATTTTGATCAATTCAGTTTCAATATCTAACGATTTTAAATCTTCAGAATATTCAAAATTCGATGCAGAACTGGCAAATGTGACAGATGCTCCCTCTTGTTTAAAAAGGGCAATTAATTGCATCATTCTTGACCCGGCAGCAGAAGAATCCGGTTCCGGCCATACAGTTCCTATAATTAGTACTCTTTGATTTGCGAACATTTACACTTCTGATAAAAAACTTATAAAATAATTCTGCTTATTAAAGTACAAACAAATTCAATCAGCCTGTATGAAAAATATATTACTGTTGATCTTCCTTTCTTTTTTTGTTGTATCAGTTTCAGCTCAATATGAATATGAACCAAGTATGCAAAACCCTTTTGGAAAACTAAATCCTGCAGCATATCTACAAACTACTGATTTCGAACCTTTAATTGGAGTTAGTGAATGCATATCTGAAAGCAGAGCAGCAGATGGTAGCTGGAATTCTGAAGTTAATATGCTATGGAAATGGAAATACATAATGAATGGAATGGCTGTTCAGGATGAAACATTAAAAGAAGATGGATTACATTCAGGTAGCATCCGTCAGTTTAATGCAGATAGTAGCAAATGGTATGTTCATTATTATGCTTCAGCTTCAGCCTCTCCCGCTCTTCCTGTTTGGGAGGGCTCTAAGGTTGAAGAAAATAAGATCGTGCTTTACAGACGTCAGGCAGCCCCAAACGGAACTGATGGTTACTACCGACTCACTTTCTATGAAATTACGGATGAAAATTTTAATTGGGTAGGTGAATGGGTTGATCTTGGTGAAACATTCTCATACCCCACATGGAAGATCTCATGTATCAAACAAAAGTGATGAATTTCTGGGAAGAACAGCTAAAGATTAACATCGAACTGTGTGCAAAATGCTCCCGTTTTGAACGAAAAGGAAAGCCATTCTGCACCAACCAAGCTCCAGCGTCTCGTTGGTGCGGTAAAAACCGACCTGTGGACGGAGGAATTAAAAGATTACAGTTGATCTGTTAATTATTTAATTAATTAAACTCTTCTCTCTCTGTCATTCTGAGGATACCTCCGAAGAATCTTACCGAGGCTGTTTTTGCTAATTCCTTCACTAGCTAACCTCATATAGACATTTCTCACTCACAACAAAAATCATAGCCTCTTCGACTATAGGTTCCTTCGGCAGTAGCCTCAGGATGACTTTTTTTGTAAGGAATAGAGATCGAAGTTGTCTTACATGATAGCATGAATCATTATTACGTATATATAACAACAAATCCATCCAGAACCACCCTTTATACTGGAATCACCAATGATCTTGAACGAAGACTAATTGAACATTACCAGAACCGTGGAAATAAAAATACATTCGCAGGAAAATACTACTGTTATGAGCTGCTGTACTTCGAAAACTTTCCATCTTCTTATGAAGCTATACAGGCTGAAAAATACATAAAGGGCAAAAGCAGAAAGAAAAAGGAACAGATCATTAGAGATAAGAACCCTTCTTTTGCGTTTCTGAATCGTAAAATATTAGGATACTGGCCTCCGAAGTATGGGGTTTAGTATCTGCTTCAGTCATTCTGAGGATACCCTGCAAAAATCTTACCGTTTGATAGTTATCTTCTCTGTCATTCTGAGGATACCTCCGAAGAATCTTACCGAGGCTGTTTTTGCTAATTCCTTCACTAGCATACCCCAACCTAGCGCCAGCGTCTCGCTGGTGCGGTAAAGCCCGACTGGCGGACGGAGGATGTCGTGGGGTTTACCAATTCCTAAACCTCACGACATCCCTCGGATCATCCAAAGAACTGTTTGGATGATCGTCTCCCTTCGAAGGGAGATTCTTTATCAGCGAAATCAAAAACTAATCAGCACAATCAGCGATCACATATTACCCCAACCTGGCGCCAGCGTCTCGCTGGTGCGGTAAAGCATAATAAACAAGCGTATTGCTTAAACTAATTCAAAGCTTTATGCTAAATCCAGATTCCGGGCATACGCCGTGGAATGACACAGTCTTATTCGAGGAGATTGCCGCGTCGGGTATTTTCAAACCCTCACTATTTTCAAAGCCTCCTCGCAAATGGGGCATCCTAAGTATGAATTTTGGATGTCGTTAGGTATACCAATTCCTAAATTTCACAAAGATCCTGAAACGAGTTCAGGATGACGTCCGCTACATATTCCTTCTGTACTGCCCACCAACTTCATATAAGGCATGAGAAATCTGTCCCAGCGAAGCTACTTTTACTGTTTCCATCAGCTCTTCGAATAAGTTGCCGTTGTTTCGGGCCACTTCCTTCAATTGTTCAATAGCTTCAGCATTTCTGTCTTCATTGCGTTTCCAGAAGGCTTCTAAGTTATCGATCTGTTGCTTCTTCTCTTCTTCTGTAGAACGGATAAGCTCGATTGGCTTTTGCTCTTCTTCTCCGGCTCCTTCTTTCAGGAAGGTATTTACACCGATGATCGGTAGTTCTCCGGTATGCTTCTTGGTTTCGTAATACAAGCTCTCGTCCTGAATCTTTCCGCGTTGGTACATGCTTTCCATTGCGCCCAGAACTCCGCCACGTTCAGTGATTCGATCGAACTCGGTAAGGATGGCTTCCTCAACAAGATCGGTCAATTCAGAAATGAAATAAGAACCCTGATTGATATTCTCATTTTTCGCCGTTCCCATCTCTTTGTTGATGATCATTTGGATAGCTAATGCTCGACGTACAGACTCTTCAGTAGGAGTTGTAATTGCTTCATCGTATGCATTGGTGTGCAATGAATTACAATTATCATAAATTGCTAATAATGCCTGCAATGTTGTACGGATATCGTTGAATTGAATTTCCTGTGCATGCAACGAACGACCACTGGTCTGAATATGATATTTCAACTTCTGAGAACGATCGTTTGCTTCGTACTTCTTTCTCATCGCTACCGCCCAAATACGACGCGCTACACGCCCGATCACTGCATATTCAGGATCTAATCCATTACTGAAGAAGAACGACAGATTATGAGCGAAATCATCGATGTTCAACCCACGGGCTAAGTAATACTCCACATAAGTAAATCCGTTTGCCAGTGTAAGTGCAGCCTGAGTGACCGGATTAGCTCCCGCTTCCGCGATATGATATCCCGAGATTGAAACAGAGTAATAATTACGAACTTTATGCTCTGTAAAGTATTCCTGTATATCTCCCATCATTTTAAGAGCAAATTCGGTAGAGAATATACAGGTGTTCTGCGCTTGATCTTCTTTCAGAATATCAGCCTGAACAGTTCCTCGAACTGATGAAAGTGTCTTTTCCTTGATCTGATCATAGGTTTCAGCGTCAATAACTTCGTCACCGGTCATTCCAAGTAAACCCAAACCGAACTCATCATTTCCTGCAGGGATTTCATTTGAGTACTTCGGAACCGGTAATCCAAGCTTCTCATACTTCGCTTTAACATCCTTGATCGCTTGCTCCCATTTTCCTTCTGCTTTCAAATATCTTTCCACTTCCTGATCGATAGCCGTATTCATAAACATAGCTAATATCATCGGTGCCGGACCATTGATAGTCATTGAAACAGAAGTAGTTGGCTTCGTTAGTTCAAAACCGGAGTAAAGTTTCTTCATATCATCCAGCGTACAAATACTCACACCGGAATTACCGATCTTTCCGTAAATATCAGGGCGATAACCGGGATCTTCTCCGTACAATGTTACTGAATCAAAAGCGGTTGATAGACGAGCAGCTTCCAATCCTTCACTTACATAATGAAACCGCTTGTTGGTTCGCTCCGGAGTTCCTTCACCGGCAAACATTCTGGTGGGGTCTTCTCCTTCTCGTTTAAACGGGAATACACCTGCGGTATACGGAAAATAACCAGGGAGATTTTCTTTTAAAGCAAACTTTAGCCTCTCTCCTTCGTGTTTGGTATTCGGCATTGCTACACGAGGAATTTTCAATCCACTTAAAGATTCTCGGTACAATTCATTTTTGATTACCCGATCTCTGATCTTTACATCAAACGTATCTTGCTTGTATCGTTCATACAGATCATCCCAACCATCTAATATCTTTTTTGGAGCCACGTCCAGCTTAGATATCCAGTGTTCTTTCATCTTGGAAAGATCGTTTTCTAACACTTCTTTATTATCTGGCTTCCAATTACTTAATTGATTAAGCGTACCATTAACCTCAGATAATCTGGAGGCAATTTCAGATTGCTGTTCTGCCCAATCATGGTAATTTCTGATGGTCTCTGAAATCTCACTTAAATAACGAACTCTCTTTCCGGGGATGATCGCCTGAGCCTGAATATCTTCTGCAGGTGACGCATCGGTATAGAGTTTCGGCTCCCATTCAAAACTGTATCTTTCGTTGATCTTTTCAACAATAGCAGCAAAAAGGTTGTTAACTCCTTTGTCATTGAACTGAGCAGCTATAGTAGGATACACCGGCATATCTTCAGGTTTAGCATGCCATTCGCCACGATTACGAATCATTTGCTTACGAATATCTCTGTAAGCATCTAACGAACCTTTCTTTTCAAATTTGTTTAACACCACAATTTCAGCGAGATCTAACATATTGATCTTCTCTAACTGCGTGGCTGCACCATATTCGCTGGTCATTACATAAATTGGTATATCTGATATATCTACGATTTCTGTACCACTTTGACCAATTCCACTGGTTTCTACGATGATCAGATCAAATCCGGCTTGCTTATAAAGCTCAATAGCACCTGTAAGTGCCGCACTTGTGCTTCTGTTTGACGCTCTGGTCGCCAGACTTCGCATATACACGCGTTCTGTGTCGATACTGTTCATTCGTATGCGATCACCAAGTAACGCCCCTCCTGTCTTAATTTTGGAAGGATCTACGGAAATAATTCCGATGGTGATATCTTCAAACTCAGTAAGAAAACGTAATACGATCTCATCTGTCAATGAACTTTTTCCTGCACCACCCGTTCCTGTGATTCCAAGTACCGGAATCGTTTTCTCAGATTTCGCTTTAAGTGGTTTTCCGTCTTTCTTTAACAGCTGTTTATCAGAGAAACTTAATAACTCTCCATTTCCGTTTTCCAGTGCAGTTATTGCTCTTGCAATTGCTTTTGGCTCTTTATCGAGCACTTTTTCAATATCTATCTCAGTTTTTGTAACGGGATCATAATCACATTCGTGGATCATATAATTGATCATTCCCTGTAATCCCATTTCACTTCCGTCATCCACTGAAAAGATCCGGGAAACTCCTGCATTATGAAGATCGTCAATTTCATCCTGAACGATCACTCCGCCACCACCACCGAATACTTTGATATGACCGGCTCCCTGCTCTTCCAGCAATTCGATCATGTATTTGAAATACTCAACATGTCCACCCTGATACGAACTAATGGCAATTCCCTGAACATCTTCCTGAATAGCGCAATTAACAATTTCATGAACAGAGCGATTGTGACCCAGGTGAATAACCTCTACCCCACTGCTTTGCAAAATTCTACGCATGATATTGATACTGGCATCATGACCATCAAATAAACTGGCAGCCGTTACAAAACGTACTTTATGAGTAGGTTTATGAGGCTCTGTTAAGCTAAATGGATACTTATCTTCTTTAAGTTCTGTAGATTTTTTTTCTGTCTTGATCGACATACGTATGCTTTAATTATGATTTCATGGAAGCGATTCCAAAATACCAAAAAAAAGCCCCTTATTAAATAAGAAGCTGTAAAATGATTATCGAATAATCTATAGATAAAAAATGTGGAGCTGAGCTTCGAAACGAGGTTTAAATCTTTTTCAACTTTTGGGGTAAGAATTAGCGTTTTAAGTACGATCTATAAATACTTATCTCGGATTTCACCCCAAGACTTACCATTCACTGTATCTTTATCAAGGGTTTGTAAACGCTCTTCCAAAATACTTTTATGATGTTCAGGTACATCAACTTGCTCAGGATCAGAAGCTATAGAATTCCATAAAGCCTCTACTAAAATGATCTTCTCGTTTTTGTTGAGTCGTGATAGTTCTTTGATAAGAGAGTCTTCCATAATGGCTGAATTAAATTAGATACAATAATTTGAACAAAAAGAACTTCGAAAGCAATCGCGGGATAAATTAATGAGGTACACTAGCAACCCGGCGTTTAAACGGTGAGTCTTGGGATTAAAATTAAAGTTTCGAACCGTGTCCGAGGTAAAACACTCAGTTATGCCTGAACAGCCTTAAGTGGAGCAATTTCTTTACTTGGACGATGTGAGGATAAATCATGCATAGCCTGTAGATTTAACCAAAACTCAGGAGAGGTATTTAATGCCTTCGATAGTAACCAAGCAGTGTCCGAAGAAATGCCTCTTTTCCCTCGTACAATTTCATTAATCCGTTGTATGGGAATATCCAGATGGTCAGCTAATTTTTTCTGCGTTAATTCCATTGGCTCAAGATAATCTTTCAGTAAAATCGTCCCGGGATGTGTGGTAATTCTGTTCTGTGGAATCATGGTTTTCATCTTTTTAATGATAATCAACAATAGCTAAGAATATGGAGCGGAGCTCCCGCATTTCGTTTCGTAGCTCCGCTACGGAACGAGGGTAAATGGCTAGATTACCTCTTAAGGTTTAAAGCAAAATTATATAAAATAGAAAGTTCATCTATCCATTTTTCTAAATGGCTATTTTCTACCTTAATATTCTTAATATTCTTAGCAATTCTTGATGTGATGCGTAATAAATCAAAGTAATTGATATTTGAATTTTCTATATCAATTTTCAATTTATCAATATTAGTGTCCGGAAAAGGGTTAATGCTATCTTGATCCAGATGCTTTCTAATCTGTATCAGTGGTGCAAGTTCTCCACAACCTAAAAAACAATTATAGTAACCTAAAATGTATGAACAGGTATGGTGAATTGATTCATGAATCGTATGAATTAATCCAGATTCGGGTATTTGATCATTAATATCTTTTAAAGTATTAATCCAAAACTCAGATCTCTCAAGATCATAATTCAAGGTTCTATCTTTCGAACCTTCAGTTATGATCCAAAAAGAATGTGGAGCTGAGCTCACAGATTTCGTTCCGCAGCGAAGTTACAAAACGAGGCTAAAAAACATAAAATTAGACCTGAACAGCCTTAAGTGGAGCAATCTCTTTACTTGGACGATGTGATGATAAATCATGCATAGCCTGTAGATTTAACCAAAATTCAGGAGAGGTATTTAACGCTTTCGATAGTAGCCAAGCAGTATCCGAAGAAATACCTCTTTTCCCTCGTACAATTTCATTTATCCTTTGTATGGGAATATCCAGATGGTCAGCTAATTTTTTCTGCGTTAATTCCATTGGCTCAAGATACTCTTTCAGTAAAATCGTCCCGGGATGTGTGGTAATTCTGTTCTGTGGAATCATGGTTTTTACTTTTTTAATGATAATCAACAATAGCGACATCAAAAGCACTGGAATCTTCCCATCTAAAAACAATTCTCCATTGGGCATTAATTCGAATACTGTGATATCCTTTATAATCTCCACGCAGTGCTTCTAATCTGTTGCCTGGAGGTGATCTTAAATCATTTAAAGAAGTGGCAGCATTCAGTATATCCAATTTGTAAATAGCTGAATCAAGGATTTGAACAGGTAATCTCCGAACTTTACTGCTCGAATTTCCATGAAACAGATCCGATGTTGCTTTATCTCCGAATGATTTAATCACTCTTTAATTTAATGGATTAACGGTATCCATGCAACGAAATTGTTTAGTGAAGGTATTACGACCCCGCGTTTAAGCGACGAGTCTGGCTTTAGTTATTAAAGCTTTGTACCCTAAGCTAAAACACTTTTTAGGCATTTTCTCATTTCTCTTCAAAGCAAAGGGGCTCAGGGTTTTCATAAGTGGTTTTCTCATTTATTATATGAAATTCCCGGGCGGGATAAAGCCCGTAACTACCCGTTAATTCTTCAATAGTGATTTCTGTTTTATTAGAATCAAGATCTAGTTTCATAACTCCTTTTCCTTTCTCGATCAGAACACTAATATCAAATGTTGCAAAAGTATAGGCATCAAGGTCCGTTGAGTAGAGACTTTCGCTCCACTCTCCCAAAATTGTATATGCAGAATCATTAGATAAAAAGTGTATTTCCAAACCAGATGGAATAATTTTAAAACTTGAACCGGACTCAGAAAAGAAATTTAAATGGGTATCATCAACCAATATAGAATCTTCAATTCCATCAGTTATACACGCGTCAATGTAGTCTTGGCGAGACAGTTTTTTTAACGAGGATAGCTCTTTTGGCATTTCTCCATGTTTTTTATGAAATACTAATACAGCATCAATTAGATCACTAAAAGGTGTGTAGGGAATAAACTTTGGTTCGCCAAAAGGAGAAGTATCAAAATCCTCTTTTGATTCAGTGCAAGCAAAAGAGAATACCATTAAAAGTAAAAGAATTAGCTTGGGCATATTTAAAATAGCTAACGACCCCGCCTTTAAGCGGTGAGTCTGGTTTTAATTATTAAAAGTTCGAACCCTAATCGAGTCCGTTTGAAACGTTTGTTATACTGCAAGTTAGCTTACAATTATAGGCTGAACATATTTAATATTACAGCTATTTAAAATTAAAACACCATATTCCCAACCAAGATTACCGGGTTTTGATGGAGCGTTATTAAAACTCCAAATTTTATCTCCGGATTCATAATGATTTAGAAAGCTTTCAGCAGATTGTTTACTTCTTTGTTTCTCCCATTTTAAAACTTTCCTCTCGTCGCCAGTTAATTCAGTTGAACTAGTGTCAGTTTTTGAAAAACCTGTATGGTAGTCGAAAACTGTTTCAAAGAAAAAAATCTCAACTGAGTCGGGATGAATTTCTCGAAGTAACCAATTATTGGATAAAGATTTGGAATAAAATTTAAATTCCTCAGATGAAGAATAACTACTACACTCATCAATATTGTTTCGGTTTGTTGAACAGGAGACGCAAAAACAAAACAATAAGAAAAAGTAAGCTAGTTTGTTCATTTGCAGTATAACATATTAATATACGATATGGATTATCTTATAAGACGTCGCATAATGTCTGAGAAACATCCATTAAACAACTTCTAATAATGATTTTGGATTATTATCCGCCAAAAAATGTCGCATAATATCGAATCTCAAGATAGCAAAAGCGTCAAATAAAACAAGCACTAAGAGCGACTGTAAAATGTTTAGTCTTACTTAGTTGGGATTATTTAGAAATGAGATAAAAAATCATTCTATTGTTGGCGGATCAGAGATATTGCCAGCTATCCAATCGTTTAGTACTCTTATTTTCTCACGATATGGTTTTACTGCGGGCCAGTTGTGTTTTGTTGCATTCACCATTTCCTGGCGTATTTCAAAAACCTTATACATTCCATCCACGATCTCTTTTTTCTGCTCAGCGGTTAGATATTCATTCTTATTTACTGTGTCTACCTCTGATTGCAGCTCTTTTTTTTCTTCGTCGATGGATTCTTGTTCGTCTATACCGGTTATAGTATCATAGATCGCGCTTTCAATATCTTTAAACTCCTGAACATCCCAACCATTCTTCACCAGATATTCATCTCTGGCTTTAAAGTAGGCTTCTACCACACTGTCATACTTTTCTGCGTTAGCCCGATATTCTCTCTCTAGCTTATGAGTTTCGATTCTGGTTTTCATCCAACTTTCAACTTCAGCGGTGCTAAGTGATCTAATTTCATGCTGTGCATTAATGTTCGTAGTCAGGAGCATTAAAAATGCTACACATATTCCTGATTTGAAAAATTGTACACCCACCCTCATCATATCTCCTTATTATTCTTGTTCTCTTTATAAACCAATGTCCTGTACGGGAACGGAATTTCAATTCCTTCTTTGTCGAAACGTTTTTTGATGCTTTCATTCAGGTCTGTACCCAATACAAATGCCTTGGGAGGATCTTCTGCCCATGCCCATGCTCTGAGGTTCACGGATGAATCCCCAAAAGAAATGACTCTAACCGGTACTAAAGGTTCTCCTGCTTCTTTTTGTTCATCATTTCTGCCATCAATGAAATTGGGATGAGCTTCTACCTCTTCCTGCATGATCTTACGAGCCAGATCAATATCAGAATCGTAGCTGATGCCGATATCTATCCATTTTATGATTTTATCATCTCCGTAGTTCGAATTAATGAGTACTTCGTTACTGATAACCGAATTAGGGATAATAATACGCTTGTTTTCAAAGTTACGAATAACAGTATGTCTTAGGTTGATATCCTCTACAACTCCATTTAAAGTAGTTTGCAGTGATAGTCTATCACCGATCTTATACGGTTTAAAAATGACTATAAAAATACCGCTTACAATATTCGCAAGTGCTTGTTGTGCAGCAAAACCAATGGCAATAGCCAATAAACCGGCACTCGCAAACATCCCTTTTGCAACCACTCTGAATTCAGGCACCACATAAATTGAGAACCCAATACCGATAAGGTAAATAAGAACGGTAACCCCTCTTTTCAGAAATTTGAGATTTGTTAGATCTGAAAGACCTTCTGCTTGCTCCGATTTCTTGATCGCTCTTCGGAAAAGTTTTGCAGAAACTGCCGCTGCAACTATCGTTAAAAAAAGTATAATCCCGATGGATACAAGTATCAAATATTGTTCGGGTATCAAGTCTTCAATCGCGTCCATTATCTAAAATCTATTTTTACTTCTGAAGTAAATCCACGCTGGATGTTGATGTTTTGCTGAATATAGTAAGGTTCAGGCTTTATATAAGGGTCAACCGAACCATAATCCCAGATACCATTCCCATTCAGGTCTTGAAATAAAACCAATGTATATTTTATGGGAGGTATATCTTCTATTGAGATAAAATTCGAGAAAGTAGAATCAATAGAAAATGTATTCTTATCATCATATAACTGAAGCCTGAATGCCTTTGTTGAATCTGGAGATGTTACATCGATTTCAATGCCCCCAAAATTAACCGGATCCCAGATATTAGGGTCAATGAGTTGACGTCTTCTGCTTTTGGGATTCCAAACAAGAAATTTATAATCTACACCTTCTAACCAATTTTGCTGTGGCGGAATAGTGAGTTTATTATCCTGAATACTGATATTCGGCCAATTCTTAAAATCTACATCTCCTTCAATTACCACCGTTGAATCGACAACTTCCTGTTGCGAAATTGGACGAATGAATTCGACCATTAAACTTTGATCAGGATAAAGGCCGTTTTCACCATTAAAAGTTAAAATATCCTGACTTACCGTGTCTTCCTGATCGCTTCCTAAAAAGCTTTCTCCCAGGCCAATTGCTTCATTTCCCGAAGGATCTGAAATTCCTGTAATATTCAGTCTGTAACTGGAATTGGCAATTAACGGTTGTCTTGCATATGCAAAAGCGATAAAAGGTTCCTCTTCAGGGATATATAAAGGGAAAGCTGTTGTATACTCATTTCCGGATGAGTCTTCAATTGAAATACTTGTTTGTGGCGTAAATCTGACTTCTTCCCCAAAACGCAATCTCATTCGCTGAGTAGAAAGCAAGCCTATGGCCTGTAGCTTTGGCTTTAATGTGTCTACCTCAAACCAGTATGCAACATCCAGCGTGTCTTTTCCATTATCAGATAAATTGATGAACTCTGTATTCAATGGACGCGCAGTTTCATTTTCAGCATCCCATATCTTATTTCTGTTTCTGTCTTCCAGAGCAAACGCCTTGTACCTTCCCTCACGTAAATACCCGAATCTGAAAACTCCACCGGTATCAGGTTCGGACGAATAATTCGCCGGCTTTGTTAGATCAAATGGCTCCCTGTATAATAAAACCTTTACTCCAGTTTGAGCTTCTCCTGTTTCTGCGTTTCGTAATCTACCAAGTATTTCACCTTTGTCGATCTCATCCCCTGTTGATACCGCTAGTTGAATAGGCGCTCCAATTTTATTACTTCGCGTATCAGTGGTATTTCCTCCAACCGTTATTATCACTGTTGTTGAATCAGGGAGATCACTTTTAAATTCAACTGTTGCCGTTTTTCGCCTCCATTTAACTTCGTAATCAATACTCAGATCAGGTTCTATAATTAATTCTTTCTCGAAAGAAGATCTGTTTACAAACTCAGAAAACTCAAAACTGACTTCCCTTCCATCAAAGTTAACGGTTCCTGTTCTTGGAGAGGTTTCTTCTACCTTGGGACCAACTTTATCCGCCGGACCACCAGTTGGGGCAATGGGCGTAGCACAGGAAAAAAATAATGTTACAACAAGTAACACGTTTATGTGATGTATCAATCTCAATGAATTATCGTACTATGGTTTTGGGATTTATCTCGCTAATATAACAAGCGGTCAACAACTTATTTAATTTAGATTGCAACAACTTCGGAATTACATATTGAACTTCACTGAGTTAAAAAAATTGAGTATTCCGTGCTTTTTAATGATCGGATTTGTTTTTACAGGATGCCATTCTTATTTGCTTGATGATGCTCAATTCGATCTAAGAGATAGTTTTACCGCTGCGGATTATCAATCCTCTGAAGAACTGCTCAAGAAATTTAAGAAAAAAGATATCTACCGCTCCAAAGATCAGGTTTTATATAATCTAGAAAGCGGGATGATCTACCACTTTTCAAACAAATATGACTCCAGCAGTTTTTATTTATCCAATGCAGAAAATGAAATCGACCAGAATTATACAAAAAGTGTGAGCCGTGGTGTCGGTGCTTTTTTAACCAATGACAATAAGCTGGTATATGACGGCGAACCTTACGAAGATGTTTACCTGAATGCATTTAAAGCACTAAATTTTATTCATCTTCAGGATTGGGATGCGGCATTGGTGGAAACTCGTCGGATGACGTACAAAATGACTCAACTTGATATAAAAATAAAAGGGCTGGCAAGTTCTTTCGCAAAATCCGATTCCACAGGTAAAACAGATTGGAAAACAGGTGATGTTAATATTCAGAATAGTGCTATGGGACATTATCTTTCAACTGTTCTTTATGCTAAAGCAGGTGATATTGACGATGCACGCATCGAAAGAGAGAAACTTGAAATCGCCTTAAAGGAACAAGCTAATTTAAGTTCAGGTAGAAATCTCGTCCAAAGCGATCTATCAAAATTGCAGAACCCAAATACATATAATGTACTGCTTGCGGGTTTTACCGGAAGAGCACCTTATAAAGTTCAGGAAGATGCCCGGGTCTTTATGGATGATTACGATGATAAAAAGGATGATGAATTCTATTTAAAATTCTCATTCCCTGTCCTCAAGACATATCATTCCGAAGTAAATTATGTACGTGCTGTAGTAAATGATTCTATAACTACCCCACTTGACCTTATTGAACAAATGGATAAGGTATCGGCTGAAGTATATAAAGCAAAGCAACCAATTATTTATTCCAGAGCTTTATTACGTGCCAGTACAAAAGCAGTTGGCACTAAATTAATTTCGGGAGCCGTCAGAGAAAAGAATGAGTTTCTGGGAGATTTGTTACAGATTTTAGGCTTTATAGCTCAGGAAACCACTGAAAAAGCGGATCTGAGAAGCTGGCAAACAATGCCCGGACAATCCTGGATGAAAACCATCAAACTTCCGGAAGGCATAAATACGGTACGCATCGAATATATTGGAAGAAACGGAAGAGTACGATACTTCGATGAATTTGAAGTAACCATTACTCCTAACACAGAGCTTGAATTAGTAGAATCTATCTACGCTAATTAAGAACTTAACTTTAAAACAAAACCTACTACTATGAAATATTCACTATTAACCGGATTGCTGCTAGCTTTTGTACTAGTTGGATGCCGGCCATCACAAAAAATAACTCGTATAAACCCGAACACAACAACAGACCTTTCAGGCAAATGGAATGATACCGATGCCCGTTTGGTAGCAGAAGAAATGATCACCGATGCTTTATCAAAACCTTGGCTGAATCAATTCAACAGAAACAATCAGAAACCGCCTGTGGTAATTGTAGGACGTGTTCGCAACGAAAGCATGGAGCATATCGAAACCGAAGTATTTACTAAAGAACTTGAGCGGTCATTTGTGAACTCCGGAGAAATCTCTGTGGTAGCTAGTTCAGAAGAACGCAGAGAAATCAGAGAAGAAAGATTAGACCAACAAGCTAATGCTTCTTATGAGACTACAAAAAAAATGGCTCAGGAGCTTGGAGCAGATTTTATGATGATTGGCAACATAAATTCAATAGTTGATGAGGCCGTTGACAGCAGAACTCTGGCTGTATTCTATACGGTTAATCTGGAATTTGTAAATGTTGAAACCAACCAGAAAGTTTGGATTGGAAACAAAAAGATCAAAAAGTTCATAGAACGAAGAAATTATCGAGGGTATCCCTGATTTTTCCTATTTATTAATAAGAATTTATTCAAAGGCTTTCAGTTTCTGGAAGCCTTTGTTTATTTTAGGATAACTGACTTTCTACATGCTAAAAAACTATCCGGGAATTTACACTGATTTTTATGAGCTCACTATGGCTCAAGGGTATTTTTTGTCTGGAAGAAAACAGGATACTGCCTGCTTCGATTATTTTTTCAGAAAACTTCCCTTTAAAGGTGGATATGCTGTATTCGCAGGATTAGGTGATCTACTTGATATCTTAAAAAACTACACCTTCGGAAATGAGGAGATTGAGTATCTGAGAACTCAAGGTTTCAAGGATGAATTTCTTAATTATTTAAGATCATTCCGTCTTTCGTGTAATATACATTCTGTAAAAGAAGGAGAAATTGTTTTTAATAACACTCCTTTGGTTCGTGTTCAGGGAAATATTATTGAAACTCAGATCATAGAAACTCTTCTTTTAAACATATTGAACTTTGAATCTTTAATCGCCACAAAAGCATCTAGGCTTAAACAAGTGGCCGGAGAAAAAGCGGTTCTTGATTTTGGGTTAAGACGCTCACAAGGATTTGGTGGAATTCAAGCTAGTAAAGCATCCATTATTGGTGGCTTAAATGGAAGTTCAAACGTGTATGCAGGCTTAGAATATGGATTGGATGTAAGTGGAACCATGGCTCATTCCTGGGTTCAATCATTTTCGGACGAATTAACAGCATTCCAAACTTATGCCAGACACTTCCCTGAAAATACGATTCTATTGGTAGATACTTACGATACCTTAAAGCAAGGAGTACCAAACGCGATAAAAGTAGCTAAAGAATTAAAAGAAAAAGGTGCATCTTTAAAGGCGATTCGGCTTGATAGTGGAGACCTTGCTTATCTTTCTAAAAAGGCTCGAAAATTACTCGATGATGAAGGATTTCACGATGTTAAAATTGCTGTTTCTAATCAATTGGATGAATATTTAATTAAAAGTTTACTTGACCAAAAAGCTCCTATTGATATCTTCGGTGTTGGAACTAAACTTGTTACAGCTTACGATGATCCTGCATTAGACGGAGTGTATAAATTGTCATCCATAAACAAGGAACCTACTTTAAAAATTTCAGAGAATGTCGAAAAAATAACGCTACCTGATGTAAAAAAAGTAACCCGTTATTACAATAAAGATGGCTCTTTCTATGTAGACGGTATTTCTCTTGAACATGAAGAAAGTCTGCAAACGATCGAACACCCGCATTTTCCAATTAAGAAAACTAAGGTACAGGGTTTTAAATCTTCTGCTCTTTTACAACCGGTAATGTTAGATGGGAAACTAACTAGTACAATTCCAAATGCGCATGAAAGTGCTGAATACTGTCGTGAACAATTAAAAAAACTAAATCCCGAATACAAACGATTTGATAATCCCCATGTTTATAAAGTGGGTATCAGTAAGGAACTGAAAGAAGTACGGGATCGAATTATTCAATCTAATTCCAACTAATATGTATGCGCTTATAGTTGTAGATGTTCAAAATGATTTTTGTCCTGGAGGTAAACTTGAGGTTCCAAACGGTGATGAAGTAATCGCACCAATTAACAGATTAACTCCTTATTTCGAATATATAGTTCAAACACAAGATTGGCATCCTACGAATCATAGTAGTTTCGCTTCTAATCACATTAACAGAAAACCATTTGAAACTATTGATGTAGATTATGGCAAGCAGGTTTTATGGCCAGATCACTGTGTTCAAGGAAGCAGAGGAGCTGAATTCCACCCTATGCTTGAAACTGTTAACACCAATCTGTTTATACGAAAAGGGTTTCGTCCTGAAATAGATTCTTATTCGGCTTTTTATGAAAACGACCAGGCTACAAGTACTGGTCTTAAAGGTTATCTGGATTCACTAAAAATAAGTACAGTTTTCATAACAGGTTTAGCTACAGACTTTTGTGTTAAATGGACCGCCTTAGACGCTATAAAATCGGGATATAATACTTACTTGATTTGTGATGCTGTGAAAGGAATAGATATCGACAATTCTGTACAAAATGCAATGAAAGAAATGTATGATTCCGGAGTAGAATTTATTCTTTCAGATTATCTTATTCCTCTTTTAGAAAGTTCCAATGAAATATGATTTCTGTATAATAGGTGCCGGATTAGCAGGTCTTTCTTTAGCCAAAGAGCTCAGTTCCTTATCAAATACTAAGATTCTTGTTATCGACCCTTTAGGAATAGGTAAAGGAGCTTCCGGATCTCCAATCGGACTTGCTAACCCCGCTACAGGTCGGTATGCTACTAAATCATGGAAAGCTGAAGAATCGCTTAATCTTCTGGAAGAGAACTTGGAAAAAGTCTCTTCATTCTCCACAGAAAAGATCTTCTCAAAAAGTGGAATAGTAAGACCGGCAATGGATTCAAAAATTGCCAAAAGAATGAAAGAAAATGTCGAAACTTCTGACTGGTCTGATGGTTCATGCAAGTGGCTTTCAGAAAAGGAACTTCATAATAACTTTCCTGATTTGTTTTGTATTGATGGTGGAGTTTGGGTGCCCTCGGGAATGACTGTAGCAATTCCGAAATATTTAGACGCTTTAGCGAGTTATCTTAAAGTAAGTGGTGTAGATTTTATTGAGGGAATTAATTTTGATCTAAGGAAATCTAACAATGCCTGGTTTCTTGATCTTAAATCTACTAATGAAATCGAAGCTAATCACATTGTTATTACAGCTGGTATCAAATCAACCAGATATGATTTTTGGAAAGATCTTCCCCTCCATCCTGTCAAAGGTCAGGTTGCAGTATTTAAAACAGAACAAAAATTTCCTTACCGTTCTGCTATTTCAGCTTTAGGATACTTTGCCGGAATCGATCCCTATACTTTTGTAGCTGGCAGTACCTATGAGCATAAGTTTGCTAATGAAGAAACCGATCGAAAGGGACTTTCCTACATAGAAGATCGAATGCTACGTGTAATGCCTTACATGGAAGGCAAATATAAGCTCATACAACAATGGGCCGGTGTACGAGCTTCAACTCCTGATCGAAAGCCTTTTGCAGGTGACCATCCTCATATAGAAGGTTGTTCTATTTTAGCAGGTTTAGGATCAAAAGGATTACTATACAGCAGTTTGCTAGCAAAAGAATTCGCTCACTATCTTTTAGATGGAATTGCTATTTCTCCGGAAGTATCGTTGAATAGGTTTAATTAAATTATCAGTGAAACAAAAAAGGCTCACCTTATAAAAAGATGAGCCTTTTAATTCTGTTAGTTTTTTTTAGAATCTCAGCACCAAACCACTAAAAGCAGCGGCAATTGACCCACCGTTTTCGGAATCATTACCAACGATCGATAAACCTGCCGATAATTCTAAGAAATTAAGATCAACTCCTGCGCCTGCAGAATATACAGTTGAAGAATAACCACCTATTCTGGTACCAACTCTCAATGGAATCAGACCTAGTAATCTATATTCCAATCCAAGATTTAGGGTACTTTTTTTGGAGTTATTTCCACTTTCATTAAATCCTATACCGTAATCAACTGAAGTAGTTAGTTTACCCATTGTAAGCGAAGCTCCAAAGTTATACATAGCTGGTAATTCATATTCAACACCATCTATGTCTTCTGCATCGAAGTCACCGTAAACTTTGTTTTTGAGGCTATCTGCGAGATCATCGTAAAAGTCTCCCGGATCATCATCATTTCCTGCACCGGTAAAATCAAATGTTCCGTTTGCAGTAAAAGATGTTGGATTCACATCGTAAGTTATTTTTCCAATATCAGTAACAGACATTGAAACACGTAAGGTTTTCTTACTGCCAAAGAATCCATCGATAATAGGCACACCTGAAATATCCATTTCTAAGGTTGCTCCCATGTCTAAACCAAAACCGGAAGCGTTAACATTGGCATATTCCCCACTTAAATAATCACCAGCAGTTACGGAATTATCTTGCTCAAAAGCGGCTTCGAATTCCCTTAAATCTGCCGACACATTACCAACAGTGTTCAATCTATAATCAAAATTATGAATTATTCTGTTAGCATATTGACTATTCGTAGCTCTCTGAATCTCAATAGTTGAATTGAAATCTAAAGTAGAATTTTGAATACCAATAATGTACTTAGGCGCCACACCAGCATATAACTTTACATTTTTTGCAAACAGAAGGTTTGGCAGACTTAGAACTTGGCGAGCATAACCAACAGAAATTTCTGAGAATGCAACTGCTCCAAAACTAAAATTGAAAGGAGTGACATTATCTAATTCTTGAGGGTCTAAACCATAAACACCTATCTCAGCAAATCCCCTGTTTATAGTAAATTTTTCGGTTACTCTAACTCTGGTAGCTAAACTAAATGCAGATTTATTACCTCGGTTTGAAAACCCAAAAGGAACAATATTAAATGTTGCAGATTGGCTTTTGGTAAGTTCAGAGTTGGTGCCTCCGAAAAGATCTGTTAGAAATCCTTCGGCAACTTCTCCTTCAAGTGTAAGACCTTGAGTTAAATATTGATCGTAAACATCAAGATTAAGTAAGGTACCTCCTGCTCTGAATCCAATTCCTCCAACTATCCCCAAACTTCTTTTAGGTCTATTTTTGGTAGAGTTGATCATCAAGTTTGCAGGATTAATGAAGTTTGCATGGTATCCATCTACATATGCGGTTCCACCACCACCCATTGAAAGGCTTCTGGAGTCATAATGTCTTGACTGACTTAGTACTTCAAAAGAAGTAGCTAAAAGAACTAATAAACTAATTGATAAAACTTTTTTCATTTTGCTATCCCTTATTTGCCGCCAATTTTATTTTCAATTTTTATCCTAGCTCCTAAACTTAACCTGAACGAATCGCTGGCTCTAAGTTTAACAGCTTTATTTTCGGATGACCGTAGGTTTATTGAAAACTCCACTAAATTCACAGTGTCTAGCATTTCTAACTGAGCTTCAGTTAAACGAGCAGTGAATGTGTTGTTTTCTTGTCCTCCGGTAGCAAATCCAGTAACATCATCAACCGGGGATGCAACAAGCCTCAGTTCATTTCCGGGATTAGGGAGTGCAAAAATTTCAGTATTAGTAGTACTATCTCTGAAGGATAGGAAAATATTCAATCCCATAGGCAGGTTGTTCGTGTACAAGATGAACAACTGTCCTTCGGTAACTTCAGTTTCGTCTCCAAGATCTACAGAGAAATCCAGAGAGTCTGTAAAGTTAGCAGGAGCTCCTACTTCTGTTCTGAAAGCAAGAGGAAGATCAACATTAAGCATTGGGTTGAATTCCAAAGGAGTAGTAATGAAAGCTTCATTTTCATTTTCATTAACAACAGCTTTTCCTACAAATCTAATATCAGTTGGCAAGTTATTAAGGAAATCATCAACATTTGTGGTGTTAATGTTAAAAGAAATCTGGCAAGTGTTATTTTGGCAATCACTTACATTATCAATAGAAAATTTGATTAATTGTTCAGGTTGCAACTGAACACCATTTGCAACCAAACCTGAAATTGGGTCGCCAGCGCTAACTTCATTTGCGCTACCCGCTTTACCGGATAAATAAACTTCATTTCCATCGCCATCTACTCCAACCATTGCAGCGTAGATTGTTGTTTCAATACCAATATTAGAGTTGTAGTTGATATTGATAACAGGCTCAGTAAACTTGAAGCCATCAATTTTATCAGAAAACTCATCAAGACCATCAATACTTGTGATTTCAGCTTCAGTTTCATTGAAAACATCCAACACTTCTGAACCAGTATCATTTGACAGGTCGTTATCTCCCAACAATACTGTTTGGGCAAGTACAATACCTGATGCAGATTTAATTGTTAAACCTGATATATCAACTGTTGCAGTAATTTCATCTGTTTCACTAATTGTTACTGCTCCGGCATTAGGTCCTGTTTGTGTATTCTCTGTAGAAGCAACAATGTTATAAGTTACTTCATTGTTGTTTGCAAAGATTCTATAGTCAGCAAGATCAATATTTACATCAGTTGCTGTTGTATTTGCAGGAAGAGTTGGGAAACTAATTACCAAACTATCTTCAACACCATAATCATCGTTTCTGATTCCCGGGAAAGAAATTTGCAGTGTTTCAATTCCAATTCCCATATTGTTTGCCATATTGGTAATTGAAATCTGGCCTGCACTCAATTCTACATAATGGGCAGGATCAGTAAAACGGAATTCTGTATCACTAAAAGTTGAAGTGCTGGTTGTGCTAAAATCCTGAGATTCAATATTTGCAGTTACAGAGGAAGCAAAAAGATTCGACCCTGCAGCAGAATTAATAATCAAGTCTCCATCGCTTGCCGGGTAATTGAAATTATCCCAAGTGATAACAACATCTACAGTAATATTATTTAACTCATCACCATCAGAAAACGTAATGCTCGCTGTTTCAGAAGCACCGTTACTGAGATTATTAAAAGTAGCTTCTGAACCAACCTGAACTCCGGAAGAAAGCAATGTAATTTCCAAAGTCTGAATATCAAACCCAAGCTCGTTGGTAACTCCAATATCAAGAGATCCATTTTTGATAGTAGCGCTTGTAAAGAAATCTGAGCTGGCACCGATGTCAATGTTAACCGGAGTAGCTGAGTTATCTCCCGCTGGAACAGGTGTACCTGCCGGCGGAGTAGCCCCACCCGAGATTTCAGCAAAGTTAGTAGAACCCAGATCACTACCACCGGATGAAAAACTTCCAATTTCAATTTCTCCGATCGCAGAATTAAAGGAAGTATTACTTCCATCAATTTCCGGAATTGCATCATCAAGATCGCCAAAATCAAACTCTTCATCAGCAGTGATTGAGATCACCCCATTTGAAGGATCAACAACAAATAAAGAATCTAAATCTTCACTTGTTGTGTCAATTAAAGCCCCTGTACTATCGCCTAAAAAAACATAGGTCTTATTATTTATGATTGGTATCTCAACAGTATGTGCTGTTGTAAAGTCTGGTTTGTCGGGTACGCTCAGGTCACACGAAGCAATAACGCTGGTAATAATAAGCGCTATCCCGAAAAGTTTGATTTTAGCCATCTATATGATTTTATTTATATTTACTGTCTCTTCTCTGTACACAAACAGAAAAAAATTATACGGACATTTTGTGGTAAACACATTAAGAATATAAAATAATTAAAACACCACCTTTTTCGGCAGATAAGTATTTAATTAAAATTCTATCAGTTTAATATCACAATACCCAATAAATTTATCTATGAAGATGTGTTTTTTATTCGACCTTTTCTATGAGAACAGATACCCAATCATATAGGTACTAGTACCTATAAACTATATTTATTAACACTCAAATAGTGATGATTAGCTTAGGTTGTAAGGAGCGCTTCTGCAAGACACTTTTACAAAGAAAAATTGTTTATGCGGAGAGGGAGGGATTCGAACCCTCGGTACCCTTGTGAGGCACACACGCTTTCCAGGCGAGCCCGTTCGACCGCTCCGGCACCTCTCCGTTTAACAATAAGAATGGGCGTCAATGATAGAGTTATTCTGAACCTATATCAATAACTAAAATCCAAAAGAGAAAACTTGTGTGGTATAAGCTTTAACCGGCTTTCCATTGTCTCTGGCAGGATTAAAGCGCCACTTTTTTGCTGCAGTGAGTGAGGCTTCCATAATTCCGTACCCGATTTCCTGTACAACTTCATAATTCTGAGCATTAGAATCATACTTTCGCATGCTTGAAATAAATATATCTTCCACCAATCCCTTTTTATCAACAAGGAAGGTGACATAGATTTCGGCAATTACTTTCGCTTTTCTGGCTTCTTCAGGTGTTACAGGTTCTATAATTTTAAGTGGGGTTGGAGGTCTCTGCGGGCTTGCAACGGCATCATCAGAGTCTCCGGTTTGCCCGATCTCTCCCTCTCCTATTTTTTCCAAAGAGAGCATATCTTCAAAATCCAACGTCAAGATCTCATCTTCTATTACTTCATCGGTTGGTACAGGAATCGGAACCTGAGGCTTTGGTGGACTAGCAGGAGCAGTCTCCTGTTTTGTAGCAATAGACTGTTCTATAAAAATTTCCTGGTTCGGTTCAATATATACTTGTGATGTCGAAGTGTGTTGAATTTTGGGCCACAGTTTAAAAACGGAGAGCATTATTAGAAGAGAAATAGTTAAGCTCAACATAAACCTGTGTCGGTAATGCCATTGCTTGTACAATTTATCGGGATCGAAAAAATTCAATTAGCTCTGATTCGTTTCAGTTCTTCATCTATTAACTGATAAGCGTGATCTTTTAATGTGTTAATATCCTTAAATTCCGAGGTCAGGATCGGATCTAAAATAGAAATAGAAAAATTTACATTTGGTTCCACAATTTTTGATCCGGATTTCATAGCTAAGTGTCCTCCATCCAGAACCATTGGCTGCACATTAAACCCATATTCGTGAGCAAGCAAAAAGGCTCCGTTCTTAAATCGCTTCAGATCGCCGTCAAGAGTTCTGGTGCCTTCCGGGAATATCATAACAGGAATTTTATCCCTCAAAGGCTGTACCAAGTTATCAAGCCGTTTCAAAGCAGATTTACTTTTCCTGTTAATAGTTAAGTGACCTGTAAGCCAAACCAACCAACCCATTACCGGAATTAAAGCGAGACTTCTTTTAGAAACCCATTTCATTTGCCAAGGCAAGTGATAGGCTAGCGCCATATCCAGAAAACTTTGATGATTTGCGACGAATACCGTAGGCACACCAGGATCAAATTTTTCAATGCCTTCAATTTTTATATCCCATTTGGGACTGGCTTTCATCATTAATCTGGCCATTATTGACAATACCTTATTGGGCACTTTTCTATACGGATCAAACGGAAATGTTAGTAAAAATATAACCGAGATCAGTATAAAAAAGATCAGAAATAAGACTGAAAAATAAAGCCAGAGAAATACGCTGAATAATGCCTTCATTATTCTAAATATCTTTAATTGCATTCCTTATAAAGCCGTTGTGCTTATTCAAAAGCGCTTGGGCTTGTTCTTTCTCAACCTTTGCCAGAGCCATTACTATAGCCGTTTTAACATGATTATCAGCTCTTTTTAAATATTCAGTAGCTTCGTCATAGTTTAAGTCGGTAAAGATCATAATGATTCTTTTGGCTCGTTCAACAAGTTTCTTATTTGTTAACTGAAGATCTACCATCACATTTTCGAATACTTTACCCTGCCTGATCATTGCTCCCGTTGTTAGCATATTCAGAACCATCTTTTGAGCTGTACCGCTTTTCATTCTGGTGCTTCCCATTACAACTTCAGGTCCAACAGGTACATCGATTATAAAATCAGCTTCTACGTCTATCTGTTCTTTAGGCACTGTACTTACAAGTATAGTTTTGCACCCTCTTTTTTTTGCTTCATTTATAGCACCAACCACATAAGGTGTTCTTCCACTGGCGGCCAATCCACAAACAACATCAGGAGGAAACACTTCAATATCTTTGATATCTTCAGCACCATTTTCTTCAAAATCTTCGGCTCCTTCTTTAGCTACATACATAGCATCCTTTCCACCTGCAATAAACCCTTGTACAAGTTCAGGATCAGATCCAAAAGTAGGCGGACATTCTGAGGCATCAACAACTCCCAGTCTACCGCTTGTTCCTGCTCCAAAGTAAAGTAATCTACCGCCCAGATTGAAGCTTTCACTGATCATCTCGATTGCTGCTGCAATAACGTCTGACCTTTCTGATACAAGTTTTGCTACTTTTTGATCTTCCTCATTAATTATACGAACAATTTCTTCAGGTGAAGCAACATCAATCCTCATGCTTGCTTCGTTTCTTTGTTCAGTTGCCAGGTTTTTTATTTTTTCAAATAGAGTTTGTTCTTCAGTCATATTATTTATTATCTCCGGTTCAACCACCAATCAGAATTATGGTTTCCTGCAGATAAAACTTCTTGGGGTTCCGCAGTTTCCTTTTCTTTTAACAAAGTAGCAGCCAAAGCCAGAATGTTTTCATCAACCTTTTTTTTCAGGTTTTCAGGATTAAAATTATCTTTTACAAAATGTGTATCGTATTTCGCTTCTACAAAATCTTTGTGTTTCAATGTAAATTCACAGAATGGTATTGTTGTTTTACACCCTGCAATTTCATATTCGTCTAAAGCCCGAAGCATTTTACTAATCGCAGCTTTTCTGTCTTTACCATGTACTGTTAACTTCGAGATCATTGGATCATAATTTATTGTGACCTCCTGCCCCTCTTCCACACCGGCATCTACTCGAATTCCATCTCCGGTAGGCGCTCTGTGTTTGTACAACATTCCGGTACTTGGTAAAAAATTATCCTCAGGATCCTCTGCATAAATTCTGCACTCGATAGAGTGTCCGTTTATTTTAAGGTCATCTTGTGTAAAAGGAAGTTTCTTACCTTCAGCTACTAAGATCTGAGTTGCCACCAGATCCACACCTGATATCATTTCGGTTACAGGATGTTCCACCTGAAGTCTGGTATTCATTTCCAAAAAATAGAAATCCAGATGCTTGTCTACTAAAAATTCAATGGTTCCTGCACCGATATAATCACATCCCTTTGTAGCTTTTATTGCAGCTTCAGCCATTTTTTCTCTCAGATCCGGAGTAAGTAATGCACACGGAGCTTCTTCAATAACTTTTTGGTGGCGTCTTTGAATTGAGCACTCTCTGTCAAAAACGTGCACTACATTTCCGTGGGTATCTGCCACAACCTGAAATTCCACATGGCGAGGTTCCTCGAGATATTTTTCAATGTAAATTCTGTCGTCGCCAAATGCATTCTTTGCTTCCGATTTAGCCGCTTTAATACTGCTTTCGAATTCATCCTTTTTATGAACAATTCTCATCCCCTTACCACCACCGCCAGCAGCAGCTTTCACCAATATTGGATAACCGATCTCATCAGCGATCGTAGATGCTTCTTCCAGATCTTTTAGCTCAGACTTTAATCCAGGTGGAGTTGGAATACCGAGCTTTGTAACCAATTCTCGTGCAGCCGTTTTATCACCCATTACTGTAATTGCATGAGGTTTGGGTCCAATAAATATAATCCCTTCTTTCTCACAGCGTTCTGCAAAAGCAGCATTTTCACTTAAAAACCCATAACCGGGATGAACGGCATCAGCTCCTGTTCTCTTAACAGCGTCTATGATCTTATCCATAACAAGATAGCTTTCTGAAGAAGCCGCCTCTCCTATAAATACAGATTCATCAGCATGCATTACATGCGGTGAAGCAGCATCAGGACGAGAATATACCGCAACAGTTTTAATTCCTAGTTCTTTACACGAATGAATTACTCGAAGAGCAATTTCACCTCTATTGGCGATAAGTACTTTCTTTATATCTGGCATTTAAAAACGGTTTTTTATTTAAGGAATAATACCGCTTTACTAAGAGATTCTCCAAGTGGATTTACACTGCTTTTTTTAGGTCAAGCAGTACTTGAGGGAGAATGTAAAGTTTCTCTGATTGATTAAGGAAAGCTCGTTTGTTGAAAACATCATATTCGTTTTCTTCTATCTTCTCGAGAATTCGGCTATAATTCCTATGAGCAAGGTAAACAGGGAGTCTGCTGTCTTTATTCAGCATTTCGATTCCTGCAAAAGCACTATCGTAATAACAACGAGCTCTTGAAATCTGGAATTTCATAAGTTCAATAAATTTTTCGCTTTTATTTTTAGCGAAAAGCTCTTCTTCAGTGACATTGAACTTTATAAGGTCTTCTTTTGGAATATAAATCCGCCCTCTTTCAAGGTCTTCCCCTACATCCCTGAGTATGTTTGTGAGTTGCATCGCTATTCCAAGATCTGTAGCTCTTTCAATGGCTTCATCTGATGTATAACCAAAAACCTCAATGGTCATTAAGCCAACAACTGAAGCTACTTTATAGGAATAATCATAGATCTCCTGAAAATTCTGGAACCTGCTTATTTCCAAATCCTGGCGAACACCTTCAATAAGTAGCAATGGAAGTTCTTTTGGTACTTTATATCTTTTTAAAGAATCCGCATACGCGTTTAGAATGGGATCATTTACAGAGTATCCGCTATACACTTTATCCAGCTCTTTTTTGAACTCATCCAGTTTAGCATCAATTTCTGAGAGCGTTAGTTTTTCTTCTCTGATAAGATCTTCAGCCTCGTCCACAAGATTATCTAAATACCTGCACATTCCATAGATCGCAAAAATCCCTCTTTGCTTCTCGTTTGGCAGAAAGCGTGTGGCTAAATAAAAAGTCTTTGCATGATAACGGGTTATAGCCCGGCAACGACTATAAGCTAGTTTCAGATCTTCGTCAGTAACATCGTCAATTACAGACTTATGAAAAGATGTCATCTCATAAATGGGCCTGAAAAGTGAGTACGGTATTTGAAGCAGGTTTGTCATTGTTCACGATATAATGCTAAATGCTACGTAAATAGTTCCTGTAAAGATTTAAAATTGAGGTAATAAATTTCTTTAAAAAAGTTCACTATCTTCCACGTCGTTCAAAGTGTTGGTATAAAGCTTTGAAAAATTTAAATGAAAGGTTGAGTTCGACTTACATCAGGAGTATGTATGAATAAAAAAGTCACAATTTACGAAGTAGCAAAAAAAGCTGGAGTTGCTATTTCTACGGTATCGAGAGTGTTAAATGGTTCTGAAAATGTATCTGAAGAAACCAAAGTAAAAGTAAATACGGTAATTAAAGAATTAAACTTTCGCCCACAGGTAAATGCTCGGAAGCTTGCAAGCAAAGAGCCTCAAATGTTAGCCATTGCCGTTCCTTCCTTTACTACTCCTTTTTTCAATGAAGTATTGAAAGGGGTTAAAGATGAGATCCGTAAAATGGATCTGGATATCATCTTGTATAACACCGGATCAAAAAATCCTGAAGAAGCTGTTCATAATTTCTTTGACAGAGGAACAGCAGATGCCCTTATTCTACTTTCCATAGATGTAACTGATAAGATTCATGAAGTTCTACAAGCCACTCAAACACCCGTTGTATTAGTAAATTCTGCTCATGAAAGTTATAACTACTTTATGCTGAATGATTACAAAGGCGGATATATGTCGGGTGAACACTTGGTGAAAAATGGATTCCAAAATATTGGAATGATCAGCACAGTTACCAAAAACAAATCTTCAGCTGAAAGAGAACGAGGTTTCATCGATGCTTTAAAAAATTACAAAATGAATATTGATGAAAATCTGTTCATCACCGGCGAATCTGAAAAGCATGGAGGTTTTACAGAAGAAGCCGGTTTTGAAGCCATCAACAAATACGCGGATATGGGTAAATTTCCGGATGCAATTTTTTGTGCAAATGATACTCAAGCACTTGGGGCTATTCATGCCATCAATAAACTTGGAATGAGCGTACCTGAAGATATTGCGTTGATGGGTTATGATAATATCAAATTTTCAAAATACATGGATCTTACCACCGTAGATCAGAAAATGTATTCTACAGGGGTTCAGGCAACTGCACGTCTGGCCGAAATCATCAGAAACCCTGATCAGAAACTCTATCAAACAACCATAGATCCTGAACTTATTGAACGTGGATCAACTCAAAATTCTAAAAAATAAGTGAACGCAAACTTTACTACTCAGGAAGCACTCAATCATTGTATCACAGAAACAGCTGTTGAAGGATTACAATCCTACAAAGGAAAAGTCAGGGAGGTATATGATCTTGGATCAGATAAACTTGGTATTGTTGTAACTGATCGCATCTCTGCTTTTGATTACATCATGAAACAAGCCATTCCTTTTAAGGGACAGATCCTGAATCAAATGGCTGCTTTTTCATTTGAGAAAGTAAAAGATATCGTTGCAACTCACATTATTGACGTTCCACATCCGAATGTAACGATCGCCAAAAAATGTGACCCGGTTCCTATTGAAGTTGTGATTCGTGGATATTTAACCGGACATGCATGGAGAACTTACAAGTCGGGATTAAGGGAATTATGCGGAGCTTCGCTTCCCAAAGGATTGAAAGAACATGATAAGTTTCCGGAGCCTCTCCTCACCCCTGCTACCAAAGCTACAGAAGGTCATGATGAAGATATCTCAGAAGCTGATATTCTGAAACGCGGAATCGTTGATGAAAAACTTTGGAATCAGATCAGAGAAACAGCTTTCAAACTTTTTGATCGAGGAACTGAAGTCGCTGCCAAACAAGGGTTGATCCTGGTAGATACTAAATACGAATTTGGTTTATACAACGGTGAACTCACATTGATCGATGAAGTGCATACCACCGATTCTTCTCGTTATTTTTATTCAGATGGATATGAAGAACGTCAGGCTAAAGGCGAGCCACAAAAACAGCTTTCCAAAGAATTCTTGAGAGAATGGTTGATGGAACACAACTTTCAAGGTTTAGACGGACAAACACTCCCCGATCTCCCCGATTCCTTCCGAATGGAAGTATATGAGCGTTATGTTGAATTATTCGGTTTACTCACCGGAGAAGAATTTGACCCCAAATTGGAGAAGGATTTTGATGCGGTGTTGAGTGAGATTTTGAATAAAACTTAAACATCAAACTGGGATATGATGAACAAAATGCTTCATATGACAAACAACTCTAAAAAAGAAAAACGGGATAGCTGAAAACCGATTAGAGTAAGCATTAAAAACTAAAAATGACCAATTATGAAATCAACTTTTAAATTTCTAATTACTCTGATTTGTCTTGCCGTATTTTCAACTACTTCAGTTCTCGGACAAATAAATGAAGAACAAAAACTTTTATACAAAACAGGGAATCCAGCGGATTGGCCTAAAGAACAAGATGCTGTAGTTTCTGCACCGAAAAATCATAAAATTTTGTTGGAAAATGACAAAGTAAGAGTTCTGGAAGTAACAATTGCGCCAAATGAATTAGAAGCTGTTCATCATCATCAATGGCCGAGTGTACTTTATATTATGGAAGCTGGAGATTTTATTGACCGTGATGGAGAAGGAAATGTAATTATGGATTCTCGCAAAATACCAGAACCACTTACTTTACCTTTGACCATGTATAAAAAACCAGAAGCACCTCATTCTGTAGAAAATTTGAGTGACACTATAACAATTCGACTGATTAGAGTGGAAATGAAACAATAAAAGTTCTACGCTGAAAAAATACGAACGCACAACAATGTGTATAATTCATTGCTAGTTATAGCTTACATACGAAAGTCCTCGCGGACTTTCTATCTGTGATTTATTTGCTAACTTTAATGCTAAACCACGCAACTACTCATAGCCGAGACCGTTGTGCGCAAGCTGAAAACAGAACCAAACATCAAAAATAGAACTATGAAAAAAATAATCGCTCTTCTGATTTTTATCCAATCTTTCGGATTTGTATTCGGACAGGATAAGAATGAAATTTCTGTGAATTTCAATCACTTTGCATTATCGGTTAAAGACGCTGACCAATCTGCCGAGTTTTATAAAAGTGTACTCAATCTGGACGAAATTACCAACAGAACGATAATTGATGGAATTAGATGGTTATCATTAGGAGAAGGAAAAGAATTGCATTTGATTTCAATTTTAAAGGATGAAATAAAAATAAATAAAGCTGTGCATTTGGCACTAACAACATCTGACTTTGATTTGCTAATTGCTAAACTTCAATCGATGGAAATTGAATACTCTGATTGGCCTGGAAATGTGAATAAAATAAATGTCAGACCAGATGGAATTAAACAAGTTTTCTTTCAAGACCCAAATGGATATTGGATTGAAATAAATAGCGTTGGACAAAAAACTGATTAAAAGCCAGCGCACAACACCGTTGTATGACATTAAAACTTTCCTGAGCAGTTGAATAAAATCGAAATAAAAAAAGGACAAATTCTACAAAAAAAAGGTGACTTAAACACTAAGGTTTATCAAGTTGAGTCCGGGTTGTTGCGCAGTTATTCCATCGACGAAAAAGGGAAAGAACATATTTACATGTTTGCTCCGGAAAATTGGATCATTGCAGATAATCAACCGCCGGATATACCCTGTGAATTGTTTATCGATGCTTTAGAAGATTCGGTTGTTATTTCAACTGAGAAAAATGATTTATCCATCACCAACGAAGATTCGAAAAAAATAATTAAACGGTTAGGCGTTCTTCAAAATCGAATAATTATGTTAATGAGTGCTTCTGCAATCGAGCGCTACGAACATTTTATCAAAACCTATCCGGATATCGTACAGCGAGTTCCCCAAAAACTGATTGCCTCCTACCTGGGTATAACCCCTGAAGCACTTTCAGCTGCTAAAAAAACCAGAGCGCATAAAAGGTAATTCTTACGCCTCTTTTATTTCTTAATGTAGATTAATGACATTGGTTACTCTATGCCTGACATTTGTTTCTAGTTAAACAAAACGATCAAGGATCTTAATCTCTCAAAAGAATAGAAAATATGAATACAGCACTTTGGATTGTTCAAGGACTATTGGCTGCTATGTTTCTCATGGCCGGCCTAATGAAACTGGCTAAATCAAAAGAAGAACTAAAGCCCAAAATGGGTGACTGGGTAGATGACATTTCTACACCCGGATTCAAACTTATTGGATTATTAGAATTTTTAGGTGCCGTTGGTGTCGTATTGCCTATGGCGATTGATGTGTTACCGATACTAACACCCGTTGCAGCAATCGGTCTTGCCATGACTATGCTAGGTGCCATGGGTTTGCATATTCAAAGAAAAGAATACGATGCAATCAAGAAAAACGTACCGCTATTGCTTCTTGCACTATTTGTAGCCGTAGGCAGACTCATCATAATTCCAATTTCATAGCTACTAAATCACAAACAAAATGAAAACTTCTATATTGCTAAAGACCTCTTCAATCTTGTGGATCATCTGGGGCATTGTTCACATAATTGCCGGAGTAATGACAATGAAAGGCATTTTAACCAATGATATTTCTTCCTCTGTGGCGGGTATTGCTGATGCAGTTGAACCAAGTTTTGTACAAATGGACTATTCAGAAGCATCAGGAGCAATAATTGGTCAACACGGATTCAACCTGTTTTGGATTGGTATCGTGACTTTCATTTCAGCATTCTTTGTGTGGAAAGGAAACCGAAATGCAATTTTCCTTGCAGCTATTACCGGCGGTCTTGCAGATTTAGGTTATTTCCTTTTTATGGATCTGGGTGGGTTTATGAATTTCATACCCGGAACTGTAATGACCATTGTTTCTTCACTAGCAATCATTTTGAGTTTTTACGCTTACTTTAAAACTCGGGATAAGAAACTTACCCAATAAAAAAAGTGATTCAACATTGAGTTGATTTCTCACGATCAGTATTGGACGTTCCGAAGTACTCCCCTACTTTTTAGAAGCAATGACATTCTATATTTAATTTACCACTTATCGGTCAGACGACTCTAAGCCGTCCGACGCTAATTGATTCAGCCTAGGTAATAAATCACTTTTATTCATTTTACTCTGCCTTATTAAAGAAGTATTCTCTCCTCTTCTTCAACATACAATCCGATCTTATATAGACTCTGATGTAACATTAAAACTTTTAAGCCGTCTTCATGTTAAAAAATAAAATGAATATGCTTAGAAGCTTTATTTCCATTATCACAGTGCTATTTCTTATTTCATGCAATTCTAATTCAAAAATTCCCCAAATAGCGAAGGTAGATATTGTCTTTCAAGAAGACTCTCTTGAATTTACGGATTCACAAAAAGTTTTCATCAGCATGGTTATAAGCAAATCAGAAGAAGAAGTTCGCAAGCTCTTACCGAATCTGCCAGATAGCATCAACGTTATTGTCGAACAGGTAGATTGGGATTTGGATAGTGTTGGCGGCGTAACCGGTAGGACAGAAACTAATCATCCGCCTCTTGTTTTAGTTCAAATATCAAACAACTATCGGGAAGGAATAGCTGATTCGCTTTATTCTGGTTTAAAGGCTACAATTTTTCACGAATTCCATCATTTATCGCGTGGCTGGGCTATTCAGGACAATAAATTCAGCTCTGGAATTCCGAATGCAATGGTGAATGAAGGTTTAGCGGTTGCATTTACAGAAATATATACCGGAACTATTAATGAAGTAAACTCCTATCCTATGGAAGCGGATAGTTGGGTAAAAGAGATATTGGCTCTTCCTCTTGATGCAAATTATGCTCAGTGGGTAATGGGTGAACACCCTGATGGAAGGAACTATATTGGATACCGAACAGGAAATTTTCTAGTAAGAAAAGCAATGAATAAGTCTGGTAAAAACATTCTAGAATTAAGTGAACTTATGCCAGAGGAAATAATAAAACTAGCTGGTTACTAATACTCTTTAAAACTATACACTACATCATATAAAAGGAATTAAAACGCTTTTTTTTATAGTCCGGCAACTCATTAAAATGAACCGACATTTATTAATAGTACTTACTTTTTTATTTATCAGTTGTGAAACAAACACAAAACTGTTTGATGATGTTAGTGAAATAGCTGAATTTGACGACGTCTACAAACCAACTCTAATTCAATCAGGAAAAGAACGTGGATTTCCTGAGTATATAGCAGAATACGGTCTGTTTAGAATCGACTCTCTGGAATTTCAAAATTTAGAACATTCAATTTTGACAAATGATAAGTTTAAGGAAGGCACCTTCTACTTCAATATTGAATTGAACGACTACATTTATAATAATGGTCTCGAAATACTGAATATGTCCAAGTCATTAATTACTGAGAACCAATTTGACAAGATCTATTACCTCTATCTACTTTCGGATAGAAACACTTTTATTGTGTGCAAAGTCAATTATTAAAGATAAAAGCGCTTTACAACTTAAACCAAAAACCCATGAACCGGCCAACTTAAAGCAAGTGTAAAACTTTATAGCTTAGTACGGTACGTTATACTCAATATAAAATTATGATATCAAAACAGTATGTAGCAAGTGGAGAAGGAGAAAATTATGACTACTCTCAGGATCACTGCTTTATTAAAGTTTCCTCTAAGCATACAAATGGAGAATTGTGCCTTATTGAGGATACCATTAAACCCGGATTTCATCTGAAAAGACACCATCACAAAATTATGACGGAAGTGTTTTACATGCTTGAAGGTGAAATGGAATTAGTTTTTGATGATGAGACTATCTTACTAAAACCGGGCGATACTATAACCGTAGCTCCTAATGTTTGGCATGAAGCAAAATGTAAAGACGGTGGTAAGATGCTTACAATTTTCAAAAATGGTCAATTTGATGTTTTCTTAGAACAGCTTTCTACCATGACTCAAGAAGATTTTTCGAACGCTGAATTAATGAAATCATTTTCAGCCAAATTTGATATTTACGAGGAATAGAACTGAATACAGTAATGTATAAACGACATTAAACTATGTTTATACCTAACGTCCCCGTTCAAAAAAAATAATGAAAGTCCAAATTTCAATAATACTTGAATACGGTTTTTAATCAACTCGAGGTTCACAGCATTGAAGGATTCGTGAAACTCAATATCAAAAGCTCTTAAAAACAGACTAATTCGATTTGGTCAATTAAAGAAATAAAATAACTTCCAACTAACATTGAATAAGCGCCATAAAAAAACCAGATGTACAAGTGAATTACGTTGAAGAAATAGTATCCAATAAATGTCTTAAATCAGATGTTCTTTGCTACTGGCAAATGAGTGGAAATATTGATTCAAAAGTAGGGGTAAATTCACGCTATTTACCAAAAGGTCAAAATATACTGGTTTTCAATTTTGGAGATCCAATTGAACAATTGGATCTGTCTCAAAGCAACCTCCCAAAAAAACAATTTTTTATCGTCCCAGCTATAAAATCTTGTACAATTATAAACCAAAGAGGCAAAATTGATTTATTTGGTATTTCGTTTATTGGCGAAGGTCTATATAAGTTAATACAGCAACCAGTCTCAAAACTTATAAGTGGGTTTCCAAACATGTTAAGTGGTAAATATGAAGATCTATTTACAGAACTAAAGGAAATTAATTTTGCAGATAGAGTTACTCGCTCAGAAAAGTTTTTACTCGAAAACCTTAATCAGAAAATTAAAAGCCCCATATTTCATATGGCAACTGAAGTTATTCAAGAAACTAAGGGTGTAATTATGGTTTCTGATATTGCTGATAAGGTTCATGTTTCCGAGCGCCAATTACAAAGGTTATTCAAGACACGGTTGGGTATTTCCCCAAAAGACTATTGCAAAATTATTCGTGTAAATAATTACCTCGAATTCATCCTAAGTAAAAACGATTCTGTTGATTGGATGGAGTTAGTGGTTGAATACGATTATCATGATCAACCACATCTTATAAATGAAGTAAAGTCAATTGCCAAGCTTTCGCCCAAAAAACTCCTCAATTTAAGAGACACCCTCTATCATCGATATAGCAGAGAATAATTTAATGTTATTATTAAGCGTACATCTCCGTAGTAAGATCATCTACACGAATTACGATCTCTTGCACTCGATTTAGTTATGATACCACAGCAACAACTCTATTATTGTTCCAATTAAAATAAACAGCTAGATAAGTATTAAAAATACGGTAGCAACATTAGCAATAGAGTTGAGAAATTAATTGGTCGCTTTTCTACAATTACTTTTCAGCATTAGAATAGATATTTGCATAAAAAATGAAGCGAATACTCTTAATACTAATTCTTATTCTAATGTATAAATCTTCAATTGCCCAGAGCTGGCTTGATACGAATGAATATCCCTTTCAGTCAAACTACTTTACTACTGATTACGGTAAGCTACATTTTATTGACGAAGGTAAAGGAGATGTCATTTTGTTTGTTCATGGAACACCTACCTGGTCATTTCTTTACCGGAATTACATCAAGGCTTTTTCAAAAACGTATAGATGTGTAGCACTAGATCATATAGGATTCGGTTTATCTGACAAACCTAAAAATTATCCAGGCACACCTCAAGAACACGCTAAAAACTTAAACCTACTCATTGAGCATCTCAATCTAAAGAATATAACGCTAGTTGTGCATGATTTTGGTGGGCCAATTGGAATGTCTTATGCACTTTCATATCCTGAAAACGTTAAGCGAATTGTAATGTTTAACACCTGGCTTTGGGAAACAAAGAACGATAAAGATGCTCAAAAAATTGACGAAATCCTGCACAGCAGGTTCGGTAATTTTCTCTATCTAAACACTAATTTTTCTGCATCTGTATTACTCAAAAAAGCATTTCACAATAAAAAATACTTAAGCAAACATGTGCATAAGCATTATAAAAAAACCTTCCCAAATAGAAGTAGCAGATATGGTTTACTCAACATTGGAAAATCATTAATTGGTTCATCTGATTGGTATGGAGAATTATGGGGAAATGCAGATGTGATAAAGGATAAGCCTGTTTTAATTCTCTGGGGTGAACAAGATGATTTCATTAAAATGAATAATCTGGAGAAATGGAAAAGTTTCTTTTCCAATGAAGAGACATATGTTTTTGATGCAGGACACTTTGTTCAGGAAGAGGAAGCCAAAACGACCATAGAAATAATGAATAGCTGGCTTAAAGAGCAATAAACAAACACTCATTAGTTATGGAAATAATAAAGATAATGTTGCAGAAAAAACCCATTACTGGATTTCTAATATTGACCTTTTCAATCTCCTTAATATCATTTGTATTGATGTTTACCATTTCAGGAGCACACACTCCTGAATCTCTAACCGGCTTACCAATATGGCTTATTGCGATTTGGAGTCCAAATATGGCTGCGATAACTATATGGATAACAAAAAAAGAGTTCTTAGTTAAACTTCAACTTGCGTTTTCTTTTCCAAAATATTCATGGTGGATGATATTGTCATTTGTTCCAATAGTTGTTGCTGCTTTGTTTTTACTTATTGAGATAAAAAAGGGTACAGTAATTGAGTGGATGAATTTTAAGGTCAGTTACCTGTTTCCACTAATATTCGTTAATCTTTTGATGGGACCTTTAGGAGAAGAGCTAGGATGGAGAGGATTTCTCTATCCAGCGATAAAAGATAAATATGGGTGGATAGCAAGTGCTTTAATTGTAGGAACAATTTGGGCTTTTTGGCACGCACCTCTTTGGTTGTTGGATTCACCACAATCAAAAATTCCTTTTTGGGCTTTTTCTATTACAGTTATGCTGTTGAGTATACTTATGTCCATGATCTACAATCATTCTCAGGGTTCTATAATTGCTATAATTCTACTTCATTTATCCTTTAATGTAAGCCTTGGTTTCATAGATATATTAGGTTCTCATAACCCTGGAGAAATTGTCATAAAGAGTTTATACATCTATGCTCCATTAGTTTTAATTCTTGTAGCTATTCATGAATTACGCTCGGTTAGCAAATGGATAATCAAATAATCTTTAAAGGTCAATTTTAAATACGTTATTCGAACAATGGAAATACGCATAAAAAATCTACTTACCGCTTTTTCTATTTTGTCAATGCTGTTAACATCATGTACAAATGTAAATAGCAATGAATCCGATAATAGTCTCACATGTATGGATTCAAAAGATACTGCGATTTACAAGTTTATCTTCATCACAGATAGTGACACATTATACTTTAATGCTGCAACTTCTGATGAAGATCTTATTCGAAAAGCTAGTGAAGAACTTAGCAAACCTCTTGATGAGCGAATTAAGCATATAAACGGCTTACTTTCATCAGGCGAGTGCTCGTACAATCTACACTATGACTGGCATTTTATTCATAATGAATGGGATTTAGTTGAAGCCTCAATTGAGTGGTGTGACGCTTTTCCTGCTAACCCTGATAGTACTGGGGTTGACCGTGTGTGTCCATGGTCGTCCAGAATTTATGAAAAGCTAATTAATTAGAAATTTAACCATACTTATCATATTAAAAAGATGAAATCGATGACTTTTGCAGCTCTAAGCTTAGTTGTATCTATTGGGCACCTAAATGCGCAAGATAGTACTCAATGGAAAGATCTAAAATATTTAGGTGATCAATATAATATTAATGGATCCATCTCTGTAGCAGAAGTAGTAGACACTACTCAAATGAAATTTGTAGTAAAATCAGAATGGTTTTTTATTAAAAAATCTCAAGATTTTACTTACATCGGAATTCGATCTAATACAAGCACCATACTTAATACCTATCTGATTAATGAAGAGACAATTAAGGTACTTCATTCCTCAGCCGCTTTAGGGCAGGTTAATTTTGTGAAAGAAAACGAAATATATAAACCAACTAAAACTGAGTTCGATTGGATTTATAGAGATCCATTAGCTTGGCAAGAAATGCACAGCAAAGGAGTTGGTTCAATTCAAGAGTTTTATCATCTATTTGGTTGGATGGCTACTACATGGCATTCTGGATCTTATCGGGAAATAGAGATGTTAATTGAAAATACTCTCATCACCAATAATACCATTATAGTTATCAGCTATACATCTAAAGAAGGAGGAATTTCTGATATTAGGTTTAAGATGGGAAAAGATGACGTAAGTATAAGTAACAATGCGTTAATAGATAATCAATTACATAACGGATATATACCATTAAGCATCAATTTGAATAAAAAATTACTGAACCAAAATTAAGTAAATAAATTTCATCTATTCTGATTTCTAGCTATTAGAAATTCATTTAACTAAGTACTCAGCTATAAAATCAAAACATTTAAAAAAATTATACAACCTAAAATCATGAAGCTCAATGCCGGTATTATCACAGAAAAATTAATGGAGAGCAAGCTCTTCTATATGGAAAAATTAGGATTTGGTGTAACATTCGAAAATGATTTTTATCTCCTGATGCATACCCCAAACAAACAGACTGAGTTAAGTTTTCTTCTACCTCATCATCAATCACAACAACCTTTTTTTCAAAAGCCATATAACGGACAAGGCATGTATCTAACTATTGAAGTAGATGAAGTAGACAACATTTACAAAGACTTGAAAAACAAAGGCGTTGATATAAAGGTAGAACTTCGTGATGAACCATGGGGAGATAGGCATTTCGCTATAGAGGATCCGAATGGAATCGGTATTGATATTGTAAAATATTCTACCCCTGAATCATGAAACTCAGTTTTGAGATTTATACTTCAAAAGTAATTGAGTGTAAAAGATTTTACACCCTTAATTTTGACTTTCAGGTAACATTGGAATTAGATGGTTTCGTTAAACTGGAACACAAAAATAATTCCCACTACGAATTGTTGTTTTGTGTCCCTCATTCCCCTTTTGTACATCCGATATTTCATCCTGAGTTCAATGGTTAAGGCGCCATACTTCAAATGGAAGTGAAGAATGTGAAAGCAGAGCTTCAAAGATTAAAAAAAAGGAATATCCCAATCGTAGTCCCATTGGTAAATGAACCTGTCAATGGTCTCCATTTTGCCGTTAAGGACCCAAGCGGTCTGCTAATTGATATTGTTCAATCTATATGATAACTCAACAATACATCATGACATACCTGCCTAAAACTACATTTGGCATAATATTAACAAGCAAGAACTGATTAATTCAGTTATCAAAAGATTTCAAGAAAACTTAAATAAAGTATCACCATACAACAATATTCAAATATTCATTGATTAATAAACTTTTCTAAAACTTATGCGAAAAATAAAAGTTATAATCGTCCTCTTAATGTCATCCTTAATGATTGGATGCAATCAAAATGTAAGTCAACATGAACCACCAATATCATCTTCTGGGACTTCAAAAGAAGCAATGATTCTTGGAGTATATCATTTTAATAATCCTGGAATGGATACCTATAATCTAGAGATCGATGATTATTTCACTGAGAAAAGGCAGGCTGAGATTCAAGAAGTTGTTGATTTGTTAGCACAATATAAACCAAATAAGATTTTTGTTGAATTCCTTCCAAGTCAACAAGTAAGACTAGACAGCTTGTTTGATCTATATAAAAAGAATCGATTATCATTACAAAATATTAAAGACGGACAAAATGAGGTATATCAATTAGGGTTTAAATTAGCAAAACAATTGGGAGTTAAAGAAATTCTTGCTGTAGACCATCCGGGTGTTTATTTAGGGCCTTATGCTGATTTTATTGCTGATACACTTTCTATAAAATCGTATCAAGAATATAGTGTCGATTACAAAAAACAAATGGAAAACCGACAAATAAATTTTGCGAAAAATACTATTAAAGAGAATTTGATTTACCTAAATGATTGGAAACAAATTTTGAATAATCATAATTATTACAACAACGTAGCTATTACCGTAAAAGACACTTCAAATGTGATTTTTAGCTATCAAGAGATGCAAAAAGAAATTGATGGACTACCTTATTTAATGCGTTCTTATGATTTCAATAATATTGGGGTAGAACTGGCGACAGAATGGTATAAGCGTAATCTATTTATATATCGTAACATCCTTGAACGAACTGAAGAAAATGATAGAATATTAATCATTTTTGGTAGCGGACACGTAAGACATCTAAATCAATTGTTTGACGATAATCCCAAATTCAAAATTGTTGGAGCAAATAACATTTTAAATAATGAAAAGTAAGGTTAGCACAACTAGGATCTAAACAGATATTCACTTAGCCGAGATGTTGAAGTAGAATTTAATCTAGTCGTACAGAAAATCAATACATCTCATAAAGAGTGGTTACAATAACCCCTTTTCCATCATCTAAAGTAACGGACGATAATATATTTTCTTCCTTTACCTTGAGATTAAAAGGTGATGCTAATACATCTAGCCCACTTTGTTTTTTTAGTCTTGTACCTTGTCCTGAGATAATATCTTTATTGGGGATAAAATCACCTTCAGGTATATGTTCTGTTAAAATTACATACTTAAAATCATCCAGCTTACTCACAATACTTTGTATTTCAGCATTTGACAAATGTTGAAGCACTTGTCTTAATAACACACAATCCCCGGAAGGCAAATCATCTACTGCAATATCTAAACATTGGAATTCTAAATTCTCATCTTTAAATAATGATTTATTATGATCAATAAGGTCTTTTACTATATCTACCGCAATATACTTCTTAGTATACTTTACCAATTCTTTCCCAACATTAAAATCCCCACAGCCTAAATCACATACTCGAAGAGGAGATTTAAATGATCTTAAGAAGGTTATTACAACATCTAAATATGGATTAATTATTTCAGAATGATGCGATCCATCACCTGAATAAAAACCAGATCTGTTCCCACCCCAAAGATTCATTTCATACACCTGTTCCATAGCATCTTTAGTTGGCCATGGCTTCTTTGTTCTTTTACTCCCTTTTTTCATACGCTCAACGATTCTTTCGAATTATAACCTGTTATATTTTAAACCTTAGTGGCAAACAAAATTACCCTTCTCGTTTTTCGAATAGTGTATACATATTTTGTACGAATTCTTCTTTATCTGATTTGAATTTGCTAACAAATGGTTTTGCTCCATCTTGCAAATGGTCATTCAAATTATTGTCGCTCCATTGTGCGATTTCCATAATTATTGGAAGCAATTCCTTCCCTTTCTGTGTAAGACTATAGATATTGGTCTTTTTGTTTCCTTCAAGTTTGCCCTTGTTAATAATTTCCAGTTCTTCAAGCATTGAAAGTCTGTTTGAAAGGATATTCGTAGCAATTTTTTCGTTTGAGTTGCTAAATTCGCTATACGTTTTCTTTCCTGAGAACATCATATCTCTAATAATTAATAATGACCACTTATCCCCTATTAAGTCAAGTGCTGAACTAATCGGACAATTCGACCTGAATTTTTGTTTCATTATTCATTGATTTTTACTTGCATTATGAAAGTTATTACATATTTTACTTGCAAAATAAAAGTAAAAATAATCAGAGGAACTACAAACCTAATATGAAAGATTCTGAAATAGCTATTTTAGGTGCTGGAATTGGTGGATTAACAACGGCTATAGCTCTGCATCAAAGAGACTTTAAAAATATCCGGATCTATGAGCGTAGAAATAAAGCAACAACGATTGGAGCCGGTATCGTTATTTGGGCAAATGCGAGTAAGATTTTGAGTCGATTAAACCTCATTAATGAGATCGAAAAAGTTGGTGGCTCGATCAATGAAATGCAACGTTGGACAGAAAAAGGTGAATTTATCGGCTCAATAGATATAAAAGAAATTGACTACTACATAGGAGCAAAAAGCTTTGCTATTAGCCGTAAAGATCTGCAGGGAATTCTACTTCAAAAGATTGATAAACTTAATATTCCGATATATTACAATCACAATGCACAACAAATTACCACACAAGAAAACTCGACATTCATAAATTTTGATAATGGGATTGAAGCTAAACCCGACATCATTGTTGGCGCAGATGGAAGAATGAATTCTGTTGCCCGAAAATATGTGAATGGTAGCAACGAGCCAATCTATCAGAATTTTGTAAATTGGATTGGAATAGTAGAAAGTAAGCATCCTGTTTTTCCCGATAACAATGTTTTAGACTATTGGGGCTGTGGTGAACGCTTTGGAATTGTACCGATAAATAAATACAAAGGTTACTGGGCGGGAGGAAAATCCTTACCTCTAAATTCATCTTTCAAAAATGAGAACCCAAAAGATCTGCTCCTTAAACTATTTGGCTCCTGGTCTCCAAATATCAAAGAAGTTATCGCATTGGCCAACGAAGAAAACATCAGATACATTGAGGTCTTTGACCACAACCCTATTCCCAAATGGCATAAAAACAATGTGTGTTTAATTGGTGATGCTGCTCATGCTGCTTTACCAACTTCAGGTCAAGGCGCCTGCCAAGCAATAGAAGATGCGTGGCATTTTGCTTCAATTTTAGATGCGGCTGAAACCACCGAAGAGGCCTTTAGTAAGTTCCAACAACTAAGATTTGATAAAACGACTTCAATCACAATGGCTGGACGTAATTTTGCAGAATCAGTATTTAATGAAGACCCACAGTTTTGCGAAGAGAGAAATAAAATCGCAAAGAAAGCAGACTATGAAAGCACCGGTAAAAATATTGCAAAGCTTTGGGGAAAAGATGTTCCCAAATAAAACCGTCAACTATCATCATTTTAACTTCATAATTACTAGATTATCCCGACATCAGATTTAAGAATTATCCTTCATCACTATCTATTCTATGAGCAAAAATATCAACTGGGGAATTATTGGCTGCGGAAATGTAACGGAAGTGAAAAGCGGCCCGGCATACCAAAAAGTGGAAGGGTTTGAACTTAAAGCAGTGATGAGAAGAAATAGAAAAGAACTCATCGATTATGCTGAAAGACATAGTGTAGAAAAGTATTACACTGATGCCGATCTACTGATCAATGATGATGAAATAGATGCGATCTATATCGCCACTCCTCCCGACTCCCATTTAGAGTATGCACTGAAAGTTGCAAAAGCCGGAAAACCCTGCTGTATTGAAAAACCAATGGCACCAAGCTATGAGGAATGCATAGAAATTACCCGTGCTTTCGAATCAGAAAAAGTCCCTTTGTTTGTAGCTTATTATCGCAGGTCATTACCTCGTTTTCTTAAGGTTAAAGAATGGATTGATCATAAGTGCATCGGAGAAGTAAGACATATAAACTGGAACTACTCCTGCCCTCCAAAGGAAATCGATCTTCTTGGCACTTATAACTGGCGCACTGATGCCAAAATAGCTAAAGCCGGTTATTTCGATGATCTGGCTAGTCATGGACTTGATCTATTCAATTACTATTTCGGTACTGTTAGAACAGCTAATGGAATAAGCGCCAATCAACTCGGCTTATATACTGCTAATGATGTGGTTACAGGCTCATGGATATACGAAAGTGGAATAATTGGTTCAGGAAGCTGGAATTTTGGGAGCTATCATTATGAAGATGAAGTTCAGATTATCGGTAGTAAAGGAACGATCCGATTTTCTGTTTTTAAGAACAATGCTATTGAACTGGATAGCGAAACCAAACAAGAGAAAGTGTTTATAGAACATCCCGAACATATTCAATTTTATCATGTTGAGGACATGAAAAAAGAATTGATAGACAGAAATTTTTTGCACCCTTCTACCGGAAGTTCAGCTACTCATACTGCCTGGGTCATGGATCAGATCTTGAAATAGTGGATTCTTCCTTTCGATTCCAAAATTATATAAATCAAGCTCTTTGACACTCCTCTTTCACTTAAACTCTTTCGTGTACGTCCTCCCTATTGGGATCTTTTCGTCTTTAATTACTAGTGTGTCATAGGTTTTAGAGCGGATGTGACTAATATTTACAATGAAGGAACGGTGACTTCTTTTAAAGATATCAGGCAATTCTTTTTCAAGAGACGAAAGGCTTTCCCGAACCATGATCTTTCCTTTTTCAGTATGATAAACCACATAATTTCCATCGCTATTAATGAAGTATAACTCAGAAGGTGTTATAAAAATCTCTTTACTTCCGTCTTTGATTTTGATCTTTTGAATTGGTTCTTCAGAATTACTTTCCCTCCCATCTATAATAATTCCATAAACTAATCCTGGGACTAAAAAGAAGATACCGTTCATTAGTAACGGCCCGGTAAGCATATCAAATATGACCCATTCCGGCAAACTTTTGTAGAAAGCATAAAAATAAATGAAATCCAGTATTATCTCGATAATTGTGATCAGGATGAATAACTGACCAAGTTTGACAACAAACTTTTTCAGATCTGCTTTAAACCATTTCATCACTAACAAGATTACTCCATAAAAAAGTACTGCATTCATTAACGCTCCGTAAATACTGGTCATTAACAGAGAGTTGTCAGAGCTGTGAAAAACTCCGATCGTAAAGTCAGAACCCGGCCAATTTAAAGTCAGAATACCGCCTAACCACACAAAAAGATGGATAGCCTTCACCTTCCTTGACATCGCTTTTATGTACGTTGGTATTTGTTTAAATATTAAGTCCGTCATTCGTATACAAAATATGGTAATCCGTCACATACCTTAAACCAGAGGCATTCAGGATAGTAAAAGGGTTTAAATTTCAACCCAAAATTAAATTCTATCATGAAGATATACACTTTATTATTTTTTCTCCTAATTACTTCTGCAACTAATGCGCAGGTTCAAGATCTCATCGAAAGAGAAGCAGCATATCATCATTTTAATGGTAATGTACTGGTGCAATCGTCAAGTTCTATAAACTATGAAGCGTCATTCGGCTATGCTGATCTTGAAAAAGAAACTTCTATTCATAAGCATTCAAGATTCGATATCGGATCATTGACCAAACAATTTACTGCCGCTGCTATTTTGCATCTAGTTCATGATGGAAAGATCAATTTAGACGATCGAATTAATGACCATTTAGGAAAATTTGCAAATGATAAATGGAAGAAAGTAACTATTCACCAATTACTTACACATACCAGTGGAATCCCAAGTATCTACCAAACCGAGCAAGGACTTGATATTTTCTTTCCTGAAGAAGAGCCGATTGCTCTTGAAGATCTGATACTTAAATTCTCGGAAGGAAAGCTAATCAGTTCACCCGGAAAAGAGTTCAATTACAGTAATTCCGGTTATGTTCTGTTGGCTGCTATCATTGAAAATGTAACCGGATCAACATTTGAAGAATACCTCCAAAGAAAGATTTTTGATGCTTATGGATTAGAGCATACTTCCTTTTTACCAGACTCAAATTCCGCTCTACCCTACTTTGGATACTTACCTTCTAATATCGAAAGAGCTCCCATATATCATTATTCATGGTCGATTGGTGCTGGGGGAGTTTACTCAACTACTCACGATCTTTCCACATGGGTTGAAGTTATCACCAGCGATAATTTCCTTACTCAGGAATTAAGAGCCACATTCAAAACTAACCATACTAGAGATCTGGGAAATCTTGGTTACGGTTATGGATGGCAGATCACACGGGATGGCATTGTTGAACATGATGGAGGAACGTACGGCTTTATAAGTTTTCTAAGTTTTGATCCCAAAACCAAAGATCATCATGTATTGCTTACAAACCGATCTTTCGAAAGCATCACTGATTTTGGAAAAAGCGGGGAAATGATCCGTTCTCTGTCAAATAAAATATGGGATATTAAAAATGGAAAAGAGATTGAAATTCATACAAAACGCTCTGATAATAAAATAGCTTCTCACAATGTCTTATTAGATACTCGAGAACAAATAGTTATTGAACAAACAGAAACAGGGAATTATGTGTTCTATAGTGGTTCTAATCTTTCCGACATTATACCAAATACAGCAATAGCTCCAGATTCTGAGCTCAACAAAAAAGTATTGAACATCTCTAATCATTTAGAGAAAGGTCAATACTGGAGATTTGCTTCTTACTGCAATGGAGAAATGAAATTTGTTGCGTACTCAGGATTATTCAGGTTGGGATTTAGTTCTATGAGAAAAAGAGTTGGTGACAATTTAGAGATCATACCATTCCTTGTTAATGAGAGTTCTGCTATGCTTCGAATGAAGGGTGACGATGGTAGTTTACATCTGATCATTTACTTCAATGAAGAAGGAAAAGTTATGGGAGTGTATGATCGTAATTTTTACTCTCCAAAAGACCCACAAAAAATGAAAGCCTACCCTATTGGTGAAAACCAATTATTCATCGATGGATTTCCATATGGTGAAAACTCAGCTACTCTTACTTTGAAAAACGATACTGTAGTTATCGAGCAATTTGGAAGGGAAGTCTCTTTTAAAAAGAAGTAATAGTTACGCTAACAAATATCTCCCAAGCTCCGCTTGGGAGAATCGTATTTAGAAAAAAATTATAACTCACTATTTATATTTCATTACAAATTCTCAACCATGAAATTAAAGCAATTACTAATCATACTCTTGATCATGTTTACCTACTGCAATCCAATACAAGAATCAGTTTTGGTTGATACTGATGGTAAAAAGTATTTAGTAAAAAAATATGGAGACACTTTTTGGATGACAGAAAATCTGAAGACAAAGCAGGATGAATCTGGAAATCCGATAGAATACTATTTCCCAAATGATGACTCAACCAACATGGAAACGTTTGGATTATTATATGATTTTGAAACAGCTAGTAATATTTGTCCTAATGGATGGAAACTCCCAACAAATGGAGATTGGAAAAGGCTACTTCAATCAAACGGAGGTAATGTTGCCGGTATATACAAGGATAGTCTATATTGGGAAGGTGAAGTAAATTCCAATAACAGCGGTTTAACAGTAAGACCAGCGGGTTTTGGAAATAACGGCGAATATGAGAATCATTTTAAGTCGAAAACACTATTTTGGTCAAACTCAAAAGAAGAAGAGCATTTTATATGGACTTATATTTTTGAACTTGGTAATGACTCCATCAGGGTAGCATCTCAACACCCGACTTATGCTTTTTCAGTGAGATGTATTAAGTCAAAAGACCGATAAAACTAAATACAACAAACATTAATGAATTATCATCATATTGTATTCGTGAAATATTTCATATTAATACTATTCTATCTAATCCCGAACTCAGTCCAAGGTCAAAACTGGTCTAAGATCAATGCTGATTTTGGGCTATCTGATTCTTTAACGCATCCAGTAGAGATTCGTATTTATCAATCTATTGAGACAACAAACTATAATTCACTATTTATAATTTTTAAAGATGCTGATGAAATATGGAGATCAGAATTACATGAGCATTGGGGTAAAGCAGAAGGATTTGATAAAATTAAGGCAAAAAAGTCAGAATTAACTTCAAAGCACGATATAGAATATATTTACACGAAACTCCTTAGCAGCTACATCTTTGAATTACCAAGTGAAGAAGCTATTCATTGGAAATTAGAAAAAAGAGAAAAAATCGATAGCCTTGGAGTATATGCAAAAGCCGCAGATAAAAAATATATTCCCCTTAGCCTTCGAACTTCTGTACTTGATGGCGTTGGATATTCCTTTATGGCCAAGAATTCAAATAAAGTCAACTATTTTGAATACTCAAATCCGGAAAGATATCATGAAATTTATCCTGAAATTGATGAATTAGCATTTGTGGTTGAATTAATAGATATAGTTAGGGAAGGGTTTGGAATATGGCTAGAGTGATATTTAATAGAATTATCGGGAGCAGGAGCTCCCTTATTTTCATCCCAAGCAAGAGCTTGGGATGGAGAAAGACTAAAAACAACACTTTTGGAGTTTGAAATTAAGAGAAAGGAAACAGGAGTTAATTCTCACTTAGAATCTTAATAATCTCTGTTCCTTCCATGAAAATTGTATATATCACAAACAGAATTATTAGAAAACCAAAGAACATCTGTATTTTATGAATAATGCTCATCCCTTTTGAGATCTCCGGATTAGTCTTTTCGAGATCACCGATGAAGCTTTTAAATCTTCTCGCCTTAATTATAAAAAGCAAAGTAGCGATCCCAAAGCCTGTTAGAAAAAATATCTGGTAGATTTGATTTGAGATATCATATCCCAGAAGTTCGGAAATAACCTCTCCCAAGATTAAGGACAGAAAATACCATCCTATAAATGCCCCAAAAGCAATTATTCCATTTCGAAAAAATTTTTTCCCTTCAATTTTAGTCATTATTAAAAATCGAGACTAACCTACTCTAAATTTCAGTTCCTCGATCGTTGAAAGTATCTCATTTCGATCCATTTCGCGGTAACGTTCAGGAAGCAATTCTTTAGAGGTACATTCGATCACTGCATTCAGAGTCTGTAATTCCACTTCTTCCGGATAGGTTGGTGGAATGAAATCTGCTAATGCTGCATCCAGAATTTCCGGTGTGACTTTCTTTCTCCCTTCTGCCGCTGCACGGAACTTGGCTCGCGTTAAAGCAGCTTCCATATCGGCTCCCGAGAATGTTTTTAAACCTTGCTGAACAACTGCCGGAATATAATCTTCGGTAAGTTTCAGGCTGGTTTTCTTAGCCATTGCTTCATACAACTCAATTCGCTCTTCTTTGGTATGAGGTGGGAACAATGCTAAATGTTCTTCGGCTCTACCCTGTCGCTTTAAATCTATTGGCATCAGATCAGGACGTGCTGTCATCAAAAACCAAACAATTTTACCACGATTGGTGGTATCACTCATAAAAGTAGCGATCTGTGAAAATACACGGCTGGAAACTCCACTGTCTCCTCCTGCATTTCTATCACCCAGATAAGCATCCGCTTCATCGATCATCACCGCTACCGGCGACATCGCTTTTAACAGAGACAAGATCTTTTCGAGATTTCCTTCTGTTACACCCTGCCATTGGCTTCTGAAATTCTTCAGTTTCACCATTGGTATTCCAACTTCACTCGCGAAACAGGTAACAAGGAATGTTTTTCCGGTTCCTACAGGTCCACAAACCAAATAACCCATCGGCATTACATCTTGGCGGCCTGCTTTAAGCGCTTTAACCGCCTGACGAAGGTGTTGCTTCACGTGAGTATGTCCGGCAACGTTATCGAGCGAATACGGCGTTTCCACAAATTCTAACAATCCATAAGCTTCCGCTTCGATCAGATCTTTTTTGTTTTCCGATAATCCATCGAAAGTGATCTTTTCCTGATTTTCACGAGCATTTGAAAGCACACTTCGGATATTTACATAATTCAATCCCGCTGTTTGCTGAGCTATGATTGCTGGAGAAACCTCTGATAGCTTTTTGAAATCATCATTTTTGGTTTCGAATTTCACAAACTCCAAACGATCTTCTTCACCCGGGATGTTGATCTTGATCTCTGTGGTGTAAGGGTTCTGAACAATGGTTTTATTCAGATCTGCAAGATTTTCTGTGATCATCACACAGGTAAAATCCGAAGCCAAAAACATAGGATCGTGTGCCCATCGTGATAAATAAACTTGAGAAGTTCTGTCCTCATTTCCGGTTGAACCGGCATCACTCATTGGCACGATGGTCTCTGCATAATCAATAATAAGCGCAATGCTTTTCTTTTGATCTAGACGAAGTCGGAAGTACTGCTCCAACAAAGACATCACACGGACAGGATCCTTAGGCATCTTTTTGGCATAATCAGTTCCAACAATGCTGTCTCGGCCTGCGATAGCTTGATTAAAATCCTGTTGAGATTCTTTATCTCTGAAATAAATTCCGGATGCTCTGTCGTAGAATACAACGAAATCACGGGCTCCAAAAAATTCGTCTGAAAGAAACGATTTCAAACGATTGAATTCGGTGCCTTCATCGGTTTTGAGTGCAACCAGATCGTGCACGTTTCCGTGAATCAAAAAAGTATTAATGGTTCTGCTAAGGTATTTTCTCGCAAATTCCTGCGACCACTTCGGATAATGATCAAACATATGCCCTACTCAATAATAGTTAGTCTTATTGTCTCAATTCGGCTTTGAGTTGCCTTACTAATAATGAATTTATTGCCTTCAATCAGCACTTCTTCATTCACTTTTGGAATGCGCCCCAAATGATTGATAACATACCCCGCTACGGTATCATACTGAGAAGGTTCCAAAGGAATTTTAATTTCTTCGAAAGTATTCATTAATTCATCGATCTCAACATTTCCGCTAACCACAAAATTATTCGGTGCTATACGTTTCATTAATTCGCTGTCCGTATCGTATTCATCCTGAATATCACCGACTACTTCTTCGAGGAGATCTTCTATGGTGATCATACCAGCTGTTCCACCATATTCATCCAGCACAATTGCTACAGATAAATTAGACTGACGAAATTCCTGCATCAGGTCTTTGGATTTTTTACTGGAAGGAACCAGTTTTATTGGTCGAATGATCTCATGCAACGACTTAGGATTTTTGAAAAAATCGTGTGCAAATACAACGCCAATCACATCGTCAATACTGTCTCTGTATACCGGAAGTTTAGAATGTCCTGATTCGATCATAGTATTCAGAACATCTGCAATAGGCGTAGATTTATCAACAGCTTCAATATCAATTCGTGGAATCATGGATTCTTTCACACGCATATTTGAAAGTTCTAGAACGTTATGAAGAATCTCAGAATCATCTTCATCAATATCTTCACTTCCTCCGCTTTCGCGCAGTTCCTTTACGATCAGTTCCACATCCTGGCGGCGGTAAAATTGTTCTGTTTTTTCTGCATCAGGCACTAACCATTTGATCAGCACATTGGAAGATCCATTTGCCAGTGCTATTAATGGTCTTAAGATCCAATAAAACAATCTTAATGGAAGCGCAATCACATTCACCATGATGTCGGCCTGGGCTCTGAAAATTGCTTTAGGGAGTATTTCGCCAAAAAGCATAATAATGAGTGAAGCTATAAATGTTTGTATTGCCAGTATCTGAAATGACGATGGCTCAACACCAAACCACAATTCGGTGTAATGCATAATGGGTTCTACAAGAAACAGAGCCATTAAAGTAGCATACACTACATTTACAATATTATTTCCAACAAGAGTAGTCGTGAGAAAAGTATCGGGATTTTTAGTAAAGAATCCGATAGAACTTGAAATGAGGTTATTTTTTCTGGAAGCAACTTCCAGTTTGAGTTTATTTGCCGTAACAAAGGCAATTTCGGATCCCGAAAAAAATCCACTCAATAAAATAGTTCCGGTTATAAGAAGCCATTCCATATACTAGCAGGCTCCTTTATCTTTTACTTCTTTACAATATGTGAAACTCGATGGAGGTTCGTCTTTCATTAACGAAAAGTTAGTTCCTATTTACCGGTAAAAGTTGGTTTTCTTTTTTCCAGAAAAGCACTTGTACCTTCTTTAAAATCATCAGTGTTGTACAATTCTCCAAATAAATTTGCTTCGGATGTGTACCCTGAGTCATTTCCAGATTCTTTGATGGCCAAGATAGCATTTTTTAGAGCAAGTGGTCCTTGTTTCATCATACTATTCATCATTATTTTTGCTGCATCCAAAACCGATTCTTCAGCAATTTGATTAACTAGTCCAATTTCTTTGGCTTCATCTGCTTTTACAAATCTACCGCTGAGCGTTAATTCCAGTGCTTTAGCTTCACCAACCAATTTTGGCAATCGTTGAGTTCCACCGTAACCGGGAATTAAACCCAGGCTTACTTCAGGTAATCCCAATAATGCGTTTTTTGAAGCAATCCGGATATGGCAAGCCATTGCTAACTCGCAACCACCTCCCAATGCGTACCCATTTACAGCAGCAATAGCAGGAATGGTTAAGTCTTCTAATTTCTGAAAAACACGCTGACCTCTCAACGATATCTTCTTTGCTTCAGAATCTTGAAGTGTATTTAATTCTTTGATATCCGCACCTGCAACAAAGGCTTTGTCACCTGCTCCTGTAACGATCAACCCTTTAATGTCATCGCTTTCTTTAATGTGATCTAAAGCAGCGTCAAGCTCTTCAAAAACCCGATTGTTTAAGGCGTTCATTTTTTCGGGGCGATTCACAGTAAGCACACATACTCCTGATTCATCTACATCAAGAAGTATTGTTTCGAATGATAAGCTCATGGATTAATCTTTAATCTGTTTCTTTGCACTTGTACTTGACACATTTGATACGTCATCAGAAAGTTCATCTAAAATAGAATCAAAATCCAGTTCAGTTTCCCATTCTGTAGTGTATTCAGGTAAGATATCCTGATCTAAGTCGTCAATCAATTGTGAAGTTTCATCTACTTCGGTTAACAAGTTATCAAGTTGGAAACCAATTTCTTCAGGATTGCTCATGGTCATAGATTGTTCGTAGATATATCTAACCGCATCTTCTATGGTTTCCAAATGGGTTTCGCAGACTAAATATTTTTCTTTGGCGATCTTAAACTTCTGAAGCCTTTTTTGCATGATCGCCACACGACGTGCTTTAGTACGTTTAAGTTTTTCTGAGTCGATGGTCTTAATTTCTTCAATCTGTCGAATTACTTCTTCTTTTAAATTTGTTTCCAGTGAAGTATTCAAATACACTTCATAGCGCTTTATCAGATCAAGAAGTGTGAGATAGTTTCCTAACAGTTCTTCAATTTTCTTACCAATATTATCCAGCAATCCCTGAGAGCTGTAAGGAAGTTTTTCAAAATTCTCCTGCACCATTTTAGCCAGATGCTTGAGCACTAAAAATCGTTTTTGACTTGCAGAATCCAGCGATTGAAAAAGGTCTTTTTCGTTGCTGGAAGCATGGCGTTCTTTGATCTTTTTAAGTTCTGTCTTTTTTCTGAAACGAGGTAATTTTGGTACAATGCCTAAGTACATCAACTCCAAACCAAACACGGTTGTAAGCATCACACTAGAAGCGTCTCCAAAATCACTGATAAAAAAAGCGGTGAGTGTAGCAATTAATAATCCTCCCAGGTTAATGGGATTCATAAATGCTTCACGAGTATAATTGATGTTTAGTTCGTCTGCTGACATTACTCTTTATCTGTATCGTTGCCTGGTGTGGAATCAGTTTCTTTATTCTTAAGCTGATCTTTTTTAGTTCCGATCGTTTTTTCCGTTTTAATTTCATCAGCGGTTTTTTCGATCTCGGAATAAAGCATACCCATTTCAGCTTTAACCTGTTGTAAGGTTTGCTTTGCTTTTTGCTTTTTTAACTCAGCTTCATGCTGTTCATTTTTTATTTCTGTTTCAAGCTTAGAATCGTCATCCATACTGTCCATAGCAACGTCTAATCGTGCCTCTGCGTGGCTAACTTTATCGCGAACTTTTCCAAGGAACTCATCAACAGATTCCAGCAAACTATCCGGATTCATATTGTTGACGGCTTGAGCGATCTTTCCTTTTTGCTCAGCTCTTTTACCTCGTTCTTTTATTTCTTTAATACGTCGGTAATGCTCCTTGTATTCCTGCTTAAGGCGTTCGCGTTCTTCTTCACTTTTGTTACTCATAAGAGTCTCCGTTAGCTTTTCTCTTTATTACCAACAGATTTTTTTGGAGATTCTTCTGCTACCGGCTCTTCATCTATATTTATAGAACCTGAAGATTCACCCATTTCAAGCTTGAACTGCTCTACTAAAGATTGAGCACGAATCTTTTCAGCATTTGCTTCAATTTCCATAGTCTCGGTATCAATACCGTCTAGAGCAATTTCCATGCGTGCTTCATTCTTAGCTGTTTTCTCATTTAAACGGCTGATCATTTCATCATGAGTTTGATCCATGCCACCTACTTCAAATTGCTCTAGTGTATCAGCAATTTTTGATTGCCATTCAGCACGCTCGCTTGCACGTAAAGCTTCTTTTGCTTCCTGGATCTTACGATCTTTCTCACGCATGAAAACTTTTTTCACTTTCAATGCTTTGTCGTACGCTTTTTCCGCAAAAACTAACTGATCTTTTGTGTGTGCAAAATTCTCTTTCGCCTTTTCTAATTGAAGTGCATACCCTTCTGCAATGTCATCACGGTTTGCCTGAATTGCAGATTTTATCTTAGAAGTAAGTTCACCGATCAACTTTTCGTTTCGATTAGACTCCTTCTGAAGCATGATCAAGTTTGCCTTTACTGTAGCAATGTTTTCATTCATTTGCGGAATCTGATCGTTCAGATCACGAATGTTCTGTTCCAAAATTAATTTTGGATCTTCCATGGAGCTTATTACCCCACCAAACATTGATTTTAATGCACGTATGAATCTTTTAAACATGATTTTTTTCCTTTTTTTAATGCCCTATGTTCATTAGATACAAATTAACTGATTATTAGTGTAATTCAACATTTTAAAGCCGGAAATCCCGAACACCATTTTTGTCTATTACTTTTGTAACCAGATATTCCTTTTCAGGTTTTGTATCCTCGATCTTAATTGCTCCATACAATTGTGCGGTCACAGGTTCGATCGTGGTTGGCTTGTTCGTATATGCCACTAAAATTGTTTCACCTTTTGTAATTTTATCTCCCACTTTCTTTTTGAGTACTATTCCGGCCTGTGGATCTACATCGTCTTCTTTAATTTTTCTACCCGCTCCAAGTTCAACTGATGCCGTTCCAATTTCAAATGCATCCATAGCTGTAACGTATCCATCACGACTTGATTTTAGCTCAAACTCAAATTTTGCGATCGGGTATTTTGCTGTGTTTTCTATAAAGCTTGTGTCGCCACCTTGTTCTTCAACAATATCCAGCCACTTCTGATAAGCTTCGCCGTTTTCAACTTGTTGCTTACTAACCTCTATCCCCTTTTCAACTGAATCAGCCTTTCCACCCAGATAGATCATTGTACCGGAAAGTAAATGAGAGAGCTCCATTATATCGTCTGGTCCTACGCCTTTTAAAGCATCTACAGATTCTTCAACCTCAAACCAATTTCCGATCTTATAGCCAAGAGGCTGCTTCATATTAGTGAGATAAGCTATGGTTTCTTTCTCGAACTGCTCACCAATTCCAACTAAAGCTTGAGCAAGTTTTGTGGCATCCTCTTCTGTTTTCATAAAAGCACCGGAGCCGTATTTTACATCCAAAACCAGGGCATCAATTCCTTCGGCAAGTTTTTTACTCATTATACTTCCGGCAATAAGTGGGATTGATTCAACAGTAGCTGTCACATCTCTTAATGCATATAATCTTTTATCGGCAGGGGCAATTTCTTCTGTTTGTCCTACAAGCACCAGATTCTGTTTCTCCAAGATCTCTTTATACCGAGCTAAGTCCACGTCTACATAAAAACCGGGAATAGATTCTAACTTATCCAAAGTTCCACCTGTATGTCCCAATCCGCGACCTGAGATCATCGGAACAGGAACTCCGGCACTAGCCACTATTGGAGCTAGAATCAATGAAAGTTTATCGCCTACTCCTCCTGTAGAATGCTTATCCACTTTTTTACCGGGAACATGAGATAGATCAACAACAATACCGGAATGAAGCATAGACTCTGTTAATGCTGCAGATTCCTCATCATTTAAACCATTTAGGAAAGCAGCCATTAAAAACGAGCTGATCTGATAATCAGGAATTTCATCGGCTGTATATGAATCGATCAAAAAGCGGATCTCATCCTGTGAAAGAACTTTTCCGTCTCGTTTTTTGCGTATTAGGGAAACAATATTGTACTTTGAATTCATAGCCCAAGTATAGCCAAAAAACTACTATTTCTTCTATATGAAGAGAGATTTTTCATACCTTTGTTCTCTTAAGATGTGTACCGTCTACATTCTAGGAGTATCACTTTTTACAGGTTGTAGCTTTAAAACAATTGTACATCCATATCCAAAGGAATTTAAAGAAGATCCAAATAGCTATAAAGACAACATAATCCTTCATAAAGATGGAAAACTAACTTATATACCTGACTTAAGTGAAGCGGATATCTATATAGACCTCAAATATAAAGAAGGGGCTCTTATTGTCGATGATGGTTGGTCATACCATTTTAAAAAAGAAGACAAGTTTATAAATCCCATTACAAAAAATGAGATTTTTATGATAGCTGAAGCATACTTTGATGATCAACAAAAAGAAGATATGTTCAGAGTGTCTCTCATGGAAAAAAATAATACATCAATTGTATACGAATTTTCTGGAACTTCACGGAATTCAACTATAATAAGATCTGATTCTACTGTATTTCAAATTGTAGCAAAAGATATTTGGGCTCCTTCAGTAAAGAAAGTTAAAACCGAAAACGGAAACGAGTGGCATCACTATCCTTTAGGAGGCACTTGGCATTATATTGATGATTCAGTTAACCCATATCTTATTATTCAGGGCAGTCCTGTTAAGAAAAGATTGGGTGCAAAAGCGAATTACGGTGAATCCTTTACATTACTATCAAATACCGAGCTTTCGAATGAGTTTAAATCTGAATTTATCAACATATTTTTGGGTTATTGGCTCCTCACGAATATCCAATATTATTACGAAGAGTGTAACCTGGAGAACAATGTTTCCGATACATGCCCTGGTTCTGTAATCATCAAATAATCAATCATTCAATAAATACTGATCTTGCTGAAAATTCTTGCTGATGAACATATTTACAAACTGAAAGAGTTTCTTCCTGAGGAAGTAGAGCTAAGTCTCTTCAATCCCAGCGCCCCTCTACCATCTTTATACGGGTTTGATGTATTGTTTGTAAGAACGGTTACAAAATTGAATTCCAAGTCGATGCAACGCATCCCTGATACTCTTAAGTTTATAGGAACCGGTTCGTCTGGCTCTGATCATATTGATATCGAATATTTCAATGATCATAATGTTTGTGTTGTTGATGCAAAAGGTTCAAACGCGAACGCTGTAAGCGAATACGTGATCACTTCTCTTTTGCTGTGGAGCCTGAAAAGACAAAAGGAATTAAAGAGCTTGAAAGTAGGTATTATCGGCGCAGGAGCTGCCGGGACTGCCGTATCAAGGCAACTAGCCAACTTTAATATTGACAGTCTTAGCTATGACCCGCCCAGGGAACAAAGAGACAACAGCTACAAATCAGCCTCTCTTAAAGACATTCTAGAATGTGATATACTAACTTTTCATGTTCCGCTAAATAAAAATGGCGATCATCCTACTTTTCACTGGCTCGACGAATCTAAACTATCAAATAATTCCTTTGAACTAGTAATTAATGCGTCCAGAGGTGGTGTTATTGATGAGGCTGCTCTTCTTAAAGCATTGGACAATGAAACGGTTTCAGATGTAATTATTGATGTTTGGGAAGGCGAACCCGACTTTAATAATGCTCTTGTTGAAAAAGCTTTTATTGCCACTCCTCATATAGCAGGTTATTCAGAGCAGGCTAAGCTTAACGCTTCACTGATTCTTGCTGAGAAATTATGTGCGTTTTTCAAACTGACTATTCCAGACTATTCCTATTTATATGCTGCTAAAAAGCTGGAATTAGCTCATATCAAATTTTCATTATATGACCTTATTCTGAGACTTCATCCTTTAAAAGAATATGATGCTGATATTAGAGATCTTTGCCAAAGACCGGATAAAGATATTTTGTTTCAAAAGCTAAGAACTGACCGTCCATATAGATATGAGTATCCATATTTAAAACTCGAAAACGGGTTTCTGGGAAAGTTTAGTGAACTAAAAAAACTAGGATTGGAATTATAGTTGCTTAACCGACTAGTAATCCAGGTCTTTTAGATCCACATTCTTATGATCAGGTTCGGGGTCTTCCAGAAACTGAACTACTTTTATAGTTTCTTTTCCTTTCATTAATGCTTTTAATATTCGATGCATCCCGTCCATTACACGTCCATCAGAAGAAAGTATGACCGGGTATTTAAAGCTGGTTTTCTCTGCATAAGCGATGTGTTTAGCTATAGCCCTTGCCGAAGGAATATCGTCTTTATCCTGAAACCAAAAATTATTATCGATATCATCAATGGATTCAATCATCACTTCTTTTGGCAGGTAGTGTTCCGAGATTTTTACCAATTTATCTACATCCCAAATAAGGGTGTCACCATTAACTTTTCTAATATGATATTGCTTTCTCATTTATTGTCTCGGAATTTTAATCCAGCTTCCAGAAGGAATATTTTCTTCTAACTGAACTTGATTTATGATAGCTACGTCTATTGGTTCGATGTTTAATGGTAAATTCGATGGAAGAAAACTCGAGAACGAACCTGATCTCGTTGTTTTTATTAGTTCTAATCTCACAGGTTGAATATTCAAAATAGATGAATCAACTAGTCGTTCAAACCCGTTAGGGACTGAATTAAATTCGGATTGATAGGCGCCAAACTGGTCTGAAGTGGTATATCCAAGGAAATTATAAATATTCCCATTATAACTCAGAGCTGTAATATCGATGGTTAAGGAAGTGCCATCTTCTTGTTGAAGACTAGCTTCTGCTTCATACCCTGTTAATCCATTAGGTTGGGTAGCATTTTGCTCTAAGGTATTTACTCCTTCCTGGTTTAAAAATGCTTTTACAGATTCTTCAGGAGTTGAGCTTTCATTATCTATTGAAAACTGTACAACAGCGTCTTGGTTTTCATTAACAAGTATTACTGCTGAAGGCTGATTGATTACATTAAAACCCGCCGGTACAGGAAACTGAAACTTAAGATCCGGGTGATAAAATATGCCGTTTCTCTCAAATCCTTCTCTAGGGTTATCACCGTACATGATATTATCGATCATATTCAAATATTCATCACCATCAACAATGGTTTGCTCATATCCTTTTTCAGACCACTCATTTGCTAGCCTTGGAATATTTTCTTCTCTTTCGCCCGGATCAGGATGTGATGATAAGTGAGATGGAATATTATATCCTGATTTTTCTGAAATTCTTTTGAGAGATATGAAGAACTCGCCCCCTTCTGATGCTTTATAGCCCTTCATGGCAGAATATTCTACTCCAAGTTGATCAGATTCACGTTCATCATCTCTACTGTAACTCAAAAATAATAATTGAGCTGTTTGGCTACTCAGTTGAAGTATATTACCTCCATCTAGTCCAATAGATTCACCAAGCACTGCTCCTCCAATTATTGCCAACTGCCCGAATTGTTGTTCTGCAGCTCTTTGTGATGCATGTCTTGCAGCCACATGGCCAATTTCATGCCCTAATACTACCATCAATTGTGCTTCATTTTCTAGATGAGCCAACAATCCTCGTGTTACGTATACATAACCTCCAGGCAGAGCAAAAGCATTTACTACAGGGCTTGCCAGCACTCTGAATGTGAAATCAGTATTTCTATATTCTGAAGGAGTGTCCTCTCTGTTAAAATGACTTACCCGTAGTAGTTCTTGTCCAAGTTCGTTTACATAGTTAGAAAGTTCTTCGTCGTCATATAAACCATATTGAGCAATAATTTCGGAATCTGCATCTTTACCAATTTGCAGTTCTTGCTCCCATGAGTAACCATAAGCTCTTTTATTACCCGAAACCGGGCTTGTTTGAATAGAAACGCAGCTTGGTAGTACCAGTGAGGTTACAACGATTAAAATTGTAGATTTTATTAATGCTTTCATAGTATTCTTTTGTGCCTTAACCAATTACATTCACTTCCGGAGTGAGTATAATATTAAATTTCTCCTTTATTGAAAGGCGAATTTCCTCTGCTAAGTTCCAAATTTCTTCTCCGGTTGCATTTCCGTGGTTCACCAGTACCAATGCTTGCTTGTCATGTACACCTGCATCTCCAACTCTTTTGCCTTTCCAACCTGCTTTGTCAATTAACCAACCGGCAGGGATCTTAACTTCCTGTTCAGTTATAGGATACCCCGGTAGTTCAGAGAAGTTAGATTTCAATTGATTGTATTGTTGTACAGATATCACCGGATTTTTAAAGAAGCTACCAGTGTTGCCGATTTCTTTTGGGTCAGGTAGTTTGCTTTGCCTGATCTCAATTACAGCATCGCTTACATCCTTAATAGTAGGCTTAGATAAACCTTTGGATTCTAATAGGTCAGATAGTGCTTTATAAGATGTATTTACTTCGCCATTCCTGAAAAGCTTTAAAGTTACAGAAGTTATAATCGCCTTTCCTTTCAATTCTTTTTTGAAAATACTGTCTCTGTATCCAAACTTACATTCACTTTTATTGAATGTTCTGATCTCCTTTGAATCGATCATAAAAGCTTCCAGGTTCTCGAATACGTCTTCAAGTTCAACTCCGTAAGCTCCAATATTCTGTATAGGTGCGGCACCAACTGATCCCGGAATCAGTGACAAATTTTCAATTCCTCCAATCCCCATTTCAACACATTTCAGAACAAAAGCATGCCAATTTTCACCGGCAGCCACTTTTACTAGTATATCATCTTCTCTGGAACTAAACTTCTTCCCTAATATGGAAATGTGAAGTACTAAACCTGTAAAATCTTTAATGAAAAAGGTGTTACTTCCTCCTCCCAGAACAAGAATTTCAAGTCCTTTCTCTTCTGCAAATTGAATTGCTTCTCCTAATTCTGCAATGGTGCAAACTTCAACAAAAAAAGAAGTTTTAGCAGAAACTCCCATTGTGTTGAATGAACTAAGATCGACATCCTGTTTAATAGTTAGTTCGGTAGACATTAAAGTTAATCTTCTTTGTTTGAGGTTTCCTTTTGATCCTCTGTTAACTTTACTCGTACTTTTTTGATCCTATTATTTTGAACAGAATGAACGGTACATTCCAACCCTTTATAAGTAACCCTTTCACCAACTGTTGGTAAGCTTTCTGTTAAATGGTAAATCAATCCACCAAGTGTCTCGAAATCATCATCCTCTGAACTCAATTCTAACCCAACTACATCTTCCATGTCATCAAGATCGATCTGGGCATCAAATATATAAATTCCATTCTTGAATTGAGTGTACAGTTGCTGATCGTCAGACGACTCATCGGTGATGTCACCTACCAATTCCTCAAGAATATCATCCATGGTAACAATTCCTTCCGTGCCACCATACTCATCAACTACAACTGCAATGTGCGTTTTCTCCTGTTGAAAATCTCTCAAAAGGTCGTCCAATTTTTTTGTAGCGGGAATGAATAAAGCATTCCTTGAAATGGTTTTCCAATTAAAAGACGGCTCTTCCTTTCTATCGTTTAAATAAGGAAGAATGTCTTTAGCGTAAATAACTCCAAGAATATTATCTAAATCATTTTCGTAGAGCGGCATTCTTGAAAGAGCTTTTTCCTGTATCAAACTCAGAACGTCAGTAAGTAGATCTTGGGTAGAAACAGCAATAATATTTACGCGAGAAGTCATTATTTCACGCACTGTGATATTTCCGAACTCTATTACATTTTCGATGATCTCTCGTTCGTCTTCTTTGATTGAGCCGTCTTGCTCGCTCACTTCAGCCATGGTTCTAATATCTTCAGTTGTCATTTTATTTGACGGTTTTGGCAAATACTTTTCCATAAAAATAGTACTGTCTGCTATCAGCTTAGAAAAGGGCTTAAGTATTAAAAATAAAATGTAAATAAAAGTACTCCAACGTCTGGAAACAGTAAGTGGATCATTAATTGCAATAATTTTGGGGGTGATTTCACTTATGATCAAAATCATAAAGGTTAACACCACAACTTCAGCCGTAAATACAACTACTTCTGATAAACCAAAATGAGCAACAAAAGAACCGGTGATCACGGCTGCCATTACAGAAGCAATTATGTTGGCAAATGTATTACCAATTAGAATAGTAGCCAGCAATCTTCTCGGTTTATCCAGCATTGTAAGAATGCGGGAATCAGCAGGGTGAGGAATTTCAGCGTTTGTCAGACTCTCCAATCTTGAAGAAAGAGAAAAGAAAGCTACTTCAGAACCTGAGAAAATAGCTGAAACTGCCAGTCCTATGATCATTACTACAAACTGGATCGAAATCACAACATAATCTATCTCAGAAGAAATAGTAGGGACTGAAATATCTAATAAAAATAATAAAATTAAATTATGTAACTCGATGAGTGCGTTCAAATATATGCTATTTTAATTAACTGGAATTTAACGAGGTGAACACTTCCTAACAAAATAAAAAAAGCGGTGAAAGTTTAACCCTGCACCGCCTTTAATATTGAATATAAATTAGAATGGAAGATCGTCATCCATATTATCAAAATCTTTACCAAGTTCCACATTACTGGACATTGGCTGAGGTTGATTGCCTGCATTTTGATTACCACCTTGGCCTCCGCCTCCACTGCCTTTGCTATCAAGCATAGTCATTTGAAGTGCTTTGATCTCAGTAGTATATCTTTTCTGACCTTGATTATCTTCCCATGATCTTGTTTGAATCGGACCTTCAATGTAAACCAAAGAACCTTTGGTGAGGTACTGCTGACAGATCTCAGCCAATCTACCCCACGCAACTACACGATGCCATTCTGTTTTTTCCTGTTGCTCGCCATTACTGTCTTTGTAACGCTCGCTTGTAGCTATACTTAATGTGGCTACTGCTGTGTTTGCTTGCGTGTATCTTACTTCGGGATCTTGTCCCAGTCTTCCGATTAATTGTGCTTTATTTAGTGAACTCATTACGTATTGGATTAAGTTAATTTGTTTGTAAAGTAAGACAAGCTCAGAAGAAATCCTTACAAAAAAACTTTAAAAAAATTCTATCATTTAAATATTAAATGATAAAAAATGTACTTAACTCTTTCTTACCAACACTAATTGTGAAATATCCGCTTTTGACACTCGAGCGAAAAATTCTCTGAAGCTCTCATAAGATTCAGCGGGCAATCTTTTTTTCTTGTGACAAATAAATAATTATTAGCTCTAAAACTCTCATTCATTTAATAGAATAAACGCCTACTAAAATTAATTACTTCGATATGTTTGAACTCAAAGCATTTCAATTAGTGAGAGCGTTTTAAATTCTTTTTTTTGTTTGTCCCCTTTTTGTATAGTTAATTGTTACTTAAGTAACTATTAACAAATCGGTACACTATGAAAAAAATATTACTAGTTCTGGGATTTGCGATTTTAACAACACCACTAATGGCTCAGTTAACTCAAACTGAGAGAGATTTTGCAATCAGTTATTTAAAAGCTACGCATAATAATATTGTTGAACTCGTAAAAGATCTCCCTGAAAAATCTTTTAACTACAAGCCTGAAGAAGGCGGATGGTCCGTTTCAAATGCTTTGGAGCATATTTTATTAACCGAAACTGCTTTTTTTGGAATGGCACAAGGTACGCTATCCAATCATGAAAGTATGTCTGAAAAAGATATGTCGGGCAAAGATGGTGTCTTAATCGGTATGCTTGCAAACAGAGGAACAAAAGTAAAAACTGCAGCCCCTTTTGAGCCTTCAGGAAAATGGGATAGCAAAGACAAAATGCTTGCTGAACTTGAAAAATCCAGAAACCAACTTATTGAGTTCATTAGCTCAACAGATGCCGATCTGCGTGGACATATAACCACTATTCCGATTGGAGAGGTCGATGTTTACCAAATTGTATTGATAATTTCAGCTCACAGCCAAAGACATACTTTCCAGATGCAGGAAGTACTTGCTGAACTTAATGCAATGTAATTAATACTGAATTGTACTTAAAAGCTCATTGTGTAACCAATGAGCTTTTTTTATATAATTTTTGCCTTCTTTTAATGTTTTGATAATGGTTGTTTCGTATCCTTAGTAAAATTGAAATAAAATCAGGTTCATGAAAAAAATTCTACTCTCTACTCTTGTATTCTCATTTATACTAACGCTTACACTTAATCCTACGTCAGGTATTTCATGGAATGCAACGGGACATCGTGTAATTGCGGCTATTGCTTGGGATCATCTTACTCCTGCAGCGAAAAAGAATATCATGACTATCCTAAAGCAAGCTCCGGAAGATTCAGATCTTATGGACTTTTATGATGAAGAAAGCGAAAACCCGGATAAATATTATTTCATGAATGCATCTTTTTGGCCAGATGTAGTTCGTGACAGAGATGAAAAAGCTCGTTATGAAAAATATCACAGAGGTCCATGGCATTACGTTGGAAGCTATTGGAAGCAAACAGAAAACGGACCTGTAGATGCCGAGGGTTTTGTAGATGATGAGCACATAGTTGAGCGTATTTCTTTATTCAGAGAAACGTTAAACAGCTCTGATGTCTCTGCAGAAGAAAAAGCAATACAAATTGCATGGATTCTTCACTTGGTTGGAGATATTCATATGCCATTGCACAACACTTCCAGAGTAACTGAAGAAACTCCTGATGGAGATCGTGGTGGAAATAGTTTCGAATTAAGCGATAGCTGGCCTTGGAACTTACATGCTTATTGGGATGGCATTATTGATGTAGCAAATCCAAAATCTGATAATGTTGATGATTTCGATTATTATCTGTCTAATGCTGAGATGATAAAGACTAAACATCCAAAATCTGAATTTAAAGGCCTTGTTGATCTTCAGGATTCCAAAGTATGGAACAAAGAAGGAAAAGAGATCACAATGAATAACCTTTATCCTGAGAATCTAAAACAAAATGAACAGCCTTCTGAAGAGTATAAAGATATGGCTTACAACATGGCTCAGAAGAGAATGGCACTTTCAGGATACAGGATGGCAGAGTTTCTTAATCAGATTTTTGGTAAATAATTGAACTGATTCGTAAAAAGGCAGAGCTAAATAATCTCTGCTTTTTTTTATTTTTTGTCAATCAAACTACTAGCTCCAGGAAGATCTTTGCCTTTCAGATATTCCAAACTGGCTCCTCCTCCGGTTGATACGTGAGAAACCTGATCACTAAATCCGGATTTTTTAATTGCATTGCTCAAGTTCTGAAAGGTGAAGGACATGAAAGCTAAACTCACACTGCGTTTCATTAGCACAATGCAAATTTGTTTGCCCAGTTTAGTATTACTCTTTTGACGATTTAATAAAATTTTGTTGATCTAGTACAATTCAAGAATTGTAACATTTTACCTTAAACATTGTCTTGTACGTAAGTTCTTAAAGAAAATTTATTTAGATATATCTGCAACTTAGTTTTCTATGATGCTTTAATTACAAATATCAATTTCTTGAGATATAAAACTTCAAAAGTTAAAACAATAAAATTATGAATATAATCAAATACATAGCTTGCTTATTGCTATTAATACAAAGTGTAAATCTTTTTGCTCAAAATGAGAAAGCAAATCTTGATCTAAGACAGATGTGGGAAGATTTTGAAAGTGAAAATAAAAACACTCTAAAAATTGTATGGGATGAAAATAAAAATAGCTTTTCTAAACTGATCGGAAAAACTAGTAATTCATACGGTTCAACTCCTGATACAGCAATTAACAATTTTATTTCACAACATTCTGAATTATTAGGCATCAAGAAAAAAGATCATAACCTAGTTGTTAAAAAGAAAAACACTTGGAACTCTGAAAATAAAAAAACACACCGGTATGAAGTGTCTCAAACGTACAATCAGGTTCCAGTTCTTTATTCCGGTTATAAAATTAATGTGTCTGACGATGGTTTTATAGAATATATAAGTGGTTCATTTTATTCTGAAATAAATATCAGTACTAAACCAGAATTTAGAATTAATGATGCAATAGGAATGATTAATTCTGATTTGGATGTAACTGAAATTAGTAAAATAGAGTCTGGAACTGAACTATATGTACTGCCACTTTATAATGATAATAAAGTTGAATTTAAATTAGTCTACCGCACAGATGTAACAAATTCTGACGGAACTTGGAGATATGATATTGATGCAACCAATTTAAAAATAGTACAAAAGAAGAATTTATTGAAGAGCCATATTCATCCCTTACCGGTAACTGAAAATTCAAAAAAAATGAAAATTCAAAAAAAATACCCTATCGAGAAAAATAACATTGTTATAAATTCGACATCGGTTACAGCTACAGGTAATGTTTACGCGGTGAGCCCTGCTTATGCAAATAGGACTATGAAAACATTATATAGGCTAGATAATGCATCCCCTCTAAAATTAAAAGGGTCAAATATTGAAGTTACTACCGAAAATGGCTTTGATGCTTATGCTACAAATGGTGTTTTTAATTTTTCTACAACTTCTGATTTCTTTGATCAAACAATGGTGTATTATCATGGAGATACTTTTGAGGAATGGTTAATAGATAATCATGAATTATCTAGCAATCAAATTGGAAAAGTTACTGCTTATGTAAGACATGGTTTAGGTCCTGGTGCTGTAGCTTCTACAAAAAAAATGTATTTCAATGGTGTTGGAAATGGACTTCTAAATAATACATTTGAAGCCGCCATTATTGTACATGAATACATGCATATAGTAACTGGTTCTTTTAATAATATGACAAATTCATACAATGATGAACCGTTGGCAATGGATGAAGCATTTTCGGATTATTTTGGTATTGTATACCGAAACACTACAGAAGGTTATACATCAGGTACAGAAAGTATAATCGGAAAATATGTTGATATTGATGGCGATTCATTTACAAAATACCGAGATTTAGACAATTCATGGACTTTTGATGATTACGTAACCATAGAGTTAGGAGATAATGATTCGACAGAGTATCATGACAGAAGTGTAATTTATTCGGGAGCCCTCTGGATTTTACGAAATGATCCAGATATAAGCCCAACGGTGTTAGATAAGCTTGTTTTAATATCTATTGATAACCTCGATTCAACTCCGGGGTTTCTTGATGGTATGTACGCCCTAATTGCAGCTGCAATTGGTGAAGGGTATTCAAGCTATCAAGATGATATAGAAGATGCTTTTATAACAAAGAAGATATATTTTGATCCACCACCCGCCCCAACAAATTTTTCTCATACAAATCCAAGCGGTTCTTTCCCAAGCTTTTCATAGAATTCCTCAAGTGGTTCAGTATCCTATAAAATATTTAGAAAGTGTTCTTATGGATATTATGGGGATTGTAGTTCTATATATGAAGAAGTTGGTTCAACTTCAGGTACAAGTTGGACAGACTTTTCCGTTACTCAAAATGGGTCTGGTCAGGAAGATAATTATATATATGCGGTAAAGGGTATTAACTCAATTGGAGGTGCTTCTAATTATTCAAATTCAGTTAATGTAGGAGCACAACCTAGTTTTATGAAAGAAGTGTCTGATAAGTTGCCCGAGATGTTTAGTTTGCAGAATAACTATCCAAATCCTTTTAACCCTTCTACGCAAATAAAATTTGAGCTACCCGAAACTGCTCAAGTTACTATCAAGATATATAATATAATGGGTCAAGAAGTAGCAACAATTGTGAACAGTCAAATGAAAGCAGGATTCCATATTACTCGGTTCGATGCAAGTAATTTATCAAGCGGTGTTTACATTGCTCGTTTAACAGCCATTGGTTCTTCCGGCGCTCAATTCGATAGTGAAATAAAAATGCAATTGATTAAATAAATCTAAAAACCATAGAGGATATTGAGTTAATTAATTAATATTCTGTATTCTCTGTGGTTATTTTATCTTGCCCTACATTTCAATCTCAAAGAAAAGGAAAGCTTATTTTTTAAGAGATTAAACTCCTGAGTAATCTGAACCCCTTAAAGTCCCTAAAAAAGTTTGGGGATTATATGAAGTATCACATTTATTTAAAGGAGCTAATATTAAAGTAGCAACAGAGCTACGTGGCTTATTTAATTTATTTCTTATGATTTATAATAGGTGCTTTAATGTTAACTATTGACTCAAGCGAGCCCTTAAAACAATTCCATTGCCAGTGGCATATGCAAATCCAGATTTATGGTAAAATACCTTCCCTAATTGTGGGTAGGAGCCGGCTTCAACTTGTTCTTCCCAATTAGCTCCACCATCTTTTGTGACAAGAATTGCTCCATCACTTGTTACAGCAACGGCATGGGAATAATCAATGGCATCAATGCTATAAATCGCATCTGAGCTTTCTTTCAAATTTTGTTTTTCCCATGTATCACCGCCATCAGCGGTTTTATAAATAGTTCTGAATGAACTAACAACCCAACCATAGGATTCATCAATGAATTCGACATCATTTAAAATACCAGGAAAATCATCCGGAAGAGATAATTCTTCCCACGAATCACCTCCATTTTCTGTTTTAATGATAATACCACTGAAACCAGATCCTGAAATTTGCTGTGAACCAGCAGCATATAAAACTTGGTTTGAAGGAGAACTGATTGCGCGGTAATTTGCATCGGGATTTTGAGTATTCGTTAGTTCATTCCATGTTGCTCCTCCATTAATTGTTTTTGTAATAATAGCTCCATTTGAATTTGTTGTCTTACCAGCGGCCCAGCCAATACTATCTGATGAGAAATCGAAGTCACTATACCGTCTCCCCAAAAATGCGGGGGTTTTGACTTCCCATGATTCGCCTCCGTTCTGAGTTTCCCAAATGCTAGCCTTTGATACTATTCCACGTTTAGAATTAAAAAAATACAAACCCGAGAGTAAGTGCGAAGTTCCTGAAATCGTTGTTTCTTTCCATGAATTCCCGCTATTCGTGGTTGAATAAACCCTAGAACCCCATCCGGTACAGTCTTCACTATCTACACATCTGGTAGTTCCAAGCATCCACCCATGTGTTTCACTAATAAAAAATACTTTTCCATAAAAAGCTTCCTTATTAGGTGTTATTTCTTGCCATGTATCAAATGGGATTTCTCCCGTTTGTATACCGCAACTTAGTAAGAGTAAAAATGAGACAACAAAGAGAATGGTTCTCATAAAGTTTTTCTTATTTTAATTACAGTTAATATAATACAAACAGAGATTCTCCTTATTATTGATAATAAAATCCTAAACAATCTCTCAATTTTGCTTTAACAACATTAGTTGGGATTTATCGATCCACTTCTGGGCATTCCTTATTGCAACAAAATATAACATTTAAATAAATCAATTGGTAATAGGTAAGTCTAATTATTTTTTAGTGGCGTTGTGGTTAAAAATCCTAAAGCTAATCTAAAAGAGAAAGAACACTTTTTAAACATATCTTTCAAACAGAATTAGATAGTAATAAATATCTTATTTATCGGTTAAAGAACTTACGCCGGGCAGATCTTTACCTTCTAAATATTCCAGACTTGCGCCACCACCTGTGGAAACATGAGAAACCTGATCACTTAATCCTGATTTTTTGATCGCAGCAGCAGAATCTCCCCCGCCAATAATGGTTGTTCCTCCAAATTTAGTAGCTTCAGCCATTGCTTCTGCAACAGCAAAAGTGCCGTCCGCAAAATTACTCATTTCAAAAACTCCCATGGGACCGTTCCAGAGCACAGTCTTCGCCATCTTAATTACATTTCCGAAAGAAATTGCAGACTGAGGTCCAATATCAAGAGCCATCCATCCATCTTCGATACCATTATCGTTTACAACTTTATGTTCTGCATCATTATTAAACTCTTTAGCTACTACAGAATCCATAGGCAACATTAGCTTTACACCGGCAGATTTAGCTTTTTGAATCAACTCTTTTGCCAGATCGATTTTATCTTCTTCCAGTAAAGAGTTACCAATTGGTAGTCCTAACGCTTTATAGAATGTGTACGTCATCCCCCCACCAATAATAATCGTGTCTACTTTGTTCAGGAGATTTTCGATCACACCGATTTTATCAGATACTTTAGCTCCGCCTAGAATTGCTACAAAAGGTCTTTCCGGATTGTTTACGCTTTCATTCAGATATTTGATCTCTTTCTCTAATAAAAAACCTGAAACAGACTGATCCATGAATTGAGTTACACCTGCAACAGAAGAATGTGCTCTGTGAGAACTCCCAAATGCATCATTTACAAAAACATTAGCATGGCTGGCTAACTGCCCACTAAAAATGTCTTCGTTATCAGTTTCTTCTTTATGAAAACGAACATTCTCCAATAATACGATTTCCCCAAACTCGGCTTCTTCAATTACTTTCTTCGCCTGCTCACCAATGCAATCGTGCGCAAAATGAACTTTTACATCTACAAGTGTTGCTAAATGATCAGCTACTGGTTTTAAAGAAAATTCGGGAGCCGGTTTTCCATCAGGTCTCCCTAAATGACTTGTTAAAATTAACAGCCCTCCATGCTCTACAACATATTTTATAGAAGGCAAAGCCTGAACTATCCTGTTGACATCTGTAATTATTCCATCCTTTAACGGCACGTTAAAATCAACGCGCATAAGTACTTTTTTATCTTTTACTTGGATATCGGTAAGTGTAAGTTTTGCCATTTTTTTTGTAAGGAATGTTGTTTTTAACTGTCTTATTTAATTAAATAAGATTCAATAACTCATTTGTACATTTTACTCATTAGCTGAATGCACGGGGTAAAATACACAGATGAATCGTTCTTTGTGTTTTATTTTAGTAAAAAACCAAACATATGGAGATCAAATGAAAAAACTGATACTATTTTTCTTTTTTATTGGGATAGGGTTGAGTTTACCCGCCCAAAATTTATTTGTCACAAGTACCAGCCCTGTTCATGGAGCTGAAAATGTTGATCAAGACTCGATCAAGATCACATTCAATAAAAAAATTACCTTTGATGACAGTACATTTACCGAAGGCTTGCAAATCCCTTTCCTAGTCCTTCCTTTTGATTCGATTCAGGTAACCCAACTTAGATTAAGTGATGATTCTTTATCTATGATCATAGAAGGAAATCTTGCCGATAATACAGATTTTACCTTTATAGTATTAGACGCACAAGCACAGGACGGAGACAAACTTGGAGCGCCTTATTTATTCCGATTTACAACCAATGCAACTGCTGGACAGTTTGTAGTAAACGGTAAGATATCTGAAGAAGAAATGGCAAAAATGAAAGTTAATTCTGCCGCTGATCACCTTGGTGGTTTAACTGTGATATTAAGCGAAGAAACTCTGGATATCGGATTAGATTTTGACGATTCTGAAGAAGGAACAGAAGAAGAAGAAAATGATCCTCTTGATGCTGCTCATATTGCTCTTGTAGACCCTACTACTGGAGAATATTCTATTGACGGAATTAGAGAAGGAGATTTCTTCGCATTTGGTCTAAATTTATTTTCTCCAGAACAAGAAAATGTTGGATTCCCTGATCTATATATTCATGATCCCAATGAAGATTTTACTTTAGATACTGTTAAAGTAAATAGCACTGATGCTCCAACAGACACATTAAATAATATTGATCTGAGAAAATTATTGTTTGAGCCGATTACACTTGGTGAAGCATTCAGCAGAACTTCCAGCCTGAACTTTAGTGAAGATGTAGAAGCAAAAGCTGGAATAGCTAACATTCCTCTTGTTTTTGATACGTTTGAAGATCCTCAGCCTAAACAACTTTTTAAAGGACTACCGGTAAAAGCTTCTTTACAAGATCATCAGGATCCTTTCTTTGATCCTGAAAATGGCAAAAGTATAATATGGAGTATGTACTTTTATGATTCTGTAAAAGACTCCGTTTACTTGGTTGGAATATCACCCTTTGGAGCACAATTAATTGAAACAGTTTCCTCAAGTGATCTTGATATACCAGTTTCAATAAGCACCTTAAATTCGCTTCCCGAAAATTTTATTGATAGTGATTCTGCAGCCGCTATAGCAGAAATGAATGGTGGAGCTGCATTCAGACAAGAATATAGCAATGCAAGTTTTGCTAGAGTTGAATTTGTAGCTGCTCACGCTTATTGGGAATATCCTTTGGATAATACTGTCGTTGCTCCTACACATTGGAGAGTTGCATATGAAGCTGAGGATTTTAATTTCGAATTTAAGCAAACTAATGATCATGAAGGCTTCAGCCAAGATTCACTTATATTTTACATAGATATTTCCACAGGAGATCTCCTATATAAAGCCGGAAATAACTTAGAAGATGGACCTAGTTTCAACGTTGTAAGTAGTTCACCTACGGAGGGTGATGTTGCAGTAAATAGTGACACTTCTACAGTTAGCATAACATTTGAAGCGCCCATAAGGTTTGACGAATTTGGGTTCTTTAATAATGAATTAGAGATCATCCCATTCCCTCTTGATTCAATTAATATCGTAGGTTTCGATTTATCGGATGCAGGAAGAACACTGAACTTTAAAGTTCTTCATACTGCAGATACCGATTATACATGGATTGTAAGTAAAGCAAGAAGTACCGCCGGTGGAGTTCTGGAGCGTCCATATGTATTTAATTATACAACGTCTTCTGCTTCAGGAAGTCAAAGCGTTGCTGGGTCCGTAAATACTCAAACTGAGTCTAATAAAAACCTTGAAGCAACAAATGAATTTGATGGAGTAATGGTGGCTTTATTTACATCTAATCCATTCAAAGATGATGGAAATGAAAGCGAAAGTGAAGGACCTGATATTTCTATTGCCCGAGCATCTCTTGCTGATACAACAAATGGCACATATACCATATCAGGGGTAAGAGATGGAGAGTATTTCCCGTTAGCCATTAACCTCATCAAAGATGGATTTGGAGATTCTCCATCTGCAATTGGAATTTACGACCCCGATGGAGATGGTTCTTTGAACTCTATTACAGTATCGGGAGGTAATTTAACCGATGTTAATATCCAGTTTAAATCTTTTGCGCCAATCACTGCAAGTGCTGCTGCTGCATTTGCGAATTCGGTTGCTGCAGAGCTAGACTCAGGACTGGAACTGTACTTTATGTTTTCTGAGGAAGAGCTTATTGAGTATGATGATTTCAATGATGATTTTCAAAAAAACAAAGACCTTAAAAAACTAGTTAGAAGTCATTTCAAACTAGATAATCAAACATTGTCACCTACCGGTACCGGTGAAGAATGGGGCTTACTTTACTATAATTCAACTACAGAAGTAGCATTGGCTTTTGGAGTTAATCCCTTTGGTGTTGGCTTTGTTGATACTTTGGACACCCAAGAGTTTTTGGAAGACCTTGAACTTGAAGGTGCTACATTCGAAGACTTAGCTCCTCTCCCATCATCTTTCTTTGATTCAGATTCTGCTGCAATAGTAGCCGAAGAAAATGGCGGAAGTGAGTTCAGACAGGGATCAGCTGATTATCTCTATGTAGAGTACATTGCTTTAAATGCGCCAACTCTTCTTCCTGAGGGCATAACAGCTGATGGCGGAGTTTGGGGTGTTATATACTCAAAAGAGAGCTTTAACGAGCAAACCTTCAATTATGAATTTAGTGAATTGGATATTTTCATTGATCTTGAAGATGGAACTTTCTTAGGTGCTAACCTTCAGGAAGATGAACCATTCACTGCATTAGATGGACGCGCTGCTGCTGATACTCTCGCTCTCAAATTCTATGAGGATAACAAACTCTATTTAATCGATGCTAGAGGAAGTATATTTGTTGATCCTGAAATTGACGAACAGAAAAAAGCTAACTCCATCACTGATGAGAATCTTGAAATCGCAGAAGGAAAATTCTTTTTCATAGAATATCGATACTATTCTCAATTAAATAATGCAGAAACTCCACTCTTTGTTGATGCCAATGGCGAAGCTCACTTCTCAGGAAATACTTTTAGCCCACTACCTGAAGGTGTTTCATACCTTGATCTTAATAGCATCTCAGAGTCAATTATTGACAGTGATTCTGCTGTTGCCACAGCTAATGCTGAAGGAGCTGCGGCTTTCATGAATAACCTAGGTGCAGATTTTGATCTTGCTCGTCTAGATCTGGAAGTACAGGCCGGAAACCGTTATTGGTTACATCCGGAAGGTGTTGATAGTTCTTTAATAACATGGACTGTGCGTTTTTTAAGGACTTCAAAACATAAAACAACAGGCGAATACGAGTATGAAAGTGCCGAATATCTTATTAATGCAGAAACCGGTGCGGTTATTGATGCCATGGTTATTACTTCTAATGAAGATAATCCATTGTCAGATATTCCAAATGAAACAACATTGGGTCAGAATTATCCTAATCCGTTTAACCCAACTACAACTATTCCTTTCAGCCTTAAAGAAGCAGTTAATGTTGAGATTACTATCTATAACATGTTGGGACAAAAAGTAACTTCATTAGTAAATGAAAGATTTACTGCCGGAAATCATTTAGCTACATGGGACGCTTCTTCTATGGCAAGTGGAATGTATATTTATCGCTTAAAAGCAGGCAACGTTGTAAAAACAAAAAAGCTAATGCTCATTAAATAATCACATTTTAGCTGAGTTTTAAAAGCCTTCTCCGGAAGGCTTTTTTTATGGGTGATATTCAACAGCAATTTGAATATTTTCACTAGAGATTTTAACTCTACAATTTGATCTATGAAAACAGTTTACTTCGATAATGCAGCTACTACTCCCATTGATGAAAGAGTCTTGGATACTATGCTTCCGTATATGCGAGAGGATTTTGGCAACGCAAACTCAGCTCATCATTTAGGCCAAAAAGCTAAAGTTGCCGTTGAGGATGCAAGAGAGTACGTAGCTTCTGTAATTGGAGCTGAACCTTCTGAAGTAATTTTTACCAGTGGAGGAACAGAAAGCGATAATGCCGCCATTAAAGGCGTGTTAGCTGTTGCCGGAGATAAAAACGAGATCATCACTTCTGAACTGGAACATCATGCAGTGTTACACCCTGTTGAGATGGCTAAAATGAAAGGATTTAAAAATCTTTTCGCAGAGCCAATACAATGTGGCACAATAACTGCCGATGCTGTTAAAAACAAGTTATCTGACAAAACTGCTCTTGTAAGTATCATGCATGTTAATAATGAGATCGGCTGTATAAACCATATTAAAGAGATAGCAGAATTATGTAAGGATAAAAACATCCCTTTCCATACCGATGCAGTTCAAAGTTTGGGTAAAATTCCTGTTAATGTAAAAGATCTGGGAATTGATCTGATGAGTGGAAGTGGTCATAAAATCAATGGTCCGAAAGGAGTAGGAATCATGTATGTTAGAAATGGCGCTCGTTGGCTACCTTGGATGACCGGAGGTTCTCAGGAAAGACGTAGACGCGGCGGCACATTGAATGTTCCAGGAATTGTAGGTTTTGCTAAAGCATTGGAGTTAATGACATCAGAAATGGAAGAAAACACCAAGCACTATAAGCATTTGCGCTCCCTCCTGCTTTCAAAAATGGATAAAGAATTAGAGGTTGATTACAAAATTAATGGAAACCCTGAAACGGGAGTAGCTCATATTCTAAACCTTTCGTTCTCTAATACTGACGGACATTTCATTGATGGTGAGATGTTACTTCTGAACTTAGATATCGATGGAATTTGTGTTTCTAATGGCTCTGCTTGTACTTCCGGTGCTGTTGAACCATCTCATGTTTTGGCAGGAATAGGCTTAGAAGACAACTTAGCCAAATCCAGTATCAGAGTTAGTTTTGGGAAAAAAAATACCGAAGAAGATGTGCTCTATTTCGTGGAAAAATTAAATAGTGTTTTAAAACGAATGTTCGCAACCGCATGAGCTTAAATATTTGTGTGTACTGCGGATCAAGAATACCCTCTGAAGATAAATTCCGGGAACTTGCTGAACAAATTGGATTCAGAATAGCCGGTAATAACTGGGGTTTGGTTTATGGTGGGGGAAAAGTTGGCATGATGGGAGTTATTGCTGACTCCGCTTTAAAGAAAAACGGCAATGTAATCGGAATAATACCTACCGCTTTAAAAAGAGCTGAAGTGGTTCATACAGGGGTTAGCGAGATCATTGAAACACCTGATATGCATACAAGAAAAGCATTGATGGAAAAGAAATCTTCGGCCTTTATTGTACTTCCCGGAGGATTCGGAACTCTTGATGAATTTTTCGAGATCCTAACCTGGCGACAACTTGGCATTCATAATAAACCAATTATATTGATCAACGCTTTTGGTTATTTCGATGGGCTAAGTTCATTTGTTAATACGGCTATTGACCATGATTTTGTAAGAAGCAATAACCGCGAATTATTTTCAATTGTATCAAACGTAGAAGAAGCTTTTTCTGTTTTGAACAGAAAATTAAATAGCTAATATCTTGAAATTTGTAGCACTATTCCTTTTCGTACTTTTTACTCAATCTTGTAATAATTATATAGAACCCATCGAAAGCGACTTAAAAAAATCTGTCAACCCTATTCCACCCTGTCCGGAAAGCCCCAACTGTTTCAGAATAACGCAATATTTTCAAACTGATTCGAGCACAATATTTGAGGCACTAAAAAAATCGGTGTCACAAACCGGTTCAAAAGAAACTTCAGTAGAAATAGAATCCCATATTATAACAATACAAGCTATTTATAGGATCCCTGTTTTTGGATGGCTTGATGATGTTATAATTAAAATAGAATCAGATCCATCGTATTCAGGACGATCAATCGTGTATTTAAAAAGCTCTAGCAGAGAAGGTTATTTTGATTTGGGAGTAAATAAAAGACGAATTAACCGTATCTTAAAAAAAGCACACAAAGAACTCAATTAAATAGTTTAAGATGTATAATATTTTAGTTCACTTACATTCCGTAAACAGATGGATAGTACTTTTATTAATTGTACTCGCACTTATAAAATCTTTCTCCGGTTGGTTTGGCAAAAAAGATTTTACCGATGCTGATAAAAAGAGTGCTCTTTTCGCACTTATTTTCACTCATATTCAGCTAATTCTTGGTCTAGCTTTATTCTTTATAAGTCCATTGGTTTCTTTTGAAGAAGGAGCTCTTAAGAGCGAGGTCTTCAGGTTTTACACTGTTGAGCATTTTACAATGATGATAATTGCAATCGCACTTATTACCATTGGATTTTCTTTGTCAAAACGAGCTCAGGAAAGCATTACCAAATTTAAAAGGATAGCAGTATTCTACTTACTTGGTTTGATAATAATTCTTTCATCCATACCCTGGCCTTTCAGAATTCCTGGAGCGGGTTGGTTTTAATTAGCCTATATCGTCTTTAAAAATAGACGAAATCTGATCAGCATATTTTTCAGCAATAACCCTGCGCTTTACTTTCATAGTTGGAGTTATTTCGCCGGTTTCAACGGTAAACTCGTTTGGCAATAATCTGAAATCACGGATTTTTTCATGAGACGCTAAATCTTTTGAGAAAGTTCTGATTTCTTTTTTAAATATTTCAACTATCTCAGGGTGTGATATCAGCACTTCATTGTCTTTATAATCAAGTCCATTGTCTTTAGCATATTTAGCCAAAACTTCGAAATCCGGAACGATCAATCCGGCCATAAAATTTTGAGCTTCCCCAACTACTACCATTTGATCGATCCATTTACTGGTTTTGAACATATCCTCAATTGGACCAGGATAGATATTTTTACCACCTGCGTTCACGATCATGTGCTTTATTCGGTCTGTGATTTTTAAATTACCTTCCACAAAACGCCCCACATCTCCGGTGTGTAGCCATCCATCATCATCGATCATTTCTTTAGTAGCTTCCTCATTTCTCCAATAACCTTTCATGACGTTAGGACCTTTACAAAGAATCTCACCCGGCTCAGATGTTAGACTTGTAGGATAATCTTCCCCACTAATTTGTGCTATGATCGCCCCAGTATTCAGATCTTTTATAGCTACAGTTACTCCAGGAATTACAGCTCCAACCACTCCTGTTATTTCTTCTCCAACTTTATTAGCAGCCATAACCGGAGATGTTTCTGTAAGTCCATATCCTTGTAATATGGTTAGTCCTGCAGCTTTAAAGAAATCGTCTATATCTGGTGGTAATGCAGCTCCACCTGAAACAAAAAGTCTAATTTGCCCCCCTGTGCGTTCTTTCAGTTTGTTGAAAACAAGTTTATCAGCAATTTTTTTCTGAACAGAAACCAAACCTCGTTTTCCTGATGCGTACTTTCTTCCGGTTTCAACAGCCCAGTTAAAGACTTTCTTTTTTGTATCACTTCCTTCTTCTACACTTTTAACGATCAGGTTATAGATCTTTTCAAAAAGTCTTGGCACACTGATCATTACTGTAGGCTTTACCTCAGGCATGTTTTTAGATACAGTATCAACACTTTCAGCGTAATAGATCTCTGCCCCACATGAAATTATTGCATAGTAGCCGGCTGTACGTTCAAAAGAATGGCACAAAGGCAAAAATGAAAGTAATCGGTCTTTATCATCCCAGTAAATATGTTTCGTAGCCGCTTTAACATTACTCACTATATTTTGATGGGTAAGCATTGCCCCTTTCGGTCTGCCCGTTGTACCTGAAGTATAGATCAAAGTAGAAATATCTTCTACAGAAACTGCATTTACCCTTTTCTTTATCTCACTCTTATACTTTTCTGTTTGCTTGGCTCCTTCATTTAGAACATCCTCAAATAAATGAACAAAATCCTTTGAAGCATGTGTTTTATTTTTTGGGTTATCAAAAGCTATTATTTCGATTAATTGCTCACAATTTTCATAAACCTCAACTGCTTTTTTGAGCTGGATTCCCGTTGAAACAAAAAACATTCTGGTTTCAGAATCCTGTAGAATATATTCGCACTGACTTGCAGGAAGCGTAGTATAGAGAGACACATTAATGCCACCGATCATTTGAATAGCAAGATCTACAACAGCCCACTCGTACCTGTTCTCACTTAATATACCAACTCTGTCCCCATGCTCAATTCCTTTTGAAAGCATATAAGACGCTAGAGAATGAACATCTTCAATAACCTGATCCCAATAAATCGGTGTGTATTCAGACTTAGGGTCCGGTTTACGATGAAAAACAGCTTTATTACTTCCAGCGTATTTATTAGCCAAATTTACAGGGAGTTCAGCTAATGTCTCAAAAGGAACGATTGTAGGCATACTTATAAATTTTGTTCAATATTTTCTACAGGGAATATACTATTCTTAGAAAGAAATTCTTGTGTTTCAAATGCACCAATACAAGTCTTATATTAAAAGAAAAATTCCATATATGGCACATCCGGCGCACGAAGAAACAATCAACCTCGTAAAAGAGATATTCCGATCTTATCTAAAAGAGCATAAACAACGTCAAACTCCTGAACGCTTTATGGTTCTGGAAGAGATTTACAGAGCCGATGGTCATTTTGATGCCGATGATATTTTTTATCGTATGGAAGAAGTAGGAACACGGGTATCACGCGCTACGGTGTATAACACACTTGATCTTTTAGTTGAGTGCGGACTGGTTCAGCGTCAACAATTTGGTAAAAGTCAGTATTATTATGAGCGTGCTTATGCATACCAACAGCATGATCATATTATCTGTAACGATTGTGGACATGTATTAGAGTTTTGCGATCCCAGAATTGGAGAGATTCAAGAATTACTAGGCAAGATCCATGGAATGAATATAGCATCTCACTCTCTGCATTTCTACGGAACCTGCAAAGATGAGAAAGCTTGTGAAGCTCGTCAGGAAGAGAACGCTAAAAAGGAAAACGCGGAAGCGTAGGTGGGAATTAGGAATAGGTGAATTAGGAATAGTTTATTCTCAATTCTGGCTTAAATTTAATAAAGTTGTAAAGTATAAATTGATAGCTATAAAGTTTTGAACTTCTTCTTTCGTATAATCTTCGTCTTCTAGTATACTGTTCAATACACTTGATAAAAAACTTGGACTAAGAAAGCCTCCTATTGCTTTTAAATCATTAAGTAAAGCAAAAAAATCTTCAGAATTGGTTTCTTCGAGACATTTGAAATATTCGCTTTCAATATCTACATCCCAAATTTCTGATTTCTCATTTTCTTTCTCATAACCGTCATTTGATATAACCTCTTCTAAAATTATATCCGATTCTTTTTGATCCTTAGTCCAAATTTTTTGAAAATCATTATGCCTTTTCAAACTATCCGGAACATCAGTTTTACTAATATTCACAAACCATGAATTAACCAATGGATCAAAATTCAAAAAACTTGAATAGATTTCTTCATCGTTCGAAACATCATATACTTGTTTCATTTGATCCTCAAAAGAGTTCCTGAGAATATCGATCAATTCAGAGTTTGACTCGCAATTCCTATCAACTTCCTGACTAAATAAACTTGGACTAATTAGAACTAATAGTGAAAAGAAGCCCCCTAGCGACCGATAGATCTTATTTCTAATTCGATTATTCACCTATTCCTAATTCTCTTATTCTTAATTAACCAGAAATATAAGTCTCAGCAATATATTTTCTGGAAGCCAGACGACTTCCCCACCAGCCCATCAACACAGATAAACCTACCATTGCTCCAACAAGGAAATACCATCTTCCGAATGGCCAGGCAACTATCCCAATATCAGGAACATAAATTGGAACTAAGAACTCAAAGATTGCAAAAACACAAAGCACTGCTAAACCACCAGCGATAACTCCTTGAATGATTCCCTCAACAATAAAAGGACTTCTTATAAACCCATTAGTAGCTCCAACAAGTTTCATTGCCCTAATAAGATCTTTCTTAGCATAGATTGTCAATCTAATAGTATTATAAACTAACACTACCGCTGCTAAAAGTATCAAGATTCCTAGCCCTCCACCCATCAAAGTAAAGATGCTTAGGTTTGATTCTAGCGCTTTAAGTAAAGCTCTGTTATATTCTACTTCATCTACACCTCTGATATTCTGAATTCGTGATGCCAAACTTTCAACCAACTCAGCGCCGGAATCAGTATTTACATCTACTTTAAAAGAAGCCGGTAAGAAATTGAGCTCAATGAGTTCAGTAACACCCGCTCCTAGTTCCTTTGCCGCTATTACTGAAGCACTGTCTTTTGAAATGTATACAACATTAGTAACCAATTCCTCTCTTTGAATTTGAGATCGCACTTCTTCTACCGAGCGTTCGTCCATATCAAATAGAAAAACCTCAATTTGAATTTCCTTTAAACTCATGGCTTGGGTATACACATTATAGGAAACCCTCCCAAGAATACCGAGCAAAAGCACCGCTATAAACAACGAGAAAATTGACGTGGTAACAGCCAGTTTAGCTCTTTTAAAGCCTGCTGTACCTTCTTTAATTACATATTTTAGACTCATATTAGTTTCTGAATTGTGCTCTTATTCCAACAATTAATCTTCGAGGAGGCATCGGAAATGATGCCGTCTCAAAGTAGCCTGCCTGACCTAAACCGTCAAGTGCATTTTCCCATCTTATCACTACCATTATTGCACGAACTCGTGCAGAAAGTTCCGCATCTAATCTAAAAAAAGCTGGAACAAAGAATTGCATACTTTCATCACTGGTTAATGAATTCGATTGCCAATAATTTAACTCAGTATTATAAAATTGACTTTCATAAGCCACAGGAGAAAGTAACGTTCGAACGCCTAATTTTAAATAAGCTGCTCTATTGAAGGCATAGTTTTTATAAAAAAAAGAGTTCCTGATCCAAAATTTGGTACCAACGGATCCAAATGCCGAATGATCTTGATCAGAATCAAACCTCAAAGTAGTTTCATAACCGGTTGAGCTTTCAAGTTCTAGTCTGTGATTTTCAAAACGAATATAAGCCGATCCAAAGGCAATATCCTGAGCCTTCAGATTACTAAATGTACTGTCTCTGTCAAGAATGATACGATCTTTTGTAAGTTTTAACCTTCCCGATACACCTAACTTTAAAAAACTACCAATTGGAATATTAGCTTCTCCATATACCGAAGAAGTTCTTTCATTTCTTAGATTGGAGTTTCCGCTATAATTCTTTGACGACCAATACAAGGTCTGAATTGTAGGAATTTCATCATTAAGACTGCCGACAATTTTCCCATTAAATCGGTCATTTGATCCAAACCCGATACCTGTAGAAAATAATGAACCTGTATGCTGTGTATTTCTTGAAATGTACTCTCCGGATGCAAATAACTTCAATTTTTTAGATAGAATTAATTCAGTACTTACTTCCGCATTTAAAGTCATCCAATTAGTTCTTGAAATTGAATTTCCATTCTTTCTCTTGGAATGACTAATGCTAATATCTGCTTTGGTTGAGAATAATCCGGCATTAATTTTCTTAAATGCTCTGGCTTTGTGGGATACTATTTCTCTGCTCAAAGTATCTGAAGCTATCTTCACTGCTCGATCGTTTTTCATTCTTGAAAGGATAAAAGCCCCGGATTCACTCGCTGTAGTGTCTTCTCTTTGATATAATCCAACCTTAATATCATTACGAAGTACTTCTGAACTTCCAGAACTCGATCTGGGTTGCGAAGTAAATTCTCCAAAACTAAATGCAGCTGGATCATTAATTACATATCCACCTGATTCATCATTATTAAAATCATTTCGTAAGATCATGCCTTGAAATTGGTATTTATCACCTATGTGGTGGTAAATTCGACCCATTATCTGACTTCCTTCAGCAGTATTATTAGGATAAAACCCACCGTCTCTCCTGTCCCAGTAAGATACTTCAATATTGGTTCCTGGAGCTGTATTCTGAGAAACAAAAAATTCCAAATTTCTGTAGTCATTGGATGCTTCATCAAAATTCAAATAGCTTATAGGTTCGGTGATGTAATAATCCCGAATATTTATATATGAATTGAAATTTCCGGAATGGTTTTCGAAAACCGAGCTGATTTTGTGATGAGGTACATAATTATAATTTATCAATCCTGAAACAGGGTCATTGAGTAAAATATCATCCAGCCAAAGCTTTTGTTCATATTGATCATAACCTGCAATGTTAAAAGCATCGATCCTTCCAATGGTTCCTTGCCGGAATGAAATCGTATTATTTCTATATGCATAATAATCGCCCCAATTTGGGTAAATATTCCATCTCAACAGACTGTCGTTCGTAACCATGTTCGAAAAAGAAGGCATACGATTCTTCCACAAGTTTACTCTTGTTACCTTTTTTTCATTATTCTGGACTGATATAGCATTCTTATTTTCTAAAGTTGTCTCACTATTAGTAATCTGAACTGAATCTGTTTTTGTAGAATCAGCAGATTGAGAAAATACTCCCGTAGAACACATTATACATACGATATAGAGCCAGACTAGTATTTTCAAATGTATTCTTTCTCCAGATTGTAAGGCATTTCGTCTATGTTAAGTAATACTCTTCGTGCCATTTCAAGTGTTGTTCTTGAGCTTCTTTCTTTATTCAATAAACGATCTTTTGTGAATAAAGCCTTAATAGCAAAATGTTCATCTTTGCTCCAAAAGCCCATCCAAACTGTACCTACAGGTTTTTCAATTGTGCCACCATCAGGTCCTGCAATTCCGGTTGTAGAAATACCAATATCTGTATCTAATTTTTTTGCAACACCTTTGGCCATCTGTAAAGCCACCACTTTGCTAACTGCTCCAAAATTTTCTAAATCCTTTTCAGACACTCCTAATTGGTCCACTTTTACTGAATTGGCATAAGATACAATTCCACCCATAACATAAGCACTGCTTCCTGCAATATTTGTCAATTCATTTGCTATCATTCCACCGGTACAACTTTCGGCGGTGGCAATTGTTTTATTTTGTTGGATTAAAATTTTTCCCAACGCTTCGGATATAGTTAGCTCTTTTCCTTCTCCAATTATGTACTTACCAGCTTTGGAATAAATATACTCTGAAAGTTTATTTACCGACTTTTCCGCTTCTGAGAGAGTTTTCCCCATTCCATTCAATCTAAGTGTAACACCTCCGGGCATGGGCAAATATGCTAAGCTAACCCCATTCTCAAAATGAGAACTCACATCACCAATAATATTATCACTTAATGTACTCTCTCCTATTCCAACTGTTTTAAGGTACCTGGAATGCAAAAAACCAATATCACCAAAAGCATTTTGAATTTTTTTGGAAATATGATTTTCCATAAGATACTTCATCTCGTATGGAACACCGGGCATACAAGCTAAATAACAATCCTCTTCATGAAACCACATTCCAGGAGCTGTTCCCATTTTATTAAACAATACCTCACAATTCTCCGGCACTTCAGCTTGGCCACTATTTGATTTTGAAAATGGAATATTTCTTGTTTCGAATAACTTTTTGATATAATCCAGTACTCTCTTATCGGTCCTCAGGTTAACCCCAAACAATTCAGCAACAGCTGCTTTTGTAATATCATCATGCGTAGGGCCCAAACCACCTGTACAAAGAACCATATCAGAATCAGACATAGATCTAGATAAAGTAGATTTTATAAGCTCTATTTTGTCAGAGATAGTATGCACTTCTGTTACTTCAAAACCTAATGAAGTCATATATGCGCCCAACCAGGATGCGTTGGTGTTAATAGTATCGCCAATAAGCAATTCGTTACCGATAGAGATGATCTGAACTTTCATATCCTTAAAATTCATAATTCCTTTACCCAAAAGCTAGTTTTCATATCATTATCTCAATCTATTTCCTATCTTCTGGAAATGAAAAGTCTTCCAAACATTCTAAGCACGCTTCGCATTGTTCTAGCACCCGTATTTCTGTTGCTCTATTTAGAGGGCGGTTTGATTTGGGGGGGATTAAGTATCCTTGTATTTACCATTGCGGCTATCACCGACTATTTTGACGGGCATTATGCTCGAAAATATGATATTGAATCTTCTCTAGGTGTATTTTTGGACCCCTTGGCTGATAAAGTTCTAACTTTCAGTGCCTTCATTGTATTGCCATTTATTGACCCTGCACAATTTCCCTGGTGGGCAGTAATTTTAATTATTATTCGGGATGTATTTATGACCGGATTAAGGGTTTATGCAAATAAAAAAGATATGCAAATGAAAACCCGTTCTTTTGCAAAAACTAAAACAACCATACAACTTACATTCCTTTATATCGCTTTATTACTTGGGGTGTTTGAAGGCACCGGAAATATATTAGCAGATTGGTCTGAGTTAGTTTTATCCACCGGCGTTATGTTTTGGTTGATGATGCTTGTGACTTTTATCACAGTTTATTCAGGAGTTGAGTATATATTTACAAATAAAAAGCTTTTTAAAAGCTCCGCTTCGTCATGAAGTTTGTAAAATTAAGTCTGGGTTCAGGTTTTGGTTCCGGATTACTTCCTTTTGCACCCGGCACATGGGGAAGCTTGCTTTCATTGCTTCCTATCTACTTTATTATATCATCCGGTAATATTTATATTCTACCAGCTTTTGTGATAGTAACCTCGCTACTTTCATTATGGGTAAGTCCTGCCTGTGAAAAAGAATGGGGAAAAGATCCCGGAAAATTAGTTATGGATGAATGGGCTGGTCAAGCGCTCACATTTGTATCGATTTCATTTACAGGTATTCCAGACACCGACCTCATGATATTGGGAATTGGCTTTATCCTTTTTCGTCTATTTGACATTTTAAAGCCATTAGGTATCAATAAGCTCCAAAAATACGAAGGCGGCATGGGTATTTTGCTCGACGATTTACTTGCAGGATTGTATGCGCTTATCTGCTTAAAAAGCCTTATTTTCTTTCTGTCTTAAAATAAAGACCTATTCTCGGGTTATTGGAAGAAAAAAGAAGAATACAGACATTTATGATTATTAACGATTCATTTGCACGCGAACTTGCGGCAGACTTATTAGATATTGACGCAGTTATACTTAGACCAAACAATCCATTTACATGGTCCTCAGGGTGGAATTCACCAATTTATTGTGACAACAGATTAACCTTAAGGCATCCGGAAATCAGAAAAAAAATTGCCCAGAATTTTACGGCATTCATAAACGAAAAATTTCCAGATGTAGATGTGGTTACCGGAACTGCTACTGCTGGAATTCCACATGCTGCTTGGGTTTCTGAAGCGCTTGACAAGCCCATGGCTTATGTTCGTGCAAAAGCAAAAGCACATGGTATGGGAAACCAAATAGAAGGTGGCGTAGACAAAGGACAAACTACACTGGTTATTGAAGACCTTATATCAACCGGTGGCTCTGCTATTTCAGTATTAGAAGCGCTTCAGTTTGTAGGAGCCAAAGTGGAAGCCGTACTTTCTATCTTTACTTATGGTTTTGCAAAAGCAGACGAACGTTTTAATAAGGTAAACGTTCCTGTTTACAGCTTAACAGATTATAAAACACTGATCAATGTAGCTATTGAAAAAGGAATTGTTACAGGTGATGATCTTGATTTACTTTCCAGTTGGAGAGATAACCCTGACACCTGGCCTAAATAGAATTTTTAGTTTGAAAAAAGAAGTACAGTGAGTAATAAGAAATTTTTTATTGAAACCTACGGCTGCCAGATGAACTTCGCTGATTCTGAGGTTGTGAATTCCATCCTTATTGAAGATGGAATGAAACTGGCTGAAAATCCGGAAAGCGCAGATGTTGTGCTAGTTAATACATGTTCTATCCGTGAAAATGCCGAAACCAAGGTTTGGAATAGATTAAAAGAACTGCGTAAGATCAAAAAATCTAACAAAGAACTCACGGTTGGTGTACTCGGTTGTATGGCGGAACGAATTAAAGACCGCATCTTAGAGCAAGAACATCTTGTAGATATCGTAGTTGGACCTGATGCTTACCGCGACATTCCTCGTTTGCTTGCTGAGGTCGACGACGGTAGAAAAGCAGTAAATGTGCTGCTTTCGCTCGAAGAAACGTATGCAGACATCACACCGGTAAGAACGGTAGGAAACGGTGTTTCTGCATTTGTTTCCATTATGCGTGGTTGTGACAATATGTGCTCGTTCTGTGTAGTTCCATTTACGCGCGGAAGAGAAAGAAGTCGCCCTATGGAAAGTATTTTGAGGGAAGTCACACAATTAAGTAATGAAGGAGTTAAAGAGATTACACTTCTGGGACAAAATGTAAACTCTTACAAAGATGGAGAAAATACCTTCGCTAAATTGATGTTAGCTTGTAGTCAGGTTAATCCTGAGATTCGCTTCAGATTCTCTTCTCCTCATCCAAAGGACTTCCCTATCGAATTGCTCCATATAATTGCTGAGCAGCCAAATCTATGTAATTATATTCACATCCCTGCACAAGCAGGCAGCGATTCAATGCTGGAAAGAATGCGCAGGCCTTATACCCGGGAGCAATATTTAGAACTTATCGATCAAATGAGAGCGATCATTCCGGGAGTTTCTTTCTCTACAGATATCATTGCTGGTTTCTGTCATGAAACTGAAGAAGAACATCAGCAAACCTTGAGCTTGATGAAAGAAGTTGGATACGATCTTGCTTACATGTTCGCCTATTCAGAACGTGAAAGAACATTAGCACATCGTAAATTTGAAGATGATGTTCCGGAAGAAGTTAAAAAACGACGTTTATCTGAGATCATTACTCAGCAAATGGATATTCAGGGTGAAAGAAACAAGAATGAGATCGGAGAACGTCACCTTGTACTTGTGGAAGGAACCAGTAAGAAGTCTGAAGAACAAATGAGCGGACGTACAGATACAAATAAGATCTGTGTATTTGACCGTAGAGATTTTGAGCCGGGCGATTATGTAGAAGTTGAAATAACAGATTGCACATCTGCTACCCTTCTCGCTAAACCGATCAAAAAAAGCAGCATCACTGAATTCTTTGGAGCAGCAGTAGAAGCTTAAGTGAAAAACCGCAGAACATATCTTTTGCGGTGGGTGCTTGTTGTATTCTTTCTGATATTTGGCTATTCGGTAAGCTATGCCCAAAAGAAAGTAGCCCTGGATTGGGAAAAGCCTGCTGATTCTAAAGCTTTTAACAGGGAACTGGATTTCTTCAGTAATCACAATGTCTCATATCTGTTCGTGAGCCATCCATTAACTGCAGATGAAATAGCTTCATTAGACAGCACAGGAATCTCATTTTTTGTCAAATTGGATCACAAATTTGTAACTGCAAATCAGTTTGATAACAATTCAGATACATACCTGGAATCTATAAATGATGCCAAATCTTATTACGATTCTTCGGCTTTCTTCAATGGTATTATTGCATTTACTCACAGCAATATTTCACAGGCATATTTAAGTTCACAAGCATATTCAAGTTCAGAAGACTTTTTTGAAATAACAGGGAATAAGGTTTATTCAGTTAACGTCCATTCAAGTTCGGTTTTTAGCTTTTTTGAACCCCAGTCTACTTACCCTGAATCTATTTCATCATTAAAGAACATACTTAAAGAATCAGATCTCCCACTTATTCTGAATAGTAGTTGGTTTATTTCAACATTAGAAAATAACACTGAACTAAAAAATGCATTTGAAGGAACATCTGGGGTAGACCCGAATACAATTGCTGTACCTCTATTATCAGAGCAATCACCTAAAATCCATTGGTCTATCGTGGTTTTGATGTTATTGTGGATCAGTCTTGCAATAAACGTTGCAACCAACCCAACTTATCTGGAAACAATCCCGCGTTATTTTACAGCCCATCGCTTCTTTGTTGATGATATAATGAGTTACAGAGAACGATCATCTGCAAGCGCTGTATTTCTATTATTTCAGCATGCTGTTTTTGGGGGATTGGTTACTTATATACTTTCGAAAATATTTATGAGCGATACCGGATTGGAGGCTCTGTTTCACCATCTTCCATATATTGCAATAATGGGGAAAAACTATTTTTCCTTATTTGTTCTGTCTACACTTGTGATTTTAGTAGTAGAAATGATCGCTCTTTTTTGGCTCTATTTTCCGAATAAAGAAATGTCTCATTTCAACCAGGCTCTTAATTTATTTACCTGGATATTTCATCTCGATTTTATTCTGATCACCTTGTTAGTTACGGTCTATTTCTCCGGACAAAGCACCTCATTCCTAGCCAGTATACTTGCAATCACCTACGTGTTGATCTGGTTCTCAAGCTTTAATATCACTGCTTTTGATGCATCCAAAAGATTGGGAATGCATCAGAATACTTATCTTTTTAAAACTGTAGGCCTTCATACTCTAATAAGTGGCTTCTTTGTTATATTACTCCTCATTTTTAACGGTTGGTGGGATGTACTCCGACTGGCTGTCTCTGTTTAAATATTCACTCGTAATTCTAGTTACCTCCGGTGCGGAATACCCCCGGAAGTTCTGCTTCTATTAGCATTAACTATTTCACATGCATACCACCGAGCCTGAAGGCTCTACTAGTGTAAAGCTCACAGTTACAGTTAAATTGTTCAAGCTTGTGAAGGATTTTTTGATCTAGTTAATGGAATCTAGGCTTCACGAAGATCCTGAAACAAGTTCAGGATGGCCCTAATTCTCGTTCCGTACCTCCGGTGCGGAATGATACTGGAAGCTCTGCTTCCATTAGCTATAGCCATTTCAGTTACATACCGCCGAGCCTGAAGGCTCTACTAGCGTAAATTCCTCAGTTATACATTTTATCAGAAAATGGTTCTTATTAAACAGTAGTGCCAAGCAGAGCTTGGTAATGAGGTTAAATAAATACTAGTGGCTATGTATCAATTTTCTATCCCATAGTCCCGAGAATATAAACAACAGAGCAGTACTAAATAACAGCCCCCATATTACTACAATCGCTAGGTTTTGCCAGAATTCATCTGTTCCGAAAATAACCATCGGGAGTAATCCCACAACCGTTGTTGTTGTTGTGATCAAAATAGGTCGCATTTTCTGTCGGAAAACATAGTACCAGGCTCTTAGGCCGTCGATACCATTCCTTATTTCCAATTTTCGTTGGTGAATAAGCAATATGGCATTATTTACAACTACACCTACACAAAGTAAAGCCCCGGCTATAGCTCCCCGATCGAAGCTAAGATCATTTGTCAACGTTCCCAACATGATACCGATAGCACTAAATGGAATTGCTAAGATCACAAAAAGTGGTCCTGTCCAACTTTCAAGTAGTGCAGAAACGATCATCCAAACGCTCAAAATACTCAATAATGCAATCAGCCATAGATTCTTTGTTTGAGCATCGTCATCAAAACTAAATCCACTATAACCATATTTTATTTTTGCTCCAACCGGAACAGGTACTTCTTCAAGCATAGCTTCGGTAAAATCCTGTGCCATTCTATAGTTACCCAAAAAATTGAACGTGACCACTCTTTCATAAGATTGATCAACTCTTCTGATTTCAGTGAGTGCCTTTTCCTTTTTGATTGAGCCATAAGTTTCTAAATCAAAATTTGACCTATCTCCTCTCCTCATTCTTTCCATCAAATCTTCTTCGTAAAGTCGTGTGCTCTCAGTTCTACCAATCAAATACATTTCCTGGCCTTCAAATTCTACTTTCCCAAAAGAATTTTCGGGGTTGATATCCATTGATAATGCATTTAAAACTTCCCTCCTGTTTAATCCGCTTGCCAGCATCTTTTTATCATTCAATTCAAGATTAAATTGATAAAAATCATCTCTGCTAAAATATGAACTGTTATTTATATCGACTTCCCTGACTCTTCTATTTTTTTCTAATCTCCTTTGAATTTCACGTGCCAAGTCATAAAGCTCATTGTAGGCATACCCCGTAAGTGTAATTCTTTGGGATGACGAACCACCTCCAAAACCCGTGCTGTGATTTTGATTCAATCCTGAAACTGAAACTGCGAAATTACCGGTTTGGGAAGCTAGATAAATCGCTTCGAACAGAAAATAATATGGAGCAACTTCGCTCAAATATTCATTCTTAACAGAAAAAGTGATATAAGCTCCAAAATCTTCCGAAAGTTGAGCTTCGTAATAAGAAAAAGCATCCGTATATGGCTCTGCAATCTCTTCATAATTACTCACAATTTTATCAATTTCAGAAAGGGGTGTTCCCTGTGGACTACGGATATACACTGAAATTTTTTCTTCCGTATCACGCCTCCAGGGACTTCCAAAATAAGTTTCTTTTGTAAATTTATAAGTTAATCCTCCTATCAAAGGGTCAATATCATCTCTGTTGTCAAAATAGACCTGCGTAAACTGCGGCCAGTGCGTATTTTCCCAGTCATCAGGAGTTTCTATAACAAATAAAGGAAGCCCAATTACTCCAATGAGAACGATAACTAAAACCCATCGTAATTTATTTCTAAATACAATTGAACGTAAAATAAATCGCTTTAAGAAATTGCTCAAAGGCTTCTTTGCTCGGACTTTTTGTTTAGCTTTAGATGCAGGTGTCAACCAGATAAGTGCATAAGGAATCCATGTAAAAGCTACGATTACTGAACTCAGCAAAGTAATGGTAAGTGCCACAGCAAGAGGAAGTAGAAACAATCGAAGTTCTTCCAGTGCGAATAATAATGGAACAAAAATTCCTACAGTAGTAAATGTACTTCCCAAAACAGGTACAAAAGATTTAGGTAGCTCTTTTCTGATATGTTCAACCCTTTCTGATCGCTCTTTTGGTAAACGGGGATTGATCTGCTCAAAAACTACTACCGCATTATCGATCAACATACCCAGAGCAATAGTCAATCCTGCCAGAGTAATTACATTCAATGTGTAATTAACCATAAAAAGCGTCGTTATACTCAGAAGTACAGAGAATAGAATACTCCCCACAATAACTATCGGAGCTCTTACTTTTCTGATGAACAACAGAACTACGAAGAATACCAACAACCCACTAAATATTGCTTGGTTTCCCAACTCATTAAACTGAGCTCTTAATTTTTCAGTTGAATCAACTTGTAATCTCAACGTCATCCCTTTTGGCAATATTGATTTGATCTGCTCCATTTCAGCCAGAGTCCGTTCAGCTAGACTCATGGCATCAGCACCAGGTTCTTTGTTCAATCTTATCGTAAGCGCAGTACTTCCGTTAACTCTACGGATGCTTTTGGATGGATAATCGCTTACGGTAACGGTTGCAATATCACTTAATCTGATCTGGCGGATAGTTCCCGGGATAGAAATTTTTAAATTCGAAACATCAGTAGTATTCTCGAAATCAGGTGGTAAGATCATGCTGAATCTTGAGCTTCCTGAATCAATAAAACCTGATGTCCTCCAACTTAGTTTATCCCTTATTTCAGCGGTAATTTCTGTTGCTGAGAGATTATATTTCTCTACAGCCAAACGGTCGAACTCGATAGTAAGAGCCGGATCATCAACACCTTCAAGATCGACACTAGAAATACCTTCTAAGCCCAATAACCTTACTTTGATAGATTGACGCGCATATTCTAGCAATGCTTTACCGGGTAAATTTCCACTTAACGTGTATACAATAAATGTTTGCTGATCTTCCAGTTCTTCCGGTACACTTCTGGAAATTTGTACCGGGCTAACATTTTGTGGTAGCGATTGCTCAACAGAAAACAACTGCTCTCTTAACTCCAAAGATCGAAATTCAACCGGAGCGTTTTTATTAAAGGTGATGGTAACCCTTGATCTTCCTGATTGAGTGATGGAACGTACTTCCTGAACATCACGAAGGTTATTGGCGGCACTTTCTACTTTTCGGGTTACTTCCTGTTCAACAATTTCCGGTGCAGTGTTCCCCCAGCTGTAAAAAACGGTAATTCTCGGAAGATTGAGTTCGGGTGCATTTTCTACCGGAATATTCACCCAGGTGAAAAGCCCGACGATACATACGATCAGGTAAAAAAAAGAGACAAGATATTTTCGCCGAAGCAGTTCTCTCATCAGAAATTAATTAACCATTAACGGAATCACTTTTTGCTGATGACTTATACTGAAATGTTTATCAACTGCTAAAGTATCGCCAGGATTTATTTCTTCATGATCTATTAGCACCCACTCTGTATTCATTTCTACAGGAGTTACATAGATCCACTCGACTTCCCTATTGTTAAGTTTGAAAACAAGCATTCGTCCATCTCTTGCAAGTAAACTTTCACGAGGCATCCTTACTTTTGATGTTGCACTACGTACGAAAATCCGTCCTTCAACAGTCATGCCCGTTTTCAATGCGCCATTTGGATTTTGAACCTCTACTATTGCCTGCCCCGTTTTTGACTCCTGGTCTATTTCAGGAGAAATAGCTACTATCGTTCCGGTATAATTATCGTTAGCCGGTCCGGTTAGCTCCACCTCCATTCCTTCCTTCAATTGTACTATTTCTTTTTCCAGAACATCAAAACGGATTTTAACCGTATTTGTATTTACAAAGCTACCCAATTCTCTTCCGGCTCCAACGTAAGCACCATTAGAAACAACTTCTTTGGTAGAAACATACCCTGAAAAAGGCGCTTTAATAGTAGTATAGCTAAGGTCGAGTTTTGCTCTTTCATAATTTAGCTCAGCTTCGGCTAACCCGGTGTTTATTTTCATAAGGTCGTTACTGGTTGTATCCTGATTTAGTTCTCCTCTGAGCCGCAGTTCTGTTTCAAATTCGTTCTTGGCTTTCAAATATTTGTTGTAGGCATCATTTTTTCTGTACTCCCACTCTTCTTTATCAAATTGAAGAATGATATCTCCTTTGTTTAATGATTTTCCATCGATTACATTATGAGCTTCTACGAAACCTCCAATTCTTGGAGTGATCAATATCTTTTTTGCCGGCTCAACAACACCTCTGCTTTCGATGTAATATCGTAAAGCTTCATCATCTGCTACTGTAAATACTACCTCCGGTAAAATCTCAATGCTGTCCATATCAGGAGTATCTACTTCTTCTTTTTTCCCTTTACAGGATGCCAGAAGCCCTCCAAATATTATTAATACAACCGATGTTTTAAGTATTTTTTTCATTTCGTATCCTTTAAAACTATGGGTTAAAACCTTTTCCTGTTTACCGCTAAATTTGATATAAATATACCGACCTTGAAGGGTTTCCTTGATCAAATTCATTCATAACTAACACATTCCAAATTGACAAATTCTTAATTCTTAATTGAATCATTCTTAATTCTCTTCCTTCCTTCAATCCATTTAAAAACCATCGGGATCAAATAGAGCGTTAAAAACGTGCTTGTTACCATCCCTCCCATCAAAGCTATTGCCAATGCTTGTCTTAATACATAGCCATCACCAAAAGGAATCAACATGGGAATTAATCCTAAAATAGTTGTTAAACTGGTCATCACAACCGGGCGAAATCTGTTTTTTCCGGCTTCCCGAACTGCTTCTTCCAGATTTCCTGTTTCTTCATAATAGCGTCGCATAAAATCCACTTTTAGTATGGAGTCGTTTACCGCAATACCGGTCAGGATCAGAATTCCCATAAATGAAAGTGCGTTTAAACTTACACCTCCAAGGTACAACGCGAATACTGAACCGATCCATGCAAAAGGAATAGCTAAAATAATGATGAATGGGTATTTCAGGTTTTCATATTGAATAGCGAGTATCAGATAAATCAGCAGCACACTAATAGACAACAGAATTCCCAACTCTTTTAATAGATTTATTAATTGTAGTGCGGTTCCTCCTATTTTGATCTCATGCCCTGTTTGTTGCATAAAATCATTTACCTGATCTCTGATCTCATCTGAATTCCACCACCAGTCCGCAAAGGTAAAATCAGAATTGTATGTTAGTATTGCTGATTGTTCCAATCGTTCAATTTGCTCAGCTTCATCCACTACATTAATAATTGCAATTTCAGAAAGCGGGATCACTTTATTTTTTAAATCAAGCTTTATTTCCCGAGGATCGGTAAGATCTTCCCCTTCTCCCAACAACCGAATTGCAATTTGTTCATCCTGCCTGTTCCAGTCGGTTACATACATTCCCCGCGTGAGAGACTCCAGATATGCAATTACATCCCGCTCACTAATTTCGTAAAACAGCAATCGATCATTTCTAAGTTGCAGCTGATAAGCCTCAACTGTCTGAGGAAACTTTTCTGTTAACTGAACATCCCCAAAAGTTCTATTCATGTGTTCATTAAGTGCGGTCCCGACTCTCTTACTGAAGTTACGATCTATTCCTACTACACTAAATTGAACCGGAGCTTCCACGGATGAACTACTTCCGCCAATTCGTGAATCTCCCTGTTTACTGAACGACCACATCTGATAAGTTTTCTGCAAAGATGAAAAAAGATCTTCAACCCGGTAAGCTTCCTGCCAGCTTTGTACCGGCACTGTGATCTTGAATTTATTGAGACCCTCATCCTGTATAGAACTTAAACTGGTGTTGTCGGTGTATCCACCAACCGACAGAATTTGAATAGAATCTGTCTCTCTTTTTATAAAATCTGTGATGGTTTTAGAAGCGTCTTTTGAAGATCGTAAAGAAGTATTTCCGGGTAGAGTTACCAGATAATCAACGCGTTCAGGTTCTCCTTCGGGCAAGGCGTCTTTCTGAACATTTAAAAAAGCGAATACTGCAATTACGCTTACTACTAAAGTAAAAAGAATAGGTAGAAGTGGTTTATTTATAGCCTTAGCTAAACTCATCTCGTACTTTTGGATTACCGTGTCTAATCCTGAAGAGATATTCGAAAGAAAACCCGAAGTCCCTTTCCCACTGAACTGAACAACAAAAACCGGTAAGATCACTAAGGCAATCAGCAGCGATGAAAGCAAGCTTATGGAAAGAGTGGCTGCAAGATCTCTGAAAAAAGCACCCTCAAATCCACCCAGAAAAATGAGCGGAAGAAATACAGAAATGGTAGTAAATGTAGAAGCTGTTACTGCCAATGCTATTTCCTTCGTCCCTTTGGCTGCCGCTTCGTATTTATCCAATCCTTGTTTTTTATAGCGATTGATATTCTCTAAAACTACAATGGAGTTATCCAGTAATAAACCGATTCCCAGTGTAAGTCCACTCAGAGAAATGATATTCAATTGAATATCAAATAAATACATGATCACGAAAGTGAGAAAAATGCTGACAGGAATAGAGATCCCGATAGTAAAAGGACTCCGAATATCATCCAGAAACAAGAACAGAACGATAAAAGCCAGTATTCCACCAATGATCAGCGTTTGAAGAAGATTAGAAATGGAGTTTTCGATGTAGGTAGCATCTTCACGAATGATCTGAATATCGAATTCAGGGTTTTGGGTTTTGATCTCGTTTACGGCATTCTGTAAAGTCTCAAATACTGTAACGGTATTGGCTCCGTATTCTTTTTTAACCAGAACATTCAGGACTTCCTGATTATCTAACAAAGCAAAAGAAGAAGGATCGGCTTCTCTGATCTCAACATCTGCAATTTCTGATAGTATAAGTACTCGACCGTTTGCCAATGAAATAACCGGAATCGACTCAATATCTTCAATCGTCTCAATTCGGCTTTGGATCTTTATTGCATAGCGATACCAGCCATCCCGAAGTTCCCCTGTGGAAGAAAACACGTTTGCATTGCTGATGATTTGCTGAACCTGAGTAAGTGTTAGCCCATAGCGATCCAATAATTTGGGATCGTAATTGATTTGTACTTCCGGTTTCACTTCTCCCACTAATAATGCCTGCGCAATTCCATCCTGCTGCTCCAACCGACGCGTAAAAACTTGCTCTGCCCAGCGTTTTGTAGCCAAGCGATTTCCGAAACTTTGGTTTTCGGCGTCTTTTAAAGTGACTGCGATCGTAGCTATAGGCTCATCAGAAGCTGAAGAATATACCAGTTGAGGTCGTTCTGCATTTTGAGGAAGTAACGGTCTGGCCTGGTCCAGTTTCTCCCTTACATTCAGAAATGCCAGATCCATATCGGTTCCCCATTTGAAAGTGAGGAAAATGAGACTTTGTCCTTGTCTGGAAAGACTTCGCGTTTCCTGCACTCCTCGAACGGAGCCGAGTGTCCCTTCCAGTCGCTCATTGATTCGATACTCCACATCTGCGGCCGGAGCTCCTTTATATTCCGTACTGATCAAGAGCGTAGGCGGGTTTACATTCGGTAGCAATTCTATTGAAAGCCGTGAAAGGGTGATCCCACCAAAAATAAGCACGGCTAACACCAGAATTACAGAAGCTATGGGCTTTCTTAAGAGCAAATGAGATGATTAATTAATAAGCACTTAGGATTATAGTGGAAAATATTTGGTTTTGGAAATATTTATTATTTTTTAGTTTCCAATTATTATTGTTATTTGTTTTTCATTGACAATATCCAAAAATGTTTTTTAAACGAATATCCTTTGTCTTTTCAATTCTCTTTTTTATCACGGCTTGCTCAAAGCCCAAACATAATTTTTATGTACATAATAAAGGCCCAAAAACGATAGACAGCTTGCACATTTTTTTTGGAGATGAAAATTATTTAATAGAAGATATTCAACCTCAAATGTCAAAAAGTCTTAGAATATATAGATTAGGCGGACACAAATTAGCTTTGCAGCCAGACACTGGAAAAACTATGTATTTGACTACTGTTTTAGAACCATCTTTCAAGGGTACTCTAAAACTCATTATCACAAAAGAACAAATTGTTTCAAGTTCAATTTTTCCTAACTGATACTCAATAATCTGTATCCTTAATATTTTCTAGGGAATAACCCACAAAAAACGTCTCTCCACTTTCATTGGTTTCTGCCCTATATAAGAAACCTTCGTGAATCCGAACAGTTCTTATTTTTTTCGGGCCAAAAAAAACTTCTTTTATCTCCCCGCTTAAAGTTGTTACAACCCAATTAGGTTTACCTCTGGTACGGAATGCCCCCGGGAGCTCTGCTTCCCTTAGCATTAACTATTTCAGATGCATACCGCCGAGCCTGAAGGCTCTGCTAGTTTAAATCCCATTGTTGCATTTTTTGAAAACATGGTTACTTCTTATTACGAACCGCTAGCTTAATATGCAGTTTTGAGGCTTTTCTTGTTCTGCTGTTCTTGTAAATAATTCCATCTGTTCAATACGCTTCAGAATATGAGTACTACTTTTCCAACAATATTCTCTCTTGGGATAAATCCCCAGAATCTAGAATCCATACTTTCATAATAGTTATCTCCCACCATGAAATAATAACCCTCCGGAACGATAATGCTGTTTTCTGATTCCAATAAACTGCTTTTCTGATCTAATTCCGGCAAGGTTCTTACTATGTAATTCAGATATTTTGATGCAGAAAATAGTTCAATAGAATCCGGACTATCAGAGTCTTCAACCATCATTTCGAAAATAGAGTCGTGAGGAATTTTTGTGTCACCGATTACAATTTCATTCCTACTGATCTTTAATGTATCATCTTCTGAAGCGACTATTCTCTTTATGAATGTTGTTTTATTTTCGCCATAGTTAAAAGCTATAACGTCATTTTTTTTGTAATAACTCAAAAAAGTTTTTTTTGTAGTCAAAGCAATGTCACCTGCTTTGATTACTTCTTCCATAGACTGGGTTGATACTTTGAAGGGCTTTATTAACGAAATAGATAAAATACCTGTTAGTATTAGGACAATTAATATTGCAAAATTAGATTTACACAAATCAAAAAATTCTAATCATTCTTTATTTTGTAAACAAAAAACTCTCTTTCTTTTCTCTCAAAGTCATAAGAATTAATCAATAACTTGTCAGCTTTTATATCAATACTACTAAATGTATGGTCAATTTTTTCAGAAAAAAGATATTCTAAAGTAACTTTGTTGTAAAAGTCCAAAGTACTTCCATGTGCATCTTTTCTTCCTGAATGAAATACAATTAACCAATTTTCGAATAAACCAATCCCTCTTGTTTGGTATTTAAAATCACTAGCTCTTTTTGTAGTTATTTCATCTTCATTCTTAGATATACTTATTCTACTTTTGTTTTCAATTTTACCTACAATAGTATTACTGACTTGTACTAAGTTGCCTGTTAAATAATTGTACTTTTTTAGCTCCGACTTTCCTTCAGATCCGAAGTAGATAAATGTGCTGTCTGCAACTATATATCCGGAATCTATAAATCCATCCTTGCTAAGAGTATTATCTGTAATTCCCTTGATTAAAACGCCATCAAGATTGTAAACCAAAAAATTTCCTTCTTTAGAACCAGAGCTATTATATGCTATAATTTTATCATCATAACAAGCAATCCTATATGGAACAAATTTTTTAGTTTTAAAGCTTCTAATTAATTGATGAGAAGCGGCATCCCAAATAGATATACGAGCCAAATCTGCATCAGAAATAATTACTTTTTGATTCACAATACAAATATCGGAGGGATTTCGAAATTCTCTTGGTCCTGAACCTTTTCCATCTCCTAAAGTTTGAACTTTAAATGTTTGAGAAGCACCTTCTTCCAATAAGTATAGATTTAGTTGTGAATAATCATATATAAAGAAGTTATTTCGATTCTCTTCCATCCCAAAAATCACAGGTCTGAATAATTCATATTCTGATGGATAAAAACTTTGTTTTTCAATAATAAAATCTTCTTTAAAAATTCGAGCTTCTTGAGCAAAACTCAAAAAGTTAATTTCTAGGAAAACAAATAGAACTAATAATCTTTTTTTCATATCAAAATTTTTTCCTCGTTCCGTACCTCCGGTGCGGAAAGCCCCCGGGAGCTCTGCTTCCATTAGTATTAACTATTTCAGATGTATACCGCCGAGCCTGAAGGCTCTGCTAGTTTAAATTCCATTGTTGCATTTTTTGAAAACATGGTTACTTCTTATTACGAACCGCTAGCTTAATATGCAGTTTTGAAGCTCTTCTTGTTCTGCTGTTCTTGTAAATAATTCCATCTGTTCAATACGCTTCAGAATATGAATACTACTTTTCCTATAATATTCTCTCTTGGGATAAATCCCCAGAATCTAGAATCCATACTTTCATAATAGTTATCTCCAACAATAAAATAATAACCTTCCGGGACGATAATGCTGCTTTCTGATTCCAATAAACTGCTTTTCTGATCTAATTCCGGCAAGGTTCTTACTATGTAATTCAGATACTTTGACGCAGAAAACATCTCGGTGGAATCAGGACTATATGAGTCTTCAACCATCATTTCGAAAATAGAGTCATGAGGAATTTTTGTGTCACCGATTACAATTTCATTCCTACTGATCTTTAATATATCATCCTCTGAAGCGACTATTCTCTTTATGAATGTTGTTTTATTTTCGCCATAGATAAAAGCTATAACGTCATTTTTTTTGTAATAACTCAAAAAAGTTTTTTTTGTAGTCAAAGCAATGTCACCTGCTTTGATTACTTCTTCCATAGACTGGGTTGATACTTTGAAGGGTTTAAGATAAAGCCCTAGACCAAGAGTTAGACATATTGCTATTAAGGAAATTATCCTCATTGTGGACTATTCAAAAAAATTAGGGAGCTTATATTTTGAGATATATTGCTTTTTATCTTCTCTATGAGTTTCAAGTGTAAATATGTATTTACCATCAGTAGTAAACTCATTAGTAGGATGCCTAAACTGATAGGAAATTTTATAATTACCATCTTGATCATATATATCAAGCAGATAAAAATATGAGTTTCTTTTACCGGAGAATGAAATTAGTAACCCCCCTTTAATAACTTCAATATTTCCACTAATTGTTTTAACATCTGCTCTCCTTCTTGAAGATCTCTTATCAATTTCTAACAAAGGTTCTGGGTTTCCTGAAAATTCAATTACCTTCTTAGAGAAGATTAGATTTCCATCATTATCGTATTTTCTGATATAGTTTTTGAACTTTCCTACTTGATAAATTGAATTATTATAACACTTTAAATCCCCTCTAAAATAAGAAGCGTTTGTTAATATTCTTAAATCATCTCTATCAGCAATACTAAACCTCATGAACGAGTTTTTAGGTGTTCCCCTTAGATCAAAACTATGGAATAAACCTTCTCCTAAATATTGTTCTGATAGAATTGTTAAATAGCTGGAACATAAAGCTAATCGATATGGCCTGGCATGTTTTCGATTAGGCTTGAATGATTTTAACAACTCATTATTAATAGACCATTGTGTTATTTTTCCACCCTCTAAATCTAGAGCCCATAAATCCCCATTTTTATCGAACTCAAGATCCCTGACCAGTTTCATTTCTCTTGGTCCTCTTCCAATTCCATCAGTCAAAAATTTAATGTCATTGTAATTGTCATTTTTAAAAAACAAAATCTTTTCAAGATTAAAATCATAACCAGCCAAATTACCTGAACTATCAGCCGTCAGGTATGCAAATTCAAACAAATCTTTATCCTCAAGTGAAAATAAAGTTTCAATATATTCCAAAGTATCTAAACCAGTTCTCACACTTTCAATTTGAGATATAGCTTCCCAGTTTTCGGAAAAAGCATTTGTATGCTGACTAAAAACATTAGAATATTGATATAACAGTATTGATAGTGTTAAAACTAAGTATTTCATAACTATTGGATTAAGAACACCGCACCAAAATAAATTGATGCGGTATTGAGAATTTACATTGCTTCTAATTCTTCTGGATTTGATTTTACCCCAGTGCAATATCTAGTAATTTCAACATTGCCAATTGCAAAAACTGTATAGCTTGTTCCATCACAATCACTAATTCTTCCATCACACCCTCTTCTTCCACACGGACCAGCATAAGCTTCTTCTATCCCTATAGTAGACTCGAATGTTGTCATTGCTCCTTCAGCATTTTCAAGCTGAAACCCACTTACAAGAGCAACTACCATTGCAATTGCTACAATTTTATTGATGTAATCTTTAATTTTCATCGTTTTCTCCTATTTATTGTTGTTTATAAGTGATCCTATAAGGATCAAATTCTTAAAAATTGTTGTATCGATAGTTATCCAAATTGACATAAATAGTAGAAGTGAGTTTCTGAATACCATAGCTAGATCAAACTTGCCGAAAGAAAATTTACCGAAACAACCACACGCAAACTGCCAACTATTCAGGTATCCTAGCAAAGCAATAAATAAAAACAATGAACAAACTACTAAAACAAGAGGCTTAATTAACTTGGGTTTAATCTCAAATATTAATAACAATCCTAATAAAATTTCGATAGAGGCAATTGAGTACACTAGAATCATTGTAGTAGAATAACTTAACTGGAAAAAGAAAATTAGAATATCCCCTGTATTATCCGGACTAAATATTTTCAAAGTTCCAGCTGCAACAAAGATGAATGAAAGTATCCATGTGAAGTATTTTTTTAATGAGTTTTCCATGATCTTATATCCTTGAATTTTGGCTTTTTCAAGTATTCTAAATCATCAAGTGAGTAGCAAAAGATTTAATTAGTCTTTTGGTGTAGTAGAAAATTCTAGTACATATTTCTACCTTTTTTTACTATCCGATTTTTCCAAATAGTTTGTTTAGTAATCTCTCCGGTACTTACAGCCATTTTAAAATCTGTTGGATTTTTACCCACATGCGTACGTAAATATTTATTCAAGGCAACTTCATCAGGGAGTCCAACCTCTTGAGCATCACAATAATTTTTCTGATTTGGGTTTTTCTGAATGCAATCGAAAAGCTTCTCAACCCTTACTTTTATTAAAGCATCTTTACAGGTTATTCCAAAATGTCTTCTAAAAAGACGTGCGAAATATTTAGGGTCATTACAACCCATCTCCGTTGACCACTCTTGAACTGTGCGTACTTCTCTTATTTTAGGTTTAAGCACCTTTAAAGCATTTCCTATCTCTTCCATACAAAATAAGTTTAAACGTTACAGTTACTGCTTATTTTGAAACCTATATTTTGTATGTCCTTCCTCTTGTATTAACTTTAATTAAAGTTTTTTAAATATTATATGCAAGTAATGAATACACTTAGCGTTAAATTAATCTTTTGATATGCTTAATAAACTACTTCTCCCGATAGGGCTCTTGCTTATTCTCTTTTCATGTACCAAAGAAAATAAAACGGAAATTACTGAAGGTGCCGATATCATCGAAAACCCTGAATACGGAGAACTTCAGAATGCAGAAAACCCTCCTGTTCAGTTTGAGTTAGTTAACAGTACCGAACTTATTTTCGAAGACGACCTGATCATTGGAAACATCAATGCCTTTACAGTTGATGATGATGGAAATATGTACTTCGTGGACTCCAGACAGGGAAAGATGATCTCGTTAGATCCCAATGGTGATTTCAGGTTTGTTACCGGACAAAAAGGTCGTGGTCCCGGTGACTTAGAGAACGTTTACAGTATGGCTTACCATGATGGTATGATCTATCTGACTAATTTATCAGGAGCCCGAATTGATGCTTTTGACACGGAGGGAAATTTTATCTCCAGCACCACACTTTCTAAGAATATAGTTTTAGGTTCTATAAAAGGTATTACAGAAGAGAGTGAATTTATTTTGAGGTCTGTGGTTTGGGGAGAGCTTGCTGATGATATATTTATTTCAAAATTGACTAAGGATTCAGCAGTTGTATCAAATACATTTAGAGTTCAATATTCTAACGGGATTGAAATCGGCCAGGGAATGAGTTCCAGTTCGGATGTGATTTTTAAAAATGGAGAATTAATAGCAGGTCACCTGTCTGATTATGAACTTAATTTCTACAATCTTAATGGCGAACTAACTAAATCTATCCGACGTGATTTTAATAAACTGATTCCTCCCGGTTTCTATGAAAGTGGCGGGTCAAGAACAATCATGGATATGGGAGGATTGAATCCATTAGGCGTACTTTCCAACGGATATTTACTTGCAAAAGCTCTTTGGCCAACGAATATCACTGATTCTAACGAGTATGTAAAAAAAGACCGCAGTGGCAATGCTCCGGATCTCGTATTTGCAAATTCTCTGGATATTTTTGATTCAAATGGGGCTTTGCTGTATTCCTTTGAAAAACAAGGCAGAACACCGGTAATTGGAAACATCATTCTTATAGATAACAACGACTTTGTTTACACTACAAGCGAAGATGGATCATCTTTGAATAAGTACAAAGCTGTATTCTAGAATTAGCTTATATATTTAGCTCTTATACTAAATTCCAGGAGCAGAGCTCCAATAGTTAGTTCCGCAGCGGAGCTACGGAACTAGGGTTAAGGGTGGTTGTTTCTGAACAGCATTGCCGAGCAGAGTTGCCCCTCATTCCGTACCTCCGGTGCGGAATGATACGGGAAGCTCTGCTTCCATTAGCTATAGCCATTTCAGATACATACCGCCGAGCCTGAAGGCTCTACTAGCATAAATTCCTCAGTTATACATTTTATCGGAGAACGGCTCTTTTTGAGCTACATAGCCGAGCTGAGCTTGGGAATGAGGTTATCATCTACTTCTAATTTCCCTACTCGAACTACATTATTAGGAGCAGAGCTCCAATAGTTTGTTCCGCAGTGGAGCTACGGAACTAGGGTTAACAGTGTTTGGGAATGTGCCTTACCAGATTACGCTGATGCAATCAGCATAATCAAAGAAAATCAGCAAATCAGCGATCTATATCTGTTTTCTCAATCTTGCCACCGGCTCATTCAATTGCTCCCGGTATTTGCTTACCGTTCTTCGGGCAACTTTATACCCTTTTTCATTGAGCTGATTTGCAAGATCCTGATCGCTCATCGGGTTTCGTTTATCTTCTTCGTCAATAATGGTCTGAAGAATATTTTTAACCTCTCTGTTGGATACCTCTTCCCCACTGTCCGTTTCCATTCCTTCATTAAAGAAATACTTTAGTTCATGCACACCGAAATTGGTTTGCACATACTTTCCGTTCACCACTCTGGAGATCGTAGAAATATCCATCCCGATTCGTTCTGCTATATCTTTAAGGATCATGGGTTTCAAGCTGTCTCCATACTTAAAGAAATCTTCCTGAAGTGCTACCATCGTCTTCATCACATTCATCAATGTATTCTGGCGCTGTTTAATGGATTCAATAAACCAGTTAGCTGAATCGATCTTCCCTTTAATGAAATTCTGTGTCTGCTGATCCGGTTTCTCTGTTTTCTCTTTGATGTCGCTCCACATCTGTTTGTAGTCCGGTGAAATTCTAAGCGAAGGAGTATTTCTTTGATTCAGGTTTATGATAAATTCCCCTTTATCCAGATTCGATTCGTCGGTGTTTCTCCAATACACTTCAAAATCAGGCTCAATATAGTTTTGAGACTCTTCCATACTTGTGGCTACCGCTCCGGGACGTGGGTCCATCCCTTTAATTACATCAAAAGCATCTTTCAATTCTTCTTCAGATACGTTGAACTTTTGTAACAACTTGTTGAAATGTTTTTTCTCGAACGCTTCCCATGCATCTTTTACAATATCTATTGCTAACTCTCTGCCGTCCAATTCATTTGATGATTGTTCTATTTGTACCAATACACAATCCTGTAAGCTCATGGAAGCCACCCCAATGGGATCCAATAACTGAATTTGCTTTCGGATTCGGTCTACATCTTCCACTTCCACATACACGCTGTGATTGAAAGCAATATTGTCGGCCACGGCTTCTAATTCTCTTCGGAAGTATCCGTCTTCGTCCAGCGAACCCAGGATCTGATCGGCTATTAATTCTTCTTCCTCGGTCAGATCTAGCAAACTTACCTGTTCTTCCAGTTCTTCCAAAAAGGATGCATGATAAGGATCGGGAAGATCCTGCCACTCTTGCATATCCGGATGGGTAGGAATGGAATAAGATTCACCCTCAAATTCAGTATTGGAATCGAATTCATCCCAATCTACTTCGTGTTCTTCAAGCGTTTCCAGTCCGTCTTCTTTTTCCTGGGAAATTGGTTTTTCATCTTCAATTTCAACTCTCTCCTGACGAATTTCCCCCGGTTCTGCTTCTTCCAAAATGGGATTCAGTTCCAGCTCTTCTTTGATCCTTTGCTCCAGAGCAATAGTCGGTAACTGAAGCAACTTGATAAACTGCAATTGCTGTGGTGACAGTTTTTGCTGCTGACCCAGTTGCTGCTTTTGGCTAATATTTTGTTGATTCCGAAGCATGCCTAGTCTACTTCCTGTTCTCGTATATAGTTACAAGCAGCTTTAAATTCATCATACCAATCTTCACCATAACGTCTGGTGAGCGGTTTTTCGAGAAAATCGGATAAATAAATTCCTTCTTTGCTTCCCTTGTCACATGCAGCGGAACACAAACTGTCTACATACTCGAAATTGGCGTAATCAAAGTCGGATATCTTCTTTAACCGTACCGGAAACAAGTGGCAACTCAATGGCTTTTCCCAGTCAATGCGTCCGTCAAAATAAGCTTGTTGGATGGAGCAATAAGACACATCGTCCTCACCGTATTTCACGAAAATGCATTCAGCTTCATTTACACAAGCGATCTCATATCCGGCTTTTTCGCTTCCGATGACTACTCCATCTCGTTCCGCAACTTCTACCGCTTCCGGTCTCAGTTCATCTTTTAATAACCGATAAGCTTTATGCAATACAGGAATTTCATCTTTTACAACGGGAGCTCCGGCATCCCCCACTACACAACATGCTCCTTTGCATCGCGGCAGATCGCATGCGAATTTCGTGGTTGCAATCTCTTCTGTTAGAATGGTGTCTTGAACTTTGAACATATCCAAAGATACGAATAGTGGATGGAATTTCTGTTGTTATTCATTAATGATTTTACCCTCACAAAATGCAGAGAGAAATTCCAGCATTGTACCGATCGGACTAAAGTCCTCTCTGGTTAACTTGATGATAAGTGAACAACCAACACATTCCATCAGGTTCATAAGCCAGGGATTTATCCCGCAGCTTTAAGAAACTATTCTTATCTAAATCCTGCTTCCCACCAATCGGACTGAAGTCTTCTCTTCTTAACTTGATGATATTGAAACAACTAAGAGATTTCATCAGGTTCACTAGCAAGGGATTTATCTCACAGAAAACTGAATACCCAATCTCAAAAATATAATTATCACCTTCAAATTCAGTCTCCAAAATTTTTATGAAGCAATAATGTGAAATTCTTTTATGTTACAGATAAAATTAAAATTTAATTGGGCATTATGATTACTCTTCTACTATTCTTTATCTCATTTATTCCTTTCCAGAATTCAGCTTCGGATACACTTGTTGTTACTTCAAAAATTGAAAATGTAACCGTTTTCAGGTCTCAGGCACAAATTGAACGTACCGCAACTGTATCTTTGAAAAAAGGAAAAACTACCGTTGTTTTCACTGATCTTTCCGAGTTAATGATTACAAATAGCATTCAGCTAAAAGGTACAGGAGATTTTACCCTTTTATCGTTAACCAATCGTACCAACTTTATTGAAGCCAAGGTCGATAATAATAAAATAAGAGGGCTTATTGCTCAAAGAGATAGTTTGCAAGATCAAATAGTATCACTTAGAGCTCAACTAAAAGTCATCGACAGCAACATAGGGTTATTGAGCTCATCTAATAATATTACTAACAATCACAAACTCTCTGCTACTGAGTTAGATGCATTACTGGATTTGAATTCAAAACGAATGTTGGAGTTTGAAAAACAAAAAATTGGTCTCGATAGCAATATCAGGGATCTTAACAGCCAAATTCAGGTTTTGAACAACAAGATCAACGAATCCGGGTCAGCACCTCGAAATAAATTCGAAGAAATAGTTGCCGAAATTGAAGTTGAGACCCCAAAAAAGATAGATTTCTCTTTACAATATTTGGTTTTTGGTGCCGGATGGATCCCCAGCTATGACATCCGAACTGATAATACCAATGCTCCGTTAGCTATCACTTTTAAAGCAAAGATTTACCAAGACACCGGCTACGATTGGAATGATGTACAATTCACTATTAACTCCGGAGATCCATCTGAAAACGTACAGAAACCTGAGTTAACTCCCGATTATGTGGATTTTTATTCTGCAAATAAAAGCCGTCTAAGAACTAATTCTTCTAAGAGCGGTGGGGACGACCCTTTACTTGTGGTTGACGGCGTGGTATTTAATGGATCACTTGAAGATCTGGATACGGACGATATTGAATCTATAGAAGTTATAAAGGGAGTTACCGGAGCTTCTTTGTATGGATCGCTTGCAGGAAATGGCGTTGTTCAGGTAATCACTAAAAAAAATAAAGATATATCTAGTGCTCTTCGTTCCAAAACACAAGGTGTTCAAGTACTCAGAGAAGCAGAACTTTCAAGCGTACCGATCAATGAAAAAATCTCAAACCAAACCTCGTTTAGTTATAAAATAGAACGTCCGTATTCAGTTCCTTCAGATGGAAAAGAACACACCCTTGAAATAAAAAGGGAATTTCCTGATACAGAATACATATACGCATCAGTACCTAAATTATCTCACAATGCTTATCTGATTGGGAATTTAAAAGATTGGGACGACATGAATCTGATTGAGGGAGAAGCTAATGTGTATTTCGAGAACAGCTTTGTGGGTAGTACGTATTTAGACCCTTCTTCACTTTTAGATACGCTGGAAATATCTCTCGGTAAAGATGAGCGTATTGTGATCGACAGAAAAAAACTGAAAGATTTCGAAGAACGCCGATTCTTTGGGAGTAAAACACGTGAAAGCTTATCGTTTGAGATCAGTATCAGAAACACAAAACCGGAAGGTGTTGAGATAATTGTACAAGATCAGATTCCTGTTTCTACTGACGAAAGTATAAAGGTATCTCCTAAAGAACTTTCCGGCGGAAAACTCAATGAACAAACAGGCATTATTACCTGGAGATTAAATCTGAAACCTAATGAAACCCAAAAGCTAAAACTTAATTTTCAAATCGAATACCCAAAAGGGCAAAGGATAAATTACTAGTTTCAGGGAACTTCCTTGGAAATTAAGGGTACTAAAAGCTCATTAAAATAATATTAAATGGAGCTTTTTATGCCTAAAAATAATCAAGAAGAAATACCCCCTGAGAGAGATCATTCTGTGCTTTGGAAAATGGGAACCATTTTCATTATCACTTTGATCCTGTTAATACCAGCATCTTTAATAAAGGGGTTGGTAAATGAACGCCAAAGCACAAAATCAGAAGCAGTGGCTGAAGTTGGTGATAAGTGGGGAACCAATCAAATAATTACAGGCCCTGTTCTCAGCATTCCCTATAAGTCTGGTCATTCAAATGGATTAACAAATTACATTCATATTCTTCCTGAAAGCCTGAATGTAAATGGAGAGATTATACCTCAAACTTTGAAGCGAGGTATTTTTGAAATTGCCGTTTATGATTCTCAATCTGCACTTAGCGGAAAATTTGAATTCCCTGATCTTGAAAAATTAAAAGTAGATCCGGAAGCATTAATGCTGGATCAAGCCCGTCTTAATCTTGGTATTTCGGATATGAAGGGAATAGAGAACGACATTAAAGTAAAATGGAATAATGATGAAATATCTTTTGAGCCCGGAGTTTCTCATCTGCATAAAGATGTTTTAAAAACCGGAATCTCGGCTCCGTTAACTCTTTCGCTTTCTCCTACTACTCAGAATCTTGAAAATGCTGATTTTAAAATACAACTTAACCTCAAAGGAAGTGAAAGTTTGGCATTTGTACCAGTTGGAAAGGAAACCAATGTCAAGATATTCTCCTCATGGAATTCTCCTAGCTTTAACGGAGATTTTGTTCCCAAAGAAAGAACGATCACAGAAACCAGTTTCAACGCATCATGGATAGTTACTCATTTGAATAGAAATTTTCCGCAAAATTGGAAGAACTCCAGACCGGACCTGAATTCCGCTGCGTTTGGTGTTGATTTCTTTATTCCTGTAGATAATTATCAAAAATCTGAGCGAAGCATCAAGTATGCAATTTTATTTATTGGCTTAACTTTCTTGGTTTTCTTTTTTATTGAAGTCCGAAATAAACGCCCGGTTCACCCTGTTCAATATTCATTGATCGGAATAGCTTTGTGTTTCTTTTATCTGTTATTAGTATCGATCTCAGAACACTTGTCATTCAATTTTTCGTATTTGATTGCTTCTTCCTCAACCATAATTATGGTTACCGGTTTTACAAAAGCTGTATTGAAAAATACTAACCTAACACTGATGATGGGCAGCATTCTGTCAACATTATACTTGTTTATATTTATGCTTATACAGCTGGAAGATTACGCTTTGCTAACAGGAAGTATAGGATTGTTTCTAATTTTAGGTCTTATCATGTTCTTTTCAAGGAAAATTGATTGGTATAGATTAAATAATAGTTTGAAAATCTAAGTTCTAATTAGCAACTCCCCTCTTAATATTTTATCTTTAGGGATTCAGCAAGCTGGCAAAAAACCAGCTTGTTTTATTTGACGCATTTATGCAACTAAAGGTGATTGGATCACCTTTTTTTATAAGCACCTAACATCAATTTTTTAAATCCTGAGTACCTTGGAACCCGAATTATCATCACGATCCGTCAGCGTAGAAATCTTAATTGAGTTTGACCGCGAAAATAATCTAGACTATTCACTTGCAAACGAGTTAGACACACGTGAAAAAGCTCAGGTAAGAGAATACGTTCAAAATATACTACGTAAAAGAAGTTACCTCGATTTCATTATCGATCATTTCTCTTCTATCGGTATTGATGAAATGAAACCGGAGTTGAAGAATATACTTCGTCTTTCTATTTACGATATGTTGTTTATGGACAGCACTCCGGATTATGCAGCTATCAATGAAGCTGTAGAAATTGCTAAGTTCATGCTTGGTTCTAAAACAGGTGATCTCGTTAACGCTATTCTCCGTAATATGCAGCGTGAGGAAGGAAATCTTCCTAAACCTGCTTTCAAAGACAGAACTAAATTAGTTGCTACTACTTTCTCTCACCCTGAATGGTTAGTAGCAAGATGGAATAAACGTTTTGGAGAACGTGAAGCTTTCCAATTGTATCAGGCAAATAACAGCCGACCAAATTATTATGTTCGTGTAAACACCATCCGTACTAAAGCAGAAAACTTTGAATTACGCATGGAAAAAATGGGAATCGAATTTGAAGCAAGTGATTGGTTACCAAATTTCTATAAAGTAGATTCTGTTCAACCTTTCATCGAAAAAGGTTTATTTGCTAAAGGATTGTGCCATGTTCAGGATCTTGCAGCTGGATTTGCTCCTTTTATCTTAGATCCTCAGCCGGGTGAAAAGATCTATGATCTTTGTGCAGCACCTGGTACTAAATCTATTATGATCGCAGATCTGACAGAAGCAAAAAGCGATATCCTTTCTGTGGATATTTCAGCTGATCGTCTGGAACTGCTTGCTGAAAATGCGTTGAATTTTGGTGCAGAGAATATCAAAATTCGTCGTGGCGATATTCTTGAGCTGTCTCTACCCCTTGCAGATGCCGTTCTTTTAGACGCACCATGTACAGGAACTGGTGTATTAAGTAAACGTGCTGACCTTCGCTGGAGAAGAGATGAGCAAGGTTTAAAGAATGCTGTAGAACTTCAGGAGAAATTACTGGAAGAAGCAGCAAACATGGTTAAACTTGGTGGACGTTTAGTATATAGCACATGTTCATTAGAACCTGAAGAGAACATGGAACAGATTCATAAACTTCTGGACAAAATGGATGACAATTTTGAGCTTCTACCGCTCGAAGATTATGTACCTGAAGAAATTCTTATAGAAGATGGTAAAGCATACCAGACTTATCCACATAAACACGGATGTGACGGACACTTTGGTGTTTTATTGGAAAGAGTAAAGTAATTAAACGGCCACAAAATCACTGAAACACAAAATTTTAGTGGTTTTGTGCTTTAGTGGCATAATTTAAAGATTTTGAAAAAAGAAATTCCCGCACAGTACGATCCTTCTCAAGTTGAAGACAAATGGTATAAGTATTGGATGGAAAATAATTACTTCCACTCCACTCCCGATGACAGAGAACCTTTTACCATTGTAATACCACCTCCCAACGTGACTGGTGTTTTGCACATGGGACACATGTTGAACAATACCATTCAGGATGTATTGGTTCGAAAAGCCAGAATGCAAGGTTACAACGCCTGCTGGGTTCCCGGAACCGATCATGCTTCTATTGCAACGGAAGCAAAAGTAGTTAGAAAGCTTCGTGAAAAAGGAATCACCAAGAAAGACTTGACCCGTGATGAATTCATGGAACATGCCTGGGAATGGACACACGAGCACGGCGGCATCATCCTTGAACAACTTAAGAAATTAGGAGCCAGCTGTGATTGGGATCGTACCACTTTCACCATGGATGAGAAGTATTCTGAAAGTGTAATTGATACATTTATTGACCTTTTCAATAAAGGAAAGATCTATCGTGGAGCCAGAATGATCAATTGGGATCCGGCGGCAAAAACAGCACTCAGCGACGAAGAAGTAATTCATAAGGAAGTAAATTCTAAACTGTATCACGTTCGCTACAAGATCGTTGGCTCAGATGAATATGTAACTATTGCCACTACTCGTCCGGAAACTATTCTGGGAGATACTGCAGTTTGTATTAATCCTGAAGATGAACGATACACTCATCTTCATGGCAAAAAAGCTATCGTACCGTTGCTAAATCGTGAAGTTCCTATCATCCTGGATGACTATGTAGACATGGAATTTGGTACAGGTTGCCTGAAAGTGACTCCTGCTCACGATCTGAATGATTATGATCTGGGACAGCGACATAATCTGGAAACCATCAACATGATGAATGCGGATGGTACCATCAGCCAAGAAGGAGAACTGTATGTTGGAATGGATCGGTTTGATGTTCGTAAGCAGATCTCAAAAGATCTGGATGAAGCAGGCAATCTTGTTGAAGTAGAAGATTACAAGAACAAAGTTGGTTTTTCTGAAAGAACTGACGCAGTTATCGAACCTCGTCTTTCTCTTCAATGGTGGGTAGCAATGAAAGAGTTGAGCGAACCCGCTCTTGAAAACGTAATGAATGATAACATTCAGTTTCATCCGGAGAAATTCAAGAATACCTATCGTCATTGGATGGAAAACGTTCGTGACTGGTGTATTTCACGTCAACTTTGGTGGGGACACAGAATTCCTGCTTATTACTACGGCGAAGGTGACGATGACTTTGTTGTAGCAAAAACTTTAAAAGAAGCTGTAAAGGCTGCCAAAGAGAAATCAGGTAACAAAAGCTTATCTGCTGATGACCTTAAGCAGGAAGAAGACGTACTTGATACATGGTTTTCGTCCTGGTTATGGCCTATTTCAGTTTTTGACGGATTCTATAAAAAAGACGAAGTAGATTACTACTACCCTACCAATGATCTTGTAACAGCTCCGGAAATCATGTTTTTCTGGGTTGCCAGAATGATCATTGCCGGATATGAATATCGCGGTGAGTTACCTTTCAAAAATGTGTATTACACCGGTATTGTTCGTGACAAACAAGGTCGCAAGATGAGCAAGAGTTTAGGAAATTCTCCTGATCCGTTAGAGCTTATCGCAGAATATGGTGCGGATGGAATCCGTATGGGAATGTTGTTTGCAACTCCGGCAGGCAACGATCTTCCTTTCGATTCAAAGCTTTGTGAACAAGGAAGTAAATTCAGTAATAAGATCTGGAATGCGTTTCGTTTTTTATCCATGAATATGGAAGAAGATGTGGAATACACTCCTACTACTGAAATTGATTCCGAAAATCTGGTTGACCGCTGGATGATGTCTCGTATCCATCAAACTATCAAAGAAGTTGAAGCGGATTTTCAGAACTATAAACTGAATGATGCTCTTAAGAAAGTGTATTCTTTGATCTGGGATGATTTCTGCGATTGGTATATCGAACTTGCTAAACCGGCTAATTATGGTGATAAGTTCGATAAAGAGCGTCTTGATGTAGCTCTGGGAATGTTTGAGCAATTGATGAAGCTGCTCCATCCTTTCATGCCGTTTATCAGTGAAGAGATCTGGCAACATATTGATGAAAGATCTTCCGAGGAAGCATTGTGTGTTTCCGATTGGCCGAAGTATGATGAAAGCAAGATCATTACAGAAGACATTACTCTGTTCGAAAGTATGCAAGGAATGGTTTCTGCTTTAAGAAATATCCGTTCCGAAATGGGGGTTTCTCCAAAGAAAGATATTGAAGTTCTGATCAAATCTTCTAATGCTGAAAAGATTGAAGAAAACGAATGGATACTTAGAAAACTTCAGGTTCTGAAATCATTATTTATAGCTACTGATCTTAAAAAACCGAAAGCCTGTGCTTCGGCATTGGTCGGCAATGATGAGATCTACGTTCAGATGTTTGATCTGGTTGATGTTGATAAAGAGATCGAAAGGATTCAAAAAGAAATACAGCGTGTTGAAGGTTTCCTGAAAAGTGTAAACGGAAAGCTTAACAATTCGAACTTTGTAGACAACGCTCCCGAAGCAGTCGTTCAAAACGAAAGAAATAAAAAACGGGATGGCGAAGCAAATCTCGAAAAGCTTAAAGAACAGCTGAAAGATTTCCAATAGTTTGGAAACCACAGAGGGCACAAAGAATTTTAGCTACTGGTTCCGATGGTCTCCGTCGGAACAGGTTTACGAACCTGGCTCTGATTACACACCAACACAGAGCATTGGTACGAGAAATAGTTTTATAAGCTCTTATGAACACAATTACTTAACCCCCAGATTCATAAATAAGCAAGCAATGGAATTTCTCCCTTGCGATTAAATTAATGAAGAAATTTTCCCTACAATCTGAAGAGCCACAAGGAAAACCTGACTTCCTAAAAGGATTAAATGAGCAACAGCGCAAAGCAGTAACTCATTCTAATGGTCCATTGCTTATTATTGCCGGTGCCGGTAGTGGTAAAACCCGTGTATTAACCTTCCGTATAGCTTACCTCCTTCAGCAGTTTAAGGCATCACCTAATGAAATTTTGGCTCTTACATTCACGAACAAAGCTGCTCGTGAAATGAAAGACCGAATTAAAGGATTGATCGGTGATAAAGCTTCCAAACTCTGGATGGGGACTTTTCACTCTATTTTTTCTAAGATATTACGTTTTGAAGCTGATAAAATTGGTTTTGGTAAAGACTTCACCATTTATGATACCAGCGATTCAGAGACAGTAATCAAGCAAATTCTTCAGGAGCTGAATTTTGATCCCAAAGAGATCAAACCAAAGACGATAAGGAATAAGATCAGTGATGCAAAAAATCAACTTATCGATCCTGATACCTATCAGAATAAGTTTGTGGGAAGTACGCTGGATGATATCACTGCACGAGTTTACAAGATCTACATTGCCCGATTGAAAGAAAGCAATGCCATGGATTTTGATGATCTGTTGGTAAAACCTATTCAACTATTTGAAGAATTTCCTGAAGTACTGGAGGTGTATCAAAATCGCTTTAAGTATATCATGATCGATGAGTATCAGGATACCAATCATGCGCAGTATAAAGTCACTAAAATGCTGGCTAAGAAGTACGGGAATATTTGTGTAGTTGGGGATGACGCCCAAAGCATTTACTCTTTCCGTGGTGCTGATATCTCGAATATTCTGAATTTTCAGCAAGATTATGAGGAAGCGGAAAGAATTCCGTTGGAACAAAATTATCGTTCTACGAAATCCATCCTTCAGTGTGCTGATTCCATCATCAAAAAGAACTCTAAGCAACTTGATAAGACTCTTTGGACGGAACAAGATTATGGCGATCCGGTTATACTTCTGGATAATTATGACGAGAGAGACGAAGCAAATCGAGTTGCAAGTTATATACATGAACTGAAATTGAGGCATGGTTATAACAACAATGATTTTGCCATTCTGTACAGAACAAATTATCAATCGCGTGTTTTTGAAGAAGCACTGAGAAGACGAGATCTAGCTTATCAATTGGTAGGAGGTCTTTCTTTCTATCAGCGTAAAGAGATCAAAGACGTTCTTGCTTACCTGACTTTACTTGTGAATCCTAATGATGAAACGAATCTGATTCGTATTATCAACGAGCCTTCAAGAGGAATTGGGAATAAATCGATTCAGGACCTTAGAAAGAAAGCACGTTCAGAAGGTCGATCCGTTTGGAATATTCTTCAGGAAGTTGAACATACCGATGTCTATAAACCTGCAAAAGTTCGTATCCGTGAATTTGTAGATATGATCAACCGATTGCGTACTGAGATGGAAAGCGGTTTGAGCTTAACGGAATCTACAAGAGCTGTATTGGAACAATCCGGTTATGTTAAAGCTTTGATCGAAGAAAATTCTCAGCAATCTATGATGAGAAGAGATAACATCCTCGAATTCCAGAATGCGATAGCTTATTACGAAAAAGGAAATTCTAATCCTTCGCTAAGTGCGTTTCTTCAAGAAATCAGTCTAATTACTGATGCTGACAAATTTGACGAGAATAAACCCGCTATCACACTTATGACTGTTCACGGTTCAAAAGGACTGGAATTTCCTACTGTTTTTGTGGTAGGATTGGAAGAGAACCTCTTCCCTGTAGGTGCAAGAGTTGGTTTTGAGGTAGACATTGAAGAAGAACGAAGGCTTTTTTATGTAGCAATCACCAGAGCGGAAGAACGATTGTATTTTAGTCATGCAAGAAACAGATATAAATTCGGGGAAGAACAACGACAGATACGGTCACGGTTTATTGACGAAGTAGATTCCGGAGTTGTTAGAACTGAAACAGGTGCTACAATAACTCAAAAAGCCGATCGATTTTCATTAGATGAATCATCCTCTCCAAAAAAATCAACAAGTGCCACTTCCATAGAATATGATTGGGAAACTCCCGTTAGCGGTAAGACTTACAAATCGGCTAGTGGAAGTACCATAGAATATGACCTTCAAGACGGTGATGATCCTTTTCAGGTTGGAGTTATTGTGGAACATGCTAAATTTGGTCCCGGTAAGATCATAAGCAGAACAGGATTAGGAATGGATGCTAAAGTTGTTGTATTTTTCAAGTCAAGAGGACAAAAGAAATTGATGCTAAAAGCGGCACCACTTCAGGTAATAGGTTAGAAAAGGACGGCTTCAAAAACTATGTGGAAGGTTTTAACAACCATTTTTATGGGCTTTATTTGTGCGAATTCTATTTTTGCACAACCGGTATTAACACCTAAGAATTTAGCTTTGGGTGGTGGCGGAACTACTTACATTACCGATTTTAATGCCAATTTTTATAATCCCGCTAATCTTTTGATTAATGACAGAGCAAGAGTGGTCGACATTGGGTTCCTATCTTCAGGGTCATTCTTTAATGGTGTTTTAAATTTTGAAGATCTAAATGATCAAAAAGACAATTACTTAAGATATTTCAATAAATTTGAATCGGGTGAGTTTAGCGCTTCACAAGCTGAAAGAGATTTAATTATTGATACTCACTACAAAAGAGACCGATTAAGTTCTTTTCATCAAGCTAGATTTGATGCCACTACTTTTGGTGTTAACTGGATTTCTAACAATAAAGCTTATTCTATTGCAAGCAGAACCAGAGTTGGTTCAAGTTTTGAAACCGGTCGAAATTGGTATACTGATCAACTTGTTGTAAATGATGGCGTATCAATATCTAATCAGGATATTGTTCATCGTTATCAGGTTCTACATGAATTTTCAATTGGATACTCAGAATCAGTAAAACTTATTAATGGCTTAAGTTCAAGATTAGACAATTTCTTAATTGGTATTGCTCCCAAGTTCATTCTTGCCGGACCTTATCAAAATATAGAATGGAGAAATAATTACAACCAGCAAAATGGCTCAACAGAAATTAACAGAGCTCAGGTTTTTAATTACCAATCAGCAGGTAATTTAAGTGCTGCAACGCAGGCTTATTTATCCGGTACAACAGCAAATCAAGCAACTGATATGTCTCTCGAATCATTTCAGGATGAATTGACTAACATTCATGGGTTTGGTATTGGAGTAGATGTCGGTTTCACATATTTACTTACTTTCGGTAGTGACTTGTCAACTTTAAATTCGAACAGGCAAAGAACACAAAATTCATTAAGACTTTCTTTTTCAATTAATGATCTTGGGTTTGTGAATTACAACGATCAAACCCTCTACCTTGAAGAAGTGAATTCTTCATCGGAACCCCAAAATTTTCCAACCATTGCGGATGAGTATTTTGCCGGTGTTCCCGGACAGTTTCTTAACTTTGTAGATGAACATGGAGACGGAAATCCATTTACTGATTACTCAACAGACTTTAAAACAGCCTCATTTTCAACCCTTTTGCCAACTTCTTTCAATGGTGGCGTTTTGATTGAACTGAATAGAATTAAAATTATGGGAGATATGAGTATAGGTATTTCGAACAATGCTTTTAATTCTACCAGATTAATTACTTCTTTAGGAACAGAAATCAGACCGCTAAACTTCCTGCCTTTAAGAGGAGGCATGCAGCTTGGCCCGGGATTACCAGGATCTTTTAACGCAGGAACAGCAATTGAAACTAAATTTTGGGATTTATCGCTAGCTGTTACTGTATCCGCCAGATCGTTTACAACTGCTACAAACTGGTCTGGAGTAGGAGTTGCAGTACTGCAATTTCACTTATAACTGACACTTTGCCTTGGCTTTCTGCCAGCTACTTAAAAAGCATGACGCTTTGCATTACCTCGAAGTTTGGCTTTGTATTTGCCTTAACGTAATTAATAAAGAAATTTTGAAAGAATATTTATGAAAGATAGATTTAACACGTTTGATAGTTTTGATGAATCAGACGCAAGTTTTGATGATTTTGAGCAGGCTATTCCATTAATGTCGGAAGAAGAAGAAAAGGAATTAACGGAATCCATCGTTCCTGATGAGCTCCCTATTCTTCCTCTTAAAAACACTGTTCTTTTTCCAGGTGTTGTAGTACCAATTACTGTAGGCAGAGACCGTTCTCTCGCTTTGGTAAAAGAAGCGTATGCTGGTGACAAAATTATTGGTGTTGTCACTCAAAAAGATGAAGACATTGAAGAACCTGAAGACAAAGATCTGTATCGAATTGGTACAATGGCTCGTATCATCAAGCTTATAAAAATGCCCGATGGTAGTAAAAGCATTGTAATACAAGGTAAGTCCGGTTTTGAAGTGGAAGAATTCACTCAAAGCAGCCCGTTTTTTAAAGCTAAAGTAAAAGCTTTTCCAAAAGAAATGGATATTCAGGGAGTTGAACTTGATGCATCTATTAGAAATATAAAAGAGACCGCAACAAGAATAATAAACCTCTCCCCTAACATTCCTTCTGAGGCAACTATTGCTGTAAACAATATCAACAGCCCTACTTTTCTGTTGAACTTTATCTCCTCAAATTTGAATGTTGGAATTGAGAAAAAACAGCAGCTTTTAGAAATTCAAAAGTTCTCTGATAATCTAAAAAAGGTGATGGAATTTCTGGAGCAAGAAGTACAGGTTCTGGATATGAGTGAGAAAATCAGAACAAAAGTAAAATCTGATATTGATGATCAACAGAGAGAATTCTATCTGAGACAGCAAATGAAAGCTATTCAGGAAGAATTGGGTGAAGATGCTGAACACCAGGAAGTAGAAAAACTAAAAGAGAAATTAGCAGCAAAAAAACTTCCTGAAAATGTAAGAGAAGAAGCAGAAAAAGAGCTACGTAGATTAGAAATGACTCCGAATGCTTCTCCTAACTACGGCATTATCCACAGTTATGTAGAATGGATTTTAGATTTACCATGGGACGAATATTCAGAGGATAAACTTGATCTGAACTTTGCCAAAGAAGTGTTAGATGAAGATCATTATGGTCTTGAAAAAGTTAAAAAGCGCATCATTGAATATTTAGCAGTACTGAAGCTAAAAGAAGATATGAAAGCTCCTATATTATGTTTCTACGGACCTCCTGGGGTTGGTAAAACATCCCTCGGTAAATCAATCGCCCGATCGTTAAACAGAGAATTTGAGCGCTTCAGCCTTGGTGGCATTAGAGATGAAGCGGAGATCCGTGGCCACAGAAGAACGTATATTGGAGCCCTACCGGGAAGAATTATTCGTTCTATGAAAAAAGCAGGAAAAGGGAATCCGGTTATCATGCTTGATGAGATCGATAAAGTAGGTTCTGATTATCGTGGAGATCCTACTTCTGCACTGCTTGAAGTCCTTGATCCGGAACAGAATGATACTTTCAGTGATAACTATCTGGAGCTGGAATATGATCTTTCAAAAGTAATGTTCATTGCTACAGCTAATAGTTTAGATACGATTCCCGCTCCTTTAAGAGATAGAATGGAGATCATAAATATCAGTGGATATACACTTGAGGAAAAAACTGAAATAGCTAAAAAGTACCTTATTCCAAAACAGATTGAAGAAAACGGGTTAAAAAAGGAACAAATAAATATTGATGACGAATCAATACATATGATCATCGATCAATATACGCGGGAATCCGGTGTTAGAAATCTGGAAAGACAAGTGGCTGGTGTTTGCCGTGGTGTTGCAGCAAAAATAGCTAAAGGTGAAATAGAAGAGTTTTCGGTTACAGAAAATGATGTAGAAGAATTTCTGGGTAAACAGAAATACTTTAGTGATGCTGCCGAAAGAACTACAGTTCCTGGTGTAGCAACCGGTTTGGCATGGACTCCTTTTGGGGGCGACATTCTTTTCATTGAAGCAAGTGTATCAAAAGGTTCAGGTAAGCTTAACATTACTGGGCAACTTGGTGATGTGATGAAAGAATCTGCTATGTTGGCAATTTCTTATTTAAAAGCCCACGCTGAAACGGTTGGAATACCTGAAGAAGCTTTTAAATATTGGGATCTTCATATTCACGTACCAGCAGGTGCTGTCCCAAAAGATGGACCATCTGCAGGAGTTTCATTAATGTCTGCTATTGCCTCTATCTTTACACAAAGAAAGGTGAAAGGCACCATTGCCTTAACAGGAGAAATTACACTTCGTGGTTTGGTTCTTCCGGTTGGAGGAATTAAAGAGAAAGTTCTTGCTGCAAAAAGAGCAGGAATCAAGCAAGTGTTTCTACCAAAGAAAAATGAGAAAGACGTAGCTGAAATTGAAAAAGAGGTGATCGGAAATCTTAAGATCAACTACCTTGAAAGAATGGAAGAACTTCTTGATCATATGCTAGAAGATAAAGCAGAAAATGATCCTAAAGAATTTTTCAAAGTAAGTGATGCTCATAAAAATTCCGTAACAGGTAAAAATGGAAAACAAGAAATGGTTTCCACATCAAAGTAATTAAAAAGGGCTCTTAATTGAGCCTTGTTTATTTAATTGCGTTCCATTCATCTTCGGTAGTAATAGAAACTTGGTGCTCCATCAAAAGCTTCCACTCTCCACTCGCTTTTGTCAACAGCGCTACAAGATCAATATAGACTGTGCTTTCTTCTTCTCCTTTGTTCTGTGATGTATATTTAAATATTCCGGTCTCATGAGCTGTAGTTTCACTGTGAAAGCGTTTTGAAAACCTAAACTCTACACTTGCTTTCATCTCCCCGGCTTTAGTGTCATCAAATCCCTGCTTCCATCCCTGCAGTGCATTCGAAATAGGGTAACTGTTACCTGAAATTCCGTTCACCAAAATTGCATCAGGATGAAATGTATTAGCATATCCTTCAAAATCTCCTTCTTCTACAGTTCTGGAGGCCTCTTCCCAAAATGCATCTAATTCTTGCTTTGGATTTTGTATACCATCGAAAAGAAATAATACTATAAAAGGCAAAAATAGAATCTTGAACATGCTTTTGATTTTAAGTTGAAAAATTGATTTTAAAAGAACTTAAAAAAAACGAATTATCCAATATTCTAAGTTTTTACTTGCCTATACCTAAGTCTTCCGTATTTTCAAGAATGCAAACAGGAAGAGTGATAGAATCTACAGGTAGTTGGTATAAGGTTGATATTGGAAACGAGATCATAAACAGCAGACTCCCGGGGAAGTTTCGTTTAGATAAAAAGGAAGTTACAAACCCGATCACAGTTGGTGATATAGTTGATCTGGAAGTTAATAAAGATGGTTCCGGTAACATTCTGAAAATACATGATCGACAAAATTATATTACTCGACAAGCCACTCACGGAAAACGTGGTGAACATATCCTCGTTTCGAACTTGGATCAGGCATTTGTAGTACAGTCTATCCGAGATCCTAAACTAAATGAAGGCTTTATTAATCGCTTTCTGGTTACTTGTGAAGCTTATGATGTAACAGCAGGAATAATCATCAACAAAATGGATCTTGCAAAAAAGGGTGATCTTGAATTTGTTGAAGATATGGTCGATGTATATTCTTCAATTGGTTATGCAGTTTATTCTTGTTCTATTGACGATGATAATTCCATAGAACAGCTTAAATCTTTGTTCAAGGATAAAATATCAGCATTTATTGGACCTTCCGGTGTTGGCAAAACGAGTATTCTAAATGCAATCGATCCGGATTATAACTTGAAAGTTGGAGAAATTTCAAGCTCATCAAATAAAGGAAAACATACCACTACATTTGCAAGACTTATACCACTTGAGATTGGAGGGTTTGTTGCAGACACTCCCGGGATCAGGGAATTTGGCTTAGTAAATATCGAAGATTGGGAACTTTCGCTCTATTTTCCAGAAATGCTGAAACCTAGAGAATTATGTAAATTTAACACGTGTACCCATATTCATGAGCCCGGGTGTGGTGTTATTGCAGCTTTTGAAAATGGAGAAATAGATCCAAACCGATATCATTCTTATATAAATATGCTTGAATCGTTAGAAAATTAAGATTTTCAAATACCTCAATTAAGGTATTCAAACTAATCGAAATATTACAGATATTAGTCTAAACTATAAATACAGGAGAATACATGACGAATCGCTACAAGACTATTACAAAAATTATTCTAAGTACATTAGTACTGGGATTTATGGCCCTATCCCCGGCAAAAGCACAGTTCGGAGATATTGGAGCTTTCTTAGAGGCTGGTGCAAATGATGCATCAATTCTTACCAGAGAATATATCAAACCATTTCCAACAGGTTTTGGAACAGGTTTAAATGCAGGTTTTACCGAATCTGCTGCACCAAAAAAATTATTTGGTTTTAGCGTTCAATTAAGACCATCCGTTGCCGTAGTACCATCAAGTGATCAAAGTTTTGATATTTCTACACTTAATTTAGAAAAGATTCGAGTAGCTTCAGGTGAAGATCCTGTAACTCAAACTATATCCGGAAGTAAAGATGGTGGTCCTCTTTTGGAAATTTTTGCTGATCCAAATGATCCTAATACTAAAATAGGTGAGTTTGAAATGCCCGGAGGTACAGGGTTTGCATTTGTTCCTGCTCCTATCGTACAGGCAAGTGTTGGTCTTATTAAGAAAACAGACGTTACAGTACGATATCTTCCGGAAACAGATATTAGCGATTTTGGAAGCATGAGTATTTTAGGTGGTGCAGTTAAACATGAATTAACTCAATATGTACCAGGCGGTAAATTACTTCCGGTTGATGTATCCCTAATGGTCGGTTTTAACCAGATAGCAGTGGATGCAAATCTTGATCTCCAACCTGATCAAAATGCTACCCGTGATCCAAATGACCCTGCTTTGACGTCTAATCCTAATCCTGATTTCTCTACTCAGGAAGTTACTACAACAACAAATACATTTGTTGTAAATGCTTTAGTTGGAAAGTCATTGCCTTTTATATCTGTATATGGCGGTATTGGTTATCAAAAAGCTGATTTTGAGCTAAGTATGGTAGGAGATTATCCTGTTGCTTCGTTCAACCCTACTACACCGCAAGATGATTATAATGTAATCACTGATCCGTTTGCTCTTGAAATTGAAAGCGAAAGTAATATCCATATGTTAGGAGGTTTCAGATTAAGACTTGGAATCCTAGCTATCTACGGAGAGGCTACATTAGCTAACTACTTTACTGCAAACGCAGGTGTTGGTATTAGCTTTAGGTAAAACATACATTTTCAATAACAAAAAAGCCATTCATCGCTTGATGAATGGCTTTTTTTATTCTAAGAAAAAAATTAGAATTATTGAGTAGCTAATACAGGATTTTCAACCTTTTCATCAGATTCAATAACTCCATCTCTAAGACGCACAATTCGTCTTGAGTATTCTGCAATCTCATTTTCATGAGTAACCAAAATGATAGTATTTCCGGCTTTATATAATTCCTCAAACAGAAGCATGATCTCATCCCCTGTTTTAGTATCAAGATTACCGGTTGGCTCATCTGCCAATAAAATAGAAGGGCTATTTACTAAAGCTCGGGCAATAGCTACACGCTGTCTTTGCCCACCCGATAATTCGTTTGGCTTATGGTCTAATCTATCACCGAGTCCTACTTTAGTAAGTACTTCAGAAGCTCTTTCTTTACGCTCTGAAGCCTTTACTCCTGCGTAAATTAGTGGTAACTCCACATTAGCCAAACAAGTAGTTCTGGGGAGCAAATTAAACGTTTGAAAGACAAACCCGATTTCTCTGTTTCTTACTTCAGCAAGTTCAGCATCATCCATTTGGCTCACACGATTGTTATTCAGGATATATTCTCCACCTGTTGGAGTATCCAAACAACCGATCATATTCATCAATGTGGATTTTCCTGAACCCGAAGGTCCCATAATAGCTATGTATTCGTTTTCAAGAACATCAAATGTTACGCCGTTAAGAGCCCTTACTTCCGTCTCACCCATTTGATAAAATCTGGTGAGGTCTTTGATCTGAATTATTGGTCTGTTTGCCATTCTTAGCTATTAATTTACGGATGCAAAAGTTGAGCTGTTGTTATCAACCTTTACCTTTTCCCCATTTGTTAAGTTTTTTGAAAGAGTTCTATAGCTTCCTATCACAATTTCATCTCCTGCATTTACACCGGAAAGAATTTGAGTGTGCGTATTATCACTAATTCCTGTTTCTACCTCGTATCGCACTGCAATTCCCTCTTCAACAATAAAAACTACCTTTCTGATATCTTCTTTTTTAATGATAAGATTATCATCCACTTCTTCAGACGATTGCTCTTCGGCATTAGTTGTATCCTCTGCTTTAGATTTCCTGTCTTTTTTATCTTTAGCGAAATCTCTTACAGTAACAGCTTGTATTGGTACTGAAACTACATTCTTAGCTGTTTTTGTTTCAATATCTACAGTAGCAGACATTCCTGGTTTAAAGTTGGGTGAAAAATTTTCTTCAGGATTTTCAGAAGTTTCTGATTGAACCAATACCGCACCTGTCATATTAAGATTATGCGGAGTTATGATTCTAACCTTAACCTGGTAATTAGTCACTTGCTCATTAGATCCTGCTCCTGTAATTCTTGCAGAGTTAGCAATTTCTGTAACAATGCCATTAAATCTTCTCTCAGGATATGCATCTACTTCTATTCTTGTAGTATCAAGTGCTGAGATATTTACAATATCATTTTCATTTACTTCTACTAGAACTTCCATTTTATCTAGCAAAGAAACTCTCATCATTTCGGTTCCTGCCATTTGGGAGTTTCCAAGAACTCTTTCACCGAATTCAACAGCAAGTCCGGTAACTGTTCCATCCTGAGGAGCGCGAATAACCGTTTGCTCCAATTCTTCTTCAGCCTTTCGAAGTTGTGCTTCTGCACTTTGAATTTGATACTGAGATGCTTTTAAGCTTGCTTTTTGAGAATCATAATTCGATTTGGTTTGAATGAAATCCAACTCAGAGATAATATCTTTCTCATATAATTCTTTATTTTTCAAATGTGCAGCTTCAGCCTGTATTAAGCTGGCTCTTGCTTGTTCCAATCTTGCTTTTTGAGTAAGTAAAGCTGCATTAAGGTCATCAATTCTTGCTTTAAAGATATCCGGCTTTAACCGTACAAGAAGATCTCCTTTTCTTACAAAGTCGCCTTCGTTTACAGCCAATTCAATGATCTCTCCCGAAACATCTGGTCTGATGATAACTTCTACTTCCGGTTGAATCTTACCTGAAGCGGAAACCAGCTGGGTTATAGTTTTAAGTTTCGCTTTCTCAGTTTCAACTGAAACACCTTCCTCGGCTCCTCCAATAATTCCTGCTGCTCTTAATCCAAAGCCTGCTCCAACTAATACTATTAAAAATATTCCGAAGAAAAGAAGTGTTTTCCCTGCTGATGAACCTTTTTTTGCCATTATCTCTACTTTATTATTTGTTTAATTAAATCCGATATCGGAGCCAGAAAGCTTTCCTACATAATAGTCCAGAAGTTTTTCCTGAAATATTAAATTGTATAGTGCACTTGTTCTAGATGATTGAGCATTGAAATACTGTGTTTGCGCCTGACTCAACTCAATTAATGTGCTAGCTCCAACATTATAACGCTCTTGTTGTGTTTCGAACGCTTTTTCAGAAGCAACAAGCGACTTTTCTGCAGCTACTAATTGTGCGGAATAAGAGCTGTAATCGTTTAATGCCTGCGTGATTTCCTGAATTACTTGAAGCTGAGTGTTTTGTAAACCCAATTCAGCATTTTTTAGACTTACTTGTGCTGACTGTATTTGAGTCATTCTATTCCAGTTATTAAAAATTGGAAGGTTTAATGAGAGCCCAAAAGATTTATTCACACGTTGATCAAAAAACTGATCGTTAAAACTTGCAGTTCCTCCGGTTCTTGGGTCTCTTGCTTGATCACTATAACTGGATGATATACTAGCGCTGGCACTTAAAGTTGGAAATAAACTGCTTTTAGCTATTTGTAGCTGATAGCGTAGCGACTCGATGTTAAATTCCGTACTTCTGACATCTGAACGATTTATCAAAGCTTCTTCAACCAATGAGTTTACATTCTTACCCACCAAAGTTGAGTTCTTAGCACTTTCGGGGTCGAAATCAGGAACAGCAAATTCATACTCAACAAGTGGGTCTATTTGCAGTGATCTCACTAGTTGTAACCTGGATAATTTTAAAGCATTGTCTCTTTGAGTGATAGTAAGTTCATCCTGAGCAACAGCGGCTTCCTGATTATACAAATCTACATTTGGACGAGAACCAACTTCAACTTGAGCTTTCGTTTGCTCTAATAATTTCTTAGAAGTTTCCAGGCTTTCTTTAGCGTCTTCTAACTGTTGCTTATTTAAAAGTACCGTTAAAAAACGAGTAGCCGTTTCAAAAATGATGTTTTCTTTGGCACGCTTTAAATTTTCTTCGCTGGAATTCTTATTTGCTTCGCTGGATCTAAGCGTTAAGATATTATTGAACCCATTAAAAATTGGCAAACTGGCACTTAACCGAGCATTCCCACCTGACGATGTAATATCTGTAAACGAAAGAGTTTCCTGCACAAATTGTTGACCTGTTTGTGTAGAATATCCTGCACTAGAGCTAATTCCAGGTAAAAAATCAGCTTTCTCACTTGTAATTCGATACTCAGCAAGGTCTAAATTATTTTCTGCTTGTTTAAGCTGATAATTGTTTTCCAAAGCAAGTTCAATTGCTTCGTTTAGGGTAATTACTCTTTTTTGTTGTGCTATAATGGATGTGCTGATAAAAAGCACAGAAAATGCCGCTAAAAGAAAAAGTTTTTTCATTGAAATATTCTTTTTGTGTTTATGATTCGCTTTCACGAATTGATAGATATATAGTTTCAGTTTGAAGATATTTTTCTATAGAAATTAAAAATATCTCTCAAGGTTAGACGATAATTAACCTTATTTCTCTCGGGAATTTATTTTACTCTCTATAAGTTCACTAAGCATTGATAAGCCTTTCTTTGTTAGTGCTTTTTTTACTTCGGATGCTATTAAAGAACCTGAACCACCCGATACTCCTGAAGATCTTGGTTTACCAATCAGGAAGCCTACCAATAAGGATGCCCCAAGTACATGGAGTGGATATTTTCTTATAATTGTTTTCGGGTCAAGGTTTTCAGCTACTTCTTCTTTCACTCCATCAATCGACTTGTCAATTCCTTCCTGAATCCGTACAAGTTCGTTTTCAAGCTCCACTTTCTTTTTTTCAATTTCTGATACTCTTGAACTGCTCATTTTACGCTTCCCTGTTTTTAGTTTCTTCAAGAAATTTAATTTCTTCTGTATCTTTCTTAGCGTCTAAAGCTTCAATTACCTCATGCATAATCTGAGATTGAATTTTCCTGGATATATTTTTTGGCTTAGAAAGTATAAGGATCAATCCTACTAAAAATAAAAACCCACCAATAATTCCAAAACCAGCAGGCATGCTATTTAAAAGTTCTCCTAAATAAAATCCAAGGGCAATCAAACCAAATAACAATCCTGTTCCCAGAATTATCATGTTAAAAGTATGTTGGATCATATCCCCTAACAAGAGTGTACCTTTCTCACTCAGGTTTAGGATCAAAAGCTCGATCCGAGTCTCAACATAATCTTTGAACTCGTTCGATACTTGTTTAATTCGTTGGCCTAATTGATCCATAAGTTAGTCTTCATCTCCACTAAGAGCTTTCCCAATTAAAAATCCAAATACTAAACCTATTGCTACACTTTTAATAGGATGTTTTCGTACGGTATCTTCGGCTATATTTTTCAAATCCTGAACTTTTTGCTGAAACTCTTCCTCTTCAATAAGCAGCCTTCCTTTTTCCAATGCTAAATCCAACTTATCTGTTACAGTTTTAACTATTTCATCATTCATAGATCGTGCCCTTTTTCTTATAAGATAGTAAATAGGAATGGAAGCTTAAATCATTCCTTTAAAAAAGTTTATTCGTAGCGTAAACTTTCTATAGGATCTAACTTTGAAGCTTTAAAAGCCGGGTAAACACCAAAGATCAAACCCACTGCTAACATCCCAAAAAAGCTTAGAAGTATAGATGAGATTGGAATAACAGCTTCAGTATCAATTAAAATAGCCATAATATTACCTGCAGCTACTCCAAAAATAAGCCCAATTATTCCTCCCAATTGACAGATAAAAACGGCTTCCATCAAAAACTGATTAACTATTGCTTTTCTTGTAGCTCCAACTGCTTTTCTAACTCCGATCTCTCTTGTTCTCTCAGTAACAGAAACTAACATTATATTCATAACTCCGATTCCGGCTCCAAGTAAAGTTATAAAACCTACCGCAAAACCTGCGAAATATAGTATATAGGTAAATTGATCGAATGTTCCGGTTAAAGAATCATTGGTTATAACTTCAAAATCATTTTCATCTCCCGGGTTTACTTTCCTAATAACCCTCATTATCCCCGTAACTTCATCAATGGTTTCTTGAATCATTGTGATTTCCGGTGCTCGTAATTGTATTCCTATCCCTCTGTTTCCACCGTATGCATTAATACCCGCTGTGTAAGGAATTACCACCATGTTATCAAACGATTGTCCGAATATCTGTCCTTTCTTTTCCAGAACAGCAATTACTGTATAAGGTCTTCCGTCAATTCTTATTGTTTTCTGAAGTGGATATTCTGTTTTAAAAATTTCGTTCTGAACATCTTTTCCAATAATGGCTACTTGTCTTGCGTACTGAATATCTTCTTCGTTGAAATTTCTACCATCTTCGATCTCGTATGCATTATTTGCGAAGTACTCATTATTTCCACCTCTTATCATTACGTTAGGATCGGTCTCGTTATCCTTATAAGTAACTTTAGTAAAACTGAAGCTAGTTGCGGGAGTCATTCCTTCTCCAATTTCCATTCGCTCTTCTAACGCTTCCGCATCACCAAATTTGATATTCTTTCTATTTCTTAAACTTGCATCTCTTGGTCCCATTTGAACAGCGGGATTCTTTTGAACTGTAATTACATCGCTCCCAAGAATGCTCATAGTGTTATTAAAGAAATTATCTAAAACTGCTACAGCTGTTGTAGATACTATTACTGAAAAAACTCCTATCACTAAAGCTAAGAGTGTTAGAAAAGATCTTATTTTATTTGCTCTTAATGAGCCTGATGCTTGCGAAAAAGTTTCTTTAAAATTCATTATTCAAACCTAAGTGATTCAATGGGATCCGATTTTGCTGCTCTGTATGCCGGTATAAATCCAAAGACCACACCAACCATTGTACAAATAAAGAATGCAAAACCAATCACTCCGAAATTCATAGTTGCTGTAAATGCCTTATCAATAAAAAATGTAGCGATAGCAGCTAATCCAACTCCTATTACTCCACCTGTAACACAAATCGCAACTGCTTCAATTAAAAACTGGCTTAAGATCTCCCATGACTTTGCACCCACTGCTTTTCTAATTCCAATTTCTTTAGTACGCTCTCTCACCGATACAAACATGATATTCATTACACCAATCCCTCCTATCAATAGAGATAATGCTACCAGTCCAAATCCAACGGCATATAGACCGTTTTTAAAACCTTCCAGAAGTTCTTTAAATGCTTCCGGTTTATTGATAGCAAAGTCGTTTTCTTCTGCAGCATCTAATTGCCGTGCCTGACGCATAAGCCCTTCAATCTCAAACTCTCCTTCTACTAAAGCATCTTCATTTGGAAATTTCACTCCCAATTGTATCCCTCTTCTTAACCCATAAACCTCACTATATGCATAAATAGGAATCAGTGCTACATTATCTGCATCTCCTAATCCTAAAAAACTACCTTGTTTCTCCAGAACACCAATAACGTTAAATCTCTGCCCTCCAATTCTGATCTGTTTTCCCAAAGCCTCTTGCTCTTCAAAGAGTGCCGTTTTCAGAGAAGCTCCTATTACCACAACATTTACAGCTGTTCTGACTTCTTCCTGAGTATACATTCTTCCTTCAGAAATATCTAATCCCTGAACCTCAAGATGATTCGCTGTTGTTCCACTTAATTGTACTCTCTCTGCATTTTTATCTTTGTACCTAATGTTGACATTAGCATTTGCGGAAGCTGAGATATCGGAAGCATACTTACTTCTTTCCGTTAAAAAATCAACATAGTCAATTTGCATTTCCTTACGCCCGGCAATTTCCCACCAATCCTGATCATCATCCCATGGCCGTTTGTCTACGTAAATTACATTGGTACCCAACATAGCCATACTGCTATCAAAAGTTTCATCCATTCCGGTCGTTACTGCATCAACCACAGAAACCATCGTAATTCCGATGATAATACATAATGCAGTCAGAAAAGAACGAGTTTTGTTAATACTCAGTGCCAGAAAAGCGATCTTTATCCCTTCTGTTAAGCTATTTATAAATCTCATAAGATAATTTGGTATAATTGAGAGATTGCTACGTGCAAAATCAGAATACGTTGCACTAACTTAAGAATTAATTTTTGGTTGAATATCTAATTTTATGAAACTAGACGTATTAGTATTTGCTGCTCATCCTGATGATGCAGAATTGAACATTGGAGGAACCATTTGTGCATTGATTAAACAAAACCTAAAAGTTGGAGTAATAGATCTAACTAAAGGTGAAATGGGAACAAGAGGAACTGTTGAAACCCGTAAAAAGGAAGCTCATAATGCATCTGTAGCCTTAGGTCTTCACTACAGAAAAAATTTAGATCTTGGAGATTCAAAACTTGATAATACCAGAGCAAACCAGCTCAAAATAATTACTGAAGTAAGGAATAGCCAACCTGACGTTTGTATAACAGGAGCACCTCACGACCGACATCCTGATCATGGAAAGGCAACTCAATTGGTTCTTGATTCATTATTTTATTCCGGATTACAAAAAATTGATTCTGGGGGACAACAACCTTGGAGGCCCGAACATATTTTGCATTACATGCAGGATCGCCCTTTTGAACCTGATTTTGTTTTTGACATTTCTGAAACCTGGGAACAAAAGAAAAAATCTTTGCTGGCATTCGAAACTCAGTTCAATGTTTCCGAAGCCGGAGAAGAACCCGAAACTTATATCTCTACTCCATCCTATTTCAAACAACTTGAAGCACGAGCCAGATATTTTGGTCACTTAGCGGGATTTGAATTCGGCGAACCTCTGAAATACTATAATGGTCCTGCTCCTTTATCTTCATTTGATGAATTCTTTAGTAATAAAGCTAACAGCTAATGCTTAGCAAAAACGAACAAAAAATTCACCGGAGTACAATTTTTCGTCACTTAGATGGAATTGGAACAGCTCCTTCCGCTTTGATCCTTTTTAAAAAAGGGATTCTGGATTATCTGATAAAAAATGGAGAAGCATCACTATCTGATATCACTGAGAATTTCGAAGCCAATGAAGGATATTTGAATGTTGCTCTCAGAATACTCGCTTCACAAGGTTGGTTAGTTCAGAATATTGAAAACAGTACTGATAAAATTACTTTTTCTGTAACCGATAAGACTGAACTCGCTTGTAAATATATACCCCTTTATGAAGACGCGGTAGAGCTGATCAATTATTACGAAGGACTTCATCCCAAAAACTTCGGTGATGTACCCTTATCTAAAATGGGGAAAGCTTTCTCCGGCTATCAGGAAAGTTATGGTATAGATCAAAGCGTAAAAGGTATTGAAAAAGAGGTACAGCAGCAGATTTTAAAACACATTGAAGGAGTTCTTTTAGGTCCCGTCATTGTTTTTTTGGGGATGAGTGGGATGTTTCACAAATATTTTATGGAAGCAAACTTCCGACCCGAAGAATTCCATGAAGAACCGGAAAGATTCAAGAAAATTCTTGATATGTTGCGTTATCTGGGATGGTTCAAGGAAAAAAATGGAACATATCAATTTACTGATATTGGACTGTTTTTCGCAAAAAGAGCCAGTGCATACGGTGTTACCGTTTCTTACCTGCCTATGTTCAGAAATATTGAAGAACTCATTTTCGGAGACCCGGAAAAAATAAGAGATACAAAGCCCGGTGAACCTGAGAAACATGTGGATCGTGAGATGAATGTTTGGGGCAGCGGAGGAGCACATTCCTCTTATTTTAAAGTTGTGGATGAAATTATAATTGAGATTTTTAATCAACCAATTACTGAACAACCCAAGGGTGTGCTCGACATGGGATGTGGTAACGGAGCATTTATTCAACATTTATTCGATGTAATTGAAAAGCACACGTTAAGGGGAAAATTGCTGGATGAGCACCCGTTGATACTTGTGGGGTCAGATTACAACGAAGCAGCTTTAAAGATCACAAAAGCCAATCTCATTCAAGCTGATATATGGGCAAAAGTTATCTGGGGAGATATTGGAAAACCTGATCTGCTTGCCAAAGAATTGATCGAAAACTACGATGTTAATCTTAAAGACCTTTTGAACGTAAGAACTTTTTTAGATCACAACAGAATATTTGAACAACCTTCGTTTACTACCAAAGACAGAGTAAGTGAATCTACGGGTGCGTTTGCATTTCGGGGAGAACGCATAAGCAACAACACAATTGAAGATTCTTTACTCGAGCATTTCAAAAAATGGGAGCCTTACATTAAAAAATTTGGCTTACTGGTTATTGAACTTCATACTGTTCCCCCAAATATAACAGCTAATAATCTAGGCAAGACCGCTGCAACAGCGTATGATGCCACTCATGGTTTTTCTGATCAATATATAGTTGAAGTTGAAGTGTTCAACAAAATTATAAAAGAGGCAGGTTTGGTTGCTAATAACAAACTTTGTCGAAAATTCCCGGATACTGATTATGCAACGGTAACCATAAATTTATTACAAGGTAAAAACACCACACTTATTTGAAATGCTGATTTATCTGAGTTTGTAAAAACTGAACCATATCGGCATTACCTGCAATTATACTTTTTCCGAATAACCAGTCTTCTCCATTATTCCAATCTGTTACCAACCCACCGGCTTCTTGAATGATCAATGCTCCGGCTGCTACATCCCACGGACTCAGTCCATATTCAAAAAAGCCGTCAAATCTTCCTGATGCTACACAGCACAAATCATAAGAAGCAGCTCCTGGTCTTCTGATTCCATGTGTATTTTGCATCAAATTGCGTAATAAGTTCAAGTATTTGTCAACATCTTTGAAGGCTGTGTATGGAAATCCTGTGCCTATCAAAGATGTTGATGGATCAGATGTTTTTGAAACTCTTATTTCTTTTCCATCAAGAAAAGCCCCTTCTCCTGCTATTGCCCAAAACAGTTCGCCTTTTGCAACTTCTTTAATCAATCCAACTTTTGGAACACCATCTACCCACAAAGCAATAGAAATACAATAAACAGGAAAACCATGTGCAAAATTAGTGGTTCCGTCGATCGGATCTATGATCCAAACCCTTCCATCCGGCAATTTGGTTTTTGTATTGGATTCTTCAGCTAAAAACTCATCCACTGGAAATGCTTTCTTTATTGTACTGATGATTTCTTTTTCTGAAGCCACGTCTGCTTCTGTTACCAGATCATTTTTTCCCTTCAGTCTTACACTAAATGACTCCGAAGTAGAATAATTACGTATAATTTCAGAAGCTTTTTCCGCTGCTTCTTTAGCTACTTTAAGATCTTCAGAATAATTAAATACCACAGAATATATTGTTTAGGGATTTACAAATTGAGTTCTTTAAACTAAGTGAAATTTTAGAGATATTTGTGCTAATCATTTCACAAAAAAATAACCCAATGATCATACCCTTAGCCAGCGATCATGCAGGATATCATGGTAAAGAAACTGTTAAAAAAATATTAGAGGAAATAGGACATACTCCTGTTGATTTTGGAACTCATTCTGAAGACTCTGTTGATTATCCCGATTTTGCAGTTCAGGTTGCTAAAAGAGTTAATGACGGTGAATATGATCAGGGAATATTGGTATGCGGAAGCGGACAGGGCGTTTGCATGACAGCAAATAAATACCCAAAAGTTAGAGCTGGTTTGGTTTATTCAAACAACTCTGCACAAATGACCCGCTTACATAATAATGCAAATATAATGTGTTTACCCGGACGCGAGCTAAGCGAAGACCAACTTAAAGAAATTGTAACAACTTGGTTAGAAACCAAGTTTGAAGGCGGGCGACATGAACGTCGTGTAAATAAAATTGAAACCCTTACGCAAAAGTAACTCCCGAATGAAATCATTAAAACAGCAAGATCCCGCAGTCTTTGAGCAACTCGAAAAAGAAACAAACAGGCAAAATTTTAATCTCGAACTAATCGCCTCAGAAAATTTTGCTTCTAAAGCAGTAATGGAAGCATCAGGCAGTGTTTTAACCAATAAATATGCCGAAGGTTATCCAGGAAAGAGATACTACGGCGGTTGCGAATATGCCGATGTTGTAGAAGATATTGCCCGAGACAGAGCGAAAGAGCTATTTAATGCAGAATGGGTTAACGTTCAACCTCACTCCGGAGCAACTGCTAACGCAGCTGTTTATCTTGCTTTCATGAAACCAGGTGACACTTTACTAGGATTTGATCTTTCTCATGGTGGACACCTCACACATGGATCTCATGTAAATTTCTCAGGCATTTATTTTAAGCCAGAATTTTACGGCGTTGAAAAAGAAACCGGTAGACTTGATTACAATAAAATCCGTGAGAAAGCTAAAGCCGTAAAACCAAAAATGATCTCAATTGGTGCCTCTGCTTATTCCAGAGATTATGATTACGAAGCTTTCAGAAGCATTGCTGATGAAGTAGGAGCTTTTCTGTGGATGGATATGGCTCACACAGCCGGGTTGATCGCCACCGGAAATTTAAAAAATCCTCTGCCTCATGCACATGTTGTTACTACAACAACTCATAAAACCTTACGCGGACCAAGAGGTGGAATGATCCTGATCGGTAAAGATGGGGAAAACGAATTAGGAGTTATTGCACCTAAATCAGGAAGAGTAAAAAACTGGAGCGAAGTGTTGGATTCTGCTGTTTTCCCCGGAACGCAAGGTGGACCTTTGATGCATATCATTGCTGCCAAAGCAGTGGCTTATGGTGAAGCTTTAAATGAGGATTTCAAAGATTACCAGACACAGGTACAAAAGAATGCATCCGCAATGTCGGCACAATTCGTGGAAATGGGCTATGAAATCGTAAGTGGTGGAACTGATAATCATTTAATTCTTATTGATCTAAGAAATAAGGGAGTAACCGGAAAAATAGCTGAAGAAGCCCTGGGTAAAGCGGCTATTACAGTGAATAAAAATATGGTTCCATTTGATACTGAAAGTCCCTTTGTAACTTCCGGAATCAGAATTGGTTCTCCGGCTATGACCACCCGTGGATTTAAAGAAGAAGAATTCAAACAAGTGGCTATCTTAATAGACAAAGTGTTACAAAATCCAAACGATGAATCTGTTCATGCATCTGTAACAAATGAAGTAAAATCGCTTTGTGAAAATTTCCCGCTTTATGATTTTGTAACGGTTTAAGAGACAGATTTGGCTGAACGACAAATAATGCAAAAAAATCTTCCGAAAGCCCCTAAGGTTGAGGATCGCACCAAAGAAATGTCATTTCTGGAGCATTTGGAAGAACTTCGCTGGAGAATCATTAAAGGGATGGCCGGCGTTCTCTTTGGTGTAATTATAGCTTTCTTTTTCTCTGATTTTTTTGTGAATGATGTCTTATTAGGTCCTACAAAGTCCACATTCTTTATGTATGATCTGATCCGTATTGACGCCATTGATCTTACCTTACAGAGTAGAAGACTCCCTGGTCAGTTTTTTACTTTTTGGGGAGTACTTTTTGTAGTTGGGTTTGTAATTGGCTCTCCCGTTTTCTTTTACCAGATATGGTCATTTATTGAACCCGCGTTTGAAGTAACCACTAAACGCAAAACTATACTAACTGCATTCTTTATAACACTGTTTTTTGGTATCGGTATTTCTTTCGGATATCTCATACTTGTACCGTTTGCACTTCAATTTTTTACTCAATTTCAGATCTCAGAAGTAATAAGAAATGATTTTGATATTAACGCTTATTTCAGTTCACTCACAACTTGGGTAATTTCCTGTGGTATGATCTTTCAAATACCAATAATAAGTTATTCTTTAAGTAAGATTGGATTACTTACCCCCGATTTGCTTAGAAAATTCAGAAGGCATGCTGTAGTTGCAAGTTTGATATTAGCTGCATTCCTGACTCCTCCTGACCCTGTTTCTCAAATCTTAATTGGTATACCGCTTTTGTTACTATATGAATTTTCAATCATGATAAGTCGGTTTGCCGTTAAACAAAGAAAGAAAAAATTAGAAAAAGCATTTTCCGATGATGAGGATTAACCTTTTTTAAGTTTCTTACTAATAATCCTTTTATCTTTTGATGTACTAAAAATCACATTTCTGTGTTATACAGTACGAAATTAAAATCAAACACACTTACTTACACTTTTGAATCTTAGAAACACTTTTTTCGGCATAATCCTTTTATCATTTATTACTTCATGTGGCGGTGACGATCCCTTTTTATTTCAAGACGATTTTTCTACGGTTCCCGAACAATTTTCTACTTCCGGAGTTACTCCAGATACTACAGAAACCGGTTTAATTTTTTATGAATTAGAACTAGGCACTGGTTTAGATAGTGTAACAATTCGTGATGTAGTTGCGGTTTACTACACCGGCAGAACTACTGATAACGAAGTTTTTGATAGTTCTTACAAGAATGGCCGTACCGATCCAACTAACTTTGAAGTAGCAAATCCTTCTCTTGTCGATGGTTTTTCGGAAGGTTTATTAGGTATGAAAGAAGGCGGAAGAAGAGTTTTGGTTATTCCCCCTGAACTGGGTTATGCAGGAACAAGTAATAGCTTAAGAGAAGATACTTTGGTATTTGATGTTGAATTAGGTACGATCTTCTTTTAAATATCTTCTGGAAATTCTGTTGTTCAAACTTGTTGTAACCTCATAAGGTATGGTTTGAAGTACTTTAGCCCATTTCTTGGGGCTAAGTTCATCTCCCCTGAAAAGATAAACCGTATCTCCTCTCTTGAATGAATTGTGAGGAGAATATACTCCGAAATAATCCATACTTATTCGGCCTACTTGTTGAATCATTTCTCCATTTATCAGAACATTAAATTTACCACCTAACAATCTTTGAATACCATCGGAATATCCAATCGGTATTGTTCCTACAATTCCATCCTCAGGTGCTTTCCAAGTTTCCCCATAACCTACCGGATCTCCTTTCTTAACGGATCTGGTTTGCATAACATAAGATTTCCATTCTATAATAGGTGTAAGGTCTGAAGATTCAGATTCACCAGCCATATATCCATACAAGCACACTCCGGGTCTTACTGCATCGAATTGAATATCAAGATCCTGATAATAGAAGATAGCCCCTGTATTAGCAGTGTGCTTTATCAGATGATCAGGAAATTGTTTGATGATAGAATTAAATCGTGCCAACTGCTTTAGAACACTCTCATTTTCCGGTTCATCTGCTGATGAAAAATGAGTATAAATACCTGTGCAATTAAGAGTATTATATGTTTTGAATAAACTCAGTGTTGATTCAATATCTTCCAATGAGATTCCCAATCTTCTCATTCCTGTGTCAAAATTGAGATGGTAATCTGTTCCTTCTTTCAAAATTTCAAATGTCGAAATATCTGAAACAGTAGCAGTAATACTATATTCCAGATATTTTTCAGCATCTTCTTTTTCCGGAACTTCAAATACAAGTATTGGGAGTTCTATTCCGTTCTCTCGAAGTTCTATCGCTTCTGGTAATGTAGCTACACACAACCAATCTACTTGTGTTGATAAATGCTTTGCTATAGGAACTGCTCCATGACCATAAGCATTATCCTTAATCACTGCCATTATTTTAATCTCAGGCTTTAACCTTCTCTTTATGGCTTCAACATTACTATCTAATTTTGATAGATCAACAATAATTTCTGATCTCAACTATTCACTCCTTTAAAACCACTTCTTTTTGTGTTTATTTAATATCACTGTAGCTGCATTTAATCCTGCTGCTCCAAAAACCCCTCCTCCCGGATGACATGAAGCACTGGATAAATACAGATTCTCGATCGGTGTTTCATATTGGCTCATTTCAGGAATTGGGCGAAACATAAACATCTGATCAAAACTCATTTCAACATGCATTACATTTCCGCGAAGCAAACCGTGTTTACGTTCAATATCCAACGGAGACTGAATATACCAATCTATGAGTTTATCTTTCATATTGGGAGCGTAATCTACTACAACATCGTAAATTTTTTGGGCCTCTTTTTCTCTGATGTCATCCCAGTTCATCCCGTTTGCAAGTTCATAAGGATGCCACTGAGCCCACACAAACATAGTGTGGTTACCATCGATAGCTACATCTGGATCAATAGCAGAAAATGTCATTGCTAATGCAGCTGGTTTTTCCGGTGGAAACCCTTTGGTGTAATCACCAATTGCATTTTTCATGTATTGTACTGATGGAGCCAACAACTGAATTCCATTGTGAATGTATGGATCTTCAGGAGCGGCAGTGTATTGAGGCAGTTCTTTTACAGCGCAACGAATCACCATCCCAAAACCATTACCAACGTGAATATTTTTTACTTTTTGAAATAGAGAATCATCCAGATGATCCCGCCCGACCATTTTCATCATGGTAGTTTGCACATGTGCGTTAGAGACAATGATCTCTGCTCTGAATTCCTCTCCGCTTTCTGTTCTGGCACCAAATGCTTTGCCATTTTCAATCAGGATCTTTTCTACAGGATGGTCTGATTTTACTTCTCCGCCATGTGCTTCAATGAAATTTTTCATAGCCTGAGTGAGCATCCCACTCCCTCCTCTTGGATGTTTGGCTCCGCTTTCATGAAGCATGGATTGCCATCCCACAAAATCCCCTGTAGCAGAATGATCAGGCAACGGACCAGATTGAGCCGCAAACCAAAGTAAAGCGGCCTTCATGTTCGGATTTTCAAATGAGTCCTTTACTACTTTTCCATAACTGGATAATATCTTTTGCAATCCCGAAACCTGTTCTCCTTTTTTGAACATTGCACCATCTTTGATCTGATTGAGTGCCATTTCTGCAAAAATATTCTTTGTAGAAGGTGGTGTTGTAAAGATCTTAAGAACCCCTTTGTTGATCTTCCCCCAAAATTCTACAAACTCTTTATAGTTCTTAACGTCTTCAGGAGCTACTTTAGAAATAGATTCTAACGTTCTGTCCAGATCTTTAAAAAAATGAATAACGCCTTTTCCTGTTGGCACCGGATACGACATGATCGGGTCCATTTCAATATACTCGAGTCCATATTTTTCAAGTTCTAGATCTTCAATAATGCCCGTTTGATGGATCATAATATGAACAGAAGATCCTACATCCATCCTGAAACCATTAGGATTTTCACCCGACTTAAACATCGTTTCTGTACGAACTGCCCCACCTATTGTGCCACACTTTTCCAGAACTAAAACTTTTTTTCCTGCCTTAGCTAAATAACATCCGGTGGTAAGTCCATTATGCCCAGAACCAATAATTATTGCATCGTATTTATTCATACTCCAAAGATAAAATGAATTGATTGAAACCAAAGATTTATTAAGTTGTTTCTGTATAATTTTAGTTCCATAGTACTACATGAAAATCGGAAAATTCGAAATAGAGCATTTAAGTGAAGGTATTTTCGAGGCCTTTGAAGATGGGTCATTTCAAAAGGTGGATTCTGAAACCATTACAGGATCGTTTGAAGATAGTTATGGCACAAATCTTACAGCTAAGATTGGTATCGATCCAATTTTAATCAAAACAGGCAAACAAAATATTTTAGTAGACACAGGATTAGGTTGGGGGCTTGATTCTAAAAGTTCTTATCTGAATACTTCGAATTTAAAAACCAATTTGGATATTTTTGGTATAACACCAGAAGATATTACACATGTAGTTCTAACTCATTTACACTTTGATCATGCCGGAGGTTCAACTTATGTTGATGACTCCACAAGTACTCAACCTACCTTACCATATGCTAATTACTTTGTGCAAAAAAAAGAATGGGCATTTGCTTTACAACAAGTAGCACAAGATCAGCTTCAAAAAGGTGGACATTATAATCTTGATGAATTCTACAAACTGGCAGCGGAAGAAAGGTTAGTATATATTGTGGATGCTCATTTTGAACTTGCTCCCGGAATTGAGCTTATAAGAACCGGAGGACATACCCCTGGTCATCAAATAGTTAAAATTCACAGTGAAAGTGAAACAGCCTACATTCTTGGTGATCTTGTTCCTAATGAGAACCATTTGAATTACTATGCCATGAAGCAAATGGATGTAGAACCTCTTCAATCCAAGAAAGTGAAAACACTTTTACTTAGAAGAGCTTATGAAGAAAATGCAATATTACTCTTTTATCACTCAATTCATGCTAAAGCTGGTCGACTATTGAAAGATGTGGACCGAAAATACATACTCGAAGATGTCAGATAAGTTTACAGAGTTCCATAGATCATGAATAAAAGAAATCGCGTTTTTATTGCAACAAGTTTGGATGGCTACATAGCAGACAAAAATCATGGTATTGAGTGGTTAGAAACCTTCCCCATTCCCAAAAATATAGATATGGGATATACCGCATTTACCTCTGAAATTGATGCATTGGTAATGGGCAGAAACTCATTCGAAAAAGTCCTTAGTTTTGACATCGACTGGCCATATGATAAACCTGTGTTTGTTCTAAGCAATACGTTAACTGAAATACCAGTAGGTTTAAATGAACAAGTATATTTTTTAAAAGGAACAATAGAAGAAATTCTTAAACAAATTCACTCAAAAGGTTATTACAACCTTTATATTGATGGTGGCATCACTATTCAAAACTTCTTAAAAAATGATCTTATTGACGAAATGATCATAACAATTATTCCGGTTATTTTAGGTGATGGTGTGCCATTATTTTCTAAAATGTCTACCCAGTTGAAATTTGAATGTATCGAATCAAAACTTTTTCTGGACAAGATTGTTCAAAATCATTTTGTTAGATCAAAAGATTAAAAACACCTGATTTCTATATCACTAATTCCCTATTATTGATATATGAAAAAACCATTTTCAATAGCTATACACGGTGGCGCCGGAACTATTCACAAAAGCCATATGAGCGCTAAGAAAGAAGCTGCATATAAAGCTGCTCTTACTTTAGCTCTTCAGCAAGGATATAATACTCTCTCTGAAGGAAATTCTGCATTAGACGCAGTTGAACTTGCCGTTTCAGCTTTGGAAAACTCTCCACTTTTTAACGCCGGAAAAGGTTCGGTTTTCACTCATGATGGAACTCATGAAATGGATGCTTCCATTATGGAAGGTAAAGGCCTTAAAGGTGGAGCTATAGCAGGAGTAAATGGGATAAAAAACCCAATCAGCTTAGCAAGAAAAGTCATGGAAGTGTCAGAGCATGTTTTCCTTGCCGGGACAGGAGCACTAGATTTTGCAAAGGAAAATCAATTCACTACCGAATCTGATGATTACTTTTATGATGAATTAAGGTATCAACAATGGCAAGAAGCACTCGAAAACGATACAGTTCAACTTGATCATTCCCCGTTAAAAGAGAATAAATTTGGAACCGTAGGAGCAGTTGCGTTGGATCAATATGGTAATGTTGCTGCTGCAACTTCCACTGGCGGCATGACCAATAAAAAGTATGGTCGCATTGGTGACAGCCCAATTCTTGGTTCAGGAAATTATGCAAATAATAATACTTGCGCGGTCTCCTGCACAGGCAGTGGCGAGTTTTTTATTAGAGGAGTAGTTGCCTACGACGTAAGCTGTTTAATTGAATATAAAGGATATACTTTAGCTGAAGCTTGCAAAGAAGTAGTTCAGAACCGCTTATTAAAAATTGGTGGCGATGGAGGCCTTATTGCAGTTGATCCTAATGGAAATACTTGCCTCGAGTTCAACACCGATGGCATGTATAGGGGAGTAAAGAAGAGTACAGGCGAAGAATTTATCGGAATTTATAAGTAGTTATAAAACTTAATCAAATATACTCTGCATCAATTGCACAAACGGTAAATTTTCTGTCTTCTATTGTAAATTCATCTCCATTCGCCAGTACATGAACTGTAAGATTTCCTAAACTGATAGGTGTACCTTCTGGAAGTATGCTATGGTTGTTATGCGTTAGGTTACTAGGATCAAAAATCAAAACCATTCCTGAACCAATCACTTTAAAACGATTCCTTTCTTCTATTACAATTCCAGTGTCTTCAGCTAGTCCTAGCCCAAGTAAATTTGGATGAATAGCCATTGCTTCTGCAATTCTCCCAAAACGCCCTCTGCGAATAAAATGAGTATCTATAACAAGTCCTTTAACCAAACCCAAACCTTTACCCATAAGAACAGCTCCTTTATTAAGCGATTCTTTACTACTTCCTCCAGCAATCATTTGCTCACTCATTGCCATCGCTCCGGCACTTGTTCCTGCAATTACAAATCGCTCGTTTTCATATCTGTGGACTAAAAGTTCATGAGCATCAGTTCCTGCAATAAATTTAGAAATCTTACTTTGATTCCCTCCCGAAAACATCACCGCATCAGCATTTTCAAGAATTTTGATAGTTTCTTTGGTAGAACTCTGAAGTCGATTTCTAATATCCAATACTCTCAGGTTTGAACAGCCTAGCTGACTAAAGCCTTTTAAATAATTATCTGAAACTTCTTTTGGAATACTAGAAGCTGTCGGAATAATTACAATGTTGGCATCCGGGCCTCCTGCTTCTTTTACAACATGGCTTAGAATACTGTCCTCGATAAAATCCAACGTATAATTTTCGCTATGCTCCAACCCTTTGTCTTCATTTCCCCCAATTGGAATCAATACTCCCTTAGGCACCATAATTTGACTTTTCTTTTACTTTTTAAATTATTATCTCAGACAGATAAAGTTATCTTCAAATAAAGATAGTACACTCTTAATATAAACGCTTGTTTAATTCTTAGTATATGAAAATTCGCGAAATCAACGCCATGCGTGGTCCAAATTACTGGTCTATTCGTCGTCACAAATTAATAGTCATGGTTTTGGACCTGGAAGATCTGGAAGAAAAACCCACTAATAAAATTCCCGGATTTCGTGAACGGTTAGAATCGTTGCTTCCATCTATTTACACTCACCGTTGTTCCGTTGGTACTGAGGGTGGCTTTCTTCAACGTGTTGACGAGGGAACTTGGATGGGGCATGTTATCGAGCACATAGCACTTGAAATTCAAACGCTTGCCGGAATGGATACCGGGTTTGGTCGTACTCGTGGTTACGGAGAAGTAGGAGTTTATCACGTTGTGTTCTCATATATGGAAGAAAAAGTTGGAAGATTTGCTGCAAAAGCATCTGTAAAAATTGCGGAAGCTTTAATAGCCGGAGAAGATTATGATCTCGAATCTGACATTCAGTATATGCGTGAATTACGTGAAGGTGAGAGGTTGGGACCTTCAACAGGGAGTATTATTGAAGAAGCTGAATCTCGTGGAATTCCATGGATTAGACTTAATAAATATTCTCTTTGCCAATTAGGATACGGTAAAAATCAAAAGAGAATTCAAGCTACAGTTTCCAGTGAAACCAGCAGTATCGCAGTAGAATTGGCTTGCGACAAAGAAGACACTAAATTCATTCTCGAACAAGCCGAAGTTCCTGTTCCTAAAGGTGAAATTGTACGTACCGAAGCGGGTTTAAAAGATGCTGTTGAATATATCGGCTATCCATTAGTGATAAAACCCATAAATGGTAATCATGGGCGAGGTATTACAACAAACCTTAATAATTGGGAGGATACACTTGATGCATTTCATGCGGCTAAAGAGGTTTCTCGTTCAATAATTGTTGAGCGTTATATAGTTGGTGAAGATTACCGACTTCTTGTAATTGACTATAAGTTAGTAGCTGCTGCAAAGCGCACACCAGCAGGAGTTACTGGAGATGGAAAATCAACGATCAAAGAACTCATTGATATTGTAAATTCAGACCCTCGCAGAGGTTATGGTCATGAAAAAGTATTGACACAAATAACCGTTGATGAGCTTACAAAAGGCATTCTTGAGCAGAATAACAGAACATTGGAAACAGTTCTGCCTGAAGGCGAATGGATGGCGCTAAAAGATACTGCAAACTTGAGCACAGGCGGAACCTCAACTGATGTAACAGACATTGTACACCCTTATAATGTTTTTATGGCCGAGCGTATTTCAAAATTAATTGGCCTTGATATTTGTGGGATCGACATCATGACAACAGATATAAGCTCTCCCCTTCATGAAACAGGAGGTGCAATTTTAGAAGTCAATGCAGGTCCCGGATTCAGAATGCACTTAGCACCTTCTGAAGGATTGCCCCGAAATGTAGCCGGCAATGTAGTTGATATGTTATTTCCACCAGGTACAGAGTATAAAATTCCTATAGTTGCGATTACAGGAACCAATGGAAAGACCACAACAACCCGATTGGTTTCTCACATTATGAAAATGAAAGGTTATAAAGTTGGATATACAACTACGGATGGAGTTTACATTCAAAACCGTTTGATGATGAAAGGAGATTGTACTGGACCGGCAAGCGCGGAATTTGTACTTAAGGATCCTACTGTTGATTTTGCAGTGCTGGAATCAGCTAGGGGTGGTTTATTAAGAGCCGGCTTAGGTTTTAAATCTTGTGATGTTGCTATTGTCACAAACGTAGCACCGGATCACTTAGGTTTAAAAGGAATCAACACAATTGAGCAACTTGCCAGGGCTAAAGGCGTAATTCCCGAAACGGTACACGCTGGAGGATATGCGATTCTTAATGCTGACGATGATCTTGTATATGGAATGAGAAAAAGTGTTTCAGCCAATGTAGCCTTATTTTCTATGGATGAAAATAACCCGCGTGTTAAAGCCATCGCTAAAGTAGGTGGATTATCTGCAGTTTATGAAAATGGATATATCACAATTTGCAGAGGTGAATGGAAAATGAGAATCACAAAAGCCACCAATGTTCCCCTTACTTTTGGAGGAAAAGCCACTTTTATGATTCAAAATGTATTACCGGCTGCACTTACAGCTTATGTAAGAGGAGTTCCGCTTGAGGATATCAGAGTGGCTTTAGAATCATTCATTCCGTCTCCATCACAAACTCCAGGGAGATTAAACATGTTTGAATTTAAAAACTTTAATGTATTGTTGGATTATGCACATAATGCCGCCGGATTAAAAGCACTCAACAATATGCTACAACGAATGGAAGGAACCCCAAAGGTTGGAATCATCGCAGGGATTGGTGACCGCCGCGAGGAAGACAATACAGGAATTGGGGAAATTGCTGCCGAAATGTTTGATGAAATCATTATCAGGCAAGACAAGCATTTACGAGGCAAAAAAGATACAGAGCTTATAGAAATGCTTTCTGAAGGAATTAAGAAAGTTGATCCAAAAAAGAAAGTCAAAATAATTCCAAAAGAAAGTGAAGCCATTGAACATGCAATCACAAATGCAAAAAAAGGAAGCTTAATTGTAATTTGTAGTGATGTAGTACCTGATGCTTTAGCTTTGGTAACTAAATACAAAGAAGAAGAGGCCAAAAATCTGTATGATTTTTCAAGGGATGATATTCCCAATCTTCAGAATTGATAAAGGTGTTATTTTTAGCTTTCAGGCAAGAACTACCTTATTCTTAATTACATAGTGTAAAGAGTATTAATCCGTACTCTTTATACTATTTTCAAGGGGCATTTAACTATCCCTTTACTCCAGCCATTTCCATAATTTTATTCCATTCCTCTTCCCTAACCGGAGTAATGGATAGTCGAGACAACCTGAACAGTTCCATATTGTCCAGAGCTGATTCTTCTTTCATTGCTTCTCTGGTAACCGGGTGTTCAAATTTTTGAACAAATCTGACATCCACTAAATGCCATTTAGGATCTGATTCTTTGCTTTTCGGATCAAAATATTTAGCCTTTGGATCAAACTGAGTAGGATCAGGATAGGGTTCGCTTGCAACTTCCATGGTACCTACTATAGCCATTGGCTTTGCATTAGAGTGATAGAAAAAAACTTTATCACCTATTTTCATTTCGTCTCTCATATAATTACGAGCGGCATAATTGCGAATACCATCCCAAGGTTCTACACCTGCTTTCTCCATATCATCAATCCCGAATACATCCGGTTCTGATTTCATTAGCCAATACTTACGTTCGCTCATCACTTTCGAATTAAGGATTCAAAATTAAAGATGAAAAATAGGTTCAGTAACCCAATTTTTCATCTCTAATTTTTCATTTTGAATTATACTTCTCTACATACCACAAAACTGTGTCTCTCAGCATTCCATCAAAGTCAGTAGAAGGCTCCCAACCCAGTTTATTTTTGATCTTAGAGGCGTCAATGGCATAGCGGAAATCATGACCTAGCCGATCGGTTACAAAACTGATAAGGTTCTTGTAATCACCATCCGGTCCGTTACCAACTTCTTCGTTCAATAAATCACAAAGTTTGTGAACCAGTTCAATATTTTTCCACTCGTTGTTTCCACCGATATTATATACTTCTCCGGCGTTTCCTTTTAAGAAAGCAGTTTCTAATGCCGAGCAGTGATCAATCACATTCAACCAATCACGGACATTTTCACCCTTACCATATACAGGAATTGGATTGTGATTGATAGCGTTTCGGATTACAGTTGGGATCAGTTTCTCATCATGTTGATGCGGTCCATAGTTGTTAGAGCAATTAGTTGTCACCAAATTCATCCCATATGTATGGAAATATGCTCTTACAATCATGTCACTACTAGCCTTTGAAGCACTGTATGGAGAATTTGGAGCATAAGGAGTTTGCTCGGTAAAAAATCCATCATCTTCTAGTTCACCGTAAACCTCATCGGTTGAAACATGAACAAATCGATTATTCTTCCAGCTTTCTTCGTCTTCTTGCCAAAGTTGTCTACACTCTTCCAGAATATTGAAAGTCCCGACAACATTTGATAAAATAAAAGGTTCCGGTCCCGAAATAGAATTATCAACATGAGATTCTGCCGCCAAATGAAACACACCATCCGGTTGAAAAGTCTTGACAATATCTTTTACTTCATCCCGATCAACTAAATCAATTTTTTTAAAATAATAGCGCTCAGAATCCCTCAAAGGTTTTAAATAACCAGTATCTGAAGCATATGTAAGTTTATCGATATTCATAATAGTCCAGTCCGGGTGATCTTTGAATAATTTCAAGATCAAATTAGAACCTATAAACCCTGCGCCGCCGGTTACTATAATTTTTTTCAAAATGTATCTTCCTCTTTAAGTGATGAAAATAAAGGGTGTTTTCTGTCTTTTTCTGATAGAATTGGTCTTGAAACATCCCAGTTTATTCGTATTAAGGGATCGTCCCATCTTATGCCTCTTTCCCCTTCTTTATGGTAATAATCGGAACATTTATAAGAAACTATGGCTTCTTCGCTTAATACAGAAAATCCATGAGCAAAGCCTTTAGGTACAAGCAATGTTCTTTTATTTTTGTCAGAAAGTTTGAAAGCGACATAATTACCAAAAGATGGAGAATCTTTTCTTAGATCAACTGCAACATCCAAGATCTCACCCCTTAAGCATGTTACTAGTTTATCCTGAGGCTTCTTGATTTGATAATGTAGCCCTCTAATAGTTCCTTGGTATGATTTGGAAACATTATCTTGTACAAACTCCAAATTAAAGCCGATTTCTTCCAAATGAGATTTTCTGAACGACTCAAAGAAATATCCTCTTTCATCCTCAAATACCTGAGGTTCGAAAACAAATACCCCTTTTATTCTACTTTCATTAATGTTCATTATAGCTTTGCCAACAATCTTTGTAATCCTTCTTTCCAGTCTAAGATTTGAATGCGCTCAATGTTACTAATTTTTTTGGTACTTAATTTGGAAAAAAATGGCCTTTTTGCTTTGGTTTTAAATTCTGAAGAACTAACTGGATTTACCTTTACATCAATTCTTTTTTGTTTAAATATTTCTTTTGAAAACTGATACCAAGTTATCAATCCATCAGAACTTAAATGATATACACCTGATTTTTCTTGTTGGATCAATTCAAAAGTTTGTTCCACTACCTGGTCTGTAAAAGTTGGGGCACCATATTGATCGTCAACTATATTTATTTCCTTTTTTTCGGATCCTAGCTTCAACATCGTTTTTACAAAATTATTTCCATATTGACCACATAACCAGGAAACACGTAATAACAGAAATTCGCACCCGGAATCTTTGATTGCTTCTTCCCCCTTCAATTTAGAATATCCGTATACGTTTACCGGATCTGTTGAGTCCTCTTCTTTATATCCTTCGGGATTATTTTCTTTGTCTGATTTAGTACCCGCAAATACATAATCAGTAGAATAGTGAACAAGTTTTATGCTATGCTTTTTACAAGAATCAGCTAAAACTTTAACTGCACTTCCGTTTATTTGAATTGCTGATTCCTTGTTTTCTTCTGCTTCATCAACTTTAGTATAAGCTGCACAATTTATTATTACATCAGGACATAGACTTACTATTGTATTCTCGATCTTGTCTACATCGTAAATATCCAGTTCAGATGAGGTAAAGCTATTGAAACTGATCCCGCGTTCTTGGCAAAAATCAACCCATTCACTTCCAAGCTGACCTCCGGCTCCGGTGATCAAAAGCTTCATAAATTAATCCTGAACTAGTTTGTTTGCATGTTTATATGAATCTGGGGTACCGGCATCTGTCCACCAACCTTCTAAAACAGAACTTTTCATTAGCCCATTTTTAATATAAAAGTTATTTACGTCTGTGATTTCCAGTTCTCCTCGGCCCGATGGTTTCAAAGTTCTAATGCATTCGAATACTTTTGTATCATAAAAGTAGATACCTGTAACTGCATAATTTGATTTAGGCTCCTTAGGTTTTTCTTCGATTGAAATAACTTTATCACCTTCTAGCTCAGCAACTCCATAGCGCTCTGGGTCTTCAACTTTTTGAATTAGAATTTGTGCACCGGAGCCATCGTAATTACTAACAGCCTTTTGAAGTGAATGTTCGAAAATATTATCCCCTAAAATCACTACTACCGGATCAATCCCAGCAAAATTTTCAGCAAGTCCTAAAGCCTGTGCAATACCACCAGCTTCATCCTGAACTTTATAAGTAAATCGGCAATTAAAATCTTTTCCTGAACCCAAAAGGTTAACCACATCACCCATATGTTCTGTACCTGTTACAATCAGTACTTCTTTAATTCCTACTTCTAGTAATTTTTCTATCGGGTGATAGATCATCGGTTTATCCCCAACAGGTAATAAATGTTTATTGGTTACCTTTGTAAGTGGATAGAGCCTGGAACCGGTGCCTCCGGCTAAAATAATTCCTTTCATAACGTAGATCTGATGTCAATAATTTTACTTATCACTTAAGGTACAAATAGAATTGAAATTTGGCTAAAACTACTCTTTCTAAACTTAATTATAAACTAATATTAGAGTTGATTAATCCTTATCAAATTTGATTAAATAATTCTCATACAGACGTTTAAAGTATTTAATGGTTCGTTCTTTCAGTATATTTATTGATGCATGAAAGTTAAAGTTACATATCTGCTTTTAGTCGTTTTTGCTTTTTTCTCCTCTGAGCAGAGCAAAGCCCAAGACAAGGTATGGACTGGAGCGGTTGATTCTTCTTGGCATGTTGCCGGTAACTGGAATCCTTCCGGAGTTCCTACTTCAGGACAAACGGTTTCAATGAGAGGAAATACCACTCCTTATCCGGTAATCACTTCTAACGTTACCGTACGCTCAGTTACCATAAATCAATATTATTCCAATCCTGGAGACGAACTAACTATTCGTAACAATGCAAGACTAACCGTTACTTATGATTTCACCCTAAATGGTGCCGGAGTACTCAATATTGTAAACGGACATTTGGAAATGACAGCAACTCAAAGTGGTCAGAATAATCTTAATCTGAATTCAGCTCAATCGGTAGTAAATATAACTAATGGTAGTTTTACGGTAGGAACGGCTTCGGAGGATGTTGATGCTGAAATAATCGGTACATTCAATCTTGGAAACGGAGATTTTACTGTTTTTGGAGATTTTGATGTCTCTAACAGCGATACTTTCAATGCAGAAGATGGAACTGTGATAATAAATGGAAACTCTACCATCAATGGAACTTATAACGGAAATGATGGAACCACTACTTTTAATGGCGAGGTAGATGTGCGTAGTGGTGGGGTTTTAAATCTCGATTCCGGAACCATAAATTTTAATGGCGAGACATTCGTAGGAAACAGTGGAGTCGCAAATCTGGGAACCGGGACTGTTTTTGTTAATAACAATATTGAGGTTAAAAGTGGCGGTTACTTTAACGTTGAAGATGCTACTGTAACAGTAACAGGAAATGCAGATTTTACCAGTAATGGAAACCTTTCAATCGACAATGGAACTATAAATATTACCGGTAACGCTAACCTGAGTAGTGGCGGAAGTTTTGATCTTAATGATGGGAATCTGAACGTAGGCGGAGACGCTTCTTTTACATCAGGAGGAACTGTAAATGCCGGGAATGCAAATATAGAACTGGAAGGCGATTTCACCGTTCAAAATGGAAGTAATTTTAATGCAGATTCAAGTACGGTTACTTTCAGTGGCGATTCCACTCAAACTGTAAGTTCAAACGGAGATGTAACTTTTTATAACGTAGTGGTTGACTCAGGTGCGGTTTTAAACACAGACGGTGGTTCCGGGAATACAATTGTTATCGAAAACAATTTGGTAGTGGAAGATGGTGGTGGCGTTGATGTTGAGGGTGATGATCAAATCGATGTACAAGGAGAAGTTCAAGGTGATGAAGAAGCAGTTAATAGTCCAAACCCTTTTGCAGTTTCAGCAAATGCTCCTACCCTTACTACGGTAGCTATTACCTTCAATAAAGCAATGGATGAAGCAATTTCTGAAAATACGGGGAATTACAGCATTCGTAGGGTTAGTAATTCTGCTTCTGTTTCAATTAGTAATGCTGTTCTAAATACAGGCGGTAATAGCCGGGTAGTAACGTTAACAGTTTCTACAATCACTGAAGATGTAGAATACGAAATCACCATGAATAATTTAGAAAGTGAAGATGGTGGTGAAATTTCTGATAACCATAAAAAGCGATTCACTAAAGTTGGCGCTGTTATCTTTTATTCAAGACAGTCCGGAAACTGGGCCACAAATAGCACCTGGTCCCGAACCAGCCATAGCGGATCAGCTGCAACTTCGAATCCCGGAAATACTAACAACGCTGCTATAATTGTTGGAGATGGGGATGTGGTTACTATTGCAAGCTCAACTTCTATAGTGAATCAAACTTCTGTTCAGGTGAATGTCAGTTCTACATTAAGAGTTGGAAGTGCAGGGATTTTAACCACAGGATCAAAATCCATAACCGGAACCGGAACTTTTGAAGTCACTTCAGGAACACTTCAAATTGGCTCATCGGCCGGTATTGCGTCATCAGGTTCTACGGGGAATATTCGAACCAATACCCGTTCTTTTTCAACTTCGGGATCTTATACATATAACGGATCTACTGCCCAGGTATCAGGTTCAGGTCTTCCTTCATCTGTAAATAATCTTACCATTAATAATTCTTCTGGTGTAACTCTCGATAATAATATTGAAGTAAATGGAACGCTAAGTTTGACATCCGGCGTCCTGATTATTGAATCCGGAAATAATTTAATTGCCAATACTAAATCTATCGGCTCAGGTAAACTTAGAATGAAGCAAACTATTTCAGGTTCAAATGGTTGGAGATTGCTCTCCTCCCCACTTTCTTCAAATTATGTTGATCTATTTGATGCTATTACTACACAAGGTTATACAGGGTCTTCTTTAGGAAATGCTCCTGTTGACAGTCTTCAGCCTAGCGTACTTTATTATGTTGAGTCTTATCCCGGAACCGATAATCAACGGTGGAGAGCTCCTTCAAACGCATCTGCTTCCACTCAGAATGGTCTCGGTTTATATACTTATATATTTGGAAATATCGCCTCTGACTCCCGTTATAATAATCCTCTTCCTGTAGATCTCACTGTTGAGGGTCAGGAACCTTCAGGTACAGTAGATTTCGGTGTTACATATACAGTTGCTGCCGATTCCGGTTGGAACCTCGTTGGGAACCCTTACACTGCCACTATTGACTGGGATGATTCAGGAAACTGGACGAAAACAAATATTGATAACACCATTTATATATGGGATTACACCACAAGCCAATATAAAACCTGGAACGGAACAACCGGAGATTTAGGAAACGGATTGATTTCTCCTTTTCAAGGATTTTGGGTAAAAGCCAATGATACAAGCCCTGCATTAAATGTTGATGAAGATGCAAAAACTACGAATGGTAATTTTGTAGGTAAAATAGTGTCAGGAAACAACAACCCGGAACCAAAATTCTCAATAGAACTTTCTGATGATGTAAACAGAACCTCCACTCACTTTATGTTTTCAAAGTCAGCGAAGCTTAACAAGGATTCCAAAGATGCCTACAGGTTAGTCCCCCCACCGGGAATATCTTCATATCTGGATTTAGCTTCTGTGTCAGAGAATAAAAACCGGTTTTCTATTAATAACCTTCCCAGAGATTTTGGTATTCCGATTAAAATCCCATTGTCAATAGATGCCTATGAAAAAGGATTTTCGGCTGACAAACCGCTTCATTTTGTATTCAAAGACTTTAAAAATATTCCAGTTGGTTGGTCGGTTTATCTTGTAGATACTAAATCAAATACTGAGATTAATATACTTACTGAACGCACTTATTTATTCAACCACACTGCAGAGCGAAGAAAAGCAGCTCCAAACAATGTTTTAAGAAGCAAACCAAAAATTACTGTTAAAGCTTCTTCAAAAAACAGATTCTATTTAAGAATTGATCCCGGTACTGAAGCTAGTGATCTCCCCGATGAATTTATGCTCAGTCAAAATTATCCAAACCCATTTAATCCTTCAACCAAGATCAAATTCACACTACCAGTGCAAAGTAACGCCTTACTGGAAGTTTTTGATATTCTAGGTAGAAAAATTGCCACTTTAGCATCTGAAGAATTACCGGCCGGTCAACACATCTATGAGTGGGATGCAAGCAGGCAATCAAGTGGGGTGTACTTATACCGTTTGGTAACTTCTCAGGGAATACAGATTAAAAGAATGACCCTAATCAAATAAATTCCCCTCTTTAAATTCAGTAGTTAGAATTGTTTAATGAAACCATTTAAGTATTAATAATTGGTATATTTAATCAACTTCATCTGCAAAAAGAGCTTTTTTTGAATTCACACAAGAGAAACATACTTCGAGTCTTATCAGCATTAGCACTGATTGTGATTTTCTCAGAAATCGCTTTGTCGCAAATATCCGGCTATACCAACAGGTTAAAAGGACAGGTAAATAGTGCTCAGGTAAGTGGTTCGTCAGACTTAAGCAACTTCCCTGTATTGATGAGTTTTACCCTTCCGGATCTTAGGTCGACAGGGAATGGTGGATTGGTTCAGAATGTAAACGGATACGATATACTTTTTACTTCAGCCAATGGTACTTCAATTCTTTCACATCAGATTGAGACCTATGACCCTACAACCGGTCAAATTGAGATTTGGGTAAGGTTCCCTACACTTTCAGCAACTTCCAATACAGAGTTCTATATGTATTACGGAAATTCCGGTATAGTATCTGATCCATCTTCTGCTAATGTTTGGGATTCGAATTACAAGATGGTGTTGCATATGAACAACAACACTAATGATGCATCCGGAGAAGGAACAGACGCTACTGATTCAGGAACTTCAGATGCTGCAGGACAAATCGGAAGAGCTCGTAATTATGGAACTAATCAAGGAGATTTAATTCAGGTTCCGGATCCCGGTTCTTCTCCTTTGGATATTACAGGAAATATTACAATCTCATTCTGGATAAATATTTCAAATCTCAATGATGGACCCGACCTTATTACAAAAGGAACTTATACTGACGGTTATTCAATCTGGATTACCAACAATGGAAATTTAAGATTCCAGATTAACAATAATGCTTTAAACGGGTCATCCAATAATCAAATCAGCAACGGAACCTGGAGCTATCTGACTTTTACAAGATCTGCATCCGGAAGGAATATATACGTTAATGGGTCATTAGATGCCTCCGATGGTTCTGGTGTATCTTTCAATACTAACAACGACCCACTATATATCTCTACTACTGCTTTCGATTTTGAAGGTAGTATGGATGAAGTTCGAATTTCCAATACAACCCGAAGTGCTGATTGGATTGCCACAGAATACAACAACCAAAATTCACCACTGTTTTTTGTTTCTCAATTGAATGCGGAACCTGTTCTGCAAACCATTGAAGGTTCAACCATTACTTTTAATTCAGGTGACTCGCCCAAAAATATTACATCTACAATTGATGTCTCCGATGGTGATGATGTTAACCTTGAAAGTGCTGAAATATCTATTTCTAACAATTTTGCGCTAACTGAAGACGAACTGCTTTTCACAGATCAGTTGGGTATTACGGGTAGTTATGCTTCGGGTACAGGAGTTCTGACCCTTACCGGCACAACTACAAGCGCTAATTATGAAACAGCGATTCGGAGCATCACTTACAGAAATGCTGATACTTCTCCTACAGAAAATACCAGAACTATAAGCATCACCGTAAGTGATGGAACAGATGATAGTAATACGCTAACGAGAAATATCAATGTTGTAAAAGTTAACAACGATCCTGTTCTCTCAAATATTGAATCTTCTTCATTATTCTTTTTCTCAGGTAGTTCAGCAAAACAAGTTAGTAATACCATCGAAATTTCTGATATTGATGATACAAATATGGAAAGTGCCAGTCTTCAGATAACAGGAAATTATCTTAACTCTGAGGACACTCTGGAATTTGTATCTCAAAATGGAATTACATCTTCATGGAATGATATTTCTGGTACGTTGACCCTCACGGGTTCTGCTACTAAAACAAATTATGAAAATGCTATCCGAAGTGTCAGTTATTTGAATTCTAATCCGACTCCTGATATGTCGGTTAGGACACTCAGCTTCACAGTCAGCGATGGAAGCGATAACAGTTCTACCCTTACCCGGGATATTGAAATACCGGATTCAATATCTGACCCCTCTACTGACCTTTCGAATACGGTTTTTCATTTTGATGCATTTGATGTGGACGGAGATTTACTAACCAATGACCAACCCGGGGATGGCACCGGTGTTTCTACCTGGGGAGACAGATCTGATAACGCCGGAGGAAGTTCAGTAGATCTTTCAGGTACAACGAGTCCCGCCAGTGATGAGCCCATCTTTGATTCTGATTATTTCGGAGAAAGAGGCGGATTACTTTTCGATGGTACAAACGACAAGTTTGATGTTCCAGATAACGCTATAAATAATACAGGGACATATACTGAAAAATCATACGCAGTAGTTTTCAGAACAGGATCAACCACCGCAGGATTACAGATAATTTATGAACAAGGTGGTGGAACCAGAGGTTATCAAATAAGCATTAAAGATGGAGTTGCTTACGCATTTGCATGGAATAATGCAGAATGGGGATCCGGAAACCAATATAAGTCCATTAATCTGGGTGCTGTTTCCATTAATACAAACTACATAATTATAGTAAGTCATGATGCTACGGCTGGTACTCTGGTTGATAAAACTTGGTCAGCTAATATTAATGGTAGTAGCATTATAACACAAACAAGTGTTGATTTTCAGAGAGCTCATAGTGGTGATGCCGTTATTGGTGAAGAAGACGGAACAAGAGACCCTGCTACAACTGGTAACAACCCTGCGGGAACTAATAATTTCAATGGTATCATTGGTGAATTTATTGCCTGGAATGACGCTTTATCAGCAGGTGATTTCACGAACTTATATGCTTATTTAAGTGATAAATGGTTCAATAAAGCTCCTTTATTATCCTCAATTGAAGGTTCAGCACTTTCTTATTCCGAAGGTGATCCTGCAACAATAATATCTTCATCTTTAGTAGTTTCAGATTCGGATAATTCTGTTTTGGAAAGTGCGGAGGTGAGTATATCAGAAGGATTTAATAATTCTGAAGATGTTCTTGCCTTCACTAATCAATTAGGAATTACAGGAAACTGGAATTCAACTACCGGGATTCTGACCCTATCAGGTACATCTTCTGTTGCAAATTATCAAACAGCGCTTCGTTCTGTAACTTATGAAAATACGAATGGGTTAAATCCGTCAACAGTTACCAGAGAAATTTCTTTTCAGGTTTTTGATTTTGAAGATCCAAGCGGACTAATATCTCGAGAAATTGAGATAGTACCTTTCAACGCAACTCCTGTTTTAGCAGCCATTGAAGGCGCTACAATTTCGTTTACTGAAGCTGACGGTCCTACTTCATTAACGTCAACTATTACAATTTCCGATTCTGATGATATAAATCTGGAAGAAGCAACCATTCAGATCACAAACAATTACTTTTTAGGAGAGGATGTACTTGATTTTGTGAACGCAAATGGAATAACATCTAATTTTGATTCGGGTACCGGAACATTAACTCTTTCAGGAACAGCAACAGTTGCAAACTATCAGGCAGCCCTCAGAGCAGTTACTTTTGAGAATATCAGTACCGACCCGGTCACCGGTTTAGACCGCACTGTAACCATTTCTGTAAATGACGGTTTAGATGATAGTAACTCGCAAACTAGAGACATTTCAGTTTCAAGTATAAACACTCCTCCTGTTCTTGATGATATTGAGCAGGATGCGATCCTGTACACAACGGGAGACTCTCTCGAAGTTTCTGATGATATTACTGTTTCTGATTCTGATGATACAAATATAGAGACCGTTACTTTTCAAATAACCGGAAACTATGACAGCTCTGAGGATACTCTTGTTTTCGCTGATATCTTCGGAGTTACAGATTCCTGGACTGATGGGACTGGAACACTGACATTAACCGGCCCTGCAACAAAAGCGGATTTTCAAAGTGCCCTTAGAACGGTACGATATGCCAATACTTCTTCCAACCCCTCCGATCAGCAAAGAACTATTTCTATTACAGCAAATGATGGAGATGATAACAGTAATATTGTTACCAGAAATGTAACCGTAAGTGTTCCCGCAACCATTAATGACCTTACGGTTTGGCTAAAAGGTGATGACGGAACATTCAATGCCACATCAGGTGGTAGTGCAAGTACAAATGGTGGAAATGTAAGACGATGGGAAGATCAAAGTGGGAATAATCACCATTTTATAACATCAGGAACTGCACCAACCTTCCGAACTAGTGTAGGAAGTATCAATTCACAAAACGCTATTGAATTTCCGGGCGGCGGTACTGTTGTTCGTTTAGAAGATGCCGATGCAGAAACTCAGTATTTGAATGGCCTGGATGAGTTCACCATATTCTTTGTGATCGAATCTGATATTACGAATACTGACAGAGGTTTTTGGACAACCTACCAACCCGATGGAAGCGGAGATGATAAATTCTTCAACATCAGATATGACGCAACCGGAACAAGCGGTACCAATATTATCACTGCCGGATTAAGGGAAGGCGAATCTTCAGATTTTTTACTTCAGAGTTTCTCTGATGCACAAACTACTTCAGGACAAATAATCGCTTTAAAGTGGCAGTCTGAGGAATTATTCGATATGTATGTGGATGGTGTTCTGAACAACCCTTCCGCCTCAGGTAATATCCCTACAGGTTTACTCACCAACTTAACTACTGCTATACTTGGACAAAGCAGTAAAGACCAAAACAATAGCTGGGATGGATTAATCGCTGAAATGCTGTTCTATTCTCGAGAACTTTCTATTTCCGAACAACAAAATATAGAAGATTACCTCTCCTTAAAATATAGTATTCCTATAAGGAATCTAACTGCTGCTACCGGTGGAGAAGCTATATCCGCAGACGATGCTTCAACAACTTACACTACTTTATCAGGGCCAAGAGTTCAGGAAAGTTTTATCGGTGAATACACTTCGAGCGGCACTTTTGTATTTAAAGCTCCTACCGGATTTGAATGGGATACCGGCGGTGCTAATCCCTCTGCAACGGTCGCTCCTGCTTTCGGGGGAAGTACAAATCTGGCGATTTCCTTTACAAGCAGGACCTCAAGTGAAATTACCTTTACTGTCACTACAGCTTCCTCGACTAATCCCGCTGAAATCACTTTCAATGGATTCAGAGTAAGGCCAACAACTGGAACTCTTCCAAATGAGGGAAATATCAGGAACATTGGAACTACAGGCTCCGGAGGTACAACCAATTACGGGTCATTGACAATGGTTGCCGGAACTCAAATCGCAATGGCTTATTCACAACAACCGGGAACATCAACTGTAAATTCAGCTATTTCTCCATCAGTAAGGATACAACTTGTTGATCAATTTGGAAATTCTGTGGAAGAAGGTGGCGTCGATATTGATGTAGCTTTGAATGTAGTTAGTGGTTCTGGGGCTTTAACCGGAGGATCAACTACTACTATCAGGACAAATTCACTTGGAATTGCTGACTTCACAAACCTTCTTATTGATGATACTGGTTCATATACTCTAACTGCTACTTCTGCAGGATTGGCCTCAGAACTTAGCAACGAATTTGATGTAGTAGTGCTTGGACAACTTACAGAGTTTAAAATTGAGAGAGTTCCTTCCGGAAATATTTCCAACAAACTGGCAGGACAAAGCTTTAACATTAAAATTTCAGCTGTTGACGGAACAGATGCCGTAGTTACAGACTTTTCAGGAACAGTTGATATTTCTTCTTCCTGTACATTAGATGCCGGACAAGGTACTTCTCCTGCATTCACGTCCGGAGTATTATCCTCACATACCGTTAGTATTAGCAGTGTGGGTTCCTGCACCATCACAGCAACCAATTCTGCCGATTCCGAAACAGGTGTAAGTAATAGTTTTAATGTTACTCCCGGTGCAGCATCCGCAACATCTACACAAATAACAGCAAGCCCAACGGTGATCTTTAATGATGGATTTTCTACCTCAACTATAACAGTACAGGCACGAGATGCATCCGGAAATAACGTAACTGTTGGAGGTGCAACTATTGCTCTTTCAGCAACTGATGGTTCTCTGGGAAGTGTAACTGATAATTCTAATGGCACTTATACTGCAACTCTTACTTCATCTATTATTGAAGGAACTGCAACCATTACAGGAACTTTAAACGGTAATGCCATTTCTGATAATGCTCAGGTTGAATTTGCAGCTTTCAATAAAATCTGGAGATCTCAGGTGGGTTCAGTTGCAGATGCAAGAAACTGGGACGACCCCGTAAACTGGTCTTCCGGAAGCGTGCCACTTTCAACTGATAAAGTTCTTATACCCGCAAACCCATCCGTTGGTAATCAACAGCCTGTTGTGGATGTTACCAATACTACTGTTGCCCAAATATCGATCGAAACCAGCGCTACTGTTACTGTTTCCGGAGGGGTCAACTTTGTCGTAACCAATGAAGCATCCGGAGGGGGAAAAATACTTGGGAGTAATGCCGATTCTTTGACTGTAGGTGGAAATCTGGATTTACTTGATATTACTCTGGGAAATGTGATTCTAAACGGTTCCTCAAAGCAGATCGTAACAAGCCCTAATGATTTTGTAGATCTTGAACTAGACAACTCTGCAGGTGCTGATTTCTCCTCGGACCTGACTGTAACCGGAGATTTAAACCTTACAGATGGTACTTTGTTTATACCAACCGGGAAAAACCTTATTGCCAATTCGAAAACCTATGGACCCGGTGGATCTTTAAGATTTCAGAGAAGAATTTCTGGAGTAAGAGGTTGGAGAATAATTTCATCTCCTGTTAACACAACTTATGGAGATTTCCTGGATGGAACTTTAACTCAGGGATATACCGGTTCAACATTAGGAAATGCAGCTCTGGATAGTCTGCAACCCAATGTATTAACATATCTGGAAACTGTAGTTGGTACTGATAACCAAAGATACCGTGCTCCTTCTAATGCCACACAATCTGTGTCTCAGGGGCAAGGAGTTTTTGTGTTCGTCTTTGGAAATATTGCTGCAGATTCCCGATACAATGATCCGCTTCCTGATACACTTGATGTTGAAGGTCAGGAATGGGAAGGTGACGGTACAGAAGTTGATTTTGGAATTACTTACACTGCTGCAGCTGATACCGGTTGGAACCTGATCGGAAACCCATTTGCTGCTACTATTGATTGGGATGATAATACCAATTGGACAAAAACTAATGTTGAAAACACTATCTATGTTTGGGATCCTTCGGCAAACGGTGGAAATGGGGAATATTTGACATGGAACGGAACAACCGGAACTCTTGGCGGTGGTCTGATCTCCCCTTTTCAGGGATTTTGGGTAAAAGCCAACGCTGTAGCTCCTGTTCTTAAAGTAAATAAAGAAGTTAAAACAACAGGCGGTAGTTTTCTCCGCAAAGAAAATACAGAAGGGCAAAACGATCCTCAATTGGAGCTTTCTTTGAAAGCAGATGGATTAAACAAGAAAACAAATATTATGTTTTCCAATAGCGCCAGAAAGTCAAAAGACAACAGCGACGGTTATCGTCTTCTTCCTTTTTCATTAACACATTTAGAGCTTCATACTTTTCTGGAAGATGGTACAGAACTAGCTATTAATAACTTACCTCTTGACTTCAATTCCAGATATAAGATTCCGTTACATGTTGCAGCATATCGAGATGGAATCCCTGTTTCAGGTGAAATGGAACTTGTTTGGAGTGGACTTAGAAATATTCCTGATGATTGGATAATTACCTTGATCGATAATGACACTCAGGAAGAAATCAACCTAAAGGAACAAAGTTCTTATACTTTTAATCATTCAACAAAAGCTAAAATCTCTAAAACAGATCCATTTTCTCCAAGTTTTAAGTTGAAATCAAAAGGCAGAAGCACTTCAGAAAGTGCCCGGTTCACTCTAAAAATAAGTACAGAACAAATTGAACTCGAAGTTCCTGAAGAAGTATTTTTGGCTCAAAACTATCCAAATCCTTTTAATCCTAGAACTACTATTCCATTTGGTATCGACGAAGATGCTGATGTAAGTATTATTGTATATGATATACTTGGAAGAAAAGTGCATACTTTGGTCAATAAAAGGCTTACAGCAGGTACCTACGATGTCACTTTCAACGCCAATCACCTTGCCAGTGGAGTTTATTTTTATCGTTTAATCACTGATTCAAAAGTACTTGTGGAAAAATTCACTTTAATTAAGTAATAACTTCCTCCTATTCAAAAAGGGTTAGAATTACCTAATCCTAGTTTACTCATTAACGTTTAGTAGTATATTAGTCTATCTGTTACAAGCATTTAATCCGGCTTTATATGTAGATATGACAAATCTTTCAATCAAATACCTTTTCATATCTGTAGCGCTTTTTTTGGGTCTTAGTGAGATAGCAATTGCTCAATTTGGGTCCTTTGCTGAAAGGAAGAAGTTTAATATAGAAAGCGACAGTGTAAATGGAGCTTCAGATCTAATAAATTTTCCGGTTCTGGTAAACGTAACTTTACCATCAGGAGATGTGGAAAATGCAAATGGATTTGATATTGCTTTTACAGCTACTGATGGAACTACACAGCTGGACCATGACCTTGAATCTTATGATTCCGGTACCGGCGAACTTGTAGCATGGGTCAGGTTCCCTTCTTTAAGTGCCACAACGGATACCCAATTTTATATCTATTACGGTGACTCGGGGATTACTACTGATCAAAGTACTTCCGATACCTGGAACTCAGATTACCAACTGGTAATGCATATGGATGGTGGTGCTACAGAAGATGACGCAACTTCTAATGCTAATGATGGTACCGAAAATGGGACGGGCGGAATTCCAACAACTGCAGGTATAATCGGTGACGGTCGCGATTTTGAACGAGGTGATTCTGACTTTATCTCAGTGCCGGATGATAATAGCTTAGATATTACCGATGAAATTACAATTTCATTCTGGTATAACCCGGAATCTACTAATGCTCCGGATATGGTTACAAAGGGAACTAATACTTCTTATGAAGCCACAATCAGAGGTGGACCCAGAATGCAGTTCAAAAAAGAAGGGGGCTCAAATTTAACTGCTTCAACTTCTTTTAATTTAGCTACTTCAACATGGTACTACCTAACTTATGTTCAAAGTACTTCAGGAAGAACTATCTACCAAAATGGAGTACAGGTTAACAGTGATTTAAACTCAACAGCTTTTTCCACAAACGGAGACGCTCTTCAAATTTCCAGATCAGGTGATGCCGCTGACGGGATCATCGATGAAGTAAGAATTTCAGATGTAGATAGATCAGCGGATTGGATTGCAACAGAATATAGCAATCAATTGAATCCATCAACCTTTATTACAGAACTTGACGATCTGCCCAGCCTACAGAATATTGAATCAACTGCAGAAACCTATACTGCGGGTGGTTCAGCAATATTTATTACATCTGATTTAACTATTGGAAGTCACCCCACTGTTACAACATTAGATAGTGCCGTAATTCAAATATCTAACAATCTGGATAATCCTGATGATCAACTTGGCTTTTCTGATCAACTGGGAATCACCCGGACATATACGGCCTCTACGGGAAAACTTTTACTCTCAGGAACTACTTCTTTAGCCAATTACCAAACTGCCCTTAGAGCAGTTACTTTCAGTAGCCTTGCAGGAACTCCAAGCCAGCTCACAAGAACGGTTTCTATTACGGGGTACAATGGCTCATCAGCTACAAACACTCCTGTCAGAGATATTGATATAATCATCGCATTAACAGATTTAACTACCGACATTTCAAACATCGTTTTTCATTTTGATGCACAAGATCTGGATGGAGACGGCACCCTTAATTCTGCCGAGGGCTCTCCCCCAACCAATAATTCTTCTGTTACTTTATGGGGAGATCTCAGCACCAACAACTTTGATTTTACTACAGGTACTGCAGCTTTATTTGATTCTCTTGGCTTTGGAGAAAGAGGTGCAGTTGAATATGATGGATTAGATGATGAACTCCAAAAAGGAGCAGAAACATCTATAAACAATAGTGTTTTCAGCCAAAAATCGTTTGCTTTTACTTTCAGAACCGGGAATGATGTTTCAGGTTTCCAAATAATTTATGAACAAGCCAGTGGTGCCAGAGGTTACAATTTTACTATAGTAGACGGTACTCTTTATGCACAAGCATACAGCCGTGGCGATGCCAATTGGGGAGGCGCAAATGGAGAAAGGCATCGGGTGATCGACCTTGGATCAGTACAACCAAACGAAAGCTACATTTTAATTGCATATCATAACTCGAATGAATGGGCAGCACAACTCAATAATGGTTTCCTGGAATCTTTTGATAACGCCGATGATATGCCCGCGGTTAGCGAAACAGTAGCAATAGGTGGGAATTCGGGTAACACTCGTCATCCAGTTACACTTGCAAATGAAAACGGTAATTTTAACGGACTAATCGTAGAATTTGCTTCCTGGAACACATCACTCAACGGCGGACAAAAAGCCAGTTTATATAACTACTTTAATGATAAGTGGGGTAATACGAATCCGGTTTTAGCAGGAATTGAAGGCACAAATATTGATTTTACAGAAGGTGATCCTGATACCCAAATTACAAATTCAATTACAGTAACAGATAGTGATCCCCATAATAATATGGATAGTGCCAAGGTGTCCATAACAACAAATTTTACAACCGGTCAAGATTCTCTGATTTTCACCAACACTCCGAACATTACTGGAAATTATAATGAAACTACAGGCGTATTACTTCTAACCGGAAGTGATACTAAAGCCAACTATCAAGCAGCACTTAGAGCTGTTAATTATAGAAATTCACAAATTAACCCTTCAGCAAATACACGCACTGTAGAATTTATTATTTATGACTGGGATGATGCTAGTAACACCGTTAGCAGAAACATTAACATTTCAGATCCTGCCGCAACACCTGTACTCGCTAATATTGAAAGTGGAGATTTAGCATACACAGAAGGTGATGGTGCGGTTTCTATAACTTCTGCCATTACGGTTTCTGATGTCGATGACACTAATATTGAAAGCGCAACTATAACTGTATCTGGCAATTACACGCTTGGTGAAGACTTTCTGGACTTTAACGATACTGGAAATATAAGTAGCAGCTTTACATCCGGAAGCGGGATATTAACCTTAACCGGCAGTGATACTAAAACAAACTATCAAACTGCATTAAGAGCTATTACTTATGAAAATACTAGTTCAGATCCTGTAAATCTAGACCGCACAATCTCTTTTGTAATAAATGATGGAGATAACAATAGTAATACTGAGACAAGAGACATCACTGTAGCTACGGTCAACTCAAAACCAGTATTAACAGCAATCGAATCTTCGAATCTTCCTTATCCAGATGCAGCTGTTCAGATTACTAATACAATTGAAGTTTCTGATCCGGACAATACCATGCTCGACAGTGCTTTAGTAGTTATTTCAGATAACTTTAAACCGGCAGAAGATTCTCTTATATACTCTACTTTATTCGGAATCACGGGAAGTTGGAATTCATCAACAGGAGTACTAAAACTAACGGGGTCAAACATTCTAAGTGATTATCAGGCTGCACTTCGTTCCGTTGATTATATCAATACAGCAACGATCGCTTCCGGTCCTGAAAGAGTAGTTAGTTTTATTGTTAGCGATGGAGAACTCAAGAGTGATTCGCTGAAAAGAACTATTGATGTAAGTCCTGTAGAGACCATTCCTGACCTCGAAGTATGGCTTCGAGCAGATGCCGGAATTTCTGAAGGTGATGGTGTTGCAGTAACAACTTGGGCAGATCAAAGTGGGAATGGGAATGATTATACCGGAACAGCGGGTTCAGGAACCTCTCCTACTTATGTAGCTAGTTCAGCATCCCTGAATAGCCAGCCTTCAGTAAGCTTTGTTGGAAACGGAGATCATTTTCTTGATAGTGATGGACAAACGAATTACATCAACAGTAATACTGAATTCAGCTTATTTATAGTTTATAAATCTGATGTTACCAATTCAGATAAAGGTCTTTTTATTGCAGACACCCCTTCCGGAGCTGATGAGATTTTAACCATCCGGTATGACGCTTCGGGAGCAAATGGTGGAGGATCATTTAATGACGTGGTAAAAACAGGTATTCTTGGAAATGATGCTGATAACCAATTAGAAAGTTTTTCTGATATCCAAACTACAGGTGCTCAAATAATAAGTTTACAGTGGGAAAGCGGTACAACCTACGACCTGTACGTTGATGGTATTTTAAATAATCCCAGTTCCGCAGCAGATCCACCTCCATCGGGAACAATAACCACTGCTACAACTGCATTGCTGGGTAAAGGAGGAAAAGACACCGGAAATAATAGCTGGGATGGCGAAATCGCAGAATTTATTTTTTATAGCCGTAGCATTTCTCAAACAGAGAGAGAAAGCATTGAGGATTATCTCGCCGATAAATATGATCAGGCCATACGAAAAATCACTCCTGCTACCGGGGGCGAAGCTATTTCTGCAGATGATGCAAATACAACTTATACATCTCTTACAGGTCCATTTGTTCAAGAAGGATTTATTGGTGAGTTTAGTTCTTCAGGAACGTTTGTTCTTGCAGCACCAACTGGTTATGAATGGAATACCGGGGGGACCATAGGTGTTACAGAGTCACCGGCTTTTGGTGGTTCTACAGAATTAGATGCATCTTTCACCAGCGTAACTGCTACTAATGTCACTTTTACAATTGATGCTGCTTCAACTAGTAATCCCGGACAATTGGAATTTACCGGGTTAGAAATCAGACCTACTTCCGGTACACTACCAAATACTGGAAATATCAATAACGCAGGAACTACGGGACAAGGAGGTGGAACCAATTACGGAACCATAACCATGATAGCCGGTGCTGCAGACAGTTTGGTATTTACTCAGCAGCCTACAACAACTTCAAAAGATTCGACCATCACTCCAGAAGTAAGGGTTCAGGTTGTAGATCAATACGGTAATGCCGTTAAAGTATCCGGTACATCAGTTGGTATTAATCTATTTGGCGGATCAGGAACACTCTCAGGCACGACTCCAGTAAATACTAATGCACTTGGTATTGCAGAGTTTGATGACCTAAGTATTGATGCGATAGGAACTGACACATTACAAGCTACAAGTGCTGGCCTCACTTCAGCATTAAGTTCTCCCTTTAATATTGTTAACGATGGGGTTCTTACCGAGTTCGTAATAGAACGTGTACCTTCCGGGAACATCAGCTCTAAATCTGCCGGGCAATCATTCAACATAAGAATTACCGGAGTAGATGGATCTGCAACTACAGTAACCTCTTTTAATGGAACTGTTGTAATCTCATCAAGTTGTACGATGGGCTCCGGACAAGGAACTACGGCAAGCTTCTCTTCAGGAGTCCTTACGTCACATACTGTTAGTATCGAAAGTGTTGGAAATTGTACTATTACAGCAACTAATTCATCAGGCTCTGAATTTGGAACCAGTAACAGTTTTACCGTTGGTGCTGGAGCTGCATCTGAAACAACCTCAACAATCACAGCTTCACCTACAGTAATTTTAAATGACGGAGTAAGTACTTCAACCATTACAGTTGATTTAAAAGATGAATTCGGGAATAATATTACTACTGGTGGAGACGCAGTAACACTATCCATCACTCCTACCGCTTTGGGTTCGCTTGGATCTGTAACTGATAATTTAGATGGAACATATTCGGCAACTTTAACTTCTTCGACCACCGCCGGAACTGATAATATTACAGGGACTGTAAACTCAGAGAACATTACGGATGACGCCGATGTAGAATATGCTGCATTCACTCATATCTGGGATAGTCAACTTGGCTCAGCTAGTGTTGCTTCTGATTGGGAAGATACCGGAAACTGGAATGTTGGTTCTGCACCTGGGGCATCCTCTGTAGTATTCATCCCTGCAACACCGGATGTTGGAAACGAGCAGCCTGTAATTGATGTAGCTGGAGCAAGTGTTGCTTCCGTTTCAATGGAAACCGGAGCTTCTTTAACAATTTCTGGTGGAATTAATTTTACTATTTCCGGAGATCTTTCAGGAGGCAGTATTCTTGGTAGCAACGCAGATAGTTTAACCATTGGTGGTGATGTTCTGGACGTAACCACGATAAATGTAGGTACTGTGGTTTTGAATGGATCAACTTCTCAAAGAATCACAAACCCACACTCATATACTAACCTTGTAATTGATAACTCTAACGGGGTCACTGTTCAACAAAATTTAACCATCAGCGATACTTTGACTATGACTTCCGGTGAACTGCTGATCCCAAGTGGTACAAACCTTGTAGTCGAAGGAATAAACTATGGCTCAGGAACTCTTCGTTTCCAAAGAAAAATTTCCGGGGTTCAAGGCTGGCGTATCTTATCTTCACCTGTTGCTTCCACTTATGGAAACTTTCTTGATGGCACATTAACTCAGGGATATACAGGTTCTACATTAGGAAATGCTGCTCTGGATAGTTTACAACCCAACGTACTTACTTATCTTGAAAGTTTTGTAGGAACTGATAACCAACGATACCGAGCTCCCGGAAATATAACTGACAATCTTGTTGAAGGTCAGGGAGTCTTTGTATTCTTTTTTGGGGATGTAGCAGCAGATGCCCGTTATAATGATCCCTTACCGGACACTTTAGATGTTGCCGGACAGGAATTTAATGGAACTGCCGGCGAAGTAGATTTCGGTGTTACTTATACCGCTGATGCCGATACAGGTTGGAATTTAGTTGGCAATCCCTTTGGAGCAACCATTGATTGGGACGATATAAGTAACTGGACAAAAACAAATATAGAGAACACAATTTATATATGGGATCCAGCTGCTAATGGAGGTAATGGAGAATATTTGACCTGGAATGGAACTACAGGAACACTTGGGAATGGATTGATTGCCCCTTTTCAAGGCTTCTGGATCAAAGCCAATGCTGCAAGCCCCGATTTACGAGTTACAACAGATGCTAAAACAACAGGTGGTGCTTTTTTAAGAAAGGAAATAAAACCTAAAGAAGTAACAGAAGTACCCTTATTAACCTTAGAGCTTACATCGAATGGGTTAAAAAAGGATTTAAGTTTTATGTTCTCAGACCAAGGTCTAAAAGGTAAGGATAGCTTTGATGCATTTGAGTTACTTCCTTTAACAGGGAATCGATTAGATATTTTTAGTTTAATAGGCGACGGAACCCCACTTGTAATAAACAGCTTGCCTTTAGAATTCAAAAACAGATACCTGCTACCTGTAGGCATCAATGGATACATAAATGGGATCCCTATTTCAGGAGAATTTAAACTTAGAGCTATCAATTTAGATGATATTCCAGATGACTGGTTGATATCGTTAATAGATAACGCAACCGGGACTGAAATCAATTTATTGGAACAAGAAGAATATACCTTCTTCCACTCTTCTAAAAATAAAGCGAAGGTCGCTAACCCGTTTCAGAAAGAAAAATTAGTACAAAAAAATTCTTCGGGTTCTAGATTTACGTTAAAGATTACAACCGAAGAAATCGAACTCAATATTCCTGAGGATTCATTTTTGGATCAGAATTATCCTAATCCTTTTAATCCGTCAACTACAATACCTTTTGGATTAGAAACTGATTCTAAAGTAAGTTTAATTGTTTATGATATTCTAGGAAGAAAAATAGCCACTCTTATCAATGAAAATCTTAGTGCGGGTACTTATACACGAACATTCAAAGCTTCCAACTTATCTAGTGGAGTTTATTTTTACCGGCTAACCACTGAATCTAAAACGATGGTAAAAAAGTTTACCCTTATTAAATAACTTTATTTATAAATAACGGAAGCTGTAATTAAATCGGCTTCCAAATCGTTGTTATTAAAAAATACTAACTGGTTTCCCAGCCTTATAATCATGAAATTTAGGAAGAATTTATCGATATGAAATCAATATCCTTCTTATTTTTCTTTATAATGCTTTTTCAAAGCATAGCCTTTGGGCAAACATCTGATTCTCAAAAAGAAACAACAAGGATCGGTGTAGGAGTCGAAGTAGCTACTACTATTGAGCTAATCACAGTTCAATCCATGACTTTTGGAAGTTTACAGCCCGGTCAAGAAGAAATTTATGTAAATCCTATTAATAGCTTGAATGCAGGCTTTATGATTGGTATAGGAACTCCCAGTGCTGAGTTTAAACTAACCTATTTACCAGAACGCGTACTTACCCAAGTAGGAGGAAGAGCAACTCTGACTTTTACTTATGAAATTTCCGGTAACTCAGAGGAAAATCAATCTACATCAGAATTATTGGATAACAATAATCGAAATTTTCAATTTAACGCCAGCGGAAGATACTTTTTTTGGATTGGTGGTAGATTAGATATCTCAAATGCCGCTCCTGGAAATTATGAAGGTGACTTCACTATTGAAATAGATTATATATGATCCTTAAAAAAGACATAAAAAAAACATTTACAGAAATTGCGCATATAAAAGTGTCGTTCTCTTTCTTTGTATTTTTTATATTCTTTTCATTAGCATCTGGTTCTAAAGCACAGGAAATTGATTTTGGGCAGTATAGCAGTGCATATAGTCTTACCCTATCAGAACTAATCCCATCAGAAGAATTGGACTTCGGTACCATTATTCAAAACCAAGGACTCACAACCATAGATATTACTAATGCTAAGGTATTGACTCTTGAAGGTGTTAAGTATCTGGATGTACTTTTAGATATAACAGCCGATGATTATTTATTACTCAATGGAGATTTGGGTTGTGAGACCGATCCAACCTGCAGAATAGCATTTACATTGCAAGCTGCTTATGCGAACAGAGGCGATAATGATACTAATGAAGCATATAATATGACTGTGCTTTCAAATGTCGCTTCAGCTCAATTTCAAATATTACAAAGAGAAAGTGGACCTCCAGGTCCTCCTCCCACTCCTGTTTATGAAGGATATAATCCTAGTTTATTTAACGAAACTGCTTACATATATATATTCGGTTCACTCAATGTAGGGTCGGTAGATGCAGGTAGCTATTCCGGTCAAATTATGGTCACTCTGAATTATGACTAAGACTATAAAGACATATACCATACTTTTTTTGAGCTTCATCGCTTTTAATAATTCAGTGAATGCACAGTTTATAAACTTGCAGTTAAGAATTGAACCAGAACTTAGTGCAACTGTAGAACAATCTCTTGACTTTGGAACTCAGGTTACAAACTTTGGCACCAGAACTATTGCTTTGGGAGATATTAATATGGGAATATTTTCTATTAAGGCATACCATACACAAAGTGTAATCATAACTCTCGATACTCCTGAAGCATTAACCAGTATAAATCCTGCTATTGATGATCTTATCCCTCTAGATCTGGAAATAGCATTTAACAATACTGGAGTTAATAATGCTTCTAACGCAACTATATTAGAAAATAAGTCTGGCTTTATAAGTATCTATGATGGAGATGAAGAGATCTCTCAGTCTGAGATATGGAAGGAAATGTATTTATATATATATGGTTCTATTGAAATTGGAAATATAAGGAATGGTGTTTATACCGGAGATATCATACTCAGTATAGAGTATGATTGATTAGAAATATTAATAAATCTTCATTAAAACACTCTAACTTGTTTAATCAAACCCTTGGCTGTAGCTTTATTTCAAGACTTATACAACAACCAAATTTCTACAAAATGAAATCACTTAAAACTTTACTCACTGCGTTTGCTCTTTTTGCTGTTGCAACTGCTACAAATGCACAAGAAAATACAACAATTACATCCTCAGCTACAGTTGTTGCTGACATAGTAATCACTCCTGTTGCTAACGTTAACTTCGGAAGCATTCAAGATACAGGGTCTCCTGTATTGGATCCTCAAGGTACTAACACTGCCGATGTTGGTGGATCTGCTACTTTTGGTAAATTTTCAATTGCTGCTGCAAACTCAACTCAACTAGTAATTGATTGGAATCAAGCTACAGTTACATTGAATGATGGTGGAGCAAACAATATGACTTATACTCCTGATGTTTCTGCTAACAGTACAGATGCAATTGCTACTTCATCAGATGTTACAAAAAATACTGCCGGTGCAGCTACTGAAACTTCAGCTGGTGGTGCATTATTCGTTTACGTAGGTGGTAATTTAGGTGCCTTATCATCTCAAGCTGCAGGAACTTATACATCTGCAGCGGGTTCAGGTGATTTAGTATTCACTATCAACTATCAGTGATATTGCATAGTTAAATGATTTAAAGTCTCGTATTTATGCGAGGCTTTTTTTTTGAATAATAATTGAGAAAAATTTCTGGATTTATTTCTTTACTTTATCGGCATCATCTATAACAATTTTATTGATATGTTAAAAATAAGGGTTTTATTATTATCTATACTTTTCCTACCGGTAAATGTATTAGCTCAAGTTACTATTGCTCCAACTAACCTGTTCCTAGAGGAAAATTCTCGATTTGGAACATTTATGGTTATTAATGGAACTAACACACCTCAGGAAGTAACCGTGGAATTTTCGTTTGGTTATTTTGCAACTGATGAGGATGGAAATAAAAATTTTGTGACCGACGATGAAGCAATGGAACAGGAATACTCCATAGCCAATAACGTTCGTGCATTCCCTCAGAATTTTGTATTAGCAACAGGAGCTCGCCAAATAGTTCGCTTAAGAATAAATGCACCAAGAGATTTGGAAGAAAAAACTTATTGGGCAAGAATTGAAACGACCACAACTGCAGAAAGTCCTCCTGTAGAACTGGGAGCTTCAGAATCTGTTAGTGCCGAAATTGGTATTAAGTTCAAACAGATAACCGGGCTATTTTATAAAGTTGGAAATACAACAACTGGAATAGAAATAGATAATATTACTTCTGATATAAATAGAGAAGAAGGCAAACTTTTTGTTAAAACAAATTTCCAAAAACTTGGCAACTCTCCTTTTCTTGGTACGGTCAATTCAAGAATTATGGATAGTAGCGGTAAGGAAGTTCTTAATTCCTCATTATCAACCAGTTTTTATGTAAACAGTATCCATGCTCAGGAATTTGATATTTCTGATCTACCAAATGGAACGTATACAGTAAATGTGGAATTTGTTACTGAAAGAAATGATATCTCAGAAAGCGATTTGGTTCAAATGAGTCCTGTAACATCAACAACTACTTTTAGTATTCAATAAAGCAAAATTCATAAGACAATTTTTACTTATAAACTTTTTTGAACAATTGGTTAAAAATAAAAAAACATTATTACTTACTGTTAATCTCCTCTTTGGTGGTAAGTACCAATTTGTTTGCTCAGAGTGAGGCAAATGAAGGGCAAGAAGTATACCTTGAATTTCGCCATAGAGGAGTTATAAGTAATTTTGTGATATCTTATTACAAGGACGATTCTTTTTATCTGCCAATTAATGATCTCTTTTCATTACTTGAATTGGATTATAATGAAAACGGTTTAGTTTTAAGTGGAGCATATTCATCCGAACAAACAGAATACAAAATTGATCTTAATACCAATCTGATCACTTTTGGAAGCAAAACCTTCCCTATCACTTCGGATGACTATTTAGTTAAAGAGCTAGGGTATTATATAACGCCTAAAATTTTCTATGACGTTTTTGCCCTTGATTTTTCTATTGACTTCAACACATTAAAGCTGGATTTAAAAACTCTTAAAGACTTACCTGTAGTTCAAAGAGCACTCAGGTCTCAAAAACGAAGACTTGCAGATGCCAATAGATTTGAAGACACAAAATTTGATCTGAGGTTTGATCGTAATACTCCTTTTTTGGATGGTGGCTTTCTAGACTACAACCTTTCTTCCAATATTTCAGAAAGCATGCAAATTTACAACTTCAACACCAACATAGGGTTACAGCTTTATGGAGGTGATCTTGAAGGAACCGTTTTTGGAAGTTATTCTGAAGACTTCTCAAACTTTGCAACCAATAATTTACGTTGGAGGCGCTTTTTTAGAAACCAAAATATCATCACGAAGTTGACTTTAGGTCAAACCCAAACTGAAGGGCTCTTACGTAGTTCGTATACAGGTGTTCGGATTTCCAACGAACCGATTGAGCCAAGAAGATTATTTGATGAATTTGAGGTTCAAGGAAGTACAGTACCTCAATCAGAAGTCGAATTATATTTGAATAATGCTTTGATCGACTTTCAAGTTGCTGATGAAGGCGGTAGTTATCGGTTTTTAACTCCTTTAACTTATGGTTCTACTCAAATGAACCTTAAGATATATGGACCTACCGGTCAAATAATAGAACGATCAAACCGAATTCAAGTACCTTTTAATTTTCAGCCAAAAGGCTTGTTTAATTATACCGTTAATGTAGGTCAGCTTGACAACCCCATTATAGGAACTGTTGACAATATTTACACAGCGCAAGCATCAGGAACTTATGGGATTTCCGAGAGAATCACTTTAAAATCCGGTGTAGAGTACTATCAAGATTATCATACTGATTTACCCACATTTACTTCAACACTTTCGTCTCGTATAGGTTCTAGTTACATATATACTCTGGAGGGAGCTTCTAATGCTTATTACAGAACAACTTTAAGTGCTATTTACCCTAACTCCGCAAGTTTTAATCTGGATTATATTGATTTTAATTCAGGCTTCAGTATTTACAATCCTTCTAACGATAATAAAAGGCTGAACTCGAGTTTATTCTTACCTTTTCAACTATTTAATGCTCCTTTAAATTTAAGGATATCTGCTTTTTCGAGGTTTAATTCTACATCAAATACGACAACTTTCAGAGCTGATTTAAATACCAGAATAAACAAACTGAATTTCCGCTTTGGCTTTACCGATCGGTATATCGGTGAGTTTGATGTTTTAAATCCTACTAATACAGCTACACTAGAGGGCTCTGTAACCTACAACATATCTAGAAATAGAAACTTACCTGCTTATTTAAGAGGAGCTTTTTTAAGGGGACAGATGAGATTTTTACCCGTTAATAAAGAAATAGAATCTGTTCAGCTCTTTGCTTCTCAAAATGTATTTGGAAAAGGTCGAGTTCAATTAGCCTTGGGTAGAAACATGGTAAACAATTTTAATTCTGTTCGTTTCAGCCTCATCTTAGACTTCGATAAATTAAGATCCAGTAGTAACATAAGTAGCATTCGAAATAATTATAACTATACTCAAAATATAAGAGGATCTATTGGATACGACAGCAACTACAATAACTTCTTATTTACAAGTCGGGATCAGGTAGGAAGATCTGGTTCAGCAGTTAAACTGTTCGTTGATAACAACAACAATGGCATTTTCGATGATGAAGATGATGAAATCAGTGACAATGCCGTTCGTGTTAATCGTTCAGGAGCCGTAAGCACTACAAAAAATGGAATTCTATACTTTACTCAAATGCAGCCGTATTTCTATTACAATATGGAGATGAATAAAGGTGCTATACGCAACCCGATGCTGGTTCCTGATTTTGAAAAATTCGGATTAATTACTGATCCTAACAGATTCAAAAAAGTAGAGATTCCTTTTTACATGTCAGGTGTAATTGAGGGGACTGTTGAAAAGTTATTCGCCAGTGGTACAAATAAAGGAATTGCAGGTTTAAAATTGTTAGTTGTTTCTGACAATAATGAATTTTCTCAGGAAATTAGAACATTCTCGGATGGTAGTTTTTATGCCTACGAGATTCCTCCGGGTAAATACACTATTTCTATCGACAAAAACCAGTTAGATATTCTGGATTCTGAAGCAAGGCCCGGAAATATTGAGTTTAATGTGAACCCTATTCCCGAAGGAGATTTTATTGAAGGACTGTATTTCTCTCTTGTTCCTAAGAATTATGAAGAGATATTAGAAGAAACTATACCTGTCGATACTATTCTAGCTGATATCAGCCAAACTGAAGAAATAATTCAGCTAAAGGCAGAGTATGAACAAAACATTGATCAAACATTACGCTTAATCATACAAGCTCAAGCTTCATTTTATAATAGAGATATTGATAGAGCTTTAGTCTTAGTCAATGAGTCACTAAGTTTATTTAAAACGGCACAAGGTTACGCTTTAAGAGGAAGTCTATACTATTTAAAAGGAAATAAAATTGAGGCCCAGAAGAGCTGGGATTTTGCTGTAGAACTCAACCCTGATATCTTTATTCCTGATATTGAAGTATTGGATCAATATATCAGAACCCAACCCGGAAATTAGGGGAATAGAAGTTTCTATGACTATCAGAATGAATACATTGGAAAAGACATTATTGACATTTAAAATGACAGTAAATAGAACTCTATTACTGTTATTATTTCTATGTGTATTAAGTGCTGTAACTATAGCTCAACCTACATCAGTAGCTTCTCAATCAGGAGAGCTCCAAATCGCTTCTTTAGAGCAAGCTTATGATTCTCAGGTCATTCTAATATTGTCAAATCACTTTGACAGAAAAAAATTCTTCGTAGATGTTAATATAAACGCAGAATTTGTAGAAGAAACTTTTCAAACTCCAGGCACTCAACCGGTAACAAGAAGACAACAAAGCTTTTTACCCGGTCTCCCCTTCCTGCCCGACGAAAACTTACAAAGTTCTGAGACTGGTTCAACTACTCAAGAAGCTGTTACCAACCAGGCAACATATAGAAGTTTGAGACTTGTTAACCTCGCAATTAATATCTATGCAGATACTTCTCTTTCAGTAAGCGACTTAGATTTTATGAGAAGAGTTACAGGCTTTGCTGCTAAAGTTGATTTTACACGTGGCGATGTAATTAATATTACTCAATTAGCCATTCCTGATCCTGATTTTGAACCAGCAGTTGTGATTACCAATACTCAAGAGCCAGAACCTAAAAATCTTCTAGATTCTTTTAGTGACTATTATGTTGAAATGATTCTTCTTGGAGTATTTTTGCTTGGGCTATTTGGATATGGGATGTTTAGGAATTCGAAAGATCAAACAAATTTACAGTCACAACGTGAGCACATAAAGAGTGATATAACTTTAGAAGGAAGTTTGAATCCTGATAGCAATTTAGCCTTTTTTGGTAATTCAAAAGATCAATCACGAAACATAGTTTCAGAATTTGAACTTGTATCAGAGAACTTTTTCAAATTTCCGCAAGAAGTCTCTTTGGTTTTTGAATTCTGGATAGATAGTGATGAAAAAAATGGTCCGTCAAATGTGGCTGAAGTAGTTTCTGCAATTGACGCCAGTTCTCTTAAGTTATTGCAAAATCATATTGATGAAGAAAAGTTAGAGATCATAAATAATGCTCTAAGAAATCTTCCTCCTATGTCAATTGATGAAAAGTACAGAGCAGCTAAATATTTCAACTCTGTAATAGCAGATGAGAATATTGAAGATAAATCAACAAAAAAGCATGCTAAATTAGGTTTGTTTAAGTTTCTTACTCACCTATCAGATAATCTCCTTAAAGAACTCATAAAAACAGAAAATAATGTTAGCGCAGCTTTAATTATTGATTATTTACCTGAAGAAAAAGCAGCTGCTATACTAAACACTTTTGAAAGATCACGAGCTGCTGAGATTATGCTTAAAATGTCTACCCTCCACACCTTGTCTTATAAGGAGCAGAGTAAAATTTCTAACGGACTATTTGAAAAAGCAATCTTAGTAAGAGATAATGAGCAACAACAAGATTATGGAATTGAGAACATATTACCTATTCTTGAAAACTTACCTGTAGATGAACAAAAACGATATATAGAACAATTAAAATCTACAGGCTCGCCAATTGGTGCTATTTTAGAAAAAGAATTCTTTACGATAGATCAAATACCCGAATTGGATGAAGAAGTTATTAAAAAAGGTATAGAAGAGATAGATACTTCTACCCTGTTAGAAGCTCTCGTTGGCCTTGAAGACACTTCTATTGATAAAATACTATCAGGTAGACCAAAGAGAGAACAACAATTGATACGTCTCGAACTTGAATCAATAAATGGAGAGCATCAAATCAATCTGGAAGCGAAAAAAACGCTTGTCAGTTCGCTTAGAAAATCTTTAAAATTGAGTAAAGTTGAACAAGACTAATTCAAACATATCGATAAAGTTATTTACGATACTCTCGTCTATACTTGTAATGTATTTGGCAGGCTGTAGTGGTACTAAGGAATTAATTACCAATGAACCTACGCAAGTCATGCAAGAAGAGATCCCGTCTTCTACAATTGACAGTTCAGAGACACTAACTCCAAAGTTTGAATTAGAGCAAAAGGTCCGAGATTCACTTACACAAGTGTATAAAGATGAAATTTATAGAGAGAACCAAATAAAAGCCAATAGAATAACTACACTTTATATTCTTGCTCAGGAAAAATTTTATAGTGGGGAATATCAAGATGCTTTATTTTTGATAAACCGAGCATTACGAGTAAAGGAGACTGCGGATGTACTTGCTCTAAAAGGAAGCATTTACCTGGGATTGGGATCAATTGAGAATTTTGTCGCTTTTTGGAGACAAGCTTTAGAAATGGATGAAAATTTACCCATCCCACCCTCTCCTGCTATTGTTGAAGAATTAAAGAGACAGGGCTTAATACAATGAAGAAGAATTAAGAAATCAAACTATACTTTAGGCTATGCGTACATCATTTTTAAATATTTTTTGCTTCTTAGTATCATTGATTATACTTATTTGGGGTGCTTTGCTTGTAGTAGGTTTTGCACAATTCAATGTAATTTCACCTAAATTCGAGTTTTTAAATTTACCTAGTCTTGCAATTGTTTTTGGAGGGATTTCAGCGAGCGTATTTATAAGTTATCCTTTTAAAAAAGTGGTAATTGCTTTAAGAGAAAGTACTCGTCTTTTTTCTCAAAGTAACATTGATGATAAACTGCTTGAGCAAGACATAGAGAAAATTTTAGAATGGCAAAAAAGGATTCGGGTAGATAAAATTAAAGCCGTTTCTGAATTGAGTGAAGAATATGGCGAGCGATTTGAAGGATACCTTTTCTCAATTTTAGACACTAATTATTCTACTGAAGATCTTCGGGAATTAGCTGAAATTAACATCCAGGAAACCTACACGAGACAGCAACAAATAAATCAAATTATTGCCAGTATGGGTAAAACTGCTCCCGTATTTGGTATGCTTGGTACGTTATTTGGATTGATTGTTATCCTTTCAGGTTTCAATGAAATGGACTCCCTGCTTACAGGTCTGGCTGCTGCTCTTATGACTACTCTATATGGTATTGTTATAGGTAACTTCATTTTTATACCAATGGCTAAAAAAATGAATAATATTGCCTCTCTTCAATTTTTTAGAGAGAAATTGATACTTGAAGGAATATTATTGATCCAACAACAAAAGTCATCACTTCAAATTTTTGATAGACTTAAAGCTCATATGCATAGAACTAGTCAACAATTTTAGAGATCTGTTAATTGAGTTTAGATCAGACAAATAACACTGATAATTCATTATATCCTAAACAAAAGATAGAGGATGAAGATGACGACAGCTGGCAAGTTAGTTATCTGGATATAATTACAATTTTGCTTGGCTTTCTGATCATTTTACTTTCTTTTTCCGATTTAAATAATGGTGAGCCTTTTTCAGTCTCAGAATTATTCAAGTCTTCTATAAATGAATCTGAGTTTATAACCACTCCCATTGATAACATTAAGGAAGAATTAGAAAGCCTTCTTGAACCTGAAATCCAGCAAGGCAAACTGGAGATCTTCAGAGAATTGAATGATGTACGCATTAGATTTAAAAGTGATGATCTATATAATTCCGGAAAAGCTGAACTAGAAGATGAAGCTTCTATAATTTTAAACCGGGTTTTAGAAGCTTTTAAACTTATAAGCTATAATGACTTTGAAATCGATGTTGAAGGCCATACTGATAATGTTCCGATCTCAACTTCAAACTTTGAATCAAACTGGGAATTATCAACTGCAAGAGCTTCAAACATTGTTAAATATTTCAGTAACATGGGGATTGAGCAGGAGCGTCTTAAAGCTTCGGGTTACGCAGACTCACGTCCATTGGTTGAATTTGATCAAGAAGGAAATCCATACCCTGCAAGTAAAGATAAAAATAGGCGAGTAGTTTTAAGGCTCTTTTATTCCGGTGTTCCTGAACGAACTGCCAGTATAGATTCTACAATAGTACAAAGCGAAGAAGCAGAAGCTATTGACACAGTTGCCGTGGTTACTCAGGATGAAACTGAGGCAGACGATACTAAGACGGACGAAATTGAAGCTGATGAAGAGCCAATTGTTTCAAATGAAATTGAAGAGTTAACAGACAATACAAAAACTGAGGCAGAACTAAATCCTGTAACAGAAACTCCAGCTAACGAGGAATCGTCAAACCAAGTTACTCAAGAAATTAAACCGCAAAAACCACCAACCAGACAAGAAACAAGCCCTACAAGCGTAGGAAATTTTGAAAACGGATGCAGATATTCTGTTCAAGTGGGTGGTTTTGAATCTTTTTCAAATAGCTTAAACTATGCTAAACAAGCCGAAGAACGAACAGGATTTGAGTTCGAGATCTTATATAATAATTCATTATTCTCAATTAGAACTAAGAGCCAAAAGTCACTTCTTGAAACCATTTCTCTTCAAAGAACCATAGAAGAAAACTTCGATGAAAACCAACTAGTTGGATTTGTACAGCAATGTTATGATAATGGAAGAGAACGCCCTCAACCACTCAAGTATCAAATACAGTTAGGCTTCTTTCAAAGTGAGCAAAATGCAATCTCTTTCAAAGAAACTATTCTAAACGAACATAATATAGAATCCATCATAGAACAAAAATCTCTGCAAGCTTATACAGTAAGTACACTTTCTTTAAGTAGTATTAAAACCGCACAACAGAGGCTGGAAAGATTCAAGAATTTAGAAGGCTTAGAAGCTGCATTTATCAAGTTTGATCCTAATTCAGTTGTAGAATATTCGTTTAGTTATCAAATACAATTAGGTTCTTTTGCCACTAAACAGGAAGTAGATATATTAGCAAATCGTTTAAGAGAAGAGTTAAATGTGCAAAGCAGCATCAAAACACTCAATGATGGACGATACTATCTTGTTACACGTCCTTTCTCAAATTGGAACGAAGTTACCGACCTTTATTCAACACTGGATCAAGATAGTTCAGATCTTTCTCCTGTTATCTATCTTAACGAACGTATTTAAATAAAAAAAGCCCTGATATTACACAGAGCTTTTTAATTTTGTTTCCCTTTTCTATTACAGAAGCATTGAAAGTGGATTTTCTAATAAGTTCTTAACAGTATTTAAGAATTGTGCCGCTTTGGCTCCATCAACGATTCTATGGTCACTTGAAAGAGTTATCTTCATGCGTTTACCAGGAACAACAACTCCGTTTTCTACAACAGGAACATCTCTGATCGCTCCAACTGCAAGAATGCAAGCATTAGGTGGATTAATGATGGCAGTAAATTCTTCAATACCAAACATTCCCAAATTAGAAATTGTGAAAGTACTTCCTTCCATTTGCTCTGGCTGTAATTTTCGGTCTCTTGCCAATCCTGCCAGTTCTCTTGTATTTGCAGAGATTTCGGCTAACCCTTTTTTATCTGCATGAGTGATAACCGGCGTCATCAATCCTTCATCAATTGCTACAGCTACGGCTACATGGACGTCTCCGTGTTCTTTGATTACATCGTCATGCCATGAGCTGTTTATTGCCTGATGTCGAGTTAGAGCGATAGCGCAGGCTTTAACAACTATATCGTTAAAGCTGATCTTTACATCATTTGCTTCGTTCATTGAAGATCTGGCAGCCATGGCCGCTTTCATATCAATATCTACCGTTTCATAGAAATGTGGATTAGTGAATTTACTTTCAGATAGTCTGCGTGCAATCACTTTTCTCATCTGAGAAACTTTAACTTCTTTACTTTCTAAACTCTCAAATGTTTTTGAAGAGGAAGAAGCGCTACTTGGTTTGGAAAGACCTGTACTTCCACCTTTGTAGTCTTCTATATCCTTTTTAACCACTCTACCGTCCGGACCGGAACCTTGAACTGAAGCTATATCAATTCCTTTATCTTCAGCTATTTTCTTAGCTAACGGGGAAGCCTTTATTCTTCCATTATCCGTATCAGAAGTTGATTCTTTTGCTTCGTCTTTCTCTTCTGATTTATCCTCTTCCTTCTCTTCAGGCTCTTTTTCGTCTTTTGTTGCCGAGTCATCAGAGGATGAACTTGTGGAACCTCCTGCTCCATCAAGAATATCAGAAATATCTTCGCCTTCTTCGCCAATTACTGCTATAAGTCCACCTAAAGGAACTGCGTCTCCTTCAGCCGGAATGATCTTTAACAGAGTTCCGTCATCAAATGCTTCCACATCCATAGTGGCTTTATCTGTTTCTACTTCTGCGATGATATCACCGGCAGAAATCTTATCGCCTTCTTTAACATTCCATTTAGCGATCACTCCTTCTTCCATAGTGTCGCTCAGCTTCGGCATTTCTATCTTAATAGCCATAATTTCTTCGAATTATTGAGTTAATTAATTTCTGTATGTAACCTGATTTACTGCATCCACTACTTGTTTAACAGATGGATACCAAAGGTCAAATAAGTTTTTAGCAAATGGAGCACAAACATCAGGAAGTGTAACACGCTGAACCGGTGCATCAAGGTAATCAAAGGCTTCACGTTGAATTAAGAATCCAACTTCTGCTGCTAATCCTCCAAAAGGATGCGCTTCATCAAGAAGTACACATCGGTTTGTTTTCTTGATCGATTCTATGATCAAAGGAAGATCCAATGGCTTTACAGTTCTTGGATCAATGATCTCACACTCGATGCCGTCTTTAGCTAATTGCTCAGCAGCTTTAACAGCTAAATGGTACATCTTTCCGTGTGCCACAAGAGTTACATCATTACCTTCTCGTTTGATCTTACCTTTTCCTATTGGGATGATATAATCTTCATCGTCAGATACTTCTCCCTTCAAACCATACATTTGCTCAGATTCCATAAAGATAACCGGATTATCATCACGGATAGCAGATTTTAGTAACCCTTTGGCATCGCCAGGTTCGGAAGTATATATAACTTTCAAGCCAGGGAAATGAGCGTACATGGAATCATAAGCAACCGAATGTGTAGCTCCTAACTGCCCTGCTGAGGCGTTAGGACCTCTGAACACGATAGGACAATTTATCTGTCCACCGGTCATATACTTAACCTTAGAAGCGTGATTTATGATCTGATCTGCCGCTAGTACTGCAAAGTTGAACGTCATAAATTCTACAATAGGTCTTAAACCATTCATTGCAGCTCCCACTCCTATTCCAGCAAAACCAAGCTCCGAGATTGGAGTGTCTATTACTCTTTTATATCCGTATTTATCGAGAAGTCCTTCTGTGGTTTTATAAGCGCCGTTATATTCAGCAACTTCCTCACCCATTATCAGAACTTTCTCATCTTTTGCCATTTCTTCATCGATGGCAGCTTTAATTGCTTCTCTAAATTGTAATTCAGCCATTATTCTATTCTTTGAAATTCTTTTTAGGTATGGAAATAAGGATTCTCTTCTACAAACATGTCTTCGTAGAGTTCTTCTGCTTTCGGGAAGTCAGAATTATCCGCAAATTCTACTGCATCTAGTACTTCCTGCTCTACTTTTTCTTCGATCTTTTTAAGCGCCGCTTCTTTGGCGATGTCATTTTCGAGAATATATGTTTTTAATCTTTCGATCGGATCTATCTTCTGATATTCTTCCAGTTCCTCTTTAGTTCTGTACTTTTGAGGATCAGACATTGAATGTCCGCGATATCTGTACGTTCTGATCTCAACAAACCAAGGTTCTGAGTTTTTGCGAACATCATCAGCGATCTCTTTCATTTTCTCATATACAGAGAATACATCCATACCGTTGATCACAGCACTTTTCATTCCATAACCATCAGCTCGATCTACTATATCAGCTACTGTATGGCGACGAGCTGCTGTTCCCATAGAATATCCGTTATTTTCTACAACAAATATTGCCGGTAGCTTCCAAAGTTGAGCAATGTTAAAAGTCTCATGCAATGCGCCTTGATCTACGGCTCCATCACCGAAGAAACATGTGGAAATTCTACCATTCTGCTCATATTTGTTAGCGAATGCAAGTCCTCCACCAATTGGGATATGTCCACCTACGATTCCATAACCTCCCCAAAAGTGATTTTCTGCTTTTGCAAAGTGCATCGATCCACCTTTACCACGAGAACATCCGGTAGCTTTACCAAAAAGTTCAGCCATTCCTTCATTTGCGGAGATTCCTCTGCATAATCCCCACCCATGATCACGATATGCTGTGATGATATCGTCATCGTCATTTAGTGCAAAAGTAGTTCCGGTTGAAACAGCTTCCTGGCCAATGTAAAGGTGAAGAAAGCCACCAAATTTTCCTTTTTGATACTGTTGCATAGCACGCTCTTCAAATCTACGCTGCAAATACATTTGCTCGTACATCGCTTTTAGCTTAGCTGCTGACAAACCTAAATCTTTGTGTTTTGATTTTGTAGCAGCCGGAAGATCAACCCCTTTCTGTACTGCTCCTGATTTTTCATCTCCAATACCTCTTGGAGCAAATTCTACATTACCGCTTTTCTTTTTTGCCATAGTTCGTTTTTTATAACCTTAACCCTTCAAAAATGGGCTTGAATATATTCAATTTTTATGAAGATTTCGTAATTCTCTGGACTACAAGTGTTAAATGGTATTTAAAATGATTTCATTCACCTTAGATAATGCTTCTTCTAGTTTTTCTGGTTGTCGTCCACCAGCAGTAGCAAGACTTGGTTGTCCACCGCCACCGCCGCCAACTAATCGTCCAAGCTGACCGACTAACGCTCCTGCCTTCAATCCTTTTTCTTTTATCAGATCGTTGGTAACTGATACCATCAGATACACTTTTCCTTCTTCCTCATCTTTTGATCCCAATACTGTTACTGTATTTGAGGAAGATTTTTCAAGAGCATCGTAACCCAATTGCTTTAATACATCCATATCAGCGCCGGGAATTTCTCCTTTTACGAGAGTAATATTTCCGTCTAATGATTCCGGATTCGAAAATAATTCGGTTAGTTTAGCTCCTGTGTTCTGAAGATTCTGAGCTGAAAGTTCTTTTTCTAAAGCTTTCTTTTCTTCCTGAAGTTTCTTGATGTCAGCTACCAGGTCGGTGCTTTGTCCAATTACTCCTTTAATTTCTTTTAAGAGAGACTGTTCATTTCTCAATAACTGATCAGCTGCTTTTCCGCAAACCGCTTCAATTCTTCTCACACCTGCAGCTACTGAAGTTTCCTGAGTAAATCTGAAGTAACCGATCTCACCGGTAGCTTTCACATGAGTTCCACCGCATAGTTCTCTGGAAAATTCAGGATCAAAAGTGATAACACGAACTTCATCTCCGTACTTTTCTCCAAAAAGCATCATCGCTCCCATTTCTTTGGCTTCTTCAATAGGAACACTTCTTTGTTCATCTAGTGGGATGTTTTCCTGAATTTTTTCATTTACTCTTTGCTCGATCACTTTGAGTTCTTCGTCAGTAACTGCTTCAAAATGAGAGAAATCAAAGCGTAAATGATGATCATCTACCAAAGAACCTTTTTGAGCTACATGATCACCTAGTTCTTCTCTTAAAACTGCATGCACTAAATGTGTGGCTGAATGGTGTTTCTGGATTTCTTGTCTTCTTAAAGTGTCAACCTGAGCAATCCATTCTCCGGATAGGTCATCAGGAAGATTTTCAGAGTAATGCACAAATTCTCCGTTCACCTTTTGGACATCTGTAACATGAATGTACTCATTACCATTTGTAACTAAACCGGTATCAGCAACCTGACCACCGCTCTCTGCATAAAATGGGGTCTTAGCAAGCTTGAATGCGAAACGCTTTCCTTCTTTTCTGAATGAAGCGAACTGGGTTTCTACTTTAAGTTTATCATACCCAACAAAGTGAGTCTCGCTGACTTCTTTACTATTAACTAATACCCAATCACCACCCCCACTCTGATCCACGCTAAATTTACCTGCTGCTCGTGCACGATCTTTCTGTTCTTTCATCAACTCATTAAAGCGATCTTCATCTACTTCGATTTCTTCTTCTCTTGCCATTAACTGAGTAAGATCGATCGGAAATCCATAAGTATCGTGGAGTTTAAAAGCGTCATCCCCGGAAATAACTTCTTTTCCTTTTGAGACTTCTTTAAATAATTGAATTCCCTGCCCAAGTGTTTTCAGAAAACTCTTTTCTTCTGATTTGATCACGTTGATCACGTATTCTTTCTGAGCTTCCATTTCAGGGAACACGTCCTTGAATTGATCAGCAAGAACATCAACCAGTTTGTAGAAAAATGGTTCTTTGAAATTCAGTTTATCCCAACCGTATCTAATTGCACGTCTTAATATTCTGCGTATAACATAACCACGGCCATCATTTCCCGGTGAAGCACCATCAGCAATAGAAAATGCTACTGCACGAATGTGATCTGCGATAACTCTCACGGCTATATCTTTCTCACTGTCTGAGCTTGAATATTTTATTCCGGCTAGTTCTGAAATTTTATCCAATAACGGAGTGAAAATATCTGAATCATAATTTGAAGTCTTTCCCTGAAGTACAGCGCAAACTCTTTCGAAACCCATTCCGGTATCCACATGCTGGGCTGGTAGCGTTTTAAGAGAACCATCAGATTGGCGATTGAATTGAATAAATACCAGATTCCAGATCTCCATTACTCTGGGATCATCTGCGTTTACAAGAGTTGCTCCATCAACTTTTTTACGCTCTTCTTCTGATCTGAGATCAATATGAATTTCAGAGCAAGGTCCACAAGGCCCGGTGTCCCCCATTTCCCAGAAATTGTCTTTTTTACCACACTTCAGAATATGGGAATGATCGATCGTGGTTTCACTTTTCCAAAGTTCAATTGCTTCTTCATCAACCGGAAGTCCGTCTTCATCATCGCCACCAAAAACTGTTGCATAAAGTTGATCGGGATTTAATCCCCACTTATCAACCAATAATTCCCATGCCCAGGCAATTGCTTCTTTTTTGAAATAATCGCCAAACGACCAGTTACCTAACATCTCAAACAAAGTGTGGTGATAAGTATCGTACCCAACTTCTTCAAGATCGTTATGCTTTCCACTTACTCGAATACATTTTTGTGTATCTGCAGCACGGCTCCACTCTTTACCATCGTGAGAAAGCGTTGCTTCTTCTCCTAAAAAAATAGATTTGAACTGATTCATCCCAGCGTTTGTAAACAAAAGAGTAGGATCGTTTTTTGGTGCTACCGGAGCACTTTCAACGATAGCGTGGTTCTTTTCTTTGAAAAAATCGAGGAATTCCTGACGGATTTGTGATGAAGTCTTAGTGGACATCAATTTATATTAAGAAATCGGTTGAAAATTAAGATGGAGAAGATAAAAAAAATATGCTTCACACTCGACGTTTGATTTATGTTTACTTAATTATTTGAAATCTCGGGAATCAAAAAACCGAAATAAACATTTTGTGCTTTCATGAATTAGTGGCGACATTTATTTAGAATTCAAATTTACTAGACAACTATGAAAACTATTCTCAATTTTTTCTTCCGCGGAATGTTAATTGTATTTCCTGTAGGAGCTACCTTTTACTTAGTTTCCATAGCTATAGGTTGGGCAAATGAGTCGCTAAATTATCTATTTTACAGCTGGTTTGACTATAACATTCCCGGGTTAGGGATAATAACCGGTTTTATAGCCATTACACTTATTGGCTTTATATTTACAAGAGCGTTTACCAAACCTATTCTCCATTTGTTTGAAAAACTTCTAACCAGAACTCCTTTAGTGAGTATTATTTACAGCTCATTAAGAGATCTCACAGAAGCTTTTGTGGGGGACAAAAAGAAATTTACAGCCCCTGTTGTAATTGATTTTGGCGTTCCTGGAGTAAAACGATTAGGTTTTATAACCCAAAAATCTCTTTTGGATCTTGGTTTGGAAGATGAAGTAGCCGTGTATTGCCCTCATTCATACAATTTCTCAGGAAATTTATATATAGTGGATAAAATGCATGTTAAACCAATTAAGAAAGATCCCGCTACTTTTATGAAGTTTGTGGTTTCAGGAGGTGTATCAAATCTTAATGAGATTGATTAGAACTCTTCTTATTCCCTGTGTGCTGAAGTCCTTCGCTTTTTTACTTAAAGATCTAGGCTGTATCACTTATCCAACTCAAGATTAACCTTTCACTTTTCACTTTTCACCTTTCACTTAATATACTTCTTCGAATGTTCTTGATGAAGGCTTGATATTCTTTTTTAGATCTTCCCAACTCCATTCTGAAGGAGGAATTTCTGCAAGATCACCACGAACCTGTAAATATTCCATATGTCCTTGTAATGCAAGATTCTGATAGATACCCGTTTCCATTCCCTTCATTCCACAGATATAAATTAGGGTATTCTCTTTTTCAAAAATTGGATTCAAAGTTTCAGCATGGTCATTGATCACACTTTGAACATAATATTTGCTTCCATCACTTCGACGGTCTTCTCTGGATACACAACTCAAATAATGGAAATTAGAGTGCTTCTCGGTCATTTCTTTTATGAAATCCGGATACAGAATATCTGTTCTGTAGGCGCAACCAAATACCAGAGCTACGTCACCTGTGTAACCTGATTCAAATAATTCCATGATCATTCCTCTAAAAGGAGCAATACCCGTTCCGGTTGCAAAAAACACGTAATTGAAATCCTGAGCATTTTCCGGTAACAAATATCTTTTACCACTTGGCCCTGTAAGTTGCACTTTATCGCCCGGCTTAAGATCAGAAAGATAGTTCGAAGCAACTCCCAGATAGAGTTTTCCATCTATTTCATCTATAGATCTTTTAACAGTTGTTGAAACCAGATGTGGCTTACCTCCTTCTCCCTTTGTAGGAGATGAAACCGAATATAAACGCAATTTATGCGGACGTCCTTTTTCATTCTCACCGGGAGGAAGTACTCCAACTGACTGTCCAACTCTGATTCGATTCACTAAATCCGTTCCTGATATATCAAAAGTAATATGACGAACAATATTAGGGCTGTTTTCAGTAGTGCAAATATAATTTTCAACTATAGTTGCTTCCGTTGGGTTTTTAGGTGAATAAATATTTAATTCAACTTCCGGGAGGATAATCTCTGCCATTCCAATAATTAGTTAATATGCATAAAAAAATCCGATGCTCTAATTGAACACCGGATTTATAAAGTAAGGTTTTTCTAGTTTAGAAATAAAACGTTAATCCTGCGGATATAACATTTCCACTAAACTCGGTATCATCAAGGTCATCACCTTTATCGTCGAGAAATAAATATCTATAATCGATATTCAATCCTGCACTTTCATTTAAAGGAAGATCGAGTCCAAAACCCAAATGATATCCAATATTAAATTCGGCGTCATCACCCGGAGACACAAATCCACCGTCATAATCATAAAAAGTATAATATGCTCCAAGCCCAGCTAACCCATAAGGTTGGAAATTAGAAGCCAAAGGCACATGCATTAACAGTGTGGCTGTTACAGGTACTTGTTTGATAGTTAGATCACCGTTCGTTGTTGAGTAGCTTTGCTCTCCTCTGTACTCTGCTGCAAATTCAAAACCAAAAACCTCTCCACGCGTTCTTGTTTGGAATCCAATAAACATAGTTCCGTCTTCGGCATCAGGAGCCTTATAATATCCGATTTTTGGACCGATTCCTGACCTATCCTTGGTTGGAGCTGTTTGAGCTTTGGTATGAGATGAAAATGCTAATAAAACTGCTAATGTTAGAGTAGATATAAAAAGTTTCATAATTAGTATTAGTTGTTGTTAGATAATACTTTAATGGATATTGGGTTAAGTAAGTTCCATTAAATAATACTAATACCACTTTTTTCAGCTATTGATTGCTGATCCTGTATCTTACTAACTCATCAACAGTAAGTCTTTCTCCTCTTTGCTCCATTAATCTTGCAGCGATGCCATCAGTTACATTTACACCGCGCATCCTCATGAGGTTTTCTTTTGTGAGCTCTTCTTTAGTATACCCCAGATCCATCATTCTACTGGTAAAATTTGCTGTTACCCCTGCTCTTCTTGTTTCTGCTAGTTCTTCTATTGTGAGTGAATAACCTAATTCTTTCATCATTCTTGCATAGTCTGAACTTACTCCTGCATTTTGAAGCTCAACAAGTTGATCTAAAGTAATATCTGTATAACCAATATCATGTAGTTGTTGAGTTTCTGTAGCAGTTACCCCTTCCCTTCTTAGGTTTATCAATTCTTCTCTACTGAGCTCACCATATCCCATTTCTGTCATCCAAGCTCCCATGCCCAGCAATAGATCTTCACTAGGCTCACTTATTGCTTGTTCAATTCTATCGGGTATATCATTTATTCCGGAATAATCTATTCTTGACCCTACATAAAAAACGAGAGTAGCTATAAATGCGAATAAAAGAATATAATTTGAAAGTTTTCCGGAATTGGAATTCTTATCCAGCCTTCCTTGATTAAGTTGAGAGACTGTATCGTCTTCGAGATCTTTTAGATCGTTCTTTAAATTTCTGAATTTTGTGCTCATAATTGCCCATTTTTATTTCCAGAATGATTACGAAAACTTCTAAAAAAAGATTCGAATTTTTAAAATCAGACAATCAATTTTAATGACTTATCCAAGTCACCTATTGTGAAAGGCTTCACAATCAAGTCAACAAAATCAGTGTCTTTAGCTCTTTCAAAGTTCAACCGATCTGAATTACCTGTTAAATATATAACTTGAGGACTTATAATTTCTTTGATCTTTGCTACTGTATCTATTCCATCCATTTCACCTTTCAATCGAATATCCATAAGAAGCACATCAGGTTTTTCTCGATTTGCAATTTTGATAGCCTCTTCCCCTGAAACTGCCTTTCCAACTACAGAATGACCAAGTTCTTTAATCATATTTTCAACTACCAAAGAGATGATCATATCATCTTCTACGATCAGCACTTTTTTACTATCGCTCATATTTTTTGAAACTTTTTTATTCGCTTATCGAATCTTTTTTTGAAACCTTAAGTCAATGTAAAAAAATAATGGCTTCTTTTATAACAATTTAACTTCCAGAACTTCTCCGGTAATAGTACTAAAAAAAATATTCCATCGTATTTGACTTGTATTGTGTTGTAGTACTTTTAGTATCCACACTTTATGAATTTCCAGTCCAGCATCAACATTAACTGCAACATACATTAGTTCAGGAGCTTCAAATATATGATCTTCTGTTATTTCTTGTTCAAATATTTGATTCGTTTCATTTGCATAGCGTACTTTCATTCCCACTACTGATTTTTTGGCTTCACTTGATCCAAACTCTATGAAACCCGGATCAACAACCGGATACCAGTTTCCCCAAATTCTGTTTATACCATTTGAGTCTAAATAAACGACTACCTCAGTCCCTGAAACTATTATTCCATTGACCTGTTGAGGTTCAAATGTGAATTTCCATTGCAGTGGTACATTATTTATATCAGGACCTTCACAAATCGTACATCCATCAAGCGAAGTAATTTCTGCCAATGTTAAACTTTCAATTTCTCTGGTCCCGGTAAATGCAGCGTTTTCGAAAAGCTTCAATTTTACCAAATTCAGGAAATCATCATCATAAATAAGTTCTTGTTTTTCTATTTCTCTATTAAGACAGGGATTAATATCATTTGGAAATAATACTCTGCTAAATCCTGTTAACCCATATTCATTCAAAGTAGAACAAATCAACCCTTTATTCATTTGATGATAAACATCATTCAAAACTCGAAGCTCATTCATTTCCAATCTTTTTATGAAGACAGGGTAATCATCATTAACATCGACCGGAGATAGTGATTCACAGCCTACGTAAAAGGCTCCAAAAATTAATAACAGATAAGCTAACTCTTTTCTAATCACCATCATTATCCTTACATATAAAGTTAGTTATACTTCAGAATTACTACAACAGTATTATCAAAGTTCTTTACTTTAGTAGTGAATAAACCAGAGCGAAATTTGAATGAATAAAAGTATAGCAATTATTGGAGCCGGAATCTCCGGAATTACAACCGCCGTTTTGCTTCAAGCTTATGGGTTTGATGTAACCATTTACACTAAAGAACACCTCTTCTCTGGTACATCAAATCCTAAATTTGCCAGCCGGTTTCCTTCTGCTTCTATAATTCCACATTCAGTATCTCATCGGGAATTAAACGAATTGTTTATTACTAGTCAGTCTTTCTTTAAAAAACTACTTATGTCCTCCTTCCCGGGGTTAACAAAACATGAACACTTTGAACTTTTCGCATTTGATACCGAACAACCCGAATATCTTAGCCAAATGGAAGACCTAAAAGATTTTTCCAACCTAGATTGGTGTCCTAGCCATTCTGAAATTGATACCAAAAGTGGCTGGGGCTATACCTGTTTATTTGCAGACTGGAACTTCTACTTCCCTCATTTAATAAAAAAATTCACTGCCCAAAATGGGCGCATTGTTCAACAGGATGTGGATATTAATCGACTTAGCGATTTGAATGAAGATATAATAATTAATTGTACGGGAATTGGATCGAATCAATTACATAATGAAAACGAAAGACCTCTTATCTTAAAAGGACACCTACTAAGAGTAAAAAATACTCCTGATTTAAAGTCTCCTAATGGGAATACCGTTTCTTTTAATTTCTCTCCGGGATTTAACCTTTACTCTGATTCAAACAGCACCCCACTTGATGTTTACTGTTATCCAAGAAAAAACGATTGGATCTTAGGAGGAAGCAGGTTTAAAGGCACGTTGGATAAGAATAACCAATGGATTCCTGATGACCCTGATTCCGAATCTTTTCCAAATCAAATTGAGTCATTAAATTCAGATATCGTAAAGAATACTTTTAATATCGATCTTCAGCAGTTTACAGAAAGAGAACATCAATATTCATATCGGTATGTTAGAAAGGAAAAAAATGGGTTACGAATTGAAAAAGACGAAGCGTCTAAAAAACCTTTGATCCATAACTATGCACATGGTGGAGCAGGCGTTACTTTAAGCTGGGGTTGTGCTTTTCGTTGTATTCAGCTAGTACTGGCAGAGCTTGCATTATCACAAGTTGATTGCGATGACGCTACAGAAAGAGTGTCAAAAGCTATTACTTCTTCCTAGATTTTGATTTGTAATTTTGCCAATGTCCCCATATCAAGAGAATGCTTCCAATAAGTGTTACTCCTGCTTCCCCATATTCACCAAGTATATCATTAAAATACCACGCAAGGAAAATCAGAAACAAACCTGATATAAGCAGAATAGTAATTTTTGGAGACTTATGTCTTTGCCTTAATGACAAATACACCGCCGGAGCAATTGCAATAAAAAATATCAGGTGTGTATACTCATGAAACTCTTCGAAAGCCGGCCATAATGGAATTAATGCAACTATTACCGGTACTAACAAACAATGAATTGCACAAATGCCTGATAAACCGATTCCTACTCTATCCCAAAAACCTGGTTTAGTATTATTAGATTCTGTTTTCAAATTTTGGAAATCGACTTTTTAATTCTTGAGTGGTTTAAGGCGCTAAAGATATTAATATATCCGCTGATTATTTCATTGAATTTATCACTTAAATTAAAGAGTTCATGTTTTAACAACTATCAGTCATTTTTTTACACTGATATACATCTTTGCTTCCTTAAAAAATTGCTGTTCTCATTGTTCCGGAGTTCTTGAGATTCAAACCTAGAATTTTGGAAGGTCACAATGTTCTCAATGTGACTTTAAGCAGACTTAGCGTTATTATTCCTGCTCCGTCTAACAATGGCACAAATTGCCAAAAAAAATAAATCCTAAATAAAGAAATGTCCCAATTTAGCACGAATCCTGAGTCGCAGAAATTTGAAAAAATTCCTACTTCAATTTTTTCAGACGCAAAAGACGCTTCGATACATGTAGCTCATCAAATAGCCGATCTTATTAAAGAAAAAGCTAAGAATAACGAACAAGCAGTTATAGGGCTTGCTACGGGTTCTACTCCTACTCAGATATATGATGAATTAGTACGTTTGCACCGAGAAGAAGGTTTAAGCTTTCAAAATGTAACTACTTTCAATCTCGATGAATACTTTCCTATGGATCCGGATTCGATTCATAGTTACGTGTATTTTATGAAAGAATACCTCTTCGACCACATTGATATTAAACCTGAAAATGTACATATCCCCGATGGTACATTAAGCCGAGATGAAGTATATACTTTTTGCCAGGAGTATGAGAAAAAAATTGATGAAGCTGGTGGACTTGATATTCAAATTCTTGGAATCGGACGAACAGGTCATGTTGGATTTAACGAACCTGGCTCAGGAATTACCTCTAAGACAAGATTAATTGCTTTAGACAGCCTTACCATACTGGATGCCGCAAGTGGATTCTTTGGAGTTGAAAATGTTCCTAAACGTGCCATCACAATGGGTGTTGGCACCATAATGAAAGCCAAAAAGATCTTTCTGATGGCTTGGGGAGAAGGAAAAGCTTCCATAATTGAAAAAACTGTTGAAGGCGAACAAACGCCACATATTCCTGCCACTTTTCTGCAACAACATTCTAATGTTGAAATAATTCTGGATGAAGCATCCTCAGCCGAACTAACAAGAGTAAAAACACCTTGGTTAGTTGGCCCAATTGAATGGGATGATGTTACTTTAAGAAAAGCTGTAGTTTGGTTAAGTCTCTATTTAGAAAAACCAATTCTAAAGCTTAGAGAAGAAGATTATAGTGAGCATGGAATGAACGATATACTCACAACCATTGGTAGAGCTTACCATATAAACATCCGAATTTTTAATGAGGTTCAGCACACCATTACGGGTTGGCCGGGTGGTAAACCAAATGCTGATGACACACATAGACCAGAAAGAAAATCTCCATTCCCAAAAAGAGTATTGATCTTTAGTCCACATCCGGATGATGACATTATCTCTATGGGTGGAACCTTTATCCGTTTAGCAGATCAGGGACATGAAGTTCACGTAGCTTACCAAACATCCGGAAATATTGCCGTTTTCGATGAAGAAGCTTTGCGATTTGCCGATTTTGTAATGGACTACCATCAGAGTTTTGGCTCAGGTTCTAATGAAATTAACAACCTCTATGAAGAAGTAAAATCTTCTATTGCTAATAAGCAACCCGGACAAGTTGACTCTGATCGAGTAAAAGCTATTAAAGGAATGATTAGACGAGGTGAAGCTAAAGCAACTGCTCGCTATGTCGGCTTACCGGACGAAAACATACATTTTCTGGATCTCCCGTTTTACGAAACCGGTAAAGTTCGTAAAAACCCTATAGGACCTGAGGATATAAAAATCACAAAAGACCTCATCTCGAAAATAAAACCACATCAGATCTATGCTGCCGGAGATTTATCAGACCCACATGGAACTCACAGGGTTTGTTTGAATGCTATTTTTGATTCTTTAAGAGAACTCAAAAATGAATCCTGGATGAAAGACTGCTGGGTTTGGTTGTACAGAGGAGCTTGGCAAGAATGGGGAATTGAGGAAATTGAAATGGCAGTTCCATTAAGCCCGGAAGAAACAGATCGTAAAAGAACCGGAATATTTAAGCATCAGTCCCAAAAAGACCGACCGCTATTCCCCGGAACTGATAAACGAGAATTCTGGCAACGAGCTGATGACAGAACCAGAACCACTGCAAAGCTCTACGACAAGCTGGGTTTAGCGGAATACGAAGCTATGGAAGCATTTGTACGGTGGAAAGAATTAGATAATGCCTAATTCTTTTCCCGAATGATCAATTTAGGCTCAATCAGAACTTTAAAAGGTACCTTGTATTCATTTTCTTCAAATATGATCTTGAAATTATTGAACAAAACTTTTCCAAGTTCTTTAGAATCTATTCCTATGGTATTTAAAGAGGAATCGTGTTCTTGTGTCTGTTTTACATTTCCAAAGCCTAAAATTGAAATGTCTTGGGGGAAGTTATACCCCTTTTCGATAAGTGCATTTTTAAAACCTCGGGCTACTTCATCATTTGAAGCAAAAATAGCGTCGATTTCTGAATTTTCAAGATCCAGAACATTGCCAATATTAAATCCGTCTTCGTATGTAGAGCCTTTGTTTTTGAATGAATTTCGAATTACAACACAACGCCCTGATTCTCCTTGTGATTCCAATTCGTCAAGAAAACCTTCCAGCTTTAAATCATCCGATTTATATCCGTTTTCATCCAGTACGATACATATTTTTTTCTCTGATTTCTTCAGCAGTTCACGAGCAGCTAAACTCCCAACTTTATAATTATCGATAGTAACTATTGGAACATTTGAATCATAAATATCGTGGCAAAAAAAAGCAGGAACCTGCTTCAGTATCTTTTTGTAGAGTTTTACTCCAAAAACAGACTTTCTTGAAGTACCAAGGATCAAACCATCAACCTCTTTGTTTGAAACAAGTTTAGAAATCAATTCCTCATGCGCATTAATAGTTTTAGAAACATGAACTTCAAGATTCTTATTAAGTTTTTTAGTCAGTTTTTCAACTTCGGTAAGTATGTCAAAAAAATTAGCGTCGTTATAATTGATAAGAGCGAAAGCGATCTTGTTGGTTGGAGCAACTTCAGTTTTGTTAAATCTTAAAAGCTTTTTATTTATGAATGTACCTTTTCCAACTCTGCTAACAAGATATCCTTTATCATTCAGCAATTGCATTGCCTTTTTGATCGTGGACATACTTACATCATACATTTCCGTTAATTGTAAATAATTAGGTAATCTCCCACTTTGCCCAAAATGATCATCATTAATCTTCTCAATCAGGTCTTCGGTAATAATTTCGTAAAGATGTTTATTTGTATCGTTCTTATCGATCATTCCTTCTCAATGAATTTTTCTAAATCTATGTATCCAATACTAACAAATAATTGGGTCAAATTGTGCTCTATTGTTAAAGAATTTAACCTGAAATCTAAAAATTTTTTTAAAACTTATTTTAATGTTTGTGATGTCTTCTCTGATAATGACAAAGTTTATTTAATAAAAGTAAAAGCAGTAAACGGTTCAGAAAGTTTTACCGATATTCGAAATATAACATTAATAAAATAGTAGGAATCCATTTATGAGTTTTATAGCCACTTTTAAAAAGAATCCTTGGTCCTGGATTCCAACGCTCTATTATACCCAAGGAATTCCATATATATTGGTGGTATCGGTTTCTGTTATCATGTATAAAGATCTTGGAATCGATAATACTGAAATTGCTCTTTATACAAGTTTGCTATCTGCTCCTTGGGTTTTTAAGCCTGCATGGAGTCCTTTTATTGATATTTTTAAAACAAAACGGTGGTGGACGTATTTAATGCAAGGTTTGATCGGTGTTTCTTTTGCGGGTGCAGCGATCACTTTAAATACTCCTAACTTTTTTGAAACCTCATTAATATTTTTATTCGTTGTAGCTTTCTGTTCCTCAACCCATGACATTGCTGCCGATGGCTTTTACATGTTGGCTCTTAATGAAGAACGGCAATCCTTTTTTGTAGGGATACGATCTACCTTTTTTAGGTTAGCGATGTGGAGTGGTGAAGGGGTTTTTATAGTATTAGCAGGAGTTATAGCAGCAAAAACAAATGACCCAACCTTCTCATGGACTTCAATTCTGGCAATTGTCGCCGTTTTAATGATTGTAATGTCAGCCTATCATGGATTTATACTACCTAAACCTGACGAAGATGTTCCTGTAAAATCTGAGGGTGAATCTCAGTTAAAAGCAGTATTAAATACTTTTGTTGTTTTTCTGAAGAAGGAACAGATCGTTCTTTCGATCCTTTTTATTTTACTATATAGATTAGGTGAAGGTCAACTAGTTAAATTAGCGGCACCTTTTCTATTAGATGCAAGAGAAGCTGGAGGTCTTGGTTTATCTGTTACTGAAGTTGGAGTTGTAAATGGTATTATCGGGCTACTTGCTTTAACGGTTGGTGGAATTTTTGGTGGAATAGTTATTTCACGACATGGATTAAAGAAATGGCTCTGGCCAATGATATTCATCATCAACCTTCCAAATGTCGCATATTGGTATCTTGCTCACTATCAGCCTGAATCATTTATCACAATAAGTACACTTGTAGGAGTTGAAAAATTCGGCTATGGATTTGGGTTTGCAGCCTTCCTCATGTTTATGATCTATGTTGCTAAAGGAAGTCATAAAACTGCACATTACGCCTTTTGTACTGCTTTAATGGCATTAGGAATGCTGTTATCAGGTGCCGTGTCAGGATTTATACAGGAACAAGTGGGGTATGAGCAATTCTTTATCTGGGTACTAATTTCGGCCATTCCGGTAATGATCGTTACCCCATTTATCAAAATTGAAGACGACTTCGGTAAGAAAAAAGAAAAGACTACCTAGTACATCGGAACTAAAACAAACTTCGTAATTATACATTAAGAGCATTCATATAAATAAATTCAACTATGAGATCTAAGAGATACACCTTTATTGCTTTTCTACTTTTAATCACTGCTTTTGTCAGTTTTAAAGTTCAAGCCCAACCGCAAACTGTTGGGGAACCTCAAATTCTGCTGAAACAAGATGGAGTTAATTTTCAGGCTCCGGTCTGGTCGCCTGATGGGAATACCCTCGCTGTAACGGCAGACCGCTATGTTGGAATATGGCTTGCAAATGCTGATGGTACAAATTTACGACAACTTACAGATGCAGATGCAGGATTTGGATTCACTTGGTCAAACGATTCTCGATCTATTTTAACACGTCTTAATACGGTAGAAAACCGACGAAGAAACCATGCCATTACTATTTTTCATACAGATGGAAGCGCTCCCGACCAGATCACCGAATCTCGCCCTAAAATGGAAGCGTTACCACAATGGGCTCAATATGGAGAAAAGGTTGTGCTTATTCAGAATAATAAAATAGAAGCTTTTGATTCAGGAAAGAATATCCCCGATCAATTCAAAAATAAACCAAGCCTTCCTTTTTATGTACTGAAAAGCAATGAGATCGCAAAGGGAAAGATCCCCACTAATTCTACAGAAAACATCTCTCCTTTTGAGAATGCAACTTATTTAAATCTTGAAGTCTCTCCTGATGGACAGAAACTCGCTTTTGAAGTATACGGAGGAAATCTATACGTAATGAATGTGGATGGTTCTGATTTGGTAGATCTTGGAAAAGCAAACCGACCGGATTGGTCTCCTGATAGCAGATATGTCGTAGCTTCTGTAAGCGAAGACGATGGAAAAAATGTTACAAAAGGAGATCTGTTTGCATTTAGTGTTGATGGAAACCAAAGCATTAATCTCACTTCTCAAACTGAGATGATAGCTCAAAACCCAAACTGGTCGCCGGATGGTTCTAAAATAGCTTTCGATGTGCCTAATGAGGGTGTTATCTATGTTATCAATATTCAAAACTAATTCTTTAAGAACAGAATCTATCATCATGAAATTCAGACCAGTATTACATTCAATGAAAATATTATCCTGCTTCACGCTATTAACTATTCTTACCGTTTCCCTTTCAACTGAAACCAAGGCTCAGCTACCCGATATTTTAGGACTAGATGATGTTTCGATATTTCTGGATCCGGGACATAGTCAAACTGAAAATCAAGGATTATACGGATACTCTGAAGCTGAAAAAGTGTTGAGAATTGGGTTGGCTCTCAGAGATATGCTCCGAACTCAAACCGACATTGATACCGTTTATATCGCGAGAACCAGTGATTCTCAACAAGTTCCTCTCGGTCAAAGAGATGATCTCGCTAATGCTACCGGAGCTGATTTTTATTACTCAATACACAGTAATGCAGGGGCAACCTCTACCAATAATACGTTAATGCTTCACGGTGGATGGAGATCTAACGGAAATACAGTAGAAAAAACACCAAACGGAGGAAAAGCATTTGGCGACATCTTAATTGGGGAACTCACTGATGCGATGAGGATTCCTACTATTGGTAATTTTGCTGACCGAACTTTCTATCAAGGCTTTCCCGATAACCATTCAAACAAGTTTCCATATTTGCATGTAAACAGAACCACTAATATGGCTTCTGTGCTAAGTGAGGGGGGATTTCACACTAACCCATTTCAACAAAAAAGAAACTTAAATGCTGAATACAAACGATTGGAAGCACAAGCTGCTTTTTGGACAGTTATTGAATATTTTGGTGCCACTGAACGCCCTGTAGTTGGAATTACTACAGGAGTTATATCAGACGATGATGACGGTGAGCCACTTAATGGTGCAACCGTTACTATAGACGGTCAATCTTATACTACCGATACTTTTCAATCATTATTTAATCAGTATTCCTCTGACCCAGAAGAACTGAAAAACGGTTTCTACTATTTGGAAGAATTATCTAATGGAAACCAGCAAGTTATTGTTAGTGCAGAAGGTTTTTATTCTGATACCGCAACTGTGGATGTTCTTACAGATGACTTTACTTTCCATGATGTAAGTTTAGTTTCAGCTATTCCACCTTCCGTTACCGGATTTGAAAATACAGACACGCTTTTAGTTAATCCCGGAGAAAACCTGGTACTTCAATTCAGTAGAAAAATGGTTAAAACTACCGTTGAAGATGCACTTTCTCTAACCCCTACTGATAGTATCAGATTAGTTTGGAAAAGTGATTCCAGACTTGAGATCATAACCAATGAACTAGAATTTGAAAGCAATTATGTATTAAAAATAGATTCTACTGCTATCGATCGGTCTTCGTATATGCATCAGATGGATGGAAATAGTGATGGTATTGGAGGAGATTCATTCGTTCTGGAAATCAAAACCGGAAATGCAGATATCCAATCTCCTGTAGTATCAGATATTCGCCCAACCAACACTCAACTCAATGAGTTAACTCCGATCGCTTCAGCTACCTTTGATGAGTATTTGGATATATCAAATCTGAGTTCCAGCATTGAGATAAAGAAAGGCACATATTCTGTTCCCGGAACCGTAAAATACTATGAAGTATTTGGAAAAAGTGTGATCAACTTCTTCCCTTCTCAAAGACTGGATAAGAGCACCAATTATGTTCTGAGACTAAGTGGATCTATAAGTGATACCGTTGGAAATGCACTTGGATCTGATATAAACAGAACCTTCCCTACTACCGATCAGGAAATCAATAACGAAATTGTAGTTGATAATTTTGATGGAGGATTAAATGCATGGTGGGAACCTAATCAATCTGGAAGTACTACAGGTTATGTTCCGGAAGAAACTAGTTTAGAGGTTGAAACTGACATTGTTAACCTGCTGACAGGTAGTACCCAATCTATGCGAATCAATTACGGATGGAGAAGCTCTGACACTTCTCATCTGATTCGAGAATACAGAGGCAGTGTTTCAACTCCTAAATTCGGTAATTCCAGAATTCTACAATCCTATGTATTTGGTGATGGAAACGGTAATAAATTCAGGTTTGTAGTTCGTGATGGAAACGGAGAACTGGAAGCAAGTGAATGGTATACCGTTGACTGGTTAGGCTGGAAATTGGTCTCATGGGATATGGCAAATGATCCTGTTGTAGCGTGGGCTAATGGAAATGGAACGTTAAATGGCACACTCTATCTTGACAGCTACCAACTTACGTACACTCCGGGTCAACCTTCTACCGGTTTTATTCTTTTTGATGACTTGAGAGCTGTTGAAATGGGCCTAGCAACATCCAATGAAGACGAACTCCTTGCAGATATTCCATCCGATATAAAATTGAACCAGAATTACCCTAATCCGTTTAATCCAAGTACTAACATTACTTTTGGATTACCGCAGCATAGCAAGGTAGACATAACGGTTTACGATATGTTAGGAAGAAAAGTAGCCACTGTATTTGCAGGCACAAAGCCTCAGGGCTTCCACTCTGTTCAGTTTGATGCTTCCAACCTTTCCAGTGGAATTTACATCTATCAGCTGAGAACTGATTTTGGTGTGATATCCAAACAAATGACGTTGTTGAAATAACATATTTAGGTCGATCAATACGGCAGGGACGATTCATGAATTGTCCCTGTTACCACAAACAAACCCTGTAGGGATAATTCATGAATTACCCCCACAGGGTTTTATATATAGGGTCATCCCGAACTTGTTTCGGGATCTTTGTAAGGAATTGCTCTTGAAACAGTCTTACTTACTATGAACAAAGGCTATGTGTACTTTCTTACTACCTATCGAAGAACTACAAATTATATCGGAGTTACCAATAACATTTCCCTTTCTAGTTCAAGCGTCACGCTTGGACGAATGTTTTGCAAGAAATGCACTAGCGAGACACTTGCGTTAGTTGGGGTTCTTGTATATGCCGAAGAATACGATAATATAAGTGATGCTATAGCAAGGGAGAAACTACAAAAGAATTGGCATAAACAGTGGAAATGGAATCTGGTAAAGCAAAACAATCCAACGTTAGAGGATTGGTATGATACCTTAAGAGGATGGTAAACAAGATCAGACTAAAAGTCTTTACGTAAGATCCCGAAATAAATTCGGGATGACCTGCTTGCAATATTGAGGTTGGTATAAAGAAATTTTGTAAATGAATTATCTAACTTCTACACCTTTAACCACAAACAAACCCTGTAGGGGTAATTCATGAATTACCCCTACAGGATTTTATAATGTTCTTACTTTTCAGGCATTTCTGACACTGATTCAATAAAAGAATGCTCCAAATAAAATTGCTCTAATCCAGCTACAATTTGTTCAGCTATTTTATGCTGGAAATCTGTATCAGTTAATAAAATCTCTTCTTCCGGATTTGAAATAAATGCTGTTTCAACCAACACATTAGGAAACTCAATAGGCGCATTTAAGGTGAAGTTAAAGCTCCCAGTTAAGCCATAATCATCAAGACCTAAGCTTGTCATTCGATTGTACATGATCTCAGCTAAAGGTTTAAATGCTATATGTTTATAAAATGAACCTGTTCCGGTAATGTCTAAAGGATTACTACCATATCCGATCGAATTAGTATGAATGCTAACCAACAAATCAGCATTGTTATCAAGCGTAATTTCTTTTCTTTCTGACATATAAACGTAGCTGTCGTCTGTTCTGGTCATAACAACTTCAGCTCCAGCTTCTTCAAGTTTAGCTTTAAGAAGCTCCGATATCTGCAGCGTAACTTCTTTTTCCTGAAACCCAGCTGCACCTAATGAACCATTATTGCTTCCGCCATGACCTGCATCAACCGCAATTACTCTTCCGGTTAATGGTTTTATTAAGCTTGTTAAAGTTGGTGGCCTTTTAATTCGGATATCCAATATAGAACCCCATCCATAATCAATGGAATAGCCCCAGTTTTGAGTGTTATTTAGTTTAATAATTAAACGAAATCGATCATTTTCTACCTGTTCCCAGTCTACACTTTCAATGCCTTCTGAAGTAAGATATTTGATTTTCCAATTTGTATTAGAAGTTGCTCCAAAAATATCAACTATGATCTTGTTTGGATCTATTTCCTGAGTAGAAATAAATGGTAGTTTTTCTGAAAGTGTAACCCGAATCAAATCATGGCTTGAACTTCCAGAAACGCGAATATTTCCTGTCAGCGACGAAACCGGCTCCAGATCATCTCCGGTTAGTTCCACAAAACGACTTGGAATCCAAGCATCCAAACTTTCAGATAGTCTTACTTTATACATTCCCTGTTGCATTCCTGAAATATTGAGCTTCACACCTTCTGGTATTGAACCGTACTTAGTACCACCTAAGCGATCCGTTCCTAGCCCAACGTTTAAATAAGCATCATCAGCAATAACTTCACCAACGATAGGTTCGGGTAAGAAACTTACTTTAAATGTGCTTTCTCTCTTATGGTATCCGAGCAATCCTTTTTTAATTTTAAAAGTGATAGCGGCATCCTTCACGATGTCTCCATCTTTTACATAATATGTTCCACGGTATACCCCTTTTTTGCCACCAACTAATCTTGGTGATACTTCCTCCATCTTAATATTGTCGGTAAACCCATTTATATTAAAGTATGCGTCCTCTCCCGGTTTTCCTTGAAACTGGACGTGTAATGCTTCGCCGGGTTCAAGCCATGTATCACTTCGTGGTTCAACCATCAAATCTGAAATTACATTCTTACTCAAATCCGGTTCTTCCGGAGCTGGACGAACTAACATCATTGTATCTGAAAGACTTTCTCCATTCATTTCTACACTAAAAATAATGTCAGTTGTGTCTGCATCGTGATCTATCATTGTGATAAAAGCACCACTTGAATACACTTTTACTTTTTTCCCATTTATATAGGCAACAGCATTAGGATTTGTATTTGCTGCCACTCTATAGCGTGAAAATGGGTAAATAACGGTGTCTTGCTCCGGAATAATAATATTGAGATATAAAGAATCAGATTCTGATTCTTCCATTTCCTGCCCTAACGAAACTGCACTAAAAATTATGCAGCATAAAAATAATAGCCCGATCTGCTTCATTGATTTATTTATATAGATAATATTGAGATGATTTTTTTCTGAACGACTCTACATCTTTATTCAGATATTCTTTTATGTCTTCTACTTTGTACGCCTTTCTAAAACTATTTCGTATTTCATCGGTCCCTGACACCTTATCAAACATAGACCAACGGTTTTTACCCTGTTCAAAAATGTCTATTTCGGGATACATTTCCTTATGTACCTGCATAAAATAGTATTGCAAGCTCATTAAATGTGCCTGCGTATAATCCGAAAAATGAATCTGTACACCATGTAGTGTTTTTCCTTGGTCTCTTCCATAAAAAGGTTTGAAAACTATAGGTCGAAATTCTACCCCAGGAATGTTGAGTGCATTCATGTTTTCTGATAACTTTCGTTCGTCTATCCATTCTGCTGCAAAAACCTGAAATGGTAATGTGTATCCCACTCCTTCAGAAAACACACCTAACTCGCCCATAATCCCGGTTGAAACATAAAAATAAGCTGAATTTGCATGTGGAATATGAGGGGAAGTCGGTACCCATTGCAATCCGGTTTCTTCAAAAGTCATGGATCTATTCCACCCTTCCATTTCTACCACAGTTAGATTTACCTTTTTACCCTCACCGAGCCATCCTTCTTCATTGATCAAAATAGCAACTTCGCCTGGAGTCATCCCATATACATATGGAATAGGATATTGACTTACAAATGAGAAGTAGCCTTCTTCTGCAATATTGCCTTCTATTTTGTTTCCACCCAATGGATTTGGTCGATCTAAAACTACAAAGTCAATGTCATGTTCTGCAGCTGCTTCCATCGCCAATCCCATAGTACTGATGTAAGTGTATGATCTGACTCCGATATCCTGTATATCGTACACCAGAACATCTACATTTTCAAGCATTTCTTTGGTGGGCTTTCTTGTTTTCCCATAAAGCGAATAAACCGGAACTTGCGTTACAGGATCTACATAGTCATCAACTTTATCTCCTGCGGCGATCTCGCCTCTCGCTCCATGTTCCGGACCATATAAAGCAACCAGTTCCACATTCTCTGCTTCATAAAGAATATCAATGGTAGGCTTTAATGCAGAACTTAATCCTGTGGCATTGGTGATAAGCCCAACTTTTTTTCCTTTTAGTATATCAAAATCATTGATTTTGAGCACTTCTATGCCTGTTTTGATGGTTTTTTCCTGTTTCTGATTTTGAGCACAAGCAACACTAAAAAGTAAGATGCTTGTTAAAAAAAACAAGGGATTTTTAATATTCATATATAGCTTTTTATTACAATTAATTTTCAATTTGAGTTGAAGTTAAACCATCTGAAGTTGAACTTCTGTAACTAATTATTAAATCGATTTGAATCCAAAAAATGCAGGTTAATCAGCTTACAATAAAAGACTTATCTCTGAAAGAAAAAATTGCTCAATTATTTCTTATTGGCTTTCACGGAAATGAATGCAGTGAAGGCTCAGAAATCTCGAAATTACTCTCGAATATTAAACCGGGTGGAGTTATACTTTTTGATAAAGACATGGTTTTCAACAAACCAGTTCATAATATCAAGTCTCCTGAACAACTAAAAAAGTTAACCGCTCAGCTTCAAGAAGTATCAGAGATTCCGTTACTTATTGGTATAGACCAGGAAGGTGGTTTAATAAACCGATTAAAACCTGAGTATGGATTCCCAAAAACTAAATCGCATCACGAACTTGGCCAAATAAATAACCCGGAAGTAACCCTGGAAGAAGGTTTATTAATTTCAGAAGTTTTGCACCAACATGGTATCAATATCAACTTTGCACCTTGTGTAGATCTTGCTTTAAATGCCGAAAGTTCAATCATAGCAAAACGAGAACGCTGCTTTGGTGCTACTTCATCAGAGGTTAACAAACATGCTGAAGCTTATGTGCATGGGCATCAAAAAAATAATGTACTTACAGCATGTAAACATTTTCCGGGACATGGTAGTGCTGCGGGAGATACCCATGCCGGATTTGTAGATGTAACTGATACATGGGAAAAAGATGAGCTTGAACCTTATAAGTACATGATCCAAAAAGAGCTTTGTCCGGTTATTATGACTTCTCATATTTTTAATGGAAATTTTGATGATGTTTACCCTGCCACTCTTTCAAAAAAAACCATTCAAGATCTGCTTAGAAAGCAATTAGGTTTTGAAGGTGTTGTGATTTCGGACGATATGCAAATGAGAGCTATTTCAGATCATTATGGAATGAAAGAATCTCTTAAACTGGGCTTGGAAGCAGGAATTGATGTATTCTGCTATGGAAACAATCTCCTTAAAGAGCAAATTGACCTCGAAGTTGCAATTAATACTATAGAAGAATTAGTAGCAAATGGTGAAATCACTGAAACAAGAATTGATAATTCTGTAGAAAGGATTTTAAATTTAAAAAAGCAGTTACTCTAAACATTTAATCCAGCAACTGTTTTAGGTCACGAATCTGATTTTCGTTTAGACCTTTTGCTATGCTTATTGTTTTATGCCCTAGAGCTTTATAAAGATTTAAAAGATCTGGATTCTCTTTTAATTGCTTTAAGTGCTCCTGTATTGTCGTGAAATCTCCTCTTTCAATAGGTCCGGTAAGAGCTTTTTCGAAGCCTTTCTTTTTAATGTTTTCAAGAGAAGATTCAGCTAAAGGCACTAACGCTTTTAAAGCGATATCAGGATCAATTCCCCCTGTTTCAGCAATATCTGTTGCAAGCTTTAGCAAGGATACCAAATAATTAGATGAAACTACGGCTGACGCATGTAAAAGTGGCTTTGCTTCCGGTTTTACCTCAAAACAATTAGCTCCTAAGTCTTTTGTGATTTTTTCCAGTACGTTTAATGCTCCTTCATCACCTTCCATATCAAACCAAATTCCTTCTAAAGAATCTTCGTTTAGTGTAATTGCCTTTAGAGGATGAAAGGATGCGATCTTGGATCCCTTTTTTTCCAGTGACTTCAATATTGAAGAGCTTAAAGTTCCTGAACAGTGAACTATAATATTTTTTGATAGATCGTCAAAAGCAGAAGATAATTTTTTAGCCAGATTCTCAATTTCAGAATCTTGTACGGTAAGAAATATTACCTCTCCCAACTCATCTATTGAACTTGGAAATAAATTTCTGGAATAAACTGAATCAATTTTATACCCAGCTTTGTCACATGAATTCTGCAACGCTCCCCCAACTCTACCATTGCCAAATATAGATATTGAGGGTTTTATAGTCATACTGCAGGTTGAACAATTGGCGCATGAGCAAAACCACCCGTATAGGTTGTTTTTTCATTTACAGGAGTAAACCAAATATCGAGGTCCCAATATTTAGATACTAAAATTCCGGTCATAAAGGCACGTGCCCCTTCCACTTCTTTCTCTTTGCTATTCAAATAGTGATGAAGACCTGACTCGTTATTACTTTCAATTAAACTTTTTAGTTTTTCCAATTCAGCAGGATTTGAACTTGGAAGATCACAACAAAAAACTAATAGCGCATTTCTATTTCTGAATAATTCATCAAGAGCAAAAGCCAACTCTTTTACAATAGCGGGGTCATAATCACCGATTTGAATACTTACAACGTCAAAATCATCCTGACATACCTGAAGCATCATTAACTGAGTATATAAACTCATTTTGTCACTCATGCCGCCATCATTTATATAAAAATCATCTTCCTCATCACATAGCTCATTTCTGAGTTTGTCATTAACTAAAACCTCACCAAATGGAGTTGTAAAAGAATGATTTGAAGGAATACTTAATTTTTTTTCCAGCTCACCATTATAAGATTCTATAACAACTAAAGTATCAAAGTGAGAAGAACACACATTTTTATAAATGGATGTAAGTTCTTCCGGGTTTTCAGGGTCGATATGAGTTGGAACAAAAAGGAGTTTTATATTATTGAGCTCTAAAGAAACAGGTGTTGTTTTCTTTAACGATGATTTCAATTCCTCTCTGGTAATATTTGCAAAAGCCATGTGATGATATATTTTTAACTCTTAAACATAAAAAAGCCTAAAGACACTAATCCCATTAGATGAGATTAAGTCTCTTCAGGCTTACAAATTACAGAACCGTATTTTAGAGCTTTAATAAGCAATAGAAATTTGATGATTCAGTTCTTGGAAGCTACAAATTTGAAATGTTTTTTCATCATTAATTCTTACTAAGAATTGAATATGGTTCTTTTTCTGTATTTCCAGCTCTTTTAAATTAGTTCTTAACCCTGTTCCTAAGCATTTTACTGCGGCTTCTTTTATTGTCCATAGCAGTATTGGATCTTCTTCAGAAAACACATCCCACTCCGTTTCTCCTAGTATTCTTTTAACGATACGCTGATCTACTTTCCTATCTAACCATTCAGTGTCTATACCAATATCGGTAGACTCAGAGATCGCACAAAACACATGATTTTTTGAATGGCTAAAACTTACAAAAAGTGTTTCGTTTCCGTTTTGAGCATAGGGTTTACCCAATGGATGTTTGCGGATTTCAAATTGAGAGCTCAGACCTGAAGCTGTAAGCATTTCCTTGAACAAGTATCTGGCTGAAAGGTATTCATCCTTTCTTTGTTGATTTGTGAACTTTTTCCACTCTTCACCTTCATTTTCAGAGAGTAATTCGTTTGATAAACCTGATCTAATTTCAGAAAATCCTATAATTACATGGTCAGGAAAGTCGGTTCTAGAAGATGTATTCAGCAGTTCCAAAAGAATGAATAAAGATTAAGGTTAATGCCACAATTATCCGCTTAATTCGGTATTTTTAGTGCTTCTGATTCGCAACATAACATATTAATTAAACGATTACATGTCGAACCAAGAACTTACACATTCTGAACAAGAAGAAATACGCCGCGATAAACTTACTGAACTTAACAAGCTTGGAGTAAATCCTTACCCGTACTCATTCGATGTAACTCATTCAAGCAAACAAATTTTAGCTGATGAAAGCTTGATCAGAGATGAAGAATCAAATCCTGAATCCGAAATCGTCTCCGTTGCAGGAAGAGTAATGACACGACGCATTATGGGTAAAGCTGCCTTCTTTAATCTTCAGGATTCCGAAGGTACAATTCAGATCTATATCCGTCGAGATGATGTAGGTGTTGAAAACTACAATACGGTTTTCAAAAAGATGGTAGACATTGGTGATATTGTTGGAATCAAAGGTTTTGTTTTCAAAACTCGTACTGGAGAAACTACAGTTCATGCCGAAGAATTCGAGTTTTTGACAAAAACACTTCGACCAATTCCGATCCCAAAAGAAGTGGAAAATGAAGAGGGTGAAAAAGTAGTATACGATGCTTTTGCTGATAAAGAATTGCGTTATCGTCAACGCTATGTAGACCTGATTGTAAATCCGGAAGTACGTGATACTTTCCGAAAAAGAACAAAACTTGTTCAAACCATGAGAAATTTCATGAACGAGCGCGGTTATCTTGAAGTTGAAACTCCGATACTACAACCCGTTTATGGTGGCGCTTCGGCAAGACCGTTTGTAACTCATCATAACTCTCTGGATATGGATCTATATCTGAGAATTGCCAATGAATTATATCTTAAGCGATTAATTGTAGGTGGATTTGATGGTGTATATGAGTTTTCTAAAGATTTCAGAAATGAAGGTCTTTCCAGATTTCATAATCCCGAGTTCACGCAAGTTGAGTTGTATGTTGCTTACAAAGACTACAACTGGATGATGGACTTCACTGAAAAAATGATTGAGCAAGTAGCTCTCGACCTGCATGGTTCCACCACTGTTAAAGTTGGCGAACACGAAATTGATTTCAAAGCTCCATGGCCAAGAATTCCTTTGCTGGAAGCCATTGAAAAAGAAACCGGAAAAGATCTTTCTGGAATGGAATTGGATGAAATGCAGAAAGTGGCTAAAGAACTTCACATTGAGACCGATGAAAGCTTTGGAAAAGGTAAAATTATTGACGAGATCTTCGGAGAATATGTAGAATCAAAATTAATTCAGCCTACTTTTATAACGGATTATCCGATAGAAATGAGCCCGCTTACAAAAAAGCATCGCTCTAAAGAGGGATTGGTTGAACGTTTTGAGTGTATCTGTAATGGGAAAGAAATTGCTAATGCATATACTGAGCTTAATGATCCAATTGATCAAAGAGAACGACTTGAAGAACAAGCTTCGCTACGCGCCGGTGGTGATGACGAAGCAATGACCATAGACGAAGATTTTATTCGTGCATTGGAATATGGAATGCCTCCAACAGCAGGTATTGGAATTGGGATTGATCGTTTAGCAATGATCATGACTAACTCAGCCTCTATAAGAGACGTACTTTTCTTCCCACAAATGAAACCGGAAAAAAGTGAATAGTTATTAAGTTATTAGTTATGAGTATCCTTAACTAATAACTAATAACCAATAACTCAACACTATGAACTTCGAATGGTATTTAGCGCTTCGTTATTTCAAAGGCAACCGTAAAGGCGCCCGCTTTTTGTCATTCATTAAGATCATGTCGATAACAGGGGTAGCCATTGGCTCTGCCGGATTATTGATCGCTCTTTCAGTAGTTCATGGATTTAAGTCTACCATCAACAATAAAGTGCTTGGCTTTGCTCCACATTATACCATAGCCACTCAATCATTTATTACTCCTACTATTGAACGTGCTGATACACTGATCAGCTTCATTGATAAAAAACTCCCTGAAATTGCGCAAAAACAGCCTGTTATTCAAGGGCAGGTGATGATTCAAACTAAGGATGAGATAAGTGGTACTATCTTAAAAGGAGTAGATAAATCGGGAGGAGTATCTAATCTCTCTCAATATGTTGATTTAGGAGAATTTGATCTTTCCGAACATGAAAACGGAATGTTTGGGATCGTAATAGGTACAAAATTAGCAACACAACTAAGTGCTGAGATTGGTGATATTGTTACAATATATACTGTCAATGGAGTTCCTTCTCTCATTAATTCTCCGGAAATTAAACAATTTATAATCACCGGTATTTATAGAACAGGCATTGATCAATTTGATGATGTTTTTGTTATTGTTGAGAGAGAACAAGCAAGATATCTTTTTAAATTAGAGCCTAATGAAGCTCATGCTATTGAAGTTAAATTAAAAGACGAAAATGCTATTGAAGCATTTGAAGATAAACTGATCAGTACTCTCTCCTTCCCTTTTTTTACGGAATCAATTCTAGAAAAATTCTACAATATTTTTGCTTGGGTTGAACTACAAGAACAAATGATTCCTTTAGTTATAGGTGTTATGATTATAGTTGCTGCTTTTAATTTGATAGGTGCGGTACTCATGATGATCCTGGAAAGAACTAGAGACATCGGTATTCTGAAAACAATTGGTACGAAATCTTCTATTATACGTCGAATTTTTCTTTTTGAAGGTTTGCTTGTTTCATTTGTGGGGCTGTTGTTTGGAATTGGTACATCGCTTCTATTTTCCTATTTACAGCTGGAATTTCAACTTATCCCACTTTCTGAAGAAAACTATTACATGAGTTACGTTCCTGTTGAACCACACCTTTTCGATTTCCTCATTGTTACAATAGTAACTACAGTTTTATGTGCGTTAGCTTCCTGGATTCCTGCCAGAGTTGCTGCAAAAACTGACCCGCTGAAAGTAATTTCTTACGGCAGGTAATTTCTTAATTACTTTTCACTCATTTATCTTATTGATTTAGAGTACGTTAGAAGGTGTTTACTAATTTCCCCTTCCTTTTTAGGATAGTAAATACTTTATTATTCTTAGCAATTATTTTTAAAAGTGGGGAGATATGAACAATGCAAAAGTTCTCAAAAAGTGGATTTTATTTCCAATTTTAGTCGCGTTTGTGGCTATCCTAAACATCGATAATGTAACAGCTCAGCAAGCAGGAAGTGCCCAAAATACTGCGACCATTCAAGAGCAATCGAATCAGCCTAGATTTTACAATGGGGTTTTTAAAGCTGACGAAAGTAAATTTAACACAACGGTTTATACATTTAATGATATCACCGTATTCTCTTATTTCAATGATACAGATATCACCATAACCAGCTTTGCCGGAGACACTGTTTTTTCTGACACTTTAGCTGCAAACGGATTCACCACCTTTAATGCGAATGACGGCATCTTTAGTATTAGCAGTGGAAAATCTTACACAGCTTTAGTTGGTGATGCGGTATCAAACCTTGTTCAAGGTTATTTTGCAATTGATCAAAGCGGGCGCGGAACCTCAACGCTTCTGAATACATATATGGTGGGTAACTTTCAGAACGAAGAACGCTTTATCGTTTTTGGATATCAGGATAACACCAGTTTTAGTATTAAAAACCTAGTCACAGGAGATGTCTTATTCGCTGGCGTATTAAACGAAGGTGAACATTACACCATGCCGGTTAGTCCACACAGAACTTATTTACAAGTTTCAGCTAGTAAGCCTGTATCTGCATTATCTTATGGGGATCAAGATTATTATGTGCCTGCAGCTAATGGAAGGTTTTCAGGAAATATTTTTTATGGATTTTCAGCCCATATTGGAAACTGGACTAACAGTATCACTATTTCTTCTTACTATGATGATAATATTGTTTACGCTTTTAATTCCGTTACTGGAGACACTTTGATCGCTGATACTCTAGGACAAGGGCAGGTTGTAACACATTCTATTGTTGAAGAAACGTACTGGAAAGTAGAAGCACAAAAAACGGTTACGGTAGCTAACATTCCATACGCAGGTTGGTCTGGGAACTACTTTTATATGACCAGAACTATTGATGAAACCGGCATTGGCGCTGGCAAACTTTTCTATGTACCAACTATTTCTTCCAGATTGGATGTTTTTTCTTTTGAAGATGACAACGACGTAAGAATAACCTATTTAGGCCATAATACCTCCTACCCTTATGAAACTGCAACGATGGATACTGTTTTTGAAGGTGTTCTTAATGCGGGAGAAGGATATAATTTCACAACTCTTTCCGGTAATAATGTATACAAAGTAGAGTCTACTGGAAATTCATCTGTACTTCAAAGTAATGGAGGAGCCGGAGCCGATTTTATGCCCCTTAGCTTCGCACAACAACTTCCGGATCTGGCTATAAGTGAAGATGGATTATCATTTACCCCACCAGACAGTGTTTTTGGTGAAGGAGATGAAGTTACGGTTTCCCTAGTAGTAAGAAATTTTGGACCTGTTGATGCTGAAAATGTTGTAGTAGCACTTTATGATGGAGATATTTCAAGTGAGGGAACAGCTCCTGTTATAGGATTTGAAGAGATTCCACTTGTAGCGGCTCAAGACTCTGCCATTATAAGTGTTGATTTTGTAGTTCCACAAGACCCCGAATTCAGAACGTTATCTCTACAGGTAGATCCTGAAGATCTTATCCAAGAATCTAATAGTTCAAACAACACCATTATAAGACCTCTTGTCCCAAATAAAGATTTACTTCCTCCCCTTCCTATTTCAGTAACTGCTCCAAGTGGATTAGAAATTGAAGAGGACAGCCTTGCAGGAAATCCATTTAAAGTGACCGCAAATATCTTCAATCAGGGTACAGTTGACGCCGAAAATGTTGTCGTTAAAATAATTTTATTTGATGGACTTACTCTGGTTGGAGAAGATTCTGTTATTAATGAAGCTGCACTTCCCGGTCAGGAATCCCTTACCGTTGAATGGATGGTTAGAGCTGATAAAAATGTCTCAGGACCTAATAAATACAAAGTAACCGTAGACGCTGATAACGCAGAAGCTAAAGAGGCTAACCGCTCAATAAGTATTCCTGATCTGGTTGCTCCTACCGCTCCATCCAGTCTTTCATCTATGATCTCACCTGATAATGAAAATAATATTACTCTCAACTGGACATTGAATTCAGAGACAGATCTCGCCGGATATTTGGTTTATTATGGATCAGAAAGTGGTGTATACGATGGCGTAGATGCGAATGAAGGTGAATCACCAATAACTATTTCTACTTTTGATGAATTTGAACTTTCAGGTTTACCTAATGGTGGCTCTCAATACTTCTTTGTTATAAGAGCTTTCGATCTTTCCGGGAATGTTAGTGATCCATCCAATGAATCAACAACAACTATTATTACTGATATTTTTGATGAGTCTGAAGTACCCGACAAATATCTAATGGAACAAAATTACCCTAATCCATTTAATCCAACAACCAGTATTTCATATAAAATACCTGAAACCGCAAATGTTCAGATCACACTTTATGATATGCTGGGCAGGAAACTATCCACCTTGGTTAACGAACGAAAATTGGCCGGTGCTTATCAGCTGACACTTGATATGAGCACTTACTCTAGTGGAATTTACCTCTACCGCATGCAAGCGGGTAATTTTGTACAAACAAGACGACTGACTCTCATCAAATAACATATTCTTTATTTTTAAAGCCGGATACCTAAAAAAGATCCGGCTTTTTTTGTTTTAAGAAATATGAATTCTAATTTCAGACATGATAAACTTTCAACCTCTGCGGATCACATCAGGATGGACTATAGAATGGAATACGTTTATGAAAACGGATCCTCATCCGGATGATATGACTGATTTTTCAGGAAGCAGCTTACTCCATGCTTATAACAGAAATAAAAAAAGGGCTATAAACTTAGAATGGAGACCTGAAAAAGATTACGATGGTGAATTTATCCTCAGAGTAATCAATCTGGAGGAGCACTATAACTCAAAAACTCAGGATTTTGATCTGGTTGGTGATTGGGAAAATCCTCATTATGAATTTTGTTCCAGAGACCGATTAAAAGTTGTATCCGAAATTGAGGAGCTGATGCTGCAAATACCGCCTTACGAAGATCCCAGAATTCTTAAATCACGAGGCGTGGTGGAAGATGAAGCGGAAGGCATCAGAATAAAGCTACTCGAAACAAAGATATCTGATAAAGTCAGGTCTGAAATTTTGAATTCCGATCACAAAAAACTGCAGGATCTGTTGTTAGAACACACAGATGTAAAAAGAGAAGATCTGCTTTTTTTATCCGAACATGGTGCTGTTAAAGGAATAAAAAATAAAGCGAGTCAAAAACTGAACAGTAAACCATTTCGAAATCAAAAGTGATACAATATGAGAATTAAATTATCTGAAGAATTAGAGCTTTCCGGAATCATTCATGGCCAAATGAGATTGTTGGAATGGGATCTGTCTGATAAGGAACTTCTAAGTTTCATAGGACAATGCTTAGATCTAGGAGTAACATCCTTTGACCATGCTGATATATACGGAGACTATGGATGTGAAAAGAAATTCGGGGATGCTCTGAAATTGGATTCTTCTCTAAGAGATAAGATCGAAATAATTACCAAGTGTGGTATTAAGAAGTTATCTAATAAATTTCCTCAGCGTTCAATTGGTTATTATGATTATAGCTATGAACACATAATTCAGTCTGCTGAACTTTCACTAAAAAATCTATCAACCGATCATATCGATGTTTTTTTACTTCACAGGCCGGCTCCTTTCTTTAACCCGGCTGAAGCTGCAAAAGCATTTGATGATCTTCACAAATCCGGAAAAGTAAAACACTTTGGGGTATCCAATTTTACACCAATGCAATTTGAATCATTGCAATCACATTTGGATCAAAAACTAGTTACCAATCAGGTTGAGATCTCACCTTATAATCTCGAACATTTTGATAATGGAAATATTGATTTCTTTTTAAAGGAAGGAATTAAACCAATGGCTTGGTCTCCATTAGCCGGTGGTGCGATTTTTGATCCAAAAGAAGATAAAGGACATCGCTTGGCAAAAACTTTAAGAGAGGTGGCTGAAGAACTTGATCTGGAGCATATCGATTCTGTGATCTATGCCTGGCTATTAAATCATCCTGCACAAATTCTACCAATTGTAGGTTCCGGTAAGATAGAGCGCATTAAATCAGCTGTAGAAGCTGAAAAAATAAAGATGAGTTTAGAGCAATGGTATAAGATCTGGGTGGCTTCCAAAGGACATAGAGTCCCATAAAAAAAAGCTCTGTCGAATAAACAACAGAGCTTTTAGATTGTCTAAGTAGGATAATTAATTCAATACAGAATCAACAGGTTCCCAATCCATACCAAATGCTTCAGCAACGTCATCATATACGATGATACCATTTGCGATATTCAATCCCTGAAGCAACTCATTATCATCTTTAAGAGCTTGTTTCCAGCCTTTGTTTGCTAAAGCAACAGCATAAGGAAGGGTAACATTTGTTAATCCTAAAGTAGAAGTGTAAGGAACTGCTCCCGGCATATTAGCAACGCAATAGTGAACTACATCTTCTACAAAATATACAGGGTCTTTGTGTGTAGTTGGTTTTGAAGTTTCAAAACATCCACCTTGGTCTATAGCAACATCAACAAGAACGGTACCAGGACGCATTTCTTTCAGCATTTCTCTTGTGATCAAATGTGGTGCTTTTGCACCCGGTTTCAGAACTGCACCGATGATAACATCAACACTTGGTAACATTGATCTGATATTTGCTTCTGATGAGAAAAATGTGTGAATGTTCTTTGGCATTACATCATCAAGGTACCGAAGCCTTGGCATGTTAATATCCATAATAGTAGTATCAGCTCCCATTCCCGCAGCAATTTTGGCAGCGTTTACGCCAACAATTCCACCACCTAAAACAAGTACTTTAGCAGGTTGAACTCCTGGAATTCCACCCATCAACATTCCACGTCCACCTTTTGGTTTCTCTAAATATACAGCACCTTCCTGAGCAGCCATACGTCCTGCAACTTCACTCATAGGAATTAATAAAGGAAGAGATCCGTCTGCTTTTTCTACCGTTTCATAAGCAATAGCAATACACTTTGAGTCAACTACAGCTTTTGTCAATGCTTCATCAGCAGCAAAATGGAAATAAGTAAAGATAACCTGTCCTTCTCTCATTCGAGGATATTCTTCAGCAATAGGTTCTTTCACCTTCATTATCATTTCGGCACGCTTCCAAACCTCTTCTACATCATCAATTATGGTTGCACCTGCTTCGATGTAATGCTCGTCAGGAAATCCACTTCCAATACCTGCTCCTTTTTGAATAATTACCTCATGACCATTTCGCTTTAGTTGTAAAGCTCCACCCGGTTGAAGTGCCACTCGGTTTTCATGAGTTTTAATTTCTTTAGGTACACCAATAATCATAATCTTCTGAATTTATTTGCTTGAAATTTTTGAAAGACTTAAAGGTAGGTATTTTTCTGAAAAAAACGCTTCCATATTTTTGTTAAATGTTTAATTTGCTTCCCTTCAAAATAACACTGGTATCACACGTCTATTTACCATCTACAGTCTGACTAAAAAATATTAAAAAAGCATTTTATGTATAGAAAAGTTGCTCTATCACTTTCTTTGATCTTATTGATTCTAAATTGCCAGTTCCTTAAGAATGCGCAAATTAACGAACCAAAAACTCATCCCGAAATACAAAGAGAATTCAGAGCAGCATGGGTTGCCACGGTTGATAATATTAATTGGCCAAGCTCTCCAGGTTTACCGGTAGCTGTTCAGCAAAAAGAAGCTTTAGAATTACTTGATCTACTTGCGGATAATAATTTTAATGCTGTAATCTTTCAAGTCAGACCTCAAGCCGATGCATTGTATGAAAGTGAGTTAGAGCCTTGGTCTTATTATTTGACTGCAGAACAAGGAGAAGCTCCTTTTCCTTATTACGACCCATTAGAATTTTGGATCGAAGAAGCTCATAAACGAGGTCTTGAATTACATGTTTGGATGAATCCATATCGTGCTCATCATCCCAAAGGTGGAGAAGTTTCTGAAACATCACTTGTTCAAACTAAAAGTGAACTGATCGTTGAGCTCCAAAATGGATATTGGTGGTTTGATCCATCCTTAAAGGAAACACAGGATCATGGAGTTGAAGTTGTTATGGACATAGTGAAAAGGTATGATATAGACGGCGTTCATTTTGATGATTACTTTTACCCCTACCCTTCTTACAACAATGATGAAGATTTCCCTGACGACAAAAGCTGGAATGAATATTTAAGTAATGGCGGAAAGCTTAGCAGAGGTGATTGGCGGAGAAATTCAGTTAACCAGTTCATAAAAAGGGTGTATAGCTCAATAAAAAATGAAAAACCGTATGTGAAATTTGGGCTAAGTCCGTTCGGGATCTGGCGCCCCGAACATCCTTCCTCAATTCAAGGATTTGACCAATACGATGTTTTATACGCTGATGCTAAACTCTGGCTAAACGAAGGATGGGTTGATTATTTTTCTCCTCAGCTATATTGGCCCATCAATCAGGTTCCCCAAAGTTTTCCGGTTCTTTTAGGTTGGTGGAATGAGCAAAATCACAAAAACAGATATGTATGGCCGGGAATTAGCATTGGACGTTTTGAAGGAGAAAAACAGGCCGATGAAATTCTTAATAATATTATGATCACGCGGGGAATGAACCCAAATGCTCCTGGTATAGTACATTGGAGTATTGGCCCATTAATAGGAAATGATTCACTTCAAACAGAATTAACTACTAAACCATATAACAAAAAGGCTGTTGTTCCTGCCCTGTCATGGTTGCAAAATAGTTCTCCAGGCATTCCGGACATTAACTATGAGTTTTCTGAGAATGCAGTTTCCATTACAATTGAAAATGATGAAAAAGAACTTTCTAACTGGATTGTTTATTATAAATACGATGAAAAATGGTCAGAAAAAATACTCAGTAAAAAACAGAAAAACTTCGGCTTACCTTATACAGTTGAAGTTCCAGCTGCGGAAGAAGATTCATTAGCGTTACCGGTCGTTTTATTTCTTAAGGAAGTTCAAGTGACTTATATAGACCGATTCGGGATTGAAAGTGACGCATCTGTCCAAATCTTGAATAAATAAAACCATTTTACGAATGAGGTTTCTTTTTTTACATACTTTCGTTCATCAAATTTTACTAACTATCCTAAATACATGAAAAACCGAACTATATTTTTGAGTGTCATTCTGGCTTCAACACTTGCTTTTGCAGGATGTACCGGAGCTAAGAATACAGCCAACTCCAAATCCTCTTCTACCCCACCTCCTTCAAAAATAGCGGCTAAGAACGGAATAAAGGCCTTTGACAAAGTTATAACTAAAGATGCCCGAAAAGATGAAGGCGTATTCACTGTTTACGAGCAAGACGGGAAATACTTTTTTGAGATCAATAACGATCTTTTAGATCGAGAAATGTTAATGGTTAGCAGGATAGCAGGCGTTCCTCCGGGATTTTCCGGCTTTAGTTCCGCTGGTTCTAAATCTGCAGAACAAGTAATTACATTTTCAAGAAGTAAGGATAGAATTTTATTAAGAAAAAAGTCTTATGAAGCAATTGCTGACGAAGAACTTCCTGTATATGAGTCAGTAAGAGCAAATAACTTTGAACCTGTAATAGCTGCTTTTAACATAGAAGCATTAAGCAAAGATTCATCAGGAATTGTTATTGATGTAACCGACTTATTTACTAAAGATGTAGAATCCATTAGTGGGATACCTTCCTATTTAAGAAGAACCTACCAAATACGAAGATTAGACTCAGACAGAAGCTTTGTTGAATCAGTAAAGAGCTTCCCTGAAAATATAGAAGTCAGACAGGTTATGACCTATGTTGCAGGAAATCCACCAAGCGCTGAATATACTCAAACACTTTCGGTTGAAGTAAGTCAATCAATTGTACTTTTACCGGAAGAACCTATGAGAAAAAGATACGCTGATTATCGGGTTGGCTATTTCAGTATTCGTCAAATCGATTACGGTTCTGACGAGCAAAAAGCAGCTCAGAAAGAATATATCAGAAGATGGAGGCTTGAGCCCAAAGATCCGGAAGCTTATGCTCGTGGAGAATTAGTAGAACCTGTAAAACCAATTGTATACTATTTAGATCCCGCTACTCCTGAAAAATATCGCTCATATATTATTCAGGGAATACTGGACTGGAACGAAGCATTTGAAGAAGCTGGATTTAAAAATGCAGTTCAAGCTAAATTACCTCCTTCCAAAGAAGAAGATCCTGATTGGAGCCCGGAAGATATCCGATACTCAACCGTAAGATGGGTAGCAAGTACAGTGAGAAATGCAGTTGGACCTAGCGTTTCTGATCCTCGTTCCGGTGAGATCATTGAAAGTGATATCGTTTGGTTTCATAATCATATGAGATCTTACAGAAATAGACTAATGATAGAAACAGGGGCAGCCAATCCTGAAGCCAGAAAACTTAAATTAGACGACGACTTAATTGGTGAAACTATGAGAAGAGTTATTTCTCATGAAATTGGTCATGCAATCGGATTGCCACATAACATGCAATCCAGTTCTGCTTACCCTACTGATTCGTTAAGATCAGGAAAATTCACTCAGAAATGGGGAATTGCTACCACTATTATGGAATATGCCCGCCAGAATTATATTGCACAACCCGGTGATGAAAACATTCGCTGGATCAGACAGATCGGACCTTACGATAAATATTCTGTAAACTGGGGATATCGTGTAATTCCGGGTGCTGAAACTCCTGAAGATGAACTGGAAACTCTTGATAACTGGATCGAAGCTAAAGCAGATGATCCTGTATACCGATTTGCTTCTTCAACAGGCTATGATCCTTCTTCACAAACTGAAGACCTTGGAGACGACCCTGTTAAATCCAGTACTTATGGATTGATGAACTTGAAAAGAGTTGTTCCAAACTTAATAGAATGGACATCAACTGATGGCGAAGGATATGACGATCTCGAAGAAATTTATGGTGAGTTGATCGGCCAATGGTCACGTTATGCCCGACATGTAGCCACAAATGTTGGTGGTGTTTACCAGTCCAGAAAAGCATCTGATCAGGAAGGTTGGGTATATACTCCCGTTCCAAAAGATTACCAGAAAAAAGCGATCGAATTCTTAAATGAACACGCTTTCACTACGCCCGATTGGTTATTGGATGAAGATATTCTTTATCGAATTCAGGCTCAAGGAGCAACAAATACCATTAAAAACCTACAGTCAGGTATTTTACGTTCAACCATGAATGCCGGAGCAATGATCAGACTATCTGAGCAAGCAGAATTCGATGAAAATTCTTACCAGTTACACGAAGCTCTGGAAGATATTCGCAAAGGTATTTGGAGTGAGATCTATAAATCAGGAACTAATAATATTGACGCCTTCAGAAGAAATCTTCAAAGGGAGTATCTCAGCACTATAGCTACGTTGTTTGAAGAAGATACTCAGGGAGGTGGATTCAGAGGTCCATCAATCGATATTAAAGATTCTGATATCAGACCTGCTCTGCGCCATGAATTAAGCGAGCTTAAAAATGCAGTTCAAAATAGCATCTCAAGTAGAGCAAATGCCGCTACTCAAGCTCATTTAAAAGATGTTATAATTCGAATTGATGATATCTTAGACTCTGAAAACTAAAATTTAGCAGTTAAATCATAAGGCTCCTTTAATACAGGAGCCTTTTTTATTTCTGTGACTTTGCCACACCTCTTTTAGTTAAAGAAACATGCCCGTACAAATAAGCCCCTCCTAAAGTTTCGATCTTTAAGCAATCTTTATCCTGAAGATATTCAAACAGATTCTTGGCTTCTGTTTTATCAATACTAAGCTCTTTACAAATCTTCTCAACAGAAACACGAACTCCTACTTCCCCATCACTATATTCGAATAGTTTATTTAGAATAATTTTCGCTTTTAAGTTGAAGTCACTACCTATTTTCAAAGCCCTGATTTTTCATTTTTCAGAAAATCAGTTTTTAAGCTTACAATTTTGTTAACTAAATATTATCCTTTCGTTAACTCTTTGTTCTGCCAAAACAAATTTTTCATTATTTATGATATCTTTCTATTCGTATTTTAGAGTTTAAAAGCAGACCTTAGCTTAGAATAAAAATTGGTACATGTTTCAAAAACTGACTCTTAGAAATAGAATATTTCTTATTTCTTCTTTATTAATATTGGCTGCTATTGCTCTGATTTGGATATTTATTAAGCCTGAATACCAAGCAAAGATCGTAAAAGAGCGCACTACTATCGTATCTCAACTTCAAGAGTATACATTACGCCAAACTGATAGCACGATAAGAAATTGGCTCAGCTCTACAATCAAACTCTCACAAGATCTGACTGTCGATCCTGCCAATGCTCCGGAATTATCGAATAAAGCGATCAACTATACTCCCGGGTTGATGAGAGTTATTATCGCGGATACTGAAAGCGATGAAGAGATTGACTTGGTTCGTGGCATTTATAATGATATTGATTTTACCCTTGATCAAATTGACTGGTACCCATCAAGAATTGACGCTACCACAAATACCGCCTGGATTACTGACCCCAAACAATCTGTTGATTTTTTTATAACTGAAAGAGCTTTTCAAATCGGATCAAATGTATTCAAATTGCGGATGTATTTTAATTCACAAAATTTGAACAACAGCCTGATCTCCATCCCTCTTGGAGGTTATTACTTTGCAAGTGTTTCAAATTCATTGGGTGAAAGTGTTACCCCTACAAACAATTTTAAATTCCCGAATGACTTGATCGGAGAAACCAGTTTTTCCGATGAAAAAGTGATTACTGTAGATTCAAAAAACTGGTATATACTTTCTTCCAGATTTGAAACCATTCCGTTTTGGCATTTAGTTGCTGTTGAAGACACCTTTATTTTAGAACCTGTTGATCAACTAGTTAGGTTTACTTTTTATACCGCATTTGCTGTATTGTTGCTTATGTTTGGGTTTAGTTGGTACGTAAGTTTACGTGTTAATAAGCCAATTAAGCTTTTACTTGAAGATGTGGAATACCTTGGGAATTTAGATTTTGATCACCGCATCAAACAGGTCTCTCTTCCAGAATTTCAGCCCATGCACGATACTCTAGAGAACATAAGAGCTACCCTTAGTCGCTACCAAAAACTTAATGTTGAGAAGATCATTCTGGAGGAATGGAAAAACAAATATATGGTAACCTATTCAGAAGACCTGATAGGTATTATCGATGAAGATGGTTCTTTTAGTTTTCTCAACAACCAGTTCATTTCTTTTTTAGAAGATCTGGAACTGAATCCTAAAAACACTTCTCTGGATAAAATTCTGCGCCACCCCAACATAAGGGTTTCTGAGTCTAACAAATCCGTGCACTATCCTGATCCCTTTACTATAAAAGTAAATCAATCTTCATTAACACATTCTACAAAAGAAGGATCAGAGTACTTTTATGACTTTCAGTATCTCTCAATCTTAGATGAAAATAATAAAGAGATTGGAGCCAATGTAATTATACACGATAAGACAGAAGACCGTTTGCTGGATATAAAGCGTAATGACATGATCAACGTTATTGTACATGAGCTTAAAAATCCAATTACTGGAGTTGTAGGCTTATCAAGGCTAATTATTGAAACGGACAATATGCAGCCTGAAGAAGCTAAAACACTTATGAAGGAAGTTTTGAATTCAGGCGAACGCATGAATGAGTTGGTAAATCGCTTCTTAGAAGTTCAAAAACTAGAAGCCGGTAATACAATGCTTAATGTTTCGGAAATTGATGTAAAAGATGTAATAGGTGAAGTGGTTACTTTAACCAAGCCATTATTATCCTCTAAAAATCTTTCCATTACACATACTGAAAAAGGACAAAGATTTCGTATTGAAGCTGACAGGGTCTTGGTTTTCGATGCTGTACAAAACTTATTAAGTAATGCAGTTAAATATGGAGATCCTGAAAGGGAAATAGAGATAGAACTTCAATCATTAAAAGATGCAGTTTCTATAGCCGTAACAGATCATGGTTACGGTATTAGCATTGAAGACCAAGGAAAAGTCTTTGAAAAGTTTTTCCGTGTAAAATCTAATCTGAAAGCAGCCAAAGAAAAAGGAACGGGACTTGGGTTGGCGTACGTAAAACAAATTATGCAACGGCATAATGGTGATATATCTTTAGAATCTTCTCACGATATCGGTACCAGATTTGTATTAACTTTCCCAAAAAAATATATCCCCGATCAATGAGATTACTAGCATCATCTTTTTTGTTATTTTTTGTCTCTTTTGATGTATTTGCTCAAGAACCCATTTCTTTTTCAAGCGATGAACTTCAGGAAATTTCACAAAGATACGCCGGAAGTTCTCTTAACTGGCCTGTAGTTGTAAATCTTGCAGATCATGACATTTCGAACAACACCTTTACTCTAAGCAGGGCTGCCCTTTTAAAACTTAGAAGTTTAACCAACACTACACTCATTTATGAGGATCAACAGAAAAGAGTAAATGAACTTATTAGTGAAGGAGCAACTATTTTTGCTAAAAACCAGCTGAATGATGCAAATCAATTGTTTAAAGAGTACCTGAACCAAGTCCGAAATGGAAACTTGGAAAACGTATTAACGGTAAGTGAACAACTTAAACCCTCGGTCGACGCTCTTGAAAGAACTCTTAATCAAAATCGGTTGGTTTCAGTTCAAGCTCAGCTTACTGCTAAAGGTGGCGATGTTGATAAAAGGCTCGGTTTACTTGCTAGTTGGACAGAAGCCTTTGTAGGAGATCTATTTGAGGAATCGCATGGAGTAAGAACCCGTGAAGAAAGTTATGCAACTTTAGCTTTTACCGATGGTAGCAATATTATAGTAAACCCGAATACTACTGCTATTATCAGAAAATCAAGAATAGATAAGCTAGATAAAAGCGCTGATGCAGAAATCACGCTGGTAGAAGGCGGTTTGCTTTCAAAGCTTTCAGCTGCAGGAAAAGAACGAAGTAAATATGTTTTGAATGCCGGAAATTCTTCAACTGAATTAAATACCCAAAACTTTCTTGCTGAAAATAACGGTGGAACCGATGTTAAACTTTCCAACTACGACGGTGAGGCTATGGTCTCTGCAAATAATGTAATAGTAACTATCCGAAAAGACGAAGGAACTATTATCAGAGGTAATGATGCCCCTCTCCCCCCTGTAAAACTTTTACCTGCTCCAGAGTTTCTATCTTCAAAATTAGACACTATTATTTATCAAAACGATTTTCTGCTTATTTTTGAAGGTGTAGAAAATGCAGTTCGTTACAGGGTAGAATACAGCTCCTCATATGACTTCGATGAAAGCGTAACTATTCGGGAAATCAACAACCCACGATTATTAATTAGCAACCTCGCTTTAGGGACTACTTTTTTAAGAATACAATCTATAGATGAGCTTGAACTGAAAGGACCTTTTACAGAAACTCTTCGGGTTATAAGAAATGAGGATACAAAAGCTCCACCAATATTTGGCGACCAATTTAGGAAAAGTATTTATTTCGTGAGGTCAAACTCGGTTGAAATTTCAGGAGTAACTGAACCTGATGCTGTTGTTACTATAAATGCAAAACCCGTTAAGGTTTCAAATTCAGGTACATTTACAGATAACATTTCAATGCAATCAATAGATGAAATTGTAATAGTTACATCCACGGATGGCTCTCAAAATACATCTCGTAAAGAACTTAGAGTTGTTCAATTAACCGAAGATTATCTCTTTAATGTTAAACTTGGTGGCGTTGATATAAAAGATGAAATATCAGCTTCAAATACAGAAAAAACAATAACGGGACGTGCTTTCCCAGAGATGGAAGTAGAGCTTAAAAACGGAGAAACTGTAAAAACTGTTAAAACAGATTCTCAAGGCAGATGGGGTGTAACAATGAACGTGCAACAAGGCAAACTTTCCATTACATTTAAGGCAAATCAAACAGGCATAGAAACATTGACCAAATCTTATACGGTTAAGTAAATTCGATCGGGTTATTATGATAAAACGACTAACACTCGTTCTTACTTTTTTATTGATCTCGCTTCCTGTTTTTGCTCAAGAAGTATACCTGTCCATATCAGGTAAAAGCTCCTCTATTATAAGTGGCGACAGTCGTCATCAATATGATATTTGGATCAAGCCTGTTGAAACTGCTCAAAACGGTAAAATAGAAATATTTGATGCCGGTTTAGGTGGCTCTGTGGATATTGTTACCCAAAACGGAGCTAATACATCCACTTCTTTTTCTCTTTATTCTTTTGATGATCTGTACAGCATTGAAAATGGATCACTTATTTCAAAAGGTAGCACTGCAAACACAATAACTCAGCTTACCACACAGAACGAAGAACGATTTAAAAACAGATGGGTTGCTCTATCTGACGTGAACGACGCAAATGAAAACGGCTATATAATTCGGGTTACTTCTGATAACGGAGATGATGTAAACAGTTTCAATTTCCGGGTAACTTCACCCGAAGGACAGGTTCTGACAGGTAGAAATTGGAAACTCATTGGAATTGACCTTTCGATCGGACTTTTCAACTCTCAAAGAGAGTCTTTATTTCAATTAAAGCCATACTTTTTAAACGGATCATCTGATTCACCCCGACTTGTTGCAAGCGGACAGGAAGATTCCAGAGTACGGAAAATGGATTCTTTCGGAGAAGTATTTGAATTATCCAGATCAGGCATCCCTGCATCAAAATATGGAATGCAAAATAATTGGGGTCTTACCATAACCGGTTCATCAGAGCGCATAAATACATTAACAGTTTATGGTTTTAATTCACCTGTGCTTTGGCTTTTAGAACCTTTTGTAAGTGATAATAATCGAAAACCAAATCTGGCAATAAATGAAATTCCAACGCAACAGTGTGTTGAAAAATCATTTGAATTAGCCGGAAATGACTTTAGTAGCACTGAGATCAGTAATTCCAGATGGATACTCGATAATCAACAAGTTGCATCTGGAAAAACTCCTACCATTTCATCTGATACACCGGGTGAAATAAATTATACCGTTCTGGTTCCTAACCAAAGATCCCTGTTTCCTGAATATTGGACTTACACTAAAGCTGTTTTTATAAATTCCCCACCGGTTGCAAGAATATCTGTTCCTAAAAGAGTGATCTCCCCAACCGAAACAATTCTGTTAGGCGGTTCAAATTCTTATGATATTGAAGGGAAACCACTTACATATCAATGGTTTGTAAATGGTTCACCCAGAAGCAATGGGGCATCTTTCCGTTTTTCGAGCACTATTTCTGGCACGTATAATGTCACTTTAAGAGTCTCAGACGGAGGTTCGAATCCCAGTTGTGCTATTGATGAGCGTCAAGTACAAATACGCGTTAACACTCAACCCTATGCCGAGTTAAGCGTTCCTTCTTTAATTGGAACTAACGAAAGCATACAAGCTACGGTAAGCAAACAAACGGATGCTGATAATGATTCTCTTACCTTTTCATGGAGAGGAGAAGGTATCACCGGTTCTGCAAACGGAAAGACTGTTACCATTAATCATACCAACCCCGGAACCTATACTTTAGTACTTACTCTGAATGATGGAACTGGTTCTAGTAATGGACTGTACTCCATTTCGAAAAGATATGAGGTAAATGCACCGCCTGTTCCTACATTTTCTTTAAGAGAAAAAGCAGCGCCCGGAGAACGCCTTACATTCGACGCTACTACTTCATCCGGAAGCAACAATACAGCCTTATCATATAAATGGTTTGTAAATGACAATCTAATTGCATCAGAAGCAGTTACCGATTTTCAATTTTCTGACCCGGGAGTTTACAGAGTAAAACTTGTTGTAGATGATGGCAGAGGGGTTTCTAACTCTGTGCAAGAGCTGGTAAAAACAGTTCGTATTAACACTCCTCCTCTTCCGGTTATTACAGCCGCAAAAGTTACTTCAAATTCTAAAGTTACTTTTTCAGCCGAGCAAAGTAGTGACCCTGAATCAACATTGAATACATTTACTTGGGATTTTGGTGATGGAAATACCGGATCGGGCCCAAGAGTACAACATACTTATACGAAAACAGGCGAATATAGAGTAACCTTACAAGTAAATGATGGTGAAGGATTACCAAACAGCTCCCGAACTACCGAACATATTTTACTAATTAATGAATATCCAACTGCTGACTTCACTGCTCCAGTTGTTGTTGCTCCCGGAGAAGAATTCACCTTAGATGGATCTGCCAGTTCTGATAGTGATGGACTTATTACCAGTTATGAATGGTATAACGAAGGTGAACTTATCGGAACAGGAAGTAGAATAACTACCAGTTTAAGCAAAACAGGAAATGCAAATATATCCCTGAAGGTTAAAGATGATTCAGGGTATGAGTTGGCTGAAGGAATAAAAACCAAAAGAATTCGAGTAAACACTCCTCCTACTGCTGTTTGGGTTTCAGATGTTGATTATATAGCACCAAACAAAGGAATAAGGTTTTCCGGTGCTGAATCTTTTGATCTTGACGGAAGTATTTCGCGCTATATTTGGGAATTCAGCGATGGCGTTACACTTCGGGGTCGCGTTATTCAGCGAACATTCCGTGAAAGTGGTACTAAATCGTTTACACTTACAGTTATCGACAATGATAATTTATCTAACTCTAGTTCATCAATTTCCGGAGAATTAAAAGTAAATCATCAACCACTTATTGTTACAGAAACAGTACTGCGTTCTAATTCTCTATCAGTAAAACTTGACGCCACCTCCAGTTATGATCTTGATAATAACCCACTCAAATTTGAGTGGACTTTACCGGACGGTACAAAGAGAAATGAATCTTCATTTTCTTGGCAAGCCAATGAGCCCGGAGTACATTTTATAGGCCTTACTGTTGATGATGGACTAGGGCTGGAAAACAGTGTTGCTAAAGAATCTATCAGGGTTCTTATAAACAGACCGGTAAAAGCTGTTGTTGCATCACAAATCGCTTCTTGTACCGGACAAACGGTATTATTTAACAGTTCACAAAGTTTTGATCCGGATGGAGACCCTTTCAGTGTAAACTGGAATTTTGGAAACGGAGCTTCGTCTGACCAGGCTAATCCTTCTTATGTGTACGAAAAACCGGGTATCTATGAAGCCAAACTTACTCTAAATGATGGTTTTACCGACGAGCAAACTGTAGCTACTATTCCTGTAATTATTGAAGGCTCACCTGTGGCTAAGCTAAACTTGTCTGATACGACTATTTGTGTGAACAACAGAGTTCGTTTTGATGGTTCATCTAGTACTGATCCTTCTGGTTCTCTCCCTTCTTTTAGTTGGGATATGGGTGATGGAATGTCTAAACCGGGCGCCGTGATCGATCATTTGTTTACTGTTCCGGGAGTGTATACTGTTACTCTAACCGTAGAAGGATCCGGATCTGGACGTTGCAGCAACATAAGTCAAGCAACAGCTACTGTAACAGTTGTTGAAGGTCCTGAAGCAGTGTTTGAACTTCCTGAATATACAGTTCCAGGACAAGCAGTGACTCTAGACGGAACAAATTCTACAGCTGAGGGTGGCTTCAAATCTGCACGATGGGTAATTGACTCAGAAAAAGGTCAGGAAGTTGTTGAAGGGCTAACATCCAGTTACACCTTTAATGAACCCGGAGAATATTTAGTAAGTCTGGAACTAGCCACCAATTCTGAAACAAATTGTAATACCGTTAGCTTAACGAAGAGCATTAAAGTGAATGCAAAACCGGTTATAACCTGGAATTTACCTGCAAATATAGCAGCAGGAACTGATCTGAAACTAGACGGTTTAAGTTCCAAAGATCCTGATGGATATATCAAATCTTATAAATGGTATCTGGATGGAGAACTGATCAGTGAAAATGGTGCTGAAATTATTAAAGCTATTCAGCCGGGCGAGCATACCGTTAAGTTGGAAATTGCTGATAATACCACTGCTGTAAATAATACTTCATCGATGGAAAAATCATTTTTTGCGAACAGTAAACCATCACCGGTTATTATTGCTCCTGAATCAGTATTTCTAAATCAAACAGTTAGTTACAGATCTGCTTCCACAACAGACAGAGATCAGGATGTTCTAACATCAACATGGAAGCTGGATGGAAATATAATTGCAAGCCCTACTTTTGAGGTTACAAATCAAAATGGGCATAAGCTGGTACTCATACAAAACGATAACAGAGGTCTTTCTAATTCTGTTGACAGTGCTGTAATTCGCGTAACTCCAAAGCAATTTCCTACTGCATCACCTGATTTACCTAAATTGATAGCGGTTGGTGGAGCAATTACTTTAGCTGATATTAGAATGGGCGATCCATGGAGATTCAAAAACCAGGGACGATTCGAACTTACATGGTCGGCCACAACTTCCGGAACCCGACCTTTGACATTATCTTATGTTTTGGATGGAACTGAACTTGTTTCTCAGGAATTCTCAGTACAGGTTCTTCCTCGACTAAACTTTACTGAAACTCCTGAAACCAAAACAGTAGATTGGAACCCTGCAAATCCTTCTTTAATACTTAAGGCACCTTCTGTTAACCGCGAAGACTCTGACGTTATCTACACTTGGAAACAAAGAGGTAACACCATTGGAACTGGTAAACAAATTGGAGTTCAATTGGTTAAAGGAGAAAATAGATTCACCGTTCAGGTTGCAGACCAAAGGGTTGCAAGATCGAGCCCAATAAGCATAGATGTAGTAATTATTGCGGAATAGGAATTGATCCGAACTATCTCCCAACCTTTCATTTCAAACAAAAACACAGTAGTTTAGTTTGTTAATTAATTACAAAAAAATGCTCTTTTGAAGATCATAATAATTGGTGCCGGAGAAATAGGTTATGACCTCGCAAGTGTACTCTCCAAAGAGAAACACGATGTAATAATTCTAGACCGTGACAAAGAATCCTTATCCAAAGCTTCTGAAACTCTGGATGTACTCTGTAAAGAAGGAAATGCTACATCAGCTAATGATCTTAATAAAGCTGGTGTTTCTGAAGCCGATATTGTGATCTCCGTTACCAGTGTGGATGAAGTAAATATGATCGCATCCATGATCAGTAAAAAACTGGGTGCAAAAATGGTCATCGCCAGAGTCCGAAATGATGAGTTTTCACACAAAGACTCCCCTTTAAAAGCTACCGATCTGGGAATTGATGTAATGATCAACCCCGAATTAAGTGCTGCTCAGGAAATTGCACAACTGCTAAAAAGATCAGCTGCAAGTGATGTGATCAATTTAGCGGATGATTTAATTCAACTTGTTGGAATTCGATTAGATAGAAACGCACCACTAATCGGAAAAACATTGATCGAATATGCTTCTGAAAATGAAGATGTCACCTTCCGTGTAGTAGCTATTGCACGTCGTGGACGCACTTTAATGCCTCGCGGCCCCATGAAGCTCCAAACTTTTGATCAGGTTTTTATTCTGGCAAAAACGGAAGACATTCCTGCTATCATAGCAACTACCGGTAAATCTGAAACGGATCTGAACCGAATTATGATAGCTGGGGGTACAGGGATCGGTACTACCATAGCGCGTATTTTATGTGGAGATGAAAAGAAAGACTGGTCGGTAAAACTCATTGAACCAAATTATGAACGTGCCGAAGAACTTGCGATCGAATTAAAGAATGCGATGATCCTGAATGGAAATCCAACGGATCCTGATCTGTTAGCGTCTGAGGGAATTACGGATATGGATGCATTTATTGCCGTAACCGATGATGAGGAATCCAATATTATTTCCTGTTTAATGGCAAAGCATTTAGATGTAAAAAAGACAGTTGCGTTGGTTTCAAAGCCTGATTTTATTCCTCTTTCCCAAACTATTGGATTGGACGCCGTAGTTAACAAAAAAGTGGCTGCTTCAAACGAAATTCACCGTTATGTGCGAAAAGGTCATGTTATTTCAGTAACAGAGCTTCGAGGGATAAAAGCCGAAGTAATCGAATTATTGGTTTCTGAAAAATCGAAAGTAGTCGAAAAGCAAATTCAAAAACTCAAACTCCCAGATGGATGCATCGTTGGTGGAGTACTTTGCGATGGATCAGTTGAAATTGCTACCGGCAAAACAGTTATTAAGGCGGATGACCGCGTGATGGTATTCTGCTTGCCTGAAGCCATCGATAAAGTAACCAAGCTCTTCAGCAATGCCTAGAAGCAAAAGTGTAATAAGCGCTTTTAATCGTCCTACCATAGATTTTTTGGTTGTATTGGGAATATTAGGAGCTTTCATTTTTTTCATGGGATTTGCTCTCCTCTTACCTGCAGGAATTGATCTTATATATGGAGAAGATACCTGGCATACCTTTCTGATTTCAGCCGGGATCTCATTTGGGCTTGGTGGAGCTCTTTGGTATTTCTTTAAACCAAAAGAAGAATTAAGAATTCGAGAGGGTTTTTTAGTCGTCAGTTTAACATGGCTTGTTCTTTCATTGGTAGGTGCTCTTCCATTTACTATTTCAGGAATTCTACCTAATTATACCGATGCCGTTTTTGAAACCATGAGCGGTTTATCTACCACGGGTTCAACCATTATGGGTGGAACTACCAGTACAGGAATTGTTAACCCTGCTATCGAAGACCTCCCAAAAAGCTTTCTATTCTGGCGATCACTAGCTCATTGGTTGGGCGGAATGGGAATCATAGTTCTTTCTTTGGCGATTCTACCCCTTTTGGGAATTGGTGGAATGCAGCTTTTTCAGGCAGAATCGCCCGGACCTACTGCCGATAAATTAACTCCACGAGTTCAGGAAACTGCAAAATTACTTTGGGTAGTGTATGTAGCTTTTACCGGAGCGGAGTTTTTACTATTGTGGCTTCATCCTTCCATGGATTGGTTCGAAGCGATCAATCATGCATTTGCAACCCTCGCTACAGGAGGTTTTTCCACTAAAAATACCAGTGTTGCAGCGTTCGATTCTGCCTACATTGATACCATCATTACCATATTTATGTTTTTGGCAGGAATTAACTTTGCCATGCACTTTCGTTTGCTGCGCGGTGAATTCCAACCATTTTTTGCAAACCGGGAAACTAGATTCTATACCCTCATTACCATGATCGGAATTCTCGGAATTTCTTTTTCTCTCTGGCATTTTGATGGATACACTATTCTTGAAGCTATTCGATCAGGAGCATTTCAGGCGGTAGCTATTATTACCACTACAGGATTTGGAACCGACGATTATGAACTCTGGTATTCTTTCGGAGCTTTTTTACTGCTTCTGTTTTTCTTTACCGGAGGTAGTGCGGGCTCTACCGGTGGCGGAATCAAAATGATCCGTTGGATGATCTTGATCCGCAATACAGGGCGCGAGATCAAACAGATCATTCACCCAAAAGCCATTCTTCCTGTCCGAATTGGAGATCAGGCCATCAATCAGAATATTCAACGAACCGTACTGAGTTTCTTCATCCTGTATATGTTCATATTTGGTTTGGGAGCTTTTATCATTTCTTTATTTGGGTACGATATCATGTCCTCGGCCGGAGCAAGTATAGCCGCACTTGGAAACATTGGTCCCGGTTGGGGTGAATTCGGTCCCACCGACAGCTTTGCCAAAATGCCTTATCTCGGAAAATGGGTAATGATCATGTTGATGATGATCGGTCGACTTGAGATCTTTACTGTTCTGATCATCTTCTCTCCTGCTTTTTGGAAGCAGTAATATTCTTTATTTAGTCGATAGCCTATCGGTAAGACGACTCCAGGCCATCCGAACGATGCGAATTGACTCTCGCTTGGTAATTAATTCCCTTTTATTCATATTAGACGAAATATTTTAAGAATAGCATGAATAATATTAAATATACAGTTGGAATAATATGAATAGAATTCGTGTTATGCCGTTGTTGTGCTTCATTATGACAAACCGCTAGCCAATGATAAAATTCTTTAGAAAAATCAGACAAAAATTACTCTCTGAAAATAAATTCAGTAAATATCTCATTTATGCGATTGGAGAAATAATTCTCGTCGTTATAGGAATTTTGATTGCGCTTCAAATTAATAATTGGAATCAAGAAAGAATAGACGAGAATTATGAAATTACAATGCTAAAAGAAGTTAAAGGTGCGTTAGACAAAGATATTTCTGGTATTGAAAGTCAATTGGAGTACCTTCAGGAGTTAAAACAAAGTGTTTTAAAATTGGCTATAATCCAAAATCAACCATCATACCCTGATGATTCGCTATACCATCATTTTGAAGTAGTTCGCAAAGGCGGCATTGGTTTTAGTATTAATTCAAGTCCTTACGAATCTTTAAAATCTTCTGGACTTGATAAAATATCCAATCCAGAACTTAGAAATAATATTAGCTATTTATACGAAATACAATTAAAAGGAATTGATTTCTGGATTAATGATTTTATACTAAAACGATTGGAAGAAAAGAGCGAATTGATTAATGAGCTTTTTGAAAAAAAAGTTATTCCAGATTCTATTAATGGCATCAAAATAGAATATTTAATTGACTATGATAAAGTATATAAGAATGCCAAAACTAGTGACTTTTTAGCAGTATCTGGCAGTTATATTCCAATGTCTATTAGACGGCTAAACCAAGCAATAACCTATATGAAAGTTATGGGCGAGCAAATAGAAAATGAACTAAAATATTAACGAAAGCACAACAATGTGTATAGACCATTGCCTGCGATTGCTCTTCATCTCTATCCCAAGCTCCTGCTTGGGAGAACACACAGGAGCTCCTGCTCCAAATACTACTTTATAAGAATCACACAAAAATAGAGAGACCACTTCGATATCACTCATTAATGAGATTTTTGAATCTATCTACTCTAAGCTCGATTCATTATCGGTCAACAGCTCCAAGCCGTCTGCACTTCTTTGTACTAGAAACGCCTTCTACCCTTCTTCTTCAACCTGCCAAGCTGACTTCAGAGGTTGCGAAGCAACTCATCCCGCCCCTTACTATATTAAACCAACTGAACATAGCCCGACACGTTAGGCACAATTTTAGCGTAAATTAAATGAACAAAAAGTTAGCATTAAAAGTACTGTTTAATAATCCTATAGAAGTGATCAAGGAAGGAATAAGAGTACGTGAACAAGCTTATTTTAAAAAAAAGCTTATCTCTGAACACAATACCGAACAATTACCAACTATTGATATCTTAGATCTTTTTCCAGATTTAAACGAAGTAATAGATTCTTATAGTTTTTTAATAGGTACTTCTCTTATTACTGATCTTGTTTTGTTAAAATCGTTAGCCCAAAAATATGATGAATGTGCTTATCTGGAAATAGGCAGCTGGAGAGGCGAGAGTTTAGTGAATGTTTCTAATGTTACAAAAGATTGTACTTCACTTACACTATCACCTGATGAAATGAGAACATTAAATTTCAAAGAAGATTTTATCAAAGTTCATGGGGTATTCTCTGACCACATAGATACCATCAATAGAATTGGAGCAAATTCACACACTTATGATTTTAATCAACTCAACAAAAAGTTTGATCTCATATTTGTAGATGGAGATCATTCCTATAAAGGAGTGCTAAACGACACTTTAAAAGTTTTTCCATTGCGAAAGAACGACCAATCTATCATCGTTTGGCATGACTATGGCTTTAACACAGAAAATACCCGATACAGCACTCTGAAAGGAATTTTAGATGGAATTCCTAAAGAAAAACATAAAAATCTATACCATGTGTCCAACACTATGTGTGCCGTCTATATTGAAAATCTAGATCTTCCTACACAGTTCACCAAGTTCCCAAGCTTTCCGAACAAGAAATTTTCGATCACTTTAAAAGGAAAAAAAATAATATCGCCTAACAAAAGCTAAACTATAAGAAACCTGATGAAAGACATTCCCGGAACCGATGAACAAGGCAAACCTAAGAATGGCCCCTTTCAGATGTTCTTCAAGAACGGGCTTATTTCTTGCCGCGGTGAATTCGAGAACGTAAAAAAGTCAGGAAAATGGACCTACTTTCTCAACAATGGTCAGATGCAATCATCCGGGAGTTTTAAAGAAGGAAAAATTGTAGGTCAGTGGAAATGGTTTTTCAAAAATGGTAAACCTAGGGCAATGGGCGGCTTCGATGATGAAGAGAAGAAGCACGGTGAATGGAAACGATTCCATACCAATGGACAACTCTGGGATCAAGGGTGCTTTGAGCACGGCAAAAAAACGGGTACTTGGACTGTTTACAATGAAGCAGGCGAACTCGTAAAAACCCAAAATTTCAAGTAGTGAAAGCTTACAAACAAATTAATTACACAGCTTTCCAAAATTAGGAGAAGAGCCCCCAAATGAAAACAATATTACCACTTCTATTCTCTTCTTTACTTTTATTCAGTTGTACGAATAAAGAAACAGAATTAGTACTTCTGGGCACCGTTCATCAACCCATTGAAAACTTCACTCCCGACAGCCTTTACAGTATTTTAGTTAAAATAAAACCTGACTTGATACTCGCTGAAGTTGATTCTTCCTTTTTTACGGACGAGTTCAAATTCAACAGAACTTGGGAAAGCAATGAAAATATTGCCACTATAAAATACATGGAGAATTTTGATGTGGATGTGCGACCTTATGAATTCACCGGCAGAAATGAATACCGAATAGCAATCGGAGCCCGCCCTACCGACAGCAAAGCAACCTCACTATTGGACAGTTTGTATGTGAATGATCTGCTAGAATCAGAACACAAAGCCGTCTATGAAGAATACCTTTCCGTCAATGATTCATTAAACTCTTTAGTATACGCAGGAGCAAAAGCTTTTAACAATTCCCAAACGGATGAACTTGCTCAAAAGAGACAACACTACCAGTATAAAGAGCTGTTAAATATCATGAATCAACATCCTGTGTTTTCTAATACTTTTCATTTTAAGCCAGATGGTGATAGTATTAGTTATGCAGAAGGTTATAAGCGGGCATCTGAGTTCTGGGACTTAAGAAATCAAACAATGGCAAAAAACATCCTTCACTTCATTGATGAATTTGAAGGCAAAAGAATAGTGGTGCTAAACGGGTTTTTCCATCGCTACTATCTGAACTCATTGATCAAGCCAAAACAGGAAGAGCTGGGCTTTGTAGTAAAAGATTTTTATGAGTATTGAATTAAAGCTTATCGGTCAGACGGCTTGGAGTCGTCCCACCGAAACTAATTGACTCGCGCTTGTTAATTAATTGGCTTTTATTGATAATAGTTTCAATTTTTTATAAATAACAATCTTAAAACCTGAGCATAAAATCAGGATATGATGTCCAAAGTGAGTCTTATTCTTTTATAATGATCTAATTCTAACACAAATGAGATATACACTAATAATTTTAGCAGTGTGCTTTACAGTTATTTCTTGTGAAAGAGAAGTCACTACATCAGATAAAGAGCTTCCGAATATAATTTTGCTGATCGGCGATGACCAAGGATATCCATATTTCGGATTCATGGGAGCCGATTATGTAAAAACACCAAACATGGATCAACTTGCAAAAAGTGGCACGCTTTTTACAAATGGGTATGTTTCTCAAAATCATTGCCGCCCTTCCTTGCAAACCTTAATGACGGGAACATTACCTATCGATTACAATCAGAATGTAGATAGATTAATAGAAGAAAAATCAATTCCTGAAGACTCTATAGTTAATTTTAGACATCATGCGATGCAATACTTTAAAACCCTTCCAAAGATTTTGTCGCAGAAAGGATACAAAAGCTTTCAAGGTGGAAAATGGTGGGAGTTCAATTATCAAAATGGAGGATTTGATGAAGGAATGACAACTGGTTGGAATAAAGGCGACAAAGAAAAGAAAGACTGGTTCTTAAAATTTATGGGTGGCGAAGGTAGAAAATTAGCCAGAGCAACTATGGAACCTGTGTATGACTTTGTTGAAGCTAATAAAGAAGATCCATTTTTTATTTGGTTTGCACCAGAGCTTCCTCATTATCCTTTTGATGCACCCGATAAGTATTATAACATCTACAAGGATGAAGACATGACGGAATCTGCAAAACGTTATTACGCGAATTGCACTTGGTTTGATGATGGGATTGGCGAATTGATTAGATACCTGAAAGAACAAGATGAATTTGATAATACTCTTTTCGTATATGTTAATGACAATGGTTGGGAACAAGAACCAGATCAAGAATTCAGACATGATTCATTGAGGTGGCACAATGGTGGTGATAAAGGGAAATTATCTATTTATGATCAATCATTTAGAACTCCTATTATTTTTTCATGGAATGGAAAAATTGAAGCAGGCAAAAGATCAAATGCCTTGATGCATAGCGCGGATATACCAGCTACAATTCTAGATTATTTAGATATTGTTATTCCGGAGAACTATTTTGGAAGATCATATAAAGCCTTAATTGAAGACACATCAAAAGCAGGCAGGGACATCATCATTGGACAAGCCACACAAATGCGTTCAGAAGATGATATGATGGGCATGAAAATAGAAGCTTATTGGGCAAGAACAGAGAATTGGTTCTTTCAATGGAATATTACATTAGAGACAATAGCTTTATTTGATATGAATGAAGACCCTAATAATGATCATAATTTAGCGGAAACGTACCCCGATATCGTAAAAGACTTCAAAGCAAAAATTGAAGCTTGGAAAAGAGAAAGAAATCTATAAATTGGAAAGGATAAAAACCCCACGCTATGTCTAGAAATCTATTTACTATTGCTTTTGCCTTTTTTATAGCCGTTGCAAGTCTTTCCTGTTCAAAAGAAACTACCGAAAGTACGATAGAGATCTCTTCTCCTGAAAAATTGGATAATGTTGTTAATTATTACGTTGAAGAAGGTTTTTATCCTTTTATATATGCCCGATTAGAAGATCTGGAAGGGAACGTGATTTATGAACATAGTGCTGTCAACGAAAAGCTATTACCTAATACAGTAGTAGATGGAAACACCTGGATTCGAATTTGGTCGATGAGTAAAATAGTTACCATTTCGGTTGTATTAGATCTGGTGGAAGACGGAATTTTGTCTCTGGATGATCCAGTCTCGAAATACATTCCCGAATTTGAAGATCTGCAGGTGGCCGTTTCAGACGAAGGTAAAAGCTTAACAGAATATGGATGGGGAGCAAGAGAGCAGGGCTGCCCGATTCAGCTGGTACCGAATGATTCTGTAATGACGGTACTCCATTTGATCAATCATGAAGCAGGTTTTTATTATGCTGTAACCGGTTTCCCTTGTCTGGATTCGTTGGTAGCAGAACAAAATCTTCCCACTGCAAAAAATTCCGACGAACTTATAGACCGAATGGCTAAACTTCCTTTGATCCAACATTCCGGTTCTGAATATTATTATGGAACAAATACTACTGTATTGGGCTTGGTTGCTGAAAGAGCTACAGGAAAGGATCTAAGTCAATTAGTTACCGAGCGTGTAACAGAGCCAATGAATATTCAGGGATTACAATATGGGCTTCCTGACAATGAAAAGCTTCTCCCGAAGTTTACAGGAAGAGACTCCGTTTTAAGAACGGCAGTCAGAGGAGAGTTAGATATATTCGGACCTGATGTACCGGATTATGACCCTGATCATTCTTTGTATTTAGGAGGTGAAGGAATGGTGGCGACAGCTGATGGATATGCAGATTTTGTTAGAATGCTGTTGCAAAGAGGTGAATTGAATGGCTATAGGTTTTTAAACAGAGAAACCGTCGAAGATATTTATGCGCCACATACCCAGCTTGATAGTCCGTATGGTTATAACGGTTACAACCTGTGGGTTAGCGGTGATACCATGAGAACTATGAATCAGGGAGAAGCCGGATTATGGATTGGAGGAGGTTATGAAAGCACATACTTTTGGGCCGATCCGAAACGTAATTTTGTAGGAATTATCATGTCTCAGAATAATGAAGTACACCCTCCGGGATATGAAATGAATGATAAGTTTAGGGCTGAGTTGTACCAGCAATTTTGGGAGAGCGAAAAAAAGAAAGGGACTAATTAGAAAGAAATTTAGTATCAAAAGTTTGTGCTTACCGACAACAGATGATCAATAAAAGTACATTTAGAAGACCCTCTGAACACAAGTCCCTTAACTATTCTTATGCAACCTTTAATCAATAAAACCAAAAAGTATACATAAAACGAAATTGTGTATAAGGCTTTAAAGTAGTTGTCTGTCGATCTTAATCTTGTTCTTTAAAACAAACAAAACAAAGATGACAACAAATCAATTTGGCAAACAAGGATGGACTCCCGATAGAATAGGATCCCTTGAAGGTAAAACTTTCGTAATAACTGGTACTACAAGTGGTACAGGATTTGAAGTAGCAAGGATACTTCTGTCTAAGGGAGCAAAAGTGGTGATGTTGAACCGCAATCCAAAAAAATCAGAAAGTGTTATTGCCACTTTTGAAAAAGAGCTGGGCGGCCAAATAGATGCCTCATTTATCCAAATGGACCTGGCAGAACAGGAGTCTGTACAAAAAGCTGCACAAGAAGTTCTGGAAAAAATTACACGTATCGACGCATTGATATGCAACGCTGCCATTGCCCAGGTTCCCCATCAGAAACTTACCGTTGATGGATTTGAAAGTCAGCTTGGTGTAAACCATTACGGTCATTTCACGCTACAAGGTTTGCTCTTTCCTTTGATTGAGGAATCCAAAGGACGTATCGTAACTGTGGGCAGTATGGGCTATAATATGGGACTGAAAACCATAAAGTTTGACGACATGAACTGGAATAAAGATTATACTCCAAATGATGCCTATAGCCAGAGCAAACTAGCACAGATCATGTCTGTTTATGAACTACAGGATAAATTGGAAAACGCAGGTAAAACTGATGTTAAAGTATATGCTTGTCACCCGGGTTCATCCAGAACGTCACTGATCGATACCAGCGGTAGTTTTATGATGCGTATGATCTTTAACTTGATGAAATTTTCACCATTGACACAATCAGCTGAAAAAGGTGCTTATCCAATGTTAATGTGTGCTATTGAACAAGATTTGGATCAAAAGGAATTCTATGGCCCTACAGGATTTAACAACTTTAAAGGACCTGTTGGAGCACATAAACTGGAAGCACACGCCAAAGACAAAGTTGTTGCAGAAAAGTTGTGGGAAGTATCAGAAAAAGCAACGAACTTAAAATGGAACTTTTAAATTAGCGATATGCAGCACTTTAAAACTTTATCGGCTTACTTAGATTATCTGGAACTTCCGGGGCCGGAGCATCCGATGTTGAGTGTGTTTTCTGCTATTGGAGATGGTTTCTTGCCCTGCCCGAAAGAGAGTTCACCTCCAATTACGAATGATTGCTATTCCATTAGCCTGAAGAAGATCGTAAAAGGAAATTTAAACTATGGTCGTACAAAATATGATTTCACCAATGGCGCATTGATATTCATCGCTCCAAGACAAGTATTGCAATGGGATGAAAGTGTAGTTTACGACCAAAAAGGATTTTCGATCAACTTTCATGAAGATTTTTTGAAAGGGACAGAGTTGGCTCATCAGATCAAGAAATATAGCTTCTTTTCCTATTCGGCTAACGAGGCACTACACCTATCGCCCAAAGAGGAAAAGCAGATCGAGTCGATTGTTGAAAATATTGATATTGAATATCAGAACAACCAGGATGAATTCAGCAAGGATATTATAATTTCACAGCTCAGTACGCTGTTGAAATACGCCAATCGCTTTTACGAAAGGCAGTTTAAACCGAAAGGAGTTGTCGAATGATCTTTTGGAGCAGTTTAACAATCATTTATCAGAATATTTTGAATCGGGGTATTTTGAAGAACATGGAATACCTGGTATTGAACAGATCGCAGAACAGCTGTCGGTTTCACAGCGTTATTTAAGCGATACCCTCAAAAAGGAAACAGGCAAAACTTCAACCGAACATCTGCAATTATATTTGATAAATGAAGCCAAGAATATTCTGTTAAACCCTAACAAAACCATTTCTGAAGTGGCCTATGAACTGGGCTTTGAATATCCGCCCTATTTTTCGCGGTTATTTAAAAAGAAAGAAGGCATCAGCCCATCTGCTTATAGAGAAAAATACAAACTAAATTAAATCATGGATATACTAAGAACAGCAACAGACTGGGCAAAAGCCGAAGTTTTTTCAACATCATTTTTTATCCTTTTTGCAGTGCTCTTTGTATTGGCAAGCATAGGGTTTTGGCAACTTGGTAAAACTGATATGGCAAAAGCATATATCATTCCTACCTTGGTTGCCGGATCATTACTTTTGATCATAGGACTTGGTTTAGTGTTCACCAACAAATCCAGAATCACACAATTTGAAACAGCTTATAATAAAGATGCTGCATCTTTTGTAGAATCCGAGTTAGTTCGCGTTGAAAGTACATTAAAGGAATACCGAACCATCGTTTTTAAAGCTATTCCATTCATTATTGTGGTTGCTGCACTTTTGATCGTTTTTATGGACAAGCCTGTTTGGCGTGCTAGTGCTATCACCACCATTGCAATGATGGTAGTTATTCTACTGATTGATGGTACAGCCAAAGCCAGAATCGACGCTTATAATGAAGAATTGGAATTAGTTGTTAAAAAGAGAATTAACGAACTGAGTGAGAAGAACTGAGACTAAGAGTAAAATTATATCTTTTCTACAGGTTTCCTCAATGTTAAATATTTAATTTAAAAAACTTTCGATGAGGTCTTCAGGATGACTGGTTGGAGTAACTGGAAAATCAAACCATTCTTCAATGTTTTTTTCAAGCCCTTCATTATTCAAATAAGAATTTAAAGCCCTGTTTAGCCCTTGAGTGTAGGTTGTATGCTCTGCTCCCTCGGGATCTTCATGCCACAGATCATTTTGTGCAAAGCCCTGAAATTCCGGACCGGTTATTTTTATCCCGAACTCATCCGGATTTTTACCAATCGGGCTGTGAACAGTCGTTGTGAATAAATGCCAAAATCCGGACTGAATACAATTTTTCTCAAATAATTGTCTTACTACTTCCAACGAGTCAATGGTTTCCTGCTGAGTTTCAGTTGGAAAGCCATACATCAGATAAGCGTGAACCATAATGCCATTTTCAGAGAAATTATTGGTTACTCTGGTAACCTGAGCGATATCCACTCCCTTTTTCATCTTTCCCAACAATCTGTCAGAAGCTACTTCCAATCCTCCAGTAACCGCAATACAACCTGCTTTTGCCATTAATTCGCACAACTCAAAATTGAACGTCTTTTCAAATCGTATGTTGGTCCACCAAGTGACTGACAGGTCTCTTTTTATCAACTCCTTTGACATCGCCTTCAACATTTTTGGCGGAGCAGCTTCATCAACGAAATGGAATCCTGAAATTCCTGTATCAGCAATAATTTTTTCGATCTTATCGACTAAGATTTCAGCCGTTGTGTTTTGGTAATTACCAATGTAATCCAGACTCACATCACAAAAAGAACATTGCCTCCAGTAGCATCCGTGTGAGATCGTCAATTTATTCCATCTTTTATCCGTCCACATACGATGCATTGGGTTTACCACATCCAAAAAAGAGACATATTTGTCGTACGGTAATCCTAAATAATTCGGAGCCGGTAGATCCTGATGATGATGAATAGTATTCGGCAATTTGTTCTTATAAACAACTTTCTCATCTTCTAAAACATAGGTTCTTTCAAGATCATCTATCTCAACCTTACCATCCAGATATTGAATCATTTTAAGTAAAGGTCCTTCCCCATCGTCCAGCGAAATAAAATCAACGATCTCAAAAATTCTAGGATCTTCTAAACTGCGTAATTCAGTATTGCAATAGCCTCCACCAAAGGCTACCTGAATATCCGGATAGAACTGTTTAATGAATTGAGCGCATCGCAAGGCTGCAAATAAATTTCCGGGAAAAGGAATGGTAAAGCCGATCAGATTTGGAGCATGGGTCTCGATCTGTTCTTCCAGAATATTCAACATCTCGTCTTCAATAAGCGTAGGCTGATATCTCAAAAATTCATCTAACTGATCAAAACTACTGGCTGATGTGGCAATTTGTTCTGCATATTTAGTGAATGCAAAGAATTCATCCACATTTGCCTGAATAAAATCTCCAATTTCTTCAATAAATAGCGTTGAATAGTGCTTTGCCTTATCGATAATACCTTCATCTCCCGCTTCCCATTTGATCCCTGTGTTCACTTCCTTCAATCTATGTCCTACAGGCAGGAAATCAGCTTCTAAGATCTCATGAGCAGTTTTGATGTCGTTCTTTTGAAGAAACCCAATGACTTTATCAACTCGTGAAATGTATTGTTCTTTCATTTCCCGCATTTCAGGGTAGAAATCATTTCCCAGATCATCAGCTTCCTGGAAAATGTCACTTAAGAAATCACCAGTAAAAACGGAAGTAAAAAGCTCAATACTTAGATCACAATGCGAAACTGAAACATCGTGTTCTTCTAAAAATCCTTTCAGATAAGCAGTTGCGGGATATGCCGTGTTCAACTGAGTAAATGGTGGCGTAACTAAAAGGAGTTTTGATTGCATAGCTTAAATATAATGCTCTTTCCAATGAAAGTTTTTAAAGACCTTCTATACGTCTATTGATAAACTAATCTTTATGTTGATCCGGATCTCGGGCATACGCCGCGAGATGACAGATAACCAGCAAATTCATTATGGTCATTAAGGCGGACATAAATGACCTTCTAGCGTAAAATTAATTCCGTAAAAAGAACTTAATCAAGTAGAGCTTAAAACAACCAAAAATATCAACTTCACAAGCTTATTTTAGTAGCCTGTCAAGAAATTATTGAACACTGGAACTTGAATGTTGGAAATTGGCTATTGAATGTTGCCTTTCCTACTTATTCATCGAGATGAGAAACTCTTCATTCGTTTTCGTGCCTTTGATCTGCTTCAGTAAAAATTCCATGGCTTCAAATGCATTCATTTGAGTCATGTAACGACGAAGAAGCACCACCTTTTCTCTCTCTTCTTCCGCAACAAGTAATTCTTCACGACGAGTTCCACTTCGGAATACATCAATAGCCGGATACATTCTGCGATCAGAAATACGACGATCGAGTACAATTTCCATGTTACCTGTTCCTTTAAACTCTTCAAAGATCACATCATCCATTCTGGAGCCTGTATCTACCAAAGCTGTTGCCAGAATAGTTAAAGAACCGCCATTTTCGATATTACGGGCAGAACTGAATAACTGTCTTGGGATCTTCAACGCTTCTGAATCCACACCACCACTCATAGTTCGTCCTCTGTTGCTCGCTTTTACGTTGTAAGCGCGCGCAAGACGGGTAATGGAGTCGAGTAGCAAAATAACATCGTGACCGCTCTCCACCAATCTCTTGGCTTTCTGGAAAGTGATTTCAGCCAGATCGATATGATTTTCAGGTTTTTCATCGAAAGTAGAAGCAACAACTTCAGCACCTTTAACTGTGCGCTCCATTTCGGTTACTTCTTCAGGTCGTTCATCGATCAAAAGAATTAAGATCTTTGCATTCGGATGGTTTGTTGCCACAGCATTAGCAATACCACGAAGTAAAGTAGTTTTACCCGTTTTCGGTTGAGCAACGATCAAACCACGCTGTCCTTTACCTATAGGTGCAAAAAGATCAATAAAGCGTGTAGAGTAATTACTTGGATCAAACTCCATCACATATCGCTCATCCGGGTGTATCGGGAGCATATCGTCAAACTCCTGACGATTATCCATATCACGAGGAATACGTCCGTTCACTCCTTCTACTCTCAGTAAAGCAAAATATCGCTCACCAACTTTTGGCGGACGAATAATTCCGATTACACAATCACCACTTTTAAGTCTGAATCGTTTGATCTGAGAAGGCGATACATAAATATCGTCCGGGCTGGCTTTGTAATTATAATTTACAGATCTCAGGAATCCATAACCATCCGGTAAAATTTCTAATGTTCCTTCATTAAACAGATACTGGCCTAATTCCGGTTCCAGTTCTTTAATTCTTTCTTCCAACGTTTCCGCATCAGATTCCGGAAGCAGATCATGTTCCTGCTTCTTCTTGTTGTTGTTGCGGTTATTATTATGTCGGGGTTTCTTATTTTCTTTAGGTTCTTCTTTCTTTTTGTAAGAAACGATGTGAGATTCGCCACCGTAAGTCGCTAGTTCATCATTCTTTTGAGAAGAGTTGCTACCATTTTCTTCCTGAATATCTTTTATATCAACTTTTTCAGGTTCAGCCTTCTTTCTGGTCTTTTTTACAGCTTTAGCTTTCTTCTCTTCCTTTGCCTTTGTAGGGATCACTTCTTTTGGAATCGGTGGCCGTTCACTCTTAGGTCGTAACTTTACAGTTATTCCTTTTGGTTTAGAGCTGGAAACTTCACGGATATTATCAATCAATTCCTGCTTCTTAACGCCGGTAACCCTTTTAACACCAATCATCTTGGCGAGGATCTTTAACTCGGGTAATTTCTTCTTCTCTAAGGATTCCAATTCCCCAGCCGTTAGATTTACGGTCTGATTATCTGACATAAAAAATTGTGGATATTATTATTGTATAAATAATGATTCTTACTGAGTTTGGGGTGAGCGACGCATTATCAATTTTGGATAATTCCTGCGAAGCTCTATCAGGTAAGGAAAGATTGATGGGACTAACAATTACTAACCCATCGCTTAACTGTACTGTAAAAGTAAAAACTTCCTGTAAAAATAACTAATGAAGTCTCAAATTCCTTTAAAATACTTTTGAAGTTATTTTCATCAATGCTTTTCACTGAAATACTTTGTTCAATGTCCTCTAAAGTTGCTCCCCGTTCTGTATGTAACTCATGGAAAAACTTACTTCTTCTTTTTTTAATAATTTCAAATATTTCAGTAGCCAACTTATCTTTCATTATTGAGAAGATTAATATCGCTTCTTCTTCTTCTTCTCCCAATCCGTCAATGGTTTTAAGTGTTGATGTGAGAGCCTGTGCATTATGTGCTCCGCTGAAATACCATTTTTTATTCTTATCCAGCTTCTCAAACCGAGCCGGAACGCCTTTGAACTTTTCGAAAACTTCCAACAGATCATTTTCAGCAACAGGGAATTTGTCACCTAAAACTTTGACCGTTTTATAAACTGCAGCAAAATTCCATTTATTCACTTCTTCCGCTAATTGCGTTTGAACAGATAGTGATTCATTTTTTAATGAGAATAAGCCTTTATAAAATTCGGGGATCAGCTCTCTTACTTTGAAGACCTTAGCATTCTGATTTTCTGCAATTCCGATAATTACATGCTCGATTTCTCCGGAAATATTACCAAGGATAACAGGTTTCTCTGATTTAATGATCCCGGCTTTCTCTTTTGCGATCTCGGCTTCAGTTGCCCCCAGAATATCCTGATGATCCAAACCTATGCTTGTTATGATAGAAAGCTCAGAATGAATGATATTGGTAGAATCTAGCCTCCCTCCCAATCCGGTTTCAATAATTGCGATATCAACTTCTACTTTTGCAAATATCCAAAAAGCCAACGCGGTGCTTATTTCAAAGTAAGTCAACGGAACTTCTTCCAGTTCTTTTGAATAGGATTGAAAAAATTTCAGGATCAACTCGTCTTGAACCTCTTCTCCGTTAATGCGAAATCGTTCGTGATATCTGAATAAATGTGGAGATGTAAATAATCCGGTTCTATAACCTGCTTTTCTGTAAACCGCTTCCAGCAAATGACACGTTGTTCCTTTACCGTTTGTTCCTGCAACATGAATAGATGGAAATGAATTTTGAGGATCACCTATCGATTTACAGAATTTGGTGATATGCCCTAACTCAAAGCTAGATGCAGATGCTCCCTTATCCTGAAATTTCGGGATCTTATCCAGATATTCCCATACCTCGTTAATGTTGTTGAATGTGTTCATTTAAGGAAGTTAAGAGTCAGCTCATAAGATTCTAAGGTAAGATGAGTATTTGATAAGTTAATTATTTCGTTGACAATTTTAGTATTGATAGTTCAAAAAAACCGCTCTTAGTAATTAAGACGGAGAAGTGACTACCCTTTGTTCTATGTACTTTTGTGCCGATACTGAGCTTCCTCAGCACAGGCTCCAGTACCAAAAACTCCCGACAAGAATTATTGGCGCGAATTCCATTACGTTCTTAGCTCGCCAATAATTCTAAGTTCGGTCTAGTTGAAAGCCTTTTTCTGAAATCGTCTGGGTTATAAACAGGACAGTTTTTGTCAGCGAATGGTCTAACATCTACAAGGATGACCATATTCTAGAAAATTCAACTAAGTAGTTTCTCTTTATACACTTTAAAATCATCTTTTAGCTTTTCAACTATGGAATGATCAGTTTTATAGGAAAAGTCATCAATTCTGGATACTGGTTTAATTTCCATTACTGAATTCGTGCAGAGTACAGCTTCAGCACTATAAATATCTTTCAGCCCGAAAAGTCCTTCAATTAACTCCAATTCCGAATCCTGATCAATTAATGCAATTAATATCGATCTGGTTACACCGGGCAAAAGATCACAATTTACAGATGGTGTAAAAACCTGATTTCCTTTTACCCAAAAAATATTTGAAATGGTTGTCTCGCTGATCTTTGAATCAACAGTAAGCATCAATGCATCATCCCCGCCCTTCTTTTTGGCTTCTTGTGCTGCTTTGATATAATTGATGGAATTGCTGAGTTTCACTTTTCTTTCTAGAGCAGCTGAAGGGATTGCAGGAATCGAGACCGTTTTTAGTTTGATCGAATCCGACCCAAGCGGAATTGACCGATTTGAAATAATGAATCCTGAACGATCAGAAATATCAAAATAGCCTGAACTTCCTTCTCTATAGCATTGAATTCGAACTACAGAATCTTCGTCTTCAAGTTCATTCTTTTTCAACAACTTTTGAACCTCTGACTTTAGTAGATCTTTTGTAAGATCAAGATTCATATCCAGATACTTCAAACCGGATTGGAGTCGAGCAAAATGATCTTCAAAATGCAGGAATTTACTTTTGTAACTTACTAGAGTTTCAAAACATCCATCACCATAAGAAAGCGCTCTTGAAGTAGCCGGAAGTGAAGCTTCTTCTTCAGGAACTAAGGTTCCATTTATGTTTACAAAACTACTCATTCAGCAAGTTTACTTCTCAATAAACTGTACCCTGCATTTTCCTGATATCCCACATGAGCGTATTTCAAAGCTCCTTTTTTATCTAATAAAACATAAGACGGAATTCCGGGAACCTTTAGTTCATTGTATAAAGAAGCTCCGTCTACGTGTACAAAACCATCTAAAAACTTAGTATTTGAGATATCATCAGTGGCATCCAGAACCAAAGCTGAGATCACTACCAGCGAATCCGTTTGATCCTGAAGTGTATAGATTTCCTGAAGTAACAGATCGGATTTTTCGGACCAACTTGACCAGAAAACCACAACGATATCATTTCCTTTGTACTTATTGATTGTAACTGAGTCACTTTCATTAATAAGCAGCAACGGTTTACTAAGTAAAGAATCACTTTCCTGAATTGCTTCAATAAATCGCTCTTTTTGAGATTCTTTGTATCTCAGTGAGGAAAAAACGATGGCTAAAGCAGTAAGCACTGCTACAACCGCCATAAATGCCGGGAAGTATTTGGTATCTAATCTCATGATCTGAAATTAAGGAAATCTGTCTTCAATGATTACGCTATTTCAAAAAGAATTATTCTGAAATTACTTGGCTTTTATTATTACAGATGTAAGTGGGTCGACAATAATCGAATCCGAATTGATCTGAATCCCTGATACTTCAGATACAGCTTCAGTTCCTGCTTCATCAGAATCTACCAGTACAATTCCTGAAGTAAGATCGATATTTAAAGAGATCGTTCTTTGTTCTGAATCCGCATTTACAACAACATAATAGCTCTCTCCTATTGTAGATTCAGCATTAAATATTAATATCAGGTCTTCTTCTTTGATATCTTTACTTTCGATCAATGTTACATTTTCGGAAACAATCTTTTCATTTCCCAAACGAAATGCATCTGTGGATCTCCGTAAAGCCACAAGACCTCTTGTGTATTCCATGGTTTGTTTGTGAGTTCCTTCCTTGGTCACCTTATCCCAATCAAACATATTCACTGCGGCAGAAGCGTCGTAGGAGTTTCTTATCAAGTAAGGATATTCAAACTCATCTACTTTCATAAATTCTCTTTCCGGTGGGGTTGAAGAAAACCATTGCTTGGTTCTACCGTATTCCTGACCGGCATGCAAAAAGGCTGCTCCTTGACTGGTTAACACAATTGTATTGGCTAATCTGATCCTTTTATGAATTTCTTCCTGGTGATCTTTCGGATCTTTTTTGATCGAATAAGCAATCATATCGTGAAGGGTAAGTCCATCGTGCACAGCTACATACTGCAGAACATCTCCCGGATCATCTTCAGTCATGTTATCAGGTTTAGCAATTACATTATTGAATATGTTTTGGATCGGTCTTGCACCTCCTGTAACAAACCTTGGCTCGCCTTCAATACCATGACCGGATTTCAATTCATTTCTGATCTCATCCGAAAAACATACTACGCTGTTGGTTTGATCCATCCAATCCTGATCGGCAGGTGTAACTGATTCTCCATCATCTCCGGCAAAAGTTCTCCAGCACTCTCCAACCATAAGAATATCCGGATTGATCTTTTTGGCTTCATCGTATGCTATTTGAATAGTTTCAGCATCAAGATCTCCCATAAGATCGTATCGAAAACCATCTACTTTATATTCTTGTGTCCAGTATAGGATTGAATCAATGATCAATTTTCTCGCCATTGCGTGAGTAGAACCCGGACGCCCTCCTCCGTAACTTTGTTTTGCGACACCCTTCGCATCCATGAAGTGATAATAGCCGGGAACTATATCTTCCAAAAATTCCAGTCTGGCGGTGTGATTATAAACCACGTCCAAAGTAACACCCATTCCCTTTTCATGGATGCTTTTAATGAGTTCTTTCAATTCTTTGATTCGCAATTCCGGATCGGTTGGATCGACGGAATACATTCCTTCCGGAGAAAAATAGTTATCGGGTCCATAACCCCAGTTAAAGTTTGCTCCCAATTCATAGTTCAAATTTCGCTCCCGATCTATTTCATCTGAATAGGTGTAACTGAGTACCGGAAGCAATTGAATATGGGTTATTCCCAGATCTTTGATATAATCGAGTCGTTCTGAAAATGCATCGTATGTTCCATAAGGAGCTTTTGTTTGAATATCAGGATCAACGGTAATATCCCAAACATGAGCTTCCCAAATAATGGCATCTTCTCTTTTTTCATATCCTTCAATTTGTGCGTAATCTAAACTTGGACCTGTGGAAGATTGATCTACAATTGCCCCTCTAGGTGTAAAAAATGTTTCTCGTACTGTTTCAGCCATTGATTTGGCATAGGGATCCATTACTTCTTTAGTTAATCCGTAATTAGTTATAGAATAGGTGTAATACTTTCCCTTCAGATTTCCGGGAACAGAAGTATGCCAGACTCCCTTATCTTTTCTGCCTAATTCAATTGTCTCATATGGTTCTTCATCCAATCCCTTCTCATACAAATTCAGAACGACTTTTGAAGCAAGTGGAGCCCATAATTTAAAGTCAGTTTTGTTCCAGTTATAGAATGAGCCTAATTCTCCTTCGTATGTATAAAGCTTGTCAATAGCTTTCCAGTGAGGTTGCGCCTGTTTTTCTGAATCACCGACTTTAACTATATATTTTTTAGTGAAATCTAATTTAATATTAGTTTTTATCGAGTACTCAGTGGTTGAAACTCTGAATGGCACTTTAGTAATTCGATCAGAATCGTTATATAATTCAATTTTCAAATGATGATCCTCATCAACCTCTCCTGCAAACTTTACAGAAATAGTGTTTTCGTCTTCAATAAAAGCAGAAACGATATTTTCATTTTCCTGACTATATAAGCTACCTGAAAAAATTAATGCTATAATAATAGAGTAGAGTGCTTTCATTTTAAATAAGGTGAAATCAGGTTGAGTTTTTTTCCTTGTGAATCCCTGTAAATGAGAAAATCAGAGTCGGTAGAAATAATTACAGAATTTTTATCATTTTCAAACATTGCCAGTAGGTTTGCATCGGCAAATGCGCATGGCACGTCATTGTATTTATTCATTACATCCAAAACGAATCTCTGATTTGAAGAAAATGGATCTTGAATTTCTAAAAAGCCACTATTTATCATTTTCATAAGTCCCTCCTCTCCTCGATTCGATCGCTTCAAAAGAAAGAACGCTTCTGTAATTACTGCCGTATTAGTTTTTAATGAAGCATCAATTTCAGAAAAAACAGACTTGATCCAAGTATGATGATATTCCCTTTTGTCGATGAAAGAGACTAAAGGACCGGTATCAAGAAAGGCTATCTTTGCCAAAATCTTCCATGTATTTAGGATTCGTTGAAAGATCTCCAGGACCATCAGCTATACCAACAATATGTTGCAATTTTTCTAATGTTGACCCCGGCTTGGCTACAATCTCGTATTCTGTAACCTGTTCATTTACAGCATTCATTACGGCTTCTTTTTTAGAAATACCTTTTTTCTCAGCAAGTAATTCGATCTTCTGCTTTTCCTCGGGAGTTAACTTCATCCCAAACCAAACAATATCTTTATCTTTCTTTGCCATAATGATCACCTAAAATAATAGTTGCAACCAATTTAAATAAAAGTTGCAACTTTTCAAATCAAGGTTACTGCTACTTGATGGCTTCTTCTTCTGTAATAAGGAAGTTACTGAAGGCTGCAATTGCTAAACAAACTCCGGCAAGAAGCATTGTTCCTATAGTAGCTTCTCCAAAGATCGTTTTATAGAGGAAGTTGATCCCTCCCAACGCTGCAATGATCTGTGGAATTACTATAAACATGTTAAAGAGCCCCATATACAAACCCATCTTCTTTGGATCTATACTACTCGAAAGCATGGCGTATGGCATAGAGAGAATACTTCCCCAGGCAATTCCCACGCAAATAAAACTCAAATTCAGCATTCCGGTATTTTCAGGAGAAACGAAGTACATACTTATAAATCCTGCTCCACCAATTAAAAGCGAACCAAAATGAACCAACTTTCTGTTGATCCTGATCTTGCTGGTTACAAAAGTCAAAAGCAGAGCAAAAAACATGGAAGACAATCCATAGGTACCCATATAAGAACCAACAAGATTTGCAGCGTTGTTATAGGCCACATTGGCTGTATCAAAATCTACTGCATCCGGCATTGGAACGGGAGCTAAAAAAGCATGTTCTGTAAGTGCCGGAACGGCAAAACTCCACATGGTAAAAAAAGCGAACCAACTAAAAAACTGAACCACTCCCAATTTTCTCATTACAACCGGCATATTACCGATATTCGAAAAGATCTCCTTTACTCCGGTAAAAAATCCAGAGTTTTCTTTTTTCTCTTTTTCGAATGCTTCCATGTCTTCCGGTGGATACTCTTCGGTAGTGAAAATCGTCCACAGTATACTTGAAATGAAAACAAAAGCACCTATTCCAAATGCCACTTTTACCGACATAGGAACCACTCCGGGAGCTGCATCATTTGCAACACCAAGCTGACTCACCATCCAGGGCAAGTTACTGGCAATCCAGGTACCGATACCAATGATCAGCGTTTGCACCACGAACCCGTAAGAACGTTGTGATTCCGGAAGTTTATCAGCAACAAGAGCTCTGAACGGTTCCATACTAATGTTGATGGATGCATCCAGAATCCATAAACAACCTGCAGCAACCCATAGAATAGGTGAATGAGGAACAAACAATAAAGTAATTGAACTAAGAACTGCTCCAATTAGGAAATAAGGTCTGCGGCGACCAAACTTTACGCTCCAAGTACGATCGCTCAAATATCCAATAATCGGTTGAACTAATAATCCGGTTAATGGAGCTGCTATCCAAAGTAAAGGAATATCATCTTTAGCAGCACCCAATGTTTGGAAGATCCGGGACATGAATCCACCCTGAAGTGCAAATCCGAATTGGATTCCCAAGAACCCAAAACTCATATTCCATATTTGCCAAAAACTCAGGCGTGGCTTAGTATCTTGTTGCTGTTCAGACATTTAAGTATCCCTTTTATTTGTTTTTATTTTGTTGAAATGATGATCCATTCATTCGCCGGTAACTCAATTGAAGAAAATTCGGAAATACCGTCCAATACTCCATATACATTAAGCTCGTCTTGATTCCACTCAGGGAAATTAATTGTAGAAGTCTCAGAATTATTGTTGATCGCTACCCAAATCTCATGATCTCCTTTCTTTCTTTTAAAAGCATAAGTGCCTTCAGGTGATTCAACTCGGATCGTTTCTCCACCAAAGTCCCCGTTCCAAAGTGCTTCATTTTCTGTATTCAAAGTCAGCAACATCTTATAGAAGTCAGCATACTTATAGTTTTTCCACTCTATTTCGTCTTTTTCGAAGAACTCTAATCGTTTATCCAGATCGCTTTCTTGCCCGTTGTAGATCAATGGCATTCCTTTCACGGTAGCAGACAACACTGCAAAATTCTCAAAATTATCACCATACATTTCAGGATCGGTTCCATTCCATGAATTTTCATCATGATTGGAAGTGAAATACATTCGGTATGCATTCTCAGGAAAGCGTTTACTGTCTCTTTCAAAGAGTGAGTCCAGATCTTCGAATGTTTGTTCTCCTTTAGCGATCTCGCGAATTACATGAGCATATTCCCACGCATAATTCATATCGAAAGCTTTGTGAAGTAGCTCAGGCTCTCCATCTTCAGCCAACATAAATACCGGCTTAATTTTGTCCAATTCTACTCTGGCATTTTCCCAGAAATCTGTTGGAACCATTCCTGCTACGTCACAGCGATAGCCGTCTATATCAAATTCTCTAACCCAAAATTCGAGAGCATCTAACATTGCTGCACGCATTTCTTCACTTTCATAGTTCAACTGAATAACATCCGACCAGTCCGTTCCTCTTGGAGGCATGAAGTTTCCATCTTCTGTCAATTCATACCAATCTTTATTTTCAGTCCAAGGATTATCCCAAGCTGAGTGATTTGCAACCCAGTCAATGATCAGCTTAAAGCCTTGCTCATGGGCTGCGTCAACCAAATTCTTAAAGTCTTCTTCTGTTCCAAAGTTAGGATTTACTTTTTTGTAGTCAGCTACAGAATAATAACTACCTCTGCTTTCTTCTGTTTCCTTTCTGTTGATCTTTCCAATCGGATGAATAGGCATCAACCACAAGATCTTAACACCCATTTCTTTTAATCGCGGAAGATCTTCCTGAAAAGCTTTGAATGTTCCTTCTTCAGAATACTGACGGATATTCACTTCATAAATATTCGCATTTTTACTCCATTCAGGATGTACTACCTGACTTGGTTTTTTCTCAACCGGTTTTTCTGCAGGTGAACAAGCCGCAAATACCGAGGCTACAAAAATGGATAAAAGTAAAGTTCGCTTAAGCATATTTATTTTTTAAAGCGTTAAAATTTCGAATGAATTTGAAGGTAAAGTCACAGTCAAAGTATTTCCATCAACTGAAAAAGAATTACCAAAATGATTTGCCAAACTTGAATAATCAAAACCCGGTCTCAGGTCAACTGAAACTTGTTGTTGTGTTTTGCTTTTGTTGAAAACTACAATGGTTTGCTGTGCAAAATAAGCTCTGGAATATGCCATAACATCATCTTCAACTTTATGGAATTGGAAGTCTCCAAAAAGAATGGACATTTCTGAAGTTCTCAGCTCCGACAATTTTGAATAGATGCTTCTGTTCCTTAACTCAAGCTGACTTAATTCAGAATCCTCAAATCGCATCCATCTTCTGTTGTCAGGATCGTTGGCGCCGGGCATTCCGAATTCGTCGCCCATATACGTAACCGGAATTCCGGGAATAGTCAGATTAAAAGCTAGAAGTAAACTTAGTCGGTCATAAGCAAAAGCCTGAGGTGAACCAATTTCTCTGGTCCATCCTGCTAGCTTAGAATCTTCATTCCATTTTACTTCGCCACTGGTTAAAGTGATGAATCTAGGCTTGTCATGATTTCCTGAAATTATCCCCATCATATTGTGATAACCAAAGTAATTGAAGCTTTCCTGAAGCTGGCTTTGTAATCCTTCAAAAGAAAGATCCTGACCAAATGCATTCAATCCTGCATCGTACATGCTGAAATCGAACTGACTTTCAAGCATTCCGGAATTGATGTAACTGGCTACCAGCTCACGACTTCCGTAAGTCTCTCCCACCTGAAATACTTGTCTGTTTTCAGGAACTACAATTTCTTCTTTTACTTTTCTGGTCAATGTTCTCCAGAACTCTAACTGAATATGCTTTGTGGCATCATGACGGAAACCGTCCAATTCATATTCCTGAACCCAGAACAGAGCTGAATCCGTCATGGTTTCTATTACTTCAGGATTTGAAAAGTCCAGCGAAGGCATAAAAGTATCAAACCAAGTTGTTAGACGCTGCTCGTCCCACAATTCCGTGTTCATTCTTCCGTCGGGCAGATACAGATCTGTTGCCCATTCAGGGTTTCTTTGATAAACCGGATGATTTTTATGAACGTGATTGGCTACATAATCTAAAATCACAGCCATTCCGTTTTCATGGGCTACGCTAAGTAATTCTTTAAACTCTTCTGATGTTCCGAATCGATCGTCGATCTTAGATGAAGAGACAGGCCAATATCCGTGATAGCCCGAAAATTTAGTTTTTACACCGCCTTTGTCCCATAATCCCCACGCGTCTTCCGGATTTTGGGAAATTGGTGAAAGCCAAAGTGCATTTACATTGATCTTTTCAAAATATCCATCTTTGATCTTTTGTGTAATTCCTGCAAGATCTCCACCATAATAATTGGCTTTGGGATGTATATCAGGATCATCAACTTTTCTGGTGTTTGATGGATTTCCATCTTTGAATCGGTCAATAAGTACAAAATACATATTCCATGCTCTTACGTCCTTTCGGGTAAGACTCCCGGAGCCATCCATGACTTTACCGTTTTCCAAAGGAATAAGTACATCGTTAGATATCCCGCTTTCATTGAAAGTCCATGCGCGAATATGCGTTCTCCCTTCAAGATCAGAATTCTCGGGTAAATACACCCGGATGATATCGTCTTTGAATTCAGTTTTGAGCTGATGATTTTCCCACAGAGCAATTACGTTTTCAGCTTCTCCTGATTGCAGATACACTCGTTCGTCTGAAAAATCATACGTATCTAATTTCGGCTTTTCAGCATCCATATTTCCAACTTTAAGCAGGTTATTAAATCCGCCCATACCATTAGAAACAGTTTCTGGATTTGATGGATCTTTCATTTCCTCTCCATCAACCACATACAGATACTGATATAACCCTTCGTTAACCAACATGCTGAAAGTCCACACGCCATTTTCCTTTTTGAAATCAGAAGCATTAGGATTCCAGGCATTCATCTCTCCTTTTATCTGTACAAGATCATAACCTTTATCCTCTAAACTAAAAGTAACTTCCTGTTTTGAAGTCTTTTTTAACAGTATATCGTAAGAAACATCGCCATCATGGAAAGAAATGATATCAAGTTTTCCTGAGATATCACCTTTCAAAACTAATTCTGAATTGTCCTCAGTTAAATAATAAGTGATTGAAGAAGGTGTTGAAACATCATCTATCGTTGATGGATCCATGAAATAGTCTTCCATGATCACAACTGTGGAATCATAACCCAGAGTTATTGGAGATCCTAACCCAACGATCTGATCTCCGTAATTGATGTTAATTTCTGAGGAGCATCCCCAAATCAAAAACAGTACTAATAACCCGGTTAATTTCCTCATTCTATGCTTTTTAAATTATTTTAGTAATGTCATTTTCTGAACCTGCACCGTATTTCCGGCTGTAAATCGGGTAAAATAAACCCCACTTGAAAGTGAAGAAGCATCGAATGTTACTGTATGTGTTCCAATCGATTTCTTACCATCAAAGAGTGTGGCGACTTTTCTTCCAAGTATGTCAAATACTTCCAGTTTAACTACTCCCGTTTTTGCAACATCAAACTTGATATTTGTAGAAGGATTAAACGGATTTGGGTAGTTGCTATACAACTTAAACGATTCAGGGCCTTCGCTTGGCAGCTCTTCATTTGAAGTTGCTATACCCGATTCAGGTGCATCAAATTGCTTAGTTGTATACACCTTGAATTCACCCGGTTCTAATCGAATTGCTTGCTCTGCATTAGTTACTTCGTACTCTGTTCCATCAAAGTAGTCGTACCAAGTTCCAGTTTGAGGGAAGTCTCCTGTTGTTGTGATTGCAGTAACATCAAAGTTTCCAACTACAACCACATCAGTGTCTGAATGTTCAAGAATTATTCTTTTTATACGATTTGATAAAGCATAGGTAGTGCTTTCCGGTTCAGTAAACGCAGGACTACTGTTACGAAGATTAATAAGAGCTGCCCATGTTTTGTACAACTTAACACGTTCTGTTCCCTTCGTATTCCAGTAATCCCAACGAATCGGCTTGTTTGCTACTCTACCCGGAGCGCTAGCCGGACAATCTTCAGAATCATTCAAACATTGTTCTCCATTGTCTCCGTAGCCATATCCAACTTCACCAAACTGCCATATCATTTTGGGTCCCGGAAGTGTGAAAAAGAAAGCTCCTGCTAATTTTTGTCTACCTAAAGCGGTGTTTAATTCTCTAATGTTGTAGTCTCCAGAAGAGTTACCAAAACTGATATTTTTAAACATCAACCATTGCTCATCATGGCTTTCCATATAACCGATCAATCTTTCTTCCTGAAATCCTCTTGATTCAGAAAGCACTCCATACAAATTTGAGTTGGATGTGTACCCCATCGTTGCTTCATTGTATGGTTGATTCATCTTTCCCCAAAGCATGATTCCTTTTCCTTCGTTGATGCGGTAGTCTGCCCACTGTTTTTCTTCATTTGAAGTTCCCAAATGCTCAAAGATCACATAGAAATCAGAATCAGCTGCCCATTGATAATCAGCGTACTTTTTTAAAAGATCTACTCTGTCTTGTTGATAAGAACTTGTACAACCATTGCCTGCCGGACTACAATTCTGTGTAAACCCTTTTGTTAAATCCCATCTGAATCCATCAATATTATACTCATTGATCCAATGCTCGATCATTTTTTTATTGTAGTACTGTGTACCGGAATATTGATGATTAAAATCATTGAAGACGTTAAACTCGTGTTTTGCTTCTGTATTGAAATATGGATTACTTCCAACTTCATACATTCTGTATAGTGAATTTTGACCTGTTGCGTGATTCATCACCACATCCAAAATAATCGCTATTCCTCTTTTATGGGCTTCGTCAATAAACTCTCTGAATTTATCGGGAGTACCGTAATATTTATCCAATGCAAGATGGAAACTTGGGTTATATCCCCAGCTTTCATTTCCGTCAAACTCGCTTACAGGCAATAATTCAATGGCATTAATTCCAAGTCTGTCTACATAGTCCAGAGTGTCTATAAGTGACGAATAGCTGTGATCAGCTAAGAAATCTCTGACTAAAAGTTGGTAAATAACTAAATCTTCTTTTTTGGGTCTCTCATAACCTGTAGCTTCCCATTGGTACGGGGTTTTTCCGGGAAACAGAACACCTACATAGTTTGTGGTTTTTCCGTTTGGATATTCTTTTAAATTCGGAAATACAGATTCAGAAATAAAATTGTCATCATTTGGATGAAGTACTAATTCTGAATAAGGATCAGCGATTCTTAAACTTCCATCAATTTCATATTGGAAGCCATACTCTTCGCCCGGAGTTAAACCGGTAATTTCAGTCCAGAACCAAACACTGTCTGCTTTCAGAGAATCTTTCTTCATTTGGTAGTTGAAATCTAATTCCCAATCCGAAAAATCTCCAACTACAAACACTTCCCTCTTACCCGGAGCAAATAGTGATAAAATAACCGACGTCCCATTTTCGCCATAGGTGATACCATCTTCAAGTCCTGAAGGTCGGGCTTCCATAACCGCGCCATCCGTCACAATAATAGTAACAGAAGTCGAATCCTCTTCGCCTGCCCCGTCATCACCTATAAGATCAAACCTATAATTCCCTTCAGATTCCGCTGAAAAAACGTACCTTACTGTATCAGAAACAGAAGTTTGTGCAACTTCAGTACCATTCAGTTTCAAACTTAAATTCAGGTTTCCTGCAGGAGAATTTCCAATCCCTTCGATCTCAATTTCCTCATTTGTTTTAACGATCTTAGACTTTTCTCCCGGATTCAAGAACTGCACAGATACTTCATTCTCAAAAAGTTCAAGAAAAATATCTTCACCTCCTGACGCCCTTCCAACCTTGTCAGGTGCTCCGGCTCCGTCAAGCGTGCCTCTGAAAAGCAATGTTATTTCTTCAGCTTTATCTGCAGCTGAAACATTATAGAATTCTCTTACCGATGACGGATATTTAAATTCCCATTTATCATTTCCTAGAGGTGTGGCTTTCAATTTAGCAGGATAAGATTCCCAACCTGATTGAACATATTTCCAGTCTGATGGACTTGAACTTTTATCAGTAATTAAGCCCGTATGTAAATACACATCACCTGAAAATCCAACCAATTCTCCATTTCCCTGAGTTGCATCAAAAGTAAGAGTTAATGTATCGTTCTGAGTGGCAAAGGAAGGTTCGAACGTTACTACCTGGCTGTATGCTGAAATTGGTAAAAATAGTATAGCAAGAAAGCTTAACCTTAGTACTGAAAAGTTCTTCATAAAAATTATTTACTCTGTTGAGTCTCTTAAAATTAATTCGGGTGTATAAACGGTTTGTGAAACTGCTTTTTTGGGATTTTCTATTCTTTCGATCAAATTTTGTGTAGCGAAGAATCCCATATCTCTCATTGGCTGACGAATAGTAGACAACCCCATATATTCAGCTAGTTCGATATCATCGTAACCAATAAGGGGAATACTTTTATTCATATCCTGCATGGCCTTTAAAGCTCCTACTGCCTGAATATCAGAAGCACAAAAACATGCTTGAATTTCGGGATTGATCGTGAGGATTTTGATCATTGCTTCATATCCTCCGCGTTCTGTGAATCCATCACGGTAAGTTGAGTCTCCCGCTACAATGTATGAGTTAGAAAACTTCTTCCCTGTTACTTCATAAGCTTTTTTAAACCCTTTGATCCTGCTTTGTATCGGTTTTGAAGTAATTAAAGCTGAAAGCATGGCAACTCTATCCAACCCTCTGTCTAGAAGATATTTTGTTGCCCGGAATGCCCCTTCAGAATTATCAACACTTACAGAGTCAAATCCATCAAAATATTCGTCAATTAAAGTAATAGGGATTTTATACTTTTCGAGTAAATTCCACTCTTCTTGTTCTAAATGAATAGAAATAAAAAGACATCCTTCTGAAGCTCTTCGCTTAAGAACATGCTCTACCTGATCAAAAGTATTTTTGCTTGGACTGATATTGAAGATCGTTAACTCATAATCATAACTATTCAGTTTATCCTGAATTCCTCCTAAAACTTCCATAAAGAAATAGTTAGAAATTACAGGTACAACAACAGTTATTGTATTTGTTTTTCTACTCGCTAAACCTTGAGCATTGGCTTGAGGGTGATAGCCAACTTTTTCTGCAATATCCATTACTTTTTTTCGAGTTCGCTCAGAAACATTTTCTCTCTGATTGAAAACCCGTGAAACAGTAGCAATGCTTACTCCAGCTTTTTCTGCAATATCGTAAATAGTAGATGCCAAATTCAGTATATATTTAAAAACGCAGATGCCTTTCAAAGCATCTGCGAAGACTTATTAGAGAGAAATTATTTGATTAAAGTCATTCTCTTTTGACTTGTAAACGACCCTGCTTCTAAACGGTAAATGTAAATACCGGAAGCAAGATTACTTGCATCAAAACTTAACGTATGGCTACCAGAAGTATATTTTCTGTTGTTTAATAATGTAGCCACTCTTTGTCCAAGTACGTTGTAAACACTTAGCGTTACATCTGCTGCGTTCGGCAGATTAAAACTAATGGTTGTACTAGGGTTGAACGGGTTTGGATAGTTTTGATCTAATCTAAAGGTTTCCACATTACCAACTATTTCTTCATTAGAAACTGTCTGGTAATCAGGTGGTGTTTCCCATGGAAGATCAGATGCTTTCCATGTTAATTGAGGGAAAGCAAATGTTGAAGCCCATGTAACATTACCTTCTGCATCTACCTGAGGCGAAATGTACTGGTAATGTCTACGGCCGGCATCAAATCCACCGCCATTTACCACAAGAGAACCATCTGCAGAAGTTGGCTCACCATATGCAATTCTGAAACCAATATGGTTCAATGTTGGTAGAACAAGATCCAGAGTTAACTCATAAACCATGTCACCATCATCATCAGTAAACATCAAACGATCGATCTCTGCTTGAGACTGAGTAATGAAGTTTTGTCCATTGTCGCCAGGAACTGTAATTCCGTTTGTTAATGCAAAGAATGGAGTATCCACGAACAGGAATACTGAATCCGATGCAGGTACAAATGGAGTTGTGTGCTGCAATGCAGGTGACATATCAACACTAAATGTTACTGAAATTGCTCCACCTTCAACATTGTTTGCAGTCAATAATGCTTCCGGCTCTACACCATTGTAAAACTCAGACAGCTTATCCTGGCTAGTTTTATTCTCAATAGTAAAGGTTCTGTCAGCACCACCAGTTACACCAGGCTCTTCCCAACCAGTGTTAGCAGATTCGATTCCGTCTAAGAAAAACTCACTTTCAGCAGAATCTCTTCTTGAATCCCACTTGATGTAGTATTTGTATTTCTCAACAGTACCTTCCGCTTTGGTATAAGCTATGTTATTAGCTTCATATGTACCAAGAACTTGATTGAAGTTCATTCTCTGTTCACCCCAGCTGTTAAATGTACCTCTTACGGATACAGTATCAATACTAGAGTTGAATAGATCTAAACCCTCAAGAATTCCAACATTTACTTCAAAGCTAAGAGCAGTATTTACTATTACAGCATCTGTAGGCTTAGTATTATTGAAGAACTCCCAGCGAATTGTAGAATCTGCTGAAGGAACATTAAATGTTCTGTTGTCAGCAAAAGATTCCCAGGTAACAGTACCTGCTGCATCTTCTAATACGAATTTATAACCAATTGGACCAGTAATTGTAGCTGCAGAATCCTTTTGAACTCTAACTACACCTTCGTAAAAGAGGTTATCTCCTTTTGAGCCACCTTTTTCCAAGAAGTCTCCGGTACCCCAATCATTCGTAAAGAATGAACCAGCGCCTCTTACTCCTACTTTAAAGGTTTCAGGATCGAATGATCCATCTTGTGCCTGAGCACCAACGTTTACTCTGAAATAAACAGAAATAGAGTCGCTTTCTGAAGTAAATGGAGCTCCTCGGCCATCGCCACTATTGTTGAAGTAATCCAGATCTAAAGTTACATTTTCAGAAGTATCAGGTAATACATATAAATAGTTTCCATTAAATGGACCGTTAGATTCCCAACCGTTGTCATTTGCACCAGTAGATCCATCTAAACCTACCCAATACTTATAAACCAAAGAATCTCCTGGAGCCATTTGAACATCAATATTCCAGTAATCTCCACCTACATTAGTAGCAACCGGAGTGGAAGCACCATCCCAAGTTACATTTTGTCCACCATAAGCAGCGCTATCTAATGAAGCAATGAAACTTCCTCTGATCTGAACAAATCCGTTTTCCATAAGAGTATCAGGAACGGTAGAAGTATTAACTCGGAAAGTAACTGTTACAGGCTCTCCTGCACCGGTTGGCTTACCAAGGTTGGAAAAATCATTTTGATCCTTAACAATCCACTCTGAATCGTCAGCATTTGTACCAAATGAAGCTAGAGCAACTGCGTTACCAGAAACAACGGTACTTTTTCTTAACAAGGTATGTTCTTTAGTACCTGTAGTAACTCCAGCTACATCCCAACCACTACCCGGATCTTCATCAGCTTTACCAAACACATCAATCCAAGTAGTATCTCCACTTTGCGAATCAATATGAATAATACCTCTGGCATCATCTCCATTATGATGAACTGGACTTGGGAACCCAAGTACTTCATCAGCATCTTCAGCCGCAAATAATGTTGGGTCAACTTGATCAGTCATCACAACATACTGCTCACCTGGAGCAATGCTTGCATCAGCTTTGAATTCATGGAAGAATTGCCATCCTCCGCCATTCGCGGATTGAGCGATTCTGTAGTTTGCAAGAAATACAGTTGAATCTGAGAGATTGGAAATCTCTAATGCTTTATTATTACTTGAACCTTCAATGTATTCTGAAAAGATTAAGTTTGAAGGATCGTCTACCAATGGTGGTTCAGCATTAGTAAATGAAGCTAGACCATTTACTCCTTCTAATGCATACACATTAAAAGTTCCATCACTATTTAAAGAGATTTCAGCTTCTCCATGGATAGAGCTGAATGAATCAGCATCATCACCCATAAGAGGAGATTCAGATACTATCGTTGGCGCTGTTGCGTCCGAAATATCATAAATATATACTTGTCCGGTTTTGTTACCGCTGCTTGCGCCATCAGGTCTGTAACTATATACAGCTAAATGATCTTTTCCATCGTAAGTAAATACTTCCATACCATTTCTTGAAGCTGAAGCAAATGCACTACTTGCTACATACGCTCCTGCACTACTGTATCTAGCTGGTGCTGAACTATTACCACCAACATAAAAATCAGAAGTTCTTCCTAAAGCAAGTGGAGCGACATCAGCGCTGCTACCAATCACAGTATTTGTTCCTGATAATGTAATTGTTTCAACATTCCAGTTAGCTCCTTGATCTGCAGTAGTTGCTACATAAACAATACCTGGATCAGTAGAAGCAGTAGCCATCCAAACTTCGATAGTATTGTCAGCTAAAGAACCAACTACCGTAAATTTATCACCTACTCTCCCAGCAACTGGTATTGTTACAGAATCAGCGTAAGCGCCACCTTCTTGTGTCCACCAGTATAACCTGAATGGTAACGTACTCGAAGCTAGGTTACCAAGAAAAATAACACCGTCATCCGAAACTTCGATATCGTTCATAGGAAGAGTTCCACCTGAAACTCCCGATAAGTCAAATGCTGTACCCAATGTTACATCCGCTCCGGTTGTTGCATCCATAACTTGAATGGTAGAGTTTGCTCTGTCGGCAGCATACACTCTGGCATTACCGTCAACAGTACCGTAAGCCATACCTCTTACAGACCCCACAGTGAACCACGAAGGCAATACTTCAGCAGCTCCGGTTCGGGAAGTTCGTTCCCAAAGAGTATTAAGAGTTTGTGCCTGAATATCTACTGCAAGCGCAAGCATAATGCAAGCTCCTACAAAAGCACTCAGCCAGTTTTTATTTATTAGTCGTATCATATTTCTCCATGTATTTATTTTTGGATTATTTTTAAAGCTCTCAGAAATATACCTGAAGGCTTAGTTTATTAACATCACCTAAGTATTCGTATCCGTGATATGCGTAGTTAAAACCAAGTTTCAATGAACTATCAACTTGATATTTAAAACCGACCCCGGCATTGAATGTCTCTCTGCTATTATTCTGTCCTATATAAGGCACACCACCTCTTAAGAACACAGTGTCATTTAATAGCGAAATTTCTCCTCCTACACTAAAACTTTGAACATTATTAGATGGGTTATTTCCATCCAATGTTAGTGTCGCTCTGATGTCCTCACTACTGTAAGCATCCCAAGCAAAACCTACTCTAAGCATTAGCGGTAAATCATATTCTTGTGTTGCCAGATAACAATCTGTTTCATTGTTTCCGGAACTGCTGTTATCCAGGTCACATTCTGTGATCAGTCCATTACCAGTCAACTGCATTTTTGAACCTATGTTAGTTACACTTACTCCAAAACGAATATCATCGAATGGTGTAATAAATACGGTTCCTATATCAAAAGCCAGTCCGGAGGCTGATACATCTTCTATCTGTTCGTGAACAAATTTTATGGTTCCGCCAACTGATAGCTTTTCTGTAAGGTATTGGGAATAACTTCCTCCAACCGTAACAGAATATGCTCCGAATGTTCGACCTGTTTTTCCCTGAGCCTGTTCAGTAGTTTCTTCAAATTCTCCGTAATTCATAGCTAGAACATGAATTCCTGCAACACCGCTTTTTGTAGGAATACCAATCCCCACATAACTATGTGTAAAATCCAGATAATAGTCTGTAAACTCGATAAGAACTTCCTCATCTTGTAATTCCGCTAAACCTGCCGGATTAAGAACCATTGCAGAGGGATCATTTAAGGTTGCTGTAAATGCAGACATTGCTGAAGCTCTAGCACCAACCGGGAAACGAAGAAAGTCACCTGCGGTAGTACCTACCTTAGAAAGTTGAGCAAAAGTACTACTTCCAATTCCTGATACAAGAAGAACTAAACAAGTGTAGAATATTTTTTTCATTGAATTCATTATTTGATCACCGCAAATTTACCTGTCTTATTTCCTACACCTCTAGCCTCTACATGGTAAATGTAGATCCCATAAGATATCTCTAAATTATCCTTTGTTAAGAGATCCCATATATACGTTCCTCCATTTTCACCCTGCGTATTAGAAGATGTAACTTCAATCTCACGTACCAAGACACCTGATGATGTAAATATTCTCAAGGTTGAAGGAACCGGTAAGCCTGTAAAATGAATCTCTCTGTTTTGCTGCCTGCTGCCCCCTGCAGCTTCCTGTTCATAAATACTTGAAACCTTGTACGGATTCGGAATTACTAAAATTTCATCCAAAGCATTTTTAGCTGAATCAGAATCAACACTAGGTAAATTCTCCGGATCCATTCTAAATTGGAATCTGTCATTTCTGGAGAATGGTTTGGTGGTGAATACTTCTAAAGTGTCACCAAATTCAGGATTTCGAGTCGTTAATATATTATTAGAAATCAACGTCCTTAACTCAAAACGATAAGTTAGTGTATCTTGAAACTCTCGAGCATCTTCAATTACATAAACTAAATCTGAACATTGTCCAGTAATACTAGAAACTGAAGAAAATACCCCTTGTGGAGGGGCTTGGTATACTGAATCCGGTTGCTGCGGATCCTTAGGAGCGTTGTTACCGGAAGGATCACATGATTGAGCTCTAATAGTAGCTCCATCTCTGTTTAAATCAAAGTATGCAAAATCAACCTCTTCATTTGTGTAAATATTGAAGACTTTAAAATTAGTATCTATTGATGGAGCTGTAAGAAAAGTTCCTGTACCAACTTCAATTTCCCTCTCAGTTGATCTTCCAAAACCTATATTTTCACCTATTACAATTCGGTAATCAGAAACTTTAGAAACACTTTGTGTAGCAAAAAAGTATTGATGGGGTTTAGGATCACCAGTCTCATTCCAACCCGATCTGGATGCATTTACCCCAAAAGTCTCTACGTTATTCATAGAAATAGAAAAACCTTCTGTAATTGGGTTATTTCCTCCATTTACATTAGGTGAACGTGCAATTAATGTATCATTTGCACCGTCAGTTATATTTCTGAGTGTGAAGTTCTCTGTTCTAAGGGTGTCAGGATCTGTGCCACCATCGATCAAAGTATCCTCAAAAGTAACTTCATATAAGTTATCTGCTTTTAGTTCAAATGGATCTATAATATCAACTATAACTGATCCACCGGGCGATCCTTGAACAATTGTGGCCTGTGGTTGATCTGGAGCTATATAGCCTGCCTGTGATCTTGTAGGACGAACTTCAACTACATTAACTCCAAATGTAATCGAACCATCCGGTCCCTGACTAATTTGGATTGGTGACTCCGATGGTGAAATCCCAGCAGGAACGTATCCGAAGTCAAAACCTGTGACTGCGTAGTAATAAGTTTTCCCGTTTACCACATCTGTATCAACAAATGATCGTTGAAGACCTGAATCATTCCCCAGATCAAATTTTACTCCATTCACATCTACCGGATGCAATCCCTGAATCCCGTTATCTTTATCGAAAATTGCGATGTCACTGTAGTATGTAGCATTACCAAATGCATCCGTTACATTAAAAATATCTTCGAAGGAAGGATCTGTAGATCTGTAAATTTTATATCCCTCAAAATCAAAACCATTGCCCGAAATATTATTTAAATAGCGGTCGAATGATGACTCCGAGTTAGTTTGCCAGTACAACGTAACTTTTCCGTCCCCGGGAACAGCAGTAAGAATAGGTGGATCGGGAGCTACTGCAAATTGATAATCAGCTTCATAAGCAACCCTTGCCTGATCTAAGTTATCGTTTAATTGATTTCTGTCTTGTAATGCCGATCCGGTTGGTGAAGTTGAAGCCGCTGCAGAAATAGCAACTGCAAAACTTTGAGATTCACCAACAGCAAGAGGGAAAAGTCCTGAAGACACATAAATATCTTGATCGGTTCCGGGATTCCCAATAACATCAAACTCTCCAGGAATCAAATAATTGAACCAAATATCTGAATCAAGACTGACTTGTAAAGCTCCAGCAGAAAATATGATCGCTCTTGAAACACCGATCAAATCTGTTTCACTAACATCTGTTTTATCTATGTTGGGCTCGCCGGGAAAAGTTGTTCCTGCACCTGAAGTTGCTTTTCCATCTCCTTGCCCCTCACTTGCTGTCTCAGGATCTCCTTGAATTCCAACATCATCAAAGTTTTCGTTCCAATCATTATCGTTATCAAACAAATCTCCTCTACCTTCATCAATCATCGGTGCACTGGTAAAGTGATTTTGGAATCTCCCGTCGTAAGTATCGTTAACTAGATCTGCGAAAACCTGATCAGAAGACATTCTTGCTCTTATTTCTTGATTCGAAACAATCAATCCTTTCATAAGGCTGTCTCCATCATTGAAATACAAATAATTAACAAATCTAACCGGTTTGGTTATAGAATTACCATTTACGAAAGTGGTTTTCTCTAAATGGTTTGGAGTATTTTCGTCAATAAGACCATCGAAATCATTATCTAATCCATCAATATGTACTCCAAAATTTGGATCTGAAAGAGGTAACAATTCTTCCTGAACAGTAAATGAAGCTCCTAAATTATAGGTAATACCCTGCGACACAAAACTATTGCCATCATACTCACGAACAATGCGAGTTCCATCTACATCGATTAAAACGATCTTGTCACCTACATTGATAGTTCTTGAATCAAAGTCTGTCGCTTCAAATTCTCTAACTACGGTATCTCTTAATGTTGTACTTGAATAAAAGCCACCATTAGCTTCCAATAACAAGCTGAATAGATCAACATTATCGGGGTCGTAGAAATCTGCATTTTCAGAATCATACGTATCACTATCCCCATCATTATCTATGCCATCTCCTGCATTTCCGGGAGTTTCAAGGAAACTTAAACCCATCTCTCCAATGGGTAATCCATCAAATGACGAAGGAGCATTGTTTCGATCTGTATCAGTCAAATAAGCTATTGCTCTAAGGTTATCAAATACCGGCTGATCTGTAGGGCCACCACCGGCAACAAAATCCGCGATCCATAATCCGAAAGACATTCTTGGATAATCGTAGCTTCCGTCATTGGTAATTTCAAATATGTTAAAATGAACAGAATTGATGAGGATTTGAGACCAAGCAAGGATTCTTGTATCCATCACAATTCCTAATCCGCCTCTGGTTGGATCAGTATCATCCGGTCTGAATGCGCCAGAATTACTGTACCTGTTGTAATTATCATCACCCGCTTTATAATAAAACTCCAGATCAGCGTTAAATTGATCTCTTCCAAAAAACCCATTCCATGAACCAGCCCAGCCATCACCACCGTCTTCGAATTTGTCGGGCCAAGTGTTAGGCCAAGTGTTTCCAAGGGGAGAACTTGGACCACGGTCGCTTCTGGCAATTTCTTTAGAATCATCTCTGGAATATCCTTCAATTGGATTTAATGACCAGTTCTGGCTTCCATCTCTGTTAGTTTTATAAGAAGCTACATTAACTATTTGGAGTACATCAGAACTATTTTGAGCTTGAACTTCCGTTCCAAAATGTACACTCATAAAGTACATGTACTCTCTGTTTGTATTTCGTGGAAATTCATAAATAAGTTCATCCAAACTGGAGCTATTTCTTCGCCCGGCATGCCCGGTATTAAAGTAAGAAGCTCTCAATCGATTGGCATCCATCGTAGATTTTTTTCTGTCTTCAAATGAGGATCTTTCATCACTTGGCACATAGTCCTGAGCTCCTAAGAAAACAGGAAATAATGCTACTACCAGAAAAATGAATAAGCTGCAGTTATTTAATTTATTTCTATTCATTGTTTAAAAAGAGATTGAAAGTCCTAGTTGAATTCGTCTTGGTTCAGCATAAAAAGCAGGATTAGAATAATAGCCCGGATCTGCTGTACCTACTGTATTAATCGGTAATGGTGAGGTAGCTTCTCCCGAATCTCCATACACATTATTAATCACTTTGCTGTCCAGTAGATTATAAATATTTAAAAACAGCTCCAGTTTAGTACTATTAGGTAATGTAATATTCTTGTAAGCATTTAAATCAACTGTTAATCTGGTTGGAAGTCGTGATGTGTTTCTAAGATCTCGGGTACTTGCTCCAACACCAATTTCTACCCCCGGAATATCCGTTTGTGGAGTGTAAGGAGTTCCGGTACTAAAACGCGAAATCACATTAGCTCCCCAATTGTTTCCGGAATAAAACATTGAACCATTAACAATATGTGTTCTGTCCCAGTTTAATGGTTGAATTAGTTTTGTAGTTGAAGAAGTTTGATTCGTAGAATCAATCTGAGTCCCGGCATTTACAATATCAAAATACTCGGAGCTGGGATCAGAGTTACTTCCTTCAACTGAACTGAATGTATAGTCTAACCCAAAATTGAATTTCTGACTTACAAACTGATTGAAAGCAAAAGTAAATCCAATTGATTTAGAAAAATCTCTGTTAAAATATATCCCATAGTTTGTAGATGCAGCACCTGTTACTTGCGGGCGGCTAGACACATAATCTCTTGTATCTTTGTAATAACCCGTTAATTCAATTGCTGTACCATCAAAAATCTCCTGCTTTAAACCTAACTCATATTGGGTTGAGCGCTCAGGTTTTAAATCCGGATTTCCGAAAAGCCCTAAATTGCCGCTTCTTTCACCAACAAAAACCCTACTGTTTGTATACATAAAGTTATAGGACGGAACTTGGAAGAAATACCCATAAGAAAAGTATATCACTCCACGATCGTTAATTGGGTATGCCACTCCAATTCTTGGGCTTAACTGAGTTTTAACACTTGTGTCTTTATACCAATAAGCCTCTCTTTCTTCCAAAGTAACATCAGGCTCTCCCGCATCTTGCTGTCCGTTGTCATTTAGATCTCTGTATTGATTTTCTTGCTTTGTTGGTGAAGTGATATCAGGATCTTCCAAATCAGAAACTACTCTGGAATTAGGATCAAAGTAATCGAATCTCAATCCCACATTAATAATCAAATTATCAAATTCGATCTTATCCTGAATATAAGCACTGTAATTTCTTGGAGACTCAGAATACTTCTGATATCCAGGAGTGTTAATTTCAGGAAAACCAAGCTTTACAAAAGGCTTTATATCTTCCGGAGTACCCGGTGGAAAACTAATGGAGGAATCTGTAAACGGAACTAAAGAAACGTTCTCAAAACTAACTTCATCAAATTGTAGGTTTACACCAGCTTTTATATAATGGTTCTGGCTCACCTGACTGGAAATCTCTACTTTTCCAATAAAAGTATCAGTTGATCTGAAAAATCTATTATTATCCGTTCCATAAAAGCTGAATTGTGCAGCTCCCGGAACACTTTGTTCAGCAGGAGAATAAAAATCAACAATTCTGTCAAAGTTGAAATAGCGAGGATCCCAAGCGTCCTCATATAAGTAGTTTTTTTGCTCGTTATATCTATTGGCAAGATTAACAGTTAGAAAAGTTTTCGCAGACGGAGTTATAGTAGTTTTAAAATTTAGTGCATAATTGTTTCTATAGCTTGTTCCTCTGCCCAGTGGTACTAATTTATTCTGATGATCATACCCTTGTCCTTCTTCCAGACCATAAGAACCTATTAAGTTGAATTTCAACATTGAGGAAAACCGATATTCTAAATTGCCTTGAAAACTTGAACTTTGATAATTATTCATATTTACCAATGAACTGTCTCTGGTACCATCATCAGTCAAAACTAATCGGTCCGTACCTTGAAAGTTTACCGTATCAACAGAATACCAAGGTTTATTAAAGTCTACTCGTTCATTATAGATGGTTCTATAGGTATCAAAGTCTGTATTTACATTCAGTGTGTCACGGAACTGTCCATGTGGAGAGTAAGCATTGCGACCTGTTAAATGTCCTTTATTTTCAAAACGTCTTGCAGTAGCAAAAAATGTAAGTTTATCTTTTACGATCGGACCTGATATAGAACCCGAGAAATTATACATTCTGTCCGGATTTATAGTGCTGAAACTGGTACCAATTCCATCGTAAATATCGCTTTGGTTTGTTGCTAAGTAACTTCCTGTCCATGCATTGAAAGAAGCATCAAACTGGCTCCCTCCCGCTTTGGTAACTACATTTACAATTCCGGAAAGCGCTTGACCATGCTCAGCATTAAAAGAACCTGAAATAACTTGTAATTCCTGAACAGATTCATTTTCAATTCTAACTCCATTCGATCGATCATAATCATCTGTCACCCTGATTCCGTCAACTACGTAGGAAACTTCTGAAGTTCTACCACCTCTAATATGGATTCCTCCACCATTATCAACACTAACACCTGCCTGCAACCCAATTACATCCGAAACTTCCTGTACCGGTAATTTTTCTATTTCTTCGCTACTTACTCTGGACTCAGAACTAGTAACATCCTTCAAAACAGGCTGCCGTGTTGCAACTACTACTATTTCTTCCCCTTCAAATGCCTCTAGCTCAAGTAGAAAATCTTGCTCTGTGGTTAAGTCAGTTCTTACAATAACTTCTTGAACTGCCAATGTTGCGTAACCTATATATCTCGCTTCAAGAGTATATGTACCAGGAGCCACATTTAACATTAGATAATTACCATCAATGTCGGCTACAGCTCCTTTTGTAGTACCTTTAATTCCAACAGTGGCTCCAATAAGAGGTTCTCCGGTTTCCGCATCAAGGAGTTTACCCGTAATTTTCCCTGATTGCGCTTGCACCCCTACACTCACTAATAAAAATAAAACCGGTAGTAGCTTTTTTAAGTTCATATACTGCTTCAGATTTGAATAGTAACTTTATTTAATTTTTCGATATCAATGAGAGCATTATGCTTTTCTTTAACATCTTGAATAGTCTTTTCCTTTAGATCATTTAATTTTTGATCCATCAAAAATGCATGAACAGATTCTTTTGCTTCATCGAAAGTATATGGCCTCCCTTCGATCCTTCCATTCATTTTATAAATGGTATACTGTCCTGTTTGATAGTTAATGATTTCAGAAATTTCTCCGATTTTTAGCTCAGAAATCTTTGCTGAATAAGACCCGTAATTCCTAACGCTTTTAAAACCCAGTTCGCCACTTGTAAGAAGATCTTCATTAACAATAGTGTGTTTTTCTACTAATGATATAAAGTCTGCACCTGACTGTAATTGAGTTATCAATGAGCTCGCTTTTTCTTCTGTTTCTACCACTATTCTGGAAAGGTTAACTTCTAGCGGTTTATAGAAACGTTCTTGATTTTTTTGGAAAGCAATACGAAGTTCTTCATCTGTATTGGAAATTGATTTCTTAAGATCTTCAATTGCTTGTTGAGCTAAATAGCTATAAAAAGTCTCGTCAACTGACTCTCTTATCAAAGGTTGATCTTGAAGGTTAGCCTCTTTCGCATTTTTAAATAAATAAGCTCTTAATGCAGTTCCTATTACAAAATTTTCAAATCCATCCTTGCCTTCAATAGCATTGATTAGTGAAAGAGGAGTAAATCTGTATTCTGTTGAAAAATCTTCAAGAGTAAATTCAAATCCTTTATATGAAGCTAATATTTCATCTGACTTAAGCCCTGATATAAATTCAGAATCTTTGGATACAGCTGAAGAATAATTTTCATTCATCTTATTCCAAAGTGCATCAAAAACCTCAGAATTGAATTCTAAATTGTCTCTGAAGTTGTAAAGATGTTCTCTTGTAGCAAGCTCTTTCTTCTTTTTATAGACATAAGAAGCAATTTCAGCTTTTTTTATAGCGAATTCATTTTTGGAGAGTATAGGCTTTGTAAACCTATCAGTCAGTTTAATAATACTATACCCCTGAGCTGTAGGTACCGGTTTTGATATTTCTCCTACTTTCAATCCAAAAGCAGCTTCTTCAAAAGCAATATCCATTTCATCGGTTGTAAATCGACCTATATCTCCTCCATTGTTTGCCAAATAAGGAGTCTGAAATACTTCTTTCGCCAACTTTTCGAAAGACTCACCACTCTTCAATCTCTCGTATAATATGTTCGCTGAAGTAAGATCGTGCGCAAATAGATGTGAAGCCTTTAACGTTGTGTTAAATCGAACAAAATATTGATTAAGCTCTTCCTCACTTACCTGAATATCTTTTAAAATAATCTGATTCAGATATTCCTCATTTAAAACTCTTCTTTCGATCTCTCCTCTCTTCTGAAAAGCAGCTTCTGTTTTATCTAACTTTTTGTCTTCAGCGTAGGTAGCCAATACATAATTATCAAATTTTGCATTTAAAACAGACAACTTAGTAGATGGGTTTGCGCTGATCGCTCGTCCGGTTCTGAAGTAATATTCTTTGAAGGCATTTTCAAAGTGAACTTCAGTAATTGAATATTCATTAATTTGAGCTAGAACATCACTTTCTACTTTATCCTGACAGGAAAGCGCTCCCAACGAGAAACACAGCAAACAGGAAAGTAAAATTAAATGATCACGCATTGATTGCTAACAGATTTTTATCAAGGTGAGATTATAATAATGAAAGCGCTTACATTTTTCAACACATTTTTGAATTTATTTAAGAAATATTAAGTCTCTCTTAAACACGGAGTGGAACAATAAACACTAACAAGTAACTACTTGTTTTTCAGAAACTATTTGAAGCGGCTGCTAAATATTAGTTCTTATAGTTTCTTACAATGTAGTCATTTAGAATAGATTTAAACTCTTTGCCAATTCCATCTCCTTTAAGAGTTTTGAAGTGCTCTCCGTCTACATAAACAGGAGCCTTGGGCTCTTCAAACGTTCCAGGAAGCGATATTCCAATATTAGCAGCTCTGGACTCACCTGGCCCATTAACCACACAACCCATTACTGCTACGTCCATTTCTTCAACGCCTGGATACACTTCTCTCCAAACCGGCATAGATTCTACAATATAATCCTGGATCTCTTCAGCTAATTCCTGGAAATATGTACTTTTTGTACGTCCACACCCTGGACAAGACGTCACTTGTGGTATAAAGCTTCTAATACCTAATGATTGCAACACTTGCTGAGCAACCTGAACTTCAAGAGCACGATCAGCGCCAGGCTGAGGAGTTAGTGAAACTCTTATCGTGTCTCCAATTCCTCTTTGTAAGATAACGGACAAAGCCGATGCACTTGCTACCATACCCTTCATCCCCATTCCTGCCTCGGTTAATCCTACATGAAGCGGATAATCTACAACCTCAGCTACTCGTGTGTATACATTTACAACATCCTGAACACCACTCATTTTGCAACTGATGATGATCTTATCCGAAGCCAAGCCAACATCTTCCGCTAATTTGGAAGAACGCTTTGCACTTTCAACCATAGTATCCAGCATCACTTCTTTTGCTGATTTAGGTTCCGGCAGATCGTTATTGGCATCCATTTTTTGAGCGAGTAACTGCTGATCCAGTGAGCCCCAGTTTACACCAATTCGAACGGGTTTATCGTATTTAATGGCTTGTTCTACAATCGTGGTAAAATTCTCATCACGCGTTTTCGTTCCTGTATTTCCCGGATTGATTCTAAACTTTCCCAAAGATTCCGCCATGTCGGGATATTTCGTCAACAGCACGTGACCATTATAATGAAAGTCCCCAACGATAGGCACAGGAACTCCACGATTCATCAATTTCTCTTTGATATGAGGTACTGCTTTGGCTGCCGCGTCATTATTCACCGTAATTCTGACGATCTCAGAACCTGCTTTGTGCAGATGATCAATTTGTTCTACCGTTTCATTAATGTCGGCGGTATCTGTATTGGTCATGGATTGAACAACGATCGGAGCTCCTCCACCAACCGGAACATCCCCAACCATTACTTGAATCGACTTTCTTCTTTTTATAGAAGCCATGTATGCCCTAATTTTTCTTACTTAATTCGAATAATTTCTGTTTTTCTTCCTTCGTCAAAGCATCGTATCCACTCTTGGATATCTTTTCTAAAATTTCATCCAGTTCGGTCTGATCAACTTCTTCAACGATCTCAACATCCTTCACAATGTGCATATTCTTATTCTTAGGCTTTGAAGAAGGATTTGGTTTCAAACGACCAAAAAGATACTCAAAATATCGGATTACTTTACTCAGATCTGTTCCGTTTTGATGAGCCTTAGTCAATAAATATCCCACCGAAGCTCCACCAATATGAGCAAAGTGAGCAACATTACTACCGCTATTCAGGAGTAAAATATCGATAGCTACTAAGCCCGTTACAAAATACCTAGCTTCGATTGGTGGTAACAAAAAAAGCATAATAGGAGTTCTTGGAAAAAGAACAGCAAATGCTACCATAATTCCATTTACCGCAGCTGAAGCTCCAATCACTGGTTTATAATCAAATATAAATGTTGAAGTAAAGTGAAATACAGCTCCAGCAACCAACGCCAAAAAATAGATAGTCAAGAATGATCTAGGGCCAATGGTTTCTTCTACTGCCCTTCCCATCCACCAAAGCCAAAGCATATTAAAAGCTATATGCATGAAGCCTGCATGCAGGAAACCATATGTAATTATTCTCCAAGGCTCTAAATATGCTATTGGCAAATTCGGCTCAAAACCAAAATGTGTTACAATCCAAACATTAAGCTTTGTTCCAACTAAAAGCTGAACGATAAAAATTATAACATTAATCGCTATGATCGCACGAATGGCAACAGGCATCCGCATAAAGCCTCGCTTAAAAGTATTTCCGAATGAATCGTATGATTGATTTCTCATCTCTTTCTAATTACCTGTACCTAAGCGTATTCCGAAGGTTTTTTTAATCCCCACAACTTGATCAAAATGAAACCTACTAATAATCCACCTAAATGTGCAAAGTGTGCAATTCCGCTATCAACTCTAGTTAATCCATTAAATAATTCTAGTGCACCATAAAAACCAACAAAATATTTAGCTTTAATCGGAATCGGTGGAAATAACAGCATGATCCTGCGATTTGGATACATCATCCCGAATCCAAGCAAAATCCCGAATACAGCACCTGAAGCTCCAATAGTATAACCACTACTTACAAATAATTGAATAATTCCGGCACCTATCCCGGTTAAAAAATAGTATATCAAGAAGCGTTTGGTTCCCCATAGTTGTTCTAAAGCCTGCCCAAAAATCCATAACGCAAACAAGTTGAAGAAGATGTGATAAAAGTCCGCATGTAAGAACATATAAGTTACCAGCTGCCAAGGCAAAAACCCTTCCCCGAAAGGCTGTAAAACAAGTAATGGAGCCAAAGTTGATCCCATCGGAGTCCATCCTGAACCAAAAATATTAATGGTGGCCAAAAAGAAGATCCCGTTCCAGATCAATAAGTATTTAATTGCCGGCGGGAAAAATGAAAACTGAGTATTCGGTGAAAATTGATTCAAAGGAAAACCTTATCGCTGATTTTTAATTCTGTTCTGATTTTTTTTGATACGCCAATATACGTTGATACCACTTAAAGTTACGCCGGGAATTCCTTGCCCCGGATAAGTAGTATCGCCCACAAGATATAATCCTGAGAACGGCGTTTGGTTCGGAGTCCATTTAAGCAAGCTGCGTGCCATGCTTTGCGGGATCCCACCAACTCTGCCTTTTTTGCGGTATACCCAATTTTGCCATGTAATGGGAGTAGCCGTATGAATTGTTTCGATATCACTTTGTTCAAAACCCGGAAGTTTTTGTTTTAGTGTTTCAACTATAAACTCTTCTGTTTGTTTCTTCGCAGAATCATAATCGCCATTTAGTGAAAACCAGTATTCAGGCGAAGCATGACAGGAAATATTGAGCGTTCGTTTTCCTCCCGGAGCTCGTTCTGTATCTCCTCTTTGAGACATAGATACAAATATCGAATCTGAATTTGTAAATGGAACCGTTTCTCCTTCTTCTAAATGAATTTGATGATGTAAACTCATTTCATCTGGATAAGTGTCTGTGGTTGCAATGCCTAATGTTACCGCTCCCCAAGCTTCATCAAAATCTTCAGATTCTTCTACAAAATACTCTTTCATTTCTGATGAAGTTATGTCTTTCATATTCCATATCGGGATATTGGAAACCACGATCGGAGCTTGGTAAATATTTCCTTTTTTGGTTTGAATGATGAACTCTTCTTCTTTTTTACTCAGATGAGTAACTTCTTCTCGAGTATGAAGTGCCCCTCCTTTTTCCTGAATAAAAATTCGGATGGAGTTGATCATTTCCAGTAATCCGCCCGGAACGTAAAAATTCGAATAGTTAGTATAAGTCAAGCCGGCTGCACCGAACAGAAATGGAGTGTCTTCTGCCTTAGATTGAGCTGTGATCATTAACTGTTCGTCAACGAATCGACGAAACATAGGTGTGTCCACTCCGAACTTTCTCATTACATCCTCAACCGACTGAATGGCATAAGGTAACACCCAAACATCTAAGGGTGAATTTGAGATCGCCAGTCTTCCCCAATCGGTTATATTTTGCGGTGGGAAAAAGGGATTTTTGAGTGATACATCCCAAACGGTATCAGAGACTTTTAACGCTTCTTCCCAGAATGCTTGTTGTGCCTGAGGATTTCCAAAAACTCGTCCGGCTTCTTCTATCCATTCTTCCCGATCTTTATACCGGATTATCTCCTCCCCATCTAATCGAACTGTCATGCTTGGAGTGATCTCTTCTCTTGGAATCTGAATTCCAGTTTCTTTCTCCAGTTTCCACAATGGTTGATTTTCATCAAATCCGATGAGAGTAGTCGCGCCCGACTCAAACATGAATCCTTTTCTGTAATACGATGAACTGCATCCACCCGGAACGGCTGCTGCTTCCAGGATCAACACTTTATAGCCGTCGTTGGCAAGCATCGCCCCTGAACTCATTCCACCCATTCCCGAGCCGATAATAATTACGTCGTAGTCTTTGTTGATAGTCATGGATGCAGAACAACAATTATTAGCTAAAGTGTTCCATTTAATTGACGTCATCCTGAACCATGTGCTGAACTTGATTCAGTATTGTTTCAGGATCTTATGAGCTACCTCATATCTATGAATCAATAATTCAACCTCTTAAAGTCTCATACCAATCTTCCAGCTTTGGATTATGTTGCTTTACCAGATTCCATTTCCATTCTTTATGCCAATTCTTTAATTGCATTTCGCGATCTATCGCATCCACTATTGAATCGAATTCCTCTGCATAAACCAGAATAGTTAGCTTATACTTTGAAGTAAACTCTGAACCTTTTCCTTGTTTATGTTCCCAAATTCTTCTAGTGAGATTAGAAGTAAACCCAATATATAGTGTGGTCCTTTGAAAGTTTGTTAGAAAATAGACGTATCCTTTGCTCATGATTAGTAAGACAGATTCGGCTACCATTCCTTACAAAGATCCTGAAACAAGTTCAGGATGACGTCCTTTTTTTGAGGATGAAATTGTAAATCAGAACTATTCCTAATTCACTTATTCCCCTATTCCTAATTCCTCAATGCGCTTCCAGCCAATTTTCCCCAATCCCAGCTTCCACTTTTAACGGAACATCCATTTCAAAAGCCGATTCCATCAATTCTTCGATCTTCTTCGGAACTTCATCCAGTTCGCTTTCATGGATCTCAAAGATCAATTCATCATGAACCTGAAGTAACATCCGGCTTTTCTTGTTGTTGTCCTTCAGCCAGTTATGGATGTTGATCATCGCCAGCTTGATCACATCTGCAGCCGTTCCCTGTATCGGCATATTGATCGCCACACGTTCAGCAAATCCGCGAACATTCCAATTCCCAGAATTGATATCCGGCACATATCTCCTTCTTCCGATCAATGTTTTCACATAACCGTGTTCTTTGGCAAACTGTTTAGTATCGTTGATGTAATTCAGAATATTCGGAAATCGCTCAAAATATTCATCGATCATCTCTTTCCCTTCAGAATTTTCGATACCGAGATTTTGAGCCAATCCATACGCACTTAATCCATAAGGAATTCCAAAATTCACTTCTTTCGCCTTCCGACGATGATCAGCAGTTACATCGTCAAGTGAATCTAAATGAAAGATCTCTTTCGCTGTTCTGGAGTGAATGTCTTCCCCGTTTTTGAACGCTTCTATCATCGCTTCATCTTTAGCGATATGAGCAATCACTCTCAGCTCAACCTGAGAATAATCCGCAGACATCATTTTAAATCCTTCATCTGCAATAAACGCTTTACGGATCTCACGTCCACGCTTTGTTCTGATCGGAATATTCTGAAGATTAGGATTGGAAGATGAAAGTCGACCGGTAGCCGCCACACTTTGATTGAAATCTGTATGAATTCTTCCGGTTGTTTCGTCAACAATGGAAGGTAATGCATCAACATAAGTAGATTTTAGTTTCGCCAACTGACGATATTCCAAAATCAGATCCGGCATTTCGTACTTCACAGCCAGTTTTGTCAACACCGATTCATTGGTAGAATACTGACCTGTTTTGGTTTTCTTTCCTGCCGGTAATCCCAGTTTATCAAATAAAATGGTTCCCAACTGTTGCGGAGAATTGATATTAAACTCCTCTCCAGCCTTCTCATAGATCTGCTTTTCCAGTTCTTTAAGATCGGTAGCAAGATCTTCCGAAAATCCTCCCAACATTCCAACATCCAGCTTTACTCCCTGATATTCGATCTCAGCCAATACTTCCATCAGCGGAAATTCTACCGTTTTCGCAACATCATCCAATTCATCTTTGGTGAGCTGTTCGCTAAATATCTCATACAATCGTAAAGTTATATCGGCATCCTCACAGGCGTACAAATACACTTCTTCAGGAGTCAGATCAGCCATGGAAATTTGTCGCTTTCCCTTTCCGATCAATGCTTCAATCGGAACTGGCTCATAATTCAGATACTTTTTCGACAGTTCATCCATCTTGATCTTTTGGGTCGCATCAATGAGATATGCAGCGATCATGGTATCAAATGGCTTTCCTTTGATCTGAATTCCTGCTCGATGGAGAATCAGCCAATCGAACTTATAGTTATGTGCCACAAGGGTTTTACCTTCATCTTCAAACAACGGACGAATAATTTCCACCACTTCATTTTCATCCAAAGCTCCTTCAACATTTACAGGAATATAAAACCCCATTCCGGGCTTGGCTGAAAATGAAAATCCTACTAATGAAGCCGAAACAGGATTGGGTGAATTTGTCTCTGTATCAAAACAGATCACGGACTCTTTCTTTAGATCCTCAACTAGTTTTTTTGCCCCATCAATGTCTTTGACAAGCTCATAGGCATTCTTTTCTTCGTCCAGCTTTTCAATCGGTTCTTCTTCCACAAAAGTCCCGAAAAGATCTCCTTGATCTCCGGCTTTATTTTCAATGGGTTCTTCGCCTAAATATCTCTTTGTCAGAGTTCTGAATTCCATTCTTTTGAAAAAAGCACCAAGATCATTCCTATTGGGGCCATTCCATTCCAACTCTTCCCATTCGACCGTATTTGGCACATCCGTTTTGATGGTAACCATGAATTTGGCATGCATCGCCTGATCTGCAAATTCCTGTAATCCCTCACGCTGTCTTTTTGCGGAAATGGTGTCAGCTTTGGCGATGGCTTCTTCCAAAGAACCAAATTCATTGATCAGTTTTGGAGCTCCTTTCTTTCCGATTCCCGGAACTCCCGGTATGTTATCAGAAGCATCACCAATTATTGCCAACACGTCAATCACCTGATCAGGATACACTCCGAAATAATCGTGTACTCCTTCTCTGTCGATGATATTAAATCCACCGTCTTTGTTATCAGGCTTCATCATTTTCACATGATCGTGCACCAATTGCATAAAATCTTTATCAGGAGTAACCAGATACACATCCACATCATCTGCATTTGCACCTGAAGCAATGGTTCCGATGATATCATCAGCCTCATAACCATCCTGCTCAATATTCTTGATTCCCCAATTCTCTACCATTTCCTTGATCAGAGGAATTCCCACTTTTAGTTCATCAGGCTGTGGTGGACGTTGAGCTTTGTAGGTTTCGTCGGCATCATGACGGAATGTAGCAGCTTTGGTATCCCAGGCAACGGCAATGTGTGTCGGTTTTTCTTCGTCCAGCATACGAACCAATGTGTTCGCGAATCCAAGCACAGGACCGGTGGCTATTCCTTCAGAATTTTTAAGTCGGGAATTAACAAATGCGAAATGAGCACGATAAGCCAGTGCCATCCCATCAAGTAAAAAAAGAAGTTTCTTTGACATGTAGTCTTTTATTTGTCGAAATTGTAGTCTTTGAAACTAAAGGTTTTGACATTAATTCCGAATTCAGATTCTAAATCATTTGAATAATTTTACTCAACAACTTCAACAACTCCCAAAAGTAGAACTGCACGTTCATCTGGATTGCTCACTGAGCTTTCAGGTGGTTCAGAAATTACTCCCCGGAACAACTCAGGAAGAATACAACGAGCGTTTTGTAGCTCCCGAAAACTGCGGTAGCTTAGTTGAGTACATAAAATGTGCCTCTGCCAGCATAGACATCATGCAAACCAGAAAGCAGCTGGAATTAGTTACGCTGGATTTTATTGAGCAGCTAAAAGCGGATAATGTCATTTATTGTGAAGTTCGATTTGCACCTCTGCAACACCTGAAGCAAGGCTTAACCGCAAAAGAAGTTGTTGAAAGCGTCAACGAAACTATTTCGAAAGCCACAGCTGATCTTGAAATGGAAGTTCGATTGATCTTATGCTCTCTCCGCCATTTTTCAGAAGCACAGAGTTTAGAAACCGTTCAGTTGGTTCGTGATTTCAAAGACACAAATGTTGTTGGTTTTGATCTTGCTGCGGATGAAGCCGGTTATCCGATTGATGAGCACAAATCAGCCTTCGAATTTGCAAGAGAAAACGGAATTCCGTGTACTTGTCATGCAGGAGAAGCCTGTGGACCTAAAAATGTCTGGGAAGCCATTGATGAGCTGCACGTTCAAAGAATCGGTCACGGAGTACGAAGTTATGAAGACTCTACACTGATGGAATATCTCAAAGAAAAAGATATTCATCTGGAAGTTTGCCCAACTAGTAATATCAAAACGGGAATCTATCCAAAACTGGCAAATCATAATATCGATAAGATTTACAGATCCGGCGTTTCTCTGAGCGTGAATACAGACGGCAGATCACTTTCCAATGTGAGTTTGTTTGATGAATACAAAAACCTGAACACCCATTTTGACTGGAAATTAAAAGACTATTTAGCAACTAATCTCTTCGCCATCGAAGCTGCTTTTGTGGATGAGGAAATAAAGGAAAAATTAAAAAAGAGAATACTAAATAACCTCTGAATAAATAATCTACTAGCATAAACATTCCTATCAGCTATCAGCTATCAGCTATCAGCTATCAGCTATCAGCTATCAGCTATCAGCTAAACGAAAGATTAATCGAGCCAATTCAAAACTTTTTGACTATTATTACGAACAAGGCACAAATAAATAATCACAAGCACATACTTTGAGTTTAAAAAACGAAGCACAGTCGGGTTATGGAACCAAGAAATTCTATCAGGAATATGTTTCCGGAATGTCCAAAGACCGTATCTCTAAAGAGCTTACTGCCGACACCGATCGTTTAAAACTGTTATACAAAGAAGCTGTTGAAGATATTGAACGCCAACAAGGGCAAAATCTTCCCGGACATGTTAAGTTCCTTCGTGTATTTTCTGATCTGACTCAACGCCTTAATCCAACTCGTCGATTGGCCTTTGGGTTAGGTTTAAGTAGTGCCGCTGTACATGCATTAGTATCTATTTTTAGCTTAGAAGGAATTATATTCTTTTCTGAATTTTTACTACCATTTGGATTTACTTCCATGTTTCTGCTGCTGTTAGTAGAGTTACTCGAAAAATCTGATGTACAAAAAGAGATCGATCTTGCCAGAGATATTCAGTTAAGTCTGTTGCCAAGCACATCACTTAATAAGAAGAATTTAGAAGTCTATTCCTTTGCACACACTGCTAAAGAAGTAGGCGGCGATTATCTGGATGTGATCGATACTGAAAAAGGTACGTATGTAATTATTGCTGATGTTTCCGGAAAAGGACTTTCGGCAGCTCTGTATATGGTCAGGATGCAGGCGTTAGTAAATATGCTGGTTACAAAAGAACATCCTTCGCCAAAAGATCTGTTCATTCAATTAAACGATTACGTAAAAAGTAACAGCCGTGATAAGACCTTTGTAACCGGTTGTGTGGGGTTTTTTCCGAATGACAAAGAAGAATTCGAATATGTTCGCGCCGGACATAATATCCCGATCTATTACAGCAGAGAAAGAGATACTACGTTTAATTTAAAAGCCGATGGATTCGCTTTAGGCATGACCAACAGTGCCCTGCTTGCAAAACATCTGGAAGTAAAGAAATTCCACTTCAAACCCGGTGACTCTGTTCTTTTCTATACTGATGGATTAAACGAATCCCGAAACCATCGCGGTGAAGAATATGGCGAAGAACGCATCCAATCTTTGATGGAAATATATGGTTCCCTTCATGCCAAAACCATTGTTAAGAAACTACAAAGCTCTTTAGAAGCATTCATCGGTCAGGAAGCCCCTCTTGATGATGTGACTTTTACGTGTGTGCACAGGCCGGAGTAAGAATTACCGAGTGATTTTATTTTTTTTATGATTTACGCTGATTCTCCATCAGAGATAATCAGTTAAATCACTTGCAATCAGAAAATCAGCGATCAAAAAAAGCCAACCCGATTTCTCGAATTGGCTTTAATTTTGTGGAGGTGCGGGGAGTCGAACCCCGGTCCGAAACAGTAAACCTACAAACATCTACATGTTTAGTTACTGATTAAATTTCGCGAGAAGCCGAGCCCAGTAACAAAGCGACTTCAAGCTATTCTGTTTAAGTTTCACGCATTGTAGACAGAAAACACCAATACGCTATCCTATCTTGTATGATGTTCAGCCCGGCACTGATAGGCACGCTAACCGGGGGAACAGACTAGTCAGCTTACGCTGCTAATCGGTATGAGTAATTATTGTCAATTACATTAATTTCCATAATGGTTATTATTACGAGATCCATTGGACAATCTCGACATGCAACCTGCGATATTACGCGTCCCGTCGAAGCCAGAACACCCCCATCTTTGTTGCTCATCTAAAATACGAATAATTTGAGACAATATTTTACCGGCTTTGCCGGAATTAAAAATTAAAGATGTAAGATTATAAAAAATTGAATGATTAGCTTGTAACTTAACTTTGTAATTTAAAGGATTCTTTGTTTTAAGTTGGTTCAATGAATCTTTAATTTTTAATCTTACATCTTTAATTGTAGAAAAATGAAATTCGGAAGCGTTGACGACCCTGGAAATTTAGACCTTTCACTCCCACAGAACCATCCCGATACCTATAAAGTGTTGGAATCAAATAAACAGGGACAGCTGGAAGGAATATATGTGGGCTGTGCAAAATGGAATAAGAAAGATCTGAAAGGGTTTTATCCGCGGGGAACTAAAGACGAGCTTACATACTATGCGAAACAGTTCAACTCTATTGAATTAAATGCCACACATTACAAAATATATGGTGAGGATGTAATTTCCGGGTGGAGAGAAAAATCCGGAGATAATTTTAAGTTCTTCCCAAAAGTGGTGAACAGTATTAGTCATTTTAAAAGATTAAAGGGTGTTGAAGCATTAGTTGAAGAATACACACTCCCGATCAGAGCTTTTGAAGAGAAATTAGGGATGATCTTTCTGCAATTGAGAGATGATTTTAAACCCAAAGATTTTGATCGTGTTGAACGTTTTTTAGAAATCTGGCCAAAAGATCTCCCATTGGCAATAGAACTCCGTCATACGGATTGGTACAATGATGAAACCGTAGCCACCCGAACTTATCAATTGTTTGAAGAGCATAACGTCTCAAATATCATTACTGATACCGCCGGACGACGGGATCTTCTTCATATGCGACTTACAACTCCGGATGCTTTTATCCGATATGTAGGAGCAAACCATGAGACAGATTATTCCAGACTGGACGAATGGGTAGACAGGCTTAAGATATGGAAGGATCATGGTTTGAGAAATCTGTACTTCTTTGTTCATCAAAATGTAGAGAAGGAATCTCCTTTACTGTCCGCCTATTTCATTGAGAAATTGAATAAAGCTCTTGGCACAGATCTGGATTTACCTAACAAAGATCCTGAGCCCCCAAAACTGGATCTATAAATCACATTTTCTTAACAATAAAAAGCTAGTTCATTCGCTAACTTTTTGTTCTAATAATCGTCTAAGCCAAAAAAATGATTGCCACGCATTTATGATAAAAAAGATTCTGTTAGTTTTAGCCTTATTGACTCCGATTTCTATTTTTGCCCAAAAGGCTTCCATTAACGGATACGTAACCGACAAAAGTTCAAGAGAAACACTACTAAGCGCAAATGTCGCTCTGTTAGAAACTAATCGAGGTACTACAACAAACACATTGGGATATTTTTCCCTCACTAATCTCGAACCTGGAACATATACGATAGCATGCTCTTATATTGGATTTGAGTTATTCAGGAAAACAGTGACTCTCTCTGAAAATGAAACTCTCCGCTTAGATATTGAGCTCGAGCCAAATGTAGTTGCTACTGAAGAAATAGTGGTTACAAGCGAACGTATAATAGAAGCTCAAAAGAATATTGGCACACAAGACATAAACACAGAGCTAATAACTTCGTTGCCAAAGGTTTTTGAAGCAGATGTTTTTAGATCTATTCAACTTTTGCCGGGTGTAAAAGCTGCCTCTGACTTTTCAAGTGGTTTATATGTACGTGGAGGAAGCCCGGACCAAACTCTAATCCTTCTCGATAGAAATACGGTTTATAATCCGAGTCACTTTTTCGGTTTTTTCTCTACATTTAATCCGGATGCTATTAAAGATGTACGTCTCTATAAAGGTGGATACCCCGCTGAATATGGAGGTCGTTTAAGCTCTGTACTTACCATCTATAATAAAGATGGTAACCGAAATCGTACGGAAGGCACTGCTACTTTGGGAATGTTGGCATCTCGTGTTTCAATTGAAGGGCCTTACAAAAAAGGATCATGGATGTTTTCTGCAAGAAGAAGCACTCTGGAACCGGTTCTAGCCGCATTAAGAAGTACCAGTGATAATATTCCTTCAAGCTTTTACTTTTTGGATTTCAATGGCAAAGTAAATTTTGATGCTACAAAGAATGATAAACTCTCATTAGCATTTTATTCCGGTCAAGATAAAGTGAATTTCCCATTTTCAGACGATGCAGAATTCAAACTCAATTACGGAAACAGAACTTTAAGCGGTAACTGGACCCATATATTTAATGAAAAGCTATTTTCGAATTTCGTACTTACAGGTTCTCAATACTTCAATTACCCAGAACTTGAGCTGGGCGGAACCCCAATAGAAAGAAGAAATAACATTTATGACTATTCTATAAAAGCTGATCTTGAATATCTTCCTAATGAAAAGCATGAACTTGCAATTGGGGTTTGGGCAGGAACACTAACTATTAGATTGAATGATCGTTTTGATAATGAACCTAGCTTCAGTTCCAGAAGTCATTCTCGTTATAGTTCTCTATACATATCCGATACTTGGCGACCAACCGAAAAATGGAAAATTGTGAGTGGTTTACGAAGCAGCTATTTATCCGATGGAAACTACATGAGACTTGAACCTCGCCTCTCTCTGGAGTACAAAGCTACTGATAGAATTCGGTTACAAACAGCTTATGGTCGCTATAACCAATACCTAACTCTTATAACGAATGAAGCCTTCTCCGGTTTTGATGTTTGGCTAACAGCAGATGATGGTGTAAAACCTTCCTTTGGAGATCAGTTCATAATAGGAGCTAAAACAATACCATTCGAAGGCTTCGGTTTTGATGTAGAACTATACTATCGAACCATGAATGATATTTTTGAACTGGATCCCTTTTTACAGGATGTATCAGGACTTGACTACCCCGAATTATTCAGGATAGGAAATGGCGATGCTTACGGTGCTGAATTCTTTTTTGAAAAAAGAGCCGGAAATTTAACCGGTTTCGTAGGGTACACTTTTGCCTATACCTGGAAAAAATTTAATGATTACAACAACGGCATAGATAGCCCTGATGGATCAGGCAGAAGATACCCTCCTAAATACGATAGAAGGAATGATGTGAACTTGGTTCTGTCTTATAAACTCAGCAGAAAATGGAAATCAACAATTTCATTTAATTATGCAACTGGGCAAGCATATACTGAAGTTCTTGGACAATATTCCGCTAATAACACTCCCTGGGCAAATGATCAGCTAAATACATTCACTGTTGGAAAAATAAACGCTTCCAGATTGCCCCCTTATCACCGCATGGATATTTCATTTTCCAGACTGGGCACTTTCTTTGGGCTTGGAAATGCAGAATGGCAATTTCAAATTATAAATGTTTATTCTCGAAGAAACGTCTGGTTCTATAATTTCGATTTCGATGAAAATCCTGTAGAAAGAACCGAAGTACCTCTTCTCCCTTTACTCCCTACAATATCTTATACAGTAAATTTCTAGGTTTATGAGATCTCTATTAATCACTTTAACCCTCTTTTCAATTATTTTCATTTCTTGTGATCTCTATCCTCAAGACGACTACAAGGAATATTATGTAGTGGAGAGCTATTTGATCGCACAAGACCCGTTAGCTCCCATTTATCTTTCAACTACTGCTCCTGCAACTTCTGCCTATAGTTTTGAAGATTATGCGGTCTCAGGAGCAAATGTAAGAGTTCATCTTTTATCTGATGATCGTGATTCTAACATTGTTCAAACTTTTGCTTATCAACTTGACAGCGCAGGAGTTTATAGTTCTACTTTTCAACATACAGTCTTACCATCCAGAACCTACCAGCTTCAAATCAAGGATTTACCCAACGACCCAACTGCTTCCATTATCGGATATACAACCGTACCCGATACTTTTAGTAATGTAAGTGAGGTTCCAGACACTGTGATCTATCAATCTGAAAACCAGATCGAAATTGACATTACTCCAAGCCTTAATACACAAAGGCAAAGTTATTTTATCTTTACAACTATCGCCTTAAATCCCAGCAAAGAAAATTTTACTCCTTTGTATTCTGACTTTTTTGATGATCAAGAAGATGAGGTTGGCGATTTTGTAAAAACAAGTTCCGGAATAGTAAATGAAGCTAATTTTGAAACTAAACCGAATGGCATTGTTACATTAAAATATCCATGGCTTGCCGTAGCTTTTTATGGAGACAATCAAATTGTTGCAAATATTATTGATGATAATATATACGATTTTCTTCGCTCTCAGTCGGTACAATTAGGAGGTTCTACATTATCTCCTGGAGAAATCCCGAATGTACTATATAGACTGGATGGCGGAATAGGAGTGTTTGGATCACTTGCTGCTGATACTATCCAGACCTATATTGAAAGACCATCTTCAATTGATTTTAATCAGTAAATGAAAAAAATAGCAATTATTTTTTCCTTCTTTTTATTTACAACCTCTTCATTTGCTCAAACTACCGGAGAATTTGAAATTGCCAGAGCAAAATATCGTGGCGGTGGCGATTGGTATAATGATCCTTCTGCTCTTTCTAATCTCATTAGTTTTGTAAAAGCTCAATTTTCCATCGCAATTAAAACAGAATATAAAGATGTATCCATTGGCAGCAGTGATCTACATAGTTATCCTTTTATCTTTTTAACTGGTCATGGGAATATCAATATCAACTCGTCTGAAGCGAATAATCTGAGGACATATCTTGATAACGGAGGTTTCCTTTACATTGACGATGACTATGGAATCGACGAACATGCCAGAAATATGATGAAGCAGGTTTACCCAGATGAAGAATTCATCGAATTGCCTTATTCACATCCTATTTATAACAATGTTTTTAATTTCGAAAACGGCTTACCAAAAATTCATGAACATGATAATCAATCCCCAAGGGGCTTTGGGTTATTCCGAAATGGAAAGATGGTCGTGTTCTATACATTCGAGTCAAATCTAGCAGATGGTTGGGCTGATGCAGAAATACATAATAATCCTGCTTCCCTTCGTCAACAGGCTCTTAGAATGGGTACAAACATATTAGTCTACGCTTTAACAACTCTTTAAGTTAAGCTCTATGAATTTAATTAGTCCATATTTAATCTTTCAGGGAAACTGTGAAGAAGCCATCAACTTCTATCAACAGTGTTTAGGCGGAGAAGTATCTGTTCGACGATTTGGAGAAACTGAAATGCCTGTTCAGGATGATTATAAAAATAAGATCATGCATGCAGAGCTTACTTTTGGCGAAATGAAAATTATGTTCTCTGATGGGGCCCCTCATAAAAAAATAATAAAAGGAGATAATATTCAGATAAATTTAAATTTTGATGAGGAAACTAAGCTTGAAGAAACCTTTCAAAAATTATCAGTTGGCGGAACTGTTACAATGCCTCTTGAAATTACCTTCTGGAATGCAAAATTTGGAATGCTAGAGGATAAATTCGGAATACGATGGATGGTAAATTATTTACTAAAGGATTAACCCTGATCTAATAATAGCTCTCTATACTTTCCAAAATAGTTTCCAATACAAATTTTAGTTGCTCAGTAGTGATGATCAATGGAGGTGCTAAACGAATCAATGTATTTGAATGGAGTGTCCAACCTAAAAGGATTCCTTTTTTAAAACAATAGTTGACTACATATTCAGTAACATCCCTGTTTTCCATCTCTAACCCCAGCATAGCGCCTACTCCTCTTACCTCAACAATACCTCTACTCTTTAATGTACTTTTGACAATTTGTTCTATCTCGGAAGCTCTTTGTAAATAATTTCCGCTTAATAATTCTTTCAAATTGGCGTAGGCAGCAGCACAGCTTACAGGATGACCTCCAAAAGTTGTAACATGATTCAAAGGTGGATCAAATTTAAAGCTTTGAAAAATTTTTGTAGAAGAAACAAATCCACCAATGGGCATACCTCCACCCATAGCTTTAGCAATGCATAAAATATCAGGGATTACTTCATATTGTTCGAACGCAAAAAGCTTACCTGTCCTACCAAATCCACTTTGGATCTCATCAAATATTAAAAGTACACCACATTCATTGCATCTTTTTCTAATTGACCGAAGCCACTTTTTCTCTGCAGGAATGATTCCTCCTTCTCCCTGAATGGGTTCAAGAATTACTGCAGCAGTTTTTGTATCGATTAAATCAAGTACTCTTTCAGAATTGAATTCACTAAAATGAACATCCGGTAATAGCGGTAGGTATGGATCACGGTAAACATCTCTTCCTGTCACGCTAAGTGAGCCATGCGTATCGCCATGATAACTATTCTTAAATGCAACAAGCTTAGTTCTTTGTGTATACTTCTTTGCCAATTTTAAAGCACCTTCGGTAGCTTCTGTACCGCTATTTACCAAATAGATTTGTTCCATAGAAGCCGGCAATTGTTCAAGCAACAACTGAGCGAATTCTATCTGAGGCTTTTGAACAAACTCCCCGTAAACCATAACATGAAGATGTTTATCAATTTGTTCATGCAGTGCGCTGATCACTTTGGGATGCTTGTGCCCTAAACTACTTACTGCAATTCCCGAAATAAAATCCAGATAAGATTCTCCCGAAACAGTATTGATGTAGCATCCCTCGGCATTAGAAATTTCCAATGCCATAGGAGTATCACTGGTTTGTGCAATTATCTTTTTAAATAAAAGTTTATTCAACGTTACTGATATAAGCTAAAATATTATAAATTAATTATGCTATAGTTAAGGTAAATTACAATATTGTTCCAACTAATAATCTATCTAATTAAATGAAAACAAGCTTCTTACTTCTCATTTGTGCTCTAGTTTCATTGAATTGCGCTAATAAGAAAAATTCAACCTCAAAATCTGAAGATAAACCTAAAGCAGAATTAAGCTTAGCACCCGGTCATATTCATGCAGATCTTAAAATCACTTTTATCAAAGATGAAGAAAAACGGAAAGTTATAACAGCTGAAGTTTTAGAAGTTCTGAAATATGGAAGTTCTACTGAACCTGTTCCAGCCAATTCAAGTATTAAGTTTTATGTAACAAATGATGCTCTTGGTACGACAAAAGATTACCTGATCCTAAATAATAAAATCAATGCTATACTATCAAAATCAGAAGGCCCCATGATGATGGGTGATCAGAAAAGCGAAGATTTATGGAAACTAATAACTATCAATAACTAATTATGACAAAACGAATACACTTTAATTTCAGCGTATTTATACTATCAATTTCGCTGTTTCTTTTAGTTTTTTTATTGCCAAATCAGACTCCAAATAAATCTGTAAACTTATTCGTACCTGATATTGAAGAAAGCGTCTTAGATAGAGCAGAAAATTCACAAGCTAGAAGAGATCATTTCTTTCGTTTGACAAGAAATCCAGTCACAAATTCAATTCCTGATAATATTAGAACTCTTGAATTGGCATACGCTAAAAGCCTTGAGAATTCCTTTAATTATAAATCCAATACACTTCAGGAAGAAATTGAAATTATAGAAGCCGGACCTAATGATGTTGGAGGAAGAACACGCGGTTTAGGTGTTGATTCCAGAAATTCGAATATTATTTTAGCAGGCGGAGCTTCCGGAGGGATGTGGAAAACAACAGATGGTGGACAAAATTGGGTTCAAACAAGTGATTTGGGTCAAAATCTTGGAGTAACGTCATTAGTTCAAGATCCCACCAATTTAGATACTTGGTATTACGCAACTGGTGAGTTTTCAGGCGGTTCTTCAAGAGCACGAGGTGGTGGTGGAACACTTTATGGTTCAGGATTATTTATTTCAACGGATAACGGTGACAACTGGGCTCAAATTCAGGCAACTGCTGATGAAGACGTATCTTTCAATTCTGAATTTGATTTTATTTCAAGAGTTGAAATCAGCCCAACTACCGGAACAGGTTTCTTTGCTAGTAATGCTTTAGGCATTTATAGATCAACAAATGGTTTTACTACAAATACCAGCGTTCTTGGAAATCCTAATGAGCATATACATAGTGATGTTCAAGTTGCCTCCAACGGGATGGTTGTTGCAGTTATTTCAGAACCTTTTAGTGGCTTTACTCCTGAAAATGATCCCGGAATATATATTTCTACAAATGATGGAGTAAGCTGGATTGATGTTACTCCTGCATCATATCCTTCCTCTCCGGGAAGAGGAGTGATAGGAACTTCTCAATCAGATCCGGGAGTATTTTATGTATTCGTTGCAGATAATTCTAACAATGCCGCTTTATTTCAAGTTGATGCTACCGATTTGAACAATATTACTACATCAGACTTAACAGATAATATCCCTGATTTTGGAGGTGACTCTAATCAAAGACCTGTTGGCGATCTTAACCTTCAAGGTGGTTATAATATGGTATGTGAAGTTCACCCGTTAGATAAAGATATAGTGCTTATTGGAGGTACTAATCTTTTTAGATCAGTTGACGGTTTTTCAAGTGTTCCCCTGGATAACAATTCTGATGGCTATACTGATGATGCTGAAAAAGATAAGTATTGGATTGGAGGTTACAGTTCAGCTAATAATGTATCTCAATATTTTAATCATCATCCTGATCAACATGCAGCTGTATTCGATCCTAATTCTCCCGACAGATTAATTTCAAGTCATGACGGTGGAATTTCTGTAACATCTAATATCAAAAGTAATAGTATTAGCTGGACTAGTTTGAACAATGGGTATAATGTGACTCAATTCTATACAGTTACATTACATCCTGATGCTGGCGATGATAGAATATTAGGAGGAACTCAAGACAATGGTTCTCCTTACTTTTATTATTCCGATTTAACTGGAACATCAGGCTCTGATGATATCTCTTCAGGTGATGGCGCTTATGCATATTTGGGAAACAATTATTTAACTACTTCTTCTCAAGGAGGTCGTTTAATTCAATACCAATATGATGTATTTGGTGATCCGATTCAATTTTCTTACATCGCCCCACTTTCAGCTGGTGGACAATTATTCATTCACCCTTATTTGGTTAACCCTAATAATGAAGATATAATATTCTATCCTGCTGGAGTAAAACTATACAGAAATAATTCTGCTACGAGTTTACAAAGAAATACATCAAATTCTAGTGGAACTTCTGAGGGTTGGACAGCACTAAATAGTTTTGCTGTGCCTACCGGAAGATTAATTTCGACTCTAGAGATTAGTACAACTAATCCGGAAGATGTTTTGTATTACGCTTCTTTTTCTGACAATTTTGTTCCAGAAATATTCAGAGTTGTAAATGCGTCTACGAGTACAAATTCGGCAGATAGAACTAAAAAAACTTTCACGGCTAATAATTCTACTTCAATTCCACCACAAGGTGCATATATACATGACATTGCTGTAAGTGAAGATAATGGAAATGAAATTATGGTAGTGATTTCGAATTATAGTACAGAAAGTATTTATTACTCAACCGATGGTGGAGACAACTGGACTGGCGTAGGTGGTAATCTTGAACCGGCTAGTGGTAATGGCCCTTCCGTAAGAAGTGCTGCTATTACTAAAACTTCGATTGGTGAAAAAACTTACTATGTTGGTACAAGTACAGGTTTGTATGCAACTAACACCCTTAATGGAGCAAACACAGAGTGGAAATTGCAAGGAGCTTCAACAATTGGCAATACTGTTGTTGAATACTTGGATTATCGACCATCTGATAAGACATTAGCTATTGCTACTCATGGTAGAGGTATTTTTCTAGGAAATGTTTCTATGTCAGTATCTAATGAAGAGATCGCTATTAGTGACACACCTAAGGAATTTAGTTTAGAACAAAACTATCCTAATCCTTTTAACCCCTCTACAAATATTGCATACTCATTGCCTGCAAACAGCATTGTGTCTATTGCTGTATATGATGTAAACGGGAGAAAGGTTGCTGATTTGGAGAGAGGCGTTTCGAAAACTGCTGGCAATCATGTTGTAAGATTTGACGCTTCAAATTTAGCAAGTGGTGTTTACATATATCGGATCGATGCAAAATCTAATTCACAAAATCAATCTTTCTCACAAGTTAGAAGAATGACATTGATCAAATAATTGATCAGTTTACTTTCCCAAAAAAAAGCCTGATCTACTAGATCAGGCTTTTTTTTGCTCAATAAGTTTCAAACCCATTACATCTGAGAAATTACGGCATCAACTACTTTTTCTGTTGTAATTCCGAAATGATCATAAAGCTCTTCAAAAGGTGCTGACTCTCCAAATGTGTCAATTCCTATAGAAGTGCCTTTATCTCCTATCCATTTCTGCCAACCAAAGGTTGATCCTGCTTCCACAGAAACTCGGTTCGTTACCGCTTTTGGTAACACCTTTTCTTTGTAATCATCCGATTGTTCTTGAAATAGCTCCCAGCAAGGCATGCTAACAACTCTTACATCTATTCCTTGGGTTTCTAAAGTACTTTTAGCTTCCATAGCAAGGTGAACTTCAGAGCCCGTTCCAACAATAATAGCATCAGGTGTTTCTTTCTTTGAATCCGCAAGAATATAAGCTCCCTTCTGTGTCAGCTTTGCAGCATTTTCTCCATCCCTAGAAAAGGTCGGAATATTTTGCCGAGTCAAAACTATTATTGTGGGCGTTTCTTGGCTTTCTATTGCACTTTTCCACGCATAAGAAACTTCGTTAGCATCTCCGGGGCGAATTACGTTTACATTTGGCATTGCTCTTAAACTTGCTAAGTGCTCTACAGGCTGATGTGTAGGTCCATCTTCACCTAATCCGATGCTGTCATGTGTCATTACAAAAATAGAAGGGGTTTTCATAAGTCCGGCCAACCTAATTGAAGGTCTGCAATAATCAGTAAACACGAAGAAAGTACCTCCGAATGGAATTATACCACCATGTAAAGCCATACCATTTAGAGCTGCAGCCATACCATGCTCACGAACTCCGTAATGCACGTTTCTTCCGGTTGAATTTGAAGTATTAAAAACTCCCTCATCTTTAAGGTTCGTTTTTACACTGCCTTCTAAATCGGCCGAGCCACCAAAAAGATTAGCTACTACATCTTTCAAAGCATTTAATACTGTTCCGGAAGCAGATCTGGATGCTACACCTTTTTCATCAGCTTCAAATACTGGAAGTAAAGACTCTAAATTTTCGGGAAGTTCTCTATTGATCCAAGATTTAAATTCTTGTGCTAACGCATTTTGTTCAGATTGATAATTTGTTAGTAAATCATTCCACGTACTTTCACTGGCTTCGCCTTTGACTACCTCTTCTCTGAATACAGCAAGTGCTTCTTCAGGGATAAAGAATTTTTTTTCAGGATCCCATCCGTATCCTTTTTTTGTAAGTACTATTTCATCTTCTCCTAATGGTGAGCCATGTGAAGAAGCAGAATCTTGTTTGTTAGGACTTCCAAAACCTATATGAGTTCTACATATTACTATTGATGGTTTAGAAGCTTCTGACTGAGCTTTATTTATTGCATCTTCAATCTGAGCATGATCATGACCATCTATTTCTTGAACATGCCATCCATAAGCTTCAAATCTCTTCACTGGGTCTTCTGTAAAAGAAAGATCTGTAGATCCATCAATGGAAATAGAGTTTGCATCATATAAGTAGATCATTTTGCCTAGTTGAAGATGCCCCGCTAGCGAAGCCGCTTCATGAGAAATCCCCTCCATTAAATCTCCATCACTAACAATAGCGTAAGTATAATGATCTACAATTTTATGTTGACTTGTATTAAACTTTCCGGCCATAAATTTTTCGGCCATAGCCATTCCTACACCAGTTGCAAATCCCTGACCTAGTGGACCTGTGGTCATTTCTACACCAGGTGTTAAATGCTTCTCCGGATGTCCTGCTGTTTTACTTCCCATTTGACGAAAATTCTTTATTTCATCAAGGCTAAGGTCATATCCGGTTAAGTGGAGCAAGCTGTAAATAAGCATCGATCCATGTCCGGCAGACAGTATGAAGCGGTCTCTATCAAACCATTCAGGATTTTTAGGATTATGCTTAAGAAATTTAGTCCACAGGATGTAAGAAACATCAGCCATTCCCATAGGCATACCCGGGTGACCTGAGTTGGCTTTTTGAACAGCATCCATTGAAAGAGTTCTAATTGTATTTACACATAGCTGATCTAAAGAAGCCATAAAAGGAAAGTTAGTTTATTGTGGAAATTAAAAATGCAAAGATAGGAAAAGCTACTTTGAGATAGAAAAGATAAATCCTATTCGTAAAATTTAAGACATAAAAAAAGCTCAGTGCTTGAGTACACTGAGCTTAAATTCTGAAGAACAAAAATTAGTTAGTTGTTCCACACTTTAATTCGAATTCCATCGAATGTTCAGCCGGAGCCTTGAAAGATCCGAATGAAGCATCTGTATAAGCGCTACAAGCTTCAGCTTTGTTACCTTTCATTTGGTAAGCAAAACCCATTTCAAAGTAAATTTTTGCTTTATCAGTTTTACCACCTTGTTCGTGAGTTAGAGCTGTTTTAGCGTTAGATATTGCTAAATCATATTTACTTTGCTTGTTATATGCTTCAGCAAGTCTGTAATACACATCTGCAGATTCTGCATCATATTCAGTAGCCAGTTTCAGCAAATCAATTGCATCACTATAATTTTTTGATTCAATCAATTTTGCTCCTCTGAAAAGAAGTTCATCGTGAGCAGCACCCTTTGCTTGTCTGGCGATTTGACCTTTATTCGTTTTATCAGCTACAGCAATAGCTTGGTCAAACCATCTTAAAGCGTCATTAATATCATCAGATAGTTTCTTAGCAACAAGACCTTTGGTGTAGTACGGCTGAGCATAATTAGCATTTGCTTGAATCGCACTGTTTAAAGCTTTGTCAGTCTCTTCGTACATTTCACGCTTAAACAGCATAGTAGCTTTCTGGTAATACAATTGCGGCACATAACCCTGAGCAGCTTGTGTTACACGTGTATCCTGATATTGTTTGCCAATTTCTACTGCTTCTTCAAATGCAATTATCGCAATATCTAAGTCTGAGATCTGCTTAGAAGACCTGAACGCGTTGAACAGATTTCCTGCTTTATTCAATTGAACTTTTGGAATTTGTTGTTCTGAACGAGATTTGATATCGGTACCTTGTGGAGTTCCTAACTCTTCTCCGATTTGAGCCGCTTCTTTATAAGTGGCTATTGCCTTATCGTATTCTTTAGCAGATGCTTGTTCTGCAGCACTATTATATAAATTTACTGCATCTTCATATGTTTTTTGAGCCATCAAGTTAGTGCTCAATAAAGCCACTAAAGATAAAAGTAAAATTTTGTTGAAAACCTTCATATTTCTAAGATTGTTGTGTTAGTTTTTCCAAAGCTTTTAATTTAAGTAAAAAAGCTTCATATCTAAAATCAATAACAGAATTTATCTTCTCTTTATTACTAACATATTAATGTTAGTTAAAATGGATGCTTATTCTATTTAAAATGAGAAATTGGGCTTTGGTTCCTTTTTCTCATAAAAGTCGCATATTATCTTAACGGCTTCTTCTTTGCTATCCGTAACATGAAATAAATCAGAATCTTTCTCTGAAATTGTACCTGCTTCTTTCATTGTTTTGTTGATCCAATCGACCAACCCTGTCCAATAATCAGATCCGAAAAGAATAATCGGAATCTTTGAAATCTTATGAGTTTGAATCAGGGTCAGACTTTCAAAAAGTTCATCTAAAGTTCCGAACCCACCCGGAAAAACGATAAACCCCTGAGCATATTTTACGAACATAACCTTCCGCACAAAGAAATAATTGAAATCTACTGAATAGTCTTTGTTAACAAACTCGTTCATACCTTGTTCAAACGGAAGCTCAATTCCTAATCCAACTGAACGACCATTTCCAACTGAAGCTCCTTTATTTCCGGCTTCCATAATACCAGGTCCCCCTCCTGTTATTACTCCAAAGCCTTTTTCCGTAATTAATTTCCCGGTTTCAACAGCAAGTTCATAGTATTTTTCTCCTGGTTTTGTTCTTGCCGATCCAAAGATTGATATACAAGGCCCCACTTTATAAAGTGTATCAAATCCTTCTACGAATTCCCCCATTATTTTAAAAACACTCCAAATGTCTTTATTACTTCCTTCCTCGTATTGTCTCTGCATTTGGGCTTCTGATTTGTTGGATTTATTCATTCTTAAAATTTTATTGAAAGTGATATTGAAGGGACATCACCTAATAAAGGAGATGTGATATTTGAAGGTATAAATCTATGATTCATGGATAAATCATCTGAGACATCAAATGGTCGCAAATGAGCAAAAACGTATGCATCAACAGCATTTAATACATACGACAAAAAGATTGTCACATATACAAAATCTCTTCTGTTCCTAAGAAAGTCTCTATTGCTCTTAAGGCCGCTGGCATTTTGTCCTTCTAAGTAAGTAGGGGTTGGTCCAAAGCGCATATCTGTATTAGAAGCAAATGAATTATAATAAGCAGCTCTGTAATCGTGATATTGTTTAGTAAGATAGACACTGTAATATCCAAGCCCACCAATCAGCCCGTATACAATTGGAACTTTCCATGCTTGCTTATTAACTACCTGACCCCAGCCAGGTATAATAAGCGATTTTCTAACTACAGATTTAGGATTTGGATACTCTGGCTTGGTACTATCTGATTGAATTGAATAATTATAGGAAGCTCTGTTAAGATCAGCTCTTTTCAAATACTGAGCTTGAGAGCAAACTGACCCCATCATCAAAAAAACAGTTAATCCAATATTAAATCGAATCAAGAATGCCAAGAATACGCTCCAGGTCATCGTCTGAATAATATTCGATTTTGATTTCTCCACCTTTAGCCTTTGGATTTACTTGAACTTTAGTACTGAAAGTTTGTCTTAGTCTTGAAGATATATCATCATAAAAAGGATCATTTTGATCTTTTTTTGACCCTGTATTCTTTTTCTTTGACGCTGTACTTAACGCTCTTACAGCATCTTCCATCTGTCGAACAGACCATTCACTTGCAACTGCCTTTTTCAGTAGTTTTTGCTGATCTGTTACATTTTCAATGGATATCAAGGAACGAGCATGTCCCATTGCTATTTCATTCTTTTTTAAAGCAGTTTGAATGAAATCCGGTAAGGTTAATAACCGCAACATGTTTGTAACTGTTGTTCTGTTCTTACCTACTCTTTCGGCAACTTGAGCTTGAGTATAATCAAATTCCTCTAATAGTCTTTTATAGGCCATTGCTACTTCAAGAGCATTTAAGTCTTCTCTTTGAATATTTTCAATTAGAGCAAAAGCCATGCTTTGTTCGTCATCAGCTTTACGAATGTAAGCAGCTACCTCTTTTAAACCCGCTAATTTAGAAGCTTTTAATCTTCGTTCACCACTAATTAGTTCGAACTTTCTCTCGCCAATATAACGAACCGTAATTGGCTGAATAATTCCATGTTCTTTAATAGAATCAGCAAGTTCGTCTAGCCTTTCCTCATCAAATTCTTTTCGTGGTTGGTGGGGATTTGCTCTAATGTCATCAACAGGAATATGAAGAACAACATTTACTAGTTCAGTAGGATCAACCTCAACAGGTTTTTCTTGATTGCTCTCTTTTTGTTTTGCAATAGACTCTCTTTTCTTCTCATCAGAACTTTCTTCATCTGATTGATATTCCGGAAAATAAACGCCTAAACCTCTGCCTAAAACCTTCTTTGCCATTCTATTATTCCTTAATTAGAAAGTACCGGACTATTTTTAAATAGTTTTCTGTTTTTCTTTATTATCTCGCGAGCTAATGAAAGATAGTTTTTGCTTCCTGTACTCGTTGAGTCATATAGAAGCGCCGGTTTTCCAAAGCTTGGTGCCTCGGCTAATCGAATATTTCTTGCAATTACAGATTTAAAAACTCTGTCATCAAAATATCTCTTCACTTCTTCTGCTACCTGATTAGAAAGCCTTGTTCTGGTATCATACATAGTCAACAACACTCCTTCAATATCCAGATCAGGATTCAGATGTTGTCTTACAATTTTAATGGTATTTAATAATTGACCAAGGCCTTCTAGTGCAAAATATTCACACTGAACCGGAATAACGATAGAATCAGAAGCGGTAAGAGCGTTAATAGTCAACAACCCCAAAGAAGGAGGACAATCAATAATAATAAAGTCATATTTATCTCGTAAATCACCAATTGCTTTATCTAAAATTCTTTCGCGATCCTCTCTGTCAATCATTTCAATCTCTGCACCAACTAAGTTTATATGAGCAGGTACAAGATCTAAGAAATCTAATTCAGTAGAACGAATCGTTTCTGTAGTATCTGTACTCCCTATCATCACTTCATAGATTGAATTTGTAACCGTTTTAACATCAATCCCCAACCCGCTGGTTGTATTACTCTGCGGATCAATATCAATTACGAGTGTAGGATGCTCTATGGCGGCTAAACTTGCAGCTAAATTTATTGCTGTGGTTGTTTTACCTACACCACCCTTTTGGTTAGCTATAGAGATGACTTTACCCATTAAATACTCGCTTATTTTTGGTTCATTGACATTAAAATCAATATAAAGCGAGGCATCATCCTATACAAAAATACTTATGCACATCCATCACCAAAGTTATCCACATTTAGGATTATTGATTTACCGGAGAACTTGTTAAAAGCACTCCTTGCCTTTGATTTGATGTAGTTTCTACCCTGTTAATTGGAATCAGTTTTTCGAAACTCTTTTCATAATCAGCTATAATTCTTTCCGCTTGTGTAGTATTTGTACGATCTGAAATTTTTATAATTTCATTTCTATCTACCCAAGGTTGAATTGAAGATGTATTTAACAGATTTGTAGAATTGTGTGGATTCGAGGTTACTTCAAGATTGAAGAAATATAAAACAGCCGAAATTAAAAGTAACAACGAAGCAACCGCTGCTACACTTTTGCCAAACCACCCTATAAGTTTGTATGAGCTTCTTAACTGTCTTTGCTGATCTAATACTGCCCTCTCTCGTACTTTTTTGAGAATATCAGCTGGTGCCTGTTTTATTGGTAACTTTTTAACCTTATTAAATGTGCTCCTTAAACTTTCAACTTCTATGAGTAAGTTTTCATTACTCATCATTTCCCTTTCAAATTCGATCTCCTCAGAGGGATCCATCTCCCTCATGAGGTACCGAATACAGTCTTCATCGTTTATTTGCATATTTAAACTCATGTTGTCTTTCTTCCTCAAAGTGCTTGCGCAAATTAATCAACGCATAACGCATACGACCTAGTGCCGTATTTATTGATACGTTAGTCAATTCTGCTATTTCTTTAAAGGGCATTTCATAATAATGCCTCAAAAGTACAACGGTGCGTTGTTCCTCAGGTAATTTAACTATATGAGCCATTAAACTGGACTTTGTTTCGCCCTCAACCATTTGCTCATCAGCATCTACCCAACTCTCGTCAGTCATTCTATCGAAGTAATCTGAGCGAGAATCTTCATCGTCGTACCAAGAGTTAACGTCGATGTAGCGCTTTTGTTTTCTTATATGATCAATTGTTGCATTGTGCGCAATTCTCATCACCCAAGCAATCCATTTACCTTGTTCGTTGTAGGTGTCATCCATTTTTGTGACTACCTTCGTAAATACTTCCTGAAAAATATCATTAGCGGTTTCAGGGTTGTTGATCATACTATAAATGTATGAATAAATTTTAGCCTGATGTCGGTTCATTAGTTCATTAAATGCTGCTTCATCAGCTTTTTTTCTAAAATAACGTACCAGATCTCTGTCCCGAAGATCTTTGTAAGATGCCTTTGTAGTTCTCTTTAATAGTTCCATTGTGTTCACCCGTGTATTTTGGGATTAACTCTTTGTCAAAGTATTAATTGAACAGTGGTTATTATTATTCAATTCAATCAATAACATTAATTAACACAAAGAGCATTTTACCTCTTGCCTTATTCTATTGTACGAAGAGCTAAGTCAAGTGGCTTGGTTCTATTTTAATTGATGACGCTCAACCTTCATATCACATGATGATGTTAGCTCTCACATCACATTATATGTACAGACGATCTAATTATTAAAATGGTTGTAAACTTTCTCTCCGTTTTTTTTACCAACCACTTTTTGAATTTCATCTAATTCTGCTTGCTTGATTTGCTTTACGGAACCGAATTCCTTCAATAAAGATTGGGATGTTTTTTGCCCAACCCCTTCTATGTCTGTAAGCTCTGTAATTAGAATTCTTTTAGACCTTTTTTGACGGTGAAATGTGATCGCGAATCGGTGTGCTTCATCTCTTACTTGTTGAATAAGTTTAAGCGCAGTCGATTTTTTAGGGATCATTATTGATTCTGATTCTCCCGGTAAAAACACTTCTTCTAATCTTTTAGCCAAACCGATAATTTCACATTCTCCATAGAAGCCAATTTCTTTAAGCGCTTCCACTGCAGAACTAAGTTGTCCTTTCCCACCATCAACAATAATAAGATCCGGAATGTGAAGACCGTCTTTCATAACAGCAGTATATCTTCGAGTCAAAATCTCTTTCATAGAAGCAAAGTCATCAGGACCGACAACCGTTTTAATATTGAATCTCTTATACTCACTTTTTCTGGGTTTTGCATCTACAAAACAAACCATGGAAGCAACAGGATCTGATCCCTGTAAATTTGAATTATCAAAGCACTCAATTCTTCTGGGAAGTCTTTGAAGTCCCAAATGTTCTTTTAACTCTTTTACGGCATGAGGAATGCGATCACGTTCTGCTTTTTCTTTTTCTAATCTTCTTTCATTTAAATGAAGCTTCGCATTCGCTTTGGCCATTTTGATAAGTTGAGCCTTTTCTCCAATCTGTGGTACATGAACCGGTACTTTTTTCCCTTTTTCCTGATATAAGTACTGTACCAATGCTTCATCATCTTCCATTTCTTTGCTGATATACACCTCATCCGGAATGGCAGCAGTATATTGTCCGGTGTAATAATCTTCCACAAACGATTGAAGCAGAACACCTTCAGACAGTCCATCAATATTTTTCAAGAAGCGGTGGAATTTACCTATCAACTTTCCTTCTCGTACTTTAAATAGTACACCACAAGCTTCGCTTAATTCTTGATCTATAGTTAAAGCAAAAACATCTCTGTCTACTTTTTTATCCGCGACCATTTTCATTTTCTTGCTGTAGCGCTCCACGGCAATAAGACTATCCCGAAGTTTAGCCGCTTCTTCAAATGCTAAAGCGGAAGATGCTATTTCCATCTCTTCTTTCAGTTCACGGATCAACATTTCCGTTTGTCCATTCAGCAAACGCTCTACTTTAGATACAACAACATTATAGCGTTCATTATCCCAATCGCCAGAGCAGTTCTCTAAATAGTCATCAAAACAGGAATGCCACTTTGGAATTCCGCGAGTTCGATCAATATTCTTGATTGAAACCGCGCATGTACAAAGATCAAAAGCTTTACGAATGGTTTCCAGCATTCGCTTCATGTTTATGACGCTGTCGTACGGACCATAATATTTACTTCCGTCTTTCACGATAGTTCGAGTTGGAAACACTCTTGGTTTATCATCTTTTGTAATGCAGATGTAGGGATACGACTTGTCATCCCGATACATAATATTATAGCGAGGCTGATACTGCTTAATGAAATTATTCTCCAAGATCAGAGCTTCCGCTTCCGAATCGGTAACTACTACTTCCAGATCATCGATCTTAGAAACCATGGTTTTGATTCGCCCATCTACATTGCGGGATTCCTGAAAATAAGAGCGAACTCTGTTTCTGAGCTTTTTGGCTTTTCCTACATACAGCACACTTCCACTTTTATCTCTGTAGATATACACTCCGGGTAAAAGCGGTAGATTCGCTACTTTTTCAGAAACTTCTATATTGATCTTAGGATTGCTCACGGTTTAAAGGTAGTGGTTTTGGAACACTGATTCCTCTGATGGTTTTCTTAAAGTTCTTTTGATTCAAAACTTCTTTTCGTATTTATAGCGAAATATTTTTTGATATGAACAACAAGATCCCAAACGGCTTAGTTTTTTCATCGCGAAATCCCAAGCGAAGAAAACATGCATTTATTTTAGTTCCGATTCTGGTACTAATTCAAATTTGCCTGATCTGGCCGGTTTATCCACTGATGAGTTCGGCAAAGCCATTAATTCTTGGGCTGCCGCTCTCCTTTTTCTGGGTTATTCTGATGGTCTGTTGCTCCTTTACAGCACTCTTTCTCTTTTTCAGAAAAGATACTGAGGAGGAAAAATAGTTGGCTGACTGGATCATTATCCTCGGAATTTGTGGGATCTATTTGGTGATCACTTTGGTGATGGGAATCATCCCGGGAAGAAAAGTGAGTAACAGTGCTGCCGGATATGTAGCCGGTGATCGTTCTATGAATGTGTTCATTCTTTATTTTGTGCTGGGCGCTTCCATATTTTCGTCTTTTGCATTTTTGGGTGGACCGGGTTGGGCGTATTCCCGTGGAGCAGCCGCTTTCTACATTATTGCTTATGGAGCTTTGGGAATGGTTCCCTTTTACTTTTTTGGACCCAAAGCCAGAAAACTTGGTGCAAAACACGGATTTGTTACACAAGCCGAATTACTTCAGGATCGCTACAACAGTAAAGTACTTTCAGCTCTTTTAGCAATCCTAACTGTAGTAGTTTTGATTCCCTATTTAACCCTTCAAATGAAAGGCGCCGGATTGGTCCTGAATACGATCAGTGAAGGAACTATTCCCGAATGGTTGGGCGCAGGAATTGCATACGGAGTTGTGCTTGTGTACGTGTTCTTTAGTGGAGTGATGGGCGTTGGATGGACGAACACTTTCCAGGGAATTTTTATGCTGATCATTGCCTGGTTTTTGGGAATCTATCTTCCTGAAAAGATGTATGGTGGAATCGGACCGATGTTTGAAGAATTAATTGCTTCCGATTTTGGTGACGCTCTTTCTGCTCCCGGCTTAACCAGTAGCGGAGCCGCCTGGGATTGGTGGGGATTCAGTTCTGCCGTATTGATCTCTGCAATCGGATTTTCGATGTGGCCACATTTCTTTATGAAAGCTTTTGCTGCAAAAAGTGATCGTACTATTAAATTAACTGTTGTCCTCTATCCTACTTTTCAGATCTTTTTGGTTCCGATATTGATCATCGGTTTTGTTGCTGTTCTTGCTTTTCCAAATGTAACCCCGGCTGATTCCATTCTGCCACATGTATTGCTTCAAATGGATCTGCCGGTAATTCTGATCGGTTTGGTTTGTGCCGGAACATTGGCAGCTTCCATGTCTTCGGGTGATGCTATAGTTCACGCAGCGGCTTCGGTTGCCGTTCGGGACGGGCTTTCGAAATCCCCATCGCTTGCAAACTGGATGAAAGCGGAAGGCAATGAACGAACTTTGATACGAATTTTAGTAATTGTAATAAGTTTGATCGCCTATTACTTCGCGGTGTTTTCAGAAACGGATATTGTTTCACTTCTGCTGGGAGCATATGGCGGAATTGCTCAGATGTTCCCCTTGGTATTTGCCATGTTCTACTGGCCACGGGCTAACGGAAAAGGTGCACTTGCAGGATTGATTGGAGGAGTTATTGTAACTATTTTCTTCTTAGAACCTTTTTATGGACACCTTAAACCGCTCCCCATGCATGAAGGAATCTATGGTTTAATAGTAAACCTGGCTTTATTGATAGGAATTAGCTTAGCCACCGAGCCTGAGGAGAGAGAACGGATTGAGAGGTATACTGATATCTAATGAATAAAAGCCAAATTACATTATATAATAGCCCGCTCTTTACCAAAATCAGTTTAGCAACTCCTTCAGACAAGTCATTAGATTTACCTTCTGAAGCTTGTTTTGTGTTTATTGTAAAAGGTGATGATCAAGTTTTCTCATACGACCAAAATATTAAAGCATCAAACGGACATGTAATACTTTCCCTTTGCGGGCTTACTGTAGGAAATATGCTTGCTTCTCTTTCTAAAGGATATCTAGAAACTATTATTGTTCACTTTAACCTTGATCTTCTTAATAATGTTTTCGGTAATAACAAGCCAGAATTTTGGTATGAACTTGAGTCGCCAGTAAGCCAATATGTAGTACAGAGCGAGGCTAATAATCTAATTGAATCTTACTTTAAAAGTATTGACTCTCTATTCTCCAATACTTCAGCATTGGATAAACAATTTCTCGCTTTAAAACTTCAGGAAATTATAATTCTACTACTTAAATCTGATAACTCTAAGAATATTAGAAAAATAATAAATAGTCTTTTTTCAGAAAAAGAATTTTCATTTAAAGAGTTAGTAGATGCACATATAGATACAACTGATTCAATTGAAAACCTTGCCATATTAACCCATAATTCTCTTTCTACATTTAAAAGAAAATTTAAAAAAGTATATCAAACGACTCCTTCAAAATACAAAGTTAAAAAAAACACAGAGAAAGTAGCCAAACTCTTAAGAATATCGGATAAGTCAATTACTTCGATTGGATATGAATGTGGATTTAAAAGCCCATCACATTTATCAAGAGCTTTTAAAAACCGATTTGGATTAACACCCTCAGAATACAGATTGAACTTTTCAGACAAATAACTGACCTCCTGAATCAAAACTTTTTATAGAAAAAAACTGAATTTGGATTAAACCAAATAAAAAAATAAAGAATGGACAAATTGAATTTAGATACTAAAGTTTTGCTATCTACCCTATGGATATTCGTATTAATCAACATGATTTATGCAGATATTATAGGGATGCTTAGACCCGGATACATTGAACTTCTCAATCAAATGAGCCAAAAATTGTCTTCTAGTACTGTATTAATATTTTCAGTATTGATGGAAATACCAATTCTAATGATTTTATTGTCACGAATATTGTCAATTAATTTAAACAAAATTGCGAATTATATTGCAGTACCGATATCAATAGTTTATGTAATTTTCGGAGGTCTTGACAATCCACCAGTTTCATATATGTTTTTTGCGACTATAGAAATATTCACAATGCTATTTATCTTCATATTATCCTACAAATGGAAACAACCAATAGTAAATGAAATTAACCACCGATCCGAGAACCAAAGAAGTTTTTAAGAACTATCCAAAACCAGTACAAACTCAAATGGAGCAGCTCAGAGAATTGGTACTGGAAGCAGCTTCAGAAGTTGATGGTTTGGAAAACCTGGAGGAAACGCTGAAATGGGGAGAACCCAGTTATCTTACTAAACACGGAAGCACCGTTCGCATGGACTGGAAAGAAAAGAAACCGGATCAATATACCATGTATTTCAAATGCACTTCAAAATTGGTTCCCACTTTCAAAGAACTCTATCAGGATACATTCACTTTTGAAGGTGACCGAGCCATTGTATTTAAGCTGGATGAAAAAATCCCCGAGAAAGAGCTTAAGCATTGTATAAAACTTGCTCTCACTTATCACAAAGTGAAGCATTTGTTGCTTTTGGAAGCTTGAAAATACGTTACTTTCAAGGACAATAAATTTTAGTAATTCTGTAAATTCAATTCAAGATAATTAACTGTCAACAGGATTTTCTCCATAGATCGCCGGAACCCAGTTCTGGTTGTTTATAGAAGGTCTTTCATAATCTGTATCAACAATTAATGGTGGCAACTCGATTGGGTCTGGAGTTAGATCCTGATAATCGATTTTACTCAAAAGATGGGTCATACAGTTTAAGCGGGCATGTCTTTTAACGTCAGCATTTACCACATACCAAGGAGATTCAGGTGTATCGGTATGTTCTAACATTACATCTTTAGCTTTAGAATATTCCACCCATTTACTTCTTGCCAAGAGATCCATATCACTGAGTTTCCATCGCTTGAGAGGATCATTATTTCTATCCTGAAAACGTTTATCCTGAACGCCGTCACTGATCGCAAACCAATATTTTATAAGAATAATACCTGATCCGATGAGCATTTTCTCAAAGTCCGGACACGTTCTAAGGAATTCCCAATACTCTTCATCAGAGCAAAAACCCATTACTCGCTCTACTCCTGCTCTATTATACCAACTTCGGTCAAAAATCACGATCTCGCCTGCTGAAGGAAGATGTTGTACATATCTCTGAAAATACCATTGTGTTTGCTCCTTTTCAGTTGGCTTTGAAAGTGCTGCCACACGAACGGTTCTGGGATTCAATGGAGCAGTTATCCTTTTTATGACTCCACCCTTTCCAGCAGCATCTCTTCCTTCAAAGATCACGCATACTTTTAGCTGCTTTTCTTTTACCCAATATTGCAGTTTCAGTAATTCTGACTGTAGTTTGGCAAGTTCTTCAGCATATACTTCGTACTTCAGCTTACCATTTTTATAATTTTCTTTGTCCATATCAAAAGAAGAGATATTTAGTAATTTTACATTGGATCAAGATCATTACTGGCAAATCATTTTCAAAATTAATATTCATAAGTACGAAGGTGAAACTTATTCACATACGGGTGAATATAAAGAGGCCTCTCCAACAGATAAGATAATATTCTGTTGGAATTCAAATAGTGGTTGCCAATGCTCTGGTAACAATCACTCTTTCAGAGGTTGGTGGCGGAACAGAAGTTAAATTAATGCATAAGTTTATGCCAAATGATCAACAAGTAGAAAATCACATCGGTGGTTGGACCATGATACTTGAGCGATTGAACGATGTTGTTCTTAGTTAAGAGCTAATATTCTTTAAAAAGCAGGTATTATACTATTGTTGAAATAGCTGCTACTTTTTTAAAAATTAACCAACTTCATTACACTTCTTTGATTTCCGGTGTCGATCAAATTATAAGCAATTAGTTTAGGATCTTGACCTTTTTTAACTGGATCCAGGATAGCTATTAACATTCGTTTTGTTTCCTGAGACCCAATCAAATTATACACCTTTATTGAATCTTTTTTTAAATCCGGATTTGAAAGCTCTTTCAATGATTTAATATCATATTCTTGTATCAGATGAGCAACATCTTCTAAAACCCTTTTACCCTTATAGTCTATTGTTGCAATCTCGATAGAATGTTGATAACTGAAATCAATATTATTATCCAAAAATACTTTTGGAATACAAATCTCTCTGAATACTTCTTTTCTCTTAAACCAATTAAACATATCTATTCATTTGATGAATCTTCTCTGTATAAATCTCTTTATTCATACTCTTTAATAAAGGAGTAAATAGATCACTCTATGTTACAATTACACTGAACGGGCTTTATGTACTTTTTATTTGCTTGCAATCAAAAAATAAGGAAATTTATATTCACTAACCTTTCAGTCTTTTAATATTAAATATTTATAAGAACTGAGAATTGGTATTATAATTCATTGAATGTCAATGAATTAATCAAAAAGCAATTAGAATTGTAGATTTAAAAAGATGTATTTTTCTAATTAATCTGAGAATAGAAATGAAAAAACACACCACGCGTACCAATCCCGATATTCCCATTATTTATGAAGACAATCATTTATTAGTGATTGATAAACCCGCAGGTGTACTTTCGCAGGAAGATCATACCGGAGATCCTGATGTACTTACGCTTTGTAAGAAGTACATCAAGAAGAAATATAACAAACCGGGAGATGTTTGGATGGGTTTGGTTCACCGATTAGACAGGCCTGTAAGTGGAGTAATGGTTTTGGCCAGAACCTCAAAAGCAGCGTCTCGACTATCTGAACAGATTAGAAATAATAAAATGGACAAAACTTATTGGGCAATGGTAGAAGGCATGACTCCCCCAAATACCACTATGGTTCATTACCTGGAGAAAGATAATCGTTCGAATAACGTTTCCGCATATAAAAAGCCCAGAGGCAAAGCCAAAGAATCTAAGCTCAGCTTTGAGACCATCAAACAAAATTCCAATTACAGTTTGGTTGAAATAGACTTATTTACGGGTCGACCTCATCAGATAAGAGTACAAATGGCAAAAGAAGGGCATCCTTTATGGGGCGATTATCGATACGGAGAAGAAGGTACTAAAGATGGCAAAGATATTGGATTAAGAGCCGTTCGTTTGAGTATCGAGCATCCAACACTTAATAAGAAAATGACTTTTGAAGCACCTGTTCCAAATCTCCAGCCATGGAATTTCTTTGAGTATTAATTCAAACTCTCTAAAAACTCTTTGAACTCTGCCTGAATGGTTTTGCCTTTATCTCTGGCGTACCAAAGATGTAATTCTTCGGCTGCTTTTTTATTATCATAACCAGGATCTCTCCTTTTTTTGACATAATCTTCGTGAACGGCTTTCGGACGTGGTCCCCAGCTCCCCAATACATCAAGGTTTTCTTTATTCAGGACAACAACTTTCGGAATCGACCTACTTCCGTCTGTTAAAAATTCATCCATTACTTCGGGATGTTGATCTCTGAGTACGAGTTTCAGCTCAATTTTCTCATTAAGCTCTGATATTTTATTTATAAAAGGAAGTATCTGAGCAGCGTCTCCGCACCACCCTTCTGTGATCACCAGCCAAATCTGATCATTATTTATCTTATTGACTACTTCTTTCAGATTTTCATTTAGTTTAGCTCTCTTTTCCCATCTTGAAGCCCGCTGAATATTCAGCTTGGTATAATTAAGCTGACTTTCAGAATTATCGTCATTGGTTGTTCTGTTCTCGAAAAAAAGATTTTCGATCAGTTTCGTATAACTGTCATAGTTAAAAGCTTTGGACAGAACTTCGTTGGTAATGGCTAATAACTTCATCATTCGTTGTCTCATTTGAAATTTCACCAAACTTAAAAACTATTTCTATCACAATTGATTGATATATGTGATAAGATTGATAGTCTATTTTATTGAGACAAACTTAAAACAAGTATTTTTCTTCAAAATCAATCTCAAACTCATTAAGAAGAGACATATACTCATCACGAAAGGAAGTTTTTTTATGATGCTCCTCTTGATTCTTGACATAATTTATTAGTCGCTCTTTTTCTTTCAAAGAATAGGTAAATGCACCATACCCTTCTTGCCATCCATCAAAGCCAAAGAATAATTTGTTTTCTTTGATATAAAACGAACTTGCAAGCTTGATATCTTTAACAAGTTGTGAAAGTGCAACACTGGGATGGATGTGTGTTAGAATATGAATATGATCTTCAACCCCATTTATCTGATACAAATGACATTTTTTATTTTTTAAAATACCCCAGATGTATTTAAAAAGATCAGGTCTTCCTTTCTTATGCAGAACAGGAACTCTGTTTTTTGTACTAAAAACAATCTGATAAATAATTTGTGTATACGTGCTCATTCTGTTTAACCCCTTTGGGGTTTCAATATCACAATTTCATTAATCTATTCATATTCAAGTCCTTCGGACTTATTTAATATTAACAAAGAGTTTTAATTAGACAAGTTGAACTAAAATTTATCAAGTTTATAATTTCTGATTAATCCCGAAGGGATTGAATATCAATAGTTCTATATAAGATATTTCACTAAAAACCCTGAAAGGGTTAAATCCAATTCCTTATCTTTGCATATGCAAGCAGTTATTCCTGACATAAATATAGACGTGGTTCTTTCGGAAGAAGAATGGAAATCCAGCCAAACAGATCACGAATCTAAAGTAGATAATTTAGTCGGTCAATATTTGATCGAGCGTTCTCAACACAAAAAGAATCCGGTAATGGATTTCTTGTTTCAATATTACGCCTTTCGTCCTTCAATGCTGAAGAGATGGTCGCCCGGATTTGGAACTGCTCTTGAGTTTTCTGACGTGGAAACTCTCCCCGATTTTGAGGAGCTGAAGATCTCAGATAATAAAGCGTGGATCGATATGGATCTTTTTCCGGAAAGAAGAATTCGGTCTGCTACCTGGATTTTGGAAATGCTGAAAAACACTCAAAACAGTCGCCCGTCTTTTGGATGTTTTGGTATGCATGAATGGGCTATGGTCTACAAAGCCGAAAAACCAAGACATGATCAGGTTCCCTTACGAATGGAACCAGATGAGCTTGCTGAATTTGTGGAATCACGTCCACTGCTTTGTACACATTTTGATGCTTTCCGCTTTTTTACAAAACCTGCACAGCCCATGAATCGCTTTGAGCTTTCCAGAGAGTCGTTCTCGGAAACCGAACAACCGGGTTGTATTCATTCTAATATGGATCTGTATAAATGGTCGTTCAAATTATATCCATGGGTAAGCAGCGATCTTATTCTGGATGCATTTGAACTGGCATTAGAAGCCCGAACCATTGACATGAAAGCTAGTCCGTATGATTTACGAGATCATGGCTTAGAACCGATCAAAATCGAAACAGAAGAAGGCAGAAAAGAATACAAAGCGCTTCAGGAAGCTATTTTTGAGAAAGGGAAGCCTGTACGAGATAAATTAATTACTGATTATAGAAGTTTGCTCAAAAACTTTTCTGTTTGAATAAATTCCAATATGTGATACTTTAGTATCACTATGAAAACAGAATTGGTAACAACTTTAAAAAGACAAGCAACCCAAGTACTTAAAGAACTAAAGGATAAAAAAGAACCTGTTCTTATTACTGAACACGGGAAACCTTCTGCGTATTTGGTTGATGTTGAACATTTTGAAAAACTGAATAAAAAACTAGCTTTATTAGAAGGTTTGGCCAGAGGTGAAAAGGCTATTCAGGAAGGAAGAATTATTTCAAACGAAGATGCGAAGAAACGCATGAACAGATGGTTGAAATAGTTTGGACAGAACCAGCCTTACAATCACTTGATGAGATAGCTGATTATATTTCTCTTGATAATCTTAAAGCAGCACAAGCATTAGTAGAAAAGGTTTTTGATAGAGTTGAGTTGCTTAAAAATCAACCTGAATTAGGTAAACAAATTCCTGAGTTAGAAACTTCTATTTATAGAGAAATTATAGTTATACCCTGCAGAATTTTTTACAGATTAGAAAGGAATTGTTTATATGTTGTAGATATTCAAAGGCAAGAACAGCAATTCAGGAATCCTTTTTTCTAAAAACTTACTTTACCCAACTCCCATTCTCCGCCAACAACACACTCGTTTGCAAGAAATGCCATCAACACTGCCTCTTTGGAATCTGCAGTTATTCCTGATTCTTCAAAATCTTTGAATTCAGCATTACCAAGCCTCTCTTTCAGTCCATTCATAACGGTTGAGTTATGCACTCCCCCACCAGATACAAAAATTTCAAAAGGCTTGTTTCTAATAACTTCTTCAAAAGCTCGTGTAATACTTTGAATTGTTAAATGAGTAAGTGTTGCTACAAGATCTTCGGGTTGCAGTTCGATCTTGAATCCGGTCATTAGTTCTTCCACCAGATCCAGATTAAAATCTTCTTGTCCCGTTGTTTTTGGAAAAGATTTTCTAAAAAAAGGTTCCAGTAATAAATACTTCAGCACTCCGGAATGTACTTTTCCTTTTGAAGCAATTTTTCCATCCTCATCAAAAGGTTTGTTGAAATGCTTTTTCATCGCTTCATTGATAAGCGTATTTGCCGGACCAATATCTGAAGTTAATACCTCTGCACCACTTTCCTTACTTGGTAGCCAGGTAAAGTTAGATATCCCACCAAGATTTAAAAGCAATCGATGCTTTGTTTCTGATCTGAATAATGACTCGTCCATAATTCCCGCTAATGGAGCTCCTTCACCTCCTTTGGCCACATGTTTTTGTCGAAAATCAGAGATAGTAACAATTCCGGTTTTTTCCGCAATATGATCACCATCAACGATCTGGAGCGTACTGTTCATCTTTTTATTGGGATGGTGATAGATCGTTTGCCCGTGACTGGCAATCAAGTCTACTTGATGTGCCTCAACTCCCCATTCTTCGAGAGATTCTAAAACCAGATCAGCGTATAACTGAGCTAACTCTGTATGCAAAACACAAATTTCCTGAAGATTGACCTGTATCTGAGACTGAACAGCTCTTATCCTATTTCTTAAGTCTTGGGAATATTCTACGGTTTTGAAATTCAATAAATGAGGCTTCTTCCACTTGAAATTACACAGAGCAATATCCAGTCCGTCCAGTGAAGTTCCGGACATTAACCCAATAATTTTACGCTGAGGTTTTTGGGCTATTTCAGTAAGTCGAAGAAGTTGCTTGTTCATGTCTCAAACTCGGAGTATTTTTGCATCAAATCAAATCCATCTACATGAATAATATAGAAGAAGCCGAACATCAGTCCTTTGAAGAAGATCTTCAATTTCTAATTAAAACATTAAAAGAAAGTTTTGAATCAACAGATGTTCAATATTTTGTGGATGATCACAATGATACTTTGTATGTAAAACTGGAAGGTCTGGATGAATATCCTGAAGAAGAAATTGAAGAGATTGCAACTCCGATCTTTGAAATTCTTGATTTAGATTTTGATGAGATCATTTTGTTACCGCTTTAGCTGATAGCTGATAGCTGATAGCTGATAGCTGATAGCTGATAGCTGATAGCTGATAGCTGATAGCTGATAGCTGATAGCTGATAGCTGATAGCTGATAGCTGATAGCTCAAAAAAGCGGTTTTCCATCCTTCATTCCTATTTAAAAGCTTTGTATTTTGGATAAATTTCAAAATTATTTTTCATGAAGAGTTCTAATTCCGGCTATACTGTTCGATGTATTATTTGTGATACAGTAAATGACGAGCGCATCACCAGCACCTACTGTACAAACTGTGGAGGTGTTCTAACCGTTGATTACAAAGAGGCTCGTGAAGAAATTCAATACCCTCTAAAGAATATTATTCCAGATCCTTTAAAAACGGATTATACTTCTTTAAAAAGACTAGAACGCCTTTCTGATATTTATGAAGCAGATCTGTATGCTAAACTTGAACTTGAAAATCCTACAGGATGTTTTAAAGATCGGGGAAGTTATGTTGAAGTTTTGAAAGCAATTGAATTGGGTGCAGATGCTATTTGTTTAGCATCAACCGGAAATATGGCGGCATCTGTTGCTGCTTATGCATGCTATTTTAAGATTCCTTGTTTTGTATTTGTACCCGAACAAACTCCCGATGCAAAACTAGCTCAGTCTACTATTTATGATGCTACCATTATTAGAATAAAAGGTGATTTCAGAACTTGTGAACTGCTTTGTCGTGAATTTGCTAAATCAGGAAATTATTATTTAGCCGGTGACTATGTTTTCAGGCAGGAAGGTCAAAAATCCTTTTCCTATGAATTGCTTGAACAAGGCGAAATGGATTATGATTATATCTTTGTACCAATTGGAGCAGGAACTAATTTTGCTGCAATATATAAGGGATTGGTCGAACTTAAAGCAGCAGGAAGAATCAATAAGATTCCAAGTTTTGTTGCTGTCCAGCCTGAACAAAGTTCTCCTGTTGTGGAAGGAATTTTCAAAAAAGAAAAGATCGTCAAAGACCAAGTTAATACTATGGCTGATGCTGTAGCTGTTGCTGATCCATTTGATTTCTACAAAGTTTTGGAAGGAATTGATAAGACAAACGGACATGCTTTTACAGCAACCGAGAATGAGTTGTTAACTTCCATGAAGGAGATGACAGTAGAAGAAGGGATTTTTACCGAGCCGGCTTGTGCAATTCCTTTAGCTTGTTTCAAAAACAATCTGGATATTTTTAAAGGAAAAAAATGTCTATTCGTTTTAACAGGTACCGGATTGAAAGCAGCTCATATTGTTGCTAAATATTCTCTTTCATCCCCGATTCTCTCTCCAAAATTGGAACGTATCCAACAATATATAGAATCCGGATTTCCTGATATGCAAAAGAACAGCTGGGGACAATCCAGAGATCTTTTCTCAGGTAATGTAACTCTTGATGAAAATCACGAAAAACTCTATTCAGAATATGTTAACGGAATTAATAAAAAAGGGAAAACCCTAAAAGAAGCGGAGATAAAAGCACTTAAATCTATGGTTTCAACAACGGATGCAGATTTGGAATATCCCGTTGAAGTAGTTGATTACAAAATCACTATGCGAAAACATGGATTGGTGGCTGCTGCAGTAAAAATGAAGATCAACGGCGGAGAAGAAGTAGTTTCTCTGGAGCAAGGAGTTGGACCAATGGATGCTGTTCTTGCTGCTATGAAAGCTGAAACTGATTCATTTTTGGCATTGCAAATTTTAAATCACGAAGTAGAAATTCTCAGCCCGGATACAGACTCATTAGTAATTGTGACTTTAACTCTTGAAAAAGAAGGTCATGAATTTGTAGCGAAAGCTGCATCTCCCGATACCTTAGAGGCATTAATTCAAGCCTTTGTAAATGGGTTAGCAATAGCAAATAAAGCGCTGGCAGTATAAATATTGGTTTAAAGTATTAACGTGTTTAGTGTAAAACTTTAATCTTAACACTAAACACCTTAAAACCTTTTTTATATCTACTCCTTGAACTCTTACTCCTTCATCTTATCCTAGCAGCACAATTGATAAAAATCTTAAAGTATATAATGACAACATTTTTAGTATTAGCAGTTGTTCTGGTAATTGCTACTTTTTTCTATATGCGTCAGGCTAAATTCGGACAAGCTCCTACCGCTAAACATTTGGAACAAATATCTCGATCATCCAACTTTAAAGATGGTATGTTTAAAAATTTAGAATATACTCCTGACCTCACGGAAGGCTATTCTTATCTTGGTATTTTATACGATCAATTTTTTGGAAACCATCCAAGAACTAAACCTCGAAATGTTATTCCTTCTGAGAAAACTGATCTTTTCTCTATTCCTGAAGACGAGAATATACTTGTTTGGTTCGGACATTCTTCCTATTTCATACAACTGGATGGAAAGAAGATACTCGTCGATCCCGTTTTTAGTGGAAATGCCTCTCCGGTTCCCGGAACTGTAAAATCTTTTCCAGGGACAGATATTTACACTGTTGAAGACATCCCCGAAATCGATTATTTGCTTATCAGTCACGATCATTATGATCATCTGGATTACAAAACCATAAAAGGTTTAAAAGAAAAAGTAAGTACAGTTATTTGTGGACTTGGAGTTGGCTCTCATTTCCATAAGTGGGGCTATGATACCAGTCAAATCCTTGAACAAGATTGGTTTGATAAGATTGAAGTAGATTCAGGTTATACAATTCATACAACTCCTACTCGTCATTTCTCAGGTCGTGGCTTTTCACGAAAGAACACGCTATGGGCTTCTTTTGTAATTGAAGCACCTTCTCATAAAATTTATATTGGTGGAGATAGCGGGTATGGTGAATTTTTTACTGAAATCAGGAATCGCATTGGAGAAATGGACTTAGTTATTCTTGATAACGGACAATACAATAATGCTTGGAAAGAAATCCATATGCATCCTGATCAGGTTCTACAAGCAGCTCATGATTTAAAAGCCAGGCGTCTCTTTCCTGTTCATTCTTCAAAATTTGTATTGGCTATGCATCCTTGGGACGAACCTTTGAATGAAGTTTCTCGACTTAATCAGCAGAACTCTAATCCTATTTCACTATTTACACCTCAGATCGGAGAAAAAGTAAATTTAGATGATTCAAATAGAATATTTGAGAGATGGTGGGAAGAGGTTGATTAGGCTTGCTTTTGCCAATAGTCCGACTTTTAATAAATTTTCATGGCCTCATTTTGATATTGTTTTAATATCAGAAATATCAATTTATAAAAATTAACAAATACTAATTATCTATAAAAAGCTCTAATAGTTATTTTAGATACGAATTATAATACATTCTAGGGGTCATGAAAAATTTACGGGTACTATATTTTCTTCTATGTTCATTTTTATTAGTTACACTTTCTAACTGTTCGGAAGATTCTTTATCTATCAATAATGTAGAAACTTCTGTTAGTGATGATGCACTTGCTAAGAAAGGAGGAAAGGGGCAATCCTCAGCAAATAGTAATACCAATTCCAATAATACCGGAACAGGGACAAAACTGGATACAGTAACTGAAGATGATAATAACTCCTACTCGGTTTACTCTCATTCTCTATGGGCCGGACAAGATTCTTACGCTGGTGAAGTTATCGTTTCTAATAACGATCAAATGTTAAGTATTACATATGATACAGATGCAAGTGCAGACCTTGGGGAAGTGCATGTTTACATTTGGACTGATGAAAGTGACATTCCAAGAAAAAGACCTGCTCCCGGACAAGCTCCATATACTGCAGAAAATTTAAATGCTGATACTTACTCTTTTTTAGTACCTGAAGAAATTGCTTGTGGTAACACGTTTTACATTTCTACTCATACCGCATTAGTGACCAACCGAACTGAAGAATCGGAGGATGAGGATGAAGACGGAGGCGGAGACGAAGGTGATAATGATGATGACGGAAACGATGATGATGATGGTTCAAACGATCCCGACTTCAAAGTTATCGCATCACAATCTAATGCCGGAGAGACAGCTTATGCCGGCGGATCAGGTTTTTCTTCTCAAAAAGGAGCTTGGTGGGGTTACTTTGAATACGTAGTGGAATGTTCAGACGACGATGATGATGTCCCTACCCCTCTTTAATAAAAAATTTTTTAGTTAAAATGTTAAAAGGAGTTGTTAAACAACTCCTTTTTTTATTTATCTCAATGCTTTTTCTAATTCTAATGAAGCATTACTTCCTTCATCGCGGTACTTCACTATAATCGGGCAATCCATACTTAGACCTTGTTCTTTTGCCCAATCAGAGTTTACAGGTCTAGATCCTGGAATCACTACAGCACCTTCCGGAATTTCAGAACCTCGTTCACGAATTTCTTCATTCACTGCATCATAAACCGGTATAGATTTTGAAAGTACTACACCGGGAGCAATTACTGCTTTTGAACGGACTAGGATTCCTTCAACGATCACTACTCCTGCCCCGATAAAACAATCATTTTCAATAATGACCGGATTCATTCCAACAGGTTCAAGTACTCCACCAATTTGTACTCCTGCCGACAAGTGCACATTCTTTCCTATTTGCGCACAGGAGCCAACCAGAGCATGGCTGTCTACCATGGAGCCTTCATCTACATAAGCGCCTACATTCACATAAGCCGGTGGCATGATGATCACTCCCGGAGCAACGTAAGCTCCACGTCGAACTGAGGAACCACCTGGAACTAATCGAACTCCGTCTTCAGGTTCAAAGTATCTTGGTGGAAGGTTATGCTTATCAACAAAGCCTTCGTAGATTCCTTGATAGGAAGCATTCTCGCCATTTTTAAAAGATTCTAAGATTGCTTTTTTAACGTCAATGTTAGCTTCCCATTTTCCGTTGTTAATAGTTGCTGATCTTAATTCGCCGGTTTCGAGTTTGTCTAAAATTTCTTCGTAGTTCATTTTTTATCAAAGTTACAGAGTGAAAGAAGTAGCAAAGTAACAGAGTAACAAAGTGGTTTCTCCTACTTTGTTACTCTGTTACTAAACGCGTAGCGTTGATGTTACTTCTTCACTTCTTTCTATACCAATTATTTATTTTTCTGTCTGCTTCTAAAAGAGCCTCTTCACCTTCATGAGTTAAATCTTTTAATGAAAGTGGTAATCGTACATTCGTGTGTGTGATCCAGCCTTTATGCTGCAATAATACTTTTGTAGGAACAGGATTTGAAGCTGAAAAAAGTGCATTCGCGGATTCTTCCCAGTCTTCAAAAAGCTCATCAAAATTTTCACTCAACATTAAGTCTACCATTTTTCTTGTTTGAGCCGGCCAGACATTTGAAGCCACTGAAATCAATCCAACTCCTCCTTCTTTCACAAATGCTTCAGTTAAAACATCATCTCCGGAATAGAAATCAAGTTCCGGGCTTTGCTTTCTGAATTCTTTAAATTCTTCTACACTTCCGCTAGCCTCTTTAACTCCAACAACATGAGTAAATTTTTCTGAAAGTCTGGCAGGTACTTCTGGATGCAACTTCACTCCTGTTCTCGAAGGTACATTATATAAAATACACGGAGTTTCAGTAGTTGATAGTAATTCTGAAAACCATTCAAATTGACCTTCTTTCCCCGGTTTTGAATACAAAGGAGTTACTAAAAGTAAGAGATCAACCCCAACCGCATCACAATAGTTGATAAATTCTTTTTGAGCTTGAATACTATGTCCACCAATTCCTACCATCAATGGAACATCTAGATTCATTTCCTTAGCGAACTTAACGATCGATCTCTTTTCTTGTGCATTAAGATTCAGACCTTCGCCCGTACTTCCAAGAACTAACGTACCAACCTTAGCTTCCTGCTGTTTTAGCAATAAGTACTCCAAACTTCCATAATCAACACTCCCATCTTCGTTCATAGGAGTTATAATTGCGGTAAAAACTGGAAATTCTAATCTAGTCATTATTTTTTGTGATGAAATCAAACAATTGTCCAAAGGTATAAATACCGTTCATTAAATTCTGATTTTTGATCAATTGTTCCGCTGCCCAAATTGCTCCTTCGGCAAATAAACCACGATCTAAAGCTTCATGCTTAAGCGTGATCTCTTCGGTTTGTGTACTGATTTTAAGTTCATGAATACCGTTCACATCTCCTTCTCTTTCCGAAGTCACTTCAGCATCTTTGTCTAACCATTCTTTCCAGGAAAGAGCAGTTCCGCTGGGTGCGTCTTTTTTGTTAACGTGATGTACTTCATGAATTTTGAATATTGGATCTTTTAGAATCTCGGATCCCGCTGAAATAGCTTCAATTGCATTTCGAATAATGTTCATTCCCAAACTGAAATTAGTAGCCAACACCCATTTGGTTTCCATCTTTCGGACTTTGTCTTCCAGATCTTCCGGCCATTTAAAACCGGTACTTCCCCAGGCTACAGAAGTTCCTGATTCTAAAACCATCGGAAGTAAATCCCCAACTGCGTCTCCGGGAACAAAAATGATGACCCCATCACTTTCTTTTAGCTTTTCTATTGTAGGTGGGTTGGATTCATCGAACGCATAAGCCAAATTTTCGCCCAGCATTTCAACTACTTTACTACCCGTTTTACCTGTTCCAATTACTGAAATTTTCATAGTTCAATAAACTCCTTATGAAGCAATTTTACAATTGATTCACCATCCGATTCATTTGCCAAAAAGCAGATATTATTCTCACTTGCTCCATGGCAAACCATCCTGATGTTATAATCCTTCAACTTATTGAAAAGTTTTCCACTTATTCCTGCTGTTTTGGTCAAGCTATTACCGATCAAAGCTATAAGACAATAATCTTTCTCTATTTCAACCTCACAAAACCCTCTTAATTCTTCTAATACCTCTTTAGTAAGTTCAACTTTATTAGAAGCATTTACAGCAGTATCCAACGTTAAAGAAACACTTACCTCACTTGTGCTTACAAGATCTACTGATATTTTATTATCAGATAACACTTGAAACAGCTTTGCCAGAAACCCATACTGATGGAGCATATCCAGACTTCTGACTGTCAACAATGTCTGATTCTTCCTAAGCGATAATGCCCGTACAACAGGTTTTTCAGTTGATTCATGAACGATTAAAGTCCCTGGTTTTTCAGGTTCACTTGTAGAACTAACTCGTACATCAATTTTGCCTCTTATGGCAGGTTTAAGAGTTGCCGGGTGTAAAACCTTACCACCAAATACAGAAAGCTCAGCAGCTTCGTCAAAAGTAATTTCTTTGATAGGTCTCGCTGCTTTTACAACTCTGGGATCTGTAGAATATATACCTGCTACATCCGTCCATATTTCCAGAAGATCGGCATTTATTGCTTCGGCAAATAGAGCAGCTGAAAAGTCACTTCCTCCTCTTCCTAAAGTAGTAGTGTTTCCAAATACATCTGAACCTATAAAGCCTTGTGTGAGGTATACTTTACCTGTTTCAATTCTCTTCTGCAGGTTTTTTTTAAGCATGCCCCTATCCGGGGTTGCGTTACCAAAAGTGGAATCTGTTTTAAGGATCTCTCTTGCATCAATCCATTCTGCATCAACTCCACTTTCCTTCAAAACTTCGATAAATATCTTAGTAGACATTAGCTCACCAAAAGAAACCAAACGATCTTTCCATCTCTTATCTCTTGCTACTTGATCTAGATGTTGACGTAATTGTGTTAACTCTTCTTTAAATGATATTTCAGCCTTTTCAGGGCTGCCCAGTTTCTGAATAATTGAAAGATGTCTTTCTTTTATTCTAATGATGATTGCTTCACGTGCTGTTGAATCTAATTCAGGTGACATTAATGCCACTAGATCATTGGTTGTACCCGAAGTGGCACTTATTACAATAAAAGATCTGTCGACATCTTCAGATACTATTTCTGCACTTTTTTGCATGGCTTGGAAGGTACCAACACTTGTACCTCCAAATTTTGAAACTATCATAATTTACTTCTTAAGTTGAAAGTCAAAATAAGAACCTAACAGATTAAGAAATGAAGAAATATTTACTTTTTTAAACTTCGCTTTTTTTATGGAGTTCTTTCAAATCGTCCCTAAAATGTGTTATTCTCTCTGAGTTAACAATTTAAGAAAAATCTTGTGCAACAAAATAGAATCACCTTTTTAATATTAGTACTGATCTTTGGTATTTCCTGTTCTTCTAAGTCAACTAAAGACAGAATTTCAATTACTGAGTTAGAGAAACATCTGGAAGATATTTCAGCTATACAGGATGATTCTCAGCGAAAAGCAGAAGCAGACTCCCTTTGGAAAAAACTTACTCTTGAAGATCAAATTCCTTTCAAACAAGATTCTATTGTTGTCTTTCTATTTAAAGGTGAAGCTGACCAAGTAAGCTGGAATGGTGATTTCAATTCATGGAGCGGAGATAAGAGCTTTGATAACGAAGGCAGCAGAATTGAAGGAACTAATATCTGGATGTTGAAAGCAGTTTTTCCTGTTGATGCACGTATTGACTATAAAGTCACTATTGATGAAAGCTGGATTTTGGATCCGGTAAATCCTCATTATCAGTGGAGTGGTTTTGGGCCGAATTCCGAGCTCAGAATGCCCGAATGGAATCCTGAACCTTTACTTGAAAGAATTCCTGAAGCTCAAGAAGGATCACTAACCGAAAATATCTTGGTCAAAAGCACTCATCTGGGTTATTACGTTCAGTATCAGGTCTATACACCTGTTGGTTATGAAAGTCTCGAAAATCTACCTGTAATTTATATTCTGGATGGACAAGAATATTCTGACAACAAGCTTGGTGGAACAGTAGTTATGCTGGATAATCTCATCCACTTAAAAAAAATTAAACCCGTTTTAGCGGTCTTTATAGATCCAAGAAACCCTAATGATCCGGACGCTAATCGCAGAGGAGACGAATTTGGTACCAATGAAGATTATAATGACTTCTTCACCAAAGAATTAATGCCAAAAATCGAATCTGATTACAAGATCTCAACAAAGAAAAAAGACACTGCTCTTTTAGGTACTTCTTTAGGGGGATTAAACACTACTTACCTTGGATTTTTAAATCCGGAGAAATTTGGAAAACTAGCAATACAAGCACCTGCGTATTGGTATAAAGAAAAAGAGATCTTTGGATTGGTTAGAAATACTAAAGAAGCAGATTTTGATATTTTTATGAGTGTAGGTACCATTAATGATAACATGCCCGACGCCAGACTGATGAAACAAGAGTTTGAGCGACTTGATCTTGAAATGAATTATTTGGAAGTAAATGAAGGTCACTCTTGGGGAGCCTGGAGTGCTCAAATGGACGATATTCTCATTCAATTTTTTAAGAAATAATAAAACAGAACTAATCTATTTATGGAAACACCTCTAATAACCAATGATGCTGTAGTTTTTGGATTACTGATGGCAATACTCGCTGTAATTTTCACTACTTCGCATAGCGACAAACCGGGCTGGCAAAAATTCTACAAATTTGTTCCCTCGCTCCTACTTTGCTATTTCGTGCCTTCTGTTTTTACCACGCTTGGAGTAATTTCGCCGGATGGATCCAGTCTTTATTATGTTGCTTCCAGATATCTTTTACCTGCCAGTTTGATCTTACTAACGCTGAGTATCGATCTAAAAGCCATTGCTAATCTGGGATGGAAAGCAGTGGTTATGTTCTTTACAGGAACTATAGGAATCATCATTGGTGGTCCCCTGGCTTTAATTATTATTGGAGCAATTAATCCTGATATAGTTGGTGGAACGGGTCCTGAGGAAGTTTGGCGTGGACTCTCCACTGTAGCAGGAAGCTGGATCGGTGGTGGTGCAAATCAGACTGCGATGTATGAGATCTTTGAACCCAGCGACACACTCTTCAGCGCAATGATCACTGTAGATATCATTGTGGCAAACATCTGGATGGCTTTCTTACTGTATGGTGCAGGAATTAGTGACAAGGTCGACAAATGGTTTAAAGCGGATTCATCAGCTATTGAAGCACTCAAGAAAAGTGTTGCTGACTATCAAGCTAGCATTGCTAAGGTTGCAACTTTGGTTGATCTCACGAAGATTGCTGCCATTGCTTTTGTAATTACAGCACTCGGTCATCTAGTTGGAGATTCGGTTGGCCCTTGGGTTTCTGAAAATGCTCCAATGTTAAGCCGATTGAGCTTTAACTCTTCTTTCTTTTGGATCATCGTAGTAGCAACACTTGGTGGTTTCGCGCTTTCATTTACTAAAGCCCGTGAACTTGAGGGTGCCGGAGCTTCCAAGATCGGAAGTTTATTTCTGTACATTCTTGTAATGACCATTGGTATGAAAATGGATCTAGGTGCTTTCACTGAAGTTCCCGGATTTTTTGCCATCGGTTTTGTTTGGATCATCATACATGTGATCGTTCTGCTTGGAGTTGGAAAGCTTATTAGAGCACCTTTCTTCTTTACAGCAGTAGGAAGTCAAGCCAATGTTGGAGGTGCGGCTTCAGCCCCGATCGTAGCATCCGCATTTTCTCCTTCTCTTGCTCCTGTTGGTGTTTTGCTCGCCGTACTTGGTTACGGAGTGGGAACATTTGGTGCATGGCTATGTGCTCAGATCATGAGGGTAGTTTCTTGATCTGGTTCCACACCCTCCATGTTTAACTAGTTCCGTAGCTCCGCTGCGGAACCTAAGTTTTGAAAGCTCTGCTTTCATTGAGGCAGAGCCTCAAAACCGCATTCCGAACGAGAGCTAATTCTCTATTATACTTCCGTGATTTAGTGACAAAAAACTCTCCTCCAAAATCAACGATCCTTTTTCAAATATGGTTACAGGTAATTCGTATCTTTACAGATACCAGAATTTAAATAATTAACCATTTTTTTGTTGTGAAGAGAGCCCTCAAGTTCCTCCTCGTTTTTATAGCAGCTACTATTGTAATTGTACTCGCTGCCGGAATTCCAAATTACTCAGCTTTTAAAACACTTTTCTCTAATACTGACGGTATGAGAGAAGGTTATGAATATGTAGAAAAGACATTCTCGCTCCGAGGATTGACAGAATTCATTGGCGAGCATCCCGAGTATATGTCGGTAGTAAGTTTTAATGTTGATGAACCTGATTCTGGCATTTATTATGGTGCAGACATCCCACGTGCACAGGGAGCTATTTCGAATCTTTTTCTTCTTATAGAATATGAACGACAAGTTCTGGAAGGAAAAATTGATCCCGATGAGCCTGTGCAGATTTCAGATATTGACCGTTTTTTCCTTCCGCAGATCAGTGAAAACGCATATAATTCCAGTGTTGAGCTTCTTGAAGCTAAATCAGAAGATGGTGTTCTTACTTTGGATGAAGCAGTTGCTACGATGATCGCATCAAACGGATTAGCTATTGCAGACTATGTCTGGTTCAAATTAGGAAGAGAGAATATCTTTAATCTGATTGAAGAGCTACAATTGGAAGTAACCGAAGCACCACTTCCATTTTCCGGGCTATATCTGGCCATACAGCCAACCATATCAGATACCAACACAACAAAATCATACGACAAGATCATTGAACTGGCATCACGTTTTAATTCTGATGATACTTTTAATTCTGAAACCAAAGAACTTTTCAGAGAAGAACGATTGAACCTGAGTTTCATTCAGGAAAAAGATGCTTTGGCACAATTCCCTCAAACTACAGCGATGGAAATGGCAACGTTGATGGCTCAGCTTCAAAAAGATGACCTTATATCTGTTGAAGTATCACAAGCAGTAAAAGAAAAAATGAAATGGGTATTTGGAGGTGAAGCCATACAACGTAGTTTCAGCAACTACGGAGCTATTTATGATAACCGAATGGGAATGCTGAGTGGAATTGATTTTGGAACTTCTATCTATGACGGACATACTTCAGCTCAAGCCGTATTTTTTGACCAACTTCCGGTAGCATTTTTTATTCATCTGTCCGCAAATCATATGCAAGAAGACTATCAACAACGTCTTATTTGGGATCCGGCTTTGTATGAAACAACTGTGAATGAAATCGAAAAAAATAACTGATGTCGAAATACAGATTACTCACTTTTTATTGGTTGATACCTACGTATCTTTTCTTTCTGGTATCACAACAAGCTATGGTGTATGTTGGTGCTAAAGACACCGTTGAAGAAGGAATTCACTACGAAGCTGACGTTCTTGATATGGAAGTAAAGCAGATCGCTGCTCAAAGTAATGGATACATCGTGATCGCTTTTGAAACGAATTCAGGTACAAGAATCGAGAGGAAAATGACATTGTCTATCCAAATGGCACAAAAACTTCTTGAAAGCTCTAAGGTAAAACTCAGTTATAGAAAAGGTGGTTACCCTGAAATCGTGCTTCTCCCAACCTATGAACTTCAGGTTAAAACATCGCTATTCAATGGAGCCGTAGCATTTTTGGGATTGATCGTGACTTTAATTGCAGGTGTTCGGGTTCAAAAGTATATAAACAGAAAAAGCGCTGATGAAACCGGCGATGATTTTAACATAGAACGAGTTGATCCATGAAAGGAACACTGTATTTAATACCCACAACGCTGGGCAAAACTCCCGAAAACAATGCCATTCCTGAATACACACTTTCAATTCTTCGGGGATTGGAATCTTTAGTGGTAGAAAATATTCAGACTTCTGTAAAATTTCTGCAATGGGTAGGTGATACCATCCCGGAATACAAGATCGATTTCTATCAGTTGAATAAGAATACTCCTGATACAGAGATTTTTTCTTTTATGAAGCCGCTGAAAGCAGGCAAGAATGTTGGATTGTTATCCGAAGCAGGAGCTCCTGCTGTGGCCGATCCGGGTTCAAAACTGGTAAAAATGGCACATCAGAATGGAATTAAAGTAGTTCCTTTGGTTGGACCTTCTTCTATATTATTAGCGCTGATGGCTACGGGTTTCAACGGACAAGCGTTCTCTTTTCATGGTTACCTTCCTATCGATTCAAACAAACGAAAACAAATGCTCATCCAGTTGGAAGGGGAATCACGCAGACATGACCGAACTCAGCTGTTCATGGAAGCACCGCATAGAAATAATGAATTGTTTAAGGCTATTCTGGAAACCTGTACTCCGCAAACCTGGTTAAGTGTTGCAACTGATATTACACTGGAAACCGAAGAAATTGCTACAAAAACGGTTTCAGAGTGGAAATCAGCAGAAAAACCTGATCTGCATAAAAGACCTACCATTTTTTCTATTTACGCTAAGTGATTTAGGTTAACCACAGAGGGCACAGAGAATTATTTTTATGAGAGTTTATTTCTCCCTCCCAAGCTCCTGCTTGGGATGACAACGGGGAGCTCCTGCTCCCTATGGAAACGAACCCCGAACATGAATTCCATTCAACTAGTTTCGTAGCTCCGCTGCGAAACTAAGTTTGAAAGCTCTGCTTTCATTGAGTCAGAGCCTCAAATCCACGTTCCGAACGAAAGCAAAAATTGGAGCAAGAGCTCCATACTAATTTCCCAAGCAGAAGCTTAGGAAAGAATTAGAATTACTCCTCAACTTGTTTGATAGGAACACTACTCGGCAGTAACTGTCTTCTGTTAAGTTCTGTAAGAATCAGTTCCGTAATCTCTCCTTTTAGCAGAAATTCGTAGCGGATATCTAAAACGTATGCTTTCACTTTCAGGTGAATGATGTAATTTTTATCGATAACCTGATTTTCTGTGATCACAACCACCGGTTTATTCAAGTACACATATCTAGAAGTGATCGCTGCTTTATAGGCTACTTCTTTTACGGTATCAATATTTGTATCAGCCGGTAAATAGATCGATGCTACAACCTGACAATCGAGCGCCCCGGTATTCGAGTTTGAAACTGAGTTATTAACGATATCCGCATTTGGTATTGTTACCAGAGAATCATCAGGAGTTACAATTCTGGTAGATCGTAAACCTATTCCTGTTACTTCTCCATAATATCCATCAATTTCGATCTTATCACCAACCTGAAACGGGCTGTCTAATATGATGATAAATCCACCAAAAATATTCTTCAGAATATCCTGAGCTGCAAAACCAACTGCTATCCCGATGGAAGCTCCAACTGTCAGAATGGTTTCAACAGGTGGGTTTATAATTCCTCCAATAACAATAAACAGAGCAACTGACCACAGGATCACATTCAGAAATGGAATCAATCTCTTTATAAGTAATCGATACGAAGCCTGATTTTCGGCGAGTTTACCAAGTAAGAACGTTATGAATCTGTTTAGTAAGAACGCAAATATCAGTACAATGAACGAAGAAATGATCTTGCCTGTAGAAAAGAGCTCTTCAAAAGGGACGATCTTTGGCTTAAGGTTTATGACATTAGATGAGTCTGTTAAAGCTGAATCTGCCTGAACGGTACTGAGCGAATCCTGAGCACTCAGAGTAAAAGAACTCAAGCTGAAAACCAGAAACATGAAATATGTGGCTATTCTTTTCATATCAATGAATAATATTTCTGCGTTTCAGTAAACGGAGTACTTGACGATACACCAATTGGTTCAAGTAGTATCCACTTTCTTCTTCGATCAAAACCCCGCGCGACTTTAATCTTGTTAGTAACACTCTGCTTTGTGCTAATGTTAAATTAAGAACTCTGCAAAGCTCAGCCACTTTTAAGGTGTCATGAAGTACAATTGCTGCTAATGTAAACAAAGTCTCTGTTTTCAATATCTCCAGTGTTTCTATATTCACAGGCTGAAACGGAGCTATGATCAGCGTTCTACCTTCCACCTTTTTGATAGAACGAAGCCAAAGAATAGTAGCTACAGAAGTATTTCCTTCCGTAATATCCCCTAATCTATCAAAGTATATTTCTTTAAGATATTCCTGAATTGCTTTAGGATCGTTCAATCTCTTTTTATAATTACGAGATTTTCTGATCGATTCATCAGCTTCAAAATTTAATCGGTATACACTTTTATTGTGACGATTCATTATAACCGACTGAATATGTCCATCACTTAGTGCATCTGTAAAAAATATGTGTGTAAAATGGGTTTCAACGCCCTCAACTTTATTTAAAAATTCCCATGCATATCTTGAACAGGTGGTGATCCAGAATACTTTTTCCTTTGTTTCGGATATAATTAACCACAAGGCATCGAGAGCATCAAACCCGTTTATATTTCTAAGATAGAGTTTTTGCAAACCTTCCAAATTCACAACGATTCTTTCTTCGAGTGCATTTAATGCATTAACGATATGTTCAGGTCTGTTAACATCTTTGATCTCAAAAGCACTACCGAACAAGCTTAAGATCTGTTCTATTTTCCAGGTAGATTGTTTTATTTCTACATTTATAATTTTCTGATCTTTAAAGACTTCCTCTTTTAGTAAATTTGAGAGAGTTGATTTGCCGCTACCTTTCTCACCAATTAAAGCTACACTGCTTGGGAACCCTTCATTCCATGCATCAAATGCTTTACCAACCGCTCTTATATTGTCTGATGCATTAACATACATTTCGAGATCTATTTGTTTGGATAGATCAAATAAGTCTCTGTATGATTTTGGTAATTCCCGGATCTTTTGGTCCGTTTCAGTCAAAAATGTACTTAATCCAACACTTTTTTGAGCCGACATATCATCAATGATCTTAAAGCCGAAAATAGTTTGGATAGGAATAATAATCTGGCGCAGTTTTCTACTGGCAAATCGAAGAAAAATTGCAGTAGCGTCTACGGTCTTAGCCCAATAGGCAATTGAGAGGTTTTTAACTCTTCCCGCCCAACGCTTAAGCCTTAGTTTATAAAGTTTAGATCGCTTGATGATTTCTGTAGAATTAAATTTTATTACACCAATGTACCATTTTTGTAAAATCTTCCATAGATGTGCGAAAAATTAATTTTTTCATTTCTCGTTACGTATTTAAAATTGCGCTTTTTATGCATCTCAGAATGTCTTAAATTGAGATAATCATCTACAAAATTATGTTTAACAAAAATACCCTGAAAGGAATGTTTAAAACTCATTCTTGGTGTACGTTTTCTTTTGTTTTTCTATGCTCATTTCTAGCATTAAGTAGTTCACTACCTGCACAAAACAGCCTTTCCAGAATTTCCACAGTTGATCGTAGTGATGGAAAAGGAGTTGTAATACGATATCATTTTTCGGAGGCAGTTGATTCATTTGAGGTTATACAACCTGCTCCTGATCTGCTTCAAATGGTATTATATGGAGATATTGATACTACAGGAATTCAAATGCCCGGATATGGAGAGAAAGTCAATCAGGTTATTTTATACAAACAAGATTATGGGTTCGGAGTTGACATCTATCTCAGTCAGGATTTTTCATATATAGCTGATGCTTACCCCGACCAAAACCAAACGCATCTTTTGGTTGGGCTTACAGAAACAGATTACAATGAACTAGACGCTTATTCTCAACAGTTTATTGCAAAAAACTGGTATGAAAATTTTGAACCTCAAGAACTTCCGGACCCTGTTTCAATTACAGAAACAGGCTCCACAACAACAATTACTGATTCCTACAATCCCGTACGTGATAAACTTAAGTTTGATAAAATTGTTATCGATGCAGGTCACGGAGGGCATGACCCGGGTAATCTCGGATACAAAAAGAGTGCACAAGAAAAGGATGTAGTACTTTCAATAGCAAAAAAACTGGGTAAATATATTGAAGAAAATTTACCGGACGTAGAAGTAATTTATACCCGAGAAACGGATGAATTCGTAGATCTTTGGGAACGAGGCAGTATTGCTAATCGAGCTGAAGCCGATCTTTTCGTTTCAATTCATGCAGATGCTTTCACAAGTTCTTCAGTACGTGGAGCATCAGTGTTTTTCTTAGGGCTTGATAGAAGTGACCGTTCTTTTGAAGTGATGAAAGAAGAAAATCAAATTTATGCAGATCATGAAGTAGTTCAAGATTTATCGGAAGAAGATCTAATTGTTTATGAATTAGCACATAGCGGTAACATTGCAAATAGTGAACGTATTGCTTACATGGTGGAAGACCAACTTAAAAACCGAGCACAGAGAAAATCACGCGGGGTTCGTCAGAAGGGACTTGTTGTATTATATCAATCAACTATGCCGGCAATTTTAGTTGAAACCGGATTTCTTACCAACCCTGCTGAAAAAAGATATTTAACAAGTGATTGGGGACAAAGTTTAATCGCATCAGCTATATACAGAGCCATAAAGCAATACAAACAAGAACAAGACGAGAGCTATTCTTTAAAAGCGACTTCTGCTAATGACTAAACCTTTGATCATCGGAGTTGCCGGAGGTAGTGGCTCAGGAAAAACTACGGTTGTAAGCACTATCTCCAAAACACTTGGTGCAAACAAACACCTGCTTTTACAGCACGATTCTTATTACCGTGATCTAAAACATCTTCCCTTTGAGGAACGTATAAAACATAACTTTGATCACCCGGCCTCACTAGAAACCGAGCTTCTTATTCGCCATATAAATGCTTTGGTGGAAGGATACCCTATTGAAGTACCTCGGTATGATTTCGCAAATCATATAAGAAAAGAAGAAACTACTTCTGTAACACCAAAAGAAGTTATTCTGATCGATGGGATCCTGATCTTCAGTGAACCAGAGCTTCTGGAATTGATGGATGTGAAGATCTTTGTTGATACAGACGATGACATTCGTTTACTAAGAAGATTAAAACGGGATATAAATGAACGAGGACGTTCTGTGGAAAGTGTTATGGAACAATACCAAAAGTTTGTACGGCCAATGCATTTGGAGTTTGTTCAACCAAGCAAGAGATATGCTGATGTAATTATACCAAGAGGTGGAAAAAATAAGGTAGCTCTTGATATGGTTCTCGCATTGATAAATGAAAAATTATCTACGCGTCAATAAACGCCTTCATCCCCTTAAAAATCAGAAACTCATCTTGAATAGATTTTTCAGAGATCAGATTTGATAATTTATGTGCATCCCCTCCTGTAATAAAGAGATCAAATTCTCCATTTAGTTGTTTGAATCTGTTTAATGCTGATTCTATTCCATCAATAAAAAAAGCCACTTGCCCCCATTGAAGAGATTCTGAAGTACTTTTCCCCGGCCACCTTCCAGGAAATTCGACCTCAATATCAGGCAACTCGGGTGCCGTTTGCTTAAAGATATTTAAAATACTTTGTAGCCCTGGCATTATAACACCGCCTCTGTATATTCTGTTTTCATCCATCATATCAATGGTGCAAGCACTTCCTGCATCAACCACTACTACATTACCTTTATTTCGTTGATACGCTCCTAAACATACCAAAAATCTATCAATACCAAGCGTTTTGGGCGTATCATAATCTAATACTTCGGGTTCGATATTATCAATAGTTATGCTTTGTATATCAAGGTCTGTAACCTGAGATTGAAGCAACTTGAAGTGATCCTTTCTTACACTGGCAACAATCAAATTATTTATTAAATCGATATGATTATTTAGCCATGAGATCAGGTAAGTCACAGATTTAAAACTGTCTTTGGTTTTCTGCCATTCACCATTTTCCCAGTAGGCTACTTTGATTGACGAATTACCAATATCAAGAAAAAGTGTTTTTTTTGAATTAGATGAATCGTTTTTGCTCATGAATTTGTATTACATTTAGGAGATAAAGAGAATAATCAATCTAACGGATAGTATGAATTTAAAATCAAAGATTGCGATAGTAACAGGTGCAAGTAGTGGAATTGGAGCAGAATTCTCAAAAGATTTAGTTAGTAAGGGAGCAAAAGTGTATGGTTTAGCCCGTAGTTTGGATAAGCTAAACAGCATTAAAGAAAAATTAGGTGAGAATTTTATACCTGTACAACAAGATATAACCAATAGTGAAGCGTTAGAAAATTGGGTAGAAGGAACATTTTCAAATGACCACACACCTGATATCTTAATTAATAATGCGGGTCTTGGGTATTTTGCAAATGTGGATGACCTTAAAATCTCTGAGTGGGATAAAATGATGAATGTAAATCTCTCAGGAGTATTCTATCTAACCCGGTTAATAGTTCCTTTCATGAAACAGAATGAGAATGTATGCCATATAGTAAATATTTCTTCTATTGCAGGTCTAATGGGTAACCCTCAAATATCTGCTTATAATGCTACTAAATATGGATTAAGAGGTTTAAGTGATGCTCTTTTTAAAGAGCTCAGATATGATGGTATAAAAGTTTCTTGTTTCTTTCCGGGATCTATTGCAACTAATTTCTTTGACGCCATTGATGAGGTAGATCAACACCCGAATATGATGAGCGCTTCGGATGTTTCTAATACATTGATGCATGTTCTGGAAACTCCGGATAATTTTTTGATCAATGAAATTATTATGCGTCCTTTAAATCCTAAAAGTCCGGGTTAATACGTGAGGAAAAGCACTTTATTTCTTACAATATTACTCTGTATAAGCTGCGGTTCTCGTCCTACAGTTCAAAAACCGGAGAACATTCTAGCTGAAGACCTTTATGTGGATCTGTTTTTCGAATTGGAGCTCCTTAATATTTATCAGGAAGAAGGTGCCTCTGGTAAAACTATAGATTCTTTACATCGGGTTATATTTGACCTGTACAATACTGATACATTACAGTTTTTAGAAAGCCATAAATTCTATCAATCGCAGATAACTGAACAATTAATTAGAGTTGATAGTGTAATTACTAGAATTGAGAAAGAGCTGGTTCCTATCAATAAGTTAGACTCACTTCGGAATCACTTGGAATGAATTAACGAATATTGATTTAGCTCTTCTTTGCTTATCTGTATAACATTTTCTTTGATCAAATAAGATATTAATTCCTTTACTATCTCTTGGTTTACAGACAATTCCTCTGCAATTTGTTTTAGCGAAGCATCTCCTGAGGATAGAATTGCTAACGTCTTTTCAATGTACTCTTTATCCAAAATGCCTTTACTCGTTAGTGTAATGTTTTTAAGGCAGTTGTCGCAATGGCCACATGGTTTATTACCGGTTTCGCCAAAATAATTTCTGAGAAATACTTCGCGACAAGTATCTGAGTTTATGAATAAGTTCATTTTTTCGAGCTTAGCCAGCATCACTTCTCGGTGCTTTTCTACACTTTCCTTATTTAAAGGTAATCGTGATGATCTTGGCTCTAAAACTCTAATCAAATCTCTGGAATCAATTACAGTAAAAACCAGAATATGATCGTTTTGCATTAGCACATTCAGAGCTTTGATCAAGCCGTTTCTGTTTATATCCAATGCAGATAGTAAACTTTCTTCTTCTACTTCAATCATATCATTGAAAGCATGTGAGTTCAGTGTTCTTTCCAACTTATCAACAAACTCTGCTTTTTCTGGGTTGTTACAACGCTCTTTAAACTTGCCAAGCATGTCCCTGTTTAAAGTAAATTGAATTGAGAATGCCGGTTTCACATCCTGTAGCCATGCAATAACACCAAACTGTTCCAGAAGTCGTAACGATGATCTGATAATTCCGATAGATTCCTTTGCTCTTTTTTGAAGTGCATTCATCTCAAGTTCACCAGATTCTATCATTATTGAACCCTCAGCTAGTTCAAAGCTATCACATAATGTCTGGTATATTTTTTCCAATTGATCGCGAGTGGGATAATTTTGCTCAATTCTACTTTTAGCCTGTGAATAATCAGATGGTTTATAATACAATATTGGGTAAGCCTCTTTTCCGTCTCTTCCAGCTCGTCCGGCTTCCTGATAATAAGCTTCTATTGAAAAAGGCATCGTTTCATGGATTACATATCGACAATCCGGTTTATCTATTCCCATTCCAAAAGCATTAGTAGCAACAACTAAAGGAGTTTCTCCTGCTATCCAGCGATTTTGAATTTGTTTTCTTTTCTCACTTTCTATTCCGGCGTGATAAGCTTCTGCTTTTAAGCCTTTTTTTGTGAAAAATTCAGCCCAATACTCACAATTTTTCCGAGTTCCACCATAGATCAATCCATCACCCTTTTTGGATCCACGAACAACACCTTGAATCATTTTCTCTTTGGTTTTTGAGGTTTCTATAACCCACCATTTTAAGTTAGGCCTAGTAAAGCCAAGAGAAACGATTTCAGGATTTTCAAATTGTAAGTTTTCTAAAATATCGTTTCGAACTTCCGGAGTAGCCGTAGCTGTAAGTGCTATCCAGGAAACATTATTTGAAATAGATTGCAAATTTGTTCTTATATCTCTGTAAGCCGGTCTAAAATCGTGGCCCCATTCCGAAATACAATGTGCTTCATCAATAGCAACAAGGTCAATATTCAGGTTAAGCATCTCGTTCTGAAATAGCTCCGTTCCCAAACGTTCAGGCGCACAATACAGCAGCTTATACATACCATTTCTAGCGTTCACTAACCGTTGTTCCACCTCATAAAATGGAATTGTGTTATTTATAAATGTAGCTGAAATACCCAGATCTTCGAGCTGTTGAACTTGATCTTGCATAAGTGCAACAAGAGGTGATATTACCAAAGTCATTCCGTCATAAACAGTTGCAGGTACTTGATAACAAAGTGATTTCCCACCACCCGTTGGAAATAGCACTAGAGTTTCATTTTTTGAAAAGACAGACTTTACTGCAATATCCTGCCCTTCACGAAAAGATTCGTATCCCCAAAATTCTTTTAAATGTTCTAATGCCTGATTAAATTGTTCCTGCAATTTCAGCCTTAACTTTATTTATCCAAAAGTATTGATATCCATCTGTTCATCAAATAAAAACATGAAGCTATTTTTTTACATCCTCACTTTTTCTGTATTTCTAAGCTGCGCCACATCATCCCCAAAAGAAAAAATTAATTACAGGGAGGAGATGAGAAATTTTGTGATCGAAATAGCAGAATTTTCAAGGGAGCAAGATCCTGATTTTATTGTTATTCCGCAAAACGGGCATGAGCTACTCTTAAATGCTGATGGTGAAATTGCCGATGAGTATGTATCTGCTATTGACGGATTAGGACAAGAAAGTCTCATCTTCGGATACTATGGTGATAATACGGTGACCCCTCAAGAAAGCAGAGAATATCTTCTTGAGCTTTTAAGAACAGCTAAGCGGGAAGGTAAAACGGTACTTGTTACCGACTATACTGATGAAGATCAAAAAATTAAGCGATCTTATGAGCGCAATACTTTAAATGGATTTATCTCTTTTCCGGCTCCCGAAAGAGAGCTTACCGTTGTGCCTGAGTCAACAGACTTTATAAAAAATGAGAATAAAAATGATATTAAGTCGCTTTCGGATGCCAAGAATTTTCTTTACCTGCTTAACTATGAAAACTATGAATCAAAAGAAGAGCTACTTTCAGCGTTAAGTAAAACCAATTTTGATGTTTTTATAATGGATGCCTTTTTCTGGGGAGAGCCATTCACTAAAGAAAACCTGGAACAGATCAGAATAAAAGAAGACGGAGGTAAACGCTTACTCATTAGTTACATGAGTATTGGCGAGGCAGAAGATTACAGGTTTTACTGGCAGGATGAATGGGATAAGAAAGAATTAAACTGGATAGACTCAGAAAATCCAAACTGGCCCGGCAATTTTAAAGTGCGGTACTGGAATGATGACTGGAAAAAAATTATTCTAGGAGAAAGTAATTCCTATACTCAAATAATACTAAATGCCGGTTTTGACGGTGTTTATCTGGATATTATTGATGGTTTCTGGTACTTCGAAAATATTGCCTCCGGTAGTAAGTGATCTATTTTTCATCTCTCATTAGATTACCGGCAAACTACCCTCAAACATATTTTCGAAGTTCACTTCCTTGGGTTCTTCAGCTTCAATAAACAAACTGATTACATCACCTGCTTTGGAACAAGTTATATGACTAACCGGATCTAAATCAGGAGTTACTAGTCCTTGTTCAATTGATCGATCAACTGCGGTTCTTATAGACTTCGCCTCTTTATGCAACCCAAAGCTTTCGAGCATCAAAGCAACAGAAAGTATAGTCGCAATAGGATTAGCAATATCCTTACCTGCGGCTTCCGGATAACTACCATGTATCGGTTCAAATAAAGAAGTCTGATCACCCATCGAAGCCGATGATAATAAGCCAATTGAACCTGTTATAACACTTGCTTCATCAGAAATTATATCTCCAAACATATTTTCGGTCAAAATTACGTCAAATTGATTTGGGCGTTGAATTATTTGCATTGCTGCATTATCAACATAAAGATATTCTACTTCCACCTCAGGATATTTTTCTGCTAAAGCCTGAACCGTCTCTCTCCACAACCTTGATGTTTCTAAGACATTCGCTTTATCTACCAACGTTACTTTTTTCCGTCTTCTCATAGCTGCATCAAAAGCCATAACTGCAACTCTTTCAATTTCATTGACACTATACTTGCAGACGTCGTAAGCAGATAAACCGTCTTCATCTCTTCCTTTATCTCCAAAATAGATCCCGCCGGTAAGTTCACGGTACACAATTAAATCAGTTCCCTTAATCCTTTCCTCTTTTAATGGAGAACGTTTAATTAATGAATCAAATAATTTTACAGGACGAATATTTGCATACAATCCTAAGCTTTTTCTCAATTGTAATAAACCTTGCTCAGGTCTTACAGTCGCTTTAGGATTGTTATCGTATGAAGGATGACCTATTGCTCCAAAAAGAACAGCGTCTGCTCTTCTGCATATTTCGATGGTTTCTTCTGGCAAAGGACTTCCTGTTTTATCGATTGCCTCAGCTCCAACTAAAGCGTATTCATACTCAAATTCGTGGCTAAATTTCATAGCAACTCCTTCAAGTACTTTTTTTGCTTGCTTTATTACTTCCGGTCCAATACCGTCTCCCGGTAAAACTGCTATCCTCTTCTTCATGATCTAAAATTCTATATGTGTTTGTTCAAACTGTTCAATCTGGCTTTTTTTACTAATCAGATAGTCGATATCGTCATATCCATTCAATAAGCAAGTTTTTTTATATGCGCTGATGTTGAATTTCTCACTATAAATTGTTCCGGGAATTGAAAGCTGCTGGTCGACTAAATCAATTTTCAATTCCGTATTCTTTTCGCTTTCTACCAATTCAAAAATGATTTCCAGAAAATCATCACTTACCTGCACTGGTAAGAGACCGTTGTTGAGTGCATTACCCTTAAAGATATCTGCAAAATAACTCGAAATAATAGCTCTAAAACCGTAATCATAGAGAGCCCATGCTGCGTGTTCCCTACTTGAACCACATCCGAAATTCTTTCCTGCTACCAAAATGCTTCCAGAATATGACGGATCGTTTAAAATAAAACCATCCTTCATTTTCCCATCAGAATCAAATCTCCAATCTTTGAATAAGTTTTCGCCGAATCCTTGTCGAGTTGTCGACTTTAAAAATCGAGCAGGGATTATTTGGTCTGTATCTACATCTTCATTTGGAAGAGGGATAACTGTACTTGTAAGTGTATTAAACTTTTCCATTATGCTGTTGCAACTTCATTTACAAAATTTCTTGTATCTACTATCTTTCCTTCAATGGCTATAATTGCAGCCGTTAACGGGCTAACCAACATCGTTCTGGCTCCCGGGCCTTGGCGCCCTTCAAAGTTCCTGTTTGACGTAGAAATACAATATTCCCCTTGTGGTATTTTGTCTTCGTTCATTCCCAAACAAGCTGAACATCCCGGTTCTCTAAGTTCGAAACCGGCTTCCTTAAGCACCTCATGAATACCTTCTTCTTCAGCTTGTTTCTCTACCTGCTTTGAGCCAGGAACGATCATAGCTTTTACATGCTCAGCTTTTTGTTTACCCTTTACATAGTCTGCTACAATCCTAAGATCCTCAATTCTGCTATTAGTGCAACTTCCGATGAATACATGGTCAATTCTCTTTCCAAGTAATGACATATCCATTTCTAAACCCATGTATTTCAATGATTTTTTAAATGATTCAGAATTACTTTTTGGTATTTTATCACTAATCCCTATCCCCATTCCCGGGTTAGTTCCATAGGTAATCATTGGAGGAATTTCCTCCGCTTCAAAAGCATATTCTTTATCGAATTGAGCATCTTCATCTGAATACAAAGTATTCCAATGGCAAATGGCTTTATCGAAAGAGTCGCCTTTTGGAGAAAATTCTCTACCCTTAACATAGTCGTATGTAATTTCATCGGGAGCTATCATCCCACCTCGCGCTCCCATTTCTATGCTCATGTTACAAATAGTCATCCTGGCTTCCATAGAAAGAGCTGTTATAGCGGAGCCAGCATATTCAACAAAATAGCCGGTTCCTCCTGCTGTACCCAGCTTTGAAATTATATACAGGATTATGTCTTTTGATGAAACTCCATCAGCCAAATTTCCATTAATGGTTATACGCATTGTTTTTGGCCGTTCTAGCAATAGACATTGTGTTGCCATAACCTGTTCAACCTGAGAAGTACCTATTCCAAATGCGATTGCTCCGAAAGCTCCGTGGGTAGAAGTGTGACTATCTCCGCATACTATGGTCATCCCTGGTTTTGTAATACCCAGTTCCGGACCTATCACATGAACTATTCCTTGGTATGGATGTCCTAATCCGTATAATTCAATATCAAAGTCATCACAATTTTGGATAAGTGTATCTACTTGAAGTTTAGATAATAAATCTTTGATCGGAAGATGTTGATCTTTGGTGGGCACATTATGATCAGCGGTTGCCACTATTCTATTCTTTCTAAATAGCCCTGTTCCTCTCCTTCTAATACCATCAAAAGCTTGTGGACTTGTTACTTCGTGAATAAAATGCCGATCTATATATAGTATTTCCTGCCCACTTTCTACAGAATCTACAATATGACTATCCCAAACTTTCTCGAAAAGCGTTTTGCTCATTATATAATTTTTAAGCGGTTAGAGAATTCGAAGTTTTAGAGAATATCTGAATCAAGTCCTTATCTGATACTACTTTTTTTGTATCAGCTATAGATAGAAATTTTTGATAATGATCTTCTAATTCAGTTTTACTTACTTCAAAGCCAAGCCGCTTACCCCTGAATTTAAGAGCTGCTCTTCCACTTCTGGCAGTAAGTACAATAGAAGATTCTTCTACACCTACTTCCAGAGGATCTATAATTTCATAGGTCTCTCTGTTCTTAATAACTCCATCCTGATGAATTCCTGATGAATGAGAAAAAGCATTTGACCCTACAATTGCTTTATTTGGTTGAACGGGCATCTTCATTTTTTCAGATACCAATTCACTAACCGATTTCAAACATCTTGTATTTATACCTGTATCATATTCTAAGTCTTTTTGTTGCCTTAGAATCATAACAACTTCTTCCAATGATGCATTTCCTGCTCTTTCTCCAATTCCATTCACTGTACATTCAACTTGTGTAGCTCCATTCACCACTCCTGATATTGAATTTGCAGTTGCTAAACCAAGATCATTATGACAATGCGTAGAAATTGTGACATTATGTATTCCTTTCACATTCTCAGATAAGTATTTAATTTTTTCGCCATAAACCCAAGGCATACAATATCCTGTGGTATCAGGAATATTGAGAACAGTAGCTCCAGCTTTTATCACTTTTTCTAGAATTTTAGCCAAAAATTCATTGTCAGTTCTTCCTGCATCTTCAGCATAAAACTCAACATCTTCTACAAAGGTCTTGGCGTACTCCACTGCCGCAACACCTCTTTCAATCACTTTATCCCTTGTTGTTTTTAGCTTATCAAAAATATGACTGTCTGAAGTACCTATTCCGGTATGTATCCTTCCTAATTTAGCGTATTGAATTGCTTCTGCAGCAACTTTTATATCATTTTTTACTGCTCTTGATAAAGCACAAACAGTTGTATTTTTGATTATTTTTGAAATTTGCTGTACGGACTTAAAATCCCCGGGACTTGAAACCGGAAAACCGACTTCCATTACATCAACCCCAAGAGCTTCCAACGCCAGAGCAATTTCAATTTTTTCTTTCGAATTTAATTGACATCCGGGCACCTGTTCCCCGTCTCTAAGGGTAGTATCAAAAATTTGTATTCGGTTGTTTGGCATTAAACTTGGGATTTCTAACTTAACTGAATATTCTAAAGCGTAATTGATGATGCTTTAATTATTCGCTGAAAGTACTTTGTCCTTATAATCTTATAAAACAAGATTTATGTTTAATTACGACACCCAAGGAATTTATTGATTTTATTAAACACAATTTTAACAAGTATTTAATTATTATTTTAGATTTGCTTTTTTACAATGGCTAACCAACCAAATGATCATCTTTATCAATTAATAAAGTCACTAACTAAAGCAGAAAAAAGAGGTTTTAAGATTTATGCTACTCGCTCAGGTAATGAAGGTGCCAAGTTTATCAAGTTATTTGATGCAATAGATAAAGCTACGTCTTATGATGAAAATGCAATTATTAATAAAGTAAAAGGCATTCATAAGAGACAACTGTCTAATCTAAAAGCACATCTCTATAAACAAATTTTAACCAGCTTAAGGTTGATCAACATCAATCATAACATTGATATTCAACTACGTGAGCAACTTGATTATGCCCGAATATTATATACTAAAGGACTTTATCAACAAAGTTTAAAGATTCTTGAAAAAACGAAAGAAGTGGCTACTCAACATTATCGAGCTACTTTACGCTATGAAGTATTGGTGTTTGAAAAAATCATTGAATCACAATATATAACCCGTAGTTTAAAGAACAGAGCTGATGAACTTATTGATGAAACTCATGTAACTCTCAGTTCAATGAATGAATACACCGCCCTCAGTAATCTAGCTCTGAGGTTGTATGGTATTTACATAAAAGCCGGACATGTACGTAATAAAGAAGATTACGAGTCTATTTCTACTTTTTTCTCTAAATCGATCAACAGCATCGATGTTTCAAAACTTGATTTCTTTGGCAAACATTACTTAAATGTTTCATATGCATGGTATAGTTTGATTGTACAAGATTTTATTCTTCAATACAGGCATGCCACTAACTGGGTTCAATTGTTCAGAAAAAATCCTGAAATGCTTGCATTGGAACCAATCTGGTATTTAAAAGGAATGCATGTGCTTCTCGAAGCTCTTTTTGTTCTTGGCCATTCAAAAAAGCATTCAGAAGAAATTAAAAAACTGGACGAATTTCTTGCAAACCCTCCTTGTAGAATAGATGAAAACCTTGAAACAGTGGGCTTTATATATTCTTATACTTCTAAAATTAATGTGCATTTTATTGATGGAAGCTTTTCAGAGGGTATAAAATTAGTTCCAGATTTGTTAAAAAAACTAGATAAATTTGCCGATCAAGTTGACCCTCACCGTATCCTCATTTTTTATTACAAAATTGCTTGTCTTTATTTTGGCGCTGGAAATAATGAACGATCTATCAACTTTCTCAATAGGATTATCAATTATCCTGATTCCAGACTTCGGGAAGACATTCACTGCTTTGCTCGGATTCTAAATTTAATAGCTCATTTTGAACTAGGAAATCAAACACTGGTAGATTACCAAATTCGATCTGTGTATCGCTTTTTGCGAAAAATGAATGATCTAAATCTTGTACAGCAAGAGATCCTTACTTTTATTAAGAATATAGGAAACCTGAAAGAGGATCAAACCAAAGAAGCATTTCTTGATTTACGAAATAAACTCCTTCAAATAAATAAAATGCCTTATCAAAAAAGACCATTTTTATATTTGGACATCGTATCATGGCTTGAGTCCAAAATATATAATAAATCGGTTCAGGAGATCATTAAAAGTAAATTTAAGTCAAGATAATTGACTTCATCTTTGTTTGGATATCCCACAAAAGCATAATAATTGAATGCTTAATTTTTGATATTTGAATGAATTAGGCATTTCTTTGTGCCAACCAAACAAATTCAATTATGATTACACCCATTATTATCACGGTCATTATTCAAGTCATAGGCGTTCAATACCGACCGGGGAAGTAATGTTGTATTTCTACATACTCAACTTAACAGCCTTCCCATTCCGGAAGGCTTTTTTTTTACAATAAATTTAAAGAATGACCGAATTAAACAAGTATAGCAAATTGATTACCCAAGACGGTTCACAACCGGCTGCTCAAGCAATGTTACATGCTATTGGTTTAGATGATGAAGACCTAAAAAAACCTATGATTGGAATTGCAAGTACTGGATATGAAGGCAATCCTTGCAATATGCATTTAAATGATCTGGCGGTTCATGTAAAAAGAGGCGCTCAAAAAGCGGAACTTACTCCTTTGATTTTTAACACAATAGGTATCAGTGACGGAATTTCAATGGGCACTCCGGGAATGAGATATTCATTACCCTCGCGTGATCTTATTGCTGATTCTATGGAATCTGTTGTTAAAGGAATGAGCTACGACGGTTTTATCGCAATTGTAGGCTGCGATAAAAATATGCCGGGAGCAGTCATGGCTATGCTTCGGGTTAACAGGCCATCAATAATGATTTACGGAGGCACAATTGCTGCAGGGTATCATAATGGAAAAAAATTGGATGTTGTATCTGCCTTTGAAGCTTGGGGACAAAAAGTAGCAGGCAAAATAGATGATTCCGAGTTTAAGAAAATTATAGAACATGCTTGTCCGGGAGCGGGGGCATGTGGAGGGATGTATACAGCCAATACAATGTCATCTGCAATTGAAGCATTGGGTTTGACTCTCCCTTATAATTCTTCAACACCGGCTACAAATAGTGCAAAAGTTATTGAATGTGAAGAAGCTGGGCATCATTTAAAAAATCTTCTGGAAAAGGATATAAAGCCAAAGGATATTCTTTCAAAAAAATCATTAGAAAATGCATTTAGAGTTGTAACTGTATTGGGAGGCTCTACAAATGCAGTTCTGCATTTACTTGCTATAGCAAAAGCTGCTCAAATTGATTTCACAATTTCTGACTTTCAAAGAATTAGTGATGAGACTCCTTTTTTAGCCGATCTAAAGCCAAGTGGGTCTTATGTAATGGAGGATCTTCATGAAATTGGAGGTGTTCCCGGTGTAATGAAATACCTTTTAGAAGCCGGTTTACTTCACGGAGATTGTTTAACTGTAACAGGGAAAACTTTATCTGAAAATCTAGCTGAAGTCCCTCCACTTTTAAAAGATCAAAAAGTGATCAAACCCTTAGAAGATCCAATAAAAGAAAGCGGACATATTCAGATCCTCTTTGGTAATCTTGCTGAAGAAGGTGCGGTTGCAAAAATTACTGGAAAAGAAGGACTCTACTTCTCCGGAAAAGCTATAGTATTTAATAGTGAAGAAGAAGCTAATACCGGAATCCGGGATGGATTAGTAAAAAAAGGTAATGTAGTTGTAATACGATATGTTGGGCCTAAAGGTGGCCCCGGAATGCCTGAAATGTTAAAACCGACTTCAGCAATAATGGGAGCAGGATTAGGGAAAGACGTTGCATTAATTACTGATGGCAGATTTTCCGGTGGCTCACACGGTTTTGTAGTTGGGCATATTACCCCTGAAGCTCAAATTGGTGGCGCTATTGCTTTACTTAAAGATGGTGATGTTATAAAGATCGATGCAGTTAATAATTCAATAGATGTTCAGTTAACTGATGAAGAACTACTCGCTCGTAAAGAAAAATGGACCCAGCCCCCAATGAAAGAAAAGAGCGGGCAATTATATAAATACGCCAGAACCGTTGCCTCTGCCTCTCAAGGTTGTGTTACAGATGAATTTTAATTCCACAAATACAGATACAAATTATGGGATCACAAACAGTTACTAAGCAAAAAGAACAAACCGTCACTCAGGTTATGAGCGGAGCTGAAGCTATAGTAAAGATTCTGATTGAAGAACAGATACAAGTAGCTTTTGGGTATCCCGGTGGAGCAATAATGCCGGTTTACGATGCTCTTTATGATGAACAAGATCGTATTCAGCATGTGCTGGCACGCCACGAACAAGGAGCAATACATGCTGCTCAAGGTTATGCTCGTGCCACTTCTAAACCAGGTGTTTGTTTTGCAACATCAGGCCCGGGAGCTACCAATCTGATAACAGGTATTGCTGACGCACAAATTGATTCAACTCCTTTGGTCTGTATTACTGGACAAGTGCCCTCTTCACTACTTGGAAGTGATGCCTTTCAAGAAACTGATGTAATTGGGATTTCAATGCCTGTTACTAAATGGAATTGTCAAATTACTGATGCCACTGAAATACCTGAAGCACTTGCAAAAGCATTTTATATAGCAAAATCAGGTCGGCCCGGACCAGTTTTAGTTGATATCACTAAAGATGCCCAGTTCCAAAAATTTGATTATAGCTATACCCCATATAAAAAAATAAGGAGCTACGTTCCAAAACCTGAAATTGATTTATCAAGTATTGAAAAAGCCGCTGTAGAAATAAATAATGCAAAACGCCCGCTAATACTATTTGGACAAGGAGTTATTCTTGCAAATGCGGAAAAAGAATTTAAAAAATTAGTCGAAAAAACCGGAATTCCATCAGCGTGGACCATCCTTGGTTTATCAGCACTTGAAACAGACCATCCTTTAAATGTTGGAATGTTAGGCATGCATGGGAATTACGGTCCCAATCTGCTTACTAACGAATGCGATGTATTAATTGCAATCGGAATGAGGTTTGACGACCGAGTAACCGGAAACCTTACTAAATACGCGAAACAAGCGAAAGTAATACACTTTGAAATCGATCCTGCTGAAATCAATAAAAATGTTAAAGCAGACATTCCCGTTTTAGGAGATGCCAAAGAAACTATTACTCACCTGCTTAAACTAGTAAAACCAAATAGCCATGAGAATTGGTTTCAAAGATTTCAGGAATGTGCAAAAATTGAACAAGAAAAAGTGATTAATAGAGAACTTCATCCTGATACCGGGTCTCTTTCTATGGGTGAAGTCATCAATATTATTAATAAATATACAAAAGGTGATGCCATAATAGTGTCAGATGTAGGGCAACATCAAATGGTTGCTTGCAGGTACTCTAAATTTTCGAAATCTAAAAGCAATATTACATCAGGAGGATTAGGAACTATGGGTTTTGGCCTTCCTGCAGCACTAGGAGCCAAACTTGGTGTTCCAGACCGAACAGTTATTGCAATAATTGGTGATGGAGGTTTTCAAATGACTATTCAGGAGTTCGCTACAATTTATCAAACCAAAGCTAAAGTAAAAGTACTACTACTCAATAATGAGTTTTTAGGAATGGTTAGGCAGTGGCAACAACTGTTTTTTGATAAAAGATATTCGTCTACAGAGTTAATCAATCCTGATTTTCAAACTATTGTTAAAGGCTACTACATCCCCACCAAAAAAGTAACGGAAAGAGAACACCTTGAAAAAGCAATTGAGGAATTTATAAACTACGATGGAGCCTATTTTTTGGAAGTTATGGTTGGCAAAGAAAATAATGTATTCCCTATGGTTCCTAGCGGTGCCGGAGTTTCTGAAATAAGGTTGGAGTGATAAAATGGAAAAAGAAGAATTTACAATAACGGCGTATACAGAAAACCAAGTAGGATTACTGCATCGTATTACTATCATTTTTACCAAAAGGAAAGTTAATATCGAAAGCCTAACAACTTCTGAAAGTGAAAAAGAAGGTATTCACAGATTTACAATTGCTATAACGGAAACTGAGGTTGTTGTTGAAAAAATTGTGAAACAAATAGAAAAACAAGTAGAAGTTTTAAAAGCAGATTTCTACAAAAATAAAGAGGTAGTACAGCAAGAAGTCGCTCTTTATAAGATTCCTACTAAGTCATTAACAAATGGAATTGAAGTTGAACGCATTGTGAGGCAGCATAATGCTCGCTTTCTTACTATAGAAAAAGATTTCCTTGTTATAGAGAAAGCGGGTTTTCGACGAGAAACTAAAGCTTTGTTCGATGATCTGAAACCGTTTGGAATAAATGAATTTGTAAGGTCTGGTCGGGTAGCTGTGGCCCGAGAAGAACATGGCATTGGAGAAGCAGTAGAGAAATTATTAGCACAAAATTAATGCTAAAATCATCATCAATTAATTATCTAAATAAAAAAAACAAATAAATGGCACTTTTAAATTTTGGCGGAGTTGAAGAACAAGTTATTACCAGAGAAGAATTTCCTCTTAAAAAAGCTCAGGAGGTTTTAAAAGATGAAGTGATAGCTGTTATCGGATATGGAGTTCAAGGCCCCGGACAAGCCTTAAATCTGAGAGATAATGGCTTTAATGTAATAGTAGGACAACGTAAAAATTCTAAAACTTGGGAAAAAGCCAAGAATGATGGTTGGGTGCCCGGTGAAACACTCTTTGAGATAGAAGAAGCTTGCGAAAAGGGAAGCATCATTCAATATCTATTATCCGATGCCGGACAGATTTCTTTGTGGCCTACCGTAAAAAAACATCTTACAAAAGGTAAAGCACTCTATTTTTCTCATGGTTTTGGAATCACTTACAAAGAACGCACCGGAATTATACCTCCCGAAGATGTAGATGTAATTCTTGTCGCTCCAAAAGGATCCGGAACATCCCTAAGAAGAATGTTTCTTGAAGGTAGAGGTCTCAATTCCAGTTATGCTATTTTTCAGGATGCTACAGGTAATGCAGTAGATAGAGTTTCAGCTTTAGGGATTGGTGTAGGATCAGGTTATCTATTCCAAACTGATTTCAAAAAAGAAGTATTCAGTGATCTAACTGGTGAACGTGGCACATTAATGGGTGCGATTCAAGGAATTTTTGCCGCACAATATGAAGTATTGCGTTCTAATGGCCACTCCCCTTCTGAAGCGTTTAATGAAACAGTTGAAGAATTAACACAGTCATTGATGCCTTTAGTTGCAGAAAATGGAATGGATTGGATGTATGCTAACTGCTCAACTACCGCTCAAAGAGGTGCTCTTGATTGGTGGAAAAAATTCCGAGATGCCTCAAAGCCTGTTTTTGAAGAATTATATTCTGAGGTAGCCGCCGGTAACGAAGCTCAACGATCAATTGATTCCAATAGTCAGGATGATTACAGAGAAAAGCTCGAAGAAGAACTCAAAGAACTCAGAGAGTCAGAAATGTGGAAGGCAGGCGCAACAGTGCGTACGCTGCGTCCTGAAAATAATTAAACACAACAAAATAAATACACTATTGATTTCGTGAAAGTTCGTACAACCTATTATCCAGCTTTAGAGGATGTTAAAAAAGCTGCTGAACTCTTACGTTCGGAAGTTTATCAAACGCCTTTACAACAAAGCTTTACTCTTTCAGAAAGGTTTAATTCTAACATTTTCTTAAAAAGAGAAGACACTCAGATAGTTCGTTCCTATAAAATAAGAGGAGCCTATAACAAGATACGTTCTTTAGAAGGTTCTGAACGATGTGTTGTATGTGCGAGTGCTGGAAATCATGCACAAGGTGTTGCTTTATCTTGCTACAGGCTTGGCATAAAAGGAGTTATTTTTATGCCTGCAACCACTCCCAAACAAAAAATACAACAGGTAAATATGTTTGGAAAAGATAAAGTTGAGATTATTATTGAAGGAGATACATTCGATGATTCTTCTAAGTTGGCAAAAAAATACTGTGAAGAACACAATGGAATTTATGTGCATCCTTTTAATGATGAATTAGTAATTGAAGGCCAAGCCACTGTTGGATTGGAAATATGTAACGACGCTGATTTTGAAATTGATTACTTATTTCTACCAGTTGGCGGTGGTGGACTTTCTGCCGGAGTTTCCAGTGTTTTTAAAACTTTAAGCCCGAAAACTAAAATTATTGGCGTTGAACCTAAAGGGGCTCCTGCCATGTACGAAGCTTTTAAAAATGGAGAAATTTGTGAATTAAAAGAAATTGATAAATTCGTGGATGGTGCATCTGTAAAAAAAGTGGGCGAACTGAATTTTCCGGTATGTAAAGAAAATTTAGATGAAATAGCCCTAGCAGATGAAGGAAAATTATGCTCTACCATTATTCAAATGTATAATGAAAATGGAATTGTATTAGAGCCTGCCGGAGCACTTTCAATTGCCATACTAGACCAGTTTAAAGAAGAAATAAATGGAAAAAATGTAGTTTGTATCCTCTCTGGTGGCAATAATGATATTACCCGAACTGAAGAAATACGTGAGCGATCACTCTTGTATGAAGGCTTGATGCATTATTTTATCATTCGTTTTCCTCAAAGAGCCGGAGCACTAAAAGAATTTGTAGAAGATATACTGGGAGAACATGATGATATAGTTCATTTTGAATACATCAAAAAAACATCCCGAGAACGAGGTCCAGCCCTTGTAGGAATCGAATTGCAATCAAGAGAAGATCTTAACCCATTGATAGAAAAAATGAAAATGAAAAACTTCTTTGGGGAGTACATTAATAAAAAACCTGACCTGTTTAGTTATATGATATAACCTGTAACTAAGGCTTAATAGTTAAGAAATCGATTAATGAAAATATTAAAGTTTGGAGGCACATCTGTTGGCTCCGAAAAAGCAATCAGAAAAGTTTCTGAAATTGTAAGCAGACAAGAACAACAAGTTGTTATCATTACTTCAGCAATAGGTGGAGTAACTGACCAATTAGTTAAAATTGGGGAGCTAGCTGCCAAAGCTGATGATCGTTATGAAATTTTGTTATCGAAATTGGTAACACTGCATAAAGAATTGTACCTAAGCTTAACTGGAAAACACCCGGATGAAAATTTCCATCAAATAATCCTTGAGTTAAAGGAAATTAGTAAAGGTATTGAATTAATAAAGGAACTTACCCCTCGTAGTTTTGACTATATTTTAAGTATTGGCGAACGTCTTTCTTCTCTGATAATACATGACTTTTTCAAATCAATGGGACAAGACATACAATTATCAGACAGCCGATCTATCATAAAAACCGATGATAATTTCGGTAATGCTAATGTAAATTTCCAAGAGACTAATTTGAGAATTAAAAAAGCTCAAAAGTCATTTACAAAGATAAATCTGTTTCCCGGCTTTATAGCCTCTAACAATGATTCAGTTACTACAACTTTGGGAAGAGGCGGATCAGATTACACAGCTGCAATACTGGCCGCAGCATTAGATGTTGATGAGTTTGAGATCTGGACTGATGTAGATGGATTAATGACTGCAGATCCAAGAATCGTAAAAAATTCCAAAGTTATAGAACATGTTTCTTATGAAGAAGCCATGGAACTTTCTCATTTTGGTGCAAAGGTAATTTATCCGCCAAGTATCCACCCTGCTCTTAGTAAAGGCATTCCTATCAGGATAAAAAATACTTTTAATCCCGATCATCATGGCACCCTGATTACAAAAGAATGGGATGAAAATAAGGAGCTCATTAGAGGTATTTCTAGTATAAAATCTGTGTCACTGGTTACATTGAGTGGGAGTAGTATGGTTGGTATTCCCCGGTTTTCCTCCCGACTATTTAAAGCTCTTTCTCTTGCAAAGATAAATGTGATACTTATAACTCAATCAAGTTCAGAACATTCAATAAGTGTTTCTATTGATACAAAAGACGCTAAAAAAGCTGAACTGGTACTTACTGATGAATTCAGTGAATCCATTAGGTCAAAAAAGATCGACCCCATAGAAGTTGAAAATGATTTATCCATTCTAGCGCTTGTTGGATCGAACATGAGAAATCAAGTTGGTGTAAGTGGACAAATGTTCAATGTACTAGGAAAGAATGGTGTAAGTATTAAAGCAATTGCTCAGGGTTCTTCCGAGCGAAATATCTCAGCAGTAATTAATCAAACAGATCTAGATAAAGCGCTTAACGTACTTCATGAAAGCTTTTTCCAATTTGTAACACGACGCATAAACCTTTTTATCATAGGTACAGGTAACGTTGGTAAAGCTTTTATTGATCAATTAGCTAAGCAATTTTCATTTTTAAAGAAGAGCCATCAGCTTAACATTAAGATCATAGGTGTAGCTAATTCCAGAAAAATGAAGTTCAATGAAGATGGAATTAAACTTTCGGAATGGAGCACTGCGTTAGACAGTGGTCAAACATTCAGCGAGCAAGGGTTTCTTGATAATATGTATGCGATGAATCTAAGAAACAGCATTTTTATTGATATAACAGCATCTGATAGTATAGCTTCTTTGTATCAGCAGGTCCTGCAGAAAAGCATTTCCGTAGTTACGCCAAACAAAATTGCAGCTACAGGATCTTATTCAGATTACCTAGCTCTAAAAGCCTCAAGCAAGAAATTTGGAAGTAAGTTCTTTTTTGAGACCAATGTATGTGCAGGATTACCGGTAATATCAACACTCAACGATTTGGTTCGTAGCGGTGATCAGATAAATCAAATTGACGCAGTTCTTTCGGGAACACTTGTTTTTCTGTTTAACGAGTATGATGGTTCCTCGAAATTTGTAGATGTTATTAAAAAAGCGAAGGAATTAGGATATACTGAACCTGATCCAAGACTCGATTTGTTTGGTTCAGATGTAAAGCGGAAAATTCTGATCCTAATACGGGAAAGTGGTTATCAATTTGAATATGACGATATATCACTTGAGTCTTTTTTACCTGAAAGTTGTTTAAAAACCTCTTCATTAGAAGAATTTTATGCTCAGGTTGAAAATGAAGAAGAACATTTCTTAAATCTATATAAAAGTGCCCAATCAAATAATGCACGACTTAAGGTTGTAGCTACTTTTAAAAATGGAAAGGGATCGGTTAAACTAAAAGCTATTGATTCCAATCACCCATTTTATAATTTAGATGGTAAAGATAATATTGTTTTATTTTATACTAACAGGTACAAAGAACAACCTATGGTAATTAAAGGAGCCGGAGCCGGAGCTGATGTAACTGCATCGGGGATCTTTGCTGACGTACTCAGGATTGCTCAATCTGATCTATAATGAAGGAAATAAAAGTTTTTGCGCCCGCTTCAGTGGCTAATGTTGGTCCCGGATATGATACTTTTGGTTTTGCTATCGAAGGCCTTGGAGATATTATCAAAGTTTCCAAAAGGAGCGATCAGAAATTAAACTTTTTACCTTCAATAGGCGCCAACTTACCTTCTGAACCTAAAGAAAATGTTGCCGGTGTTGCAATCCAGTCATTATTAGATAAACTGAACTCAACTCAAGGCTTTGATATAACTATTGAAAAAATGTTTAGACCCGGCAGTGGACTTGGGAGCAGTGCTTCGAGTGCTGCAGGTAGTGTTTTTGCAGTTAACGCTTTACTTGGCTATCCCTGCTCTACTAAAGAACTTCTCCCCTTTGCATTGGATGGAGAAGCTTTGGCTTCTAAATGCTACCATGCTGATAATGTTGCTCCTTCCCTTTTAGGTGGTTTCCAGTCTGTGAGAAGCTACGAACCTCTAGATATTTTTAGTGTTACCGGTTTAGACGATATTATTGTACTTATTATTTTTCCTGATGTTCAAATCAAAACAGCAGAAGCAAAGGAACTATTACCAACAACGCTTTCAATAAAAGATGCCCGTGAGCAATGGGGAAATATATCGGCATTAATTCATTCGCTACATACCAAAGATTACGAATTGTTAAATAGATCGATTACAGATCGTATTGCTGAACCTGCTCGTAAACGACTTATCCCGGGTTATGATAAAGTGAAAGAAATTGCATCAGAAAATCAGTCTGTCGGTTTTAATATTTCAGGCTCAGGACCTTCCATGTTTTCACTATTTACAAACCAACGTTATGCTAATTCATGCATGGACAAAGTAGAAGCTTTTTATACTTCAATTGGACTTCCTGTAAAACTTCACGTTTCAAAAATAAATACAGAAGGGTGTAAGATTCTATGAAATTCTATTCTACAAATGGAAAAGTAGCTCCTCTTTCTTTTAGAGAGGCCGTTATACATAGCCTACCTGCTGACCGTGGACTCTATTTTCCTGAAAAGATTCCAGTACTAGACAATGCCTTCTTAAAAGAGTTAAGATCATATTCACTTCCTGAAATTGGTCACAAAATACTTACTCCATTTACTCAGGAAAGTGTTCCTACTAGAAAACTTCAGGATATTGTAACGGAGGCGTTCAACTTTAAGATTCCACTAATAGAAGTTGAAGATTCAATTTATAGCCTTGAATTGTTTCATGGACCAACTTATGCTTTTAAAGATATGGGAGCTCGATTTCTAGCTCGTTGCCTGGCTTTTTTTAACGAATCAAATAGTCAAGAAGTAACCATTTTAGTCGCTACCTCAGGAGATACGGGTGGAGCTGTGGCTTCCGGATTCTTCGAAGTTGAAGGAGTTAATGTCGTGATTTTATATCCAAGTGGTAAGGTAAGCGAGTTGCAAGAAAAGCAATTAACTACTCTTGGAAAAAATATAACCGCTTTAGAAGTTAATGGCACTTTCGATGATTGCCAAAATTTGGTAAAACAAGCTTTTTTAGATCAGCAATTAAACGATTATTTAAATCTCAGTTCTGCAAACTCAATTAATGTTGCGAGATGGTTACCTCAATCTGTTTACTACTTTGAAGCATTTAAACAATTAGAACATCAAACAGAACCAGTTTTCTCGGTGCCTTCAGGGAATTATGGTAATATAACAGCAGGTATAATGGCTCATAAAATGGGATTGCCTGTAAAACGATTTATTGCTGCTTCAAATCAAAATGATGTAATCCCCAGATTTTTAGATAACGAGCAATACAATCCATTAAAAACTATACCTACTTTGTCTAACGCTATGGATGTAAGTGATCCAAGTAATTATCCCCGGCTTATGGAATTAATGGGAGGAAGCGTGTCAGAACTAAAGAACATGGTTTCCGGATGTTCGTTAGATGATGCTCAAACTCTTGAAAGCATTAAAAGCTGCTATAATAAAAATTCATATTTAATAGATCCACATGGAGCTATTGGATATAGGGCACTGAAAGATACTCTTAGAGAAGATGAGATCGGAATATTCCTGGAGACAGCACATTATAGTAAGTTTATATCTACCGTTGAAAAAGCACTGGATTCATCAATTAAGCAACCTGATTTTGTTTCAGACTTGATGAGTAAGCCGAAAGTGAGTACTAGTATGGAAAATGATTTTAATGAATTTAAAAGCTTTTTAATGGGATAGTATTGGCTTTCAAAAATTTCTGACCAACATACTTACCACTTTATTTCCACTATCTGTAATTAACTTACCCTTTTCTTTGAAGCCCATTTTTTTGTGAAAAGCCATAGAAGTAGGGTTTTCAGGTTTTACATTAACTTCACAACAAACCATTGGTGTTTCATTGGCTTTAAAAAGATAATTATATAGTTTTTTTCCAAGTCCCTGGCCTTGAAACTCTTCTTTTATTACAATTCGATCAACATACTCAAACTTGGGAAAATGATTGACAAAGAATCCATAATTAGGGCTTTCATATTCCATACCTTCGCGCAAAACAATCATAAAACCTGCAATTTCTCCCCCTTCTTCAATTACAACAAAGTGGGAAGAAATCTCTAAAAATCTCAGAAAGTCCTTTCTCTTGATACTGCCAACATGGGGTACCTCAGCTTCATTCAATTTCCGAATCTCAGAAATATCTTTTGTATTCGCTTTTCTAATTCTCATCTTCTCTTATAAGCCATAACTATACACCTACTGAATAGTACGATAGTTTTATTAAAAAGGGCACTAGTTATGATAAATATTCAAATCAATTTAAAACTTTTCCACTTTCATTGTTTAAGACAAATTTTACACAAAGAGTTCATTTCAAGACCTATATTCAAATAAAAACAAATTTATGAATTGTAAAAAATCAGAGTTTAACCTTGATACTACTGTTACATATTTAAACTGCGCTTATATGTCTCCTGTTATGCGTTGTGTTGAGGATGCAGGAATACGTGGAATAAGAAAGAAAAGAAAGCCAAACGTTATTTCTGGAAGTGATTTTTTCTCAGAATCAGATGAACTAAGACATGAATTCTCTAAGCTCATTAACGCGGAACATAACAACCAATGTGTAATTATTCCATCTGTTTCATATGGTATGGCTAATGTAGCAAAAAATTTAAAACTCGATAAAGGAGATAACATTATAGTTGTGGGTGAACAGTTTCCCAGTAATGTGTATCCATGGATGGAAGTCGCCCAAAATGCAGAAGCGGAAATCATTACTATCACTCCTCCTAAATCAATTTCAGAAAGAGGCAAACTGTGGAACGAGAAAATCCTTAATGCAATCAATGAACGCACTCAACTTGTGGCATGTGGTCATATTCATTGGGCAGACGGAACAATCTTCGATTTACGCTCAATTAGACAGAAAACTTATGAAGTAGGTGCATGGTTAGCAGTAGACGCCACTCAATCTCTTGGGGCTTTGCCTTTCGATGTTCAGCAACTAAAACCCGATGCATTAATTGCAGCAGGATATAAATCTTTAATGGGTCCTTATAGTATTGGAATGGCTTACTACAGCTCTGAATTTGACTCTGGAACGCCTATTGAACAGAATTGGATAAACCGATTCGAAAGCGAAAATTTTGCTAATCTTGTAAATTATAACGCTAATTACCAACCGGGAGCATTACGATACGAAGTTGGCGAGCATAGTAATTTCATCTTAGTTCCAATGATGTTGGAAGCTCTGAAAAAACTAAACGAATGGAATCCTGAAAATATCTACACATACCTTGTTGAGCTTGTTGAAGAACCAATCTCAAAGCTAAGAAGTGCAGGATTTATAATTGAAGAAACTCAATACCGAGCTTCAAACCTTTTTGGGATCAGGCTAGGAGCTCAACATAATATGGATAAAATAAAATCTGATCTTTCTGAAGCAAACGTTTTTGTTTCCTATAGAGGCGATGCCATAAGAGTGTCTCCGAATGTTTATAATGATACAAACGATCTAGCTACTTTAGTGAACGTATTAACAGCAAAATAATATCAAATGAACACATCCAGAAGAGATTTTCTAAAGACTTTAGCAACAGGCTCTACTGTTTCCGTACTTTCAATGTTAACACCGATAGAAGCTGTGTTTCAAGAAAAGCTGACGAATACGTTTCCTAATAATAAACTTCCAACTAAAAACGATTACACACTAAGTAAAGGTGTTAAGTATTTAAATCATGGTTCTATTGGGACAATACCTAAGATCGTTCAGGAAGCTCATCAAAATTATTTGTCTGTTTGTGAATCCAATCCTTGGTTTTATATGTGGAGCGGCGAGTGGGACCAACCTGTGCAAAAAGTTCGGGAAAAGACTGCTGATTTTTTAAATGCAGATTCAGATGAAATAAGTTTTCCTCACAACACTACAGAAGTATATAATCTTTTGGCATTGGGATTGCCACTTAGCACTAATGATGAAGTTTTGTTCTGTAATCTGAATCATTCAGGAGCAAGTATTCCATTTCATATTCACTCTAAAAAAAAGGGATTTAAAGTAAAGGTTTTTGATATACCAACTGATAATCTAGCTTCGCTTAATAAACAAGAGATTTTAAAACTGTATGACCAAAATATAAACAGCAATACAAAATTGGTTGTGATTCCACATATTGATAATACATTTGGACTTCGCCAACCCGTGAAAGAAATAACAGAACTGGCTAGATCAAAAGGAGTTAAATACATTTCAATTGATACTGCCCAAACAATGGGAATGATCTCAATAGATGTTAAAGATCTGGATATTGATGTAATAGGAACCAGTGCCCATAAGTGGTTACAAGCTCCAAAAGGTGTTAGTGTGGCTTACTTCAGTAAAAAAATACAGTCTGATTTAGATCCAATGTGGGTTACCTGGGGACAAGAACGATGGAAAGATTCAGCTCGTAAATACGAAGATTACGGAACAAGAAACTTACCTGAAGTACTCACTTTAGGCCATGCAATTGATTTTCAAAATATGATCAATGAAAAGGACAAAAATGACTATTTGAAAGCTTTATGGGAACACGCTCAGAAACTTACTAAAGAAAACCCCAAAACTGTTTGGCGCTCGCCTACGGATTGGGAGCTTTCAGGATCTTTATTTGTTGTTGAAATAAAGAACACGAAAACATCAGAATTTGCAAAACATGTATTTGAAACCCAAGGCTTTGTGTTTCGCCCTTTTGATGCCCATTCAACTATAAGAATTTCACCAAATTTGTTTAATACAAAAGCTGAACTGGATCAACTTTTTAGTTTAATCGTCTAATTCAATTTCATCCGGTGCATCGTCATCAGAGATAAGATCATCAACGTCTGAATCGTCAATCATATCGTCGTCATCATCTTCGTCTTCAATTTCAATTGGAGCGGGTTTTTCCTTTTCCGGTTTCTTTTCTGTAACTGCTCCGGCTCTTCGTAATAAAACTGCAATATCATCCTGTTCATTTTCAACGGCTATCATCATAGCTGTATCACCGTTTTTATCCCTGATCTTAACATCTGCGCCAACTGATATCAGGTACTTTACTACTTCATGATGCCCGTTTTTTGCAGCAAGCATTAAAGCTGTATGCCCCCATCTTTGTTGTGCATTTACATTAGCTCCTTTCTCAACCAACATTTTAACAGCTTCCAGTTCCCCAGCCCGCGATGCAACAATTACGGCCATATCACCAATCTTAACTCCTCCGTCAAACAGAAGTTTCATCAACTCGGTATTGCCATTCTCAGCTGCCTTGTTGAGAGCAGTTCCTCCCATCTTTGTTTCGGAGTTTAAGTCTGCTCCTGCGTTTATTAATAACTTAACGATGTTAAAATGATTTTTTTCAGCGGCAATAATAAGCGCATTTGCTCCACTCGATGTAGATTCATTTACATCAGCTTTAGCTTTAATGAGTCTTGCAACTTCGGCTTCATCACCTGATTTTGAAGCAATAATTATTTCCGGTTGATCCATGAAGTGAGTTAATTAGCGTGTTAATTTTCCCGATGATAAAAAACGTGTTCGTATTCTCAAATTAATTAATAATAAAATTTGAATTAACCGAAAGCGCCTTCCACTTTGTTACTGTTTATAAAGTCTATAGCACTCATTCTTTTCTTGCCAGGCATTTGTAATTCTAACACTTCGATAGTTCCTTCTCTACACCCTACCAACAATTTTCCGTCTAGCGCTACCAACTCTCCAGCGTCAATATTTTTTAAAGGCCCCATCTGTGACCGGAATATTTTAACTTTTTCATCATTCAAAGTAGTCCATGCAACAGGAAAAGGATTTAATCCCCTTATAAAGTTATGAACTTCTTTTGCCGGTTGGTTAAAATCGATGTAAGTGTTTTCATTAAACAACTTAGGAGCAGGAGTTGCTTTTGAATCATCTTGAGACTCCAGCTTGTAATTTCCTGAATCAATAATATCTATGGCTTTAAGTAATTGAGTACTACCTGTGCTCATTAACTTCGAGTATAACTCACCGGTTGTTTCATTGTCTTTTATTGAGACTTTATGTTGTAATACGATATTTCCTGTATCAACTTTTTCATCCAAAAAGAAAATAGTGCAACCAGTTTCTTCTTCTCCGTTTATTATTGCCCAGTGAATCGGAGCTGCTCCTCTGTATTTTGGAAGTAGTGAGGCATGTAAATTAATACTTCCAATTTTTGGGATCTCTAAGATATTCTTTGGTAGAATTCTAAAAGCTACCACAACAAACAAGTCTATATCAAAGTCTTTTAACTGCTCTTCAAATTCTTTTGATCTCAGGTCTTCAACTTCAACTACTTTCAGTCCTAGTTCTATTGCTTTAGCTTTTACGGGAGTTGGAGTAGTCTCAGACCCTCTACCTCTTCTTTTATCTACATTACTTACTACCGCTTTGATAGTGTGGTCAGAGTTGTAAATTTTTTCCAGACTAGGAACCGCGAAATCCGGCGAACCCATAAAAACAATATTCATGGTCTACCCTCTTGCTACAATTGGATATTCTACTTCAATATTCCCGGAATCAATTTCCTGAAGATCAGCCTTAACCATTCTTTTTCTAAACGAGCTTAAGTAATCGATAAACAACACCCCATTTAAATGATCGAATTCATGCTGAATAATGCGAGCCATCCAACCTGAAAACTCTTGCTCTCTTTCTTCAAAATATTCGTCTTTGTAACGAATTACAATAGTTTCAGGGCGAAATACTTTTTCTCTTATGTCCGGAATACTAAGGCAGCCTTCATCCATAGGTATATTCTTTCCTTTCTTCTCAACAATTTCCGGATTTATGAAAACCATTACTCCGTACTTTTCCTCATCTTCTTCGAGTACAGGGTCTCCATCAACAACAAATAGTTTTAACGATGTACCAATTTGTGGTGCTGCAAGTCCTACACCATCCGAATTGTACATAGTTTCGATCATGTTATTGATCAATTCTGATATTTCTTCCGTTAACTCAGAAATTGATTCTGTTTTTTTCCTTAAAACGGGATCATTGTAAGTTACAATGGGTAAAATTGACATAGAGTTAATCTTTTGAATCTAAAAAAATCTGTAAGATAAGGGCTGCAGCAATTCTATCCACACATTCTTTTTTTCTTCTCTTCTTTTTTGGAATTCCGATCTCTAACATTACATCTACGGCCTGATTTGATGTGTACCTTTCATCAACTTTATGTATGGGCATTTCAGGATATAGTTTCTTTAACCGGTTTATGAATTCCTGAACCATTTGTGTGGCAGAACCTTCCTCTCCGTTTGGAGTTAAAGGCCATCCTACTATAAAACCCTCAACAGGAGACTCTTCCACTATATGAGCTATTTTTTCGATAATCTCATCCGGTGAAAAAGTCCCTACTGGTGAGGCGATAGTTTGCAGAAGATCGGTTTGAGCGAGTCCGCAGCGTTTCCTGCCAACATCAATACCGATCAGACGTGCATAATTTTGCAAAGTTATTACTTTTTTACGTCTTCCAGAGGCTGGCGTAAAAATGATTTCATGAGCTTACTAGGCTTGAAATGAGTTTTACGGTGTGCCGGTACGTAAATAACTTCATTTGTTTTAGGATTTCTAGCCTTAGGCTTAGCTTTAGTTTCTTTTACCTCAAGTACTCCGAAGTCCCGAATTTCGATTCTGCATTCTGTATCGGCAGACATCATTATTTCTCTTAGTGCAACAATTACTGCATCAACCCACGGTTCAGCATTGATCATTGCTTCGTCTTGTGCTTCTGCCACACGACGTACTACATCACGTTTTGTATATGTCATCATAGTATAGTTGTTAAATTTAGGCGGATTTATTTATCCACATTGTCCTTCCTGATCACTTCGCTAGTGACTTTGCTTATTTTGAAACCTAAAAGCGATTTTAATCATTGGTGTTAATATACTTACAAGTATAGTTTCTCAAAAATTAATAATGTTAAAGTTATTCATATCTCAAAACGTTTTTTACACCTTCTACTCTTTCCAGTCTTGTCATAATCTTCTTAAGATGAGGTAAGCCATCAACATACAGTGATATAATTCCTTCAAACATACCACTATCACTATTTACGTTTATACTTTTCATATTGGTTGAAAGCGATTTAGACAGTACATCAGTGATATCATTGATCATTCCAACACGATCTTCACCAATAACTTTTACAGCTCCCAGAAACTTATTATCAATATTCTTTGCCCAATCAACATCTACAATTCTTTCGCCTTCCGTCTTTATCAAATGAAGCGCATTGTTACACATAGATCTATGAATTTTAATATCCCCAGTTCTGCTGATAAAGCCAATTACATCATCTCCGGGAATAGGGTTGCAACAATTTGCGTAAGAATACTTTACGTTGCTGAGTTCGCCATTTATAATCAGCGATTTACCATCCCCAACTGAGCGAGCTTCATTTATATACTTTTTCTGAATCTCGTCTTCAGTAATTTTAGTTGTCTCGGTTTGTTCTTCTTCAATCCGGCCGGTACTCTTATACTTTTTTACTTCCTTAAAAAGTTTATTTACATCAAAAGAACCAATTCCGATGGCATAAAATAAATCCTGAGTAGTGGTAAAATCATACATCTTAGCGATCTTTGTCAGCTCTTGATCACTAATTTCAATCTTTCCTCTTTCTGCCCTCTTATCCCAGATCAATTTACCTTCATCAGAAACAGCTCGTTCCTTTTGCTTGATAAACTGCCTTATCCTGGACTTGGCTTTATGGGTTACCACATCATCAATCCAATCTACATTTAAATTGATTTTGTTTCCGGTTAAAACCTCTACTTGATCTCCGTTATTTAGTTTTTGGCGTAAAGGAACCATTTTGCCATTTACTTTTGCCGCCATTGCACGTTCACCTACTTCACTGTGAATATCGAATGCGAAATCAATGGCAGTAGCTCCATTCGGGAGTGTTATCAATTCACCCTTGGGCGTAAACACATATAACTCCTCCTGATACAAATTAAGTTGAAAATCCTTTACGAAATCTGTAGCTGCATCAGGACGTGGATTATCCAACACATCCCTGACCCAATTCACGAATTTATCCAGACTTTCTGATCCTTCTTGCTCTCCTTCTTTATATTTCCAATGCGCCGCAAGCCCCTTCTCCGCAATATCATCCATTTTTCTGGTTCTTATCTGAACCTCTACTTTTTTCCCTTTATTTGTGATTACAGTAGTATGTAACGATTGATACCCATTTGCTTTTGGAACGGAAATAAAATCTCTGAATCGTTCCGGGATTGGAGTATACCAGTCGGTAAAAATGGAGTACACTCTCCAACAATCTTCTTTGGTATGTGGAGTTTCAAGAATTACCCGAATCGCAAAAAGGTCATAGATTTCTTCGAAAGGTTTCTGTTGCCTTTGCATTTTTTTATATATGGAATAAATATGCTTCGGTCTTCCTTTGATCTCAAACTTGAGCTTCAAATCATTTAATTGGTTTCGAATCGGAGTCATAAACTCTTTTATAAATTTTTCTCTCGATTCTTTCTTTTCTTTTAGTTTTCTGGCAACAAACTTAAAAGAAGTAGGATCAATTGCTTTAAAGCAAAGATCTTCTAATTCATTTTTGATCTTGAACAAACCAAAGCGATGCGCCAATGGAGCGTAAAGTTCCATCGTCTCGTTCGCGATCTTCAGCTGTTTTTCTCTCTTCAGGTGATGGATTGTGCGCATATTATGAAGCCTGTCAGCAAATTTAATAAGCACCACACGGATATCCTCAGCCATTGACAGTAACAGCTTCATAAAAGTTTCTGCCTGCTTGCTGTCTCTGCTTTTGAAAACGCCCTCTATTTTCGTAACTCCGTTAATTATCACGGCTACTTCTTTACCAAACCAATACTCAATATCAGAGAGTGTAACGGATGTATCTTCTACCGTATCATGTAAAAGAGCTGCAATAACAGAAATTTCATCAATATTGATTTCCCGAGCTACTATTTTAGCCACTTCAACAGGATGGTAATAGTAAGGCTCTCCTGATGCTCTTGTCATCCCATCATGAGATAAATAGCATAGTTTGAACGCTTTTTCTATCTGTTTTTCATCCACATCACCAATAAACTCTCTGCATTCATCCAGAAGTTGGTTGAGATCTTGTTTCTGAGCCTTCTTCAATTTGAGGCCGTCCAGAGATGAACGTGATATTTCTTTTATTCCACTCATTTTTTATAACAAACTTTCTCTTTTACCACATGGTTACGATTTCATCAAAGCTGAAAATAAAACGTATAAAAAAAGCGGTCATGCAAATACAAAACCGCTGCTAGTAGTTAACTAAAATTAGAAACTAAGTACAACCCCAAATATTATTCTTCCGGTCTTATCATTGAGGTCGGGCACTTCCAGATCTCTACTTGAAAATCTATACTCAACAAATGGCTTAACCAATGGAATAACAGTAACTTTAGCACCTGCAAAGGTATTCCAATAGATATTTGATTCTTCTTCTTCACTCGGTTCTTGTCCTGGAGGTGGCGTATTTGAAAAATCTTCTGCACTTAAATCAACTGTTTCAGAGCCTAAGCCTGCGCCTACATAAGGCTCCAATAATCCTAACGTTATTCCCACATAGGTTGCGAGACCAAAATCATAATTCTCGATACTCTTATCGTAGGTGAATGTGGTTTCGTCAATATTGTTTGTTTCGCTGAAGTAGCTGAAATGTGCACGCAGACCAAAATTCACAACAGGTACTTGGTTTAAAAAACTTGATTGAAGGCGCACTCCAAATCCACTTTGTGGCTCTTCGTCTCTAAGTTCGAAAGAAGCGCCTACTTCGATCTGAGCAAATGTTGCTGTAGAAAATACAAAGCAAAGAATAACCGGAATTACTTTTCTGATCATGATATTTTTTCGAATTAATTTCTGCTTAAATTTACAAAACAGAAAAAAGAATCCCACTTTTTAATTCTATAAAAAAAGCCTTGTTGAAATTATCAACAAGGCTTCTCAAAACTTAAAGCTTATTATTATTCTTCAATCGGTGGTGCATCTGTTGCTTTCACCTTTCTCTCCAATTGAACAAGCGTAGAATTTTCAAACTGCTCAAAGTTGTTATTGATAACTTCAAACTCAGCTTTTCCGGCTTCAACTGTACTCATGTGCAACGGTGTAGGCCCGTACATTGAATACATAGCTCGTATACCGGTAAACATTCTGCTACCCGGTGTAGGCTCACTTCTTTCGCCGATCACACTTTTAGCTTCACTGCCTTGCATCTGCTTTCTGAAATCCAACAACTTCATACGTGCGTCATGAAGTTCTTTCATAAGATCAGGATGCGCGTTGGTTGCGTTTGCCAAAGCTCTTCTCATTGCGTCTACTTTATCCATATGCTTTTCCAACTTATTAGAAAATTGAGTCATATCATTTTGAAACGAAATCAGATCATCCTGAAATTTTAATCTTACGTCATCAGAAACTCTTTCTAAGGTTGGCTCTCTAAGTGGCACAAGATCAAACTCCATTGGGTCAGATAGTTCTTTATACTCTCCATTTTCAACTACAGCCAATGTTGCTGTGTAAGTACCTGGAACTACAGGAAACCCTCCACCAAAGAATCCGCCACCGCCACCTCTCGGGCGTTCTAATGGAACAACACTTTTCGACATATATGTCATCTCCCAGTTTACACGATGTATTCCTTTTGAAGCAGGACCATCTACATGGTTCACTATATTTCCATTAGCATCTCTGATCGTGATCTTAATGGTTGGCTTTTCTTCTCTCATTTCGCTTTCAAGAGCATCCCAGCCCGGGAACGTAACGTCAGCATCTTTTGCTAATCCACGCTCTCGTTTCTTTCTTTCAGCTTCTAAAGTTGAATACCCATCTTTCAGGTAATACGTAAACACGGCACCATGAGGCGGATTATCAGCGGTATAGAAAGAAGCTCCCGGATCTACTTCCACACTTCTTGGTTGATACCAAAATGCATCTCTGCTTTGGAACAGTACAGCGTCCATATTCAATGTCTCTTCATCTATATTTCGTAGCGGACTTATATCATCCAGCACAAAGAATCCTCTACCAAAAGAAGCGGCTACAAGATCATTATGCTCTCTCTGAATGGTGATGTCTCTGAATGAGATTGTTGGCGCTCCACCTTTCAATTGAACCCATTCTTTTCCACCATCTGTAGTAAAGAATACACCAAACTCAGTTGCCGCAAAAAGCAGGTCTTTATCTACATGATCCTGCACCATTCTCCATACTAAATGCCTGTCAGGCAGATTGCCGGAGATTGAAGTCCATGACTTTCCTCTGTTCGTACTTTTGATTAGATAAGGACTGAAGTCACCATATTTGTGATTATCTAAAGCTGCATAAACGGTATTTGCATCATGAAGATCAGCACGAACATCATTTACAAAAGCAGTTTCAGGAATACCTCTGATATCGCCTACATTTACTTTCGTCCAGCTTTCGCCTCCATTTTCAGAAACCTGAATGATACCGTCATCGGTTCCGGCATAAAGCAATCCTTCTACCAACGGAGATTCACCTAGCGAAGTAATAGTATTGTATACCGACATCGCACCAACATCCCAGGCATTATCCCAACTTTGTTGCTTGCCCATTATCGGTAAGGTGATTCTTACCTGATCATTGGTTAGATCCCCTGAAATTGGAGTCCAGCTGTCGCCACGATCATCCGATCTCCACACTCTATGAGAAGCGAAATATAATCTTGTTGGGCTGTGCGGACTTACTAAGATCGGAGCATCCCAGTTAAATCTTTCGAACTCTTCGCCTTCTCTAGCTTGAGGCTGAATATAGATAACTTCTCCTGTTTTTCTGTCGATTCTGTGAAGTCCACCTTGCTGTGTTTCACCATAAACGATATCAGGATTTCCGGGCTCTGTTGCTGTATCATGACCATCAGCAAATAAAATATGCTTCCAGTCTGCGTTTCTGATCCCTTCATTCAGATCTGTTCTGGATGGACCTTCATGGGTACCGTTATCCTGAGTTCCGCCATACATATTGTAAAACGGCTTTTCATTATCAACAGCAACTTTGTAATACTGAGTAAGTGGAAGATTCGGGATGTATCTCCAATTATCACCATGATCATAACTTTCATAAATACCACCATCTGATCCCATCAACAGATAATCAGGATCGTCTGAACGGAAAGCTAATGCATGGTTATCAGAGTGCTTATTTCGCTCCGAAATAGTTTGATATGTTCTTCCATGATCATTGGAAACTATAGTTCTTACGTTCATCAAATACAGTCTGCCAAAGTGATGTGGTGACGCATACAATTCCTGATAATAATGTGGCCCAGTTCCTCCAGAAACCATATCAGACATCTTTTTCCAACTGGCGCCGTTGTTTTCCGTCATAAACAAACCACCTTTGGTATGATCCAGCTCAATTGCGGCATATACGATGTCAGGATTTTGTGGTGAAATCGCTAAACCGATCTTTCCAAGATTAGATCCCGGAATCCCGTTTTTCAATTCCATCCAGGTTTTACCACCATCAGTAGATTTATGCAAACCACTTCCCGGTCCGCCGCCTAAATAAGCAGCTACTGTTCTGTGTCTTTGCCAGGTTGCTGCATACAATACATTCGGATCTCTCGGATCGATCACAATATCTGTTACTCCTGTCCACTCTTCATCTCCTAATGTTTTAGTCCAGGTTTCACCACCGTCTTCGGTCATGTATAAACCTCTTTCTCCTCCTTTTTTCCAAAGTGGACCTTGAACAGCAACCCAAACAATGTCAGAATTCGTAGGATGAATAATGATGGTAGAAATATGCTCTGATTCTTTTAATCCCATATTCTTCCAGGAATTCCCGTCATCGGTACTTTTATAAATTCCGTCTCCAAAACCGACATGACGTCCACCTACATTCTCACCTGTTCCTACCCAAACGGTAGAAGGTGTACTTGGATCAATGGCAATGCTACCTATTGAATAAGAAGATTGGTTGTCAAAATTGGTTTCCATGTGATGGAAGCATTCTCCGTTTTCCATACACCACCGGAACCGACTGCAACGTACCATACATTTTCGTTCTCAGGATGAATAGCGATATCTGCTATACGTCCCGAAGCGAAGCCGGTACTCACATTTCTGAGTTCGAGTGCGTTATAATTAGTGGATGCTACCTTTGATTTTTCCTGAGCAAATACCGTAAATGTACTCGCGATCAAGAAAATTACTAGCGTAATTAAATTGAGTTTCTTCATAGCTGGCGAATTTTTGTAGTTAGTTAATTGTATAAACTCTTGCTAAAAAGTTATTTAGGAACTTAATTCATATCTGTAGAAAATCAATCCGGGTTAACAGACTTTATCAAATGATGGGGAATCAAAAAAAATCTTAAATACTCTTTGTATAAGAATAAACTATACCCGTATATTTGAGGCTCTTAAAAACCATGCCCGAGTGGTGGAATTGGTAGACACGTTGGACTTAAAATCCAATTCTAATTAAATTGGAGTGCCGGTTCGAGTCCGGCCTCGGGTACTTTAAAGCCTTGTAGCTCATATATTTATAGAGTTATGAGGCTTTTTTGTTATCTATTAATTTACACCGCTTCTCTTCTCGGGGGTAACAGAGGGGTAACAAAAATTCGTTTACTATTGACAACAATCTTGCGCTTGCACTTGATTTCTTTTTCTGTGAATTCTCAACTTGGATATTGAACAATCACCCTACCACATTCACCAATTCAAAAATAGGCAGGTAAAGCGCTACAATTATAGCTCCCAAAATCAGACCAATAAATACAATTAGTACGGGCTCGATAACTGAAGTTAATCCTTCTACCATAATGTCTACTTCTTCTTCAAATAAATCCGCTACTTGATTGAGCATTTCGTCAAGGCTGGCTGTTTCTTCTCCTACACTGATCATCTGGGTAACAATGATGGGGAAGATAACGCTGTTCTCAAGTGATTTGTTTAGGCTCTTTCCTTTCGTAATGGCTTTTGACATTAGTTGTACTTCGGAGGTAAGTATAGAATTGGTAGAAGAATTCTTAAGAACTCTCATCGATTCTGAAAGTGTGACTCCACTTTGAAGTAGAGTAGCCAAGGTTTTTGTGAATTGACCAACTAAGCTTTTTTTATAGAGTTCTCCAAAATAAGGGATACCAAGTTTAGCATGATCAATCAGATTCGAACCTTTTGGTGTTTTTGAAAAATAGCTGAATCCAAATATTAAAAGTACTAGTACTCCTGATATCAAAAGGATATTTCCGGTTAAGAACTCACTTATAGATAGAATGATCTTGGTCGGACCGGGGAGCTCTGCATTGAAATCCTGGTACATATCTACAAAAGTAGGAACTACAAAAACGAGCAAAAATGTCACCGCTGAAACCGCTACTCCTACAATGATCGAAGGATACACAAGCGCCATTCGTACCCGTTGCTTTAATTTGTGTGCTTTTTCCTGGTAAGAAGAAAGCCTAAGAAGGATATCATCAAGAACACCCGAAACTTCTCCAACCTCAGCAAGTTGGATATAAATAGTATCAAAGATCGTGGGGTGTTTTGCAAAAGCTTTAGATAAGCTTTGCCCTTTTTTTACTTGCTTCCGAACATCTTCTACGATGGTCTTGAATTTTGAATGAGAGATCTGTTTGATGGTTGTATCCAGTGCTTTTACCAGAGGCAGTTTCGCCTTTAACATTACCGCCAGATTACGTGTAAACTCAATCACTTCTTTATCGGGTACTTCTTTGATAAATGGAAGCTTAATTTCTTTGGAAAGTAAACTGGTATTCTTGCTTTTGCCTTTGCGTTGTTTGGCAATATGTGGAGGTAGATTTCCCATAAGTTATTCTCTAACTACCGGTTCCCAGTACACCGGATTTCGGGCTTGTACGACTTGCGATATCTCAATCTTTCTTCGGCTTGAAACTTGTACCACTTTCCAGCTCATTTTCCTTGATGAAGATTCTACTTGTTGAACAACAGTATCTGGTTGAATGTACACACTATCTACTTCGTTTGCATTTTGTGAAAGATCTTCGCCATTCAAACTAAGTATTCCATTTACCCAATTGTAATGTCTCTCTTTTCCACCCATTTGAACAACTAGCGAGCTATCCGTAAACACAACTTCATCGGCTCTCATTACGTCCTTGTAGATCTGAGACTGTGCTATATGAAGGTTATTATAGTACGCTACATCTGAAGACCACTGGCTTAACTGCTTGTTTGCAAAAACAAATACCGTAGAAGCTATTCCTAATACGATGGAAATAATGGTAATCGCAACCAACACTTCAACCAGCGTATAGCCGTCTTCTTCTTTAATTAATCTTTGTACCATAACCTCGCCGTTTCTAATTCAATACTTGGTTCCCGTAAGGTATCTCTTTTAAAGGCCGAAACTGTAATCGTATATAGATCCTGCTCTTTGTCTACGTTAGTTTTGATCCACCAGTGTTCATCTGCTTTAAATATGTATGAACTGTCTGATTCTGTAGCGATTACCTCTTCCATTTGATTTCTAGCGTGATTGAAACTTACAATTTTATCTTTGGTTATGGTATTTCCACCTATAAAAATCAAAAACATGGTAAGCGGAACCAGTACAACCAACAACAAAGAAAGTGCCACTAAAGATTCTACCAAACTGTATCCGGATTCTTCTTTTATCAGTTTTTTCATTGAGTAACCTCCTTCCAATCCAGAATCACATATTTGGTGGAATCTGAAAACCCAATCGGGATTATAAAATCGTGTGGACGCTGAGTGATATCAATCTCGGCGTCCTTGATCCAATTTATGTAGGTAGTAGGAGATTCATAAAAAAAGAATTGTTTGGTTAGTACCGAACCATATATCGTTCCGGCTAATTCTGTTTGACCCTGATTGTAAATACTCCCTCTTACCAAGGCATTTTCATCGATCTTGATCCGGAATTGTTCCTGGTTAAACCTTCCTGTTTCGATGGGATATATTAGCGTTCCATCAACAATACTTACATCTTGTAAGTGAATCACTTCTTGTTGTTCTCCCAGAAAAGTAGTAGTGGACGTATATACCAAACTCGGATAAGTCAGATACACCTGATCCCTGAGTTGTATTCTTCCTTTCGATATTAGCTGAGCATTCATCGAAACCTGATCATGCAATTCCATAAACGCTCCGGCACTTAAGATCGCGTGTGTAGCCGTTAAACTTCCACCAATGCTCAAGGTATCCTTTGCAATGAATGTCGTATATGTCCCTAAATTCCCTTCTCCGGTAATGGCCAGATTTCCTTCTACTAAGACCACAATATCTTTAGGAAAAGTAGAAGCTTGGGTTACACTCCATTCCTGAGAATTAGCAAAATAAAGCGTATCACCTTCCTGAAATTGAGCCAGTTCGTTAAGATCTCGTATTACAAATTGACTCTTATTTTCTGACTCAAAGAAAGAAGTATGCCTATCAAATTGATCTTCCAAAAATTCATACTGAAAAGCCGGAAAGAAGTCTCGCATATTTTTCTTTTTAGCTTTGCCGGTAAAGCTTCCTCTAAATGGAAATCCTTTGAATGTACTCCGTTCGATTTGATTATATCCTGAGGCTATATCTCCGCTGATCGTAGTAGAACCCGTTAGACTTAGCGATGAGTTGGTATCTTTAAGAGCAATGGCATAGTCAAATACCGAATCAGGAAATGCTCCTGCTAGTACTTCTAATGTTATTTTCTGTTTTTTTACCTCGGAGAATGAAGTGATTTTTAAAAAACCTCCGTAATTGTTTGATGTAAAAATTCCTGTAGAGTCGGGTTCTTCTCCCGAATGCAAAACCTCATAGATCTGTTGTTCGGCTTGGTATAAGGCTTTAGTCCGGTCAATGTCTTGTTGAATGAATGTGGATTGCACATAAATTCCTCCCAAAACAGCTCCAATAAAGAGAGCTACAATTAATGCTATTATTAGCACGGTAATAAGAGCTGAACCTTGTTCGTCTAATGCTATTTCCTGAAGTCGTATCACACTCCATAATACTGATAAGCTTTTGTTTATGGAATTGATTTTTTGATATAAAGGTCAGAATTTACATCTCTAAACCTTAATGCAAGTTACAAACTTGCTTAAGTAACAACTCTTATGTCACAGACTTAAGAGAGCTGGGGGTGGGGTACTACTAATATCATAATCAATAACATAGCTCAGAAACTAACAATGAATCAAAAGATATTGTAACATACGAATTTGATAACTCCATAAATGATCTATTGTTCAAAAAATTTGATCCCTCTGTAATCAACATATCAATTTGCTCGTATATAGCAATTTCAAATTTAATTTCATCAAGCCTGATCTCATCTTTTTTTACAAAAGAGGTTGTATTTGTGAGCAAATCCCTTGGATTATAGTCGATTACAAACTTATTTGAGTTAATTATAGTATCACAAATTACTTTTCTATTTAAAGCTATTCTCACTTCTTTTTTGGGCTTTAGTTCTAGAAATGAATACTTGTTTTGATTTTTTTTAAAAATTCCTTCATCCGTTAATATCAGTGGGCTATGTAACGTTGTCCCAATAAAATTAACGAGAGGTAGAAACGAAAATTTTAGAATTTTTTTGGCTTCATCAAATTTTATTAAATACTTGTTATTATGATAATTAGATTTAAAATAAGAATTGAATATGTAATATTCATTATCTTCAGAGTTATTATAAATTGATAATACTATTTCTTCTTCCTCAACTTCTAATTTGTGAGAAATTTCATTTGTATATTGTCCGTAAGTTTGTGACATACAAAAGATTGATATAAGTAATGTCAAAATCTTAATGTTACAATTGTAGATCATATTCTTATTGTTTAGTTGTTTTAATAGTGGATTTATTATGTTCCACATCATAAGGACGTGTTTCTAGCTTAATTATTCTTCTTACTCTGTTTTCAAAATCAATAACTTTATATTGTTCGTTATTACCTTGATATAGGTTGTGGCCAATTTCGTGAAATAAAATTGATGTTCTATTTAATTTAATCGTTGCAGCCTTGATAGTATTACCAACAACCGCAAATATATTTTTCGTTTGCTCGTTAGTAGTGGGACTTATTAGAATTATATTTTGTTTTAATCCAATTTCTTCTTGTTTAGGGATAAAAACACCACCACCATTTTCATCAGCATTAACAACTGAACCACTTATCGAAATTGCGTGTTCGTACATAATACTTGTTATTTCGGGCGAATCCATTAACTTTTGTAAGCCGTTCAATATTTTTCTTTGTTTTCTTGAAAGTCCCTTTTTTGAACCATTGTATTTCAGATTTCCATTCTTATCGAAGGAGAAATCCTTTGCCTTATCACCAAATACATTTTTTAGATCTTCCCTTAAATCATTTTGATATTCAGAAGCTACGTTAATGCTGTCACCATTTACATCTATAAAATTAACTGGATTATTTGCTGTGTACTGATATGTGCTCATCGAAGGATATTTGTGATAATATCTATCTATCTGCATAAATCTACCTAATATGGGATCTAGAATTCTGTTTCCTGCATGAAATAAATTTAGCTCAGCATCATCTTCTTTTTCATACCCCGTAAACTTATAGTTATCATTCGAGTTGGCTGAGTTACTAGAACGCCCAGGCATAACTAAGCCAAACGGATAATAATCGTCGTAGCCTATTACAACTCCTGCATCATCAACCGTTGTACGAACACTTCTTAAATGATCTTTGAGAAAATATTTTCTATATCCATTCTTATGATTACCAACTATATCAGCGCCAGCAAGAATATTATGAGATACTAATGTATCCGCTTGGTAAATTGCGATAGTTTCCCCCCGGGCTCCACGCACGTAATGTGTCTCGGTGCCACCGACTACTTTTTTCTTGACTCGGTTGCCTTCCGCATCATAGGCATATTGAAGTGTACTGGATCCTGCTATCATTTGAGCCGGCAGATTTCTCCAGTCGTAATCTACAGAAGTAAAGCCTTGCAGTTCATTCTTAATCATGTTGCCACTCGCATCGTGATCAATATCAAAATCTAAATAATCTATCTGCTCAACTAACTCATCTAGACGATTGGTTCCTGTTTCGTAAGTCAATCCAAAATACCCAATTCCATCATATCTTGGGTTACCAGTGTTATCTCTTCTGAAATATTGAGTAATATTCCCATTTTTATCATAATTCATCCACTCTAGATCAAAAGCATTCGAACTAAATCCAGAACCTGAGAAATCCGCTGCTGTAAGTCGGTTTGCATTATCATAACTGTAACTGTAGCTAAGCAAATTCTGGTTGGTACCACTTGTACCTACCTGCCTCCATTCTTGAAGGTCAATATTTCCGTTAAAATCGTAATCCAAATTCATACCAAAACGATCTCCGTTAGTCCCTGTGGAGATAGACCCATTATTGATCTTATCTAACCATCCCTGAACAGTATAGGCGTAATCTACCGTTTGTATGGCACTATTACCAAGTTTCATCTGACCAACTTGACCATCTGCAAAAAATGAGGTGTACTCGGCATCTTTAACCCAAGTACTTCCATTCGTACTGGTTTCTACTTTGGTCATTCTTCCGAGCGCATCATAAGTGTAGCGTTGGTAAAAGGCATCGGTACTGTCTGCTTGGTAATCTAATTGAGTAAGGCGGCCCAGTTCATCGTAGGAATACTCTACTACTTTTTCAGAGAGACCGGGAAGATCTTGAATCACCCATTCCACAAGACCCAAAGTATTATAGGAGTAATAAGTGTATCCCCAATCACTAGTTGTGCTTAAATCTCTATAACTTACCTTACTCAATCTTCCTTTCATATTTTGGGGCGTTAAGGAACCGCTGTAGGCTTGTTCTCCATCGTAATAGTACTGAATGCTCGCATCGTTTTCAGAAGTTGGGAAAGTGTCCGTATCAGGGTTAGCACTACTGAAGCTTGTACTCCCTGCGTACTCCCCTGTTTCTATAGGCCGGTCCAGCTCATCGTATTTGGTGTAGGTGTAGATGTCATAGGAAGTAAACGCAAACGTTCCATTTGAACCTACGATAGGTTCTCCGGAATCTACAGCTTCCCCAGTAAATTTATAAATACCGGGACCAACAACTAAGGAATGAATATCAGAGTCACCATCGGGTGAAAAACTACCAGAATATAACACTGCGTTCCCATTGTCCACATGTTCAATTTTATAATTATAATCATCCATAAATAAATCAAATACATAAAAATCTATGCTCAATACCCCTTTACTGGTAGCTGTTATGGTCTTTGTAACAGATGTACTCCCTCCTAAACTTTGAGTAAAATCGTTTTCCAAAGACTTATGGTTTGGATCGTGTACAAAACGAAGTCTTTTCCTCGTTCCGTAGCTCCGCTGCGGAACGTCAACCAGAAGCTCTGCTTCAAAAATATTTTGTAAGGAATCCCTTCCCAAATAGTCTAACTATACATGGGAAGAAGCAGATACAAAATCTACGAAGAGCATTATCCATACTTCATAACAAGCACATTTAATGAACAGCTTTCATTATTTGCAGATCAAGAAGTAGCTAAAATAGTTCTTGATTCCTTGCAATTTTTGCAGAAAGAAAGATTAATAACTCTATATGCCTACGTATTCATGCACGATCACCTTCATTGTATTATGGAAGGAAATAACCTTTCTGATAAACTCAGAACATTTAAATCATATACAGCAAGAGCTATTATTGATTATTTGAAAGAAACGAATAGAACATACTATTTGAGAAGACTTAAAAATGGAGTTAGTAAAGAAAACTCAGAGTATAAAGTCTGGCAGGAAGGCTTTCACCCTAAACAAATTAGAACTACTGAAATGATGATTCAGAAAATATCTTATATCCATTACAACCCTGTGAAAGCCGGTTTTGTGAACAGAGAGATTGATTGGAGATATTCTTCTGCTTGTAATTATGAAGGATTAGATGGGCTTATTCCAATTTGTGTATTTAATAGATAAAGTAATGGGAGCCGAGCTCCCCATTAGCATTCCGCAGCAGAGCTACGGAACGAGATTACACGTTATTATTAATATCTTGATCATTTTTCCTCGTTCCGTAGCTCCGCTGCGGAACGTCTACCAGAAGCTCTGCTTCCAAAATTGTTGATCTTGAATGGCATCCCATAATTTAAAAAGCATTGACCGTAATGCAAGTTACATACTTGCTGGACTTTTCCTCGTTCAGTAGCTCCGCTGCGGAACGGCCACCGGAAGCTCTGCTTCCAAAATTGTTGATCTTGAATGGCATCCCATAATTTAAAAAGCATTGACCTTAATGCAAGTTACAAACTTGCTTAACTAACGCTCTTTAAGTCACAGACTTAAGAGAGCTTGGGGGTTTATGGAATGGATATTTAGAAATCTCTCTATGAATTTACTAAACGGAAGCAGAGCTTCCTAAACCGCTTACGCTGTAGAACTAAGTAACGAGATTAAAAAAATTATTTCTCATCGTTCACAAATCCCCCACTTGAAGTAAAATAATTATATATATAACTCTTTTTTTTATGAGAAGGATATCGCTTTCTGTACTTCTTTTTATCCATATTATAAATATTGAAAACTACGTAATCGTCTTCTAACCAAGATTTATATATTTTAAGTTCATAATCATACTCATATTCTTCAATTCTCTCATAGACTAAATACTAAATAAAATTCTTCAAAATCACTCGGAATAGAAATATTTTCATATAAAGTAATACTCCCAGGTATGTATTTTATTCTGATAGAATCATACGGTTCTTCTTTCTTATTTATAAGATAGGCTTTATACAAACCTTGGGTTACTACCTTTTCATCGATTGATATAACTACATTCCAATCAAAATCATTTTCTTGAGAAATAGATACTTCTGTTGTTACAATAACAGCAGCTACTAGTAAGATTAATGTCTTCATTTTACTTATTTTTTAGTTTATCAACAATTTTTGATGCTGCGCTTCTTGAAATAGTAACCCTTAAAGTAGCATTTTTATTATAAACAGCAATTCCTAACTTACTACTCTGAGCTGATTGACCAAGCGGACCTGTTACAATGTTAGTTTGATAATTCTTAAACCCATCTATATCAAGGTTGCTAAGTCCATATGCTGAAGAAGGGTAAGAACCTCCATCAGGATCTGGAAAATCTTTATTCGGGTGAGAGTGAATATTAGCAGTCACGTTTGAAGCTGAATAACCTGCAGGGATATCGGGAGGGTTTGTATATACTTTCATTCTACCATTTTCAATTACTGGCATTGGTCCTGTTTTACCTTGAACTATTGAACCATCATCCATTACTAAAGATGATTCTTCTCTATAACCTCCGTTAGCATCTGTCCTATCTAATACATCTAAACTTTCTTCTAAAACTTTAACACCTGGTAATTCTGTAGAATTTGCCTTTGCTTTTTTTATATTATCCGCTCCTCCTTCTTTTAATAAATCTTTAATTTTTCCGCTTTTTCTTTTATTTGCTAGATAGACTTTTCCATCATTTTTTCCATCACTACCTAGATGATTACCATTACCATCAAAATATTCACCAAACATCCCCGTAGGATCAACCAGATTCAATGGATTATTATGCACATAATGATATGGCGTCCAACCCGGGAACTGGAGCTTTATATCAGGTTGTTATTTTTTTAGAGAAAATCGTTTTTAAGGTTTTTGCCAATCCGAATGCTACTACCCCCCCAATTCTAATTCCATAACTTGACATAAAGTCTAAGTCTATCACGAATACAATTGATACAATAACTATAACTCCACATAAAAAGAATAAAACATCAATAAGCTCAGATAAGCTAACATTTTTGTTTTTTGAAAACGTAAGCCAAGGGCTCTTAACTATTGAGATTATTTCAGATTTTCTAATCACAAATAATAAAGCAATCATTATGCAGCATAAGAAAAGTGCGCTATGCATTTTGTAATAACCACTATCTGCTGGATCTTTTGTAAGTGTATAAATAAAGAGTACTAAAACTGGTAAAAGAATAAATAGAAGCGATTCAAATAGCTTCCGATCTTTATCGGAATAAGATAGGTACCATTCCTTACTAAACTGTTTCGGTAATTTTTCAGTTTTAGAATTCATCTTTCGTTTTTTTCTTGCCATTTCAGTTTTGTAATCTTAAAGGTATTGCGACTCTTGTATTATCTGCTCTAGCGCCACCGTTTATCTGGGTTCTGAATAGATTTGAATTCTGACAAGTCTTTGTTAAACCCAAAAATACCATCATAGGTAACCATACCATAGCTTGCTGGTATATCATAATCGTGTCCTACTATATCAGAAATACTTATCATGCTTTCTATTTCAAAAATGACTTTATAAGGATCTGTTTTATTATCTACAGCTAAAACTAAATACTTTTTATCATTCTTTACTCCCCAAAAAACAAAACTTGATGGTCTAGGTGTATTATCGAATGACCTAGTTATAACATTTAATAAATATGGTGTGCCTACCCCTCCATAATAGTCTGGTCTTACAAAATCGTCACCGCTTATTGGTATCATTTCGATACCGTTTGAAAATTCAATAATTTCTTGTGGATAATTTAGCCATGCCTCTGTTGTCTGGTCTACTTGGGCAAATAGAAGATCATTTCTAGATATAATTAGCACTAAGATTATTAATATATATTTACTCATCTTTTACCTTTTCCTCGTTCCACAGCAGAGCTTCGAAACCAATTTAAAAGCTACATAAATTGTTTACGAATTCTGTTTTATCAAAATTCGAATAAATGTCTCCCAAATAGCTAAACTCCCCGTCATTAAGGACACTTATACTTTTAATATATTCTTCATTTGAAATTTGTCCTGAGTAAAGCTCAAGAAAAAGTAAATTCGATCTATCTACAGGCTTGCACCCAATTTTACATCTACTCTTAAACGCATCAATGGCTTTATTTAAATATTTATCCGCATTTTCATCATCTCCCTTTTTTTCAAATAAAAAAGTCATGTATGGAAGTATATAGATATCACACTTATCAAGACTGTATGCATGTATTGCATTTTTAATCGCCCCATCTATGTTACCTATCTTACATTGAAGTTCAGCTTTATATTTGAATACTGGGGCAAAAGTAGAATCAAGTTCAATAACCGGCTGAACATTATTTAATGCTTTAAATACTGATGAACTATCAATTAAAATCCTATTTTCATTTTGAACTGAAGTTAATGCACTCACAAGCTCGGGAGAATAATCTTCTGCAGTTTTTGCATAACAAATTTCTTTATCAGCTCTATTTGAACAACCTAATGTCATTGTAAATATTAGAGCTATTGTAACCAGTGTTTTCATAAATTTACTTGGAAATAATTTTCAATCTTTCAACTTGAAAGCATCAGCAAAGCAAGCCCGTAATTTACATGATTGTCCTGCAACTTGAAGCCAAGGCTGTTATTAAAAAGCTTGTTTTACTCTGATCTAATAATCTATTAGAGATTTTATGATTGATCTAAGCTTAATAAATTTTGGATGATATGTAATGTCATAATTATCATTTCCAAGAATTATCTCATCACTTTGAATAACATCATCATTTTCAAAAATAATCACCTTCATTCTTGAATATAATCCTGAACTTATCCAATCACCTCGATGTTTTCTACTTACTTCAATTGGCAGACTTTTTAAGTGAAAAAACAAATTGATGTAGTACCTAATTTCGTCAGCTTTATTTTTATCCTTTAAAACTAAATTCAATTTCTCGCTACTTACACTCACTCTTTCTTTGTCTCTACTTACGGATATTCTGTCTTCGTTTATAGTTATCGAGTATTCATATGCGGATAGAGGATCCCAATAATTCATTCTTATGCTATCAATTTTACTTTCACTTGGGGCGCCCTTTTGTTGCAATTCATACTCATTTTTCTTGATCTCATTGCTGTGATTTGAGCAGTTTATACAACCAATAAAACACGTTATTATTAATATCTTGATCATTTAGTATATATTTAAACTATTACCAACGGGCACATCCCATAATTTAAAAAGCATTGACCTTAATGCAAGTTACAAACTTGCTGGACTTCTGCTCTTTTTATTAGCTTAATAGCATTAATATAGAATAGAATATCAACATTCGTTCCACATCGGAGCTTCTGACCGAGATTAAGATTCATTTTTTGATACTTTATCAAGTAGCTTCTTTGTAAAGATCATTGTATTAATTACTAATAGAGATGTGATCGCAATCAAATGATACAATATATTGTTAAAAATTCTAGTCGCGTCTTTAAACATCCACCTCACTTCTTCATCATTCATGTAATCAAGTGAATAATTGTATTCATAGTAAAACATCACACTATAGTAAATGATTAATAGAAAAATGGAACTCAAGTTTAGAATTAGAAACCATTTTCTATGCTTAACTAAGCTTGATAATAAAATAACTGGCGTTAAGATTAACAGAGCAATATAATTTTCCATACTATTAGTTTAACTCATTTCCTCGTTCCGTAGCTCCGCTGCGGAACGGCCACCGGAAGCTCTGCTTCCAAAATTGTTGATCTTGAATGGCATCCCATAATTTAAAAAGCATTGACCTTAATGCAAGTTACAAACTTGCTGGACTTCTGCTCTTTTTATTAGCTTAATAGCATTAATATAGAATAGAACATCAACATTATTCCTAGGATTAATACAAAACGTATTCCAGTAAAAAAAGCACCTGATATGTCCGAATTAACAACCTTGAACCTGTTATGATTAAAACGATTTTTTTTACGGCTTTTATTTTCAAAAAAAATTACCGTCAAACATATACCTGAAATTATAATCCCCAAAATTAAATAAAATATATAATCACTTTTCATAAGCTGCATTTTTCCTCATTCCACAGCTCTAATAAGCCTGTGACTTCAAACTACATTCTACTATAGTTTAGATCTTGGGCTCTTAATTGGCAAGGCGTTGTTTCATTGATCTTTTTGAGGTAACGGGATTTTGTATCTTATATCTGAAAATAAAGGTCGCTCCGTTGTCATTATTGATAGTAAAGCCTGCTTTTAATTGCTTTAATAGAACCGAAACCAATTTAAAGCCCAGTGTTTCGGGTCTATCCAGTTCAAAGTTTTTGGGTAGTCCGGGGCCATTATCAGCAACTTTTATGGTTACTTCTCCCTCATGCTCTGTCAAACTTACTATTATAACCGGTTTTAAAGAATCAGATCCGTATTTAAATGCATTTATTAATACCTCGTTCAAAAGTAGTCCTGTTGGGATGGCTTGTTCAATACTCAGACTTACAGGACTTGTGTTTAACTCCACCTCTGGTTTACTTGTTTTCTGATAGCCTTTACTCTGTATGTTCTCTATTAGATCCTGAATGTATTCGTCCATTCTGATACTCGAAAACGTCTCATTTTGATATAATCGCTCATGTACCAGCGCCATTGATCTGATCCTGGAAACAGTACTTACAAAACCATTACTCTTGCTTTCTTTTTCCATTTCATTTTGCTGCAGCTGTACCAGCGTTGAAACTAAGGCTAAATTATTTTTAACACGGTCGTGTACTTCAGATAAGAGATATGTCTTTTCTACTAACTGGTCTTTTATTCTTTGTTCGGCTTCTTTTCGATGTGTGATATCATTTATTACCCCATAAATACCGGTAATCTCGCCATCAACAATAATAGGAAGGTTAGTAACTTCAGCATACAGATAGCTACCGTCATTTTTTAAGATGTTTGTTTCATAAGTTAAAGAACGTCCCCTTAAGGCTAATAGAAAATAATTTCGTACACGCTTTACCTGAGATTTATCTACAAACCTACGAAAGGTCGAATTCTTCATCTCTTCGGCTGTGTATCCGATCAATCCCTCAAGCACTTTGTTTGCATTAATTAATTTACCAACAGGTGAAACTGAAAATACGGCATTCGGATTTTGATCGAATAGAGAACGATATTTCTGCTCACTTAACTCAATTTCTTCGCTCCATTTTCTAACGCTTCTTAAAAATCTTAATGAAAAGATCGCTCCAATTACTATGCTTATGATAACCAAGGATATGATTACAATAACGATAACCATATTTAACAGATCCGTGCCGATAGCCAAAGATCTGGATAACCTAAATTGCATTTGAGTGAGTTTATCGTCTAATGCTATTACTTCACTAATTAAGCTTTCTTGAACCTCGGGAGTTAACTTACCTTCATTAATAATTCTCTCAGCAGTATTGCCAAGAATCTCCATATCAATAATTATTGAATCAGATTCGATCCATAATGCAATCGTTTCCCTGAACTCACTAAACTCGTGGAAGTTTTCGAATGTGGTGATCATTCTCCCGATATCATCCGGTACGGAGTGCGTCTTTTCCAACAGCTCTACAACCAATTCTCTATCAGTATTATCCTTCATCAGCTCAATCCTGATGTGTTCCATCTCTTGAATAAGAAAAATAGAACTATCCATATTCTCTTTGAACGTGTGATCCTGAGTGCGAAGATAATTTACCAGTTGAAAGGTCACATCTTTTCGGGCGCTAGTCCAGTTGGTTTGGAAAGAAGCAAAGCCACGCAATGCTGAAAGAGAATTGGTTGATACAACAATAGAGATAAGTAAAGTAGATACCAGTATTAAAAATACAAGTAATATACTTACAACTTTCTTGTCAACATTTAATTTGTTGATAGAACTTTTTTTGATCAGATTTTTTATGTCCTTCATTATTTATTTATATAACCACCACCCAATACCACAAATAAAAATTCCTAGCAATCTACAGAGAATACTATATTAAGTTGAACGAGGCAACATAAAGAGTCTTAACTATTAAAACGACTTAATTAGAAGGGTTTTTTAAAATTTTTAATCTGAAATTCTTTTTTTAATAAGAATTTTCTTTATCCATTAATCCCCTTATTATATAAGCTGATTAAAGAAGAGCTAATACTATGGACAACCAACAGAAAACGGTAATGATCGTTGAGGACGATTTGATCCTTAATCTGCTTTACGAAAGCTATTTAGAAAAACTGGGCTACGATGCCGAGGGTGAACTTGTGTACGGTAAAACAGCTATAGAAATAGCTAAAAGAATAAAACCAGATCTGATTTTAATGGATATTTCGTTAGAAGGCGAAATGGATGGCATTGATGCTATGACTGAGATCAGAAAGTTTTCCGATGTGCCTGTAATTTATATTACCGGTAACTCAGATCCTTACCACGTTGAAAGAGCTAAAGAAACAAATTATCTGGATTATTTAGTAAAACCTATTGAATTTGACGTACTTAAAGAATCTCTAGAGAAAAACTTCGAAAAGCTCTAACACTTCGCTCACTTCATTTCTGTTCATCATTTTTTACTTCCATTAAATGGATGCTTATAAAGTTTCTGCTATTTTACAGCTATGAATTTTATTACCGCAAAAAAAATAGGGCGTAACCGGCTTTTGCGCTGGATCCTGCTCATGCTTGGTCTCGTTGCCATTATTGCCTTAACAGGAATGAATGTTTTCAGCCTTTATGATATTCGGGAAAGAGTTACAGAAAGTGAAAGCGAACGCCAACTTAAAAAAGCAGAAGAAATAACTGCACTCGTTCAAAGCGAAATATATCAGCCCTTTACCAAGCTTTTAAATATTGATAATCAGGCAGAGGCTTCTCTTCAGGATGATGGCAAACTTCCCAAAACACTTGAAAAGATCTTTATCGATCTCGCTGATAATCCATACACCTCTTCCATTTATTACACACCTGCTTCAGTAGACCCTTGTGATACCGGCTCAGCTATTTATTACTTCAACCAAAGTGATAGAAAAATGGAAACTACTGAAGATTATAGCAACCTGGTTTGTGATGGTGTTGGTCTAATTCGATCTGCAACCAGAATTCAGATCAATAATTTTGATCTGAGATGGCGCTCAATGATAGAGTTTGACGCGCACAGAAGTATGAATATTGGGCTAATTAATTTAACCGAAAACAGAGTAATTGGATATTTTACTTTTATCTTAAATCAAGAGGCCATAGTTGAAAAGCTGATCGCTCCTCTTATTTATGATTACTTTGGAGGGGTAGAAAATGAAGGAACCATTGTTTGGTTACATGACCATCGGCGTGACATTGTTTTGGCTACCAACAATTCCTCAGTTGATTTCAGTGTTGATCTGGTAGACAACAGAGTTCGTTTTCCGCGTTTCTTTAGTGATTGGATCCTTAAAGTCGCTTTTTTAAACCCGCCTATTACTTCTGCTTATCAGGATACTTTCCGCAAAAATATAATTGTACTTGGGTTTGCGGTTCTTTTTTTAGTAGGATCGCTTCTTTTCATGTTCTACACTGCTCAAAAAGAAAGAGAGCTCTCAATGAGACAAGCCGGATTTTTAGCAAATGTAACTCATGAACTTAAAACTCCGCTAGCAGTTATGCAGGCTGCCGGAGAAAATATATCTGACGGACGAGTAACTGAGCCTGAACGGCTTAAAAAATATGGTTCACATATTTATGATGAATCAATACGTCTGAGAAAAATGATCGAAAAACTGCTTGATGTAGCAAAATATGACGCAGGTCAAACACTTGTGAATGCAAAACCTCAAGATCTTAAAGAACTGGTTGATAATTATTTAGAAGAAAATAAGGAATTCATAGAAAATAAGGGATTCGACTTAGAGTATACTTTTGAAGATGAAACTGAGTTTGTGATAGAAGCAGATGGTGATAGCATTGAAACCATTTTAGGTAATCTTGTTGAAAACGCCATCAAATACAGCGCCGATACAAAAAAAATGGAGATCAAGCTTTTTGAAGATGAATCGCAGGTTAAACTATCTGTCAGAGATTATGGTGTGGGAATCAAAAAAAGTGAGTTGAAAAATATATTTAAAAAATTCTACCGGGTTGAAGAAACATTAGTTGCCAAAACAAAAGGACATGGTTTAGGGTTAAGCATTGTTAGAAATTTGGTGTTACTAAATGGAGGAGATATATCTGTGGATAGCGAATATGGCTCAGGAACAACATTTACTCTCTCTTTTCCAAAACTAAATCCTGAAGAAATCAAAAACTACTCATAAAAAAGTAGTATAATCCCAATTTACAATTTCAAACTAATAAGATATGGCAGAAAAGAGTTCTAAGATCCTGATTGTAGAGGATGAACCAAGTCTAATTTTTACACTTCAAGATACTCTTGAGGGAGAAGGTTTTACCGTGTTTGTAAGTGAGGACGGAGAAAGCGCTGTTGAGATGGTTAAAGAGCATAACCCCGACCTAATGATTCTGGATATCATGCTTCCCGGTAAAAGCGGTTATGATATTTGTAAAGATGTACGTGAGCTTAAATATACTTTTCCCATTATTATGCTTACTGCTAAAGATCAGGAAACTGACAAAGTAAAAGGTTTGGAATTGGGTGCTGATGACTACCTTACAAAGCCTTTTGGGGTTAAAGAATTATTGGCAAGAATTAAAGCTCGTTTAAGAAGAGCCGGAACTTATTCCAATGCCGGCGAAGTAGATATTCTTCAGCTTGGTGATGTAAAACTAGATCTTGCAGAAAGTGAAGCCATTCATCCCGGTAACAAAATAATCGAACTCACTGCCCGAGAAGTCGAATTGATCAGGTATTTATTATCTCATGCTAATAATCCCGTCTCCAGAGATGAACTATTGGAAAAAGTATGGAGATATGAATACAGCACTAACACCCGAACTGTTGATGTTCATATTTCAAAACTAAGAGCTAAAATTGAAGTTCACCCTGATGACCCTCGCTATCTGATTACATTGCATGGAGTCGGATACATGCTAAAGTCGAATTAAGAATTATCCCGAACAAATTTAATGAAATTCTCAACCTGAGAATCTAACAGCTTTTGCTTAAAATCATCAACTAGTCCCGTTTCCGGATCAAATTCTTTTGATACTCTGGGTATAAATACTCGTTCCGGGAATTGAAGTGCATTCCTGTAATTAGCAATCATTTGAAATTGCTCCACAGGTCTCAATGCTCCAAAAGCTCCAGATGCCTCTCCTACAAAAGCCATAGGCATTTTTTCAAAAGCACCGGGAAAGGGTAAATAATCTATAAACATCTTTAAGATTCCGGGGAAACCCCCATTATACTCAGGAATCACAAAAATAATTCCATCTGCTTCTAAGATAGGCTCTCTGAATTTTTTAATTGATGTTATCTCCTTGCCATATTTTCCGCCAACAACATCTGCTAAAGGAAAGTCTTCGAGGCTTACTACTTTAGCTTTTACATTACGCTCAGCATACAACCTTGAAATATAGTTTGACAGCTTTAATGACCATGAGTTCGGTCGATCAGTACTACTGATAATACTTAAGTTCATAAATTTTTTTAAAGATTATTAATCACACAACACTTTTGTCAGAGAATCATTCACTTTTTACGCAAAGATAGTAACAGCCTACTATCATTTGATTTTCAATTTAGGCTTTAAATTACGATAATAAAGGTAATTATCTTGGTTTTCGAATTTTTCACTGTGCTGAAAAGAGCGGCACTATACTACTAAAATGACTAATATTTCTTTAAAAGATCCTAGAATTGTATCTCTAGTTGGGCTTGTAGGTTTAATGGGTTATATAATTGATGCCCTCCTTTTTCCTGTCTCGTATGAGCTTGCTCTGATGAATATTGTCTGCAGTTTCTTTACTTCTCTGGCTTTGATCTTTCATATAGTAAAAAAGCCGAGAATTGAACTTAGCCTTTCCCTTTTTGCACTGATATTATTAGTAAATCTTTTGTTGGCTCCTTTTTTTCAAATCTCTGAACCTGATTTTTCTGCATTCTATATCAGAAACACACTCTTCTTTTGGGTAATAATGCCTCTTTTAGGATTAACTATCCATAAGAATATGTTCATTATAAGTGCCATATTATACCTCGTTCAGTTTGGAGTAATACTATTGGTCAGCAAAAATCCTTTCCTAGTAAACTCCTCTGCTACAATTTTTTTGGTTCTTATCGGGTACCTCTACATCATATTGTTTTTACTTCGAATGCTTGAAGAAGCTGCCCAAAAAACAGAAAAACTCATTACCGAATTACGTAATAATAACAACGAGTTAATTAATAAGAGAGAAGAATTAAGTTCGCTGGTTAAAACTAAAGACAAGCTTTTCTCTGTTCTGGCTCATGATCTGCAATCTCCTTTCATGGGTATATCAGGGTTGAGCGATATGATCAAAGAAAATGCAGAGAAAGGGAATACAGATGAAGTAATTGAATATAGTAAGATGATCGCTGATACTACTAAAAGAACCAGTACGCTCTTTACTAACATACTCGACTGGGCAGCAAGCCAAACAGGTGAACTGGAAATGAAACATACTATCAATAACTTAGATGAATGTTTGGATGAAACTATTGCTTTGCTCCAAGATCATCAACAAAGGAAAAATATTACAATTCAGAGGGACAATACTAATATCGAATTTAGTTCAGATCCAAACGCTCTTAAAACAGTTCTCAGAAACTTGATTTCCAATGCTCTTAAATTCACTCCTAATGATGGAATAATTAAAATTTCGGCTAAAAAGAGTAAAGATGAAGTAGTTGTATCCATATCCGATTCAGGCGTTGGTATTAAGAGCGATTTGATCCCTATGATCTTTAAAATGGATAGTTATATCAGTACAGAAGGCACAGACCAAGAACAAGGCACCGGAATCGGATTAAGTCTCTGTAGAGAAATGATAGCCAGGCATAACGGCAAAATATGGGCAGAAAGTGAACTTGGTCAGGGAAGCGTTTTTCACTTTTCACTTCCAGATTTAAATACAGTTCAAAAAGATTAAAACCTCTTTTTTATCTCATTAAGCCTTTTCATTAACAAACCTTCTCTCCCTTCTTTTCCGGGCTCATAGAATTTTTTCCCTTTTACTATTTCCGGTAGATATTCTTGCTGAACCCAATTCCCATCAAAACTATGTGGATACTTATAATCTTTTGAGGCATTTTCTGTATCCAAATATTTAGATGAAAGTCGATTAGCAGTTCTGTCTTTTAAATAAGGAGGAACAGCTCCCACTCCCTTTTCCCGTACTTCTTTACTCGCTTCAAAAATACCTTTGGTGCTGTTACTTTTCGGGCAAATACTTAAGTACGTACAAGCGTGTGATAAGAAATACATACCTTCAGGCATTCCTGTTTTCATAAACGCCTCCTGACATGAATTCACTATCGTAATCGCATTTGGTTCAGCCATTCCAACATCTTCGCTGGCAAAAATGAGCAATCTCCTGAATATAAAGTTTGGATCATCTCCTCCCTCCAGCATAGCATTCATCCAGTATAAAGCCGCATCGGCATCAGAACCTCTCATAGACTTGATAAATGCAGACGCATAATGGTAATGCTCATCTCCGGTACGATCGTAACGTACATTTCTTCTTTGTATACTTTCTTCAGCAATTTCTTTGGTGATATGGATTTCACCTTGTTCATTTTTCTTACTCGATAAAACAGCTACTTCCAACGCATTCAACGCATTTCGAACATCACCTCCGGCATAATCAGCTAAATGATCTAATGCTTCTTTATCAGCCTGAATGGGTTTATCTCCTAAACCTCTTTCTTCGTCGGCAAGAGCTCTTTCCAACATTCTTCTTACATCAGGAACCGTTAAAGGAAACAACTCGAACAGCTGACATCGAGAAAGCAATGGATTTACTAATGAGTAAAAGGGATTTTCAGTGGTAGCACCAACCAAAGTGATGATCCCGGATTCAAGATGAGGAAGCAAAGCGTCTTGCTGAGCTTTGTTCCATCTGTGAATTTCATCCACAAAAAGAATGGTTTTGCGTCCATTCAACTTTTTCAATTTCTCTGCCTGCTCTACAACAGTCCGCAGTTCTTTGATTCCATCCAGAACAGCATTGATAACTTTAAAACTGGCTTTGATCTCTTTTGAAATAACATGAGCTAAGGTAGTTTTTCCGGAGCTGGGCGGACCATAAAATATTAACGAGCCAATGATTCCACTCTCGATCATTCGTTGAAGCATCTTGCCTTCACCCACCAAATGCTCCTGACCTGCAAATTCTTCTAGTGATTGGGGACGCATTCTGGTTGCTAATGGCTCATCTGAATAGCTTTGACCTGAATCGTTTACCTGAAATGAAGATGCATTTTTATCTTGAAAGAGATCCATTGAGTTGGATTAATTAAACATGTGCAATATATGTTATTGCGGGGCAAAAATCACAATTTTCAAACGACAAATCTCACTCTTGATAATATGTGGCTTTGAATTCCTGAGTTTTTTCATATGAATAGAACTTTAGATTTTTCAAAGCTATTTCACTACTTAAATGACCTTTTTTAACTAATAAACCAATTGCTGAATAAAATTCTTTTTTCTTCTTTAGTGAGTTTAATAAAAATCTATACTGAATGATCTTATCGTCATATTTAAATACAATATAATTGTCTGATCCATTCTTAATATTTGGCTTATATGTCAATTTCATCCTGAATATTGGAGAATATTCTTCTCCATCAACATTTTCTGCACTGAACTTAAGAACCTCTATTTCATTGTAAAGGTATTCTTCATTTCCGGCTTTAATACCAACTTCATCAAACTCCAATTTACCTATTATCGAACCCATTAATGCTTCTTTGCTACGATATGAAATGAATGATGCAGAACCTATAATAACAACCATTAAAAATATGCTTATCTCGTAAGAATTTTCAAATACTTTTAATAAGCCCAATAGTAAAGTTATTACCATAAAGCTATAAGCCAACAAAGTGTAGATCTTCCAATCTTTGAACCAATAATATTTTTTGTGATAGAAAAAAGTACTGAAGTACATTTATATCAAACTTTTTTGATTTCCGTATTTCGCAAGATACTGATCTAACTTCACTTTTTTTCTGGTACTCTCGCTGGTCATGTAGCGGAGCTTACCGAAAATATCTCTCTCTTGCCATGCCCGGTCAAAGCGACCAAAACACCAGAATATTCCGGAGTAGCTGTTTGGGTCTCTCCCATCGATCGCATATTTGTTATTTAACTCGATCATGTATTCTAAGGCAGTACGATGATCCGGAGTCCATTCTATGATCTTTTTCCCCCACAACATTCGTAAGTAATTATGAATGATTCCCTCCTCTCTCAGCTGAGTTTGAGCTGCATTCCAAATTTCGTCATGTGTTTTGGAAAGTTCAAATTCTTCCAGGCTATACACATATTCCCTAACGTCATCTTTATGTTCTTCCATAGTTGTTTTTGCCCAGTTTGGCAGCGACTCAAATTCATCATAATTATCTACATGATGTGCAAAATGAAATCCAACTTCCCGCCAGGTAATTACTTCGTCGAGAAAGCTTTCGATGTTTTCATTTCCGTTAAAGAATCCACTGTTTTTCCCTCCATTGGGAGTTAGATCTTCCAACGTCCAATTTTCAGGCTGATGATCAAGAGCAGCTTTTACGATCTCATATTCACTGATCTTTCCAAAATGAAGCCATGGACTTAAACCGCTTGTCTTCTTTTCATCCGGATGATTTCGTTTCTCGTCATATTCCAATAAACTGTGCCCAATAAAATGTCCTAGTTTTCCCAGAGCGGCTTGCCGAGTACCTGTCATATCAATAATGCCAACAGTATGATCTATATCTAACCCTGAAATAGTTTCTTGGATATTTTCGAGCATTTTATCTGCTTTAGGATAGTCTTTTAGAAAATCTTTCTGCAACACGACCTTATCTCTGTTCTCTAGTTCTTCGATTGGATCTTTCTTAGGTGGATTTGTAAAACCTTCCTTGAATTTTTTTTGCATGGTCTTTCTGAACAGATATGCAGAATATGGATCTTTATCAGTTACACCAAGCGGAATAATTCCATTTGAATCGATCGTAGTATATGGTACATCAATTTTATCAGCTACCCGTTCATTGTGTTTTTTTATGATGAAGACAGGATATTCATCAGAAATAACAGTGCATGCATTTTCAGCCAATCGATAAAACAGTCCTTTCCCCCCTCCGATCTTAGGTTCCACAAAATTGAAATAATTAAGATCATTGGAATTAGCGAAATCTAAATTCTCTTTCATTCCTTGCATGATAAATCCATGAAATCGATCACAGGCCCAAGGGTATTCAATTGAAAGTCCTTCGTAGATAAGTAGTGGCTTCCCCAATTTGTTTGCCCAGCCTATGGCATATTCCAAAGCGTAGTTATACTGGAATCTTCGATTGATTTGCATCCAATAAAGAACATAATCGCCGTTCTTGTTTGGCTCATTGTTGTTTCGGGAAAACTTTCGGTAACTGTTGATATTTTTCATAAGCATTTTATCTTTTGGTTAAACCAATTGCTTATTTTAGAAATTCCATCTTCTAATATGTTATTTAGTGTTTAATAATTTGTGTTCTGTTTTCTATGTCAATGTAAATTTTTACCTAAACATCTAATGTTTATCCAACATTGACATCTAAAATTATACTATGAACTTCTTTTCATTTTAATTCCCAAAAATGAACTAAATTGTAAGAGATTAAATTAGTATTAAATGTTTTTCAAAATTACTTCGTAATAAAATCTACGTAATGGCTGACAAGGTAACTTTTAACAATAAAATTGATCGGGAATTCAGTAAAACAGTAAAAGCTAGGGTTAATAAATATTTTGAGGAAAACAATCTTTCTAAAAATGCCAATGCTTCTATGGTTATCAAAACGATAATCATTTTAGGGATATATTTTGGTTCCTATGCATTGATAATTTCAGGACAATTTTCCTTGAGTATTATGTGGCTACTATGTGTAGCTATGGGATTTGGAATGGCCGGGATCGGTTTTTCTGTTTCTCATGATGCTCTTCATGGAGCTTACTCGTCAAACAACAAGATCAATTATCTGATCGGATTAACGTTTGATATAGTAGGAGCTAATGGATATATCTGGAAGATAACTCATAACATCATTCATCATACTTATACAAATATTCATGGGCATGATGAAGACCTTGAAGTAGCTGAATTTATCCGTTTATCGCCTCATTCTGAATACAAACCTGTTCACAGAGCTCAACACATTCTTGCATTTCCTGCTTATAGCTTCGCTACCATTTTTTGGGTTTTTGTGAAGGATTACTGGTATTTCTTTAAACCTGAGTTAGGACCTTATGAAAATAAAAATCACCCAATTAAAGAATGGGTTACACTTATTATATCAAAGTTATTTTATTACGGTTACGCTCTCGTATTGCCATTAATGATTCTTGACATCACTTGGTGGCAACTTGTCATCGGTTTTTTATCTTTCCATTTAACAGCCGGATTAATTCTCGGCATTATCTTTCAACTTGCGCATGTAGTAGAAGAAACTACGCACCCGATTCCTGATGAACAGAACATGATTGAAAACCACTGGGCTATTCATGAAATGCTTACTACCAATAACTTTGCTCGGAGAAATAAAGTCCTATCTTGGTACATCGGCGGTTTGAATTATCAGATCGAACACCATCTTTTTCCAAAAGTATGCAGTATACATTATCCTAAAATAAGCCCCATTGTTGAAGAAGTTGCCACTGAGTTTGGTATCCCTTACAACTGTCATGATACTTTCAGTGAAGCCGTAGCTTCGCATTATCGAACATTGAAAAAATTCGGTGACCCTAAATTTGAATGGGCTCCAGCCGCATAAAACTATCTTATTTTACTTTCAAAGGCAGATTTAACCATCTGCCTTTTTTGTGGGAATAATATTTTTTTTTGAAATACTATTGACTTAGTATTAAATACTATTATCTTAGTAGAAGTATTTAACTAACAATAGAAATATGAAAAAATCCTTAACGCCGCTAGGCGAAAGTGAAATGGAAATCCTTCATCATGTATGGGAGTTGGGCGAAGCAACGGTCGCTGAAGTACAGGAACTGATCTTAAAAAATCGAAAAGTAGCCTACACAACAGTAATGACCATCATGAAAAACCTTAACGACAAAGGATTTCTTAAGTATCGGAAACAAGGCGTAACCTATGTTTACAGTGCTGCTATTGAGCCTGAAGATGTTCAATCAAGTCTTATTTCAAATTTGATAAATAAGGTATTTAAAGGATCTCCTTCTGCGCTTGTTCAAACATTAGTGAAAGGCGAAAATCTAAGTGAAGATGAACTTAAAGCCATCAAGAATATGATTGACAATATGGAGGACGAATCATGAAGAATTTCTTTGATCTTATTCAACGGCTTGGATCATCTTCAGCCGATATAATCTGGTTTCCATTGCTTATCTGGACATGTGTGGCAACATTCATATTTCTTCTTCTGAGATTTAATAAATCTGTAAATCCTCTATACCAATATCACATTCGGGTTGCTACTTTATTTGCACTACCAATGGGGTTACTCTCTGCAATACTGCTACAGGTTTTTAATAACTTCTATTCTTCTTCAAATTTCAGTACATCTGTATTTGTTGTAGAAAACCCACTCCCTGTAGTTTATTCTGTTCCCCTTAGTTCGGGTTCTGCTGAATATTCCATTCCTTGGATGGAAATTAATTTCCTAATAGGTTTAGTATCTATTTTGGTTCTTATTGTAGCAGCTCTAATGATGGTAAGGTTGATATATAGTTATTTCCAACTCAAAAAATTGCATCAGCAGTTGAAACGGGAACCACTTACGAATACGAATCTCAGTTCCGGTATAAAGGATGGCTCCGTTTCAATAGCTTTTCATGATCATCCTTTAGTACCATTCATTTTCGGCTGGGCAAGCCCAATTATAGTTCTTCCTGAAAAAATTAAAGAAGACTCTACAAAACTGAATATGGCTATTCAGCATGAATTGGTTCACATTCGTAGAGGAGACTACTTATTACAACTTGCTTTGTCTGTAATTGAATCAGTTTTTTGGTTTCACCCTCTCGTAAAGATTGGTGCTACTGAAATAGAAATTTACCGGGAGATTTCTTGCGACCAGGAAGTGCTGAACACCTCCGATATCCATCCAAAAAAATATGCCAATATGTTATTGGAGCTTGTTCCCCTTAATAAAGGATATGGAAGCTTCGCTGTAAACATGGCGGTTAAGCAATCAACTTTAAAACAAAGAATCGAAACTATGAAACATCATAAAATGCATAAAACATCTTATAAACGAAGTCTCTTTCTCTTGCTTTCCATAACCTTGATGGTAATAGCTCCTATTGCCTGCTCTGATCTTAGAGGACCGGAAACACTATCAGATGAAGAGATTCTAAATGAAAAGATGACTTTAACTGAATTTGTTATGGAAATTAATGGCAAGGAAGTCATGAGTGCCAATAAGCCTGGAGTAAGCGTGAGCGCTCAAGGCCTTGGAGCAATCGCAATTAGCCCAAAAGATTATGGATTGTTTGAGTTCTCAATCAGGCCATTTGATGGAGCTGTGCAGTCAGGTTCAATATCTGATAATATTGTAGAGTTCAAAGTGAATCAACTGAATGTATCTATTGCTTCAACCCAAAAAATTCTTGAAAATAATTCTGATGCCATGATTTGGGTAAGACATTTCCCGAATGCAAAAATAGCACCGGGATTCTCATCTTATGGAGATGCGAATCAGCCACCACCTCCACCCCCTCCTACAAACTTAAATAATCCAGCCGACCAAGAGGTATTTATAGTTGTTGAAAGTATGCCGGAACTTATTGGTGGCCAGGTTGGAATACAAAGTAAGGTCGAATATCCTGCTACAGCTAAAAGAGCTGGTATTCAAGGGCGCGTTACAGTTCAATTTATTGTTGACAAGAATGGGAATGTAGTTGAACCTAAAGTAATTCGTGGAATCGGTGGCGGTTGTGATGAAGAAGCAGTACGTGTAGTTAGTGAGGCAAAGTTCAAACCAGGTGTTCAACGAGGACAAAATGTTGAAGTTCAAATGAGCCTACCTGTTCTTTTCAGACTCAATGATTCTGAATTTCAACAAAGCAATGATTACGAAACTCCTCCGCCTCCACCTCCACCCATTAAAGTTGAAACGCTAGAATCTTCGAATGGCACAGTAAAAGTAAAATTGTCGAGTGATTTCGGTCCTCTTGTAGGTGCTAGTGTCAAAATAGAGGGAACGAAAAGAGCAACAGCTACAAATCAGGAGGGCATTGCAACTATTAGTGGCTTGGAAAAGGGAACTTATAAATTTGCTTTCTCATACGTTGGCTTCGGACAACCTGTAAAAGAAATAACTGTAAAATAATTTCAACTTTTTGAAACTTCTTTAATTTGCTTGCGTAACAATACATTGATTATAACCAAATTTGTATGTTATGCCAGCAAAATTAAGGAAATCCAAAAAAGACAAGATGCTCGCTGGAGTATGTGCAGGACTTGCTGAGTACTTGGGGTGGGATCCAACAATCGTTAGAATTCTGTTTGTTGTACTTGCTTTCAGTTACGGGTTCGCCATCTTCGCTTATTTCATTCTTGCAATCGTAATGCCGGACTGACCTTAAACTTTTCAGATTAATTAAAGGTTCTTATTTAAACATAAGAGCCTTTTCTTGTTTAATTAGATTTGCATTAGCATCTTATAGCCTCACAAACGATGAAATATGAAAGTTGGTATTGTAGGCGATGCTACAAGAACGGTAGCTTGGGAAAAACACTTAAGACCTCACGGAATTGTTAGTGAAGTTAATCTGGTTCCTTCCATTTCTGATCTGGGAGATGTAGATGCATGCCTAATTTTGGATAACTCTGCTGAAAATCTCGACACACTTCTTGATGCAGTACAAAATGGTCACAGTTCTTTTCTGATAGCTAAACAGCCCACAGATATAAAAAAACTTGAAAAAATACATCGAGCTGCAAAAGAATCAGGTGTAAAAATTCAGTTTTCTCATTGGCCTACTTTAGCTCCCGCTACTCAATGGATGATGGATTCCATCCACCGACCTCATTTTATTCACATAAATCGATACGTAAACAGAAATGTGTTAGTGGATCCAGTAAATGAATTCAGAAATATCTGGATCGATGAACTTGGTTTATGTGTAAAATGGATTGATAGTGGAATACACCATATTGAAGCTCAATCAAGTTGGTTAGATAATAACAATCCAATTTCGATCCATCTTTTTCTTCGATTTGATAATGGAAGTACGGCTTCTATTGTTATATATACTTCTTCTCAGGAAAACCAACATCAAAGAATAGCGTCAAGTAAAACCGAGGTCCTGGATTGTAATGTTCCTACACAATCGATAAGAATCGGCAGATTAAATGATAGTGGACACCTCTTTTTTGGGAAACAAACCTTTGATCCCGCGCAGGCAGCAGAAAAAGCAGCTCTTTTGTTCCTGAAATCTATTCAATTGAATTCAGAAACGGCTTATTCGGGCTATGACGCGATACAATTAGCAAAACAGATCGAAAAAGTAGAGCAAAGACTAGGTTTGTTCTCTTAATAACTTCAAAATTACTAACTCGAATTCTCAATTTTCCAATGTTAACTTAATGTTAAGAAATTCTTTACTTTGTGTTAACAATTTGATAACATAGCTCCAGAAACAACTCAGAGGCTATTATCATGAAAAAATCAATTCTTCTATCGGCACTTGTATTTTTATTTACAATGGGAATAAACGGTCAAAGTGTATCTTTAGATCAAGAACCTGAAAAGACCATTACTAAAATAACAGAAAGTATTTATAGTGTTGAAGTAAAAGCCTCAAATGGAAATGTAATTCAAAGTGGCGAATACTTATTAGTAGACAAGCAACTTCTTAATCATGGAATTTGGACATTATTTGCTCATAATTCAGCAGATGTGTTAACCAGAATTAAGTACGATAAAGGAGAAAGAATCTGGTTAGAAACTAAAATAGATGGCAAGTTTAAAAGACTCAGTAATAATGAAATCATCATTAAGCAACTTGAGACAAAGATTGCATCTCTGGAAGAAAAAATAGATTCAATAGATTAAACCTTTATTTCGGCTTCATTGCTTTAAAGGCTTTTTTGAGTTTCTTTCTGGACATCAGATCATTTATAAAGTTGAACTGACCGGCTTGCAATCTTTCACCACCGTCAATTACTACGCTCTCTCCTGTCATATACAAAGCCATATCAGACATTAAGAAAGTAGCTAAATTCGCTAATTCTTTATGTTCACCGTATCGCTTCATTGGTATCTTGTTGATAAATTTTTTCTCGATCAGTTTATCCGGAACTAAGCGTGACCAGGCTCCTTTAGTAGGAAACGGTCCGGGAGCAATCGCATTTACCCTGATTCCATATTCTGCCCACTCAAATGCTAACGAACGAGTCATTGCCAGAACTCCCGCTTTACTACAAGCTGAGGGAAGCACAAAAGCACATCCGGTACTCTCTGCATAAGTTGTAACTATATTCAGAATTGAACCTTCTTTCTCGTTGTCGATCAGGTAGTTTCCAAAAGCATGCGTACAATTAAAGCTTCCATGAAGTACTATATCAACAATAGCCTTAAATCCACCGGGAGTAAGATCTTCAGATGCGGAAAGGAAATTCCCGGCTGCATTGTTTACCAATCCTTCCATAGATCCAAAATCTTCGACAATTTTTGAGATCATGGTAGTAACGGCGTCATGGTCTCTTACATCACAAATATAATAGGCTGCCCTTGTTGATTCTCCGGCTTCTTCAATTTCTTTTGCAGCTTTTTGAAGCTTTTCTTCAGTTCTACCGCAAATTGCAATATTAGCTCCACTTTCAGCAAAACCTTTTGCCATCGCTAATCCGAGGCCACTTCCTCCTCCTGTAATTAAAATCGTTTTTCCTGAAAGAGTGTCTTTAGTAAACATGTTTATTCCTTTAATTTTTCTAGATTAGCTAAGATTTTCAAATATTCCTGCTGCACCCATTCCACCACCAATACACATGGTTACCATTCCGTATTTTGATTTTCTGGATTGCATTTCATGAAGGATCTGAGCAGTAAGCTTAGCCCCTGTACATCCTAAAGGATGTCCCATAGCAATTGCCCCGCCATTTACATTTGTGATTTCCGGATCAATGCCGAGCTCACGTATCACCGCTAATGATTGTGCCGCAAATGCCTCGTTCAATTCTATGAGATCTATATCACTTAATTTAAGTCCTGTTTGTTTTAACACTTTTGGAATAGCTTCTACCGGACCAATTCCCATCAATTCAGGTGCAACTCCGGCTACGGAAAATCCAACATATCTGGCTATTGGAGTAAGTCCGAGTTCTTTTACTTTTTCACCACTCATAACTATTACTCCAGCAGCTGCATCGTTCATTTGGGACGAATTACCGGCAGTAACAGATCCTCCGGCTTTAAATACTGCCCTTAATTTTGCTAAGACTTCTTTACTTGTATCAGCTCTGGGACCTTCATCTTTTCGGAAAGTGAATTTCTCTTTGATGATCTCGCCATCAGCACTGATTTTCTTTTCTACAACTTCGATTGGAGTAATCTGGGAATCAAACTTTCCATTTTCCCAAGCTGAGATTGCTCTTTGATGACTTTGATAGGCAAAAGCGTCCTGATCTTCACGATTTACGCCATATTTCTTAGCCACATTTTCTGCAGTCAATCCCATACTGATATATAATTCAGGTTTATTATCCACCAATTCAGGATTTGGTTGCACCGACATTCCACCCATAGGAACCAAAGACATTGACTCAACACCTCCTGCCACAATTACATCAGCAGCGCCAACCATGATTCTTTCTGCTGCCATCGCAATGGTTTGTAATCCTGATGAACAAAATCTGTTTACCGTCACGCCGGGTACTTCATCAGGAAGACCACCAAGTGCCGCTATTTGTTTCGCTACGTTCAATCCTTGAGATGCCTCCGGAAATGCACATCCCATTATCACATCTTCAACCATTTCAGGACTGACTTCCGGAGTTCGTTTCAAAAGTTCTTTTATAACAGCTCCGCCCATAGAATCAGGCCTCGTAAACCGAAGCGACCCTTTGTTAGCTTTACCACAAGCGGTTCGTGTTGCTGCAACTATGTATGCTTCTTTCATAAAATTCTTAATTTTGAATTAGTAATTATGAGTGTCTTCATTCAAAATTCAACACTCATAATTCATCAATTTCTTAATGGTTTCCCCGTTTTTAACATGTGTTCCATTCTGGCAAGTGTTCGGTCATCTTTAAGACAATCCAGAATTGCTTCTCTTTCCAGTTTTAACAAGTAATCTTCCGAGACTTTCTGAGCTTCACTTAGATCTCCACCGGCTAGCACGAACGCAAGTCTTTCAACTACCACTTTATCATAATCAGTGATGAATTTAGATTCATGCATTACATACAGCATCAACTTCATTGCAGATAGTGCCGTTTCGCCGAGAACTTTTATATCAGTTTTAGCAGGTGATTGATATCCGGCTTTTACCATAGATATAGCTTCTTCTTTAGCAATAGAAAGCTGTAGGTCTCTATTCATTACAATAGTGTCTGATTCTTTCAAAAATCCGAGTTCACGTGCTTTATGTGCACTATCGGATACTTTTGCCATTCCCATTGTTTTAAAAGCTTCTCGTACATACGGTAAAGGATCTGCACCTTCTTCCAGTTTATTCATTCCTCTTTTCAGAAGTTCGGTGCTTCCTCCTCCCGCAGGAATCAATCCGACTCCAACTTCAACTAAACCCATATACAATTCGTGATGGGCAACTATTTTATCTGAATACAGACAAAACTCTGTTCCACCACCTAATGTTCTTCCGAAAGGAGCTGCTACAACCGGAAATGGAGCATATCGTAAAGCAACAGCTGTTCTCTGAAAATTCGTAACTGCTGCAACTACCTTTTCCCAATCTCCGGATTTATTTGCTTGCATTGCTTCCATTAGATTTGCGCCGAAAGCGAAACTATCACCATCATGCCCTATCACCATTGCATCAAAACCTTTTGCAACAACATCCAATGCATTTTCCAATGTTTGAACCAACTCGAATCCGAGCGTAGCATTTCTGGTCTTAAACTCAAATAAAGCTACACCATCTCCCATATCATATAGAGCGGCTGAATCATTTTCCATTACCGCTTTATTCTCTTTTTTAAGAGCAGCAACTTTAATTTCTCCAGCTGCTGATGGATTTTCATCTTTCATTGATTTAGAAATCGGATCGTAAACTTTTCCGTCTTTATAAAAAGAATCAAAGCCCGCATTTTTCATTTCTGTGATAATTGCAGGAACAGGAATTCCTTCCTCTTTAATTCTATCAATGACTTCATCAATCCCCAGAGCATCCCAACGTTCAAACGGACCTAATTCCCAATTAAATCCCCATTTCATTGCTCTATCCACATCCTGAGGATTATCTGATATTTCGGGTACTCGATTAGCAGCGTACAACAACACTTCTCGCTGAGTTTCCCAGATAAACTTCCCGATCTTACTATCATGAAAAGCCAGAAACTTTAGCCGCTCTTTAGTATTTCTTATTTTTTTGGCTTCAACTAAAACCGGATCTTCTAATACTTGCTGTGACTCATATTCCAGTGTTTCCGGATTGATCACTTTGTATTCAGTTTTTCCATTTTCCTGAACTTTGGTGTAAAATCCTTGTCCCGCTTTATTACCGATCTTTCCTGATTCCACCATTTTTTTGAATTGCTCCGGCAGATCAAAAACATTCTGCTTTTCATCTTCAGGAATAGACGGAATAATATTATTAGCTACATGCAGAGTTACATCTAATCCTGCCATATCTCCGGTTCGGAATGTAGCGGCCTTCGAATACCCGGTCAGCGTTCCTGTTAACAGATCAATTTCCTCAGCTCTGAAATCGCCGTTAAAGAAATACGGCATCATACTCCCTATTGAAAAGATCCCTACCCGATTTGCGATAAAGTTCGGGGTATCTTTACAAAGCACCACTCCTTTACCCAGAACCCGTTCACAAAATCCATGCATAAAACAAGCAATTTCTTTAGAAGTATGCTTTGTCGGAATGATCTCCAGCAACTTCATATATCTTGGAGGGTTAAAAAAGTGGGTCCCTAAAAAGTGTTCTTTGAAATCCTTCCCGCATTCTTCGCCTATTTCTGTAATCGGTAACCCGGAAGTATTTGAACTAACAATAGTATCAGGCTTTCGGACTTTCTCAATCCTAGACATCATATCTTTTTTGATATCCATTCTCTCGATGATCACTTCGCAGATCCAGTCGGCCTCTTTAAGCAGGTTAAAGTCGTCTTCGAAATTTCCAAGCTTGATCCGATCAGCAAACTCCGGTAACCCAAAAGGAGCTGGTTTCATCTTCAGGATATTTTTGATGCTTTCCTCAGCAGTTTTATTGGGACGTTTGGGATCGTCACTTTTCAAATCCAATAAAATAACTTCAAGTCCGGCATTGATACAATGAGCAGCAATTTGGCTTCCCATAACTCCGGAGCCTAATACCGCTACTTTTCTGATTCTTCGTTGTCCTTTGCTCATAATTTAGTCTTGATAAATACTTTCTATTAGTTCTTTATGATTTTTCATTACCCCTGCTCTCTTAATGCTCATTTTTGCTGTAAGCTCCCCTTTTTCAATAGTAAATGGCTCTTCCAGCAGAACGAATTTCTTTATTTTTTCCCAATGCGGAAGTTTCTTATTCACCTTATCGACTTCCTTTTGGATTCTATTTCGAACATGTTCACTTTCAATTTTATTCTCACCTGGAAGTATATATCCAAAGCGTTCGAATCGCTTTTCCATATTTTTCCAGTCCGGAATAATAATAGCAGCACAAAACTTCTCTTCTGCACCAACAACCATTGCCTGATCAATGAAACCATTGTTAACCAAAGCATTTTCTATCGGCTGAGGAGCTACATATTTACCGGTAGAAAGTTTGAACATGGATTTCTTTCGGTCTGTAATAAATAGCCAATTGTCTTCATCCAAATGACCAATATCTCCCGTACAGAACCAACCGTCCTCAGTAAAAACCTCTTTGGTTTGTTCGGGCATCTTGTAATAGCCCTGCATGATATTCGGACCTTTAATTAGAATCTCGCCGTCATCTGCGATCTTGATCTCAACATCTGTAATTGGTTTTCCTGCAGAACCAATTCTGATCCAGTCCGGTAAACTTCCTGTGGCAACGGGAGATGTTTCTGTTAAACCGTATCCCTGACCGCATTTATAACCGATTCCATTAAAAAACCTCATCACAGGTGGAGCCAGAGCGGCGCCTCCAACCATCATGCCAACCAAATTCCCGCCAAGGCCATCTCTGATCTTAGAATACACCGCTTTATCAGCGACTTTGAATTTTATTTTTTCCAGGCCTGTAGGTGGGTCTTCCGGATCATAATTTTCTGCCAGATCTATTGCCCAGTAGTATAATTGCTTTTTAAGTCCGGACAACTCTTGTCCTCTTACTTTTAAACCCGCCATTATTTTTTCTAATAACCTCGGGACCGTTGAGAAATAGATCGGCTTAATTGTGATGAAATCGGTTTTGATCTCATTTACATCTTCAATGTAATAAACGGGAACACCGGTGTAGATATAAATATAAGATGCTATTCGTTCCAACATATGAGCCAGCGGCAAGTAGGAAAGTATCTTTGGATCTTTTGCATCATCTGCACTGTAAGCCATGCGTTCATTAGAAGCCAACACATTGGAAGCCAGATTGTTATGAGATAGCATTACTCCTTTTGGAACACCTGTAGTTCCTGAAGTGTAATTTATATTTGCAAGATCATCCGGATCAATTTCAGATTTAAGTTTCTCTAAAAGCTCGGGCTCTTTCTCATGTAATGCAGCTCCCATTTCCATAACTTCTTCAAAGCCTTTTAACTTTTTGTGCTTCGAAGGTTGAATCGAAATTACAGCCTCAACCGTTGTGATCTCTTTCATCAGAGGCTTTGTCTCAGCAAAAAGATCGTCGTTTGAAACTATGTGCACCTTTGCTTCAGAGTTCTCCAGTATATATTTGATCTGATCAGAGGGCTGAGTAGTATAAACAGCAACGTTAATCGCTCCGATGCTAATTACTGCCTGATCACATATCAACCATTCGGTGCTGTTTTCTGAATGAATGGAAACCCGGTCTCCTTTTCGAACACCGAGTTCATATAATCCAAGAGCTAGGTTTCTGGTTTTTGTCCTGAACTCTTCAATGGAGGTTTCTAACCATTCACCATTACGCTTTACTGCTGAAAAAATTCCAGTAGTGTTTTTACTAATGCCCGTTTCAATAATATTCGGGACTATTTCCGGATCGTATTTCATAAAATTAAAAAGCTAATTAATAACTCTTTGGTAAGTAACACTTTCCAATTACATTTAAAAGCGCTTTCTTTGCTCAATTTCACTAACTTAACACTGTTAATCAAACACTAATTTATGTTTATTGAAGATTCTTTAAAAGAAAAGGCAGATTTTTACTTCAATTCGAGTAATCCTCACATGGGACATGCACTTGGAATTGAGTTCGAATACATTAGTAAAGATAAAATAGTTGCTACCATGCCTGTGAACGAAAATACCGTTCAACCATTTCGGTTATTACATGGAGGTGCATCTGTAGTACTTGCTGAAACGCTTGCTTCACTTGGTGCATGGTTTTCTTTGGATGAAAATGATAAAATAGCTGTTGGTGTGGAGATCAATGCAAATCATATACGATCAGTGCAAGAAGGTGGAATGGTTCGGGGAACCGCAACTCCTATAAAAAAAGGATCACGAATTCACATCTGGGAAACCAAAATTGAAGATGAGAACGGAAAACTGGTTTGTGTAAGCCGTTGTACGCTGGCGGTTGTGAATAGGAAGTAGATACTAGGAATAAGAGGTGAATTAAAACACAGCATATAATTCGGATACTCTTTTCTAGTCTTTACATGTTTTTTGGCACAAGTGGACGCTTACGCTAGATAGGTGAAGGATTCGGAGGTGTTTAATTATCTATTTTCTTTATGTCTTGTTCTACTTTTTGAATGTCATCTTCAATAGTTTTAATTTTTGATGAATTAACCTTAATCTCAATTTCTTGATTAGTATTTTTTTCTCTCAATGATTCTATACCTTCAGAATTATCCTCTATTCTATCTTTGGCATTACTAATTTCACTAGTATTTTTTGTTATATCTGAATTTAATACAAAAGCGTATATCCATACAGCACCAGCAACTAAAGAAATTAAATATGCAACTAAATGTTCTTTTAAATGTCTATTAGCTCTAACACTAAACGATAATGGTTTTACTTCTTCTTGATTTATTTTTAATTCATGCTGTTCTTCTTTTGAGTCTGTTTCATAAAAATCCAAGCCTTCTTCATTAGTAGGCTCATTTTTCATTGCCTTAGCGAGTTTAATAAATTCGGATCTACTCTTTTTATCTTTAATACCTTTTTTGTGATCCTTTCTCATACAACAATAAACCTTTTATTCAACCAATCTTTCACTGAAATTCTATTATAGCGATTGACAATTTTTAGCAAATTATCAAAATCAATTTGAGAAGTCTCTTGTAACAGAGGAGAATAATAACATTGGAAATCAATTGAAATTGCTAATTCATTACTATCAGCTTCTTTATTTATATTGTAAATCACATTTTGATAATCATATTCACCCTTAACTATCATTGATTTATCAAACTTCTTTTTGGAGAATTTCAAAGTAATATCATTAATGCCAGTGATTTGATTATCTATTGTATTATTTATAAGCGCATTAGAAAGTTCTCCATCAGGTATTATGTATCTATAAATGACACCTAGCCTTCTAATTCTTGTTAATTTGAATTTAACCAGTTTATCATAGAATATTTGATCTTTAAAATTTTTAATAACTTTCTGCAACTCTTCGAAATCCTCATTTTGATAATCAAATATTACGTTTTGGGTATCTACACGTAGTACATTACCTCTTTCATCATCATATAAGGTTCTATCTTTTACTCCTGTATTAACTTTAGGGAAAAATTGGGTGTCAAATTTTGAATTTTTTCCATAAAGAATATCATCAAACATAGCCCCGCTGTTCTCTGTAAAACCAAAATTTGGTTGATATCTGATCCCTACTAATATAGAGGTGACATAGTCAGTTATATCATTAATCATAAAACTTACTTTTGAATTTTAATTATGTAATCGAGCCATATACAAAAAGTTGCAACTATTACCTTTAACTTTTCCTCGGTTATTATTATTTCTCGTCATTGACCCTATATAGGTTGGTTATTTGAAGTATTCCAATTAGTTACGACTTTTTTACTAACACTAAAAATGATTTAAATATCAACGGATTATATGGAAAGCAGATATAATTGCAAAAGTAATTTTAACAATGGATTAACTTGAGCTTAGTATTTAAGAAAAGATAGTGAACCTGATCTGAATGCTTCTTCAAAAGAGAAATAATTAGGAATATGAGCTTAACCTATTCCTAATTCTCATATTCCTAATTTAAACTCCCTTCCTGAATTGAACTTCTTTCCATTCAGAAAAAAGATGAGCCACTTTCCTCCGTTGATATTTCCCTGTTGAGGTTACCGGGATCTCATTTCCAAAAACGATCACTTTTGGGGTTTTTGCATGTGGAAGGTGAGCTTTGCAGAAGTTTATAATCTGTTCTGAATTTTCTTTCTCTCCTTCCAAAAGTTCAACATAAGCTCCAACTTCTTCTCCATACCAGTCATTTTCAAAGCCCACAGCAATACCGGCTTTTACCCCCGGGGCTTTGTTTATCACCTCGTCTATCTCTAACGGAGCAAAGTTTATTCCACCTCTGATGATCAACTCTTTGATCCTTCCGGTTATGAAATAATACGCCTTTCCTTCTTCATCATTTTGATAAAACCCTTCATCCCCACTTCTGAACCAGCCATTTGTAAAAGCTTTCTCGTTTGCTTCAGGATTATTGAAATAACCTTTCATCACATTTACCCCTCGAATTACGATCTCGCCTCGATCTCCTTCTTCTAAGGCATTTCCTTGTTCATCATGGATCGACATTTCATTGGCAGGAATAGCAACGCCAATACTCGGATACCCAAAATCCTGCATCCATTTTTGATGCTCTTCTTTGCTGATATCAAGCGGTAAATAACACGAGTAACAGGTGGTTTCTGAAAGCCCGTATCCGTGAATAATTCTCTTGCCGAATTTCGCTTCAAAGTTCTTAGCAACATTTACGGTAAGTGGACCTGCTCCGCAAATAATATGACTGAAATTATTGAGCTCCGGTGTTTCTTTGTCTTCGTAAAAGCTGGTCAAGTACTGAAGCAAAGTTGGAACAACACTTACGATCTTTACATCTTCTTCTTCAATTACAGGGAAGAACTGATCTATCTGAAATTTTTCATTTAAAACTACCGAACCTCCAACCAGAAACGGAGTCATTAACGTGACTACAGTCCCGTTTACATGATGAATCGGAAGTACACACATCATTCTTGTATCAGAAGTTATATTGTGCCAGTCGCTAATTGCCCGAGCATCTTCCAGTAAATTACGTTGACTTAAAACGACACCTTTAGGGTTCCCTGTAGTTCCGGAGGTGAAAACTATGAGTGCATCCGTTTCAGAATCAAAATCCCTTTCTTTAAGATCACCGGTTTTGGATGAAAATGAATCTGTGCTTTTGCCGCATTCAACCAATTTCATTCCTGATAATTCAGAAGACGATTCAATGATTTCTTTTATTCTGGAAACATACAAATCCCGAACCAAAGCTATCTTTACTTCAGCATTCTTAAGTATGTATTCGATCCGCTGGTCATCTTCGCTCAGATTTACAGGCACAACAACTAATCCACAGAACCAAGCTGCAAAATACTGCACAACCGTATGCCAGTGATTATGAGAAATTGTGGCGATCTTATCCCCAGCTTGTAAATCTTTGGATTGAAAAAACCTTGCGGCATCTAACACAGAATCATAAAACTCTCTGTAATTAAGATGAGTTTTATTCCCTTCTTTATCCCGATAGATCAAAAAGGTATCTGTATTTCCGATTCCTTTCTTTAGAAGCTGTACGATATCAGTTCCCAGTTCCTCTATTGGTTCTGAGAGAGATCTGGCATGCTTAATTCTTTTCTCTAAGCCATCAAAATTCATTGGTCTTATCGTTTACTGCTTTGCCGGTACTCTTGGAATCATCATGATCTCTTTCTGCCTGCCGTCGATGTACCAAACTCCCGTTTCGTCAAAGAAAGCATCTTCTTCCAACATGATCCGGATCTCCTTTCCCCATTCTTCTATCATTGTAGCAGCATTTAACTCGATGGAATAGGCAGTATTCAAATGTAATGGATAATCCCCACTTCCCGGAACTCCACCCTGAGAATCCCACATTCCTAACGTTGTTCCAGCAGCATGACCATGATATCCGATAGGGTGAGTATAAATGGATGGTTTTAACCCTTCTGCAATGGCTTGTTCTCTCGACATCTTCAACACTTCATTTCCGGTTCTACCTTCTTTAAAATTGTTAGTGAAGATATCCTGAAGTCGATTTCCGTTATCAAAAGCTTTATTTAAATATTCAGGTACTTCTGTTTCGCCTGGTCGAAGTATATAAGCATGTTGTTGAGTATCTGTATTTAAACGCAGGTAATTGATTCCAAAATCTACATGCAAAAGATCACCCGGCATAATTACATTATTATCAGGTCGGCTGGAAAAAGATCTTAAATGATCAAAGGATTCAGGGTCAGCTCTTTGAATAGAAACACTCGGGTGAAACCAAGTAATCAATTTCAGCTCTCTTATTTTTTCTCTGAACCACCAAACTACATCTTCAGTTGTTGTCACGCCTGGCTGAATGACTTCATCTGAAAATCCCTGAGCTATAATTTTATGAGCTATTCGTACAATTTGAGGATAGATGGTCATTTCCTTTGCTGAACGTGTTTCTAACCAACCCACAGCCAGTTTTTCTGCTGAAACAATTCGGTCTGAGTATTTCTTCCCGATTGCAGATTTCATTTCCTGAAGATCAGTAGCAACTATGCCATCCGCTAAACCCCAATCATCGCTTTGGTTTACACCAATCGTTTTAGGGTTTCTTTCTTCTATGATTTGCTTTAAACGATTCCACTGATCCGGTTCTTTTTCTTTATCCCAGGCTTTCTTGAAGGTTTTTCCGACATCATATCTGGCAACAGCAAGAGTTTCTACTCCTTTGCCTTCCCCTTGATCATACATCACCAAGATGGTTCTGCGTCTTGCAGCCAACCAAGTTGCCGGTAACAATGTTTTGATCACAGGATCTTCATTGTATTCTCTGGAAACCACAACCCACATATCAATACCTGTTCTTCTCATCAGATCGGGAAGCACAGTTTGAATTTTATCCTCCAGTAGATCATCAATTACTTCCGCACGCTCTTTCATTGAAAGAATTTCCGGGTAGCCATTTTGAGCAGATAAATCAGGAATTAGGAATAGGAGAATAAGGAATAAAAATCCGAGTTTTTTCATCGTTTAGATATAGTTAGTTGATCGAAGAATATGATAAGGTTTGGTGAGGGAGGCAAATGGGAAAATTCAATATGTATTTATCTATTGCGACTTATTTTATACCGGAATTGAACTACTTCTTTATTCCACAGAGTTAACGTTTGTTTTGCAGAAATACCTTCTTCATTTGAAGACACTATTAATAGATCTCTAAAAGAACGAATATATTGAGCCCATAAATCTCCTTTTGAATCTTCTAGCAGGAAATAAAAACCGGGGTCTCCAAACTTCTTACCTGATGAGTACAGATGAAGTTCTCCATCTTGACCTACACTTGGAGACATAATTACTGTAGCATTTCCTTTGGGCAATGGGAAAACCGCTTTAATGCAAGACAACCCGGATGGTAATGTACATACAGAATACACTCCTGAATATAGCACTTGCCCCGTCGTCTTAAAGGTTCGATACCAAATTGTGTATTTTATTTCCTCAGAATCAGGATCTGTAAGTGTAATTATTTCACTACTTATTTCCTCTGATGAAGAGATGCTTTCTGTTGGAATATTGAGTTGATCAATTCGTTTGCTGAATAACATTTTTACAAGGTTGCCAAAAACTTTAAAAACAAGGTTCCAGCTTACAGACAATTCTAAATTGTAATCAGCTGTTTTTTGATAAAACTCAATTACACTAGTTGAAAGCTTTTTTAACTCATCTTCAGTTAATCCCAGCAGTTCAATAGATGAGATAAGACCCTGAGATTTGACGTTTCTTTCTATAACTAATCCTTCATCTTGTGCTAATTCTTTTACGAACTCATCTGATATCCAATCACTTTTTCCAAAAGGTCCCATCAACCATGGAACAGTTTTTGACTCGATTCTTTTACCCCATACTATAATCCATTGCTGAGTAAACCAATCCTGGAATTTTTGCTTATGATAAGCGAGTCTCATTTTGATTGGTCAACGTTAGGTTTAGGAATGATATTAGTACGTCCCTTCCATTCCCCAAATTCTGCAATTGGTTTAAACCGAAGCGTTGTAAACTGAAAGTGAAAATCTTTCCTCTCTCTTTCTTTCATTGCTTTTGCATGTCTTTTCGGTCTTGGTATAGAACTGTGACCATGGACCATATCTAACATTTCCTGTTGTGATTTCCATATCGAAAAAGTTGAAACTGTTCTCGGATACCTGATTGATGCCATGGAAAAAGCAGTTCCGGGATGATCACGTACTAATTCCTCAACCGGTCGTCCCCAGCGAATAAATCTAGGCACCTGAAAGAGCTTCATCCTTGCAATAGTTACAGCTACAACAGGCTCGTTATGAGCATCTATTTCTATATTTTTATTTGGGATTTTAAATTCATCAATATGTCCCCATTGCCTTAAATATTGTAACCTAGTATGCCATCCTTTAGAGAGAACTTTTCCAAGTTTATCCGTTTCCAAAAACTTATCAATTGAGGCTTCATCTTCCCATTGAGCAAAAACTGCTAGTTCTTTGATCAACATTCTGGATGGTGAAAAAACTGGTGATCCCAGTTTCATTGACATCATACATTCAGCATGAATTAAACCTGATATATCATTAGAATTAGGAGGCTTCCAAAAAGCTTTAAGAGAAGTAGCAATTGATGTTCTTACAAGATGATAAGTAAATACACTCATACTTTAAAAATAAGCTTAAGCTTTGTTCTGATTTGAAACAAAGTATAGTAAATCTTTTTTTCATATAACGGTTTGGTTTTGATACGCTTCAGGATTTCAGAAAAAGCTTACAATTAAACCGACCTTTAGAATTATTGGCGAGCCAAGAACGCAATGAAATCGACGGCTCCGAAGGAGCAATCATTACATTCAGGATGATTCTTGAATGTGTATCATACGAGCGAAAATCTTTTGTAATGATTAGTCGATGTAATGGAGTTCGCGCCAATAATTCTTGTCGGGAGCTTTTGGTACTTTTGTCGGCACAAAAGTACATAGAACTAAAAAACTGAATCCCAAAAAAAGACTAAATTTAGTACAAATGCATCTACTTTTGATTTGTCCAAAGGGCACATACAGAGATAAAGAGTAAGAATTATTACAAATCACAGACTCTTCTCATTGAAAAAGAACACAGTAATTTATTACCGGCAGTTAACCATTCGTGAAGATTCTTCGCAAGTATGCTCAGAATGACAAAATTTCTCTACTCTATCAACTTAAGAATACGATTGAATCTCGGAACGCCTTTATCGTGAGAGTACCAAACAATAAAGCCTTTTCCTATTATGTGATCTTTAGGTACAAACCCCCAGAAACGACTGTCCTCACTATTATCTCGGTTATCACCCATCGCAAAGTAATAGTTTTGTTGAACAACATATTTGTTCGTTTCTTCACCATTTATAAAAATCTTACCATCCTTACGCTCAAGCCTGTTGTTTTCATACCGTTCGATAAGATCTTTATAAATAAACCAATTCTGATTATTTAGTTCGATCTCCTGTCCTTCAAATGGTATCACCACGGGCTGAAAGTTGTCCTGACTTCGGAAAGCTTTTGCAAAATCATAGGTTGATCTTGTAGATGCATAACCACGATCCGTTTCGCCTTCTGGAGTCATACTTAACCAAAGTGAATCAAGTTCGGGCCAGTTTTGAATTTCTTCTACTGCTTCTTTGGTCAAATTCACCAAGTAAGTATCACCACCGATATAATCAATAAAAACATCATTTCCACCAGGAATATTCTGAAGTGCACCGGCACCAACAGATCTCATTTTGGCTTCACTTAAACGGACTTTGTCATTCATTTTTAGGAAGTAATGCTTCTGCAATCCTTCGTGATTGAGCTCTTCTTCTCCATTTATATAAACGACTTTATTTCTGATCTCCAGAGTATCTCCTGCAACAGCAACAGCACGCTTTATATAATTTGTTTTTTGGGAAATGGGTTTAATCTCGTGAGGCACATTAAAAACAATGATATCATTTCTTTCCACATCTCTAAATCCTGGAATTCTTGTAGATGGAAGTTTAACACCCGGCAAGCACCATTGTGTAAACGGAACACAAATCCCCATAGGTGTTCTCGGACCGTAAGTAAGATTTGAAACGATCAGAAAATCACCTACCATCAAATTTTGTTCCATAGATGGCGTTGGAATTTTATATGAACCAAAAATTAAAGCTCTTAAAATAGCCGCTGCAAAAAAAGCGAATACCAAAGCATCTACCCATTCACGAAGCCATGATTTAGCTTTTTTATCTTCTTCTAATCTTTCCTTCCTTCTTTGCCAAAATGAGCTTTTTTCATGCTCATCTGTTTTTTTGTCTTCCAATGTATTCTTTTAATTTAATTTTATATGAGAAGGTTGCTTAATTGGTTTAACCTCATGGTTTTTACCATCGCTTTCAATCAGGTACCATTTCATTCGTTGTTCTTCGAAATAGTAATCTGAAAATTCAGCCGGTTCTGCTTCCAACAAAGCTTTCTCAAAAGTTCTCATAATTTGTGGCATCAGGTCTACATACTTACTGGCGGCTCCAAAAGTTACGCCATTTCCGAAAGGACCTGTAAAATCAAGCACCAGTAAAGGCACAGGTTCATCTGCAATAGGATCATCCACAAAAAACCAATATTCGAATTGGATTGCTTTTGCTAATCTGAAATTCTTCTCTTTTGAAAGACTTTCAAGTGTTTTAGTCGGATCACCAAATGCGCCCTGCAACAGAGCTCTGATCTCAAGTGAAGACATTCCATCAATGGTCGTTTGTCCGTATAGACCTTGCCCTGTTAAATTGAAACTTCTGATCTTTGCTTCGTAATCAGCTACGTCTTCGTTCTCAACTTTCATTATTTCCGGTTCTTCAAACTGAGCGATTGCAGAAGTGCTTAGAAAAAATCCGACTATAAAAACCGGTAACAATATCCTTAAAAAATCTATCATTTATCTGTCATCCTCATCCATAGAAAGAACTGCTAAAAATGCCTCTTGAGGAATTTCTACAGAACCTACTTGTTTCATTCTCTTTTTACCTTCTTTCTGTTTCTCCAGAAGTTTTCTTTTACGTGAAATATCTCCACCATAACATTTTGCTGTAACATCTTTTCGCAAAGCTCTCACAGAATCTCTTGCAATAATTCTACTACCAATTGCAGCCTGAACAGCAACTTCATATTGTTGTCTCGGAATTAATTCCTTCAGTTTAGCGCAAACACGTCTGCCTTGATAATATGCTTTATCACGGTGAGTAATACTCGAAAGTGCATCCACCTGTTCCCCATTCAATAGAATATCTAATCGAACAAGATCTCCTTTTCGGTATTCGATGAATTCATAATCCAATGAAGCATAACCTCGGGTTCCGGATTTCAGCTTATCATAGAAATCAAAAACAACTTCAGCCATCGGTATCTCATACGTAATTTCGACCCGATTATTTTGCATGAAAATCTGATTTACGTAAACACCTCTTCTCTCCTGGCACAATTTCATGATCGGACCGATATAATCCGCTGGCGTAATAATGCTGGCTTTTATATAAGGCTCAAAAATGGCATCTATATCACCGACTTCCGGCATTTGGCTCGGGTTATCCACCTGAATAGATCTGCCCTCTTCCAGCTTAACTTCATACTGAACGTTAGGAACTGTTGTAATAATGTCAATATTGAACTCTCTGTCCAACCGCTCTTGCACAATTTCCATATGCAGAAGCCCAAGAAATCCTGCACGGAAACCAAATCCTAACGCCTTCGATGTTTCAGGCTCATAAGAAAGAGATGCATCATTTAGCTGTAGCTTTTCTAATGCAGAACGTAAATCTTCAAAATCTTCTGCTTGTGTAGGATAAATTCCTGAGAAAACCATCGGCTTTGATTCCTGATATCCCGGAATTGCTTCCGTAGCAGGATTATTAACGGTAGTAATCGTATCACCAACCCTTACATCCTGCAAAGATTTCACACTTCCGATCACATAGCCAACTTCACCAGCTTTAAGTTCTTTAGCCGGCTCATATTTCATTCTAAGATAACCAATGTCCTCTGCATTATATTCTTCCTTGTTCGCCATGAATTTGAAAGCCTGACCTTTTTTCAAAGTCCCCTCCATTACACGAACATAAGCCACTGAGCCTCGGTATGTGTTGAAAACGGAATCAAAAATCAGCGCACGAAGTGGTTTATCAGCTTCTTGTTTTGGTCCCGGAACTCTTTCCACAATAGCTTCAAGTAAAGCGGGAACACCTTCTCCGGTTTTCCCTGATACATGCAGAATCTCTTCTCTTTCACAACCGATCAGATCAATCACTTGTTGACCAATTCCTTCCGGGTCAGCGCCGGGCAGGTCAATTTTATTGAGAACAGGAATGATCTCCAGATTCTGGTCTATTGCCTGATATAAATTCGAAATAGTCTGAGCTTCAATTCCCTGAGCGGCATCCACAACTAAAATAGCTCCTTCACAAGCCTTTAATGCCCTGGAAACTTCATAAGCAAAATCAACGTGACCGGGAGTGTCAATGAGGTTAAAACTGTATTGCTCTCCATTCGGACGTTTATAATCTATTTTAATGGCATGACTCTTAATCGTAATACCACGTTCGCGCTCCAGATCCATATCATCAAGAACCTGCTCTTGCATTTCTCTTTCACTGATAGTTCCTGTTGATTGTAAAAGTCGATCAGCGAGCGTAGATTTCCCGTGGTCGATGTGAGCAATTATGCAAAAATTACGAATGTTGTTCATGTATGCGTTTAGTCCGTCTCTTTATAAGCCTGTAAAGATACAAAGAACGAATGAGGTACTAAAGCGATTGTTTAAACAAACTGATTATTTAGCAACAGCCCTTTCCATATTCTCCATCCAATAACTTTGAATGCACTCCCAATTTGGATTGGAGTAGGAAAGCAAATTGGATTTAAAAGATCTGGGATATCCTTTTAGCTCTTTTTCTCTTTCAATAGCTTGATTGATATCGTGGTACTCTTCAACATATACCAATTTATTTAGCCCGAAATTTCCTTTATAGCAATTCATTTTCAGAGCACGATGCTTTTTTAAAATGTTTTTCAGGTCGTTAGTTAACCCGATATAGATCATTTTAGAGCGATTACTGACAATATAGATGTAATATTTTGGTCTCATACAATTTATCCTTTTTGCAAGTAAGACAGTTTCAAGCCAGTTCCTTACAAAAAAATTTAAATTATTTTTAACCCGCTTCGGGACTCAGCAACTCAACATGAAATCTGAACATTGCAGACTCCATAGCCATGATTTTGTACAATTCCTGAATGGCTTCAAAAACAACATCCGGATGTCCTATTATAGTAGTGCCTAAGTAACCTACTTCAATTTCAACATCAAATTGAGCGAGATGCTCTAATATTTCCTGAACTTTCTCTCTTGGATTGTGAGTTTCTAACGGAATGTATGTTAGCTGTGCTATCGTTTTCATAAGTCTTAATTTTTTTCTTTTAAGGTAACCATCTCCTTAATAGGCTTCAAAGCCATCTTTAAATTAAGGAAACTTTAATGTTTGAAAATAGGTTGAACAGTTTATCAATTATTTAACATTTACAACTTTCTCCGTAACGATCTAATCCTTATCTTTTGAACAGTGAAAAGAACAAAATTACATATTTCCCATCCCCATCATGATGTCCATCATCTTCATCAAGGACATCATCACGCGTAAATAGCGCCTTTTTCACATACTCTATCTAAACTTTACATTACTACAATTTTACTGACTTATGACCCGATCGAAAGATTCTTCGACTTCTCTACGCATTGCTATTCAAAAAAGTGGCCGACTCACTGATAAAACTGTGAGCTTGTTACAAGGAATAGGCGTGGAATTTGATAATTATAAACGCAACCTCATGGTTAAAACCCGCAATTTCGATGTTGAGCTTTTGTTACTTCGTGATGATGATATTCCCGAATATGTACAAGACGGAATTTGTGATCTTGGGTTTGTAGGTGCCAATGAGCGCGCAGAAAAAAATTCGGATGTAACTGTACTGAGAGGCCTGAATTATGGTCGTTGCAGATTATCTATTGCAGCACCAAAAAATGGTGGCCTTAAATCCGCATCTGATTTTGAAGGAAAAACTATAGCCACCAGCTATCCTTTTATCACTCAGAAATATTTTGAAAATCAGAATATCAACGTAAAATTGGTTGAGATATCCGGTGCTGTTGAAATCACTCCTCAGCTTGGAGTAGCAGATGCTATTGCTGATTTGGTATCAACAGGTGGAACTCTCCGGGCAAACGGTTTGGAAGAGTTGATCACCATTATGGAATCTGAAACTGAATTAATTCAAACAAATCAGGAGCTTTCAGACGGTAAGAAAGAACTTATCGAGAAATTTTTAGTAAGAATTGATGGTTATCAGCAGGCAAAAAAGAGTCGTTACATTATGATGAACGCTCCTACCGATTCCATCGAAAAAGTGAAAGCAATTATTCCTTCTATGAAAAGCCCCACCATTGTGCCTTTAGCTGAAAGTGATATGGTTGCCATACACACTGTGATCCCGATCACAAAATTCTGGACAGTGATGGAAGAATTAAAAGAAGTTGGTGCTACTGATATTGTGATGTTGCCAATTGAAAGCATGATCTTGTAGAATATTGAACAACGAATATCGAATGAAGAAATACATTTATAAAAACCTGAGACCTGATGAAATCAAGAGATTGATCGAACGACCGAAGATCGATTTCAAATCTATCTTTAGTATAGTTCAGCCGATTATTGATCGCATCGAAACAGATGGGGATTCGGCTTTAAAAACCTACACGAAAGAGTTTGATGGCGTTGATATCGATAACCCGATATTTGATCCGAATAAGATCGAAGTTGAACTCGATGAAGAAGTAAAAAAAGCTATCGATACTGCATTTGATAATATTTTCAGATTCCACCGTGCTCAACGAACCATGAAACTGGATGTGGAAACCATGCCGGGAGTAAAATGTTCGAGGGTTACCAAAGCTATCCAACGAGTTGGATTATATGTTCCCGGAGGAACTGCAGTATTGCCTTCCTCTGCAATGATGTTGGCAATTCCTGCCATGATCGCCGGATGTGAACAGGTTGTATTAGCTACTCCTCCTCAAAAAGATGGGAATATTGCACCTGAGATCATCTATATCGCTCAAAAAGCTAAGGTCAATTATATCCTTAAAGCTGGTGGAGCTCAGGCGGTTGCAGCTTTAGCATTGGGAACAGAATCTGTACCAAAAGTGGGTAAAATTCTCGGTCCCGGAAATCAATATGTGACTGCTGCAAAAATGATCCTACAAAACAGCGATGCCCAAATTAGTATTGATATGCCTGCGGGACCTTCAGAAGTGCTGGTGATTGCAGACAAACAAGCTAATCCTGCATTTGTCGCTGCGGATCTTCTTTCTCAAGCCGAACATGGAAAAGACAGTCAGGTAGTGTTGGTTTCAACTCCCGACTTCGATAGAAACTCATTCAATTCAGAATTAGAGTCTCAGCTGAATGCATTACCAAGAAAAGAAATTGCTCAACAAGCTCTTGATCAGAGTTTTGTAATAGAAGTTGATACCATTGAACAAGCACTTTCCTTTTCCAATGAATACGCTCCGGAACACTTGATCCTGAATGTTGAAAATTCTGAAGACTACAAAGATGATATCATCAACGCAGGATCGGTTTTCTTAGGAAATCTGACTCCCGAAAGTGTTGGGGATTATGCTTCAGGAACCAACCACACTTTACCTACTTACGGATATGCAAAAATGTATAGTGGAGTAAATCTGAGTTCTTATCAAAAATCCATAACCATGCAAACTTTAACTGAAGAAGGCTTGAGAAACATCGGTAAAACTGTTGAAACTCTTGCTGAAGTTGAAGAACTACAAGCTCACAAAAATGCGGTGAGTATTCGTTTAAAAGCTTTGAGGGATAATGATGAATAATACTTTTTCTTTGTCATGTCGAACCAATGTGAGACATCTGAAAAACTCAGAAACGCCACTAAATTCTCTAGATTTCTCAATCTCATGCTTTCGCATGATCAATCGAAATGACAAATTTGTGGGTTTACTTCAATGAACCAAATGATAAACCCATATTATTCTCAAAGCATATGTCATCCTGTCCACCAACTGGCGGACGGGATGATCACAACTTATTTGGAATCAGTTAAATGAATAAAAAATTCAACCTAGAAAGAATAGTTCGGAAAAATATCCTAGACTTAAAACCTTATCGTTCTGCAAGGGATGATTTTGACTCCGGAATACTTCTTGATGCCAATGAAAACAGCTATGGATCGCCCATAAAAAGTGATCTGGAATTGAATCGCTATCCTATGCCCTATCAGGAGAAATTGCGATCTGTTATAGCTGAATACAGAAAAGTAGATACAGAGAATGTGTTCGTTGGTGTCGGAAGTGATGAAGCCATTGATCTGTTGTTCAGAATTTTCTGCAGCCCGGGTAAAGATAAAGTCATTACCAATCCACCAACATATGGGATGTATAAAGTATCAGCGAATATCAATAATATAAAAGTTGATGAGGTACTTTTGACTCCGGATTTTCAACTTCAGACTGAGCAGATTCTGAACAGAGTTACGGATTTCACCAAGCTGATCTTTGTGTGCTCGCCTAATAATCCTACTGCCAACGATATGGACAGGAAGGATATAATTTATCTTTTGGAAAATTATGATGGGCTGGTGGTAGTTGATGAAGCGTATATCGATTTTTCTGAGCAAGCCGGTTTTGCTGAAGAAGTAAAAAACTATCCAAACCTTGTGGTTCTTCAAACGCTTTCAAAAGCATTTGGTTTGGCTGGAATTCGTTTGGGCATTGCAATCGCTAATCCGGATATCATCAATTATATGATGAATGTTAAAGCTCCATATAATGTAAATAAACTTACGTCTCAAGCGGCTTTGAATGGGTTTGAAAATTTGGAATCAGTTCAAAAAAATATCGGATCCATTAACTCAGAAAAGAATCGGATCGTTGCAGAATTGGAAAATCTGGCTCATGTAGAAAAGGTGTTTCCATCTGATGCTAATTTTCTATTGTTCAGAGTTGATGATGCACTGAATGTATACAAAAAATTAGCTGATTCAGGAGTAATAGTCCGCTACAGAGGCAATGAACCTCATTGTGAAAACTGCCTCAGGATGACTATTGGCACTACTCAGGAAAATGATCAGTTTTTGAGTTCTCTTATTAAAATACTTGGTTAAATGTTTAACACACCCCTAAATCCCCTCTCAAGAGGAGACTTTTATTCTTTATTAAACTTTTCTCCAATGACAGGTATGTTTTCTTTTTCGAAGTATAGAAGAACTGCAGAGCAGATAAAAACTACAATTGCCAGTACAAAAAGTAATCCGCCGTCGCCTTTAACTTCAATTCCCAGAACTGTTAAGTGGCTCAAAATGGCTCCGCTCATAACTCCAAGTGAAAGCAGAGCACCTAACCAGTTGAATCTTGGTATCAAAAGAAAAATTGCAGCAAATAATTCAGTAATCCCTGATGCGTATCTACCAAATGGCTCCAAACCAACGGTTTCAAAAATGTATATGCTTTCGGGAGCACCGGTAAATTTAAAAAACAACGTTTGCAGTAGAATTCCAGCAGCAACGACTCTGAGTACCCAAAACAGAATGTTAAATTTTGAATTCATTGTTCCACAATTTAGTTATTAATTATATGATTTTAGTTAAACACCCACTTTTAAACTTCACATTTAAGTAACATTTAATATGAATGTATCCATAGAAAGTAACACACTTTTACCTGACCTAAATCAATTTCTGTTTCGGGAGAATGTTATTTCTTCATTAAAGGAAATAATAAGTGGCGGTTTCAAGATCTCTATTTCCGGAAAAGCTCTATCAGAAAAACAATTGAAGTTGTTATTACAAGAGGGGATTTCTTTTTCTGAACTTAAAGAAATTAACTTTTCCGTATTGATCGAAGATTCTGAGTTAGTGGTAAGGGATGGAGAAAATAATGAAATAATACGCTCATCCGATTGGAACACTATTTCTTCTGCCCTACTTTCGCCTGACCGATCTGCTATTGTAAAAAGAGAAACCAAAGAGACTGAGATCAAAATAGATCTGAATCTGGACGGCACCGGAAAGTCAAACATTGATACCGGACTAAAGTTTTTCGATCACATGCTGGAACAAATTGCCCGACATGGATTGGTAGATTTGGATATTTACTGCAAAGGAGATCTTGAGATTGATGAACATCATACGATTGAAGATGTAGCTATTGCATTAGGCGATGCAATCACTCAAGCTTTGGGTAACAAAAAAGGAATTGAGCGTTATGGTTTCGTACTTCCTATGGATGAAGCACAGGCTACAGTTTCTATTGATTTATCCGGCAGACCTTACTTAGTTTTTGATGTACCTGTAAAGCGTGAATATGTTGGGGATTTCCCAACCGAAATGTTAGAACATTTTTTTTATAGCCTGGCAATGAACTTGAAAGCAACTCTTCATGTTAGCTGTACTGGTGATAATGATCATCACAAAATTGAAGCATGTTTTAAAGGCTTTGCCCGGGCTCTAAAAACGGCTATAGAACAGAACGGGCGCATTAAAAATCAAATACCGAGTTCGAAAGGTTCACTATAATCTATGATCGCTATCATCAAGTATAAGGCTGGTAACATAGCTTCTGTTTCAAATGCTCTAGACAGGCTGGGTGCACATTACTATTTTGCCCAATCTGCTCAGGAACTTGAAAGTGCCAAAGCCGTTATCTTTCCCGGAGTTGGGCATGCAAAAGCCGCTATGGATTCCTTAAAAGAACTTGGAATAGATGAATGGCTTAAAACTACAAGCAAACCTGTATTAGGCATCTGTGTTGGAATGCAATTAATGTATGAAGGCTCCAATGAAGGTGATACAAAAGGGCTTGGAATTATTCCGGGGCATCTTAAAAAATTCGATTCAGAAATTGATAAAGTTCCTCATATGGGATGGAATACTATCAAAAAATTAAAAGAACACCATCTTACACACGGCCTGGAAGACAAGAAGCACTTATATTTCGTACACAGTTTTTACGCTCCTGTTTCTGAGCATACTGTTGCAGAGTGTAATTATATCACTCCATTTTCAGCAGTTGTGGCAAAAGACAATTTTATGGGAGTACAATTTCATCCTGAGAAATCAGGCTCCATAGGATCTAAAGTTCTACAGAATTTTTTAGATCTGGTTTATTCACAAGAAAAGTAACTACACAAAAGAATTGAATGAAAGTAATTCCGGCAATCGACTTGCTCAACGGACAAGTTGTCCGTCTTCACAAAGGTAAATACGAAGAAGCTACTATATATGACAAAGACCCTTTGAATGTTGCTACTCAATTTAAAGAAGCCGGCTTTGATCATATTCACATTGTGGATCTTAACGGAGCCAAAGAAGGTAAATTTGTCAATCTTCCGTACATAAAAAATATTATTTCTGATCTGGGCATTTCCGTTCAAACAGGAGGAGGAATACGAAAGTTAGCCGATGTTGAATTCCTTCTGGATGCCGGACTATCAAAAGTAATTTGCAGTTCTATGGCGATCAAAAATGAGGCAGACTGGATTGCAGCACTTAAGAAATACCCGGAGCAAATGATTCTGGGTATGGATCTTAAAGATGGAAAAATTGCTTATTCCGGTTGGCTGGAGACTGCTGAAGAAGATACTTATCACTTTTTGGAAAGAATGATTGATGAGGGACTTCAAGAAGTACTTTGTACAGATATTTCTAAAGACGGAACCTTATCCGGACCAAATACAGAATTGTATATATCTATAAAGAAAGCTTTTCCGGAAATTAAGTTAATTGCTTCCGGTGGAGTTTCTGATCAGGAAGATCTGATTCAACTTGATGAAGCTGATATAGATGCTGTGGTAGTTGGAAAAGCTTTTTATGAGCATCACATAACTTTAGAGCAAATGAAAAGCCTGCACAACTAAATGTACAGGCTTTAAATTCAGACTCTTTCTTTGTTTCAGAAGTAAAATCTGGTTCCAAAAGTGATCGCTTCAAGATATCTGGCATCGTCATTAGCAGGTATATTACCTTCCAACATGATGTCAAATCCTTCGTTTAAGTGAACGTCAAATCCAATCGGCACTAAAATAGCATGATTAGTATTGTTCTCAATAAACAGAGGTTGATAGTTAATTCCTGAATAAATGCTAACTGCATCCAGATCTGTACTTAGATTCAGACCGAGTTTCAGACCCAAGTCACCATATGAATGTACACCAACCAGTGCAGCTACGTCGATGTTGCTTTCTGCGCTATTGTTCAGTGCTGTTTCAAAATGACCACCGAAAAAGGTTTCATCTTCAAAAAGTCCCAGTTTTAAATGACCTGTAACAGAATTGGTAAGTCCATATCCACCTCTGATGATGAACATGAAATCATCCTGATTAGTTAGAAAAACCGGTTGTAAAGCAACAGATCCAACTCCTTTTTCAAGTGTTCTTGCGTTCGAGAAGAACCCATCCTGTGCTTTCACAGAATCAGTTGTTAAAAATGCAGTAAATATAAATGCTGTAAGTAGTATTAGTTTTTTCATTGATCTTTTAATTGTTTGTGATTCAACACCTTGAACCAGCACTCAATGAAAATGTTTCAGGATTTAATTTTAGCTACTTAAGTATTTTTTCTTCTCACCTTTAACCTTTCCCTTTTAACTTTTCACTTTTAACTTTTCACTCCCAAAACTACTCATCCACTCTTTTGATCTTCGCCCCTACTGCATTAAGCTTATGCTCCAGGTTTTCATAGCCTCTGTCTAAGTGATACACACGCAAAACTTCTGTTTCATTTTCTGCAACCATCGCTGCGAGTACTAAACTTACACTAGCTCGCAGATCTGTACTCATAACAGATGCGCCTTCAAAATCCGTTTTTCCGAAGATCGTGACTGTGTTTTTCTCCAATCTCATGTCAGCGCCTAAGCGGGTTAGTTCAGGCACATAGCTAAATCTATCATAGTAAACAGTATCAGTTACCGTTGAAACTCCGTTAGCTTGTGTCATCATTGTAGCCCATTGCGCCTGCATATCGGTTGGGAAACCCGGATACACTTCAGTAGCAATAGAGACAGCTTCCAGTTCTTTTGGAGCTTGTACTTTTATAGTTGTTCCATTCACATCAACCTTTGCTCCGGTTTTTGAAAGTAATTCAGGAAGATTTCCTAAATGATCCACATTACAACCTTCAAGTGTCAATTCAGAATCGGGATTAAGAACTCCTGCTATCATAAACGTTCCCACTTCAATTCTGTCCGGATCGTTTGCAATTTCAACACCATTTAAAGACTCAACTCCACGAACGGTAATTCTATCAGTACCAATTCCGGAAATATCAGCACCCATTTTCACCAAAACATTACACAATTGTACTACATCCGGCTCCATCGCTGCATTTTCTATGGTGAATTCTTCCGTTCTCAAAACAGCTGCAAGGAGTAAATTTACCGTTGCTCCAACACTACTTGGTTCCAGCTTAAAACTGGATTTCTTTAAATTCTTATCTGCTTTAGCTATTACATATCCTTTGTCCAGATCGATATCTATTCCCATGGCTTCCATCCCTTTAAGATGTAGATCAACCGGTCTGGGTCCCCAAGCACATCCGCCTGGAAGAGAAACTTTTGCGTAGCCATGTTTGCCAACTAAAGCCCCAAGCATATAAAAAGATGCTCTCATTTTTCTCACAAGATCATAAGGAGCTTCTAAATGTGAAACGTTCGTAGGATCAATGATCAGTGTATTCTTTTTATCCTGAAAATCGACTTTTGCACCAACTACTCGCAGTACATTGTTGAAAGTATAAATATCCTGTAAGCGAGGAATATTTGTAATAGTTGTTTCTGAATCTCCCAGTAGTGAAGCTGCAATAATGGGTAGCGCTGCATTTTTTGAACCACTTATTTTGATAGTTCCATTTAAGGGGGTTCCGCCTTCTATAATAAATTTATCCAATGTTTTCGATCTCCAAAATGGGTGAATTTTTTTCCAGTGACTGACCAACTTCTACTGAAATTGATGCAATGGTTCCGTCGATAGCAGCTTTCAATTCGTTTTCCATTTTCATGGCTTCCAGGATCACTACAGGTTGACCTTTTGTTACCTGGTCTCCTTCAGAAACCAATATATCAAGTATCTTACCCGGCATTGGAGATTTCAGAGAACCTTCAGCTACTGCATTTCCGGTCTTGAATCCAAGTCGGTCAAGCAACAATTCCTGTTCGTCTTTAACAGAAACTTTGAACCAGTCTCCATTAACTGAAAACTCTATTTCAGAACCATCATAACTTACATTATCAATTTTGTAGAGTTTTGTTCCAATTCTCAGAAGATATCTTCCATTTTGGGAAATAAATTCATAATTCCCCTCTAAGTCACCAGACTTAAATGACTGATCCTTCTCAGAAATTTCTACTTCAATGGGTTCTTCAGAAACGCGTGCTTCAAATTTCATATCGTTGTTTTATTTAAACTTTTAAGTCCGATTTTTGTGGCTCTGAACGAGAAATCTTTGATGTTGTCACTATCATAAAATGCCATTTTGCTGTCAAGCCCATCATCGAAGTTAACTACTTCCACAAAACGATGGTTAACCAAATTCATAAGATCATCACGAAGTTCACCAAATTGCATATTCGTTTCTTCCATGATCACATCAAATGATTCCGGGAAGATCAGACGTTCCATCACAGTTTTTTCAGATTTGGTGAGTTTTCTCATAAGCAAAGAAGATAGAACTTTGAGGATTGAACATCCAACACCCTTTCGTCATTAGGCACTCTTTCTTATTACTTTGCTATCTGTGTAAAAGTAAGTACTATTAAATTCTACTCATTTAAATACTACTTAATTCAATTCATGAATCTTCGCGATCTGTCAAATATTTCAGAGAATAAAGTCTCCAGAGAAGCTCGAACTTTAAGTGAAATAGTTTGTGATGATCAAAACTCACTTGCAGAACGCCTTGTAGCTTTTGAAGACATTATAAATCTGGAAGTTGGTGATACAAGTTTAAGCAGATCCAGAAATATTGAACGAGATCATGATTTCAGGCAATTATTTCTGAAGTTTGAAGGCGACAATCCCACCGGTACCCAAAAAGACCGAATCGGTTTTGCTCAGGTTTATGATGCGTTACGACGAGGATTCGATACTATCACATTAGCAACTTGTGGGAATTACGGAGCCTCTGTAGCCTTGGCTGCAAATCTTGCCGGATTAAAATGTAATATCTACATACCGGATGGATACCACACCGATCGAATCGTAGAAATGGAATCGTTGGGTTCAAACATATTCAGGTTGCCCGGCAGTTATGAAGACACCGTTATAAAGAGCAGTGAATTGGCTGTTGAACAAGATAGCTATGATGCCAATCCCGGTGGACAAAATAAAAGTCTGCAGATCATTGCCTATTCACAAATTGCATTCGAAATATATGATCAGCTTAGGGATGCTCCCAAGATCTGCGCCGTTCCAGTTTCCAATGGAACTTTGCTTGCCGGGATACACCGTGGGTTTGTGTCTCTTTATAAAAGAGGAAAAACGTCAAGAATTCCCCGGTTTTTAGCAGCTTCTTCTACTTTAAAAAATCCAATCGTTCATTCTTTCAAGAAAAATCTAACAGAGTGTGAAGACCTTGATCCTAAAAAGATCAAAGAAACATTTGTTAATGAACCTCTTATTAACTGGCATAGTTTTGACGGGGATGAAGCTCTTTCTGCAATCATTGAAACTGATGGATATGCTTACAACATCAGTGATAAGAATATGAAAAAGATGGGCACCTATTTGAAACAGCATGAAGGAAAAAATATACTACCAGCATCAACGGCGGGTTTAATCGGTTTGCTCAATCTGAATGAAACTGAGCCGCTTGAATCTGACCGATATGTAGCTGTACTCACAGCAAAAAATTAATTTCAAATCCCTCTTTCATAATCATTTACATGATCTGAAAAAGAACTAACTTTAGTTCTGAAGAATTATCTTCACCTCATAATCCAACTACAATGCAACACAAAGAATCTATAGACGGAACCGCAATTGTTTACTGTCAGGGCATGTTCAATACTCCTGAAGGGAAAACTTCTCATGGACTTGTTCGGTTTACTGAACGCTATAATGTTGTTGGAATTATTGATGAGAGATATGCAGGAAAGGATGCCGGTGAAGTGTTGGATAACAAGCCAAATGGGATCAAAATTTTTAAAGACTTTGGTACTGCTTATTCCGAATTGAGTAAAGATGGTGTTGCGATTAAGAACTTTGTGGTTGGACTTGCTCCGGATGGTGGCCGACTTCCAAAATCAGCTAAACAGGAAATTGCTGTTGCTTTGGAAGCGGGACTAAATGTTGATTCGGGCTTACACGATTTCCTCTCCAATGATAAAGAATTAGTAAAACTGGCTGAGAAACATAATTGCAGGATCAGAGACGTACGTAAAACTCCTGATAGGGATAAACTCCATTTCTTTACCGGAGAAATTGAAAAAGTAGATTGCTTAAAACTAGCTGTTTTAGGTTCAGATTCTGCCGTAGGAAAACGAACAACAGCCTGGTTGTTAGTGCATGGTTTCCAAAAAGAAGAATATAAAGCAGAAATGATCGGTACAGGACAAACAGGCTGGATGCAAGGCGCTAAATATTCTATGATCATGGATAGCTGCATAAACGATTTTGTGTCCGGAGAAATAGAACATGCTGTTGTAAGTGCATGGAAAGAAGCTGATCCCGATGTTGTAGTTATTGAAGGACAGGGAAGCTTAATGAACCCTGCTTACCCCGGTGGTTTTGAAATCCTTGCTGCAGGTCGACCTGATTTTGTGATCTTGCAACATGCCCCTACTCGTTTGGAATATGACGGATTTCCGGGTTATAAACTTCATCCACTGCATGAACAAATCAATGCTATTAAAGTAATTTCGGGTAAAGAAGTGATTGCTGTAACATTAAATCACGAAGGGCTTAAACCGGAAGAGATTGAACCTGCTTGCAAAAAAATCACAGCAGAAACCGGTCTTCCTTGTTTTGATGTACTTGCTCATGGTGCGGATGATTTAATCGAGATATTAAAAGAGAAAATCCGCAAATAATGAAAATCACTCAGGTTTCATTTGAGCGGTTCGATCTGGAATTGACCGAACCCTATACCATTGCCTACGAAACAATTTCTGAAGCAACCAATTATGTGTTAAGACTTGAAACCGATTCCGGCTACACAGGATTTGGGTGCGCTGCTCCTGACCCTGCAATAACTAAAGAATCTCCGGAGTACTTGGAACAGAGTTTAAATGAAACTATTATTCCTGCTTTAAAAGGTGTTAATCCATTTCATTATGCCCGAATTTTAGATGATCTGAGGGCAACCGGAAAAGTTAGATCTTCTGCTTTAGCTATGGTGGACGCTGCACTTTTCGATCTGATGGCAAAAAAAGCTGATGTACCTTTGTATCAGCTTCTGGGAGGATACAGATCTTCTATCCCCACCAGTGTAACGATTGGTATTTTACCTGTTGATGACACTCTTAAGAAAGCTGGTCAATTTGTTGAGGATGGCTTTTTCATTCTGAAGGTAAAAGGTGGCCTTGATGTGGAAGAGGATATCAAAAAAATGAAATTGATCAGGGATAAATATCCAAAAGTGATCCTCCGTTTTGATGGGAATCAGGGCTATTCTGTAGATCAAAGTATTGAGTTTTCAAAAGCCACTAAAGAGATCGGGATTCAAATTTTTGAACAGCCTCTTAGTGTTGATGATGAGCATTTACTGGAACCTCTTATCTCAAAGATAACACATCCGGTAATGGCTGATGAAAGTTTAAAAACTTTGGATGATATCCATCGATTAACTAAGAATAATTCTTCTGATATGATCAATATTAAATTGATGAAGATCGGAGGAATTCTGGAAGGAATGCATATCAACTCGGTAGCAAAAGCTGCCGGAAACGAAGTCATGGTTGGCTGTCTGGATGAATGCAGCTTGGGAATATCAATGGGATTGCATTTCGCGCTCAGCCGACCAAATGTTGAATTTGCCGATCTTGATAGTCATCTCGATTTTGAAAAAGATCCCTTCAAAGGATTGTTCAGATTAGAAAAAGGCTACCTCTACCCCAATGACAAAGTTGGTTTGGGACTTTAGTTCTTACCACCATAAAGTAAATAGTAGGTTATGAGCTTTTATGTGCTACATTGATTTGAAGCATCATTGCTAAAGGAAATTCTTTTAGAAATACGCTTTTAAACTATTGGAGTCAGATATGTCAAAAGGAAAATCGATAAAGAAAAATTCAGGTAAAACCGCCCCGGCAAAAACTCTAAAAGAGAAAAGAGCTGCTAAAGCAGAAAAGAAAAAAGGGAATAGTGGTTTCCTACCTCCTAAATAATTTAAATAGGCAATTAGTCGAATAATTCTTTCACTGAATCAACTACTTTCTGTAACTCAGCATCCATGATCTGATAATGGAACGTAGCTCTGATTGTGTTCGGCCCAAATGGAACCATGCGTATTCCCTTTTCTTCGAGTTTAGCCAGTGCTTCCAACGCTGATTCATTCCTGACATCAAAGATCACGATGTTAGTTTCAACACTGTTCAGATCAATAGATAGGTTCGAACAACCATCAACAGCTTCAGCTAATTGTTTAGCGCGTTCATGATCTTTTTGCAGCTTTGTAAAATTAGTATCCAGAGCAAAATCTGCGGCTGCAGCCAATAATCCAACCTGACGCATTCCTCCTCCCCACATTTTCCGAAAACGTCGAGCTTTAGCTATGTTTTCTTCAGAAGATATCAACATAGACCCTACCGGAGCTCCTAACCCTTTACTGAAACAAACAGAAATTGTATCTGCTATACCTCCAAAGAAAGAAGCTTCTATTCCGGTTGCAACTATTGCATTCCAAACTCTTGCTCCATCCAAATGAACCTTTAAGTTATTCTCATCGGCGAAATCTTTTAGTGAGTCAAGTTCATCTTTTAAGTAACAAACCCCACCGCCTTTGTTCGTTGTATTTTCTAAACACAAGACTGAAGTTCTTGGCTCCCAGTCAAATCCTCCACGCACAGAGTTTTTAATGTCCTCAGGGCTCAGTTTTCCTTTATCTCCATGAATCGGATTGATCTGAACTCCGGATAAGAAACCAGCTCCTCCCGTTTCATAATTAAAAATATGGCCTTTATAATCGATCAGAATTTCATCGCCTGGGTTGGTTAATACTTTAACTCCCAACTGATTACTCATCGTACCACTTGGCACAAACAACCCGGCTTCCATCCCAAACATTTCAGATACTTTTTTCTCGAACATGCTTACTGTAGGGTCTTCTGCAAATACATCATCGCCAACTTCAGCTCGTATCATAAAATCCAACATTTCCTGAGTTGGTTTGGTAACTGTATCACTTCGTAAATCGATCATTTTCTTTTTTGCTTTTTCAATTGCTTAGGATAATTTGATACCCCTTTAAAACGCATTTATTTTTATCAGTGGATAATCCGTATAAAATTGCCGTTGTTCAACACCCTCCTGTATATTTAAATCTGAGAGAAAGTGTTGAACTCGCCCTTAAATATATTACAGAAGCGGCTTCAAAAAACGTTCAAATGATAGTTTTTCCCGAGACATGGCTTCCCGGTTATCCTGTTTGGCTTGATTATGCACCTGAAGCCGGAATCTGGGATCATCCTCCAACCAAAACTTTGTTCCGATTGTTGTTCGAAAATTCCATCGAAATTGAGGATGAATATTTTAAAGCACTTTCAAATTCTGCTATAGAAAACAACTGTTTGATTGTGATGGGAGCAAATGAACGACTTGGAAGAACATTGTATAACACCATTTTTTATTTTAAACCCGATGGAACCTATGATCTTCATCGAAAACTAATGCCCACATACACAGAACGCTTGGTTTGGGGTATGGGTGATGGAAGCACGCTTCCCACTATTGATCATAATGATGTGAAAATTACCGGACTAATTTGCTGGGAACACTGGATGCCACTTGCAAGAGCAGCTGTTCATCAAAACGGAGAAGATATCCATATTGCTCAGTGGCCGATGGTGAAAGACCTTCACCAAATTGCAAGCAGACAGTATGCATTTGAAGGACAGTGTTATGTGATCGCAGCAGGATGTACACTCACCAAACAGCAAATGATAGATGGAATTATTTCAGTTTCTGATAAAGAAAATGCAGCTTTGGAGATGATACGTTCAATCCCTGAAGGAGATGAAACTTTACTTTTGAAAGGTGGAAGTTCTGTTATCAAACCAAATTCAGAATATTTAGTCGTGCCGGTTCAAAATGAAAACACGATCATTTATGCAGATCTGGATCTTTCCATACTAAGTGAGGGAAATCTGTTTATAGATACCAATGGACATTATTCTCGACCGGATGTTTTTCAACTTCATGTGAATACCGAGCATCAGCAAAATATTAAATTCAGAGAAGGCTTTGAGAATTGAAACCACATACGATCTGATCATAGCCGGTGGCGGAATGTCAGGATTAAGCCTTGCTTGGTATTTGGCAAAAGGTGGTTATAAAGGAGAAGTTCTGGTTGTTGACTCTACTTTTGCGCCCATCAATGAAAAAACCTGGTGTTTCTGGACTAAAGAAGCCCCTCCTTTTAAGCAAATCATTTACAGAACCTGGAACAAAGCTTTTTTTTCTGCTTTGGATATGAACGCGTTCCTATATTTGAAAGACTACTCTTATCACGCAATTAGGAGTGGTGATTTTAAAGAACTAGTGCTAACTGAACTTAGAAAACAATCAAATTTCACGCTTTTAGAAGAAAATATTCTGAGTGTCTCTTCAAACTCTAGTAAAGCTGTTTTATTAACAAAAAATGGCGATACATATTTATCTGATTATATTTTTCAAAGTGTATTCAGACCTGACTGGAAAAAACCAAAATATCCTCTCATTCAGCATTTTCTTGGATTTGAAATTGATACAGAGCATTCAGTTTTTGATCCTGCTACTTTTACAATTATGGATTTCGACCCTTCATTTAATGAAGGTGTAGCCTTTATGTATGTACTTCCATTCAATCATAACAAAGCACTTCTTGAGTTTACAGTATTCTCTAATTCCACGTTAGATAAAGAAGTGTATGAAAAGAAAATTGAAAACTACATGGATATAAAATATGGACTTCATGTTTCGGAATACAAAGTACAAAGAACCGAATACGGTGAAATTCCAATGCAGGACCTGAACTACCAACCTACATATGAACAAAATATTATTAATCTTGGAACTATGGGAGGGTTAACAAAACCCAGCACCGGCTACACTTTTCTAAGAGCTCAGGAATACACCAAAGAATTGGCATATTCAATTATTTCGGGTAACAGTCCATTACTTCCACCTCAATCAAAATTCCGTTATCGGTATTACGATCTCCTTTTACTACACATTTTATCCAGTTCTACTGAAGACAGCCTTGCCATATTCCGTGACCTTTTTAAAAAGAATAGATTCGACGCTGTACTAAGTTTTCTTTCTGAAGATTCCAGCTTTGTTCAAGATTTAAAGATTATGAGCAGTGTTCCATATATGCCCTTCTTTAAAGCTATTGGTAATAATTTATTTAAACTGAATTGAACGAAATAAGTTTTATTTTCGATTGTAAGCTTTAAAAATTAAACCTAAGTATGTCCCAAGAAAAAGGATCTCTCTCTGAAATTGCCAAACTATTCTTCAAATTAGGATGTATTGCATTTGGTGGCCCCGCTGCTCATATAGCAATGATGGAAGAAGAAGTAATCGAAAAAAGAAAGTGGATGTCTCGACAACATTTTCTTGATCTCATCGGTGCTACCAATTTAATTCCCGGACCGAATTCAACCGAAATGACTATGCACTGCGGTCATGAGAGAGGCGGTGTTCCCGGATTATTTGTTGCAGGAATCAGTTTCATATTTCCTGCGGTAGTGATTACAGGAATTCTTGGTTTCTTATATGTTGAATATGGTCAACTTCCGGAAGTGGAACCATTCATCTTTGGTATTAAACCTGCTGTATTAGCTATCATTGCTGCTGCTGTTGTTAAGCTTGGGAAAAAAGCTCTTAAAGGATGGGAGCTTGGAGTACTCGGAGCTTTTGTTTTGGTTGCAAGCATATCAGGAGTAAATGAGATTATCGCATTGCTCACAGCCGGTGTTGTAGGGACTTTATATTTCACTACAAAATCAAAATTCGATGCTTCTCCCAAATCCATTCTTCCTTTTTTATTTCTTCAGGCAGGTTCAGCAACAGTATCAAAGATAACAGCTCTTAATGTATTCTGGAGTTTCTTAAAAGTAGGATCGATCCTATATGGAAGTGGTTATGTTCTGTTTGCTTATTTGGACGCAGAACTAGTTATGAGTGGATGGTTGACTCGTCCTGAATTAATAGATGCAATTGCAGTTGGACAATTTACTCCGGGACCTGTTCTTTCCACCGCCACTTTTATCGGTTATCAGTTAGCTGGGTGGGAAGGTGCAATCGCTGCTTCGGTTGGGATCTTCCTCCCTTCTTTCCTTTTTGTGTGGATACTGAATCCTTTGATCCCAAAAATGAGAAAATCTAAAACACTAGGTTTTTTCCTCGATTCAGTGAATGTAGCCGCGGTTGCAGTTATGGTTGCTGTACTATTTGTAATGGGACAAGATACTCTCACTGACTGGAGAGCCTTAGTGATTGCTTTACTGGGAGTTTTCTTTACCTTCGGGCCTAAAAAATTAAACGCCATGTGGATCGTAGCCGGCGGTGCACTGCTTGGTTATTTGTTGAAGCTTGTTTGATGCTTTTTCATCGCTATTAGATGTTACACTTACTATTACCTTAAAGAGAAGATAGTATGATTAAAACTATTCCTTTTTTATTCTTTTCCATATCAATTTTATCCAATTTATATGCTCAAGATGATCTTACATTATTACAAAACAAATATGGAGACATCGTTTATTCAGCAATCTATTCTTTACCAGAGTCACAAAATCAGTATTTAGAGGTTGTTGGAAAAGAATATTTGGGCGTCTATTATTCACCTAATTACTTAGCTACACAAATTCCAAATGATGTTAAACAAAAGTTGAATAAAGCATTTTCAAATTTAAGCTCAAATAAAGCACTATTAAAACGTATTGAATACTGGGTTTTATGCTATCATCAATTCTCTCATGCTCTGACAATTACAAGTATAGAATATGCTCTAGCGGCAGTTTATGTTCAACCAGAAACTCAAAATTTGTTCAAATATATCTTAACTAACAGGAACATGAACTCGAGTGTAACTGCATTATCTGTTGGCGCAACTTTAAGCTCTGCTGAAACAAACGATATTGTATATAAAACATTGAATTTATTATCAGATTTAGAGATTAAAGACCAGTTGAGTTATTTTGATAATATGTTCAAAACTTTGGACGATTTATTAAAATAGAATGGGTATAGCAAGCATTTCAAGCGGATTCAAACATGGTTCGTTAACGCTTAAATCGTGATTGTTTTAAAAAATTCGGCTTGATCTTTTGTCCCGTTCGAACGGGAGATCAAGACAAAAGTAGATACTTTTGTACTGAGTTAAGCTATTTTATGGGATTCAGTTTCTTGACTCTGTGTACTTACAATCCTTAAGTAAAGAATCTGTTTCGGAACCGGGGAGGTCCGTTTCTAATACAAAGCAACGGTACAGGCGACATATCAAAACACCAACCCGAAGTATTTAAGAAGTAGTTCAGCCCTGCAATATCCAATATTTTAAAAAGCGATCTCCATATGAACCTGAAACCTCATTAGGTCATCTCTGGATACATAATCAAGGTAACCGGCACTGGCCTGTAATTTTAGATTATGTCCGGAAATATATTTCGAAAGAGCAAACGTCATTTCCGAATGTTCGGTCAAAGAAGAAAAATTTCCAGTTTTTGAAAGAGTAGCATAGCGCCCTGAAATTCCGAAATCTTCTCCAAAAACATACCCTAAAGATCCCATATAAGCCGTTCCGGTACCGAAACCGTTATCCGTACTTGCATCTCTGTTAGCGAATTCTCCATGCATAGATAAACCCTGATATTTTAGCATTGCATCTGCTAAAAATGTATGTAGATCGTTCTTTACTAAATCTCCACTGTTTGTAAAAATAAAACCTCCGGTATGCCCTCTGCTTCGAACTGCTCCATCATTAAAATCATAAGTAACGCCAATTGATAATTTAACTTCTTCTTCTTTTTCCAGATCAGGACCGGTGTAATCTCCTTTATTGGTAAAATTTCCGAAAGGCAGAAATTCTACTCTTCCTGTATAGCTATATCCACCCGGGTTTTTGGTAGTTATGTCTCTACCCTCACCAATTGAAATGGCTCCCATTTGGCGGACTACCATTTTTCCAAGCGTTGAAGTATTTCTGAACTGAACTCCAACATCTCTGTCCAAATTGAAGCTTGAGTTCAATAAACTTCTGTCTACAAATTGAACTTTTTGGGAAGAGATCAAACGTTCTCGGTTTCCTGGAAGAACAGTTTGCCCAAACCAGATCTCAAAATCCGAAACCGGATTATATTTAATAACTCCATCCAACACAATATTCGAAGTACCACTGTTTTGAAGTATCCCACCTGAACTTGAATTTCTTGTATCCCTGTTACTAAATCCTAGTTGGACTTTGTAAGTAAATTTTTCTGAATATATATACCCATCTAACTTCAAACGAGCCCTGCGAACCAAAGCCTGATCAGAATATACATTATCATCTAAATTCCACTCTCCCAGATACAAGCTTTGAAACCTCATACCTAACTTAACACTGTAAGAATTATCCTCCGATTGAAATACAATACCTTTTCCGAGAGTTTTAACTTCTACATCCTGAGAAATACCATTTTGAGAAACAGCTATTGTAATGAGTAATAAGAACAGAATCTTAGGGAATAATTTCATTTGGATATTTTTATTACAGTGAAAATTTATGCCGACAAATGTACTTATTTAAAGCCTACAGTTAAAATCAGATTACCATAAATTAATATACAGTTAACATTGAGGTAACATAAAACCTCAGTTATAATCATTACCTTTGTGCTCAATTCTAATCATATATAACAACTATGGAATTTGGTTTACTCGGGTTTCTGAATCTGATGGGTTCTCTTGGCTTTTTCATTTATGGAATGAAAGTAATGAGCGAAGGTATTCAAAAAGTTGCCGGCACAAAGATGCGGCAAATTCTTCGTTCAATGACATCCAACAGATTTAAAGGTGTTTTAACCGGTTTTGCGTTAACAGCTTTAGTTCAATCTTCATCAGCTACTACTGTTTTGGTAGTTAGCTTTGTAAATGCCGGTCTACTTGCTCTAGTGGAATCAATTGGTGTAATAATGGGAGCAAATATTGGAACAACAATCACTGCTTGGTTGATCTCAATTATTGGTTTTAAAGTAAAAATATCCAGTTACGCTCTTCCTATCATTGCTATTGGATTCCCACTCCTTTTTATGAGCAAAAGTAAAACCAAATCATGGGCAGAAGTATTAATTGGTTTCGCTCTGCTATTTATCGGTCTTTCTTACCTGAAAGAATCCGTACCTGATCTTAAAGCAAATCCTGAGATTCTTGAATTTCTTTCCCAATATACTGATCTCGGGTTTTTATCTACCTTATTATTTGTTGGAATTGGAACCGTGCTGACTGTTACTGTACAATCTTCAAGTGCAGCTATGGCCTTAACATTGGTTATGGCAAACAACGGCTGGATACCATTTGATCTGGCAGCTGCAATGGTACTTGGTGAAAACATTGGTACAACGATAACCGCTAACCTAGCTGCTTTGGTGGCGAATATTCATGCGAAACGAGCTGCAGCAGCTCACTTCATTTTCAATGTGTTTGGGGTGATATGGATCATAATTATGATGCCATTTTTCTTAGACTTTATCGATGCTTATATGACATCGAACTATGACGCTTCTCCGTTTAATGATCCTGAATCTATCCCAATAGCATTATCTATTTTCCATACGGCATTTAATATTATCAACACTCTACTATTATTAGGGTTTGTAGGATTTATTGCTAAAACGGTGATCAGAATGATTCCGTCCAAAGGTGAGGACGATGAAGAATTCCATTTGGAATACATCGGTACCGGCATGATGCAAACAGCTGAGCTTTCTTTGGAAGAAGCCACTAAGGAGACTGCAAAGTTTGGTGAGATCACAGCAAGAATGTCAGAATTTTTACGTGAGCTTGTTGAAACTGACAAACCCAAGCGTCAAAAGAAACTGCTTAAAAAGATCAAGAAATATGAAGAGATCACCGATCGTATTGATGACGAACTAGCTAGTTACTTGATGAAAGTTTCGGAAGGTTCACTAAGTGATGAATCTACCAGAAAAGTATCTCATCTATTGAATATTTCGAATAATCTGGAAACAATTGGTGACATCTTTTACCAAATGTCCAGAGATCTGGAGAAGTTCTTTGAAGGTGATATCATCTTTAATAGCGAGCAAAAAGGTGGTGTTCTTAGCATCTTGGATGAAATCGACAAAGCTTTTGAGATCATGAATACTAATCTTAACGAAGACTACGACAAAGTTGCTATTGAACCTGCTTACGAGCAAGAAAACAAGATCAATAAGCAAAAGAAAACTCTTCAGAAAAAACATACTAAGAGAATCGAGACCAAGATGTATAACATCAACAGCGATTCAGTATATAAAGATCTGTTCTTTGCCTGCGAAAAAATTGGTGATCATATCATCAATGTAAGTGAGGCTGTTACAGGACAAAAAGACAAAGATCCTGAAGATAAATAAGAAGGTTAGAAGTAATTTTAAGCCCTGTTTCTATAGAGAGACAGGGCTTTTTTTATTTCACCTAGCTCATAAAATTTTGATAAATTTATATTTATCTTCATATTTCAAGTAATAATTCAGAATTAACTATAGAATGAACTACTTACTATTTCAAGAGGCAATAACTACAGATGGTTCTTTAGCAGATAATCAAGACCTATTATTCACTTCACTATTAGTTCTAATCTCTGTAAACCTAGTTGTAGAAATAGCGAAGTTCATATCCTCATTTATACTATCAAATAAAGAGAAAAAAAACCATAAACACCTTTTAATTGATGAAAAGAGAATAAAAATTTTAGAGGAAGTTTATAAAGATTTAGATTTGCTTTCAATTTATGATCAAAATGAAGATGAAGATCTTTTAGATTCAATAAGAACAATTGAGAGAAAAATTCAATCAAATATGATATACGTCCCTAGCAAGATTCATAGTATTTGTATAGATATATTAGATTATTATAAATGTGTTTTAGTTGATTACAGAAAGAAGGACATTCAAAAAGAAGCAAACTTATTAAAGAAGTATTGCAATGAATTCAATAAATAGACTCATATCTGCTCCTAAATTTTTTAAAGCAAAATATATAATAGACTTTATCAATAAAAGTGAGGCTATATTTTCACTAAAAAACAAACAGGAAAGTAAGTTTGTACTAGATCTTAATAAGATCCAACAATGTACAATGATTGGTGTATTATTGATATATAAGTTTATCGAGTTCTCTGTTAAGAATAACTGCTTCAATGCACCAGCTTTTGCCATGAATGACATTGTCAGAGAAGCAATGGAAAAGTATGGCTTTACTCCCCTCATTTTTTCCTATATAAAAGATAAAAAGAAAGCAGAAAAGGAATTCAAAAAGCTTAAAGTATCGATCACAGATGAATTTATAATTGCTCCTCAAGCGTTATTAAGAAATGATAAATACAGTGCTGAAACATTGAATTCAAAATACCTTCCTAAGATTCAAAAATATTACTCATTCGATGATAAAATTGTCTCTATGATCTTTCTTTGTTTTTCAGAGGTTTTACTTAACTTTTGGGAGCATGCTGTTGATGATACTCAATCTATAATTGTGGCAAATGGTAATAAATCTAATCTTGAAATCGCATGTGCTGATAATGGTGAAGGAATAATTAGTACATTGGAAAATTCTGAAATCTATACCAATAGAAAAAATCCAGAATCTGTTATTTCTAAAGCTGTAAAAAAAGGAATAACTTCTAAATCACATACTAATCATATGGGTTATGGTTTGTGGCTTATTGACGAAATTGCAAAACGTACTGGTGGTAGGCTTCATATTTATTCTGAAGGGGGATATTATATACGAGAATTTGGCAAGGTTAAAAATGGCAAATGTGGTTATTGGCAGGGAACTATTATTTATATTTCACTACCTCTAGATAAACCTATAACCCTTGCTGATATTGAAAAACCTGAATTGGATAATAAATTTAATCTTAAAATTAATTGGGCATGAAAGTAATAGACCTAAAAAAGTATGGGCCGATCATAGGTAGCAGAAGTGTTGGTGATGAGATTTTCGATAAGATTAATAATACTTTAGAAACCGAAGAGAAAGTAGAGGTTGATTTAAACAATATTAAATCAATGGCAACATTCTGTGCTAAACAAATATTTGGCAAACTATATTTGAACTTAGGGTCTGTAAAATTTTTTGAGAGAATAATCTTAAAAAATGCTGACAAAGATTTAAGAACGATCATCCAAATTGGAATACAACACGCTCTTCAAGAAAATAAATAGACAACTGTTAATTAGTACTTAAATATTGAGAAAGAAAAGCCACTACCGCCGTTTCTGCTCTTAAGCGATTTTTGCCCAGAGTGATAAACTGAGCTCTTTTACTTTTAGCAAGTTCCGCTTCTCTTTTTGAAAACCCACCTTCGGGACCAACTAGGAGTAAATTCTCGGAATCGGTTAGCTGATTAGGAGTACCTGCTTCTTCCTCTCCTAGATAAGCCATCTGGATTGAGTGTTCTTTGTACTGTTCTAAAATTTCATCCAACGATCTTTTGATCACTAATTTAGGAAGATAAAATCTGCCACTTTGCTTGAATGCACTTACGATCTGAGTTTGCAATCTATCTTCATTCAATCTGGATCTTTCCGAGTGATCCGCATCGAACACACAAATTTCCCAAGCATCCAGTTCAACTGCTTTTTCAATGGCGAATTCCAATCGATCTCTCTTTTTGATCGCCCCGAATGCCATGACTTTTTTCGTAGTTGGCTCTTCTTGAGAACTGGTTTCCAGAACTTTGAGCAGAACAGACTTTTTTGAAATCTCTGTAATTTCACATTTTGATCGATTTCCGATCCCATCTACCACAAAGGTTTGATCTCCAACTCTATTTCGCAACACTTTCGAAATATGGATGGCTTCCTGATCTGTTATCTTAACTTCGCTTCGGTCGTCTTTCCAGTTTTCCGGTGGAGCGTAAAAGAAATTCATTAGTTTTTATCCCGTACTACTACATTTGATTTTACTATTCAAATTTGCAAGCAAAAAAGGATACTAAATATATAAACAACTTAATAGTTGCGAAGTAATCTGCGAGAATAAACAGATTACTTTGGGACCACAGATATTAAGTAGCTCATTCACAAAAAATTTACTGATTAAATTCGAAGTAAGATAATCGGTCATCCTTGTAGAAGTTAGATAATTCACTTACAAAATTGTTCTGCTTAAAATCCTTACGATCTCAGAAAAAGCTTCCAACTACACCGACCTTTAGAATTATTGGCGAGAAAGAACGTAATGAAATCGACGGCTCCGAAGGAGCAATCATTACACTCTGGTTGATTTGTGAATATGTTCAGTTTGAACGAGGACCTTTTGTAATGATTAGTCGATGTAATGGAGTTCGCGCCAATAATTCTTGTCGGGAGTTTTTGGTACTGGCGCCTGTGCTGAGGAAGCTCAGTAGCGGCACAAAAGTACATTAACAAAGAAACGGAATTCCTTTCACAGACTTAGCTTAGCATAAGGACACCTACTTTTGTCTTGATACAAAAGTAGCAAAAGATCAAGCCGAAGTATTTAAGACGGGTTCACTGATCCTGCGCTGAATAATCCTAAAGGTCTTCGTTCGATCTGATACATTTCTACACTCTTCACCTGAAAGGATTATTCCTGCTTCGCAGACGCATCCGGATCACGCTCTCTTCTCCGTCTTAAATACTAAGGGCATAGTTTATTTATGCAATAAATATTAAAACTGTCAACGAATTACCTAACATCTACAAACCTGAGGATACTTCCGAAGGATCTGCAAAACTATTCAAATTCATATGCAAACAGATCATTATGCTTGTACTCAAGCCCCAACTCTTTTTTGATTCTGCTGCCATCTACCAGTTTCTCATCAGATCCACCTGAATCAAAAGACGGTGTTTCCAGTCCTGATTTATCGGCAAGTTTGGTATAGAGTTCTTCTTTGGTTGGATGATGATCGGAGCAAACATTAAAGATCTCGTTCTGGGTTTTGTGGGATAGAACAGAAATTGTAGCAGCAATAACATCTTCTCTGTGAACCAGATTTACAGGTGCATCACCACTTGAAATTCCTTCACGCCCGGCGAGATATTTAACGGGATGTCGGTCTGAGCCAAAAAGTCCGCCCAAACGAAGAATGACAGATTCTGGAATGATTGTTTTTAATTCACCTTCAGCAGCAAGAATTATATTATCACTTTTCGGATCGGGAAGAGCATCCGATACCGTAACAATTCTCATCTTTCCATTATAGGCTGATGTGGAACTATACATGATCACTTGTTGGTTTGTTGAAGCAAGAAGTTTACTGAGTTTTTGGATGTGATTTGGATACTGAGATCGCTGTTCACCTCTTCCCGGAGAAACTGAAATGACAACGGCATCAACTTTGGGAAGATCAGTTTGGGTGGCGTCTTCTTTTTCCAGATCAAAAATGATAGGTACTATTCCCAAAGAGCGAAGGGAAGAAGCTTTTTCAGAGGAACGGGTAGTTCCAAAAACGTTGATATTTTGGGAGATCAAAGTTGTTGCAAGCTTAGTTCCTACCCAACCACAACCAATAATTAATACAGAATCTAATTCAGCAGACTTCATAAAAAATTCACAAAAAAGTGAGTTATTAATTAACTGTACATAAAGTAGATAAAATTTCAGGCATGGCTAAATCAAAGACAGGAATATTTTTAGTGAATCTGGGTTCTCCGGATAGTTTTGAACCGGAAGATGTTAAGGTTTATCTGAGAGAATTTTTGATGGATAAGAGGGTAATTGATGCACCCGAAATTATCAGAAAGATGATCGTAGAAGGAGCAATATTGCCATTTCGACCTAAAGAATCCGGAGAAGCTTATGAGTTGATCTGGTGGGAAGACGGTTCTCCGTTGATCGTTATCACTGAACAGGTGGAAGCTAAATTGAAGCAAAGACTGGGTGATGATATCCCCGTAAGTATCGGAATGAGATATGGAAATCCATCTATCGAAGCAGGGATTGAAGATCTTCTAAAGCAAAATCCTGAACTCGAAACCGTATTTTTAGTCCCGCTGTATCCGCAATATGCGATGGCGACGTCAGAAACAGTGATAGAAAAAACCAAAGATGTTATTCTGGCTAAATTCCCTCACTTACATACGGTGATAAAAGATCCATTCTTCAACGATCCGAAATACATTAAGGCGTTGGCGGAGAGTATGAAGCCGTATATCACTGACGATATTGACCATATTCTGTTTTCTTATCACGGAGTGCCTGAGCGTCATATTAAGAAAAGAGATATCACCGGAGATCACTGCCTGAAATGTGAAAACTGTTGCGAAGTAAGTTCGCCGGCTCATCAGTTTTGCTATCGTCACCAGGATCTTATGACCACAAAACAGGTTGTTGAATATCTTGATCTGGATGAGTCCAGATACAGCACGGCTTTTCAATCAAAGTTAGGAGTTGATCCGTGGTTGTTGCCGGCTACCGACAAAGAACTTGAACGTCTTGGAAAAGAAGGCAAGAAGAAAGTAGCAGTAGTTTGTCCGGCTTTTGTATCGGATTGTATTGAAACTCTGGAAGAGATCGGCATCAGAGGAAAAGAAGATTTTATAGAAGCCGGGGGAGAAGATCTGGTTTTGATTCCTTGTATCAATGACAACGATCTTTGGATCGACGCTCTTGAAGACTGGAGCAGAAAAGCACTGGAAATAGCTCCTGAGTTAGAACGCGTTTAAATGAGTACTTCTTCCTCAAATACTATTGCAGTACTTGGAGGAGGTATTTCAGGTTTGTCCACAGCCTGGTATTTGAAAAAGAAAGGTTTTGAAGTAACTCTTTTTGAAGTTCAGGAAAGCCCGGGTGGGGTAATTCGATCTGAACCGAATCAATATTCTGTTTTTGATTTTGGACCTAACACGATCAGGGATAAAACTGGTTCTGTTTCTGAAATGATTACAGACCTTGGTCTTGAAGACGAAGTGCTTTCAATGTCTGAAGGTTCAAAAACCAGATTTATTGTTAAGAACGGAGAACTGAAAAAGATTAAGCAGAATCCGATTTCCTTTCTGTTTTCTGATGTGCTTAGCTGGAAAGGAAAGAAAAAGCTTTTTTCCGAGCCACTTAAGAAATCATTGAACTCTGATGCTGATGAAAGTATCGGCTCTTTTCTGGAAAGACGAATTGGTAAAGAAGCCGTCGAATATCTCGCAGATCCTTTTTTCTCCGGAATTTATGCGGGGGATATTTACTCCCTCAGCAAAAATAAATTGATCGGTAGACTAGCTGATTTTGAACAGGATTATGGTTCAATCGTTAAAGGGTTTCTGAAATCCCGAAAAGAAAAATCATCTTTTAAACCTAAAGTGATCTCTTTCAAAAAGGGTGTTCAACAATTAACCGATAAACTAACCGAACGTCTGCAAGATTCAATTATTCATGAAGAAGTAAAAAGCCTTCAGGTTCAGCAAAGCAATTTCAAAGTGACTACCGCTGATCACGAATACATTTTTGATAAGGTTGTAAGCTGTCTTCCGGCCTATGTTTTGAAAGAAGTATTGAAAACGGATGATCAGAAATTGGAAAACAGTTTGTCAGAGATCAACTATTCGCCGATGCTTTCAACACAATTGGTGTTTAAAAAAGAAGATCTGAACCTGCCTGAAAACGGATTTGGGTTTTTGGTTCTGAGAAAAGAAAACATCAGGTTACTCGGGGCGATTTGGAAATCAAACATCTTCCCTGACCAAACAGAAGACGAATATGTGCATGTAAACCTGATGACAGGTGGTTCTCACGATATAAAAGTGATCGATCAGGATATCAGGGTTATTGAGAAGGAAGTTATTGAAGAGTTTTCGACAATCATGAATGTGAAAGGCGGCGCTGAAATGGTTTCTTCAAAATTATGGAAAAAAGCTATTCCTCAATTTCACGTTGATTTTGCATCAGTAGAGGATTCAATGAACAGATTTCAGAAAGAAAATGAAGGCTTTTATATCGGTGGAAATTTCCGCTGGGGAGTTTCTGTCTCTGACTGTGTGGACGGCGCGAAAAATTTATCTGAATTCATATAATCTTCACATTCAGATCGTATTTTAGCGTGAATTTGGTCCAAACTATTTTTTAAGCAGATATGAGATTTTCAGCAATAGGTATTTCTCACTGGAAAAGTGAGGTTTCTATTCGTGAGTTATTCTTTATTGATAAACAAAGACGTGAATTTCTGGAGTTCAATACCAGAAATATTCCCGGTGGTGTTATTATTCTGGATACCTGCAATCGAACAGAGTTATATGCGTTTTGCGATCCGGATGTACTCGTTTCAGCATTATGTAAGGCCACAAATACCGATGCAGACTTTTTCAGTAAGCACGGATACAGCTATTCTGAAGAAGAAGCTTATCAGCATTTATTTAAAGTGGGAGTTGGACTAGACTCACAAGTTCTTGGTGATGTTCAGATCATCCAACAACTAAAAAAAGCTTACAAAGAATCTAAAAAGAATCTTTCAGGTGAATTCCACCAGCTGATGCAATCCGTTTTTAGAGCTCATAAAAGAGTGCGTACTGAAACTGATTTCGGTAGAGGGATGGCGTCGGTTGGATTTGTTGCGACTCAATTAGCATTAGATCATTTCAAAGACCTTGGCAATGTTAATATCTTGTTGCTGGGTGCAGGGAAGATGGGCAAAGTGACCTGTAAAAATCTGGTCTCAAATGGAGCTGAGCATATTTCTGTGATCAACAGAACCATAGAGCGGGCTCAAAGTCTGGCGTCCTCATTCGATATTAAAGCTCACACTTTTGATGAACTGGAATCTGTAGTTGCAAATTCGGACCTGATCATAACAGCAACAGGTGCAACTTCTCCGATCCTGAAAAAAGAGCATTTTCCGAAAGATGGTAAAGCGCGTTTAATATTTGACCTGAGTGTGCCGAGAAATGTAGAAGAAAGTGTTTCTCAAATAGAGAATGTAACTTTAGTTGATATGGATTCTATACATCTTGCAAATAAAGAAGCGATTGAGAATCGTAAGAAGTCAATTCCTGCGGTAGAAAAAATTATTGCTGAGGAATTAGATCAGTATGAACATTCGATCGAGCGGAATAATTACGTTCTTCCAAGGATCAAAGAGATCGATCATCACTTGAGTTCCATTACTGACCACGAACTGGATCGCATCAAAAATAAAGTGGATCGAGAAGCCTTTGAGGTCATCGAAAAGCTTACCGGCCGGATTAAGAAAAAAGTAATGGCGATTCATATCAACAGAATTGAAAATGAATTAGAGGAGCTTCGAAATGAAGCTTAAAATAGGCACACGCAGAAGTAAGCTTGCACTTTGGCAATCAAATCTGGTTGCTGAAAAACTAAACGCACTCGATGTACAAACCGAGCTTGTTGAGATAGAATCGTTTGGTGATAAGGAACAAGATCTCCCACTTCATAAACTGGGCGACAAAGGTGTATTCACAAAAGCACTGGATGAAGCTTTACTGGAAGGTAAAATAGACCTAGCGGTTCATTCACTAAAGGATGTTCCAACAATTTTTGAAGATGGATTACAGCTAAACGCAGTACTTGAAAGAGCAAATCCTATTGATGTACTTGTACAGCCATTGAACTATAAGAAAGGAAATACTTCCAGAACTATTGCCACAGGGAGCATCAGAAGATCAGCATTCTGGAAGAACAAATACCCTGAAGACGAAGTTGTTGATCTTAGAGGTAATGTACCCACAAGATTGAATAAAGTTGATACTCTTGGTTGGGATGGAGCCATTTTTGCTCACGCCGGTTTAGAAAGATTGGGATTGGGTGAGAGAATCAGTAAAGAATTACCGTGGATGATATCTGCGCCTTCGCAAGGAGCAATAGGGATAGTTTCTAAAAAAGATTTTAAATATTCTGAAATTGTATCTGTGCTGAATGATGACAACACAAGAATTTGCGTTGATATAGAACGAGCGTTTTTAAGGACATTGGATGCAGGTTGTTCATCTCCGGTTGGAGCTTTAGCTGAAGTGAAAGATGGTAAGCTGTTTTTTAAAGGAGCAGTTTTGTCCGTTGATGGAAAGCAAAGAGTGGATATTCAAGAAGAGATCGAATTAAGAAATGCGAATGAAACTTTGGGAGCAGAATTCGCAAAAAAAGTAATCAACGAAGGTGCAGCTGATCTTCTTAATGGTAACTGACATCAGATGCCATGCCAAAGATCCTTTTTACACATAAAATCAAACCGAAACACCTTGATGTTCTAAAGCGCGCTAAATTCGAGTTCGCTGATACTCCTTTTATAGATGTTCAGATAAAGGACTTTGATACAGAAAAAGTCAAAGAGATAAAATCTGATGCTTGGGTGTTTACGAGTAAAAAGGCAGTGGAATCGATAGGCAAAAAGCTGGAAGAACTGGAAATCCCGGAATTCGTTTTTGCAGTGGGATCGTCAACTTCAGAAAAGTTGGCCGAACTGGGAATTAAGGCTTTGGTTCCTTTAAACTTTACATCAGAAAGTTTAGCTCATGAAATTGCGAAGCATCCGGTAAAGAATGCGATCCATTTTTGCGGCAACTTGGGCGATTCAGAACTTGGGGATTTGTTACAGAAGGACGGATGTCAGGTTAAAAAGCTCGAAGTCTATGAGACTTTATTGACACCAAGCTCAGTTAGTCTTTCAGAGTTTGACGCGGTGGTTTTTTTAAGCCCAAGCGCATTTAACTCATTTTGCAAGACCAACGATCCTGGAAAATTAAAAACGGTATTTTGTATCGGAAGCACTACAGCAGAGGCTGTTAAAAAATCATACGAAAGGCTGATCGTAACACCTGATAATTTTACATTTGCCGACTTGGTAGAAACTATAAATCAAAAATATAAGAATGTCATTTCCTGAACTTAAAAACACGTTATTTCTGGATGCTTTAGCCGGAAAGGAAACTCCCAGACCTCCGGTTTGGATGATGCGTCAGGCTGGAAGATATTTGCCGGAATATATGGCAATTAAGGAGAAGTACGGCTTTTTTGAAAGAGTGAAAACTCCCGAACTAGCAAGTGAAATTACTATTCAGCCAATTGATATTGTTGGGACAGACGCTGCTATTCTTTTTTCGGATATTCTTGTACTGATCGAATGTCTGGATATTGAAGTACAACTTAAACCGGGCTTTGGACCATATTTACCCGATCCCGTTCGTACAGCTGAAAGAGTAGAGCAAATAAAGATCATACCTGCTGAAGAACAGCTTAGTTATGTGTACGATGCACTGACTTTAACACGGAAGGAATTAGACGGCAGAGTTCCGCTGATAGGATTTGCAGGTGCTCCGTGGACATTGTTCTGTTACTTGGTTGAAGGTCAGGGTTCTAAAACTTTTTCTACAGCAAAATCATTTTTGTTTTCACAGCCTAAAGCAGGGAAAAAGCTACTGGAAATGATGACAAAAATAACGATCAATTATCTTCATCAGCAGGTAAAGGCGGGAGCGCAGGCATTACAGATCTTTGAATCTTGGGCAGCTGCTTTAGGACCGGATGATTTCAAAGAATACGCACTTCCATGTTTGAAGGCTATTGCGGCAGAAGATTATGGCGTTCCTTTGATCATGTTTTGTAAAGATGCGGAATGGGCTTATTCCGAGTTCAACGAACTTAATGTAACCGGGCTGGGTATCGGCTGGGGATGCACTCCTGAAAAAGCTCGTGAGTTTGCCAATGGAAAAGTAGTTCAAGGGAACTTCGATCCTTCAAAATTGCTGTGTGATCCTGAAGTCATTCAAAAAGAAGCGACTGAAATGATCAACAGATTTGGTCCACAAAATTATGTTGCAAATCTTGGTCATGGAATACTTCCAAATGTCCCGGTTGAAAACGCAAAAGCTTTTGTAGACGCTGTGAAAAATTACAGATCATAATGAGCAATTTGGTTTCAAAAAAAGAGGAGTTTATAAAATTTGTTTCTGATGTTCAGGAACATATTTGCGAAAAAGTGGAAGCCATTGATGGAAAAGCTAAATTTCAAATTGATGACTGGACCAGAGACGGATTTGGATATGGTAGCACCAGAGTTATAAGCGATGGTTCGGTAATTGAGAAAGGCGGGGTAAATTATTCCGTTGTAGGGGGAGAACTTCCCAAAGCACTGCAGGAAAAATTTGAAGTAGATGAAGCCAGTTTTTTTGCTTCCGGTATTTCATTAGTTCTTCACCCTCAAAACCCGTTTGCTCCAACGGTACATGCCAACTACAGATATTTTGAACTTTACGATCGTGAATCAGAGACGCTGAAAGATCTTTGGTTTGGTGGCGGAGCTGATATGACGCCTTACTATTTGTTTGATGAAGACGCTGTTCATTTTCACAAAACACATAAAGATATCTGTGATCGATTTGATGAGAGTTTCTATCCTAAGTTTAAAGAAGAGTGTGATAACTACTTTCTGAATCATCACAGAGAAGAATCTAGAGGAATCGGCGGGATCTTTTTTGATTATATGCGTCCGACGGATGAGATGTCGTCTCATGATCTATTTGAGTTTGCTAAAACAGCAGGGTTCGGTTTTACGGATGCTTATCTTCCGATCCTGAAACGAAGAAAGGATAAAGAATTCACTGAAGAACAAAGATATTGGCAGGAAATTCGAAGAGGCAGGTATGTGGAATTTAACCTGATTCATGATAGAGGAACACTTTTTGGACTTAAAACAAAAGGACGTATTGAATCCATACTTATGAGTTTGCCACCAAGAGTGCGTTGGGATTATAATTTTACTTCCGAAGAAGGATCAGAAGAAGAACGATTATTGGAACGGCTGAAGAATCCTGTTGATTGGGTCAGCATGTAGTCATTTCGCTGCGTAAGTCTGGAATGACTTGGTGAAAGAAACAGACAGAATATTATATTGGACTGAAGTTTTAAAAAATTTAGAAGATCAAATATGAGTTTTCCAAATACGCGACTTAGACGACTTAGAACAAATCCTGCTATCAGAGCGATGGTTGAGGAGAATTCACTGAGTCCGAGTGATTTTATAGCTCCATTATTTATTGTTGAAGGAAGCGGAGTAAAGGAAGAGATCGAAAGTATGCCCGATTATTTCCGCTATTCGCTTGATAGGTTACAGCCTGAGTTGGACGAGTTAGCAGAAGTTGGGATCAGGTCAGTTTTATTGTTTGTGAAAGTTCTTGATGAGAAAAAAGACAACAAAGGAACGGAAGCACTGAATGATTCGGGATTGATGCAGGAAAGCATTCGTTTTATCAAAGAATCTCATCCTGAGTTTTTTATCATGACGGATATCGCTTTGGATCCATACTCTTCATACGGTCACGACGGAATTGTTGAAGACGGAGAAATTCTGAATGATGAAACCGTGGAAGTTTTAGCAAAAATGTCTGTAAGTCATGCAAAAGCCGGCGCTGATATGGTAGCTCCATCTGATATGATGGACGGAAGAATTGGAGAAATACGAAAAGCACTAGATGAAGCCGGATTCTCAAACACAGGAATAATGGCGTACAGTGCAAAATACGCCTCGTCTTTTTATGGACCATTCAGAGATGCATTGGATTCAGCCCCGGGATTCGGAGACAAGAAAACCTATCAAATGAATCCTGCGAATTTACAGGAAGCACTTCGTGAAGTGGAGCAAGACATCGAAGAAGGAGCTGATATCGTAATGGTAAAACCGGGAATGCCTTATCTGGATGTTGTAAAAGCAGTATCAGATAATTTCAACATTCCGGTATCGGTTTATAATGTTTCTGGAGAATATGCGATGATAAAAGCAGCAGCAAAGCAAGGCTGGCTGAACGAAGAAGAAACGATGATGGAATCACTTCTGGCATTTAAACGAGCAGGTGCCGATCTGATAGCGACCTATTTTGCTAAAGAAGCCGCAAAGATCATCAACAGATAATTTTGAAAAGTAGGAGCGTATCGCATACGCTCAAATAATAAGTTGTAAGAATATTTACCCATGGAAAACACCAACAGCAAAGCATTATTCGAACGAGCACAAAAAGTAATTCCTGGTGGAGTGAATTCACCGGTTCGGGCATTTAATAGTGTAGGCGGATCTCCGGTTTTTATAAAGCGTGCGGAAGGAGCTTATCTTTTTGATGAGGACGGAAACAAATACATAGATTTTATCGGTTCGTGGGGACCAATGCTTCTGGGTCATGCGGATCCTGATATTGTAGATGCTGTTCGTGAGACTGCTTTGGGATCGACTTCTTTTGGTGCTCCAACTCAGTTAGAAGTTGAAATGGCAGAATTGATCACAAGCTCCGTTCAGGGAATTGATAAGATCAGAATGGTAAATTCCGGAACGGAAGCAACAATGAGCGCCATTCGTGTCGCCAGAGGATTTACAGGTAAGAATAAGATCATCAAATTTAAGGGTTGTTATCATGGTCATGGAGATTCTTTTCTGATCGAAGCCGGAAGCGGCGCGTTGACTATGGGACAACCAAGTAGTCCAGGCGTAACTGAAGGAACAGCAAAGGATACACTAAATGCTGACTACAATGATATCAACTCAGTAAAAGAATTAGTTGAAGCCAATAGTGATGATATTGCAGCGATCATTTTAGAGCCCATTGCCGGAAATATGGGATGTATTCCTCCGGTAGAAGGATTTCTCCAAGACTTAAGAGCATTATGTGACGAACATAACATCGTGTTGATCTTCGATGAGGTAATGACGGGATTCCGTGTTGATTTCGAAGGAGCTCAAAAAGTGTATGGAGTGACTGCCGATCTTGTGACTTATGGAAAGATCATCGGTGCAGGGCTTCCCGTTGGTGCTTATGGTGGAAAGAAGGAGATCATGGAATACGTTGCTCCAACCGGACCGGTTTATCAGGCGGGAACACTTTCAGGAAATCCATTAGCGATGGCTGCGGGCTTGACCATGTTAAAGAAGCTGAAGAATAATCCTGATGTATATGAAGATCTGGAAAGGAAATCAGCCCAAATTGCAGAGGGAATGACAAAAACTCTGGAAGCTCAAGGAATTACATTTGCAGCAAACAGAGTAGGTTCCATGATCGGTTTATTCTATTGTGAAGGACCTGTGACTTCATTTGCTGATGCTAATCGAACAGACAAAGAATTATTCAGCAAGATATTCCACGGAATGCTGAAGCGAGGAGTGTATTTACCACCATCACCGTTCGAAGCTTTCTTCTTGTCTAATGCACTTAGTGATGAGGATATAGAATTTACTTTGAATGCTTTTGTGGAAACTATAGAAGAGATCGTCATTTAACAGAGCGTTGCGGACTAAAGTCCTTACTTGTTAACAGAATAGATTTAGTTTACAAGACTATATTGAGTCAAGTTAGCTAGCAAGGGATTCATCCCGCAGCGATAATGCTAAACTATCGTATTTCCCACTGATTCCACGCGCTCTGCATCGGAACCAACTACTCCAACGCAGAGCATCGGAGCGAGGTGGTTGTTGGGTAGTTTATTTTAACGAGTTATTTATCTAAGAAACAGTTTGTCATTTCGACCAGAGGGAGAAATCTAAAAATCTCAACGAAGTTTAGTAGCCTGTTAGATTTCTCGGTCATTCAGACTTTGTCTTCATTCAACTCGAAATGACAGCAATGACTCATTCTTAATTGATATTTGAGTTATTGCTCATTGCAGTTTAACAACAGTGCATCCTGCACCACCAAAATCCTCGCCGGCAAGTTTAAAACTTTTGATATCATCACGTTCGTTTAAGTAGGAGTGAATTTGATCTTTCAGAATCCCATCACCTTTTCCGTGAACGATCTCAACCTGATTCATTCCTCTGAATACAGCACGATCTATGTAATGCATCACTTCATCAATGGCTTTGTCGGTACGGAAACCACGAAGATCTATGGATGGTTTAACGGCTTCGTTGAGTTTAGAATCGCCTTGAATGACACCTGAGCTCCGGGCTTTTTGTTTATTCTTTTTCTTTTGAACTTCAACCTTGATCAGATTTTTGTATTTGGTTTTGAGTCGTAATCCATCCGCTTGTACCACAGCTTGATTTCCTTTTACTTCAACCAACTCCCCGGTTGTATTTCCATCCAGAAAACGAACATGATCACCAACAGAAGGAGGTTTCTCGGACTTTCTGAATCGTGCTTCTCTTTTCTCTTTTATCTCATTTAAAGACTGCTCGATATCCGCTTTTTCCTTATCGATTCCTGAGCGAATATTTTTCAGAGCTCTTTTTCCTGTCTTCTTTTCTTCAACGATCTGTTCTACTGCTTGCTCCACTTTACGGTTTGCCTGATCCATAATGGACTTAGCTTCCGTAAGTGCTTTTTGTCGAATTTTCTCCTTCTCTTTATTTACTCCATCCAGTTTATTCAGATATTTATTACGATCTGATTCGGCTTTTGATTTAAGACTCTGAAATTTGGCTTTGAGTTCTTCAGCCTGCTGGGTTTTGGTTTCCAATTCGGTGATCAAAGATTCCATTTTGTCTTTGGCTTCACCCAATAAAGTTCTGGATCGTTGCAAAACTTCCGGTTTTATTTTCATCCGTTGGGCGATCTCAAAAGCATAACTACTACCCGGAATTCCTTTTTTGAATTTGTAAGTAGGAGATAATGATGCTTGATCAAATTCCATGGAACCGTTCACCGCTTTTTCATGCTCGTGAGCAAATACCTTCAGTGAACCATGGTGAGTAGTTACGATCACCTTACATTGGTTTCTGAGTAAATGTTCAATAAAGGATTGAAACAACGCTCCGCCTTCTTCAGGATCTGTTCCGGCAGCAGCTTCGTCAATCATTACCAGACTTTTAGGAGAGAAATTATCTAATGTTTCTTGCATCCATTTTAATCGGGATGAAAACGTACTCAAGTCATTTTCAATAGACTGATCATCTCCCAGATCCACAAAAAAGCCATTAAAAATTGGTAATTCTGAAGTTGGATCAGCGGGAATGGCAAAACCGGATTGAACCATCAGCGCTGAAATACCAAGCGTTTTCATAGCAACAGATTTCCCGCCGGCATTTGGTCCCGTGATCATCAAACATAATTCATCAGAAGTAAGATCTAGTTGAAGTGGGACTATTTGCTCTCGTTTTTCCTTTTTTAAACCAAGGTTCTTAAGCAACAAATTTGTGTTAAACGCCTGCTTAAGTTTGATATTAAAATGAGGTGAAATAATTGGTACTTCAGCTTCCAGTTTTATTGAGATCTTGGCTTTAGCAGCAACCACATCAATTTGAGCCAGAGTTCTGGCGTTTTGCTTGATGAAATCTGAATTAGAGCGAACATGATTAGTCAATTCTCTTAGTATGCGCTCAACTTCCTGCTGCTCTTCAACTTCAAACTGTCGAATTTCATTATTCAGATGAAGAGCTTCTACGGGTTCCAGATACACGGTTTGTCCGGTCGCAGAAACATCATGAATAAATCCCTGGATCTTTCTTTTGAATTCTGCCTGAATCGGAATTACCATCCTGCCGTTTCTGATGGTCGCTCCTTCATCAGAAGCCATTCCAGCTTTGTTTGCCTGGCGCATCAAACGATTGATTGTAGAACGAAGATCATTTTTCTTCGAGTTCAGTTTTTTTCGGATGCTTTTTAACTGAGGACTGGCATCATCTCGGAGTTCCCCATTTTCAGTTACTTTTCCTTTAATTGAATCTTCCAATTCCTTCATCGGAATCAGTTGATCACAAATTAAAGCCAGCTGTGGTTTTTCTTCTTTTCTCTGATTTATGAATTTCTTTACAAATCGGGTGGTCTGGCAGAGTCGTAATATATCAACAAAAGCAGATAATGGAATAATACTTCCCTGAGCTCTGGATTGGGAGATATGATCTCTGATCTCAGGAACTTCGCCTAGTGGAAAAGGATCCGGGTCGAGTAAGGTCTTCATCATCTCATCTGTTTGAGCAAGCAGATCTTTTACCGTTTGTTCATGATTCGAAGGATGTAGCTTTTCCAACAGTTCAACACTCTGGTTGGACTGTGCCACATCTATGGCTGCAGCACGAAGTTGTTCGTAGCCAAGTTTTTCTAATAATGAAGAAGGGTAAAGCTTCATCGGAATTTTTGAGAAATTAACCTTAGGTTCTGGTAACCAAAGATAACTCTAAATAAGTCCGGTATGAAAGTCCCAATTTTTCAGGTTGATGCCTTTACTGATCATATTTTTGGTGGAAATCCAGCAGCTGTTTGTCCATTGAAAGATTGGATTGATGATGAAACTATGCAGCGCCTTGCACAGGAAAACAATCTTTCAGAAACAGCTTTTTTTGTGGAGAATGGTGATGCATATGAACTGCGTTGGTTTACACCGGAAATTGAAGTAGATCTTTGCGGCCATGCCACACTTGCAACAGCGCATGTACTATTCAATCATCTTGCTTATAAAAAAGATGAAATTCGGTTCCATACCAAAAGCGGGATACTAACAGTAAAAAAAGAGGGAGATCGATTAATGATGGACTTTCCAACAGATGATATGCCACAGATTGATCCACCGGCGGTTTTATTTCAAGCTCTAGGTATTAGATCTGATCATGTTTTCTTTACTGATGATTATATGGTCGTTTTAGATTCTGAGGAAGAAGTCCTGAATCTTGATCCTGACTTCCGTCTTTTATCAGAGGTAAATGCGAGAGGGATTATTGTTACAGCTCCGGGAAATGAAGTAGATTTTGTATCCAGATTTTTTGCACCCGGAGCAGGAATTGATGAAGATCCCGTTACTGGTTCTGCGCATACAAAGTTAACTCCTTATTGGTCAAGAAGATTAGGGAAAGATATTTTGGAAGCTCGACAGATCTCAAAAAGAGTTGGGGAGTTAACGTGCAGAAATAAAGGCCACAGAACTGAAATACTTGGTAAAGCAGTTACTTACATGATCGGAGAGGTTTTTATCTAATGAGTTTTGAATTACTCGTTTTTATTGGGCTCATTGCCGGTTTGGTTGCCGGATTAATGGGAGTTGGAGGAGGTATAATTTTTACACCGGTTCTTTATTTTCTATTCGAAGAAGCCGGAGTTGAACAGCCGGTTTTATGGACTATTGGATCAGGACTTTTTTGCACCTTTATAGCTGCACTTGGTGGAACAGTTCGGCAATACATTCAGAAAAACTTTTTCTTAAAAGAAGGAATTCTCTTAGGAGTTCTTGGCATGACTGGTGTTTATTTAGGAAAGCTTGTGATAACCTCATCTTATTACAACAGAGAACAATTTGCCATTTTTTTTAGCTTGATGTTGCTTTATGCAGCATACATGCTTTTCAAAAGAGGTTCTGATAAAGGAGATGAATTTAAAAGAGAATATTCAGCAATAGGATTTAAAGCTGCGTTAACGACCGGAGGAGCCGGTGGCTTTGTAGCTGCATTGGCGGGTGTAGGTGGAGGAGGAATTATGGTTCCAATAATGAATCTCGTGTTCAAGCAACCCTTTAAAAAAACAGTGAGTGTGTCTCAGCTTGGAATGGTGATCATGGTTTTCTCCGGGTGGTTTCAATTGGCATTACTCACTCCTGAAGGAATCGGTATCACAGAAAGTACCATGGGATTTGTAGATTTCGGAGCGTCTTTGCCATTATCGATAGGAGGTTTGATCGGAGGCTTTGGAGGAGCTCTGCTTAATCAAAAGATTCCGAGGAAATTTTTGCAGTGGGGATTTGCATTTCTTGCGGTTATTATGGCCGGAAGATTGATATACACCATCATTTAATTCAAACTAATGAGAATTGGATATATTACTAAAGAAGACCCAAACGATGTCCGGGCTTATTCCGGCACACATTACGCGATGTTTCAGGCGCTTAAAGGAGAATTTGAAGAGGTAGTCCCGCTTGGACCGATAAATCATTGGTACAAAAATGTCGCTAAGCTGAAAGGAAAGATCAAAACTTTCAGATCAAATAAAGTTTTTAAATTTCAATATGATCTGAAATTAGCTAAAATACATGCGGATATCATAGATAGAAGAATTCGAAAAGAAAAACCGGACATATTGCTTGGATCTTTAGTATCACCTGAAGTTGCGTACCTTACATCTGATGTTCCTCTTTACCTTACAACCGATGCTACCTTCCCAAGATTAGGTATGCTTCACAGTAGCCATAAAAACCTTTATAAAGAAAGTTTTGAAAATGCACTACTGTTAGAAAAAAAAGCTTTCTCAAAAGCAGAGAAAATTGTGCTTCCCCTAGATTGGTTGAAAGAATCTGCAATAAAAGATTATGGTATTACAGAAAATAAAATAGAAGTAATTCCATATGGTAAGAATTTTGAAATCAGTTTTGGTCAATCAGAAATTGATAATTTAATCAAATTAAGAAAAAACAAACAAGAGCTTAAGTTCTTGTTTGTTGGTATTAACTGGGAACAGAAAGGTGGGTATGAAGCATTGTCAATTGTAAGGGAACTTACAAAAAAAGGGTTAAAATCTAGATTAGTTGTAGTTGGGTGTATACCTGAATTTCAGGATAAGTTAATGGACGTTTTTGGGTTTTTAAGAAAAGACAAAGCAGAAGATTTAAATAAACTAACTGAGTTATACAAAAGTGCTTCATTTTTTTTGTTACCAACTAAAGCTGAATGTGTGGGTATGTCTTTTATTGAGGCAGCATCATTTGGTTTACCTGCTATAGGTACAAATGTTGGAGGAGTCCCCGAAGCGGTTATTGATGGAGAGACGGGAATAATTATCCAAAGAAATGACACTTCGGATATGATTGCAGAGAAAATTTTTCAAATTTGGAAAAGTGATTCTGAATATGAAAGGTTATCTAGTAATGCATTTTCCAGATATTCTGAACAAATGAATTGGAAAAACTGGGCAAACAGAGTAAAAGAAGTACTATCTAAAGAAGTTATTTAGCAATTGTCTTACCACGTGGAGTACCTTCACGTATCGCCAGTTGTCCACATCCTGCGTCAATATCATCACCGCGACTTCTTCTAACAGTAGCTCTCACTTCATTTTTGGAGAGTTCCTTCATGAATTTGTTTAACCGCTCTTCACGCGCACGATGTAAGGCTACTCCGGCAACATTATTATACATAATGATATTCACCTTACTTGGCGCCCATTTTACTATTTGGGCAAGATTTCGAGCATCTTCTTTAGAATCGTTAAATTCATCAAACAACAAGTATTCGTAAGTGATAGGGCGCTCTGTTTTTCGGTAATAATGACGAACAGCTTCTTCCAGACTTTCTAGATTCATAGAACTATTTATCGGCATGATCTTATCACGTTTTTCATCGCTGGGTGCGTGAAGGGAAATAGCCAGATTAAAAGGCTCTTCATCATCCGCTAGTTTCTTGATCTGCTTAGTCAATCCAACAGTTGATACGGTAATACGTTTAGGAGAAAGCTCAATTCCAAGTGGATCAGCAATAATAGAAGCAGAATTCACCACTGTTTTATAATTGTGTAAAGGCTCTCCCATCCCCATATAAACAATATTGGTGATCTTTTTGTCGTACTCCTTTAAAGACACTTCGTTGATATACTGAACCTGATCTACTACTTCTCCGTGGCTCAAATTCCGAAAGAAACCCATCTTTCCGGTTGCACAAAAAGCACATCCAAATACACATCCAACCTGCGAAGACACACAAACCGTTAACCTATTTGCAACACCGTCATCATAAAAATCAGGAATTAAAACGGCTTCAACTTTATAGTCTTTATCTTCATCAGCAAGTTTGAAAAGGAATTTTATAGTTCCGTCTTTAGATTTTTGCTGATCAGAAAGTTGAATGCGATTTATATAAGCAACTTCATTCAGTTTTGTTCTGAGGTCTTTTGACAGATTGGTCATCTCTTCGAAAGAAGAAGCACCTTTCTGGTACAGCCATTGAAAGATCTGGTCGGTTCTGAAGCGAGGTAAACCCAATTCAGTACAAAAGTCTGACAGTTCTGTTTTAGTGAGCGATTTTAGATCGGTTTTTTGGGGAGTATCTACTGATGTCATAGTGCAGTAAAGATAAGCAGAAAGCATGCCAAGGACTAGAAACAAAAAAGGCGAACCAAACTGGTCCGCCTTAGGATAAAAGCTGAAAGGAATTTAGTTGAAAGCTTTAGCCGCAGCCAGAAGAATACCGCCGTCAATACGTTCTTTATAGTTCGGATTTACATACGAAAACTTGATAGTTCCTTCCTGATCAACAAGAAATACAGCCGGTGCAGGAAGCAAGTGATGATCATACCCCGAATCTTTTTCAATGTCGATATCAAAAGACTTATATCTCTCTACAGTTTTGTCATCCATTTTAAAAGCAATACCAAAAGCTTTGGCGGCTGTCATAGGCGCATCTGATAAAAGGGTATAAGTAAGTTCGTTTTTAGCCATCGTTTGCTTCAAAAGTTCAGGTCTGTCAGCGCTGATTGCATAGACTTTGTATCCTTCTTTGGAAAGATCTTCTTCGATCGTTTTTAGGTCTGCTAAATGACTGTTACAATACGGACACCATCCTCCTCTGTAAAACACAAAAATGGTCGGTTGTTCTTTTACCAAATCCCGGAGATTGAGGTTTTTTCCATCGGTATTTTTAACCGATACATCAGGAATAGTAGAACTTATAAGTACGGGATTAACTTTTTCTGCTGAAGTAGCATAATCTTGTGCATATGAATTAGTATGAAAAAGGAAAAAGAGTGCAATTAATGTTAAAAATGGAGTGTTGAATCTTAGTAAAGTCATTGTTAGTCAAGTATTTATGAAATTTTGGAACATTTTGGTTGATAAAAGCATTGTAAATATTATAAACACTAACTTTGTAACAAGAATGTAAAATATGAATTTGGAAGAAGGGTACAGCATAATAACAGAAAAGCTACAAGATTGGCTCAATTCAGCCATTGAGATGTTACCAAATTTGGCGGTGGCAATACTTGTATTAATACTTTTCTATTTCATTGCTAGCATAATAAAGAAATATGCAGGAAAGCTTCTGCATAAAGTAACAACAAACAAGACAATTGTAGGGCTTGCTCAAACTGTTTTAGGAGTAGCTGTAATTGGGGCCGGTGTATTTATTGCATTGGGAATTTTGAATCTGGACGGAACAGTGACCAGCTTACTTGCAGGTGCCGGTATTATTGGTCTTGCATTAGGTTTCGCATTTCAGGATATAGCTGCGAATTTCATTTCAGGTATCTTATTGTCAGTTCGCCACCCGTTTGGTATCGGTGATATTATTGACAGTAACGGATACTTAGGAACAGTCCAAAAGTTGAACCTGAGAAATACAGTAATAAAAACTCCACAAGGTCAGATTGTATACATCCCTAATAAGGAAGTCTATGAAAATCCATTTATGAACTACACAAAAAACGGAGAACGAAGAATCGATCTTCAATGTGGAGTTTCTTATGGTGATGATCTTGAGAAAGCCCGTAAAATTACTCTTGAAGCTATAAACAACCTGGAAGGAATCGATAAGGATAAGGATGTTGAATTCTTTTACGAAGAATTTGGCGGTAGTTCAATCAACTATGTGGTTCGTTTTTGGGTTGATTTCAGAACATTGCCTGATTTCTGGGCTCCAAGAAGTGAAGCGATTATGGCTATCAAGAAAGCGTATGATGAGAATGACATCATGATTCCATTCCCAATCAGAACACTGGACTTTGGGATAAGAGGCGGAGAAAAACTGAATACCGTTCTTAAAAGTAATTCTGATCTGTCTTCTGAAGACTAACTTATAGCCTGCTGTTTACCACATTATTGTAGACAGAACCAAAATTGATCTCGAAACCAAATGAGGCACCAAAATTATATGAGGTTGCCTGGTTTCGAAGATTCAATAAACGCTCAGCATCCGAAAGGTCGCCTGCAGGAATTGAAAGCTGATCGTTAATTACGGAATAGCGACCCGATACGTTAAAAGAGAAAATACGGGAAACTCTCATGTTAACTCTCAAGTCAAAGTTCAATCGATTTTTACTGAAATCATGCATGTAATTACCGAGTTGAATTTGACCATCAATTCCACCCCAAGGCTGAGTATATTCGGCTTGAATATTTAATTCCTGGCGTAATAAAAACTCTTCAGTTTTTGAAAATATAGTGGTATCAGAGTAAAAATTTTGCTCTGCAAGCATTCCGTATCGGATGGTTATAGCTCGGCGGTTAAACTCAGAATATGGGAATAAGCTATATTCAATGGTAGGTGTAATAGCGAGTCGGAGATCAATGTTATCCTGAGTAGATGACTGCCCTCTGAAATATGCCCCTGCGGTCCAATGATCAGAAAGACTTCTTCCAACTAAGCCAAAAACATTTTGAGCTTCAGTTATAAACTCTTCTCTTTCTTCATTTCCTAAAGAATCCGTAGAAATAAATACGCGCTTATTATAATTTTGCCAATAATTGAATCTCACTTTCCAGTTTTCGGTAGTTCTTTGAGCTCTGAAATTACCATTCAGTCGGTAGTTTTCTCTGGATTCTTCCCCACTCATATCGGCGTTTGCTCCCAGCTCAAAGTTCCATCCATTCCATGGATCATTTATTTCTTGTTCAGATACAGTTCTGGTTTTTCGAGATCCGGTGTAAGTAACTTCAAGATCTGTAATGATATCTTTTTCTGATAAATAATTAACAAGACCAAGTTTTACATATTTGACAAGTCTGTTTCGCATTATCTCATTTGTATCCGATTGAGGAGAAATAAAAAGAATTGTATTGTCTTTGCCTTGAAACTCCCCTAATCCTATATAATCAAGAGTGAATTGAAAACCACCCCCGCCCGTTCTTTGTAATGTCACTAGCAATTGAACTTCAGCTACACTTTGATCCCGAACAAAATTTACATAGCTGATCTCGCTTCTAACAAAGTCATCGTCGCAGCCACGGCAATCAATATAGACAGTTAAAGTAGAGTTATTTATTTGAGCAAAAAGGGAAGAGGGTAGTACAAAAAGTAATAGCAGTAAAAGTGGGAATAACCTTTGCTTAAGAGACATTTGTTAGCTTTAAATAGAATTCGTTTAATAAATTTTAAAGTTAAGGAGCTAACTAGTTTGTTGGTGCAAAAAGTTTATAAATGGATGTAAAATCTTATAATAAGATTCTATTATCCTAATAGAGTTTGAAAAGCACTCATTGCCAAGATAGCCAGTGTTACCCAAAGGCCGATCGTGTGTGGGCTGCACTTTTCTAACGCATCAGGTACAAGATCTGCAAAAACCATCCAGATCATAGCTCCGGCGGCAAAACCTAAGCCAAAAGGCAGATATTCACGGAATGTTTCAACAAACAGAAAGGCAGGTACAGCCATTAGTGGCTGTGGTAAACTCGAAAAAATACTCCATCCTGCAGCTTTTAAAGGAGAAGTTCCATTTGGAACCATAACCAAACTGATAGCTAAACCTTCCGGAATATTATGAATGGCAATGGCGATAGCTATAAAAACGCCAAATTCCATGGTGCTGGCAAAAGAAACTCCCACACTTACACCTTCTGCAAAAGAATGAACAGTCATGATCCCCAAGAAAATCAGCATCTGTTTTCTCTTGCCTCCAACAACATCTTCCAATCCTGGAGTAGATATCCCTTCCAACCATTTGTTGGCTATAACTACAAGGAAAACACCCGCAAGCATTCCCGCTAAAGTCATCCACTCACTTTCATTGTAACCTTCAAAGATCAGGCTATAGCTGGCAGCAAGCATAAGACCGGCAGCAACTGCGTTAGATTTACCCAGAAAGGAATCAGAAATATTATCAATAAAGAAAAAAGGCAAAGCACCAAGCCCTGTTGCCAGAGCAGTGATCAATGCATAAATAAAAACTTGAACAACGGGTAAATCAATCCATTCCATTTCAGAATATAGGTAGCTTGAAAATTGAAAACAGGTGATTACAGAATTTAGAATCGGATTAAATAGTGCGTCATTAATTCAAAAAATAAGAGATGAATTTGGTATACTTTAAGGAATAAAAAATCGGCAGGTGCATGGTAAATCAAAGTCGTCGTTTTGTTCGGCCGCGACAAAAACTGGTTGAACTTCTGAAGGATAAAGGAATAAAAGATACCGAAGTGTTAAGAGCTATTGGTAAGATTCCGCGTCATAAATTGGTTGATACAGCTCTGCATCACAGAGCGTATACTGACAGCGCTTTGCCAATTGGTTTAGGTCAAACAATCTCACAACCATATACCGTTGCCGCTCAAACAGAATTACTGGAGCTTAGAAAAGGAGATAAAATCCTTGAGATAGGAACCGGTTCCGGCTATCAGTGTATGATATTATGCGAATTGGGAGCTGAAGTATATAGTGTTGAACGGCATAATGAATTATATCACCGAGCAAAAGAAGCAATGAAAGAAGAGGGATATTCCCCGCTGTTAAAATCAGGAGATGGAACTCTTGGTTGGTCAACCTATGCTCCTTACGATGGAATTATTGTAACTGCCGGAGCTCCGGTTGTTCCTGATGATCTTATCAAGCAATTGAAAATTGATGGAGTGTTGGTAATACCAGTTGGAGACGATAAAACTCAAAAAATGTTGAAAATAACAAGAGTGTCAGAAACTGAATACAAGCAAGATGAGTACGATAACTTCAAATTTGTACCGCTTATTGGGGAAAAAGGATGGGGAGAATAATGCAAGAATCAGCAAAGGACAAGACAACGTTTAAAGAAGCTCCGTTTTTGGTAATAAAAGGTTTTTTGATGGGCTCGGCTGATATAGTTCCCGGAGTGAGCGGAGGAACCATGGCTTTGATACTTGGAATATATGAGCGACTGCTGAATGCTATCAAAAGTGTAAACGGCCCATTTCTGAAATCGTTTTTTACTTTTAAATGGAAAACAGCGTTTAAGGAATTACATATCAAGTTCTTGATCTTTTTGTTTGGCGGAATCTTTGCCGCGCTGGCTTTCTTTACCAAAGTAGTTCCGCTGCAGGTGTATATGTTTACACATCCCGAAATTGTATATGGATTATTTTTCGGGCTGATTTTAGGCTCTATCTATATTTTATATAAGACCCTGAATGAAATAAGCTGGCAAGAAATACTAATGAGTATAGTCGGTGTGGGAATCGGGCTTTGGATCGTTTCTTTAGTTCCCGCAGACACTCCTGAAAATCCCGCTTTTGTGTTTTTGAGTGGAATGATCTCTATTTGTGCAATGATTCTACCGGGGATTTCGGGTTCTTATTTATTGCTGATTATGCGGAAATACGATTATCTGCTTAGCAATATCGGAATGATCGGTGGAACTGAAACATTAGATGGGATCATTGGTTTATTGCCGTTCATGCTCGGGGCGGTAGTTGGACTGGCAGCTTTTTCAAGATTTCTGTCGTGGTTACTTGGTAAATATCATTCTCAAACCATTTCTGTATTGATCGGGTTTTTGATCGGTTCGTTATTTGTTATCTGGCCCTATCAAAACAGAGAATTTGTAGAACAGGTGAGAGAAACCGTGGAAATTGACTATACCAGTGAACGTGCTCAGGAATTATTGAATTCAGAAGTAAATGAAAATCTTCCTGAATACGAACGAGTCGGAAAGATCATAAATCCCGAATCTTCATTTGATGAATTCAAAAAAATAGAAGTTGAAACGGTTAAAAAGAAAATGATAAAATCTAAACCTTTTGTGCCGGGTATAAGTGAAAACAGCAATCCTGATACTAATGTGTGGGGAGGAGTGATCGGAATACTGATCGGAATGATGATGGTGGGTGGTTTGGATTATTTAAGAGAAAAAAGCTAGAACTTCATCAATTCTTCATTTTTAGGAAGTACAATAGTACATAACTATTCCACTAAAAGGAGGTAATTATGAAAGTTCACAGAATTCTCATCCCTACTGACTTCTCTGAATCGTCAAAATCTGCACTAAAGCTGGCGAACTTTTTCTCAAAAACTTACGGATCAAAAATAGACTTAATACACATCGTGCCTTTTAGTCTATATATGAACGAAAGCATGGATAAATTAGGATTGCCATTTGATATGGAACAAGATTTGTATCCAAAAGTGATTGAAAAAGCTCAAATTGAAATTGACCAGCTTGCATCTGATTTTATCATGGAATCTTATTTAGGTAAGACTCATGTACTAGTAGATAGAAAACCTTCTAAAGCGATCACTGATTTTGCTAACGAAAATGAATATGACCTCATATTGATGAGCGCAAATGGAGCTCATGAAAGCACTTTTCTTAAAGGAAGTATAACTGATAAAGTGATTCGAAGAGCACATGCTCCGGTTTTTACAATTAACAATAAATACTCAAGCAGTGGTTTCGAAAGAATTGTTACTGCAATTGATCTTTCAGAACATTCACTTGCCTCTATTCCACTTTCATTGGAGCTCGCATTACAGTTTGATGCAAGTTTAGAGCTCTTTTATATGAGTCAATTATATTCTTCCGATGGATATGGTTTTGTGGCTCCCTCTGTTGGGGCTTCTAATGATGAGGCTGAAGAAATCTTTATTCAAAAAGTGGAAGGATACCTTGAGGATCATAAAAAGCTAGGATTAACACTCGAGAAAACGAGTGAAGATTTTAAATATAGATTCATTAAAAACGATGGTGCAAGTAGCTTGTCAGTGCCTGTTTCACTGAAAGTAATACAAGGTATTTCTGCATCTTTAGAAATTACAAATTATGCTAATGAACATGCAGATTTGCTGGTTTTGACAACACATGGAAGAACAGGTATTCCAAGATTCTTTATCGGATCAACGGCCGGTCAAGTTGTTAATCACGTAGACGTTTCTATGCTGACAATCAGACCGGATAATTTTAAGCTGGGTTAGGAAGAATTCTAACTACGTTTTAAACCACGTTCCGTAAATCTCCACTCTGGAATAGATTCATTTATCACCCTGTTACTCCAGATCAGTTCTGTCTTGCGTTCTGCTTTAAGGTCGTACATCGTCATTTTATTGGCGCGCCATATGTTTTCATCTACATTAGTGAAATCTTCAGCCTCCAGGCGTTTGATCATTTCATTATCTTCATCAAAATATTCGGCTTTTTCTAAAGAATAACGATCAGTATTAATATAGAACCGGATGTAAGCGTACTGACTATTCTCTTTTTTTACGGCTTTTAGAATAGCTAATGAACTTTTTTCGGATATCAACTCAAAATCATAATCGTTGGGATTTTGATCCCCCAGATCTTCATAAGTAAAATCACTTCCCATAAATCGATCTGCTTTTTGGGAGGCAGTGATTGTTTGGATTCGTCCCAAAGCCGGAAGGTATAATTTTTGAACTTCATTGTTGCCGTCACTTAAGGTAAGAAATCCGGTACCCCGAACATTTGCTGGTTCTTCAAAAACCAATAAACTCTTTTCTTGATCATCCTTGTTATACGAAAAAGAACTGATGCTTCGGTTTCGTGTATTTCCGGAGCTGTTATAGATCACCATTTGCATATCGGTTTTTTCGTAGGTGATCTTGCTGCGACGTGCATCCACTTCTGTAAAAATATCGGTTGCACGTTCAGAATTCTGAGCCATTGAAAATGATGAAAAAAGAACTGAAATAAGAAAAAGGAAAAAAGATCTAAGCATAATTATGTTGTTTTGAACATAAACACAAAATGTGGGATCCAACATTCACTCAGAATGAAATATTTTAAAACAAAGATGATGAGGTGATTCTAAAATCATCATTAACATTCGAATAGTGTTAAACTCTGTGGCTTTGCATGCCTTCGGAATGGTAAGTAGAAAAAAATTTATTAAAGTTTAGTACATTGAAATCTAAATATACAAGAATGCATTACGGAGTAATATGGCTGAAACAATAGGAAGAAATGATCCTTGTCATTGCGGAAGTGGACGTAAATATAAAAACTGCTGTTTAAAGAAAGATAATTCTTCCATGAAATCTAACATAGGTGTGGGTCTACTGATCGTTGTTGTACTATTGGGACTTTGGTTTTTAGGAACAGCTCTATCGAACGATGATGGTGCAATCGATTGCCCAGCGGGTAAGACTTGGTCTCAGGCACATCAGCATTGCCATTAAAACCTATCAATGGATGTTAATTGATCAGCTGAAATCAAAAGGATCATTTAATTAATGAACCAAAAAAAGAGCTTTCAAATAGGTTCTAAACCTTGTAACTTTGACGCCCTTACAAAGGGCCCATAGCTCAGTTGGTTAGAGCAGTCGACTCATAATCGATTGGTCGGGGGTTCAAGTCCCTCTGGGCCCACTTTTTTAATTAACGATCTCAGGGTTAAAAAAACCCGCTTATTTGCCCTCCTCCTTTTAAAAAAAGCTCATTTACTTACTTTTGTAATCGAATGGAAGGGAACAAAAGTGTACAATTCATTCCCTAATTTTCCCATTCTTGGTGTACATCTTGGTGTACATGAAAAAGTAAGTAGTTCAGGCTTTTTGAGAGTCGCTTCTAACTCTCAACTAAAAAGGAAAAAACTACTATGGCATTTTTAACTAAACGGGGCAAGTATTATTCGATCAACTGGAGAACTTCTGTCGACGGAAAAGTGAAATCTACTCGAAAAGCATTGGGCACCCGACATAAAGACGTGGCCGAGAAAATGCTTAAAGAACTGGAAAAGCTGGAATCATTGGGCAGGATTAATCCCTTTGCTAATGGTTTCGATCCCAAAAAAGAATTGCAAAGAAATACGCAGAAAGAAACCGTTCTTTGCAATACAGTGCGTGAATCCATTGAATTATTCTACAAATCAAAAGGCCACCTCTCTCCGGCAACCATTGGAGCCTACCAGCGAGCTTTAGATCATTTTGTGGAATTAAATGAGTTATCGGATGTACACCCAACCAATGTGCTAAGCTACCATTTTGAGAATGTGATTTTCAAAAAAGGTATTACTTCAGCTACAAGGCACTACTATTTCCGGCATTTTCGATCTTGGTGGAAGTTTCTGCTGAAAAAGAACATTGTGGAGAAAGATTATTTCACTATGCTAAAAGAAGATCTGCCCCGAATTAGAGAAAATACCCGGCCTAAAATGATTTCTGAGGAAGAACTTGGAATTCTTTATAAGAAATTCGATGAAGAGTTATCCAGAAAGAAAGACTTGCCCGAATTTGACCCTAATTTGGTTCAACATTGGTTCAAGCCTATTGTGTCTTTGTACTTCTATGGTGGACTCCGAAAACATGAAGCGGCTTATGATCCAGAATTATCCTACTCCGGATTGAAGGGTGAAAATCTGATCTATGAAAATGGAGAGCTAAGCTACATATCACTACCACCCACCAAAGGCCGAAAAGAACGGCTGATTCCAATCATCAATGAATTAAAAAAGGAACTGGATGCGTATTTAAAGATTCGTGGTAAGATAAGCCCCAGTGACTATGTGTTTATTTACACGGGTGGAAATACAAAAGGCCAACCGGTTCGTGGGATGAGAGTGTATCGGGAATTTAAGCGCTATTGTAAGGAAGCTGGAATTCCAACCTCTCGTACTTTACACGGTATGCGACACCAAGCCGTAACTACCTGGATTGAAAAAGGTTTTCATACGGCTGAGGCAAGCTATATGGCAGGTCACTCGAGTCAAAAGGTGACTGAAAAGTACACTCATTTAACGGTAAAGCTTTTAAAAGACAAAATGGACTCAATTTGACCCAAAGTAGATTCTATTTGTTCAGATATTAGGTAATGAATTATTTAGAGGTGATCAATTGGTTTTCGGTGATAGAAGCTAGTCTTTTTAAATTTACTAATTGAACAATTTAAATTAGTCCTGACTAAATGCTGAATTTCTTCAAAGTCGTTGAAACCCAAGCTCAAAGATATCTCTGTAAATGAATTTTCATTATAGCTAAGTAATTCTTTAAAACGCTCTAGTCTTAATAGATCGAAATAATCTTGTATGTTATACCCATTTATTTTTTTAAAGAGCGGGTCTAAAACTAAATATTTAGTTTGGAATTTTGACTCCAATAGTTCTTTGAGACGTGCATTGTCCACGATTTCTTCACTAAAATAAATCCATTTGATTAGAGTGATTTTTATTTGCTCTGACACCTTTTCGTTGTATGAAGAGATAATTTTGAATCCGTAAGGTTCAATAGCTTTTTCTACTTTCTCAGGGTATGGCTGGGGTAATTTATCAACCTTGATCGCAGCTTTATCCCAGTCAATACTTTCTATTGATATATCTTCCTGCTTAAAAATATTTCTAATTATTAATAAGCAATTCGGGCAAACCATGTTTTTTATATAAATAATTGTGTCCGTTTTATCCATGATTTAACCATTGTTTCATCGCTTAAATGAATATAATACCAGGAGCTTAAATCAAACTTAAATTATCAAAGAGACAGTTTGTCTATCTAAAACTCACATCATTAAGTATTTACCGGTCAAGAAGGCTGCACTGATAGTCTCCTTATTTATAACCGGTAAATACGTTTATAATTAATTAATGAGTTGCATATAAAATTGAGTTGCCTTCTTGATCAAAAAGCCTGACCTCGTATGAATCATCTGTATCTATATCCATCCCGGGAGAGGCAGCAGGCATACCAGGTGCAGCGATACCTACAGCGTCAGGTCGTTCTTCAAGCATTCTATTGATGTCCTCCACAGGAACATGACCTTCCACAATATAGTCATCGACAAAAGCAGTATGGCAGGATGCCAGATTTAAAGGCATATTATTAGTTTCTTTAATCGATATCATTTCGCTTGAAATGTTCACTGATACAGGATAGCCCTGTTTTCTAAGATAACTGGCCCATCTATCACAACAAGTACATTGTGGGTTCTTGTACATGACTACTTCAGGTAGATCCGAATTAATAGACTCAGAAATCCGATTATACTTTTTAGCGAAAGCCCATATTGTAATACCTGAAATGATGATAATACTTAGATAAAGAATTGGTTTTTTATACTTCTTCATGAGTCTTTAAATCTTTGTTAAGAGGTAGGGTTACGTCGTTCATGTTGTAAGAAGTCACTACCCGAGTCTCCTGATCTAATATGAACAGATTTACTAACCGGAGTCACATATATAATTCCATCCCCGGGCTGTCCACTGCGACCCTTGTTTCGAATGATTTCGACTACCCGCTCGGTATCTTTTTCACTACACACCACCACGAGTTTAACAATGTTAGTAAATCGTTCAGCAATGCTGACTGAAAGCTGGGCTTTTTCCGGGTCCGACATTCGACCCAGTCCCATTACATCGATTAGTGTCATGCAGCAGAAACCTTGCGCTTCCAGCCCGTCAATGACTTGTTCTGCTTTTCGTTTGCGAATAAATGCTTTGACTTCATTCATACTTATTACCTTTTTTGTTAGGTCTGGCAAGTTTGAAAAACCTGCCAGATCTTATTTCTGTTTGTCAATTAGTTAATTGTTGATCTTCGCCCGTTGTTTTTGTCAGTTGTTTCACTTCTCGACTCTTCCAGAGGTAGTACACCACTGGGAGTACAACTAAGCTGAGTATGGTTGCAGTAACCATACCTCCAACCATAGGTGCAGCAATACGCTTCATTACAGCTGCACCAGTTCCTATACCCCACATTATAGGTAGCAGCCCGCCGGTGGTAGAAAAGACGGTCATAAATATCGGCCGTATACGTTGGGCTGAGCCTTCCATAACAGCATGCTTAAGGTCTTCAAGGTTGTTCATTTTGTCATTATATTTGCGTTCGTTGTAAGCATTGTCGAGATAGGTAAGCATAACCACGCCAAGTTCAGCAGCTACTCCTGCCAATGCAATGGCACCAACACCCACAGCCACACTCAGGTTATACCCCAGGATATACATGAGCCAGAACGAACCTACCAGCGAGAAGGGTAATGTCAGCAGCACAATTATACTCTCCTGTAGATTTTTAAAGTTGAAGTATAACAGCAGAAAAATAATCAGCAAGGTGATTGGTACTACCACCTGAAGGCGCTTTTTGGCCCTCTCCATGTATTCATATTGCCCACTCCAGGTTAGGCTATACCCGGAAGGCATGTCCAGTCGTTCTTCCACGGTTTGTCGGGCTTGGTTTACATAGTTTCCGAGATCAGAAGTAGTTAAGTCCACATAAATCCAGCTGGAATAGCGGGCATTCTCGGTTTTAATCACAGGTGCGTCTTTGCGGATCTGCAGGTCGGCTACGTATTCAATGGGTATTTGAGCACCGGAAGGAGTGGGGATTAACACCCGTCCAAGATCCGTCAGGTTTTCACGGGTCTCCCGGGCATACCGTACGTTGACCGGATAGCGTTCGAGTCCTTCCACAGTTTCTGTTACGTTCATACCACCGATGGCAGATTGGATTACATCTTGTACATCACCGGTCGTAAGTCCATACCGGGCAGCTTCTTTACGGTCGATATTGAAGTCCAGGTAATTACCACCCGTGGTCTTGTCAGCGAAGACACTCAAGGTTCCTGGGACATCTCGTACTACCGAGGCTATGTCCGAACTGAGATCGGATAGCGTTTGAAGATCTGGCCCGGTTACTTTTATGCCAATCGGTGTTTTTATTCCTGTAGACAACATATCTATTCGTGTCTTGATCGGCATGGTCCAAGCATTAGTAAGTCCCGGTATTTTGATAGCTGCATCCATCTCTTGCTTTAACTTGTCGATAGTCATACCCTCACGCCACTCATCCTCAGGTTTTAACTGGATAATGGTTTCAAACATCGACAGTGGTGCCGGATCGGTTGAAGTTTGTGCTCGTCCTGCTTTGCCAAACACCGATTCTACTTCAGGAAAGGTGGCTATAATTTTATCGGTCTGTTGTAACAGCTCCTTGGCTTTGGTAATACTGATTCCGGGATCTGTTGTAGGCATGTAGAGAAGGTCACCTTCCTCGATGGGAGGCATAAACTCAGAGCCAAGACGATTCAGAGGAATTATCGTGAGCCCAAGGATGACAACAGAGGCAAAAACAGTAGTCCACTTGAAACGTAGGACAAAATTGATCACTGGACGATAAATCCAGATAAGAAACCGGGTAATTGGATTCTTATGCTCCGGTTGAATTTTTCCACGAATCAAGTAGCCCATTAATACCGGTACCAGTGTAACAGAGAGCAGCGCTGCGGCAGCCATGGCATATGTTTTGGTAAATGCCAAGGGTTTGAAAAGACGTCCCTCTTGTCCCTCTAAAGCAAAGATCGGGAAAAACGACACCGTTATAATCAACAAAGAGAAAAATAGGGCCGGTCCCACCTCTTTGGACGCATCAATAACAATTCTCCAGTGATCCTTTTTGCCCCTATCCTGTTCGAGGTGTTTATGGACATTTTCAACCATAACGATGGCAGCATCAACCATCACACCAATGGCAATAGCAATTCCTCCCAGCGACATAATATTGGCATTTATACCCTGGAAATACATTACCAGGAAGGCTGCCAAAATACCCATTGGCAGACTAATAATAATTACCAGTGAACTTCGGAAATGTAATAGGAATATTATTACTATTATTGCTACAAATATACTTTCCTCCAGCAGTTTATCCTGCAGGAATTCAATAGCCCGCTTAATCAGGTTGGAACGATCATAGGCCGTTTTGATAGTTACCCCTTCCGGCAGACCGCTTTCAAGTTCCTTCAACTTAGCTTTTACGTTTTCAATAGTTTGCAGTGCATTTTCCCCAAACCGCATGATGACCACACCGCCTACTGCTTCTCCCTCACCATTCCACTCGGCTACACCGCGGCGCAGATCCGGCCCGAGATGTACGTTGGCAACGTTTCTAACGAGAATAGGGGTGCCATTACCATCGGTTCCTATGGGTACATTCTCCACATCTGCTACAGATTGAATATATCCTTTTCCCCGAACCATAAACTCGGTTTCACTCATTTCTACCAAGCGGCCGCCTACGTCATTGTTACTGCGCTTGATGGCCATTTTAACTTTCGAGAGGGGAATGTCATAGGCCAACAGTTTATCCGGGTCCACTTCTACCTGGTACTGTTTGACATGGCCTCCCACACTGGCTACTTCGGCTACCCCGTCCACACTGAGTAGTTCGTACTTCAGGAACCAATCCTGAATGGAACGCAGTTGTTGGAGATCATACTGATCACCGCCATCTAAGACATATTCGTAAACCCACCCTACGCCAGTTGCATCCGGTCCAAGGGTGGGCGTAACCCCTTCCGGCAGGCTACTACCTGCAGTATTAAGGTATTCCAGAACCCGGCTTCGGGCCCAATACATGTCAGTATCATCTTCAAAAATGATATAGATAAATGAAAGTCCAAAAAATGAATAGCCACGGACCACTTTAGATTTGGGTACCGACATCATAGTAGTGGTTAGCGGATAGGTGACCTGATCCTCAACAACCTGAGGAGCCTGACCGGGATATTTGGTGAAAACAATGACCTGTACATCACTGAGATCGGGAATGGCGTCCACGGGTGTTTGATACATCACGTAGGTACCACCCGCCAGTATCAGGATACTGGCAATAATCACCATAAAGCGGTTATTTACAGATAGTTCAATTATTTTCTGTAGCATTTCTTAATTCTCCAAAATGTTTAAAAAGGTTTGTGCTTTAACTTTGCCCATCGATTCACATATTCATAGTTGAATGGTCGGTAGTGTCGGCTGGCATTTCATCATGATTCATTTCCCCGCCGGTCATATCCATATCTGAATGATCAATAGTGTCGACTTGTGTCTCATCGTGGTTCATTTCGCCACCGGTCATGTCCATATTCTCCATATCAGAGGTATCTTGCTTTTGCTGTAGCATTTTTTGAATCGCTTCCTGCAACCTGCTTTCACTATCGAAAAGGAACTGAGCAGAAGTAACAATTTCTTCACCCGGTTTGACGCCTTCCAATATTTCAATTTCATTGTTTCGTTCACCGCCTTCCATACCCAAGGTTACTTCGCGAGGCTCAAACGCCCCGTCTCCTTTGGCAACAAAAACGATATTACGTTCCCCGGTTCTGATGATAGCTTCATTAGGAATAACTGTTACGTTTTTCTTAGGGCGCGTTTGGATACGGACATTGGCAAACATCCCCGGCTTTAGTTCAAGATTAGGGTTGGAAAATTCCAGCCGCACCTGAACGGTTCGGGTTTTCTGGTCCAGGGTGGGGTATACATAGGCAACGATTCCTTCATAGGTTTTACCCGGTTGATAGGAAAGTTCCATTTGTGCAGGTTGTCCCTCTTCAATCCAGGGTACCTCGTAGTCGTACACGCTTGTTTGCACCCAAATGGTTGAAAGATCTGCTATTTTATACGCAGGTGTACTCGCTTTTATATACTCGCCTTCTATGGCATTTTTATGAAGCACTATTCCAGAGGCAGGCGATTTTAGCGTAATAGCTTTCTTGACTTCCCCACTTTGTTCCAGTTGTTTTATTTCTGAATCAGGAATGTCCCAATATTCTAGCCGTTGGCGTGTAGCATCAAGTAGGCTACTTCCTCCAGAACGGATGGTTTCAAAACTGCTGGAGGCTACCTTTTTCTGGGTTTTTAGAGCCAACAGGTATTCTCTCTGAGTGGTCACCAACTCAGGAGAGTAGATACTGAATAGCGGTTGCCCCCGTTGCACCATTTTACCTGTATAATCCACGTAAAGCTGCTCAACCCAACCTGAAATTTTTGGACTTACAGTAAAAAGTTTTTGTTCATCGTAATCGACTTTCCCAACGGCACGGACGACTGTTGATAAATCTTTTTGCTGAACTTTGGCCGTTCGAACATTCATATTTTGTACCACCACGGGATTTATTGATATCATCCCTTCCGAGCTGCTTGCTCCATCGGCATATACCGGAACCAGGTCCATACCCATACTAGATTTACCGGGTTCATCATAAATTTCACTTGGATTCATCGGAGCTTGCCAGTACAGTACTTCGCGATCTTCCTTTTGCCTGGTATCTGATTCAGCCTTCGGCATATTCTGCATCTCTTCCGCGGTTTCTGTAGAAGATGCTGAACTGTCAGTAGTTTGTTGTGTTCCCAGCCAGTAACCACCTAGTGAAAAGGCGACAACTGCTCCGAGGGATAGTAATATTGATTTGGTATTCATAATGGTTGTACTCATTGTTTAAATTTTGAAAAAGGTTTAAAACTCTGTGCCGGTTAGTGCTTCTATATCTGCTATAGCTTTATGGTAGTCGGCTAAAAAGCGATGGTAATCCAGACGAAACTGGAATAGTGTCAGTTCGCTATCGAGTAGAGACAGAAAGTCTACCTTATCATTCTGATATCCGGCTATTGATGACTCCAGGGATTCTTCGGCCTGAGGAATAATCCCAGTTTTGTACAATTCTAAGAGTCTCTGGTTTTTTTCAAGATCAGTCAGCGACTGTTGAAGCTTTTGTTCAATGGAGTTTGCTATATTTTGATAGCGATACTCCATGGAAGATTGTTGAATTCGGGTCTCCTGTACTCTTTTATCCTGTTTTTTATTAGAATAGAGAGGGATTTTGACATTGAACATAGCTGAGACAAAATCATAGCCCGGCATTCCGTTTTGCAGTTCATTCCGTTGGGTATAAGCAACACCAACTGAAAAATCAGGATATCGGTCTTTTAGTGCTAAATCTACCTTTTGCCCGCTTTGTTTAACGGCCGTTTTCCATGCTGCAAGTACCGGGCTGCTACTGTCGGCTCGCTGAATGAGCGTTTGTAGTTTGCCCGTCCAGGGTTCCGATTCCATTACAACAGCCTTGCCAAGCGGCGTATCAGCGGGGTCGTTTAATAGGGTATTAATGCGGGCCTGCACAGCTTCACGCTGTTGGAGAAGCTTGAGTTCCTGATCAATCATTTTTGAAAGAGCTACTTGTGCCCGTAATACATCCGGTTGCGTACCTTTACCCACGCCATACCTTGTCTCAGATATTTCAACGAATTCCTTGAGCAACTCCTGGTTATTTGCAACTGTTGCAAGAGCCTGATCTATGTAATAGAGGTCGTAATAAGCCTGAGAGGTGTTTTTTATAAGCTGATTCTTAAGTTCTCTATACCGATGCAAAGCTATCTCCGACTCACTTTTTGCAATATTGCCCTTCAGACTAAGTTTACCGGGGAAAGGGAACGGTTGCATCAGGGATACCTGCTTGCCTGTCATAGGCTCCTGATCAAGTGCAAAGCTGTTGATCGGCAGGTTCATGATATTTAAACCTAGCGTCGGATCGGGTAATGCTTTTACCTGTGATATCTTAGTTTTGCTGGCATCCCAGTCTTTATTTGAAGCCATTAATTCTGGATTTTGTTCTAATACTTTTTGTATAAGCTCATCCAGTAATAATGTGGAGTCTGGTGTTTGAGAAAAACTTAAATTAGATGAAACAAGGAACAGTGATATTCCGAAGAAAAATCCCTTTATCATTATTTTTTTCATTCCTAAATCCTTGGTTTAAAAGGCACAAAGCCCGTAGTTTGATATATTGTATTTAACCCAAACTACGAGGGGAATGCTTAAATGAAGCTTAAATCATAAGAAGTTTTTGTTTCTATAGGTTAGGTGGCTATACCAAGATGGTGAAACAGAAAAAAGAGAAGGATATTAAGGCTAATTAATTCGATTTTTGGAGCTCAGGATGGTTGAAAATACGAACTAAGTGGAGGCCGAAAAGAAGTACCGGGATGTGATTCACAAAATTGAAGACTTGCAGCGGATAAAAGGTCCGCTGTTTAATCTCATTGACTCCTGTACTGGCGATGTGGCCAAAAGCGAGTGCCCTATTCTTGAGGCCCTGGAAGGCAAAAGCGTAACTCGGAAAAACCAAGATGATTCATCATTTAATCACTTGCTTAAATGATACACTGATTCTATATTTAAGCAATCACTTAAATAATAATTCCTATGAGCAAACAATCCTGTATTCGTGATGTAGCCGATCTGAACCAGATCAACCGCTGCATTGATTCTATCCATGCGGTAGAATCATCCATCTTAAAACTCTCGGACATACTGAAACTAGCCGGGAATGATGTGCGCCTGAAAATTCTGTTCTTGTTGAGCACGGAGGAAGATTTATGCCCGTGCGATTTGAGCGATATTTTAGATATGACCGTACCGGCGGTATCACAACACCTGCGAAAATTGAAAGACGCCGGACTTTTAGATTCAAGAAGAGAGGGAAAGCTCATTTTCTATTCCCTTCAGAAGCCCTATGACGATCTTTTGAAACCACTTTTCAACCAAATTGAAAACAATACCATTATGGAGGTATTAGCCGCATGAACAAGCAACAGAAAAATAATTCTGATACCAAATGGCTGGGTGCGGGAATCGGAGTTGCATTTATCGCCTCCCTCTGCTGCATCACACCGGTGCTGGCTATTCTGGCAGGCACAAGTGGAATCGCCACTACCTTTTCATTCATGGACCCATTCCGGCCTTATTTAATTGGGCTGACTGTTCTTTTACTTGGGTTTGCATGGTATCAAAAACTGAAGCCATCAAAAGAGATCGACTGTGAATGTGATCCCGAAGAAGCCCGTTTCACCCAGTCTAAATCGTTTCTTGGCATCGTAACCGTTGTGGCAACGCTATTGCTGGCTTTTCCAAGTTATTCTCATTGGTTTTTCTCCGACCCTCAACCTACTCAAGTACAATATGTTTCTGAGGCAGATGTAGAACATGTCACTTTCAAAGTGGAAGGCATGACCTGCGCTGGGTGTGAAGCCAGTGTAAAAAGCGAGTTGGGTAAATTGGATGGAATTCTTAACTCTGAGGTATCCTACAACAACGGAACAGCTACTATTTCGTACGTGCGTTCAAAACTTACGGAAAAAGACCTTCAGAATGCAATCAATAAGACCGGATTTACAGCCAACCTTCAACAAGAGCAAGAAAACGAATAATAGGATGAAAGAACTGGAACTGGACATAGCGGGCATGACATGTGATCATTGCGCCGTGTCTATTGAAAAAAATCTATCCAAACTACCAGGAATACAGAAAGCAGATGTAAGCTACCCTAATGGAAAGGCTACGGTAGCATTCGATGATTCCACCCTTGATAAAACTTCGGTGATTGAAGCCGTAAATGGGACGGGTAAGTATCAGGTAGTTGGCGAAACCGGAAAAGAGCAGTCTGGTGAACACCGTTACTCGTTGATTATTATCGGGGGCGGTTCGGCTGCTTTTGCTGCCGCTATCCGAACCAGTGAATTGGGTGGAACCACACTGATTATCAATAAAGGACTGCCAACCGGTGGAACGTGCGTAAATGTAGGATGCGTGCCTTCCAAAACGCTTATTCGATCGGCAGAAGCCTTTCATAAGGCTTCCCATCCAAGATTTGAAGGGATTGAAACCACCGCAACCATCAGTGATTTTAAAAAAGTGATCGAACAAAAGCGGGAAATGGTTCGTGACCTTCGCCAGGAGAAGTATGTGAATGTGATAAAGGATGATCCAAATATTACCCTTACTGAAGGCTACGGAAAGTTAATTCAATCAAATCAGGTTGAAGTTAATAACTTAACCTATACCGCAGAGAACATTTTGATTGCCACAGGAGCTTCCCCGTTCATTCCTGAAATACCCGGACTCAAAGAAGCGGGATATCTGACCAATGAATCGGCCTATGAACTTGAGCAGCTCCCGGAAGAGCTCATCATTTTGGGCGGCGGGTATATTGCTCTGGAAAATGCACAACTTTTTAGTCGGCTTGGTAGCAGGGTAACGGTTTTGCAACGATCAGAACATGTGTTAAGTGATCAACCCAAAGAACTTGCAACGGCCTTGACGGGATATTTGGAAGGGGAAGGGTTGACCATTTTAACGAACACAGACATTCTGGAGGTTACAAAATCAGACAAAAAAAGAAGAATCCGTTTTACGGTAAACGGAGAAGAAAGAGAACTTGAAGCCGATCAGATATTAGTTGCTACCGGCAGGCAGGGAAATACAGAGAACCTGAATCTTAAATCTACTGGAATTGACACCAAAGGACGAAATTACATTCCCGTTGATGAAACCATGCGAACCAAGGTGTCCAACATCTTTGCCGCCGGCGATATAGTGGGCGAACGGCAGTTTGTATATACTGCGGCCTATGAAGGAAAAGTTGCTGCTGAAAATGCAATGAGAGATAGTCATGGAAAAGCCGATTTTTCAGTCTTACCGTGGGTTATTTTCACTGATCCACAGGTGGCCGGTGTGGGCATGGATGAACAACAAGCCGAAGAAGCTGGAGTCAACTATCAAGCAATTAAACTTACGCTGGACAATGTGCCTCGATCCATCGCCGCTCGGGACACCCGCGGTTATATTAAGTTGATCAGAAACAAAGATAATGACCGCTTGATTGGAGCCCGTATTTTGGCACCGGAAGGTTCGGAACTATTGATGGAACTGGCTCTGGCTATTCGACACGGGGTTTCCATTCAGTCACTAAAGTCGGAATTTCATCCTTACCTGACCCTTTCTGAAGGAATTAAGCTTGCGGCACTCACTTTTGATAAAGACGTGAAAAAACTAAGCTGTTGTGCTGTGTAGAAGTATGCTTTTGACACAAAATATTTATAATATAGATACTTTTAAACGGAAGAATAAAATGGTAATTATCTTTGGATTACAAAAGTTGCAAATCGGAAATTTATAATGCGATTATTGCTATTACTATTCAGAGTTTTAAATTCTATGCCCTCCAGTTCAAATGAATTGAATAAAAATTGCTCCTAAATCAGGACCAATGCAAAGCAATAATTTTCCATTCACCCTTTTCTTTCTTCAGAACTGCTAACTCGAGACTGGTTCGGTCAATTTCTCGTTCATTATAGGTCCCGATCATTTTTGTTTGGGACGATACCCAGGCTACATTACCTTCGATGGTTATTTGTTCAGAAATTAATTCACGATTCATCGCACTTAGAAACCTACCATCTGAATGAAAGTGGTGAGAAAGGTACTGTTCTTTTGTTTCACTGTTGTTTCCTTCCAGAATGACTACATCATCATGAAGTAATTTGGAAGCAACTTCCGAGTTATTTTCAACAATGGCATTTTCGAAGTCGCCCAGTATTTTACTAACAGATTGTTCTTCTGACTGTTGAGCCAGGGCTGTTATGGAAATAACAATTAGCACTAATGTAAGAGTAAATATTTTATTCATAAGGTTTACCATATTTGGTTTTAATTGTAAAATTTAAGATCAAAACTTTGCATTCATATTAGTCCACCGATCGTAGGTTTTCTGGTCCCATAAATTTTGTATATAGGCAATAACAGCTATTTTTTCCTCTTCAGAAAGTACTTCCCTGAAAGCTGGCATATTGCCACCATATAGTGCTCCGCCATTATTAATAGTTTGTACTAATGTTTCCATCGGATGATGCCAGGTATGTGCCGTACCATTTAAAGGAGGTGGCGGGAAGGATCCATCAGGGTTTGGCTTCTTCCAATTCTCTGCCAAACCCTGTCCGGAATTTCCGTGACACGCTGCACAATGTTCAGAAAATATCACTTTACCTTGTGAATACTGATGCTCTGTGTACCACCTCTTATTCTTAAAGGAATCATCCACTATTTTGGGTTCGGCCTTTTCCTTCTCAGAACCGGCACATCCAGAAAAAATAAAAACAGGTAAAGCAAACAGCAGGTATTTAACCTTTATCATTTGATACAGTATCTCCTGAAATACGATAAATTAGAGTAATTAGTGACTAAGAATTATAACAAATATACAGTGAATATAAGAGCAAACAAGGTTGTTTTGCACTGAACTGCCCCAAGGCTGAGACATCGGGGCAGTATTCAGCTTTTATTTTTGTTTGTTTTCCCGCCACAAAAAGTGAGTCGGAAAATCAGATCACATGAATGGTTTCTATATCGCTTACTCGAGTTGAGTTAACGAAATGCTGTCAATGATGATTGTTCCGGTTCCGTTTAACCGAAGCCCGACACTCCCTGCTTTTTCGGGGGCAGTTCCGTGGCCGTGAACAGCCATCTCCTTGTTAATATATGCCCTGAAATGTGTTCCATTAACCACCGTGCGAACAAACAGCATGCCGGAAGCCGAGTAGCTTTCTTCACCAAAAGTGGTGCTTTCTCCTTCTGTTATTCGTCCCTGTACTGCGGTTCCATTAGAATTAAGAGTGACAAAATCGTAATTTTGGGCATCCAGCGCATGATTGACCAGTTCCACCTCGCCATCAAAATTAGACAGATCCAGGTAGTAATCAACTTGTACATTCAGGAAGGCCTCACGGGTGGTAAAAAAGTTGGGGGATGAACCGGAGGTCAACTGTAATAAATAGTTGTCTCCATTATTCACAACTAAAGGCTGAGTGTTTTGAGGAGATCCTTCAAGCCATTGGAAATTGGATAACAATGTACTCACTCCGTTAGCACCAATCTCCCATGACCAATTTCCATCATCATAGATGGCAAAAGTTGAATTTGTTTGTTGCAGGTTGTCCGGGGTTACCGATGTTGAACCAGTGCTCTGTTGCTCTAACAACTGCCCTGTACCGGCTCCATAACCAAATACCAACTTGGCACCGTGGTCTCCGGTTTGAAAAAGAAGAAACACTCCGGGCAAAGCTATGACAAATGCAAGGATTCTTAGACTAAATTTGTCCATCATTTTATACCAGTGAAGCGCGATGCGTGCCGCTGCATAAAGTCCAAAATACCAGACAGTCCAAAATGCCCAGTCAGCATGATTGTTTAATACCGACTGCGCTTGAGAGGGCAGAAACACGGTATCGGCGGCTGATTGGCCTGTATAATAAGCAGCGATAGCCGCAACCGCTCCCAATCCATATAGAATAGTATTTTTCCATTCATCCCACCATTTTTCCGGAATAAAGAAAGTCAGCAAATTCAGTCCTGCTGCCACAACAAGCAGAGCAACGGGAAAATGCACCACCAACGGGTGGATATTGAGTGCCCATTCGGGTAATAGTTCCATAATCAATTCTTTAATTTTTAAAATTATTATATACTAAAGTGAAGAAACAAATCAGATGGTTTCAACCAAACTAAGATATTAATACAACCTTAAATTAAACTTAAGTGAGCATTAGTTTTTCTTATATAATTAGGTACTGTAGTTCTTTAAGCATGACTATAGACTCAAGAGCTTCCATAAATGCATTACTGAGCAACAATATTTAATTTATTTTTTTAGTGTAAACCCACCAAAAAATAGGTGAAAATGTCGATTTTTTTTGTGGTGCCATGTCACCTGATTTACTATATGCGTAGATGTACAAGATACAACCATGATATGCGGAACATCCTAAAAACTGAAAACATCCTTATGTATCGTTCAGTGCCAATATTATCGATCATAAATCATCCGGTACCGTGTAAACAGATTCTTCTCGGTACGAGGATCATTGGCTGTCCAGGGTGTATCCCAAAAGGTAACTAAGCGAAATAGCCTGAAAATCCGGGCTTACTGACCTCAGGATATAACTGACTACAATATTAACCCTACCAACATCATGTTTTGTAGTTCCAAAAAACAAATTGAAATTCACATTACTACTTTTCTGAAAAAGGAGTTGACAAACAACCGCTGTTTGATATTATCTGTCAAGTTCTTCAAATGACATGTCCAACAAATAGTAATTGCCCCAGTCTTTATAGTCGTAATGCCACCATTCGTGCTCATAAGTGGAGAAACCATTCTGCGTCATTACATCAATCAGAATTTGTCTGCTCGATATAACGCTGTCAGGTAATTGTATGTAAGATACCGCTGCTCTTTCGGTAAACGCATCGTATGATGTGGGCATAGTTAATTCCTTGCCATTATCCAGATAAATAAGTGTTACATCTACAGCGCAGCCCCGGTTATGTCGCGAACCGTTCCAGGGAGCGGCCACGTAATTGGTGTCAGGATAGGCTTCGTATAACTTCACGGTTGCAGAGTAAGGCCGGTAGGCATCAAAAATTTTTAAACCCAGCCCTTTTTCCTTCAGTTGCGTTTGCACGTTCTTCAAAGCATCTGCCACAGGCTTTCGGGCAAAAGCCCGGGCTGAATCATATATCTTTTGTCCTGTAAAATTATTTGTTGTAGCATAACGAATGTCTGATACAAGCTCCGGAATTACTGTTTCAAGATCAACAAGTTCCTTTTCCGGGGTTTTATCAATGAGTGATTTGTAACGTTCTATTTGTTGAATAACATCCAGCTCATAGTGGGTTTCAGAGCCTTTGTTGTTACAGGCGTATAGAGTTAAAAGGAAAATCCCGAGAGTTAATAAAAAGGAGAAATTTTTTGTAGCCATGGGATTTAAATCAGGTAGTTTTTAAAAACTGATAAGTTATGGCATAGATAAATATGCCATAACTTATTGAATGGCCATTAATTTCTTAATGCCCGTGATGAGCCGTGGTTCTGAATAATCTTCCAGCTTCCATCCATTTTTTTAAGCACGGAGGTAGCCACGCCCTGCCGCTCGATGGTGCGGCTGTTCTCTCCGCCGGTAACAATTTTATAGTTGTAGGTTTCGTAGGCTACGGCCATGTCACCCTCTATCCGTACATTAACCATGTAATCGCTGAAGGTAAATTCCTCGAAATGATCCAGTTCCGGCCCGATGTGATGGTCAAGATATTCCTGATACGTTCCCTCGAAGCTTCCATTTTCGAAAATATGGGCTTTTTTCCCAAACAGTTTTTGGGTGTCGCTAACATCCAGGTTTTGGAGGGCATTTTTATAGCTTTTTAATACTTCCTTCACGGCTTCTACATCCGGGGAATTTGTCATTTCCATCTTATCATGACTATGATTTCCGTGATCTTCATCCTGGGCATAAAGCAGGCTGGCTGTCAAAATCAGGCATAAGGTTAGGGTAAGTTTTTTCATAATATATTGAATTTAGTTATTTGATTTATGAGTTGTGTCGTCTAATGTACATTTAAGTACAATTTTTAAAAAAATTTTGTTTTATTATGAGCCAGTTGGAGTTTGGGTAGAATCATTTAAAAAGCCGGGTGCCAATTGGTTAATTTTTGTCTTCAGGCTGTCTGCCTTATTTGTTTGCCCGGCCGCCTTATAATTCAAATAACGATAATACAGCAGGCCAACCGTTACATAACGCATTTCGCTTTGAGGAAGATTAGACAAGTATGGATCTTCTTCCGGTGGAAGATTTTTGGATAATAACGTTAATAATTTTTCCAATTCCATTCCCACCATATAGGTTCCGTCTCCGGCATTGGCCCGCTGTGATAAAATGGGGGCCCTAAACTCGATGGTGCGCTGGTCATCGGTATTCAGCTCTGTTTCTGAAAGTCGTTGTTCAATAGCGTCCAGATTTCCCAGGTAAAACAGGCCTGCCATGTGCTCGGTTGGTGAACTGTCTTTGCTGCCAACCACATGGGCAATATTTTGTTCGAGAGCTTCCTGGTTGAGTTGTGACCCTTTTTGCTGGCCAATAAGAGCAATGCTGGCCCTCGACCCCGAAAAATCTGCCCGCCATAAGGTTACCTCCGGAAATACCGTATTAAAGGTTGCGGCTATTGTTTCAAAACCCTCCGGGGTTAACTGGTAAAGAGGCAGCCATTGTGCAAAAATGCCGCCTGGTTTCAGCTGTTCTTTTGCCATTTGAAAATGTTCCCGGCTATATAAACTGCCTGTACCGGCATGCCAGGGTGTAAACAGGTCGCCCACAATAACATCAAATTTTTCTCTGGTGCCCAGCAGATAGTTGCGTGCATCGTCAGCAATAATTTCAACCCGGGAATCGCTGAACAATCCATTTAACCAGGGGGTAAAATAACTTTCAGCCGCTGTTATGACGTTAGATACCAGTTCTACCGCTACAACCCGTTCAACGCTATGATTGAGAGCAGCTCCGGCGGTAATACCCGTGCCCATCCCCAAAAATAAAACTTGCTCCGGGTCGGGGTGAAGTAAAAGCGGAATGTGGCCCTGCATCTGCTCAACCAGTGTTGAGCGGCTATCACCGAGTACATAAAAATTGTCGAGCCGCATTTGAATATTCTCATTTGATTGCACAACAGAAACAACACCATCGGTTGACTGCCAGGTATTCAGCAAGCGTTCGCCCTTTCCCAGATGTACGAGCGGTGGATTTGTCATCACCGCTGCAATTATGATTCCGGCGACAGGCAGAGTCATCCATCGCAGGCTTTTGGCTGCTGGGATAGAAAAAGCGATTAATAGTCCCAGGGCACCGTATATGACGGCTATTATTTTAATGCTTCCCCACAGGCCGATGGCATCGAGTATAAAAAAGCCAATAAGAATAGGGCCAATAGTGCTGCCTATTGAATTACATAACACAAGCAGTCCCACAAATTGTCCGGATTCTTTGCCTGTTTTGGGCGAGGCTTTAAGCAGGTACGGGAAAATGGTGCCAATAATTAACGTTGGAGGAAAAACCACCAGAAAGCCCATTTTAAAAACAGCTCCCAGATATCCAGCCCAGGAAGCATCACCGGCCACATAACCAAGTCCATCGGTCAGCCTGTTGAAAACGACAGGGGATAGTGCAACCAAAATTGCACCGGCAGACAGCAACACCACTAAAGTGGGAAGAGGCCGGAAGTTAAAGCGAACAAGCAGATGCGATAAAAATCCCCCGCATCCCAGGGCTATGAGAAATACAACCAATATAGCCGAGAAAGAATAGACCGAATTTTGTAGTACCTGGGCGAACATCTTAATCCATGCGGTTTCTGCGGATAGAGCCAGCAGACCCGATGTAAATGCTAAAGTAATCATCAAGGAGTAGTTCAGCCTTAGTGCAGAATTTTTTGATGCCCCTGAATTGCCCTTTTTAGTGGCGGTACTGCGCGTTTTATCGGCCTGCTTGAATTCTGAATTCATAGCAGTTAGGATATCCAGAATAATTGCGGCAAAACCGACCGCTGCTGCCAGGGCAACCGCTAAGGCATATGTGGTATTTACTCCATACCGTGAGAGAAGAATAAAACCGGCTAAAAAAGCTCCTAAAGAGGCACCGATGGTATTTAAAGCATATAGCAATGTACCTCGTATTTCGAGCTGCCGCCGCTTTTTACCAACATATTGTGCCAGTACCGGAAATGTACCGCCCATAAGTATGGTAGGAATTAACAGGAGGGTAATACTAAACATGAATTTTAAAAAGGTGAGCATTCCGCTCTGCCCGTCAAGAATAGAAACCAGTGTCGCATAATAATTTTCATAGAAATCAAGGCCCGGTATAAACAGCAAGGCAGTTAAGGCAATACCAATCTCCATGAGGCCATATAACCTCAACGGCCGTTTCAGTTTTGCCGAGGCATTTCCCCAAACCCATCCGCCAATAGCTAAGCCAAGAAAAAATGCAGCAAGGGTGGCAGCCGTTGCATAGGCCGCATTGCCAAATACCAATCCCAGGCGGTACATCCAAACAACTTGCAAAATTAAACCTGCTGCCCCTGAAAGAAAGAATAAGCCGGTTACGATAGTAAAATAATTGGAAACGAGAGATTTAGAAATAGAAAATTGTTGAGTTTGAGCTTGCACTATTAGTAATACTAATCCGGTTATGATTTAATAAAGCTCATAGCATAGAAATAAAAAGAGGGCAATTCCAGCCCCCTTTGGTTCATTGAATGAGTGTATAATAGTTATGGATTTCGATCCAGGCAACCTTGAAAGTTGGGATTGTTTTCTTCTGATTGAGGAACCGGAAAGGTGACGTTATCTTCATACACCCCCCCTTTGATATAATCTCCCCAAGGGAACACATCGGAAACCTGCTCTCCATACACGCGCACCATCCTTCGAAGATCACCCTGACGATGACCTGTGCTGAAAAGCCAGAAAGCACGTTCACTGAAATGGTAGGATCGAAGTTCGTCTGCATCCATAGCCGATAAATCATCTGCCGGGAGGCCTACGGTAGCTCGCAGAGCATTGTGGATATCTTCCACTTCTTGATTATTTTCGGCTTGCATGGCTGCTTCGGCTTCAATCAAACGAGCCTCTATCCCTGAAGCCAAAGTAACCGGGTCGCTTGGAGTGCTGAATTTGAGTTGATTGAAGTACGGTGTTATATCATCCTGTCCATCTACGCCATTATCTTCCCAGGGAATACGGGGATCGTTAGCAGAACGAAAATTCAATCCGTTTCCACCCTTGCCGTCAGCGATAGATAATTGACGACGGACTGTGCTTAAGACATATATTCCGTTCTCCTGCCGGCGGCTGTTATCGGAATGCTCAATGTTATAAACGAAATCGGTAGGCACAGAACTAACCGTATTGGCTGCATCACTAATTAGGCCCAGCCCGAGTTGGGCGCGGGCTTTGCCTAAAAGGGCAAGATTGGCAAAGTCGGAACCGGCACCCGCACTGGCTGAGGCACCATCAAAATGGGTTATTGCCGTATTAAACATTTGCTCGGTCGTCAGCGGTTCCCCGAATTCAAATCCTCCATCAGGGGATACCTTACTAAAAGGAACGCCGGAGCAAAAAGTTTCTGCAAACATGAGGTATATATAGCCTATAACGCTGTGCATTTCACTCTCTACGGAAGGCAGGTTCCCAAATTCGGTTACCGCATCTAAGGTTGTTGTAGCGGACGCCCGGGATCTGTGCAGGTTTCCGTAAATCATATCCATTTCACCGTTTGAATTCTGGAGATTTCGGGTGTCTGCTTCACGCCGGGTGGGGAAGGTTCCGGAATAATCATATTCGTCCGTCATAAGAACGCTCATAGTTATTAAACCGGGAGTGGCACCATGCCCTGCCCCTGAACCGCTCATGGCTACTGCTAAATCACCAAGTGAACCGGCTCTGAGCGTTTGAATGCCGGCCTCGCTGTTCAATGATTCGGGGGTAACAATATCAGGGTCTGTTACATCCACCATAGAATCACATGCATAGGTACTGAGGGCTATTATAATCGCCGCACCGGCAAAAATAATATACCTCCAAATTTGGTCTCTGTTTTTGACTAATGTATTCATAATATGTTCTCCAAATTAAATTTTTGTATTACTAAAATGTAAGATTTAGGCGTGCCTTCCAGGTTCGGACGGGGGGCTGGCTCATAAATTCTTCGGTAGTGAAATTGGACTGGCCGGTTGAACTGATTTCAGGATCAAGGCCGGTGTAGTCTGTCCACAAACCTAAATTATTGCCTGATAAGGTCAGGCTTGCACGGGAAACCCCAAGAGAGTTCAACCATCGTTGCGGTGCGTTAAAAGTTAACGATACTTCACGTAACCTCCAGAAAGAGGCATCTTCCATATAGCCGGCGTAGGTGCCGTTAAATTTAGCAGCAATGGCACGGGCCTGATCTTCCAAAGAGGCATCAGGATCATTTAAGGCTTCCGTATTACTGTTGCCTTGCCGCCACGCTTCTGTATTATTTAACAGGGTTTTGCCTCCGCGATAGTTCATAAGTGCCCGTACTACAATTCTATTGTTGAACACGCCAAGTGTACCTGTAAAAGAAAGATCGGTATCGGCAAATGGAGAACCTTGATAAACGGCCTCACTGCCAACTTCTACTTCATCCCGGCCGATTAGGCCATCGCCGTTGGCATCATTGAAGGTATATGATTCATCCCAGTAGCCGCCAAGGCTATATCCTTCTACATGACGCTGATATCCGCTATTAAACAGTATAGGCTCGATGCCTTCACCAAGCTCTTTCAGTTTATTGTCAATAAATGACCCAACGAAATCAAGATCAAAGCTGGTAGAACGTGTTTGTAAAACTCTTGTGTATAATGCGAGTTCTAAACCGGTATTTTGGACAGAACCCAGGTTTTCGAAACGTCCATCTCCTACTCCGAGTGATCTCGGTAATTCCCTGAAAATTAACGCATCTTTAGTTTGCTTATTAAAGTAGGTTATCTCCAGATTTACACGATCGGTAAACAGGGTGGCATCTGCCCCGACTTCTACCTCAGTTGATCGTTCCGGTTTAAGGTCAGGATTCCCCACGCTTCCAAAGGTAACACCGGTTACGTTTTGCCCTCCAACGGTTGCGGCAATAGGGTTGAAATACCTCAGGGCATCATTGGTTCCCGGTTGTACTCCGGAAGCTCCCCAGGCACCTCTTAGGCGCAATGAGGATAACCAACTTCCGGTATTATTAAGAAAAGATTCTTCCGAAACCAACCAGGAGGCGCTTATTTTGGGATATACAGCTGCATTGAAATCAGCTCCAAAGGCGCTTCCCCGGTCAATCCGAACAGCCCCGGTAACGAACAGCTTATCGCGAAAACCAACCTGTTCTTCCATAAACGTACCAACCGTGCGTTGCTCTGTGGTTTGTTCCGAACTAACCGTTACGGCAGCTCCTGCAATGGAGTTGCTTCCCGCAACCAATTGCCGGCCTTCGGCAAAGGTGCCGCGCGTAAGGGTTTGCAGATACTGAAAGCCTGCAGAAGTACGTGAAGAGAAATCTTCAGAAATCGCCAGGGTATAGGTACCTACTAAATCAAGGGTATAATCAAAGGTCTCGAAACGATTGGAGAAGCGGGCTCCTTGATTATAATCAAGAAAATCAGGGGCTTTTCCGGTTGGGAAAAACTGATTGTCCCATCGGGAAGTAAAATCCAACCCTCCGTTGGCACGAACATTCAAATTGTCCATAGGCGTCCACTCCGTTTCCAGGCCGGTAGTAAAGCGGTTGATATTCTGCCTGGTATCAATAGTAAATAATTCTGCAGGGGTAAACTCTCCCCACCCATCGTTTACATCGGGAGTTGCCCGGCCGTTAAGTCCCTGATTGATCAATGCTAAGGCAAAATTATCGTTTAAAGGTAATTCCAATTCACTATTAGTATAGCCAACGGAAAGGTTTGTCTTTAAACTTTCAGAAATCCGGGTGCCAAAATTTCCACGGAAGTTCGCTCTTCGGAGGTTATTAACCGGAAGAACACCTTCATTATCAGAAAAATTACCGGAAAGGAAATAGGTTAATGCTTCCGTACCGCCAGCAACACTCAGGCCAAGCCCATAGTTCTGCCCTGTTCGGAATGGGGATATACGGTCGTCGTTAAGCGGCTGAAAGGAATCAAGAGTACTCTGCGTACAAAGCCCTTCAGCAGCTTCAAAAGTAAAACAAGGATTACCGGAGGCATCCAAAGCCTGATAGTTTTTTGGATAGGTTGTTACATCATTGACTATTCCGGTTTCCGTAAATGCCGACCATTGAGGTTTTCCTGTTCGCCCCCTCTTTGTTGTTATCCGGATTACCCCGTTGGCAGCAACCGAACCATATAAGGTAGCTGCAGAGGGGCCTTTAATAATTTCAATCGATTGAATGTTTTCCGGGTTGATGTCGCTTAACCGGGAAGGGGACTGTCCTCCGGTTTCAAATGAGATAGAATTGGGATCGTTGTTAATTCTGACCCCATCAACATATATAACAGGCTCGTTAGATAGAGATGCACTGTTAGACCCGCGAACTCGTATGCGTGAACCCATTCCGGTTGATCCACCACTACCTAAGATTGCTACCCCCGCGGCCTGCCCCTGAAGCAAACTGGAAATATCACTAATGGGCCGTGTTTGAACATCCTCAGCAGCATCAATACGGGAAATGGCGTTTCCAATTTCGACCTTTCTGCGCACACCGGTTGCGGTAACTACGAGTCCATCTAAATTTAAAACGGAAGATTCCAGTTGAAAATCAACAGTTGTTTCTCCCCCGGATACATTTACGGATTTACTCATCGCTCTAAAACCCAGGAATCTTGCAGTAATAGTGTATGATCCATCCGGTACATTATTGATAGTATAGTTACCATCTAAATCGGTAGAGGTACCAAGAAGGGGATCTGTATCCTCTACAACAATATTTACACCCGCCAGCGATTCGCCATTTTTAGCATCCGTCACCGTACCGGTAATACTACCTTGAAAAATGACGGGAACAGGCTTCTTCTTAATCACAATTTGTCCGTTGGGGGATGCAACCATGTCCAACCCCGTATTTTCCAATACTTGTTCAAGAGCTTTTTTAACCGTAATACCCTCCTCAACTACAGTTATTTTTTGAATGGGTATGATTAGTTTGTTATAAGCCAGCCTTATGTTTCCTTCTTTAGCTATCATTTGAAGCGCGTTTTCAACAGACACTTCTTTTAAATCAAGCGAAATTTTTTGCTCATAAGGTGAATTATATTGATAGTTTTGATCGTACCGCGACAGGGAAACAAACTGTCTGCTTTGATCCTGTGCATAAATATCTGACACCAGCGAGAGTACCAACCATGCCGGCAACAATAGAATAAGTAGCTTTAGTTTTTTCATAGGTATATTGTTGATAGGTTACTGTTATTGTTATTGTAGAAAAGTAAAAGATCCGTCATTTTTCACATATTTCAGGCCCAGGGATATTGCTATAGCGTCAAGAACCTCTTCCAGTGGCTGTCGAAGGTTAAACGCAGCCGTAAGTTTACGCTCTTTAATTGCAGTATCTTCAATATTAAAAGACAGGCCATACCACCGTTCGAGCCTGATTACTACTTTACTTAAGGGTTGATTGTCAAAAACCAATTTTCCATCCATCCAGCCCGTGTAATTATCTAAGTTTACTTTTTGAACCGTCAAAAGGTGGTCTGCTGAGTATTTTCCAAGCTCTCCGGGTTTTATTAACACCTGTTTGTCAGACTCATGTGCCTGTAAACCAACACTTCCTTCAACTACAACTACACGTACGTCTTCATCTTCGGGATAGAAAATAATGTTGAACTGTGTACCTATAACTTCGGTTGTTGTTTCCCCAACATGAACTTTAAAGGGCCGGTCAGGATTAGAAGCCACATCAAAAAAAGCTTCCCCTTCCAGATAAACTTCTCGTGTACCGGTTTGATATTGAGGAGAAAGGCGAATTTTACTATCTGCTGCCAGGGTAATTAAAGTTCCGTCGCTAAGCTGGAATCTCTTTTGTTCTCCCTTTTTGGCAACCAGTTCTTTTTGTACCTGCTCTTGTTGCGGTTTGCTGCTGGTAGTTACATCAGGCCGGTAAAGCAGAATACCTGCGGCAGCACTAATTACAACAACGGCGGCCACACGAATCATGTAATTTAAAGAACGTTTATTGGGCCGGCTTTTCATTTTATTTACCGTGCGGCTTTTCCCGGTTGCCTCCATCTCATCCATGCCTTCCAGTCTCTGGCGAACATCATCCCATGCTTTATCCATATTCCAGGCTCCCGCCTTTTTGCCCGATATGTTCCATGCCATACGGGCTTCCTCCACTAATTTTTTATAGGTTTCGTCAGACTCCATTTTATTTTCTAATCGCTTGCTTTCCTCGATACTGCTGTTTCCGGAAACATATCTGGCTATCTTAGCCCACTCTATGTTTTTATGCATGTAAAAATTCCATGTTTTTAAATTGCTGTCTCTATTATTAATACAACTGTATATACCAATACCCCTACAAAAAAAAAGAAATTTTTGTGGTCAGCAGGTGTACTGTTAAATTGTTGGGAGAATTTAGACGGTCTAACCCTTTTTCTTTTGTCTTACAATGGCGTTATCTCTGATACAGGGTAAAAAGATAAAAGAAGAACGAGGCTTTAAAATGGGTTTAGTTTATCTCAATCTCTGTTCCAGCCTGCTTCTAAGGTGTCGTAAGGATCTTCCCATTTGGGTTTCAACGGTTTTAACAGAAATGCCCAGAGTTTTAGAAATTTCCACGTAGGTAAGCCCATGATCACGGCTAAGCTGAAAAATTTCGCGTCTTTTTTCGGGAAGTTTTTGAATGGCTTCCTGTAACCATTTATTCATTTCTTCGAAGTTAGCTCTTTTCTCTGTCGGAGAAAAAGGACTTGGTGTGTCACTTAAGGCCTCTTCTTGTTTCCAATCGTCCACTATCTTTTTGTGTTTAAGGTAGTTCAATGATTGATTGCGGACCGCCGTATATAGATAAGCCTGAATGGTTCCCTGCGGATTCCAATCTTTTCTTATCTCCCATATCTTTACAAAAACTTCCTGTACCTGATCTTCGGCGGCCTGGGGATTTTTTACATACTTTTGTGCATAATCACACAACAAAGGATAATAACTTCTGAACAAACTTTCGAACGCAAGCTTATCTCCTCGTTGTATTTTTTTGATTAATGATAAATCAGACAACCGCATTGTGCTTAAACTTCTATTCAAGACTTAGCCAGTAAATTTGTTATTCCCTCAAACAAATATGAATATAGAAAAATGACGATGACAAGTGGTAGAATTGTTTATGAATCTATGGCTTAACTGGGTGTCCACAAAATATAACAAGTTCATTCGTGTGTTGTGGTGAGGTTACAAGTAATATGTTAGTATAACAAGCAATGTGTTAAACAGGCTTAAGCTAACAGGGAAACCTTAAATTAAGCTTAAATTCCTTGTTAGAATTCAGAGAGAGGGTGTTTCAATCGGAAAGTTTTAGCCCGCATTTCTCACCAAGAAATTTGGTTGTGGGCAAGGCGTCCAGGAAATGGTGGCGGAAACGTACCTGAGTACGTTGTGCAACGGTTTTCGGTACAACGCAGCCCACGGATAAATTTCGCAGCGTCTGACAGGGTGTTTTGGGGACTGTCACTGAAAATCCATGTTAAAAACATTCACAATCAAATAATTAGATTTTTTCATAATTATTTCTGTGAGAAATGCGGGTTAGGAAATAATGGGTTGTAAGGCTCGCCAGATTTATAATGGGAATAACCGGTTGCCCGATTATTCCCATTTTAATGGTGCCTTATTCGGCCAGAGTAAAGGGGATATTGATTTTCAGCTTAATGTTGCGGCCGGGGTTAAGAGCATATTCCTTATACCGGCTCAGGTGCGAACGGTAGGCCTCGTTAAGCAGGTTTTCAGCCTGTAAAATAATGTTCAGTTTTTTAGAGCCCATCTGCAGCTTGCCACCTATGCCCATGTTTAAAAGGGTGTAGCCGGCGGTTGGAGTCTCAACTCCGGCTGTACGATCTTGACTGGCATAGATTTGGGTATCTACGCTAAGATACGGTTCGTATAAAAAGCCAAGTTTAGGCTGCGTAAACCTGGCACCCAGCTTCAACTGGTCTGTGGGCATCAGCGGTAAGGGGTCGTCAATACGCTGATTGGTACCCCTTACAATACTGTATCCCCCCGACAGAATTAACCACGGGAACGTCTGAGCCTGAAGAGAATATTCCAATCCGTAAATGCGGGCGTTGGCCTGCGAGTATTGGTATTCTCTGAACCCTGACCCGGGATCAAATTCGTTGGTCGGATTTGGAAATATATAGTCATTGATTCGGTTGTTATAAACCGAAAGCTCACTCTGAAAAACTCCGGAGATGTATCGTAAAGAAGCATCAATATTTAACGATGACTCCGGAACCAGGTCATCGTCGCCGATTTCGTATCGGGCTGTGCCTTCGTGTACTCCATCTACATATAGCTCAAACGCCGTAGGTGCCCTCCACGCTCTTCCTAAATTAACGGATAAGGCAAAAGGATCGGTAATCCGCCATACTACACCCAGGTTACCACTGAGTGCATTATAATTTTTTTCTTGCCTTTCCACATTAAGCTCCGGTGTGGCTCCGGTATTCAGGCTTCGCTTGTCAAACCGAAACCCAGCTGAAATGACTAAGGGATCCATTTTCAACTCTTCATAGATGAACCCGGCAATATTATAGAGTACGTATTCCGGTATCAGTTTTTCTTCGGCAAGCGTCTGATTGCGCTGAGCCATACCGGAGATACCAACGGTTCCGATCAAATTACCCACGGGCTTATGGTGCAATTTTATATCGGTTGTACCGGTTCTAAGCAGCAGGTTTAACTCCGGGTCGGCTGCACCAGATTCTACAAATTCTTTACGGTTATTATTTTGATAGGCCGCCTGAGCTTCCAGCCTGAAACCCGGAAAATGCAGATCCAGGCCCGACTGAACCCGGTCGTGTATTACACTTTGGTAAGGGGTTGCATTCGGTTCTTCCGCCGGATTTTCAAAAATTTCAATCCGTTGATCTACCCGGGAGTAATCGAGTGAAAGTTCGCCCCATTGCTGTTTCGTGCCTAATGCAAAACTACCGTTTGTTTCTTCTACACCTGTATTCTTCAGTGTTCCCCGGGCTGTTTCAATATTGCCCGAATTCCGCTTGGTGAAAGTGCCCCGGTACCCAATAACGCCCTGTGCACCCGACAGAGCCAAAGAACCACCCAGCAAGTTGTTATTGGAATACCCGCTCAGATTGATCTTGCCATCCAGCAAAGGATCGTTTTCCGTTGTGGGTAAATCGGGTTTGATGACGTTTACAACACCTCCCAGAGCGTCCGAACCATATAAAACACTGCTGGGGCCTTTTACCACTTCAATACGTTGGGCACTGTAAGGATCAATTTCAGGAGAATGTTCATCTCCCCACTGCTGCCCCTCCTGCCGTACTCCATTCACAAGAACGAGAACGCGTTGAGAACTTAATCCCCTGATGACCGGTTTAACAATACCGTTGCCGGTTGTGTACGTGTTGACACCCGGAATATCTTCCAGGGATTCCATGATGGCATCGCCCCGGTTTCTGAACAGCTGTTCTTCATCCAGTGAAGCTACGGATTGGGACGTACTCAATACATCGGTGGGCTGCGGATTTGAAGTAACAGTTATACCGGGCAGATTGAGTGATGTTTGCTCCATTACAATACGGATGGGCTGTTCAACTGTAGAAAGGTTAATTTTTCTGATTTCGGTTTTGTATCCTAAAAATGAAAATTGAACCGTAAAAACGGACTGTTGAAGGTTCGTTAACCTGAAGGCCCCGTTTATATCGGTTATGGCTCCTTTATGAATAGCCGGTATATGAACCTGTACGCCCGGCATGGGAATATTTGTTTCGTCATAAACAATTCCAGACAACGATTGAGCATGGAGGGTACCGCTCAGAAATGAAAGAAAAAGAAAAAATAAAACTCCAGTATTAAATAATTTCATGGCTTTAAGCTGAATGTAAAAAAATGAACAGGTTAGCCTATTTATAAAATTAAGCCACATGATTGAAGAAATATCATCCATCATGTGTTTATATAAATAAGATTGAAAAGACAGAAGTTAGCTCGAAGCGGGAGGAGACCGGCCTGAAACCGGGTTTTGGAAGTATGACAGAAAAGCTAATGAAGCTGAGCCCTGGATAAGGGATGATTTGGCCAAAACCTGTGTGGAAGATACAGCCGGAACCGAACCGGCTTTAAACAGATAGCCGCAAACAGGACATTGCGAAGAATCGACTGTTAATGTATGTCCGGTATCAGCATGCTTTATCGAACGGTTCCATTGAATATCATGATGGGAATGAAATGTGGAAACAGTGAGGCTGACAGTGGTAATCAGAATCAACAATAAGTTAAGATATGTGAATAGTATATTTGTCAACCAGATATCTATTTTTGGGATGTAAAAATGCTGAAGTGAATGGGAGTAAAATATCACTAATTTGTAATACCCCAAAATTGAAGCTGAAGCAGTGATGGCCTGATTATGGTACTGCCTTAGTTAACAGGGAGCTTGGAGTCAGTTGAAAATGTCTTAGTTTATAATCGAGGGTCTTTTAATTTCATGCTTAGAAGTCTTTCAAAACAGTGGGCGGCCATATGATTTGAATCTAAACACAATTTGAAGTTTCCGTTCTTATGATTCCTTGAGAGTGACAAACCTGCCAGTTCTCAAAAACTATCAGCATACGGATAGAGCTTGTTTCGACCACTGCCGGGCCTAGAATAACGTAATCTTGAGATTTTTCAGAGACTTCGCTTATCAAATGCAACGCTACAGTTACCGTTAACTTTATTTGATTATTTTGAAGTTAAAAGATGTTTAATAATTGCAATTTCAATTAAAAAAAGAGAACAAATGGGACGCTTAGATAATAAAGTGGCACTTGTAACTGGAGGAGCTGGAGGCATTGGTTCAACCACAGCAGAATTATTCGTTAAAGAAGGTGCCTCAGTGATGTTAGCTGATGTAGACGAAGAAGCATTGAAAGAAATCAGTGAAAAAATTGGGGAGCCTGATCGCGTTAATTATATAACATGCGATGTTTCTTCTTTGGAAGACAATAGAAAAGCCGTTCAGAAAACTGTTGAAGCATTTGGAGGATTAGACATACTACTGGCTAATGCGGGTATCGAAGGAGAGGTGAAGTCCATTGTAGATTACCCAGCTGATACTTTTGATAAGGTCATTGACATCAATGTAAAGGGGCCGTTTTATGCCATCAAAAGTGCGTTTCCAGAAATTGAGAAACGAAATGGAGGGAGTATCATAATTACATCTTCTGTAGCGGGGCTCATGGGAACGGGAAATATGTCAGCATATACGACAAGCAAACATGCAGTAATTGGGCTAATGCGTGAAGCCGCTAAAGAAGGAGCTCCAAAAAACATTAGAGTGAATACGGTAAATCCTGCTCCAGTAGATAATCGAATGATGCGATCTTTGGAAAGCGGATTTTCGCCTGATAATGCAGATCAGGCTAAAGAACAGTTTGAATCCATGATTCCACTGAAGAGGTATGCGGATAATCAAGACGTTGCAAATATGATGCTGTTCCTAGCGAGCGATGAAAGTAGTTACGTCACAGGTACTATTAATCCCGTTGACGGTGGCATGACTTCCTAATCAGAATACCCCATTTTACTTGAATTTGAACGATAACCATTTAATGGGCACGCAAAAAAAATGCGCCCGGCCGTATCAGAACCGGGCGCACATTTTTGGGGTACAAATAAATGTCAGGGAAATTGTGCTATTGGTGTTTCTTTTGATATAGAGCAAACCAGTGTTTGCTTAACCGCTGAAAAATTTTCCGGGAATTAAAACCACATGCGAACGCCGCCAACAAGGCCAAAGGCACTTACATCTCCATCTTCTAGACGGGCAAAGTCAGCGGTGCTACCAAGTTTTTGGTTCCACGATATACCCACATAAGGAGCAAACTCACGTCGGATCTCATACCTGAGTCTAAAACCAAGCTGAACATTATTAATACCAGAACCGACTCCCCATTCTTCAACTTCCTGCAAGGCCAAATTAGTAGCGAAACGAGGTTGTGCAATCAATCTTTGTGTAATAAGCAAGTCTATTTCTCCTTCAAAAGTTGCAGATACATCTCCATCTTCACTAAGTTGAAGACTTCCATCCACTTCGAATAAGTAGGGAGCAAGACCTTGAATTCCAACAACCGCAAATCCACGGGTATTATTTTCGATAGAGTTATAGGCAAGGTCATATCTTAAACCGGCCTGGATGTCAAAATAGGAAGTTATGGCACGGCTATATAAACCCTGAAATTCCATTTCTCCTTCTTTTTCAGAAGTCAGAGCTTCGCCTTCAGCTTTATACCAAAATTTATTGATGTCTGTGCCTATATAACCCTGGACATCCCACACAATCGGACTTGGATCCCCAATTGAATAATATTCAAAGCGATCAGCCTGAAAAAAGAAGTAGGTTTTATTATCCGGCATGATATCATTGCTAAATGGAGGGGCTTTTTGGGCAATTACCGAATTTGTCCCCAATAATAGTGAACACATAAAAAGAGCTAATGCTAATGTTGGTCGAATTTTTTTAATAGTTAAATTCATCAGAGTTAATAGTAATTCAACTTTTATTTTTATTCTTGTTACAATATTCATTCGTAAATACCTCCATCTTCATCGCTTACTTGAACCACCCTAAACATTCCCATTTCCATGTGATACAGAATATGGCAGTGGAAGGCCCAACGCCCTTTATCGCGTGGTGTTACCAAGGCTGAAATCCTTTGAGCTGGTTGTACTAATAGCGTGTGTTTTCTCGGATTATAGTTTCCATTTCCATTTTCCAGTTCCATCCACATTCCATGTAAGTGAATTGGATGTTCCATCATCGTATCATTCACTAATGTTAAACGGAGTCGTTCATTGTGTTGGAATTCAATAGGCCCATCAACTTCATGGAATTCTTTTCCATCAAACGACCACATGTAGCGCTCCATGTTTCCGGTCAGATGCAATTCTACTTCCCGCTCAGGCTGGCGTTTATCAATATTTGGTTCAAGACTTTTAAGATCTCTATATACCAGTACTTTTCGCCCATCCTTACCAAGTCCTATGCCAGGTTCATCCAGTCGGTCAAACTGGTAGTCGGCGATGGCCGCGGCACCAATACCATGTTGGTCCGGGCCGTGTTTAACAGGTTCGGCTGCTTTGTTGGTCATCGACATGCCACTGTGATCCATCTTCATATCCCCGTGTCCATCATGGCCCATGCCTTCCGTGTTCATGTTACCATCCATTTCCATTCCGGCCATGTCCATTTTCATTCCCATGTCTTTCATGCTGCGCTCGGGGCGGGGACGCAATTCAGGTACAGGGGCTTCCATTCCTTCGCGGGGCGCCAGAGTACCTCGGGCATAACCACTGCGATCCAACGATTCAGCAAATATAGTAAATGGTTTTTCTTCATTGGGTTCGACGATCACATCATAAGTTTCAGCGATGCCGATACGGAATTCATCCACGGGCGTGGGCTCAACATTTTGGCCGTCAGCTTGTACAACGGTCATCTTAAGTCCGGGGATGCGTACATCAAACATGGAACCGGCTGAAGCATTTATAAATCGAAGTCGAACTTTTTCATTTTTGTTGAATAAGGCATTCCAATTTGCATCCGGCCCCATCCCGTTCATTAGGTAAGTATAGGTAGCTCCGGTAATATCAGCGAGATCGGTAGCACTCATTCTCATTTTAGCGAATGAAAGGTAATTCCTCATTGCATCGCCAAAACCATCTTCTTTCACATCTTGGAAGAATTCTCCTAAATCCCGTTGTTGGTAGTTATAGTAACCCTCAGCTTTTTTAAGCTTACTAAGCACTTTATAAGGACTTTCAAACGTCCAGTCAGAAAGTATAACGGGGTATTCACGGTCAAATTCAACCGGATCTTCGTTGGCCGGATCAATAATCATTGGTCCATAATGACCCAGTTGTTCCTGTAATTTTGAATGGCTGTGATACCAATACGTTCCATTCTGTTTAACAGGATATTTGTATTCAAAAGTCTCTCCAGGTTTAATTCCATCAAAACTTACTCCGGGAACGCCATCCATTTGAAAGGGTAAAATAATGCCATGCCAGTGAATGGAAGTGTCTTCATCCAAATTATTCGTAACACGCAAGAGAACATCTTCTCCTTCTTTTAAGCGGATTAGCGGGCCTGGAACTTTACCATTAATCCCTATTGCTTTTGATTTTTTACCATCTATTTCAATAGGGATAGATTCAATAGTTAAATCAAGTGTATTTTTAGAGCCTGAAGGAGTCAGTACTTCTTTTTCAATATTAAAATTGTTAAAGGCATAAGCAGGAAGAATTGAACTTATGCCTGCTACTGCCCCAAAAGAAGCAGTATAGCGAAGGAATTTTCGGCGGGATATAGTTTTCGAATATTTACTCATTAAACTTGAAATTTTTTTGTTAAAAAGACCAAGCCGATAAGTTGCACATAAAACAAGTTAATTAAATAAAATGCTTTATTTTGTGTGCTTACAAATAAATAGGTAGTTGAAAGTTAACTCATAGGCTTTTAAGCTAATTTGTAATATAAATGGTGAACCTTAAATTAAGCTTAAAGACGAAATGCGTTTGATTGGTGGCGTAGGGAGAATGATTAATTGGCCATCATCCACACCATAAATCCAACCATTATTGCACTACTAGCGACCCATGGGAAGGGGTTATACCTATTATATTTGGCAACTGGTTCTGAAACCATCAAGTGTGAAGAAATAGAATGAGGTGATGAAGATTTTTTTGTGTTCAAATTTACTATAAAAGTTATTTGATAAGTTCCCGATTCTGCAAATCTATAAGGAATGATCCAGTATCCTTGACGGCTTAAGGTAGGATCGGGTTTAACCGTGGTGGTGGCGAGAGGCAAGCCGGAGTTTCCTGGATTTTGTATTTCCAGGACTACTGATTCAATAGATGTATTGGTAGTATCCTGAGAGATTGTTTCCAGTTCAAAATGAACTTGTTGACCTGCTTCAGTAGAAGGGAATGTTGCCCGAACCGTCTGATTTGCTACTTGCTGCTCCTTGATCAGATTTGCCTGTTGATCCGCCGGCTGACTGCTGCCATTATTGTAATGGCCGCCCCAGCCCATAGTCATACATCCGTTAAGAAACAGAGGTAATATGATTAGAGAAAGTAAATGAGGAGTTCGAATTTTCATTATAGTCGGCCGTTATAAATTGTCACGTTATGTTATCTTTCTTTAATTTAATTGTGTCCTCCACCCATCATGCCGCCGTGTCCGCGTCCACCGTTTTCCCAGTGGTCGCTCATGCCATTGACGTTCATATCCACAAACCCAGGGCCATGCCAAGTTGGACTGCCGTCCTGGGCAAGGTCACAAATTCCGTCTCCATCCGCATCAATAAATTTATGGCCTGCTCCCCAATGCATTTCCTCCTCGAAGTAATCATTGATATGGTTTTCATTCTCATCGTGAAAGCGCATTCCCTCGTGCCGGCTGTGCATGGAATGGGATTCATCCCAGTAATCGCAGATACCATCTTCATTGTCATCGGTAAAAGAATGCCCGGGTTCACCATGAGAGTTACCATTATCTGTGGAGCTTTTTGATGATACCGTGCCCGGACCCGGTTCGTGCGTTGTCTGCTCTACATAATCATTGATATTATTCGAGTTGTTGTCTACGAACATTGGATATATAATTTCAGACTCTTCTTCAGATTCTGCAGTTGTAATACACCCCTGATACAAAAATAGAGTCATTAAAATTAATGATATTAATTTTACCTTTGCCATAATTATATTGGGTTTTGACTTAATTACTTTGCTGCAGAAATGTGACGATTTTCTTCGTCTCATCAGCCGTCAGGCCGGCGCGGATTCGCATATGAGAGCCGATAGCATCCCATTCCCGGTCGCTGAAAGCCGTCGGGTCTGGTGCGTTATGGCAATTCCCGCAAGTTTCGCCCCACAAAACAGCCCCTGATTTTTCTACAGTAAACGACAAATCATCCAAGCCGTCATTTGAGGCAGTCCCGGTGGCTTCTTTGCTTGTGCTGCAACTGTACGTTGTAAAAGCTAAGGTTGTTAAAATTACTATGGTTAATAATTTTGAAATGCCTGAAAATTTCATAGTGATAATTATTTAAGTGTTAAAATCCTAAAGCGTAATGGAGGTAGATGCCCGAAAAGGCCTCTTCATTGTTGTCGGTTATCTGATAACTGAATTTTATGACCGAACGCCATGTTATCCAGTAATTAATACCGAATGCTATTTGGGCACGGTCACCTTCATTGTGAACTTCCTCTTCTTCCCCGCCGCCAACAACTTCAGGGGTAAATAAAGATTTTGAACGCAAGCTGTTACCGGCACCATTGTCTGACACTTTGGGCATGGCGGTCTCATCCCCATGTTCATCAGGGGCCTCTGGTAAGTCGATACCTGAGTATCGGCCCACAAATTCAAGCTTGCTCAAAAAAGGGCTGCTTGAAAGTGAGGGGCGGTAAGCTATCTGAGCGTAATAGGCACTTCTTTTTTGATCGAAAATAAGCTCGTCGCCATCGGGTAAAACCAATTCAAATTCATCAATGTTGGATTGGTTCCATTGAGCCTTAACATCAATATTACCTTTAATGGGCTGAATGCTGTTTTTTACGAAAGACAGGTCAAACGCGTAATTTAACATGCCTACCGAGCCATATTCAAAGTCTTTATTTGCAATATTTGAGGTGTATTGCGCAGATACCCCTAATTCCAGAGCAGAATTATTAAAAGGTAAAAAGCCAAATCTTCCTCCAACAGCCTTTTCATTATTATTATCCTCAAAGTTCAACCCACTCAGGCTGACTTCCGGGGCTGTTGTTGAATCTTCATCGTGTACTGAAAGTATGGAACCATTCGACAAATACAGTGAGTAATTAAACTTAGAACTTCCAAGATCAGCCGCGCCTCTTAATTCAGCGCCAAATTCGCTGGTTGGCCCAACAGGGTCGTGTCCCATTCCCAAGGGTGCCGTTGATAATTTGTTTATCCACGCCGGGTGAATCCTGTCGTTAAAGGTACCGAAGGGGGTCAGAAAATTACCGACCCTAAGTATGGCATAATCATTTAAGATGTATGATATATTAGCATACTCCAGGGCAAACTGAACACCATCGCCCTCAAATTCAATTTCGAGTTCACTCTCGAAAAGAATTTTATCGCCTTGTTTCCACATTAAAATGGGGGCGTATTGCCCGCTTACAAAAGAGCTGTTGCCATCAATGGATTGAAATCCGGCATGTGAATATCCACGTAATAAAAAGTTGGTGGTGCCGGGCTTAAGGGATTCCAGATCTTCCTTTGCCTCGTCGTTATAGGATTGGGCTAATGCGGGACCCGCGAAAAGCACTAGAGTAAATACTAGCAGTAGTAGTTTTTTTTCCATCGTCAAACTTCTTTGTTTAAATTTTGGATTAAATTATTTATCGGTATTGGTGTTTAAAGATCGGATGTAGTGCACAACCGCCCAGGCCTGTTGTTCAGAAAGCTGGCTTTTGAAGCCGGGCATCGGGGGGCGGCCTTCTTGCATCTTCCAGTATATGGCACCATCGGTTTGCTCTTGAATGGCTTCCGAAGTCAAATCTGCCGGTTTCGGGTTCAGTGCAGCAGCAGTTACACCATCCCCAGCTCCGGCTTTGCCATGACAAACCGAGCAAAGCTGGGCAAAGATCTGTTTACCGGCTTTGAGCACCCGTTCGGAATTTTCCAGTGTATTTTCCAATTTTTGCGCTTCTTTTGGAGCTACCCATGAACTATCTTGAGCCAAAATAATTTGTGGGTTTGCTAATAAACTAAAGCCAAAAAGAAATAGTGAGAAAGTTACAGTTCTTAATTTATTCATATTTTTTATCATAGCTTGGATTTTTAAGTATTCATTAAAACAGTAATGAGATTTTAAGTAAAGTTCAACATCAAATTAATTTAGCCTCCGAACCTTAAATTAACCTTAAATCTGCCTTTAAATTCGTCAGCCTGGGGTGAGAATCACTATATAATGGTTTTCCAATCTTTATTTCTATCTTTCGAAAAAGCATTAATGTAATTTATAGTTATGTGGATACTATTGGTAGAAGACGAAAAGCAGCTTGCAAACTCACTAAAAAGAGGCTTGGAGGAAGAAGGATACGTAGTAGAAGTACAGCACGACGGCGAGGAGGCAGAACTGCAAGGGTTGGTTAATGATTACGATATGGTGGTTTTAGACTGGAGACTGCCTCATCGAGACGGAAAAGAGATTTTGGAACACTGGCGCAAAGAAAACAGGAACTTCCCGGTGTTAATGCTCACAGCGCTGGGCGATCTTGACCATAAAGTATCTGGCTTGGATGCCGGAGCCGATGATTATATGGGCAAGCCCTTTTCTTTTGATGAATTACTGGCCCGAATTAGAGCATTATCCCGACGGTCTGCCGATATTTCAAATACCGAAATAGTTAAAATTGGGCCCATTGAAGTTGACGCACGAAAACATAATGTAACGGTCGGAGGAATGTCTCTGACTTTGAGACAAAAAGAGTTTGTTTTGCTTGAGTTGTTAATGACCCATTTGGGTACCGTATTCTCAAAAACCCAGATTGCAGAGAGGGTGTGGGGATCGGCCTACTATGTATCCGATAACACAATAGAGGCTACCATATCAACCCTGCGCCAAAAACTGAGCGATACTTTTGAGGATCTTGATGACTTTAAGCTTGGAAAAAATGATCAGATTATAGAGACCATACGGGGAGCAGGCTACCGATTTAACTTTGACTTATTTAAAGATCACAAGGATTCATGAAGCCCTCCTTTACTTTTTATAATGAGCTTTCCATATCAAAAAAGCTGGCTTTATGGTATGGATTAAGTTTGTTTTTGATGCTTAGTTTGTTTGGATATTTTTTGTACGAAAGCTTTCACCAGTCCATCCACCATAATTATGATCGTCACCTGCTGTTTGAGGCCGAACAGCTGCTTCCATATATTCAAGCTGAAGATTCACTTTCCATTGATTTGACAGGGTACAGCAGGAATGAAGCACTTAGAGGCGGTGTGGAGTATGGTACGTATGTTCGATTATACGATCAAAAGGGGAACCTTGTATTTAATAGCCCAAACTTCTCTGGTGTTGAAGATCCGCTTAAACGCCAGATACCCGATGGAACACAGGAAAAATCTTTCAGCAGTGAGTGGCAGACTTTGCCTGCTCGTACACTTTACTATCCAATAAAAGATAACAACGGAAGCCTGAGCGGCTGGCTCGAACTCACTGGTTTTGAATGGACCCTTCATGAAGAATTAACCAGGTTCAGGCAGTATTTGTTTTTTCTCATAGCGATAAGTGTTGCTTTTTCTATACTCGGGGGATACTGGCTGTCAAAAAAAGCGCTGACCCCTGTAGCCTCCATCATCGACGCAGCAAAATCCATTACAGCCACTGATCTGGATAAACGCATACCTGTAAATTATCAGGTCCGGGACGAGCTTACTGACCTGGCAGAAACCTTTAATATAATGCTCAATCGACTTCAGCAAGGTTTTGAACGGGAAAAAAGATTTTCTTCTGATGCCTCTCACGAGCTAATGACTCCCCTCTCTTCCCTGCAAAGTGAGGCCGAAATCATGCTTAGGAAACCCAGATCAATCGAAGAATACCGGGAAACGATTGAACGAATGCTGGTGGAAGTAAGACGAATGAGCGAAATGGTGCACTTGCTCCTTCAACTATCCAGGGTGGAGTCGGTCCACCGAGCAAAGCCGGATACAGTTAATTTTAGTCGCATTACGGAAGTGATGTTAGGAAAATACCGGAAAGATGCACAAGAGAAGAATATAGAAGTTCAATCGCAGATTGATCTTAATCTGGACGTCCGGGCACATGGAGCTTATATCGAGGAGGTCATCAACAACCTGCTGGAAAATGCCTTGAAATATACACCAGAGGGAGGCACCATTAATCTGGAGCTTAAACGATCCAGCAGTAAAGCCGTACTTCATCTCAGCGATACTGGTGTCGGGTTTGAAGGTGATACCAAGGACCGCCTGTTTGAGCGATTTTACCGTGATGCTCAGCAGAAAGTACAGGATCAGCCCGGAAGCGGCTTGGGCCTTCCACTGGTTAAAGCAATCATAGAATTGTACGGTGGCAAAATAAAGGCATACAGCGATGGCCCCGGTAAAGGTAGTACGTTTGTTGTGGAGCTGCCGTTGGTTGAGGAACCCCGCCCTGATTCAAACCTGACGTAGAGCTTTGATTCCTCCTGAAGCTGAATGGAGGTTTTTCGCTCAAGTTCGCAGCGACGAAATGTGCGGGCCGGTGATTTAATTGAGAATTCAGGAGTAAGAATGTGTCAGACTTATTCTGAATTCTCGCTTATGTTACCTCTTTTATGTCTCAATAAAACCTTGGCGAAGTGGGCTTACTTGTACCAATTCGAATCTACCCCTGCCTTTGCAGTAACGGCCTGTCCGCCATACATTTCTTTGACAGGCAGGCTAAAACCCTCCCCCTCCCTGCCGCGTAAAAGACAGAACTTGGGTGCCGCAGGAGTGGATAGGCAAAACTTGCTCAAGGACGTTTCACAGCTTCAATCAACCGAAAGATCCCGTTGGATGTTAATTCCTGCACCTGTTCCATCTCCCAGCCGGCTTTCTCTACATTTTTTACGGTCTTTCGGGCAATATGAACTCCACTCAGGTAATGGATTTGAGAATCAAGCTTCTTCATAACGGAAGCAAAGCCTGTATTTTTCGACAGCATGTGCTCCAGCAGGTAAAGTTTGCCACCCGGCTTTGTAACGCGAAGGGCTTCCTTTAATCCAAGTACGGGGTCGGGCACCGAGCAAAACACAAAGGTAGCCACCACCTCATCAAAATGATTATCGGGAAAGTCCAAATCCTGGGCGTCCATTTCCCGAAGAGTAACAAGATCCCTCTTTACTTCTGCCGATAGCTTTTTCGCCCGCTTAAGCATGCCGGAAGAAAGATCAATTCCTGTTATCTCAATATCATCCGGATACCAGGGGATGTTTTTTCCCGTACCTACGCCGATTTCAAGTACCCGGGGGCCGTTGACTTTACTCCATAATTTTTTGCGCCATGTTTTATACCACAGTTGTTCTACCGGCCATTCCATAATGTTGTACACTGCCGAAGTGGTGTTATATCGCTTTTTGGTATGCTCGGTTTGCCCGGAATCGTGTTTCATGAGATTTTTTCTTGCCTGAATTCAGAGTTTGGAGTGTATATAAAATTGAGTGTATATAAAATAACGTAAATTCGGTATGCTTATTAATTTTTATTCTACAGAGCAGTCGTATTCATCTTTTTGACTGCTCAATAAGCCGGTTTTCATAGAGCCTGGAACTGTAATCAGCTATGCCTTCTTTTTTGTGAATTACCTTATCTTCTTTGGGAATTACACAGGTACTGGAAATATACCGGGAAAAACAGGCCATTGTAAATTCCTTGTTCTGGTAATCCTGATCCTGAATGCCTGGGAGAAAATACTTCTCTGTGACGGTGCAGCGGAAATTATCTTTAGCCAGATTTTTGCTGCTAAAATTTCAATAGCTTTAACAACCATCCTAAGCATTAATTGGCAAAAATTCTTCGGGAGTACCCTCTGATGACGGGTAGAATCGAGCAGCGAAACTTAAAAAAGGCGTCATCCTGAGGAACCGAAGGATCTTGCCTTTGGCGGAGCATGGGTGGTTGTGCTGCGAGGATGGCTGGCAGTGGCAGATGGGGTGGATAAATCAGACTCATTTCCTGAACAGGCAGGCTCCAGCCTCGCTATTCATTGAGTCCGGGAGTATTCCCGGCCTCATCTGCCTTCTCCTTGACAAGGAGAAGGACGCCTGTTATGCGTTTATGTGGGCGGTAAATTCATTGACCGGTACATTCTCAGTCCCCTTTTGATTTGTGCCTCCTCTTTGGGTACGCACCTCAAACACAATTTTGTCATTCCGGTAATACCGTTTCTGAAAATAGATCGGCTTATCGCCAATGGTATAGGATATTCTGTTGATCAGGAGCAGCGGGGTATGCTCTTCTACAGAAAGGTGGGAAGCCAGCGTTGCATCGGCAACTGTTGCCTCCAGGCGGTAGCAGCCTTTATCCACCGGAATTTCAAATTCATTTTCCAAAACCTTGAATATGGTTGTCTCTTCCAGGTCAAATCCTTCAATAAGCTGTCCATAAAATACGGGCAGCCAGGTAATGTCGTAAGCGATGGGCTGCCCGCTGCCGAGCCGGACACGTTCAAGTTTAACTACAATAGCACCTTCTTTAATATTCAGGATGGAAGCGATCTCTTCACTTACTTTTTCCTGTCCCAGGGAGATTACTTCAGAGGAAGCCTGTAAACCCGAGCCGGCCAGCTCTTCGTTAAAATCTTTTAGTTGTGCGAACGACTGATGGGCACGATGGTCGCTGACAAACGACCCCAGCCCCTGGCAGCGATAAATAAGCTGCTCATTTTCCAATGTCTGCAAAGCCCGCCTGACCGTTACGCGGCTAACCTCAAAGGTATCACTCAGCTCGTTTTCGGAGGGCAGTTTTTCATTTTTCTTCAGTTTGCCATCCTGAATCTGTTTGCTCAGCCAGTCGCTGATTTGCTTGTGTAATGGTATGCCGTCTTGTAATTCCATAAACCTTTCCATTTCAAAACTAATTCGATTTGCTGCTAATATATATAATAGGATGCTAAAAAGCCATACCTGTATTTACAAGCTTGATTTTTGGGTTATATGGCTGAAAAAGCAAGTAATCTGAAATAACAGTAAAAATTTAAGGTTTAATTAAGGTTTTAGATTGTATATTACAAGTCGTAACAACTTGTATTGACATGTAGGAATATTTAACGTATTTTAGAACCAGGAAATCAAAAAGGACCAAATATTATGAAATACTTCACTTCGAAAACAACAAATCGATCGTACGAACAGGCTATAGCCGATGTAACGGAACTCCTTAAGGATGAAGGATTTGGCGTGCTGACGGAAATCGACGTCAAAGAAACGCTGAAAAAGAAACTGGACGTGGATTTTAAAAAGTACAAAATATTAGGGGCTTGTAACCCTCACTTTGCCCACCAGGCGCTGCAGGCGGAAGATAAGATTGGCGTAATGCTGCCGTGCAATGTAATTGTGGAAGAGCATGAAGACGGCACGGTAGAAGTTTCGGCTGTGGACCCGGTGGCGTCTATGCAGGCCGTTGACAATGACAACCTGCAGCCGATAGCCGAGCAGGTACGCGCCAACCTGAAAAAAGTGATCGGCAAACTATAAGCATCGAATTTTTTATTTGAAGTACCCGAATACATTTTAATTAAAATCAACACAAAACAAATGATGACTATTATGAAACGTTTAACAGTAGTTTTTGCACTCATGTTCTCTTTAATGCTGGTTGCAAGCTCCGGTTTTGCCCAGCAGAAAAAAGCTGACATGAGGCAAAAAAAACAACAAATGATGGAAATGATGCAGGATTCGACCATGCGGTCTATGATGATGGAGCAAATGGCTCAGAATCCCGAAATGCGTAAGCAGATGATGCAGTCCATGATGCAAAACATGAAGATGGACAGTACTATGATGATGGGTAATATGCAGGGTATGATGAATAATCCTGAAATGAAAGAGCGCATACAAACCCATATGCAGATGATGCAATCCATGATGAAGGATGGAAAAATGGATCAAACCAAAATGAAAGAGATGATGAACAATCCCAAGATGAAAAAGATGATGCCGATGCACATGATGTGTATGCAGATGATGCAGGGTGACATGATGGATCAGAAAGGCATGATGGACAAGGACGGAATGAAGTCCGGCAACGGTGACCATCAGCAACATCATAACTAAATAACCAATAGTATCCGCCCCGGAACGAATAACCCGGGGCGGTACAACCTTTAAAATTATGGAGCAATTATGCATGGATTTGACGGCTTTGGAGGCGGATGGATGATGATATTCTGGTGGATACTGATCATTGTCGCCATTGTCGCCCTGCTTAAATGGACGGTTCCTTCATTTGGCGGATATCCCGGAAATGAGCAGCGGAACAACAGTAAAAGCGCTCTGGAAATCCTGAAAGAACGATACGCCAGAGGCGAAATTGATAAGGATGAATATGACAAAAAGAAAAAAGATTTGCTGAGTTAGCAACACGCAATACCAATACGATTATACGAATCACAAAAAGATATAAGACAGGAATTTATGAGCACTCCTTTATCCATACTACTTCGGACTTTGCAGGCCGCGCTGCTGCTGGTAGTGATAGTACAGCCCTTGTCGGCTCAAAATAATGAAACCAGCGGCCAGAGTGTACGCAAATTGAGTCTCGAAGACGTGCTGAGTATAGCTGAAAAAGAAAACTTTCAGGTACGCATGGCTGAGTCTGACATTGAAATTACACGGTCGCAATACCGGCAGACGAACGCCGCCTTTTTGCCCCGGATTTCACTGGAAGAGACCGGCATTAGCACCAATGATCCATTGAGTGTTTTCGGCTTTAAATTGAAGCAGGAAGCTGTTTCAGCGGCGGATTTTAACCCGGATATACTGAATAACCCCGATCCCTATGAAAATTTTAATACAAAACTGCAGGTTCAGCAGCCTCTGTTTAATCCCGATCAGTTGTTACGGCGCAGTGCGGTTAAAAACCAGCTCAATGCTGCAAAAGAGCAACTGGAGGGCACACAAAGCTATGCCCGGTTTCAGGTTAAAGATACCTATTACCAACTTCTGCTTACCAAAGAACAGCTTTCTGTTATCAATACGTCGCTGAAGGCCGCACGTGAGAACGAAAAGCAAGCGCGGGACTTTTACGAACAGGGCATGGTCAGTAAAGCTGACTATCTTGCGGCAGCCGTGCGGGTCAGAGACCTGGAGAGCCGGCAGTCTGAGGCAGAAAATCAGCGGCAATCGGTTCAGGAAAATTTACGTTTCCTGCTGGGGATGAACGAAGAGGTTGTTATTCAACCAACGGACAGCCTTAACATGGCTTCTGCATCTCTTGGCTCATTACCTGCTAATCCCGATGTTTCAAATTCAACATTGCAGGCATTGCAGTACCGGGTAAAAGCTGCCGAGAAGATGGTGAGTTCTTCAAAATTAAGCTTTGTACCCCGTATAAACCTGTTTGGCAGCTATGAATTCAACGACGATATTCTTTTGGGTACCCAGGGAGAAAACTACATGATCGGAGCCACTCTGAAATGGGAGCTGTTCAGCGGCTTCAGTAAGGCAGGTAAATTGATGCAGTCGCAGGCTGAGCTAAAAAAGGCCAAAGTGGCCTATCAAAGTCAATTTCAGAAAACCCGGATGGAAGTCAAGCAGGCCCGCCGCTCAGTAAAACAGGCCCAAAAACAGTTTGCCTTTGCAGAGGCTTCTGTAGAACAGGCCGCTGAAGATCTTCGCATCCGATCCGACCGATATGAACAGGGCATGGAAAAAACTTCTGATTTGCTCAGTGCGGAGGCGCGCTATTCACAAGCTCAGCTTCAGCGACTCAACGCGGTGTATCAACACAATATAAGTGTGGCAACCCTTGAACTGCTGCTTGAACAGGAGCTGCCCAATTAACCATGAATTTTTTCAGATAAAATGAATACCAAAACGAGTACTACTATGAGAAGAAATAAATTATTTTCGACAACAGGGAAACTATGGGCGTTGGCTGTGGTGCTTTCTTTTTCAGCTTATGCGTGCAGTTCACCGGAAGAAAGCCCGCAGGAAACTGAAAACCCTGTTACGGTGGCTGTTGAAACGGCGAAGCGCAGTCAAGTGGAGGTTTCGAACCGTTTTTCGGGAACCGTTAAAAGCGAACATACGGTAAATCTCAGTTCTAAGGTGATGGGAAAGATTACCCAGCTGGATGTAGAAGCCGGTGATTTTGCCAGGAAGGGAGAGGTACTGCTGCGAATTAAAGACGATAACCTGCAGGCACAGAAAAATCAGGTGGAAGCGAACCTGGCACAGGCCAGCTCAGTGCTGCAGAATACCGAAACCAACTACAAGCGCCTTAAGGCTTTACACGAAAAAGGGAGCGCCACCCAAAAGGAATTCGACGATATCAGCACCCAATACGAGGCGGCACAAGCGAATGTAAAAGCACTCCAGAGTAAACTTCTGGAAATAAACGATCTGTTAGATTATACGGTACTGGAAGCCCCCTTTGACGGCTATGTGGTAGCCAAGCTGGTTTCGCAAGGCGACCTGGCAGGCCCCGGCCAGCCGCTCATTTCCTTTGAACAGCAAACGCGAATGAAAGTGGTAGTAACAGTGCCGGAAACAGAAATTTCACGGTTTGGCCTTGATGATACGGTGTTGGTGGATGTTAAAGCAGCCGGCCGGCAGCAGCTTACCGGTGTAGTATCCGCTATAAATCCTTCAGGAAGCCGGGCCAGCCGCCAATTTATGGTGGAAGTAAGGTTGCCGGAGTTGAGCAGGAATCACGGCTTTAAATCCGGGATGTTTGCCGAAGTCGGCCTCACTTCCACCTCCGATTCTTTATTGATGGTTCCCAAAACTGCCATTATAGAACGGGGGCAGCTTACCGGCTTGTACACACTTACTGATGATTCAGAAGTAATGCTGCGCTGGGTTCGTCTCGGGGATACAAGCGGGGACCAGGTTGTAATACTATCGGGTCTGGCGCCGGACGAACAATATGTATCGTCTTTTGAGGCCCCGCTTCGTGAAGGACAAAAAGTAAACATACAGTAACTCCACAGAACGAAACAGATATTATGAAAACCGGAATAGCAGGAAAAATTGCAAATGCATTCATTAGCTCGAAGCTGACACCGCTGTTAATGGTGCTCTTTTTGGGGTTGGGCTTTTATGGTACTTATTTAACACCCCGCGAGGAGGAGCCGCAAATTGATGTACCGATGGCTGATATCTTTATTGGTTACCCCGGGGCTTCTCCGAGTGAAATAGAAAAAAGAATCTCTATACCGCTTGAGAAAGTGCTCTCCAACATAGAAGGGGTGGAATATGTCTATTCTACCTCCATGCCCGACCAGGCCATGGTCTCGGCCCGCTTCTATGTGGGCGAAGATGTGGAGCGTAGCCTGGTACGCCTGTATAACGAGCTGATGAAAAATATAGACCAAATGCCGGAGGGAGCTACCCCGCCGATGGTCAAAACACGCTCCATTGATGATGTACCCATTATGACGCTGACACTCTGGAGCAAATCGTACAGCGATTTTGAGATACGCCGGGTGGCCGACGAGCTGGCGCTGGAGATAAAACAAATCGAGAATGTGGCTCAGGCCGAAATACACGGCGGCCGGTCGCGCCGGGTCGAGGTTTCCCTCGACAAAAATAAAATGGCTTCCTATGGTATCGACCCTATGAAGGTAGCGGGACAGATACAGGCGGCCAATCAGGAGCTTTCCTCGGGTTCATTCAATAAAAATGACACGCAGTACCTGGTAGAAACCGGCAGTTTCTTTCGCAATGCCGACGAGGTGCGTAACCTTGTCGTAGATGTACAGGGCGGTGAACCGATTTACCTGAAGAGTATTGCCCAGGTAACCGACGGGCCTGAAGAACCGGCCGAATATGTTACCTACGGGGTAGGAAATGCCAAAGCGGAGAAATCCGGAATGAATATTGGGGAATCCTATCCCGCAGTAACGCTTTCGATAGCCAAGCGCCCGGGCTCAGATGCTATGTTCATTGCCGAAAAAGTTCAGGAAAAAGTGGATATGCTGGATGGCAGCCTTATTCCGGCTGAGATTACCGTAACGACTACGCGTAACTACGGAGAGACCGCTGCCTCGAAAGTGCTTTCGTTGCTGGAACACCTGCTGGGCGCCATACTTGCGGTTACCATAGTTGTAGCGCTGGCTATGGGATGGCGGGGAGGCCTGGTGGTCTTTTTATCGGTACCGGTAACCTTCGCACTCACCCTGTTTCTCTACTATATATTCGGCTATACATTGAACCGAATCACCCTTTTTGCGCTGATATTTGTAACCGGTATTGTGGTGGACGACTCCATTATTATTGCTGAGAATATGCACCGCCACTTTAAAATGCGAAAGCTGCCGTTGAAGCAGGCGGCGATTGCGGCGATTAACGAGGTAGGAAACCCGACCATCCTGGCTACCTTCACCGTTATTTCGGCGGTACTGCCTATGGCTTTTGTGTCAGGTTTGATGGGGCCGTATATGAGCCCTATGCCCATTGGCGCATCGTTGGCTATGATCTTTTCTCTGATCGTAGCACTTATCATCACTCCCTGGCTGGCTTACATGCTGCTGCCCCACGTGAAGCCTGAAAAAGACGAGAGCGGCGCCGACAAGGAGTACCGGCTTGAAGAGACCCGTATCTATAAATGGTACTCGCGCATTATGAAACCGCTGCTGGAAAGCGTAACCAAGCGTTGGGTGTTTATCGGAGGTGTAACAGCTTTGCTTTTCGCCTCAATGCTGCTCTTCGTTTTTCGCATGGTGGAAGTAAAAATGCTGCCTTTTGACAATAAAAACGAGGTACAGCTCATCATCGATATGCCGGAAGGAACCACCCTGGAGCGGACCAATGCCGTGGCACGGGAAGTGGGTCTTAGTTTAAAAGAAGTTCCGGAAATTCTTGATTATCAAATTTATGCCGGTACCAACGCCCCTATAAATTTTAACGGATTGGTTAGGAGTTATGGCCTTCGCGAGGGGGCAAACGTGGCGGATATACAGGTGAACCTGGTAGATAAAGGAGAGCGCAGCGATCAAAGCCACGCTATTGCCAAACGGATTCGTCCTGTTGTGCAAAAGGTGGGCGACAAATACAACGCCAACATCAAAGTGGTAGAAGTTCCGCCGGGCCCGCCCGTACTATCCACGCTGGTTACCGAAATATATGGCCCTGATGAAGAACAGCGCCAGAGAGTGGGGCGTAAAGTGAAAAATATCTTCGAGGAAATGGAGGGCATCGTTGATGTGGACTGGATGAAGGAAGCACCCCAGACCAAATATAAGATGGATGTGAATACCGAAAAAGCGATGCTTTCCGGTATTTCATCCCGGCAGGTAGTGCAGACGGTCAGGATGGCGCTGAGCGGCCAGCCTGTTTCACGCCTGTACAGCGAAGAGGAGGTTAATGATATCCCTATTATTTTAAAGCTGCCTGAAAATGAGCGCTCAGGGATTGAGCAGTTAAGCCGCCTTTATATGCAGTCAGCTTCCGGCGCTATGATTCCGGTAACAGATTTAGTAACGGTGACTGAAGATACGCTGGAGTCCAGTATTTATCGCAAAAACCAGCGCCGGGTGTTATATGTAACGGCCGAAGTAGCCGGGGCTATCGAGAGCCCGGTCTATGCCATACTGGATACCGGCGAAAAGATTGACGCCATTGATATGCCCGCCGGTTACAACCTGGATCAGATTTTTGCAGGCCAGCCCTTCATGCAGGAGGATTATACGCTGAAGTGGGACGGAGAATGGCAGATTACCTACGAGGTATTTCGTGACCTCGGGATCGCTTTCGCCGTAGTACTGGTGATTATCTATATGCTCATTATCGGCTGGTTCCAGGATTTTATGGTGCCCATTATTATGATGATCGCCATTCCGCTATCGCTGGTCGGTATTCTCATCGGGCACTGGGTGCTGGGGGCTTTCTTTACAGCAACCTCGATGATCGGTATGATCGCCCTGGCAGGAATTATGGTGCGCAATTCCGTGCTGTTGATTGACTTTATCGAAATACGGCTTAATGAAGGAGAAACGATGAAACAGGCGGTTATTGAAGCCGGGGCTGTGCGTAGTATGCCCATTCTGTTGACAGCCGGCACCGTGGTAATCGGAGCCTTTGTGATACTGTTCGATCCGATTTTTCAGGGACTGGCGATTTCTCTGATGGGCGGAGCAATAGCTTCAACGGCCCTTACGCTGCTGATGGTTCCGCTAATTTATTACATGGTGGAAAAGAAAGCCGATCAGCTGAAAGACAGCAACACGGAAACATAGTTTAAAATTAATCTTAAACCTCAGGCCAATGAAACTACTAATTATTTTGAGCATCGAAGAATATGCGGATGAAGTGCGGCGAATTCTGGTTAATCAACGCATTCCTATTTACAGCGAAACGGAAATAAAGGGATGCCGTTGCGACAGTGGAAATAAGGCGGTAGATCTGACAAACTGGTTTGCCAACGTGGATACTATGGTGTATTCTCACCTGTTTTTTTCCTTTCAGAATGAGGAATCAGTCGATAAGATTCTTTCGGAAGTAGATCACTATAACCGGATGCATGGCGAAGACCAGACCAACCCTCTTCACGCGTACCAGTTGAACGTAGAAAAATCCGTTTGACATGGAACAAATAACTAATAACGAATCCAATAATTTAAACAAATACTTAATATTATGAGAAAAATGGAACGCATTATACGAGCGGTCGCAGGAAGTTTTGTAACCATCAGCCTGATACTGGGCTACTTTTACAGCCCCTGGTGGTATCTGTTCACCCTGTTTGTAGGGTTAAACCTGTTTCAGTCGGCATTTACCAAATGGTGCCTGGCCGAAGAAATCCTGAAAAAATTCGGTATCGGCGTGCCCTGTGCAGCTGACGGGAACACAACTACCCAGCCTGCTGAGTAAAAACAAAGGAGTAAGAATGGATGTACTTATTATCGCAACCGAAAATTGTAATCACCGCCCCCTGGTGGAAGAGCGGCTAAAGAAAATGAACATACCGTATCAGGTTCGATTTATAGATAGGCACCCGGACCTGGTTAAAAAGTTCGGCGTGTCTTCTTCCCCCAATATCATCGTAGATGAAGAAGTCATTTTCCGCGGCGACTGCGGCCGGCCTCTGCCTACGGAAGGGGAGTTGAAAGCACTATTTTCTAAAAGATAGCTGGGTGAAATCTGCCGCTAAGGGTTTTGTAGAGCGAGGCTGCTTGCCCTGAAGTCTGTTTTGGTTGCATTCAATCCAGCTATGCAAATTATGGAACATGTATGGGAGGGTTCCATAGTTTTGAACGGAATCACTCTTTTTAAAATAGCGGTGACTGGATTTCGCAGAAATGAATCATAATACAGAAAGCATGTACCAATGGAACAGACAATAGAACGATTTCCCAAGCGAGACGAAACGCAAATGATACCCGAATATGCAGCGGATAAGAAGGGATTGGTGACAGTTGATATCACGTGGGGCGAAATTCAACCGATGCAGGCCGCTGAAGGAGTACGAACTGTCGGTGAAGATGAAGTAATCAGGCATCTGGAAAAAGGGCTGCCGGTGGTTGACGTACGGGCTCCCGGTACGCGTCATGGAGTGGGAATTCCCGGAACAGCTGCCATTCCCCTTTCAGATATTGTGGAACGCATGGAAGATATGGACCGGGCAAAGCCGGCTGTTTTCTTCTGCAACGGGCCGCAGTGTCCGCAGTCACAAAAGGCGATCAACATGCTGCTTGAGGCAGGGTATCCCGCCGAAAAAATATGGTATTACCGCGGCGGCATGCACGACTGGATCACCCTGGGACTGCCAGTTACCGAAAACGGGGAATGACGATTCGGGTCAAATCAACCGGATCACAAAATAGCTGTCATCGTCTTCACTGGTAAATTTTTGCCAGATAATTCCCCGGTCCTTGTCAATGATTTCAATAACACGGTACCCAAATCCTTTCACCTTAATGCCCATTACATACACACCAATATCTACTCCCGAGTTAATTTGATACTGCTCGGTCTGCAGGGTATCGTTGGATACCACACGCCGTTCGTAGATGGTAATTTTGCTTTTTCCGCCCAAAAATCCAACCAAACCCTTGTCGATATTCAAAGCAAATTCAATAGGTTTCATCTCCCAGCCGGGCTCGGGAGAAATCGGGTAGAATGTTTTCGAATCTAACAAATTGACTTTAATTTCACTGCCCTTGCCATAGTCGGTAAACGGGAAAACATTCAAAAGCACTTGTTGTTCGTCCGGCCGACAGGTATAAAGAGTTTTGGTACTGTCCTGAAGTTCACCGTCAGCATTATAGGAATAAAGTTCAACAGGCAAGCGGTAGGTATTGGTGTTTTCTTGAATAGAGCCAACTATTAGATTTTGGTATGACTCCAACTCTCCCTCTTTACTATAATTGCATTTTTTGTATCGGTTGCCGTCAATTTCAAACAATAGCATTTCTTCAGATTGTTGGGCCTGAAGGAGGTGGACCGGAAGCAAAACCGCCAAAAGGATAATGCTTAGGAAATAAGTAATGATGCGCATGAGGAATAGGTGCTTATTTAAAATTGTTTTTGTTCGATTGCTTTTGGTAAACTTCATTCCAGCTCCAACCATTACTACGTAACAATCCATGCAATGAACTTCTGCGTTCATTCATTTCATAACTATTTGAAGACATGGCTTGATGCTCTTTTAATGGAACATTCCTGGATTTTAGGTATTCAATATCCAGCGGAAACCTATCGATTTCTTCCGGCATTTGATGGTAATGACGGCGTGCTGTGTCCAAAAATTTGGTAATCGCGTCTCTGAGCGGTGCAATATCCTGTTCCCGCCATCTGTTTGGTTCAACATAATGAATCAAAATTGTTATTGCTTCATCTACATTTACCAAATTGATGGATAGTGATTCATCCCTTGCCGTACTGTAGAAATAATGCACAGCCGGGTGGGCATAGTGATTCTGGTTATGTTTATTGATCATCTCCCTGAGCTTGATTGAAAAATCTGGCAACATTATGAAATGCTCTTCTTCACAAGAATACAGATTGATGAGAATTTCTTCAGGTGTATCTCCCATGTTTGCTATAAAAAGGCTGAGATTTCTTTTGTGGATCACCGCCGTGGTCAGGCTCATCAGATAAGTCATGGCGGTAGTTATGAAAATAAAGCCGGCAAATGAAAAGGCGGCCATTATAATCTGCCACCCTTCGGAACCCGGTATATAGTCACCTACTCCCAGGGTGGAAAGGGTATATCCGCTTACATACAGCTTGGTAAGAACGCTTGCGGCAGATCCTGTGCCTGCTTCTACTACCGAGCGGGGATCGCTGACGAGCAGCAGGAAAAATCCGATCCATAAAAGCCCGATCCACATTCCAAGAAGAAAAAGGATATGCGTTACCCCGGAGTAGCGCAACGCGTTTCGCCGGGGGATATACCTGTTCAAAAAAAGGAAAAGAGCAGATAGGAACCGGCTCGTCAACCGGGACAGGTATCCTGCCCCGTTGAAGGAAAGCGTGGTATAGAAAAAGTCGTAAGCAATTACGACGAGTATGGTGATACCTAAAATAAGATAAAATGTATGCATACTTTATTTATTTAACCCAGAAACCACTGCACGCCAATTCCCGCAGCTATCGTTAAGGCAAGTGTGCTTATCCATACGAAGGATGTTCCCGGAGCGTAAGTTCTGATTTGCCCATCTTCGGCTTCCTGAAAAAATATGGGTACCACAATCCGCATATAAACTGCAAGAGAAATTGCGCTGTTCAGGATGGCAACAACCGCCAGCCAGCTATATCCGGATTCTATGGCTGCCCCAAACAGTAGAAATTTGCCGGCAAAGCCGGCCAGGGGCGGCATCCCTACCAGGGAGAGCAGGAAAATGGTCATACCCACCGCCTGCCAGGGCCGGCGTTTTCCCATGCCTTTAAAATCGTCCAGCCGGGTGCCTTCGCCCAAAGTAATGGCAAAAGCGCCTGCGTTCATAAGCAGGTATGCTACCCCAAAAACCACCATTGAATCGATCGCAAGCGTACTTTGTCCCACTCCGATTACTCCCAACAGATAATACCCTGACTGTGCAATAGTGGAGTAGGCCAGCAGCCGGATCACATTGTCCTGCCACAGCGCTACCACATTGCCAAAGGTCATGGACAGCGCGGCCAGCACGGCCAGGATCAACGGCCAGTCAACAAGGGAAACCGGAAGATCACGAACCACCTGCGCGAGTGCAAACAGGGCCCCTATCTTGGGAACTACCGACAGGTAGGCGGCTATGGAGACGGGTGCGCCCTCAAAAGTGTCGGGCGTCCAGAAATGGACGGGAAACAGGGAAGCCGCATAGCCGATTCCAATTACCAGGGTAATAAAGCCGAACATAACGGCATAAGAGGATAAGTCAGGATTGTTAATCCCGGAAATCAGCGTCGTTCCGGCAAGGCCCGCCCAGAAGGTTAGCCCGAAAAGCATGATGGCTCCGGCTACTGATCCGTAAATAAAGTACTTCATCGCTCCTTCGCTGGAAGGGTCGTTCCTGGGGTGAGCTGCCATGGCCATACCGGCAAGAGTACTAATAAGCAGGCCCAGTACAATGAACATGAGATCTCCGCTGCCCGCCAAAATCATGGCTCCCAAGGCTGAAAAGCCCATCAGGCTGTATATGGTGCCTTCGCGGGCCGAATCTTTCAGCTCCGATCGGCCCAGCAAAGCAAAAAGGATGGTTGCCGGCCCCAGAATGATGACGGCCCACAAGCTGAGTGCGTCAACACGGAAGGTAGTGGAAAAAGCTGTTGTGTCTGTCCCCAGCATATCTACGGCAACACCGGTGGCTGTGAGCATGCCAACCACCAAAGCCCATAGTGCAGCCCGGGGTAATCGGGCCATTTCCAGGCATAACACGATAACCGTGGTGGATAAAACAATAAGCTGTGGTGAAATATTCAGTAAATCAGTTGCCATCGTTATTACAGTCCGAAGAAATTAGTTGTAGCATGAATCATCGAGAGCAGGGAATCGGGATATACTCCAATCAGTATGGTAGCTAATATCAAAGGAACAATAGCCCACAGCTCTCGGCTTCCCAAATCTTTAAGTCCGGTAAATCCTTCCGGCAAGGTACCTAAAAATACTTTTTGAATAGCCCTCAGGTACAGGGCTGTAGTAATCGGCAAGCCAATGATGATGATCCCGACGGCGACCGGGTACACATCAAAGCCGCCTAAAAAGATTTGAAACTCGGCAGGGAAATGAGCCAGCCCGGGCAGTCCCAGAGAAGCAAAGGCCGCGAGCATAAAAAGTCCGCTTAATATTGGATAGGTTTTTAGCAGACCGGTCATTTCGTTCATTTCCCGCGTACCAGTGCGATCCTGAAGAGCTCCTACCAGCAGGAAAAGCACCCCTGTAACCACACCGTGGCTTATCATTTGAAGTACCGCTCCGTCCAGGGCAATCATTCCGGATGTGGTAGTGGTGACGGCTGCTATGGCCACACCAAATATCAGATACCCCATGTGGTTTACACTGGTGTAGGCCACCATCCGTTTGATGTCGGTTTGGGCCAAGGCTACGAAAGCCCCGTACAGCGCTGTAAAGACGGCAATGACGATGACGTAAGGTGCAAATTCACGAAATGCATCAGGCGTCATTTGCAATGGAAAGCGAATAAAACCATAGGTGCCCAGTTTCAGCAACACCCCCGCCAGGATGGCACTTCCGGCAGCAGGTGCTTCGGTGTGAGCCAAAGGAAGCCACGTATGGAATGGGAAAAGCGGTGTTTTAATAGCAAAAGCGATAAATAATCCCCAGAACGTAAGCGTAGCTGCAAGTCCGGTTATGGTAGGATTTGTTATCAACTGTTGTATGTCAAACGTATTGGTATCGGAAAAAAGATACAGCGCCAAAAACGCCAGCAGCAGAAACAAACTGCCTATCAGGGTATAGATAAAGAAAGTTAAAGCCGCCTTTTTGCGATGTTCGTGCCCCCATTTGGCTATGATAAAATACATGCCAACAAGAGTGATTTCAAAAAACACGTAAAAAAGGAAGAGGTCAAGCGAAAGGAATACCCCAAGACAGGCGGTCTCCAGCATCAAAACCAGTTGAATAAAGATATTGGCGCTATCCTTGATCTTTGCAGAAAAAATCAGCGAGGTCAGGAACAAAAATGCCGTCAACAGCACCAGGGGAAAGCTAATGCCGTCCACTCCCAACCGGTAAGCTATGCCTAAGGATGGTATCCAGCTGAGTTCTTCAACTTGTGACAAACTGCTGCCTATACCCTGTATCCAGATCATAATAGCAGCCAACAGGGTGAGTGACGCGAAGGCTATCCCAATACCATAGGCGGTTTTGGTTTGTTTGGGGCGGAGTACCATAATGACAAGTGCCCCTATAACCGGCAAGAATGTAGTGATTGAGAGCAATGGTAATGATGAAAAATCCATGATTTACAGATAGGTTAGTGATAAAATAATTAAAGCTAAGATCATACCGTACACCGACCATGCTAGTTCGCGGTGAACCAGTCCCGATTGAATGTTCCGCCCGTATTGGCCCAGTCGCTGGATGGATGCCACCAAGCCGGCAATCCACTCCACAATGCCGCGATCGTCCGTTATTTGGGACCATTGGCCGATGTTCAGATTGAATGTCCCGATTTGGTCGATCACAAAAGCCATCGCACGGTCCGGCACATTGGCCAGCCAGCGCGCCAACATTAAAAACGCCTTGCCAATCTCAAAGACAGATTGAAGCAGAAATTGTTCGATCAGGTTTGCGCCGGTTGCCAGCATCTGAAACGGTTGCACGATAACATTGGTGTAGCCGCCTGCTACGGGATAGTTATCCCGGAAAAACATCCACACCTGGGTTTTAAAGATGGGAGCGGTGGCAAACCAGCCTGCTGCCAAACCAAGAAAAGCAGCTCCAAGCCCGCTTATCATGGCAATGTTGTCTTTTGGAATGGAAAAACCTGACGATTCAACCAAAGGATCCAGAAACAACCAGCCTGCAATAACAGCCGTTACCAGGGTTAGAAATCCGAGATGCATCCAAGGCAGTTTCTTTGGCTTTTCTTCCGGTTCGCTGTGTCCTTTCCATAAAATTCCGAATGCGCGGCCCATATAGATAGCAGTAAAAAAAGCTCCAATCAGCACAGCGGAAAAGTACCATGAGGCCGGGTCGGCCTGCAGGCCTGCCGTCAGGATGGCATCCTTCGACCAAAAGCCGATTAATGGAGGGATCCCGGCCAGGGCCAGCCCGGACACGGCGAATCCTGAAAAAGCCAGTTTCAGTTTCTTTCCTGAGCCTTTGAGCTTTTCGTAATTTGTGGAATGCATTTCGTGCTGAAAGATTCCGGCTCCCAGGAACAAGCTGCTTTTCATGAAAGCGTGGGCAATCAGGTGGGCCAGGGCCGCGGCCGGATACCCGGCGCCAATAGCCAGCGCCATAAAACCAAGCTGACTTGAGGTGGACGCGGCAAGCATACGTTTGATATCTTCGGAAAATATGGCAGTTGCACCGGCGAGCAGGATGGTTATTCCTCCCACTAAGCCGATCAAGAACAGAGCGTCCGGCGGGAAAAGAGGGAAGGCTTTAAGCAGCAGAATAATACCTGCCGCCACCATTGTGGCCGAATGCAGCAGGGCCGAAACAGGTGTTGGGCCCGCCATGGCTGCCGAAAGCCAGCTCTGGAAAGGAACCTGTGCCGATTTACCCATTACCGCCAGCAGCAGAGCCAGGGTTCCCACTACAGAAACGCCCTGTACGGGTTCAGCTAAAATCTGGCTGGACCCGCCGGCAAGAATGATCACGAATACCCCGACATAGAGCCCGAGGTCGGCCACCCGGTTCATAATAAACGCTTTGTTTGCGGCGTCACCAGCTTCTTTCTTCCAGTACCAGGTGCCGATCAGCAAATAGGAGGCAAAGCCCATAACCTCCCAGGCTATCACAAACAAGATCCAGTCTCCGGCTAACACCAACAACTGCATGGCCCCCATAAAAAGCGTTATGCCGCTCCAGAAACGGAGTTTTCCTTTTTCTTCTTTCATATACCCGATGGCATACACTAAAATGAAGGTGGTAATCACAGCGACAACCAGAGCAAGTACGGCCGCCATTTCTGTGGCTTCGAGGCGAAAGGGCATTCCCGGAAGCCCGGTAAATTGCAGTTGAGTAACAGCGCCGTTCAAAGCGGCCATAAAAAGCAGTATCGAACCGGCCAGAGAGCCTGCTGCCCCGGTTAAGGCTGCATACCCTATTTTTTTCCGGGTTACGATAATCCAGGCACTTGCCGCCAGTGGAGCTAATATGGTAAGTAATATTGCTGCCATATAGGTACTATCCTTTTAATTCTGCTGATTCTTCCATTTCAACCGTTCCCGAGGTACGGAACCGCTGAGTGGCAATGGCAAAGCCGACGGCTCCTTCCAAAGCCATCACAGTCATGGCTACCAGCACAAACATCTGCAAGGAGAAGGCGTCGGGATGAAGAAAGCGCCAAAAAGCTACCAGGTTGATCATGGCTGCTCCCAGCATCAGTTCAATTCCCATCATGATCATTACCAAATTTGTCTGACTTAAGGCGCCGTAGAGCCCTATACCAAAAAGGACGGCGGCAATAATAAGTGCTGTAATTAATAGCTCCATAGTGTTTACTTCTCCACGCTGTTTTTAATTGACAAAGCGACTGCGATAGAGGCGATCATTCCGGTAAGAATGGTCACCCCGGCGGTTTCGAAGATCATCATCGACCGCTTCAGAATTTCCATACCCAGCAGCCGGTTTTGCTCATGCGGCCCCGGAAACTGAGTAGCTATTGTACCCCAGTCGGTGGTAAGAGCAGCACCGACTATCAATACGGTTACAATTACGCCCGCTGCTATGGAGATATTTTTCTGGTGATACATATCCATCTGTCCCAGCCCGCCCGGATCCATCATGTACATCATCATAAAGATGGCCATGATACTCATTTCGGTTCCCATCATCATGATTTGCAGAACACCTAAAAACTCGGCTTCCATAACAAGAAATAATATGCCGATGGCCACCATGGACGCCAGAAGTGAGAGAGCTGAGCGTACCATGGAGCTGGTCATGAAGACGCGCCACCCGAACCAGATGGCCACCAGGCCGAATATAATAAGTAATATGAGTTGTAGAGATATCATAACAGCAAGACTACTCCGACTTGAAAAATGTTATAAAGAGCTAAAGGCACCCCGTACTTCCAGTTGTATTCCAACAGGTGGTCGTGCCGGATGCGCGGCATAAAACGGCCAATGGCAAAAAAGGAGGCCGCCACCAGCAGGGTCTTCAGAAAGGTCCAGGCAAAATCGGGCAGCCAGGGCCCCATCCATCCTCCCAGGTACAGCACCACTACCGCTGCCGATATGGTGAACACGAGGGTAAGCCGCCCCAGGCGAAACAGCAGCTTGCGGGCGCCGGTGAGATCAGCCCAGACTCCTCCTGCCAATTCTCCCTTGGCTACCGGCAGGTTGAAAGGAGGAAGAAAGGTAATAGCCAGCGTTGAAATATAGAATAAAATAAAGCCTACCGGCTGGTACAAGATGTTCCACAGCCCTTGTTGGGATTCCACGATATCGGTTAAAAACATCGATTCGGCACGCATCACCGTAGCCGTCAATGCCATAACCACTGGCATAGAGTAGGCGATAAGCTGGGCCAGCGCACGCCACCCCCCTACCATGGCGTATACGCCGTTCACGGCCCATCCGACCATCAGTAGAGAAACCATGATGTACACCAGTGCCGCATTAATAAACAGGGCACCCGTTCCCAGGTCGATGATCACGCTGTCCCGGCCGAAGGGCAGAATAGAAATGGTGAGCAGTATCACTCCGATAAACAAAACCGGGGCAGTTTCAAAAAAGACCTTGTCGTGCTTCCGGGTTTTGATCTCCTCTTGGGCAAACAGCAGTAAAAATGAGCGCATGGGGCCGGCCCAGTTCACGGTCCCCGTCACCGACCAGCGTTCCATTACTGCTGCCACATAAACACCGCTCAAAAACAGGAGGGTAATTATAAAAACGGTTAAAAAAGGAGTCATAGCTTGCGTCTGTTAATGATGAATTTCCCAGGGTGAAATGTCCAGTGAGGCTACGGCCGTCAGTGCATCGGCCAGCTCGTGCTGTTCGGTTACGTGTTGTATGATGCCCGCCAGCGCGGTCGATGGCGTGTTAAGCTGCATGTGAGCCAGTTTACCTTCATGGATATGAAATTTCAGCGTTACGATACCGCGGGGGCTCTCGATGTGCGCAATACCATTTCCCATCCCGGTAGATGGTATGTCGATTTTTTGTAAAGATACACCACCGGAATCATTTCCCGCCTTAGCTATAAACCGAAGGCTTTGTTCCATTTCGTTCAGCCGTACCATCAGCCGGCTCCAAGCGTTGTTTCCGGCAGTGGTTACGGTAGTCCAGCCAGCTTGCTGATATACAGGTTCCTCTAAACGGTGATCATTTTCAATCCCCGACGCCCGTGCCACCGGGCCTGTGGTCTCATCCGGCAGCTGGCCGGAAACAGTGCCGGCATCCTGATCTTTTTCATCTCCGCTCCCATGGCAGTGATCGTGGCTTTCATGACCCGCGTGGCCGCTGTGCTCATGGTGGTGATGTTCATCATGTTCTTCATGGCCGGAATGGGAGCCGTGTTGATGCGAGTGATCTTCGTGGCCGTGCCCTTCATTACCTCCGTGCCCTGAATGTCCCTGATCCGAATGATCGTGTCCACTATGCTTTGAGTGATCATGCCCGCCATGCTCATGATGTTCGTGCACCTTGTGTTCTTCGTGGCTATGACCTGCATGATGGTGTTCGTCACCCGCGTGATCTCCGTGGTTATGGCCGTGTCCGCTATGATCGTGGGCCTTATGCTCGTGACCCTGATTGTGATCTTCCATTTCCACCCGGTGTTTTCCGGCGGTGGATAATTTTAATTTCAAATAGGGCATCTTTTTTATACGGCCGATAAATTCGGAGAGCCGGCTGGCATCTCCGGCCTCTTCTTGGAAACGGTGATAATGTTTTACAGCCTGATCCCGCATCCATTGGCTGCCCAGTGCTGTGCCAAAAACAGCCAGCCAGTTCAGATGACTGGTTATCCGCTCTTTTTCCAGCAGCACTGCCTCTGAAAGGGTAAGTGTGGAATTCGGCGTTTTACTGGAAAAGTTTACCAGCGCTTTTTGTGCCAGAAGCCGGTAGGTAACCGGTGCCATAGGATGGGCCGCCGCAAGATACTCCGGCAGGGACGCGGGGTTGTTCAGGACGGATGCCGGCAGGTTGTGTCCCAACAGGCCTTGGCCAGCCTCTGCTTTGACGACGGTATCTCCGTCGAGCTTCATGGAGAGGCTTAGCCCGCCCGGCAGGCCCGGGTGAAAGGGCCCAAACTGTACATCGCTCCACTCCATTGGCAGTCCGTCGGGGCTGCGGGGCAGGTCTTTGGTCATGGCTATCATCGACATAAAGCCCGGGCCGTGATCGTGCCCGCCATGTCCGTGGTCATGCCCTCCGTGGCCCGAGTGGTCGTGCCCAGAGTGATCGTGGCCTTCGTGGTCGTGCCCAGAATGATCGTGGCCTTCGTGGCTGTGGCCGCCATGCTGCGAGTGGTCATGCCCATGTCCTCCATGCCCCGAATGATCGTGAGCAGAGTGATCGTGGCCTTCGTGGCTGTGGCCGTGCCCGCCATGTCCGTGGTCATGCCCATGCCCGCCGTGGCCATGATGATGATGATGCATATGCCCCTGTTGTTGAGCGGCTGCTTCAATTTCTTTGGCCAGTTTTTCCGGCCGGTACGGCTCCGCATCTTCTGTCCACGAGTAACTGCTCAGGCATTCGCGGGCGGCAGACAGTGCGGTTTCAAGAAAATCTTTTTCCAGGGGTACGTGAACATCCGGGTGTGGAAGCGGGTCAAGATGTTCCGGCCCGGCGATAACCAGCACCCGGGGGCGCGGCATCTGTGCGTAAACGGTGGCCGCCCGTTCGGCCAGTTCTGTACTTACATCGCCAATAACCAGCAGTACATTGGCCTCTTTGGGGCTGTCTGCCAGCCGGGCTTCTCCGTGTAAAGGTTCAGATTGATATATGCGCAGCAGGTCGGCGCCCGGAACCGGAAATATAGACAGCTCCCGTGAAGCGGCTTTTGCCAGCCACCGCCTCCAGAAATTCATGGTTCCTTTTCGTGCTCCGTATCTCATAGTCGTTTCCATTGGCATTTATTGGCGTTTGAGTCCGAGTTGAGTCCAGGTATAAATAAGTCCCAGAAATAAAATCATCAGAAAAACGCCCATGTCCAGCAGGGCCAGAATGCCTACTTCTCTGTAAACCACTGCCCAGGGGTACATGTAGGCCATCTCCATATCAAAGGCCAAAAAGAGCAGGGCATAGCCGTAGTAGTGTACATGATAACGCAGCCAGGCCGGTTTGGGCGCCAGGTTTCCGCTTTCGGCGGGGATGTCCTTGCCTGGCTCGTCCAGCGTTTGGCCCAGCGACTGCTTTATAAGATAAAGCATCCACACTAAACCGGCTGTTGTAATCCCCATGCCGAGCAGGAGTAGATATTGAGTTAAAGGAGCCATATTACTTAGTCATGATGATAAATTTATAAACACAATAATATTCAATTGATTCAAATAACTAAATTAATTCAATAATTTCAAATTCTGCCTCTTACAATTCAGCAAATGCTGTATTTGGTTGATAATCAAAATTTCGCCTGCTGTATTTCGAGTATTGCCACATCTCAGAAACAGGATTTTTGAGTTTATTAAACCTGTGATATATAAAATACAAGAAAATGAATGTTAGTATAGACCAGAGTAAGGTTAACATATCAGATCAGAGTTGTTTAAAAATAATCAGTGTTAAATTTATATTACTGTGAAGGTTCAACTTTTAAACGCCTGTTTTGACGAAGTTTCGTAAAATACAGCCACAGGGCTGGTATTATCACTAATAAGCTGATAATCTGTGAGGTAGAAATTAAGCCGTCAAGATAAACGCCCCGGGGATCATTTCTAAAAATTTCTACAAAAGACCGTGCGACAGAATAAAGCATAATAAAAACCAAAAAGATTTCTCCTTTAAAACGCTGCTGTTTTTGCCACCAAAGCAAAATGCCAAATACTACCAATAGGACAAGCGTGGAATAGATTTGGGTGGGGTGCAGTGGGATACCCGTTGGGGCCATCGACATTGAATCAGTAAAGGTAACCGCCCAGGGAAGATCCGTCGGTTTGCCAAAACTGTCGCCGGAAAAGAAGCACCCCAGTCGTCCAAAGGCGATGCCCAGCGCCAGGCCAGGCGCCGCCATATCGCTGACTTGCCATAAGTCCAGATTATGTTTGCGAACATACCAAATCCCGGCTCCAAGTCCGAACAGGAAGCCTCCGTAGAAGGTAAAGCCCCCGTTCCATAGCATCAGTATTTTCATTGGATTTTCCAGGTACCACTGCAGGCTGCCGTCGAATAGGATGGAGAACACTCGCGCGCCGATAATGGCCCAAAGGACGACGACGGCCGACAAATCCATAACTTTCTGAGGGGTGACGCGATTTTTTTTGGCCTGTCGATAAAGCCACCATATTCCTATGAGGATACCGCCGGTATGAAACAGGCTTACCGTTTGAATGGTTATCGGGCCGAGTTCAAAAAGAATGGGTTGCATAGTTTTTAAAAAATGAGGTTAATGTTAGCATTCTACTTCGGCATAGTCGTGCTCTCCATGCTTACACCATACGCATGAGCAGTTTTCGTGCATACACTGTTTGTCTTCCAGCTGGGTTTTGAAAGCCCGGTTGGCGACCGGAAAAACAATCTTTTTATACCAGCTTGGGTTATACTGAGTTCGGAGGGTAGGAATTATATCGTCCTTTTCTGCCAGACGGTCGAGCATAATGGTATATCCCAGGTCTTCCAAGCGGGTAAACAACCAGCGGTTGGCCAACGACACCTCCATTTTTGGGATGATATGCTCTTTGCACAAGTTAGGATAGGAACGATTCTCGATGATGCTTTGGGCCGCCAGATATCCAGAGTGCATGGCATAGCGCATGCCGAAGCCAAACAAGGCGTCTTGAAACCCGGCATTTTCTCCCACATAATAGATGCGGTTGTTTTTAACCAGCGTTTGATTTAGTGAGAAATTGACATAACCGCCAAAATATTTTGAATCCTGTATATCTATCATGATGTGCTTTTTCATTTCACCTAAAGCTTTTTCAAAATAATGGAGGGACTTGGGAAATTTTTCAAACAAACAAGTCGCAAATGTAGCTTTACCCTCATGTACCAATAAATAAGCATAACCATGTGGGGCAATATCATCACCAAGGAAAGCCGCATAGTAATTTTTATGAGTTGTAGAGAAAATGATTCCTTTCGCAATTGCATCACCGCCTTTTGGGCCAGTGCTTATTATTACTCTGCCGTTTTCAGGCACCTTTGTTATTTTTGTTCCCCATTCAAAATGAACTCCTGCTTCTTCTGCTTGCCGCCTCAACCCCTGATCCAGGCTCCATTCGTTAGAACCTCGTTCAATTAAATAAAAAAGGGGTCGTGACATGCTATAATGGTATTTTTGACCAGAAGGATTAAAAAACTCAACATTTTCGAGGGACTCAAAGAGATAATTCACTGAAATACCTATACGGCTCAAAAATTCTTGAGAATCTTCTTCGGTTGACCAGTTTTCGATACCCTGGAAATCATGGTTAAAGCGTTTACCGACCTCATAGTACATTTCATAAACGATAACCGGAAATCCGGCTTTGGCTAAATTGATAGCAGCTACTAATCCACCAGGGCCGGCCCCAATGATATGTATTTGTTCCTTTTTCATACCAACTTCCAATAGGATTTAAAAAATATTTGAATAGTCCTTAATGTTTTAAGAACAAAATGATTTGAAATGCAATTAGCCGTATCAGGACCAAATGCATAGGGGTTTTTCGGTGCATTAATTAGAAAAACTAAAGGATCTATGACCAGAAATGTAATAGTCAGGTTCTCTTAAGAAAGAATCCTCGCAAGACGGACAACAGAAGAATAGCTCCATGCCCTCATATTCTATATGAGGGGAAAGGACAGGGTTATCTATAGTTAAACCGCTTACAGGACAGATTGCATGATGTGACATAAGTACCTCCCAATGTTTTTACTTTAGATGGAATAATGTTGAATTTCCTGAATCTTCTTTTCGGCAAACTTAATCAGATCCCGGTCAAAAATTTCTTTACAGGTAGTAGTACAGAACGCCCATGTATTGCCATTGACAGTACTTTTGGGAGAGCTTTGAGGGTCTATTACCTCTTTTCCTGTTACCACACATTCTTTATTAAAATCAGGTTGTTCCATTTTGTAGAAATTGTACCCCTGCCCAAAGATTACCGACCTCATAGGTCTAAAGGCAGGGGATTTATTAATTAATGTATTTAGTGATGATGACTGTGATGGCCACCATTGTTTCCGGCATAATTTGCCGGATTTTCATCAAACGATGCTTTGCAGTCTTCGCAGCAGAAATAATAGGTTGTTCCCATGTACTCACTGCTGGGTGCGGTTGATGTGTCTTCGATTTCGTGTCCCATTACAGGGCAGATGTTTTGTGCTTTCATGGTATCCTCCATGTTATTGGTTGTGATTTATAGATTTATTCAACGATGAGTTTACCTCGCAGCATACCCATCGCACATTGAAATTCGTATTCGCCAGGTGTATCGGGGATAAATTCCACAGAAATGGTTTTATGCGGGGTTAGCGTAGCCTGCTTTCCGAAGTCCGGAAAGATCACCTGCTCGGAGCAGGCGGCCGTCTCTTCGCGAAGGAAATTCAACCTCACCGGCTTACCGGCATCTACTACAATAACATTGGGACTATATCCTCCCTTTACTTTAATCAGGGCTTCCTGTAGCCCACCTGTACCGCTTTGAACACGGGTGCCCTCCGAGCTGGAAAACCAGAAATACCACGCGACAAGCGCGATAAGCAGGATTCCACCGATTAGTACAAAAATTTCATCAAGTGTCATGATAATCTCCTTTTAAGTTTATTTATTAGCTTTTGAAAATTTTGGTTGGAACTTGCGCAGCCGATTAGCATTGGTAACAACTGTTACAGAACTAAAAGCCATGGCGGCAGCGGCAATCAGTGGCGAAAGCAGGATACCAAAGAACGGATACAACAACCCTGCGGCAACCGGCAAACCGGCCGTGTTATAGGCAAAGGCTCCGAACAGGTTCTGTTTGATATTTCTCATCGTCGCCTTGGAAAGCTGGATCGCCAATACCACACCTTTCAGGCTGCCTTTGATCAGGGTGATGTCGGAGGCTTCGATGGCTACATCCGTTCCGGTGCCGATAGCCAGCCCTATGTCGGCCTGGGCCAGCGCTGGTGCATCATTGATGCCGTCGCCTACCATTGCTACTCGTTTACCTTCATTTTGGAGTTTTTGCACATTCAGGGCTTTATCTTCGGGCAGCACTTCGGCCATAACGCGATCCACACCCACTTGGCGTGCAATGGCATCAGCGGTTCGCTGGTTGTCGCCGGTTATCATGACGACCTCCAGTCCCATGTTCTTAAGTTGAGCTATAGCTTCTTTGGAATCGGTTTTTACGGTGTCGGCTACGGCCACGATTCCGGCAGCTTTTCCGCCTATTGCAACAAACATTGGAGTTTTACCTTCATCGGCCAGTTTGGTGCTTTGATCCAGTAAATTGCCTGTATCGATGCCGTTATCTCTCATCATTTTAACATTTCCGAGAAGTACCTTTCGTCCGTCCACTTCGGCTTCTACACCGTGACCGGGTATGGCGTTAAAGTTTTTAGGATCGGAAAGGGTTATGCTACGATCTTCAGCACCCCTAATGATGGCTTCGCCCAGTGGATGCTCGGAGGCGCGTTCCACGCTAGCGCTCCATGACAGCACCTGGTCTTCGGTGAAGTCATTAACCGTGATGATGTCGGTCAATGAGGGTTTCCCTTCGGTAATCGTTCCTGTCTTGTCCAGGACAATCGCATCGAGTTTCTGGGCGGTCTCCAGAGCTTCTCCGCTACGGATCAGGATGCCGTTTTCGGCCCCTTTTCCTACACCTACCATTAATGAGATTGGCGTTGCCAAGCCCAGCGCGCAGGGGCAGGCAATGATCAGTACCGTAACGGCCACAACCAAGGCATAAATTAGTGCCGGGGCAGGCCCAACAAGATACCAGACTACGAAAGAAGCAATTGCCAATATAATTACGGCTGGAACGAAGTATCCGGAAACTTTATCCACTACCCGCTGGATGGGTGGTTTAGAGCTTTGAGCTTCTTCCACCATCTGTACAATCTGTGAAAGGGCGGTGTCTTTACCAACCTTGGTTGCTTTAAACTTAAATGATCCGGTTTTATTGATAGTGGCTCCAATTACTTCGTCGCCGGCATATTTTTCAACCGGAATGGATTCCCCAGTAATCATGGATTCATCAATGGCGGAGGAGCCCTCCACGATCTCGCCGTCCACCGGGATCTTGTCTCCGGGACGAACCACGATTATATCGTCCAATACTACTTCTTCAACGGGTATATCTTGCTCTTTCCCATCTCGCACTACCCGTGCGGTTTTGGCCTGCAAGCCCATCAGTTTTTTTATAGCCTCAGAACTCCGACCTTTTGCTCTAATCTCAAGAGCCAAGCCCAAGTTCACTAAAGCCACGACTACCGCGGTAACATCATAAAAGACTTCAGCCAGTGCTTCAGTTGGAAAGATTTCCGGAAATAATACCGCTACTGTGGAGTAAAGCCAAGCTGCCGTAACACCCACCGCTATCAGGGTATGCATGTTCGCCGACCGGTTTTTAAAAGCCGCCCAGGCGCCGGTATAGAAATGAGAGCCTGCCCAAAACATTACCGGCAACGTTACCACGCCCATGGAGAACCAGATCCAGTACAGCAGGTCGGTACCCCGTTGGAACTGGTCTGGAAGTCCAAGGAAATCAGGATAGCTGAAAATCATTACCGGAATAGAGATAACCGCTGAAAAGATGAATTTCCACATCAATGATTTATATTCTCTGTTTCGTGCTTGTTCATTTTCGTCTATCGGTTCACTATCAACTTGATCAGTCGAGGCCCCTACTGTATTTTGAGGATCACTTATAGTTTCATCATTTTTACGGGAAATTTCTGTAACCTGATATCCCATTCGTTCAATAATGTTTTTAAGAGCAGGATAATCAACTTTTGAGGGGATGTATTTTACAAGAGCTGCCTCCGTTCCAAGGTCTACACTCGCACTAAGTATACCCGAAATGCCTTCAAGTTCCTCCTCAATTTGAGACACACATGAATTGCAGTGCATTCCGGAAATATGAAGACGTAACTTCGCATACCCGGTTCTATAGCCTGATTTTTTTATAGAATCAATTATTTTCGAAGCAGAAACCTCAGAACGGTCATATTCAACATAGGCGTTTTCGGTAGCACCATTAACGACTGCTTTCTTAATGCCCGGCAATTTCCGGAGTTCTTTTTCAATGGTTGTGGCACAGGAAGCACAATGCATATCAACAATAGGCAATTGAATATTCTCAATACCATTTGTCGTTATTTGGTAGGTAGCCGGAGAGTCCTGATGTTTGGCAACATACTTTTCTGGATTCTCATCAAATTTTGTTTTACAGTTTTCCGAGCAGAATTTAAAGGTCTTATCCTTATAGGTACTTTGATATGGAGAATCATTATCAACTTCCATTCCGCATACAACATCCTTAGCCATTGGTTTCTCCGTTATAGGTGATAATTCGACTTTTCATCAAGCCTCTTTTTCAAGTTTCTACCCCATGATAACACCGACACCCTTAAAGCAAGCTTAAATCAGAAAAGAATTTTTTTTTGAAGAGTCAGTGTGTTGATTCGTAAACCAATATGCCCTTTTTGTGTAGGGTCATATTCAAGCCCATGGAGCAGCCATACAAAATCAAATTAGTTATTTTCATGGGTGTCATTCATGCCCATATGCATTACCCCTTTACTATCGGTATGTGAGATCATAAAAAGGCGTTCTGCAATAATAATGAGAATCATCCCTATCAGAGCTACTGCAAGAACAAAGGGGTCATCCAGATATCTTATAAAAATGAATGCTGAAAGTATGGCGACATCCATTACTATGGCAATTAAAGGGATGATTGGTTGAAATTCGATTTCACTTCGAAGATGACGAAAAAGTCCCCAATGTATTGCAATGTCCATAATCAGATAAAAGATTGCACCAATAGAAGCAATTCGGGTAAGGTCAAAAAAGATGGTTAAAAATATGGCAAGAGATACAGTTAAAATAAGGGCGGGGTTTTTCACTTTATCTATTTTATTTAGGTTAGGCACCTGTTTCATATTGCTTAGCATGGCCAACAGCCTTGAAGCAGAAAAGACACTCGCGATTACACCGGAAACTGTGGCTATTATGGCAATTATAATGGTAATCCAAGAACCCCAATTACCAAAAACAGGCCGGGCCGCCGCCGCTAGCGCATAATCTTTTGCTTTAATAATTTCGGGAATGCTTAACCCTCCAGCTACAGACAATGCCAAGGCCACGTAAATGAGTGTACAGATCAGAATAGAGATTACTATAGAACGGCCAACATTTTTATGTGGCTTTTTAATGTCATCACCTTGGTTAGTGATAGTAGTGAACCCTTTATAAGCAAGAATTGCTAAAGCTAGAGCGCCAATAAAACCAAACCCTTTTGGCAAAGCAGTATAGTTTTTTGGCACATAATTCCCCGTAATGTCAGCAAATCCTGATGCTATGAGACCAGCAATAGCCAGTAGTGCTATACCGGCAACTTTAATTATTGCCGTAACCGTTGCGGTACCTCCAATAATCTTATTTCCAAGTATGTTTACAATAAAAGCGAATGCAATAAGACCTACACCAAGAACAGAAGCATATCCGGCGTATTCTTCCGGGAAAAGCCTTAGGGTATACGCTCCAAAAGTTCCAGCTACTAAACTTTCAGAAACAACCATTGACACGTACATTAATAGTGAAAATACACCCGTTGCAGTACCAGGTCCGTACGATTTTGTTAAGAACTTTGCTACGCCACCGGATGATGGATAGGCATTGGAAAATTTAATGTAAGAATAGGAACTAAATCCCACTACAACCGCACCCGCTATAAACGCTAAGGGGAATAAATCGCCGACTAATTCAGCAATTTGTCCCATAAGAACAAAAATTCCAGCACCTATCATTACTCCGGTTCCCAGAGATACTGAACCAATTAGGGATAGTTTTTGATTACTTTTCTGTGATAAAATCATTTTATAGACCGCTTAGGTGAATTTCATTTATTAATTATCAGAACTACAATAAGTATGTTTGTTAAAAGATACATTGCCCCACCAACGGCAAGGGCTGGTGTAAATCCCCATTCAATGCCAATAATCATAGCCGTAACTGACCCGGCCACTGAGGCCAGGCCATTTGCTCCCCACATTGCGGCGGTATATTTTTCCAGCCCATGGTTATTCATCATTCGCAGGGCTAGCGGGAAGGGGAAGCCCATGGCAAAACCTATAAATCCGGTAAGCAAACCGGCCTGCAATGGCACAGAGGCCGCCGATACAAGAAATTTGTCGAGGAAATAGTTAAAGGTCAGGCTAAGGAAGAACACAGCGAGAGTACTGAAAATAACGCCGATAGAAAGACGACGAGTTATCCATGCACTACTTAAGCTTCCGGCTCCAATTCCGAGTAACAGCGAAAACAATAGTACGGAAGTGGCTGATACGGGATTGCCCAGATATAACGTCAGTTTTTGGAAAAGGGCAATTTCCAGCATCATGAACCCCATCCCCAGCAGCAAAAAAACCATCAAAAACCATTTCAGATTCGGGTGCCGGGCAAACGGCCGGACAAATCCGAGTTTTACCTGATCCGGAGATTTTTTGACTGATACCACCATCACTACCACCCCAAGCCCAAGTACAAGCAACCCGTAGAGCTGGCGGAAGGGAGAGGGTAAGGTCTTATCAAAATTATAGAAGAAAGGATTATCATCATAAACCGGAGATATATTGAGGGGAAATTTTTTAGCAAAATTCTCCATAGTCATAGTTCCGTCAGAAAGATCATATAGGTTTTGATCAAACATGCTCCATTCTATGGTGGAAGTTGAATCATTCGGAACAGGTAACAAATAGGAGGCTTGTTCCTGAAAGGGTACAAAATAGTCACCCTGATCATATCCCAACTGATGCAGGGCAGCGTGCCTTTCCTGCATGTCTTTGCCTTCAAAAGGTGTTTTTTTAACTACTAAGGCAGGCATATTATGTTTGGAAACCGAGTAGAGATGATTCATCGCTTGCTGGTTGGGAATCCCTCTTTTTTCAAAAGCTTTCAGTGCCAGCCCTAACAGCCGGTAGAGTTCGGCATTACCATGTGTAACAAAAATAATTCTGCCCTCGGGAGTAAGCCGATCCAGGTAGTCGCTGAAAGCCTCTACGGTAAACAGGTAGTTTTCGGTTAAAGCATAGCCGTCGATGCTTCGGCTGCTTTTGGTTACCGGCAGAGCCAACATGAGGAGATCATATTTTTCAGAAGTATTTCGGATAAAACTGCGCCCTTCAACCACTACTATTTCAACATTGGGCAGTTTTGTATATAAACCGCCATTGAAATCCTCATAATCTTTGACTATTTGCACCAGGTCCGGGTTTACTTCAACAGCAGTGATAGATGATACGCCCCCGAAAAGAGCTACTAACACGTCCCGGCCGCCACCGGGGCCTATAATAAGAGCACTGTCTTTTTCATTCTCATTTAAAAAGTAAAATGGAAAAAATTGCCCGAAGTTGGAGGTCAAATCACTTTGTAATGTTGAATCATTTAACAATGCCTGAAAACTGAACATGGATGTACCGGCAGCTCCATCAACATAAATCATTTTTTCATCGGGTAGTTGATCGTTTTCAACAAGAGTTGTTTGGCCGAAGGCGCTCCATCGCGTTTCGACAACTCTGCCGCTACCGGAAGCATCATACAGTATTCTGTTGATGTCCTTGTTCTGATTATTCTTGATCGGAAGTATGCTTTGAGGGGCCAGCCAGATACCGCCTGCCGCAAAAAAAAGGGTACTTAACCATAGTATGGATGTACTCCATTTGAGCGATTCGGCTGTCATCAGGATGATCGAAGCCGCCGCTAACACAAGTACAACAATGAAGGCCGCTGTGGTTGCCGGAACAGAATTTAGGAGAGGAACTGCCAGCAGGGCAGCTAAGGCACCACCGGCAATGTCAAAACCATACAACAGTGAACTCCGCTCCGGGGCTTGTTGAAAAAAAGAGGCGATAGCCATACCGAAAAACAGGAAGGGTAGTACCGGAAGGAATAAGACGATGTAGGTGATTGGTGTACTCCATGAAGGGGAGGCTGCCTGTGTGAGGTAAAGGATTAGAGCGGTAATTATACCGGCAGCAAGGGCCGTAGAAAGGATGAGCTTGTTTGTACTGATGGAGGGCCAGATTTCCCCGCCTTTTTTCAGCAGCAGCCCACCCATACCCAACCCAAGCATGGCAAGAGACAAAACGGCGAACACGTAATGATAGCTCAGGATGACCGCAAATATGCGCGTCAACACAATCTCATATAGTATCATGCCGAACGATATCAGCGCCAGCGAACAGAGGGTGCGCGTCAAACGGAGGGAATCCATTCCGGGTTTTTCCGGTATCTCAGGTGTAAAATTATTCATGGAATATTTTTATGACAGCCTAGTGTATTCAAATGAATAGAGAATGCCTCAGTCGGTTTTCAGTCCCCATCGTTTGTAGAAAAAGTTATAAATGGGTACATAAACCAGCCCGATGTACGCGCCCCAGGCAAAACTCTCGATAAGTCCGAGGAAAAAACTACCGACCGAAATCCATTCGAAGGCGGGTAATACAATTTCCAGGAACTGATGCATGTGAACGCTTTCAGGTGTTACTAAACCATAAATAACGCAGAAAATAAAACTGACTGCTGTAAAAGTACCTGCCGCCCAGCTTACAATTTTAATATTTAACATGATGAATCACCTTTTGTTTTGTTATTGATGTTGATATTAGAATCCATTTTTATGTATCGGTTTTACAGAATGATATTGGGAACTTGACCTTGAAGACACCCAAAGCATCAAAGAGCCACCTATACCGGCCAAAACAGAAGTAATCAGGATGCTTAGCTTGGCAATATATCTAAGTTCTTCACTTTGAAATGCCAGATCAGTAATAAAAAAGGACATTGTAAATCCAATGCCTGCTATCAAGGCTACACCGCAAAGTTGCCCCCATGTTACTCCTTCTCCAAGTTGGGCAATTTTTAGTTTTACTAAAATCCACGAAAAGCCAGCAATCCCTATAAATTTGCCAACTATAAGTCCTGCCATGATGCCCAAGCTGATTTGCTGACTCAGAGTATTCAGAATATCACCATGAATATGGATGCCCGCATTTACCAGGGCAAAAACAGGTAGTATAAAAAAGCCGACGATAGGCGATAATCCATGTTCTAATTTTTGTAATGGAGTTTCCGCATCATTGGTTTTGCTTTTAATCTTTTCAAGTATCTCCAGTTGACTTTCAGAAATGAAACTACCTTTAATGGGTGTGGCTTCGATAAATTTCCGGTGAAGGATCGTTAGATTTTTCAAATAATCTTGTTCCTTAATTTTTACTTTTCCGGGGATGGTAAAAGCGATAAGAATGCCGGCAACGGTAGGGTGAACACCTGAAAAGAAAAAGGCCAGCCATACCCCTCCAATACCAATGATGAAATAAAACCAGGCACTCCTGACTCCAAAATAGTTACCTCCTAAAAGTACCAGAAAAAAAAGGAAACCATGGAGTAAATCCATTTCTGATATTCCCGAAGTATAGAAAACTGCGATCACCAATACTGCCCCCAAATCATCTACAATAGCAAGAGCAACTAAAAAGACTTTAAGCGAAACTGGCACTCGATTTCCAAACAGAGAAAGTACACCCAATGCAAAAGCAATATCGGTGGCCATTGGTATTCCCCATCCGCTTTGTCCAATACCATTGCCATTAAAGAATGAATAGATTAGTGCCGGGACAAGCATTCCGCCCACGGCGGCCCCAATCGGGAGTAGGGCTTTACGGGGATTCGAGAGTTTCCCACCTAGTATTTCACGTTTTAACTCTAATCCAACAAATAGAAAAAATATGGCCATTAGCCCATCATTTACCCACAACAGCAAGGGTTCTGATAAGGTGCTCCCATTTATCCCAATGGAGATTTCCATACTAATAAATTCGTTGTAATATTCTTTCAAAGGAGAATTTGCCCATAGCATAGCGATTAATACTGCCAATAAAATTGCAATACCAACTCCTATCTGATTTTTTCCTTTCAGTGATTCCAGAAAAATCACAAGAGGATTTCGCTTTAAAGGTCTCATGCTTATTCCCTTAAGTCAGGCTAATGATGCTGGTGTTTGTTTGTGTCATTTTCAGGGTGGTTGTGGTCTTCTGGCGAGTTCTGGCTATGTCCTCTTCCATGCCCTCCGTGTCCACCATGGCCATGACCGAACATATGCATGGCCACAAAAAGTAGAATTATCAATAATAGAAACCAGTTTTCAGCTATCCATTCCATAGTATTCACCTTATCGGTTGTTTCTTGTTTTCCCGTGCTTTCACGCGCGGGGTTGGTTTTCGTTTTTCAGTTGTAGTGATTCGTTTTTCAAAGGTATTTAAATCCTTTATCAACTCCTCAAAATCGACCCTGCTTATTTCGCCCCGGGCGTAACAGCAGCAAAAATGGTTCATCTGCTTCTTTATCGGATCGGCCTTTTTTTGCCGCTGCAAGAATACAAATATGATTATCCCTGCACCTGTAACGGTTAGCAGGAGCCACCAAAACAGTGGGATGTTCCATATATAGTCTAACCACATATGTGCCTCCTTTTATTTTTAAAAAATTATTATTCAGAGGGTGCTAAGTTTTTGTCTAACTCAATAATACAATAGGAAGGCTTAAATGAAGCTGAAATTATATTAATTCTATTGATGAATGAGATCTATCAAGGAGAGAATCTTATTACCAAGTAAAATGTAATAGTAAATAAGATTAAAGAAATCGAGAGATAAGGAAGGTGAATATTTATAGAATACAACCCGGCTCCCAGGATCGAACCGGCGGCAAGCCCCAGGCTGCTGATGGATGCCAGCAGTCCCATCCGTTCACCGACCCGCCGTTCACTTATTTTGCTCGTCAGCGAAGCCAGGCCCGGCGTAATCAGCGCCATCCCCAAAGCCAGAATGCTGACTACAATAATAATGAGGGCAAAAGTATATGCAAACATCAACAGGAAGAGGGCCAGCCCTACCAGGAGATATCCTGCCGGCAGCAACCGCTCCTCTCCCCAGCGGTCGATCAGAAAGCCGGTCAATCCAATTTGGCTGATACTCATCCCAAGTGCACAGGCCATAAAGATAAATCCCATTTCCAGAACACTGTACCCCAGGGTCTGCTGTGCGTGCAGGGCAAAGGTGCTTTCGAACATGGAGAGCGCTCCCTGTGCAACCAAGGCGTAGATCAGTATAGGAAGCATCTCGCCCTTCATAATGTTAAAGAAACCAAGATTATCTGATTGGTAGCCATTGCTTTCACTTTGAGAGGGCACATCAGACAACCACCATACCACAGCCACGAGGGCCAGCACTGAAAACCCACCGGCAATCATAAAGGGCACCGTGTAGGCGTTTGCAACCAGCAGCTTCCAGGACCATCCGTTAAACCAGTCAGCATCCATAAAGAAGGAGCTCAAGACCGGACCGAAGATCACTCCGAGGCTGGCCGCTCCTCCTGTCCATGCCAATACTTTGCCCCTGTTTTTAACCAGGCTGAGGTCCGTAACCCAGGAGTTGACGGTTGGCAATACGGCTGCCGAAAAAAGGCCTCCGGCTATCCGGAGTGCATATAATAGGGTCAGGTCATCTGTCCAGCCAAACAGGATCAGGGAGAAGGCATAACCTCCCATACCTGCGGCCAGTACGAGAGACCTTCCGATGCGGTCGGACCATCGTCCCCAAAGCGGTGCTACGAGAAACTGCATTAAGGGAAAAATACCGGTTATTAAACCCACATGAATTGGCGGGGAGAATCCAAATAGATTATAATTGGAGGCAGATTGCTCAATTAAAAAAGGTAAAATAGGCAGTGTTAACCCATATCCTATCATCACAAGAAACAGACAGAATAATAGAATAATGATTTCTTTTTTCACCATATCTTGGTAGTTAGTTTATTTTTACGGACGATATAGACGGCATTTATTGTAGTCTATTCTCATAAATATAATGGCGATTCCCTTAAAAAAAGCTTAAACCGGAATAACTGTTTAAGCTTTCTTTAAGTAACATTAGTGTATACTATTATGACTTAAACCAGATATGATCACAAAAAATCAAAATTATTTTAGATTCTTTCAAAGAATTAGAAAGCAGATAGTAATTCTTAAAATCTGTTTATCACTTATAAAGATACATAACTATCAAGATGACTATTATTTACTATCTACTTTTTATCCTTCTAATGCTTGTCATGATTGTTGGTTTATATGAAGCATCAAAAATCTTTTGGGCTCCTGATTTTGATCTAAAAAAGATAAAATTGAACTATGAAATTTTAGGAAGTGGTTCACAAAAGGTATTACTATTACATGGTATGGCGGGGACATTAGACTACTGGAACCGGGGTGACTTAGAGAGAGATAAAACACATTCTTATTTTACAGTAGATTTGCTTGGATTCGGCAAATCACCTAAGCCTAAATCGAGTTATAATTATTATGAACACATTAGTGCAATTGAAAAAATAGTAATAAAAGAAAAGTTAAACGACGGTTCCACTTTGGTTTTAGGACATTCTATGGGAGCGCTTTTAGCGTTGGCTCTTGTTTCAAAAAACCCTAAATGGTATAAAGGGCTCACACTAATATCAATACCACTTTTTTCAAATAGGGATGAGATAATAGAGTTCCATAGAAATGGGTCTTTATTTGATAAACTGAGTGTCGGAGAGTATGGAATATATTTCTGTATGCTGCATCCAATATATTTTACGGAAATATTTCGCCCAAAAGAGTTACCAAGAGATGTCTTCCAAAACGCAAGTAAGCATACATGGTTTAGCTTTGACCGTTCTTTTAAAAATATAATTCTAAATTCTGGTAACGATGAGTTTGCTAATAAGTTAAAAGACAAAAAAATATTATTTATTCATGGAGATCGCGATACCAGTGCACCCTATTCAAAAGCACTGAAATTTTCGCAATCGTTTGATAATAGCAGCCTCTTAACTATAAAAGATGGAGATCATCAAATTTACCTAACTAATCATGAACAGATATGGAAAGCCTTTTCAAATTATTTTGATGTTAGTTAAGTCAGAGAAGTTTGTCAGCTTCCCTGAAAGTGCCAAAGGCATGCCCAAAGTAGAATCTGGATTTGGCTAAAAACACTGAATTTAGCCTTTATTACTTTATATCATTTAATTTAGAACAAAAATTTCTTCACATACTTATATATGATAGTCTCTATTTTTCAATATCATAAAGAATTTTCTCAAGCTTAGAGATTGATGGCTTCTCATAGAGAATATCATTAATTTTAATAACAGGTAAGAGGAAGAAATTGCCTAGTTCAAGAGCGAGACGCTTTCCTTTTTTAGCATCAAAACGTATATCGATGAACATAAATGAGTAATGTTTTTCTTCCAAAAAAGCTACCACCCTTTTTAAATAGTTACACCACGCTTTACAGTAAATAATTAGCGGTGGTTCTTGTTTACTCAGATCATCAGTTCTCATGATTAATTCCTCGTTATTTAATTTTTTGATAAAAAAAGATTGATTGTATGTTTTAAATTCCAGCAACTTTATTGTTGCCAGACTAATAGTCGGTCAACTGCCTAAGCTTAAGTTATTATGATACTTTAAAATTAAACTTGACTACTCTGAGTTATTAGCATTACCGGACCGCTGAATAAACTGCTTCCATTTGCCTTTCACCGGAAGGAAGGCCGGGACGTTCCGCTTGTATTTGAGATATTCTTCTCCAAATTCATCGATCACTTTCTGCTCTTCCCTTCGGGCAAGCATAACATACGTGACAACGATTACTGGAAATAGACCCACGGAGAAAAGAGTAGGCCAGTGAATGACACCTTCTCCAAACAATGCGATGAACAATCCGGTATATTGAGGATGCCTGACCAGACCGTATAATCCGTCAGTTGCCAGCCTGTTTTCCTGTTTGGCATGATAAAGCTGCCGCCAGCCCTGGAAAAAAATACCAAATCCAATGAAGAGCAGTGCATACCCCAGAAGCATTGAGATCATCATACCTGTTTCACCTACACCTACTAAGGTGGACCAAAGATTAGCATTCAAATAGCCGCTATCTATCCCCAAAAATCTAACTAAGAAATATATTGTAAGCGGGAACCCGTACATTTCCGCATACAGCGCGATGATGAAGCCCTGAATCAGCCCGGCTCCCACCCATTCCCTCCAAGTTTTTGGAGCCATGTATTTATATAAAAGCCAAGACGCAATAACGATAACAAAAAGCGCTATAATCCAGGCACCTGAATGCTCAATTCCTCTTTCCATGTAATTATTCTGTTTAGTTTAAATGTATGCTGTTAATGAAAAATGAAAATGGGTCTGTCTATATGAACCGTTGGGTAATACCCAGCGAACGGTTAGTTTTGTCGATGGATTTTCGGGGATCTGATTCGATGCCGGTTAGCGCCCGGATGGCGTCGATGGTTTCGGGAATCACGATCGCTTGGTTATCGACCAGGTAGGCGTAGTACAGCTCTTCACCTTCCACTTTGAGCATATCCTCCCAGATGGCCACTTCGTACATATCCCCGTGAGGACGTCCCAGATCCAGCATCAGTTCCTTGACTGCGTTGTTGGCGGAAAGGTCGTCGCTCATATTTATAAAGGCCGTTCGGGTAGAAGTGCCGAAAGCCTCCAGGACTTCCTCTTTAGATGCATTTTTGGTCAATTGCACGGTCCAGTAATGCATATGGGAAAGTGTTTGGGGTACTTTTACCGCGGCAGTTACCACGTCCAGTTTGGGATCTACGCTCTGGGCATCCGGGCCCTGGTGACTGGGAATTTCCGGTTCAGGAACCATTGTATTCATGATACCGTTTTTGTGGCTCTCCCACGGGTCGGTGGCCCGCCGCAGCAGGGTACCGCGGGCTTTTTTCAACAAGCCGACCCGTTTTAAAGCGCTCAGGGTCCGTACGATAGAGGTGGTGTTGCAGGAGACCACGCGGGTGCTTTCCCGATTTAAAGCAGAGGCATAATTATTTTCCGCGCTGAAGGAATGCCCGGTCGTCTCATGCTTTTCCCCGCCCTGCACAATAAACTTCACACCGGCCGTTTTATACCGTTCGGCATTCTGGGCACCGAACTTTTTGGGAGCGCAATCCACCACCAGGTCAGCGAGCTCAAGCAGGTCATCAAGATCGCCGGCTACCGGAATATGTTCCTCCCTCATTGCCTTGCGGCCTTCTTCGGTATTGGCAAACACAGCGTATCCTTTAGCTGCCGCTGCCTTTATTCTCCAGTCGGCGGCTACATCGCCGATGCCCACCAGTTCCATATCTTCCTGCAGGTTTACTGCTTCGGCCACCCGTTTTCCGATGACACCATATCCGTTTACTGCTACGTTAATCTTTTTCATAATATTAAATATAAAAGAGTTATACTGATTTACTTATTCTGTTTTAAAACCTTTTTTCGTTCTTCAAATTCTTCGTGTTCTATTTCACCGCGGGCAAACCGCTTTTTTAATATATCCAGAGCATCTTCGGTGGTATCGGTTTTAGGCCTGTATGGAATCACATCAAAAACCACCAGGAGAATGATGACTATGATAATGACCCACCAGATCCAGTGCATGCCAAAAAAGTGGTGATTGTAAAACATGATTTTGTAATATTTATTTAACTAAAAATGTAGTAATCGGTTATTTAAACGATTATCCGTAAGATAGATGCAAGTGCCTTAAATAAAGCTTAAACCAAAGAATTAAGTTTATGTCTCCTGATATATTCAGATGTGAGATAACCATTGCGTATGTAGAACATACACTACACTAAAAACAAAAATCCATAATCAAAAGGATATAAAATGACAGAATTAAAGCTCACTCAGTTTATTATTCCGGTGGTAGTATTGCTCATAATTACAGCCAGTTATATCTCTTATTCAAGAAAAGTCTCAGAGAAAAATGTGTTCAACAAACTCATCTTAAAAATCAGCAGCTTGGCTTTTTTTCTTAACCTTGTGTGGGAGATCGCCCAAGGGCCACTTTATTCGGGCTATGTCTATGATTTAAATCATATTTCTTTTTGTGCATTGGCATCCGTAGCTGATATGTTGATGGTACTACTTCTTTATTTTGCCTTTAGCCTGTTTTATAAAGACCCGTATTGGCTGGGCAGAATGACCATCAGTAACGTAATCTCTTTGGTTCTTATAGGTGGAATAGGGGCCATTTTGGGAGAACTCAGACATCTTGCAGCCGGGAGCTGGAGCTACTCTGATGCAATGCCACTGCTACCTTACGTAGAAGTCGGCTTATCTCCCGTATTGCAATTTATGATTCTGCCGACTTTGATTTTTTATCTCGGCCGCTTATCCATAAAAAAGGTCAATGAAGTTGATTCCCCTTAAAAAAATCCGCATTCATCTACCTATCTCGTTCCGTTTTAATAAGTCTTGTCCCCGGATGGTTCTTTATCATAATAAGCTTGGTCGACTTTTTGCCTCCAGTAGGTTAACTCAAGCTGATTCGTGGCCTCTGCAAAAGATGGTTTTTCATAATAGACACCATTGATCTCAAGTATGGGTAATATCAGTGGATTACCCAGCTTCGATATCAACTCGTTAGCTTTTGATGTATCATACCGAAGATCGATAAAGGTGAAATTTTGCTGTTTCTCCCGCAGGAGGTTAACTACCTTTTTTAAATATTCACACCATTCCTTACAGTAAATAATGATGGTTGTACTTTTTTCTATGTGCTTATTATTGGAATTATTCATCTGTTCACTGAATTATTTTTAACATTACATATATCCATGGCTTCTTTAAGGACTCTGTTCATCGTATGACTATCAAGATCAATATTCCTGAGAACTTGCTTGTCTTCACATATTTGCTTGCAGAAGACAACATTTTGTTCCAAAAGAAGCTTTTTCTTTTGATTGCTTAGGGTTGACAGGCTTGTAATAGGATGAAGATTTACATGGCCTATTAGGTCTTTTAGTCCGTTATTTTCCGGATAATCCCAGCTTAAGAGTTTAAGACCTACGCATTTGCCATACTGCTGGGCATCAGTAGTGAAACGGGTGTTTGTAACTACCCAGGCCTGGTGTTGTTTGTCTTCGTGGCCGGATTGGCTCCTCCAGTTTCTTTCTACATCCTTGAATCGTGATTGAATGTAAAGCGGGATTTTTACATTACATTTATGACTTTTTCGGTTGTGAAATTTACACTCGATCATAAAATGTTCGTCGTCTTTTTCTGCGATAACATCAATTTCATGGGAGACGCAGTTCCCGTCAATAATAACTCCGATATCAGTTTGATAACCGAGCCTGATTAGAAGTTCACCGATAAATTTTTCAAAAGGATAACCGGAAGGCCCTAATTCCAGCAGGGCTTCTTTTAATTTATACCGGCCAGCCGAAGCATTCGAGTATTCGCTAAGTTGCTTAAAAGCTTCTTTATATATTTTTTCAGTCGCAATCCCTTCAAATAGTATGCCCTGTATGAAGGAAGAGACCTTGTCAATAATCTGATGATCAGCCCCCGCTTTTCTAAGAGAATTGCGAAGCTTATTCTCATCAAAAGGTTCACTTTCTCCGGACGCTTTAATTACGTTAAAGGTTGCCATTTTTTTTATTTTTAGGCCGTTTGTTGACTAATTACTTTGCAGTAGAATTTTTTTTCGTTCTTCAAATTCTTCGTGTTCTATTTCACCGCGGGCAAACCGCTTTTTTAATATATCCAGAGGATCTTCAGTGGTATCGGTTTTAGGCCTGTATGGAATCACATCAAAAACCACCAGGAGAATGATGACTATGATAATGACCCACCAGATCCAGTGCATGCCTATAAAGTGATGATCAAATAACATGGTGCTAAGGTGTTTTGTTACTATTGAATGTATGCTGTGCCATCAGTCGCATGCCACAGCAAGATACTGTCAGTAAGATAAACCATGAGTCTTAAAACAAGCTTAAATATTGAAAATATATCTGATTAAATGCCTGTGTCCAGAGGCTAATTGGCTTGATTTTGCTCCAGCAGATGAATCAGGTCCGTGTGGGATATAATTCCTGCCAGACGATCATCATTCAGCACCGGAAAAACACGCTGGCCTGATTGCTGAATCTTCGACACTAACTCGTATATAAGTGTTCCCGGGGCCAGGGTTTGTACCTCTTCTTTAATCAGGGTTACCACCGGATTATCAAAATGCCCCTTTTGTATTTCCTCGATGATCCTCTCATAGGATACGAGCCCCACAAAGCGATCTTCATGATCGGTTATAACCAGTTCGGGTTCCCGGCTTTCCATAAAGGCGGCTGCCGCCATTGATACGGAAGCTGTTTGGGGGAGTACATGAAAATCGGTCGTTATCAGATCTTTGGCCTTTACTTCCCGCAAGGATTCCTGCAATCCTACTTGGTTAGCTTCCGCCCCGGCACCGAGAAAAACAAAAATTCCGATAAAAAGCAGAAACGGATTATAAAACAGGCCGAAAAGAACAAAACCAATAGCCAACAGCTGCCCGACCGAAGCGGCCACACGGGTGGCCTTGCTTCTTTTCATTATGAAGGCCAGCAATGCCCGGAGCACCCGCCCACCGTCCATCGGGAAAGCAGGTATCAGGTTAAACAGTACCAAAATAATATTGATCAGCAGCAGGTCGGCCAGGAAATTACCGCCGGTTATGTGATGGCTCAGTTCCATATCGCTTTGCCCCATTACCAGCATGATGAGGTACAACCCGATGGCGATAACCACATTAACTGCCGGTCCGGCAATGGCTACCACCAGTTCCTCTTTGGGGTCTTCGGGCATGCTTTCCAGCCGGGCCACGCCGCCGATAGGGAGCAGGTTGATATCCCGTGTTCCGATGCCATACCTTCGTGCCGCCAGGGCATGGCCGAATTCGTGAAGGGTTACGCATGCAAACAGGGCAGCAAGGAAAAGCAGCCCGATTAATATTTCAAAAAGCCCGTGTCCCTGTTGCAAATGCATCCAGGAGAGCCATATGACCAGTAAGATGAAGGTCCAGTGAATAAAGACCTTGATACCTGCAGGTTTTCCGATGTAAAGTGACCATTTCATGGCAATAACCGTTATAATTTTTGTTGTTAACTGTCGAACATGATCCAAGTCACCTTAGCATGTGAGCAGCTGGAGGATTTTCAGTGCCTAATCTTACAGGAATTTCCTGAAGCTGCGCACCGCCCAGAAGCCGGTCAACTTTATCAGCAAGATTGCGAATCAGATTTTTCAGTGTGTCCATAATAAAGTGGGTTAACCGGTTCACATTTCAAGTTCATAATTTAACATACAAACGCATTGCTGAAATAAAGCTTAAACTGGTAAGAGATTTTGCAATTATATTGCTTCTATATATAAGGGTGGCCGTCACTTTACCCTTATAAAGATGATTGGATAGGCTGGATCAAAATAGGTCAATGGACAGCAGCAAGAGTAAAAATTCTTGGCCACTAATTATTTGTAGATCGAAGCAATTCAGACAAGCATTACATAATACTTAGTTACTTGGGTCGCGTTTACTATTACTGATTTCTGCCCCCTATTACTATAAAGCTGAGTAAAATTATAAAACGGCTGTATTTTGGCATAGATGTTCATTTTGCAACGAATTTCGGAAGAGTGTTTAGATTACGCACCCTACCGAAATTTCTTTGCTGGAAAGACATCAACGTTGATTCATTTGTGCCATTGTATTACTGAGCGTTTGGAATGCTCCTCTTTGACTCACTTGCTTCATAAAGTCACTAACTAGTATTAGTGACTCCGTGGTTCTGAGCCCTTTCGGTGATGACCGATCATCAGGATATGGCAGGCAAACATGGCAACAATTGCTAATGCAGTTGCTATTCCCTTACTTAAACCAAGTGCCGGGGCAATGAAGAGAAACAAAAATACGGCCCCACACCCGATTATCATCCATAGAATGTGCTTATACATTGTATTAGAGAGTGCTTTTGGGTTTAACTTCTTAGGTAAAATATTATGTTAAACTAAACTCTATATATCTGGCGGTAATGGGCCGATTATCTTTTGAGTTTGATTAATTATGATGCTTTTGATGGTCGCTACTTTTCATACCATCTCTTTTGTTCATCATACCCTCGCCATCCATCATATTACCCTGCATCATTTGCATGCACATCATGTGCATCTTCATCATGGAAGAGTTGCCCATCATTTCCATCATTTTAGAGTGGTCCATTTCTCCATCCTGCATCATAGACTGCATCATCTTCATGTGGGCTTGCATGCGTTCTTTCATTTCAGGGTTATCCATCATTTTCTGCATATTGCTCATCATCATGGTGCTGTCCATCTTCATAGAGCCCATCATTTTTTGCATCATCTGCTTACGCATTTCGGGGTTTTGTGCCATATGATCCATCATCATCGAGCGCATGGTAGAATCCTGCATCATTTCCTGCATCTGTTGTTTCTTTTGATTCATATCCTGCTGTTGAGCAAAGCCCATTCCTGCAGAAAAAAGAAGAATCGTAAGTGTAAGTGTAAGTGTTTTCATGATAGTGTTAGTTTATATATTGTGTTTTTAGTTATTACATATCTTTTTAAAAAAAGACACCGGGTCCTCTAGTACCATCTTTAATACGAATAGCTTCGTCAATTGAAGAAATAAAAATTATGCCATCACCCTCAGTTCCGGTGGAAGCTTTCTTTTGTATGATATTTGCAATTCTTGAGGCGTCTTTGTCGTGAGCGGCAATTTCAATCTTTACCAGTTCTGCATGCATCGCTGGAAAATCCAAAGAACCATGTTCTTTGGTGGGGTCAATATATTTACCAGTACCCTCTCCTTTAAATACCATCATACAATCGACCCCGTGGTGTCGTAATTCTTTACTAATTTCTTCAAGCAAAATGGGTCTGATCAAAACTTTTAACAGCTTCATGGCATTGAACTTTGGGTTAATAAAAACTAAAGGGCCACTTTTATGGTATTTGATATTTCAACTGATCTTATTATAAGAACCCTTGCTTAAATTAAGCTTAAACGGATGAGCGGGCACGGGGTAAAAATTTGAAGGATCCTAAATATGAGGTTGTAAAAGTCGAATATTGAATTGTTGTCTTTAAGCCCTGATTTTGTTAGCCTAACCGCCAACCAAATTGTTTATCTATGACCATTCAGGAATACGTTGATCAGTTAAATCTGAGATATAAATCAGGCATTTCGAGGGAACACAGCTATCGGGGCGATTTACAATCATTGCTTGGTGATCTATTACCCGATCTACTTGTAACCAATGAGCCCTCACGAACAGATGTTGGAGCCCCCGACTATATCCTCACTAAAGGCAAAATTCCAGTTGGATATATTGAAGCCAAAGACATAGGCGATCCAGATCTTGAGGGTAAGAAGAAGAATAAGGAGCAGTTTGAACGCTACAAAACCGGTCTTCCGAATCTGATCTTTACTGATTACCTCAATTTCCGTGTATATCGGGATGGAGAATTCCTGACCTCCGTTGCTATTGCTGAAATCAAAGACGGCAGTATCGTAGGGTTAATTGAGAACTACAATGAGTTCGAAAACATCATCAAGGATTTTGGGACACATGTGGGACAAACCATCCGCAGTGCCAATAAGCTATCGAAGATGATGGCAGGTAAAGCCCGAATCCTCGCTGATGTTATTGAAAAAGCCCTCAATGCCGATGAAGAAAAGCAGAAAAACAAAGTAAATGAGACGGCTAACAATACCCTAAGGGAACAATTGACCGCATTTCAGAACGTCTTGATTCACGATATTAAGGCGAAGGAGTTTGCGGATATCTATGCACAGACGATTGCTTACGGGATGTTTGCGGCCAGATTACATGACTCGACATTAGATACCTTTGATCGACATGAAGCTGCTGCGCTTATTCCGAAAACCAATCCATTTCTTCGTAAGCTATTCCAATACATAGCCGGTTATGATCTGGATGATCGTATCGTATGGGTGGTAGATGGTTTAGCTGATATTTTCAGAGCGACTGATGTAGATGGCCTTCTTAAGAACTTTGGAAAAGCTACACAGCAGCAAGACCCCATTATTCATTTTTATGAAACGTTCTTGGCTGAGTATGATCCTAAGCTGCGAAAAAGTCGCGGAGTTTGGTACACGCCAGAACCGGTGGTAAATTTTATTGTACGAGCTGTCGATGATATTCTGAAAGACGAATTTGACCTCAAAGACGGGCTGGCCGATACTTCCAAAACCAAAGTAAAAGTAAAAGTACCCACACACGACAAGCGCCACAAAGGTGGTATGGTGGAAGAGGAACGGGAAGTCCATAAAGTGCAGATTTTAGATCCGGCTGCTGGGACTGGAACATTCCTCGCTGAAGTGATCAAGCAAATACATTCAAAGTTTGAAGGACAGCAAGGCATCTGGGCTACCTATGTAGAAGAACACTTGATCCCACGTCTGAACGGATTTGAGATCTTAATGGCCAGTTATGCAATGGCACACCTTAAATTGGATTTACTGCTTCGCGAAACTGGTGTTGAACCCAGTGGAAGCGAACGTTTCAGAGTATACCTGACCAATTCCCTGGAAGAGCATCACCCAGACACAGGAACCCTTTTTGCCGGGTGGCTGAGTGAAGAAGCAAATGAAGCCAATCATGTGAAAAGAGACACACCAGTCATGGTTGTTTTAGGTAATCCACCGTATAGCGGGGAAAGCCAGAATAAAGGCGACTGGATTATGAAACTCATGGAAGACTACAAAAAAGAGCCCGGCGGAAAGGTGAAGTTAAAGGAACGAAATCCTAAATGGATTAATGATGACTATGTGAAATTCATTAGATATGGACAGCATTTTATTGAGAAAAATGGAGAAGGAGTTTTGGCTTTCATTAACCCGCATGGGTATTTGGATAATCCTACTTTTAGGGGCATGAGATGGAATTTGCTAAAAAACTACGATAAAATTTATACGATTGACCTTCATGGAAATAGCAAGAAGAAAGAAACTACACCAGACGGAGGTAAGGATGAAAATGTTTTTGATATTCAGCAGGGTGTATCAATTAATTTATTAGTAAAGACGGGTAAGAAAAAGGAAAGCGAGTTGGGAGAGATTTTTCATTTCGATGCATATGGAAAACGAGAAGAAAAATATCAGTTTCTATGGGATAATAAATTAAAAAGTGTAGCTTTTGATAAACTACCAAAAGTTGAACCAATGTATTTCATGGTTCAAAAAGATTTTGAAGCTGAAAAATCCTATCAAAATTATTTTAGTTTAAATTCCCTATTCAACGTAAATAGTGTTGGAGTCGTAACTTCAAGAGATGAATTTGTGACAGATGATGATTTAGAATCATTATCAAATAGAGTAAAAGCTTTTTTTTCTACCGATAAAAAAGAGTTAAAATCAAAATTTGGACTCAGAGAGAATAAACGGTGGAAAATTGATCAGGTTCAAAAAGATTCGGAATTTTTTGATAGCGATAATATTAGGTTGATAGATTATCGACCCTTCGATAAGAAATTCATTTATTTTGACTCAAATTTTATTGAAAGAGATAGACTTGATGTAGTCCAGCATATTTTTAAAGGGGATAATTATAATTTAGTTTTTTCACGTCAATCAACTGAGGACTATTGGAGTAATATTCAAATAAGTAAAGAAATGATTGATAACCGTTATCATTTCAGTTATAAAGGCATTCCCAATCAAGCTCCACTCTATCTCTATCCCGAAGAATCCACCCAGCAAACCCTTGATGGTAAACCAGAACGCACACCAAATTTAGATAAGAAGACCCTAAATGAAATTTCGGAAAAGGTTGGACTAAAATTCACTCCGGAAAATAAAGAATCCAAAGGCACCTTTGCGCCCATAGATTTACTGGACTACATCTACGCCGTATTGCACTCCCCAAGCTACCGGGAGAAATACAAAGAGTTTCTGAAGATCGACTTTCCAAGAGTACCTTACCCTGAAGATCCCGATCTTTTCTGGCAACTCGTTGAACTTGGTGGAGAGCTGCGCCAAATTCACTTACTGGAGCATCCGGTGATAGAAGAATTTATAACTACCTATCCCATTGCAGGAAGCAATGTCATTTCCAACCGGCTTACAAAAACCGATCCCGGTTTTATTCCGGAAGACGATGATGAAACCACAGGTAAAGTGTGGATTAATGATGAGCAGTATTTCGGGAATATGCCGAAAAAAGCCTGGGAGTTCTACATCGGAGGCTATCAACCCGCTGAAAAATGGCTCAAGGATCGCCGGGACCGTGAACTTTCCATAGACGAAATCCGTCACTACCAAAAAATCATCGTGGCCCTTGTGGAGACAGATCGATTGATGCAGGAGGTTGATGGGGTTTTGGAAGTTTGATGAGTCATAGGTATTTCAGCTCGATCTACCTTTCATCCTCATCTGAAATATCATACACAAATTTGTAGCAAACTTTCGCCCACCACTCAAAATGTTCTTCTTTACCAGTATCGTGATAATAGTTCAGCTTTCTTAGGAAGTCGCCTTTATCTTGCAGGTTTTTCCAATCAATAAACTTACCATAAGCCAGCAAGTAAAGGTTTACGAACAGTCGGGCAATCCTTCCGTTACCATCATAGAATGGATGGGTAAACACAAACTTCTGATAGAACCGAAGTGCATCATCAATAGGTGTGTCACTTTTGAAGTCTAACAAGTGCTTAAAGGCTTCTTTTAAATCTTCTTCAATGTTTTCAGGTCTTGACCCTTTGAATCTTGATCGGAATTCTTGGCGTCTTTGGCCACCAAAATATACCGAGCCGGAGCCATCATGCTCAGTGCTTCTAAATTCTCCACTTATAGAGATGATCTCTTTAAAAATGACTATGTGAAAAGACTGACAGAGTTTTAGATAAATGTTTACAGAAGCTCTGGCTTCCCCTTTTGTCAATACATTTACGAAGTAAGGGATCAGCTGGTTGTCTAAGGCATCAAAACGAGTCCGGGCCAAACGGTTTGCTTCTTCAACATCATCAATGGAGTATTTAGCGGGAAAGAGTTCGATTAGCTCCCGTAGTTGCTCTAATTCAGCACTATCACTCAACGTTAATTGATCTGATTTACAAGGAATTTATAGTCTTCAGAAGCTTTTGAAAAAAGACTTTTGTATTCCTCAATTGAATCAAACATTACTTCCGCAGCTTTATCCGATTTGTCCATATCAAAAATAAAGGCATAGTGCGAAATGGTATTGGGCGGATAGTACCCTTGACTCTTGGTTAATGGAAAATTCTTGGCAAATGACTCATAGGTATAATAATCCAAAATCTCCTGATCAGTAATTCTTCCATTTTTTTCTCTCTTATTGATCCAGGGATCTTCCGCATGCGTTGCTTTAGACAATGTAATGGCATTATAAAAACCATAACTATCCAAAATAAAATCTACTACTTCTTTTTCCTCTTTAGAGAGCGGAATGTAGCTTGGAGTATCTTCGATAGGCTTATTTTTGTACTCCTTATACTCGTGGTAAATACCGGGATTTACCGGCCCATGCTTCCATGCGAAGAAAGCATCAGAAGATTTGATCATCTTTTGATCAGCAACAAGTGTCCATACCTTTACATAGTAGAGAAGCTTTTGGAGCTTCATCGGGGTAATTTCTCCTGGATACTTATTCAGGATATAAGACGCTATGTTGTGTAAAGAATGCATTCGTTGATTTTTTTTCGGAACACTTAATATAACAAAACTTGCAGTTTCTTATTACCTGAACGTATTAAAAAAGTTCATCATTTCCATATTGAGTAAGATGAAACTCAACATTTATGGCTCTATTCGTTGCGAAGAACCGGCAATTAAGGCAATAACCCCATACACGTAGCCAATAGCTTCCACGATAGCCAGTATTATGAGCACCGTTTCATCCAGTTCACTGGCATTTATTCTACCAGTGGTAATCATCCCGGATATACCCAAACTGGTAAGTCCGCTTTTCGCGATATCCTTTCCTAACTGTGGTGTTTCTTTTCTGAATAAGGTGATAAGTGTTGGTACGGATTTGATGACGTTTCTAAGTAGTTTTTTCATGAGTAATAAGGCTAAATTAGGTTAATGAGACTTATTCGCCCCCTCTTTCAAGGGACTGAATGCGTTGTTCGTGTTTGGTTAGTTCCTGATCAGTTTTGGCTTGGAAGGATTCAATCGACTCTTTTATTGATTCCAGGTCAACGCCCTGGATCTTCTGTTCGGCCCGAATATTGATCATCAGCTCATACCATCGTTTGATTTCAGCGGTCTGATTGTTGATCGAGTCGTAAATACCGGTCAAAAACAGACAAATAATGGTCGTAATGATCAGCTCTTTATACTTGCTGAGGTAATGCTCGGGCTTTGGTGATTTGCTCATAGCGTTGCTCGTAGTCCTGAATGGCTTCTGGAAGCGTTATGGTTTGTTTGTTCTCCCGGCAGTAAAACCGTCCGGTTTTCGTCGACTGGTAGTAGTAATGGCCATCAATCCTGAGCCATCGAAGTGGCCGCTCGTTGATCTTCTTACCACTCCACCCGTCCACATGAAGACCTATGGCTGGGATTTTCTTTCCACTTAACTTATGAGTGAAATTCCAGTCGAAATACAACCCTACCCCCTGAAAGGGCCAGGTGGTTGCAAGCAGCCAGTGTTGAAGCGGGCTTGACTGTTTGGTAAGCCATTTGGTAAACAATAAGCAGTCAATGGCCAGGCCTTTCCCATGTGATTTCCCATCGCTATCTCGCCAAGCAGACGTGATTAGGGTTTTTGTACCCGTCCAATCTCTCCAGGCCAGAAACGACCGCAAGAAATCTACATCCATTTGGGAGATATCTCCCTGTATTTCAAAGTCGGACAGGGAAAAATTGCCCCCATAGCTTTCTATAAGGGCAATGTAGTCGGCTCGTTTCATGGCTATTTCTTGAACTTTAGCCACAAAAAACCAGCACCAAGGGCAATGGCAGCCGCTTTGTATTTCATCGGCACGTCGCCGTTGACGTATTTCTTGGCGGTATCCACCAAATCCGTTTTGGTGTTTTCGGCTTCGGCGTTTTTAACATCCACGACAGGGGAAGAACCGATACCGGCTCCGTTGCATCCACAGCCGCATCCAAGGCCGTTATCAGAGGTATAGCTTGATTTACTCATTGGTTTTCAGGTTAGGTTAGCGTAAGATTTTAAAGAGGATTCCGGCTCCAACAATACTGGCCCCGGCCAGCGCGATCATCTTCTTGTTGATCGGTTTTTTCTGCGTGGCCACAGGCTCGCTTTTGGTTGTTACTGGTTGGACAGCTGCTGTTGGTTTTTTGGCCAAATCTCGTACCACCGGAGTCACTTTGGGTGGTTTGATTTTAGGAAGCCCCGGCAAAACCGGTTTTCTAATTCTGGGAGAAAGCCCCCGAGAAATGGAAATGGTGGGTCGCATTGTGCGAATTGAAGAGACGGGCTGGATAGCCGTATTTAGCTCGGTGGGTAGCGTCGGGTCGAGCATCATACGCCCCAAACCGGGGGAGCGTTCCTCGCTGTAGATATATCCGGAAGATGATTTCATAGTGGTTTATTGCGTGTTAAAGATTTGATAGGAAATAAATCCTGTGATGATTAGTGGCACCAGTACCATGCTAGCGGTAGATGCTTTGGAAATGCCCATTACCGACTCCACGATTTCTTTTCTTCTGAGCACATCGGAGGCGTAATTTTGCCCGGTGGTTACGAGATTGGGATCAATGCCAGCACTTACCGTATTCCGCACTTTTGAGTAGCCCGCATTGTAAGCGGCCACAGCTGGAGTGAGCTTACCACCAAATTTTCTGATCAGATCTACCAGGAACTTGCTGCCATAGTGGATGTTGGCGCGGTGGTCGTTATTGGCATGGGAGCTGGTAAACTCCGAATGATAACGCCGATCAATTTGCATGATGCCGATGCCGTAGCCATTGTCGCCCGTCCAGTTATTGTCCAGCGCCAATCCCATATGACTTTCCCTGGAGGCAATCGCCAGTAGCAGGGAAACGGGCACGTTATACGCCCGTGAAGCCTCATAAAAGTTCCCCATAATGCCTTTCACCCTAAGGTAACTGAGCTGGGAAGATATGGACAGAGCGTTACTCACTTATACGATCGCCTTGCAGTTGAAGGTGACCTTGGCGGTTTCGCCCGCTCCGATAGTAAACTGATCGACCGGAGCCAATGCCTTTCGGGCCAAAAGATGCGGGTGGATATTTAATGAGTTATTCTTGTTGCCGAATAACCCAATTTCCCGGACGGTAATGGATGTTGCGCCCCGGTTCTCAAAAATACGCTCTACCGGGAAGTACACCTCGTTGGCCACATCATCGACTACCAAATTTCCGATATGCGTGCCGTGGTGCACCAGTTCTCCATCCCCATACCCGTGTGGAACGCCATTCACTTCCGCATTTTCTGGGGTGAGTGAAGTATCGGTCATGGATACAAACTTGTTAGAAGTTCCCACGCGAACGCCAAATTGCCAACCTTCCAGATTCCGATCGACATTGAAGTTTACCCCTGTTCCGCCACCACCCAAACCGGCAGTAAAATGATATTCGTTTTCCCAGTTATACTGAGCTGCCGGATTGGCGAGTCGGTGCAAAATGTACATGAAGCTTTCCGTCCAACCGCCATTCGTGCCGTTGGCGTCCGTGTCCTGATTGAAATTCTCAATCATGGAGATAATTTCGTAGTCCAGTGACAAGGTGGAGGTATTTCCAAGACTGATGGGTGCCCCAAGCACGTCCCGAGCCATTAGCATATACGCACTCTTGGCATTGCCCGACATAATGCCAATTTCTTGAACATCTCGAATGGCCCCCGTCATGTTGGTGAACGGACGGGATAGTGTAAACTTAGAGCTTTCCTGGTCGGTAATAAGCGAAGTAATGGACACGGCCCCTTGGGTGCACCCCCGCTTGAAATACCCCGGAAGGCACAAATCAGAGGCTTTAACCGGTTGATTACTCATGCCAATGATCGGCTCCCAATTTATGGGCAGGTGATAATCTCTGTCTGTCCAGGTATTTCTGTATTTGGCTGCCATAGAAACACCGGAAGTTCCATCCCATACACCCGTCAGGTGAGGCACAATCCCTCGAATGTAATATTTATAGGTGCTATGGCGATCTAGGGGGAATTGCCCGATGGCATTATCATGAAAGTACACGCCGTTCAGGCCTTCTAACCCGAGTACTCCTTGTATGGTTATCAAGTCATGTTCCACACCACTGTATTCATGATATTTGTCAAGCTGAATGATGAGATCCTGTCCGGATTCAGTAATACTGGTGATGTTGCTGATCTCTTTTCGGGTGCTGTTTCCATCCCAGTAGTCATCCTGATTGGTTTTACCCATTTGAATGCGCATCCACTTAAGCAGGTTTCCAACAAAGCTTTCGCATTTCATGCGGTACAGATGCCGCTGCTCCAGGGACAGGTCGCAGTACATGTCGAGACCGCTTGCCGTTTTTCCTACGTTTAAATCCGTTGTAATGGTTTTCATGAGGGTTTGTTTATACAAATATGGGTTTATGTAATGGTGTAGCTGATGTTGGTAGTCAGGGAACTGCTGTTGTTGGTATTGACCTCTTTCACCTGGTCCAGTGGCTCGGGTTGAGAGTGCTCGTGGTCAAAAGCCGCTGGCTGATCCGAAGCAATGGGTTCGGTGCGATATCCGGATATGGACGTCTCTGGAAAGCTTGTGCAGTCGATGCTGGTGGTTTTAACCAGTACCAGTTCCAGCTGGGTTTCGGTGGCAAGTCGACCCCGGTTTTTAATGGCCAGATCCGGGGGAACGACCACCATATAGATGTCCGAGATTCCCGATTTTCCGTGCTCGGTTCGCGAGCGCACGCGGAAATAATGCCGCTGATCGACCAGCGTTTGAGGCAGGTAGAGCTGGTGGTATCGTACCATTTCTTCCGGTTCTGCATGTACTTCTGGCGTCTGAAACGGAACCGAGTCGTCCCAGCCCCAGTCTATTTGGCTCGATGCCGGTTCTCCGGTGGCCCACGAAATGAGGATAGAACCGTCCACGAGCATACCGCTCACCACCCGCATCTTAAAGGCCTCGTTTAGGCCAAATTCTTGCCCGCTAATCTTGCTCATTTCAGCTTGTCCAAAAGATTTCGGTTACCAGGGCTTTGGACTCCGCTCCGGGGTTGGTCGCCTCATCCCACAGTCCCATAAAGCCGCCTTTGTAGAGCTCGCCGAAGCGTCGAATATCGAAGTGCAGGGTTTCTCCCGCCCGGAGTTTGAAGGTGTAGTACTTGTCCGAGATCCGCTGGCTGTCCAGGGCAATCATTAGCTCGCCTTCGCTGCTGTTTTGTATGATCACTCCAAGCCGGTGCGGGTTTTCGTTGACCAGGCGAACGGGCTGCTCGCCGTGTTTCATCACCGGGGAAATGGAAGAGGCAATCCGGGCCTGACTGGGCTGAGGACCTTCAGTTTTTTGTAGGTTTTTAACCAACGCTTCTACGTTGGAGGCAAGCTCGCAGAGCACTTTAATCAGTTCGTTGAGCATAGCTACTCCGCTGGGGTGAATCTGGTGTTGGCTTGCACGTAGCTCTCACAAAGGAAGCTTACCTCGGCAGGCTGGGTTCCGTAGTTGGAGGCGTACACGTCAAAGGGCACGTTTGATCCTACCACAAAAGGCACGTTGATATACTTGTCGTTGAACTCGTCATTCACCTGCTCCAGGAATACTTCATCCCGAACCGTGGTATTGTACACTTTCATTGAGGCGGTTATAGCTCCGGGCTGGTTACTGCTCATGGCCATGCGGCGAACCTGCACGTCCACGCTTTTGCTTTTCACGCCCAGATCAATGTTGAGCCCGCCCGCTGGAACCGTGCTATGTCCATACAGGAACCGGGGCACGGGAACCGAGGCTCCAATCTGCTGGTAAGCCGCGCTTAGTTTGGCCAAGGCAAACTGGTCATAACCTACAAGCTGAATGTTGACGGTCTGATTGACAGCACCAGTATTGGTGAGTTCAAAAACGATGTGGTTGTTCTTCTGAATGATAAATGGCGCAAACAGTCCGTCAATGGATTTGAACAGGTTGTGCACCACCGAGAGCTGTACATCGCGAAACAGGTAGAGGTCTTACATTCAGTCTGGCCGAGATCAAAATGGTGTTCATGTTGGCGCTGAATGGGAGAATCTTTCGGATGCCGTAGCGCTCTCCACCCATACCGTTCATAGTAAGGTGAGCAGTCGCTCCGGGTTGCACCTCGACCGACTTGGCCGGATTGTAGGCCGAACTTTCTTTAGGAGGTAAAAAATTGGAGATAATCTTCATGGCGTTGCTTTGAGGTAGTCAGGATTTATTGGAAAAAGAATCCCGCCGGAACCGAAAAACCAGAACCGGCGGGCCGGGATGGATTACTCAACTTCTGCAACTACCATAGAAGCTCGGAGCCACAATTCTCCCTGACCGGATTGGTTCCAGTTCTCGGAGGTTGGAAACACTGAGGCGTCATCAAAATGGACGGCAAGGGAAACCGTCTGGTTGATGGCCAGGTCAAACGGGTCGGCCAGGCGGTACTCGCTGGCTGATTTCATGGTAACAAGCCGGCGATATTCAGCTACAGCGTCGGCGGTGTTGTTGGTGGCCGAGGTAAACTGAATTCCTGTTCCGGCAAAGTTGGAAAACTCGCTCATGGGGGCGCGGAGAAACTCCTTATTATCGTTGTCGGCCTGAAGCAGGATGGCGGCGTCTTTGAGCCCGTTTACAATGGCTCGAGCGTCAATGCCATTAGCCGCATCGTCTTCGATGAACTGCTTGGTGAGTTCAAAGGACAGACCCAGAATTCGACGTTTCATAGCTCCCGGAAATGGGTTACTTACGTAATTATCCCGCGTGAGCTTTCGATCTGCATTGGCAGGAAAGAAGTTTAGGACCGATTGGTTTTGCTGCACTTTGCGCGTGTCAAAATATGTTTTGATGCGTGCGGTTGCAGGAACAAGTGCTTTTTTGGAAATTTTGTTGCTCATATTGGTGTATTAAAAGGTTTAGAATGTGGCGGTTTGCCGTTTCGGTATTACCAGTACCCCTTTTGCAACCCAGAGCGAACAGATGGAACTTTTACACTTCGATGGTGTTATCAACCTCTGTCGAATGTTCCACTTCATCCACGTGATGTGTTTTCTCCTGGATTTCAGGCAGGCTGTCATATACGTACCCGGAGCCATCCATCAGGCCTTGCTGGGGCGTCCAGTCGGGCGTGATAAATTTGATGACCTCCATTACGCCTTGCACGCCCATGCCCATGGCCAGTCCGCGAACGTGTTTGTTTTTGGAGAGGAGTGTTAGAAGTACTCCTGCGGTGAGAGGGATACCGGCTCGTGTTGCTTGTTGAATGGTTGCTGAGGCGTTGCCTGTCAGCAAAGGGACAGCCAGGACATTCATCTGTGCGGCCACCGCTTGTCCACCAAGAATATATCCGGCGGTGATGGCCTGCTGCTTGAACTCAGAGACCGCCTTCTCGGTAGTGATTTTGCTTTCTTTTGTCATGTTACTGCGTCGTTTGTTTGGGTTTTCGATGATTTGTAGCTCGGAAGGGTTCTTGGCGAACACGCGCTCTTTCATAGGTGCCTTCGTTGTTCTGGCGGGTGGCTCAATTAAGGATGCCCCTGCCGTCTATGTTGATGTTAGCGATGATGTACACATCACCGTATTTAAACACCGGTCGCTTTCCCGCATCGAAGTAGTGGAAATAGTGATTGTCTTTACCTTTTTCGTCATCGGCGTAGATAATCTTATCGCTCACATACATAATTCGGTCGGCGTAACCGGCACTGATCAGGTTCTCACCCGAAGGCGGAAACAGCTCATAATCGTAGTCGTCTGCCGGGAAATGATGAAACTCCTCAAACATTTCGACGGCTTTCGGGTCATTGTAAGCTCCCTTGGAGAGCCTCATTAAGTTTGTTGGAAACACATAAATAGTGGTGCCCTTGGCGTTGATGATCATCGCAAGATCATCTTTTTCCGCTTCCATGCGCTGCATGTATCCTTTGGCGTCGATGTACTCCAGTTCCTTGACGATGCCGGAATACACCAGCGGTTCTTCGTAGAGGGTTTTGAGTACGCCGTGCCGTTTGGATGTTTTTCCAGGCATATTGTGGGCTTTGTTCTCGCGAAGCTGAGGGGCGCTTTTAGGGGTATTTCCTTTTAGCGAACCCACATCACGGACGGTAATGGTTTTGCGGATCTTGTATTTCGAGGCGATCCGGTTGATCTCCTCGTACAGCTCATTCCGGTCATCGTAACTCACCGCCACCAGCTGGTTGACCACATCATTGAGTTCGATCACGGTTTTCTGGTTGTTTTCCCGTGCGGTTTTGGCCGCTTCCAGTTCGCCCTTTGTGGACGCCAGCACCTTTTGAAGTTCAGCTAGCGTTTTCTCGGTCTGCTTTAGCTCACCGGCAAGCAGTTCCATGCGGGACTGGGAGGTTCTGATCCACGCTTTTTCGAGTTCCAGGAATAGCCCCGCCAGTTTTCGGGTGATAATTGGTTGCCATTTTTTGATGGTAAACATCCCGACGGACTCTTTAATGGCCTTGAAGCTTTGCTCGTTTCCGGCCTCGTCTTTTTTGGCCTTTTCGGCTTCGATGTCAATGCCGTATTCGGAGTAAAAGTCTTCCTCGGTGGCAATGATGTTGCCGAGGTTGCCGGAGATGGATTTGCCTTGCCCGGTCTTTTCTTCCAGCGTCCACCCAAAGGCGGTGCCCAGCTCTTTGGAGGCCATGCGTTTGATCGCCCCCCACGTTTGCTTGTTGTAAAACGAGCGGTCAGGGATATTGCTGTCTGGAATCAGGTGAAACCACACCCGCCCGTTGGCGTTGTTTTCGGGCACATCGAGCACGGTTTTCATGCGGTAGCCGGAAATGCGCTTGGAGTCCGAGCTAAGCTGGATATCGAGTTGGTACGGCTCACCGTTCCACCCGTACTGCACGTCAAACAGGTTCTCTTTGAGGGCAAGACCTGCGCTATCGGGAAGCTTCGAGTTTTGCAAAGCCGATTCCCGCTCCACTACGCTTTTCATGCGATCCTGTCTCGTCTGGATATCGGTGGTCGCCTGCGCTTGGCTGGCTTCGAGTCGTTGTACTTCAGATTCCAGATTGTCAATCCGGTCATCGAGTACGTTCTTTTGAGCTAAAGCCTCAAAGAATTGTTTTACCCGTGGGTCGGAGTTGGTAGCGGCAACCATTTGCTCGTATTCCAGCGACTCGGCCTCGCCACCGGTGGAGACTTCACGCCCAGTGCCAAAGAACAGGTCATCAATCCAGCTTTGCTTTTTGGAGACCAATTCGAGGCGGTACTGATCAAAAGAGTCCTGCATCAGGTAGTAGTGAATCTGAACCTCTCCGTACTGATTGCCCTGACGAAGGCCGCGCCCGTTACGCTGTTGGATTTGCGAAGGCGTGTAGGGCACGTCCATGTGGTGCATGTCAGTGGTCCACTTCTGTAGGTTCATCCCCTCGGCGATCGACTGGTTGCCAATGACCACCCGGTACTTACCCTGGTTAAAATCATCCTGCACTTCTTTCTTGAGCGCTTCTTTGTCGTCTTTACTACTGACGGCGTAATCATCCCCGTTTTTGCTCGTGCCAATGATGGACCCGTTGATGATCGCGATCTGCTCTTTGGGGATTCCGGCTTTGACCAGCTCGGATTTGATGAGCTGGTGGAAGCTACCTCCCTGAGACTGATGAAGACTGATCCAGTCGCAGAAAATAATCTGGTTGCGAATAGCGGGGCTGGCTGGATTGGATCGGTTTGCTTTGATCTGCTCCCATTCTTTATTGAGCTTTTGGGCGCGCTGGGTAGCTTCTTTTTCGTTGCCAAAGATGCCTTCGCTCCACGTGTGTTCAGCCTTTTTGGGCTCCAGTATGTGCAGAGGCTCATACACTTCTTTTTTCTCATCCCATACTACCCAGTAACCGCTTTTTTCCTTTACCACGCCCTTGCTGGTAATGACCTCAATATGGGTTGGGTTCTCCCGGAGGTGCGGAGGAGTTACGACCAATTGCCCTCTGCCAGGCCGGTGAAAGTAGTCGCCGTACATGTCTTCCAGCACCAATTCGGGAGCCGGATTGGAACGGGCACCATAAGAAGCGGCCACGTTTTCAACCATCGCCCCAAGCTTGAGGTAGGATCGGTCGATGCCTTCAAAATCTTTATCATATACCCTGAGATCGGTCGCAATCTTGCTGCCATCGCCAGTGATTACGAGGAAGTTGTCGCGGGTCTCACACTGCCGGTCTTTCATGCAAGCGATCACCTCGTTGGCCCGCAGGATAATGTCGTCAAAAAGCAGCTTGTGCAGCTCGCTGGGCTCAATAATTACGTTGCGAGTGCTGGCCTTGGGGCGCTTGAATTTGGGCTGGAGCACCTTGGGCTTTCCGTCTTTGCCTTTGACTGTGTTTCCGGACTCGTCCTGAATGTAGTCGGGAAACTCTTTGTAGAAACCGATGAGCTGATCGTAGCTCTTGATGTCCATTACCTCGTCAATGATCTTGCGCATTTCCGGCAGGTTATAGTACCCAGCCACGACGCGCTCGGAGCGGTATTCCCCGTTGGTCTTTTTGACGATCTTTTCTTCTTCCCGGACAAACAGGTTGATGAAGTTGTCGAGATTTTCAATTTCGTATTTGGCCAGCAGGTCCGGGGCGCACAGGTTGAGCATGTGCCACACTTCCACGGGGGAATTCACCACCGGGGTTGCCGTTAGCACAAACACGTTTTTATGGCCCACTTTACTGAACAGCCACCGTGTTTTTTGCAGGGCATCTTCGGCTCGCTGTGAAGGCTTATTCGCCGAGATTCCCAGTTTGGCCGCTTTAGCAGAGCCAAGAGCGTTTTTGTAGAAATGCGCCTCGTCAAAGAACAGGCAGTCCACGCCCAGCTCGTCAAAGAAAATATCGGTTTCAAGGCGCTTAGCGTGCGCCACATTGCGGAGCTTGGTTTCCCATTCTTCCATCTGCTTTTCCATGCGTTTCATCATGGAGGTTTTGGCCGCTTTTGAGATGGCCTCGTCTTCCTCAAGCAGATCCTCGAAATTTTTCAGCATCTGGTTGAAGTAGTCGATGCGCTCTTGGTAAATACGGGCCTGCTCTGCTGGTGAAAGTGGAAGCGATTTAAAAGCGTGGTCGGCGATAAAGATAGCGTCCCAATTGTAAAGCTGGGCCATCGTAAGTTCTTTGTGCTTGTCCCCAGAGGCCATTTTCATATTCAGCACTTTGGCGTCGGGAAAGAGCATCTGGTATTCTTCCACCAATTTTTCTTGCACTTTTCCGGGCACGACAAACATCGGTTTTCGGGCGGCTCCCTGCTGGAGGAGTACTTGAGAGGTGATAATGGAAGCGAGTGTTTTTCCGGCTCCCACATCGTGGCAGTTAGCGCCTTTACCATTACACACCAGTTTTTCAGCAATGGCGCGGTTGTGCTTGTACACGGTGAAATCTTTCACCCCGTAGAAGGTGTCGCTCATGCCGCGAACTCGAAGCGTGCGCCCGTCAAAGGGCGGATTGATCACCGCGTTGTAGGTCTGGTTGTAGGCGGTTTCAATCAGGCTTCGGACTTCGGAAGAGGCTTTGGTGCGCACCCAGTTGTTGAACTTTTTGGGCACGTGCGTCAGCATCCGGTTATTGTTCTGGCGCTGTATTTTCCGTGCGCGCTCGATCAGCATCTGGCCCCGTTCGCCCTTCATGGACTGCGCCTCTTTGAGCGTCATCGACGGCATCAGGGTATCGTCCTCATCATAAAACTTCAGTGGAAAGGTGCTGTCCTGAATGTAGGAGGTAATGATCTTGGTGAATGGTGTCTCGCCCCAGCCAAGATTAATATCATCTTGGGTTTCATCGCCTGGGGAAACATACCGCCCCCATTTTCGCAGCTTCATGTAGAACCGGTTGCCGAGATCCGCCTTGTCTTTGACCAGACCGGTTTCCACCTTGTCGTAGTTCATCTCATCTTTGATCCACTCTTCAATGGCTTTGGCGGGTAGATAGGTAAACACGTGCTGCGGGTCCACAGTGATATTGTACACGTCGATCCATTCGGGCACGACTTCCTGTAAGGCCTTGATGTTCTTTTCCAGCTCGTGCTCTTGGGCCAGTTGTAGTTTCTCGCGCACGTTTCCAGACAGGTACTGGTAGCGAAATTCGTGGTTTCCTGTTGCCGGATTCCAGTAAAAGTCAGGGTGATCCTGGAGCGCTTTTTCCAGCTCCTCTTTGCTGGCTGTTCCCCCTTTGTACACCGACTGGTAGAAATCCAGGTCCAAAGTTTCACCAATGCTTCGGCCAAACATAGCCAGCTCAGCCAAGTCGTCAGAATCTTTGACGGCGGGCACGTAGTTGCGGTTGAACATAGAATCGGCGTCGATGATGTCCGCATGCACCAGCTCCTCGTTAAGTGGATCTCTCTTTACGAGCGTCGTGAGCTTGTAGAGCCGGTTGTCGAACTTGAATACCTTTCGGATGTCCTCGTCTTCATCGGGAATACCGTACTGTTCGATGTGACCTGATAAAAGCTGCTTGAATTCAGCGCGCAGGGCATCTTTTTCGCCCGTTTCCTGCGCCAGTGCCGTGATATAATCGTCGTATTTATCCAGCAACTGACAGGCTGAACGAATTCGGGCATCCAGTACGGAGCCGCCTTTGAGCGTAAGCCCCTTGAAAAACCGTCGCTGCTTCTCGTAAAAATGGTTCTCGTGGAAGACGATATTTCCCGGATGGTACGATCTTGGCAGGTCGAGCATAATGCCATCATCGGGAATGTTGTAGAGCGGCATCTCGCCCGGAAGCGCGTATGGAAAGGTGAGTCCGTCGGAAAGCACTTTTTGAATGAGACCTTCAGTAAGGTCACCTTTCACGCCCATGCGGGAATAAAACTGAACGTGGTGCCCCTGAATATGTTCGCCTAACACATAGCTTGGGTGCTCTTTGAAGTAGGGATTGTAATAGGCCGTGTACGTTTCCCCATTATGAGAAACGCTGCTTTCGATGAGCGTGTCATGGGCAAACAGTCGGTTAAGTGTGGAGTCCACGTCCGGATGGATTTCTCCCTGGTGCTCCCCATACTTCTGAAAAAACAGAATATCGGTCGTAACGGTAGTATCAGCGTTATCTTTAAATGCCGTCGATGGCAACCGGTAGGCTCCGACAAAACGCGCGCGTTGTACCATTGCCTGCCGAATGGACGGGTCTTTCTTGTCCATCGTACCGGTTGAGGTAATCACGGCCAGGAAACCACCGGGCTTAAGAGCGTCCAGGGATTTCAGGATAAAATAGTCGTGAATGCGGGGGCTGAGCGGTGCTAGTGGGTCGCGGGAGGTATGAATTTTAAGGTCGCCAAAGGGTACGTTCCCCACTACGCCGGTGAGGTTGTACAGGGAAAGATCGGTGTCCGCAAAGTTCTCGTGGCGCACGGTCTGCATCGGGTAGAGCAGGCTCGCAATGCGGGAACTAATGGCCGAGCGTTCGATCATAACCATGCGAAACTTTTCGCGGTCGGGAAGGAATCCGGCAAAGTTGCCCACGCCGGAACCTGGCTCTAAAATATTACCGCCCGTAACACCCATCTGTTGAAGTTTGTCCCAGATGAGTTTGACCACGGGGTAGGACGTGTAGTGCTCATTAAGAAGTCCCCGTTTGGATTGCTGGGTGGATTCGGTGTACCCTAAGCCGCCCGCCCCGGTGTACGAGCGAAGCAGGTCGATATCGGATTTGGTAATCGCACGGTCTTCCTTTTGAAGTACAGCGATAGCTGCTTCGTTGGCCTTGCGACGCTCGGAAGCCGTCAATTTGATGGGAGCAAATTCCGATAGCTCGGTGTCACTAAACTTAAAAGTTGATTGGCCTGATTTCTTTTTAGGCTGTTTGTCCGTCTTCAATTCTTTGGAAGAGGCTTGTTTAAATACCCCATCGAAATCGACGCCGATAATACTTCCGTGTGCCCGGAAAAGCTCCAAGGCTTCTTCTTTATGCTCGGCGGGAAACTTCTCCAGCTGAAACGCCAGTGCCAGTTTGCCTATGGTCTGCTCAAAATCCGCCTGAAGTTGCTGAAGTTCTCCACTTGGATTGGATCGAAGAGTAAGCTGGGTTTCAAGGGCTTCCAGATCTGCTAAATACGGTTCCAGTTTTTCCGCTGATTCGGTGTCACCCCGGTCGGCTTTCCACGCCAGCTGGGTGAGCTGTTCCAGCAGCGCCCCGTTAAGCTGGCCCACTTTATAGGGCTGGTGCGAGGCCGCCGAGATCATGGACATACGTTTCGTTTTTACCTGGATTTCGACCGGGTACTGCTCGTCCACTACGAGGATAAAATGATGGGCGCGGTAACCACTCGCTGGGTTTTTATACTTGTCTTCGTGTTCCCAGACTTCACCTAATTCGCCCGAAAGTATGCGCTTCACCATCTGATCTACCTGCGCCTGCGTTTCGGCAATCGCCATACAACCCGCCACATCGGTCAGGCCGGTGGTATATTTTTCTCCGGCATTGGTGGCTATTTTTTCGGTAAAGGGAAACCGCTTGCGAATGAGTTTGCCCAACGTGGAATACACCTCTTTAATGCGCCCTTTCACGACCAGCGCCAAATTCATCCCAATAAGGCCTTTCATGACTTTTTTAAGGGCTGGGATGTAGTTGTTTTTCGCCTCAATCACTGCCTTGATCTGCGGTGCCAGTTCGGCCTCAGAAACCGGGGCGGTGTCGCCCGGAGTAAGCGGATTAGGATCGTCAATATTGACAATGCCGTCGGCGTCCCAGTCGCCCAGCCAGTGATCAAAGTCGCCGGTGGACAGATGCGTAATCTGGTCTATATTTGTTTTAACTGAGGGCATGGCTTAGCTAAGTACTTTTTCTAAAAAGGCGTCGAGTTTGGCTTGGCTTTTTCGAGCGGCTTCCAGATCCACTTCAGTCTTTGGAGTGATTTTCTTTTTAGACGCGCTTGCCGGTTTGGATTTCTTTGCCGCCGGTTTTTTCTTGGGGGTTTTCTTGGTGGGCGGAGTAGGCTTGCGCTTAGGCTTTTTCCTTGTGTTGGATTTCCCTGATGGAGGGCAATCAGACTTGCTTCCCTGAAGCTTTTCCTGCCTCCGGTATTCCCGCGCGCCCAGTACTTTCTTTGCGTGATCCTGGGCGAGAATCTGCACTTCCAGATTGCCGTGCTTTTTCACCAGCTGAGCCCATGAAGCGGCAAATCCACCTTTGGCCCCTTCGGTGCAAATCTGGGTTTTCAGCTCCCCGTCAATCAGCAGCTCCACGATATAGCGTTTGTTGTAATAATCTGGCACGTAGCGAATGCTCAGCGTAGCCCGTTCGGATTCTCCGGAATGCTGTTTGGCGTAGCACGGCATCTTGGAACCGAGCAGGGAATTCACCCGTTTCCACGAGCGAAGTTTGTGAAGCTTATCGATTTCTTTAAGGGAAATAGTAAAGGGTAGCTCGACGGGATTTTCACGGGGCTCTGTATGCGTGGGATTTATTAAATAGCTTCCTCTTTTTGACACCCAATGGGCTGCCTGCTGTTTAGTGAGACCAAATTCATCCTCAAAGAAGTCGATGAGTTCCTCATCTGTTGAGGTCTCATTATTAGAAAGCTGGTCTTCCACGCCTTCATGCTGGCTTTGCGTAAGCGGTGGAATAGTTTTTAGAGTTTTGGCAGTGGCTAATGTGCCAAATGGAACATCGATGGCACTTAATAACTGATAGCGGTTTTTTTCGGTCTCAGCCAATCCCTCTTTGGTGACTTTAATTTCAATGTCGCATTCGTGTGCGATACTGGTGTTGCCCTTATATTTACCGTCTTTGGTCGCATGGGCCACCATGATGAACCCAATGCCTTGTTCCCGGCACCACTGTGCCAGTTCTACCGTGGATGCGTCTTTAGCGTCAATGACAGAAATGGAATCCAAAACGCAAAAGGCAGATCTGTTTTTTAGCAAAGTTTCTTTTAGTGATGTGAGTGATTTCCACTTGGTAAAGTTCAGGTTGTTGTGGGTCGCCTTTAACCGCTTGACACGGTCAATGAGTGTTTTACCGAAATGTTCTTCGGCTGGTATATATTCGACTCTACCGTGCTGTGCAAGAGCGTTTGCAAGGCCTAAACTGAAGGTGGACTTTCCGGCCCCTTTCTCACCCCAGATAAAGATGACGGCATTTTTCTCCGGTTCCCCAAGAAGTGTACCATAAGGTTCGGCAATCTTGATGCCTTTGATGTTTATTTTTGCCAGTTCTTTGGCGCTCAGAGTGTTCTGGATGTCCATATCAACGGTGCCTCATTTTTTTAGCGATCACAATTAAAGCACCGATGGCAATGCCAGCCAGAACAGCTTTAGTCAGCATGGTTTTTTTATCTGTTTTCATGTTTAATGGAGCATTGGATACCCCCAGTTTTGAAAGTAGTGTTGGCCCGGCCTCTCCGGTTACCGGAAGAGAATACCTGCGTTGAGCTTTCATAACGGCAGATTGTGTTTCACTTCCAAATTTTCCGTCAATACCATATTGAGGTAGATCAAAGCCTGCTTTTTGCAATCCTGCTTGGAGCCTGATTACCTGTTGTCCTGAGGCGCCTTTACTGAGAGTCATTTCTTCGATGTTGAGTTATACGTTCGATGTGCCAGCATACCTATTGTGATACCGATCAGAAGTGTAGAGCTATACTTTATCAGTGGTGATTTAGCTGAGGATGATAAAGGATCATCGGTAGTTAATTTCTTTGACAGAGCCACCAGATCCACATACTCGAAGTAGGCGTCAATAACTCCGGCGTGCTGTTCATATACCCTGTTGATACCTGCTTTACTAGTGGTCAGGTTGGCCAGGTTGAGTCCCATCGTGGCAAGCTGGCCGCGACGACCGCTTGTGGCACTCTGAAGTTTCCCCGCAAACAGCTTGAAAGCATTCTGCGAGGTGCGCTGCAGGTAATCGTCCATGCCATGCAGGCCGGTGCCGGTATGTGGTACATACCCAGTTCTCATTCGGCACCTGCTTTTGGAGCTAAAGCTTTGATACCCGCTCGAAGTCCGGGGAGCATGGGGGCTAAGAAATAAAGCCCCGCACCAGCGACCGTTATAATGATCACCCGCTTGAGTAGCGTATTCACCTCCCCAAGGGTGTTACCTGGCCCAAGCTCGGGTATCTTGTACCACGACTCGGTGGGTGGAGAATACACCCCGGACTGCTCGCCGGTTTTCTGGTCAAGGTCGAGGGAAATGGGTGCTGACTTTTCGATGAGATCTGAAGCGGGTAGCTTTCTTAAATCAACATCATCCGGGTACACTTCAAAAATTACTTTATGGCCCGAGGTTGGAACAAACGAGCGGTCAAAAACGAGTCGTCCCTGTGCGCGGCAACCGTCCATCATCGACGTTCGGAACCGCTGGAAGCCTAACACCGATCCGGTCTGCTCCGAGCGAACCACCACAAGGGCGTCGGGACATTGACCCCAGCTGGTTATAAACGGTAGAAAAAGAACTTTTGCCCAATTACGGAAGGTTTCAACCTCAAGATCGAGGGAAAACGGAACCCCGCTGGGCGGGTTCCCCGAGGCGGGGTTACGCCCGATAATGCGAAGTTCCACAGCCTCGGAGCTTATGATATTGCTGGACAGGTTGAGCTGCCCGAGTCCGGTGTCGATATATCCTGATTGCGCGTTCATTTTACCTCCTTAGCAAGCGGTAGCCTACATAAAGGCCACCTGCGATTAGTAAGGTGTTCTGGTTATCCCAAATCCACTGCGAAAGTGAAATCGGCTGCTCCTGAAGTCGCTGGCATAGTTTTTAGGCCGCAGGCTCTTCGCCTTCACCCATTTCTATGACCTGCATATCCGGCTGCTCGTAAGAAGTATCTTCCGTGTCAGGCAATACCTTAGGGGCATGGCCACCTGGAACGCCACCATCTAAATACGTTGAAATTCGTCGGGCTTGCATACTTACTTCTTTAGTACTTTGAGGAGAATGATGCCACCGCCTATGGCGATTCCTGCTATGCCCGCATACTTTATGAACTCTCCCGAGCCGCTGGGAGCAGGTGCGCCTTGACCTGGGTAAAGTACGGTTGGTTGTCCGCCCCCAGACTTGTTACCGCCTTTGTTGACAACCCCATCTATGGTCACCACGGTATCTGTCGCGGTCTTAAGTAAGTCGCTAATAGAGGTTAAAGCCGAGCCAAATTTGGTTTGGGTAGGCTGGGTAACAGTAGCTGCTCGTTGGTTGAGAAGGTCAAAACTGGTATAACCGCTGGGTTGTTTGGTCATGGGACAGGCCTACTTATTTAGAAGATTTCTTTTTTCGTTTCAGCATTAAAACCGCCAAAGCAATAGCTCCGGTAAGGGCGACTCCACCCACCGCGATACCCGACTTCATGGTCGAATTGGCTGTCTGCTGCTGGGAAGCGGTAGTGGTAAGATTGGTTTGAAGGGCCTGCATCATTTCCTCACGCTGGCCTTCCCATTGGGCTTTCTTTTGAATGGAAGCTTCGTGCGCTTTGCAAAGCGCTTGACTTTTTTCGCGCTGACGGCGACAGCTTTTCAGCTTGCCAAACATTTTTCCCTTACAGCTTTGATTGGCGTAACGGCAAGGGTCGGTTTCTTCCCAGTTGCCCAATCCCGGATTGATGGCTACGGCAATCACCGCGTCTTCCTCACCGATAACAGTATCCTCTAAGGGAATGATAAATCCACTTTTACTCATGGTCTATTTATTTAGAAGCATATACCCGCCACCAATCAGAACCAGGGTTCCAATGGCAAGTCCGGCATACAGCCCCATTTTTTTGGTTTTATTTGCTGCTTGTTGTTGAGTAACCCAAACCGGGGATAGTTGCCCGTAGCGATTCAGTTGCTGAACCGCCGGGGCTCCAAGTTCATCTATAATCTGTGCGTAGCGCTGAAGGGTGGCATTGTCCTTTTGGGAAAGACTGATCACCTCGGATTGCACGCCCCGCTGCATGAGATAGTCTCGCAGGGCTCCGCGCAATTGACGCTCATCTTTATCTTTGGCTCCAAATATGCTGGACAAGGTATTTTTTAGCGTCATCCCAGTACTGGCCATTGTGGTAGCCGTGGTGAGTAGCGTAATGGGATCAAGGCCTAAGCCTTCCGGCATCTGGTTGGTGACGTGCCTGGATTTTTTAATGAGCCGCTCATCAAATACGTAGCCGGGATATTTCAGTACGGTGGTATCGAATGATTTCCACCCCGTAGGTGATTGGTACACCGCGTAAATATGGTCAAAGTGGCGTCCGGTTCGTGAGACAATACGAAAGCCCGTTTGAATACCGAGACTTTGCAGTAAGGCAGCACCTAAAATGGCATGATCGTCACAGTCACCAGCCCGTTGGGTTATGGTGACAAAGGGCGATTGAATACGCTCGACATCCCACGGATCGCGCACGTAATTCACGTTGCGCACCATCCACTTGTATATGGCAGAGGCAATAGCGTCAATGTTTCGCAGGTCGGGTTGTCCGGTAAGCCGGTGTCGCCGGATTGTGCTTGTAATTTTGAGAGCAAGTGAGCGAATGCGCTCGTCGCCGGTATATTTAGTAACCAACCTGCTGGCCGCCGATAGCACGCCTTCTACACCGGGGTACGCCTGGCGTCGTGTAGAAAGAGGTACTGTGGATGCTTCCAAAGAAGCATCCACAGCCCGTGCTCTGGCATGTTGCTGCTGGGTATCTGGTAATATCTGTACGTAGCCACTTTGCATCAACGTATCAACCCTTTGGTAAGCTGGCTAATCGAGTGGACGGGATTTTCCTTGATTCTTTTATGGGTTAAAGATGCCAATCCATATGTGGGAAAATTTTCGGTAATTAGGACTCCAATAAATTGTCCATTTCGGGTCACGGTGGTAATACTTGCTTCCTCGGCTATGGAGAACAGCTGATTTCGCAGTTGGGAGATCGTTTTAGTTTGGACTGTGCTCATGAGTGGGCAATTGGATTAGTTCGCGTTATGTATAGCTTCTGCAGTTCTGCAATTACATCAACCAATAGCGCTTTTTCTTCTGGTCGAAGTGAAAAAGTACCCGACCAAATGAGTAATAGGTTGGTGGCAGCACTGGCAGAGATACCGGCATAGGTCGAAAATTGCCCTGATCCATCCACTAAGGGATATATACTTTCTGCAATTCGTTTCGCGCCGATATCTCTTTCCAATGCCCTTCTGCCCAATTCAATAGCGATACTGATCCAGTCCTTGGCCGTCAAAGGTCTGTTTTCAATGCCCTGAATGATTCCAATTTGTGATTGTATGGCCCGTACATAGGTTATATAGCGGGCCGCAGAGGGGGAGTCGATAGCCATAAAATCCAAGGCAGCCTGTATTAATTTTTGATAGGGGAAGTGCATGCTCATTGATTGGGGGTAGTTGGGTTATTTGCCTGAGTTTGCTCTTTCGGCTGAGCTTCCTCTAGAAGGGGCTCTGGTTGTGATGGCCTGGAAGTTTCAGGAAAATGTTCTGTAGGTTCACCAGATGAGGTTGCTTCTTTTTCAGGTGCAGTGTTAATGGTCTCCGAAGGAGGTGTATAGGTTACTACAGGGCCTAATCCATGCCGCTGCCCAACGATGATGCTTATTAATCCGCCAAGGGTATCAATTACCTCCGGGGTCTTTTTGACGAACTGTTCTACAAATTGATTTCCTGGAGACTGCTGAGCATTTTGATATTCCAGGTCTTTTTTAAACTGTTCACGGTCCAGTTTTTCAATTTCTTTTTCCAGTTCATGGACCTTTGACGTGTTAGCTTCTTTAAGCCCATCGAGTTTATCTCTGAATTCCTCCTTCAGCCTGGCGATCTCATTCTGGTGTGCTAACAGTAATTCGGTTTTATCTTGGGAAAGGTCCTTTCTGGCTTGAAAAAGCTCGTCGGTAATCTGTTGGATTTTGCGATTTGCATCCGTTAGTTGTCCTTCGAGCTGGAGGCAGCGCTCGTGGTAATAATTTCCAGCCATAGAAAACTTAGCCGGGATATTCATACTCGAATAAAACTCAGCCGGCGGCCGGCCGGGAGAAGCTTTTATAGCTCCGCCTATTTTATCATCAGCAAGCGTGTCGTGTATATGTTCTGAATGATCTGCCATCTGTGTTCTGTTTGGTTCGAACACAGAATAGGCAGGATATAAATGGAGTTAAATGGCCCTTGGAGCAATAGCTGGGGATGTGAGCAGGTAAAAATTTTCCGTAAGCACAAAAAATTGGAAAAAATTTATTGAGTGAATCGGAATTATTCAATTTTTACTCAATTTGTTTTTTCATGCTGAAAATAACTTGTTCTTTGGCAACTACAAAATGAGCGGGTTTTCGGGTGCGTTGATTAATAGCCATGGGACGGGGAGAAAGAAGAGGACGCACGCAATCATAAAAAAGGCTGCTTTTCATCCCCGTTTTTTCCTCCACATATACCTGGGCTTCTTTGATGGTCATTACTTCACGGTCAATTATTTCTTGCATGGATTTTTCAGTCTGCATGGAATTTCTCATTAGTGATGGTTATGGATTGATTTTCCGGTAAAACTCATTTTATTCCAAAAAAATGTTTCAAATACCTAAAAATTACACTAAGGCATATTTAAAGGCTGATTTCTATGAAACATTTCCTGAAACATGCCTGTTTCACGATGGATTGGATTTATTTTTGGTGTAAATAATTTCAATGATTTAGAAGAATTACCTGTGAAACACAGATGAAACATTCCTGTTTCAGAAAAACGAGCCAATGTTTCATGGTGTTTCATAAATGTTTCAGCAAAAGTTTCATAAACAAGTGTATTAAAAGTATCATAAAGTATGTTTTTAGTATTTTGAAACATTGAAACATAGATTTTCTTCTTTTTCGGTCTTTTCTATTCTATAGCTAAAAAAATAGCTCACGCCGAAGCTATTTCTTCTTTAAACAGTTCGGTGTTTTCCGTCCAGGGCTGGCTTCCAGCAGGCTTAAATTTGTCCCAGTTAAAGGCGTTGCGAAACAGCTCGTTTTCTACCGCATTCGGGAGGTAATAGCCCCGCTGACGAATGATATCGGTCTTTAGGTTGCTGTAACTGTCAACAATGGTCCAGTTCACCACCTTAAGTTCGCCTTCCGGAGTCAAATCGCTTAAATCCCGAAGCTTCTCATCCACGATATCACGGCGAACCATGCCATCGGTGCCTCTTTTTTCGTATTCGTAGATGTCCCAGATCGCCTTGGCCCAAATTTTGAGTGTGCCGTCCTTGGTCCAGTTAAAATGATGTACGGTAACCTTCAAAGATTGGATAAGTGTACCGATGGTTTCAATAAATTCGGTAAGCGGATCTTGAGAAGAGTAACGGATGGCTGTTTTAACGACTTCATCCCGAGCAAAAAGGAAAAGATCTTCCCCGGTAACCGAGAGAAGCCGTTCCTCATTACGCTCCTTGGTGAAATTGCGGTAATAATCATCGTACATGGCTTTGTCTTTGATCTCTTCCAGCTCGTCCAGCGAACCCGATATCAGGTTCCGGTAGTCAGGATTTAGCCAGTAGGAAACCGTAACCAACGAGGCAAACTGATTAATTTGCCGGTCTTGGAGCACCACATCCTTCATTTTATCACCCAGCTCGGTTTTAACCGCATCTTTGAGCTTGAGCCGGATACGTTCCATGTCCCTTATAAAGTCTTTTCGGTTGAGCAGGTGGTAGTTTTTTAGAAAAGAAAGCATAAGCCGCTGTAGGGTAACCCGATCATTGAGTAGCTCTTTTACGTGATCTTCTGGACCACGGGTTTTTTTGCTGTAATGAATGATTAGCGAGCGGCTAAGCAGGTGATCGGTGGCGGGCAAAAAGTTGCTGCAAAACAGAGGCATGGTACGCACTACTTTATGTTCCTTGCCCCATTTGTTGCCTTTCTTGATGTTAGTAGGTCGTGGCTTGAGTTCAAACCAAGAGTTCCAAATCTGGTCTTCAATCTTGGCTTTTTTGCCAGGGACTTGGGGAACGTGCTCATCAATCCACTGGGGAATGTGGGATTTTTGCTCCAGTGCCTCATCCACCGACCGGGCTGGTGGTGTGTTCAGACTATCAAGGTGATTTATTCCAAAAAAATCCTGAATAAGTTTGGCCATTTCTCCTTTACCCACGTTTCCCTCCCCATAGAGGTAAAGGAAGATGACATGCTTGTGAAGCGTATATATTTCGTCAAAAAAAACAAACGCAAACACGTAAGCGATGATAAATTTCCCCCAAAGTCTGAAATCTGTAATGCCTCCAATCATGCCACAAAAGTGATGCTCAACTTCCACGAGTTTTTTATAAAATTCTTGGTCATTGTACAGGCTTTCCTGAGCATTTTGGAAATAACCATCAGGATTGGCTATCCCTAAATCATAATGCGGTAAGTGAATAGCATCTTCTGGGGGCTTTAAAAACTTGTTATCGCCTACGGGAAAAGCTCCATCTCGCTGGGCAATGAGTTTAATGTGATCAAATGGTTTCTTTGGAAAGCTTACCAGCACGTTACCGGCAAGTAAATACCGGGTTTTTTCAAAAGAAATGATCCCAAAGTGATCAAACTCACGGACAATGCGGGGTTTAAACTCGATGTTTACATGCAGCCAAAAGCTGCGCATGTCTTCGTTCTTCATGTTTTTCACCTGGAGCACATCTTTATTCCATACGCTTTTGGAAAATTCCTCTACGCTGTGGGTTTGACCGGGCTCGAAATTGAAGGGCTTGTACATGGGAATGCCTCCCCGAAGGTACCGGAGCTGGCCAACATAGGTGCGTTCCCATTCTTTCTTTTCCGGATTCCATTTTTCGATAATGGACTCCAGTATGAGATCAAAATCGGTTACAGGTACTTTTTCTCCACCCCGTTTACGTACCCATTGGTAGTTATCGAAATCCCGTTCGTATTCTTTGGCTGCGTTTTCTTGAAATTTTTGGGCCAACCAGCGCTCATAGTCAACGGCCAGGTTCATTTCCGCATACTGCCGTTCGGAGTCTTCTTTTATTGCAATAAATTCAATCATATTGAATTCATTGCCCTCGGAATCAGTACAAATTTCCGTGTCGAGGTTTAAGGTGAGAAAAGAATCGGGATTGTTTTCAGAAAATACATTCGGAATTCGTTCAATAAGTATGGTTGTATCTGCTAAATGAGCAAATTCTTTAAACTCTTTACGCAGATACCAACGCCAAAAATCGGCGTTGAACATTGGGTTTGTCATTATGTGGTCAATTCTTTGAAATTATCTGTTGCATAAGTGATGTACACAGATCGGGTGATGTTGTCAGGTATCCCTGCAATAAGCTGTATCACATCTTTGTTTGTAATTTTTTGGGTAGTCTGAGCGGAGCAATAGTCCACCCAGTCCATTTCCTGGAATTCATTGGAATAATTTGGAATTGCGAATACGTCCAGTTCTGCTTTTAAAGCGGCTTCAAAGGAAGGTTTAAGTATTTCCCAAGAAGTGCCCTGAGCGACAAAAACGATTTTTTGTGCTCTTTTTTTTAAAAGTTTTGCAGCTTCAAGGCTTAGCCGACCATCTATGAAAAGAAGTGGTGTGAATGGCGCGTTGCCTTGTTTAAATGCTACGTAAACTTTCTTTGTCTTCAGGATTTCAGACTTCACAGAGGAGTAACCTGAAAGTATATCGTCTTCTTTTTTTATAGCCTGTTGGGATTTCTTCCTACTTTTATTTGAAATGGTTAGGTGATACCGGTCGGCTAATAAATAAATGACTTCATTAAATGTCAGTCCATCATAAAACTCAACAAAACTAATCGCATCACCCCATGCCTGGCAGCCAAAGCATTTATAAGTGCCTTTTATTTCTGAAACATAAAATGAGGGTGTTTTTTCCTCATGAAATGGACAACAGCTTTTATAGGAACTTCCAGATTTTTGTAAAGAGATGCGTTCGGAAACAAGGTTAATTATTTCACCGGAGGCAAGTTCTTTTATTTGAGATACCGCTTCTTTAAATGTCAATTAGGTAAATTGATCTATGGCAGGATCAATTGGTTAAGTTTTTGTTGAGCCTCCAAAAGTATATTCAAGACAGGCTTTAGGTCATTATCATCTTCACGAAGAAGCATTTTTGAAAAACTTTTCAACTCACGACTGGATACAATTAAGGCAGCAAGACCTAAGATGTTAAATCTGTTAATTGCATTTGAATTGACTGGTGAGAAGATTCTATCTACTTGCTCCAATATTCCAGCTCCGAAACATGAATGAGATATCTTCCATTAATTTTTTTAGCCTTCTTAATAACTCCCTTACCCACATAATTGGTTACTGTTTTATTATTTAGGGTAGATCTATTTGAAAATTCTTTGGTATCAATCCAATCACTAGTTGGGACTGAGTCATTTATTAAAAACCTAACATGTTCAAGTTGGCTTTCAATGCCACTTAATACTTTAAATAATTGCTGTTGTTTAGTTTGTGTCATTTCTTTTAAATAATTCCTCCCAAATGTTTGGGTAATCTTTACTGGTTTCTTTGATTGTTTTATGGATCACATTTTTGATCCAGGGAGTTTTTTCTTTGTCTTGTGCCACTCTTATAAGTGCTTGGTGTGAGATCCCGATCTTACCATCCGGTTTCCTTAAGTTATTGGCGAATTCTTTGATGCCAACTCTCCTAACCAACAGCGCTATCTTCAATTTATAATGAGTTTCTGTTATTTGATTAGACATGGGGGTATATTATTTTATCTACTTACTTTTGTAAGTAAATGAATTTTAGTTAATTAACGATAAGTTACACTTCGAGTTTAATACAAGTCAAGCAAAATGAGTAAAAACCCGATCGCTGAAAGAATTATTTTAATTAGCAATAGATATAATTCTGCAAAAGAATTTTTAGACAAATGTGGTATTTCCAACTATTCGTTAATTACTGATTTGAAGAGTGGAAGGATAAAAAAACCTGGTTCCGAAGTGCTTGCCCGAATCGTTATTGGTTCCGGTTGTAATGGAACTTGGCTGCTTACAGGTGAGGGAAAACCTTTTGAGGAGAGTGTCAAGAATTTGTCAAAAAAAGAACGAGCTGAATTAGCACTTAAAGAAATTTTAGACTATCAATTCGATGAATCTGAAGAAGGCAAAAAGGAAGCTTCTGATATTCAAATAAAGTTAGCTGAGACGCTTACTGATTTTCTTAAAAATAGAGGGAATTAATTTTGAATTGAGCTGAGAATAATCCCTATATTTACTTCCCTAAGTAAGCGACTTTCGAGGAATGCCTAACATCATCTACACAATTGAAAAAATTAACGCCAGCTGCCAAAAACTGGGTAGCAATGGTGTACAAAATTTCTTTGGTGTACGTCTTGGTGTACATGAGCTTTCAAGTTCAAGGCATTTTTTGGGTAAATCGTCGTTTAATTAACAAAAGGGCCCGTAGCTCAGTTGGTTAGAGCAGTCGACTCATAATCGATTGGTCGCAGGTTCAAGTCCTGCCGGGCCCACAGTTTGTTTTAAATAACAAGCATCAAATTACAAAAACCACATCGATCATAGATTGATGTGGTTTTTTTGTTTGAAGAAAATGGTATTCTAATTTACAGGGCCATCAAACGAAAGTGTTGAGTTTTGTAGCAGTTTGAGGAGGAGAAAATCAATGTTGATTGGGAACGAAGAGAAAAGAGGCGGAGCATCTGTTGGGCGTTCCGAGGCGGAGCTACGGAACTAGAAAAAATTAATTGATATGAGATACATAATAATTCTCTTTTTAATAGTATTAAGTTGTAGCTGTTCTTATTCGAGAGTAGAAAAAAATAAATCTGTTGTCAAAATTTCACCTAGTTTGGAAAATGTAGTATTTAAGGGGAAAGAAAAAATAGCAGGTTATGTTTATTATTTTGAACAGGAAAAATGTCCAGGTACTCAACTTCCAGAGTACGATTCACCATGTGTTCGAAGATCCTTTATTAATTCAGAATTCAAAATAAAGGACTTAAAAACTTATTTTCAAAATGATACTCTAAACGTTAATAAAGAATATCATTTTCTTGTTGATGAATATAAGTATTTACAAATGATCCCTGCGTATGCGCTAAATGATACGATACCTATTTTAAAGCTTTTCAAGGATGGTAAGGAATTTCTTGCAGCTATAGAATATCCGTTCAATTTGTTTTTATCTTTAAAGGAATCAAATAATTGTGAAAGTTTAAATTGGTCCAAAATTAACATTACTGAATGTAAATTGAACGGAACGCAGGAAGCGCTTAAATTTTCATTAAGTAAAGATTTATTTACTTCAGCAACCTCACCAAAATCAGGAAATGGTAACTATGGAATACCAGTCTTTTTTAATGGGGATTCAGTTGACGTATACTGGGTAATTCCTCCTAATAGTTCAATTTTGAATAGGTTCAAATAATTAACAAAATAAACTATTAGTCCACTACTTTCCGCAAAGCTCTCTTAAGTCTGCGACTTAAAGAGCAGTAGCTAAGCAAGTTTGCAACTTGCATTACGGGCAATGCTTTTTAAATTATGTGGTTCCTTTCAAAACCTACGGTGAGATGAAGATTGAGTTTGGTGAAAAAAGAGGCGGAGCCTCTGATGAGCGTTCCGCAGCGGAGCTACGGAACCAGACAAAAGCCCGAGCTGATGTAATTTCGTATGTACTGTCCTTGTGTTCTTCAGGATTTTCGAGTCCGTTGGCCAAAACTTCTGCCATTTCAGAACGCAGCGCTAGGTTGATGGCTTTACCATCGGTCGGGAAAACCCACGATCCGGTTTCTAGTGCATTCCCCAAGAAAAGGGGAAGAAATTCCATGTAAAAGGTATGGCGGTAAATGGTGTAAGGAATGCCCGATGCTTTAATGAGCTTTTCGGTTACGGTATGATCAGCAGATAGTGGACTCAATCCTTTGTCAGCCTCTACAAGACTCGTGTATAATATATGTTTTACACCTGCTTTCTTTGCGGCTTCAATCACGTTATTGTGCTGTTCAGCCCTGCCATCCATTGTACTGGAAGAAATCAAAAGAAGTATATCCACTCCCTGAACGGCTTTTTCAACAGATGGATAATCAGTGTAGTCGCCAATCCTGACTTCCACGCCTTTTTCCTCTAGCTCGGCTCCTTTTTCTTCGCTTCGGACAAGACCAACAATTTTGGTCTCTGGATTTTTGTCCAGTAATAAATCAATGGTTTGAGTTCCTAAATGTCCGTTTGCTCCAGTTATGAGTATCATAGTCTTAAAATTTGAATATTAAGTTTTGAATTAGTTGTGTAAGATTTTCCAGCCGGCATGCCAGTTATAATCATTCTCGATTGTGAGTTGCATTAGAAGCAGCTGCATGCGCTCAAGCGTACCGCTTACCGACAGATCGCCGGCAATAATTGGATTGAACCCTACTGTTTCTAGAAGTTCGGTTACCGTTTTTAAAGCGTCCTCATCGTCACCCGCAATGAAGGCATCTGTCTGTTTTCCGTCGATCACCGGCTGTTCAAAGTCAGCTGCAAAAGTGGTGTTGAAGGCTTTAATGACCTTGGAATGAGGCAACCACTGTTGTAGTTCTTCAGCTGCGCTTGTCTCGGGTCTGGTTGTAAGCTTGGAGAATTCTTCATCGATTGGATTTGCAATGCTGATCACAATTTTTTGGATAGCCACATCCCGGATCTTCTCAGCCAGTTCCTTTTCGGCAGAATGGGGAAGGGCAAGAATAATGATGTCTGCTTCCCAACTAGATTCATGAGGGCAGCTCATATGTTCAAAATCAGCTTCCGGATGATCCTGTAGAATTTCTTCAGAAAGGGAACCTAATTGTTCAAGATTTGTGTCAAATAAAAGAAGGCGGTAGTTACCCCCTGCAATACTTTTAGCAATGGCGGAGCCCATAGATACTCCGGCTCCAACAATGGCAATAGTTTGTTTGGTTATAGACATGATGTTTGTTCGGTTTACAGTTGAATATTTATTTCGCTGTAAACTTACCGATCACATGTGTTGGTACCATTGATATGTGTTAGGAAAAACTCTTGATATATATCAATAAAAAGCCCGTGAGTGTTAACTCACAGGCTAATAGAAAAGGTACAAATGTTTTTTTTAGCGGTGTATCACAATCAATCGGAATTCCGGCTCCGATGGTGTGCTGTGTTCAAGTATTTATTGAACACTCATGCCGCCATCTATAATTTGTTCTGTTCCTGTCATATAGGATGATTCATCAGAAGATAAGAACACAACCAAATCACTAACTTCTTTGGTTTCGGCTAATCTTCCCAATGGAATCATTCCGGTTGCTTCTCCTCCTTCTTCATCAGTAGCTGCTGCCATCATTGGTGTTTTAATAAAACCAGGATGTACTGAATTTGCTCGAATATTTTTGGATGCATATTCAATAGCAACAGCTTTAGTCATTCCTCTTACTGCAAATTTGCTACTCATATAAGCCAGGCTGGGATATCCGTAAATAGCTACAATACCTGCGATAGACGAAATATTGACGATGGAACCAATACCTGCTTTTAACATTGAAGGAAGTACATATTTTATTCCATAAAAAATGGCATTTTGATTTATTGCAATTACCTTAGAGTATTCATCCTCTTTCAGTTCAATTGCCTCGGCGATGGGACCTAAAACACCTGCATTATTAACCAACACATTAATTGGGCCAAATGTAGCTTCACTTTCAGAAACTACTTTTTTCCATTCCTCCGGTTTGGTTACATCATGTTTGATAAAAATAGCGTTTTCGCCAAGTTCATCTGCAATTTCAGCGCCTCGCACCTCATTGATGTCAGTCATAACAACTTTTGCTCCTTCGGCTACAAAACTGCGTGCGTGTGATTCTCCCATACCTTGAGATGCTCCTGTAATAATTGCAACCTTATTTTCTAATCGTTTCATAATATTATCCTATTCACTTTAATTATTTATGTAATGGCTTTGAGCAGGCCGATTAGCTAGTCATTCTAAAATCAGTATTAGAATTTGCTATTTGATCTGGCTACTCATTAAACCGTTTATTCAAATACTATGATATATGATTTAAGATGCACCTTCATTGACATCTGCTAAGAAAGATTATTGACAAACATCAAGAAATCATGTCTAATTGTTGAAGAAATAAGTAGTAAAAGATTAGGTAGGTAATTCAAATCAATCTACTTTTTAATGCTTTTATGAGCTGACCGTTAGGTGGCCTTTTTTTTTAAAAAAGGGTATAAGTTTGAATATTTTAAATAGTTCAAACTAACGGTTATAGTTACCACGAACTCTACTCAGTGTTTCAGGGCTAACACCCAAATAGGATGCCACCAAGTTTAGAGGTACTCGGTTTAAAAAAGCCGGACTTTCTTCGATCAAGCGATCGTATTTTTCTTCCGCCGTAAGACCCAGTGCATTTTCCACGCGCTGTTGGAGAGCTACATACGCGTTCTGAAGAATGATACGATTATAGCGCTCGTACGCTGGGAGTTCCTCCAATAGTTTATCGTGGTTCTTCCTATCGAGCATGAGTAGCTCGCTGTTTTCCAGAATTTCTATGTTTAACCGGGTAGGTTGTTCGGTGAAGAAGCTATGGAGATTTGCCATCCACCAGCCCTCGAACGCAAAGCGAATCACGTGTTTATTCCCGGCTGAATCTACCGTGTAAGAATAAAGGGAACCTTTCTCTACAAAAGCTAATTCCCTGCATACATCTCCTTCCTGAAGTAGAAATTGACGTTTGAGCATTCGTTTAGGGCGGAAATAATTTTTGAAGTACTCCCATTCTTCTTTGGTTAGAGAAACATGCTCCTCCAAGCTATTTTTTAACCACTCAAACATAGATTATACTTTAGTTTTAATTGATTCTTCATGCGAAAGTACATCTAAAAACAGAAAATAAAAAAAGCGGACATTCTCTAAAGAATGCCCGCTTGGTTTTAACTGGAATATAGACTATTCGTTTTACTGCTCAATAAACTGAACGTTCAGTTGGAGCTTAATTTCATCTCCAACCACCACATTTCCAGCTTCGGTCACGGCATTCCAGGTGAGGTTAAACTCTTTTCGGTTGATAGAACCGGTTACTTCAAAGCCGGCTTTGGTTTGTCCATAAGGATCACCAACGGTGCCACCGTGGATGACATCCAGTTCGATTTCTTTAGTGATATCACGGATCGTTAGATCTCCAGTCACTTTGTATTCTCCGTCTCCAACCTTTTCAAAATTGGTAGATTCAAACCTCAGCTGCGGAAATACTTCAGCGTTGAAGAAATCATCAGATTTCAGGTGTTGATCCCGATCTTCATTGTTGGTTGAAATACTATCAATATCAGCGGTAAAGGCAGCTTTAGCGTTTTCAAAATGATCGCCCTCGGCTTCAATTTGTCCTTCAAAGGAACTGAAGTTTCCTGTAACTGTCGAAATTACCAAGTGCTTTACCTTGAACTGTACTTCTGAATGCGTAGGATCAATTTTCCATAATGTTTTAGTTGTAGTAGTCATAATAAATATTGTTTGATGTTAAACATTTGATTCGCAACTAAACTAAAGAGATATACTGAGAGCGCCATTGATGTATATCAGGAAAAAGTCTTGATATATATCAATTAATATATTGACTGAATTACGGACATTAATTGCATACAATATATTTGTTGGTGAATTTCTTGTATCAACTCAAAAATAAACCAAATAGTTGATAAAACTGTATATAAATAGAAATCGCTTATTTCAAATATTACTGAAACAATAACTCGGTAATTTAAAAATATTGATTATGAGTATAGATGAACGAAGAAAACGGGAAAAAAAATACCGGCGAGAAACTATAATACAAGCTGCAAAAGAACTGATTCAAGAAAAGGGATTAGATGCGGTAACTATGGATGAAATTGCAAAACGTTCGGAACTTAGTAAAGGAACATTATATTTAAACTTTCCCAGTAGAGACGAATTAGTTTATTCAATAAATTCTAAAGGCTTTAACCTAATCAATGAGAAATTATCAGAGATTTTGTTAAGCGGTGATACAGGAGAAAAAATGCTCAGAACACTATTTATGTTTGGGGTTAATTTTTCACATGACCAACCTCTTTATTTTGAAGCATTTCGATATTATGAACTCTATTCTGATTCAAATGATCTGGAAGAAAAACCAATCGTAAAAGAGTGTGAAGATAAACGTCAAATTTTATTTACCCTTTCAGAGCGTATTTTTCAAATAGCCATTCAAGATGGTTCTATTAAAAGTAAATATTCACCTAAGCTGCTTACTATAATTTACTGGAGTGGTATTCGCGGACTTTTAGAGTTTTTTGATACCAAATCTACAGTAAGACATACTCCTTTCTTTCAAAATTTTCTTAAGCAAGATCATGATATTCACAGTACTTATCTAGAAATAATAATGCATGGGATAATCCAAAAACAGAATATTGGTGAGTAATTTTAATTGAATAATTAATTTTAACTACTTTACAAATACGAACAAAAATTCATTTATAGATTATAAAAATGTATCTCTAAAATGTTATAGAAATGCCATTCTTACCTGTTAATTTTACAATCTAGCCTTCCTCATATATTTTGATGCTCATTAAATTAAAGCATTATTTCATTGTTTTTAACATGTTAATTGAGTGAACATTTTGCATAAAGTTTCATTGCAAGAAAAATTAGCCATTTGGAGTCCGATACTCACAAATATTCATTCAGTTCAAAATAAGTTTTGGATTAAAGACTTCAGTTTAAATATCGACATGTTTTAAGCCAATTTTATTAAGCGAGTAAATCTATAAAGTTTAATTATGTCTAAAAACACACCTATTCAACAATCGCAACACTTACTTGTTGTCGAAAAGGCAAAGGCAGATCAAGTTATCGATGCTGATTCGCAATCAATTAAAATCATATTCTGGTATATATTCACATCTGCCATATGGCTTTTATTTGGAACGTTAGTTGGGGAATATTTAGGGCTCAAATTTATTTGGCTGAATTAGACACAATTTCTTGGCTTTCTTTTGGTCGATTACGTCCCATCCATACCATTGTTTGGGGTTTACTTCATTAGCAATGGTTGCACTTGCCTTGTATGTAGTGCCAAAGACTTCACAAAGACAATTGCATAGTTATTCATTGGCCTGGATGTCACTTATATTTTTAAATTTGGCAGTGCTCGATTAAGTCAATAGTCAATAGATCTCATTAAATGACATTGGGGCAAAAGTAGCTAAATCCAAATGTTATTTAGCTTCTACTTCTCCAGAAAGTTACTGTACATATTGGCAGTTTGGATAATGTTTCCTTCCCAGTTATCCAGATACCTGCGGGCTTCTAAATACCGATTGGTATTGAATTCATCATAATCATCAGAAGATGGGTCCACACTACTAATACGGACTTTGCTTGCAGAGTGTATAAATTTATTATCACCGATCCACATCCCCACATGAGTAACAGCTCTGGAGCGGGTGTCCGTTGCTTCTCTTCCAAAGAATAAAAGATCGCCTACTTCCAGTTTGTCCCATTCTTTATCAGAATCTACAAGCTCTCCGGCACGTACTTGCTGGCTTGCATCACGTGGAATAATTTGTCCGCTCATAAAATAAATGGTTTTGGTAAAGCCGCTGCAATCCATTCCTTTGGTGGACGTTCCTCCCCACAAATAGGGCGAGCCGATAAGCGTTTTTGCGGTGTTTGTAAGTGCTTCCGGAGTTGCTGACACACTACTGATCCAATCATCCAACAAACGAGCTTCTCTTTTTGCAACAAATGCTCTTCTTCCGTCAGGATATTCAACTTCGTAATAACTTCCTGAGCTGTTTTTCAATTTCAGAATATTTCCGGCTACAAGATCAGAAACTTTTTCAGAACCGGTATTGGCTTTGGAATAGGAAAAACCTACGGTATTTAAATAAATGATCTTATCAGCATCTGCCCAATCCGCTAATGTTGATTTATCTACCCGGGTAATTCCGCCACTGTCAACCCAGGATAAATAATCTTCAGGCGTTTGAACCAGATACCATCCGCCTTGTTTTTTTAACACTTTTAAAGGCATTCCCAAAATGGCTTGAGTTGCCAGTTGTGCTGAATGCTTTGGCTCAGATCGTAAGTTAGAAACGGAGTTATTTACTAATGCATATACTTCATTTCCCAGCTCTGTTGCAGGCAAAACAGAAATACTATCGGCATAAGCAATGTTTTTCTGATCCAAGGAAGCGAGTAGAGATGCTCTTGCTTCCGGTAGTGAGGTTTCTCCTGTCAGAACAATCGTATTTTGCTTTGCACTTGCTGTTGCAGAAAACAAAGCAACACGGGAATCAGATACATACTCGGCTTTGGTTTCCTGAATGGTTTTTTCAACCAGCTGTACTTTTTCTGTGTCGGTACAACTCACAATCAAAGTGGATAGAAGAATAATAAAGGTAAACTGAGTAATGCTACGGTTCATAATCCAGAGAAGTAAAAGAGGTTAAGATGAGTTTTAGTTTATTTTATTGATCAGATATGTTTGACAAAAAACGGTTCCAATCGTCTGTTCCCAGATAAGCAGAAAGCTTTACGCCGGGACATAGAGTTTCGGCATAATCTTTGTGTGTTTTGATCTTGTCGGCTGCAACAGATTCTTGCTTTGCTAAATAAGAAGTTACCGTTTTAAGTGATTCAATTTGTTCAGGATTCAGTTCTTGCTCTTCGAAATTACCAAGCAATACAATAAGGGCATGTCCTGTTGGGTCGTAAGTGGTATTGGTATCTCCACGATAATTGAGTGGTCGCCCTTCATAGATTTTGCCGTCTCGTGCAACTACATAGTGATAGGGAATGTCATTCCATTTTCGATCTGACCGGCTCCATTTTTGTAAGCCTTGCAAATAAGTAACTGTATTTTTGTCCTCAGGGAAAATCTCTCCACCATGATGAATGGTGATATAAGAAATCTGGTGCTCAAGGCTGGTATCTGTGGAATCGGTACCTCCCCATTCTTCCTGAGTGATCAACCAATTTTGAGCAATTTGGTTTTGGCTGAAGAGGAATAAAAGCAGCAGGCTTAGAAAAAATTTCATGGATGAGCGCAAGTTTTATTAGGGGTTTTCTTCTAATGGTGTGTACAAGGTACAAAAATAAATAATTATCAAATCAGGAGACAGTCATGAGACAAATTATAACATCTACATTTCTTTTACTGCTAATTGGAACAGTAACTGTTCAGGCGCAAAGAAGTAATGAACAAGAACGACGCAAAGAAATTAAAGAACGTTTTGAAAAAAGAAACGGTCCACAAATGGAAATGAGAAGAGGTCAGCAGCCAATGCTTGCTCACTTAGATCTGAATGATGATCAAAAAGAGCAAATAAAAGGAATTATGCTGGAAGGCAAAAAAGTAACATTGCCTTTAGAAAATCAACTAAGAGAGAAAAAGGCAAGACTACGTACACTTTCATCAGGCGATGAATACGATGTATCCGCACTTAATAGTGTAGTAGACGAAATGGCTGAACTTCAGGCAAGTATCAAGAAAATTCATATTGCTAAAAAAGGAGAGATCAGAGCACTATTGAATGACGAACAAAAAATTATGTTTGATTCCATGCCGGATAAACCACAAAGAGTAATGAAAAGAACTTTGGTAAGAAACCGCAGATAAAAGCGGTAATAGTAGCTGGTAAGAGAGAGAAGCCATTCTTCGAAAGAGGAATGGCTTTTTTAATGGGTTTTTATTCAAATACTTTTACTGATTTGTATGATGTCAGAAAGCACGCCTGCAGCAGTGACTTCTTTTCCGGCTCCGGGTCCCTGAATTACTATTGGAGAATCTGCATACCGTTCTGAATAGATCTGGATCAGATTATCTGTTTTTCGCAGCCCTCCTAAAGGTGAATCGGTGGGGACTTCTTTAATCCCAATTTCAATTCTATCAGGAGTGAATTCCCCGGTATAGCGAAGACGTTTGTTGTTTAATAATGCCTGCGAGTTTCTATTTTTCCAGTGATCATCATAAAAAGAGAGATGATCTAAAAAACCGTTAACCTGATAGTCAATGAGTTCTTTAGGAACCAGTGACTCTACTTTTATCTGATCTCTCTCAAATGTATATCCACAGGTTCTGGCAAGAATTAAAAATTTTCGAGCTACATCTTCTCCGGAGAGATCGTCTCTTGGATCGGGCTCGGAATAACCTTCCGTTTTTGCACTTTTAATGATCTTGCTAAACGGAATTCCTTGCTGTAATTGATTAAAGATGTAAGTCATAGTACCGGAAACCACACCGGATATTTTTGTTATGGAATCGCCTGATTCGATCAAATTATTAATAGTATTAATGACCGGAAGTCCGGCGCCCACAGCAGTTTCATATCTGTATTGTGCCTTTCCCGGTTTTTGAAAAGCTTTAAGTTCCTCAAAATAATTCTGTTCAAATGTATTTGCTCTTTTGCTGGGGGTGGTAATATGAATTCCCTTAGAAAGAAGTTTCAGATATTGACGAGCTACAATTTCGCTTCCGGTTGCATCTATGAAAATGAGCCCTTCAGGATAACGAGCGAGTTTATTTGTAATATTTTCCCAATTGGTTTCTCCATCGGAATATCTAAGTTTTTCATGAATCAAATCAGGATCAGGATTCCAGATCACTTTTTTGCTGTTACAAACTCCAATAATACTTATACGAAATAAAGGATTATCCAATTGTTTGATTTGTCGGATGAGAGTTCCACCAATGGCTCCGTTTCCGGCAATAAAAACGGGAATAGTTTTTTTGCTCTTATAAATGGATATGTTTTTTCCGGTGATTGAATTAAGTGTGATGCTCATAGAGTGATTTAGTAGAATGATAAAATGGTATCAGATTTTTATTGATTTGTTCGAATTCGATCAAAAAGGCATCATGACCGTAATCGGAATGGATTTGATTGATCTCTGAATCAGGAATTAATTCGGAAAGTTCTTGTTGCTCAGCTATCGGATAAAGAAGGTCAGAGTCAATACCAAGTATCAAACAGGGTATTGTCAAAGAACCTAAGGCTTCTCTAAAAGAACCACGGTTTCTTGATACATCATGGGAATCCATAGCTTTTGTTAAAGTGATATATGTGTTGGCATCGAATCTGGAAGAGAGTTTTTCTCCCTGATGATCTAAATATGATTCCACCTCAAACTGATCTTTATTCCTGTTGAAGTCTCTTCGGAATTTGTGCTCATAATTTTGAGGTGAACGGTAAGTGATCATTGCAAGAGCTCTGGCTGCAGATAAACCTTTCTGTGGAGGAACTTTTGGATCATAAAATCCATCCTGCCAATGTTCATCCGCATAAATAGCTTTTCTTTGTGCATGGCTGATTCCTATAGCCCATGGAGTATGAGATTTCCCCATAGCAAACAAAGCTAAAGATTGGATTCTTGGATCCATCAGTCCGAATTCCAATGCTACCATGCCGCCCATCGATCCGCCAATTGCCAATTCAATGCCTTTAATACCAAGATGATCAAGCAGTAATTGTTGATGTTTTACGATATCCCGAATGGTAATTTCCGGAAAATTTGCCTGATAGGGCTTCCCGGTAACAGGCGATACAGAAGTGGGTCCGGTTGATCCGTAACAACTGCCCAAATTGTTTATACACAAAACAAAATGTTTGTCAAGATCAATAAATCCGTTAGACTCAAAAAGGCCGTAAAACCAATCTTTTGCATTAGAACTTCCGGTCAATGCATGGCAGATCAGAATCACATTATCCTTTGTTTCGTTGAGTGTCCCCCAACTATTCCAGGCAATATCTATGGAAGGAAATTCAAACCCGGATTCGGTAGTCCGGGCTTGATTAATTGTTGTGATATTTGGTTTGTTGCTCATAAAAGCTCCTTGTCGAAATACATTAAACAGCGACAAGTTCCTGAGATTTTAGTAGCGCTTGTTCAAAATCAGCTATGATATCATCGATGTGTTCGATACCAACAGACACCCGAACAAGATCTCCTTTCACACCGGATGAGGTTTGCTCATGTTCTGTTAGTTGCTGATGTGTGGTAGAAGCCGGATGGATGACTAGCGTTTTAGCATCTCCAACATTAGCCAAATGACTCGCCAACTCGACATTTTCGATGAAAGTTCTGGCGGTATCAAAGCCACTTTTTACACCAAATGTAAATACTGAACCAAATTGACCGTCAGCTAAATATTTCTTCGCTCGCTCATGATATTCATGCTCCTCAAGACCTGTATAATTTACCCAGTCAATGAGTTCGTGCTCATTCAACCAAGTAGCTAGTTTCTTGGCATTTTCATTATGTCGTTCAACTCTGAGGGAGAGAGTTTCCAGCCCCTGAAGTAAAAGAAAACTATTGAATGGAGATTGGGATGAACCAAGATCTCTGAGACCTTCAACGCGAGCTCTGATAGCAAATGCGATATTACCAAAAGGACCTTCATCACCAAATACTTCCCAGAATTTAAGACCGTGATAACCCGGAGACGGTTCGCTGAATAATGGATACTTACCATTGCCCCAGTTGAAGTTTCCGGCATCTACGATCACTCCTCCAATAGAAGTACCGTGTCCACCAATCCATTTTGTAGCGGAAGCAGTCACAACATTTGCTCCAAATTTTATCGGCTGAACTAAAGCTCCACCGGCGCCAAAAGTATTATCTACCACAAGGGCGATCTCATATTTTTTTGCTAAGGCAGACAATCCTTCAAAGTCAGCGACATTACCTCTGGGATTACCGATCGACTCAACGTAAATAGCTTTTGTGTTTTCATCGATATGCTTTTCAAAAGCTTCAACAGTATCCTCTTCGGCAAAGTTGACATCGATTCCAAGTCTGGGAATGGTAACTTTAAACTGGTTATAAGTTCCACCATACAGGTTTTGTGTAGATACGATGTTATCGCCTTTTTGGGCCAGATTTGTGATCGCCAGAAACTGTGCAGCTTGTCCTGATGACGTTGCTACTGCCGCCACTCCACCTTCAAGAGCAGCAATTCGTTTTTCGAAAACATCGGTAGTAGGATTCATGATCCGGGTGTAGATATTCCCGAATTCTCTTAAACCGAATAAACTAGCGGCGTGCTCAGTGTTTTTAAAATTATAAGAAGTGGTTTGATAAATTGGAACAGCCCGCGAACCTGTGGTTGGATCGGGCTCTTGTCCTGCGTGTAATTGTAGTGTCTCAAATTTTTGTGAACTCATTGTATTGTATTTTTTGATTTATAATTAATAAAAAAAGCCCCTTTCGGGGATGAGTCCGAAAGAGGCTTACAAATACAGTAGAGCTCTTCGCACTCATCTTTCTCAGTACAAATATTTGTACTAAGCAGGATGTAGCACCTTTTCCTGTACAAATAGTACAGGACGGTTGCCAAGGCTTCGCAGGACCTGATCCCTCCACCTTTCTCGATGAGAATGCATGATGTTAAAGAACGAATGAAACTAACAGCCAATAAAAAAGTCCTTCAGATCATACACTCTAAAGGACTTTGAAAATTTCTTTTCTAAAATATAAAAGCCCTAGTGAAGTGTTCGCATATAGCAACACATACACATCATTTCCCGGGCGATATATTGGTTTGTTAATTTCATTGGTTTAAGATTACGAGTTAGATTTTTAGAATGCAACAGAAATTTTACCGGCTAAAAATCACTAATCATTTTTCAGTTTGTTTAGAATTTCCTGAATTGCTTTTTCCAATTGAGGGTCATTTCCATTCACCCGATCTTTGAACGTATTATGAACTTCAATATCCGGTGCAACGCCTGTTTGTTCAATATTTTCACCATCCAGCGTATACAATCCCCAAGAAGGTAATCTGTAAAACGAACCATCTACTAACCCTTTTCCGGAAGTAAAAATGATCCATCGATACGTTTCGGTTCCCATCACAGTTCCAAGTCCTAATTGCTTGAATCCTTCTGCAGTAACTTCAGCATCTGAGAGTGATTGTTCATTGATCAGCAGAATAATAGGCTTGTCAGCCGGAGCAAAATTTGACTGTGGGGCCAACTCTCCACCACGATACGCCCAGTTTGCGTAATGCCTCTGAGATAAGAAACGAAGCACGTCATCGTGTACATTTCCTCCGGTATTATAACGCAGGTCAAATATCAATGCATCTCGGTTGTAGGCTTCGGAAGTCATTTCGATGAGAAAGTTATTCAATTCGCCACCACCCATATTTTTCATGTGAACATAAGCGACTTTTTTGTTCGTTTTTTCGTCTACCATTTTCTGATTTCCGGAAACCCATTCATCATACAGATCATTTCGATCAGAAAAATAGGATGTCGGATGGATCTTGATGTCAAAGGTAGAATTACTGTTTTTAAAAGTGAGAGTGACTTCTTCCGGCATAGATGGTACGCTGAAATACATTTCACGATTCATTGTAGCATCAACTGACTTTCCGTTAACAGCTATAAGTTCATCTCCGGCATTAATTTTATTTCCTGAAATGTGAACAGGTCCCGTTTCGATTATCTCGGATACCTGATAAGGATTATCATTATCCCAAATTATTCCTGTTGCCATCGAAACGGTTGAGTAAAACTGGTTTTCTTCGTCCCCAAATGTGTTGAACCCCATGTGAGAAGAATTGAGTTCTCCCAGCATATCATTGTTCATTCGGCGCAGATCGGTACGGGAATCAACATAAGGTAGATACTTTTTATAACGGTCTCTGATTTTCTTCCAATCAATGCCATGGAAAGTTTCATTGTAGAAGTTCTCTTCGATATTCGCCCAAAGTTCATCAAACATTTGATAGAATTCATCCTGAAGATTTCGTTCAAAGGAATGCGATACATTAATTTTCGTTGCTTTAGCAGAAGAAGGATCCAGTTTATTGATAGCTCCTCTTGAAAGCCCGTAAAGTTGCCCGTCTACATCAATGATCCCGGAGACAAAACCTGTTCCTTCAAAACTCTGAGTCTTTGGTTGTTCAAAAGGTTCAAAGGTGGTAACAGAAAGTGTGAAATCACCTTCGTTATGATTGCTGCCATACAGAACCATAGTTTTATCATCTTTCTGAGTAACAAATGGAGAGAACTGATTTCCAAAACCTTCTCCAACGCGTTCAACTCGTTGCATCAGATCGGTAGTATTTATCTCGATAGTGAGTTTCTCTTCCTCCTCTTTGTCGTCTTTTGAGTCTTCTTTTTCTACAAAAAGTTCATCAAATAAATCAGATTTATACGGATCGTCGTAATAGTCTAGTGGAATTCTGAAAAGGTCAGTTTCTCCGGCGCCTCTTGGATACGAAGGAACGCTTCTGCTCCCGGTATAATAAATATATTTGCCGTCAGGCGACCAAAATGCTCCGTTTTCATCTACACCGGTATTAGTAAGATTTATGGTTCTTTCAGATTCTAAATGATGCACAAAGATGTCTAACTCAAAATTACGCTTAGCACTGAAGAGTACATATTCTCCATTCGGTGAAAACATAGGAGCTGTATTTTGAAATCCCCAAAACTCATCTTCCACCAATGTTTTGCTTTTGAAATCATCAAGATCAATATGTCGAAGTTGATCTCTTCCGCTTAGATAAACACCGGCGGTACGATCGTGATTCAATGCAAGGTCTCTGTTATTTCTTTTGTCGGAAGTATGTTGTTTTTCAGTGCCGTTTCCATCCGCAGCAATGGTAAACCAGTTTTGGTATCCATCCACAGTTTGATTGAAGATCAGAGTTTTGTTATCTGCCAGCCATTTCACTTCTAATACTCTTCCCATGCTGTTGGTCTCGATCTGACGAACAAATTTCCCTTCTGCATCAGAAACGAACAATTCTCCTCTGGAAATAAAAGCCATTTTCTTTTTGTCAGGGGAAACATCAAAAGCGGAGATATTATCCTTTACATCAAAGCTTTGAGATTTAGTGAGTGTATTATTTTTGGTGATGGTTACATCGATCTTCGATGCTCTGTTTGAAGCGGCATCATATTTGTATAGTTCATAGTCTCTTTCAAAAACAACGACGCTACCGTTGGGACTTACAGACGGATTATAAATGGACGTATTGAATCTGGTGAGTTGTTTTTTCTGCCCGTTTTCCAGTGTGTAAAGATTGTACTCGTAATTAGCTTCATCAGATACAAAATACACGTTTCCATTCTGATCAATAGTAGGGGAGAAGTCTTTTCCTTCCCAGCTGGTATGTTCAGTATAAGTGTCAGTCTCGGGATTGTATGATTTTATATCCGGATTAAAAGAACCGACATATCTTTTTCTCTGTGGAAATATGAAGCTTTCCCAGGATTCATTGAAGTAGAAATCGCCGGATGAAGGATGTTCTGCCAGATTGTGAACAGTATTATGATAGTGCTCAAATAATCGGGATGGGGTTCCACCTTCAGCGCTTATTTCAAAAGCAGTTATTCTGTTGTAGCGATTAGAACTGAAATAGATCTTTTTGGAATCCCACGACCATGATTCCACCTGATCGTTAGCTTGATGAAAGGTCAGTTGATTAATCTCACCGCCGGTTGCAGGCATGATATAGACATCGTTATTCCCATACTGATTTGAAGTAAACGCGATCCAGTTACCATCCGGAGAAATACTCGGGTTGGTTTCTTCGCCGTCCATAGCAGTAAGACGAGTAGCTTCTCCACCATTTTTTGATGTTATCCAAATATCCGTATCAAAAGTAAAAGCAATTTTATCATTTGCAATGGATGGGTCTCCAAGGAAAAGAGCGTTTTGTGCAGCTAAGCCTGAAGACAATAAAGCTATAAAAAGGAACGAAGAAGTAATTCGTTTGATCATGATATCCTGATTATTAAAAGTTGAATCAGAGTTTACTTCTATCAGTTGTAAAAATCCGTTATAGGAGACCCAATTCAATTTTTGAAAAATGGAGTCTCAGGGCTTTACTCGGGACATTTTTGTTTTTTTATGTATGTCGCACAAGTGTTTACAGACACTTCCGGCTTGACACTTACGCTTTTTATCCTATTTTGTAAGCGGATTTATGGGTTGTGAAAAGAACGAATATGGGGTACAGAACAGAGACTGAAATTCTGAAGACGCAGGTTCAAAGCTTGTATATTTTAGACAAGCTTTTCCGGAAAAACTTTGATTCGCTACAGGAGTTGGTGGATCTGATGCCGGGTATATTCCATGTAAATGATAAAAGTGATCTCACTATCGGTCATTTAAATAAAGCGGGAGAAGAGTGGGGGCTGCTTTCAAAAGAAGAGATCAATAACATGGGCTTCGAGTATTTTGAAAAGAATATCCATCCCGACAGCCTGAAGTATGTAGCGCCTCGATTCCTTGAATTTTATGAAAAAGCGGATGATGATCAGCTACATGCAGAATTCCAGAAAATTCGCAATCCCAGAACCGGGGAATTCGACACTTTCTTTACCGTTTGTAAACCTTTCAAAGAGCATAATTTATTACTCACTTCCTCAAATCCGATTTCAGGAATTGATTCGGTAACACGCAGAATAGAGCGTATAGCCGGTGAGGAGATCTACGTGAGAAAACATTTCGACGAATTCCAATCGCTTACAAGAAGGGAAAGGCAGGTTTTAACCAGGATAGCGCAGGGATTTAGCAATAAAGATATTTCGGGACAGCTGTATATAACTTTGGAGACTGTGAAAAGTCATCGAAAAAACATTAAGAAAAAAACGGGGATACCAACAACGGCAGGATTGGTTCAATTTGCAATAGCGTTCGAATTGATCTGAAAAAATCACCAGAAGTGGGGATTTACAGCAACCTTGGAATCGAATATTTTAACAAACAAAAAGACATCATGAAAAAAATTCTCTTTTTACTCATCGCTGTATTAGCAACTCAAACTACAACTGCACAGAATATACTGATAGTTGATAATACAGATAAAAACCCTTCGGGCTCAAATTATTACTCAGATTTGCAGGAGGCCATAGATGCGGCTCTGTCCGGGGATATTATTTATGTAATGCCAAGCCCCAATAGTTATGGTAATGTGGATATTGAAGATAAGGAAGGACTTACCTTAATTGGGTTGGGCTACAATACTTCCGCTATAAATAAGAACTTTAATTATGGTTCAGAGCTGGGAACAATTGATGTCGATAATTCTTCACATCTAGTTTTTAAAGGTCTTCAGATAAATCAAATTTTTTTAGATAATGCGAATACCACAGATCCTTCGTCTACAATTGTCGTTCATGGGTCTGTGTTAGGCAATATTGTTGCTAGTTTTGTTCAAGGGCTTACAGTTTCTCACTCGTATATCGATAAACTTACTCTTAGCAATGACGATAATACAGCTGTTATTTTTCGTCGTTGTATTATCAATCCGGCGGGTTCTTCGATTTCTGACTACAAAGATATTAGAAATGGAAATTTCCATAACAGTATATTTTTTGACTTTACAGTAAGATCAATTAGCAACAGCACCTTCAAAAACAATATTTTCCTAAAAACACAACGCTATCAATACGCGGATGCTCAAATCCAGGAAATAGCAGACAACAACAATACTTTTCTGAATAACTTCTTCGATATAACTCTACCTCTGAATGATGGTTCAAATTTCGGAGAGAATAATGTAGTTAATGAAGCTCTCAATCCTACTGATATTTTTGCAGATACTGCCGTTTCAAATAGTACAAATGTATTCGATATGAACTGGGATGTTACTCCAAAGCTTAGCAGCTTGCTTAATGCAGGTACAGACGGAACTCATATTGGTCCATCGGGTGGAGTTGGTACTTATTCTAATTCCATATTCTCTTTACCATTTGTATATGACATTATAATTCCTACTGAAATTAAAGCCGGTGAGGACATTGAAGTGACCATCAAAGCCAAAGGGAATTAAGTCGTGAAGTTCCTTGCAAACGTATTGTTGGTGATGCTTTTAGCTTCGCCGTTAATGGGCCAGGCGGTAACTCAACTGGAATACTTTTTCGATGCTGATCCGGGTTTTGGAAATGGTACTTCTATTTCCGTAACCGAAGTAGATGGTGAAGTGAATTACGAAGGTTCCATTATGACTTCGTCACTTTCCAGAGGATTACACACACTTTTTATCCGTGCAAAAAACAGTGACGACGAATGGGGATTAACCATTAAAAAACTCATTTTGGTGGATCAGGGAGAAGCAAGAGAAATAGAAGCCTTGGAATATTTCTTTGATGAAGATCCGGGTCATGGAAGTGGAACGGCTATTCCAATTACTGCATCTGCACAAATCGATAAAGAAGCAATGCTTAGTACTGAGGGATTATCGGTAGGTTTGCATACAGTTTTCATCAGGGCAAAGTTTACAGATGGAAGCTGGGGCATGCCTATCAAAAAACTGATCCTGATCGACCAAAGCGATCCTGTTTTAGTTAGCAATATTATATCCGCAGAATATTTCTTTAATACCGATCCCGGTTTTGCCGCCGCTACTCCCATTTCTGTTGATGCAGCAGCCGATATTGAAACCACGTTTACAATTCCTTCAACAAACCTGCCTATTGGAGATCAGATCTTGTTTGTGAGAGTTATGAATGCAGACAGTGTATGGGGAATGTACTCTTCTGAAGTTTTTAGTTTATCAGAAGTGGCCAGCTTAACTTTTGAATCATCGGATACATTAGAATACTTTCAGGACAGTCCTGAATTACTAATAGCCGGTGATATTGGTATTTCTTCAAGCACTGATATTTCAGCTGACAGTGCTATTATAAAAATATCAAATGGTTTTCTGGAAGAAGATTCATTATTCATAGACGATCCGGGTTCTCTTGACATTGATTCTGTAGAAAGTGGAATAAAAATATCAGGAAATGCTTCTTTGGAAACTTATCAGGATGCAATAAGGACTGCGTATTATATCAATAATAATCAAGTTTCAGAGAAAGCTGACACCTTAAAAGAGTTCTCTATTACCGTGTATTCGGGAGCTTTTGCATCAGAGTCAGTTGTAAAATATGTAGAGGTGTTAGATCATGTTATGACATCTAACGAGGGCGAATTGGGTTTGCCTAAAGAATTCAGTCTAAGGCAAAATTATCCAAATCCATTTAACCCAAGCACGAATATTGAATTTGCACTTCCCGAACAAGCGGTGGTAAGTCTGAAAGTGTATAATTTGCTTGGGCGTGAAATTTCAACACTGGTAAGCGGAAAATTGAATGCCGGAATTCATAAAATTGAGTTCAATGCATCAGGTCTTTCAACAGGACTTTATTTTTACAGAATTCAGGCAGGGAGCTTTATGCAAACCAAGAAGATGATGCTGATCAAATAAAGGTGAAAATAGATTGTTTGTGGATAGGATTTATAAATTCTAAAAATTGACATACCTGTAGATGTTAGCTAATTCGGTGATAAAACTACGGCTGTCATCCTGAGCGGTCCAAATCAGTCCAATGATTTTTGAGTGTGATACGCCGAAGGATCTCAAACTTAATCAACGTTTGAGACCCTTCGCAATCGAAATTATACCTTCAAAAAAATCTAGGCTCAGGGTGACAGCATTTACATCATGTCAAAACTGTCAACGAATTACATGACATCTGCAATTCCGCAGCGAAGGCCGGAATCTGGATTTAAATTTTAGACAAGGAATTTTTGCAAACTCTTTAGTTTTTCTAAATTAATACCCGAAATTCCGGACCATATTCTCATTCTCTCTCCATTTATCGCGGACTTTTACGTGGAGATCAAGGAATACTTTTCTTCCTACAAACTCTTCGATGGATTCCCGTGCAGCGGTACCGAGTTGTTTAATTGCACGTCCGCCTTTTCCGATGATCATTCCTTTTTGAGAGTTTCTGTTTACGATCACTTCGGCATTGATGTAATCCAGATCTTCTCTCTCTTCATAAATAATTACATCTACAGTAGCGGAATAAGGAAGTTCTTCATGATACTGAAGAAAAACCTGTTCGCGGATCAATTCGGCAGCAAAAAACCGAACAGGATGTTCACTTAATTCGTCTTTTGGATAGAATGGAGGTCCGGGCAAAAGAAGTTTGGAAGTACTTTCCATCAAGCCGGGAACACCTTCTCCATTTAGCGCAGAGATATAAACAGTGGCATTAAAATCGAAATAATCATTCAGGTCTTTAGCCAGTTTTTCTACCTGCTCTTGGTTAGACTCGTCGATCTTATTAATTACCAGAACCACCGGTTTTTTCATCTGTTTCAATGAATCGAAAGCATAAGAAGGCATGTTATTTTCCTTTGCTTCAACAATGAAAAGGATCACGTCGGCTTCTTTCTCAGCCTTTTCTACAAACCTCATCATCGCTTTTTGAAGCTCGTACTTGGGATGAATGATTCCCGGTGTATCCAGAAAGATGATCTGTGAATTTTCTTCAGAATGAATCCCGATAATTTGATGTCGCGTGGTTTGAGCCTTATGAGTAGTTATAGAAAGTTTGGTTCCCAAAATCTGGTTCATTAACGTCGACTTCCCTGCATTGGGCTTTCCAACTATCGCTACATATCCTGACTTGTGTGGGGTATTCGTATCACTCATAGTGATCCTTTTCTTTGTTTCCTCTCCCGCGGAGAGGAAGACTCGTTGATTAAATTTCTACTTTTGTTAAAAAGCTTCCCCTCCGCCGTAGGGGATTGAGGGGAGGGTGTTGTTTTTTCTTTATTAGCTATAATCCATTTCTCAATTTCCATCACAACATAGTCAGGATTTTCTTTTGTATCCTCTTCCGAAAACCTCAAAAATGTAATTCCCAACTGTTCCAATTTCTTTTGTCTTTTTCGATCGTACTCGACTTTATAGTCATGTGAATTTCCATCTATTTCGATCGCTAACCGAAGTTCTTTACAATAAAAATCTACTATATAATTTTTAATGGGTCTTTGCCTTCTAAATTGATAACCCAGTACTTGCTTATTTTTTACAAGCTTCCAAAGTTCAATCTCACCGGGGGTGGAATTCTTTCTGAGTCTTCTGGCTTTCTCAATTAGATCTTTTCGGTATGTAGGAAAGTTTTCAGGAGACATCACGACCCACTCCTTTGTTTCCTCTCCCGCGGAGAGGAAGACTCGTTGATTAAATTTCTACTTTTGTTAAAAAGCTTCCCCTCCGCTGGAGGGGATAGAGGGGAGGGTATGTAACCGAGATCGATCACCTTTCTATAATCCTTAAATAATTCTTAACTGTAGTTTCCAGACCATCAAAAACTGCATCGCTAATTAAAGCGTGTCCGATACTGACTTCATTCAGATGTGGTACAGTGGCTATGAATTTTGGAAGGTTCTTCTGGTTCAAACCGTGTCCTGCATTTACTTTTATACCGAGCTCATGAGCTTGTTCAGCTGCTTTTTTTAATCTCTCCAGTTCGTGGTCAGCCTCTCCGGATGAAGGAGCGTTCGCGTAATTTCCGGTATGTAATTCGATGGCATCTGTTCCCAATTCGAATGCTAGGTTGATGTCCTCGGAGTTAGGGTCCAGAAATAGGCTTATTTCAATATCAGTTTCCCGAATAGATGGAAAAACACGTTCTTTAAAATCATCAAAGACCACATTCATATTAAGTCCACCTTCGGTAGTTAGTTCTTCTCTTCCTTCAGGAACAAGGGTACAAAGATGAGGATTTGTTTCTTTTAGAATGGAAATCATTTCATCAGAAGCTGCCATTTCGAAATCCAATTTTCCGGTCACTGATTCTTTTAAAGCAATCACATCTTCATCTTTTATGTGTCTACGATCTCCACGTAAGTGAAAAACAATGCCTGAAGCACCTGAAAGTTCACAAATTTTGGCTGCTTCAACAGGACTTGGATAACCTTCTCCTCTTGCGTTTCTTAGAGTTGCAACATGATCTATATTAACCAGTAAATACATTAAATTGCTTTAATTTAGGATAAATTTTTAGTTCATTTGTACTAAATTAAGATAATGATTTAAAATCAGCTTTTTCATCTAAAGACACTAAATGTCAATTAAGCATCTTTTATTGGTTGGGGTATTGTTTGCGTCGTGTGGAATTCTAAAACGGGGGACAATTCCATGGGAAGAAAGAGCTAATAAGGCTGAAATAGAAAGCAGTGATGTTGAACCAACTCTTTCAGAAGTTAAACCAGAAGTAGCCTTAACAACTTCGGCCTCTACACCGGCATCCCGTGCTCTTTCAAAGAACGAAAAAAAACTACGAAGTATACTGGATGAAGCTTTTAAAGATTGGAAAGGTGTTCCATATCTACTAGGAGGAAATGGATACGATGGGATTGATTGCTCAGCTTTTTTACAAATTGTATTCGCAGACTACTTTGATATTAAACTTCCGAGAGTAACTGCCGATCAGATTAAAGTAGGTAAATCAGTAAAAAAAAATAATATAAAGATCGGGGACTTGGTCTTTTTCAGAACAGGGAAAAAAACTATGCACGCAGGAATAATGATAAATGATCAACAGTTTATGCATGCATCAACAAGTTCAGGTGTAATGATATCAGCACTCCAGGAGAGATATTGGAGCGATGCTTATTTAACGACAAGGAGAGTGCTTTGAGCTTTTTTGAGAGAATTTCCCCTAAACAGATATACTTAATTGCGGTATCTACACTAATTGTGTTGATCGTTTCTAATCAACTGCTAATCCATAAAATTTTAGATGAGAAGCAAGACGATGCTACTGTAATTAATTTGGCAGGAAGGCAACGAATGTTGGGGCAAAAAATCGCTAAGACTGTTTATCTGGCCGAAAACGGAGAGATCGATTTGCAGGGTCTTAAAAGAGATGTAGAAAAGTGGGCATTAGTTCATGAAGGATTAACAAACGGAAATCAAGAATTTGGTATTGAGGCTATCGAAATAGAAGAGATCAAGCAGCTTTTTTCTGAATTAGAACCCCACCAAGTAGCTATACAGGAATCGCTTGCCAACCTTTCTACACAACAAGATGTAATTAACTCAATTCCGATAATCCAAAAACATGAGGCATCTTTTCTTACAAAGATGGATGAAATAGTGGATGTTTTTGAGTCAGTTTCTAACAACTCAGTTCAGAAGTTAATTTGGTTTGAGATCGGTCTGGGTTTGTTTTCAATTTTGATACTTGGACTAGGGTTCTCTTTGGTATTCAAAATATTTTCAAAGCAAATAGGAGTTAAAAATGAGGAATTAGAAAAGATTACTTCAGAATTGGTTCAAGCTGAAAATGTTTTAGAAATATCTGAGAAAATCGGTGGAGTAGTAAGTTGGGTTTTTGACTTCGAAAAAAATAGAGAACTATATGGTCAAAATTTATTGGATTTATATGGGTTTGACTCCAAACCGGAAAGAATAACAGAGGCAATTCTAAAAATTGTGCATCCGGATGATCTTGAAAAAGTAAAGAGGGCTTTTTTTAAGGCTAATAAGAAAAGAAAACCTTGGAAAGTTGAATACAGAATAGAATCCCCAACAGGAGAAATAAAGTACATCCTTGCTATAGTTTCAGTAATAAAAACGAATCATGAAGGTAAAATAGTTAGGGTAATTGGTACAAGCCAGGATGTAACCGAGTCTAAGAAGAACGAAGCAGAACTAACGAGTAGAAAACAAAAGCTGGAACTGTCATTAAAAACTCTGCAGGAAATTCAAGAAGTAGCAAAAATTGGTACGTGGGAAGTTGATCTGCAAACAATGTCTGCTTTTTGGTCAGATGAGGTCTATAGAATCCATGAAGTAGAAACTGGAACACCGATCAAAGTAGAAGAAGGAATTAATTTCTATAGAGAAGATTACAGAGAAATTATTCAAGAGTCGATTAATGATGCAATTGAAAATAAATCATCATGGGATGAAGAGTGTATTCTTCTAACAAAAACAGGCAAGGAAATATGGGTAAGAGCTATAGGATATCCATTTTTTGAGAATGATAATCTCGTTGGTCTAAGGGGTTTGTTCATGGATATTGATGAACGAAAAAGAGCAAGTCAGGAGCTGGATAAAGCAAATGAAAAATTACAACTTTCTGTAGAAGCAGGGCAGCTTGCTATATGGATCTGGGATATGAAAACTAATCAGCTGGAATGGAATGATCAGGCTTACGAAGTTTTTGGAGTACCGAAAGATTTTGAGCCCACTTTTGAGAAATTCAGTTCTATGATCCATCCTGATGATTTGAACTATGTGGTAGAAGCAACCCAAAGAACCATTGAAACCGATGAAAAATTGGATATACAATTCAGGTTCAACAAAGGAGATGGGAAAGAAATCATATTAAGCGGAAGAGGGGATGTTGTTAGGGATGAGGATGGTAACCCAGTACAGATGATCGGTATTAATATGGATGTTACTGAGCGAAACGAAATGGTTGAGAATCTTAAACGACAGGAATCTCAGCTAAGAAGTTTTGTGGAACAGGCACCTGCTGCTGTAGCTATGTTTGATACCGAAATGAATTATGTGACCGTCAGTAACAAATGGTACGAGCATAATAGAATAGAAGGCGAAGATATTATTGGACGTTCTCATTATGAAGTTTTGCCTCAGGTAGCAAAAAGAAAGGATTGGGTAAAAATTCACAAAAGAGTATTGTCAGGTGAGGAATTATCAAATGATAGAGATCAATTTGTAAGAAAAGATGGTTCTGAGATATGGATTAGCTGGACCGGAATTCCTTGGTATAATAGAGAAATGAAAATAGGTGGTATTATCCTTTATGTAACTGATATCAGTAAGGATGTGGAGTATACCGAGAAACTAGAAAGTGAAATTAAGGAGAGAACAGAGCAGATTCGTCAACAAACTGAAAATCTTGAAATAGTAAACAAAGAACTGGAAGCATTCAGCTATTCCATATCTCATGACCTTAGAGCTCCTCTTAGGTCAATAAACGGATTCACAGATATTCTTTTAGAAGATTACTCAGATCAACTAGATGATGAGGGTAAACGCTTAATGGGAATAGTAAAAGAAAGCGCTGTAAATATGGGACAATTGATTGACGATATATTAAAATTTTCAAGGCTTGGAAAAAAGAAAATTCAGAAATCACAAATAGATATGAAAAAACTATTTGAAAGTGTTTGCGAAAATGAATTGAAAGTTTATAATGAAGAGAAAATTGAGTTATCGATTTCAGAGTTGCCGGAAGCAAAGGGAGATGTAACCTTATTGCAGCAGGTGGTAGTGAATCTGGTTTCTAATGCACTAAAATATTCTTCAAATGAGGATAAAAGTATTGTAAATATAGGATATGAGGTTTCTGATACGAATAAAACCATATACTATATCAAGGATAACGGAGTAGGATTTAACATGGAATACAAAGATAAATTGTTCGGTGTTTTCCAAAGACTACATACTAAAAGTGAATTTGAGGGCACAGGTGTTGGTTTGGCAATTGTTAAAAGAATTATAAACAGGCATGGAGGCAGAATTTGGGCAGAAAGTGAAGTTGGAATAGGATCAACTTTTTTCTTTTCATTACCTAACGGCTAAAAATTTAGTTAACAAATAAAAGAGAAAGAATATGGATATAAATAAAACAGTAGAGATTTTATTGGTTGAGGATAATGATAATGATGCCGAAATGGCGCTGCGAGCCCTCAAAAAAAATAATATAAGCAACAAAGTAACACGCTTAAAAGATGGGGAAGAGGCACTCGATTTTCTTTTTTGTAAAGGAGATTATGAAGGGAGAAATATCCATAATCTTCCAAAAGTGATACTTTTGGACTTAAAGATGCCTAAAGTAGACGGATTGGAAGTTTTGAAAGCTGTCAGATCAAACAAAGATACAGAGAAGGTGCCCATTGTCATGCTTACCTCATCAAGAGAAGAGCGGGATGTTGTAGAAGGCTACAAACTTGGTGTAAACAGTTTTATTGTTAAACCTGTTGAATTCAACACATTTATGGAAGCCGTTAAAGATATAGGTATTTATTGGGTGTTATTGAACGAGCTACCTTAATAATTCCCTGAAATAAGAGCCAACCATATTATGGTTATAAAGTTGCTATATATAGAAGATTCCATCCTGGACTATGAGCTATTGGTCAGAGAATTGAGGGCAATGGAGCAGGGATTTGAAGTTAAATTAGCAACAAATAAGTCTGAATTTGAACAATTGATGAATAGCTGGGATCCTGATCTGATTATCTCAGATTATACTCTTGAAACTTATTCTGGAATAGAAAATTTAAGGCACGCGAAAAAAGTACGTCCCGGTATACCTGTAATTATGCTTTCGGGTGATATTACCAGGGAACAAGAAATAGAATTGTTAGAAAATCGTGCTAACGATGTACTTACAAAGGACAACCTGAAAAGATTACCATTTGCTATAAAAAGAATATTAAATGAGCAAAAGGATAAAGAAGAACTTAACAACACACTTACAGAGCTTGCCGGGAACTTGGTTTTTCAGGAAGCTCTAGCTGAGATTTCATTCCGTCTAAATTCATTGGACTCTTTTACAAGAAAGATGAATGATGTAATTAAAAAACTTGGTGAGATAGTAGACGTATCCAGAGTTTATATTTTTGAAGATTTCAACTCCGGGCTTAATACAAGGAATACATTTGAATGGTGTGCACCAGGAGTTACACCTCAGATCGAAAATCTTCAGTTTCTAGATTATAATGAAGATATGCCCTCCCTTAAGCAGATCTTAATTAATGATGGCTTTATGAAGGCTGAAGATATTAAAGAGTTGCCCGCTGATATGGTGGCAGTGTTGGAGCCTCAAGACATTAAATCTTTAATCGTATATCCGATTAGTGTTGGGGAAGAATTTTATGGGTTTATAGGGTTTGATGAGGTAAGAGAACCACGGGCGTGGACCAATTCAGAGGATAAACTTATTAAATCTATTTCAGGCTTGATAAGTAATGCTTTTAGTGAATACAGATACGAACAAAGACTCAAGAGATCGAACAAGAAACTCAATAAATTACTTTCAGAAAAAGAATTATTGGTAGGAGAGGTACATCATAGAGTTAAAAACAATCTTGCTCTTATTTCAGGGTTTCTTCAATTAGATCAAATGAATTTAGGCGTAAAAGATAAAGGGGAGATAATTTCGGTTAATATTTTACGGATTAAATCCATTGCTATTATTCATGAGTTGGTGTATGAACAAGGTAATTTCACTAATATTTCAGTTGCTGAAACTGTAAAAAAAGTACTTTATGAAAGTTTTTTGCAAGAGAGGATCCAGGATATAAATATTGAAATCAAATCTGATGATGACCACGCTGAGTTTAATATTAATCAAGCAGTTACATTGTCACTATTGATCAGCGAAATGATCTTTGAGATTTTCAGATATAAAGGTGATGATAAACTTATACCTAATGAAGACGTTAAAGTTGAAATAATTCAAAACGAGGTAAATATTTTAATCAAGATCTTAAACAATGACTTGACCAGAGTTACAAGTTTGCTTCTAGAAGTAAATGAGCAAAATTTTTCAGAAATTTTTAGAGTGTTAGCCAAACAGTTAGGAGCAAAGATTGAGATAGATCAAATGAACGGATTTATTCAAATCGAGTTCGAGTGCAGAGACGTTAAGGGTTCGAGCAGTGCCTTGCCTAAATAAAACTAGTGTGGGAATTAAGCCTTTCTTTGCTCAAATATATATCTCATCATATGCTCGTATTCTTCACTTAATTCAACATTTCTTCTTGCCATCATCGCTTTCATAACCTCAAGTGCTTTATCAAATCTGAACTCCGGATTTTTTTCGCCGTCCAGCCATGTAAAAGAGGGTATATATTTTGGAGGAAATGCAGAGGTAAATATGTTTGAAGAAACTCCGCATGTGGTACCCGTAGACAGCATCGAGTTGATAGAAGTTTTGGAATGATCACCCATAACTGTACCAAAGAATTGAAAACCTACTTTATAAAATTCTTTAGTTTCCCAGTCTTGAATGCGTACAAAGTCATAATTATTCTTCAAATTCGAAGTGTTCGAATCAGCTCCTAAATTACACCATTGTCCAAAAATTGAGTTTCCAACAAATCCATCATGTGCTTTGTTAGAGTAGGAATGAAATATTGTTGAAGAAACCTCTCCGCCTACTTTACTAAACGGTCCTATTGTTGATGAGTCGTATACTCGAGCGGTCATCTTTACAGTAGCATTGTTACATATAGCAACAGGTCCTTTTAGGATCGCACCTGCTTCTATAACTGAATTAGGACCAATATAAATAGGTCCTTTATTGGCCATAAGTATTACTCCGGGTTCTATTGTGGCACTTTCATCAATAAATATATTGTCAGGTTTTTCGAGTATAGTGTCTTTTATATTGTGCGTTTCACTTACAGATTTGATGTTTAAGAGTTCTATGTCTTCTTTAATTTGAGGTCCATTCAATTCAAGTAACCCCCAAAGATATTCTACAAAAACTGGTTTAAAATTAAGGTCAATTTTATTTGCTGAGTCAAGTTTAGCATAGGTTAACTCATCTAGCGGCTTAGCTGAAAGAAAACAAACAGGCTCATCTTTATAATAAAAGGCATCATTTATCTTAGCATTACCAATTGATTTCAGCAGCTGTTCAGATGGTAGAAACCTGGAATTGATATATAAGCATGCTTTTTCTTCATCAGGAGAGGGGGAGGAAAACAGTAACTCAAGATTTCTTCGAGTTTTCCAGCCTATAAATTCCGGTTCTAAACAGTAGTTCCATTTTTCCAAAATCGTCAGAATACCTATTCTAAGATCCCAAAGAGGCCTGGTAAGTGTAAGAGGTTTAAATCTTCGGGAAATGGTGTCTTCAAAAAATATGATCTGCATTTTAAAATAATTAGAGACTTATATAAATAATGTAGTTGGTAATATCTATATTTACAGGATAGAGTTAAAGCTTTAAAAAAAAAATTATGTGTGGAATTGTTGGGTACATCGGTGAGAAAAGAGCAAGTGATGTTATTATCAAAGGGCTTAAGAGGTTAGAATATAGAGGTTATGACTCAGCTGGTGTCGCTCTATTTAATGGGGAACTCGAGATAAAGAAATGCAAAGGTAAGGTTGTAAAGCTCGAGTCTTTATTAACAAAGGATGATCAGGCAAGGGTTGGAATAGGTCATACAAGATGGGCAACTCATGGTGAGCCTAATGATATCAACTCTCATCCTCATACTAGTAGCAACGGAAAGCTGGCATTAGTACATAACGGTATCATTGAAAACTATAATTCCTTAAAGAAGATACTAGAATCCAAGGGACATACTTTCTATTCTCAGACTGATACAGAAGTGTTGGCGAAATTAATTGAAGATGTGTACTCAAAAAACTCGGATGATTTCAAAAAGTCTGTTCAAATAGCACTTTCACAAATTGAAGGCACATATGGTGTTGCAATAATTCATTCGGATTTTCCCGATCAAATAATTGTGGCAAGAAAAGGATCACCGCTTCTTATTGGGGTGGGTGATAATGAAATGTTGATTGCTTCAGATGCGTCTGCAGTTGCAGAATATACAGATCAGGTTGTTTATTTAGATGACGGAGAGATTGCTGTTATCAAAAAAGATGATTACCAAGTTCATACTTTAGATGATAATTCCCTTATAAAAGAAGTCCACGAACTTGCACTAAGTATCGAGGAAATTGAAAAAGGTGGGTATGAATTTTTTATGCACAAGGAGATATTTGAGCAGCCAAAGGCAATTTCAGATTGTTTAAGAGGGCGCCTGGATCCTGAAAATGGAACCATTACATTGGGTGGTATAAAAGATGTGTTAGAAAAAATGGCTGATGCTAAGCGTTTGATAATTGCGGCATGTGGTACTAGTTGGCATTCAGGAATTGTTGGGGAGTATCTTTTTGAGTCATTGGCGAAAGTATCTGTTGAGGTGGAATATGCATCTGAGTTAAGATATAAAGAGTCTTTGATAGGTGAAGGGGATGTGATGATTGTGATTTCCCAAAGTGGCGAAACTGCTGATACGTTAGCAGCTTTGAGACAAGCTAAAGAGAATGGCGCGCTAGTGCTTGGAGTAGTAAACGTGGTAGGTTCAACAATTGCACGTGAAACAGATGCCGGAGTTTATATTCATGCCGGGCCCGAGATTGGTGTAGCGTCGACTAAAGCTTTTACCGGTCAGGTTACAGTTCTAACATTGATGGCTATTAAACTAGCTCAGGTAAAAGGTACTATTTCAAAAGAAAAAGCTGACAGGCTTATCAAAGAGTTAAATAGAATCCCATCTAAGATGGAAAAGATTTTAGAAAAAAGTAGCGAACTTGATGCTGTTTCAAATCTGTTTTCTTACGCTCCTAACTTTTTGTATTTGGGTAGATCTTTTGGGTTCCCGGTTGCCTTAGAAGGTGCGTTAAAATTAAAGGAGATTTCGTATATCCACGCTGAAGGTTACCCTGCTGCAGAGATGAAACATGGTCCTATTGCTTTAATTGATGAGATGATGCCTGTTGTAGTAATTGCAGGTACAAATCATACTAATGACAAGATGGTAAGTAATATTGAAGAAGTCCGTGCCAGAAAAGGAAGGATTATCTCAATAATTACAGAAGGAAATGAAGAAGTGGAAAACTTATCAGAATTTAGTTTTTCCGTTCCAGATACCGAAGATGAGTTTTCACCTCTTTTAACGGTGATCCCACTTCAGATTTTGTCTTATAACATAGCTGTAAACAGAGGTTGTGATGTGGATCAGCCTCGAAACCTGGCAAAAAGTGTTACTGTAGAATAGGATAATACCGCAGTATACAGAGTAATTAAAAAATGTGGATAACTTGTTTTTAATTCCAGAATTTGTTTCTTTCAACTTCTCGAATGTTCATGGTTAGTAAATAAGGAAATGAAAAACTGGAAAGCTCTGATTTTCAAAATTACAGTTTTAGTATTAGTGGGAATTGTAATTTTTACAGGTTAAGAACGAATTTTGAAAATGGTTATCACTTATTAGTAAAACAAGATTTAGAATTCATATATATGAATAATGAATAGTGAATTAGATTTAACGTATCTGGAAGAAGTTACAGGTGGAAGTTCTGAAATGATCGTTGAAATGTTAAAGCTTTTTTTGAACGATACGCCCGATCAACTCTCAAGTATTGAAAGAAATGTTAAAAATAAAGACTGGGAAGGTATAAGAGCAGAAGCACATAAATTGAAACCCACTTTTCAATATGTAGGTTTAAGTAAATCCCATTTAGAGATTGCTGAGGTTGAAAGTAAAGCAAGAAATAAAGAAGATTTAGAAAGTATTCTTCAACTCGTTCATTCAGTTCAGAATGATTTTAATCTTATTCAATCAGAAATTAAAAGTAAGATAAAAGAGCTTAGTTCTTAACCTTAAAGATCATTTCCAGATGGTCAATACCATCTACATCATAAACATCACTATCTTCTATAAACCCCAGATTTGAATAGTAGCTTCTAAGCTCAGCCTGTGCTTCAATGCGTATTGTATTCTCCGGGTAGTTTGAAAAGCAATAATTAATGCTGTCTTGAATTAAAATCTTACCTAAGGTGCCACCCCTTTTAGTCTTGGAAACAATTATTCTCCCAATAGAAGTTTCGGATTTGTATTTGACATCAGGTGAGAAGATCCTGGAATATGCTACAAGTTCATTGTTATCATAGATGAGAAAGTGGAAGGCTTTTTCGTCATACCCGTCAAAGTCCTGATAGATACAATTTTGTTCAATAATAAAAACATCTTGTCGCAACTTTAAAAGATCGTATAGTTGAATAGGATTAAGCTCATTGAAGCTGCAAATAATTTTTTCCATAATTTTCTAAAACAAAATGTGAAAGTTTACGTACAAAAAATTGAACTTTAACTAAACTATACCATTATGATTTGGGCCTGGCTTTTAAATAGTGTAGCTGTTTTTGCAACATCAAAAATACTACCCGGTGTTGAAATTAAGAATTTTTGGAGCGCTATAGTAGTGGCAGCAATACTCGCTATTGTAAACACTTTTCTAACACCTATTATACAGTTTATCGCTCTTCCGGTAACCATAATAACATTAGGGTTGTTTGCTCTGGTGATCAACACTTTGATGATTATGCTTGTTGATGCTTTAGTTGAAGGATTCAAGATAAAGAATTTCTGGTGGGCTCTTCTCTTTGGAATAGTGATGTCTCTGTTTAGCGGACTGCTTTTTAGGGTATTTTAAGATAAAAGGCAGAATAACTTCTGCCTTTTTATTTAGTTTTTAAAATCTTAAAGATTACTACAAACAGCTTCAGTAAATGAATCTGTAGTTCCCTTACCTCCAATATCCATAGTACACCGTACTTTTTTCTCTACCAAAGTCTTGTAAATCGCCTTTCTAATGTTCTCAGCGATTGGTTTTTCGTCCAAATACTCTAACATCATAAGGGAAGAAAAAAGAAGTGCAATAGGGTTAGCTTTATTTTGTCCGGCAATATCAGGTGCAGAGCCATGAACTGCTTCAAACATAGCAGCATCATCACCAATATTTGCAGAACCAGTTACACCAAGTCCACCAACAAGTCCGGAGGCTAAATCAGATAAGATATCACCAAATAAATTCGTAGTAACTACAACATCAAATTGTTCAGGTCTCATCACCATTTGCATAGCCATGTTATCTACAATAAGATCCTGAAACTCAATATCAGGATAATCTTTAGCAACAGTTCGCCCAACTTCTAAAAATAGACCGGTAGTTAGTTTTAAAATATTGGCTTTATGAACAAGTGTTACTTTCTCCATTTCCTTTCTACGGGCATATTCGAACGCTGAAGTAATAATTTTACGACTTGCTTCTTCAGTAACTACGGCAATACTTTCCGCATGCTTGTTTTCATCTATCCAGTGCTCTTTTCCAATATATAATCCTTGAGTATTTTCTCGGAAGATGACCATATCAACCGATTTGAAAGGAGTATCAACATTAGGAAGTGTTATTGCAGGACGAATATTGCTAAAAAGATTGAACTTTTGGCGCAAAGCAACATTGATAGATCGGAAACCTGTTCCAACAGGAGTAGTAAGAGGTCCTTTTAATGCGACTCTGTGTTCTTCAATTGCAGCAACAGTTTCATCGGGTAAAGGATTTCCTAATTTACGGTAAGCCCCTAGCCCAGCTTCACATTCGATCCAATTAATTGGAGCTCCTGCAGTTTCTAAAATAGTTTTTACGGCTGCTGTGATTTCGATTCCAATTCCATCACCAGGAATAAGTACAACGTTCTTCATGAAGAGATTTTAGATTTTCAATGTTCTTTTGGTTACTGAACAAAGATAAGCACTAAAAAGGTTCTTTGTTTAATGATTAAAGAGTTTTCTTTTAAGCTTTATAAGTAACTCTGTAAATTGTACCTGACTCATCATCGGATATTAGCAGCGAACCATCCTGAAGCTGAAGGATGGATACAGGTCGACCTTTGATGTCTTCTTCCCCTGCAAGCCAGCCAGTTATGAAAGGTTTATATTCGATAGCATTGCCACCATCATCAAAAATAACCTGAGAAATTTGATATCCAACTTTTGAGCTTCGGTTCCAACTACCATGTTCGGCAATAAGAGCTCTGTTCTTATAAGTGCTTGGAAGCATATTTCCAGAGTAGAAAATTACACCAAGTGGAGCAACATGAGCACCTAGTTCCTGAACAGGTTTTTTAAAACGGTCGGCCATAGGTTTTCCTTCTTCTCCAAATTTCGGATCCCATACATCGTTGCCATGTAAATAGGGGTAACCAAAATGCTGATCTTTTCCGGTAATTTCGTTTAATTCACAAGGAGGAATATCATCTCCAAGCCAATCCCTGCCGTTATCTGTAAACCAAATGTTTCCTGTTTCAGGATGCCAGGTAAAGCCAACGGTGTTTCTGATTCCTTTTGCTACAATTTCATGTTCTGAGCCGTCGGGGTTCATTCTTGTTAAGGTAGCAAAAAGAGGATTGTCTTCTTCATGATTACAAATATTACATGGTGCTCCAATCGGTACATAAAGCTTCTCATCCGGACCAAATGCAATGTATTTCCAGCCGTGATGTCCTTCAGTAGGAAGTCCATCTGTTACTAAAACCGGTTCAGGTGAATCAGTATAATTTTGGTCGATATTGTCAAAACGCCAAATTTTACTCACTTCAGCAACAAAAAGTGCTCCATCTTTATATGCTACACCATTTGGTAATCTTAACCCCTCTATGATCGTGTAGACAGAATCGGCCCGAAAGTCATTGTTGTTATCCACAACAGCGTACACTTTTCCCTCACGACGCGAACCAACATAAAGAATACCTGAATCACTCATTGCCATTTGTCGGGCATTGGTAACGTCTTCTGCAAAGATGGAGATCTCAAATCCTGCCGGAGCTTCAAGGTATCCCAAAGAAATAGTAGATGGACCGCTTTTCTCGGGTATCAGGTCTTTAGATTCTTTTGAAGAACAACTGATTAATAGTGTAGCAAGAACAAAAAGTAGAATGCGCATAATGGAGTAAGTATTGTTAGTTTCTCAGAATCTAAACAAAAATTCCATTTTGATAAGTAAAACTTTAGATGCGATCCCAAACAAATTGAGGAATAAGTCGCGCCAGCCATGCAACTAGCATCCATCTTTTCGTGATGTAAACTATATTTCTCTTTTTATTGAGTCCTTTGATCATTTGCTTAACGGCTTTATCTGTTTCGGATACCCAAAACATATTAGGCACATTTTCGGTCATTTCAGATTTTACGAAGCCGGGCTTTATATCAGTTACAGTAATATCACTAGGTAAGCGTTTCGCTTTTTGACGAAAGCCAGTCATATAATTAGATGCAAAATGTTTTGAAGCCGTATAGACAGCAGCTTTGTATGAAGCCAAGTGCGAGGCGATTGATGACATGCCAACTATGTGTCCATGACCCTGCCTTCTGAAATAGTCAAAAGCAAAATGAAGCCCATGTGAGAATGCGAGTACATTAACCTCAATTGTAAGTTTATCAGCTTTCCAAGGTGACATGATCTTATCTACTCCAACACCGGCATTCAGGATCATCATATCCATTCCGCCCATTTCATCAATAAGATCCCGGTAAACATTTTCAGCTTTTTCAAGGTCGGTGACATCTAATGTCCTGATGAAAGCATTCTCCCCAATTTCTTTTTTGATTGATTCAAGTTTCTCAGTTCTACGGCCCATCAAACCAACTTTGTTACCTGCTTCTGCGAGTTGAAGTGCCAGTTCACGACCAATTCCGGACGTAGCACCTGTAATAAGTATATTTTTCATTCGAATGTTTCCAGACTTTCGGAGAGATAATTTGTAAGCGGAAGTTGTGTAAGTACATTAAACGTGCTCAAAAACTCAATATATTGTTCAACCACACGTCTGTATGATTTAAGCTCTAATTCCTTCAATTTTAATATTCCTTCTTCGAGTTCAAGAATAATAAGCGGATTATTATTCTCGATTTGACTAAGGTTTTTCTTTAGGGTGATCAGATCTAATGTGTTTATTCGATCAGTAAGAATTTCATGTTGACTAATCAGGCTTTTCAGGTATTCGTATTCAGTAATTCTTTTAACTGAATCCTGAAATTGTTCAGCGGCAAGTTCACCGGTAAGTTCAATTTCGTCCAACTTTCGCTCTGCTACCTGATTTCTATTAGATTTGAAGATTGGAATACTTATACCAAACGCGATGCCGAAATCGGAGTCTCTGTTTTTTTCGGGATAATATTCAGTTTGGAAATAGCCAACATTAAAATCAGCTTTCTCTAATTTGACTTCACTTTTTGCTACTTCAATTCGCTGAGATATAAGATCCAGCTCTAGAGAGGAGAAAGAATTTAAAGCTACTTCGTCAGAAACATTTTCAATTGCAGATACAGAAATTAATACCTCATTTTCCCACTCAATATCCGGTTGTTGAAGTAAAGAAGAAATCTCTTTTTTTATTTGTGAAAGAGAAACATTGAGATCATCCTGATTTGTAATGGCATCCACTTGATCCATTTTAGCATCCACAAAATCCTTAGCATTAAAAAGAGAGCTTTCCATATTTGTGCTAAGAATGTCTACCCTTTTTTGAATTAAAGAGTATTTCTGTTCTTCAATATCCATTAACTGAATATCAAGAAGATATTCAGCGGCAAGTTCATATCTCATTTCCAGATTTTCGTGATACTGGATCTGCTTCCGTATTGTTAATTCTTTTTTTGTAGCGTTAAAAAGAGCATTATTTCGACGTATTTTCCAGGGATTTCCGGGTCTGAACCTCACGGCATACTGCTGATCTTCTAAAGTAAATTCGTCGTTGCTGTACCGAAATTCCAGATCTTCTACAACGGGCAGTCGGTAATTTCGTGGAGAAATAAAATCAATTGATGCGTCGTACCCTTGTGTATTGATATCTTCAAAGGCTGTTAGTAAAAAATCGGATACTGTAGTTTGGCCAAAAACGGTATTCCATCCTGAAGAAAGGAAAACTAAAATAAAAAATGTAATACGTTTTGCCATTACTTAACGATAATCTGCTCACCCACTACAAGTGGGTTTTCTTCAGGAATTTCAATGAAGATCTCGAGCCCGAATGTAGTAAGAGAATTATCCTTTTCCATAATTTGTGGAAGCTTCACAACCGCACCAAACCCAATGATCTTCCCTTGAATTTGCAGGTTGGGTTGTTCCAAAGATTTCACAGTAACAATTTCACCCAGTTCTCTGTCTCTTTCTTTTTTGCCAACTAAGTAACCAACAACAGATGTTGGATGTTTAGGATTTATGGAAACCAGCGATGTAAACGCCTCTACTTCTTCTCCTTCTTTAACGTATACATTTTCAATGACACCTGAAAAAGTAGCGAATTTATTCAATCGTGTTTCTTCACGAAGTTTCCACTCCAGCTCCTCATTTGCTAATTCTATTTTAGATTGAATTTGAGACTGATCGAATTCGTCTTCCTGTTTTAGATCCAGAATTCTAATATCTAATCCCTGAAGTTCGAGGTTTCCCTTTTCCCGAATAGACTTGATCTGAAGTTTAAGAGCGGTTAAAGAATCAGTGGGAATATCTTTAGAGATGGTTTGAGCAAGCTTGTTGTTAAGATCTATTTCATTTTGAATAAGTCTTATATCATTTTCAATTTCGCCTTTGAGGATAGATTTTTCAGACTCCAAAAGTTTTATTTTTGAATTCAGTAAAGCTTTTTTCTCTTTCTTTTCAGATTCAAAAAGCTCAATCTCCTTTCTGAGTTTTTGAATGTCCAAGTTTAATTGAGGGCTTTCCACCTCAATGAGTTTGTCGCCCTTTTGAACCTCCTGCCCCGGAACCACATAAAGAGCCTCAATGATGCCCGATTTCTCTGCATTGATCTTATATGCTTTGGCATAAGTTACTCCAAGAAAAGAACTGCTTCCTTTGAAGTAAAAGGAATTGACAGTCATAAGAGTTACAAACGCAAGGAAAATGAAAACATAAAAGGAATTTATTCTAGACATAATTACCTCTAATTAGTTTCCTGAATATTTTTGAAGGTAACACGAACTCTAGTAATAGATTCAATTTTCTGAAGCTCTGTCAAAAATGCTGTATTGTCAGCGTCCAGATTCATCTCGATTTCATATTCATAATCAAACCGGCCGGAATTTCTGGAAGTAACTTCAACATCATGAAAGTCGGCACAGTACTTTCCAATTACGCCTGTTACTTCTGCTAATTTTGTAGGGTCAGAATCATTGAGTCTGAAAAGCAAAAGCCCGCGCATCCCGGTTTTGGTACTAAAAGGGGTAAAATGAAGGATTAACGCCATTGTACAGTAGATAATGGTGCCTGCAAATGCGATCGTATAACCAAAAATACCAATTGCCAAACCCACACTTAAAGCTGCAAATATAAAAAGGATATTTCTGGCATCTTGGATTCTGGTTCTGAAACGGATAATAGCAAGTGCACCAAAGGCACCAAGTCCACGAGCTAAACTATCTCCGATCGCCATCATCACCATAGCGGATACAATGGAACCTAATGCTAACGCCTGAAAGAAGTTTTTGGGATACTGATGACCAGTAAAAGTAACCTTGTGAGTAATTGCAATAATCGATGAAAGCACAAATGCCCAAATCAACGAATAAGTAACATTGAGTAATGTCGGATAATCATAAACAGGTTGATCTGGAAACAGTTCAAACATCTTATAGAGGTTATGCTAATCGTTAATTGATTGAAAAGAGTATAATACTCTTTTCAGCTTAAAAAAATTAAGCAATTTTAAGTTCGGGCACTTTATACTTAGCGTATTCAAAAAGACCAAAAAGCACTCCACAATAGAAAAGATCACCTAAAACTGTCATATGAAAAAATGGAATTGCCGCAACATAGCAAGCAATAAAACCCGAAATTGAAAGATCATACATTGGGCTTGTTAACCAGACCCCAAAATTTGAAATAATAAAGAAAATAACGGAAGCAGCGAATCCACCTCCAGTTACTCGTTTAAAATTCACTTTTTTAAGTATAAAGATTCCTGCGATAACAATAGCTATCATGGCTCCGTAAGTCCAGTAAAAGCCAGGTGATATTAATACAAATCCACTGTAATAATCGGAGTATAGAATATTGTTAACAAAAAGATCGCTAATAAAAAAGGCTAACAGAGGAAGCAAGAAAGCAAGTTTCTTATTTGAGAAATAAGCAGCCCCGAATAGTGACATTGCTCCTATAGGCGCAAAGTTATAAGGGTGAGGAATCATCCTTGAGATTGCAGCTAAAAGTAGAAGTCCTGAAATAATAAGTAGTCGCTTATTCATAGAAATATTTATTTAAGTGAACTACTAAAATAAAAAAAAGCATCGTCTCAATGAAACGATGCTTTCAATTCTTTTAAAAAAAATATTTACTTACTGTTCAGCTCAAGATTTAGTGTAGCTGTTACTTCTTTGCCAACAACTGTATCAGAAACCCAGTCACCTGTTCCAACTCCATATGCATTACGGTCGATCACAAATTCAGATGTAATCCCTGCTACTTTTCCACCACGTGGATGGTCCATTACACCTAATAAAGTAAAAGGCATTTCGATTTTTTTAGTTACATCTTTAATTGTTAGATCACCATGAGCAACAAATTTATTGTCTCCCTTTGATTCTATCATAGAACTTTTAAATGTGATCTTAGGATACTTTTCGGCATTAAAGAAATCAGCAGTCTTAAGGTGCCCGTTTCTTCTTTCATTTCTTGTGTCGATACTGTTTACCATAATCTCTACATCGATACTACTTTCTTCAAGATTCTCAGGATCAAAGTTTACGGTTGCAGTATAATCATTGAACGTTCCGTTGACCGGAGTAAAAAAGTGACGCACTTCAAAATCTATATTACTGTGAGATTTGTCTATAGTCCAGGAAGTTGCTACAAAATTTGCAGCGGCTATTGTTAGAGTTCCTACCAATAGAAAGGATAATAATTTAAAGGTCTTGTTCATTGTTCTTCAGTTTGTTTTGAATGTTTATGTAAGTTTTAACCAAAATGTTATTGAAATAATTCATTTAATGTTAAACTATTTTTCAACTAAACGATAATTAGTTGTAGCTATACAGCTGATAGAGACTCAGTTATTTTGCAGGACTGGTAAACTTGTTTCCCTTAATTCTGAATCGCCAAGGCAGTTTTGCGTCTTCTCCGGCGTAATCAACTCCAACTCTTGGGCTGGAAATAATTTGTGATGGCTTCACTGAGATGTCTCTATCTTCAATCCAGATAAGATTTCCAAGTAGATCTTCTCCGTAGTTGTTGGTCGTAATTCCTAAAGCGTGAGATACAATTCCGGGACCTCCACCCACTGACCTTTCCAATTTGGTTTTTCCACGCCGTTTAAGAATAGTATTAATGCCATCTAGTGGTTCTATGCCTCTGATCAGAATGGCATCGGCATTTCCTTCCGTGTTGGTTACCACATTAAAAAGGTGATGAATTCCATAGCAAAGATAGACATAAGCGACGCCGGGTTCACCAAACATGATCTTAGTTCGTTCAGTTTTTCCATGAATATGAGAATGGCAAGCTTTGTCAGTTCTTCCATTATAAGCCTCTGTCTCAACGATCATGCCGGTAGTGAGAACTCCATCAAAATTTGTACAGAGAACTTTTCCTAGAAGTCTTTTTGCTATTGGTACGGGATCTGTACCCGAATAAAACTCCCGATCCAGCTTTGAACCTGACATCAGTCCAGATCTGCATAAGGATTATCAACCACAGTTGGTCTGTGGCTTTTGTAGGTGTCATAGTAGGCTTTGGCTATTACTGCAGAAAGTACGAACAGAAAAGCGCTGTAGAATATCCAGATGCCAATTACAATGGCAATGGCATATCCTTGATAAAAATACCTGTACGAACTGAATGCATATTCCAGATAACCACTAATTATGAAGCGTGCAATTTCGAACAGGAGGGTATATGCGACAGCACCAACCAGCGAAATCTTGCGATCAATTCTACGCTCACTTAAATATCTGAATACAATATAAATTACCACAAAAGTGAAAAGGATGGGGACAAGTAAATTTAAGAAATCATAGATCCAAGGCAGTTCTATTACTATTTCTGTAAATGGGACTTCAAATCGGTCTAGATTTATAAATGAGACGAAGTAAATAATCAGGGATATGAAATATATTAGAGCGCCAAATATCCCAAACCAGAAAAAATTGTAAACCACCTGCATTAAAGGGTGTTTGCGTTCTTCAATTTCGAATATATCAAACAGAACGTGTTTTACAGCGTGCATTAAGCCTTGGGTAAAAAACAATAAGATGACAGTACCTACAATTCCAAATACCTGACGAGCACTTACTAATGGATTAAGCACATTCTCTATAGTTTGAGAACCTTGAATTACATCAGACGTTTCCGCTTCATACGAGAAGGTGGGTAAAAATTCACTTCCATATTGAATAATCAAGTCAAGTGCTTCGTCATAATTAAGCACATAACCAACTATGGAAATCATAATTAGTACAAACGGAATTGAACAAATAAACAGATTGAAAGTAATAGCAGAAGCACTAAAAAAGAGATCTTTTTTACTTATTATTTTTACTAATCTATTCCAGAAGTCTTTGAAATCTTGCAAGAGCGCTGAGTTCGTTTGTTGAAGGATAACCTTCAAGGCTTAAAATATACGTGTTACATTTCTAATTCAAAGCAAGAATGTATCGTAGTTTTTAAGCCAATTCATTGGTATGTTCCAAGCCCGAATTTTTATTAAAAGTTAGCACAGAACAGTTTAAACACCAATGGCAGCAAAGAAGCAAACTCCTTTAATGAAACAGTACTTTGAGATCAAGGATGAACATCCGGGTACTATTTTACTGTTCAGAGTGGGTGATTTTTACGAAACCTTTTCAGATGATGCCGTTCTGGTGAGTAAAGAATTGGGAATCACACTTACAAAAAGGAATAACGGAGGAGATCAAACCCCGTTAGCCGGATTTCCTTTTCATTCTTTAGACAGTTACTTGCCCAAGTTGGTAAAGAAAGGCTATAAAGTAGCTGTTTGTGACCAGACTGAAAGTCCTGATGAAGCCAAGAAAGCAGGCCGGAAGATCGTAACCCGAGAAGTTACAGAGATCACTACTCCGGGAGTTACGCTTTCCGAAAAACTACTGGAGCACAAACGAAATAATTATATCGTATCACTTCACTGGACAAAAAACAGAGTCGGTGTAGCATTTTCTGATATCTCAACCGGGGAATTTGGACTAAGTGAAGTAAGCGAAAGACAACTGGATAGTTTATTGGCGGCTATTCAGCCTTCGGAAGTACTGGTTTCTTCAAAATTGAAGAACAAACTAGAAGATGCATTCCTGAAGTTCAATATTACTTATATCGAAGACTGGGTATATGAAGGTGATTACGGATATAAGATCTTAACAGAGCATTTTGAAGTTCATTCGTTAAAGGGATTTGGCGTTGAGGAACTGAAAACAGCCCATGTTGCCGCCGGTTCTTTGATGCATTATATGCAGGAAACTCAAAAAGCGTATTTAAGACATCTGAGGAGATTATATGCGTATGAAAGTAATGAGTATATGTCTCTTGATCCTGCCACAAAAAGAAATTTAGAACTTACAGCTAGTATTCAGGATGGAAATGTAGAAGGGACATTGATCTCGATCATGGACAAGACGTGTGCTGCCATGGGCGGTCGACTTCTTCGAAGATGGATCATGCGTCCGCTTAAAAGATTAAAGCCCATTCAACAGCGCCTGGATTCTGTTGAGATTTTCTATTCCAAACATGATGTAAGATCTCAACTTCGGGAAGAACTGGAACAGGTTGGAGATCTAGAGAGACTGATTTCAAGAATTTGCGTTGGAAGAACTAATGCCCGGGATATCGTTCAACTGAAACTTTCTCTGGCTCAGATTCCGGTTATCAAAAGTCAATTTGCAGGTTTTGATGATCCATTGCTGAAAGATATTTCCGGAAGATTGAAATTGTTGATCGATCTTCAGGAGCATATCACTAAGACACTAGCTGAAGAACCTCCAGCAAGTATTCGGGATGGAAACATGATCCGCGATGGATTTAATGAAGAGCTGGATGAGCTTCGTGATATTGCAAAGAACGGGAAGAAGTACATAGCCCAGATCAAAGATAAGCTGGCAAAAGATTCCGGAATAGCATCGCTGAAGATCGGTTACAATAAAGTGTTCGGCTATTATATTGAAGTGACGAATGCTCATAAAGATAAAGTACCGGAGCATTTTATCAGAAAACAGACGTTGGTTAATGCTGAGCGTTACATCACTCCGGAGCTTAAAGAAATTGAAGAGAAGATCTTATCAGCTGAGGAACGTAGTAAGACACTCGAGTACGAACTTTTTGAAGAAGTAAGATTATATGTTTCTGAGTTTGCAGATGATATCCAGCAAATAGCTTTTGCACTTGCTGAACTGGATTGTATTCAGTGTTTTGCTGAAGTAGCTTTTAAAAATAATTATGCAAAACCTGAAGTAAGAGATTCTGAAGATATCTCTATCAAAAAAGGGCGACATCCCGTTGTGGAAGAAACTTTGCCAATGGGTGAACCTTTTATTCCGAATGATATCGAACTGAATAACTCCGATCAGCAGATCATGATCATTACCGGACCGAATATGGCGGGTAAGAGTATCATTCTTCGTCAAACGGGTTTGATCGTTTTATTAGCTCAGGTTGGGAGTTTTGTGCCGGCTGAATCTGCTACCATCGGAATGGTTGATAAGATCTTCACCAGAGTCGGCGCTTCGGATAATTTAGCTGCCGGAGAAAGTACTTTTTTGGTAGAGATGAATGAAGCGGCAAATATCCTGAATAACGCCACACCAAGATCGCTCATTCTATTGGATGAAGTTGGTCGCGGAACCAGCACATTTGATGGTTTGAGTATTGCATGGTCATTGGCAGAATATTTACATAATCATGCTCCGGTTGCTGCAAAAACACTATTCGCTACACATTATCACGAGTTGAATGAGTTGGAACAAATGTATGATCGCACCAAGAATTTCAATGTTCAGGTAAAAGAACATGACGGGAAAGTGATCTTTTTGAGGAAACTGGTTCGTGGCGGCGCTGATCACAGCTACGGAATTCAGGTAGCTAATATGGCGGGACTTCCGCAGATCGTTATCGATCGGGCAAAAGATATTTTAAAGAATCTGGAAAGTCACAGTCTGGACATTACCAACAAGAATGGTTCTCTGGAAGGGAAGGCGTCCGCACAAAAAGACGCTGCAAAAAACTTATCAGACAAAATTGAAAAGCAGGATGAGATCGAGCAGATGAATTTATTTGCCACTCATGTGGACCCGAGATTGGAAACGGTACTCAATAAATTAGAAGCCAGCGATCCAAACCGAATGACTCCGATCGAAGCTCTGATGATGATTACTGAATTGAAGAAAATTGTAGACCGCTGAAGCGGGATTAAAAATGAACGATAAAGATTTGAAATCTGAAGCAAATAAATTAGAAGAAATTCTTAAGAATAAAACTATAAATAAAGTCTATAGAAATAGGTCGAATGAAGTAGTAATTGAATTTAATGACGGGACAAGATTCTTTATCGAAATTGATGGAAAAGAATTAGAGTTTAGTATTACTTAGAATTCAAGTCCCCTCTTGAGAGGGGATTTAGGGGTGTGTCAGAAGTTGCAACAAGCTATATTGAGCTATCATGCCAAGAAGAAAAATAATACCATATAATCCCGCACTTAAAGAACTTGCAAGAAAACTTCGCAATAATGCTACAAAAGCTGAACGAGTTCTATGGCACTCTCTTAGTGGAAAGCAATGTTTCGGTTATGACTTTCATCGCCAAAAACCAATTGGGAATTATATAGTTGATTTCTTTTGTCAGGAATTAATGTTGGCTATTGAAGTTGATGGTGTGTCTCATAATCAAGAATCAGTTCAAATTAAAGATCGACAAAAAGAAGTGTTTTTAAATAGCATTGGAATTGATGTTCTTAGGTTTCAGGATTCTGATATTTATCCTGAAAATAGAGATGGTTTAAGGGCAATTGAGGAGTATGTGATTGAATTTGAGAAGATAAACAAGGTTGACACACCCCCAACCCCCTCTCAAGAGGGGGCAAGTAGCTTTTCTGCGAAAAGTTCTAATCAAGTTAAAAAGTAGTGCGATTGTATTTTTTAAATAGAAATGTTGATAAAAAATAGTCTTAAGTCTCAAATCTAATTATGAAAACCTCCGCTAAACATATCGCTGATCGAATACGGTTGATGATCTCCACCAAGCAATTTCAGGTTGGGGAAGTGTTGCCGTCTACCCGGGAATTAGGGCAACAGCTGGAGGCTAGTTTTCATACCGTTCGTAAAGCCTATCATATTCTGGAAGAAGAAGGATTGATAAAAGGTGAGCAAGGAAGAGGCTTTACGGTTACTAAACAGACTTCCATGCTGGACAAAGCCGAACGTCTGGAAATTGGTGGCGGTAAAGTTCAAGCGTTGATCGAAGAATTGGTTGGATATGGACTTGATGATTCCGAGATTGAACTGCTTTTTCAGGAGCAATTGGATTTTATGGAATGGCCGGAACGAATTCAGTCGTGCGCTACCGTTGGGGATAACAAGGAAATGGCATCAATGCTTTCCAGTGCCATAAATAAACAGGTGGGAGTAAAGAGTAGTGTTCTGGACATTACAGAAATGGAAAAGGCTGCGTCTTATGATGCTCTATTTGTACCGATCAAATTTATGAATAAGTTCAGAAGCCTGAGTGAAACCATGATGATCATTCCCATCGTGCATATGTTTGATCCGGAAACACTTTATAAAATTACAGAACTTGCGGCGATTCAAACCATTGGTTTGGTAACATCTGATGATGAAAGTATTTCAAAGATCATCAATGAATTAAAACTAATGATTCCGTTTGAAGGATCGTTTGTGGCAGGAAGTATTTATGGGCGATCATTACCGCTTTTTGTTAGGGAGACAGATCTTATCTTATACACTCAGGAAAGTGCGAAGCTGGTAGAACAGAAAGTGCCGGAGAAAAGCAGGATCCAGTTAAATTATAAGCTTTCAGATCGAAGTGCAGAAATGATTCGCTCGGAGCTTTGGGATCAGTAATTGGGTTAATGGTTAAAAGTTATTTGTAACAACCACCATTAACCAATAACAAATAACTATTCAGCATTGAATATCAAAAAGACCATAAAAAAAGCCATTTCGGCTATTGAGAAAGAGATTGAAGCGGTTCGGGAGACGCCATCCAATGATGTGTTGACCAATGGTGTACTACAAAAGCAATCCGAGAGCCATATCTATGTTTTTGAAACTACAAATCAGGGATTGCGGTTTGCGGAAGAGATCAGAGCCAAGCTTCGCAGTAAAGAACTGGAAGTTCATGAAATTGATTTTAAGGAAGGAAAGGTGTGGCTGGATTTCCCCGAAGATTTTGGACCAACCATCGATGAAGTTTATTTAGAGTGGGAAAATGATTTCGTGCTCAAGAAAATGGAAGAGCATTTATATACACTGGAAGACAAGTATGAGAAAGTCGACCAGCTGAAATCACTATTAGAGCCTGCGAAACATTTCAAAGAAAACAGTTCCGGATATTTAGTAAAAGTAGATGAACTTAGAAATGATTCTCAAACCGAAGCCATAGAAAAGGCAGTAAAAAATAATGTACTGTATGTTTGGGGACCTCCGGGAACGGGAAAGACGGCTACGCTTGGGTTTATAGTTGCGAATCTTTTAAGAGAAGGAAAGCGTGTTCTTTTTGTTTCGAACACAAACAGAGCGGTAGATGTGGGTTTGATGAATGTGATAGAAGCACTGTATGAGATCGAGCCGATGTTTGATCTTCAACAGACGACCAGATTTGGAGAAGCGGCACTTCAGGATGATCGGCTGGAAAGTATTCTATTTGAGAATCAGGTAAAGATAAAACTAGACGGAAGAAAAGCAGATGCCGTACAGTTGAGTACATCATTGGAGAATTATAAAAAGCTTCAGGCTCAGATCGACAAGATGATGTTGGAAGATGAAGAGATTCCTCAAAAATTGGATTTGGAATGCCAGCTTCTTGGAGAGAAAGTAGACCGAGAAGGTGGTATCGATGCGATGGAAGAAAAGATCGATAAACTGCTGAATTTAAATGAGCGCTATGAGCTGAAGAAAAAGCAACTGGTTGCCACAACGATGGCTAAAGTGTGTACTTCAGAGCTTTTCTGGAACCTTAGTTATGATGCTGTAGTAGTAGATGAAGCTTCGATGGCAGGCGTTCCTTATTTACTGCTGATGGCAGCTAAAAGTAAGGAGCATCTAGTAATTGCAGGAGATCCTATGCAGCTTCCACCTATTGCAATTACGAATGATCCGGAGTCCAGAGCCTTTTTAGAGCAGGATATTTTCACTTTTGTTTCCGGCGCTGAAACAACGGAAGACTTGTTCCTATGGCATGATGAAAATCCGGATTTTACATGTTTCTTTGACACTCAATATAGATTAAGATCCGATCTGGCCGGAGTGATCAGCTCGGTTTTTTACGATGGAAGACTGAAATCCGGAGAAAAAATTCTGGAGAGAGGAACCAACAAAAACTCTGTGGCATTGGTGGATTCTTCAAAGTATGGTCCGTACATCGAGCAGGAAAAAGGTGGAAGAAGTTTTAATCCTTCAAATGAAGTTCATTTAAAGCTGATCGAGCAAAGCGTTAAAAAGCTTTCTCTGAAATATGCAGATGATAGCATCGGTGTGATCGTTCCGTTTCGAAGTAGTGTATATACCGTTCGTAATCATTTGAGAGAGGAAGGTTATCGATATGTGGAAGTTGGAACCATTCACACATTCCAAGGGAGAGAAAAAGAGGTGATCATTTTTGATACTGTAATGAGTGGTGAACTTCAGAACGGAGCTTTACGACATTATTCCGTTCGTCCTTTTGACGAAACCAAAAACGGATTGAGTGTTCCAAGATTACTGAATGTGGCGTTTTCCAGAAGCAAAGAATTGTTGGTTATTATTGCCGATCTTCAGCACGTAGAAAGAGTGTACGGAAATAAATTTCTGGGCAAGCTACTTGGTTCGGTTAAGGAGATATCGCTGTAGGAATTAAAAATGTAAGATTAAAGATGAAAATGGTTCTCTGTCATTTCGAATGAATATGAGAAATCTAAGTATCTCGTTGTAAGCAATTTTTAGATATCTCGCTCTGCTCGATATGACAAAAGGAAATTTTCATCTTTAATTTTGAATTCTACAAATAGCTTTGTTTCCACTCTTTGGCGATGAGGAATGCAAGTTCCAGACTTTGCTGATAGTTCAGTCTTGGATCGCAGAAGGTTTCGTAATTATGGCCTAAGCCCGATTCGTTCAGTCCTTCAGCTCCACCCACACATTCAGTAACATTGTCGCCGGTCATTTCGAGGTGAACACCTCCTAAGTAACTGCCTTCAGCTCGGTGGATCGCAAAAGAAGATTTTATCTCTTCCAGTATATGATCAAAGTTTCTTGTTTTGATGGAATCTTCAGTTGAGAAGGTATTTCCGTGCATTGGATCAGAGCTCCAAACTACAGGAAAACCCTCTCTGCGAATTGCACGAATCAATGGGGGAAGTTGCTCTTCAATTTTATCCTTTCCAAAACGGGATATAATTACAACTTTTCCGGCTTCATGAGTTGGATTTAATTTTTCAATTAATTTAAGTGTTTCGTCAACTTCGAACGGAGGACCAACTTTAATTCCAACCGGGTTTTGAATTCCTCTGAAATACTCAACGTGAGCACCATCGAGGTCGCGTGTTCTATTGCCCAACCAAACCATGTGTGCACTCAGGTTAAAAAATCCAGCTTTTCGAGGAACTTGACGAGTTTGAGCTGCGTCGTAAAATAAATTCAGAGCTTCATGAGAAGTATAGAAATCTGCTTTTTGAAGATTTGTAACTCTTGAAGGAGATATCGATTCCATAAAACGAACAGCTTTCGTGATGGAATCTACCATAGCTTCATATTCTTTGTAATACTCATTATTGAGCATGAAATCCATTTCCCATTGTTCAGGATGCCGCAGATCTGCAAAGCCTTCATCAGCAAGTGCTCTAAGAAAGTTGAGTGTTAACCCGGCTTTATGATATCCTTGAATTAATCTATTTGAATCCGGCATTCGAGCTTCTTCAGTAGCTTCGTAGCGGTTTATTAGATCGCCTCTGTAGCTATGAATTTCTTTTCCGTTTACATTTTCAAAATCGCTTGAACGAGGTTTGGCATACTGCCCTGCAATTCTACCGATTCTATGAACAGGAACTCCCATTTCATGAATCAGAATAAAACTCATTTGCAGCATCACCTTAAGCATATTTACAATCTTGGGTGAGGTTACTGCGTCAAAGCTTTCGGCACAGTCGCCTCCTTGTAATAAAAAGCTTTTTCCGGCGCCAACTTCAGCCAGTTTTGCTTTTAAGGCTTCGATCTCCCAGGAAGTTACCAGAGGAGGCAAGCTCTTTAAATGTGAGTAATTTCTATCCAGCAGCTTTTTATCAGAATAAGTAGGCAGCTGTTTGATAGTTTTCTCCTGCCAAGAAGTAGGAGACCAAGTATTTTCGATCGTTTTTTCCATGATGAATTTTATTATCCATGAAAGGTATAAGAAATTTTAAGCTAATGCTTTCTAAATAATCCCTAACAAATATGGAAAAAAATTTTCTCTATATTCTAAAAAATTAGTTTAATAAGGGTCGATTTTAATGATAGAGACTAAATATAAAGTGCTGGTAGTAGATGATCATCCTGCACTAGTAACGCTGATAAAACATAAGCTTATTCACAGAGGATTTGAAGTGCTAACGGCACAAAATGGAGAAGATGCGTTTGAAATAGTAGAGATAGAACATCCGGATTTGATAATTACAGACGTTGAAATGCCGGTTATGAATGGATATCAATTATGTTCGAGTGTTAAAGAAAACGAAAAATATAGCAATATTCCTGTAATACTGGTTACATCTTTAGTAACATCAGACTCATTGATGAAAGGGATTTCAGCAGGAGCGGATAACTACCTAACTAAGCCATATGATGATCACACATTATTCAAAAAAGTAGATGAACTACTTAAAAGACCACTTTCAAAAATAAGTGAGAGAGAAAGTGTAAAAGTGGAAGTTGAAGGTAAAGAGTATGAGATAAAAGCAGATGTTGAACATTTGGTAAACCTGTTGGTTTCCACTTACAAAAATACCCTTGCTCAGAATGTAGAGCTTGAAACGGTAAAGCAAAAAATGAAGGTGATTAATCGGGAATTAGAATTATCCAAAAATGAACATCTTGACCTGTTACAGAATATTTTCCCGGATAAAATAGCGGAAAGCTTACTTGCTTATGGAACTGTAACTCCGGAGCGTTTTGAGAATGTTTCCATCATGTTCACCGATTTTGATGGGTTTAGTAAAGTTGTCCCAAATTTGAGCCCCGAAGAATTGATCAGAAGCCTATCATACTATTTTGATAAATACGATGAGTTTGCAGAAGAGAACGAGTTGATAAAAATCAAGACAATAGGTGACTGTTACATGGCAGTTGGCGGGCTTCCGGAAGTTAATAATACACATGCTATTGATACTGTACTTACAGCATTGAAAATGAAGAAATTTACGAATCAGTTTAATAACGATAAAGATGACTCAATTCCGGTTTTCCCACTGAGAATAGGAATTCATACAGGTTCAGCAGTAGTAGGTGTTATTGGTAAGAAACGCTTTGCTTACGATATTTGGGGAAATGCTGTAAACCTTGCTTCAAGAATGGAACAGAATGCTAATCAGGAATACATCAATATTTCTGAAAGCACATACAACGAAGTAAAAGAATTTTTTATTTGCGAGAACCGAGGGGATATAGAAGTCAAAAATATGGGTTCAGTACCTATGTATAACCTTAAGCGGATAAAGCCTGAGTATTCAGAAGATCAAGAGGGGTTTACACCGAATAGAATATTTATTCGGGAATACAGAACTTTAGGCCATAAAATACAAATGTAAACAAACCTTCTAAAAAATTGAATGAAGGTTCTCTGCAATCTGTTTCGTATACTTCAAGTTGGTTTTAATTCTAAAAAGTAGAGAAACTTGCAACAAAATATTATAGTTAGAGGGGCTCGAGAGCACAATCTTAAAAATTTTGATATCGATATACCCAGAGATCAGTTTGTAGTGATTACCGGTTTGTCCGGTTCGGGGAAATCTTCTCTGGCTTTTGATACGATCTATGCGGAAGGGCAACGCAGATTTTTGGAATCACTTTCAGCTTATGCTCGTCAGTTTTTGGGAATGATGGAACGTCCAGAAGTTGATTTTATAGACGGCCTTTCTCCGGTAATTTCTATTGATCAAAAAACCACCAATCGAAATCCTCGCTCTACTGTAGGTACTGTTACAGAGATCTACGATTTTTTGAGATTATTGTACGCCAGAGTAGGAATTCCATATTCATACATTTCCGGTAATAAGATGGAAAAACAACCCGCAGATCAAGTGGTGGCTGCAGTAATGGATATGCCGGAAGGAAGTAAAGTTTATTGTTTAGCTCCTGTTGTTCGTGGAAGAAAAGGACATTACAGAGAATTATTTGAGCAAACCATAAAACAAGGATTTTTAACTGCTCGCGTTGATGGAGAATTGGTTGAGCTTGAAAAAGGAATGAAGCTTGATCGGTATAAAACTCATAACATTGAAGTAGTTGTAGACCGGTTTGTGATAAGCGCTAAGAGTGAAAAAAGAATATCAGAAAGTATACGTCTTGCACTCGAAATGGCAGACGGAAATGTGATTCTTGCTACAAAAAAAGGCGATGAATTTGAGGATCGTCTTTTCTCTCAGAAGCTGTTCGATGCTGAAAGTGGAATTGCATATGAAGATCCTGCTCCAAATCTTTTTTCTTTTAATTCTCCTTATGGTGCATGTCCGAAATGTGATGGATTAGGAAGTACCTATGATGTTAGTTGGGAGCTGTTGGTTCCAAACAAAGATCAATCTATTGCAGAAGGTGGGCTTAGGTTTTTAGGAATTCCCAGAGATGTATTCGTATTCAAACAGTTGAAAGCTGTACTGGAAAGCATTGGTAAAGATTTTGAAACTCCGTTTCAAAAGTATTCTGAAGAAGATTTAGATTTGCTTCTGAATGGAGGTGGAACTCATAAATATTCGGTAAGCTATGATTTCAAAGACAGCAATGTAACCTACAAACATAAGTTTGAAGGTCTACGAAAAATGATCATTGATCAGTATGAAAACAGCAAATCTCCGAAGCAGAGAGATAAAGCGAAGGCATACATGAGTAAGATCACTTGCCCAAAGTGTGGAGGTGGAAGATTAAATCAGGAAGCACTTTCGTACAAAATTGATGGCTACAATATTCATGATCTGGTGCAAATGGATATTGACGGAATTCGGGACACGCTTTATGGAATCAAACTTAGCGAGCGACAGCAATTAATTGGAAGTCAGGTACTAAAAGAGATCAGAGACCGACTGGATTTTCTGCTCAATGTGGGATTGGATTACTTGAATCTGGATAGGGAAGCACAAACGCTGAGTGGTGGTGAAGCACAACGTATCCGATTGGCAACACAGATCGGAACTCAGCTCGTTGGAGTTCTCTACATCTTAGACGAACCAAGTATAGGGTTACATCAAAGAGACAATATCAAGCTGATCAAATCTTTGGAAATGCTCCGTGATCTTGGAAACAGCGTTCTTGTTGTTGAGCACGATAGAGAAACTATAGAACATGCCGACTTTGTGGTTGATATGGGACCAGGAGCAGGTGTAAATGGCGGACACATTGTTTCTGCGGGAACACCGGATGAATTGGCCAAAGATTCAATGACGGCTAAGTTCCTCCGTGATGAAGAGATCATTGAACTTCCGGAAAAGTATCGAAAAGGCAATAAGAAAAAGATCACCATAAAAAATGCTCGGGGACACAATCTGCAGAATGTTGATCTGAATGTGCCTCTTGGAAAATTTATTGCCGTAACCGGAGTAAGTGGTAGCGGGAAGAGTTCATTGATCAATCAAACGTTGGTTCCGATTCTTTCAAATCATTTCTATAAATCCAAAAGTGTTCCTCTTCCATACGATACTGTGGATGGCTTAGACAATATTGACAAGATCATTTCTATAGATCAAAGTCCGATTGGGAGGACTCCAAGATCAAATCCGGGGACATATACAAAAGTGTTCGATCATATCAGAAGACTATATGCCGAACTTCCGGAATCTAAGATCAGGGGATACGATCAGGGTAGATTTTCCTTCAACGTAAAAGGTGGAAGATGTGAAACTTGTCAGGGAGATGGAGTCCGTAAGATCGAAATGAACTTCCTTCCTGATGTGTATGTGACTTGCGAAACCTGTAATGGGAAACGATATAATCGCGAAACGCTGGAGATCTTTTACAAAGGCAAAAGTATTTCTGACGTGTTGAAGATGCCAATTTCTGAGTCGGCTGATTTTTTTGACGCACAACCGGCGATCAGTAGAATTTTGAAAACACTTACATCGGTTGGGTTGGGTTATCTAACACTTGGTCAATCCAGTACCACACTTTCCGGTGGAGAAGCGCAGCGAATTAAATTGGCTCGAGAACTTTCCAAGATCGGAACCGGAGATACCCTTTATGTGATGGATGAGCCAACTACAGGATTGCATTTTCAGGATGTTCGAATGTTAGTGAATGTAATCCAGAAGTTAGTAGATAAAGGAAATACCGTTATGGTAATTGAGCATAATTTGGATCTCATCAAAGCAGCAGATTGGATCATCGATTTGGGTCCGGAAGGCGGAAAAGGCGGTGGAGAAATTATCGCAGAAGGAACTCCGGATAAAATAGCGGAAGTTAAACAATCACATACCGGAAGGTTTTTGAAGCAAGAGTTTGAGAGACTCAATAAGGCGGTTGAAGTGCAATAAATAAATCTTATAATATTTTATATACTCACTTTTTTGAATTTCGAAAGCGTTTTCGTTTTTTGTGCTGATTAAAAAATTACGGGGATTATGAAGGGGTATAAGAAGCTACTCGCACTAAGTGTGTTTATGGTTATTGCTTTTCCAAGTTTGGGGCAAACTAAGTTAACTCAAGAGTCATTTTGGAGTAAGTACTCCATAAGAAATTATGGTGTTGACGATGGTATTTTTTCGCAACAGGTTTATAAAATACAGAAAGATAAAAAGGGTTTTTATTGGATTGTTAGTAATAGCGAATTATTAAGGTTTGACGGACTGGCTTTCAAAGATTTTGATAAAGGAAGTGAAGGTGGGACTTTGTATGATATGGATGAAGACTCACAAGGAAATAGTTGGATTCCTTCCATCGGAGCAGGGTTATATAAGTTTAATGGCGATTCTTTAAAATCTTATGTCAGCCAAACCGGAGAACTGACAAAAGCGGTACTGGTCGGGGAGAATGATTCAGTATTCGTTGGAACTTACGGAAACGGACTAAAAGTATTTTATCAGGATTCTGTATACCAAACCTATACTACCGAAAATGGATTAGTCGGAGAAGAGATTTGGACATTGGAAAGGGATAAAGTTGGCAGGTTGTGGATTGGAACCAATACCGGTGTATCTGTTTTACACGAAGGGATATTCAAAAACTTTACTACAGAGAATGGCTTACCGGATAATAGAGTTCGGACAATTAAGGCCTTGGAAAACGGAGAAGTCTGGGTTGGAACTGACAAAGAGGGAATTGTGATTTTTAAAGATCAAAAACCGACGAAATATTTACATTCAAAAGAGGGGTTATCAAATCTTTTAGTTCAAGATATAGAAGAAGGTATAAATGGTGATGTTTTTATTGGAACTTTAGGTGGTGGAGTTATACGATTCAATAAGGAAGTAAAAGAAACTATTTCAAAGAGTGAGGGATTAATTTCTAATGAAATAAATACTATTGAAATTAATTCAGATGGATTAATATTAATAGGAACAGAAGATGGGTTATCAGTTTTAGTACCAAAATTCTTCCAAACACTTTCTTTAAATGGGAAAGATGCTTTTGAAGAGGAAGCAGTCACATTAAATCAAGATGGTAAGGGAAGAATATGGTTAGGCACCTATGGAAAAGGATATAGGGTTTATGAGAATGGAAACTGGTCAACGTTAGAAAACCCACCGAAAGAAACAAACGGGTACGCACAATCGGGTACATTGGATAGTGATGGTAACTTATGGGTGGGAACTCAGGGTTCAGGAGTGTTTAAAATAGAAGGAAACAGTTTTGTTAAAAAATTCACCACCCAAAATGGACTTTTGGATGATTACGTGAGAGGGCTAACATTTGATAAAAGTGGAAATCTTTGGGTTGGAAGCAACAAGGGAATAAGCGTATTTGACTCAGAGAACAAGTTGATTCGCACGTATTCAACCGCTGAAGAAATTCCAAACCCATTTTGTATAACGCTAGTTACAGCAAGTGATGGGAGTATTTGGTATGGCTCTTATGGAGGTGGAGCTGTTCGATTTAAAGACGGAATATCAACAATATTCGATACCGGAAAAGGCCTTAGTTCGGATCAAGTTTTGAGTATTTACGAAGACTCAAATAACGATATTTGGATAGGAACATTCAATTACGGTTTAAGCAAAGTAGTAGGAGATAGTTTATTCACGTTTAGTCCAAAAGATGGTTTGCCATCCGCTAACTATGCAGGAATTATGGAGGATAATTCAAATACTATGTGGCTTGCAACCGGAAATGGCATTACAAAAGTATCTTTATCCGATCTAAACCAATATCAAAATGGAAGCTTATCCATCTTACCTTATCATTATTTTAATAAGGAAGACGGGCTCATATCTGACAACCTTCAGGCAGCGAATAATTCTACTGTAGAAAAACTAGAAGATGGTACTCTTTTATTTGCATCTATTGATGGAGTGTCGGCAGTAAACCCTGAAAAAACTAATTTTGATGTATCTACATTTCAACCCTACATAGATGAAATTATAATTGACGAAAAGATCATTGAAACACAAAGCTCTTTTAAATTAAAACCAGATGATAAAAAGCTTGCTATTTCATACTCAGCAATTAATTTTTTAGCTCCCAATAAAACTGATTTCAGAGTACAATTAGTTGGTATTGATGAAAATTGGGTAAACGTAGAAGATCGAAAAACTACTTACTATGATTATTTACCGGATGGAGATTATACATTTAAAGTTTCGGCAATTGGTCCCGATGGACAATGGAGTGATCGAACAGCGAGTATAAGTTTTACAGTTCTGCCTCCTTTTTACAAAACCTGGTGGTTTATGTCGCTGGGCTTGTTGGGCTTTATAGCTATTGGCGCAGGAGGTGTTCAAATTCGTTCAAATATGAAATTGAGAGCCTTAAACAGGGAGTTGGAAACTCAACAAAAAATACAGAAAGAAAGAGAAAGAATATCCAGAGAGTTACACGATAATGTTGGTTCACAGATCACTAATCTGATAACCGGAATTGAAGTAAGTAACCTTCATGTAAAAAAGAACCAACAAGATAAGGCGCTTTCTTTATTGGAAAATTTGGACATCGATGCTCGTGGTGCAATGACAGATTTGCGCGAAACTATCTGGTTGTTAGATAAAGAAAAAGTAGAATTCGGAATATTTTTAGATCACTTAAATGGGTATTTAAAGCGTCAAAAGAAATACCTAAATGGAATGGAAGTGCGCTTAAATTCCACCGTTGACAATAACAGCATACTTGAACCTGGGCAATCCATGAATTTGACTAGAATAATTCAGGAAGCTTTGAACAACTCTCGTAAATATTCCAATGCTACATTATTTGAAATTGAGTGCTCCCAAAAAAAGCAAAGCTTAGAGATCAAAATATCAGATAATGGTAATGGTATGGTGGTTGATGAAGAGGTCGATAAAGGAAATGGATTAAAAAATATGGCTTACCGAGCCATGGAGATGGGTGGCGGATTTCAAATAACTTCCGATGAAGGAATAGGTGTTGAAATTCATTTAAATTTTGAAGTGAAAATACCCTGATAAGGGTATTCTGTTTTCTGTTGGTTTTTAGTTTCTTAAAATATGAGTATAAAAATAGCCATAGTTGAAGACCAGCAGAAGATCATCGATCGTCTTATACAAAGACTTTCTTTTTTTGATGATATTGAAATAATATTTTCGGCAAATAATGCTGATCAAGCCATTCATTGTCTTGAAAAATGTGAGCTAAAGAATCTTCCGGAAGTAATTTTGATGGATATTGAAATGCCCGGTAAATCAGGAATTGAGTTAACTGGAATTATAAAAAGTAAAAACCCTGAAATAGATATACTCATACAGACAGTATTCGAAAATGATGAGAAGATCTTTCAATCTATTCAAGCGGGAGCTTCGGGCTATCTATTGAAAGATGACCCTATTCAAAAATATGTAGATGCTATTCATGAACTTTCAGATGGTAAAGCTGCACTGTCTCCTCTTATAGCTTCAAAGTTGATGAACTACGTGAAAAACTCTCGTAAAACCAAAGAGGAAAAGGCAAAAGAGACTCAGGAAGATTTTTCTTTAACAGACAGAGAGATAGATATTCTTAAGGGGATTGTAGAGGACTTAACAGAACCTCAAATTGGTGAAAAATTATTTATAAGTCATCATACTGTTCGAACACACATCAAAAATATATATAAGAAGTTACACGTTCATTCAAGAGCTTCAGCCGTTCGATTCGCCATTTCTAAGGGTTTGATTCCATAACTCTAGTACTTATATAATTGGTATTAAAAGCACGTTAAGATCATAATTAAATATGAGTTAAAGCGTGTACTTTTTTAGCAAATAGATTGAATCATCTAAGGGTAAATTCATTGTATCAAAATTTTAACATATGATAGTGCCTAACTTGGGACTTGTCTTAAGAGAGACCCAAATGGTTCCTAGGTGTTGAAAGGGAAGAGAACATTGAGTCTCACTATCAAAATTAATGCATAATATTGGATTCAAATTTTGAACTTATTATGGTTATGATAGTTTTCTAATAAGAACAATAAAAAAGGCCACAGACTACTAATCTGTGACCTATTCAGGAGTGACCAAAAGGTCACTTTAGTTTTTTGAGTTTAGAATGCTAACCCTGCTCTAAGCATGATTCCTGTTCCGGCATCACTGTTTTGTAAAGAAAGACCTCCTGTTATGAACTTGAAACGAGCACGGGCTCCCAGTTCCAGCCAATTTTGCGCTTCAGCCATACCTGTTGTAATGTTTCCGTTACCGTCCGTTTCAGTATTAGGTTCAATGTCCAATAGACTAAAAAGGTTATAGTTGTAAGAAGCATAAGGAGATATTTTGATATCAGAAACTACAAGGTTGTATCTGACTCTGGCCATCAAAGGGACACCAATGCCCGATCTGTAAATGGTTTGAGTAGCTGTATTACCGCCTCCGGTGTCAATGGTGTTTTCTTCCTTGTTAAATACAAGATATGCACTTAAACCATAATCAAAAGAAAGAGGCAGGCTGGTTAGTTCGGATAAGTCTTTATACTTATTCCATTCTATTCCTCCACCAATGGCACCACCAAGGAAGTATCCCCAAAAATTTCTTTCTCCGTTTTCATCGCCATTAAAGAAAGCTACACCGGCTCCACTAACTTCAGGATAGCCATGCGCCCCTTTACCGGAATGGGTAATAAAACCAAGGCTGCTTCCAGTAAAGGCATTATCAGCAGCAGTAGAAGACGAAGAAGTGACGATATTTCTTCTTTCCCTTCTATTATCGTCTCTGCTTACAGCTGTTGTAATTATGTTATTATTTGCAGTTTCATAACAAACAGCTCCTTTTGGAATACCACCTGCAAGTGCAGCCTGGCGATAAAGTTCGTACAGGTTTTCGGAAGTTGCTTCTTCCTGAGCTTGTTCAGCTAGCAACCCTCCGGTTCCTTCCTGATTTCCGCTACTTAGTACTTTTACTTCTACGCGGCGATTTTCTTGTCGGCCTTCAGCAGTTTCATTAGTAGCACGCGGGTCATTTTCTCCATAGCCTTGAGCAGAGATTCTATTACCGGCGATGCCTTTTTCAATTACATAATTAACAACCGACTCTGCTCTAGCCTGACTTAACTCCATATTGCTTTCATCAGATCCTATATTATCAGTATATCCACCAATTTCAATAACCAAAGTTGATTTAGACATAATATCATAGAGTCTGTCTAATTCTTGTTGACTCTCATCTGTTAAGTTGGCGCTTCCGGTATCGAAATAAATATTTTCCAGAACAATTCTGGTTCCTTCGTTCGCTTCGGTTAATGAAATGTCTTTCCGGACTTCCTGATAACCGGAGTTATCCTCCAACCAGCTAATCCTGGCTCTTCGAACAGCGTCATTCAAGTCAGCTTGTGCTTTGCTCATTTGCTTATTTAAGTCAGAAAGTTCATCAAATTGATTTTCTAAGTCTGAAGAACCACTTGCAAGTAGGATATCATACTCATCTTTACTGTCCTGAATTCTGGCAAGAGCATTTTTCATTCTAAAGAGTTCAGAACCTAACTTTTCAGAAAAAGCTGTAGAGTCTTCAACTATCGTTTTAAGATCCAGCATTTCAGATTGGAATAAATATCCACGTTGATTTGCAGTAATCAGATATCTTCTGCCAAAAGGTAAGGTAATCAGATAGTCTCCTGTTTGAGCATTACTGGTAGAGTACCCGAGCTGTTCACCTGTATCAAAATCACTCCAAAATAGTGTTGCCGCGATCAAGCTGTCATCTTGGTTTGTAATATTTCCGTAAATGGTAACCACAGGATCGGGTCTCATTTCAGGAGGAAGTATCATTCTGAAAATATCCTGTCCGCCAAAACCATCTCCTTCACCTGTTGTTTCACGATTAAAATAAGCTACGGTTCCTGAAGCAGGTACGGTTAAGTCTCTGTCATCAAGAACAGTGTTAATGGATTTTCCAAGGTTTACCGGAGTTGTCCAGTTATCCCAACCATCACCAATTCTACGGGTTACAAACAAGTCATAACCACCAAGGCCGGGTAGTCCGTTAGTTGAGAAATAAAGTGTTCTTCCGTCCGAGGTTAGATAAGGCCAAACTTCAGATTCCGGTGTATTTATAACAGAAGAGATGGGTTTTGGTGTTGTCCATCTTCCATTTTCCAAATGAGTGATAAAAATATCTGTTTTATAATCTGCTTCTTCACTGGTTTTGCGGTCTTTATACCCGACAAAAATAAGTGTTTTACCATCCGGGGATAGGTTCGCCATTGAATCCCAATTCTTGGAATTAACATCACCGCCCATATTACAAGGTGTTGTCCATTTATCGCCAACTTTTGCGCTGTAAAAGAAATCGCCACCACCAAATTTACCTTCATAATTACCAAATACTACTGCAGTGTTTCCGTCCGATGAAAGTGAAAGAATACCTTCATGAGTTTCTGTATTAATTACAGATCCCATATTATTTGGTTTGCTCCATGTGCCATTATTATTTTTGGTAGAATACCAAACATCTTCACCTCCAAGTCCGGTAGGTTGGTCTGATGAATTAAAGTACAATCTGTTTCCATCAGCTGAAATACGAGCCAAATATTCACCTTTGTCAGTGTTAATATTTGGACCCAGATTCTCAATAAAAAGCTCTTGTTCTGGAGCTTTTAATAAATTAATTATGGCGTTTACATCGGCTTTATTGGCTTTTGAATAATTATCACGATAGGATTCGTACATTGATATAGCCTTTTCCCAATCTTTAATGGCAGTATAGCTTTTAGCAGCCCATAAATATAATTCGGGATTGCTTTTCGCCGACTGTTGGTATTTAGCTGCAGCTTGGTTGTATTTTCCATTATCGTATAGCTCGCCTGCATCCTGAGCTAAACCGGAAGTGGACGATATTCCAAGAAATAGAATACATCCTAGTATTTTAAATAGAGTTTTCATTTTAATTTGCTCCTGAGTTGTACCCGCATGTAGTGTAAATCCCAATAACACGCAGTATTAGTTTAAATTAACTCTGGAAATATGCCTTCCGGATAGAAGTAGTGAAATACTCGACTCAGGGTATAATCAGATTACGCAAAACCCAAAATACCCTGAATAGGGTATGTATTGTAAATGACATGTACGGTTAATTGTGGCACCCTAAATAGGGAGGAGTGACTATTAAATTAAAACAAACTGTTATGAAGCATTACTACAGAAAACTCAAGAAGAATATACTTTTAATCACAGGTTTATTGCTGCTTTCGGCGATCACACATACAGAGTTAAAAGCTCAGGTTGTAGCCGGGGCAGATACACTTAGCAAAATTTCGGGAACCTGGCAGTATTATGATTTTACTAGCCAAAAAGCTTTTTCTATAGAAGACACCGCAACATATACGCCCGATTTTTGGGGCAGTAGTAACGAAGGGGTGAATTTTGGAAAAGAATTCTCATCATTAATTCCGGGGAAAAGAGTATTGCTTTTGGGAACCGGAAATATTGATACCGTAACAACAGTGCCAACCTGGACAGATGCCGCTCCTTGGATTGATACAAGTTGGGACTTTACAAATGGTACCCAAGGCCAGCCAATTTCACAGGGGCAACTTTGGGTGGTTTATACAAGTGAAGGATTATACGCGGTAATGCAAATAGACGCTTTGCCTGACGGAAATTTTGGTAACAGCTTCGTATTTAAGTATAAGTATATGAGCGAAGGTGGTACCACTTTAGATGAAACAAATTTGAATTCATCTGCACAATTAGTTGGTTCAGCAACCAGTAATTCTGGAAATGGATTTGATCTGTCGGGAGAGATTTCAGGTGAGCTTGAAGATGCCGGCGATTATTTGCCTGATTTTGTATTCGTAAATAACGAGGGGGTCAACTTTGGAAATGAGGGAAGTACCTCGCTTTCATCCACAGGCAGAAGGTTTTTGTTAATTGGAACTGGAAATTTAGATACACTCAAATCAGTTCCTGCTAGAACCGATGCAGCACCTTGGGTAAGTGTCTCATACGACTTTTCAGATGGAACAGGAGGTCAGCCTATTTCTGTAGGTCAACTTTGGGGGATTTATACCAGAGAAGGAAAATACGCTGCAATTGAAATTACTGCATTACCGGGTGGGAATTTCGGTAGCTCATTCGATTTTAAATACAAATATCAGCCGGATGGGAGCAGGTTTTTTGAGGAAACCGGTTCTAATGAACCTGATCCCGTTCTGTCGATCGCAATTGAAAGTGGGAATAATCAAACAGCCGATCTAAGTTCACAACCTTCAAATCCTATTGTAGTATTGATCACTGATCAGGATGGAGAAGTTGTAAGTGGTGAGACCGTTAATTTTGAAATTACTAACGATCCGATAGGAGTAAATGAGGAGGGAACAGTTACTCCGTCTGATGTGAGCGATGCTTCAGGTTTAGCAGAAGCAACTGTTACTGTAGGGGACAAAGAAGGTATTTATACTATAAAAGCATCTTTAGCTTCAGATGATACCAAGTTTGTGGAATTTACAATAACCGCAGAAGAAACAGTGACCGGGCCACAGCCAACTACACTTGTGATCACGGGTGGACAAAATCAGGTAACGGTGTTGGGAGATACCATAGCAACTTCTTTAGAGGTTGTTGTGATCGATGATATTGGTGAACCAATGAATGGCATCACGGTAACATTCGAAGAAAAGACTATTCCAGATGGAGCAGTTTCAGGCAGTTTTTTTACACCGGATGGAATAAATGTAAATCAGGCAACAACATTTAATAATCGTGCATACATGGATTATTCATTAGGCGACAAACAAGGAGATTATCTGATCAAAGCATATCTGGTAAATTATCCTGCCGTTGACTCAGTTATATTTACAATTTCAGGAGAGCCGGTAAAAGCGCCAATGAACTTTACTGCTAATGCCCAATCAGGAGTAATAGATTTGATGTGGGATGTTGCTGAGGGAGCTAAAGAATACAACATTTACAGAGCGTTGAATGATGATAATCCTGCGAGTGCATCATTGTTAGCGACCATTTCCGGTAATGTGTCAACAGACGATAATGTAACCCCGGGGGAGACCTATTTTTACCATGTATTCAGTGTAGATGCATTTGGGAATGAAAGTGAGCTTGGAGCGGGACCAGTTAGTGCAACTCCTGCAGTTGTGGGTGATGTAGTAATGGGAACCGCAACTATTATCAAGGATGAAGGAGCGTGGCAGTTTTTCGACTTCTCTACTCAATCGGTATCAAACCAAGAAGAAAATGGTGGATTTGTTGCGGATTTCAGAGGCACAAGTAATGAAGGTGTAAACTTTGGGAGAGAAGGAGCTCCATCTATTTCTGGAAACCGGGTCATTCTTCTTTCTGGAGAAAATCTAGAAAGTGTTTCAGAAATTCCATCTTGGACAAACGAAGAACCTTGGATCGGAACTACTTGGGACTTCTCAAACGGTACAGGTGGACAGCCAATATCAGCTGGTCAGCTTTGGGGAGTTTATACCAGTGAAGGACATTATGCAGCCATGGAAATCACAGAAGTACCCGAGGCATTTGGTGCCAGCTTTTCATTCACATATAAGTACCAACCTAGTGGCTCAAATCAATTTGAGGAAGTAGAGCCGTTGATCCCAAGTGCATTATTAAAAGTTTCCGGAGATGAACAGATCGGAAATCCTGAAAAAGCACTGGCTCAACCACTAATGGTGCAAGTAGTGGATGAAAATGAAACCCCTGTAGAAGGTATATCAGTAAATTTTGCCGTAACTAAGCTTCCCGAAGCAGCAATGAGCTGGGGACTAAGCGCGAACTCTGTAACTACAAATTCAGAAGGGCAAGCCAGAGTTATACTTACACTCGGAGACAAATTAGGCGAATACGAAGTTACCGCCTCTGTTGATGAACTTGAGTCTGTGGTATTCAGCTCTTCCGCAGTTGAAATTCCTGCTCCCGATGCTGTGACTTTACTTGAGGTCAGGGATGGTTTCGGGGCAAATAGCTTGACGCCTCTTTGGACGCAAAGTAATAGCGAAAACTTCCTTAGATATCGAATATATATGAGTACAGAAAGTGGAGAATTGATGCTGGTTGATTCAACTCGTACAGGAAATCTGTTCACACAGGATACCGCTAAAACTATAAATGATTTGACGGCACTTCAGGATTATTCATTTGCAATAACAGTAGTGAATGCAGATCTGCAAGAAAGTGAGTTGTCCAACATACTAACTAATTTCCCAAAACCGGTTCCTGATCAACCTAAAGATGTAGTTGCAACAGCAGGCGACAGAGCCGTTCAATTAAGTTGGGCAGCAAACGACAGTGCTTACTTTGATTATTACTATGTGTATTCAGGACTAGATGGATTCGGTGTTTTTGCAAACGATACTTTGTATGGATACAATAATACAAGTCTCGTGATCAGCGGATTAGAAAATGATCAAACATATCAATTCTATGTAATTGCTGTAAACAGATTCGGCCAGGAAAGTAGTTTTCCTGAAAAGATAACAGCTATTCCGACTTCTACATACGAGGAGGAAGAAACAACACTTCCGAATTTGATAAACGGAATCTCTTCCTGGGCTGATATTGATAATGATGGAGATTTAGATCTATTGATCACCGGTCAGGAAGGTGATGATGAAGATCCGCAAACACTTTTACTAACAAATGATGGCATAGGAGAACTTACAAGTTCAGACCAAACATTTGAAGGAGTTGCCAATAGTACCGTATTTTGGTTCGATATCGATCAAAACGGATATGTTGATTTGGTACTCTCAGGTGAATCAGCTACTGGTCCGGTCACAAAAGTATATCTGAATAACGAAGGTACATTTACGGACTCCGGATTTTCTTTACCCGGTTTCGAAGATGGAATAGTTTCCCCTTCTGATTACGACAGTGATGGCGATATAGATTTTCTTGCTGCAGGGACCGTCGATGGAAACCCTCAAACTTCGCTTATTAAAAATATGGGTTCCGGCATATTTGAGCCTGTTGCCTTTGGCTTCGCAGGTTTTAGTATGCCCGCGGCAAGTTGGGGAGATGCTAATGCTGACGGAAAGCCTGATCTATTTATCACAGGAGCCGATTCTGACGGAAATATTGATGCTATCTTATATATGAACTTAGGGAATGACTCTTTTGTAGCGTCTGAGTCCGTTTTTCAGGGCGTAATAAACGGTACAGTAGCATTCACCGACTTTGACTTAGATACAGATCAGGATGTTCTGATTACGGGTTATACTGATGCAGCTGAAACAAATTTGTTTACAGGCTTCTATGAAAACACAGGAACAGGCTTCGATCTATTTTATTCAACTAACTCAAATCAGTCAGATAAAAGAAAGGTTGGCGGACTTTCGAAAAGCCGGGCTGTTGTTGGGGATTATGACAATGATGGTGATCCTGATATGTTGATCAGCGCTGAAGGTGAAGCAACTATATTTAATAATAACCGTGGCGATATCAACGAAGAAAAACTGAATGTATCAGGCGCAGGCTCAGTAACATGGGTAGATTATGATGGCGACGGTGACTTGGATATAGTTATATCAGGAGCCAGCTCAAAAGTCCTTTCAAATAATACTTCCATTAAAAATACTGCACCATCTGTGCCGGAAGGTCTAATGTTTACTACCGCCGGGGATACTGTTAATTTAATTTGGAATGCCTCTTTAGATTCACAAACTCCAACTAAATCGTTAACATATAACGTTCGAATTGGTACAAGTCCCGGAGCTTCTGATGTGCTTTCAGTGAATGCAGATCTTAGCACAGGAAAGCTAAGAACTCAGGCAAATGGTAATGCAGGCTACAAAACTTCATTATCTTTACGAGGTTTGCCAAATGGAACATATTACTGGCAGGTTCAGGCAGTTGATAATGGATTTATGGGATCCATGTTTTCACAAGAACAACAATTTGATGTAACACTGAGCACGGTTTCGAATGAATCTTCATCAGAACTTCCTTCTGATACCAGGTTAGCTCAAAATTATCCGAACCCTTTCAATCCTAGTACAACTATAAGTTATACTCTCAAGAGCTCAGGGACCATTAATCTTCGTGTTTATGATATAACAGGCCGCTTAGTGAAGGAGCTTGTTAACGAAAGAAAAAATGCGGGTGAACATGTTGTGAGCTTTGATGCGGGTAATTTAGCAAGTGGAATATATATCTACAGACTACAAGCCGAAGGGAAAATATTGATAAGAAAGATGACCTTGATCAAGTAATACGGCAATTGTAAATATACATGGCCCCATGAAGAAAACTCATGGGGCTTTTTTTGTAAGAAAAATATTGATAAAAGTATCGCAACATGTATATATTACATTCTGTGAAAATTTTCCGAACACATATCACTAAAACATACAGTCTGGTAGTAATACTACTTGGATTTGCGCTTCATTTTGTCGCTCCTATTCAGGAAAGTAAAACTCATTCAGAGTTTACTTCATGGTTGGATGCTAAAGTAAAATCTGAAGAGAATGCCGAGATTAGAAAGCTTATTTCAGATTTGGCAGACGATGCAGACGAACTGGACTCAGTGATAAGGAAAGCTTCAGAGATCGTATCAAAAAACAGCGAGGATTTTGAACTGCCATTTGGTGAATCCGATGATTCGGATATTTTAGAAGTGATTATTGATGAGTGGAAAGCTTATCAAAGTTCTTCTAGCGGTATGGGTAAAGCGGTTATCATTGAGAATATAAAACCGAATGCCATTTCTCAAAAAGAAGCTGGCTCGCTGAAAAAAGTGGCAAACTCTATTTCAGAGTCCTGTATGAACAATCTGGTTACTATTGAAGCCGGATGGGATACATTTTCACAAAACACTTCTTACACACCTTTCTTATCAGGGGTAGCGATAAACGCACCTTAGTACGCTTCGGGTAAATACCCGATTTTCAAAATTCAAATAACAAATTACAGAATTCAAATACGAATTCTATACAGACTAAGATTAGATAACCAATCCTAAATCTTACGTCTTAAATTATTTATCAAACAACTAATTCTTAATTGAAAAATCATGCAAGGAAACGGATTTAAAATTGGTCTCATATTCGCCTTTTTGGCTTTGACATTATGGTACCTTTTCCCAACCATCCAGTGGAACCTGGAACAGAAACAAATAAGTGACCTTTCTCCATCTGACAGCGCTCAATATGTAGATGAGAACAGAGAAAAGTTAGCAAGTATTAAAGAACGAACATTAAACCTGGGTCTTGACCTTCAAGGTGGAATGTATGTGATGCTAGAGGTAGGAACTCCTCAGCTAATTCTTGAATTAGCAGGAGAAAACAAAGATGAAGCACTAGAGGAAGTCGTAACTAATGCCAGAGCAACAGCTCTTGCTAACGACACCGATTTCATTGACGAAATGGCTGCAGAATTTCAGTCACAAGGTGAAGGTGCTCGGTTAAGCAGATATTTTAGAAATGATGCTGCTGAAATTACTCGTCGTTCTACCAACGAAGAAATCGTTACGTTCTTAAAAGCACAAAGAACAGAAGCGCTAGACAGAGCCATAGAAATTATTCGTACTCGAGTTGATAGATTCGGAGTTACAGAACCATCCATCGTTAAGCAAGGTACAGACAGAATTGTTGTTGAGTTACCCGGCGTAGACGATAAAGATCGAGTTCGTAATCTTTTGAAAGGAACCGCTCGGCTTGAGTTTAGATTGGCTGCAAACGCAAACGATTTCAGCTCTTTCATCAATCAGGTATACGATTATTTTGATCTGAAAGCAGCTGGTGATGAAGGAGATAGCTTAGATACTATCCAACCAAATGCATTGTTAGAAGTACTTATTCCAAGCCAAGGTAATCCATATGTACTTGGTTACGCTGAAGAACAAGACACTGCTGAAGTAAATGCATTATTAAACGATCAGGAAATTGATCGTATGATCCCAAGAAATACTACCATTATGTGGAGTGCAAATACACAGCCTTATACTCAAAATGGAGCTGAAGTGTTTACTCTATATGGAGTAAGAAAGGATGTTGAGATGACTGGTGATGTTATCGAAGAAGCTAGTGTTCAATTTGACCCAACCACCAATGTTCCTGAAGTTTCAATGACTATGAATGCGGAAGGAGCGAGAGATTGGGCAAGAATTACAGGCGCAAACATCGGAAAGCCGGTAGCTATTGTTCTTGACGGATTCATTTACACATATCCGAATGTGATCTCTAAGATCAACAATGGTCGTTCTTCTATTACAGGTGTTGAAAATGTGGGCGAAGCTGATGACTTGGTAAATATTCTACTTTCAGGTGCACTTCCTGCTCCGTTAGAGATCGTTGAAGAGCGTACTGTTGGTGCTTCTCTGGGTCAGGCTTCTATTGATGCGAGTTTAAACTCTGTGTTAATTGGTTTATCGATCGTGGCAATTTTTATGATCGTGTATTACCGTACAGGTGGTGCAGTTGCTGATCTGGCATTGTTACTGAATATTGTATTCATCTTGGGAATTTTAGCCGGTTTCAAAGCTACGCTAACTCTTCCGGGAATGGCAGGTATCGTATTAACCATTGGTATGGCGGTAGATGCAAACGTGCTGATCTTTGATCGTATTCGTGAAGAGCAACGCACCGGTAAAACCATCAAAGCTGCAATTTCTGCTGGTTATTCGAATGCGATGAGTGCCATTTTTGATGCAAACATTACAACCGGTTTTGTAGCATTGGTTCTTTTGAGTTTCGGAGTTGGTCCGATCAAAGGATTCGCTGTAACACTGCTTGCAGGTATCTGTTGTTCATTATTTAGTGCAATTATTATCACTCGTGTGGTGGTAGACTATTTGACTCGCACTAAATCAAACGCGGTAAACTTCGGTTAATCAACAAAGAAATTTAAAAGAGATAAAAGGATATAATTATGAGATGGTTTGAAACACCAAATTTTGACTTCGTTAGTAAACGAAAGATAGCTTACGTGATCTCCGGGATATTGCTAGCGATCTCCATTGGAGCTATTCTAACGAAAGGACTGCAGTACGGAATCGACTTTAAAGGCGGTAAAGAAATAGTCTTGAAGTTTGAAAGCGCTGTAGATGTAACTGAGATCAGGTCCAGCTTGACAACTCCATTGGGATCCACTCCCGAAGTAAAGCTGTTTGGATCAGAATCAGAAGTGTTGATCAGAACAGACAATACAAACACAATCGAAGAGATCGAGACAATAGTACGTTCTACGATGTCTCAACTTTACCCTGATAACGATGCAATAACTGAGAAAACAGACAGTGTAGGTCCAAGAATTGCTGAAGATCTTAAATCAGGTGGATTACAAGCTGTGATCTACTCTATGATCATTATCTTTGTCTATATTCTTGCTAGATTCCGTAAGTGGACATTCTCGGCCGGAGCTGTTGCAGCGTTGTTTCACGATGTTACTATTACACTTGGAATTTTTACATTACTGAGTGATGTAGTAAACTTTAGTTTGTTGATCGATCAGAATATTATTGCAGCTTTCTTAACTATTGTAGGTTATTCTTTGAACGATACGGTAGTAGTTTTTGACCGTATTCGTGAGAACAGTATCGTGCATAAAGGCATGGAATTTATTCCAATGGTAAATAAAAGCTTGAATGATACGCTAAGTAGAACTATTATCACTTCGGTTACCACCTTGTTTGTGGTTGCTGTGCTGTTTATTTTTGGCGGCGAGGTGTTAAAAGGTTTTTCTTTTGCACTGTTAATTGGTATTGTACTTGGTACGTATAGTTCTTTATTTGTTGCCAGCTCTTTGGTAGTAGAATTAAACTCCAAAACCAATAAATAATAAGTTTTAAATAATAGGATTATGAGCTTTAATACATCAGAACGCTACAGTAGCGTAGTTATCGAATTTAAAGGTAACGTAATGGGTGGACCCGATGCGGTTAGCCTGAACGAAAAACTTCATGAGCTAATTGATGCCGGAAAAACCAACATTGTAGTTGATCTCGGAAAAGTAAAGTTCATGAATTCATCCGGACTTGGAATGTTAATCGGCGCGCTCACAACCATGCGTAAGGCTGGTGGTGATCTTAGAATTGCTAACGCTACTGATAAGATTGAGAGTTTGTTGATTGTGACAAAATTGATCACAGTTTTCAAACACTACAAATCAGTAGAAGAAGCTGCCGAATCATTCAACGAAGGTTGAAAGGTGTTTTCTAAATAGAACCTGAAAGGGGTGTAGATAACTACACCCCTTTTTTATTGTTAATAGTTTTTTAAATAAGATATGTCAGTAAGAGTAGTAATTGGTGCCCAGTGGGGCGATGAAGGAAAAGGAAAGATCGTAGATCTATTAAGCGATAAAGCGGATTTTATTGTTCGTTATCAAGGCGGGGCAAATGCAGGTCATACGCTTAAGTTTGATGACAAAACATTTGTATTACATCTGATTCCATCCGGTATTTTTAATGGCTCCGGTGATTGTGTGATCGGAAACGGTGTTGTTATTGATCCCATCGCATTGGTTAAAGAGATCAAAGATGTGCAGGAGATGGGCTTTAGTTTAGAAGGACGTTTCTTCATCAGCCAAACGGCGCACGTAATTCTACCTTATCATAAACTGCTCGATCAACTGAAAGAAAAGCGTCGTGGCGGAGATGCCATTGGGACTACAGGACGTGGAATCGGACCGGCTTATGTAAGCAAAGTTTCCAGAGTCGGAATTCGAATGGTTGATCTGTTAGACAAAGAAGTACTAAAAAAGAAAATTGAGCAGAACATCAAAGATATAAACTTTGCGTTGGAGAACCTATATCAGGAGCCGACACTATCTGTAGATGATCTAATGAATGAATTGGAAGATTCTATCAATATTTTGTCTCCGTATATCTGCAACACCACCAATTTGCTACACGAAGGATTGGAGAGCAACAAGTCAATTTTGCTTGAGGGAGCGCAAGGTTGTTTGCTGGATGTTGACCACGGAACCTATCCGTATGTAACTTCTTCATCCCCAACATCAGGTGGAGCGTGTACAGGTTCCGGTGTTCCTCCAACGGCGTTAACGCATGTGATGGGCATCACCAAAGCCTATTGCACACGAGTTGGAAACGGACCTTTCCCAACTGAACTTTTGGGCGAAACAGGAGAAGAACTTCGCAAAAAAGGTCACGAATTCGGCGCTACTACCGGCCGACCAAGACGTTGTGGATGGTTAGATCTGGTTGCTTTGAAATATGCATGCAGAATTAACGGTATCAACGAACTTACGCTTACCAAGATGGATGTAATGGACGGCTTTGATGAGATCAAAGTGTGTACCGGATACAAGATCAATGGCGGAGAGGAAACCAAAGTATTCCCGCTTTGCTTAGATGAGATCGAAAATGTAGAACCGATTTATACTTCCATGCCGGGCTGGGATAAAGACATTTCAGGAATGACTAAATGGGATGAACTTCCTGATGCTGCGAAATCTTACATCGATTATATTGAAAAGTATCTGGGAGTGAAGTTTACGATCATTTCTACCGGACCAAAGAGGACTGAGACGATAATTAGGTAGGCTTAAGACGTAAGATTTAAGACATGAGATTTCTTTATCTCATTTCGAACTTATCTTAGAACTTAAGGATTTGGGCAACTAGTGTTGATTCCTATGTAAATCCTCCCTCAAGGGATTATTTTATTCCAAAATATATTGATTCTGCGTATCAGATCACTTCCCGCAAAAGAAATGATGGTGGTGATGCCCGAATACTGCATGACTTACATATGGCTCCGCATAAGCAGTAGCTGTTGCCAGTAGCAAAACTATGATCAATGCGCTTTTCTTGTACTTCGGGTTTTCAGAATTTTTGAGTTTCCAGGCTACAAAACCAAGAATGGCTGTTAACAGTATCTTAAAGAGTCTGGATTCCCAACCTATGTAAGGACTAAATCCACCAATGATCCAAAAGAATAGCAAAACTGATCCAGTGAAAAAGAAGGCTTTTGAGTTTTTCATGATTTCCCCATTTAACTAACAGTGACTGTAATAACACGGATAAATTTCATGTTGGTTTCATCTGCTGATGTTTATGCATCTGTGAGGAACGGATGTGACGAAGCAGTCTCCTCTTGAAATTGAAATATTTAGACCTCCTCTGTCTCCTCCTTAGCCAAGGAGGAGGACTCTTTGATGGAGTTCTGAATATTTCAAGAAATTCCTCTCCTTTTGAAAGGGAGAGTCGATCAGAGGAGATTACTTCGCTGTCGCTCGTAAATGGGAGTTTTTAAATAAGACAGGATAAACTCGCGAATGGAAGTAAAAATTCGAAATGCTCTAATGAGAATTCATTTCAATTTGGTATCATCAACTGCACAAAAAATACTTGTTATGAAAAAGCTTTTACTGATTATTGTCTTATCGATTTTATCAACTTCTATATATGCTCAATGGCCGGCGGAATTGATCACTAATCCTGAGAAAACCAATTATCAGGAAACGTCTACCTATGCGGATGTGATGAACTTCATCAAAGCACTTCAGCCTAAAACAGATCTGATGCATTTGGAATACATGGGGAAGAGTTTAGAAGGAAAAGATATTCCTGTAGTTGTGATGGCTGATCCAAAAGTGAGTTCTCCTGAGGAAGCAGAGCAATCGGGGAAGCCGGTGATGTATATTCAGGGAAATATCCATTCCGGAGAAGTGGAAGGAAAAGAAATACTTCAGATCTTGATGAGAGAAATTCTGCTTGGCGATAAAAAGTATCTACTGGAGAATCAGATCATTGTTTTTGCCCCGATCTACAACACAGATTCCAACGATAAAATGGATGTGCAGGTGCGAAGATCACAGGAAGGAAGTCCGAAGAAAACAGGAATTCGTGCAAACAGTCAGGGTTGGGATCTGAACAGAGACGGAATGAAAATGGAAGCACTGGAAACCAACGCCATGATCCAAAATGTAATTTTGAAATGGGATCCTGAAATATTCGTGGATCTGCATACTACAAATGGAACATGGCATGGATATTCGTTGACCTGGGCGCCGAGTTATCACTCTGCGGGAGAAAAAGCTCCGTATGATCTTACCTGGAATGAATTGTTACCCGAAGTGACTGAGAAAGTAAAAAAGAAATACGACGTGTATTTGGGTCCATACGGGAGCTACAGCTTGCGACAAGGATGGCCACCAAAAGCTTTGTACACCTACAATCATCATCCAAGATATTTGGTTAATCAGATGGGATTAAGAAATAAGATCGGGATTTTAAGTGAAGCATTTGCACACGAGAGATTGTACCAAAGAATGAACTCAACTAAAGTTTTTGTAACCGAAATTCTTGAGTACACCAACAACAATGGAAAATATATAGCCGAAGTAAATGAAAGTGCTACCCAATCAGCAATGCAGAATGTGTTAGATAATGCCGGTAAGAAAAAGAAGGGCGTTCGGTTCCAAATGGTTCCTCTTGAGGATACTTTTACGCTCCGAACTTACAACTACATTCCTTATGTAACAGCAGAAGGCGATACAAGCTATATCAGATCAGGGGAGATCATTGAAATTCCTGATGTGCAGAATTACAGCAAGTTTGAAGCAACAGTTGAAAGTACGATTCCAAGAGGGTATATCATCCCAAAAGAAATGAAAGCCATTGCGGATCATCTAAAAAAGCAGGGTGTGATCGTATCCGAGATAGAAAGTCGAAAAGAATACGAAGGGGAAGTTTTTGAGATCTCAAAATTCGAAAAGTCGCAGCGACAGTTTGAAGGTCACAATATGGCAATGGTAGAAGGCGAATTTAAAGAATCTACCAAAATGGCAAACGAAGGAGATTTTTTAGTGGATATGGCTCAGCCGTTAACCAACCTGATCTTTTATATGCTGGAGCCCCAATCCGATGATGGACTGGTTACCTGGAATTTCTTTGATGAGTATTTCGAGAAGAATGGAGTAAATGAAAAGAATGTGATCTATCCGGTGTTTAAATATTATGAGGACTAGCTACTCCTATTCACATCATTTTCATTCAACATTTCTTCATACGGTCCGTCAAAAGGTTCCCAGAGTTCTATCTTATACCCGTTGGGATCCATGATCCAACCGAACTTGCCGTACTCAAAAGATTCCATCTCGCCAACAACTTCTACTCCTTCTTCTTTTAATACTTTGAGGAGCGCTTCCAGATCTTCCACCCGGTAGTTGATCATAGCGTCTTTCTTACTCGGGTTTGTGTAGGTCGTGTCATTCTTGAAAATACTCCATGCTGTATAGCCCATTTTCTCCTTGTCTTCAGCATGTCGCCAGATAAAAGTTCCACCCCATTGCCCGGATTTAATTCCAAGATGTTTTTCGTACCACTCATTTGTTGCTTTTGGATCTTCTGCTTTCAAGAAAACCCCGCCGATACCTGTCACTCTTTTTTTCATTGTTTTTTTACTTAAGTATTAAATTTTCAGTCATTCAGAACAAGCCTGTTCCGAATACCTTCGGAACGGCATAGTGATGAATCTGCACTTCATTGGTCTAGCGCTGTTTCTTTTTGTGCAGACTCTTCGCTCCGCTCTGAGTGACGTAGTCTTGCTATCCTCACTCATTATGCTGATCAAACAAGATCTGATTCCCATCCGGATCTTCAATACAAAAATGACACGGTCCTTTTTCTTCTTGTAGTGATTCCGATTCCATCAGGAATTTGACGTTATCATCTTTTTTAAGCTTCTTGTACTCCGATCGTGCATCCGTTGGGTTAAAAGTGATGATATTTTCATCAAACATACCTTGAAACAAACCGATCTTAGAATGCCCATTTTCCATGATTATCCAATTATGCTCAATCGGTCCGGTTCCTTCAACAGGAGTAAATCCGAGCTTTTCATAAAACGCTTTTGAGGCATGTATATCTTTCACAGCAAGAGAAAGAGAATGATTATTTGGGTTTACTGATTCTGTACTCATTAGAACTTGGGTTTAGTTTTTGTCCAGACCCATTCCATAGATTTTTCACCACTTTCATCTTCAATGCGAGCGGTAAGCGTATCTCCGGATCTGGAATAGATTATTCTTTGGGGAAAGTCATGTTCAAGATTTTCAAAAATCACTTTCTGATCTTTATTTTCTTTCATTGTAAAAGTGGTTCCGGGTTTTCCACCAGGACTGGCGACATAAACAATTCCTTCCCTGGTTCTCATTATTCTGAGATACTCGAAAGAAGAACGTCCGTTTGCATTTACATCTCGGTGAACACCAAGCATCATATATCCTGCGCCATTGGTCCATAGTTCTTCGATGGTTGTTCCGTCTTCGGTAGAAGTCCAATATCCTGTTAACCAGGCTAATTCTGGTAGTGCTGGATCGGGAGCTTGTGCGTTTAACGAAATGCTAACAAACAGGAGAATTGAAAGAGAAGCTATTTTTTTAATCATGCTATTATCGCTTTACTGCAGATTCATATTTATCGATCCAATCCTGAACCGACATCTTTTGCACCAATTCAGCAATTAAGTCATATGGAATTTGATCCGGTTTTTTGAAACGGATACAGCTCTTTCCCATATCAAGTTTCGTTTTTACATACTTTGGATACTCTGAAGTAAACCAATTCAGCAATTTTTCATCAGAATAAATACCCATATGGTACAATCCGATAAAATTCTTTTGCGAAGCAATGCTCAAGAACGGAAGCGGTAATTCAGGAGAACAATGATAACCGTCCGGATAAATGGAGTGGGGAACTACATAACCGATCATTCCATAACTCATGGTTTCCTCAAAGCCTTCGGGAAGATTATCATTTATGGTTTTACGGAGTTTTTTCATCGCCGAAACCCGTTCTTCAGGGAGTTCAGCGATGTATTCGTCTGGGGAAGATGCTTTGCTTTGCATGATAAAATACTTTTAAGCGTTTGTTTCTTTTTTTTGGGAAGAGAGAAAATTTTGATTCCTGAAAAGTGCCGCACTGATCAGGGATAGTAGTAATCCGACCGGAAAAATTTCTGTGAATGTAAGAGGAAGTCTGTACCAGAGATTATCGTATTTCTTTTTCATTTCTTCCATTTGCTCAATAGTTGCTTCCAGTTCTTGAGCTGATGCTCCTGACTCTCTGGCACTACTAATAATAGAATCGGTGTATTCACTAATGAATTCATAATCTGTCAGATAAAGATTGATTTCCCAAACAATGACGTATACAATGCCTGCCATCAACGAAATTCCAAGTCCGATCTTTAAAGCGGTTCCGAATTTAATGACGCCTCCAAGATCTTCATCTCTGTATTTCTTGGTTGCTACAAAGATCATCGAAAAACCGATAAGCATGATGGAATAGCCAAGCGCTTCTGAAGCGAAGAAAGCGTTGCCACCATATTTGGCTACATAGATTCCCAGAGTCATGCTAAGAATGATGACTGCTCCGGTGATGGAACCATAAACAAGAATGATTTTTTTCATAGTGTGATTAATTGGAGTTAATGTACACCAAAAGAGTAAGCAATTAACAGAAATCAGGCGTCACCCGAAAGTATGATTTTGCAAAATTCGTAAGAATGGGTGAAGAGTTCTTGGAAGCTGAATCCTATTAATAGGCCACGAAATCACTAAATCACGGAAAGGATAAACCACAGAGTGCACAAAGCTTTTGGGGTTCGGGAAGAAGAAACCCATCCCTGTCCCTTCCCTTCGCTAAGGGAAGGGGACTTTGATATTAAAATCTTGTTTAGTTAAAGAGTTTCCCTCCCTAAAGTTAGGGAGGGAACAAGGGTGGGTCAGACCGATCCGGAATCTTGTTTACATCTTAAACTAGTGATTAGGTTATTCCCGTGAAGGCAGGAATCCAGATCTCGGGCATACGCCGCGAGATGACCATATTATTTCATGTACAAGGAGCTATTTTTAGAATTCATTTTATAATAAACCAAGATCCGTCATCCTGAACTTGTTTCAGGATCTTATGGTGGGGCATGAAATCCTTTCTATGCAAATTCAGATGCAGAAACCTCACAAAGATTCCGAAACGAGTTCGGAATGACCCGAAATCACTCAATAAGCTTTAACGACTTCGCCTTTTCTACCGCTTGGGTTCTGCGCTTTACATCCAGCTTTTCATATAGATGAGAGAGGTGGGTTTTGGTTGTATTTACAGAGACAAAGAGCTTGTCGGAAATCTGTTTATTGGATAATCCCTGAGCAACCAATTCCAATACCTCCAGTTCCCGCTCGCTGATCTTCAAATACCGGATGGCTTTTTCATTTTGCTCAAAAGGAGGAGATTCTATTTTGGTTTGATTGGTCAGCTTTTTCCCAGCCCATAATCCAAGTCCGGTAAAAATAAGGGCAATAAAGAAAACGAAAACTTCGGTAGACAGCTCATGCACAAAATACCGATACTCGAAATACTCCAACAAGAAAACGAGTACTGCTAGTGAAAGACCATATATGAGGATGGTTTTTTTCATGACTTAAAAACTAATTCGTAAAAACCCATCCCACAATCCCCTCCGGGGGAGGGGAAGCTTAGTTAATGTACTACCAAATCTGAAATACATTTTAAGTGGGTTTTTAAAGTTACTTCAATAACTCTTCCGGATTCAAACCTTTCAAATCATCCGTTACATATTTTCTTCCTTTTCGGATGAGTTCTCCATCCAAAAATACATCGGCACCAATGCAAACCAGATCCCAGTGAATGTTACTCGAATTTCCGTTTGGTGCGATCTCATAATCTTTCCCAAGTGTTAAATGATTGGAGCCATAGATCTTTTCATCGAACAGAATATCGTACATCGGCTTTTCGATCACCGGATTGGTTCCAAAGCTGAATTCCCCAAATCGACGAGCACCTTCATCGGTGTCTAAAATATCTTTGAGCGCATCATTGTTAGATGAATCAAAATCCACAACCACACCGTTTTCTACAACCAGCTTCACAAACTCAAAAGGTTTTCCTTGATACACCGAAGGAGCATAGGTAATATGACCATTTACAGAATCCAGGATCGGTGAAGTGAATATCTCTCCATCAGGGATGTTGTGAGCACCAAAGCAAGGAACCCAATTCTGTCCTTTTACCGAAAATTTGATATCTGTTCCCTCGCCTTTCAAATGAATTTCATCAGTAGCACGTAATCTTTTTTCCAACGGCTCCATAGCTGATTTCAGCTTGGCATAATCAACTAAACAAGCATCATAATAGAATTTGGTGAACTCACGGGTTGGCAGTTTGGCATTCATCGCAAAAGCTGGAGAAGGATAGCGCATGATGCACCACTTGGTGTTGTTCACTCTTTCATCAAAATGAACCGGCTTCAGAAAGTTTTCTGAATACGCTTTATTTGCTTCTTTACTTGCCTGAGAGTTCTCATAGATATTCTCAGAAGCACGAATTCCGATAAAAACATCCATCTGTTTCATAAGCGGAAGTTGATCAACAGAAGCCTGATTCTGCCAAAAACCAGTATCGCCTTTTTCAATCAACAAACGCTGCGTTTCTGTGTCTTCGATCTGGACAAAGGGATGCGAACCTTTATCACGGATCTGTTCCACCAAAGCTCTTAACAGATCAATTCCGTTTAAACCGATGAGTTGAACCATTACATTCTCACCTTTCTGAAGTTGAGTGCTGTGTTCAAGAATAAGTGTTGCGAGGTCTTGGTCTTTTTGTGAAATCAATGTGGGAGTGGTTAGTTTTTAGTGCTCAGTTTTAAGTTTGCTAGTGGCAGAAGTTAAAACTATCAGCTCATAACTAAAAACTAAACACTAATCACCCAACACTATCTTTTCGTCACAAAGAGCAATTTCATCAGGATCATTGGAAGCCAGAAAGACCAGGCAACCTTTTTCTTTTTGTTCTTTAAGTAAGCGCTGAACCAAAGCATGTCCGCTTGAATCCAGATTGGAGCCGGGTTCATCCCAAAACAACACTTCAGGATCTCGGATCAGGGAAGAAGCCAGTTTCACACGCTGTTGTTGTCCCGTAGAAAGTGATTTGTACAACTTGTCTTTAAGAGAATCGGTTTCTGTTTTGCTGAGTAATTGCTGAATGTCCGTTTCGTTCAGATGTTGCTGACTTACTTCAGAAAGAAACTTCAGGTTTTCGAGAACAGTAAGCTCTTCATACAAAGAGATATACGGAGCAGCGTAGCCGATGTGATCTTTAAGTTCGGTTTGGGATAGCAGATCGCCGTTCAATTTCCACTCAATGGTTCCGGAGTTAGGTCTGAGTAATCCTGCCAGGCATTTCATCAAGGTAGATTTTCCACTTCCATTTGAGCCTGAAATGCCTAGTATCCCGGAATTATGCCCGAATTGAACATCCTCAAAAACCGTTTTCCGATTATATTTTTTGGTAAGACCTGTGACCGAAAGTGAAATCATACGCTAAAGGTAGAAAGTATAATGCAAAAATATACTATGATGGAAAGATTCGTGTTGTAATGCCACTTTCTAGGCTTTATTTTCGTTCACCAAAATCATCTTACTTCCATGCAAAAGGTCATTGACCAAATTACCGATAAATTTATAGGACAGATCGGAACAGAGCGTCCGTTTTACTCACCTCAACAGCTATTGAAGGCGGAAATACCTGTCTACATTGTAGAAAGAATTCGCCTTTTACTTGAAGACAAAGTGCTGTCAGATCTTAAAAAGACAGATTCTGTTTGGGTTGATACGGAAAATAAGTTGTTCGTTAGTGCTCAAAACGATTTTGAAAATGCGGCTATAAGCTGCTCCGTTATTCCGCACCAAAAGTTGTATGATATTCTGCATGCTACGGTTAGCGATATAGTTTCTGTTCTTGTTGAACCTCGAAAGAACATTGCTCCTTATATTTTTCGGGAAGAAACAGTGCTTTCGTTTGATGAAGTAAGTAAGCGTTGTGCCAGACTCATGGTTTACAAACATTTTGGAACCGCGATTCCTCTTTACATGAAGAAAAGAGAGCTGGATGAACTGACTATAGAACGCTGCCAAAGTCTGGTTTCAAATTTGGATGCACGGATCGTATCTGATTATACCGCTGAAAACTGGTCTCAAAAACTGGAAATGCTTTTTTCTCTTTGCGGAGGAAAACTCGCTCCGGAGCTTTTACAAAGATTCTTCAGAGATAAAGGTTTCGATAACACCGCTGAAATTTTTTCTTCTATTGACGTAGCAGTTACGCAAAGTACCTTCATTGAAATGCTTTCGACCGAGAACTTCAAAATGGAATTGATAAAAGAGCAGGAAAGTGAGACTAAGCCAGTATCGGAACTGGTAAAACCGGCTGAAGTCGCAGAAGAAGCAAAGGAAGAAATTTCGGAAGACGCAGAAAAAGAAGAAAATTTAGCAAGTTTGTTTCAGTCCGAAGCTGTAGAACCGGATATCAACGAGATTCTTGGAGATATTGAACAGGAAGAAACTCTGGTATTTGACAGTGTGGATGATTCGGAATCATTGAATAATATCTTCTTAAGTGAAGATGAAAATGATGATGCAGAAGAAGAGCATTCCGAGCCGGTCAGCAATCAAAAAGAAGACAAACAAGCGTTCAAATCAAACCTGACTTCTATTTTGGATCAAGCTAAGGATTCATATAAAGGAGTAGTTCAGGGCGATGAAGAATTTGAAAGTGAGTTGATAGAGGAAGACGATCTGATTCAGGATGCTTTCCAACCGGACGAAGAAACAAAAGATCCAATTCTGGAAGAACATATTGGTTCTGAAGTAGAAGACAGCTCAGAAGATGAAGAAGAAAAGCCAATGTGGGCTCAGTTTTTGAGTAAAGATCAGATGGAAGTGATGATGGCTTCAAGAGAAGAAGAGGAAGAACCTGAATCTGAATCCACGATCAATACACTGCTCGTTGAAGATGAAGACGATGAGATTTTTGTAGAAGAAGAGGCAATTGAAGACAGTTCAGCCACTATGGAATTGAATGAGTATCTTATGGACAGCGAGGAGCGTTGGGTAAGCGATGTATTTTCCGGAAAACAGAAAGCATACGACCGGGGAATCAATGAGCTGGGACAATTTGATAATTGGAACGAAGCCTCTGTATTTTTACAACAAGAAATTTTCAGCAAACAAAAAGTGGATATGTTCTCGGAAGAGGCCAGCGAATTTATTGATACGTTGCAATCCTATTTTAAAGAGTATAAATCCTGATTAACTAACTATGGAAAAGAACGAAAAAGTAGAACGTCTTGAAAAACTACGTGAGCAATCGAAACTGGGTGGTGGAAAAGCCCGCATCGAAAAGCAGCACGAGAAAGGAAAACTTACTGCAAGAGAACGCATCGACCTGCTTCTCGATAAAGGTTCGTTCGATGAAATAGACGCTTTTGTAACACATCGAAGTACCGCTTTTGGTTTGGATGAGCAACAGTTTTTGGGAGACGGTGTTGTAACCGGTCACGGAAAGATCCACGGCAAGCCGGTGTATGTATTCAGTCAGGATTTTACTGTATTTGGAGGTTCTCTTTCCGAAACACATGCCGAGAAAATTTGTAAAGTGATGGACTTGGCGCTCAAAAACGGCGTTCCGGTAATCGGTTTGAATGATTCAGGTGGGGCAAGAATTCAGGAAGGCGTTTCTTCGCTTGGCGGTTATGCTGAAGTATTCTGGAGAAACAGTATGGCTTCCGGTGTGATTCCTCAGATCTCTGCTATCATGGGACCATGTGCAGGTGGAGCGGTTTACAGTCCGGCGCTTACGGATTTTATTTATATGGTAGAAAATACCAGTTATATGTTCGTGACGGGACCAAATGTGGTAAAAACCGTTACGCACGAAGAAGTGACTTCGGAAGAACTGGGTGGAGCAATGACGCACAACTCAAAATCAGGAGTAGCACATTTTGCAACTCCGAATGATGCGGTTTGTTTGCAGGATATCAGAACATTGATGTCGTATATCCCGCAGAACTGTGAAGAAAAAGTGCCGATGATCGAATCCAAAGAACCGGATTCTGCCAAAGCCAAAGCACTGCATGATATTGTGCCGTTGAATCCGAACAAACCTTACGATATCAAAGATGTGATCGAAGGGGTTGTTGATAAAGAGAGTTTCTACGAAGTGCACAAAGAATATGCTGAAAATATCGTAGTTGGATTTGCTCGTTTGGGTGGAAGAAGTATCGGAATTGTAGCGAATCAACCGCTGGCGATGGCAGGAGTGCTGGATATCAATTCTTCAAAAAAAGGAGCGCGATTTGTGCGTTTCTGTGATGCGTTCAATATTCCGTTGGTGGTGTTTGAAGATGTTCCGGGATTCTTACCGGGCACCGATCAGGAATGGGGCGGAATTATCAAAGACGGCGCAAAATTACTGTATGCATTCTGTGAAGCAACGGTTCCGAAAATGACGGTAATTACCCGTAAAGCGTATGGCGGAGCGTATGATGTGATGAATTCCAAGCATATCCGAGCTGACTACAACGTTGCGTGGCCAACTTCAGAAATTGCGGTAATGGGAAGTAAAGGAGCGGTTGAGATCATTTTCCGAAGAGAAATTGCAAAAGCCGGCGATCCTGAAGCCAAGCAAAAAGAACTGGAAGCACAATACGCTGAAGAGTTTGCACATCCGTACCGAGCAGCTGCCCGAGGATTTATAGACGATGTGATCAAGCCGGAAGAAACCCGATCTAAACTGATCAAAGCTCTGGAAGTTTCACAAAACAAAGTAGATACCGTGCCGAAGAAAAAGCATGATAATTTGCCGTTGTAGGTGAAAGGTGAAAGGTGAAAGGTGAAAGGTGAAAGGTGAAAGGTGAAAGGTGAAAGGTGAAAGGTGAAAGGGGCACGCTTTGTCTGATGCTGACTGCTTAGGAAAATTTTTGAGGGGATAATAATACGTTAGGTATACTCCAATTTGTTTTAGAAATGAGTAAATCGTTTTAACCATGGAATCTCTGAAATTAACTGTGCTTATTGGTACTGTGGTTATTGTAACCTTAGTCTTCCTTCATAAAAAAAACTACCAATCTTGGGAAGATCAAGATTGGTTTATGAAAACAATCTTAATTAATATCGCAGTTGGGGCTATAGCTTTCTTACTTATGACTTTAATTTTGTTTGTATTTCCGTAAACATAACTTAACCTTTTCCCAAGCTCCTGCTCCGAGTGAGTATTTCTGCTAATGCCACCAATCCAATTTTTCAATTAGCATTTTTACGAAGTTTCAACGATGTTGCCTGAACGGATAGGGGAAATCTTTGTTCGGATAATGATAGGTTATGTTGCTAAATGGAATCAGAAATTGAACCGATATATATAGAATGTGGTAGACATGGCAAGCTCATTGCTACGGTAGTGTGTTGTCATTTGTTAAAGAATGAAGGAGATAAAGTAGGATTTGTTGAAAACGTTAGCCATCCCAATGACCTTCAAGCTTGGTGCGCACGATGTGAAAAAGTATTCGAAGAAGAAGGTGGTATGACAGACATTTTTAAAGAGTTTAATGGAATGACTATCGTTTGTGTTGATTGTTATTCCAAGTCAAAGGCTTACCATTCTTTATGAATACATAATTTACACACTGGCAACATAACAAGTGTTCCAAGCGGTCTACCAGCCTGTGCAAGACTCGCCGCTTCTTAACCTCTTTCCCAAGCTCCTGCTTGGGAGAAACGAATGGAGCTCCTGCTCCAAATAAGTATTTTTTATGCAGTCATATTCAGACATTCTCAAAATTTATTAAATGAATGAAAACGTATTATTTATTTGTAGTCAGAATAAACTTCGTAGTCCAACTGCTGAACAAGTTTATGCCAGTAGAGATGACTTGACGGTATCTTTTGCAGGGCTTAATAATAGCGCTAAAAATCGTGTGTCAGGAGAGCTGCTTGAATGGGCGGATATAATATTTGTGATGGAGAAAAATCACATCAATAGATTGCGAAAGAATTTCAGAGAATATTTAAAAGACCAAAAGACCAAAAGATCATTTGTTTAGATATCCCTGATATTTACGAATATATGGAGCCGGCATTAGTTGAGGTACTTCAAGCTAAACTGCCCAGATATCTGGGGTTTCCATGATCATAACCTACTGCAAGCCTCATACCGTTTGTTTGCGGTAAAGTAGACCTTAGTCTAAACTAGCAAAAAGTAATTTCTCGCAAGGCAATTGATTTCATAATCCGTAGGGACAATTCATGAATTGTCCCTACGGATTAAATGCCCATTCCTACGCTTGAACGAGAACGGTATTTCTATTTGAAGAGATAATTCCTATCGTCTGAAATGTTCAGAAGAAAGAAGGCAGAAGCTACCTACGAATTATTAGTTGACGGGAATAAAATTCAGGTCACCCGAAAGCGGATCAAGACCCTTAGATTGAAAGTGAATACCGCCACTAAAAAGATCAGGGTTTCTTGTCCATACAGAGTTTCCGAACAAGAGCTCATCGATTTTGTTCAATCCAAAAGAAGCTGGATCGAAAAACATCTCTCTAAAAAGATTCCTCCTGCCAAAAAAGAACTTCCCATTAATTATGTAGAAGGAGATCGAATACCTTTCCGGGGAGAGGAGTATATACTTCATCTCAGAACCGGTGCTAAAAAGACTTCAGTGAGGATTGAGGTTCAGGCAATGATTCTTGCTTCAAAGTCAGAACTGAACAAAGAAAAAAAAGAAAAGGCAATTCATGAATTTTATCGCACGCACCTGAAAAATGAGATACCTAAGCTCATCGAAAAATGGGAACCGATCATGAAGGTCTCGGTGAATGAGTTCGGGGTTAAAAAAATGAAAACCAGATGGGGGACTTGTAATATCAGAGATAAACGAATCTGGTTGAGTTTAGAACTGGCTAAAAAATCACCCGAGTTATTGGAATATGTGGTAGTTCACGAGTTGGTACACCTTCATGAACGCTTGCACAATCAGCGTTTCAAAAATTTTATGACTCGGTTTCTGCCAAACTGGAAAGAACTGCAGAAGCAGTTGAATGGAAGGATTGATTGAATCAGTTAGTAATAAAGTAGTAGTCCGTCATCCTGAACTTGTTTCAGGATCTTTGTAAGGAGCCGATTCTAAATCTGCCACGACAATTCAAGAACAAAGACTCAGTATGCACCTGCGTTGGAAACGTACCTTCCCGGTTCACAAACAAATTTTTGGGTTCTGAGTAGTTCGCCCCTCCTTGGTTAAGGAGAGGAATTCCAGATTGGTCTGACCCACCCTTGTTCCCTCCCTAACAGTAGGGAGGGAGACTCCTTAACTCCACTCAGAATTTAATTAAAAAGTCCCCTTCCCTTGACTAAGGGAAGGGACAGGGATGGGTTTCTTCCTCTCCGCATTCTAACCACAAAGACCACAGAGAATATTAAACTTCTTCATCTCAAAACCTTTGTGCACTCTGTGGTTTATCCTTTCCGTGTTTTAGTGATTCTGTGGCCTATTAATAGGATTCAATTCCTTAGTTCGCCAATAATTCTAAAGGTCGGTGTAGTTTGAAGTTTTTTTGAAATCTTGTGGATGTACAATAAGATCTCTATTAAACTCGAATCAAGTCATTCCTGCGAAGGCATGAACCTGGATTTAGATTAAAAACCTTACATATAAATTCAGATCTCGGGCATACTCCGCGAGATGATCGAATTCTTTTTTAAGAAACCTTCACTCGAGGGAGTGCGGTTTTTGGCTTGCCAAAAAAATGGAGCATGTCGGGCTTGGATTTGCAAACGCCCAAATACAAAATTTAAACACATTAGAACTCATATTTAATTATTCTAAGCCACTAACTATCAGAAATCAATCAGATTAAGATGAAACGATTTACTTCTTTACTTACCCTTGTGTTGATAATCAGCACGACATCACTTTTTGCACAGAAATCAGATAAAGACTCCCGTTACGATATTGGCTGGAATAGTCTTGAATTCAGAAGCATTGGTCCTGCTTTTACTTCCGGTAGGATCTCGGATTTTGCTGTAAATCCTGATAACCACAGCGAGTTTTATATTGCAACGGCATCAGGTGGAGTATGGAAAACGGAGAATGGTGGGATTTCGCTTAAGCCGGTTTTTGATAACGAAGGCTCTTACTCCATCGGTTTTGTGGCGATGGATCCAAACAATCACAATGTGGTTTGGGTTGGAACAGGCGAAAACAACAATCAACGAAGCGTGGCTTATGGTGATGGTGTTTACAAATCCATTGATGGTGGCAAAAGTTGGAAACACATGGGACTGAAGAATTCTGAGCATATCGGAATGATAGAAATTGATCCAAGAGATTCGGATGTGGTTTATGTAGCAGCAACGGGACCGCTTTGGAGTTCCGGTGGAGATCGTGGACTGTACAAAACTATGGATGGTGGCGAGAATTGGGAAAAAGTATTGGAGATCAGCGAGCACACCGGAGTAAATGAAGTCCATATGGATCCGAGAGATCCCGATGTGTTGTACGCAACGGCTCATCAGCGAAGAAGAAGAGTATTTACATATATCAGTGGGGGGCCTGAATCTGCAGTTTATAAATCAACGGATGCCGGAAAAACATGGAAGAAAACCATGAGAGGAATGCCAAACGGAGACATCGGAAGAATCGGAATGGATATCTCACCGGCCAACCCAGATGTGATTTACGCTTCTGTTGAGGCGGAATCAGGAAAAAGTGGGTTTTATCGTTCTGATGACAGAGGAGAATCGTGGGAAAAGCAGAGTAATTATTCATCAAGCGGAAATTATTATCAGGAAGTGATCGCTGATCCTGTGGATGTAGATCTGGTGTATGTGATGAATACGTATTCCGGCGTTTCTGAAGATGGTGGAAAGACGTTCAACAACGTAGGCGAGAAGAATAAGCATATTGATAATCATGCTTTATGGATCAACCCGGATAATCCAAGTCACTTGTTGAATGGGAATGATGGTGGAGTGTATGAGTCGTTTGATAGAGGTAAAACATGGAGATTTTTCACTAATCTTCCGGTAACACAATTCTATAAAGTAGCCGCTGATAATGCAGAGCCATTTTATAATATCTATGGTGGAACTCAGGATAATTTCACTTTGGGCGGGCCTTCCAGAACAAACGCTACAACCGGAATCAACGATGACGAATGGTTTGTAACCGTACTTGGTGATGGATTTGAACCGCATGTTGATCCAACCAATCCGAATATTGTGTATGCACAATCGCAGTATGGCGGATTAGCACGGTTTGACAAGCAAAGTGGTGAACAGCAGAATATCAGGCCGCAAGCTCCTGATGCTGATTATGATTATAACTGGAACTGGGATTCTCCTTTTTTTATAAGTACTCATGATAATAAGAGACTTTATTTTGCATCCGATCGTGTTCTCAGAAGTGATGATATGGGACAAAATTGGAGAGAAGTTAGTGGTGACCTTACGCGCCAACTGGATCGAAATACATTCGAAGTGATGGACAAAGTGTGGCCGATGGACGCTATCGCGAAAAATGCTTCTACTTCAGTGTATGGAAGTATTGTTGCACTTGCAGAATCTCCTCTGGATGAAAACCTATTGTACGCCGGAACAGATGACGGATTGGTTCATGTATCAGAAGATGGTGGCGAAACCTGGATGAAATACGATAAATTTCCGGGAGTGCCTGATATGGTGTATGTAAATGAGTTGATCGCATCAGAGCACGACAGAAATACCGTTTATGTAGCATTTAATAATCACAAGAACGGCGATTTTAAGCCGTACATTTTAAAAAGTACAAACTTAGGTAAGTCGTGGAAATCAATAGCGAATAATCTTCCGGAAAGAGGTTCAGTGTATTCTATTGCAGAAGATTTTGAAACAGGGAATCTGTTATTCGTTGGAACAGAATTCAGCTTGTTTGCTTCCATAGATGGTGGTGACTACTGGAAAGAATTGAACAAAGGATTGCCAACTGTAGCCGTTCGCGATATTGATATCCAGAAAAGGGAGAATGATCTGGTTTTAGGTACTTTCGGTCGTAGTTTTTACGTGATGGATGATTATTCTGCTCTTCAGGAATTATCAAAAGAAGTTGCAGACAAAGAAGCTCATTTATTTTCTACAAGATATGCTTATCAATACCAGCCGTACAGCAGAATTGCAGCAAGTAATACCATCAGTTGGTTGGGACCAAAAGGATTTCAGGGCGAGGATTATTTTTTGGGTGAAAACCCTGAGTTCGGAGCGGCATTTACTTATTACTTGAAAGACGGATACAAAACTAAAAAAGCTATTCGTGAAGCAGAAGAAGCCAAGAAACGAAAAGACGGAGAGACAGTTTATTATCCAGCCTACGAACAGTTGAAGGCGGAAGAAGAGGAAGAGGCACCATTCCTGATCTTTACAGTTAAGGATGCCAATGGAGAAGTAGTTCGCGAATTAAAAACCTCTCCAAGAAAAGGGATCAATAGAATTTACTGGGACCTGACATATCCACAGATCACAAGATTAAATACCAGAGATGCTGATCAGTCTAAAGATTTTAGTTCAGGTTTGATGGTTCTTCCTGGAATGTATACTGTTGAGTTATCAAAAAGCATTGATGGAGAAGTTACTCTGCTTACCGAAGCACAGAGCTTTGAAGTAAGACCACTGGGCAATGTAACTTTACCGGCAGAAGATCCTGAAGCAATGTTGGCTTTTCATAAGCAACTAAATCAGCTTTCAAAAGCAGCGAACAGCGCAAGAAACGCGGCTGGAGAAGCTCAGGAACGACTTCAATATTACAAAGGTGCATTAAAAGCTTTTGGTAGTGATGCACCATCCGGCTTAGCTTCAGATATTGAACAGTTGGAAGAAAAAATGGACGAAATTAATATGATCATGTTTGGTGATCGACTAGCGGGACGCTTGGAAATTCAACGAGCTCCATCGTTAAATTCCAGAATAAATAATGCGATTGGTGCCGGAACTTCTTCAACCTCTGATCCAACTGGAACGTCAAAACGGGTTGCTGAAATTGCTAAGAAACAGTTGAAACCTGTAATTGAAATGCTAAAAGAGATCATGAATACAGATATTCCTGAAATCGATAGTAAACTTAAGGGAACAGATGCACCTTGGACGCCGGGAAGAGTGTTGGAGATTGATTGGTAATTGATCATTTTCAATATATAGGGACGTAGAATTTTACGTCCCTATATATAAAATCAAACAAAGAAAAATACCAGCGCTGAATACATCACAATAGCTAAACTGCCGGCAACCATTGCCAGTGGAAACTGTGTTTTCACATGATCCATAAGATCGCAACCGGTAGCTAAAGAAGACAAAATGGTTGTATCTGAAATAGGGGAACATTGATCACCAAAAACGGAACCACCGATCACCGCTGAAAAGCATAATGTCAGGAAAAAAGGATCGGGAACTATTGCCCAAGCCAATGGGATAGCGACAGGGAATACCACCGCATAGGTTCCCCAAGAAGTACCGGTAGAGAAGGCGATGATCATGCAAAAAACCATCAATAAACCAGGAAGAACTACAGGATTAATAATTCCGCCCACAATATCAACCACATAAGCGGCTGTACCAACGGCATCAGCTACTTCTTTAAGTGTAACGGCAAAAGCCAGAATAATGGCACCAATGGTTACACCTTTACAGCCATCTACAAATCCGTCGATGGCATCTTGTAATTTCATCCCTTTGGCAACCGCTATTCCGATTCCGGCTAAAACAGCTAAAACAAATGCTTCGGCAATTAATAAAATAGAATCGTCACCTTTATCCTGAACGAAAAAAGTATAGAAGAAAGGGATAATAGCAACACCAAGTAATGTTCCGATCGGACCGAAGAAATCGATCAATCCGGGTTTATAGCCCTCCGGAATTTTTTGTTCAGTAAGTTCATCCGCAGCCATTGGTGTAGCTCCGTCTCTGTCTAATTTGCCTTCTTCTCGTGAACGACGAATAGCTTCCCGCATTTGCTTACCGGGAATCCAAGGAAGTTTTTCCCATGCAAAAAGGAGCGTTAGAATAATGGAAAAAAGGGCATAGAAATTAAAAGGAAGAGCTGTTAAGAAAAAATTGATCCCATCCTGAGTAGTTTCGAAAAGAGCATTGGTACCGATCACCAAACCTGCTACATAAATAGGCCATACATTAAATGGAATCAGCGTTGCGATCGGAGAAGCGGTTGAATCGACTACATAAGAAAGTTCTTCATGAGAAACTTTGTGCTTATCTGCAATTGGTCGAACAGTGGCTCCGGTTAGAATAGTACTTATCGTTCCTCCTTGATGGAAAACTATTCCCATAAACCAGGTAAACAGTTTAGCAGAAACAGGTCCTTTAACCATTTTCTCACTTGCCCATCGTGCAAATTTTTCGGCGCCACCTGTCCTTGTCCAAATACCGATCAATCCTCCTAATGCCCAGAGATAAACCAGAAGAATAAGGGCAAAACTCTCTGTTCCAATAGATGGAATCAGAAATTCCTGAACAACATTGATTTTATTAGAGATTACAGCCCCCAGACAAATCCCCATGAACAAAGAGCTGGCAACTTCTCCGGTATAAAAAGCAAGAAAGATGGCAAGCAACGGGGGCGTGATCGACCAAAAACCAAAATGACCGTTTTCCTGAACAAATCCGTCTGAAAAATAGATCGCAATAACAGAGATAATAAATGTGAGAATAGCTCCCTGAATAATTTTTTTTCTGATGGCGGGATCGGCGAATTTTTCTTTAATGCTCACAATATCTGATTATTTACTGGGATTGAATACGAGCTAAATAAAAGACATTCTCTGTAAAAGAGCCAAAAGTATATTATTTGGTTATTGGTTATTGGATATTCATCATGCTCGTTCCGCCAACTCCAGCCATCTAAACTCTTTTTCTTCCAATTCTTCCTTTAAAGCACTGAATGTTTCGGAAAGCTCCTGAAGTTTTTCATAATCCAGGTCAGAGTTGCTCATCTGGATGTGAATTGCAGATTTTTTCTTTTCAAGCTCTTCGATCTCTTTTTCCAGCTTTTGATATTCTTTTCGCTCATTGAAACTGAGTTTTTCGGAATCAGAGTTTGACGGTTTGGGATGGTCTGACTTCTTCTTTTCTGAGGAACTGTTTTTTCCCCCACTTTCTTGTTCAGTTTTTAAAGCTCTGTATTCAGAATAAGTGCCGTTGAAATCGTTTACTACTCCATTTCCTTCAAACACAAAATAATGTTCTACTAAGTTATCCATGAAATAGCGATCATGAGATACAATGATCAGGCAACCACCAAAGTTGGAAAGAAATCCTTCCAGTTTTTCTAAAGTGATAAGATCAAGATCATTTGTAGGCTCATCAAGGATCAGAAAGTTTGGGTTTTTGATCAGCACCATCATCAATCCAAGACGACGTTTTTCTCCACCACTTAGTTTTGAAACAGGAGTGTATTGCATCTTGGAATCGAACATAAAATGCTCCAGGAACTGAGAAACAGAAATGGTATCGCCGTTTGCCAGCACAATTACTTCCGCAATTTCTTTGATGACATCGATCACTCTTTCTTTTTCTTTGATCTCTATACCGGATTGTTTGTAATGTCCGTAAACGATGGTTTGACCCGTATTTACTTCTCCTGAATCAATGGGTTCTTCTCCGGTAATGATCTTCAGGAAAGTACTTTTACCAACTCCGTTCTTTCCAATGATCCCAATTCGTTCTCCCTTGTTGAAAGAATATTCGAAGTCTTTCAGAATAACAAGATCATCAAAGCTTTTGCTTACATTTTTGAGTTCCAGAACTTGTCCGCCAATCCGGGACATATCTACTTCCAGCTTTACTTCTTGCTTTACTTTTCCTGATTTTGCTTTCTTTTCTGTTTGGTAAAAAGCATCTATTCTGGATTTAGATTTTGTAGTACGGGCTTTTGGCTGGCGACGCATCCACTCTTGCTCTTTCTTCATCAACTTGCCGGCTTTAGCAATTTCCGTAGCGTAAACCTCTTCACGTTCGGCCTTCTTTTGGAGGAAATACTCGTAATTCCCTTTGTGGTGATAAAGTTGACCATCTTCGATTTCTAAGATGTGATTACAAACCCTGTCCAGAAAATATCTGTCGTGAGTTACCATCAATAGAGTCATGGTGCTTTTGGTAAGGTAAGCTTCCAGCCACTCGATCATTTCAACATCCAAGTGATTGGTTGGCTCATCCAGGATCAAGAGGTCAGGATCATCTAATAATGCAAATGCCAGAGCTACCCGTTTTCTTTGCCCACCAGACAGAGATGAAATGGATTGATCCAGATCATGAATATTTAATACTCTTAAAATTTGATGCAGTCGTTGTTCATAATCCCAGGCATTTGCAGCATCCATTTTTGCGAGTGCTTTATCAAATGCTTCCTGAGTTTTCTCATTGTAATCTTCAGCTTGTGCTGCTACGGCTTTTTCGTATTGCTGAACAACTTTCACCATTTCATTTTCGCCATGCGAGATGAATTGGTTGATGGTCATGGAATCGTCAAGTTCAGGTTCTTGCTCGAGAATAGCTACTTTTACACCATTTCGGATCATGACTTCCCCTGAATCAGGAACTTCTTTTCCCGCTAATATTTTTAACAAAGTTGACTTACCAACACCATTTTGGGCAATTAGCGCAGTTTTGTCTCCTTTTGAGATTCCAAAAGTGAGGTCCTCGAATAAAAGTTTAAGCCCGTATTTTTTACCTAGGTTTTCTGTGGAAAGGTACGTCATGTATGATTTGAAATAGTAGTCTTGATGAAGTAGGTAATATACAGCTATTATTAATGCATTCGTGAGCTTAGTTCAGATTTAATTAATGAAATGAATTAATGGGTTTGAATGATCAATTCTAAGTCCTCAAAGTTTGTGCAAAGCCTCACCAAAGTGCCGGATTTTGAATAATTGAATAAAATTATTTTATTTGGTGAAAAATCAGGTTAAGTAGGTTTAAAAATAATAGAGGGTAATATGGGGTCTAAGCTAGTCGTACTAACAGCATTTTTTTTATTCATTTCAACACGGATACAAGCACAGATCATATATCCTGATAGTGCTACGGTACAACTCGGTACGGATGAATTATTTTGGGATTTTGATACCAGGAAAACAGATGTAACCCCTAATGTTTCTTATGGACCTGATGGAGGTGTTACTGTTTTTTCAAGAAACGACAGTGTATTTATGAGATTCGGCGCACCGGAATACACGATCGTATATAAAGCTAAAACTTTAAATGATCTGAAGGGAGGCGGGAATTATGAAGTGGTATCAGCAGGAGAAACGGCAGGCAATTATCCCGGGAGTAATGATCCGAATCCAGGAAATTTTGATTATAAGATATGGCCCTCAGCTAATGGGAACACAGGTGCAAATAGCTTTTTAGGTAATGATGGGAACTTATATCGTGTACAGTACCAAGAATTTCTCGGCTGGGAAATCGACAGTTTAGTAACAAAAAATATCTGTCCTGATCCTAATGTAGTAACATCATTAGAAGGTGGACTTGAAAAATGCTGGTATAACGGATTTGTACTTACTAAATCTACAGATGGAGGAGATACATGGGCATTAGCGAGTTCAGATCAGGACAATTATGTAGTAGCATCCAGCCCTTATAAGCTTCAGGAACAAAACAATACTACCAGACATGGAGTTTTTCCATGGAATAATGCAGATTCTTTTTCGCGCGTTTTCAAAGTGGGAAGTTATTATTATTTCCCGGTGCAGTTTTGGACTCAAGACGGGCAAATAAGTACGATAATGAGAACGGATGATATTTCTGACGCTTCAAGTTGGAGATATTGGGATGGAAGTGATTTTACAATTCCCAATGTAAACCCATATTACGATGTAATTACCGATCCCGAATCACATCTTCCTCCACCCATCGAGAATAGCGGATACCTACATTTTAATGATGCAAAGGCAACTGTAGAAGGTATTACCTATAGCAGCTATTTCGGAAAATATATTCGAACTCAAATAAGAGCATACAATAGTAACCCGGAGATTATTCCAGGTGTATATTTTCATCTTTCTGATGATGGTTTTAATTGGTCGGGTCCTCAATTATTATATAGACTATCAAATGCAAGTGAGCTGAATAATGGAGTAGAGTTAGGTGGTAGATCAGAAAATTTTGCTTATCCGGTATTAGTAGATCAAACAAACCCGGGATCAGATACTCTAGGGCAATCTGCATGGTTATTTTATGTGACTTTTAACCCCGCAAATACAGGTAATGCTGATAGAAATATTCGAAGGGTTCAAGTTGATTTTGCGACCCACTCGGTTACCGGATTTACTGTAACTCATACAAATCTAAACCTTCCTGAAGATGCAAATCCCGGTGATGGATATTGTGACAATGGTTATGGCAGATGCTCTGTAATTACAGCTATTAACGAGTCCAATCAAAGACCACCATGGGTAGCTGCATCAGAAGAATTAGTTATAGAATTCGGGAATTCATTAAGTGGTGTGATTACAGAAGATTATGCTTCTACAGTTACAAAGAAAATTGTTATAGATGGAACTACGCACTCTTCCTACGTTGCAAATACTAATGCCCCCACTGAAGGCTGGAATGCGACTTTACCGTTTGAAATAGAAAGTGGGTTAAACTTTCAAGGTTCCGGACACTTAGTGAAAGGAGTTCATATTTCAAGCATTTCAGTAGGAAGTGAAAGCGATACTTCTGCAGTCAGAATTATAGGATCAAGGATCGATACACTGAATTTATATGGTACAACTGAAACACCATCAGTAATAGGTGGTCAGTTATCATCCGAAGCAAATTTATTGGGATCAGTCACCATGTTTGGTAACGCTGACACTCTTACCGGAAATCTAATTGGAATGGATGGAACCGGATCTGCGATAATAGATCCCGGAGTCGCTTTTATAACGATTCAAAATGCAGGAAATGTTATAAGCAATAATGTAATGGGAAATACAAATTATCGTGGAATTAACATATCTAATGGTGATGGAAACCTTATTACAAATAATGTAATTGGTTTTGCACCTTGGGATGGTAGCGACAAAGGTACAGGCGGAGCAGGGATTTCTGTTGGTTCTTCAAACAACACTATTTCAGGAAATGTGATTGGCTTTACAAAAGGCGAAGCAGCAATCTATATGGATAATCAATCCGGGAATACGATTGCAGGAAATTATATCGGAGTTGATCAATCAGGAAACGATAGAGGAAATTCGGTTGCCGGAATTTGGTTGGCTGGAGGTTCCTCAAATAATATCATAGGAACAAGTGATGGTAGTAGCCCTAATACTATTGCCAATAATACCGGCGCTGGTGTAGACTTTAATGTCGCCACAGGTTCAGGGAACACGGTTACAGGAAACTTGATATTCAACAATGAAGGTGGGGCCATAGCTAATTATTCTCACATTCAAGTTGCAGAACCTCCCAAAGTGTATTCCGTATTTAAAAATTCTAGTGCAGACTCTTTATTTCTTTACTTCACAGATATAGATACGCTTATTGAAAATGGCAACAACCGGGTAGAATTATTTCTGACGTCAGATTCCGCCTCAGAAGGACAAGGAAATGAATATTTAGGTGGCTTCGATATAGATATTCAAACATCCCCGGAAATGGAAATAGTGTTGCCGAATGGAATTGACTTCGGCACATATCCTAAGCTTTCACTTACAGTTACGGGATCTAATGGGAATACTAGTTATTATTCGACTCCAAGGAATGTACTTGACCCAACTCAAACTCCGATAGTATCATTTAGCAGAGATACTATTTCTACAATTCATAACGATCAGACTCGAATAGAAGGTGTAGAAGTGAAGTTATACAACACTGGGAATGAAAACCTGGATTGGTTTTTTGATAATGAGCAAGCCTGGGCCTTTACTGAGCCAAATAATGGGATTTTAGCTGCCGGTGACTCTGTTACAATTGGAATTACTCTCGACAGCCGGGATTTTTCTGAAACAGATTTATTGAGTGATGTTTTCGAACTAAAATCTAACTATGTGAATAATCCAATAGTGGAATTACCGGTGGAGATTGATTTATCCTCTATTTCAGCGGAACCTATGATCTCATTCGGAATGGACACATTAAATTTAACTTATCAGAAGGAACCCGGTAATAAAGTTTATACTGAATCTTTCTATATGCATAATTTAGGTGTATCGGGATTAGCCTGGAGATTATCGAAGAACCAGCCATGGATGGGAAATATAAATCCAATTAGTGGAACTCTATCTGAAAATGATAGCGTTGAAGTTTCAATGGATATTTCAATAAACGGAGGTATGCAAACGGGTATTTACCAGGGAATTTTAGTAGCGTTTGGAAGTTATGGTGGAGGAAGTGAAACAGCTTTTGAACTATTCGTGACTTTAGAATTAATCGATGATATCCCACCACCTTTAGAGCCTACAATTCAAATTATGGGTGAAGATAGTTTGAGCATCTCAGTTGATTCAATACAAGTTCAATTTGAAGTGGCTAATTTTATTGTTGGCCCAAATCCAGAAACCTCAAATGGGAAAGTAAAAGTATTTCTTAATGATGAAGAATTGTTACAACGTACTTCAACGGATGCGTTTTATGTTCATAATTTACAAGAAGGGTTAAACAGCATAATTCTGCAATTATTTAAACATGATAATATGGCTGTAATAAGTGCAAGTGATACTCTTTGGGTTGATGTAAGCCAATTAGTATCTAACAATGAAGAAAGTGTAATTCCCAATGGCTTTGCGCTTTCTCAAAATTATCCTAACCCTTTCAATCCAAGTACTTTAATTCGATATGATATTCCAGTGGCATCAAAAGTAGAGATTTCTGTATATGACGCATTAGGCAGAAGGGTCTCAGTACTATTAGATGCTTATAAATCTCCCGGAAGTTATGATTTAAGATTTGATGCCTCAGGTTTAAACAGCGGGATATATTTTTATAGAATTGAAGCGGGTGGATTTGTGAAAACCAGAAAGATGACTCTAATAAAATAAGCCATTAGTACAATAACTTGCAAAATTCACAATCTCTGCTTAATTGTAAAGTACACTAACAATTTACCGGAGTAAGCTATGCTTGTTAAAAATCTTCTTCAAAAAAAAGGGAAGGAAATCTATTCTGTAAATCCTGATAATTCCGTTTATCAGGCAATTGAAAAGATGGCTGAGTTGGACATCGGAGCGCTGGTTGTAATGAGTAATGATGTTCTGAAGGGAATTATTTCAGAGAGAGATTATCGTAATAAAGTAATTCTAAAAGGAAGAGCTTCCAGAACTACAGCTGTAAAACAGATAATGTCAGACAAAGTGATATGCGTAACTCCTGATGATTCAGTGAATCTGTGTATGCAGTTAATGACAAACAAAAGAATCCGCCATTTACCGGTTTTAGAAGATGAAAAACTTGTAGGAGTTATTTCTATAGGGGATGTGGTAAAATCAGTTATCGAAAATCAAAAAAACGAAATTGATTCATTGAGAGATTATATTACTAGCGGTAGCGGGTATCCGGGGTAGATTTCGTATTTAAATTCGAGCTCGTAACCAAATCTCCCTTCGAAGGGGGATTTGGATGCTTTTTATAAAATTTTGTAAGGAATTACTTCCGAACCTGTCTTATTTGATATGGAAAGGAATACCATCATACCTTACGATCCGGGATTAAGAAGGAGAGCCAGAGAGTTAAGAAATAATTCTACATTGGGAGAAGTATTACTTTGGAAGCAGATAAAGGGGAAACAATTAAAAGTAGGATTTCATAGGCAAGTACCGATCAGTCATTTCATAGTAGATTTTTATTGTCATGAAATCATGTTAGCAATCGAAGTTGACGGAAGCATTCACAATACCATTCAAAAAAAAACCAAAGACATTGAACGCCAATATCACCTGGAACAACTCGGAGTTCATTTTATCAGAATTAATGACGCTGATATAAAAAGGAATATGGATTCTGTAATTCGATTTCTGAAACATCGAATTGATGAGTTAACCAACTAAATAAAAGAGAAACTAAATCTCCCTTCGAAGGGAGACTATCATCCAAACAGTTCTTTGGATGATCCGAGGGATGTGATAAGGTTTATGAGTTAGTAAACTTTACGACATCTCCGTTCTGACATCCCCCGCAAAATCTCTGGACGAGATTTTGAGCCCCCTTCGAAGGGGGATTTATATATTCAATAAATTTGGAAGTTCTCAAAATTCCACCCTTCAAAACTCCTTAACTCTCCGTACATTTGAGTTCTTTCTCAAAGTCATTCTGAGGATACTTCTATACGTTTTGGGTGACTTTAATACATAACAAACTACAAGTACAGTGAGCGATCAAAAGATAATTTTTTCGATGGTGGGCGTAAGTAAAGTCCACAAACCAAATAAAACCGTTTTAAAAGATATTTACCTTTCATTTTTCTACGGCGCCAAGATCGGTGTTTTGGGATTAAACGGAGCAGGTAAATCTACTTTATTACGATTGATCGCAGGTGTAGATCAGGATTATCAAGGAGAGATCAGTTCTCAAAAAGGAATTACATTTGGGTATCTGGAACAAGAGCCAAAACTGGACCCGGAAAAGACAGTCAAAGAGATTGTTGAAGAAGGTGTTCAGGAAACGGTTGATCTCATCAATGAATACGAAGCAGTGAACGCTGCTTTTGGTGATCCGGATGCAGATTTTGATGCACTCATAGCAAAACAAGCTAAACTTCAGGAAAAGATCGATCAAATTGATGCCTGGGATCTGGATGCAAAACTCAATCAAGCAATGGATGCACTTCGCTGTCCTCCGGGCGATACTTCGGTGAAAGTACTTTCCGGTGGTGAAGCACGTCGTGTGGCTCTTTGTAGATTGTTATTGAAGAAACCCGATGTTCTATTATTGGATGAGCCTACCAACCATTTGGATGCAGAATCAGTAGGTTGGTTAGAGCAACATTTAGCTCGCTATGAAGGAACTGTAATTGCTGTAACGCATGATCGTTATTTCTTAGATAATGTTGCAGGATGGATTCTGGAATTGGATCGTGGAGAAGGAATTCCGTTCAAAGGAAACTATACTTCTTGGTTGGAGCAGAAATCTGAACGACTTCGTCAGGAAGAGAAGCAGGAATCAAATCGACAGAAAACATTACAGCAGGAATTGGAATGGATTCGTCAAAACCCGAAGGGGAGAAGAGCCAAGAGTAAAGCTCGTATCAACTCTTACGAAGAGTTATTGGCAAAAGATCAGGAAAAGCGAAATGATGATATGCAGATCGTAATTCCTGCCGGGCCTCGTTTAGGAACTAAAGTAATTGTTGCCGAAGGTGTTGCGAAAGGATACGGAGATAAGCTGCTTGTTGAGGACATGGAATTTCAATTACCTCCGGGTGGGATTGTCGGAGTGGTTGGTCCAAACGGTGCAGGTAAAACGACTTTGTTCAAAATGATCATTGGGGAAGAACAACCCGATTCAGGGAAACTGGAAATTGGTGAGACGGTAGAATTGGGCTATGTAGATCAAAAGCGTCCGTTAGATCCAAGTAAGACTATTTGGGAAGAAATTTCAGGTGGACACGAAATCCTGAAACTCGGAAACAGAGAAGTCAACTCCAGAGCATATGTTGCGAGATTCAATTTCAGTGGAAGTGATCAGCAAAAGAAGACAAGCCAAATTTCGGGTGGAGAGAGAAATCGTGTTCATTTAGCCAAAATGTTGAAAGAAGGCGCAAATGTACTTCTGCTTGATGAGCCGACCAACGATCTGGATGTAAATACGCTTCGTGCTTTGGAAGAAGCTCTGCTTGAATTTGCCGGTTGTGCGGTTGTTATTTCGCATGATAGATGGTTCTTAGATCGCGTTGCTACTCATATTTTAGCCTTTGAAGGTAACAGCCAAACATATTGGTTCGAGGGAAATTACGAAGAGTATGAAGCTCATCGCAAAGAACGCTTAGGTATTTCTGAAGATCAGCCTCAACGCATTCATTACAAGAAGCTTACGAGGTAGACAGGTTATTTGGGTGAAAAAGATAAAGCACTTGCAATAGCATTAACGCTCGTGCTATATCCAGCTCCAAAACCTATCCATCTTTTATTGTGATAGTCCCAAAGTTTCTGTGACTCCCCAAAGGCATAGTCTGCACCTATAAATGCTCCTACACTAAAATTTCTAATATTAAAAGTAAATCCAACTCCATAGGAAAGAACGGCTGTACTTCTGGATTCATCGTCTGTTAAAGGAGCCGGTTCAGCTAAGTTTGTGTTTGATTTGGATAAATTTATCAGGCTTGGGCCTGCAAAAACTAAAAAGCTTCCACCAAATTTGTATGATTTAGTACCTTCATATTTTCTGTAGTAATAATTAGTATTTCCAAAATTGAATCCAAAGCTTAGAGAAGCATTAAATTGGCTTTGCATTTTCCCTTCTACAGCAACTGTATCAGCACTTTTTAAACTTGGACGATATTTAAAAGGAACAGTCTGCCCTGAAAATGAAAAAGCCAAGTATTTGATATTGATCTCATCCAAATTGTCCATTTCAAAATAATATTCCTTATTCAATAAATGTTCATTTGAGTCATTTTTCTCTTTAGGGAAGTAGAAATTTACGTTAATTTTATTAAGCTCTGTGGAAGAAGAACTGGGTGTCAATTTTACTTTACAACCATTAAGAATCCAGTTTTGTTTTGATAAGTTATAGTAATAGCAAAGGTTCTTTAGTTGTGATAATGTAAGTTTCTTTGTTACTGTTTTCTTTTGTTTAATAGTTGTGCCCTTAATAATCTCTTTCGAAATAAAAATGGTGTTATAAGCACCTATTTCATGTATCTCAACAGGAATAAATATCACAGTGTCTTTTGTTACTGTTTTTGTGATAGTATATGTAGAATCGTAGCTCAACGAATATTTAACAAGGTGCCTGTCAAGTAAGTATTCTCTAAAACTAAACGCATCTTGGGAAATAGTTGGGTATGTCAATCCTATCATCAGAGTAATAAGTGCAAATAACTTTTTCATAGTCTTAATATTTTTATTTAAGACTATTCACTTGCTATACTATTTGCACCACACAGATATGTGGTTTCCAAAATACCCCATTCGGGTGATTTATTAGCGAGAACATTCTGAGCATTTTGAATCCATCAACTCACGCTCGAGTGAAATAATAAAAGGAGTGCAAAATGTTTTCAAAAAGAATACTGGTTTTAGGATTGGCTACGATGATGCTTTCATGTGCCACAGTTCAGGAACAGATAGGGAAAGTGGCGTTGAAATTCATGACCAAAAAAGAGGCGGATTTCAATAACATTGCAGCAATCGGAATGTATCAAACCAATGTGTATGCTGCAGATGTAGGAATTACGACATTGGGTACCGAAGATTGGGAAGAAGGTGAAAATTTGGTTGGAGTGCAACTGGTTAAGCCGGGTGGAGCAATTGGAGTTATAGCTCTGGACGGAACAGTTTCTGTAAATGGAGTGGAAGCCAAGAGTTACGGAGGCGGCGCTTATTACGCCAGATTTGATGCGGATGACACGTCTACAAAAACAGTTACATTGACCAGCTCTAACGGTGAATCTACAGAGTTTGAGATATCGTCGTTACCATCGGTTAGGATCAAAAGCATAAATGGCAATAGTACATCCCCAACAGTAGACCTGAGTTCAGATCTAGAAATAGAATTGGATTACGACTCGGAAGCGGAAGGCAAACGAGTAATTGTTTCTTTGATAACCAGCGCAGTGGGAGCCAAAGGTTTTGCGTATTTCCAATCAGCTATAATAAACAACAAAATTACTGTGCCCGCTGACGCTTTTAAACATAAGCACATTGCAGGTGGCGGACCAACCGGTAAGGATGTAACCAATTGGGTTAAAGGAGTAAATCATTTACAAGTAATGATCTTGGAATCAGACAGAGGTGCTTCAGGACAACCATTTGATTATTTCAGAAGTGATATGAGATCTTTTGATACAGTTCCTGTTAATGTAACTGGAGATGCTGAGGGTCGCGCATGGGTTCAGGTAAAAGGCGAATCAGAAGAAAGCTCAGGGAAATTCAAATATACAGCAAATTCATCGAATGCCTGGTATGCTCGTCCTTTGGATTCTGATATACAACGAATTGGAATTTCATCATTAAGTGTTTCAGGTACATTATTCAAACAAGAAGTGGAAACATCAGAGAGAGATAATTATGCTACCGGTTATCGTGAGATCACGACAACTACTACCACCTTTCAATTTCCCGAATTGGATGATCAATACTGGGATCAGTTTTTGGAAAATATTTATTCTGATCTTACTTCGATGCTTAGAAATGATTACGGAGCGTCTGTAGTGGATGTAGATCAAATAACATCAAATCGAATATATGATGAGTTTTACACTCCACAAGACGAGAATACTAAAGAGTACATTGCTAAAAACCTGAGAAACACTAAGCGGCTCGTTCCAAATTCACTGGGTGAAGTTTTAGGGGATAGAACTACTGCGCTTATTGCAGATAATGGAACGTCAGCCAGATTAATGAGAGATATGAATATGGATGCTTTTATGGATGTGGTAATTAATTATCAGGTCGCCGGAGGAGAAAACAATACTATTGTACTTGTTCCTAATGTGAGCTATCGAGTATCCGGCCAAACTCAGGGTTATGATGGAACATCAAATGTCTGGTTCAACGGAAATATTCAAGGTCCCGGGGTTTCATTCAGTGAATCAGAATTTTCTGACTTAAACGCATTAAATCGTATTGGTCAAAAAGATGTGATCGTTAAGTTGATCAAACAATCCATCAAAGAATTGTCAGACAAACAAAATGAATTTGGATATCAAACTGTCTGGAAGACAGCACTCGACAACTAGCTATTACAATCATTAGTTAGTTAATAGGTTGATACACTAAACACTTAAAAAGCCTTACAGGAATGTGGGGCTTTTTACTTGAGGTAAACAAGCACACGGTTACGCTTTATTGAAAAGTGATTTAGCTGTAAATAAATGAATACAAGCTAAACTACAAACTTCCACAAAATCCTAATTTTGCTTTTCTGATTTCTAAACCGATATTCAGCAATCCTAGATCCTAGGAATTCACACATAACCGGGAATTAACTGAATGATTGAAAAGCCGGAAGGAAAAGGACTTTTTGCCTGGGCATTATACGATTGGGCTAACAGCTCCTACTTTGTAATTATCCAAACATTTATTTTTGCTGCCTATTTTACCAAAGCCATTGCTGAGAATGTGGAGGTTGGAACTGCCCAATGGGGCAATATGATAAGCATTGCAGGAATTGTAATCGCAATTGGAGCTCCTGTTTTTGGTGCAATAGCGGATCAGGCGGGCAGAAGAAAACCTTGGATCGCAGCTTTTTCAGTTTTATGTATAATTGCCTGTTGTTTGCTCTGGTTTGCAGAACCCGGACCTGATTCTCTTTGGTTAGCATTAGGAATGGGATTTTTAGCTACAATCGGAGCTGAGTTTGCCTTTATATTTTATAGTGCTATGCTTCCAGACCTTGTGCCACCCGAAAAACTTGGACGTTGGAGCGGTTGGGGTTGGGGAATGGGGTATGCCGGAGGGTTAGCTTGCTTGCTAGTAGCTTTAGTAGCTTTTATACAAACAGACGGACTTTGGTTAGGATTAGATAAATCTACTTCGGAACCGGTAAGGGCTACATTTATTTTAACGGCTATTTGGTATGCAATTTTTAGTTTGCCTTTGTTTTTTAAAACTCCTGACAATCCATCCCTAAATAAAAAAGTAACAGAAGCTGTTCGAAATGGCTTTATTCAGCTTAAGATTTCTATCAAAGAAGTAGGTAAGTTTAAGAACATTGTAAAATTTTTGTTTGCCAGAATGTTTTATAATGATGCCGTTGTTACCATTTTTGCAATGGGCGGGGTATATGCGGCTGGTACATTTGATATGGACGAAGAGCAAATACTCATGTTTGGTATTGGGCTAAATGTAACAGCCGGTTTAGGTGCTTTTGCTTTTGCATGGCTAGATGATAAGTCAGGAAGTAAATTTACGATTAATGCATCAATACTTGGATTGTTGATACCATTAGTAGCACTTATTATTGTTAAGGATATTACTTGGTTTATCGTTTGGGGATTAATATTGGGTATCTTTGTAGGCCCAACTCAGGCAGCTTCTAGATCATTTATGGCAAGGCTTTCTCCACCGGAACTAACAAACCAGATGTTTGGACTACTAGCTCTTTCAGGTAAAGTAACCTCATTTATCGGACCTTTTTTAGTAGGATTATTAACTGTGCAGTTTGGAAGCCAAAGACTAGGGATGTCGGCTATTCTTGTTCTGTTATTGATTGGTTTACTGCTTATGTTTACGGTAAAGGAGCATGAAGCTCCTGGTATTGAAGTAAATCCAGAATAGTTATAATGATCAATCATATTCCTGAACAAAGAATCGATAAAAAAGCTATTAGTGCGTGGAGATTATCAGCTCTTATTTTCGGCCTGCTCTTTTTTGTGCCCGCTGCTGCCTATGTTCCTATTTCGCTAAGTATTAATAAGTTTGACCCCATATTATTGGTCTTTGCTGTTATTCCTTCTTTGGTTTTATACTTATTTGTGGGATTGGCTATTCCAAACCTCCGCTGGCAACGTTGGAGATACGAGGTAAATGAAGATGCCATTGATTTATTGAGAGGTTTTATTTTTAAAACAAGAACAGTTGTTCCTATAAACAGAGTACAACATGTGGATACTAATCAAGGACCAATCTATCGTAAGTATAAGTTGTCATCAGTAAAAATATCCACCGCGGCTACTACTCATGAAATTCCTGCTTTAGATGACGAAACCGCTACCGAGGTCCGAAATAAAATTTCTCAATTAGTTCGCCAGGTTAAAGAAGATGTCTGAATTTAGAAGACAACATTGGGCAGCTGCAGTTGACCGACTTTTTACTGCTGTTCGCCAAAATTTTGTTACTTTTTTGATTCTGATTTTTGTTGGAACACGTCAGGCCGGGGGAGACTATTTCGTATACGTATTGATTGGAACAATGGCTTTAACTTTTTTTTCAGGAATTGCAGGCTGGTATAGGTTTCAATTTAGAGTAGCTGACGGAGAACTACAGATTAAAAAAGGGATATTTGTTCGTAAGAAAGTATATATGGCTAAAGAACGTATCCAGGTAATAGATGTAACTGAAGGCTTGGTTCAAAGAGTATTTGGCTTGGTTAAAGTAGAAGTTAAAACAGCAGGAGGAGGAACAGAAAGCGCTACTATAAATGCGATGACTTTTGAAGAAGCGGAGGAGTTAAAGCGAGAACTTCGAGCGAATACCTCAGTAAAAATTGAAGGAGAAGTATTTGAAGAAGGAATCGGAATTGAAGAAGAATTTCTGGACGAATGGAAGATCTCTACAAAAGAATTGGTTTTAGCCGCCTTCACTTCAGGTAATTTTGGATTGATTGCGTCCATATTAGGAGCACTTTCCGGGCAGCTCGATGCCGTGATCACAGATGAAGCTATCGATTATATTCAAGGAGCTCTTCCCGGACTAAATAACTTCACACTTATTGTTACCGTTGTTATTGCCATTCTTGTGATATCATGGACGTTCTCTTTTTTAGGAGTTATTTTCAATTATTCCGACTTCAGTGTTAAAAAAACAGAGAAAGAATTACTGATACGATCCGGGCTGATAGAGAGAAAACACATTACTATTCCTTTTGACAGAATACAAGCAGTTAGATTCGTAGAGGGGATATTAAGACAGCCACTTGGTTGTGGTATGTTATATGTTGAAAGTGCTGGTTTTGAGCAAAAAGTGAAAGAAAGATCAATAGTTTTAGTTCCATTTATTTCAAGTGCAAAAATGAATGATTTTTTTGATCGGTTTTTGGCAGATTTCCATATTCCTGAACTAGATATTCATCCCCCGAAAAGAGCATTTTTCAGATATTTGAGAAGACCTAGTCATTTATTACTTCTTGCGATTCCCATAGCATGGTATTTCTGGGAATACGGTTGGTTAATGTCATTTCTTCTAATACCGGCAACTATTTTGGGGTGGCTTAGGTATCAAGATGCAGGTCTTTATTTTGACTCAAAAATGATTGCTATGCAGTTTAGAAATTTTAATAGGAAAACAGCTTTTATAAGAAGGAAGAGAGTTCAGGTAATAGAAGAAACAGTGAATCCTTTTCAAGAAAGAAAGAGCCTATCAAGCGTAGCAGTTACAGCGGCATCAGGTGCAAAAGGAATTGAGTTTAGTATCAATGATTTAGAAAAAAAGGATGTAGCTGAGATAAGAAATTGGTTACTTACTGGAAACCATATGCCTTTAAAAGATGCAGAAGCAGGTTGAAATAGTAGAAATACATCCAGATAGCTTGTTGGAGATTTTGACAGAAGCCAGTCTTCCGGTTTCTGATATAGATCCTGATTCCTCAACTTTTTATGGAGCCATATTTAATAATAAGGTGGTAGGGTGTATCGGATTTCAAGAATTGGGAGAAACAGCGTTACTTCGTTCATTAGCAGTAAAAGATAGTTTTCAAAAACAAGGACTTGGCAAAGAACTTACCAACAAAGTAATTAATGAAGCAGGAAAACGGGCTAAAGCCTCCATTTATTTATTAACTACTGATGCAGAACTATTTTTTGTAAGAATGGGATTTCAAAAAATAATAAAAGCATCTGCTCCCGACATTTTGAAAAAAACAAAACAATACAGCGAAATCTGTTCCGACTCCGCTGTAGTTATGAAAATTGACCTAGCCTAATGAAACATCAAGAACCATCATAACACAAAACCCAACCATAGTTCCCAGTGTTGCAATATCCGTATTACCATGATGTTGACTTTCAGGGATAAGCTCTTCAACAACAACATAGATCATAGCGCCTGCTGCAAATGCCAAAGCATAAGGTAAAATTGGGGCGATAAAGATTACGGCAGCAGCACCAATCACAGCAGAAACAGGTTCAACAACTCCTGAAACTTGTCCATACCAAAAACTTTTCTTAACACTAACACCGTCTCTGCGCAAAGGCATTGAAACTGCCATTCCTTCTGGGAAGTTTTGAATCCCAATACCAATTGCAAGCGCAATAGCTCCAGCTACAGTTGCTGTTCCAGTAATATCAACACCTGAAGCAGCAGCACCAAAAAGAACACCTACGGCAAGCCCTTCAGGAATATTGTGAAGGGTAATGGCGAGTACCAAAAGAGTTGAACGTCTCCATTTTGTGGGTACGCCTTCAGCTTCTGATCGTTCCAGCCCGAGGTGTAAATGAGGTAGATACTGATCACAAATACGTAGAAAAATTCCTCCCCCCAGGAAACCGATAACAGCAGGTAACCAAGGGATTATTCCTTGCGCTTCTGCCATGTCAATAGAAGGAATAATTAATGACCAAACACTGGCAGCTATCATTACGCCGGCAGCAAAACCCATCATACTGTCTAGTAATGGATAGTTGATCTTCTTAGTAAAGAATACAAGAGATGCACCAAGTGCGGTAACGCCCCAAGTAAATAGTCCACCTAAAAGTGCTTGAACAATGGGATTAAGCTCGTAAAAAATTGCTGGTATCATAATCTTAAATATTTTTCATTGAACTTAATAAATTTTTAGACAAGACTAAATATTATAATCCATTAAATAAGCATATTTTATAGTTCAGTGTGTAGTATTTCACTTATCTTTTTCTAAAAGAAGCTTTACAAGCAAACGGGGTTTAGATTAAGGATGGATACTAATATCGAAGCTTACAATTTAGAAATAAAGGAAGGAAAGGTTAGGATTGTATTTAATGTGCAGGAAATACAATTAACTGTATCAAATGCTATTGCAGAATTTTTTTCTCCAAAAGCAGATACCGTAAAACTTCATATTGATTTAGGAGACTTAAAAGTTGATGGAGTCAATTATGAAGGATACGACCTTACAATCAATATCAAAGATGATGAGGTCAGTTCTTTCAGTTTACCTCAGAACATTATTTGGTTCGATGTTGATATAGCAGGGGTATCAAATGTGCTTAATAACTCTGTTCAATTTAAAGTAGAAGGAAATTATCCAGAACTTCTCAGCTATTTTATAAAAAAATTGGATTATAAGATCGAATGGCTCCAGTTCGATAAGATAAAAAAAGAGATTTCAACCGTTAGTGTAACTAAGAAATCTTATGCTCAATCTAGGATAGAACGTAATGTTCAGTATAGTTTGGAAACCATTTCTAGGAGTGCGGAATTGTTAAACAAAGCAATACACCGAATAGATCTCCGCACAAGATCTGCTTACTTAAAACTTAATACTGAGAATGGTAAGCTAGACCCGATCATCATTTCCATGGCTGAAAAGCTAGGTTATGAAATTTCGGTTTTAGATGAAGAAACTATAGAAGAGCTTAAGAAAAGAGGTCAAAAGGCTACTCATTTGATTTCACTGGTGATTAATTACTAGTTTTTAGATCAAAAAAAAAGCCCCATTGAAAAAATGGGGCAGTGTCTAAAATAGTATTAAAGTCTGGTTTAAGGAGCTGTTTGCTTCCAGAAAACGATTCCACCTGCTTGCTTACCGGTTTCTACAACAGCGATTCTTTTATTCGTTCTAAGATCTATAATGTCTACTGAACCGGGCTCACCACCAATTCCTTCTACTGATAAAAATGCATATCTATTATCAGTTGAGATAGCAACGCCATGAGTTACTTTTCTGCTGTTTGTGATTTTTGCGATCTCTTTACCAGATTCCAAATCGAAAATTCCGGTAGCACCTTCCCCTTTATAACTGGCAACCAGAATTTTTCCATCGTGGCTTACTTCTAGATTATAGGGAGCTTTTCCAGATTTAAAACGTCTTGTTACTTCCCATTTTTCAGTATCAATTTCGATAATTTCATCGGAACCATTTCCGGCAACATACACCAGGGGTTTTGTTGGATGTGGATCTGCCCAAGTTGGTTTTACTTCCGGCTTGGCATGCATCATTTTCATGCCTTCATTTTTCATTCCGCTCATATCATGCCCGGAATGATCTTCTTTCATTTCGTTCTCTTTCTTTGAATGCTCTTCATGAGTTCCATCCTTCATATGTTTCTCATGGTTTTCTTTGTGCTCTTTAGAATTTTCTGAATGCCCTTCCATTTTCATAGCATTCTTTTTAAGACTAAGAGTTCGGTTTACCTGCAATCCGGCTGTATTAATTTCATAAAGTTCATCTGTCATCATGGAAACATGATATTGCTTAGTTCCATCGTCAGTAATTCTTGAACCATGAGGCATAATACCTGTCTCAATATCTGTAATAACCTCCATATACTCAGGATCTACAACCGAAACTGTACTTGGAACCATATCACCATGAAGATTAAAGTTAACTACATATAGTAGCCCGGTAGATTTTGAAATCTCCATACTTGCAGGAAACATTCCCAGATCAGTAGTTGCTACTAACTCATCTGTTCCTGTTTTGTATTTGGCAAGCATACCATACGGATTTCCATGAGCTATTGATAAAAACCAATGCTCTCCATCCGGAGAGATATTGATCCCATGAGGTCCATCGGTTTCTGTAGGATAACGACCCACTTCAATAGTTTTAGCAATTACTGCTTTATTTGTTTTGCCATCTAAGTGGATTAGATGAACTTCATCTTCTGATTCCGCAGCTACATAAACATAATAGTCTTGAGAAAATATTTGGCTTGGTGCCAAACCAAAAAAGAGTGTTGTAAGTAAAAAAGAAAAAAACTTATGATTCTTCATAAGAGCAATAATACTATAGTTTAAAGTTTTATGGCTTTGAGATATAAAGGAGTCCGAAGACTCCTTTATTGTGTATTAATTAGTTCCTTGAGATGTACTTTCACCAAGTTTTAAAGCCCAAATTCCTGAGTTCCAATCAGAAAGAAATAGGTAACCTTTGTACGGCTGAGGACCCCAAGTGAAAGTTGCGTTAGGAATATATGCTTCGCTGTCAGAAGGATAAAAAGATGCAATTTCACGTCCTTGATCGTATAGATCTCCCATCAATTCACCGGATATATCAACAACTCTTACACCTCCATTATACATAGCAACGTAAAGTATATCACCTTCAACCCAATAATTGTGGGTTCCGGCTTCAGGTACCTGATAGCGAGCAACTTCAGCTGGTGAATTCCAATCATCAAATTTCACAAAATGTAACCATCCGGCAGCACGGTTTGCACCTTCTGTATTTAAACCATATGGAAATGCTTCATCTCCACCAATTACATAGAAATCTCCTGTAGATTCACTTTTGAATGGGAAAGCTGCATGATTCCAACCACTCGGGTAGGCGTAGCTTCCAAGCTGAACAGGATTCTCTGGTGATCCACCTGCTCCCGGAAGATCTGCGCTGGCGTTACTACCTATATCAACAGCTACAATGCCATCACTCCAGTTTGATGAATAAGCAATTCCATCCTGAATCCAAACATCATGGATAGAATGGCTAGGAGTATCCAATTCAAATACGCCAACTGTTTTTGGGTTTTTAGGATCTTCAATATTAATGATATCATACTTTCTACCATTATTCACCGCATATACATGATTTTCATAAATGAATGTATTGTGAACACCACCTGTCAGATCCTGAGTATATTCGGAATGTACTTTTACGTCTCGGGGATTAGTAACATCTAAAATAATGATACCATTTTTACGATCTGAAGCACCTTCACGTGTTATTACGGCAACTTTTCCGTCTTCTGAAACTTTAACATCATTCACGGTTCTGGCGTCTACTACAACAGTATCAATTGGAATAATTTTACTCGGATCAGTAACATCCCAGAATATTGCCTCGCCATTTCCACCCCATGTTCCTGTAACAGCATAATCTCTGCCATCAACACCTTCCCAAACCCACAGGTCTGATGTTCTGGTATGAGAAACAATTCCTTTGCCAACTAAAGTTAATGGACGCTGAACATTTCTTGGTACAGCTTTTACGGTAGCACTTGTTGATCGGTCTCCTGAAGTAGCAATGACGGTGAATAATCCCGGATCGCTAGCTACGAATTTTCCGCTTTGAGCAATTTGTGCGGAAGCGCCTTGTCCTAAATTATCATCAGGTTCTGCTATGTAAGTATATTTGATTGGAGCGTCACCAATTGCATCACCTTTACTATTCTTTGCCATAGCTTTAAAAGTGATCACATCTCCTGTACGGATCGTTTTTCCATCATAATTATGGCTAATCTCCATGGAAGCAATTGGGTTATCTAAAACCTTGGATTTCCATGTAGCTGTTTTATTTTCAGCTTTTGCAGTGATTGTGAAATCACCTTTTTTATGTGCTTTAAGGTTCCCAAAAGCATCAATGGAGGCAACATCAGGATTAGAGCTGGTTAACTTCACATCCACATTATCTCTGGTTACGCCCGCTTCATCCACAACTTGTGTTTGTAACGAAATAGTTGTTGTATTGTAGAAATTTTTTGGGGTGTCAGAGAAGGTGATTTTCTGAACCGGAGGATACGCTACATCAACGGCAAGAGTAGCACTAACTCTGTCATCTCTGTTAGCTGTAAGTGATCTGGCGATAATTGAAAACTTACCTGACTTAATTGCTTTCACATAACCATCAGGAGTTACAGTTAAAGATCGTCGATTTCTGGTAAAGAATACCAATGAGTCTTGTGTAGTATTACCATCAGCGTCTACTACTTTAGCAGATATCTTAGTTTCTTCATTTAATTTTAAAGAAAGCATATCAGTCTCAAAAACGATCTTTTTTTCCTGAGCATTTGAATTTAAAGATAGCAGAACTACAGTAAGCACTGCTATTCCTAATATTCTGGATATTAAATTTATTTTTTTCATAGTTGTTTTAGTAATTAGTTACTTGCTGTTCCCTGAACAGGTTTTAGTTTTATTGCCCATAATCCTGAATTCATATCAGATACAAATATCATGTCTTTATATGGTTGTGGCCCCCAGGACATTGGTTGATTTGGACCAATGCCATCATTTACAGCTGGTTTAAATTTTGCTATTTCTCTGCCTTGATCATACAAGTTACCCATTAGTTCACCTGAAACATCAACGATTCTTAATCCACCTTGATAGTAGGCAACATACATTACGTCATCTTTGATCCAGATATTGTGAGTTCCTGCTTCAGGTACTTCATAGCGAGCTACTTCTTCAGCTTCTTCCCAGTTATTTAACTTAAAGAAATGAATCCATCCTGCAGGGATTCCTCCTGGAAAAGCTTCATCACCGGCTGCGATATAAAAATGATCTGATGATTTGCTCTTGAAAGGAAAAGCAGCATGATTCCAACCACTAGGATAAGTGAAGCTTCCCAACATCTTTGGATTCTCAGGAGAACCGCCTATGCTTTCCATATCGCCTCCAAGTTTGCTCCCCACATCAACAGCAACAACTCCATCACTCCAGTTAGATGAATATGCAATGCCATCTTCGATCCAAACATCATGAACGGCATGCCCGGGAGTGTCTAGCTCAAACTGACTAACGCGGTAAGGGTTTTTTGGGTCTTCAATATTAATGATATCATACCTGCGACCGTTGTTAATAGCGTAAATATGATTTTCATATATAAAAACATTGTGAACACCACCGGTTAAGCCGTCATCAAATCTTGAAAGAATTTCTACATTGCTTGGGTCGGTAACATCTAAAATAACTAAGCCATTTTTTCTGTCAGAAGCTCCTTCCCGAGAGATCACCGCAATCTTTCCATCTTCAGAAACTTTCACATCATTCACTACTCGTGCATCAACTGTTATGGTATCGATCGCGATCATATTTTCAGGATCGGTTACATCCCAAAAGAAAGCTTCGCCGCGTCCTACATGAGTACCAGTAGCTGCGTAATCTCTTCCGTCAACACCTTCCCAAACCCAAAGATCGGAAGTTGGTACGTCCGTTACTTTAGCATTACCCAGAATTTCAACCTCCCGTTGAACATTACGAGGATTTATTTTAACAGTAGTTTCAGCGATTGTTCCGGAGTTTCTTGCCATGATTGTATATAAACCGGATTTATTAGCTACGAACTTTCCATTTTGTTCAATTTGGGCAGGAGCTGCTTCACCTCTGGAGTCATCAGGTCTTGCAGTAAATGAGTATACAATAGGTGCATCAGAAACCACATTTCCTTTGTTGTCTTTTGCAATTGCTTGTATAGTAAGTACATCACCGGTTCTGGCAACATCCTGATCTATGGAGATTTCGACAGAGGTTACAGGGTTTTTAACAACTTCAATTTCCTGAGTTTTTGTAACGCCTTCAATGGTAGCTGTTATGGTAGCTTTTCCTGTAGATTTAGCGTTAATTCTACCAAACTGATTGATGTTGAGCACTTTTGTATTTGAAGACTTGTAATCGGATACTTCGAGGTCTTCACGTTTAAAATCTAAGACATCATAGACTCGGCTTTCTAACTGGAAAGAAGTTCCTGCATAGAGTTTGTTAGGAACATCATTAAAAACGATTCTATCTAATTTTGGGTAGTTTACAGTAACGGTTACATTTTTTCTCATTACCGGATTGTCGCCTTGAGCTGTTTTATAAACAATTACGGTATAAGACCCGGGCTCTAAAGCTTTCATTAAGCCGCTTCTTGTTACAGAAAGAGCGCGTCTGGCTCTTGAAAAGTAGATCATAGTATCAGGTTGAACTTCTCCTTCAGCATTCACAAGCATTGCTTTAAGTTGAAGTTCCTGACCCACATCCATAGAAATAACTTCGGGGTCAGTAATAATTTTTAGTCCATTTTCTTCATCCTGAGCTACTATTGCTGTGGTAAATAGGGCCATCAACATAACAGCAAAAAAACCTGGTATTCGAAAAAATTTCATAGTAAAAGAGTTCTTGTTTGATATTTATTATACAAGACTGTAATAAATCAAAAAAATGTGAGAAATAGTACAACGGAAACAGTTTTTTACGCTTATTTATAATCTATTTTTTGTAATTTTGGGAGCCTTTTAAGAAATACTTTGTTTGCAATCTTGAATGGTCATTATTGACCTCATAAAATCTCAATTCATAAATAATTAGGAAGCTAGTTTAATGAATATCAGCTTTGAAAAAGAAACCTTTGCCCATCGCCACAATGGTAACAATCCTGAAGCAATTAAGGAAATGCTCAAAACCATCAACGCTGATTCAATAGATCAGTTGATTGATGAAACCATTCCGGAAAATATCAGATTGCAAGAGAAACTCAACTTACCTAATGCTCAAAGTGAAGTTGATTTCTTAGCTAATTTTAAAAAACTAGCCTCGAAGAATAAAGTATTCAAATCATACATTGGTATGGGTTATTATGATACCCATGTTCCGAATGTGATTAAGAGAAATATTTTAGAAAACCCGGCATGGTACACAGCTTACACTCCGTATCAAGCAGAGATCGCACAGGGAAGGCTGGAAGCTCTGATAAATTTCCAGACATTAGTTAGCGACCTAACGGGTATGGAATTAGCTAATGCATCGCTACTGGACGAAGGAACAGCTGCAGCGGAAGCAATGAGCATGTTGTTAGGGCAGAGAAAAGGAGCTAAAAGAAAGGAAGCTAATGTATTTTTTGTAAGTGATTTATGTCATCCACAAACTATTGATGTACTTAAAACCAGAGCTGAGCCAATAGGAGTTGAGGTTGTGGTAGGTGATCATAATGAAGTAGATGTGACAGATCCAAGATTGTTTGCAGTGCTTCTGCAATATCCGGCTACAGATGGATCGGTAATTGATTACACAAACGTGATTGCAGCAGCACATGAAAATGCTGTTCACGCTGTAGTTGCTGCAGACTTGATGAGTTTGACTTTACTTACACCTCCCGCCGAAATGGGTGCAGATGTAGTGGTAGGTACTACGCAGAGATTAGGTGTTCCAATGGGCTACGGCGGCCCACATGCAGCTTATTTCGCGACTAAAGAAGATTTTAAAAGACAGATTCCGGGCAGGATAATTGGCGTAACTCAGGATGCGGAAGGTAAGCCGGCTTATAGAATGGCCCTTCAAACCCGTGAGCAACATATCCGAAGGGAAAAAGCGACTTCAAATATTTGTACCGCGCAGGTTTTACTGGCAGTGATGGCGGGAATGTACGGAGTGTATCACGGACCTAAAGGGTTGAAAAAGATCGCATCAAAAATTCATGGCTTGACAAAGCTTACCAAATCTGGGTTAGAAGCAATGGGTGTTGCTGTGGAAACGGATGTGTTTTTTGACACGATCACTGTTAAAGCTTCTGAAAAGAAAGTTCGTAAGATCGCAGAAGAGAATGAGATCAACTTGAGATATTATGGAGCTGACAGAATTGGGATTTCCTTTGATGAAGCCAAAGAACTGGAAGATGTTCAAGAAGTGCTTTCTGTGTTTGCGAAAGCGGAAGGAAGAACTTCAAACTTTGACGTTATCGCCCATTCAGAGAAAACAGAAGTAAAATTACCGGAAGGTTTAGCAAGAACTTCAGAGTATCTGGACCATCCTGTATTCAATCTGTACCATACCGAGCATGAAATGCTTCGTTATATGAAACGATTGGAGAATAAGGATCTTTCACTGGTTCATTCGATGATCTCGTTGGGTTCTTGTACGATGAAACTGAATGCAACAGCAGAAATGATACCGGTAACATGGCCTGAGTTTGGTCAAATGCATCCGTTTGCTCCGGTTGAGCAGGCAGAAGGATATACTCAGCTTTTCGATGAATTAGATGAGTGGTTGAGCTCAATTACAGGATTTCATAAAGTTTCTATGCAACCAAATTCCGGTGCACAAGGAGAATATGCCGGATTAATGACAATTAGAGCTTATCACCAAAGCCGTGGAGATGATCACAGAAATGTGGCTCTGATTCCGAATTCTGCTCATGGTACAAATCCTGCTAGTGCTGTAATGGCCGGTATGGATGTTGTAGTTGTGGATACAGATAAACACGGAAATATTTCCATGGATGATCTGGAAGCAAAGACCGTAAAATACAGCGACCGACTTGCAGCCCTGATGGTTACGTATCCATCAACGCACGGTGTTTTTGAACATCGTATCAAGGATATTTGTGATCTGATCCACGAGCACGGTGGACAGGTTTACATGGATGGAGCAAACATGAATGCACAGGTTGGTTTGACTAGTCCCGGTTTTATCGGAGCGGATGTTTGTCATCTGAATCTTCATAAAACATTCTGTATTCCACACGGTGGCGGTGGGCCCGGAATGGGACCGATCGGTGTTGCAGAACATTTAGCACCATTTTTATCAAGTCATGCGGTTATCAAAACAGGTGGAGAAAAAGGAATTTCAGCTGTTTCGGCGGCGCCTTATGGAAGTGCCAGCATTTTGACGATCTCTTACGCATATATTGCTATGATGGGTGAGTCTGGATTGACGGATGCTACAAGAATGGCAATTCTTAATGCGAATTACATCAAAGATATTCTGGACGATCACTATCCGATCCTTTACACTGGCAAAACCGGTCGTTCGGCTCATGAGTTTATTATTGATTTGCGTCCGTTCAAACAAAGTGCAGGCATTGAAGCCGTTGATCTTGCAAAGCGTTTGATGGATTTCGGTTTTCATGCTCCAACAATGAGTTTCCCTGTTGCAGGAACACTGATGATAGAACCTACAGAAAGTGAAAGCAAAGAAGAGCTGGATCGTTTTTGTGATGCGATGATCGAGATCAGAAATGAAATCCGTGAGATCGAAGAAGGCAAAGCTGATAAAGAAAGTAATGTACTAAAACACGCTCCACATACAATGAGAGTTGTTATGGATTCAGATTGGAACCGTGATTATGATCGTGAAAAAGGAGTATTCCCGTTAGAACATCTGCGAGAAAATAAATTCTGGCCAAGTGTTTCCAGAGTAGATGATGCATACGGCGACAGAAATCTGATCTGTTCTTGTATTCCTATTGATGCTTATGCTATTGAGGAAGTGGAAGAATAGATTTTATTTAATGTAAAGTGCAAAGAAGTTAAAACTCCTTTGCACTTTTAAGTTAGATTCGTTTCCATTCACCACATGTTTTTGTTGTGTAAACCCCGATGCTAAATCGGCCAACATATTTAATTCCTTTTTTGATTAAACATGTTTTCAAAGCTTCAAGAAAAGCCACACCTGCAGCACCAAACTGTCCTATTAGTACTAAAGGTAAAGCGGCGGCTAGTCCAAATTTTGAACATTCTTTTATGGCTTTTTCTAAAGCTTTATCAAGATCCGAGCCCGAGTATTTTACTCTAACATAAGCAACTTTTTTGCAGGTCCTTCTCCAAGCACAAGGATATGGTATTCTTTCCCTATCACACCATGGCAAATGAATTTCTTTGTGACATGTCTTAGTTTTAAATTCAGGCCAGTTTGATATAGTCGCAATTTTCCACTCCCAAGTTTTTCCATTTGTTGAATGGTTTAGTACTATTCCATCAATGCTAAAATCTTTATTTCCTCTTGAATAACTTGAGTTTTGATTGTTGACGGTTATTTCTACGGCCTTAGGACTTTTTGCGTTTTCAGATGCATCAAAGTGAGGTTCTACAGACCAATTATTGGATTTATTCATAGCAGTAAAAATTTATTTATAATTAATCCCCTTTTTATGGGGCTATAAAGTGATAAAAAATCTAAATTACTTTACCGCATAGGTGTGTGGTTCTACATTCCTTGATGAACACCTAATAATTTTAATACGAGACTTTAAAAAGTTAGAAAACATGAAAAAGCTTTTAATTCTACTTTTAATTTTGACACCGATTGGTTTAAAGGCCCAGCTCTCTGCAGTTGAAAACAAACTGGTAGATCGGGTTGATTACAATAATGAAGAAGGATTAGAGCTTCTGAAAGAGACCATTGCCATTAATAGTGGAACGATGAATTTTGAAGGAGTGAAGCAGGTAGGGGATGTGCTTCGTAAAGAATTCGATGATCTTGGTTTTGAAACTATCTGGGAAGACGGATCTAAATTCAATCGATCGGGGCATCTAATTGCCAAGCACTTTGGAAGTGAAGATGCTCCTAAAATTCTCTTGATCGGACATTTGGATACGGTATTTGAAAAAGATTCTCCCTTTCAGGAAATGACCATGGTTGATGAAAACACATTGAAAGCTCCCGGAATTGCAGACATGAAGGGCGGAAATGTGATCATGCTTCAGGCATTAAGAGCGTTGAAGGAAAATAACCATCTCAAAGACATGAATGTTTGGGTAGTTTTTACAGGGGATGAAGAATACAGCGGTTCTCCATTAACACTATCCAAAAAAGCATTGATAGACGCCGCTAAATGGGCAGATATTGCTATCGGTTTTGAAAACGGAGATGGAAATCCCGCTACTGCTAATATTTCCAGAAGAGGTTCCATTAAATGGGAATTGAAAACCGAAGGAAATCCGGCGCATTCCTCACAAATATTCAGAGAAGATGTTGGAGCCGGAGCTATCTTTGAAGCTTCCCGAATTTTGAATGCTTTTTATGAGGAACTCAGATCAGAAGAATTTCTGACCTTCAATCCGGGAATGATCATTGGTGGAACATCCATCGAACATGATGATGTTAATAAATCCGGAACAGCTTTCGGGAAAGACAATGTGGTTTCAAAAGAGGTAATTATATCCGGAGATCTTCGCGGACTTTCGCCTGAACAGGTTGAACGCGTAAAAGCAAAGATGCAGGATATTGTTTCTCAAAACAGGCCACAAACCAAAGCTACACTTACATTTTATCCCGGCTATCCACCTATGGCACCTACTGATGGAAACAGAGAATTGCTTTCTATTTACTCTGAAGTGAGTGAAGATCTGGGTCAGGGAAAAGTCGAGGCTGTAAACCCGCTTAAAGCCGGAGCCGCGGATGTTTCTTTCACCGCCGATTATGTTGACATGGCAATTGATGCGGTTGGAATGAGCGGTGCTGACGATCATACCGTAAATGAAGTTGGGTATCTTCCGAAGTTTAAAACACAGACTCAAAGAGCGGCAGTATTGCTTCTTAGATTGCAGAATTGGAAGAAATAGTCTAACCACAGAGGGCACAGAGAAATATTAATTCTCAAAACCTATGTGCACTATGTAGTTTAAAACTTAAACCAACACTTCCCCTTTTCCTTCCCGTATCAACACAGGCTCTCGTCCTGTAAGGTCGATCACAGTAGATGCTTCATTACCTCCAAACCCTCCATCAATCACTACGTCTACCTGATGTTTCCATTCGTCGAACATCAGGCTTGGATCGGTAGTGTATTCAAGAATCTCATCATCGTCTTTGATGGAAGTTGAAACGATCGGATTTCCTAATTCCCGGACCAGCGCCAAAGCTATTTGATTGTCGGGAACGCGTATACCAACGGTTTTCTTTTTTCTGAATACGCTTGGTAAACTGTTACTGCCCGGAAGAATAAAAGTATAAGGTCCGGGAAGATTTCTCTTCAGGATTTTAAATGTCTGCGTCTCAATTTGGGCTACGTGATCAGATAAGTTGCTGAGGTCTTCGCAAATAAAAGAGAAATTGGCTTTATCCAAGCGAACGCCTTTTATTCTGGCGAGCTTTTCTAATGCTGATTTATTGGTGATGTCACAACCTAATCCATACACGGTATCAGTAGGGTAGATGATCAATCCTCCATTTCTGAGGATCTCAACGATATGTTTGAGTTTCTTTCTATCCACATGATCTTCATATAATTTTATCAGCTCAGACATTGATAGCTCCTGTTAGTTTTTAGTTAGTATATTATTGCTGAAATTTTTACCAATCTCAATTACAAACTAAACAAAAATATGAGATACACATTCCTTTTTACGGCATTATTTTTTAGCTCTACACTTTCAGCACAACCGTCTCAGGATTTTTGGAGTTCTATAGAGAAGATCTGTGGAAAATCTTATGAAGGTAAAGTATTGGAAGCTCCTGCAGAAGATGAATTCAGAAAACTTCGATTAGTTATGCATGTTCGTTCTTGTGAAGAAAATGAAATAAGGATTCCATTTTTTGCCGGTGAAGATCGTTCCAGAACATGGGTACTAACTCTGGACAATGACAGAATTAAGTTGAAGCACGATCACCGTCACAAAGATGGAAGTGAAGATGAGATAACTCAATACGGTGGAACGGCATCCAATCACGGTTTGTCAACTATTCAAAGCTTTCCGGCGGATAATTTTACGGCTGAATTAATTCCTGCTGCTGCAAGTAACGTTTGGTGGATTGAAATAGAAGACGGAAAGTCCTTTACCTATAATCTGAGAAGGTTGGGAACCGACAGATACTTTAGCATTCAGTTTGATCTGACTAATGAAATTGAAACTCCTCCCGCTCCATGGTGATTATGCGAGATAATTCACTGACAAAATTCGGGATTGTAGATGTCTTGTAATTCGTTAACAGATTAATAGTGATGGTTCTGTAAATACTTCGGCTTGATCTTTTGTTATTTTTGTATCAAGGCAAAAGTAGGTACCCTTGTGCTAGGTTAGGCTTATTTATCTGTTCTCGATGCTATGCATTGGAAACGGACCTCCCCGGTTACGAAACAAATTCTTTGGTTCTGAGTAGTTCGCCCCTCCTTGGATAAGGAGGGGAATTCCAGAGTTGATTCTAATTTTTATCAACGAGTCCTCCTCCTATTGTAGGAGGAGACAGAGGAGGTCTTTACCTAAGGATTGTGAGTACATTTACTTGGTAATGTACTTTTGTACCGCTACTGAGCTTCCTCAGCACAGGCGCCAGTACCAAAAGCTCTCGACAAGAATTATTGGCGCGAACTTCATTACATCGACTAATCATTACAAAAGGTCTACGTTCATATGATACATATTCAAGAATCAGCCTGAGTGTAATGATTGCTCCTTCGGAGCCGTCGATTTCATTGCGTTCTTGTCTCGCCAATAATTCTAAAGGTCGGTGTAGTTGGAAGCTTTTCTGAAATAGTCAGAATTATAAACAAGTCAATTTTTGTAAGTGAATTATCTAACTTATACAGGGATGAGCCTATATGTTTTAGCGTCAAAACCCACCAACTAATTACATGAGATCTACACCTGATAACTTAATACCGTTCTTATTCTGATAAAGAAGTGTTTATTTTAATTTCACTCATCAGTGTTCTGTGAACAGGACATTTTTTGGAGATGTCTAACAATTTATCAAGCTGTTCTTGTGATAGATCACCTTTGATGATGATTTCTTTTTCAATAGTATCAATTTTTGAAGACGAACTTTCACAATCGGCACAATCCTCAGCATGACGTTTGTTATGTCTCATTTCGATGAAAATATCTTCAACCGGCCATTTTTTTCCGCGGGCATACATTTTCATGGTCATAGCAGTACAAGTACCCAAACTCATTAGCAAAAGATCATATGGATCGGGCCCTTGATCTTGTCCGCCTTCCACACTTGATGGCTCATCTGAAATGATCTCGTGCTTTCCAGCAGTAAGCGTTGTTTTAAAAGGTTCATCATCAGGTAAATGAACATGAACGATCTTCTTTTCTTCTGAATCTGACATATTAATGGTATGAGTTTAGAATTTAGTATCAATAAGCAAAATAAAGCTTCAAGATTCAAAAGAGATGGAGATTTTCTTTTAGAGGGCTTTTAGTGGGAAGATATAGGTCATTCCTGCGGAGGCAGGAATCTGGGTCGTAATCAAAGCTTGAGATCCTCAAAAAAATACAGATCTCGGGCATTCGCCGCGAGATGACTTTGCTTTTGAAGATAATTTCTGGCTCATCTGACTCTTCATAAACCTAAGGAGCGCCCCTCCCTGATCTTAGGGAGGGGACGGGGGTAGGTCAGCAAACGGAGCTTTGTTGTTGTTCGGACTAAAGTCCTCTCTGGTGAACTTGATTCTGAACACTGAATGCGATTTAGATTTGCTCAGGTACACCAGTCAGGGATTTATCCCACAGCGAATGAAAGCGGGTAAATCGTAAGTCGCAGAACCTGAAGGATCTGCTAGTTTAAATCACGCAACGAAATTTATGCTAGTAGGGCGTTCACGCCCGGCGGTTAATTTCGGGCTGTGTTGTTAGCACCCGATCTTGGTAAAAACTCAATTTCGATCATTCCTGCGAAGGCAGGAATCCGGATTGTTATTTAAAGTATGTCCTTTTTAAACCAATCCGGATCTCGGGCATACGCCGCGAGATGACCTCCTCACTTTTTGAAGAAAGTAAAGTAAACCCGTTAGTAATAATTTAATAACAAGCACATTACCAAATGGTTACAAGCAATCAATAAGCAGGTAACATAACTTTTCTTTCTTTATAGAAAACTCATCTACAATACTATGAAGAGAAGTCTGGATACAGTTGTTATATCTGACGTACACCTTGGAACTATTGGCTGTCATGCTATAGAATTAAGTCAGTATTTGAATTCCATAAGTCCCAAACGTGTAATTCTGAATGGAGATTTCATTGATATGTGGAATTTCAGAAAATATTACTGGCCTGAAGCTCATATGCATGTGATAAGGACGCTCATCACTATGATGACAAACAGTGTGGATATCTACTACCTGACCGGTAATCATGATGAGACTCTACGGAAAATATCGAGTCTTCAACTCGGTCCTCTTTTTATCAGAGATAAACTGGTTCTTGAATTAAACGGAGAAAAAGTATGGTTTTTCCACGGAGATATCTTTGATGTAACCATGAAATACTCGAAATGGATCGCAAAACTTGGCGGCCATGGGTATGAATTTTTGATCTTGTTAAACAGATGGGCAAATAATATCTCGTATAAACTCGGCTATGGGAAATTATCTTTGTCAAAAAAGATCAAAGACAGTGTAAAAACTGCTGTGAGCTTTATTGATGATTTTGAAGTTACCGCAATGGAATTGGCCATAGATGAAGGCTATGATTACGTGGTTTGCGGACATATTCATCAACCAAAGATCAGAGGATTTGAAAATGAAAAAGGATCGGTGATCTATCTCAATTCAGGAGACTGGATAGAGAATTTAACAGCACTTGAGTACGATGGGGAAGAATGGAGTTTATATAGATATGAAGAAGATATTTTGATGAAAGATCCGCCCAGAATAAATCAAATATTTAATAACAATATGCACGAAAATAAAGTAATGCTAGGATGAGAATTCTTTACGGAGTACAAGGAACCGGACATGGCCACATAAGCAGAGCAAAAGTTGTAATTCCTTTGCTGAGAGAAATGGCAGAGGTTGACGTTCTTATCAGTGGTTATAATTTCAACCTTGAGCTGGATGGAAGGATCGCATTTAAAAAAAGAGGGATCAGTCTTTCTTATGACAGCAAAGGAGCTGTTGATATTTTAGAAACAGCTCTGGCACTTAAACCGGTTCGCTTTATAAAAGATATGCAAGCAATTCCGGTTCATGAGTACGATTTTGTGATCTCTGATTTCGAACCTGTAACCGCTTGGGCAGCACAAAAATCTGATGTTCAATGTCTTGGTTTAAGTCATCAGGCAGCGTTTCTTTCGGAAAAAACTCCACGACCATCAAAAAGATCAAAAGTTGCAGAAGGAGTTATAAAACACTTTGCTCCCTGTGATGTAGCTATTGGAACACATTACAAGAGATATGATGATTTTATTGAACCGCCGATTCTCAGGCCGCTAATCAAGGAACTTAATCCTAAGATAGAAGGACATATTACGGTTTATCTTCCGGCATTTGATCATGAGACTTTGGTAACTTTATTCAGCCAGATCAGGGAAGTGGAATGGGAAATATTTTCTCCAACCTGTGATACCGCGTATGTTCGAAACAACGTTAAAGTAAACCCAGTCGGTAACGAGACCTTTCTTAAAAGCTTTGAAAGTGCTTTAGGGTTATTATGTTCAGCTGGGTTCGAAGGACCTTCAGAAGCTATGTATTTAGGGAAAAAATTATTAGTGATCCCGATAAAAAACCAATATGAGCAAATTTGTAATGCGGTTGCTCTTGAAGAGATGGGAGCAAGAGCTATTTATGACATCAAACCTGATTTTGTAGATCAGTTGAGAGACTGGATCAAAAACGGGAAGGTAGTTCAGTTACATGAAATTTGTGATGAACAGAAATTAGTTCAGAAAATTATTGAAGTAGGCAAGAAGGAAGCTTTATCAATTTAATATTATTCCTTCAAATAGTTTTCACGAATAATATCCAGATGATGCAATTCATGTCCGGCTATTATAAACGCCAGAGCTCTTACACTAAACTCAAATTCGCTGGCAATGCCTCTCCTGTTGATCATTTTGGGAGTCATATTTTGAAATAAATGAATAGTAGAAGTACGAACGGCTAAGTATTCGTTACAAAGATTAGCAACAGATCTTGAATTATAATTAGAATCTTTCATCCATTCATCCTGATCCATTCCCGGAAGCGGTGTTTTATCGGCTCGGCTGATTGAAAGTGCACGATAGGCAAACACCCGTTCCGTTTCTATCATATGACCGATCATCTGTTTTAATGTCCATTTTCCATCGGCATAAGGAGTTAATGCTTTGTCTCCCCGAATGGCATTTGCAATAGTATAAAACTCATGCATTTGGGAATTTAATAGTGAGATCACATTCTCCTTAGGTACATTATTGACATAGGAAGAATAAAAGTGAGCGTATTCCGATGACTTTGGATACTCGTTATCCCAGTTTTTCATAGTTAGATAATTATTTGCTGTATAATATATAGTTTGAACTATAAAGCACAAAAAAAGCCCGATTCTTTTTACAGAATCGGGCTTAGAATGTTAACAGATTAATTAATTTCTACCGACTCAACTGTTGAGCTTGAAGTAACCTGCCCATCTGTCTTCGTTTCTTGAGCAAAAGCATAAGCCACTCCATTAGTAACTTTCCAATCAGAATATGAAGTGATAGTTTCAACTTCCTTACCCATTTGTGGATTAAATGAACTTACTTTTGAAAAAGCGGGTAACGCTGTGGCAGGATCCAGTAAGAAAGTTACGGTGCTTGCTGATTGTACTTTAAGGACTATGAAATTTTCTCCATTCATTTGTTCCATACCTAAATACTCAGCATTTAGCTTATCTGCATTCAGTGCTACATTTATGTAACTGTTTTTAACATCATCAACCATAGGCTTGGTCATTGCAGATGGCAATGCTTGTTCCTGTCCCATCATTATCATTTTGCCGGCTCCATTTTCAACCATCATTTTCATACTTCCCTGTGGAGTTTCAAGAGTAGCATCAATACTATAATCAGTATACGAAATGGATGCAGTATTCTTGATTGACATAGTGCCGGACGGCGTTGCCTGATCAATAGTACTTACTGTTGTGATTGTTTCCAGATTAGTGCCTGGTTCAATTACAGCATCAGCCATTTTTCCAAGCCATTCTTTTCCTTTTGCAGCATCACCGGTTACTTCTGCTTTATCAGATTTTGGTGTCGGAATGGTTATATCAATTTCATTCACGTTTCCGTATTTCTGTAATTGATCACCTACTTCTTCAGCATTACCTACCACAAGAATCTGTACTTTATCAGGGTTCAGATATTCTTTAGCAACTTGTTGGATATCGGAAACAGTTACTTTTTTAAGGTCTTCTACATATTTATCAAAAGCATCTTTTGAAAGACCGTTGTATTCGTTACTGATTCTTTCGTTCAGAATTTTCTGCTTACTATCGTATCTGAATACTAAAGAATTTAGAAATCGGTCTCTGGCATCATCCAGTTCTTTTTTGGTAACGGGATTTGTTTGCATTTTTTCTACTTCTGCAATCAGCGCATCAATCGCCTGAGCCGTAGTTGAACTTTTTGTCATTACAAACAGAGAAAAAGTTCCGGGGTAATTGATATTACTTCCATAACCGCCACCAACAGCATAAGCAAGACCAAGATCAGTTCGAACGGTTTGGAATAAACGCCCTGCAAAACCACCACCAAGAATCTGATTCATCATCTGAATTTTTGCATAATCAGGATTCTCTCTCAATCCACCAATATGACCTACCAGTACATAACTCTGGTTAACATCAGATTTGTTAATGAAATTAACGGTTGATGGGAAACTGTAATTTATTTCAGGATAGATAAGGTTGTTTTCTGTTCCGGCAGGTAAACTTCCAAAAGCTTCTTCCAGTTTTTTCTTCATTTCTTTGGTATCAAAGTCGCCAATAACACCAAAAGTCATGTTGTTGCCAACAAAGGCTTCTTTATGGAAAGCCACGATATCTTCTCTGGAAATCGCATCAAGAGTAGCATATTCAATTTGTCGTGTTAATGGTGAATTTTCCCCATAGATCAATTTGCTGTACTCTCTGTTAGCGATACTTCCCTGATCATCATTTCTTCTGGATATTCCGCTTTTACGTTGAGTTTTAGAAAGCTCGATTTTGTCTTCCGGAAAAAGAGGATTACTTACCATATCTACAAAAACAGGTAATAATTCATCAAAGTCTTCTTTCAGAATGTTCATAGAAGCACTTCCTGATCCTTGACCTATAAAAGTGCTCATGAAAGCGGCTTTGTCTTCTAACAAGACATTAAGTTTATCTGCGGGATAATTTTCAGATCCGCCTTCACGAATCAACTCTCCCGTGATACTGGCAAGGCCTTCTTTTCCGGAAGGGTCCTGCAAACTTCCTGTTCTTATTGTAGCAGAAACCCTGATAAGTGGTAATTCTTTATCTTCAACTAAATAGAATTTAATTCCGTTATCCAGTTGAAATTCTTCAACATTGGCTTTTTTAAATTCATTAAGTTTAGGGTACTTGATCTCATCATATCGCTTTTGAGCAACTGCACTAACTGCAAACATCATCAGCATCGAAAATAATAGTGTACGTTTCATAATAATATTCATTGTTTTAAACTCTTTTTGTAAGATTAGGAATCAGTTTTAACAGTTGCGCCAACGGTTCTTGTCTGTTTGATAAGATATTGATTAGCTACTCTTTGAAGATCTTCTAAAGTAACTGCATTATACCTTTCCAACTGTAAGAATACATCCCGCCAGTCTCCTTTTGTCATGTAAGTAGATGCGAAATTGAGGGCTAATCCTGTATTATTTGCTAATCCTCTGATGATCCCGGCTCTAATATTGGTACGAGCTCTGTCTAATTCTTCCTGAGTTATCGAACCGCCTTTTACGATTTCAATTTCATCATAAATTCGTTGCTCTAAAGTATCCAGTTCTACTCCCTGATTAGGTACTGCAAGAGTTAAGAACAGTGAACCAAATCTAGTTCCCGGAAAACCATTGAATGCAGCAACCTGTAAGGCAAGTTTCTCTTCTTCAACAAGTTTTTGGTATAACACTGAAGTCCTGCCACTTGAAATTATATTTCCAAGCAATGAAAGTGCTTCAAAATCCTCATGTGTATCAGAAACTCCATGATATCCTATAAGCATAATAGGTTGGGAATTTCCTTCTATGGTAAACCTTCGCTCACCACGTTGGGTTGGCTCTACAGTGGTAACCGGGGGGGCAACTTTTCCTTTTCCTCTGAAGTCACCAAAGTATTCTTCGGCTAGTTTCTTCATTCTTTTCGGATCCACATCCCCGGCAATAGCAATGGTGATATTACTTGGAACATAATATTTATCATAAAAATTACGTGCATCTTCAATAGTAGTTGCTGTGATATCTGAGTTCCAACCAAGAACCGGGCGACCATAAGGGTGAGCGGTAAACGCCACAGCTACAAACTCTTCAATTAAACGACCAATAGGATTGGATTCGATTCGCATTCTTCTCTCTTCGCGAACCACTTCCTTTTCAACATAAAATTCTCGGTAAGTAGGATTTTTAAAACGATCCGCTTCTAAATTAAACCAAAGTTCTGCTTTATTGGAAGGAAGGCTGTAATAGTAATTTGTAAGGTCAGAGCCTGTAGAGGCGTTTAATCCGGTACCACCATTATTTTGTATGATCTCAGAGAATTCATTATTTACAACAAAGGTTTTTGCTTTTTCCTGCAACTCCTCAAACTTTGCCCATTTTTCAGATAGTATATTTTCATCCGGATTAGAACTAAACTTTTCCTGCAACCAGGCTTTATAAGTTTCATCCATTTCGGCAATTACTTTTTTCTCTTCATCCCAGTTAGTGGTGCCAATGTACTTAGTACCTTTAAATGCCATGTGTTCGAAAATGTGAGCTATTCCGGTATTACCAACCGGTTCATCCGCTCCACCAACATTTACATGGGTATAAAAACTAGCTACAGGAGCTTCATGCCGCTCAATGATTATAAAGTGAAGTCCATTATCTAATGTGAATTCAGTTACTTTTTTCTCAAACTCTGCGAGGTTTTGAGCACTTGCCTGATGGCCGATCATCACGGAAAGAAGAATCGAACTAAGAAGCAATCGAATTGGTATATTTAAACGCATTACGGTATATTTAATAATAATTTAGATTGTAAGATAGAGGCTCTTTAAAATGACTGATTTTAAGTCAAAATCAAAAGATTTTGTTAGCAAAATTAATACGGGAATTACATTTCTTTAGTTACCTGTTTTCTTGTTATTTTATCTGAAATTTGAACTTTTATCCTAACTCATGTTCTTCCAACAAATTTTTGAAGAAAAATTAGCGCAATACGCCTATTTAATCGGCTGTCAAAAATCAGGCGAAGCTATTATAGTAGATCCAATGAGAGATATTGATCGCTATCAAAAAATTGCATCCAAAAATAAGCTTAAAATTGTTGCAGCTACAGAAACTCATATTCATGCTGATTATTTATCGGGATTAAGAGAACTGGCAGAAAATGGAGTTAAGATCCTGGTTTCTGACGAAGGGGATAAAGATTGGAAATATGAATGGGTAATTGGAAGTGATTACGATCACCAACTATTGAAGGACACAGACGAGTTCAATATTGGAAATATAAAGTTTACAACGGTTTTCAGTCCCGGTCATACACCCGAACACATAAGTTTTCTGGTAACTGATGGTGCTACTACTGATGAACCAATGGGATTACTTTCCGGAGATTTTGTTTTTGTAGGTGATGTGGGCAGACCCGATTTACTTGAAACAGCAGCAGGAGAGGTAGGAGCGATGGATGAATCTGCGAAGACTTTATACAAGTCGATCGAGAAGTTTAAGACTATGCCGGAATATTTGCAGCTTTGGCCGGGACATGGAGCAGGAAGTGCTTGCGGAAAGGCATTAGGGGCTGTTCCTGAATCTACAGTTGGATATGAGCAAAGATTCAATGGTTCCATAAAAGCCGCTATCTCAGAAAAGGATTTTGTAGAGTATATTTTAGATGGACAGCCTGAACCACCGTTATATTTTGCAAGAATGAAAAGAGATAACAAAAAAGGGCCGAATGTCCTGGGAAAAATTCCGGCTCCAAAAAAGAAAAGTATTCAGAGTATGATCGGAGAGACTAGAACATCCAATGCTGTTATAGTTGATACAAGAACAGATAGGATGGCTTTTATGAATGGGCATATCCAAGGTTCTTTGTACGCTCCCTTCAACAAAACGTTCAATACTATAGTCGGATCGTATGTTTCTGATGATGAAGATATTTACTTGATCATTGATGAAACCAGCGTTGATGAAGCTGTTCTTGATCTTATCAGAATTGGGTTGGATAACATAAAAGGATTTGCAACACCGGAAGAACTTGTTGAATTTGAAAACGAGGGCGGTACATTATTTTCTAGTGAAACTATCAATTTTGAAAAAGTAGATGCGTTAATGCCAACCGGCGAGTTTAATCTGTTGGATGTACGAAAAAGCTCTGAATTTGATGAGGGGCACCATCCTCAAGCGTTAAATATTTCACATACAAGACTGGTGGATCGTTTAGAAGAGATTCCAACTGACAAACCGGTTTTGGTCCATTGTAAATCGGGTGCGCGTGCAGCAGCGGCATCAGCACTTTTGGAAAAAGAAGGACTTGTAGTTCAATATATCAATGATGCAGTTGATCCATGGCTTAAAGGGAAAGGAATTAAGAATTAAAATTGTTGAATCAGGAATAAGCGTCTAAAAGCTATTCCTAATTCTTACTTTCTGCAAAAACAATCAACGGTGTGGTCATTCACCAATCCACAAGCTTGCATGTGAGCGTACATAATGGTGCTTCCCACAAATTTAAATCCACGCTTTTTTAAGTCTTTACTTAGTGCATCAGATTCTGGAGAAGTAGCAGGAATTTCACTCGTTTTTGTCCAATTGTTTACGATAGGTTTGCCACCAACAAATGGCCAGATATAGTTATCGAAACTCCCAAATTCTTTTTGTATTTCAAGAAATTTTTGAGCGTTGGTGACAGCGCTTCTCACCTTCAGTTTATTTCTGATAATTCCTTCAAACTGAAGCAATTCCTGAATCTTTTCATCATCAAATAAAGCAACTTTTTCAGGATCAAAATCTGCAAAGGATTTCCGGTAGCCTTCTCTTTTTTTGAGAACTGTTGCCCAACTTAAACCTGCCTGGGCTCCTTCCAGTATCAAAAACTCAAAATGTGTTCGATCATTATGGACCGGAACACCCCATTCTTCGTCATGATAAGCTACATATTCTTCAAATAGACCCATTGTCCACTCACATCTTATCTTGTCATCCATAAATCTTTGATTGAATTTACTAGCTTCGAGAATTATTAGTTATTTTAGAGCACTCAAACTCACTCACAATAATCAAAATTAATTTAATGCGCTGGAAAGATACTGTTCAGGAACTGGCTAAGGAAAGTGGAATAAACGAAAATCTTGCTAATCAAATAAATATACTTACAGAATTTTTGGAGGAATTAGCGTTAGACCAATTCGGAGAAGAATTTGTAAATACCCTTGGAAAGTTGCCAAAGCTTGCAAAATCAGCATTAGAAGGTGAAGATGGTAGCGCTAAAGATAAAATTGAAAGTTACCTCGCTGAATTGGAGCTGAAAGACTCAAAGGAAATTCTACGAATGTACACCACTTTTTTTCACTTGGTTAATTCATTAGAACAACATGAAATAAGCAGAATAAATAGGGAAAGAGAATTTAAGGAAACAAAAGAAAGTCCAAGAAATGAAAGTATAGCTGAAGCAGTATTTGCCTTAAAAAAAGAAGGTTATACTTATGATGAGGTTCTCGAGGTTTTTGAACAGATCGACATCCAGCCCACCATTACGGCGCATCCCACAGAAGCACAGAGAAGGAGTATCTTAACTAAGCAACACCAGATCACTTCTATGATTAACAGTTTAGGAAATGATGTTCTAACTGCTGATGAGACAAAGTTGCTTAAAAAAGATATAGCAAATCAACTTCGTTTGCTGCAATTGACGGATGAAGTACGTGCAGAACGAATGTCGGTAGAGGATGAGGTAGAGAACGGTATGTACTACTTTACCACAACCATTTGGGATGCTATTCCAACTATATATAAGGACATTCGGATTGCAATGGAAACGTATTATGGGAAATCTCAGGCGATTCCGAATATATTAAAATATCGTTCATGGATTGGCAGTGACAGAGATGGAAATCCGAATGTGACATCTTCTGTAACATGGCAAACAATTTTGGAACAAAGAAGAACAGTGCTTTCAAAATACATGGAAGAACTTAATCTTTTAAGAAGGTATTTGAGTATTTCTTACAAAGAAATTGATATTTCTGCAGAATTAAAATCTTCTTTAAAAGAAGAAGAAACATCAAACCCACTTCCGGATATTTATGAAAGGCGCTATCAGCGAGAACCGTACCGTCGAAAAGTGACGCATATGATGCAGAAGGTACAAAGACAGATTGATGTTCTTGATGCAGAGAAGCCTCAGATTTTGAAATTGGCAAAAGATTATGATGCGGCCGATTTTTTGAATGACTTAATGTTGATAAAAAACAGCCTTACAGAATACGGACTAAAAGATCTTGCGGAACAAGGAAAACTTCGGAATTTGATAGATCGTGCGTTAACGTTCGGATTTCATTTGAATGCTCTAGACGTAAGACAACACAGCAGATTGCACGAGGAAACTATAGAAGAATTGTTTTCAAAAGCTGAAGTTCATAAGAATTATTCATCTCTTAGTGAAGATGAAAAGATCGAATTACTCTCAAGAGAGCTAAAGAATCCAAGACCATTGAGTACCAATGAAAGCGAGCGCTCTGAAGTTTCAGAAAAAGTACTTTCCGTTTTTGAAGAGATCAAAGATATGTTGCTTTTAGACAAGGACTCGTTTGGAGGTTATATCATTAGTATGACGCATGGCGTAAGTGACATGCTCGAAGTCATGATTCTGGCAAAAGAGATAGGGCTTTGGAGTTATCGCGAAGGTGAAGTACAAACCAAGTTGGATATAGTCCCACTATTTGAAACCATTGAAGATCTTGAAGCAAGTAGCTCATTAATGGCGCAAATGTTTGATGATGAAGTATTTGGGAAACAAGTAGCAGCCAGAGGGAATTTTCAGGAAATAATGTTGGGTTATTCCGATAGTAATAAAGACGGTGGATACTGGATGGCTAACTGGGCATTAGATAAAGCTCAATTCGATCTTGGCAGCGTTTGTAGAAAGTTTAATGTTGATTTCAGATTATTTCATGGTAGAGGTGGAACAATAGGAAGAGGAGGAGGGCAATCTAACAAAGCTATTATGGCCATGCCTGCAGTAAGTAACAATGGTAGAATAAGATTTACTGAACAAGGTGAGGTTCTTTCTTTCAGATATTCGTTACCAGAAATAGCTCATCGTCATTTGGAGCAAATAGTTCATGCAATGATTCATGTAACTGTAGCTCAAAAAAAAGAAACAGGTTATTTAGAAGCTTCGGGAGAAAAAGAGTTAATGGAAGAACTCTCACAGATAAGCATGAAAAAATACCGAGATCTAATAGATGACGACTTGTTCTGGGGTTGGTATTCTGATATTACCCCAATCGAGCATATTGGTAAGCTTCCAATCGCTTCCAGACCGGTATCGAGAGGTGGTTCGGGGAAAATGGAATTCGAAAACCTGAGGGCAATTCCTTGGGGCTTTGCATGGACTCAAGTGCGATATAATATTCCGGGTTGGTTTGGGGTTGGAGAAGCTCTAAATGAAATGTTATCCAATTCAGATAAAAATGAAAAGATCTTTAAAAAATGGTTTAACGAATGGGTATTTTTTAGAACAGTACTCAATAATAGTCAACGTGAGCTGGCCAGAACGCATTTAAAAACGGCTGCGGTCTATAATAAGCAGGAACAAAAGTTTCACGAGCAAATAGTTAAGGAATACCAGAAGGCGAAAGATAGTATAACCAGGATCGTAGAAATTCAGAATTTTTTAGATCATAATCCCGTTATTCAAAAATCGATTAAGTTTAGAAACCCATTCACATATCCGCTCAATTTTCTGCAAGTAGAATTGTTGAAAAGATGGAAAAAAGCCGATAGTGAACTTGAGAAAAATGAATTGACTGAAGTGATTTTCCTAAATATCAACGGAATAGCTTCAGCTATGCAGAGTACCGGATAAAGAAACAAAAAATTAAAGTATTTCTGCTTTACCTTAACAAGAAAGCTAGTATTTTGTATTTACTATGAACGATTTAATGACGCAAACAAAAATAAATATTATTCCTAACGAGAACAGCAGACTACATGAGGTAGATTTCAATAATCTTATGTTTGGCAAGAAGTTTTCAGATCATATGTTCGTTATGGAATTTGAAAATGGTACATGGAAAGAGCCGGCAATAAAACCTTTCGGTCCTATTCAAATCACACCGGCTTTGAATACTCTGCATTACGGGCAAGCTGTTTTTGAAGGAATGAAAGCTTTTTATAAGGACGATGAAACCATTAATATTTATCGACCAAAAGATCACTTCGAAAGAATGAATTTTTCTTCCCGAAGAATGGGAATTCCTGAAACTAGCTACGAAATATTTATCACCGCGTTGGAAGAACTGCTAAAATTGGATAACAAGTTCGTTCCAAGACTAGAGCAATCTGCTCTTTATATTCGTCCTTTTATTTTCGCTTCAGACGACCTGTTAGCAGCAAGGTCTTCCTCGAAATTTAGTTATTATATAATTACTTCTCCGGTAGGGGCATATTATGATGAAGGATTTAATCCGGTATCATTGACTACAACCAAAGAATACGTAAGAGCAGTTGTTGGTGGAACAGGTGAGGTAAAAACCGCAGGTAACTACGCAGCTAGCTTTCTGCCCGCCAAAAAAGCAAAAGAAGACGGATATACACAAGTACTTTGGCTTGATGCAAAAGAACATAAGTACATAGAAGAAGTTGGAACCATGAATATCCATTTTCTAGTTGGGGATACTTTAGTAACTCCTAAGCTTACTGGTTCAATACTCGGTGGAATTACGAGACGTTCCGTTCTTACTCTTGCAGAAGAATGGGGATATAAAGTTGAAGAAAGACGAATTACTATAGATGAAGTTTTCGAGGCTTCAGACAATGGAACATTAAAAGAAGTATTCGGTTCGGGAACTGCTGCGGTTATTTCTCCGGTTGGTTTGATTCATCATGAGGGTAAGAAAATAGACATAGGTATTGGCTCTATAGGGGATTTTGCAAAACGTCTGTACGATGAAATTACAGGAATTCAGTACGGAACCATCGAAGACAGACATAATTGGATTCACTCTGTAAAAGTTTAAGTGCAAGTAGATTTCCTTAAAATATGTATGGTTGGAGCAGGAGGCTTCCTCGGAGCTTCTTCACGTTATGTGCTTTCAGAACTGGTTCAGGCTAAATTTCCCTTATCAACGTACCCCTACGGTACAACTTTTGTAAACATTATCGGATGCTTTTTGATTGGTTTTCTAATTGCTCTTTTTGCTATCAAAAACTGGGGAAATGAAGAACTGAGACTTTTTGTATTCGTTGGAATCTTAGGTGGATTTACAACATTTTCTACTTTTGCAAATGACTCCTACCAATTATTTAAAGAGGGGGAATTTTTACTCGGTTTGGTAAACTCGGGAGGACAAGTTTTGATAGGCCTTATTTTTGTTTGGTTGGGTTATACCTTAGTAAAATTAATTTTCTAATATCCTTTTTTCCTTTCAATAGAATTAATTAACTCCATACCTGACAAACTTCTTTTATAATTTTCAAGAATCTGTTTAGCCGCTTCTTTTGGGTCCGTAACGGCGGCAATATGAGGGGTGATCATTATCTTAGGTCGATTCCAAAAAAGGTGATTTGAAGGCAATGGTTCTTCTTCAAACACATCCAACCATGCACCTGATAAAAGGCCGGTGTCAATGGCGTAGATCAAATCTTCTTCTATTAAATGTTGGCCCCGTCCTACATTTATCAAATATGCAGGGTTTCTTAGCTTTTTAAAAAGCTCAAGGTTCAAAATCCCTTGGGTTTTATCTGTAAATGGAAGTAGGCAGACCAAAATATTTGTTTCGTTTAAAAATGTATCAAGTTCATTCTCAACGAAAGAATTTATGCCTTCAACGTTCTTTTTTGAACGAGACCATGCATTCACTGAATATCCGTTTTTCAGTAAAACCTTAGCTACAGATAATCCCATTTCACCAAGTCCCATAATACCAACTACAGAATCTTTTTTATGAATCAAGGTGTGTTTATCCCAATATGCTTCTCTTTTTTGATCCACATATCGAGCTGTGTGATGGCGATATGATAAAACCGCTTGGAGTACATATTCGCCCATTTCTTCTTTTAAAGAAGGCGTAATAAGCCGGGATAAATTAATGTTCTCTGATATACTTTCATCGTCAAGCAAGTGGTTTACTCCCGCTCCAAGTGATGAGACCGCCTTCAAATTCGGGTAATTTCCTAGTACATTTTTAGGGTGATTCCATGCAACAGCAAAGGTGACACGGTCTTTGTTTTCTACTTTTGGCCAAATATCAACATCAAGGTTGTGATCAAGTTTTTGAAGTTCTTCTGATAGTGGTGCTAAGTCTCTGTTTGGGGCAATTAGTAAAAGTGACATTTAGTTAGGACTATTTATGTTTAGTTAAAGTGAATACATCGTTGCGGGCGTAGTGTCCTACAGAGTCAAAATCTAGCTTCGATTTAGCAATTAATTTCATATCAAGTTCAACTGTAAGTATTCCTTCACAATCCCAAAGAGGACCTGCAATAGTGTTTCCAAGAGGGTCAATTATAACGCTACCACCTCTGCTCATAACTTCATCAAATGAGGATATATTTTCTCCAGGCAGTTCAGGGTAGTCATTTCGTTCAACGTACTGATTACAACCTAGAACAAAGCACCGTCCTTCAATGGCTATATGCTTTAAAGTATGTTGCCAATTTTGTCTTTGATCAGCAGTGGGAGCCAGATAAATTTGTACACCTTGTTCATAAAGATAAGTTCGTGCCAATGGCATGTAATTTTCCCAACATATCAAGCCACTGATGAATCCAAAATCACTTTTATAAACGTCAAGATCAGAACCATCACCTTCACCCCATATAATCCGTTCTGCAGCAGTTGGTTTAAGTTTTCGATGCTTACCAACCAGTATTCCTATATCATTAAAATATAGAGTTGTGCAGTACAAAGACCCGGATTCACCACGTTCAATTACACCTACAACGATCCATACACTGAATTTTTTTGCCAGTTCGGAAATTACATCACAATACTTTCCCGGAACAGAAATAGAATTTTCCCAAAACATGAGCCAGGTTTCTCTACCGGCTTCGCTTCTGTCACCGATCTTAGTTCCGAAAGTAAGCCCACGAGGATATCCGGGTAAAAAAGCTTCCGGAAATAAAATAAGATCCGGATTTTCTTTTGCTGATTTTTCTACCAGAGTTGCCATTTTTTTAATGGAGTTTTCTAGGTCAAAAAGAGCAGGGGTTGCTTGAATAACAGATATTTTGGGATTTTTCATACCAGAATGTATGAAAATGATAGCATACTTATAATTGCCAGATAGTAGGATATTTAACAGTTCCGCTTTTTTTATGTAATCCTTTAGGCACAAGCTCGATGCCCATGAAATTTTCTACGGGAACATCAAAAGGAGGTCTTATTTCCCAGGTTGAAGTTGGTTCGAATCCAAACCGCGGGTAGTAGTCAGCGTGCCCAAGTAAGATCACCGAATCAAACCCCAGATCAGTAGCTTTTTCCAGTCCACTCATTATAAGTTTTGCTCCAATTCCATTCCGCTGAAATTTTTGAGCAACAGAAACCGGAGCTAATGCTAATGTTTTATAAGTAGTTTTGTTTGATTGAATTTCAATTTCAGAAAATAGAATATGTCCAACTATCTTTTTCTTGTGAACAGCAACTAATGAAAGTTCAGGGACATAGAATTTACTCGAACGGATTCGCTCGACCAACTCAGCTTCTTCAGAAGTTTCAAAAGCATCGAGCAGTACCTTTTTGACTGCTTCATAATCGGAAGCTTTTTCTTCCCTTATATTAATACTAATCATAACCCGTTACTTATTGCTGACAATATAATATTGATAATGAAAGTTCTGGTATAGGATTAGGGAAAAGTGAATTCGAATGAGTGATACAATATTTTTCTAGAGAGAACTTCTAATTCAAACCAAATAAAGAGCTTACAAATTGTTTAAAACCCATGATTTGAAGGTAGTTTGAAAGTACTCTGAATACATTGCTTCCTCGGCTTCTTCTTTTGAAGCACACATGCCGGCATTTTTTAAGTCGTGATTTGCTCCGGGGATTACTGAAAGTGTAAAGTTATCAGGTACTCCATCAGGAAAAGTTTCATTTAAAGTAGTAAGAGCCCAGCCCGGGTACACCATATGATCGTTTGATGCAAAAACAAAAAGAGCCGGATCAGTAATTCGTCGAAGATCATTGGCAGGATCAAAATCAGAAATTTCCTTTAGCTGTCTCCATGCTTTCTTTAATGGAAATACGGAGACCCAATTGATATCTGATTGAGCTTTTTTAGATGCTTTTTCAAAAGCTTTCTCCTTGGTTTCTCCTTCACATAAAAATTCACTGTTATAGATATTCGTAAGATGAAGTTCAGCATCGTATACAGGGCCTGCAATGGAAGCAATCGCTTTAACATCGTTTCTGTAAAGAGAGCCTACAACTTGAGCAACCCAGCCACCCTGACTGTGCCCAAATACCCCGATGCGGGAAGGATCTACACTATTAATTGTTTTTAAATAGTCGATCGCAGCTTTTGCATCATCAGCTCTGTCATATATATTGGATCGTTGCCACCTTCCTTCGGAGTCTCCCACTCCACGTTTGTCGAAATATAAAATCCCGTACCCTTCTTCTATAAAAAGCGCTTCCAGATTCTTTTCAACAAAGTCTTTATAAATAGTGCGATGAGAAGAGTTCTCGCCGGAACCTACCAGAAAAATAATCATTGGAACACTATCGGCATTCTGTGGAAGAAGTAGCTCTCCGTGAAGTGTAAAACGACCACTCTCGAAAGTAATATTGGTACGGAGTAAATCCTGACCGAAAGTAGACAAGGGAATTAGTACAAAAAGTGTAAGTACTACCGAAAAAAATCTCATTAGTTATTTTTTATTTCTCAACGTATTAAACAAGGATAAAGCTTAATAATGAAATTAAAAATTTGGAAAATTATATTTTGTTTAAAGAAGTAAGTAATGCTTCAATTTGGTGAATATGCCGATTGGCATGAACAATGTTGAAATGAATCCATTCCTTTCTTGTCATATATCCAAACAAGGGATGTGCAAACTTCATGCATACTTCATCCGGGTTTTGTTCCTTGATGAGTTGTATTACCATTTCTCTGGATTTGAGAAACTTTGCAATAAGTTCTTCTTTGTTTTTCTTTCCATCTGTTGGAAGTACAACACCAAAAGCCTGTAGTTTTTTGGATCGATCGGTAAACCGGGTTTTTATTTCCTTGATCTTGGATTCGCTATCTCTGTTTGGTTCTTTTTTAGTATCTGAGTTAAACAAACGTGCAGTTCCGAATTCTGACCGGATAATATGCTCTACATTTTCAGCTGCTGACCATGTATTTTGCTCAGGTTTTTTATTAAAATCGTCATCAGCTATTTCCTTTATAAACTGTACGAAAGCTTTTGTATTTAAATTGTACTCTTCAATTAGGTTCATAAGTTTCTTGTCTAAATTAGTCTGCAAGATTAACTAATTAACAGGAAAAAAAATAGGCAGCCATTTTCAAATGACTGCCTATGATTGTGGGAAACATCTGCTCTCTAGTTTTCTATAAAAGGGGAGCTGAATTTTTCATCGTTTATTAGTTCCTGATCAGTCAAGGTTTTCATGAAAGCAACTAACGCTTCTTTTTCCTGATCGGAAAGATTTAGTCTGCGGGGGGTATTCGAATTTCGTTGTTCCAGTCTGTTATCAAGAGTAGCGCTGGCTTGAACGCCTGAATTGTAATGATCAATAACTTCTTCCAGGGTTTCAAATCTTCCGTCGTGCATGTAAGGTGCTGTTAACTCGATGTTACGTAACGAGCCTACTTTGAATTTTCCGTTATCATTAGCATTTCCGGTTACCGCTCCAAGACCGAGATCAGTAAGCACGGCATCTAACCCGTTATTTCTGGCTTCATCACCAACAAATAGGTCAGAAGTATGGCATTGGGCACAATCTCCGCGCCCACCAAAAAAGATATCTTTACCCAGATTTTCGAGATCTGAATAGTTTGGAAAATCCTGATCCGGATTATTTACCTGAGCTCTGCCCACATCGTATTTTGATTGATACGAAACAATAGAACGGACAAATTGAGCAAGGGCTTTAGAAATTCGATCAGGAGTAACTTCATTATCACCATAAACCTGTTCGAATAAAACGGGATAGTAAGGTTGTTGCCCTACTTTAGAAACAAGTTCGGTTAAAGTGAGTCCCATTTCAACTTCATCTTGTATCGGCATCAAAACTTGTTCTTCCAACGTAGCAGCTCGTTCATCCCAAAAGAAGTGACCGTTTTCATAATACATAGCATTGGAAATTCCCATTGAATTTCGTCCTGTTAGTCCACCTTCAAAACCTGCACTGAATTGGTCCGGATCAGAGAAGCCGGATTCCTGTAAATGACAAGAAGAACAGGAAATCGTGTTATTGGATGAAAGAATCTTATCATAAAAAAGAACACGACCTAAAGTAGCTCCCCAATCGGTCACAGCATTATCATTGGGAGTATTGTCTTGTTCAGTATTTGGTTGAAGATCGAAAAAGTCAGGTACGTCTATGTCCGAATAGTTATATGCGGAAGCGGGGATATTCAGATATTCACTGAGTTCAATAGTATCTATAATTTCTTCTTCGGATGAATCAAGTTCTTTGCAGCCAGATAGTATAAAAATTAAAGAGATTATGATCAGAGAATATTTTTTCATAGCAACGTATTTAAAGAGAGTGTTTCCGGTATTACACGCTATAATTGGAGAACCCCTAACAAAACTTGGAAAAATTAAAGGACAGAAGAAATAATACCTTTCAGTTTTGGAACCAGATCGCTTTCAAACCATTCATTCTTTTTAAGCCAGATATTATTTCTTGGAGATGGATGGGGCAGAGGCATAAACTCAGGTAAGTATTCTTCATAACTTCGAACAGTTTCGGTAAGTGTTCTTTTCATTTTATCCTTTAGATAATATTTCTGAGCATACTGTCCGATCAAAAGGGTAAGCGTTATTTCTTTGATGGAATCAAACAGAGGTTTGTGCCAAAGCGGAGCGCATTCAGGTCTGGGAGGGAGGTCACCTGATTTTCCTTTGCCCGGATAACAAAAGCCCATCGGGATAATTGCCAGATTCTTGGGGTCGTAAAAGACATCATCCGTAATTCCCATCCACTCCCTGAGACGCCTTCCACTGGGATCGTCCCAAGGAATTCCTGATTCATGAACAGCGGTGCCGGGCGCCTGACCAATTACAGCAATTTTACTGGATGGAGACGCAACGACTATTGGTCTTGGGCCAAGTGGAAGGTCTTTCTCACAAACCGTGCAAGCTCGTATTTCCTGAAGTAGTTTTTGCATTCTGAGAATGTAATAAAAATAACGGGTCATCCTGAAATTGGTTCAGGATCTTAAGAAATGGCTTTGATCTGAAAGCTTGATTATGACTTGAATTACGAACTTCACAAAGATCCAGAAATAAATTCGGGATGACGAAACCGAGGCTAACTCAATACCTAAAACTATCCTTCACTTCGTAGTGTTGAGATCGTTCATCCCAACGCTTCAACACTTTTTGAGCGGCTTCAGGAACGTGAGCGACTTTGTAATCATCCCCCACAAACTGTTTGATGTGTTCCAGAGAATCGAAATACATAATGGTGATGAATTCAGTTTCATCGGAATGCTCTTGACGTAAAACCTCGATCTTGCGATAGCCTTCCATCTTATAACTTTCGATCTGAGGAATTACCTGCTCGGTAAGAACTTTGTAATAGGCATCCGCATTTTCGGGAGTGGTCCAGCCGTGCCAGATTCGAGCAATCATGGGTTTAGTTGTCTAATTCTTAGATTACGCGAAGTTAACACAGAGAAATTTTGGCGCATATTTTCTTTGTGTTGATTGATAGTTTTCAAGAAAAGATTAGTTTTATCGTACGATTTCATTCCTTCTAATCTTATCAAAAGTATCCCTGAATGTTTGAATTTTAACCTTATAACCAATTTGCCAAAATCTTTGTCTTCAGTTAAAAGAATAGCATTATGTTGAGCAGCTATACCTAAAACTTTAGTGTCTGACACGCCTGAGAAATCTTCAAGTATTGAAATGACATTATAATTTTTATATCGAAGCGTTGAAATCAGATTAAAATCTACACTTTCATCAGCTACGAAATCAATCATGAAGCAACGGGGAATGTTGATTCTGATTTAAGATAATTTGCAGCAAATTGCAGACAAGCTTGTATTTGAAACTTATTTAAATGAGGATAAGATTCAATTAGTTCTTCTTCAGAACACCCATCACCCAATTTTTCTAAAATAAGCTCAACAGAAATTCGGGTTCCTTTAACTACAGGTTTTCCAAAGAGAATATCCGGATTTGATTCGATATGTTTTTCCCAATTCATGTAGGAATATAATCAAATCCTTTTTAAAATTTAATTCCCCATTGGAGTAAAAGACTAAATGCCTGTGATCTCTTCTCTATCTAATCCAAACCAAAAGTGAATGGATTTTCGGGTGGAACTAGGTAAAAGATAGTTAATGAGAGCAAGAGCTCCTATTTGGCGTTCCCAAGCATAGCTTAGAGACGAGGAAAAAAGTTAATTGTTTCAATTACCAAAGAGTTGAATAACTGCTCACGATTAACTAATAACTATTATCAATCATTTCCCTTCGGAGTAAACGACTGAATTCCGGTAATCTCTCTACCAAGAATCAAACCATGAATATCGTAAGTACCTTCGTAGGTGTTTACGGATTCCAGATTCATTACGTGGTGGATCACTCTGTAATCACCAACGATTCCGTTTCCACCGTGCATATCGCGTGAAATGCGTGCGATCTCTAAAGCTCTACCGCAGTTATTTCGTTTAGCAAGTGATGTCATGGAAGGATGATCTCTACCTTCATCTTTGAGTTTCCCCAATCGGAAAGCCAGCATCTGCATATTGGTAATATCTGTGAGCATATTCGCCAGCTTGGTTTGGATCAATTGATTTGCAGCCAATGGTTTTCCAAACTGCTTACGATCTAAAGTATATTGACGAGCTCTTTGGTAACAAAATTCAGCAGCACCAATGGTTCCCCAGGCAATTCCGTAGCGAGCAGAATTCAGACACATGAACGGACCTTTTAACCCTTTGATATCTGGGAATACATTTTCTTCAGGGATGAACACGTCATCAAAAACCAATTCACCGGTTTCAGAAGCACGTAAACTCATTTTGAATTTGGTGTGTGGTGCTGAAAATCCCTCCATTCCTTTTTCAACCAAAAATCCACGAATTACACCTTCGTCGTCTTTATTCTCTTTAGCTTTTGCCCATACAACGGCTACATCGGCAATAGGAGAATTTGTGATCCACATCTTTGCACCGTTCATGATCCAGCCACCATCAGTTTTAACAGCAGTGGTAACCATAGATCCGGGATCAGAGCCATGATCGGGCTCAGTAAGACCAAAGCAACCAATGATCTCTCCGGAAGCCAGCTTAGGTAAAAATCGTTGTTTCTGGTCCTCGGTTCCGAAAGTAGAAATTGGATACATCACCAAAGAAGACTGCACACTCATGAAAGAACGATACCCGGAATCTACTCGTTCCACCTCACGGGCAATCAATCCATAAGCAGTGTAGCTGGCGTCAGAGCCACCGTATTCTTCAGGAATGGTAACACCAAGCAAACCCATTTCGCCCATCTCTTTGGCAATTTCGCGATCAAAATATTCTTCGGTATTTCCTTTGAGAGCACGGGGTTCTAGTTTGCTTTGAGCGTAATCCCGTGCGGTTTCCATGATCAAACGATCTTCTTCGTTTAGATCAGATTCAAAAAGAAGTGCGTCGTCGATGTTGAATAGGTTCTTGGCCATGAAGTGTAAAGACTGAGTTTTAAATTATGACTTTAATTTTGCCATAATTTAAAACTCATAAATCAACATTTATAATTATTTCTTCAGGAAAGCGTCTTTTTTAATTCGCGAGCAATTACTAATCTCTGAACTTCAGATGTTCCTTCACCGATGGTCATCAGTTTTGCGTCACGTAAGAATCTTTCCACATGGTATTCTTTGGTGTAACCATATCCACCATGAATCTGAATAGATTCCAAAGCAGCTCGCACAGATAGTTCAGATGCAAACAACTTAGCCATGGAAGCTTCCACTGTGTAAGGCTTGCCCTTATCTTTTAGAACAGCAGCTCTTAATACAAGCAATCTTGCTGCGTCGATCTCAGTAGCCATATCTACGATCTTTCCTTCCATGTACTGGAAGTTTCCGATGGCAGTACCAAACTGTTTTCTCTCCATAGAATATTTTAGAGCTTCCTCATAAGCGCCACGAGCGATTCCAACAGAAAGTGCTGCAATTCCAACACGTCCGCCATCCAGAACTTTCATCGTGTCGACAAATCCCATTCCTTCTTCACCTAATAGATTTTCAGCAGGGACTTTCACATTTTCGAAAACCACTTCTGTTGTGTCAGAAGAATTCATTCCCAACTTATGCATTCCCGGCCCGGGATTAACACCGTCCCATTTTCCTTCTACAATGAATGCACTAATTCCTTTAGTTCCTTTTGTTGGATCAGTTTTAGCCAGAACGATATAAATATCTCCAACAGAACCCTGAGTTATAAAGATCTTGGAACCATTAATGATATAATGATCTCCATCTTTAACTGCGGTTGTTTTCATTCCTGAAGCGTCAGAACCAGAACCTGGCTCTGTTAAACACCAAGCCGCTAATTGCTCACCAGAAGTGAGTGCAGGCATATACTTTAATTTCTGCTCATGAGAACCTGCAACAGCAATATGTCCGGTTCCCAATGAAGTATGAGAAGCTACGGTTAAAGCTAAAGAAGCATCCCAGCGAGCAATTTCTTCTAAAGCGAGGCAAAAGCTTACTACATCAAATCCGCCACCGCCATATTGTTCCTCGTGATAGATGCCAAGCATTCCAAGTTCACCCAATTGTTTAACAATCTCATGAGGGAACTCTTTGCTGTTATCTCTTTCCATCACTGTGTCTGCGACGTTGCGTTCTACGAATTCTTTTACGCTGTCACGAATCATTTTTTGGTCTTCAGTGAGGTCAAATGAGAGCTCTCTTTCTAGTACAGTATCCATCTTTTTGAAAAGTCTTTAGTTATTGAAAAATCTTGTTGGAAACGCTTCCATAAAATAACGTTTTTGCGTACCAATGTTGTTTAAGAATGTGTAAAAATATTGAAGGTGTGATAGTGCTAAAGTGTTATAGTGTTGCGGATTCCCTTTTGTACAACGGCAACACTATAACACCATCACGCCTTAACACTATATTTTTATCCAAAATTCCAGGTTACGCCACGACCAATTTCAGGGTCAGGATAATTCCAATCCACAGCTCCTTGATCACAGGCATACATACAAGTTCCGCATTCGATGCAATCTTCGACCTGAAAATGAACTTTCCCGGCTTCATCCATCGTGTAGCAATTAGCAGGACAAACCCATGTAGTGCATTTATGAGGACAAGTTGAGTTGCAAATATCTGTATCAACAATAATGTGGGGTTTTATCTCAGATTTAGCTTGGTTTCGGTAACTGACAAGTCCGAGTCGTTCTGGAAGGCTTAGTAGTTTCATGATTCGAAAGTGAAAAGTGAAAAAGGTAAAAGTGAAATGTAAACGAAAAAAAGTGTTGTCATTGCATCATTTTTGAAAGCATTGCAAATACTTGGTTTGAAAGATCCGAAAGATGATCGATATCTTTTTCATTTAGATAATTAAGCGTTAACGCTATTTCAATTTGTGTATGAACCTCAACAAGTGAGGAACGAGCTATTTGAAGAAATCTTTTGCGCTCAGTATCAGATGATCTTGCAGAACCTTCAGCAATGTTTGAAGGAATTGATACAGAAGCTCTTCTTAATTGACTTATTAAACCAAAATTCTCTGAAGATGGAAAAGTGTTAGTGAGCTTATAGATTTCACTAACCAATTCAATACTGGATTTATATACATTCAGTTTTTTATGGTTTAGCTTAATCATCTTTTCACCTCTCACTTTTACCTTTTCCCTTACAGAGATTTCCTCGCTTTAAATCCTAATTTTGCTAGTTCCCAGAGAGATGAATGTCTTTTGATGGCTCCAAGTAACATCTTCTCAGATTTTGGAGTTGGTTCATTTTTGATACTGAAGAATTGTCTTCCGAAATCACATACAAGATTCGGAACTTTATTCTGCATCACATCAGTATGTAATAAATGAACAGCATCCTGGAAGCCTTTGATGTCTTTCATAACATAGCTGTCATCCATCTTTTTGCGGTATTCTTTTAATGTAGTAGAAGTGTAATCGTTTTTAGCTTTTGCTTCTACAATTGTTTCTGCAGCCAGAATTCCTGACCGCATTGCATAATCCATTCCCTGAATCGCTTTTCCGGCATTCATCAACAAATTTGCAGCTTCGCCAACCAATAAGATTCCGTCTTTATACAATTCTTTAGGCATCACTCTGGAATCACCGGAAGAAACAACATGAGCAGAATATTCCACAACTTCACCGCCTTTGATGACATCAGCAATGGTAGGGTGTTGTTTGAAATGATTTAGAACATCATATGGCTTTTGCTTCTTTTCACGGAGATCTTTTAATCCCAGAACCAATCCAAGAGAAATTGTGTCGCGGTTTGTATATAAGAATCCACCGCCTTCGATGCCGTTAGTAGCCCATCCAACAAATTCATTGCTCATTCCACTTAACCCATTAAGCTGGAAACGATCTTCCAATACTTTTTGGTCGAAACGAATGATTTCTTTAATGCCTGTGAGCATATGATCAGCAGGTACATATTTATCCTGTAGCCCAACCTGACGAGTTAGTAGATTATTTACACCCTCGGCGATAATTACAGAGTCAGCAAAAAACTCATCTTCACCAGTTTTAATTCCAACCGCTTTATCATTCTCCATGATCACTTCATCCACCTTAATATCTGTGGCGATAAATGAATCCATAGCAAAATCACTGGCATCGATAGCTTCCTGAACTTTTCCGGCTAACCAGTTATCAAACTTTGAGCGAAGAACAACAACTCCTGTATAAGGCTTTTCGTTGAAGTGTGAAGATTTAAAATCCAATGAAAATGATGACTGTTCATCCATGAACGTAAGCCGGCGATGATTTATAAATCTATCCCAACCTCCATCTTCCTCTTCCCAGTAATTAGGAACAAGTTTATTCAGGTCACTTCCCCAAAGAACTCCACCGGACACATTTTTAGAACCAGGAAATTCTCCTTTTTCGATCAGAAGGAACTTCATGTTGTTACGGGCTAATGTCATTGCAGCGGCAAGGCCGGCAACTCCACCTCCGATTACGATACAGTCAAATTTGTCTTCCATTAAAAAATTAGTTTTGAGTGAAAAGTTTTGAGTGTTTAGTTGAAGTTAAATTGCAAAATAACTCTAAACTTAACACTTATAACTCAACACTAATTAGCTTTTAATTTTCTTTATTTCTTCGATGAACGGGGGGAGTACTTTGTATAAGTCTCCAACAATTCCATAATCAGCTACTTCAAAAATCGGTGCGTCGGGATCTTTATTGATCGCTACGATCACCTTACTGTTTGCCATCCCTGCAACGTGTTGAATTGCTCCTGAAATTCCAACAGCAATATAAAGCTGAGGGGAAACTACTTTTCCGGTTTGACCAATTTGCAAACTAGGGTCGTACACTCCGGATTCAGTAAGTGCTCTTGAGGCTCCAATTCCTGCTTTAAGTACAGAAGCCAGTTCTGAGATCAATGCTTTTCCTTCTTCATCTTTAACCCCACGACCTGCAGCTACGATAGCTTCAGCTTCGTTTAGGTCAATGGTATCTCCGGAAGCAGAAATGATTTCTCGTAGAGTTGATTTCATTTCAGAATCATCCATGCTGAAATCTATATTTACAACTTCTGCAGATTCAGGCGATTCATTCAGATCATAAGAACCGGAACGAACCGAAACCAAGACCTTATCAGATTTAGCTTCGGTATTGTTCATGATCTTGGCAGCCATTACAGGTCGTTTAGCTGTTACTCCGCCATCGATCAATCCGAAAGAAGCCACATCAGCAATAACTGCAGCATTTTGATTAGCAGCTAAAGCTCCCAAAATATCTTTGGTTCCTTCTGTAGATGCAAAAGCAAAAACAGATGGATTTACTGAACTCATTACTTTAGACAAAGCTTTCAGCAAAGGTGTATTCATGTGATTTTTGAAGATAGGGTCTTCCACAACATGGACTTTAGAAGCTCCGTATTTTTGAATGCCATCCACAAAAGAAGAAGCGTTTGCATCAATAACAACAGCTTCACATGAAGCGCCAGATGCATCAGCCAGAGATTTACAATGTGATAATACTTCCAGAGAAGATCGCTTTAATTTTCCGTCTGAAATTGCGATATATGTTAAAATCGTGCTCATTTAATTCCTTTCAGTCAAATTTTGAATTTTGAGAGATGAATTTTGAATTACTTAATTCAAAATTCAGAATCCATCATTAATAATTTATTTAAAGTACGTTTGCTTCAGTATCCAATAACTGGGCTACTTCGCGAGCTACTTCTTCAGCTTCGCCTTCGTATTTCTTTCCGGCCTGTCGGGCAGGTTTTTCTTCGTATGAAGTTACTTTAGTATCTGCTTGTAATTCAGCTTCATCAATTCCCAAAGATGAAATCTCAACCTGATCGATCGGCTTTCTCTTTGAAGCCATGATACCTTTCAGGTTTGGAATTCTCGGATCGTTCATATCATTAGAACAAGTAACCGCACATGGAGTTGGAAGTTCGATCATTTCCTGACCGCTGTCACCCTGGCGTTTAACAACTAGGTTTCCGTTTTCAACCTCTAAACCCACTGCATTAGTTGTATATGGAAGGCTCAAATGTTCAGCAACCATACTTCCGGTCAATCCTGAATCTGTATCCTGAGATTGCTTACCTAGTCCGATCACATCATATTCTTTATCTTTAAAGAAAGCAGAAAGTATTTTAGCATAGCTGGCTGAATCGTATTCTTCATCGCCTGAAGCAAGAATATGAGTAGCTTTATCAGCTCCCATAGCTAAAGCTTTTCGAATTGTTTCTGATGCTTTAGCGGGTCCGATACAAACAACTTCAACTTCTCCGCCGTGTTTTTCTTTTAACACTAAAGCTTCCTCAACAGCAGATGCATCGTAGGCATTTAAAACCATTCGGTCTGCATCCATGATTAGCTCGCCTTCTTTGATCTGAAGTGGTGCGTAAACATCGGGCACCATCTTAATACATATATAAAATTTCATTCTTATGGTTTTGCAATTCGTAGTTATTAATGTAACCGCTTTTTTGGGTCGACAATATACAAAACCAAAAGAAAAGTATTTTAATTCTGTAGGTTAGAATACTCGGTTAAATGCCCCTGATCTGTTTCCAGGAGAATGCTATAAGCTTCACGTCTAACCGGAGCTTCTGCTTCGCCAAAAATTCCGGCTATTTCTCTGGCTTTGGTATCAAAGAAAATATCGAATAAGTAATTACTTGTAGCCCGTCGCTTGGAATCTCTTATCATTGTTAATGCATCAAGTACTTCTTGACGTGCAAGCTCGGGATCAGATGAGAATTGGTCTAGGCCGAGACGGTGATAGGAATAGTAAGCGGTTCTCAGTGGTTCATATGAAGCGTTCAGTAAATCAGAAACTAATGTGAACTTGTTTCTCCTGTTATTTGCGGCTCTTGTCCATCCCGGAGAAGCAGTAGTTTGTGCGAGATCCACAACTTGCTGAGCTTTTCTGAAATATTCAGTTCCCCCAAGTTCTGAGAAGCTGTCAAAATCATAACCAAGAATTATATTCATGAAGAAATCGAGAGTGCCGGTAAGATTATCAAATTGAAGCTCATCGTGTATTAAAGTGCGACCTTCCGGATAATTAAATTTCCAACTTTCGTCGGACAGAATAATAGAAGTTGTTTCAGTGACAGTATCATAAATGGGGCGACGTGCAGTGAAAATTACTCTGGAACCAAAATCAAAATTCGAATTTCCGGTTTCAATGATGAGTTGAATTTGGCAGTGTATTTTTTCGTGTTCCTGATATTGTATCTCTGTCCAGCTAAAATCATTTATATATTCCTCGATACGCTCTTCCAATTCCGTTAAATAGGAATATGAGTTTCCTTCAAGTAAATCGTAGTTTAAATTTACTTCACACTCGAATTCCTGGGAAAATGAAGAGCTTGCCACGAAGCTCAATATTATTAAAAAGTAAAATCTTAGGTTTTGCACTTAGTTTTTTCCTTTATATGTAACATATTATATCAATTACTACCCAATGATACGAATACGAACATATCGATATATAATTACTTTTGTTCTAATTTTTGTTAGTACACCTGATATCGTATTTGCCCAACTTATCATGGGTGCTGATGGTTTAGCAATGGGACAAGCAACTACAGCATTACAAGATAATAATTGGGCAATTTTTTCAAATCCGGCAACAATCAATAGTAACAAGAAAAGTGTTAGCTTTTTTAGCTTAAGAAATTATGGATTTACTGAACTAACAGATATTGCTGCAACTGGATCTATTCCAACTTCTATTGGAACTGCTGCATTCGGTTTCCACAGATATGGTGGGGATTTGTTTAATGAAACCAGGATCAGGTTTGGGTATGCAAATTCATGGAATAATTTAAAATTTGGTGCTGTATTAAACTACAATCATATTTCACAAGCTTCTCCATATGGATCCGGTGGCGCATTGGGGATGGATGTCGGAATAACAACCATGCTGACACGAGGTCTTTGGCTTGGCGCAAAAGCCACAAATTTAAACCAACCAAGCTATGATTTTGCAGCAAATGAAGAATCTCTTTCCAGAGAGCTAGCAATAGGATTGAGTTACAATTTGGATGAAAATGCATTATTTCTGTTTGATATTGTGAAAGATGTTCGATTCCCTGTTGCGTACAGAGGTGGAATAGAAGTAAAAGTTGTAGAAAATCTAAAAGGAAGGGTTGGAGTAACAACCGAGCCAAATACTTATTCATTTGGAGTGGGTTATGAGGCAACTCTCTGGGAAGCTAATCTGGTATTTCAGCGACACGAAACACTCGGGTTTAGTCCAGGAATAGGGTTGAATTTCTTTTTTTGAAATGAGTTGGTCAAAAAAAATAGTATTTCTGATCATAATCGGATGCTGCTCAAGTTTGATCTACGCCCAGGACAAAGATTCTGCAAAGGTTCAGATCGAAAAGCAGCTGGAAGAAGCCTTAGAAGAACAGGAGACAGAAGAAGGTGAGCTTGCGGGAGAACAACTGGCTCAATTTCTTGAAGAATTGGCAGCAAATCCTGTTAACATAAATTCTGCATCTGTAAACGATCTTCTCCAGATTCCAGGGTTCAATCTTAAACTAGCAAGAGCATTAATTGATTATCGAAAAGAAAATCCCTTCGTGGAAAAAGATGACATTTTAAAAGTTTCAGGAATTGGAAGAGCAACCTATACCAGAATGAGACCTTATATCACTGTTGGGGGAGTTTCGTCGCGATTTCGTGACCTGTTTACTAATCCAAACTATTGGTTGGATGGAAATTCATTTGAGTACATCACCAGATATCAACAGGAGCTGAATGATCAGAGAGGCTATGAAATCCCGGATTCTTCGGGAGGATATTTGGGAAGTCAGGGTAAATATTACCAACGGTTTCGAATGTCGAGCAGACATTTATCCATAAATCTTACACAAGAAAAAGACGCCGGTGAAACTCTGAACGGGCCAACAGGATTTGATTACAGTTCGGGTCATATTGCACTAACAGAAAACGGGAAACTAAAGGATCTCGTAATTGGGGATTATGCTCTGAATTTTGGTCAAGGGTTAGTTTTATGGACCGGAGGAGCTTTTGGAAAAGGGAGGGAAGTAGTGGGTACAACAAGTAAAAACGAACGTGGGCTACGTGCGTATGGCTCGGCTCAGGAAACAGATTTTTTCAGAGGAATTGCAACTACTTATGGCGAAAAGATCGAGACTACGTTTTTTTATTCAGATCGTCCGCGTACTGCATCTGTTATTCAGGGAGATACAACAAGATTTCCTTCGTCGTCAGGTTTTCACAGAACATTAAATGAAAAAGAGAGAAGGAATAATATTGACCAAAAAACATACGGAGGCCGAATCAGAATAGACACTCCGTTAGGTTTATTTGGTGCTACAGGATACCGCACAGAATTCAGCAGCTTTATAGACAAGGGAAATGGGTTATCTGATCTGTATGATTTTGAAGGAAGAAAAAACTCAGTGCTAGGAATAGATTATCGGGGATTGATTGGGATTGTACTTGCTTTTGGAGAAATAGCACAAAGCCGTAATGGTGGAGCAGGAGGAATTGCAGGAATTGAAAGTCCAATTGGTTTTAGAACAGATTTTACAATGGCATACCGGAATTACGCCAGAGATTTTCAATCTTTTATGGGGGATGGTTTTGGTGAAAGTTCATCTGACCCACAAAATGAGGAAGGCTTTTATGTTGGAATCAGACATGGGTTAAATGATAAAGTTTCACTTTCAGCTTATGTAGATCAATACAGGTTTGATGCACCAAGATCAGGAATTGATCAATCAAGCCAAGGATTTGATGTGCTTGGATTGATGGAGGTGGATTTTACTTCCGATCTAAATGGATACGTACTGTTAAGGTCAGAAACTAAGGATGATACATTTACAGAAATAAATGAACATGGGGTTGAGGAAGAATTTATTGGTAAACAAAGAAGATCAAGTATAAGAACTCAAATTGATTACCAGTTAAACAGAAGTATAAGGTTGAGATCCCGAATAGAACTTGTTGAAAGTCAGGGAGCCAATGAAGCTAAAGGGTATGGAATGCTTTTGTATCAGGATATCAGAATTCAAGCAACTCGTAAGCTTAAGGTCGATGCCAGAGTAACTGTATTTGATACAGATAGTTTTGATTCAAGAGTTTTCCAATTTGAAAATGATTTGCTGTATGTACTCTCAAATACAGGGCTCTCAGGTCAGGGCCAAAGATCGTATCTCGTTATAAATTATGAACCAACTGAATTTTTAGAACTTTGGTTTAAGTATTCTCTATCCGTTTTTGAAAATGTAAACTTTATCAGCAGTGGATTAAATGAAATTGAAGGGAATAGAAATAGTGATTTTGGGATACAGGCTAGAGTGAAGTTTTGATTAAGAAACTAAATTTTTTTTAATAAAAGGAAACTTTAGAATCCTGTTTTATTTAGTATATTTAAAATTGTAAAATTTTTGGGTATTAAATAAACGTTTGAATGAATTTAAAAAAACTTGGAGCGCTGGTACTAGGAACAATATTCTTTGTGACAGCAAATAGTTATAGTACTTATAATATTTATGCACAAAGTTCTGTGCAGGAAGAGTTATCGAAAAGAAACTTAACTTTATCTCAAGCCCGGCAACTCGCAAGACAAGCAGGTATAAATCCTGATAATCCGGATGAGTTAAGAAGATTTGCAAAAGCTAATGGTGTTTCTGATGAACAGATAGATGTCTGGTTAAAAGAAATGGGGATGGCTGGTAACGATTCAAATTCATCTGGTCAGATTCAGGATTTAAGAGATACCAGTGTGTCTTCCTTAGATATTGTAGAGACAGAGCCCGCATTAGTAGCTATACAACCACTACCGGAAGTAACTCCTCCACCTACGAATGATGGTTTACCCTATTTCGGATATGATATATTCCAAAATGTCCCGGATGCCTTCAGACCTTCCGCTATAGGTGCAGTAGACGACGGTTACGTTGTAGGGCCAGAAGATGAAATGAGACTGGTAATGTGGGGAGCCACTGAGTTACAATATGAAATAGCCGTAGATACTGAAGGAAGAATTTTCATTCCAAGCATTGGGCCAATTACTGTTGCCGGGCAAACCATTAAAGAACTCAGAGAATACCTGAAACTAAGATTGTCTAAGAGTTATTCGGGATTAGTGAGAGATCCACAAACCATATTTATGGATGTTACCCTAACACGTCTTCGCCCGATACGAGTTTTTGTAATTGGTGAACTGGAGAATCCGGGGGGATATTCATTTAGCAGTTATTCTTCTTTATTCAATGTGTTGTATGGAGTGGGTGGACCAACAGTAAACGGGTCTTTACGTGATATAAGGTTAATAAGAAACAATGAGATTGTCACAAGCTTTGATTTGTATGAATTCTTATTAAAAGGTATTGACAGCGGTTCTTTACGCCTTCAGAATAATGACAGAATTTTTATTCCAAGAAGAAAGAATGCAATTAGTGTTAACGGTCCGGTAGCCAGACCCGGGATTTACGAGCTTAAAGACGGCGAAGATTTCTCAGACCTAATCACATATGCCGGGAATTTGAAGCCTCAGGCTTACGGAAAAAGATTTAATGTGAACAGGATTATACCAATTGATGAAAGGAAAGATCCGAGCGTTGGAAGAGTAGTATTAAATTTTAATTTGGAAGACAATCTAAAAGAAAATGGAAACTATAAACCTACAGATGGAGATGAAATTTCTGTTTTTGATATCTCTGATAGACTGGAAAAAGTAGTTTATATTAGTGGAGCCGTGTATCAGCCCGGAGCATACGAATTGTCTGATGAAATTAGAACGGTAAAAGATCTTATTATCGCTGCAGACAGTTTGTTGGGATATACATTTTTAGGAAAAGCCGAGTTAGTCAGAACCAATGAAGACTTGACCAAAACATTTATATCGCTTGATCTGGAATCAATTTTAAATGATGTTCCACAAAGTAATATTGTACTACAAAGATTAGATGAAGTGCGAATTGTGTCAAGAACGGAAATTGAGAATGAATACACAGTTAGTATTGAGGGTGCTATAGATAATCCAAGTTCGTATCAGTGGAAGACTAACTTTAAAGTGTATGATCTACTATTTAAAGGGAAAGGTTTATTTGATTCTGAACAAAAAGAACGGGTTTTTCTTGAAAGAGCAGATTTGATCAGGAGAAACGAAGACGGACGCTCCACTACCATTACCCCCTTTAACCTGCAAGAAGCATTGGAAGGAAATGGAATAGCTAATATGCTACTGGAGCCTTTTGATAGAATCAGGATTTACGCAAACACAGTAAAGGAAATTACAAACCAGTTGGTACAAATTAACGGCTCTATAAAAAACCCTGATGTTTATGAGTATTCAAGGAATATGACATTAGGAGATCTGATCTATGCGTCAGGTGGTTTTACTGAGGATGCATTTTTAGGAGAAGTTGAAGTTACCAGACTTGTTAAACCGGAAGATGCGAATAGTAAATCAGTAAGATTCTTTGTACCACTTATTACCGATCCGAATGACAAAGAGGAATTTTACTCCCCGGAGATTCTGGATTCAATTATTATAGAGGCAAACAAATTTGAACTTAAAAGCAGAGATCAGATTTTTATTAGAAAGAATCCGAAATTTGAGCCTCAACAATTTGTTAGAGTAACTGGTGAAGTTGTATACCCCGGTACATATACTCTTTTAGATGAAAATGAAAAGCTTTCAAATATTTTACGTAGGGCGGGTGGTCTTACATTCGAGGGATACGCGCAAGGTGGTAAATTAACCAGAAACGGTTCTCAGGTTGTCATTGATATTTCAAAGGCGCTTACGGGTAAGGTGGTAGATGATATTGAATTATTGCCCGGAGATGAGATTTTTATTCCAAGAATTCCTAATACGATTCTTGTTACAGGTAATGTTGGTTTACAAGGACTTGTAAAGTACCAACCCGGTAAAAAAGTGTCCTATTATTTGGAGCGTGTTGGAGGAATGCAAAGAAATAGCGAAAAAAATGTATTGCTCACTCAACCTGACGGTTCAACCTGGGAAGTGAAAAGAAAAGGTTTGTTCAAGGATAATCCAAAAGTATTCGATGGAGCTACAATAAGAGTACTCATGAAGCCCGAAGAAGTGCGACGAGAGACGCTATCACCAAGAGAGTTTTTGCAAGAAACAACGGCGTTATTAACAGGAGCATTGACTGTTATACTATTAGTAGATAGAGTGTTTCTGAATTAAAACTTATATAAATTAAAGTTTCTGAGGAATGAATAAATTCTTATCATTAAAGCTTTAAAGAGGAATGATTTTGAGCAAGGATAATTTAATCGAAGAGAATGAAGAAAGCTTGTCAAACAAGACAAAAAATGATAAGATTCAGGAATATAAACTCATCCCAGTTGATTCGAGTGAGAATGATGTAGAGATTGATATTTTAGAACTACTTAGTATTGTTTGGAAGAATAGAAAAACAATTTTTAAGTTTGTGGGAGTTGGAATCGCAGTAGGTCTTTTTGTGGCTTTTTTTAGTCAAAAAGAGTACGAAGCATATTCAACTCTTATGCCTGAGTATAGTACTGAAGGTCAAGGTGGAGCCGCTAGTTTATTACAGCAATACGGAGGTTTAATAGGTCTTGGAAATGGCAGCTATAATTCAAATAGTAATGCAATAAGAGTAGATTTATATCCAAAAATCGTAGAAAGTATTTCATTTCAAAAAGACTTGATATATGAAGAGTTTTATTTTTCTGAATACGATACAACTGTTACAATCTTTGATTTTTTTGTTAAAGTAAAAGACCCCGATATCGTTTATCTTGCGAAATCATATACCATTAAACTGCCATTCACTATTTTAGGATGGGTTCTTTCGGAAGAACCAAAAGAAAAAGTTATAATTGAAGAGTCATCTCAGTCTAGTGACAATGAAAATTCAGAGTCAAATATACTATCCCTTTCTCAATTAGAGTCTGACATAATAGCTAATACAAAAGAAAGAATAAGTGTACAACTAGATCAGGAAAGTGGAATAATGTCTGTGAGCGTATTAATGCCGGACCCTGTTGCTGCTTCTCAAATAGCTGAGTTTACAATAAAGGAATTGACACGTTACTTAACTGAATACAGGACAGAAAAAGTGCTTACTGATCTGGAGTTTATTGAAGAACAATTGTCGAAAGCAGACGAAAGATTCAAAAAAACACAAATAGCTTTAGCTGATTTTAGAGATAGTAATCAAGGAAGTTTGACCGCTAAGGCAAGAACAGAAGAACAAAGGCTGAATTCAGAATATGATATCTCATTCAATCTTAAAAATTCTTTAACTCAAAGGTATGAGGAATCTAAACTAAAAGTACAAGAAGAAACCCCGATTTTTAAAACCCTTCAGCCCATTCAGGTTCCATTAGAAGAAAGCTACCCCAAAAGATCCTTAACAATTATTTTATATTTCATGATGAGTGGGTTTTTAAGCTTGATGTGGATTTTCGGAAAAAGAATTTGGGAATCACATATATCAAGCATTTTTGTTAAGGAAAAGTCATAAAAAAGAATTAAAAATAATAACATATCAATAATGAAACATAACTTAAAAGAAAAAAGAATATTAGTAATAGGTGGGGCTGGATTTATAGGTGCTTTTGTTGTGCGGGAATTGCTTAAACATCCTGTGAAAGAAGTGATAATTTACGATAATTTTACCAGAGGGAAAGAGGAGAATATTAAAGATTCCCTTAAGGATGAGAGATGTAGTGTTTTTCCATATGGTGGTGATGTCAGAGATATTGATATTTTAGATAAAGCGTTTGAAGGAGTTGACTATGTATTTCACTTAGCTGCAATGTGGTTGTTGCATTGCAAAGATTTTCCAAGAACGGCTTTCGAAGTAAATATTGCAGGAACTTTTAATGTATTGGAAGCATGTGTTAAACATAATGTTAAAAAACTTATCTATTCTTCTTCAGCATCAGTATATGGAGATGCAATAGAGGTACCAATGACAGAAGATCACCCATTCAATAACAAAAATTTTTACGGCTCTACTAAAATTGCAGGTGAAGCAATGTGTACTGCATTTAATGATAGGTATGATCTGGAAGTAATTGGGCTAAGGTATATGAATGTATTTGGAGCCGGTCAGGATCAACATGCTGTATACACAGGAGTGGTCCCAATCATGCTTAATAAAATTGAAGCAAATGAAGCTCCTGTTATTAATGGAGACGGATCGCAGGCGTATGATTTTATTTATGTTGAGGATGTAGCAAGAGCAAATGTATCGGCGTTACTATCTGAAATAAAACTTGGTTTTTATAATGTTGGAACAGAGGTGCAAACCAGTATTCGGGAACTTTGCGATACAATTTTAAGACTCAAAAAATCAAATTTAAAGGTTCAATATAAACCCTATTCTGAGGATGATGCAAGACAATTAGTTCAAAACAGAATTGGGTCTGCAAAAAAAGCTAAAGAGGAAATAGGTTTTCAATATAAATATAATCTGGAGCAGGGGTTACAAGCATTGATAGATTGGAGAGTTAAAGAAGGAATTGACAAGGGTTAATATGGAAAAAAGAAATATACCTATATCATTACCTGTGACTGGTGATGAAGAATGGCATGCTTGTAGAGAACCTTTGGTAACAGGCTGGATTACTTCAGGCCCTAAAGTTTCAGAGTTTGAAAAGCTTTTCGCAGAAAGACATAATGTTGACTATGCAATAGCTGTAACCAGTGCAACTACAGCACTTCATTTAGCGCTTGTTGCTGTTGGAGTAGGAACTGGCGATGAGGTAATTGTTCCGGCGTTTACCTGGGTTTCTACTGCTAATGTTGTTTTATATTGTGGTGCAAAAGTTGTCTTTGTTGACATTGATCCAACAACATTTAACTTAGATACTACTAAGCTTGCTACTAAGATTACCGAAAAAACAAAAGCCATAATTCCGGTACATTTATTTGGTCTTTGTGCAGATATGGACAAGATTAAAGAAGTGGCAGGTGATATTCCTTTAATTGAAGATGGGGCATGTGCAGCTGGTGCCGGTTACAAAGGAAAACAAGCAGGTAGTTTAGGAACAATTGGCTGTTTTTCATTTCATCCAAGAAAGTCAGTAACTACCGGAGAAGGTGGAATGTTAACAACTAATGATGAAGAAATTGCCTCAACATTGGCGATGCTCCGGAATCATGGCGCTTCTATTTCTGAGGAACAAAGGCATCATGGACCTAAACCTTTTATTCTTCCGGACTTTAACATGCTCGGATATAATTATAGAATGACTGATTTACAGGGTGCTGTTGGAGTGGTTCAAATTAAAAAGCTTGATAAATTCATTGATGAAAGAGCGAAGTGGGCTAAGTTTTATACTGATGAACTGAAAGAAATTGGATGGATTCAAGTTCCATCTTTTACTAATGATTATAGCCATGGATGGCAGTCTTTTGTTACTATTATTGATGAAGACAAGGCTCCATTTTCAAGAAATGAATTAATGGAAAAATTACAGGAGATGGGGATTTCAACCCGACCGGGAACTCATGCTGTTCATATGTTGAATTTCTATGCACAAAAATATGACATTAAACCAGAAGATTACCCCGGTGCACAAATAGCTAACGATTATTCTATGGCAATACCCCTTCATAACAGAATGGTTAAAGAAGATTATGAATATGTAGTTAATGCTTTAAAGTCTTTTTAATGTGTGGAATAGCCGGTGTATTTAATTTAGATGGAAGAAACTTCTCTATGACTTCATTAGTTGGTATGGCTAATGAAATTGCACATAGAGGTCCTGATGATGAAGGGTTTTATCTTGATGATAACATCGGGCTAGCCCATAAAAGACTATCAATATTAGATACCACTACTAAGGGAAGGCAACCAATGACTTCCAAAGATGGTGAATGGGTTATAGTATTTAATGGATGTATATATAATTTTTTAAGTATAAAAGAAGAATTAAAATCAAAAGGATACTATTTTAACTCTAATTCGGATACCGAAGTAATAGCAGAAGGTCTATGTGAGTATGGTCCCAAAATCTTTGAGAGATTTAATGGGATGTTTGCGATAGGCGCATGGAATACTAAAGAGAGAAAGCTTTATCTGAGCAGAGATCGTTTTGGCGTTAAACCTTTATACTATTGGTTTAATGGTAAATCTCTGGTCTTTGCATCTGAGATCAAAGCAATAATTAAACATCCTGATTTTAATGTAGAAGTAGATTTAGATGCTTTAAATGAATACTTCACATTTCAGAATCTTTTTACCTATAAAACCTTGTTTAAGGGTGTTGAGATGCTCCCACAAGCCAATACTGTCAGTATTGATTCGACGTCTACTTTTGTGAAACACCATTCTTGGTGGGATTATGATTTTTCGAAACCGGATTATAATATTTCATTTGAAGATGCCCGAGCTGAAACCAACAGGCTTTTCGAGCAAGCAGTACAAAGACAAATGATTGCTGATGTACCTGTGGGAACTTATCTGTCCGGGGGTATGGATTCAGGATCTATCACTGCAGTAGCTTCAAGACATGTAAACAGGTTAACTACTTTTACCTGTGGTTTTGATATGAGTGAAGCTACCGGAAGAGAAGCAAACTTTGATGAGAGAAGAGATGCTGAAATAATGGCAAATTATTTTAAAACGGAGCATTACGAACAAGTAATGAATGCAGGAGATATTAAATGGTCTTTACCCAGATTAGTATACCATTTAGAAGATCTCCGGGTTGGTATGTCGTATCCTAACTACTATATCTCAAGATTGGCATCTAAATTTGTGAAAGTATGTCTTCAGGGTACTGGAGGGGATGAATTGTTTGGTGGATATCCCTGGAGATATTATAAAGTATTTGACTCCCTTTCTCAGAAAGATTTCTTTAATCAATATTATGGTTTTTGGCAAAGGATGGTTCCTGATGATGACAAAGACCAACTTTTTACCAATTCAGTTTATCGTCAAATAGATACCAATGAGCCCAGAGAGATATTTGAACGTGTATTTACCTTTAATGATAAATTGAAATACGATACTCCGGAAGAACACATACAAAATTCTTTGTATTTCGAGATTAAAACTTTTTTAAATGGCTTGTTAATAGTTGGTGATAAGCTGTCTATGGCTAATGGATTAGAAGAGCGGTTTCCTTTTTTGGACAACGACCTTGTCGATTTTGCACAGCAGGTTCCGGTTAAATATAAATTAGGAAACCTTCAATCTGAAATTAATCGGATTAATGAAAATGCCCCAGCCAGTGTAAAAAGAAAGCTATCCTATCAAACATATGATGACGGAAAAAATGTGTTAAGAAAAGCGATGACCAATCTGATTCCTGAAAAAATCATAAACAGAAAGAAACAGGGTTTTTCTGCTCCTGAAGAAAGCTGGTACAGGGGAGAAAATGCAGAATATGTAAAAGAAATCCTGTTAAATGGAAATACCGTATCTTCAGATTATATAAACCGCGATTACATCTCAAAAGTGGTTGACGAGCATATTAACAAAAACCAGAATCACAGATTATTGATTTGGTCATTACTCAATTTTGAATGGTGGTGTAGAATTTTTCTAAACAAAGAGTATGTTTAAAATTTTCTCTTATTTTTTTAAAAGACAAAGAAAAAGACTCAAAAAAAAATTTAATAGAGTCGTTTCTGTTGGGGATTATATAAGTGATAGGTGGGATAAAGCAAGGTTTTTAGGGTTTGGGAAGGGCACCTCCGTTTACGACAGCTCAATCATATTAGGAGATGTGAGTGTTGGAATGAACACATGGATTGGACCTTTTACAATTCTAGATGGTAGTGGAGGGCTTGAGATTGGAGATAATTGTTCAATTTCTGCGGGGGTTCAGATTTATAGCCATGATAGTGTGAAATGGGCAACTTCAGGGGGGATATCAGACTACGAACATGCAAAAACTAAAATTGGAGATAATTGTTACATTGGTCCCAATGTAATCATTGCAAAAGGGGTTATTTTGGGGAGTGGCTGTATAGTTGGAGCTAATAGTTTTGTTAATAAGTCTTTTGATTCAAATTCGAAAATTGCTGGAAATCCAGCAAAATTAATACCTAATAAATGAAAGAAATCGACGGAAAAATTTGCACTCGTTGTATTTATGATGAGCAAGTCCCATCAATAGAGTTTGATGAAAATGGGGTTTGCAATTATTGTAGAATGATTGATGAACTTGTGGAACAATACCAAACCGGGAAACCCGGAGGGGAGAGCAGAATACAGGAGATCGTTGAGCAGATAAAAAAAGATGGAAAGGGAAAAAAATACGACTGCGTTATTGGAGTAAGTGGCGGAACTGATTCTTCATACATGGTATATTGGGCTATTCAGCAAGGGTTAAGACCTTTGGCAGTCCACTATGACAATACATGGAACACTTCAATCGCCACGGAGAATATTCGAAAAGTTTTAGGAAAGCTAAATGTCGACCTCTACACTCATGTTATTGACAATAAAGAGTCTGACGATATTTTTAAGGCGTTCTTTACAGCTGGGGTTCCTGAAATTGAAGCTTCAACTGACTTGGCATTAGCGGAAACCATGTACAGAGCAGCGTCTAAGCATAAAGTTAAATATGTTTTAGAAGGGCATTCTTTTTTGGCTGAAGGAATTACTCCCTTAGGAAAAAACTACTTTGATGGAAAGTATATCAAATCGATTCATAAACAATTTGGTAAGCGTCCGATGAAAACTTACCCATTAATGACCTTTTCCAAATTTTTAAAGTGGACTTTATTTCAACAAATAAAAAAGATTCGTCCGCTTTGGTATATAAAGTATAGTAAAGAAGAGGCCAAGGCTTTTTTAGAAAAGGAATTTGATTGGGAATACTACGGAGGCCACCATCTTGAAAATAGGATGACGTCTTTTTTCCATAGTATATATTGTCCGCAAAAATTTGGTATAGACTACAGAAATAACACTCTTTCTGCATCTGTAAGAGCAGGAATAATGCCTCGGAAAGAAGCTATAGAAGAGTATTATCATAAGTCTCCTTACATTGAGGAAGAACTACTTCAATATTTTAAAAAACGACTTAGCTTAAGTGACAGCGAATACGAACAAATAATGAATAAAGAGCCCAGGTATTGGTATGAATTCCCTACATATAAAAAAAGATTTGAACGATTAAGACCTTTATTTTATATGCTCATGAAAGCTGACTTGGTTCCACATAGTTTTTATATGAAATACTGTTTCCCCGCAGATAAAAATTCTAAGTAAGTGAACTGTTTTGCTTAAAATAAGAGTAATACCGTGTTTGCAATTAATAGATGATTCTTTAGTTAAGACGATAAAGTTTAAAAATCATGGTTATATAGGTGACCCGATCAATACCGTTCGAATTTTTAATGAACTGGAAGTTGATGAACTTTGTTTTTTAGATATACGTGCTACTTCTCAAAAAAGGGATCCAAACTTCCAGATTCTGGAACAAATAGCGAATGAATGTTTTATGCCACTCTCTTATGGAGGCGGTATAGACAGCCTTGAGACAGCACAAAAGATTTTTTCAATTGGGTTTGAAAAAATAGTTTTAAACACTGCCGCTATAAAAAATCCCTCACTAATCTCTGAGATAGCAGAAGTGTATGGAAACCAAAGCATTATTGTCTCAATTGATGTTAAAAAAGTCTTCTTAGGTGGTAAAAAAGTTATTTCATATAACGGAAAAGAAAAAACAAAGCTGGATCCGGTAGATTGGGCAAAAAAGGTCGAATCTTATGGTGCAGGAGAAATTTTACTCACTTCTATTGATAATGAGGGAACATGGGAAGGATACGATGTCAACTTGCTTAAAAGTGTTACTGATGCTGTAGAAATACCGGTTATAGCTCATGGAGGAGCAGGTAATCTTGATCATATTAAAGAAGCGATTTCGAATGGAAACGTATCAGCTGTTGCACTTGGTAGTATGGTTGTTTATCAGAGTAAAGGGTTGGGTGTTTTAGTAAACTTCCCAGACAGGAAGAAATTAGAAGAAACCATTAAAAATCAATAATCCTTAGTGAAAAAGATATATAGCTTATTAAATAAAGAATTTAAAAAGAAAGCCATTATTCTTTTGGTATTACTATTTTTTGGAATAGGATTAGAGATACTTGGTATCGGTTTAATTTTGCCCATTCTAACTATTCTATCCAGTAAAGATATAATATCTGATTTTCCCGTGCTGAACCCAGTTTTTGATTTTCTGGGAAATCCATCTCAAGCTACCATTACTTATGGGGCATTGTTAATACTGGTAATGGTTTATATTACAAAAGGGGCTTATCTTGTCTACCTTGCCTGGAAGCAAACCAGTTTTTCTTTTAGTTTATCAGAGGAACTATCTTCCAAACTACTTAAAGGATACATGTCCAAGCCATTTCAGTTTCATTTGAACAGAAACTCGGCTGATCTTATTCAATATATAACAAACGAAATAAGCCAATTAACAGGAGCAACAACCAATACTCTGTTATTGATTACGGAAGGTGCTGCTATAGCCGGTATAATACTGCTACTTATTGTAGTTGAACCCGTGGGTGCATTAAGTGTTCTTCTTTTATTTACAATAATGGGTTTGATTTTCTATAAAGCAACCCGAAAAAAGTTATTAGGATGGGGAAAGGAAAGACAGTACAACGATACATTCAGAATTCAATATTTGCTTCAAAGCTTCGGGGGAATAAAAGATATCTTATTGTTGGGAAAGGCTAAATTTTTTGCTGAGAAGTTTGAACACCATAATAGAATTTCTTTTAACCTTAATACCAAATACACTACACTCCAATCAGTTCCAAGATTATGGTTCGAAGTAATTGGTGTTATTAGCTTGGTATTATTAATATTTGTTCAACTATCCAAGGGTTTAGAATTGGCCTCTATAATTCCAACGTTGGCTGTATTTGTTGCTGCAGCTTTTCGAATTATTCCCTCTTTGAATAGAATAATGGCTTCAGTTCAAACTATAAAGTATGCAGGACATTCAATTGATATCATTCATAATGAGTTTAAGGATCTGGAGATTGACTTAACTGCGGAAGAGACTTCTAAACTTACTTTTAAGAATGAAATAGAACTCAAAAATATTAAGTTTAAATATCAAGGGGCAGACGAAAACACTTTAGATCTGAGTCTGAAGATTAAAGCCGGGGCTATGGTTGGGTTTGTAGGAGAAAGCGGAGCGGGAAAAAGTACAGTTGTTGATGTGATATTAGGATTACTAAAACCTGATTCAGGCGCTGTATATGTTGATGGAGTTGATATAGAAAATCAAAAGAGGAAGTGGCAAAATCAGATAGGCTATGTGCCGCAATCCATTTATTTTACTGATGATACACTAAGAAATAATATTGCTTTCGGGTTAAAAGACGATCAGATAAATGAGGAGCAAGTATCAAATGCTTTAAAAATGGCACAACTGGAAAAATTCGTGGCGAGTCTTCCGGATGGTTTAGACACTGTTATTGGTGAAAATGGGGTTCGCATTTCCGGTGGGCAACGGCAAAGAATTGGAATTGCCAGAGCGCTTTATAATAATCCGGCGGTTTTAGTTTTAGACGAAGCAACAAGTGCCCTTGACAACAAAACAGAAGATGGAATTATGAATGCTATAAATTCACTTCATGGTTCAAAAACTATCATTGTAATCGCACACAGACTAAGAACTGTTGAGCAATGTGATCATCTGTTCCTTCTTGAAAAAGGGAAAGTAAAAGAAGAAAATCCCAATCTCAGTGAACTTACTGAGAAAAGTGTAGAATAATATTTAATACTAAAATAAAGGTATGGTAACTATTATAGATTATGGTATGGGCAATATTGGTTCTGTACTTAATATGTTCAAAAGAATTGGTGTAGAGTCTAAGATCACTAAAGATCTTAATGAGATTTCTGAATCTGAGAAGATACTACTTCCGGGAGTCGGGGCTTTTGATAATGCCATGAAAAGAATCAATGAATCCGGTTTAAGAGAAGTCTTAGATAAAAAAGCATTAGAAGACAAAATCCCTATACTTGGAATTTGTCTTGGAATGCAATTGTTGACAAGAGGAAGTGAAGAAGGGACTATTCCGGGTTTAGGATGGATACCAGCTGATACATTAAAGTTTCCAAAAGAAAAAAAATTAAAAGTGCCTCATATGGGGTGGAATCTTGTGTATCCTGAAACTGAAAGTAAACTTACAAATGGTTTGCCCGATGAATCCAGATACTATTTTGTTCATTCTTATCATGTTAAAGTAGATTCAGTAGAGAACTCGATTCTAAAAACAAATTATGGGGTAATGTTTGACTCGGCTATACAGAAAGACAATATTTATGGTACTCAGTTCCATCCTGAGAAAAGCCATAAATTCGGGATGGAACTACTTAGAAATTTTTCAAAAATTTAGATAGTGTGCATAATTTTCATTTTACTTTCAACAATTTAAAGAGTCAGTACAAAAAAGCAATTGATCTTGGCTATCAAATTATCACCTGTTTGGAATATGCAAGAAATAAGGAAAAGTATTCTGATAGTAAAATTATTATAAACCGGGTTGATATAGATCTTTCATTAAAAAAAGCACGAAGGCTTGTTGAGATCTATAATGAGCTTTCGATAAAGGGATCTTTCTTTTTACGCCTGCATGCACCTGAGTACAATCCGCTATCTTTTGAATCGTATCTTATTGTCAAAGAAATGATAAATTCAGGTCATGAATTAGGGTACCACAGTGAAATAGTAGATCAATCGATAATTTGGAATGAGGACCCGGAAGATTGCCTTAAACGGGATATTAGTACCTTAGAATCATTTTTTGAGACTAGGATATTCGGAGTTGCCAGTCATGGAGGGATGACCGGATTAAATAATCTGGACTTTTGGAAATCCCATAAGCCAAAAGATTTTGGACTTGCATATGAAGCATATGATGAAGAACCTGAGTTCAACCTTTTTGCCAATTCTTTTTATATAAGCGACTCTGAATGGACAAGGTGGAAATGTTATAACAATGGAAAACTGCTTGAGGGTGACAACAGAAGCCTTAGTGATCATTTAGAAGATGGACATAGGTTAATTTATTTGTTAATTCATTCAGATACTTACTTTGACAGGCACTTTTATGAGTAACAAGGAAGTTAAAAGAATAAGAGTAGAATCCTTAGAATCTCAGCGAGCAAGAGTTTTAAAAGCAATTAAAAAAGGAGAATTAGCCGAAGGGGAAGCTAAAGAAGAACTTCAATCTGTTCTCTCTGAAAAGTTTAATCGCAAATATGTTCAGTTAGTGTCAAATGGGTTCTCTTCAATTTTTTTGTCACTTAAAGCAATAAAGGGTGAATACAAAAAGGTTTTAACTTCGCCTATAGGTACCTGTTTTGCTATGATAAATGCTATAAAAGCAAACGATCTTATTCCTCATTTATCGGATATTGATAGTAAAACAATGAGTAATGATTTTCAGAAAGCCATAATTGAAGGTAGTGAATTTGAGTCTGCAGTAATTCCGAATCACTTTGGGATTCAGGGAGAAATAAATCGTAAGGGAATAGCTGATAAATTTTTAATCGAAGATGCTGCACAATCATTTTCTACTTCTTATAAAAGAAAAAATAAATCTGATATAACTATTCTATCTTTTTATCCAACAAAAATAGTAAATGGTATAGATGGTGGCGCAATACTTACCGATGATGAAGATGTTTTTAAGTATATAAACAGAATAGTATCTTATGATGATCAGTTTAATGCAGAACATGAGGCCCGCTATAACTTTAAGATGTCCAATATTAATGCGGCACATACTTTGGGAAGTTTAGACCATTTACCATCTATAGAAGAGAAAATGGCACATAATTTTGAAAGAATTGCGAATGCATTACAAGAAAAGAAAGTGAATGTTATTAGTGGAAATGAAGGGGATTTTAAAACTAAAGTATTAATTAAATGCGATAGTATCCAAAGTCGAAATTTACTTGTAACTCATTTTTCTGAATCTGACATTGAAACTTCTTACGAACTAAATTGGCTTTGCGATGATAGCCACAGATCAAAATATCCAAATGCCAAGGAATGTGTTGAAACAACATTTTCAATTCCTTTCCATCCTTTTTTAAAAGATCAGGAAATAGAAATTATTCTAAAATCTATAAAGTCAATATGAAATTGAATCTTAGAAAAGCTGTTATAAGTGATAAAAAATTATTATACGATCTAGTATTAGAGCTTAGCAATCCCAAGATATTAAAGGAGACAATTTTCAACGATTTTTTTGAAAATATACTGGAACTAAAAAGTTCTGATATTTGGGTTTTTGAAAATAAAGAGGATATAATTGGTTATGCTTTAGTAAATAGGTCTGTGCAACTAAGATATTTGGGGTTTGTAGTAGAGATAGAAGAGATTGTTGTAAGTAAAAAATTCAGAAGAAAAGGATACGGAGAAAAATTTATTTATTTACTTAAAGAAGAATATAAGTCTGATCTCAATTGCAGAAAATTAGGGATTAAAACAAATGATTTGAATGGTTCTGCTCGTCTTTACCGAAGATTATTTGATGAAACTGACTTAATATATTTTCAAATTTTTTTAAACAGGATTTAAAATGATTGTCACAATCCATCAACCTGACTTTATGCCGTGGTTTGGCTTTTTTAATAAGATTAACAGAGCTGATAAATGGGTGTTGTTAGATCATACTGAAAATAATCCAAGAGAGGCTGCTTTTTGGGGAAGAAGAGTAAAAATATTGATCAATGGAGAGCCTCAATGGCTATCCATAACATTAGATAAACCTAAGGAGAAGGGGGTTGTGGGAATACCTATTAATGAGATGACCATAAATACCCAGAATCCCAAACTGTTATCCAAAAACAGGAAAACGATTCATCTAGCTTATAAAAAAGCCCCTTATTTTGAACAATTTGTGTATTTGATTGATAACTATTTTGATTCAAACGAGCTATCAATGATGAAACGAAATATGGCTTTCATCACCGAAGTCATGAACGTATTGGGAATTAATACTGAAATCGTAAAGAGTTCATCAATGGAAATTGACTCCTCAAGCACGCAGCTTTTAGTAGATATTGTTAAACATGAAAACGGTAACTCTTATTTATGTGGAACGGGCGCAGGAGGGTATCAAGACGATGCATTATTTGAAAAGAATAATATTGAATTACTATATAATGAATTCAATCACCCTGAATATGAACAGCTAAGATCAGATGTTTTTCATCCGGGATTAAGCATCATAGATATGCTATTTATGAAAGGGGATGAATTCATAAAGGAGAAATTGAATAGCTGATGCATATTCTTTTTTATTATCCAAGTACTAAGCTGGGAGGACAGCAAACCCAACTACTTCAGATCACTGAATCACTGGTAGAGCTTGGTCACAAGGTATCATGGCTATATCAATTTGATGGAGTTTTAAAGGAGAGAATAGCAGAGAATGCTGTTATTAAAAAAATTAAACTACCAACATACAATAAGAGTCGGTTTGGAGTCCTAAGGATTCTAAACCGGTGGTGCTATCATTTTTTTGGGAAAATGCAGATACAAAATTATTGTAAAGCAAACGAAGTTGATGTAATCCTTTCTTCAAATACTCCGGATTCAATAACATTAAGCAGAGTCTCAATGAGTTTGGGTATACCGCACTTCAGAATGCTGGGTGGTAGTATGGTTCAGGTTGAACCTCATTGGTTAGAAAAATATGAATCCCTCAATATAGATGGGTTTATCAATGGGTATTTTGGATGGCCGGCTGTATTTGATGAACTGAAAGAAGCGAATATCAGTAGTAGCAAGTTTATTGAAATGCCTTTTGCAGTAGATACAAACAACTTTTTCCCCTTAACAGCAGATGAAAGAACAAAAAAGAGATCGAAGCTGGGTATAAATGAGGATGATCTTGTAATTGGGTGGGTTGGACGTGTTGCAAAAAATATGCAGGTTTGGAACACAGTTGATCTTTTGGAGGAACTTTCAAAAAGAAACTACAAGGGGATTAAATTTTTATGTGTTGGAGGAGGAGATGATTACGAGCATCTTAAAGAAATACTTCAAAACAAAAAGTTAATTGATCGATCCATTCTAACCGGCTGGATACCATTTGATGAAATGAATGATTATATAAATTGTATGGACGTAATACCGCTGTTAGAAGAAGATCCGCAAGGAGGAAGTATTGTAAGGGAAGCCATGGCGTGTGGAAGAGTTGCTCTAAGTGTTGACGGCGTATCAGGCACTCAATCATTGTTTATGAAGCCGGATTGTACAATTTTGGTTAAACCGGAAAACTATATTTTTGATGCTGCCAATAAGATCGCTGAATTGATTGAACACAAAGAACGGTTAAAGGTGTTGGGCGAAAATGCCAGAAGTTATGTGGAAAAAGAATTACAATTCAAAAATCAGGCTCAGATAATCATAGAATGTGCTAGAAATTGTTAATGAACTTATTTGCGTTACATAAAAAACAGTTTTTGAAAGAAAATTCATTTGGGTTTGTTCTGGCATTTATCTATTCATTTTATGGGGTCCATGTAACTCATTTGATCATTATAAATGGGTCTAAAGGTATATTCCTATCTCCTATAGTTATACTGTTTTGCATTTTAATGTTCGCTTTATTTGCCAGTGATTTTTTAAAATCGATAGTTAGACCTGTATATAAGGACAGCACAAATATATTAATTGTACTATTTTTAAGTTATTACTTTATTAGTGTGCTATCTTTGGAAACTGATGATACAACCTATCATTTGAGGATTTTTTTAACTCAAGTAATCCCTTCTTTTCTATTGGGGATATTGGCGTTTACGAATTATCGTTCTTGGTCTACCGAGATAAAAAAACTAATTCAATTTTTATATTCTCCCAGTTATTACGTAAAAGTAGGAGTAATTTTGTCTTTACTACTTTTCGTATACTTTTTAGGAATAATTCCGATGCTTATCTCTTCATACATCTCAGATGCGAGTACAATTTTAACGATCAATACAGAGTTTTATCAAGTCGCAGGTGATTATTTTATAATTACTTATTTATTTCTGACTATTATAAAGGTAAATATTTATCAAATGAATAAGGTTAAAAGATGGTCTTATGTAATATTAGTTTTATTTACAATATTAGAATTTTTAATCTACACATCATATTTACAAATTCTGGGTTCAAATAAAACCCCTTTAATGCTTTTCTTTATCTCTGCTTTTATAATATTTATATATCGTCCAAAGCTAAGACTTTCAAAACAACAGATAATAATACTATTAGTAACCAGTCTGGTTTTAATAATATCAATGGGAGCCCTGGTATACTATTCACAGGATATTGATTTGTCAAAGATTCGATTCTTTAAAACGGAAGAAGGGAGTAGTGGTGTGGTCAATGACCAGAGTTTAACAATAAGAATTCAGCAGGTTTTAAATTCAGGATTAGTTCAGATAAATAAAGCACCTCTATTTGGTGATTTGAGTATTGTAGACTATATGCATTCAAGCTTGATTTCATCTCAAACTCATCTTGGAGTTATTGGGTTTTTACTATTATGGACTTTTATTCTTATTAAAATCCTGAAAAAGTTCATGAATGATAAAAAAGATATAGTAGTTTGGATTGCTTTTTCTGTTGTAGTTGTTTCAATTTTAAGTTCAGTATTTTATTGGGCGCCACTATGGTTTGTGATCGGAGGGTTGTATGCTGATCGACCAGGAGAAGTCAATAATAAGTTTATACTTAAGCGTATATAAATGAATAATGAGAAAATCTGTTTATTAGGAGTTTTAGATGAATTCTATACTAAAGTTGTGGCGACGAAATTTCAAGAGAGTAATATTCCATTTAATCTTATCCTGGTTAGTAAAAAGAGCTCCTACTCAAGACTTCCCGCAATATTTCAACGAATTTTAGGCACTATTCAGGAACTATACAGTGGAAGGTATTTGGCACTTTCTAAATTCTCATTTTTTACATACAAGCTTTATTTAAGTTCTATTATTTTTAATAGGTCTGCCCAAGCCAAAGAATTACGCAAGAAATACATGAATTTAGATCTTAAAGAAATTGCAGACTACATTGTGCCAGATATTAATCATGTTGCTGTTGACAGAATTCTTGCCAAGGAAAAGTATAGTATAGGTATTCTTGCGGGGGTTGGTATTGTCCATGAGGAGATAATTAATGGATTTTCTAATTGTTGTCTTAATGCCCATCCGGCACCATTGCCTGAGTGCAGAGGCGGAGGAGCAATTCAATTCACACTATATAATAACTATGAACCATCAGCTTCAGTTCATTACGCAACTCCGGAAATAGATGCCGGTTCAATACTTAAAGTGTCTTCGATTCCAATTAATAAGCAGGATTCTTTAGAAAGTCTGGCGTTAAAGCTTACCATCCATTGTGCTGAAGTTTTAGCAGAAACTACTCTTAAGATCAAGAATAAAGAATCAGTTGAAAAAACTCCAAATCACGGTTCACTTAATTATTGGAAAGATTGTTCTAAAGCTGTTCAAAAAAAAGCTATTAAAAATTTAGAGCAAAAAAAAAGACAGTTGAAACTACAATAAGGGATGACGAAAGAGCAGATATATTTAGAGATTTACGTTCCGATTCAGTTTAAGAATGAAATAGATTGGATTTGTTCTTGGTTATTTGGAAGAGTTTTTAATCTTGAGTATTTCATTAAAACGCATGATCTCAATATAATCTCGATATCAAAAGATGATAAACGCTTAGATCTTCCCTGTATTTTTTTTGAAAGAATCTCAAAAAAATGGTTAAGCCCTGAAGCTGTGCCTCAACCAATTGTAAATTACTGGGAATATGAGTGGCTAGATCTTAAAGCAAAAACCGGAGATTTTAAACTTCCAATATTATTTGGAGAGGGTAATTTTAATGAGACTTCAAAGAACAATTGGGAGCTCGGAGTAGATATTTTCGGCTCTTGTTTTTTTTGGCTTTCAAGATATGAAGAAGCAGTGATAGAGGAGCTTGATAAACATAACAGGTTTTCGGCACATTCCTCTCATTCCTTTAATAATGGATATTTAGAGCAACCCATTGCTGACTATTATGCTGAACTGTTATTTGCCGCAATGCGAAGAATCTGGAGTGGTATATATTTTGAAACTGATGATTATAGTTTCAAAATAAGTCATGATGTTGATAGTCCTGGTTTATATTCATTTAGATCTCCGGGACAAATATTGAGGAGTGGATTTGCAGATATTTTTATAAGGAGAGATTTTAGAGCTGCTTTTTTAAGTCCCTATGTTAAACTTTCAAGTAAAAGGAAAATAAGTAATCTGGATCCATATAATACTTTTACATGGATTATGGATTGTGTTGAATCTGCTGATTCCACAAGTATTTTTTATTTTTTAGCGGATAGTTTTGATCCTGATTATGACGGAGATTATAGAATTTACGACCCTAAGATTTTACAGTTAATGAATGAAATTTCTCGAAGAGGTCACCAAATAGGCTTACACCCAAGTTACACTTCAGGAGATCATTTCAATAGAATGAAAGGGGAGCTACAGAAGCTTAGAAAAGCTATATCAAAAATTGGAATTAAAAATCCTTCAATTGGCTCTAGAATGCACTATCTTAAGTGGTCTGTCCATAAAACCTGGACGATGCTTGATAAGCTAAACATTGAGCATGATTCATCATTAGGGTACGCAGATCATATTGGCTTTAGAGCAGGCACATGTCATGCATATAAGGCATATTCGGTAACAGATCGTAAAGTTCTTGATATGGAGATTCAGCCTTTGGTCGTTATGGAGGCTACTTTAATAGACGAATGCTATATGGGGCTTGGCACAGATAGTTCTGCTTTTGAAAAAGCTTCTGAAGTAAGAAGTAGTTGCAGAAGAGTTGGTGGAGAATTTACTCTTTTATGGCATAATTCAAGGCTTGTGTTAGAAGACGAACGAAATTTATTTAGAAAACTCGTAGAAACAATGTGAGTAGATACGGAAAATTAGCAACGGAATATGAATATTGGTGTAGTATTAGATTATGAAAGAGATTGGCCTCCGGGAATAAGGGCTGAAAAACAATCCATTGCATTTGCAGAAGCCGGGCATGAGGTATTTGTATTTACACCTAAGTACAAAAAAGAATTACCTGATTCTGAGTTTAATGAAGAGCTTCAAAGTACAATTTGGCGAGCAAGTGTAGACAAAACCCAATCATCGTATTTAAAAACTGCTATCAGAGCTTTGACAATTTATGATGGGAGATATTTAGAGCCGATTAAAGAGTTTATAAAAGCTAATGACATTCAGGTTTTGCATGTTCATGATATATGGTTAATTCCTGTTTCTCAAAACGCAGCAAAAGAGTTTGATATTCCAGTAGTAGCAGATTTACATGAAAATATGCCAGCTGCTATGGTCGCCGCTAGATCAGAAATGTCTTTGTTTAAGAAAATTATACATGGTTTTTTTTGGAATTATCGACTTATGCGATGGCATGAAAGGAGAATGCTTAAAAAATGCATTCATAATTTTGTGGTAGCAGAAGAAGCAACAGATAGATTAATAGAATATGGTATCGATTCTGATAAAATAAGCGTGGTTTCAAATACCGAAGATGAAACTACATTCGATTTCAAATCAGATACGGCAGACCCGATGATTGTAGAAAGATATACCAATAATTTCATGTGCAGTTATGTAGGAACAATCGGAGCTCATAGGGGTCTTGATACTGTTCTTAAAGCAATTTCAGAATGTACTGAATCAATTCCCAATCTAAAGTTGGTTATTGTTGGTGCTGATGCTACTAGCAAAGAAAAAATCAGATCTGAAATCGAAAGGTATAATATATCTGATTGGGTAGAATTATATGGTTGGCTTCCTTTTGAAAAGGTTCAAAGCTATATCAAGGCTTCAGATGTTTGCTTGGTTCCACATAATGATTTTGAGCATACGCAAACTACAATACCTCATAAGTTGTTTCAGTATATGATTTGTAGTAAACCTGTTCTGGTTAGTGACTGTAAGCCGCTTAAAAGAGTTGTGAGCGATTCTAATTGTGGTTTGATATTTCAAGCAAGCAATCATTCTAGCTTTGCAAATAAGCTTATTGAAATGTATGTAAATCGTTCAAAGCTTAATGAATTTGGTGAAAATGGAAGAGCTTCTGCTTTAGGAAAGTATGCCTGGAGAAACGATGCAAAAGTTCTAAAAGAAGTATATAGTAAGATTCAAGAGAATACAATTAATTGATCAAAAATAAAGCGTAGGTGATTTACCGAACAAATGGAGTTTATAAATTCAGTCTAAATGTATAATTGTAATTTACATATAACGCTTACACCTTTTAAAAATGAAACCAGAGTATTAAAACAAACTGAGAGTTTGGTATTAGAAGGTGTGGTAAAGAAGGTATACATTAGCGCTTTATTTGAAAAGGGAATGGAAATAGAAGAGAATATTGATTCTTCTAGAATAGTTAAGAGGCATGTTTTTTGGGTGAGAAAGTTCGCCAACAATTTTTTTACGCACCTTATAGCATATATTGAGTTGACCTTCCAATTGCTCAAGTATTCAAAAAAAATTAAGGCTGATTTAGTTAATGTTCATACTCTAGCTCTATTGCCCATTGGTTTTTTGATAAAGTATTTTACGAAAGCTAAGCTTGTGTATGATGCTCATGAGTTAGAAACTGAAGTTGAGGGCTTGAATGGAGTCAGGAAAAAAATATCTAAGTTAATTGAATCTTTTTTTATTAGAAAAACTGATCTGGTAGTTGTGGTCGGAGATCGTATTAATAAATGGTACAAGAGCAAGTATGATTTAGAAAACATTGTAACGGTGCTGAATTGTCCCAGATTAATAGAGCCTGAAAATTCAAATATTTTAAGAAAAGAATTTAAAATTGATACAGAGACAAAAATTTTACTATATCAAGGTGGGCTTAGCGAAGAAAGAGGAATACGGTTATTAGTCGAGTCTTTTAAAAAGCTAAGTGGAAGCCAGTATGCACTTGTTATTATGGGCTATGGGGAGCTCGAAGAGTACGTAGTATCAAATTCCAAAAAGCATGATAATATTTATTTTAGAGAGACAGTTTCGCCATCTGAAGTAATATATTATGCTAAGTCCGCTGATATAGGAGTTTCACTGATTAAAAACTCGTGTTTATCATATGAATATTGTTTACCCAATAAGTTATTCGACTATATGATGGCGGAAATCCCGATTATAAGCTCGAACTTGCCTGAAATGAAAAAAGTTATTTCTGATTATAAAATTGGAGTTACAGTTGAGAAGTGGACTACAGAATCTTTTCTAGATGCTTTTTTAGCGCTAAAGAGGCTTAATCATGAAAACATCAAGAATAACCTTAAAGTGGCAGCACAGGTTTTTAATTGGGAAAATCAAGAACTGAAGTATATAAATGCAATTAAAGAATTAGTTTGAATGGAAAATAAACAATCAGAATACCGTATCTGTAAAAGATGCATAATGGATACTTCGGACCCCGATATTGTTTTTAATGAAAATGGCGTTTGTAATCATTGTCTTGAGTATGATGAAAAAGTAGATAGCATTTGGAAGCCGGGGAAAAAAGGCAGAGAAGAATTAGAGCAGATTGTTAATCAAATAAAAGAAGAGCAAAAAAATCAAGAGTATGATGCGGTTATTGGGTTAAGTGGAGGAGTGGATAGTTCTTATTTGGCATATATTGCAGTAAAAGAATTTAATTTAAGACTCTTAGCTATACATGTTGATGGAGGATGGAATTCCGAACTCGCTGTTAAAAATATTGAAAATATAGTATCCAAATTAGGGATTGATCTTTACACAGAAGTCATTGATTGGGAAGAAATGAGAGAATTGCAAGTATCATTTTTGAAATCAAGTGTTGCAAACCAGGACGTTCCTCAGGACCATGCTTTTTTTGCCGCATTGTATAGAAAAGCTATTGAGCACGGCTTAAGACATGTGTTAAGCGGTGGAAATTATGCCACTGAATCTATTATGCCATTTGAATGGGCTTACAATGCCATGGATTTAACTCATTTGAAAGCCATCCATAAAAAATTCGGATCAATTAAACTCAAAACGTATCCAACTGTAAATTTCTACGACTACTATTTTAAGTTTCCGTATTTAAAGAAAATGACAGTTACAAGACCTTTAAACTACTGGCCTTATAATAAACAAGAAGCAATTGAAACACTTGAAAAGGAAGTAGGTTTCAGATACTATGGAGGTAAGCACTTTGAGTCCAGATTTACCAAATGGCAACAGCTTCAGTTTAGACCAGATAAATTTGGCTACGATGAAAGAAGAGCTTATTTGTCCAGTCTAGTTTTATCAAATCAAATGTCAAGACAAGAAGCTTTAGATGAACTCGAAAATTTTGAATATCCGAAAGAGGTCAGAAAAGAAGATGCAGAATATGTTCAAAAAAAACTGAACCTTTCCTCAGAAGAGTTTGAAAGGATTCTCGCTAAACCACCTAAAACATTTAGAGACTACCCATCTGAGTATGGCTTATTCCAAAAAAAGGAAAAGTTCAAAGAACTAATGGGAAATTTAGGTATTAAGTTCAAAGGTAAATAGCAAATGTGTGGTATAGCTGGCTATATTCCTTTAAAAAAGAATGAAGTTGATGCTTCAAGGCTAAAAGAAATGACAAATGTTATTTCTCACAGAGGTCCTGATGACGAGGGCTTCTTTATTGATGAATTAGTTGGCTTAGGTCATCGAAGACTGTCAATAATAGATCTTTCGAAAGATGGTCATCAGCCAATGTCAAACGATGATGGCTTAATTATAACGTACAATGGCGAGGTTTATAACTACATTGAATTAAGAGAAGAGTTAGAAAAAGAAGGAGAGATATTTAAAACAAAAACCGATACAGAAGTAATTTTAGCAGCCTATAAAAAGTGGGGTAGGGACTGTGTAAAAAAGTTCAATGGAATGTGGGCATTCGCTATTTATGACTCAAAAAATAAAATTCTGTTTTGCTCCAGAGACCACTACGGTATAAAACCTTTTTATTATACAAGAAAAGAAAATGTATTTCTTTTTGGTTCTGAAATCAGACAGCTACTCTTTTCTTTTGAAAAGCCAATAATGAACGAAGAAGTTGTTAGAAATTTCTTATTTGCAAGTGTAAATGAATCCGTTGATAAGACATTTTTTAAAAACATAGTTAAGCTACCCGGAGGGCATAATCTTACTATAAATCTAAAGACAGGAAAAATAGAAATAGAGGAATACTATTCTTTAGAAAGGGATTTGGCTCTTAGTACATTGCCAATGGAAGAATCTATAGAAAAATTTGGAGAGGATTTCTTAAAATCTATCAAAATACGTTTAAGGTCTGATGTTGTGGTTGGATCATGCTTGAGTGGAGGATTAGATAGCTCAAGTGTTGCAAGTATTGCTTCAAATATCTATAAAACTGATTCAGGTAGAAATTTTTCAGCCATTACAGCGGTAAGCGAAGAAGTAAAAAATGATGAGTCTGGTTTCGCGAAGATAGTAGCAGAAAATGGAGAAATGAACTGGATTACGGTAAAGCCTGATTACACCACTTTTAAAGAGCATTTACCTGAAATAGTTAAAGCTCAGGAAGAGCCATTTGGGAGTTGTTCGATAGTAATGCAGTTTTTGGTAATGAAATCAGCAAAAGAAAATGGAATTACAGTATTACTTGACGGGCAGGGAGGAGATGAAACGCTTCTTGGGTATGAAAGGTACTATGTTGGCTATTTAATAGGTAGGTTTAAAAAACATGGATTTTTCAGAGGTATTTCAGAATTAAAAAACTCAAACAAAAATAATGCACTTTTTACTCCATTAACTTTACTGAAGTATCTGATTCATTTTTCTTCAGCTCGTTTTAGATACATTATCTATAGAAAACGGCATAGCTACTTAAAAAGAATGCCGGAATATCCTATGGGTATGAGATTCAGTGATGGCGCTATTTGGGATATCTTTGAAATGCAGAAAAAAGAGCTCATGGATTATAATCTGCCAAAGTTATTGAGGTTTGAAGATAAGAACTCTATGTGGTATTCAATTGAGGCCAGGTTACCTTTTTTAGACCCGGATCTAGTAAAAACTTCTTTATCCATCCCCGAGGAGTCTAAGATAAATGAGGGTTGGACTAAATTTGTGCTGCGAAAGTTCGTAAATAATATTCTGCCTAAAGAAATTACCTGGAGAAAAAACAAATTTGGTTTCGAAGCACCCGAAGATACCTGGATTAAAAAGCATAGCAATGAAATGATTAAATCTATTGAAGATTCAGATATACTGAGGTATCTTTGTAAAATGGATGAAATAGAAAAAAGTTATGATTCTTTGGAAAATGAAACCAAGTGGAAACTATACAGTGTTGCACTTTGGGAGAAAGAATTCAATGTTCAGCCTGGTGAGGGATATTAATGCTGAGAACGAGGGTAATTCCATGTCTTTTATTAAGAAATGGAGGGCTTGTAAAAACAGTCCAGTTTGACAATCCTAAGTATGTAGGTGATCCAATCAATGCCGTTCGGATCTTTAATGAGAAGGAAGTTGATGAAATTGCAATTTTAGATATAACTGCAACTCCTTCAAATAAAGAACCTAATTTTGAACTTATAGCTGATTTAGCTAGCCAAGCGTTCATGCCTCTTTCCTACGGAGGTGGGATTAATAGTACGGAGCAAATTGAAAAATTATTTTCGATCGGAATTGAGAAAATTATTCTGAATTCTGTATTAGAACATAAGCCGGAGCTTATTACTTCTGCAGCTAATATCGCTGGTAGTTCATCGGTCGTTGCAAGTATAGATGTTAAATCTAATTGGCTTGGGAAATATTCGGTATATACAAATTCAGGAAAGAAGGATATTAAAGTTGATCCTATTTCTTACGCAAAAAGATTAGAAAACCTTGGGGCAGGCGAGATAATAATTAATTCTATCGACCGTGACGGAACACAAAAAGGATACGATACAAAGCTTGTAGGAGCGATTTCAGATGCCGTTTCAATACCGGTTGTGGCTATAGGTGGAGCAGGTAAACTTTCTGATTTCAAGGAAGCAGTTGACGTTGGAGCTTCAGCAGTTGCAGCGGGTAGTTTTTTTGTCTTTCATGGAAAACACAGGGCGGTACTTATAACTTATCCTGAGTATTCTACACTTGAAGAATTATTTAATTAGCAGTTATTATTTTAAACCATATGAAAAATACCAGAGAATATCAGATTTGTAGTAGGTGTATAATGGATACTACTGATCCTGATATCCGATTTGATAGTGATGGAATATGCAATCATTGCTACAGATATGATGAGTTACTGCCTCAAAGAGTATTTGAAGGTAAGATAGCAAAGCAGAAACTTAAAGATTTAGTAGCCAACATAAAATCGAACGGAAGTAAAAACGATTATGATTGTTTAATCGGTGTAAGCGGAGGAGTCGATAGTACATATGTAGCTTATTTGACAAAAAAATTGGGTCTTAAACCTCTTGCTGTACATTTCGACAATGGTTGGAACTCGGAGTTAGCAGTCAATAACATTCGTAAAATGTTGGATCGATTAGATATAGATTTATATACTCATGTAATTGACTGGGATTCTTTTAAAAATTTACAACTATCTTTTTTAAAAGCATCAACGCCTGATGGGGAAGTTCCAACAGATCATGCTATCAATGCGTTATTATTTCAAATTGCCGACAAGCAGAACATTAAGTTTATAATTAACGGAATGAACTTCGCTACAGAATCTATGTCGGTTCCTTCTTGGGCATATGGGCATTCAGATTGGAAGTATATTAAATCTGTTCATAAACAATTTTTGAATACACCACTTCCAGATTATCCAAAATTTAACCTTTTTGATTTATTTAGGTATTCTGTTCTGAAAGGAATAAAAGTAGTATCCATTCTTAATTATGTGGAGTACAATAAGGATGAAGTGATGGGCCTTATTTCCAATGAGCTTGATTGGGTGTACTATGGGGGTAAACATTACGAGTCTGTTTATACTCGTTTTTATCAGGGGTATATTTTGCCGGAAAAATTTAATATTGATAAAAGACGAGGACACCTTTCAGATTTAATTAGGTCGGGACAGCTTAAAAGAGAAAGTGCGTTAATAGAAATACAAAAAGAAGGATATGAAGCCGACCTTTTAGCACAAGACAAACAATTTGTATTTAAAAAGTTAGGAATAAGCGAAGTAGAATTCGAAGAAATAATGGATTTGGATGTTAAGTCATTTAAAGATTATCCGAATAATTTTAAGAAGATTGGTAATATAAAAAAACTAGTCAATAAATTGAGATCAAAAGGATTGTATAGCAAGTAAAAGTGTTTAATTTAAATGTACATATATACCCTTCGAATCTTAAGAATGAATCACGTTTATTTAAAGAAGCTGATACATTAATATCAAATAAATTAGTTAAAAAAGTTGTTGCAGTTGGCATTAAGGACAGTAATACTGAGAAGTTAGAGATCAGAAGTGATAATATTGAGATTCATAGAATCCAAGTATGGGAATTCTTTAAGTCAACTTCTTTAAACTTTTTTTTAAAATATTTTTTCTTCCAGTTTTTTGTTTTGTTGAAACTTTCAAGGAGTAATATTGATGTAATCAATGCTCATAACCTATCAGTCTTACCGGTATCTGTATTACTTAAAATTTTTAAAAAATCTAAATTAGTATATGACCCCCATGAATTAGAAACCGAAGTACATAATTCAAGAGGGTTAAAAAGAAAGTATGGAAAATGGATAGAAAGAAAGCTAATAACATTTGCCGATGAAATTATGGTCGTGAATGAGAGTATCAAAAACTGGTACGAAAATGAATATGATATTAGCAATATTTATGTTGTAAGAAATGTACCTAATATTGAATTAAAGAAATCCGCTAAAGCACAAAACAAATTTAGAGAAGTATTTAATATCTCTGAGGAAAAGATAATTTTTCTGTATCAAGGTCTAATCTCAAGCGCAAGAGGAATAGATGTTATTTTGAATGCTTTTAAGGAAGTTAATGATGATAAAGTACTTGTGTTAATGGGGTTTGGGCCAGATGTTGACAGAATAAAAAAGGATTTCGTGAATAATGAAAATATTTTCTTCCATGATGCTGTTTCTAAAAAAGTACTAGGAACATACACAATGTCTGCAGATGTAGGTTTTAGCTTAATAGAGAACTCATGCTTAAATCACTATTATTGTCTCCCTAATAAGGCATTTGAATACTATTTTTCAAAAATCCCACAGATTACAAGTAACTTTCCGGAATTAAATAAACTTGTTTGTGAAAATAGTTTTGGTTGGTGTATTGAACCAAATTCAGATTCACTTAGTAACTTGCTTAATAAAATAAATAAGAAAGATGTAGAAGCTATTAAAAATAATTTACGCAATTCGAAGAAATTCTACAGTTGGGAAGAAGAAGAAAAACAAATAATTATGCTATACAGGGATTTAATAAATGATTAAAATTGCTACAGTAATTGGGGCACGACCTCAGTTTATAAAAGCTTCTACTGTCTCCAGAGTAATTAAATATTCACCTCATATACAAGAATTCATCATACATACAGGTCAACACTTTGACTCAAATATGTCAGAAGTTTTTTTTAATGAAATGGATATACCTAAACCTGCTTTTAACTTAAATATTAATAGTGTTTCTCATGGCGTAATGACTGCAAGAATGCTTGAAGGTATTGAAGAAATACTTTTGAATGAGCAGCCTGATCTAATGATCGTTTATGGAGATACTAATTCTACTCTTGCGGGAGCTTTAGCGGCAGTAAAGTTGCATATCCCGGTGGTCCACATTGAATCTGGATTAAGGTCTTATAATCTAGAAATGCCAGAAGAGTATAATAGAATAATTACCGATAGAGTGAGTAAAGTTTTGTTTGTTCCGAACCAAACTGGATTTGATAACCTTATTTCTGAAGGATTTGAAAATTTTGATTGTGAGATAATTAATTCCGGAGATGTAATGTTAGACGCTACTTTACATTACAGCAAAATGGAATCTCTTGTATCAAAAAATGTGAAGCAAAAAATTGATACTGAGGAAGATTATATTCTTGCGACCATACACAGGCAGGAAAACACAAATGATATCAATCATTTAAAGAACATCATAAATGCTTTAAATGAACTCCATGAAACATATAATTTAATTGTACCTTTACACCCCAGAACAAAACAGATTATTCAAAGAGAAAACTTAGATGTTAATTTTAATGTTTTTGATTCTCTAGGATATATAGACATGATGTATTTGATAAAAAACTGTTCTCTTGTAATTACTGATAGCGGAGGACTTCAAAAAGAAGCATATTTTTTGAAAAAATACTGTTTAACTTTAAGAAGTGAAACGGAGTGGGTCGAGTTAGTAAATCATGGGTTTAATTTTATAATTGATAAAGACTTTGATCTACTAAGAGTTCTAACAAAACAATATTTCGGAAAAAAAATAAAAGAAAATTTAAACTTTTATGGTGACGGTAAAAGTGCTGAGACGATTGTAAGTTCGATTAATAGAATATTCAACAAATAATATTTATGAAACAATTAACTTTTGCTATTATTGGATGTGGGCGCATAGCTCAAAGACATGCAGAGCACATATCTAATAATGGGAAGCTGGTAGCTGTATGTGATATCGAGAAAGAGAAGGCTGATGACCTTGGTAAAAAATATAAAGCAGAAATATTTTATACCATAGAAGATTTATTAAACTCAAAAATTGAAATAGATATTGTTTCTATTTGTTCTCCAAATGGTCTACACGCTGAACATTCTATCAAGTCTTTAAAAGCCGGGTTTAACGTTTTATGTGAAAAGCCAATGGCAATAAATGTTCAGGACTGTGGAGAGATGATCAAGCAAGCCGAAAAGTCAAATAAAAGGTTGTTTGTTGTCAAACAAAATAGGTTTAATCCGCCTATTGCAGCGGTTAAAGAAGCTATTGACGAAGGTAGATTCGGGAAAATATTGAGCGTCCAATTGAGTTGCTTTTGGAACAGAAATTTAGATTACTATCAAAACTCCTGGAAAGGAAGTAAAGATCTGGATGGAGGCACACTCTATACTCAGTTTAGTCATTTTATCGATTTACTTTACTGGATGATAGGCGACATTAGAAATGTAGAAGCGTTTACCGGTAATTTTACACATCAGGGAATTATTGAATTTGAAGATAGTGGAGTTGTAGCGCTTGAATTTTATAACGGAGCAATCGGAACAATAAACTATACTGTGAATAGCTTTGAAAAAAATATGGAGGGTTCTCTTACAATTTTTGGTGAAAAAGGAACTGTAAAAATTGGCGGGCAGTATCTAAACGAGCTTGAGTATCAACATATAGATAATTTTGAGTTCAAAGATCTTCCGGAGGGTAACATCGCGAATAATTACGGGAATTATCGCGGTTCTATGTCTAATCATGATAAGATATATGAAAACCTTGTCGATGTATTTGAAAAGGGAGATTCTATTTCAACCAATTCTTTTGAAGGACTCAAAACCGTTGAGATTATCGATAAGATTTATCAGTCAGCCTTGACTAAAAAATTATGAAAAACTTTCAAGTAGCTATCAGAGATGTTGTATATGGAGATAATTGTACAATCATTTCACCTTCAAATTTGTACGAGTGCGAGCTAGGGAAAAATTGTTTTGTAGGACCTTTCGTTGAGATCCAAAAAGGAGTAAAAATTGGCGATAAATGTAAAGTACAGTCTCATACATTTATCTGTGAGCTAGTTGAAATTGGGGATGAGTGTTTTATAGGTCATGGAGTAATGTTTATAAATGATCTCTTTAGTGACGGCAGTCCGGCAGGTGGAGATTCATCTAAGTGGAGATCAACTAAAATAGGAAATAATGTTAGCATTGGAAGTAATGCTACAATATTACCAGTAACAATTTGTGATAATGTAGTGATTGGAGCAGGGGCAGTGGTGGTTAAAAATATTGAAGAATCAGGAATATATGCTGGAAACCCGGCAAAAAAAATAAGAGGCTTATAATGAAAGTGCCTTTCGTAGATTTAAAAGCTCAGTATAAGTCAATAAAAGAAGAAATTGACGAAGCAATCCAATCTGTGTTGGATGAGACTGCGTTTATTGGAGGAGATGTAGTAGAAAGCTTTGAAAAATCCTTTGCAGACCTGTATGGTGTTAAACACTGTATTAGTACTGCAAATGGAACGGATTCGTTGTATATCATAATGAAAATGCTGGGTATTGGTCCGGAAGATGAAGTAATTACGGTTGCAAATAGCTGGATATCTTCTTCAGAAACTATTTCACAAACCGGAGCTAAACCAGTCTTTGTTGATATTGACCCCGTTTTTTACACAATAGATGAAAATGAGATTGAATCAAAAATTACGGATAAAACTAAAGCAATTATACCTGTTCATTTATATGGCCAAATGTGCCAAATGAATAAACTCATGGAAATATCTGAGAAATATAATTTGCCGATAATAGAAGATTGTGCACAATCTCATTTTTCTGAGTTCAATGGAACAAAAGCCGGATTATTTGGAGTGGCTGGTTCTTTCAGTTTTTACCCAGGAAAAAACTTGGGGGCATATGGTGACGCAGGATGTATTATTACGAATAATGAAGAGTTAGCTACAAAATTCAGAATGTTTGCCAGACATGGAGCCCTAAAAAAGCATCATCATGAAATTGAGGGAATCAATAGTAGATTAGATGGCATTCAGGCAGCGATACTTTCTGTTAAGTTGAATTATATTCACAAATGGACGGAAAGTCGAATTAAAAACGCTGAATTTTATTCAAAGGCACTGTCGAATATTAGACAGATTGAGATTCCTAAAGTAAGAAATAATACAAAACATTCATTTCATCTGTATGTAATCAGGGCTGAGAACAGAGATGAACTAGCTGCTCATTTAGAAAAGAGTGGCATAAGTACAGCAATACATTATCCAACTGCTTTACCTAATCTGCCTGCTTATAATTACTTAAATACTAATTCTGAAGATTTTAGAGTGGCATCGAAATACCAAAATGAGATTTTATCGATACCTATGTTTCCTGAATTAAATGATGATGAAATGACCTATGTTACTGAGGCCATAAAAAAGTTTTATTCTTAGAAAATGTCAAAAACAATTTGGTATGTTTCTAAGTATGCAAGCCCAGCTAAGTATGGCTTTGCGTCCAGGCACTTTTATTTTTGCAAAGAATTTCAAAAGAAAGGAATTAATACTGTAATAATAACTTCTGATTCTAATCATACTGCTTCTGTTCCGCTTTTTGACGACAATTATCAACATGAGACAATAGATGGAATTAAAACAATTTGGTGTAAGTGTATCAGGTATAATGGCACCTTCAGTATTAAAAGAATATTAAGTTGGTTACAATTTGAGTTTAGACTTTTAAAACTGAAAGATAAAATTTTGCCACGACCAGATGCTATTATAGTATCGAGCTTATCTCTATTTACAATCTTGAATGGAATTAGATTAAAAAGAAAATATAAATGTAAATTAGTTTTTGAAATAAGGGATATTTGGCCACTTACATTAACAAGCTTTGGGCATTTTTCTAATTCTAACCCGGTAATAAATTTTCTTGGTTGGGTAGAAAAAGCCGGCTATAGAAAATCAGATTTGATTATCGGAACTATGCCTAATTTAGAAGAGCATGTTCAAAAACAAATTGGAGAAGTAGATAAATGCTTTTCAATACCACAAGGTGTTGACCTAGAACTATTTTCCAACCCTGAACCCTTGAGCCGTGAGTATATTTCTAAATATATACCTAAAAATAAAATCATTGTTTGTTACGCAGGAAGCATAGGAATAACAAATGCGCTTGACACGTTGTTAGAAGTTGCAACTTCGATGCAAAATATAGAAATTCATTTTCTCTTTGTAGGAAATGGTGATTTGAAAGAGAAATACATTAAAGAATATAATAGTTATTCGAATATTACATTTGCTCCCCGTATTAAGAAAGAGCAAGTACAATCTCTTTTAAAAGAATGTGATATTTTATATGATAGTGTAAACAAATCTAAACTATATGATTATGGGCTATCTCGAAATAAATGGATTGATTATATGTATTCTGAGAAGCCGATCATAGCATCATTCAGTGGTTTTAAGAGCATGGTTAATGAAGCAAATTGTGGTGTTTTTGTAGAAGCTGAGAATCAAGAGATGCTTCATCAAGCCATAAACGAAATGGCGGATCTGAACAAAGAAGAAAGAGATAAAATTGGGAAAAAAGGCAGAGCTTGGTTACTTAAATATAGAACATTTGATATTTTGGCTGATAGGTATTTAAAAATAATTGATTTATGAAAAAGATTGCTGTTGTTGGAGCAGGTATTGTAGGGCTTTCAGTTGCTTATAAGATGCTATTGAAGCACAAAAATTTAGACCTTACTATTTTTGAAAAAGAAGATAAAATAGGGTCTCATCAATCAGGACGAAATAGTGGGGTTTTACATTGTGGTCTCTACTATAAACCAGGTTCATTGAAGGCCAAACTGGCGGTTGAAGGAATAAGGGAGATGACCACTTTTTGCATTGAAAATGAAGTAGAACATGATATTTGTGGTAAAGTAGTTGCAGCCTCAAATCAGAGAGAAGCCTTGATTTTAGATGGTTTATTTAAGAGAGGTGTTAAGAATGGTTTAAAAGGATTGAAATTTTTGGATTCAGTCGAATTGAAAGAAAGAGAGCCATTTGTGTCCGCAAAAAAAGCTCTTTTAGTTCCAGAAGAAGGTATAGTTGATTTTAAGTCTGTGATGAGAAAACTACTTTTTCATATTGAAAACATGGGAGGGAAAATAGTATATAATGCAAATATTTTAGACAAGAATTCTATTGGTTTCACTCATGATGAGTTGGATAATAGTTTTGATTGGATTGTAAATTGTACGGGGCTTTATTCTGATAAAGTATATGAAGCGCTTGCAAAGGAACGCAGACAGTTTAGGATAGTTCCGTTTAGAGGAGATTATTACGAACTAAAGCCAGAAGCAAAAGCATTAGTAAATCATTTAATATACCCTGTACCGGATCCGAATTTCCCTTTTTTGGGGGTTCATTTTACTCGAATGATTGATGGTAGAAGAGAGGTCGGCCCGAATGCTGTCTTAGCTTTTAAAAGAGAAGGTTATAAGCTTAATGATTTTTCTGCCGGTGAATTATTAGATAGTGTTTTATATAAAGGATTATCAAAGTTTATAGTTTCGAATTTCAAGTTTTCTATAAATGAATTCAAAAGTACATTATTTAAAAGTGTATTTTTAGAAAAAGCCAGAAAATTGATTCCAGATATTAATGAATCCGATTTAGTTAAGGGATCCTCAGGAGTTAGGGCACAAGCAATGAGCAAAGAAGGAAACCTTATTATGGATTTTAAGATAGAGAAGGTGGGGAATCAGGTACATGTTTTAAACGCACCTTCACCGGGAGCAACATCTTCTTTAGCAATTGCTTCGTATATTATTGAAAACTACTTGGATGATTAAATTAGGTTAATTTGCTAAAAAGAATACTAGATATAGTTGTATCATTTTTTGGGATAATAATATTTTCTCCTATCTACTTAATAGTAGCAGTATTACAGATTTATTATCATGGGTTTCCGATTTTGTTTAAACAAGAGAGACCGGGATTAAATGGTCACCCTTTTATTTTCCTGAAGTTCAGAACAATGTCTTTTGAAAAAGATAAAAAAGGAAATCTCCTTTCTGATTCACAGAGAATTACCCATTTTGGCAATTTTCTAAGAAAAACTAGTATAGACGAATTGCCATCACTTATAAATGTACTTAAAGGAGACATGAGTTTGGTAGGACCCAGACCATTATTAATGGATTACTTAGATCTTTATAATAAATTTCAAAGAAGGAGACACGAAGTTAAGCCGGGGATAACCGGTTGGGCTCAGATAAATGGAAGAAATACAATTAATTGGGAAAAGAAATTTGAACTAGATGTGTGGTATGTTGATAACTATAGCTTAGGAATGGATATTAAAATCTTATTAATAACCTTTTTAAAGGTATTAAAAAGAGAGGGAATTTCAGCTGCAGGAGAAGCTACAATGACATCTTTTAAAGGAAATAATGAAAAATGATCCTAATAGGAGCTGGAGGACATTCTAAAGTAATACTGGATATAGCCGATCTTTTAAATATTAAATTTAAATCGGTATTTGATAATAAATTTGAGCAGAGAGAGCTATTTAATGAAATCTCAGTAATATCAAAGATAAATAATTCAAAAAGCGAAAAAGCAATAATAGGAATTGGAAACAACAGGGTAAGATACCGTTTTGATAAAGAGTATAATAATTTAGAATGGGCAACTTTAATTCATCCTAAAGCTATTATTTCAAAGGATGTTGTGATTGGAGATGGTTCTGTTATAATGGCGGGTTGTATAATTCAACCGGGAGTTAGGATTGGTAAACACTGTATTATTAATACAGGAGCATGTATAGACCATGATGTTGAAATTGGTGATTTTGTGCATGTAGCGCCTAATTGCAGTCTTGCAGGAGGTATAAAAGTTCTTGAAGGATCTTTTATTGGTATAGGAGCTTCTGTAATACCGGAAGTAAGAATTGGTTCTTGGTCCACAATTGGAGCTGGATCTGTTGTTTTAAGTGATGTTGAAAATGAAACTATAGTAATGGGAATTCCAGCAAAGGTTAAATATGGAAAATAAACGAATATGGCTCTCATCTCCACATATGGGAGGACATGAAAGTGATTTTGTTCAAGAAGCATTCGATACTAATTGGGTAGCGCCACTCGGACCCAATGTAAATGGTTTCGAGAAAGATTTGACAGAATACGTTGGAATTAAGAGTGCTGGAGCACTTGCTAGTGGTACAGCGGCCATACATTTGGCTTTGATTTTATTAGGTATAAAAGAAGAAGATGAAGTTATCTGTCAATCATTTACATTTTCTGCGTCTGCAAATCCAATTTGCTATCAGAAAGCAACACCAATATTTGTAGATAGTGAGTTGGATACATGGAATATTGACCCTGAGTTACTCGAACAGGTAATCAAGAATCGGATAGAAAAAGGAAAAAAACCTAAAGCCATGATAGTAGTTCACCTATATGGTATGCCTGCAAAAATGGATCAAATAATCGGAATATCTAATAAATACAATATTCCGATTATAGAAGATGCCGCAGAAGCTTTAGGATCTTATATAAACAATAGAAAATGCGGCTCATTTGGGAAGTTGAGTGTATTGTCTTTTAATGGGAATAAAATCATTACCACGTCAGGTGGAGGCGCTATTCTAAGTAATGAAACAGAATTAATTGAAAAGGCAAGATTTCTGGCTACTCAGGCAAGAGATGAAGCACCCCACTATCAGCATTCAGCTATTGGTTACAACTATAGAATGAGTAACATACTTGCAGGTATAGGCAGGGGACAGATGAAAGTATTAGATGAAAGAATCAATAGAAGAAGGGAAATCCACCAACTATATTTCAATGAACTTGGAAAAACTTGGCTAGAAGTTAGCAATAACACAGGAGTCCCTAAAATTATAAATAATTCTACGACTAATATTTATTTTTTGAAAGAGCCGGAAAATTACTTTAGTAATAGATGGCTGACTACAATAATAATAGACAGTAAAGAGTGTGATGGGGTTTCCAGAGAAGATATCAGATTGGAATTAGAACGGAATAATATTGAATCCCGCCCTCTTTGGAAACCAATGCATCTACAGCCTGTGTTTAAAAACTTTCCTCATTATTCTAATAAAGTTTCTGATTGGTTGTTTGAAAAAGGTTTGTGCTTGCCAAGTGGAAGTAACATGGAGAAAGCTTCACAAAAAAGAGTCATTGAAATAATAAAATCTGTAATTAAATAAAAGATATGCTAATTGACCTAATTGCAGGTGCAAGACCAAATTTCATGAAGATTGCACCAATTATTGAATCTATTAAAAAGTTCAAGAAATCAGGGATAGATATTAATTATAGACTTGTTCATACTGGGCAACACTATGATAAAAATATGTCAGAAAGTTTTTTTAAGGAATTAAATATCCCTGATCCGGATTTGAATCTGAATGCAGGAGGTGGAACTCAGTCTGAGCAGACAGCTGCAATAATGATTGGATATGAAAAAGCGTTGGCAAATAAGCCTGATTTATGTTTAGTTGTTGGTGATGTAAATTCGACTATGGCATGTTCAATTGTAGCTAGGAAAAATGGAGTTAAAGTCGCACATGTTGAAGGTGGTATAAGATCGGGAGATATGAATATGCCTGAAGAAGTAAATAGGATTGTGACAGATAGTATTACTAACTATTTTTTTACTACGTCTGAAATAGCTAATAATAATTTGCTTAAATCCGGGATTGACAAAAAGAATATCTTTTTTGTAGGCAATACAATGATAGATACTCTGCTAAAAAATAGACATAGATTCAAAGCACCTTTAATTTGGTATCTTGATAAACTCCAAAAGAGGGAATATATAGTAATGACACTACATAGACCTTCAAATGTAGATCAGGAAATACAACTTAAACGAATAATTTTTGAAATAATTAATTCAACTGATAATCTAAAAATCGTTTTTCCTGTACATCCCAGAACAAAAAAAAATCTAATAGATCTAAACATAGTAGACGATAGATTGATTTATACGGATCCTTTGAGTTATTTGGAGTTTAATTATTTAGTTGAAAACTCTTATTTAGTAATTACGGATTCCGGTGGTATTACCGAAGAAACAACTGTTATGGGGGTTCCTTGTATTACTTTGAGAGATTCTACTGAAAGACCCGAAACTGTAACTATAGGTACAAACGAATTATTAGGAACTGATCCTAAAAGGATTAAACCAGCTATAGAGAAGCTTAAAAAAGGAGAATGGAAAGAAGGTAGGATTCCACACCTATGGGATGGTCAAGCCGCTAAAAGAATTATAGAAATAATTATTTCGGAGTATAATTTAAATTGACTTAAAAAGAATATGTTTTGATGAAAGCATAATAGGCGGTATATTTTACACCTTAAAACAATTGGAATTATGGTGTCAGTTTTACTAAAGTATAGGCAGTTTCTTAAATTTACTGCTGATGTTCTTCTGTGGTCAGTTATGCCTTTTCTTGCCTATTGGTTAAGGATTGAAAATAATGTTTTTGATTATCAATCCGATATAGTGTTGATAGTTTTTTTTACTATACCTGTAAAAATACTTTTTGTCTATTTTTTGAACCAAACAAAAAGATCATGGCAATTCTCTAGTACAAAAGAGATTTTCATATTGTCAAGCTCAATAACATTATACAGCACTATATACTTAATCGTTGCAATGATTGGTATTGAAGGGCTTTTTATTCCCTTGTCTGTTCCTTTAATCGAGGGGCTACTTTCAGTGTTAGTTTTAGGAGCATTAAGAATAACGGTTCGGGTTATTTTCAATGAAGATTTTTTCAAAAAGAAGGGGGAAGTAAAACAAAAAAGAATTCTAATTGCTGGGGCTGGGAATGCCGGGGCAATGATTGCCCGTGAAATGATTAGAAATCCAAGGTCTGGATATTTGCCAGTTGCTTTTCTTGATGATGCTATTATCAACTGGGGCCAAAATATAATGGGGATTCCTGTAGTTGGGCGAACATCTCAAATGTCTGAAATCGCAAGGAAATATTCGGTCGACGAATTAATAATTGCTATACCTTCTGTTGCAGGAGATGTTATCAAAAGATTAGTAGAACTTGCCAGATCTAGTAACCTCCAGTACAGAATTATACCCGGATTGTATGATTTAATTAAAGGTAAGGTTGAAATAGATCAGATTAGAAAAGTAGATGTAGAGGACTTGCTGAGAAGAGCCCCTGTATCATTAAATACGAATAAGATAAAAATATATCTTAAGGATAGAGTGGTTATGGTTACCGGGGCCGGAGGTTCAATAGGTTCTGAAATAGTAAGACAGGTTGCGAAATTCAGTCCTAAATTAATTATTTTATTGGGAAGGGGAGAGAATAGTGTATATAATATTCAAAGAAATATGCGAAAAGATTTCCCGGAAATTGAAGTAAAAGTAAAAATTTGTGATGTACGTGATTATAATACTCTAGCACAAATTTTTGAGACAACTCAGCCCGATGTTATATTCCATGCTGCTGCCCATAAACATGTACCTCTTATGGAAGAGAATCCATCTCAAGCAATTTTTAATAATGTAGGCGGTACTAGAAATCTGGTAAATCTTTCATTAGACTTTAAAGTTAAGCATTTTGTAAATATATCAACTGATAAAGCGGTAAACCCTACTTCAGTTATGGGAGCTTCTAAAAGAATCTCTGAGTATGTAGTCCAACAAGGGGCTAAGTTATCGAAAGAAGGTCAAAAATTTGTCTCGGTTAGATTTGGGAATGTACTAGGGAGCCGGGGTTCTGTTATTCCTATTTTTAAAGAGCAAATCAGAATGGGGGGGCCTGTTACAGTTACACACCCGGAGATGGTTCGGTATTTTATGACTATTCCTGAAGCATCACAGCTGGTGTTGCAAGCTGGGGCATTAGATAGAAACGGTGCAGTATTCGTACTTGATATGGGGGAACCTATGAAGATTGTTGATATGGCTCGAGAACTTATAAAACTTTCAGGGTTAGAGCCTGATAAAGACATAAAGATACAATTTTCAGGGATAAGAGATGGCGAAAAACTATTTGAAGAGCTACTAACAGCCGAAGAAGGTACTTCAATGACTCAGTTTGAGAAAATTATGGTTGCAAACAATAGTGGCTTACCAGAAAATTTACACGAAAAGCTAGACAATTTGTTTATTGTTGCAAAGTCTGGGAATGGGAGAATGATAAGGGAGAAAATTAAAGAGCTTGTACCTTCATATCACAAAAATGATGAAGAAATAAATATTACTAACAAAAAATTTAAGGAAACTATTTTATAATGATCGAAGAATTACTGGATAAAGTCCAAACTAAAAAATATAAAATTGGAATAGTTGGTTTGGGCTACGTTGGTCTACCCCTCATGTGGACATTTTTTAATGAGGGAATGCCAACAATTGGTTTTGATATCGATGAAAACAAAGTGAATAACCTAAATGAAGGGGTTCCATATATCAAACATCTTGGAAAAGATATGATGGAAAAGCTTTCAAAAAGTACGATTTGTGAATCAACTACAGACTTTTCGAGATTACCTGAAGCAGATGCAATATTAATGTGTGTTCCAACCCCGCTTGATCATCACCGGGAACCAGACATGAGTTATGTTGTTGAAACTACTAAAACAGTAGGAAGGTATCTTAGAAAAGGCCAATTAGTAATTTTAGAATCCACTACATATCCTCTTACAACTGAAGAGCTGATAACACCTTTATTAGAGGAATTGTCAGGTCTCAAGTCTGGCGAAGACTTTTATGTAGCTTATAGCCCAGAAAGAGAAGATCCCGGTAATCCAGATTTTAATACTGCAAAAATACCTAAAGTTGTAGGTGGTGATGGTGGTGAAGCTCTTAAACTAGCTTTAGCATTATATGATACAGCGATTGTTAAAACCGTGCCTGTTCAGAATACAAAAACTGCTGAAGCTGTAAAGCTGACTGAGAATATTTTTAGATCGGTTAATATTGCACTAGTTAATGAACTAAAGGTCGTTTACCATTCTATGGGGATTGATGTTCATGAGGTACTAGAAGCAGCTGCAACAAAACCTTTTGGATTTATGAAGTTTACCCCAGGCCCAGGGCTTGGCGGTCACTGTATACCAATTGACCCCTTCTATTTGACTTGGAAAGCAAGGGAGTATGAACAACATACAAGATTTATTGAGCTTGCAGGCGAAATAAATACCAATATGCCTGCTTATGTGATTGATCAGACAATGAAGGCATTGAATAAACACAGAAAATCAATTAATGGATCTAAAATTTTAATAATTGGTTTAGCATACAAGCCAAATGTGGATGATATGCGTGAATCACCTACTTTTAAGCTTTTTGATATACTTAATGATCTTGGTGCAGATATATCATTTTATGATAGTTATGTCCCTGTGATTACTCCTACAAGAGAACATGCTGATTGGACTGGTTTAAATTCAATAGAATGGAAAGAAGAAATTATAAGTTCGTATGATGCAGTAATAATATCTACGAATCATTCAGATGTTGACTATCATAAACTGGGAGATTGGTCAAACTGTATTATCGATACTAGAAATGCTATGAAAGACTACAAATCAAATAAAGAAAATCACATATTTAAAGCCTAAATGGATATTGCAGTCGCAGGTACTGGTTATGTAGGTTTATCTTTGGCTATTTTATTGTCTCAAAACCATAAAGTAATAGCTTTAGATATAGTTTCTGAAAAAGTAGACCTCATAAATGACCGAAAATCACCAATAAACGATCCTGAAATTGAATCTTTTTTAGCTGAAATGGATCTTAATCTTTTTGCAACTACCAATAGTGCTAAGGCTTTTAAAGATGCTGAAATTGTTATAATTGCTACCCCGACTAATTACGACCCGGAAACCAACCATTTTGATACTAGTTCTGTAGAATCTGTAATTGAACAAGTGCTATCCATTAATCCTAAAGCAGTTATGATTATTAAATCGACTGTTCCTGTGGGATATGTAAAAAAGGCCAAAGAAAAGTTTAATACTTCCAATATAATTTTTTCACCCGAATTTTTAAGAGAAGGTAAGGCTCTATATGATAATTTGTATCCATCCAGGATTGTAGTTGGTGAAAGATCAGAAAGAGCAAGGCTGTTTGCTAATCTTTTGGTTGAAGGTGCTGAAGCACCTTCAACAGAAATCCCTGTTTTATTTACTGATTCTACAGAAGCTGAAGCTATTAAATTATTTTCAAATACTTACCTTGCTATGAGAGTCGCTTATTTTAATGAGTTGGACTCATATTCAGAAACTCATGGTTTAAACACAGAGCAGGTGATAAAAGGGGTTGGGTTAGATCCAAGAATTGGAGATCATTATAACAACCCATCTTTTGGCTATGGTGGGTATTGTTTACCCAAAGACACAAAGCAATTATTAGCAAATTTTCAGGACGTACCAAACAACCTAATAAGAGCTATTGTAGATGCAAATACTACCAGGAAAGACTTTATAGCTAATCAGATAATAAAACTAAACCCTAAAATAGTTGGAATTTACAGATTGGTAATGAAGCAAGGTTCTGATAATTTCAGAGCTAGTGCTATACAGGGAATCATGAAGCGCATAAAAGCCAAAGGGATCGAAGTAATAGTTTTTGAACCATTTTTGGATCAAGAAGAATTTTATCATTCTAAAGTGATCAAAGATTTAAATGAGTTCAAAGAAATATCCGATGTAATTGTTGCAAATAGGATGATTGAACAAATTGAAGATGTTTCTGAAAAAGTGTATACAAGAGACCTTTTCGGAAAAGACTAAAAGAGAAAATAATTATTTATTTGAGGTGTTGAAAAGAGTATGGAAAAAGTGAGGTTTTCTGTAATAGGTTTAGGTAGAATCGGTATGAGACATGCGAAGATATCTGCTGAATATGAGGGGTCTAGTTTGATCTCTGTAACAGATATAGATAGCAATCAATTAAAGAATAAAGATGAACTTGGATTAGATGTAATTACTTACAATTCTATAAATGAATTCATTGAAAAAGATAATAATGCTTCAGATGTAGTCTGTATCTCGACACCAAATGGATATCATACAGAGTATTCTATTTTGCTTTTAAAAGCTGGTTATCATGTTGTTATTGAGAAACCGATGGGGCTCTCAACTTCAGAGTGTGAAATGGTAATCAGAACTATGGAGGAAACAGGCAACAGAGTTTTCGTAGTTAAACAAAACAGATATAGCCCTCCGTCAATGTGGCTCAAAGAAATAGTTAATAAAAAAATTATCGGTGATGTTCTAATGGTCCAAACAAATTGTTATTGGAATAGAGACGACAGATATTATTCAACTAGTAATTGGAGAGGAACAAGAGAGTTAGATGGAGGTGCTCTTTTTACTCAGTTTAGTCATTTCGTTGACATTATGTATTGGGTTTTTGGAGACATAAAGACCCCATTTGCACTTACAAAGAATTATACTCATTCTAATTTAAAAGATTTTGATGATTCAGGTTTTGCACAGTTTGAGTTTTTAAACGGTGGTATCGGAAGCCTAAATTATTCCACCTCTTGTTGGAACCAAAATATGGAAAGCAGTATTACTGTAATTGGGACTAAAGGCAGTGTAAAAGTTGGTGGACAGTACATGAATGAAATTGAATACTGCCATGTAGAAAACTACCAGATGCCTGAACTCCCCGAAACAAATCCTCCAAATGATTACGGACCATTTAAGGGAAGTGCAGCAAACCATCATTATGTAATAGAAAATGTTGTTGATACATTAAATGGAAAAGGAGAGGCTACAGCTACAGCATTTGATGGAATGAAGGTAGTTAGTATAATAGAAAAAATATATAAAGCATCAGGGTTTATAAAATGAGTAATGATTACTTTGAACATGAAACAGCTATAGTTGGTAAAGATGCCAATATAGGAAGCGGAACAAAGATATGGCATTGGGTCCATGTAATGAATAATGCAATAATAGGTGAAAATTGTGTTCTTGGACAAAATGTATTTGTTGGAAGTAAAGCGGTTTTAGGTAAAAATGTTAGAGTTCAAAATAATGTTTCTATTTATGATGAGGTAATTCTCGAAGATGATGTTTTTTGTGGACCTTCCATGGTTTTTACAAATGTAATTAATCCAAGAAGTCATGTACAAAGAAAAAACGAGTACAAAAAAACCTTCATAAGAAAAGGAGCTTCCATTGGAGCTAATGCCACAGTAGTATGTGGAAATGAAATTGGTGAGTTTGCATTTATTGGAGCTGGCAGCGTAATTACAAAACCGGTACCTGCATTTGCATTAGTAGTTGGAAATCCAGGCAAACAAATTGGTTGGGTTTCAAAGGCTGGGATAAGATTAGTATTTGAAGATAATTACGCAAGATGCTCAGAAACTAACGAGTTGTATAAACTTGAAAATAATACCGTTTATTTAGTAACACAGGATCAGAATTAAATGAATATTCCATTATTAGACCTATCAGTACAGCATAATGCCTTAGAAGAAGAACTAAAAGAAGCGATTTTTTCGGTATTGGAATCTCAAAACTTCATTATGGGAAGTCAAGTAAAGGATTTTGAAGATGAAGTAAACTCATATATAGGTTCAAATCATGCGTTCGGATGCGCATCCGGATCAGATGCTTTATTATTAGCATTAATGGCTATTGATATCCAGCCGGGTGATTATGTCATTACTTCTCCCTTCACGTTTTTTGCTACAGCTGGTGCTATTTCACGCTTAGGGGCAATACCTATCTTTATTGATATTGAATTTAATAGTTTTAATATCGATCCTGATAAAATAAGAGCTTTTCTGGAAGGAAAAGATGAGCTGTCTAAAAAGGTCAAGGCTCCCATTGAAAAGATTAAAGCAATTATTCCGGTACATTTATATGGACAGATGGCTGATATGGACCCTATTATGGACATTGCTAAAGAATTCAATCTTGTAGTAATCGAAGATGCAGCTCAATCAATTGGGGCTGTTTATCGAAATAAAAATGCAGGGACTATAGGGGATTTTGGTTGTTTTAGTTTTTTCCCCAGTAAAAATCTTGGCGCATATGGAGATGCCGGATTAATAACAGTAAAGGATCCTGAACTTGCAGAAAAGGTTGATGTATTAAGACTACACGGAGCTAGACCAAAATACCACCATAAATATGTAGGAATAAACAGCAGGCTCGACACGATTCAGGCAGCCATATTGCAAGTCAAGCTAAAGCATCTTGATAACTGGTCTGATAAAAGAAGAGAAATAGCCGAATTGTATAATTCAGAGTTTGAAAAAGCAGGCATTTCTGTAGCATATTCAGGATGTGATGACAGCTGTTTAAGTTCAGGCTGTTCGTTGGAAAATGGAAAAATTGTTTTGCCTGTTGAGGAAGGCGGCTCTCCTAAAAGTAGTGGAAAACATATTTATCATCAGTATACGATCCGAATTAAGAATAGAGATGGGTTAGCAAAGTATTTAAGTTCAAAAAATATAGGGAACTCCATATATTATCCTGTTCCTTTGCATGTTCAGGAATGCTTTTCAGATTTGAATTACGAAGCAAAAGATTGCTCAAAAGCAGTTTGTGCTTCAAAACAAGCACTCTCACTACCTATTTTTCCTGAACTGACTAAAGGTGAAATAAAAAAGATAGTAAGCACAATAAAAGAATTTCTAGAAAACGAATCTTAATATTTAATTACTTCTTATCTGAAAAATAGTACTTGTCACAATAGCAGCCATAGAAACTATTGTTGAGAGAATTGCTATCCTTTCACTGGTCGAAATTTTTGACTCTATCGGTTTTCTGGGAACAATGATCTTGGACCCAGGCTCAACATTTGGATAATTTCGGAAAAAAAGAAACCTTTTTACTCTGTCTACTTCTCCATTTGCATATTTTATATAAGACTTCTTAGTATTTGCAGAATCGGTAGCACCACCTGCAGAGTTTATATAGTCTTTAAAGGATTTTGATTCATTGAATCTAATGTTGGAAGGTGCAAAAACATGCCCGTCAACAAGAACGGTTTCCAGTTTTTTCGGGATGTTCAAAACATCACCTGGTTGGAGCAATAGATCTATATCAGAGCCGGGAGAACGAAGAATTTTTTCGAGCTCAATTGCCACAATGCTGGTGCTGTCATTTATACTTGGTCTGTTAAGCTGAGCGCCTTTTGGATAGGCAAATTCAGTAGTCCCTCCACTTGATTTTACAAGGTCAGAAATTCTGTAGCCTCTGTTTTTCAAAGTATAAGTGCCCGGATAAACTACCTGTCCTTTTACAGATACATTTTTTTGAGATTCATAGGTAGGTGAACTACGAACAAAAACCTGATCATGTGGTCGCAGTCTAAATTCAGGATTGGACACACTTAGTATTAAACCCTCCCGAACATTGATTTGAAATATTTCGGCAAGCTCATTTCTTACTTCTCCTGATCCATCATCAAGTATACGTCTTGCTATTTCGATATTATAATTTGCTGCAGCGTCTGTGAAACCTTTAGCCTGAAAAATAAGATCTTTTAGAGTCATATCTTCAACAAAAGGAAAAGTACCGCCTTTTATCACTTCTCCGGAGATGTTAATAGTTTGTTCTTGTCTTAAGTCAAATATCGAAGATATCCTGATTATATCATCTTTTACTAACTTGATATCTTTATTTTCTGGATCTTCAAAAATTTCATTAAGGTTTACGGGAATAGCTCTTACCGTATAATTCGGATTGGTTCTGTAAATAATAGCTCTGTTCAAATAAGCATCACCTAATAATCCGTCTACATTTTCTAATAAAGTTAATAGAGTTGGGTTTTCTTCCAATTGATATTCACCTTCCCTATATACTGCTCCTTGAATTTCTACCCTGTTATCATAACGATCGAGTATTTTTCCAATACTTATTTCATCACCACTTTTTAAAATAGTTCCACTTTCTTCTGGGAAATCAATCTCTACAATACTTTTCTGGGAATCTGTATTCCTTCGAATCTTTATCTTTTTTGTATAAGCTTGTTGATTAAAGCCACCTGCATATGTTAGTAAATCAGAGAAAGTTTCGCCCGGCTTTGTTTCAAAAAGACCAACTCTTTTAGTTTCACCGTTTACTGAAACTCGGTTCAGGTAAAGATCTATTTTAACAATATCTTGGTCCTGAAGTACAACATTATTTTGTGTTGTTCCATTTACTAAGAAGTCATAAAGGTCGATCTCAGTAATCACATTATTGCTTCGGATAACTTTTATGGCTCTATACGTCCCATTTTTAGAGGGGCCTCCGGCGACATACAAAGCATTAAAAACTGTAGAAAGTGATGACACATTAAAAGTTCCGGGGAGTTTAACTTCCCCTATTATATGCACTTTAATGGAGCGTATTGAACCAAGAGTAACTTGAACAAATGTATCGGGATTGTTTCCTTTTAAACCTGAATATATTGAGGATAGTCGGGTTTTAATTCTAATCGAAGCTTCTTCTATTGTCAAACCACTTAATGGAATAGGACCTATATTACGTATCTGAATAGAACCTTCGGGAGAGACAGTTAATATATAGTTATTTTCAGCAGCTCCATAGACATCAATTATGACTTGATCTCCAGCTCCCAAGACATAATTTTTTGGTGTAGGTACATTCTGAGAGGGTTCGAAAGAAAGATTTTTACTTGTAAAAAGATCAGAGCCGAAGATTTTTTTTTCGGTATCAGATACAGATACTGTGTTTACCTTAGAGATTTTAGTATCGTCTTCATTCGTTCTTAACCTATTCTGGGTAGCTGTAATTTCAGCGATGGATGAGTTTTTATTATCAGGAATACTATTAAAGCGAGACCTCAATTTTGCAACTTCAGTTGGGGACATTCCTCTAGCAATAGCCAATGAACTTAACTCGTCTATTGAAAGACCTTGTTCTTGAGCTTGTCTATAAATTTGTGTGATTTGAGCATCAGAAAGTTCGTCAGACTTTAAGTTTTCGAAATCAATACTGCTTATACTTTGAGCAAGTATATTTAAGCTTATAAGTGCTAAAAATAATAATAGAGTTATCTTTCTTGACATTGAATAGATATATTAAATTTTCTTGAGAACTAAAAAATACATCAAAATATGCGCAAATTTAAATCTTAAAGCTCAAATGTTATAAAATGAAATCACCGCTAACAAAATTCATACTTAAAGCTGTAGGCTTTTTTTTAATATGGTATGTAATTTATGAACTTTGGCTATTACCGGAAGGTAGTTTGGATGAGTTTATCTCCCTAAACGTAATCAGTGTGAGTAAAGGAGTTTTAGAATGGTTTGGGTTTGAAATTTTCTCATATAGCAGAGTAATCGGAATTTTTGGAAATCCGGGAGTAGAAATTGTAGATGGCTGCAATGGTATTGCCGCTATGGGCTTATTCTTTGGTTTTATAATTGCTTATCCGGGTGAAGTTTATAAGAAGATCAGTTTCTCAATTTTAGGTATTTGTTTGATCTACCTCTCTAATGTAGCTCGGATAATTGCATTGGTAATTACTCAAGAAACAAATCCTGAGATCTTTGATTTTTTTCATGACTATACTACCACTGCGATATTTTACTTTATAATATTTGGTCTTTGGATGTTATGGGTTAACTATTCAAATAGCACTTTTAGCAATGAATAAAAAGACAGCATTTAAGTTGTTAAGCTTGGTTGTTTTTGTTTTGATTTACTTTAAGGCAGTCATCCCATTTAGAGAAATTTCAATGGAAGAAGTAAAATCTAAATTGACTGAAATCATCTCTGAAGAAATAAAAATATATGAACAAGGAGCCAGAGGCGTGACAGTTTATGCTGTTGGTTCTCCACAAAAATATAAAGCCAGAATTCCATTCGGAATGAATTTTTTTATTGGGATAATTGGACTTATTCTTATTTCAGCAACAAAAAAATTCTACTATATAGAAATAGGGGTTCAATTAATTTTTGGACTAATAATTGTTCTTTCTTTTCTATATGGCGTAAAGGGCAATATATCGTTTCTAAGGATTTCGGATATGGCTAGTGTCTATTTTCTTCCGTTGTCTTCTCTTTTTATGGTAGTTCTTGCCTTTATAGAAAAGAAAACTATTAAAGTGAAGCTTATTAATGAAAGCTAAGTTTGAAACTCAACAAAAGCTACTTGAAATTATTCCTCAATTTTTGAAGGATGACTTGAATTCTACCGAGTTGAACTTATCATTAAGAGATAAAAAAAAGATTTGGCTGGTTGCCGTTGGTAAAGGTTCAGTTCAAATGGCTTCTCAAATAATGAAACAATATGACGGCCAGATACATGATGGAATTGTAATTTCTGATCATCAAGATTTTGTTTCCAATAAAATTCAGGTTTTTTGTGGAAGCCATCCGTTACCTGATTCAAATTCCGTTGCCGCTTCCTATGAGGTATTAGATTTTGTAAGTAATATCCCATCGGGGGGCACTTTAATTTTTTGTATTTCAGGTGGGACTTCATCATTGTTGACTATTCCACCTTTTGGGATTGAGATAGAAGAAATACAACAGCTTTATAATCTTCTTTTGAGATCAGGAGCTTCCATCCATGAAATAAATATCATAAGAAAACATGTATGTGAATTAAAAGGAGGAAAACTTGGTGAAGAGCTGGAGCACATCAACTTAATTTCGATAATAGAATCGGACGTTCCGGGAGACGATATTAGTACTATTGGTAGTGGACCAACAGTTCCGGATCCATCAACTTTTATTGAAGCCGTTCAAATTCTGAAGAACTTGAGGATTTGGGATAGAGTTCCTATTTCAATTCAGGAACATTTAATTGGAGGAATGGAAGGTTATATCCCGGAAAACCCTAAACCGAATGAGTTTAATTCTAAAAACCACAGAGTGGAACTCCTATCAGGTTCTATAAACCTGAAAAAAAGAATAACAGGATTTTTGGAAAAAGAAGGATATCAAACTTGGGTAAAAGAAGAATCGTATTCAGGCTCAGTTCAAAAGGTAGCCAAAGAAATTTGTGGTAAAGCAATATCAATATTGAGTGGAAATGATGATATAAATATACCAGCAGCTCTATTATACCAAGGAGAGAGCAGTGTTAAAGTTAGAGGTAGTGGAAAAGGTGGAAGAAATCAGGAACTAGCCTTAATGGCTGCTTTGTCATTTGAAGGGCAGCATTCAATATCATTATTAAGTATGGATACGGATGGAATAGATGGACCAACAGATGTAGCTGGAGCAATAGTTAATTCAAATACAACATTGGGTGCTCGGAAAAGGGAAATAGAGCCCGAACAATTTCTATCAGATAATGATTCTTATGAATTTCATAAACAGATGAAGACACATATAAGAACGGGTTCGACAGGGATAAATTTAATGGATTTGCAAGTAGTTCTTATTGACTAAAATGTTGAGTTAAGAGTTTTAAGTGTTCATTTTTAATTTAGTTGTCTTAACGATAGAGGTTAAAATTCTTACCAATTCTTTACACTTTTGAATCTCATCATATAGCTTAATATCAATCAATTCACTTTCTTCAAGTAGGTGCAACCAATATAAAGTTTCCCGAGCTTCTTTTGAAGAAATGGCCATTTTATGAAGAAAGTCTTTTTTGGATTCAGCAGCAGAAGCCTCGTTTACGTTTGCACCTATGCTTGTTCCTGACCGTAATATTTGTTTTGATATTACAAATTCATTTTTTGCTATCATTGCTTTGTACAGAGTTATGATAAGAAGGGAGAACTCAAAGCTTTTTTTGTAAACTGGGCCTTTGTTATTCATAATTATTTATTTTTTGTTGATTACTAATAAGACAGATTCAATAACAAATCCTTACAAAAAAAACTTAAAATTAAGCACTTAAAACTCTTAACTTGTATTCATGATTTGGGAATATCCAATTTTATTGTGGCTTTTGATCTTCATTCCGGTGTTGGTAGCAGGAGTCTGGTTTAGAACTAAGTCACTTAAGAAAAGAAGAACTCTCTTCTTTAATGAAGAATTGTTTTTAAAGCTAAGAAAAGGGTTCTGGAAACCCGGAGATGTTATCAGAACGGTGTTTATGATAATTGGATTATCCTTTTTATTACTTGCTTTTGCGGGTCCTAAAATCGGCACAGAAGTTCGAGAGGTAAAACGTCAGGGTGTAGATATGCTGATTGCACTGGATCTTTCAGCGAGTATGAATGCAGAAGATGTACGACCAAGCAGATTAGAAAAAGCAAAGTTTGAAATTAACCGATTAATAGAGCGATTAAGAGGTGACCGTGTTGGACTTATCGTATTTACTGGAGAAGCCTACCTTCAGAGTCCAATGACGCTAGACTATTCAGCTCTAAAGCTATTTTTGGACATCGCGGATACCGATCAAATGCCAAGCTCGGCTACAGATTTCAAAGCTGCAATGGAAACAGCTCTAACGGCGTTTGAATCGCTGGAAGAAAATGAAACAGAAGCAGCTAAAGTACTTTTGATAATTTCTGATGGAGAGGACCACGGGCAATCTTATCAGGGATCACTTCAAAATCTGGTAGATAAAAATATATATGTTTATACATTAGGAATAGGAACGGATGCAGGAACAACCATTCCTATTTATGAAGAAAATTCTACAACTTTGATTGGCTATAAAAGAGACAGAACCGGCAAAGTTGTAACCACTTCGTTACAGAGTGATGAGCTAAGGCAAATAGCAAATAAAGGGAATGGTACTTATTATGCCATAGAAAGGGGAAATGACGGAATCGATGCGTTTCTTGCCAGAGTTGACGAATTGGAAAAAGGAGAATTTTCAAGCCAGGAATACGCTGATTATAAAAATCAATATCAATGGATGGGAGCGTTGGCTCTGTTCTGTTTTACATTTGCCTATCTTATTCCAACTTATCGAAAAGAAAAATAGATGATCAAACTTTTTATTACGGACTTGGACGGATGTATAAGTATGCCATTTATTCCGCCCAAATGGAAAGTTATTTCTGAGCTTAAAGAGTTAAACGAGCGGAGCAAAATGGATACAACCATTCCTCCGCTAACTATTTGTACAGGTCGGCCTATGCCTTATGCAGAAGCGGTATATCAATGGATGGGAATGTACAAGCCTTTTTTATTTGAAAGTGGTGGTGGAGTGTATGATATGGCAGAAAATAAACTCCATTGGCATCCAACTTTTGATAAAGAAAGAGAACGTGAATTAGGAGAATTAAAATATCATCTTCGCAAGAATTTCATTGAAAAGTACCCCAATACAATTCCAGAATTTGCAAAGTTTACTGACTCAGGAATTATTAATCAGGATCCGAAAGTGATTCATGAGATGTACCCCGAAATTAATGAGTATGTGGGTGAAAATTATCCAAATTTTGAAGTGCACTATACTGATGTTTCTATAAATGTAATCTCAAAAAGCACAAACAAAGGAGAGGGTATTAAATTTTTATGCCAACTTCTTGGATTAGGATTAGAGGAAGTAGCATTTATCGGAGATACAGGAGGAGATAGACCCGGATTAGAGATCGTTGGGAAGTCGTTTGCCCCAAATAATGCGATGAAGTCTGCTAAAGAAGTCTCAAATGTTATGGATGGTGAAGATGCTGACGCTGTTCTGGAAGCTTATAAAAAAGTGATTGATTATAATCGCAGCCTTTAAATAAGAGACCTTTTAATACAAGTTGTATGATTATTTAGAAGCTAACTATTTCTCTCTTGTATTTTTTTCAACAACTCAAAATAACGCTCTATCAGTTTTTGATAGTCTGGTGAATATTTAGTGAAGTTAGGGTCATTAAGTCTAGATCTTATCTGTTTTTCCAATTCTTCTAACGTGATATCTGAAGGGCTGGTTCTTTCAAAGTTTGCGGGGCTTTTTCCTTCTCGTTCTTTTTCTTCTTCATCACGTTCTTGCATTGATTTTTCAGCATCAAGCATGCGAGTTAATATATTCTGTTGACGTTCTATTAACGTTGGGTCTACAGCGCCTCCTCGAAGATCATTTATGGTATCTTCCATATCCTCAATCATTCTCTGAATTTCGCTTCCGGCTCTGTCACCTTCAAGTCCTCCATTTTCTTGTAATTCCTGAAGTTGTTTCCGTATCCTGTTCTGTTGTTTAGCAAGTTCATTCAAACGCTGCATTTGATCATTAGATAATCGCTCTCCTTGCATATCGTTGATCATCTGTTGAAGCTGTTCATTAAGCTGCTGTTGATTGCCCTTCATTTCACCAAGCTGCTCTATCATTTGTTGAATTGATTGCGGTGTACCATTTCCACTTTGTCCTGAGCCGCTGTTATTCTGAAGTTGTTCTAAGAGATTAGCAATCAAAAACGCAATTTCATTAATGCCCCCAAAAGCCTGTCGGGAAGCAACTGTTGAATTCCTTTGATGTCGTTCAGCCATTTGTGAAAGTGCACGTTCTAGTTGTCCTTTTAATTCAATCGATTTTGTATTGATCTGATTCGAAAACTGTGGAATAGATTTAGAAAGGTTAAACAAAGTGTCTGAAAGAGCTCCAAAGATCTGCTCTACATTTCTTTGAACACGCGCAAGTTCAACATATACAAGACTTCTGTCTTCAGTTTGTTGAGATAAATACACAAGATCTTCTTGTTCAGTAGAAAGAGTTAACAAAGAATGCATTACATATTGCAAGCCCGCAACATTGATCTGTTCTTGCTGTTGCCCCATGGCCTGCATTTGGCTTCTTGTTTTCTCAGCTAATTGCTGATATTGTTTTTGTAGGTTTGGCTGTTGGTTTTGTTGAGGCTGTTGTTGGCCATTTCTTTCACTGTCGGATTCACTGTCTTGATTTTGTTGTTCTTCAAGCCACTCTTTTATTTTATCTTCTATCTGTTTTTCAAGATCTTCTTTGGCTTCATTCTGAAATTCCGAAACAGGCTGTTTTGTTTTGTCTGATGTATTTTCAGATAGATCATCTATGGCATCTTTTAGTTTTTCTATCTGTTCAAGATCTTCTTTTCGCTTATTTTCAGTTTCTTTATTAGATGACGGATTTTCGGCTAACTCTTGTTCTTGTCTCGCCTGATCTTCAAAAGATTTTGCGAGCTTTTCCATATCGGACATCAACTTAAGTTGCTTGAACAGTTCTATAGTTCGTTCAATTCTTTTTTTATAGTCTTCTTCATTAAACTCAACATCTTCCATAGCTCTGCGCAGTTGCTCAGGACTGAGTTGTTGAATGTTCTCTCTCAGCTTTTCTAGTGCTTCACGCAATCCGGGGTCATCAATTTCTTCCATCAGTTTTTTGAGCTCATCATAAGCCTTCTGAGTTTCTTCGCTTAAAAGATTGTTGTCACTCAGTTCCTTTTTTATTTCCTCAAACTTTTTATTTAGCTCGTCTATTTTTTTCTGAACCTCTTCTTGTTTATTTACAGCGTCTTCCAGTTGTCTCTGGTTTTCATAATTGATCTCGGGGTCTTGCTTGAGGCTCTCTTCAAATTGTTCGTAAGTTTCGCTCATTTCTTTAAACGATTCAGAAATCGATTCAAGATCTGTATCTACTTCCTCTTCTTTATCATTTAGTGATTCAAAATAATCGACCAAAGATGGAACTGTTAATACAATCTCTTGTGAGCGTGATGTTTTACGTCCATTGTAGCCATCGTTATCGGAAGCTTCAATCCAAAAAGTGAGTTCATCTAATGGAGAAAGGTCCAGTTCGAAAAGTTCCCAACTAAATCGCTGTAAAACTCCATTAACGGGCCGGTTTAGGTTTATTGAACCAGATATAGGGTTGTCTACATAAGCCTTTTTAAGTTCGTATTTAAGCTGTGCTCTGGTAATATTGAAGTCATCAGTAGCTTTATAAGTAAGAGTCAGGTTTTTTGGTTGAACCATTTCAAAAGAGGCAGAAGGCTCTACTAATTCAACAATTGGATGTTCATCGATAATTGGTTCAATTATAAATTGAAATGGATTTTTATTTTGTAGTCCATTTCCATCCTTCAAACTAAAAGAGATCGTATCAGGCTTGGAAACTAAAAATCGGGCAAATAATTTGTTTTGCTCTACGAAACTACTATCCAGACTATTAGAACTCGATGAAATATCAAATGCATCAATTTCTTTATTTAATTCTCCGGTAAGATTAATTTCAGACCCCTGATAAGCACGTATTAAAGAAAAAGGATAGGATCGAGAAGAGGAGTCTAAACCAGTATAAGTAGGAGCGTTCACGATTGAAGTTAGTTCTGAAAATCTAGGTCTCAATTGTACAGACGCATTATATAATTCCGATTGGAATTCATCCATTTCTATATAATACTCGAGGTGGTTATATAAATTAAAAGGAATGGATATAAATCCTGAAGGTGAAGGATCCATATTCAAAGATCGAAAATCTTCTTCAACAGAAGTTTTAACGAAGAGGCTTACGGTTTTTGGTGTTTGATTATTTTCAAAATTAATACTTGCTGAAAATGGAGCCCCCTGCTCCAGAGTAACGTCACCGGGAGTAACCGTAAATGTGTAGGGATTTGGTTTTTCAAAAGTTTTCCAAATATAAAAAGCTCTCTTGGTTCCTTCAGGAAATGTAAAGGCTGTAATCAAGAAAAAAACTAATAAGCCTACTGAAAGCTTCAGAGAGTTTTTAAAGAATTGAGTCTCATATTGTGATTCAGAATAAGCATCAAGCCGGTCCTTAAATTTTAGGAAATCAATAGAGGAAAGGTTTCTCTCGAGGGCTGCATTTACAAGAGAAGGATCGGCTAAGTCATCTTTTTCCAGATCCAGAAAGTAGTTTATTTCTTCAATATGTTCACTGTGAGCAAATTTCCTGTAAAAAACCTGAAAGGGGTCTAATTTATTTTTTGATCTCAACCAAAAAAATAAAGAAGCAGCCGAGGCAATACCCAAAAATAAAAAAACATATTTAGCTAGAGAACTTAGAAATTGAAACTCTTCTATAGTTATTAGCAATAAAACAACAAACAATAAAACAGATATACATGTAATTATATTTGATATAAAGAAACGACGATCAAGCTTATCAAAAGCTTGATGGAGTTCTTTTTTTATCTGTTCTGACTTAGAATGTTGATGGTTTTTTGCCATAATCTTAAGAAAAGGAAATCCTGCCTAATATGTTCTAAAAAACCGTAAATGAGAAGCTTTATTGTAGCTTATATTTCACTAAGAGTGAACGAATCTTTTACAGAGTATTTGTTGTTTTCTGAGTCTAGAGTGATAATCTCTTTGTAGTAATCATGTTCCAGATATAAATAAAAATCTTCCTTAACAGCACGTTCCAGAAAATTTTCTTTTTCTTTAAGTGTTTCAGCCGGATACATATCATATCCCATTACCCAAGGAAGAGGAACATGCACATGAGTGGGAAGAAGGTCAGCAACAAAACATATCTTTTTTCCATCTCCTTCAATGAGAGGAAGCTGTTGACCGAGTGTATGCCCGTTTACGATAATCGCTGACAAACCTTCTTCATAGATGTGATCATCATCAACCAGATTCAGGTTATCAGTCTCTTTTAGCGGGTTTATATTTTCAGGAAGAAAGCTGGCTTTTTCACGAGCATTAGGACTGGTAGCAGTTTCCCAATGAGATTTGTTTACATGATATTCAGCATTGGGGAAAGTGTATTGTTGATTTCCGTCTTCATCATAATATGAAGTCCCACCACAATGATCGAAATGCAAATGAGTAAAGATCACATCGGTCACATCTTCGAAATTAAAACCATGCTCAGCAAACGATCTTTCCATGGTATGCTTGCTGAAATCTACCTGATAGATCTTCATGAGTTTTTCATTGAACTTTGTTCCAAGTCCGTTATCAATCAAATACAGTTTATCTGTAGCTTTTGATTTGATCAACAAACAGCGCATGGTCATTTGAATACGGTTGTTCTCATCGGCTTCAATTCCTCGTGACCATAATGTCTTAGGAACAACGCCAAACATAGCACCGCCATCTAGTTTGAAGTCACCGGTTTCGATGGTATACAATTCGAAATTTCCCACCGTGGTTTTTGATAAGCTCATAGATCAGTATTTTTTATTGTTGTGATAAAGTCATTCCTGCGGAGGCAGGAATCTAAATTGAGTTTTAAAACTCTATTTCTAAAAATGATCAAAATCCAGATTTCAGGCATTCGCCGTGAAATGACCTTTAAATATTACAATTTGTACTTTTTATTTCGAATAAACGAAACTCATTTTCGGAATATCTCTCCCAGAACTAGTTCAGCAACTTCTTGTTTGGTTCCTCTGAATTCACTGTCAGAATCTTTGCTGATCAAGTGCACGTGATTGGTATCAACTTCAAAACCAGTACCTTCTGTACTTAACGAATTAGCTACAATCCAATCAGTATTTTTCTTTGAAAGCTTTTTCGTTGCATTTTTGATCAGGTCTTCTGTTTCCATTGCAAAACCGATCAAAATTTGATTCGACTTCTTATTTTCACCAAGCCATGCCAGAATATCTGTAGTCTTTGAAAGTTCGATTGAATTTGAACCACTTTCCTTCTTCACTTTGTGTGAATATGTTTTTGAAGGAGTAAAATCTGAAACAGCGGCTGCCATTATAATTACATCAGCATCAGCTTGGGTTTTAACAGCTTCAAATAATTCGGCAGCACTTGTGATGGAAGTTGTGTGGATGCCTTCAGGTTTTGGAGCGGAAACAGGGCCGTGGATAAGCTTGACCTCAGCACCTAATCTTTTTGCAGCTTCAGCCATTGCAAATCCCATTTTTCCTGAACTTGGATTTGAGATAAAGCGAACTGGGTCAATAAATTCTCTGGTGGGGCCGGCGGTGACAACCACTTTCTTTCCCTTTAAAGGTCCCTCGATGGAGCCAATAATTTCAGACGCTTTTTCCAGGATATCTTCGAACTCAGGAAGTCTGCCTTTTCCTTCTAAACCACTAGCCAAAAATCCGGAAGCAGGGGCCAGTACATGATATCCGAATTCCTGAACTTTTTTAAGATTTTCAATTACAGTCGGAGATTCATACATCTCACCATCCATAGTAGGGCAGATCAAAATAGGCGAACGAGCTGCAAGAACTGTACTCGTAAGCATATTATCAGAAATTCCTGAAGCTATTTTTGAAAGAGTATTTGCTGTACAAGGAGCGATCACAAAAAGATCAGCCCATTCTCCCCAGTTTATGTGACGTGTCCAATCAGTTGATTGAGTATCATCGGGAAAAATTTCAACGGCAACTTCATTTTGAGAAAGGGACGCAAAGGTTTCTAAACCAACAAAGCGAGTGGCTGATGGAGTCATCGTGACTCGTACTTCAGCACCCGCTTTTTGAAATTCTCGTAGTAAAAAGACAGCTTTATAAGCTGCTATTCCTCCGGTGACACCGAGAACAATGCGCTTTCCGGAGAGCATTTTTATTCCTCTACTTCAGGACGACGGAAATAAGTTTTACCGGCTTCCATTTCTGCAATAGATCGTTGAACTGCATGAGGAAGTTTTTCGAAAGACTTTGAAATTTGCTCTTGTTCTTCATTGAATGAAAATTCATCTTCGTCTTCAAAACCTTCGAAATATTGTAGCTTTTCATCAAGCTCTAATTTTTCAGTTGCGGCAATTTGACGAGCTCTTTTAGACATGATCACAAGTAACTCATATTTGTTACCGGTTGTCTTTTTCAACTCTTCGATGTCAAGTGTACGAATTGGCATAGTTTCTAATTTGTATTCATGAATTCGAGAACAGCTTGCTTTATTTGAGAGTAAGCGGTCTCTAGATCATCATTAATAATAACCCGATCAAATCGATCGGCATATGTAAGTTCTTCTTTTGCACGCTCAAGTCGCAAGGCAAGAGTTTCTTCATTTTCAGTGCCTCTGGCTATTAAACGCTGCTTTAAAACTTCGAGTGAAGGAGGTTGAACAAAAATGCTCAAGCACTCATCGCCGTATATTTCATTGATATTTACGGCTCCCTTTACTTCGATGTCAAGCAGAACAAAATAGCCTAATTTCAGGCTTTTATCAACTTCTGATTGCAAAGTACCGTATCTCTTTCCGCCATAGAATTCTTCCCATTCCAGAAAGTCATTCTCATCAATTCTGGCTTGGAATTCTTCATCAGATAAAAAATGATAATGCTTACCATTTTCTTCGCCTTCACGGGGTGGTCTGGTAGTGGCAGAAACAGAAAATTTCAGATCCTCAAAATCTTTGAAGAGTCTTTTTGCAAGCGTGGTTTTTCCGGCTCCACTGGGAGCAACAAGAATTATAACTTTACCTTTCATATTAGTACCGAGTATTTAGTATTGAGAAAAGCGTCTCAATACTAAATACTAAAATCTAGTTTATTCAACGTTTTGTACTTGTTCCCTGATCTGCTCCAGCGTTTCTTTAGAACGAACTACGTGATGCGCAATTTCAGAATCATTTGCTTTAGAACCAATGGTGTTCAATTCACGGTTCATTTCCTGAGTTAAGAAATTTAGTCTTCTTCCGGCAGGTTCAGCTTGTTCAATGGCCTCAATAAAGAACTTTAAATGGGCACGCATTCTCACAATTTCTTCAGTGATATCCATTTTATCTGCAATAACAGCTACTTCTGTTTCAAGGCGTTCTTTATCAAAGTTTTCGTCGTCAAATAACTGCTGAATTCGATCACGAAGCTTATTTCTTATTTCCTCAACTCTGCCGTTAGATACTTTCTCAATATCTTTCAGATTGGCTTCGATATTTTCAATACGTTCAATAAGATCATTTTTTAACTGATTTCCTTCTTGCGTTCTCATTGCAATTAGATTTTCCAAGGCGCTACTCAAAGCTTTTAAGGCAACAGACCATTTTTCAGCAAGGATCTCTTCATCGTCTTCCTGAGTTATAAAAACATCCCCAAACCCGGTAATATTTCTTACGTTCAGGCTACCTTCAATTCCCGCAGCTTCCTGGACTTCTCGCAAAATACGGGCGTAAGCTTTTACTTTAACTTCATCTACTTTGATGTGTGGTTCACCGGAATCAGATTCAGTGACGTGAACATTAATATTCAATTTTCCACGACTGATAGTTTTCTGAACTAATTCTTTCAAAATAAGTTCTTTGTCCTGAAGCCGTTGTGGAAGCCGTATAGAGAGATCTAAATATCGGCTGTTTAAGGATTTGATTTCAACAGTAGCGGTTATGCCATTTTCAGTAGCTTCGCCCCGTCCAAATCCGGTCATAGAAATAATCATATATGAATCGCAGATGAATTTTTAAGAAAAACAAAGGTACAAAAGTAACAGACGGGAAGAAACTACTTGGCAAGTATTCCACGATTCGTATCTTCCTGCAATAATTTTACTTTTCGGATGAATATTCTAGGAATTTCTGCTTTTTATCATGACTCTGCCGCTTGTTTGATACAAGATGGAAAAATTGTGGCAGCGGCTCAGGAAGAGCGATTTACACGAAATAAACACGATGCTTCATTCCCGAAAAACGCAGTTAAATATTGTCTGGAACACTCCGGATTGAGCATCGATGAAATGGATGCCATTGCTTTCTATGACAAGCCTTTTCTTAAGTTTGAGCGACTTCTTGAAACATATCTGTCATTTGCGCCAAATGGAGTTCGGTCATTTGTCACAGCTATTCCTGTTTGGCTGAAGGAAAAGATGTTCCTGAAAAAACTGATCTATGATTCTCTAAAAGAAATTGAAGAATATGACAAAGAAGATGTGATTCTGTTATTCCCGGAGCATCATTTAAGTCATGCAGCCAGTGCATTTTATCCTTCTAAATTTGATGAAGCGGCCATTCTTACTATTGATGGAGTTGGAGAATGGGCAACGGCTTCTATTTGTCACGGAAAAGGCAATGAGATAAAAATTCTTCGCGAATTGAAATTTCCGCATTCGCTGGGATTGCTGTATTCAGCGTTCACATACTACTTGGGGTTTAAAGTAAACTCAGGAGAGTATAAACTGATGGGATTGGCTCCTTATGGGAATCCCGAATCGGAATTACTTCAGGATTACATCACTAAAATTAAATCCGAGTTGGTAGATATCAGAGCAGACGGTTCTATCTGGTTAAACCAAAAGTACTTTGATTACGCCACCGGATTGAGAATGGTGAAGGATAAAAAATGGGAAGAATTATTTGGCTTTCCCCGCCGGGAAGACGAAGCAGAACTTGAGCAACACGAAGCAGATCTGGCTTTAGCAATTCAAATGGTGACAGAAGAAGTTGTAATTTTGATGGCGAAGGAGGCTAAGAAATTAACCGGAGCCAGTGCTATTTGTATGGCGGGTGGTGTGGCACTTAATTGTGTTGCTAACGGAAAGCTTCAAAACGAAGCAATTTTCGATGACGTGTATATACAACCGGCAGCAGGAGATGCTGGAGGAGCGGTTGGTGCTGCGCTTGCTGCTCAATACATTTATTTCAAAGACGAAAGAGTTCCGGAAACTCCGGATTCAATGCTGGGAGCGTATTTAGGTCCTGATTATCATAAAATTGATGTAGAAAGATCTTTACGCAAGTTTAAACCTGTATTTAATGAGATATCAGGTTCAGAACTTTATGAAAAGGTAGCAGAGATCCTTGATAATGGAAATGTGGTTGGATGGTTTAACGGAAGAATGGAATTTGGTCCACGGGCATTAGGAGGTAGAAGCATTATTGCCGATCCGAGACGTGTGGACATGCAAAAAAAGCTGAATCTGAAGATAAAATACAGGGAGTCGTTCAGGCCTTTTGCACCATCGGTTCTTGCGGAACATGCAGCTGATTATTTCGAGTTGGATTCCGATTCACCATACATGTTGCTGGTTCAATCCATCAATGAAGATTTAAAAAAACAGGTGCCGAAAGATTATAATCAGTTACCGCTAAGAGAAAAGCTTGCAGTACAAAGATCTGATTATCCTGCGATCACACACATTGATTTTTCAGCTCGAATACAGACCGTTCATAAAGAGACGAATCCTGAGTACTGGAATTTAATAGAGGCTTTCAGACAAAGAACAGGATGCGCAATGGTGGTAAATACCAGTTTCAATGTAAGGGGCGAACCGATCGTATGTACACCTGAAGATGCATATCGTTGTTTTATGAATACTGAGATGGATTATTTGGTAATTGGTGAGTATGTTTTTGCAAAAGAAGATCAGCCTGAATGGACTGATAAAATAGAATTCGATAAAGATTGATGAATGCCACGGAAACACAAAAGCACAAAAATGTATCTATGATCTTGTGTGTTTGTGCATTGGTGGAAAATAAAAAAGAACATGGATTTACTTAAAGACTTATGGCAGTTTATGAAGGAGCGGAAGAAATTCTGGTTGGCTCCTGTGATCATAGTGCTGTTGCTACTTGGATTTTTAATTGTGATCGGTGGCGGATCTTCAATCGCTCCGTTTATTTATACTTTATTTTAGGATATCAAACAGAATGGAAGTTAAGCTAGGTTTAGGCCTTGAAGAAATAGAGTTCGGTATGAAACTACCTCAGGTTGAAGTTTTATTAGGTAATTTTGATGAGCATCTAATCGATGAAGATGACAGCAATAAACTGATTTATGTGTTCAACGAGAAAAAAATAAGACTCTCATTTTATAAAGATGCAGAAAACCGATTAGGCTATATAGAAACTTCTAATCCGAGCATGACATTTGAAGGAATTCAAATTTTCGACAAGAATATAGATTTCGTAAAAAAAGAGGTTTTTGGGAAAAGAATTGAGAGCTGGGAATCAGACAAATTGTTTTCTTTTACGTCGCATTTTAATGAGGAGTATTGGATTTCATTACATTCGGAATACGAAAAAGTAACAAAATTAGAGCTGGGTGTTCCATTCTTGGATAATGGAAAAGACTATAAATGGCCTTAACTATTACAATCTAAAATAATGCTCCCCAAAAGAGATCTTAATTTTATAAAGACCGATCCTGAAACGCCCAAAACGCAGTTGGTGATCGTTACTGGATTGTTGGTTATAGCTGCTATTTTCCAGGACGAGACCTTTGCCTATGTGGCGTTGATCATCGGTGTATTATCCATAGCGATAAAGCCGATTGGAGATCGCATTGTTTGGGGGTGGTATAAACTGGCTGAGTTGCTGAGCAAAGTCATGAATCCGTTGATTCTCGGGCTTCTTTATTTTCTTTTTATTACGCCCATTGCACTTCTGTTCCGTTTATTCGGAAACGATCCGTTAAGACTCAAAGATAATAAAGGGAGTCTTTATGAGGTGCGGGATCATACATTTAAGAAAAAAGATCTGGTTAATCCTTGGTAGGCCTTCGCCAACAAGTTGGCGGAATTAAGAATTAAAAATTAAGAATGTTGAATTCTTAATTTTGGATCTCAACTTTCTGATTTAATGTGATTAAAAAAGTGGTTTTGGGATAAGTAGTTTTTATTGTTTTGATATAATCTTCATAACCGGTGGGTGGGAGATGGGTTGCTACAATATGCTTTGGGTTTACCCATTCTTTTAATTTCGATGAGTCTTTGTTATCGAGTAGCATCCAGAATGGGAAAACAGCTACATCAATATTTTCTTCTTGTAGATTTAGCTCTGTAAATGCTTCTTCAAACCAATTCGAATCTCCTGTGTGCAAGATCTTTTTTCCTTCCGTTTCTATGAGATAACCGACATTTTGCACGTTCCCGTGTCGATTAGGATTAACATGATTCATATAAAATCCTGTTACTGAAATGTCATCAATTCGAACAGTTTGTTTCTGATATTTTTTCGTTTCAATCGTGATGATCCGATCATTGTTATTCGAACCAGTTTCTTTCACAAGGTCGGTGGATTGCATGCTTCCAAAAAATAGTACTTGGGTATTTTTATCTAAGAAAGTGTTTACTTGTTCGCCATCAAGATGGTCGCCATGATAATGTGTGGCAGCTATCGCTATGATCGGTGGAAAGTCACCCAAGGAATTAGTAAGACTGTCTACTAAGCTTTGCGGAGGGAAGAGGTAATATTCTTTGTTGTATTCCGTATGCAAGCCATCAATCAAAACAGAAGATTCTTCTCCGGAAATTAGAACGCCCATATTACCAATGTAGCGGATTTCAAGTTGGGCACTAACATTCAGTGAAAAAAGGAGAAGCGAAAATAAGATCGTTAGCTTCTTCATTCAGGGTCTATTTATCCAACAATCTTCTATGATAATTGATCTGCCCTAAGTGATAGCTGAAATGACTGTATAAATGAATCAAGAAATATTCTGTACTCATTTCAAAGCCGAAGGGTTGAAGGGGATAAGTTTTTGAGAAGTCTTCCGGTGTAAGATTATCCAGTGTTTCACGAACTGTCTTTCTGGAATCTCTGATCCTGTTGATCAATTCATCTCTGTCTACTTTACCTTTGAACTCAAATTCACGATCGCGGATGTAACCACTATTATTGAGAATTGCTCCTAAAAAGTGCGCAAGATTACCGGCTAAGTGCAGACCTAAATTACCGGCGCTGTTATTAATTCCGGGTTCTTTGATCCAGAGATTTTCTTCGGATGAGTATTCAAATATCTCGGATTCTAACTTTTCAAAATCACGAGCAAATAATTGAGTGAGCGTTTCAGTGTTCATGTTTTTCCTCTACTTTTTTAAGACTTACTGCATTAGCGCAATACCGAAGACCGCTTGGTTCAGGGCCATCGGGGAATATGTGACCTACATGAGAATCACAGACGTTACATGTTACTTCTACACGGATCATTCCATGAGAATCGTCTTTGTGATAGGCTATTGCATTTTCTTTAATCGGCTGATTGAATGAAGGCCAACCTGAACCGCTTTCAAATTTTGTATTGGCATCAAAAAGGAGAGTGTCACAGCATACACAAGCATAAATACCGGGTTCAAATTTACTGCAAACGTCACTTGAGAAAGGTCGCTCAGTGCCTTTTAAACGGGTAACAGCAAACTGTTCGTCGGTGAGTTCTTTTTTCCATTCTTCATCGCTTTTTTCTACTGTACGGTCCGGTTCAGGATTGCCGTTTCGTGCATAGTTGAGAACATCCAGCCACTTAATCATAAACTGTATTTTTATTTTAAGAACGGTGTTTATTGGTAGAAAGTAAATAAGGAAATGATCTTGACGAACTCATCCCTGTCCCTTCCCTTTCCAAAGGGAAGGGAATTCTTTTACCGATAAAAATCCATTTAGAAAGTTTCCCTCCCTGATTTAAGGGAGGGAACAAGGGTGGGTCTTAATATTTTATTAAGCCAATTTATAGGATTCAGTTACTTTGTTCTGTGTACTTTTGTGCCGATACTGAGCTTCCTCAGCACAGGCGCCAGTACCAAAAGCTCCCGACAAGAATTATTGGCGCGAAATCCATTACATCGACTAATCATTACAAAAGGTCTACGTTCGAATGATGCATATTCACGAATCAGCCAGAGTGTAATGATTGCTCCTTAGGAGCCGTCGATTTCATTACGTTCTTGGCTCGCCAATAATTCTAAAGGTCGGTGAAGGTGGAGGTTTTTATGAAATCCTGAGGTTCAATAAAAACCATCCATTTTTAGGTGAATTATCCCATATATACTATTAATATGGATAACTGGCTTTCGGATTTGTAATATGATAAACAATCAAATCTCAACTGGGCGGGCAATCATGATCCCGGTATTCTTGGATTCAGGCTTTAGAAATGAAGAAATGGGCTCGTCTGAAATTTCTACTTTTAGTTTGGATTGTGATGCATGAAGCAGATGTAATTTTCCATCTTGTTCAACCAAAACGCCTACATGAGCGACATCAAGTCCGTTAATACTTGTTGTAAGTCCGATTATGTCTCCCTCTTTTAGAAGATGTTCATATTCAGCAATATTTTCTTTCGGAATAAAGAAATAGCTTTTTTCATTGATCTCTTTTTCCTGTTGCTCGATTACTGAAACATAATCCGGATTATTTTTCAGATGCTTGTAGCTGTCCGGGTTATTACTCATGAAACTCACTTTGTTTGGAAATGGATTTCCGAAACTGTCAGCGGGAGTTGTAACCAAGTCATTTTCTTTGTTGTTGTAGATCCAGTCACTGAAATAATGCAATCTGGATGGATACTCATCTCTTTTTCCGTCTCTGTATCGGATCTTTTCTATCTCTTTAGCAAATTGTTCAAATGACTGGTTTTCAGATTTGATGGTTCTTGCCAAAGCCAGAAGGTTTTCAGCGTAAGTAGTACAATCTAATTCACGTAGATTCACGACGAGTTTTTCTTCCTCATTTACTTCCAGAGTATGAGCAACATATTCTTGTCCAAGAAAATACTTGCCGAGCTCAGGGATAAGAGTGGCGATAGGCTTGTCGGATTCATCTTTGTACTTACTGAGAATATCAGCAAAGATCTCTGCATCTTTTTCGGTGTAACTGATTTCAGAAGAAACTGATGAGGTTTCAGTTTTCTGATTTTGGGCACAGGCCTGAATCAGAAAAAATAGGCTGAATAAAAAGAGAAACTGCTTTTTCATAATTGAATGATATTAAAATTATAGATCAGAATAAATTTTTGACCTTTTGAGCAAAGGCTTTTGCTTCTTCAGGCGATTTTCCTTCCGTATAAATTCTGATAATAGGCTCGGTGTTCGATTTTCTTAAATGAACCCAACCTTCTTCAAAATCTATTTTCACACCGTCGACCGTATTCGGGTTCAGATCAGCGTAATGATCTTTTACTAATTCAAGAACTTCGTCCGCTTCTTTTCCAAGCTCGTTTAATTGGATCTTACTTTTGCTCATAAAATAATCAGGGTAAGAAGCACGAAGCTCTGATGAACTAACTTTCTTTTCAGCTAAATGTTGCAGAACACAAGCAATTCCAACCAGTGCGTCTCTTCCGTAATGCAGATCCGGAACTATGATTCCACCGCTTCCTTCACCTCCTACAACGGCATTAACTTCCTGCATTTTCTTAACCACATTGATCTCTCCTACTGCAGATCGATGACATTTTCCACCGTGTTTTTCCGTGATATCATCAGCTACTCTGGAAGAGGATAAATTGGTAGCAGAATCACCGGATTTCTTCCCAAGAATAAAGTCGAATACCGTTGCTTGTGTATATTCTTCTCCAAACAAAGTACCGGTATTATCCACCAAAGCAAGACGATCAGCGTCCGGATCGGTAACCACTCCAATGTCAGCACCTGAACTGTTTACCAGATCACAAATCTCGGTCAAATGCTCAGGTAGTGGTTCTGGGTTATGTGGAAATAGTCCGTTTGGAGTGCAATGAATTGTATGAACCGTTTCAATTCCAAGTTTTTCCAGAAGTAGAGGAACTCCAACAGAACCGGCTCCATTTACAGCATCAACGGCAACAGAAAGTTTTGCTGCGCGAATGATCTCAGGATCGATGTAATCCAGTTTCAGAATCTCTTCAATATGATATTGAAGCAGATCGTTGTCTTCTGAAATACTTCCGATCTCATCATACATTTTGTAATTGAATTCTCCGGAATCTGAAATGGCGATCATTTCTTTTCCTTCAGAAGCTGTCATAAACTCACTGGTTCCGTTCAGTAACTTTAAGGCATTCCATTGTGCAGGATTATGGCTGGCGGAAATGATAATTCCTCCATCAGCATTATGACGTAAAACACCCATTGCAACTGTTGGTGTTGGAACAATTCCGACTTTGATTACATCACAACCAACACTTGCCAGCGTTGAAGCCACGATGTCTTCACAAATTTGTCCGGTTACGCGGGAATCTCGCCCAAGAACAACTGTACCTCCTTTTAGCCAGGTTCCGTAAGCCGCTGTAAATCGGGCTAAATTTTCAGGTGTCAAGTCAGTTCCAAAAACGCCCCGAATTCCGGAGACAGATATCATTAATGCCATTGTATTATTTCCTTGATTTAATAATTTGTTCTAATTGAAGCATCCAACCACGGAGCCCTGGAAAATTAGGGCTTAGTTCTTGAACTCTTTGAGCTGTTTCCATCGCTTTTTCAAATTGTTGATCTGTTCCATAAGCACCTGAAAGATTAAATAATGCCTGTGGGTCTTTCGGATTTATAGCTACTGATTCTTCCAAGAGTTGAATTGCCGTTTTTGCATTTCCTCTGTTCAGTTCTATTGCACCCAGCATTTTAGTGATAAACGGTTCTTCTGTATTGATGGAATAAGCTTTTCGTAATAACGGTTCAGCTTTGTCAAACTCATTGCGATCTAAGTGAAGTCTTGCTGCAAATACATAAGGTGAATCGTTCCATGGTTGATTTCTAATCAATCCATAATATTCTCCAAGTGCCAGGTCGATCTGCCCGGTATTCTCATAATAATTGGCAACTTCCACTTTAGCTCTATCCCAACCCAGATTTTCATGAACCGAAGCATAGGCTAAACTGTCCACATAATCAGTGAAAGAATAAGAAAGCTGGTACGGAGTTGGCTTTGGGCCCTGAACAAAAGGAAAACCTTGCTTTAATGTAGATATTCTATGCCATTGAACTCGATGATCAAAATATGTGAGATGCATTTTTTCGAAATAATAATCCCAATTCCTATTTGTTTCGGTAGTTATAGCTCCTTTCTTTTCCAAGTCGCTTAACAAGACTTGTGAAAAGGTTTTTCCAATCAAAAAGTACCCTTGTTGATTGGGGTGAAGATGTTCAAGCATTAGATCAAAGCCGATCAAACCTTCATCAGAGTTTTCTTCAAATGCTTCATGAACAGGAACGTAAGTAGTGAGTACATTTTTTTGAGCTTGATCTTTAATGATCTCATTTATTTCAGAAGGCGCTCTGAATTTTAGTCCATCTAGATCTTTGGCTAGATTGAATTTTTCTTTTGCAGTGCCAAAGTCATCAATTTCCAAAGCATTTTGAGCTTCCTGATAAGTTGTAAAGGCAGATGGTTGTTCTCCATCTGTTATATCAACAAACGGTTCCTGATCTTTAACGTTGCTGGCTACGCTGCCTATAAAAACAGGGATTCCTTCATCTTCAAAAGTATTGATGATCGTAGAAATATTACTTTCGAATTGGATCATAGCCAGTTCGTATTTCGGGCTGTCTAATTCGATAGATCTGGAATCAACAATTCTCTCCATCAATGTTCCGTTTTCCAAAATCTCTTTATCCGAAAAGGTTGAGGCAAACCATTTGCCGGTATCCACAATGATTGTTCTCAGAAAAAGAAAGGTTTTAAACCGTTGAAGCTTAAGATAGAGCCTCACGAAACCCGGAAAAGCTCCCAGATTTTCATTCGAACCTACGCCAAGGGCACCATAGAATTCATTATGTCCGGCATAGATCATAACAGCATCAGGTTTATGCTCGATGATCTCGTCCAACTGGTCGTATAATGTATATGTGTTGACCGCAGAGATTCCTACATTCACTACTTCCACATTTTTATCAGGCATGGCATCTTGTAAAACATCGTCTACCACACGAGAAAATGTGCCATTAAATCCATAAGGATAGCCCGCGGCAGTTGAACCTCCCATTGCAAATATTCTGTAACTGTCTGCTGGTTTTTCTGCTAAAAAAACATCTATAGAAGGGTTTGGAATTACATTGGTGTAAAAGAAATATCTGGATGCAAAATTTGGATTGGGAATTCTGTATTCGTTGGTAGGAATATTTGGATCAATAAATAAATCGGTATTCCCTAAGTAATTGGTGCTTCTTAAAATCAGCTCGACAATTAAGAAGAATAGAACAGGAATTGAAAATGTAATTCCATAGAAGAGAATTTTCTTTTTCAATGGAAGAGGTACTTTGATCTCATCCAGATAAGTTTGTACTTCGGCTTCTTCAAGATTAAGATCTGAAGCTATTTTCTTGGCAGTCTTTTTCTTACTGTTTTTCTTGATGTATGACTTCTGCTTATTACTTAATGACATAGATCAGGAATTTGGCAACCATTTTGTTTCTTCATTTCCGGATTTTTTGTTCTCAAATCTTGCAAGGACGAACAGGAAATCAGAAAGTCGGTTCAGATATTTTATAGCCTCTTCAGAAATGTAATCTTCTTTTGAACATTCTACTGCTAATCGTTCAGCCCTTCGACATACTGTTCTGCCGACATGCAGATTTGCCCCTGCCGGAGAACCTCCAGGAAGAATAAAACTCACCAATGGCTCTAGGTGTTCTTCTAGTTCATCAATAGCTTGTTCAAGAAAAATGATCTCGGATTCCTGAATCCTATCGAGCTTTATTTTCTTTGACGGAGGTGTAGCCAGATCAGAACCCAGTACAAAAAGCTGTTTTTGAATTTCATCCAAAAGTTCTTTTGATCGTTTATGAACTCCGTGTGATAACGAGACTCCAATAACAGAATTCAATTCATCCACAGTACCGTACGCTTCAATTCGTAACGAGCTTTTGGAAACTCTTTGTCCGCCAAACAAAGAGGTGTCGCCCGTATCACCTTTTTTTGTATATATCTTCATAAATAATCTTTAGCTGAAAATAGCTCTTTAAACATAAACATTCTGATTCAGCTTTAATAGATTTTGATGGTTCTTAATTCCTGAGATTACTACCATTCAGGTAATAAATTTAGTACATCTATTTATGAAAAAAATACTCCTTTCAATTCTATTTATTGTTACCCCTTTTATTAACGTTTTAAGCTTTCAAGCTAAGGAGGTTGAATCCGGAGTGGATGTGCTTTCAAAGATGCACGAGGAGTATAAGGGAAAGTGGTATACCAACTTTACTTTTACTCAAGAGACGATCTTCTATGGACAAAATGATGAAGTAGTAAGAACCCAAATGTGGTATGAGGCTATGAGTCTTCCCGGGAAACTTGCTATTAAGTTTGACGAAAAGAATTCAAACAACGGCATTCTGTTTAATAGTGGAATGCAATATGGATTTGTGAACGGGGAAAAGATACAGGAATTTCCGAGAGTACACGATCTTCTGGTTTTGGGATTTGATGTGTATCATCAATCGGTTGACAGTACCGCTACCCAACTTTCAAGAATCGGCTATGATCTTAAAAAGGTTTACATAGATGAATGGCAGGGCAGAGACGTTTATGTAATTGGAGTGGACGAAGCAGATTCAACTACTCCTCAGTTTTGGATCGACGTTGAACGCTTAGTTTTTGTACGTAATATCACGGTAGGAAGAGCAAATACTTTACAAGAAGTTCAATTCAATAACTATGAAAAATTGGGAGAAGGTTGGGTTGCTCCCGAAGTGATCTTCAAAGCCAACGGAATGCTTGGTTTAGTAGAAAAATACACCGAAATGGAAATCCCTGATTCAATCAATCCTAAAATTTTTGATCCGGAGAAGTTTGTAGAGGTGGAGTGGGAGTGAAATGGAAAAGGAATTAACCTTTAAACAAAAGCGATTTTTAAAATCTCGAAGCTTTAAAGTTTCTGAAAAGGAAATTCAAATTAGAGAAAACAATTTGATTTCAAATTCTAAGTATACTATTCCACTCCAACAGATCAGTAACGAAAGGTTTGAAATAACTGTTTATTCAAAACCTTTGTTTTGGACAACCGTTTTGTTTTCATTTCTTTTCTTATTGATGTTACTATTAAGATTTTTGGGAGATGATATTGGAGACAATGCAGAACTATTTTATGGAGCTTTAGCACTTATGTTTGGTTTGTTTTTATTGAATTCTCGTGAAACGTATCATGGAATAATGACTACCAAAAAACCCCTTCTATTTTATAAAGATAGACCTTCAAAAGAAATACTAGAAGATTTCATCAGTTCAATGTTCAAAAAAAGAGAGGAATATTTTAATTCCGATCAAGATTCTGAACAGAAAAATCCAATAGGTTTTTGATTCTCTACATGAGATAGACAGGAAATTCCAGAATCAGCTAAAAGGATATATGCAGCAATTCGGACGTGAACGTCCTCCTGAACCGACCACGATTAGCACCTTAAACAAGCAAATCCTTTATCCGATCGGACTAAAGTCCTCTCTGGTAAACCTGATATAATTATAAATCGTAATGAATTAGGTTTACAAGCAAGGAATTTAACTTTGCTTTTAAAATACAGTAGGGGTGCATGGCGATGCGCCCCTACTGTATTTAATTATCAAGCCGAACAACTGGCTCCACCCAACACGCAGAACTGAGCGCAATATGGATGATTCAGATATACTTTCTGGAATGATTCCTTGAGTGTGGTACCGAGTTCAAACTGCTCATCATACGCAATTAACGTACATGGAAGTACAACCGGAGCATCCGTTCCTTTGCGTTTTACCACCATGCGTTCTGTTGCACACATTTGATCCGCAGCTTTGATGTTAAGAATATCCCAGCAATCTGTTGTGATCTCTGGTACATCCTGATCGGTAGTCATTTCAGGAAAGATCACAATGTTTTCACCGCCTGTTACTGTAATTCCAACTTCGTATTCATCCAAAATAGACTGATAACCTTCTAAAGCTTCGTCTCTGGATTCATTTTCTAAAGAACGTCCGGCAACTGCAAGATTGAAACCCATTTTTGAAAGGGTATTCATCGTTGTAAGCGTTCTGTTAAAAGTCTTTGGACCTCTTTCTCGCTCATGAACAGATTCTGTGTGATGATCTAAAGAAATCCGAAGCGTTAGTTTTCCTGGATGCTTTTTATTCAGCACATCCAGCTCATCGAAATGCTTATCAATGGCACGGTAGGCATTGGTGAGAACCAATACGTTAAACCCTCGCTCTAAACATAAGTCCAGGATCGGAACCATGTCTTTATTCAGAAATGGTTCGCCACCGGTGAATGAGATCTGTTTTGTGCTCAGCTCAAGATCACGAATTTCATCCAGATAGGTTTTTACTTCATCGGTTGTGATGTATAACAACTCATCATTGGTTGGAGAAGATTCTATGTAACAGTTTTTACACTGAAGATTACACCGAGTTCCTGTATTGAACCAAAGCGTATCCAGATTGGTCAACTCCACATAAGCACGATCATCACCTTTACCCGTAGTTGTTGGTTCTCTGAATTTCCCCTTATCATGAAAATTCTGTTTTATTTCCTGTTCTTTAAGAGATTTCGTTTTCAAATCTTTTAGCAGCATGGAGCACCCTCGTCTGTATTAGTATTTTCTGTGTTGAGGGGAGCACTACCTCCGCACCCTTCAAAAATTCCGTAGTGGGTGGAAAAATCACCCCAAAAATCAAAATGTTCTTTAAATCGTGTATCGTGAAGCATCATATAGGTATTTCCGCAAACCGTTTTAATGCGTCCGTTTTCAAATAAATGATGATCATCCAGTTCAAAAGCATCTTTGTTATGATCTATGGTTCCTTTGTAGCGAACGGCCTGACCATAATCTTCGCAATCACTTTCCAGTTTTGGTAGTTTCATTAAGCGATAGGTAACGGAGTAGAAATTAATATTCCCCACCTTTTCCATCAGTTCTTCATCTTCAATGGTGATTCTGTTGGAACTGACTGTCCGGGGATCTAAAAAGCCAACATCTTTTGAAATGGTTAAAAAGTCGTTCCAATAAAGAGCGCCACTTAAACATTCTCCGTATAACACAGGGTCATCAACAAGATGCTGAGGCACTCTTCGATCAGAATAAACATCACTGAAATAGATCTCACCGCCTTCTTTCAAAAGGTCGTAAGCACCTTGAAGTACTGCTTTTTTATCTGTAGCCAAATTTATAACACAGTTAGAAATGACCAGATCAAGCGATTCTTTTTCAATATCCAGTTTTCCAAGTTCTTCGATGTTTCCTTTCTGGAATTCAACATTCGCAAAACCAAATTTTTCAGCATGATAATCTTTGTGAGCATTTGCAACATTTAGCTGCTCATCAGTCATATCCACGCCAATAACGTGACCATCTTTGCCAACCAACTTGCTTGCTACATAACAATCTCTTCCGGAGCCGGAGCCTAAATCTAGTACTCTTAAACCATCAAGATTTGTAGGAATGGTAAGACCACATCCGTAGTACTTTGCCATGGTTTCATCGTGAAGCTGGCTCAGGATATCTTTGATGTGTCGTGGGTATTCTATATCAGTACAGCAGGCGTTTGTTTTAAGGTCATCAGATGTCTGCAGAGTTTCTCCGTAATAGGATGAAACCTGATCGTGAATATCGTTTTTCATAGTTGATCAATTTTGGCTAAAAAGTGAAATAAATTTTCGAAAATACTTAAATAAAAGAACGTAACAACCAAGTTTCCGGATTGGTTCAATTGAAAATTATTATAGTTAAAAGGCTAGAGGTATATATAACTTTTATGTAACATTTTATGCGAAATGGAAAGATGTTCTAATGCCTCTAAACTATTTTTTAAAATGGAAATGTTCTGTATAGGGCAAGCAAATAGTTTTGAAACTTCAGCAAGATATTCCGCTTTCTGTTCAACAAGTTCATAATCGAGAATTAATTTATTGATCGCATTTTCTTGTGAGTAGGGATAAGTGACCTGCACAAATTGAACTAATTTTATCTCAAGCAGTTTTGCAGCGTCAATAGCTAATCGAATGGATTCACCATACGATTCAATCAATCCTGATTTTCCAAGTTTGGTTCCACCAAAATGTCTAACCGAAATTGCTCCAACATCAACAAGTTCAGAAGACTTCAGTTGGTTTAGAATAGGAAGCCCTGCTGTTCCTGATGGTTCTCCGTCGTCGCTACTGAATTCAGTCGTGTCACTTGCACCGATTCGGTAAGCATAGCAATGATGTGAAGCATCCCAAAGCTCGGTTTTAAGTTTTTGAAGTTGCTCGTCAAACTCATGTTCAGACTTTGCAGGAAACAAATATCCAATGAACTTAGAACCTCGTTCTTTAAATTCGGAAGTAAATATGTCAGAAACAGTTTTCAGAAAAGATGGATTGGTTACCATGAAAAGGTAAAAGAATATTTATTCGAGTCCATACTTAATATTTAGAGTGAATCCACCTTGCCATTGAAAAGGGAAAAAGCGATTTTTGAATTCTATAAAAGCATAATTTAGTTTCACTTTAAATTGAAACTAAAGCTTGAACAAGCTTGTTTAACATTTTCAGAACTAACTATAAAAACCAGCATGCCCTCATTTATAAAAGCGATCAATTCGCAGGTAGGCCGCAAGATCATGACGGGAATCACAGGCATCGGTTTGATGCTGTTTCTCATTGGTCATATTGTAGGTAATCTAACTATTTTCGGTGCTCCTGAAGCCTTTAACATTTACACAAAAACTTTAGAAGATCTCGGTCCCTTGCTTTATGTGATTGAAGCAGGTCTGGCTTTTTTCTTTTTATATCATACCATTTTAGGTATCTCCATCTGGTGGAACAGAAGAAAAGCTCGCCCGGAAGGATACAAGAAGTATCAAACCAAAGGCGGTCCAAGTCATCAGTCTTTAGCTTCAAAAAGCATGGTTTATACAGGAATCATCATTTTAGTTTTTCTTGTGATCCACATCTGGACATTTAAATTTGGTGATACTGAAATGGTTAAGCTTGCATCGGGTGAAATGGCTCGTGATCTGAGAGCATTGGTAATCGAGAAATTTACTGAACCGTTATATGCATTCGGGTATACATTTGTATTGAGTTTATTGATACTCCATTTGTCACATGGGTTTTGGAGCGCTTTTACCTCGCTTTCTATGAAAAGCAAAGAAGCTTCAAAAAAAGTACAAATGGGTGCATACGGTTTCGCAATCGTAATTATGCTCATGTTCATCTTCATTCCGCTGTATATCTATTTCACCGGCGGTGAAGGCTCATTAATCTCATATTAAATTTAAATGCCACTAATTCACGAAAACACAAAAAAGTATGAGGCTATCCCTGATCGGTTAAATTTAATCGGGAAGGAAATAGTTGACTCCGCTTTTAAAGTGCATAAAGAATTAGGCTCAGGATTGTTGGAAAGAGTTTATGAAGTTTGTTTAGCACATGAGATTCAGAAAAGAGGATTTGAAGTAGAAAGACAAGTTGTTGTGCCTATCAAATATGATGGGATTAGTTTTGATGAAGGATTTAGGTTAGATCTTTTGGTTGAAAAAGAGATTATCTGTGAATTAAAGGCAGTAGATAAAATGAATCCGGTTTGGAAAGCTCAGGTTTTGAGTCATTTAAAATTGACGAATAATAGATTGGGCTATCTTATTAATTTTAACGTAACAAATATTGGAAGAGGCATTAAGCGAATAGTAAATTAATTCGTGGTTTTGTGATTCCGTGGCAATATAATTATGAAATTAGATTCAAAAGCACCTGAAGGACCATTAGAAGAAAAGTGGCGCAAGCATAAAAAAGAAATGAAACTTGTTGCTCCTAATAACAAGCGAAAGTATGAGGTTATCGTTGTTGGAACCGGATTAGCCGGCGGAGCTGCTGCTGCAAGTATGGCTGAGCTTGGTTACAATGTGAAAAGCTTCTGTATTCAGGATTCTGCCAGACGTGCACATAGTATTGCTGCTCAGGGTGGAATTAACGCTGCAAAAAATTATCCGAATGATGGAGACAGTATCTGGAGATTATTTTATGACACCATTAAAGGTGGCGATTACAGATCCAGAGAAGCAAATGTGTACCGTCTTGCTGAAGTAGCAAACGAAATTATTGATCAGGCAGTAGCTCAAGGTGTGCCTTTTGCACGTGAATATAGTGGATTGCTTGCAAACCGATCGTTTGGTGGAGCTCAGGTTTCCAGAACATTTTATGCTCGTGGTCAAACCGGACAGCAGTTACTGTTAGGTGCTTATCAAGCGATGATGCGTCAGGTAAATGAAGGTGGAATTGAGTATCACCCACGCCATGAAATGCTTGATGTTGTGATCATTGACGGACAGGCTCGCGGTATTATTACCAGAGATCTGGTTTCCGGTGAATTGAAAAGATGGGAAGCCGATGCTGTTGTACTGGCAACCGGTGGATATGGAAACGTATTCTATCTTTCTACGAACGCAAAGAATTCAAATGTAACGGCAGCTTGGAGAGCTCATAAGAAAGGAGCCTTATTTGCAAACCCATGTTATGTGCAGGTTCACCCGACATGTATTCCGGTTTCTGGAGACTATCAATCCAAACTAACTCTGATGAGTGAGAGTTTAAGAAACGATGGTCGGGTTTGGGTTCCTCGTAAAAAAGGAGATGATCGTCATCCAAATGATATTCCGGATGAAGAAAGGTTCTATTATCTGGAAGAAAAATATCCGAGCTTCGGAAACTTAGTTCCTCGTGATGTGGCTTCCAGAAATGCTAAGATCGTTTGTGATGAAGGATTGGGAGTGGGACCAACAGGATTGTCAGTTTATCTTGACTTCCGTGATGTAATTAAGCGTGATGGCAAAGATACTGTAGCTGCAAAGTATGGTAACCTGTTTGATATGTATGAAAATATCGCAGGAGAAAATCCATATGAGCAACCAATGAGAATTTATCCTGCAGTGCATTACACGATGGGCGGCCTTTGGGTAGATTACAACTTGATGACCAACATCCCGGGATTATTTGCAACCGGAGAAGCTAATTTCTCTGATCACGGAGCGAACAGACTTGGAGCCAGTGCATTGATGCAAGGTTTGAGTGATGGCTATTTTGTACTTCCGGCAACCATCGGTAATTATTTGGCTGATGTTAAACCGGGTACCCGTTACGGTACCGATCACAATGCCTTTATTGAAGCAGAAAAAGGTGCTCAGGATCAAATCGATAAACTTCTGAACATCAATGGAAAAAGAACCATTGTTGATTTCCATAGAACACTTGGTAAGATCGTTTGGGATAACATCGGTATTGCCAGAAACAAAGAAGATCTTGAAAAAGCGATCAAAGAAATTCAGGAACTTCGTGAGGAATTCTGGACGAATGTGTATGTACCGGGCGAAAAGAATAATTACAACAAGTATCTGGAATTTGCAGGGCGTGTAGCAGATTTCTTTGAGTTAGCTGAGTTAATGGCAAAAGATGCTTTGGAAAGAGAAGAGTCTTGTGGTTGTCACCTTCGTGAAGAATATCAATCTGAAGAAGGAGAAGCGATCCGTAATGACGAAGATTTCTCTTATGTAGCAGCCTGGGAATTCAAGGGTGTGAACGGACAGCTTCAGGAAGAGCTGCATAAAGAAAATTTAGAATTTGAATTCGTTGAACTAAAACAAAGATCATACAAGTAAAAGGTTTGCCACAGAATCACCAAGACACAAAAATTATTTAGTGATTTTGTGCTTTAGTGGCTGAACCAAAGGAAAAGATTATGAGCAAAGATATGACCATTCATTTGAAATACTGGAAACAAGCTGGACCTGATGTTCCCGGTCATTTTGAAGAGTATACTTTAGATACTGTAAACGAGCATATGTCCTTCCTTGAAATGTTGGATGTACTCAACGAAGAACTTCAGCTGCAAGGCAAAGAACCTGTTGAGTTCGATTACGATTGTCGTGAGGGAATTTGCGGTTCTTGTAACTTAGTGATCAACGGACAGGCGCATGGACCAAAAGCCGAAGTTGCTTGTTGCCAGTTACACATGCGTAATTATAAAGATGGCGACAAAATTACCATCGAACCGCCAAGAGCAGCTGCTTTTCCGATCATTAAAGATCTAGTTGTAGATCGTAGTGCTTTTGACCGAATCATTGAAGTAGGCGGATATGTATCGGTAAAAACCGGTTCCGCTCAGGAAGCTAATGCCTTGCCGGTAGAAAAAGAGAAATCAGATGAAGCTTTTGAATATGCTGCTTGTATTGGTTGCGGCGCTTGTGTGGCTGCTTGTCCAAATGCGTCGGCTTCCTTGTTTACAGGAGCGAAACTTGCTCATTTAAATAAATTCCCACAGGGAGAAGTAGAAAGAAGTAACCGAGCAGTTGCAATGGTAGACCAAATGAAAGAAGAAGGATTTGGTGACTGTTCCAACTTTGCAGAATGTGAAGCTGTTTGCCCGAAAGGAATTTCTATCTCAGCTATCGCCGAAATGAGAAGAGACTACATGAAGGCGTTGGTGAGCTGATCTAACCAAAACCAATATGTCATCCTGAGGATACTTCCGAAGGATCTAAAAGCCATCTCAATTTGGGATGGCTTTTTTTGTTGTAAAATCTTTCTTATCCCGAAGTATCGGGACAAAGGATCTGCAGAATTATCGAAATAACTCAAAGCTTTAAAGAGTAAAGATTGTAACTTTTAGATTGATCCTCCGTTTTGCAACTAGACTAGATAGCGGCCAATAAAAAGAAAGATTAATAAAAAAGACTCTTTATGAATAAGAAAAATGCATTGGCTTATGGGATAATTATCGGAACGGTGATTGGAGTTCTTACCGATAACTTAGCGCTTTGGCTTGCTTTAGGTGTTGCTTTTGGAGCTGCAGGAATGGCTAAGGCTTCCAAAGATGAAAAAGAAGATACTCCGGAATAGTTTTCAGTTTTAATTTAAAAGCCATCTCATTAGAGGTGGCTTTTTTTTTGAATAGATAACCTCAATACTACTAATCCAGTAAGGGTGTATGGCGATACTCCCTTACTGGATTATCTTGTCATTTAGCCCAGAGGGAGAAATCTAAAGATGTACTTATAGGAAAATTTCAGATCTCTCACGTGCGTTCGAGATGACACAGAACACATGAAAATTTAGTGCCTTCGTGCTTTTTTGTTTGCAAATGTGGGATATCCCACCTATTTTAATTACGAACCATTATGTCTACTAGTAAAAATAAATACGAAGCAAAACTAGATTCAAAAAAACGGCTTACCATCCGTAGTCCGCGGACAGAGTACTATCATGTCACTGAAAAAAGTGATGGCACGGTTATTCTTAAACCCAGGATTTTAATCCATCCGGATGAAATCTCGAAGCGTTCTCTTGAAATGATGGATAAAGCTGTTAAGCACTTAAAAGATGGTAAAGCATCTGATTATGTTGACTTGAAAGAACTAGATGAGCTTCTGAAAAGCGAGTAGAGAATATGTTCAAAATAAGATTCGGCATTCCGGAAATGGAAAAATTTTGGAATGATTTAGTTTCTTCCAAAAAAGACGAATCGATTTCTAAAGAAGATGAAAAGCTATTTAAATTATTTGGAAAAGCAATTCGATTTTTAGCTTCAAATCCGCGACATCCGGGATTGAACTCACATGAAATTGACTCTTTGACCAAGCGATATGGAATAAAAGTATTTCAATCATATCTAGAGAATAAAACACCTTCGGCGGGAAGATTTTATTGGGTATATGGCCCCGATCAAAAAGAAATAACAATTATTGGCTTGGAGCCTCATCCTGAGGACAAAAAGAGGGGAGCATACGATCGAGTAAAACTTTCTGATCTGCCAAACTCGTAATAGCTGTATTAGATAACAATCCTTAATGGATTATCTTGTCATTTCGCCTAGAGGGAGAAATCTAAAATTGGACTTATAGGAAAATTCCAGATCTCTCACATGCGTTCGAGATGACAAAGAGCCAAATAAGAAAATTTAGTGCTTTCGTGCTTTTGTGGCGAACCAACTCCATCAAGCTCTAAATTTTTCCTGCAAACCGGAAAGGAAGTGTCGCAAGTACTGATCATTGCATTCCCGGTACTTTCCGGAGGTGGGTTTTCTGAAAAAGGCGCTTAGTTCGTGCGGACTGATGCTTTTGTCAACCAAGTCAAACATTTCCAGTATGTCATCACTTTGAAGATTGTAAGCGATGCGTAATTTTCTGAATACGATGTTGTTATTTAATACTTGTTCAGGAACAGGCTGTGGACCTTCTTTCTTGCCACGCTTTTGAATGATCAATCCATTCAAAAAAGTAGCCAGTGCGACATCAGGCATCTTCATAAAATCAGAATCCTCATCTTTCTTGAGCCAGGTTGTAATTCTGGCCTGATCTACCGGATCATTAGCTAATGCAAAAACCTCAGCCATTTTAAGATCGTTATAGCCTAGAATGTATCGTAATCGCCTAAAGATGTCGTTGCTGTCCATGTGGGAACCAAAGAATTGTTTTATTCTGATTTGAAGATCAAGGTAACTAAAATTGGATTAGGAAAAGGGTTTTTGAGTCATAACAAAGATGTTTTTTCTGCATTATTTCGAAACATTTAACAAGGTGTGGCTCAATGTGACAATAAAAATAATCTTGAGCTACGCATTTATTTTTTAGAAAAGCGCTTTTTAAGCCTGTTCACAATTTTCTATCAATACAATAGGCTAAAATCATTGAATATGGGTGCTAGTAGTGGTATTTTCAAAGTCTGAAAAGTAAGTTAGTTAATGGGTTGGTTCTGTAATCAAAATTTGAATTAACCACCAAAAAACAGGAATAAAATGTCAAAAATAAAAGTCGGAATTAACGGATTTGGCCGCATTGGTAGAATGGTTACGCGGGCAATCCTTGCAAAGTATAGTGATAGAATTGATATCGTTGGAGTTAATGATCTAACAGATACAAATACACTAGCTCATCTTTTTAAATATGATTCATCTCAAGGAACCTTCAATGGTTCAGTTTCTGTGGATGGTGATAAGATCACAATCAATGATATGAGTTTTGCTGTTACAGCCGAAAGAGATCCTGCGAATTTGAACTGGGGAGATCTTGGTGTTGATATTGTGATTGAATCAACCGGTTTTTTTGTTGACAAAGAAAGTGCTGGAAAACATCTCGAAGCCGGCGCTAAGAAAGTAATTATTTCAGCACCTGGAAAAGGTGGAGTGAAAACAGTTGTACTTGGAGTTAATGACGATGTGATCGACGATGAAACTGCGATTTACTCTAACGCAAGTTGTACTACTAACTGCCTCGCTCCAATGGTAAAAGTTTTGGATGATGCTTTTGGCGTTAAGAAAGGTTTCATGACAACCATTCATGCATACACCGGTGACCAAAGAATTTTAGATGCACCACATAAAGACTTAAGAAGAGCGCGTGCAGCAGCTATTAATATTATTCCTACTTCAACCGGAGCAGCAAAAGCAGTTGGACTAGTGCTTCCGCATTTAGACGGGAAATTAGATGGAGGAGCTGTTCGTGTTCCAACCCCAACAGGTTCATTAACTGATTTTGTTTGTGAAGTGAACAAAGAAACTACAGCAGAAGAAGTAAACGCGGCTTTCAAAAAAGCATCTGAAGGTTCTATGAAAGGAATTCTTGAGTATGCTACAGATCCATTAGTGTCAACTGATATCATTGGAAATCCTCACTCAAATATCTTTGACAGTGATTTAACAAAAGTAGATGGTAATCTTGTAAAAGTAATTGGCTGGTATGACAATGAAGCCGGTTATTCAATGAGAACGGCTGATCTGATCTTGAAAATAGCTTAACAATAGCTTAGAATTTTCAACCCCGGCAGGTAAAACTGGTCGGGGTTTTTATTTCTTATAAATTATTAAAAATGATTCAGCAATTCTTTTAGACATCAGAAGTTGTTGTTCAACAATTCATCAAATAGACTATAATGAAAAAACTGATTTACGGAGCAATTTTCCTGAGCGTTACCTATGCCTGCTCTCCAAAAACAGGAGATAATCTTTCAAAGAATATGGAAGAAATGGCTTTGCAAATGCCGATCTCAACATCAATTGATTTGGCTAATGTAAACGAAGATAGAGTGTGGGTTGAAATTGACCCGGGGATGTTTACACAGGATACGGTAACCTACAGAATTCCAAGAGTGGTACAAGGCACTTACGATATCAGTGATTTTGGAAGTTTTACTCAAGATTTTGTTGCCTATGATTATACTGGTGCAAAGATTGATGTAATTCGCCCTGATGAAAATACCTGGATCATTCCAAATGCTCAGAAACTGGATAAATTGGGCTATTATGTAAACGATACATTCGATATTGAAAACACAGAAAAGCCAACACCTTTTTCTCCTTCAGGAACAAATATTTCAGAAGACAATTTTGTACTAAATCTACACGGATTCATCGGTTATTTTGAAGAACTAAAAGACAATAGTTACAAACTTGCAGTAACAGCACCAGCCGGAATGAAAAAATCTTCGGCATTGCCAACAAGTAGTTCCATGATCTTAGAGGGTGATTCCACCGTAGTAGATAACTATACAGCTGCCCGGTATTTTGATATTACTGACAATCCAATGTTTTATGGAGATCTGGATATTGAAGAATTTCAGGTTGGTGATATTCAAATTGTGCTAAGTGTGTATTCACCTAGTGGATTGCATTCTGCAGCTAAGATCAAAGAGACCGTTTTTGAAATGATGCAGGCTCAGAAAGAATATCTGGGAGACATGAGCAGTACTCCACGGTATGATATCTATTTATATCTCTCAGAAGGAAGTCAGACATCACCACAAGGTTATGGAGCGCTGGAACACCAGACTTCAACCATTGTAGTTCTTCCTGAGCAAATGCAGGAGTCACAGCTGAATCAAACTATGGTTGATGTAGTATCTCATGAATTCTTCCATATTGTTACACCATTGAGCGTTCACTCAGAAGATGTTCATTATTTTGATTACTACGAGCCAACTTTCTCTAAACATCTTTGGATGTATGAGGGAGTAACGGAATATTTCGCTAGTCATTTTCAGGTTTATGAAGATCTGCAACCACGAGAAGAGTTTTACAATAAGATTCAGGGTAAAATTTCAAGTTCATACACCATGGACGATTCTATGAGTTTCACAGAGTTGAGCGAAAATGTAATAGACGAACCTTACGCATCTAATTACTACAATGTGTACCAAAAAGGGGCTTTGATCGGAATGTGTATTGATATTTTGATGAGAGAGGAAAGCAATGGAGAAAGAAGTATGCTTTCTTTGATGAAAGAACTGTCAGCGAAATATGGAGTTGAAAAACCATTTGAAGACGATAACCTGATAGCTGAAATAACAGAGATGACTTATCCTTCTGTAGGAGAATTTTTAAGAACTCATGTTGAAGGAACTACACCTATCGATTATTCAGTATTTTTTGATAAAGTAGGTCTTGAGATGGGCGTTGAGGAAATTCAGACAAATCTGTTTTTGATCAATCAACAAGCAGCATATATAAATGTAGATCAAGCAACGGGTAAGATATACTTCCAAAATATGGATCTTAACACATCTCTTTTAGAACTAGGTGTACAGCCTGGTGATACTTTGGTTACCTTAAATGGTTTGGAAGCAAATCTAGAGAACTTACGTCAAATACTGCCACAGAGTTTTCAATGGACTCCGGATACTGAAGTTTCCATGACTTTAAACAGAAATGGAGAAGAAGTAAAGCTACAAGGCATTGTTGGAACTCCAATGTATCCTGAGCAAAAGCTGATCGAATCTGATAACGCAACCGATGAGCAAATTCAGCTCAGAAACTGGTGGTTAGAGAAGTAATAGCTTTAATTTAACGTAAAGCCTTTCTGTTTATGAAAGGCTTTTTTATGCCGAATTCCTTTTACGTTTTATATTCCTAAATTCAGATATGATAGCAATTACTTTTATAGCAGGATTGGTGGCACTTATTGGTGGAGCAGAATTATTCTTAAGAGGAGTAGATCATTTTGGGGTAAAATGGAGAGTTTCTCCTCTAATTATGGGGTTAACCGTTGTGGCTTTTGCAACAGGAGCTCCGGAGCTTGCTATAAGTATTCAAGCTGCGCTTACTAATAATGTAGACTTAGTGCTCGGAAATATTATTGGTAGTAATATCGCCAATATACTTTTGATTCTTGGTATCAGCGCTATTATTAAACCTCTGGTGGTAAAGCTCAGAGTTGTACAAATTGATGTTCCGATCGTAATAGCAGCAAGTGTATTGCTATATGTAATTGCCTGGGATGGTGAGCTCACAAAGCTCGATGGAGTTTGGTTGTTACTTGGATTGGTTCTTTATTCGATCTTTACATTTTTTCAGATCAAAAAAGAAAGAGAGAATCAACCCGAAGAAACTGATTTTGAAGCTGAGCAAAGAAAGCTTTCATCAGGATGGTTTTTCTATGTTAAGAATATTGGTTATTTGATCGTTGGCATGGGATTGATCGTCCAAGGATCAGACTGGATGGTGCAAAGTGCTGTTGAAATAGCAACGATCTTAGGATTATCACAATTAGTAATTGGATTGACTATTGTCTCTATTGGTACATCGTTACCTGAAATTGCAACTAGTATTGCAACGATTCGAAAAGGTAACACAGATATGGCTGTAGCAAATGTGATGGGCAGTAATCTTTATAATATATTGCTTACTCTAGGATTAACTGTAGTTATAGCCCCGAATATTTTAACGGTTTCTCCGGCGGCACTAGCATTAGATCTACCGTTTATGGTTGCGGTCAGTATTATGTGTATTCCAATCTTTATTGCCGGTTTTGATATCACCAAGTTTGATGGGGCGATTTTATTGTTTTACTATGGATCATATCTAACTTATCTGGTTTTAGATGCGGTAGGTTCTTCGTTTGAGTCTTCGATGGAATGGATAATGCTTTATGCTGTTTTGCCATTTACTATAGCATATATAATATGGAGAGTATATAAATACAGAAGACTTGTAAAAAAGTTGATTCCTTAGGAATGTTGAAGGGCTGTTTATTTTTGTCGGTTCCTTATTGAATGGGTTACTCGGTTATTTCTTTTTGAAATCTAAATTAAAGCCAACGAACTAAATTTTTTTAATCCCATTTTGGTTTTTTATATAAATGTTCAGGCTTTATAGACAAGGAATTTGCTTTTTACATTAAATCCATTTAATTGTATTTAGTTATAATTAAATGGTTTATGAAGCATCTAATCTTTATAGCGACTTTAACACTTTCATCAATTATCCTCAATAGCTGTGGATTGTTGGGCTCATCTGAAGAAAAGCAAAAAGAGGAACTCTATGAATGGAAACAACTTGTTGGTTTCAAATCCGGTTCAATAACAGCAATTGCAACTCACGGTGAGAATGTCTTATACATAGCTCAGTCTAATCGATTATCCTATTCTGAAGAGGCTGGAAAAAACATCAAAAGGTTCACTGCTCCTGATTCTGCGGATATAACGAAGATAAAAGTGTATGACAGGTTATATATAATAGGAGATGTATACAGAAGTGGCGCTGGTTTTTGGGGAAATAGAGTAAGCTATGTATATGCATCTGATGATAATGGAAGGAACTGGGAAGAAATTGTTGGCGGATTCAGAATGCAGGATATTGTAGTATCTGAAAACATGCTTCATATTGGAAAAAAGCATGGGGTAATTACTTTCGATCTGGAAGGAGATTCAGTATATAAATCCAATCTGTTTTTATACAGTAAATTAAGCGATCATATGGAAGAGATCACCGCCTCTGCTGACGGTTCGGTATATGTATCATCTCACGGAGGTATTTTTGCGACGTTTGATAGAGGCACAACATGGGAAAAGATATCTACAACGATCGGTAAAGATTATGATCATATTAAATCTATAGCAGTTGACGATGAAAGCGATATGATCTATGCTGCAGAATACAGAAGACTTTACTACAGAGAGAAAAATGAAGTTAAATGGATCAAAAAAAGCATTAATTCAGGAACTGAGAAAGTTAGATTATTAAGCGACAATAAAATTGTTACTGTAGATTGGGACCAAGTAAATTATGCAGATAAAAACAGTTTCGAATTTCAAAATATTGGACCGTATTATGAACAAAAAGAATCAGAATACTTCTCTTTAGAAATGTTAGAAGTATTTACTGACAATAAAATCGTAGTAGCCGGTGATGAGCACATCTTTGTAGGGACACCAATCAATAATTAAGTCATTTATTAGAATTAGCTTTTTTCTCTTGTTCAATGATTTCAATTTTGGGAGAGAACCCTTTTGGAAAAGAGCATGAGTAACTAGTGTTGAACATACAAGAGCTATTATATATTATAAGTGAAGTATTAACAGAATTTCGTGTTTTATGTATGTGAGAAATCTTTTTTTCAAATTATTATTTGTCGGGTTCTTAATCATTTCCTGTTCAGAGAAAAAAAGCAAAGTACATGAACTTGATTTAAATAAAGTCCCCATCTTTATCCCGAATCTCCTTGCTAATTTTGATAGTATTGAGGATCTCTATTTTTCTCATTTGGCATATAAAAGCATAGCTACAACTTCTAATCATCTAGTTCTTGCAGACAGGCAAAATAAATTTGTAGTAATTGTTGATGATAAAGGAGCACTTATCAATAAGATTAGAGAAGGTAGAGGCCCGGGTGAAATTCTAGATGTTTATGAGATGACAAGAACTTTAGACAACACTATTTATCTAACTGATAATGGCAATAAAAAGATTTTAATTTATGATGAAGACCTACGTTTTATAAAAGAGTTTAAACCCAAGCTTTTTGAAGGAACTTCAATTGTTAATGTATTTCCAGGAAGTGAAAATAACTTCATTTTCGAACTTACTTCATTCGACTTTTTGGAGAATAAAGATAAACAGTCAGAAAAGATTTTTGTACAGTACAATTTGGAAGATGAAAAGTATGGGAAAGAGATAAGAATAAAAGATCGCCCGTACGCAAGAACTTATATGGATGGTCGCCTTGTTGGTGCGACACAGGTTCCATATAGCAACACCTCTTTAACTTCCTATAATCCTGAAAATCAGTCATTATTTGTTTACGAAACATCTAAATCTGAAATAGTAGAATTGAGTAGTCATTTTGATACTCTTAATACCATTCGAATAAATTTACCTGTGCAGAAGCTAAGTGACTCTGAAGTTGACAGCCTTAGAGAAGGAGAAAGCGGTGAACAATGGAAAACAATGAGTTCTTATTTACCTGAATTTAAGAGTGAGGCTGAACGTTTTTTTTATAACAATAACCGATTATGGGTTCAATCTAATTTAAGAGGTGATTATCAAAAATGGTTTGTATTAAACATGAAAGGACGGATTATAAAGATCGCACTTCTTCCCAAGGATGGAATGGTAACTCATGTTTCTGACGAAAATATTGGCGTAAGAATAAATGATGTAGAATTTGCAGTATATAGTAATCAAATGCACGAATTAGAAAAGTAAATTAACTCTTGGCTTTTTTCTCTTTTTCACTGATTATCCAGTTTACATATAAAAACTCCAAAGCAGCAGCTTCATAACCGTTCCAATTCGAGATCAGACTTTGAAACTTCTTTTCACTGATGGTGTGTGGGTTTTCTCCATAACTGGCAATGATCCAGCGGCGTAAACCTTTCTCTTCATCTTTCTTTTTATTGCTTGGAAAAACGGCATCAGGTCTGCCTCTCATCATCATCAGATCTTGTCCTGCTGTAGGACCAATTCCTTTGATACTGGTTAGCAGATCATAAGCCTCTTGAGGATCACAGTTTGTAATATGATCCATATCAACATTTCCAGCAACCATATCTGAAGCCAAACCTGTCAAATATTCCCCTTTTCTTTTGGTAGGACCGAGCTTCCTTATGCTCATTGGATCTGCTTTCATAAGTTGATGAGCTCGTGGCCAGGCGGGAATACTCTTTCCGTTATGAACCAAAGCTGTTCCATAGGCTTCACGAACTGAAAACATCATTTTTTTTGCAGTGGGTTTATGGTTCATCTGCATCTCTACGATTCTGTTCTGAATATCTTCGAAAAGATTAGCTCTCGTCATTCTTTTTAAACCGTACAAAGAAGTTAATTTATCAGCCAAAAGTGGGTCTTCTGCAGCCTGATCGTAAAGCGGACGAATATCCATATTTGCGCCAAGAATTTTGGAAAGACTTTTATTGGCTTCCTCGATTTCTTCTTTTGATAAAGATTCCTTGGTTTCAATATGAAATTCAGGCGAATCGGGATCGCCATTAAAGAAAACGGTAACAATAACATCCGTGTCACCAATAGGAATCGGTCGGGTAAATCCTTCTTCGAAAATGGTTTCTACATCATGTTCATGATCGAAATAAGATTCAACGTCCAGGCATAGAAACCAGTCGTGTGGCGGAATAGATTTTAGCGTCCAGTTAGACATATAGTTATGAATAAGTAATATGAATATTCGAGATATTTTAACAGCTAAAATGTATTACTAATTCCATCAAGAGTTAAAAATAAACGAAGGATTTTTTCCCTGTCTTAATCTTTCTACATCAATTTTTTGCTGATACAACTGTTCCACATCTTTTAATGTGTCTGCATCGGATGGAGATAAATCCCAGCGAATGGCTTTGAATCTCGGAAACCTAAGCGTGTATTTCGCCTTGGTTCTTTTGTTGATCTGGATGTCTTCAAATTCCAGTTCGATAACTAAGTGAGGTTTCAAAAGTAGCGTTGGGCCGAAACGTTCTAATGTAATATCCTTGATCAACGCATTCATTTTTTTGAGTTCTTCATCAGAATAGCCACCGTAGGCTTTGCCGATAGGAATGAATTCTTCTTCATAGCGATCATCATCTTTTACCGAAACTCCCAGCGTAAAATCAGAATAAGTTCCACCTCGTTTGCCACTTCCGGCGTGAGCGTATAGCATAACAGTATCCAAAGAACCACTCGGCTTTTTAACTTTCAGCCAGGATTTTCTGCGTTGACCGTATTCATATACCGAATCTTTTCTCTTCAGCATTAAGCCTTCATTTCCGTGATCCAGTGCTCGCTGAAAAAGCTCTTCCACATCGTCCTGATTATCGATTTTCATCTGTGAGGTGATAGGAATAGAATGTTTTTTTGAAAGTATTTCGAGTTTATCCCGACGAACCGATAACAACTCATCAAATAACGGATTTCCATCTTTATACAAAATATCATAAGCGATAAATAGTACAGGAAACTCAGTTAGTAATTTTTTCGTAGGCTTTTTTACGCCCATTCGTTTTTGAAGAAGCTGAAAGGGAAGAATGGTGTCATCTTTGAAAACACATATCTCTCCATCCAAAACCAGATCAGGAAGCTGTTTATCAGAAAAGAATTCGATGATCTCAGGAAATGAAGAAGTGATCTCATTTAAGTCGCGGGAAAATAACTCTACTCTTCCATCAGAAATATGAGCCTGACAACGCATCCCGTCAAATTTCTCCTCAGCAATATATTCTGAAAGATCGGTAACAGCTCTGCTTTCGATCGGGGAAGCCAACATAAAAGCTATCGGACTAAACATCTTAAATGTCGCTTCGTCTAGCGTATCATTTTTTGCCATGATTGCTGTTCTGCCGATGCTTCCGGAGATCATTCGGGCGTAGCGAACCGTTTCTAGTTCTTTGCTGTATGTTTTAGCAATAGCATTTTCAACACTTTTAGTTTCGAATCCAATTCTAAGTGAACCTTGCCCAAGAATTCGGATAAAATATTTTACTTCCAGTGGTGTCATTTTTTTCCATGCTTCCAAAAGAATGTGTTGTTTGGCATCTCTTTTAGAAGTGATGTACAGTGATTCAAAGATCTCATTGATCTCTTGTAAAGTCAGATCTTCTGATTTCCACTTAGCTTTTGCTTCAGGAATATTTTCAAACAAACGCTGAATAGTTTCAGAAGAAGAACCGCTTGCCGTTCTGCTGGGCTTGAAGACCTTTTCATAATCGATCTCACAAAACTCCGCTGCTAAAGTCGCAATAGTTCGATGTCCCACAGATGCTCGCTTCCCGGAAACTGAAGAAAAAGCACCTTCACTTAAAAACTGAGTCGCTAATTCCACATCTTTGTCGGATTCCAGCTTGGATAGATAATCCACGAACAGCTTGATCTTCGCATTATTCCCACGAGTTGATGAGATGGATTGGGCGGTTTCGGCTAACAGCTTGAACGAGTTTGACTTAGTAATCATTGAAACATCCATTTTCTGTCATGTCGAACGAATGTGAGACATCTAAAAATATCTTTAATAACTCTGAGTTCTTTAGATTTCTCCCTATAGTCGAAATGACAAATAGTTTGGAGGATTTGTGGTTGACCCTCTCCTTTGTTTCCTCTCCCGAGAGAGGAAGACTCTTTGTTGTAGATTTATTACTAAACCAAAGAGCTTCCCCTCCATAGGAGGGGATTGAGGGGAGGGTCAACCTAGAACTACTCATGATCGCCCGCCTCCAAATCTAAAAATCCCGAAACAATCCCCAGTTCATCCAAATAATGCTGAACCACTTTAGGATTGGGCGTATGCGTGATCAATATTTTTTTCGGATGTAATTTTTTGCACAGATCAATCAGCTCAAAGAAATCTAAGTGATCAGATAGTGGAATCAGCTCATCTACCGCAAGCTGTGTTTGTCTGGATTCATTTGCTGCCCATCCCGAACAGTAGGCGATCCGCTTTTTCTTTACGTTGGATGCAAAGCCGTTCCCCAAGGCGGAAACGGGTGTGATAAGGATCTTTCCTTCACAATTTTCTCGCTGATAGGTTTCGTAGTCACCAAGTGGAAAACCAAAGTCTTCATAAACAGAACAAAGTTTAAATCCTGCGCCATGAATTTGCATAGGATGGTTTAACTCTTTTAAGATATACATCAATTCCTGAGCTTTGCCCAGATTATAGGCAGTGAAAATAGGAGTATATCCATCTTCTAGATTTCGGGTAGCAAAATTTCTTATTTGCTCAGCGAGTTCTTCTTCCGGTTTCCATTTGTAGATGGGGAGACTGAATGTGGCTTCGGTTATAAAAATATCGATCTCTGCATCAGGTAACTCAAAGCCTTCTGTAGCAGGAGAGGGCGGAGTTCGATAATCGCCTGTGTACAAAAGATTTCCCAGATCGCTTTCTACGAAGGTCATGGCAGAGCCGAGAATATGTCCGGCAGGATAAAAAGTAATACGTGCTTTATCTGTTTCCAGTGTTTGTTTGAACTCCAGGGGTTTTACTTCTCCTCCAAACCCCCGCAGTTTCATGAGCTTTGCAGTCGGTGGAGTAGCATACACGCTCAGCTTCTTATTTCTCGGAACGTGATCGGCGTGGGCATGCGAAATAAAAATATGCTCAGCTTTGTTTCCCGAATAATCCAGTCCTATTCCCAGCTCTGGGAGCAGTATTCCATGATATCCGGCTTTGGTTACTTTGAGCATTTTTTGATTCTTGTATCGCCTCTGTCAATCGAGGCGTTTATGTCGCAGCCCTGAAGGGCTTGCTAGTTTAAGTTCTTATTCTGCTCACTAAACTAATAAGAAGGGGTGACAGTTCGTGGCACAATATTTTACTCACTTTTTAAATTTCCTCAACCCCAACCCAGCGCAAGCGTCCCGCTTGTGCGATTAAAATCTCACAAACCTTGTAAGAAACTCATCCATTTCTGTTACTAATAAAGTAAAGAAACATACAGGCACACCTGTTCATCAAAGAGACTTTATTATGGTATTCAGAAATATCCTTCCGTTGGTAATGAACCTTGAATCTATTTCTACAGAAGAATTAAACGGAATTCTTACTCAGGAACATGTTCATGTGTTTGATATGAACGATCCCATACGTTGGCAAGCATCTCATATTCCCGGAGCTCAAAATTTAGATCCGAATTCATTTTCAGAAAGCGATCTAAAAGCAGATAAAAATTCTACACTCGTTTTCTATTGCTCCAATCCCATGTGCAGAAAAGCACCCAACGCTGCCAAAAAAGTAAAGGGAATGGGATTTAATGACGTGAGGGTTTTATCCGCAGGTATTACAGGCTGGATATCAGACGGGTATGAGGTGGAAGCTGCGTAGCTGAAAGAAACTAGGAGTTAATTAATTTTCGATGTCACCACCTTTTCTTTACAAGGAGAGGCTTGTGCTTATAAATTGACTCAAAGATTTATCAACGAAGTTCTCATCCTTATGAAGGAGGAGACAGAGGAGGTCAAAATAAGCTCCAGTGTTTGGTTTTTATTGCACAATACTCAACTAAGTAGGTTATTCCTGTAGATATTCGATAATTCTTAGACAAGTTTTGAAGTGAAATAAAAGCTGTCACCCTGAGCTTTGATATTTTTGATGGTATAATTTTGGTTGCGAAGGGTCTCAAACCTTTAACTAACCAATTTTATACTAAGAATACCAATCCTCAGATAAATCTTTCCATTTCGGATTTATCGACTCAATTAACGCTGCTTTCTTTTTTCTTGTCCATCCCTTTAGTTGCTTTTCTCGCTCTAAGGCTCTCCCAATATCATCAGTTTCTTCATAATATACTAACTGATGCAGATTGTACTTCTTTGTGAACCCATCTCTATGTTTAGATTTGTGCTCAAAGACTCTACGTTCAAGATTATTGGTAACTCCAATGTAGATCATCTTAGAAGTATTGCTAAGCATATAAATGTAATAGGTTTTGGACATGCAGGTAAGACTGGTTCACGGCCTATTCCTTACAAAAAAATTTCAATTACATTTGAGATCCTTCGACGTAGTACACTCAAAAACCATCGGACTGATTTGTACCGCTCAGGATGACAGCCGTATTTTTGTTAACGAAGAATCAAATGCAAAACCAACCAATTAAGTCACAAAACTTTTTCTCAAAAATGGCGTAATTCCCCAAAACAAAAAATTACATTATGAAGATCTTAGTTGTTGGGGCGACGGGTGCAACGGGCAGTTTATTGGTAAAGCAATTGTTAGATGCAGACCATGCAGTGAAAGCAGTGGTTCGTTCTAAAGATAAAATTTCTGACTTAGCTCAGGAATATCCAAAATTGATCCTGACCCCCGGAAATGTGTTGGAGATGAACACGATCGAACTGGCTGATATTCTAGAAGATTGTGAAGCAGTTTGTTCTTGTCTTGGGCATAACCTGACTTGGAAAGGAATATTCGGTAAGCCACGAAGACTCGTAACGGATTCCGTCAAAAATTTATGTATCGCAATTCAACATAACAAACCATCCTTTCCCGTAAAAATGGTTCTGATGAATACGAATGGAAATACGAACAGAGATCTGAATGAAAATTATTCATTCAAAGATCGATTTGTAATAACTTTGCTTAGATATTTGTTGCCACCTCATGTCGATAACGAAAATGCAGCTGACTTTCTCAGAATCGAAATCGGTCAGGATCATGAATACATAGAATGGGCAGCCGTTCGCCCGGATAATCTCATTGACGAACAAGAGGTAAGTGAGTATATGGTCAACCCATCACCGGTTCGGGGAGTGATTTTTGATTCCGGAAAAACCAGTAGAATTAACGTAGCACATTTTATGAGAAGACTTGCAACAGAATCCGACATTTGGAGCAAATGGAAAGGGCAAATGCCGGTGATTAATAATGTGGAGTAGCTTTTATAATTAGTTTATCAATAAGTCGTCATCCTTGACTTGATCCGGGATCTGCAAAGAGTAGAACGTTGATACACAAAGATATAGAACAAAGCTGTTTCCTCTACAGATGATGAATCAGCTTCAAAGCTCGTCTTTGCGAGGAGTTTGGTAAGTTTATACAAAATCATAAATGGTCGACGAAGCAATCTCCTTGAAAATGCTCAAGAGTAGCGAAAGGGAGATCGCCACGTCGATTTAATTTCGAGTAATAGTTAAGCTAAAAGCCTCCTCGCGAAAGTGACACTTTGAAACTAAATTTGTGTAACAGGTCAGTTACATATATATTGGTAACCAATTCGTTACATTTTAAATAACAAAAAAATGAGAAGGGATGTGTTTCAGGCAATAGCTGATCCGGTTCGGAGGGAGATCATAGAAATCCTATCCGTAGAGCCTTTGAATCTAAATGCCATCGCGGAACAATTCGATATCAGTCGACCGGCAATTTCACGTCACATTAAGATCCTGAATGAGTGCGGTTTGGTCGCCATTGAGCAACAGGGGAGAGAGCGTTTTTGCATTATAAAACCTGATACGCTTGCTGAGATCGCAAACTGGATCGACCCTTTCCGGGAGTTATGGGAGCAGAGATTAGACTCTTTTGAAATGTATTTGGAACAACTTCAATCAAAACAAAACAAAGACGAAAATGGAAAAGACTCAAGCTAATGACCCTCGGGTAGCCACTATGGTTCGCACTTTTAACGCTCCAAGACAATTAGTTTGGGATGCATGGACTGAAGCAGAACATTTAGAGAATTGGTGGGGACCAAAAGGTATGAACACAAAAGTAGAAGAGCTCAACTTTGAGGAAGGAGGCTCATGGAAATATACTATGATGATGCCGGATGGAAATGAGTTTGTGACTGAAGGGACTTTCACCGAAATAAAAGAACCGGAAAAGTTGGTAACATCAGCCGACTTTAAACCTATGACTGTAGATGTAGTGCTCACTGTTTTGTTTGAAGACTTAGGAGAGCAAACTAAGATGACATTTTCAGTAACTCATAAGACTGAAGAATATCGCCAACAACAAGAAGAAATGGGCTTCAGAAATGGTTGGGGTTCTACTTTTGATAGATTGGAAGAGTATTTGAAAGAGAAATAAAACAGAAAATTATGATAGCAAGAATTTGGAAAGGGCTTACAAAACAAGAGCACTTTGAGGAGTATACACAGTTTATGATAGATCGTGCAATTCCCGATTACAAAAGTACAATGGGATTTGTAAAACTTACGTTCTTAAGGAGGCGGGATGAAGATTTTGCTTACTTCGAGTTAATTACTTTTTGGCAAAATATGGAGGTGATCAAAAATTTTGCGGGAGACAATCATCAAAGAGCTAAATATTATCCTGAGGATAAAAAGTATTTGATCGACTTTCCCAAAGAAGTAATACACTATGAAGTATTTGCAGAAGAATCAGTTATTTAATTACTGTCCAAAGCTTTTTTGATTTCTTCTTCACTTAGGTTTGGGAAAAATTGCTTAAGAACATTCAAATAGAATTCTATTTCTTGATTACTATCAACGGTAATGTTTTTCTTGATAAGAGATAATTCAATTTCAGCAAGCTTTTTTTCACTGAATTGATCGTTGATCATTGGTAAATGTTTAGCGCTCATTTCAGCAACGCGTTGCATTATACTTGCTCTGTCTGAATATCGATCAGTAAATCTCTTGAAATTCAGAAAATTATTTTGACTGGCTAGTACAGCCATATCTTTATTCTTTAGTTCAGCAGGCACAGCTTCATATTTCATCGCTATCTCGGTTAGCAGTAATTCAGCATGTTCAAGTTTTTTTAGCTCCTGATATATCTCAGCAATTGCAGAATTAAGTTCAAAATTAATTACATCAGCGTCTGAGGCCAACGCATATTCTATTGCGATGTAGTCGTATTGAGGTTGTATAAACCTCCATGTTGAAAAGTTTGTATATCGTTCATTCTTGATCGACTCTCTCCATTCCTCTACTTGGGAAGTACCGGCAAAATCAGGGAAATAGATTCTGAAATATTCCAGGTCTTCCTTTAGACCGATCATTATCTTCTCTTTTTCTGCGTCAATTTTTTTTTGTTCACTATAACTTTGAAAAAGAAATGCCAAATAAACACCCAGAAAAACAATCAAAAATTCAAGCATGAGGAATTTTACACCTTGCTTTGAAAATATTTTAAATGATTGTTCCAAACGTGCCATGTTAATCTACTACCATTTCTTCTTTTACATCTTTCAATTCTTCCGGAATAGAATCTTTTATGGTTTCTACAAAGGCGTTAACGATGTTCTGTTTTAAGAATTCACGACTGTAAACCAATCGGATCTTTCTTGTTGGAACCGGGTCCATAAATTCCTTAATAACGCCATTTGCACAGCGGGTATCATGATCCTGCATGGCCAGATAAGGCATTAGCGTGATTCCATAATCCTGTTCAACCAAGCGCTTCAAGGTTTCCAGATTTCCGCTTTCAAAAGAGATGTTGGAATGCTTAAGTTTGTCATTATTCTTCTTGCAAAGCTTCATTGTTTGGTCTCGGAAACAATGACCTTCATTCAGTAACCACAAATCCTGAGAGTAGAGATCGTCTATACAGAGTTTATCTTTTGATGCAAATTCATGTCCCGGAGACAAATAACCTAAAAACGGTTCCGAGAATAGTTCATGCTCATAAATATGCTGATTAGTTGAAGTTGCGATAATTCCAACATCAAAATGATCTTCGTGCAACCCCTCCAAAACTTCACTAGTAAGAGCTTCCTCAAAAACTAACTTTACATTAGGATGTTTATCCGAAAAAGGCTTCAGGAAGAGCGGAACCAAATATGGTGCGATGGTAGGAATAATTCCTATTCTGAAGGAACCTTTAAGCTCACCATCTTTCACGGAAACCATATCTTCAATGTGCTTAGAACCGCTCAATATTACTTTGGCCTGATCAATGATCTGCTCACCAATTGCAGTTGGTACTACCGGCGATTTGGAGCGATCGAAAATTAAAACTCCCAACTCATCTTCCAGCTTCTGAATTTGCATACTAAGTGTGGGTTGCGTGATATAGATCTTCTGAGCTGCCGTTGCAAAATGTCGGTATTTATCTACTGCTACAATGTATGAAAGTTGGGTAAGCGTCATATCTGAAATTAGTTTACATCAAATTAATTACTTCTGGTAAAAAAAGCTGTTTCAATTAAGGAAATCAGATTCATTAATTAAAATCCCAATATAGGTGAAACACAACTATTAATTTTTTTATGATATGATTATACTCGGGTATGTATTTAATCTTCGATACCGAGACTACCGGACTTCCTCAAAATTTTTCAGCACCCATTACCGATTTGGAAAACTGGCCAAGATTGGTTCAGTTAGCGTGGCAACACCACGATCATACAGGGAAATTGCTTTCAAGTGGAAACTTTATCGTAAAGCCGGAGGGTTTTACGATTCCATTCAATTCAGAAAAGATTCATGGTATTTCAACAAAGCGTGCTCATGAAGAAGGGGAAGATCTCGAATTTGTTTTGCACGAGTTTCGTAAAGCGATAGACAAAGCTCATTTTCTGATCGGACATAATGTAAGTTTTGATGAGAAGATCATGGGAGCGGAGTATATCCGGAAGAAGATTCCATCTGCTATCATGGATAAAGCAAAGATCGATACGAAAGACGATGGAACTGACTTTTGTAAGATCGAAGGAGCGCGCGGATATAAATGGCCAACACTTACCGAATTACATTGGAAGTTATTTGATAAAGGTTTTGAAGATGCTCACGATGCAGCAGCCGATGTAGAGGCTACCGCCAGAATTTTTCTTGAAATGGTTCGATTGGGTGTCACAAAAGTAAACTTCCCGATCGATGCGAAGCTATACCAGCCGTCTGCAAGTTATATGAAGCGGGAGCATTACATTGATCTGAGATCTCCGTCGCGTATTAAAAAAAAAGATGAGGTAACAGAAACCTCAACGGATGATGTTAATGAGATCGATGTTAAAGTCGAGATCGATGAAGATATTGCATTCACACATTTACATTGTCATTCAAAATTTTCTGTACTTCAGGCTACTGCAGGAATTAAAGAACTGGTAGCAAAAGCCAAAAAAGAGGGAATGCCGGCTGTAGGTCTTACCGATCTCGGTAATATGTACGGAGCGTTTTCATTTGTTGCAGCTGCAAATGATGCCGGAATTAAACCCATTGTTGGTTGCGAATTCTATGTAGTCGAAGATCGTCATCAAAAGAAATTTACCCGAGACAACAGAGATAAACGGTATCAGATTCCTCTACTTGCTAAGAATCAAAACGGGTACAAAAATCTCGCAAAACTAAGTTCTATAGGTTTTACTGAGGGGTATTACTACAAGTTTGCCCGAGTAGATAAAGAAGTAATCAAAGAATATTCTGAGGATCTTATCTGTTTGAGTGGTGGAACTAGAGGTGAATTGGCTGATCTTATCCTCAATAAAGGGGAAGAATATGCAGAGGAAGCTTTGCAATGGTGGAAAGAAGTTTTTGGCGATGATTTCTATCTGGAAGTGATCAATCACGGACTAGATGAAGAATTGAAAGTGAATGAAGTTTTTAAAGAGTTTTCTAAAAAATATGACGTAAAGCTGGTTGCATCCAACAATGTATTTTATTTGGAGCAAGAAGATTCAGAAGCACATGATGCCTTGATCTGTATTGACGACGGAAAGTTAAAAAGTACTCCGATCGGAAGAGGTAAAGATTTCCGATGGGGTTTCCCGAATAACGAATTTTATTTTAAGACTACCGAGGAAATGAAGGCGCTGTTTCCGGATATGCCGGAAGCAATTCTCTCTACCAAAGAAATTGTAGACAAAGTTGAGCCGATCAAGCTTTCCAGAGATGTGATCCTTCCTAACTTTGAATTACCCGAAGGATTTGAAACTGAGAATGATTATCTCAGACACCTGACATTAGAAGGCGCCAAGCCAAGATATCCTGAGTTTACTGATGAGGTAAAAGACAGAATTGATCTGGAGTTAGGTATCATTTCAGACATGGGTTTTGCAGGATATTTCCTCATTGTTCAGGATTTTATAGCTGCAGCACGTGATATGGGCGTTTATGTGGGCCCGGGACGTGGTTCTGCAGCAGGTTCGGTAGTCGCTTACTGCACAGGAATTACAAATATTGATCCTCTGAAGTACGATCTTCTTTTTGAGAGATTTCTGAATCCGGAACGTATTTCCATGCCGGATATCGATATTGACTTCGATGATGACGGCCGCCAAAAAGTGATCGAATATGTAGTAAATAAATACGGAAAAGATCAGGTTGCTCATATTATCACGTTTGGATCTATGGCAGCGCGTTCTTCTGTTCGTGATGTAGCCAGAGTGTTAGATCTGCCATTATCTGATGCCGATCGTTTGGCAAAATTGGTTCCTGAACGTCCGGGTACTTCACTGGATGACGCTTTTGGGGAAGTAAAAGAACTTCGCGATATGAAAGCCGGAGAAGGCCTGGAAGCAGAGACATTAAAAATGGCGCATGTACTGGAAGGATCGGTTCGAAATACAGGAATTCACGCTGCAGGGGTGATCATCGCTCCGGATAAACTTACAGAATATATTCCGGTTAGTACTGCAAAAGACGCTGATCTGTACGTGACCCAGTTTGATGGTAGCGTAATTGAAAACGCTGGTATGCTTAAAATGGATTTTCTGGGATTGAAAACCCTGTCGATCCTGAAAACGGCTATTGCATATGTAAAGGAAAACCATGGTAAAGAATATGATCTGGATGATATTCCTCTGGATGATGAAAAGACTTATAAGCTTTACCAAAAGGGTGGAACCTTAGGAACATTCCAGTTTGAGAGTGAGGGGATGCGAAAGTATCTCAAAGACTTGAAACCGACTACCATTAATGATTTGATTGCAATGAACGCATTGTATCGACCGGGACCGATGCAGTTTATTCCGGATTACATCAAGCGTAAACACGGAGTTGAAAAAGCAGAATACGATCATGAATTGATCAAAGATATTCTGGAACCAACGTTCGGGATTATGATCTATCAGGAGCAGATTATGAATGTAGCGCAGAAGATGGGTGGTTATACACTTGGCGGTGCAGATCTTCTCCGAAGAGCGATGGGTAAGAAAAAGCATGAAGTGATGGAGGCTGAGAAGCCGAAATTTATTGAAGGTGCTCAGGCTCAGGGCGTGGATGAGAAAACGGCGATCTCTGTTTTTGAAAAGATGCAGATGTTTGCCAGCTACGGTTTCAATAAATCTCACTCTGCGGCTTATTCGGTGGTAGCTTATCACACAATGTATTTCAAGGCAAATTATCCGGCTGAATATATGGCTGCGGTAATGAGTCACAATATGAGTGACATCAAAAAAATAGCTTCATTTATTGAAGAATGTCACCGTTTGGGAATCGAAGTTGATCCACCGAATATCAATACAGCACGAGGAAAATTTGTAGCCAAAGACGGTCGCGTTCAATATGGCATGTCGGCAATAAAAGGAGTGGGTTCTTCCGCAATTAAACAGATCGTTGAAGAGCGAGAATCAAAAGGACTGTTTAAAAGTATTTTCGATTTTGCAGCACGGATTGATTCCAGAGTATGCAACAGAAGAACACTGGAGAGTTTGATCGCTGCAGGCGCTTTTGATGAATTGAATGACAATCGTGCCGAGTTGATGATGGGAGTGGAGGATATTCTCCAATATGGTGCCCGCAAGCAAGAAGAAGAGCGATTAAGTCAGGTTAATATGTTTGGAGGAGACGCCGGTGGAGCAATGTCTCAGGAACCGAAACTGAAACCCGTTCCCAAATGGAGCAGTATTGAGCGGCTTAATAATGAGCGTGAATTAATTGGGTTCTATCTGAGTGGACATCCGTTAACGAAGTATGAAGAAGATATAAAGCTTTTTGGAAGCCAGAACCTGAGTGATGAATGCATGAACAGGCTTCAGCACGAATCTACGATCAGATTCATTGCTATAATAACAAGCAAACGGCAGACAACAGATAAAAAGGGAAGACCGATCGCATTTCTTCAGGTAGAGGATTTGCACTCTTCAATGGAATTAGCTGTGTTCAGTAAACAATTCGATCAGTTTTCGGCGCTTCTGGAAGTTGATAATGTAGTTTTTATCTCTGGAAAATTTGTGAAGCGTGAACGGGGTGATAGCGTTATTGTAAATAATATTGAACGGGTTGAAAATCTGCGGGAAAAACATCAGGATAATTTGAATCTCAAACTTCAGATAGATACGGCTACCATTGATAGTGAAGTGCTGGATAGAATGGAAACTCTATTAACAACAAATCGTGGAAGCACTATGGTTAAAATGTTAGTTCACAGTAAAGAAGCTAACGGGCCTATCAGAATGAATATGAGGAACTTTGTTGTTGATCCTAACCCAGAGTTAATGAAAGGATTACGAGAAGTACTTGGAGAAGAAAGCGTTGAATTAGTTAAAGGTTCATGATAAAGGGGTGCAATGAAGCTGATAATTACAAACAATGTGACTAGTTATCGGAATTATTCGCATATTTAGTGCAGTAAATAAAGACATTAATTTAATTTTTGAACAATGGGAAAAGCATTAGAATTTACAGACGGCAACTTTGAAGCTGAGGTACTTAACTCAGATAAACCGGTACTTGTAGACTTTTGGGCTGAATGGTGTGGTCCTTGCCGCATGATCGGTCCGGTTGTAGAAGAAATGGCAGGGGAATACGAAGGAAAAGCAAAGATCGGAAAAGTGAATGTGGACAATAATCCTGATATTTCAGTGAAGTACGGCATCAGAAGTATTCCTGCTTTGTTAATCTTCAAAAACGGTGAAGTAGTTGATCAGATCGTTGGTGCGGTTCCAAAACCACATCTAACTAAGCAATTGGATGCTCAACTCGGTTAAGATTAAGTGATTTAAAAAATTCAAAGCCATTCTGATAGTTCAGGATGGCTTTTTTTTGTTTAATCTTTTTTATTAGCAAAATACCAGATCACCCAACCTATTCCGAAAATGGCTAAAGCGATTCCAAATCCGCCTAAGAAAGCGTAAAGTAGGTAGGGAATGATGATACTTACTACAATCCCGGTAATGGCTTTAAGTGGGGAAGCGGCAACTCCGGCAGCTCCAAGAAATGATTTTAATACACGTGCTAATCTTGCCAACATGATGTCTCCTTGTTTATAAACTTTTTGAGACTACGATGTAAATTTAAAAAAGATTCGCTTAGTAATAGCCACTAAAACACAAAGACACAAAAAGGTTCATTCATAAAAGTAGATTCTTAGTGCTTCCGTGCTTTTGTGGCACATTACACTTTCAAGCTAAAGCAAAAGCATCTTCTTCTTTGAAGTTGAGAAGGATTTCCAGAATAGGGTCCATCGTGTCATGTTTCATGAGTTCCATACGGAGTTTTTTCCCATTATAAATGCCTTTCAGATACTGACCATAATGTTTTTTCATGATCACAACGCCATATTTTTCTCCCTGGTGAGCAACAGATAATCGGAGTTGCTCTGCACAAACATTGAGTTTTTCTTCAAGCGATGGTTCTGGTAATAATTCTCCTGTTTCCAGATAATGCCTGGATTGTTCAAAGATCCATGGATTTCCAATGGCTCCTCGACCGATCATGACTCCATCAACTCCGGTTTCATCAAACATTTTTTTTGCAAGCTCAGGAGATGTCACGTCTCCATTTCCAATAATAGGGATCTCAAGTCCGGGAGTGTCTTTGAGCTTCTTCAACCATTCCCAGCGGGCATCACCTTTATATTTTTGGCATCGAGTTCTGGCATGTACCGTTAGTGCTTTTACACCAATTTTTTGCAGCATCAGTGCTACTTCTTGAATTCTTATGGTGTCATCATCCCAACCAAGACGAGTTTTAACGGTAACGGGTCTGTCAGTAACAGCGTCTACTACAGTTCCTGCCATCCGTTCCATCATATCCAGATCTTTGAGACAAGCGGCTCCTGCACCTTTGTTGACGACTTTATAAACAGGGCAACCGAAGTTTATATCAACAACATCAGGATTATTATTCAGTGCTACTTTAGCAGCACCATGCATAGCTTCTTCACGTCCGCCAAATATCTGAATTCCAAATGGTCGCTCACTCTCATTATAGCTCATTTTATGAAGCGCTATTTCTGAGTCCCGGATAAGAGCTTCAGAACTTATAAATTCAGTAAATACAATGTCAGCGCCCTTTTCTCTACAAATTTGTCTGAACGGAGAGTCGGTTACGTCTTCCATCGGAGCTAAAAAAAGCGGTTTTTCCGGTAAAATGATGTCATCAATATTCATAACCCTAAGTTAAGGAATGTACGACAATTTTTTCAGTATCGATTTTGATAGTCCGTGTTAGTCATTTCGTAGATTAACTGCTATATTTTAGTCTTTTAAAATTAATATCAAATTTAGAGTAACTATGTCACTTGGAACAAAGAGTATAGAAGAACTTTTAGGGGATGAAGCTTCTTTTTTGCTAAACCATACAAGCCAAACTATTAAGAAAGAACGTTTAATAAAGCCATCAGGCAAATACGTTGATGAAGTTTGGTATCATTCAGACAGAAATAACAGAGTATTGGGTAACCTACAGTGGTTATTGGATCACGGAAGACTTGGTGGAACAGGATATGTTTCTATTCTTCCTGTAGATCAGGGAATTGAGCATTCAGGTGGCGCATCATTTGCAAAAAACCCGGACTATTTCGATCCCGAGAATATTATTAAGCTAGCTATTGAAGCAGGTTGCAATGGAGTAGCTTCAACTTTTGGAGTTCTTGCTACTATGAGTAGAAAATATGCTCATAAGATTCCATTCATTGTAAAGATCAATCACAATGAGTTGTTGACATATCCGAATACTTTTGATCAGATCATGTTCGGTAATATTGAACAAGCATACAATATGGGTGCTGCAGCAGTCGGAGCTACTATCTATTTCGGTTCTGAAGAATCTAGTCGCCAAATTCAGGAAGTTGCTGAAGCATTTTCTTATGCACATGAACTTGGAATGGCTACTATTCTTTGGTGTTATACCAGAAATAATGCTTTCAAAGTTGATGGTGAAGACTACCATACATCTGCAGATCTTACCGGACAAGCAAATCATATTGGAACAACTATAGGTGCTGATATAATCAAGCAGAAGTTGCCAACTAATAATGGTGGTTTTAAGGCTTTAAACACAGGCGACTCAAGCTATGGAAAATTAGATGAAAGAATCTATTCAGAGCTTACTTCAGATCACCCAATTGATTTGGCAAGATATCAGGTTCTAAATTGTTTTGCTGGACGTGCCGGTTTGATCAACTCAGGCGGAGCATCAGGGTCCAACGATTTTGCTGATGCAGTAAAAACTGCGGTTATTAATAAAAGAGCAGGTGGAATGGGGCTTATTAGTGGTAGAAAAGCATTCCAACGTCCGATTAAAGAAGGTGTTAAATTATTGAATATGATTCAGGATGTATATCTTGATGAGGACATAACTTTAGCATAATTAGTACGTATTCTTTTCGCCTTGCCAGTTTAAGTGGCAAGGCATTTTTTTATTTTTTTTTCAGTTAAGGAATAATCTATTTGAGTTCAGGAATCGTTAATACTACCGAGCCACAAAATTTCATATCCAAGAAATATCTATTTCTTTCAATTGGATTGAGCATAGCCACGATGGCCGGGGTAATCTGGTATACTTATACTCCGGGTGTCTTAGACCACCTTGCACCAAAAAGGTTGCCTGGACTTGTAATTGCTCTCATTGTTTCATTTTTAAGAATATGGTTCTCAGCATCTAAAATCAGGTTCTTAGCTGAGAAACAAATAGGTTGGCTTGCCTCATTCAGAGTTGTGTTGGCTTGGGACTTTACTTCCGCGGTATCACCATCCACGATTGGAGGAGCACCAATGGCAACTTATGCTATGAACAAAGAAGGAATGAAGTTAGGCTCTGCTACCGCTATTGTACTTTATGGAGTTTTGCTTGATCAGATATGGTTTGCTTTGGCTATACCTATTTTATTAATAGCAGGTATTTTTTATGAAGTTGTACCTCCTGAAATTGGTTTGGTTGGAGAAGCTTCCATGTTACTTTTATATGCCGGACTACTGAGTTATGCTGGTGTATTAGCATATGGTGTTTTGATAAATCCAGCTGCAATCAAAAAAGTGGTGCTCTTTGTTTTTAAACTACCTCTTCTAAGAAAATACAGAGATAAAATAGGAGAAGAAGCAGAGAATCTTGAAGAATATGCACACCAAATGAGAAAAAAGCCTGCCAGTTTTTTATTCAAAGCTTTTTTTCTTTCAACAATGTCGTGGATCTGTCGAATAGCGTTGGCTACAATTGTAGTATTAAGCTTATTGCCTGCCGATGAGGTTCTATCTCTACTACGTAGCTTATCAATGAACTTGGCATTTTTAGTTGTGCCAACACCCGGAGGTAGTGGTGGTGTAGAGGGTTTATTCGTATTATTTCAAGGACCATTAATTGAAAGAAAGTCCTTTATTGGTTTAGCTGTTTTTTTATGGAGAATCATCAGTTACTATATAAGTATAGCTTTGGGAATGATGGCAGCTACTTGGTATATCAACAGGTCTGTTGTTGAAAGTAAAATCAAAGACTAATATTGGCTAAGCAAAGAACACAATTTAAATGTACTAATTGCGACCATACTTCAGCAAAGTGGTTAGGCAGCTGTCCTTCATGTGGAAAGTGGAATACCTTTGAAGAATCAAAAATTGAGGAAAAATCAGCAAGCCATAAAGCCAAAGTTGAAGGCTTAGATGGGGCAGAAAAACCACAGAATTTAAACGAAGTTGAGACTTCTGAGAATTCCAGATTTCTGAGCAATATAAAAGAGTTTGATCGGGTGCTTGGCGGAGGGTTTTTACATGGTGCTTATATCTTAATTGGTGGAGAACCCGGGGTTGGAAAAAGTACACTTACTCTTCAAATTGCTAAATCCAATCCTGATTTAAAGATCTTATACTGTGCAGGAGAAGAGTCAGCAGGGCAAATAAAACAGAGAGCTAAAAGACTCGGAGTCACATCAGATAAACTTTTGGTTTATAATGAAACTCAAATCAATAAGATCATAGATGAGGTTCAGAGAATAGAACCAGATCTACTTATTGTAGATTCTATTCAAACCGTGTACCGAACAGAGTTGCAAAGTATGCCGGGTAGCATTCAGCAGGTTAAAGAATGTGCCGCGCTATTTCAGCAGCTTGCCAAAAAAAAGAATATCACTACTATCGTAATTGGGCACGTTACCAAAGAAGGTGACATAGCCGGACCTCGGGTTCTGGAGCATATGGTTGATACAGTTCTTCAGTTTGAGGGTGATAAGAACTATACATACCGATTGCTTCGAAGTTTAAAAAACAGATTTGGACCGGCTCAAGAAGTGGGTGTTTTTGAGATGAAAGAAGACGGTTTAATCGAAGTCTCTAATCCATCAGAATTATTCATTTCTGATAAAACTGAAGGTGTTAGCGGAAATGCTATTGTTTGCACAATGGAGGGCTCGAGACCACTTTTAATTGAAGTTCAGGCCTTGGTTACGGCTTCGGCTTATGGAACACCACAACGGACTTCTAACGGATTTGACAGAAACAGATTAGCTCTTTTATTGGCAGTTCTTGAAAAAAGAGCCGGTTATAGTTTTTCAAATCATGATGTGTATTTGAATATTGCAGGAGGGTTCAGGCTCAATGACCCGGCCGGAGATCTGGGAGTCTGCTGTGCTTTGGTTTCTAGTTTATTAGATAAAGCCATAAGTCAGCGCATGGCATTTATTGGCGAAGTTGGGTTGGGTGGAGAAGTTCGAATTGTTCCGCACATAGAGCAAAGGAAAAAAGAGGCAGCAAAATTGGGATTCCAATATTCAGTTGTTCCACAGGGGAAGGGGTCTGAGGGAATCAGATATGTAAAAGAAGCTATAAAAAAAGCCCTCACTTAACAGTAGTGAAGGCTTGAGATCTTTAGCTGATTTTAGTCAGCACTCCCACTTCCAGACTTTTCTAAAGCGGTAAAGGATCCTTCAAAAGATAACGTTCTGATGCCTTGACTTGAATAGTGGTCTTCTGAACAACCTATTTTTGAGTCTGGCTGATATCCATTAATTTCTCTGGACTCAACACTAAAGGTTCCACTGAAGCTGCCATCTTCTAACCTTACGACTTCCAGCATACCAGAATCTACTGAAAATGGAACAGCACATTTACCATCGGGGTATAGTAATACATCTGAAAAGTCACCAGGAATAATGTCAAAATCTTTGGTGTACACTGCGTTCTCATTAAAATCATGAGATACATATATATCAACTGTAGGGCAAGTTTTAGCGTCTTCGCAGTTAGTTTGAATTGAAATTTGATTGATCTCGCTATTTAAACCTTTGTAAGTAGATGTCCCACTCAAATCTGACTTGACATCATTTATTTTATACTCGGATTCAAATGGATTTGGTATTTGAACTGTATTAGGGCCGGTAGAGCACGCTAAGCAAATAAAGATTAATAATGGTAAATATTTCATATCGTTCAATTAATTGAAATGAAAGGGTTTATACCATAATTTAAATAAATTGAGAATAAAGTCAATAAAAAAAGCCTTCACGCAAAGGGCGTGAAGGCTTAAATTTGTGATGACAACGGGAATCTAATAATTCTCTCGTTGACGGCGACGTTGCTCGCGCACAGCTTTTTTCATAGCTTCGCGATGCTCCATAGAAGGCTTAGTAAACTGTTGTCTGTCCTTGTACTCATTTAGAATACGAGAACGAGTAATAAGCTTCTTAAACCTGTTAATCGCGCGTTCAACACTTTCGTTGTCTTTAACTTCAACACCTAGCATTGAGTCTCACTTCCTTTCGTTTGTTTTTTTATCCCATAATTGGGGTTGCAAATATACAAAAAATGTGGCAAAATCTGGAATTCTAAATTTTCCTTAACCAACTACCGATTTAATGGACGAAGAAAAGTCAACACCGCCACAGCAAAAACAGCATAAAGGCTTCTTAGAAGAGCTTATGGAGGATGTATTTAATTTAGATCGGGGATTACCTGGGACGATCTGGGGAATGTTAAAAAACCGGAGGAAGTAATAGACGCGTATTTTACTGATCGAGGAAAATATGTGACCCCACTTCGGTATTGTATTTTTATTCTTGCTGTAACCACTTTTATTTCTGTACGATTCATTGACTATGATGCAATGATGACGAATGCGATGGAAATGGGTGCAGGAGAGAGCCTTGAAGATCTGTTAGCTCAATTAAATCAAATGATCCCTTCTTTTGATTGGGAAGCCTATTTTCAAAATATTAATGAAATTACGGTGAGCTTAGTTCAAAAGTTTAATCAGGCTCTTTATTTGGTTTTATTAGCTCCTATTTTCGCACTTTTTACAAGGATGTTCTTCAAGAAGAAAAAAAGTAGATTTGTTGAGCATTATGTTTTAATGGTTTACTCATTAACGTCTTTTTCCATTTTTTCGATATTTATGTTACCAGTAATGAAAATGATGGAAAGTGCAGAGACACCATTAATATTCTTTATGGGAATTCCTCTGATGCTGGGATTTTTGATGTATGCTACTGTTAGATATTTGGGATTAAAAGGATTTTCAGAATATTTACAAACGGTAATTGCGTTAGTTCTTGGTTATATATTGTATTCAATCGTCCAAACATTGTTTATTTATTTGGGAGCATATTTAATGGTAATTTTTTAAGAAATTTCTTGCTCTAAAACACCCATTCCGAATAAAGCAAAATCATATTTAGCGGGATCGCTGGAGTCTAGAAAACAAAGTTTTTCCGTTAATTCGTGCACTGCTTTCCAGTCGTTTTGTTTTCTTTTCAGCAATCCTAACGCTCGTGCTTGTCTTGCTACATGAACATCGAGCGGAATCATTAGTTCAGAAGCAGGCATAAAATTCATTATACCTAAATCAACTGGACCACTTCGGATACACCATCGCAAATACATATATAATCGCTTGCAGGAGCTGTTCTTCTCAGAATTCGAAATATGTTTTCTGGTTCTTTGTGGAATTTCAGGGTGGAAGGCAAAGAAATCTTCATGAAAAACAGCTGTCAATTTTCTGCCCTGATCTTTGGATCTTTTATAACACATCTCCCAAAATCCTTCAAAAGTCTGATACTCTTTTAAAATACTTTGCAGTGTTTTGATGAGCCAGTAGATATCTATTGGTTTAAACGTTCGATGTTTAAAGCCGTCCAGTTTTTCTGCGTCTGATTCATCGAAATTTAAAATGAAATCAGCAGGTTTGTAATCCATTCGTTTTAACAGATCATCTACTTTGTTGATCACAATATCACGTCGACCCCAAGCCATGATGGCTGCAAAAAATCCCGCAAGCTCTTTGTCGTTTTTTTCCTCAAAAGCATACATAAACTGGATGGGGTCGTTATCGATGAAATCGGGTTGCTCGGTTTTATTGACTAGTTCATCCAGCTTGGGCTTGAGCTGAAGAAGTTTATTTTTTGATAGAGGTCCGGGCATTATTTTTTTAATAGGTTAAACATCAGTTCAATCTAAGAACTTCTTATCATTTGTCATTTCGAACGGAGTGAGAAACCTAAAGAACTATCTTTGTTTACGATTTCAGAGGATTCGAAATGACAAAATGAAAATGAATACACCGGAAAGTAGATATTTCACCTTTCACTATTCAGTTTATCACCAATCAACTTCTCCGTCAAAACTTTATTCGCTTTCGGGAATGGATATTCTTCAAGTTCAGATCTTTTAACCCAGCGTATTTCCTGGCTGCTTTTTGGTTTTGGAGTGCCAGAAATGAGTGTACAAAACCACGCGTGCATTGTAATAGAAAAATGAGAATAGGTATGTTTTAAATTCATGAATTCTTTGTAGGCGTGGACTTCTACCCCTAGCTCTTCTTGTAATTCTCTCTCTATAGTTTGTTGAATGGATTCACCTTTTTCTTGTTTGCCGCCCGGAAATTCCCATAGTCCACCAAGCATGGCATCTTCAGGTCTAAGTGCAATTAAAAGTTTACCATCTTCAGCTTCAATAATTCCAACGCCAATGACTTTATGAGGTTTCTTCTTGGCTTTAGATTTATAAGGTATGGAGTCTGTCTTAGCAATTTTTGTAGCGATACATCCTGATTGAATAGGGCAATTAAAACAATCAGGCTTTTGTGGAGAACAGATAGTTGCACCCAATTCCATCATCCCTTGATTAAATTCAGCAGGTTTTTTGTGACTTATGAGTTCATTTACTAAAGACTGAACCTGTTTTACGGTGCCGGTTTTTCGAACGTCTTCCTTAATTCCGTAATATCTGGTGATAACCCTGATTACGTTTCCATCAACAACGGCATTAGGTTTTCCAAAAGCTATGCTAGTAATTGCAGCAGCAGTATAAGGACCAATCCCTTTTAATTTTATAATTTCATCGTAAGCTTCAGGCAGTTTTCCACCATAGTTTTCAACGATCATCTTTGAAGCAGCGTGAAGGTTTCTGGCTCGGCTGTAATATCCTAATCCTTCCCAAGCTTTCAGAACCTGTTGCTGATCAGCATTTGCCAGATCATATACTGTAGGAAATTTAGCCATAAAATTTTCAAAATATGGCCAAGCTTGATCTACTTTAGTTTGTTGCAGCATAATTTCGGAGATCCAGATTTTGTAAGGATCTTTTTCTCCACGCCAAGGCATTTCACGTTTATGTTCCTTATACCAGGTTAGAAGACTGTTAGTAAATGCCGAATTTGAGAGTTCAGTCAAATCTAGTTTCCATCTCCTCTTGAAATATCCAGAACAGTCAAAGTTATATCTTGTGAAGAAGCTGCGCCAAGTTGATCAGAAGCAATTACACGAAAAGTAAAATCTCCAACTTGTCTTGGATTTGGTGTCCAAGTAAAAAGTCCTGTTTCTTCGTTTATCGAAGCTCCTTCAGGCAGATCAACGCCTAAATAACGTATTAACGAGCTTGAGGGCTCTTCCGGATCTATAGCTTGAATTTGTAATGAAAATGATTCGTTTATCGCAATATTTGAAACTCTAACAGGGCTGAATCTAGGCGGTGTATTGAAAGAACGAACATCAACGGTAAAACTGGTGCTGTCTGATTCTCCGTTAGAGTTAGTGCCTACAATTGTAAACCAATTCATTCCTATTTGGCTTGGTGAAGGTTGCCAGTAAAATCCCTGCTTTTTTATAGAAGCATTAGTAGTTTTGGATCGAATTGAAAACTCAACATCATTCGATGAATGTCCATTTTCGATTTCCAGTCCCAGTAGTAAAGAATTTGGGTACGTAAGAATTTGGTCAGGAATTTCTTTTAAGGCAAAAGGTCCCGTTGGTATTATTTCAGCAGAACGGTCTAACGTGGAAACCGCCAAACAGGTGACCTTATTATTTTCCACAAGCCATAATTTATTTCCACTTTTTGCGATGTAATTACCTGCTTGAGTATCAGTTTTCCATGATGTTAAAGGTTCTCTATTTTTTGAGTACCATAGTTTTCCTGATACAGAACGTACAAAAGTGTAGCCATTCCAAAATTTAACGGTTTCAATTTTTTTATTTATAGTTCCGACTTTTCTTCCCAGACCGTTTCCTGTAATTTCAAATAGGTCGCCTCGTTCGGAGGCTCCCCACAATCTATCTTCATCTATAAAAAGATCAGATAAGCGCTGAGAAATATTTTTGCTTTCACTGAAAGTTAGAGTGTTATCTTCAGAAGTGAATACATCCAGTTTAGAATTAGCGGTAAGCACAAATAATTGATTGGTAATGGGAGAAGAAATAACATCAATTACAGATACATTTCTGCCCACATCCTGTATGATGGAAATCTCTGAGTCTACTGTTTCAGGGGTATCTAAAGAAAGTGCACCTAAGCCGGATTCACCTAGAGCAACATAAAGTTTGTTTTGTAAACGAGCGGCTGCCAAAGGTTTTTGAGGGAGCAAGGTAGCAGAATATACTCCCAGTACTGATGTTGGCTCTAAAATTGTCAGCCTTTTATTTTCTCCAAACATATACGCAAACCGAACATCAGCAGAAAGATGATACCCGCGGCGTTGCATACCTGAAGAAGTATACAGCCAGTGTAAATTCTCAGGCTTAATTCTGAAAACAGCCATGCCATCTTGATCTGAAAGAATGTACAAATGAGTTGGTGAGGCTTCTATCGCTCTTATTGATGGAATATTCATCAGTTGTGAATAATCCTGAATCAGCACCTCATCTTGTGCTTGAATAGAAATAACCGACATTATAAGTATTAAAAAACCGGTACTAAATTTAAATCTCATCATTTCCTTTTATAACCAATTATGTTTCTTATACCAATGAATAGTTCTTGAAATACCTTCTTCCAAAGTTACCTTGGGTTTATATCCCAACTCTTGTTCTGCTTTTCTTGATGAGCAAGTCCACTCAAGTACAAGTTCATTAGCTTTTTCTTTATTGAGAACGGGATAGTTGCCAAATAATGATGCAAATGTTTCAAGAGAAGTACCAATTTTTTTAACTAGCCAAGGCTTTAATTTTAATTTTATAGCTTTTTTACCCATTACTTTTTGGGTAACGGCATGAATTTGGTTCCAATTGTACGTTTCCGGACCTGTAATAAAATATGTGTGTACTCCGGAATCCAATTTTTGTGATGCTTTCATTATTCCATTTATCAAATCATCTACATACACCATAGAAAGGCGTGGATGGTTCCCGTCGCCAACCATTGTGCTCAATCCTTTTTTGAAAGTGCTGAAATAAGTGAATATCTGATCTTCTCTTGGGCCGTAAACAGCAGGAGGACGAATAATTTTTATAGAATCATATTTGCCGGCAAACTGATGGATCGATATTTCCATATCTCGTTTGGAGCGTCCGTATGAACTAACAGGGGCAAGTATTTTGTTTTCATCAACGGGCGTTCCATGGCTGGGACCCGCTGCGGCCAGTGAAGACAGAATAACAATATTTGTAATACCATTTTTTTGGGCAATTCTGATAATGTCTTCCGTTGGGGAAACATTAGCTAAATTGAATTCTTTTTGGCTTGGAGCTTTTACAATAGCAGCTAAATGAAATATTACATCAGCGCCTTTTATCCCTTTTGTAAGAGCATTATAGTCGGTTAAGTCTCCCTTAATTCTTACAAAATCTTTTCCATTCAGCCATTTATCGGTAGAGCGAACTAAACATCGAACTTCAGTATACTTCTCATCTTTGATCAGACGATCTGCCAAGTGACTTCCAATAAAACCTGTTGCTCCAGTTATAAAGGCTTTCATTTATTGCTTATATTCCTTAGTTATTTTTGCTGAAATTATTAATAAGATGTGCTAAAGATACGCATCTACTATTTGCTTTTAAACTTTTATGAAAGATCTTCGAGTTGCTCTTTTTACTGGCAATTACAATCATATCAGAGATGGTGTTTCCCTTACGCTAAATAGGTTAGTAAATTATCTGGAAGATCAGGGAATCAGTGTGTTAGTTTTTGGTCCATCCATCAAGAACCCACCTATGGATCACAACGGAGAGTTGGTTGTAACTCCTTCAATACCGATGCTGGTTCCGGGGAGAAAAGAATATCGCATTACAACACATTTTCCCAAGTCGGCAAAAAAACGATTGGAAGAGTTTAATCCTACGCTAATTCATTTGGCTACACCGGATGGATTAGGAATAGGAGCTTTGAAGTGGGCGAACAAGAAAAATATTCCAGTTGTTAGTTCGTACCACACTCATTTTTTGGCTTACACAAGCTACTATTCATTGTATTTGTCGCCGGTTAAAAAACCGTTTGAATGGTTAATGAAATGGTTTTATAAAAAAGCGATTCATATTTATGTTCCAAGTGAATCAATGATCGAAGAGCTTAGCAGATTGGGGCTGGAAGGGGATAAGAGAATTTGGGCACGAGGAATAAATCTGGAATTATTTAATCCATCTAAACGGGATATGGAATGGAGAAGGTCGGTTGGATTCAAAGATGATGATATTGTTGTGACTTTTGTATCAAGATTAGTTTGGGAGAAAGAATTAAGTACTTATATAAAAAGCGTAAGAGCTCTTCAAAAGAAGAATCCGAAAGTGAGAGCTTTGGTAGTTGGAGATGGCCCGGCCAGGAAAGAAGCAGAAGAAAATTTTCCAAGCGGCCATTTTACAGGATTTGCTACAGGTGAAGACCTGGCTAAAGCGTATGCCAGTAGTGATGTTTTTCTGTTCCCTTCCCACACTGAAACATTCGGAAATGTGACATTGGAAGCTATGGCAAGTGGTTTGCCATGTTTAGTAGCTGATGCAATTGGTAGTAAATCATTGGTTGATGATGGCGTGAATGGAAAATGGGCAGAAAAGCAAAATGTTAAAGATTTCACCGAAAAATTAGAATGGCTTACCAGCGATGAAAACAGAATGAAAGAGATGGGAAAAAAATCCAGAGAAATGGCTACCGAATATGATTGGGATAAAATAAATGCAGGATTGGTCAGAAATTATAGAGAAGCTTTAGAGCTTCCACAATCTTAATAAAAAGTATATTCGATTTGCGCATTCTTTACGTTTCTCATCTTCATCCACCCAAAAATGCTCCTTTAGATAATATGGGAGGCATGCAGCGTGTAAGCATGCAACTAATTGATGAACTTAGTTCCAGAGATGACATAGAGATAAGAACCATTATTCAGCATGCCCCATGGAAGGGAATAGAAATTAAAACCGCATTTTTTTTAGCCAAACTGGTTTTTAAACTTCCAAAGATTGTACAAGATTATAAACCGGATGTGATTCTTTTTTCGTCGATGGTGACAGCTACTCTTGCTAAATTTTGTAGAAAGAAAATTAATGTTCCTATGGTTACTATAAATCATGGTCAGGATGTGAAAATGCCGATAGGATTATATCAAAATTTTGTACCTAAGATATTTGAAGCACTAGATGGAGTGATTTCCGTATCTGAGGCAACACGCCAGGAATGTATTAAAAGAGGAATGTCTCCGAAAAAAGGGGTGGCTTTACCTAATGGTTTTGATATGTCTGACTTCCAAGACACGCCCAACAAACCGGAAGGAAGAAAAGAAATTGAAAAGGTATTTTCTGTTGATCTGAGCAAAAAATCTCTACTACTCACTGTTGGAAGGCAAGTAAAGAGAAAAGGACACGAATGGTTTATCACAGAAGTACTACCAAAGATAAAATCTGAGGTAATTTATTTAGTGATCGGTGAAGGTCCTGAACACGAGCGGCTTAAAGAAATTGTAAGTTCATCCAATCTGCAAGAAAAGGTATTAATGGTAGGCAAACAGCCCGATGAAGTTTTAAAAAATGCTTATGCTGGCGCTGATATCTTTATTATGCCAAACATCCCAATTCCGGGAGATATGGAAGGTTTTGGTATTGTTTTACTGGAAGCGAATCTTGCCGGAACGCCCGCAGTAGCGGCAGATCTTGAAGGAATTAAAGATGTGATAGAGAATGGAAAAAACGGGTATAAAATTGAAGTAAAAGACGGTAAAGGCTTTTCGAATCAAGTTGATTCATTGATAGCGAACCATTTAGAAGAAATGAGTAGTTCTTCAAGAAGCTTCGTGCTCGAAAACTTTACTTGGAATAAAGTAGCACAGCAATATATTTCTTATCTTAATGAAGTTGTTGAGAATAAGAAAACGCCAAACTAGCTCATAAGTATTTAATCAAAATTTGATAGAATATTAATACTGGGTATATTTCGCCGTTATAAAAGAATTTTTTGAGGAAAACCTGCATGGCCGATACGAAAACAGAAATAGCCAAGAACGACATTTTTGCAAAAGCTTATAACTTCACAAAAGCTGATGAAGTTAAAGAATTGGGGCTATATCCGTATTTCAAGCCTTTGGAAGCTACAGATGGTACAATTGTAGAAATTGAAGGACATGAAGTTATCATGGCCGGATCAAATAACTATCTTGGGCTTACGAATGATCAAAGGACAATAGAAGTTGCGCAAGCTGCACTAAAGAAGTATGGTACAGGCTGTACCGGTTCTCGGTATCTAAACGGTACGCTGGATATTCACTTAGAGTTGGAAGAGAAGCTCGCAGCGTTCATGGGAAAAGAAAATTGTGTTCTTTTTAGCACCGGATATCAAACTAATGAAGGGACAATTCAGACCATAGCTCAACGGAATGATATTATTTTCTCTGACAGAGATAATCATGCTTGTATTGTGGTTGGTACTCAATGTTCAAATGCGAAAACAGTTCGTTATCAGCATAATGACATGGGACAGTTAAGAAAATTTCTTGAAAAAGCTGACCCTGATGCCGGTAAAATTATTATTAGTGATGGTGTTTTTTCAATGTCAGGAACTCTTGCAAAGGTTCCGGAATTAGTAAAACTTGCCAAGGAATTTGATGCTAGATTATATCTTGATGATGCACATGCGGTAGGTGTAATTGGAGATGGTGGACGTGGTTCGGCATCTGTATTTGGCCTTACAGATCAAGTTGATCTGATAAGTGGCACTTTCTCAAAATCATTTGCTTCCTTGGGTGGATTTATAGTTGGCGATAATGCTGTAATTGAATATTTGAGACACCATTCTCCCGCTCATATTTTTAGCGCTTCAATGCCACCGGCAAATGTTGCTACCGTACTTAAAGCTTTAGAAATTCTTCAGGAAGAGCCATGGAGAATTAAGCGTTTAGAGGAGATCTCAATTTATATGAGAACAGAGCTTAAAAATCTTGGATTTAACGTTTGGTCCAGTGAATCACCTATAGTTCCTGTAGTAATTGGGGAAATGATGGACTGTTTCAAGTTTTGGAAAGACCTTTTTGAAGAAGGAGTTTATGCAAATGCTGTTGTTCCTCCTGCGGTGCCTAAAGGACAGTCTTTATTGAGAACGAGCTATATGGCAAGTCATACAAACGAACATTTAGACAGAATTCTGGAAGCTTTCAGGAAAGTTGGGCTAAAGCACGGAATAATTGATAGTAACGGTAATTCCGTAAACTAAAATCTTAGTGATCTATGAATACTAATGGGGTAACCATCGTTACAACTGACGATGAGTGGAAGAAATTTATAGAATTCCCTTACCAACATTATGCTGACAGTGATGTTTGGGTTCCGCCTTTCCGAATGGATCAAAAGAAACTTCTTAACAAAGAAAAAAATCCCTTCTTCCAGAATGCCGAAATGGCTTTATTCATTGCTGAACACAATGGGGAAATAGCCGGTAGAATTTCAGCGGTTGTAGATCATAGATTCAATGATCATCACGGTACTAAAACCGGACATTTTGGATTTTTTGAATGTATTGATAATCAGGAAACTGCTAATTTGTTATTTCGAGTAGCCTCTGATTGGCTGAGAGAAAAAGGAATGGAGGACGTGCTAGGTCCTGCAAGTCCGGGAATGATGGATACCATCGGGCTTCTGGTTGACAATTTTGATAAGCAACCTTACCTGTTAATGCCTTATAACAAGCCATATTATGAGAAGCTCATTAACAATGCGGGTTTTGAAGAAGAAATGGATCTTCTGGCGTTTTATGTAAACAGAGATGACATCGACTTATCTCGGTTTGAAAGAGCCTTAGAAATTGTTTACAAAAGAAATCCAGGCTTAAAAATTCGTGAGGTGAATATGAAAAAACTGAACGAAGAAGTAGAGATCGTTCGAAATATTTATAATCAGGCCTGGAAAGATAATTGGGGTTTTTTACCTTTAACGTATGAGGAGCTTCAGCATACTGCAAAGGATTTTAAAATGATCCTGGATACTGACTTTGCTCATATTGCTGAAATAGATGGCAAGCCAGTTGCATTCTCGATTGCATTGCTAGACTACAATCAATTGTTCAAAGAAATGAACGGAAATTTATTTCCGTTTGGGATATTTAAATTCTTGTTCGGTAAAAAGAAAATTGACCGTTTAAGAACAGCGCTGCTTGGTGTTATTCCTGAATATCGCGGAAAAGGAATCGATGCGTTGCTTACACAAAAAGCAATTGAAAAAGGTTTGCCACGCGGCCTCACACAATCTGAAATCAGCTGGGTGTTGGGAAATAATACCGAGATGATCCGTTTAGCAGAACGTATTGGTGGTTCGTTGGACAAAACTTATAGGATGTATAAGAAAGAACTTTAGAAAGTTCAGCTAAATAATTTTAGCAACAAGATGGAGCTTCTTCAAAATCTTGTTGACTATCATCAGAACTTGATGTGAAAAAAGAAAACAGAGATTTTGATTCAGAAAATTTGCTCTGAATACGTATAGCATTTCCGGTGGCAATTAAAGCTACACCGACATCAGCAAAAATAGCTTCCCACATTGTAGCTATACCAAATGCAGCAAGAACCATAACCAATATTTTAATTCCTAGTGCAAAACCGATATTCTGCCAAACAATTCGGTGTGTAAATTTTGAAATATCTATCGCAATTGGGAGTTTTGATGGATGGTCGGTTTGAATTACAACATCCGCTGTTTCAATTGTTGCATCTGAACCAATTCCACCCATAGCAATGCCTATATCAGATAGCGTGATTACTGGGGCATCATTTACTCCATCACCAATAAAACCAACAACATTTTTATTACCGATTGCTTCCTCTACATATTTATACTTCTCATCCGGTAGTAGATTTCCATAAGCTTCGTCTAATCCAAGTTGTTTGGCTACATAAGAGACTACTTCCTGATTATCTCCTGATAGCACTACCAATTTTTGAATGCCTCTTTCTTTTAATTCTTTAGTTGCCTGGTTGCTATCTTCTTTAATTTCATCGGCAATACTAATAGTACCCGCATGTTCTCCATCAATGGCGATATGTACGTAAGTGTAAGGCTCCGTGTGGTCATTATTGGTAATTTTTACTTGATGTTCTTTTAAAAGATCGAGGTTTCCAACAAGAACGTTCTTGCCGCTTATGGTACCTTTTAACCCTTTTCCTGAAATCTCCTGCTGGTTTTCGACCTGATATAATTCCAGATCTTTTTTATAACCAAGAATGGCTTTTCCGATTGGGTGAGAAGATTGTTGTTCCAAAGATGCCGCATAAGTAATTAATTCATTTTCACTGATGCCATTATATATTTGTACAGATTGCACCTTAAACGAACCCTTGGTTAAAGTTCCCGTCTTATCCATAAAGAGAATGTTCATTTTGCGGAGTTGATCCAAATAATCCGATCCTTTAAATAAAATCCCATTCCCTGAAGCCGCGCCAATTCCTCCAAAATATCCCAGTGGGACAGAAATAACCAAGCCACACGGACAAGAAACCACAAGAAAAATAAGTGCTCGGTAAAACCATTCCTGAAAAACATAAGGCTCAATAAATAAGTATGGTAAGAAGGTTATCGCTACTGCAAGCCAAACTACAATTGGGGTGTAAACTTTTGCGAACCTTGTAATAAATCGCTGGGTAGGTGCTTTGCGTTTTGATGCTTCCTGAACCATGTTCAAGATATTAGATAGCTTGGTGTCTTTAAAACTACTGGTAACTTTGATGCGAACAGCGGTATCCTGATTAATAGAACCTGCCCAAACTTCTTCACCAGAATTGATTGTCATCGGTTTGGACTCACCAGTAAGCGCTGCTGTATTAAAAGATGCACGTTCCGTTATTAGTTCACCATCAAGTGGAACTTTATCGCCCGGACGAACCAATACAATGTCTCCATTATTTACCTTTGAGGGATGAAGTTCGAGAGTTTCCCCATCGCGTTCAACGGTGGCAACATCAGGCTGTTGATCAATAAGTTTTTTAATCGAATTTCGTGCTTTATGAACTGCTCCATGCTGTGCATATTCACCAATCGTGTAAAACAGCATTACCGCAACACCTTCGGCATACTCACCGATTGCAAAAGCGCCAACAGTCGCTATTCCCATTAGAAAAAACTCACTGAAGAGCGTACCATTCTTCAATGAATTAAATGCTTTGATCCAAACTGAGCCCCCAACAGCTAAATAGGATAACCCATACAGCATCAGGTATACATATTGACTCCCTTCAAATATGATAATATGCTCAACAAGAAGAGCTCCAGTTAAGGCAACAAAGCTTATTACCGCTTCTTTATATTTTTTAAGGAATGTATTCATGGGTACTTAATTTTTGTAAATAGTACCAGTTTCGTGCTTAACCCGATTGCATATTAATGTAAATCTCGTGCATTATTACGTTAAATCTGATCTATTGAAATTCTCTTATTTTCCTTCACTTCCTTGAAATGTGAGGGAGATAATCCGGTTTCTTTTTTGAATTGTCTTGAAAAATGTTGCTGACTGCTATATCCCAGTTCATAAGCAATTTCGGTCAGATTCTGCTCCCCATAGACAATTAACTCTTTTGCCCGCTCAATCTTTTGTAAGATATAATATCGTTCTATAGATTTTCCTTCCACATTGGAAAATAATCTACTTATGTACTGATAGTCTTTATTTAGTTGTGAGGATAAATATTCCGATAACTTACCGGGTAATTCTTTGTTGGTACGCACCAATTGGATAATTAGCTGTTTTATCTGTTCGACCAGTTTGCTTCCTTGATCGTTAATAATCTCAAATCCATTGGTGTTAACCACTTTTATGAGCCGTTGATATTCTGCATCAGTAATCGGATCAGCCAGTGTCAATTCTCCCAACTCAATCTTTTTAACTTCGAAATTTGAGGAATTCAGTTTTTCCTCTAAAACTTCTGCACAATGGCTACATACCATATTCTTGATATGAAAATGTTGTTGTTTCATGTTGTATGGTTGTCTTCTATGAGTGAGGATGTTTCCGAATCAAGCTCAACCTCAATTGTGCTGTGGCTAAAATTGTACGGTTTTAAAATTTTCCGGATTTCTTTTTTTGCTTCAATAATTTCAGAGTAATCTGAAACTCCCTGTAAGATCAGATGGGCCGTAAAAAGATGGCGTTCTCCATCAAGTGACCATAAATGTAAGTGCTTGGTTTGGTTTATAAACTCCTTTTCCAAAAATTTTGATTCCAATTCTTTCACACTAACATCATCAGGGCTACCTTGAAGAAATACATATAAGGTTTCTTTTAGTCTTTTGATAACATTCCAAAGAACATAACCAGTAATTAGAATTGAAAGTGCAGGGTCTAAGTAATGAATATCTTGAAATATCAAAACAATCGAGACAATCAGAACGGCAGCCCAGCCTAATACATCCTCTAACAAGTGCCATGAAATAACTTTTTCATTCAAAGTTTTTCCATGACTGACTTTCCATGCTGCGTAGCCATTTACAATTACACCAATAATGGCAAAAATGAGCATACCCTGAGCATCGGTATGTTCCGGAGTGATAATACGAGCAACCGCTTCATTAATAACGAAGATGGAGCCCGCTATTAAAACAAGGCTGTTGATTAACGCTCCGAGAAGAGAAAATCGGGTATATCCAAATGTGAATTTGCGATTTGCCCCTTTCTTAGATTTGTGATCTAAATACCATGACAATCCAAGTGAGATACTATCACCAAGATCGTGTAAAGCATCGGAAATAATGGCAACACTGTTTACATACAATCCACCAAAAAATTCGAGTATGGTAAAACCGAGGTTAAGGAAGAAGGCGATTTTAATATTCCCTTCTTGATTATGGTGATGATCATGTGTCATGGGATATGAATTTGAGTGTCACTAATTATGTTACCTACTTAATTGTAGGATTTTTATGGCTCCACGAATCACAAAACTGAATACAATCGCCCCGATTATCAGATCTGGTAGTTTACTATCAAACCAAAAAACAAGTACTCCGGCTAATATCACCCCACCATTCACAATAATGTCATTGGATGTAAATATAGCACTTGCCTGCATGTGAGCTTCATCGCTTTTAGCTTTATTGATCAGCCAGAGCGAAACCAGGTTACCGATAAGGGCCAGTAATGCTACGACGATCATCCACTCAAAAAGAGGTGTTTCGCTTTCGCTGAAAAATCTTCGCAGTACCTCTGAGAAGCCTAAAAGCGCCAATCCCATCTGAAAATAGCCACTAAATTTAGCTACTTTTTTCTTTCTGTAAATAGTACCGCCAATCGCAAACAGACTTAGTGCATATACGATGGAATCAGCAAGCATATCGAGTGAGTCTGCTATCAAACCCATAGAGTTTGAAATCCATCCGGTGGTCATCTCTACTACAAAGAAGCCGAAATTGATGCCAAGCACCCACCACAATATTTTTCGCTGTTTTGACTCATTAGCAGCCAACGGCAACTCTGCTTCATCTTCCGTGTTTTCCAGCCGGTCGTTGAGTTTGAGTTCGCTAATGGCCTGATGGATGATTTCTACTCCATCTGTATGATATACTTCCAGTTTGCGATTAGGGATATCAAAAGAAAGCTGTTTTACCTCATTATAAGGTTCCAGCTTCATGCGGATCATTTCCTCCTCTGAAGGGCAATCCATTTTGCTGATGTGGAATGTGGATTTTTTCAATTTTACTTTTTATAAGCCAACAATCGTAACGCATTAAATACTACTACCAGCGTAGAGCCTTCATGAATCAGTACGGCAATACCTATGTTGGCAAAGCTGAAAACTGTGGCTGGTATTAATAAAGCCACAATACCCAAACTAACCCAGAGGTTTTGCTTGATAATGCCTTTGGCTTTTCTACTCAAACCGATAGCAAAAGGCAAGGTCTCCAGCTTGTCGGCCATTAAGGCAATATCAGCTGTTTCTAGGGCTACATCACTGCCAGCTGCTCCCATGGCAATCCCTACCGTGCTGTTTGCCATTGCCGGGGCATCATTTACGCCATCGCCCACCATCGCTACTTTGGATTCTTTCTCCCTGAGCTCTTTGATGGCTTCAACCTTTTCTTCCGGCAGCAAACTACCCCAGGCATCCGTAAGGCCAATCTCTTTAGCCACTGCATCGGCGACTTTTTGGTTATCACCCGTAAGCATGATCATACGCTTGATACCGATTTCTTTCAATCGTTCCAATGTTTTTTTAGCTTCCTTTCTCGGGGTATCCATCAGGGCAATAATGCCAATGTATTTGTCATTTTGACGGATCAGCATGGTGGTATTGCCCGCTGATTCCAGCGACTTTACTTTTTCTTCTGTTTCGTTCTCCGGTTTTTTATCGTCCAGAGATTCAAAGAGTTCCAGGTTGCCGATGTACACTTTGTCCTCACCCAGAGAGGCTTTAATCCCCTTACCAAGTACCGCTTCCAGGTCTTTTGCTTCTGGAATATCAGCCCCATCCAATCGCTCTTTACCATCCCGCACTACAGCTTTGGCCAGAGGATGGTCACTGAGGTTTTCTACGGCTACTGCTATTTTCAACAACTCGTCCTTGTTTATATCACCCAATGGAATTACTTTAGTTAGTTTGGGCTTACCTTCTGTTAGCGTTCCGGTTTTGTCAAAAGCCAGTGCGGTGAGTACACCCAGGTCTTCCAAGGGTCGACCACCTTTGATGAGCACTCCACTTTTGGCGGCCCTTGCTACTCCGCTTAATACTGCACTTGGGGTGGCTATCGCCAAAGCGCAAGGGCTGGCTGCCACCAATACGGCCATTGCGCGATAGAAACTTTCGCTAAAAGTTTCGTCCAGTACCAAAAATGCGAAATTGAGTACAACTACCAAGACTAGGACAGCTGGTACAAAATATTTCTCAAATTTATCGGTGAGTCGCTGTGTAGGTGATTTCTGAGTTTGGGCTTCATTCACCAATTTAACTAGACGGGAGAGGGTTGAATCCTTCGCAACTTTAGTAACTTTGATTTCCAGCGTATTGTTCCCATTGATAGTGCCAGAAAAAGCACGGTTCTCATCTTTGATGTCGTCTTCCTGCGACCAGTCTTTTTCGGGATTATCCACCGGTTCTTTATCTACCGGTACACTTTCTCCGGTAATAGGAGCTTGATTAACGCTACTTTGACCACTCACCACCACACCATCAGCAGAAATTTTGCTATTGGGCTTCACCACAATAATGTCACCGATGCTCAATTCCTCAATACCGACTTCTTCTGTCTTACCATTTCTCTTAAGCAACGCGGTTTTAGGAGCGAGTTCTGCCAAAGCCTTTATAGACTTTCTGGCTTTGTTCATAGCATAATGTTCCAGAGCGTGTCCCATACTGAACAAAAATAACAGCAAAGCACCTTCTGCCCATTCGCCTAAAATAGCAGCGCCAATGGCTGCAACCAGCATAAGGAAATCAATTTCAAAACCGCCTTTTGCCACTGTTTGAATGGCTTCTTTAGCCGTAAAATAGCCGCCAAAGAAATAGGCACCGATGTATAATGCGAGGCTCACCCAGGAAGGCAGAGCATCTACATAAGACAGTCCAAAGCCAATACCGAGCAATGCTCCACAGATAATGGAAAAGATGAGCTCCGTATTTTTACCGAAAATACCACCGTGAGAGTGTTCATGATTTTCACCTTCCTCATGGTCGTGGTCTTTTTTATCTTCTTTTTGATCTTCGCCCTTTTTAGTTTCTTCTATCTTCTCAAGAAATAGTTCGGCACTTACATGAGTTTCTAGTACATCAAGGCCCTTATTTTTCAAGGTTTTCAAGATTGCTGCTTCATCTAATTTGGTCAAATCAAATTCAACCCGAACCATACCGGAAGCTGATATGGAGATTTCTAAAATGCCCTCTATTCCCTGAAGATCATGTTCAATATTTCGAGCATGGCGGGTATGCCGGATTCCATCCACTTCTATAAGTTTATGTCCAAATTTCTGCGTTATTTCCGCCCCGCTTTGCTCCGCCAAGGTCTGTATTCGATTTATGGAGATTAGCTCCGGGTTGTAATGAAAGCATAGCTGAGGTACGCCATCCTCCGTTTTATCTGCTACATGCACTTTTTCAAGACCTTTCTTGTCATTAAGATGTTGAATGAGTTTTTGCACACACTGATCCTTCTCATCCGGTACCTCTGGCAAGAGCAATGGTATTTTTATTTGTATCTTTTTCATGTGTATTGTGCTTTGTTAGTTATAAAATTTTAAACTCAACAAAATAATAACTTACTTTTACTATACTAAACTAAATTGTTACACAACTCGTCGAGGTTCAATATTGGCAGTAAATGCTACGTAATTGTATCTAAATTGCTCTGGAATCAATTAGGAGTTTAAATATGTTCTTTGCTTTCTTTTTCTATTCATAGTTATTTTTTCCGTGATAGATTTTTATTGATATACTTGAGTGCTTCAGGTATGTCAAGCTCTCGTGTGCCATTACCTGTACGGATATAAAAATAAGAACGGTCATTATCTCGCAGATAAACTGGTGAGTCGCTTTTTAAGATAAAAAGATGGCAGATATCAACGCCATCCATTTGGAATAAAGATACCTCTACATTAGAGCAAAAATTAGTACCTAACTTAGTAGATACTAATTGCATAATATATTGTTCAAAGCTATCTCTATCTGGTTTCTTCAGAGTTGCATAATCTTCCTGTAAACCAAGAAGGTTTCCATCATCATCAATGCCAATAAAAAGATGTCCTCCCTGGGTATTCATAAACCCGGCAATTGTTTTTGCTACAGTGTACTCCAAAGCTTTATTTGTCTTAGATTGTCTTAAGTCCCACCTCAAGGTAGATTTGAATTCTACTTGTTGGTTTTCTCCAGTCTCAATCAACTTTTTTATCTCTTTAAGCTTTTCTTGAAAACTGTTAGATTTGAATATTTTTTGCCTAAACATATAAATAATTGACAGAGTTACACCAAACAAACCAAATAAAGCTTTAGTAATAGTCTGGTCTAAATCCCAGGAACCAAGCACCTGCTGATAAGAAGTAAGCAGAAGTTCCCCCCAACTTCCGTAATCTCCTTGAATGTCAAATATTTGAAGTGTAATAGCCAAGGGTTGTATTATAAATACACCAATGACTATTCCACAAAGGATAAAATAAAGTAATTTTTTTTTATTCACTGCATTCTGTTTTAATGTGTCTTAAGAACGTTTTTGATATGTAATGAATGAAAACTATTTATCTAAAATTTTAACAGAGATTGGAGCCATTTTATCTTCCATTTTTTCAAGCTCAACTTCAATTTTTGTACCTTCTTTTAACTCAGAAAAAGGAACTGTTTCTTCGTTTTTTTTAAGTGTAGTTTCACCAATAAAATTTAAACGAACTAAAGAATCATCATTTAGTTTTAGATAGAATTCCCGTGCAGGTTCAACCGCATCAGTAACTATGCCGGTATAAGTTCCCGAACTAACTAAAACAGTATCTTTTTCCTTTCCACAAAATTGTAAGATAGTTAAGCTTATTAAAATTAAAGCTATAAAAACTAAAGGTGTTCTTATTCTTTTTTTTATTTCTTTAGGTTTAAACATAGATATAAAATTTTAAGTGTTAGGTTTATACAAGATGCAAAGGCTCTCCGTTTTTTACCCGATATGCTTCTTTTATATCTGTTACATAAATAATCCCATCAGCAGGGTTCGTTGTTTTAGCATGCTTACAGATAAGAGCTATCACAGTTCCTACCTCCTCATTGTGGCAAACAAGTTCTAATTTTACAATCGGGCTGTCTGTAAAGTGAAAGTCCAAAGATGGAGAAGCGTCAGGGTTTTTGTAGGCTCCCGTTCCTTCACCTTTAGATAATGTAACACTGTCGAAACCTTTCTCTTTTAAAGATCCAACCACTGTTTCTACTCTTTTTGGCTTAATAAATGCTTTTACTTCTTTCATATTTCTGGTATTTAGTTTGACCTAAACCGGTTTTTTCTGCCGGTTAAGGTTCTTTATTTCTATTCTTTAATTAATGGCCGTGAGAAGTCTGGCTTTTTTTCATTTCCGCGATCAGAGAATAAGCGTTATTCCATGCGATTTTTGTACCTGAAGGCAAAACATCTAATAACTTCACTTCCACCCATCCGTCTTTTTCCAAGCCAGTTTTTATCTCAATCGGCGTAAATTTCCATTCTGTTTCTCCATTTTCCTGATGCTCTTCGGCACTAAACATATACGTTTTACCTTCGTCATCAATAATGGCTTCTTCCGGTAACGCGAATACTTCCTTGTCTGTGGTATAAATACTGCCATTGATATACATTCCGGGAATTAAAAACCCTTCTTTCTGATCGATTTCGGCATGTACATGAACCGCTTTCGGGTTTTGCTCGAACTGCTTTCCTACGGAGTATATCTTACCTGTTAATCTTCCATTAGGGACAGATTGGACAGTAAAAGAAACTTCCTGTCCCTTTTTAACTTGATACACATCTTTTTCAAAAACCATCAAATCAGCATGTATATGTTCGTTATTAACAATCATAAATAATTCTGTTTGTGGTTCAACATATTGCCCGATTTGAATATTAACGTCTTCAATGTATCCGTCAATAGGACTAACAATAGGCACCGCCTCGTAAATATTTCCACTTCTGATTTTTTCAATACTCATACTCAGTTGTTTTAACTGCGCCTCATACCCCTTAACTTCAGCAACCGTAGCTTTGTACTCTGCTTGTGTTTTTTGGAGTGCCTGACCAGAACCAACCTCTCCTTCATATAATCTTTGTTGCCTTGCAAGTTCTTTTTCCAGATACAACATTTGCTCGTACGTACGCATGTATTGTGTTTGGATATTTGTAAGATTAGGATGAGCTGCGTAAGCCAGCACTTGATTTTTAGAAACTTTATCTCCTTCAATAACTTCAATGGAAGTAACATTAGCTCCTAAAATTGCAGTTACGGTAGCCTCATGTTGCGGAGGTACTTCCAGCTGCCCGTTTGCCTTTATGATGCCTGAAAGATTACGGGTTGGAAGCGTATCAACATTCATTTCAAGACTGTTAAATTTTAGTTGCGAAAGGTGTGCAGCATTAGCTTCTTCATTTTCTTCACTCTGCATTAAGGATGCATTTTCGGTTGCTATGGCTTCGTTATCTTCAACTTGTGATGTGTTGCAAGCCGCAAAAAAAGATAGAAGTAAGATTAGTACGGTTATATTTATTCGTTGGATATTCATGATATTGTTTTTTAAAAAATTAATTACTTGTTAGAAGTATTCAGGTAGTATTCTAATTCATATCTACTATTCAGATAATTGCTGAAAGCGTCCCATGAATCTACCTCTATCTGTATGGCATCCCTGATATTTTGAAGAAACATCACGTAGTCAATAGCTCCTTCTTTATATGCCGTGAGTGCACCTTTTCGTTGCTCTTCTGCCAGGGGCAGTGCTTCTTCTTTATAATATTCCCAGGAATTCAGCCACTTTAAGTAGTTTTCCTGCATACTGTTGTACATACTGTTCAACTCTTTTTGTGCCTGATTAAGGTTTTGACGGGCAATATTAGTTTGGATTTTAGAGGATTGCGTTTTTCCAAGATTTCCCCAAAAAAGTAAAGGGAAACGAACACCCAACTCATATTTGTAGAAACCGGATTGATTTGCGATTTCCTGAAATCCATAACTCGCACTAAATTTTGGCAGAAACTGGCTTTGATCTTTCTTAACCACTGCTTCAGCCACCTCAACTTTTTGCTCCATCATAGTTAAATAAGGATGATTATTAAGAGCATCTTTATTAAAATTGATTGGTTCATCTAACTCTTCAACCGATACATTTTTTACCGTATAAAGAGAATCGCCTTCAAACCATTTATTAAGTTTCCGAACAGCACTCAGATAGTCTCTGAAGGCTTGTTCTTTTTGAATCTTAATTTTATTAGCCTGATTTAGTGTTGAAAGATACTCCAATCTGGAAGTGGCTTCCGTTTCAAGGCGTAGTTCTGCGGCTCTGGAAATATCAGTAAACTGTGCAAATAACTTATCCAGTACATTATATTTTCGCTTTGCACTGAAAACATCCGCCCAGTTTTGCTTTACCATCAATTCTACCTGAACGTATGTGAGTTCGGCACTTTGCTCTGCAAGCTGTTCGTTTTCTTTTTGAAGCTTTAACCGAGAGGGAATTCCCAAAAGATCAAACTCCTGAGACACGCCAAATTTAGTTTCAATTCCATCCGCACCGTTTCCCACTTCTTCCTTGCCCGTGAACACCCGAGTATCACCGATTTCCCAAGCAGTTTTACGGAGTGCTTGTTGACTTTCTATTTCAAGTTGTGCTGCTTTTATAGCCGGATAGTTATCCATTGCTTTTTTTACAGCTTGCTCTAAAGAAAGCTCCTGAAGATTAGTTGTTTGTACCGGCTGTGCTTGTACCACACCTGACATAAATAAACTTCCGGTCGCCATTAAAAGAAACACAGAAGCTGTAATTGATTTTCTCTTTAACTTTTTCAGATTTCTTTTTTCAACAAAAGAATATAATACTGGAAGAATAATCAGAGTAAGTAAAGTTGCACTAATTAAACCACCAATTACAACCGTTGCTAAAGGTCGCTGAACCTCGGCACCGGCGGAGGCTGAAAAAGCCATCGGAGTGAATCCCATAATAGCTGCAATAGCCGTTAATAAAATAGGGCGAAGTCTTTCTTTAGTTCCTATTAAAATCCGTTCTTTCAAATCAGTTACTCCTTCTTCTTTTAATGAATTAAATCGGCTTATGAGTACGAGTCCATTGAGTACCGCTACTCCAAAGAGCACAATAAAGCCCACTCCCGCAGAAATACTAAAGGACATATCTCTGAGTGCCAGAAAGAATATTCCTCCAATTGCGGCTAATGGTATAGCCAGATAAATCATGACCGATTGAGAGAATGAATTCAATGCAAAATAGAGCAGGATAAAGATCAGAAACAGGGCAATAGGCACAACGATCGATAATCTGCTTTTTGCACGTTGCAGATTTTCAAATTCTCCACCATAAGTGATATAGTAACCTACGGGAAGCTCTAATTCTGCATCCAGTTTTTGCTGTATATCATTAACAACAGATTCTACATCACGGCCGCGGGTGTTTATACCGACAGATGTTCGCCGGAATGTGTTATCACGGGAAATCTGCATGGGACCGGGTTGGTAACTGATATCTGCAATTTCTTCAATAGGCACTTGTGAACCGCTCGGCAGGTCAATATACATTGAACGTAAATCTTCGATACTTTGACGGTTCGCTTCGTCAAAGCGAACAACTAAGTCAAATCTTCGCTCTCCTTCGAATACAACCCCAGCCGTTCCTCCTGCAAATGCCGTGCTTACATAATCATTTAGTTTGGTGATGTTAAGACCATATTGAGCTACTTTTTGACGATTATATCTCACCGTCATTTGAGGGAGTCCCGCTGTTTTTTCGGGATTTACATCTCCCACACCCGGTACGGTTTGGATTAGCGTGGACATTTCTTCTGCTTTCTGTGCAAGAATTTCAAGATCGTCGCCATACAGTTTAACAGCTACATCTTCTCTGACTCCTGTAATTAACTCATTGAATCGCAGTTCCACCGGCTGGCTGAATACCAAATTAACGCCTACAAGTTCTTGGTTCAGCTTCTCTTTAATTTTTGCAATTAGCTCATCTTTCGAGGATACGGTCGTCCATTTAGTTTTATCTTTTTCTAAAATGATTGCCATGTCCGCAATATCCATGGGCATGGGATCAGTAGGGATATCTGCTACACCAATTCGAGATACTACGGTTTTAATCTCAGGAAAATTATTTAGTAGAATATCCTGAGTTTTTGTAGAAATATCGATGGCTTCACTTAATCCGCTTCCGGGTCTTATTAATGCTTGCATGGCAATATCTCCTTCATCAAGTTGTGGAATAAATTCACCACCCATTCGAGAAAAGGTAAATAATGATCCTAAAAACAGAATCACAGCTGCACTAATTACAATTAACTTTCTTTTTAATGCTAATTCTAAAAGAGGATTGTAAACACGTTGAAGCGCTCCAATGAGCTTGTTACTTAGTTTTTCGAGTGCCTGTTCAAATCGTGCAAACCATCCATTTTTATTGACAGAAGGCTTCATAACTAATGATGAAATCATAGGAACGTACGTAAGGCAAAGAATAATAGCTCCTATCACTGCATAGCCAAAAGTAAAGGCCATTGGGCGGAACATTTTTCCTTCTACGCCTTCAAGAAAGAGAATTGGGGCAAATACGATGAGTATGATTAATTGGCCGAAAAAAGCAGAATTCATCATGGTACTGCTGGCTTTGTAGGTAAGTTCATCCATTTGCTTCTTGCCAAACTTACTCTTGCCGGATTTTACTCTTTTTTCTATCTCGTGTACCGTTCCTTCCACAATGATGACAGCCCCGTCAACGATAATTCCGAAATCTATGGCTCCAAGACTCATCAAGTTTGCCCAAACTCCGGTTACCTTCATCATAATAAAAGCAAAAAGTAGCGATAAAGGGATAAGAGATGCAGTAACTAAACCGCCCCGTAAACTTCCGAGTAAGATCACTAAAACAAATACTACTATTAACGCCCCTTCAATTAAATTTTTGGAAACCGTACTTGTTGTTCGTGCAATAAGATTACTTCTATCCAAAAAGGGTTCAATTCTCAGCCCTTCCGGTAAAGATGTTTGCACACTTTCGATTCGCTCTTTTACATTTTGAATAACGTCATTAGGATTTGCTCCTTTAAGCATAAGAACCATTCCACCGACAGCTTCATGTCCATCTTGTGTAAAAGCTCCATATCGAGTTTGTGTACCAAATTGTACTTTTTCGGCAACGTCATTAATAAGAACAGGAATTCCATTTTCGTTCTTTATTACAATACTACCGATATCATCTAAAGATCGAATCAACCCTTCTCCTCGGATAAAATTCGCCATTTTATTTTTCTCGATGTAGGCTCCACCGGTATTTACATTGTTCATGGCAAGAGCGTCATACACTTCAGAAATTGTAATTCCAGTAGCATTCAATTTGTCAGGATCAATCGCCACTTCGTATTGTTTGATACTTCCACCAAACGAATTTACTTCTACTACACCATCAACCAAGGTCATTTGACGTTTAACTATCCAGTCCTGAATAGTTCTCAATTCAGTAGGTGAATATTCATCTTCAAATCCTGGTTGTGGAACAATGGTATATTGATAGATTTCTCCTAATCCGGTTGTGATAGGTCCCATATTCGGGGAACCGAATTTCTCGGGGATGTCTTCTTTAACTTCATTGAGTTTTTCTTGCACTAATTGTCGGGGCAGATAAGTACCCATGTCATCGTCAAAGACGATGGTAACTACCGAAAGACCGAATCTGGAAACGGATCTAATTTCAGATACACCGGGAAGATTTCCCATTGCCAATTCTACAGGATAGGTCACAAATTGCTCGATATCTTCTGTTGCGAGATTTTCAGATACCGTTATTACTTGTACTTGATTATTAGTTATATCCGGTACGGAACCCAAATTAATGGTCATCATGGAGTATGTTCCAACTCCAATTAAGGTTAAAATGAATAAGCCGATGATGAACTTATTCTTTATTGAGAACGATATTATTTTATTAATCATAAAAAATTAAAACTGTCCCTTTTCTCAGGGAGTGTTGAATAGAAATCAGATTTATAGAATTAGTTGTATAAACCTGTGTGAATATGAAGACTAAAAACTCTCGATAAGATGCAAGAAATACAGACTCCAGAGAGTCATATACATTTAGAGCTTTAGTAAATAAGGGGAGTGGCTAATTCAGAAGAACAACTGTTGCTAAGGTGGTTATTTCTTGCTGTTCGATTATAGGTGGGATAAATACAGCTAGTTGTTTATTTGCTGAATTTGGCAGAATTGAAACCGACTGATAAAGATCATTGTTGATCTTCTGAATGGTTTTATCCTGATCAAAACGATTTACTCTATTGTCTTTGGCACAAGTTTCATCGAGCTCCAGATCGTTGCATTCTATACAATAGTCAGAGTCAGAATGGAATTCAGCATCAGTGTCAGAAAAAATAATATCTGCATGCAAATCACAGTCTGAAGCAATTCCAAAAGAAAGAGGGGATGTTGATTCTATGTTGATATCCCCATTCGATTCAAAACAGTAGATCAATGAATCGGCAAAACCATGTACACTCAGGCTGTGTATGCTAAAGAATAGCAATAATGCTACTGAAGTAACTTTTATAATAGTATGTGAGTTCTTGATCATGATTTTTAAGTGAAACCAAAGATAAGATAAAAAAATTCACATAACTTATATTTTCTTGTTTTAAACTTGATGTATTTTGATGTAGTAGTATACTAGTTGATGTATAAAATTTCTTATTTCCCGTATAGAATTTTTGAAGCACTTCTTAAATAAGTTTCTTTTTAGTATAATTGATTTGTGAAAATTTCAGCATCATATAAATTTATTTCAACTCTGTTGAGTTTAAGTATAATCTTAAGCTTCACGGTTTCTCTTTGTTCTATGAGCACTATGGAAGAAGTGTGTGAGCGGATGATGATGCATAGTTCAATGGAGATGACTGTAATGGGGCATGATGCCGGGCATCAGGATATGATGTATGAAAAGATGACCACAACTTCTTCCGATTGTGAAATGACCGTTGATTGTGATTGCATGACCGACAAAACCCTGATTGCTACCATTGCACCAACTGTGGTTTTAAAGATCAGTACACTATCTTTTCAATTTACTTTTGAGGAGTTTTCTTCAGTTAATAGTGATCAAATACCAAGAAATTCTGACCTCACCTTAACAAATTCTTATTCGCCGCCACCTCTCTTTTTGGCGAATGAATCTTTCCTGATTTAGGGATAACTACGTCCAATATTTATCATTTCTGTATTGCTCACTGTTGAAATTCAGTTCAGAAACCAGAGTGTATAAATAAATATGTCATTTTAGACAGATCTAAATCTCGGGCATTCCACGCGAGATGACTTATAAAATTCATTCATAGTTATTCTTAAATCATACCAATGTTAAATAAAACCATACGCTTTTTTCTCGAAAACAAATTAGTTGCAGTGTTACTGCTTCTTGTTCTGGTAGGATGGGGACTGGTTACCACCCCATTTTCATGGAATCTGGATTTTCTTCCAAAAGATCCTGTTCCTGTTGATGCTATTCCTGATCTGGGGGAAAACCAGCAAATTGTTTATACCGAGTGGGCAGGACAATCACCACAAGATGTGGAAGACCAGATCACCTATCCATTAACAACACAGTTATTAACTGTTCCCGGAGTAAAGACAATCCGAAGTACCTCAATGATCGGGCTGTCCAGCATTTATGTGATCTTCGAAGAAGGAGTGGAATTTTACTGGAGTCGCTCCCGAATTCTTGAAAAACTGAATTCATTGGCTGCTGGGACACTTCCACAAAATGTACAACCGGCTTTAGGACCGGATGCTACCGCACTTGGACAGGTTTTTTGGTACACATTGGAAGGAAGGGATAAGGAAGGAAATCCTGCCGGGGGATGGGATCCACAAGAACTGAGAAGTATTCAGGATTTTTATATCGGATATGCACTTTCAGGAGCTCAAGGAGTGGCAGAAGTTTCACCGATCGGAGGTTTCGTAAAAGAATATCAGATCGATGTGAATCCAAATGCCCTTTTGAATTATGATATTTCTCTTTCTCAGGTTTTTGATGCGGTTCGCAAAACAAATGTGGATGTAGGGGCTCAGACTATTGAGATCAATAATGCCGAGTATCTGGTTCGTGGACTAGGATATATCGAAAATATTGAAGACATCGAAGAAACGGTATTAAAGGTGGCTGATAACGTTCCCGTCCGGATCAAAGATGTTGCTTTTGTAACCACAGGACCGGCTCAACGTCGCGGAGCGTTAGACAAAGCGGGTGCGGATGCAGTTGGTGCCGTGGTAGTGGCGCGACAGGGAGCAAATCCTCAACAAGTGATCGACAATATCAAAGAGAAGATCAACGAACTATCAACAGGTTTACCTTCCAAAACACTGGATGATGGCACGGTTTCTAAAGTCACGATTGTACCGTTTTATGATCGTTCAGAATTGATCGGGGAAACTTTAGGGACTTTGGAAGAAGCTTTATCTCTCGAAATTCTAATCACCATTATTGTAATTGTGGTGATGGTAATGAACTTAAGAACTTCATTTTTGATCTCAGCCATGTTACCTATTGCAGTACTGATGACATTCATTGCCATGAAGTATGCAAATGTTGATGCAAACATAGTGGCGCTTTCAGGAATAGCCATTGCCATCGGGACGATTGTGGATATGGGTGTAATTCTTTCTGAAAATATGCTCCGGCATATGGAGAACATGAAAGAAGGAGATTCTTTTTTAGAAGTGATTTACACAGCCACAGTAGAAGTAGCTTCTGCAGTAATAACGGCGGTTTCAACAACTATTGTAAGTTTTCTACCGGTGTTCACCATGATTGCTGCCGAAGGTAAATTGTTCAAGCCTCTGGCTTATACAAAAACTTTCGCGCTGATCGCTTCTATCATTATTGCTATTACTTTGATTCCACCTTTTGCCCACTGGTTATTTTCAATCAAGATCAGCAACAAGAAAATAAAATTAGTTTGGAATGGCTTATTGGTCATTTCTGGATTAGTGACCCTATTTACAGGTCCGGTTTGGGCAGCCTTTGCATTGATCGGCTTTGGGCTTATTAACGGAGCATCAACGTTTCTTGATTCTGAATATGAATCTAAAATTCCATTGCTCAATAATATTCTAAGTGTTGTGATTGTGACATGGTTGTTAGCAAAATACTGGCTTCCATTCGGACCTTCAGTAGCTCTAATATGGAATTTATTGTTTGTTGTGCTTTTGATCGGCGCAATTCTGTGTTCGTTCTGGTTAGTGATCAAATATTATGATAAGCTTATTGCCTGGTGTTTGGATCATAAATTGGCCTTTCTTTCTATACCGACCTTCTTCATTGTTCTGAGTATGATCATCTGGCTTGGATTTTCGAGTGTGTTCGGTTTTGTTGATAAGGGTTTTGATGCAATTGGAGTTGATGTCAATGAAACAAAAGTTTGGACAGCAGCTTCACGGACATTTCCGGGTTTAGGCAAAGAATTTATGCCGGCTTTGGATGAAGGTGCTTTTCTATTGATGCCAACTACATTACCCCATGCCGGCATCGAAGAATCAAAAGATGTAGTTCGAAAAATTGACATGGCCGTCTCTTCCATCCCAGAGATTGAGAAAGTAGTGGGTAAACTTGGAAGAACAAATTCGGCCTTGGATCCTGCACCTATATCCATGTATGAAAATGTGATCCAGTACAAATCAGAATATAAAACAGATGAAAATGGACGCAGAATTAGATTTAGGATTAATGAAGCAGGTATTTTCGAGCGAAATGAAAACGGTGAATTAATTCCTGATGAAGACGGCAAATACTTTCGTCAGTGGAGAGATCATATACAGTCACCGGATGATATTTGGGATGAAATCGTAGCAGTAACCAGAATTCCGGGAACGACCTCAGCTCCGAAACTACAGCCCATTCAAACAAGATTGATCATGCTTCAGTCCGGGATGAGGGCTCCTATGGGAGTTAAAATAAAAGGCTCTGATCTTGAAACTATTGAGGATTTTGGTTTACAACTGGAAGAAGTTTTACGGGCTGTGCCGGGAGTAAAACCGCAGTCTGTATTTGCTGACCGAATCGTAGGTAAGCCTTACTTGGAAATTGATTGGGACAGGAAAAAATTAGCTCGATACGGACTTACTATTCAGGATGTACAGAATTTTGCAATGGTAGGAATCGGAGGAATGCAGGTTTCTACTTCGGTGGAAGGTAGAGAGAGATACCCAATCCGGGTTCGCTATGCCAGAGAATTAAGAAATGATCCTCAGGCAATTTCTAGAATGTTGGTTCCTACCAAATCCGGAGCTCAGATACCATTAGAGCAATTGGCAACGATTGAATATCGGCAAGGACCACAAGCTATAAAAAGTGAAGACACCTTCCTTATCGGTTATGTGATCTTCGATAAACTGGATGGTATAGCAGAAGTCGATGTAGTTCGTAATGCTCAGAAATTGATATCAGAACGCATCGAAACCGGTTCACTGAAAGTTCCTGCAGGAATAAGTTTTGAGTTCGCCGGAAACTATGAAAATCAAGTTAGGGCAGAGAAACGATTAAGTATCATTTTACCGATCGCTCTCTTCGCTATCTTTCTGATCATGTATTTCCAGTTTAGATCTGCTGCTACTACCGGAATGATCTTCACCAGTATTTTTGTGGCTTGGGCAGGAGGTTTTCTAATGATATGGTTGTACGGACAAGGCTGGTTCCTGAATTTCGAACTATTTGGACAAAACCTCAGAGACCTCTTCCAAATGGGGACAGTGAACTTAAGTGTTGCCGTTTGGGTAGGATTTATTGCCTTGTTCGGGATTGCATCAGATGGCGGAGTAGTGATGGCAACTTATCTGGATCAAATTTTTGATAAACAAAAACCAACCAATAAAGCAGAGATCAGATCAGCTGTGATCGAGGCAAGTTCACGAAGAATTCGCCCGACACTGATGACTACAGCAACAACCATTCTTGCGTTGATCCCAATACTTACTTCAACAGGTCGTGGAGCAGATATCATGGTGCCAATGGCGATTCCAAGTGTTGGAGGGATGTTACTTCAGGTAATCACACTATTTGTAGTGCCTGTGTTGTATGCCATTTGGAAAGAATTTCAATTAAAAAGGAGTTTGAAATGAGACAAATATTTCAAAACAATTATTCAGCTTTAGGTAATGTGACGTTCCGACGCAGAGCATTGGAACGAGCTAAAGAATACAGTTCTGATACCCCTCGGATCAAATCGGGAACCGCCGATTCGATAAGCTCCCCTAAAAGCGAGAATTACGAACAGTTTAAGAAAGCAAATCTCCCTTCTAAGAGACAAAAGGAAAAGTCCCCTCTTGAGAGGGGATTCAGGGGTGTGTTTTATATGCTCATAATCCTGTTACTTTCTTCAACTCTAAACGCCCAATCCCTCCAAAGTTACCAACAGGAAGCAGCTCAGAATAATCCCGAGCTTAAAGCATCTTTCAACAGGTATTTATCAGAATTGGAAAGCAGACCTCAGGTTGGGTCATTACCTGATCCCGAAGTGGCATTCGCGTATTTTATTAGTCCGATTGAAACCAGAGTCGGACCGCAAAGAGCACGGATTTCGGTAACACAAATGTTTCCGTGGTTTGGAAGTTTGTCTGAAAAGAGGTCGGTATCTGAAGCGAATGCGAAAGCACAATTTGAACAATTTCAGGAGCAAAGGAATCGCATTTTCTATCAAATGGAAATGATCTGGAGCGATTTATTTGAAGTGGAGCAACAAATCAGAATTGCAGAAGAGAACCTCAGAATCATAAATACATTACTCGAAGTGAGTTTGAGTAGGTATGAAAATGGATTGACTTCGCAGGTTGATGTACTCAGGGCACAGATCGAACAAGAAGATCTTAAAACCCAAATCGAACTTCTGAAGGATAACCGTAGACTGCTAAAGGAGCGTTTTAATGAATTCAGAAATGTGGATGAAAGCTCAGAGGTTATTATTCCGGACAATCTCTCGGCATCAATGGCACTCAAGAACAAGGATGAACTCAAGTCAACTATCATTCAGCAAAACCCGAATCTTAATAAACTCAGATATAGAGAAGAAGCTTCAAAGGAAATGGTGTCTTTAGCTGACAGAGAAGGAAAGCCTTCTTTCGGAATTGGTTTCGATTATATAGCTACAGGAGAGCGTACAGACGTTACAAATCTTTCGGATAACGGAAGAGATGCTTTTGTAGCCCGAGCCAGTTTTAAGATTCCGCTTTTCAGAAATAAATATAATGCAAAGGTGCAGCAGGCAGAATTGAACCTGAATTCGGTTCAGCAGGATATAATCACATTAGAAAATAAGCTGGAAACAGATCTTTACACAGCACTCAGAGATCGAAGTGATGCTCAGAGAAGATTCAATTTATACGATACCAAACAAATTCAACGAGTTGAACAAGCCATTAACATAATGATGGAATCCTATTCTTCTGACGCATCTGATTTCGAAGAAATACTAAGGTTGCAAAGAAAATTACTTGAGTATCAGCTAAAACGAATTCAAGCTAAAGCCGATCTGTACATGGCGAACAGCTATATCAATTATCTCTCGGGCGTGAATAACATCACCGAAAACGAACTTAATTACTAAATAAATTATCATGAAAAATCTAAAAAAATACAGCCTATATATAGCAATTGGAGTGGTGGGCATTCTCCTTGGTGCTTTAATATTCGGAGGCACAGAAACAAAAGTAGAACTTCAAACTCCGGATGAACACATCGCTGACAGTCATACTGATGACGAGGGAAATGTCATTTACTCATGCAGTATGCATCCGAGTGTAAGACAAAGCGAACCCGGTGATTGTCCGATCTGCGGAATGGAACTCATTCCGGTGAATGACAATTCAACCGGTGGAAATCCCAATGAATTAACGATGTCGCTGGCTGCGATGAAGTTGGCTGAAATCGAAACTTCCGTTGTTCGCTCAGGAAATCCGGTATCAACGATCTATTTACCGGGAAAAATAATGCCAGATCAGAATAAGGTATCCAGTGTTACTGCTTTATTTGGTGGAAGAATCGTAAACCTATATGTGGATTACGAAGGAGCTTTTGTTAGAAAAGGGCAAAAAATTGCTTCGATATATTCTCCTGAACTCATTTCCGCTCAACAAGAGCTGTTGCAAGCGGTTAAATTCAAAGAGCAAAATCCCGTATTGTATAAATCAGCTAAACGGAAGTTAGCTTTATGGGAATTGCCTGCTCAAACTATAGAGAATATCGAGTCAACCGGTGAGATTAAAACCGAACTAGATATCGTCTCTCCAGCTACCGGTTATGTTACCAAGCTGAATGTTTCCCGTGAAGACTACGTAAATCGTGGAAGTATGATATATATGGTTGCAGATCTTTCCAGTGTTTGGGTGATGTTTGACGCATATGAATCTGATCTATCCTTAATACAAGAAGGGCAAAATATTATGTTCACTACAGCAACGTATCCCGGAGAAAAATTTGAAGGAACGGTGAGCTTTGTAGATCCATCAGTAAACAGTATGAGCCGAACAGCGGACGTGAGAGTAAAGGCGAATAATCCTGAAAAGAAATTAAAGCCGAACATGTTAGCTGAAGGAATATTGACAGCCAATATCTCAAATCAGAAATCTTTACTGATTCCAAAATCAGCAGTGCTTTGGACCGGTCCACGATCCATCGTTTTTGTGCAGATACCAGACAAAGAAGAGCCTACTTTTATAGCTCGTGAAGTTACGTTAGGTAAACGGGTGGGTGAGCAATACATCATTTTGGAAGGATTGGAAGCCGGTGAAGAAGTAGTAACCCATGGTAATTTCAAATTGGATGGAGCTGCACAGCTTGCAGATAAGTTAAGTATGATGAACAGAAATCCGGGAACGGGAGCTAATCGCACGGGACATGAAGGTCATAACATGGGAGCAGAAGGTTCCGGTGAGATGAAAATGGAGATGAATTCTCCATTAATGAATGAGGAACCAATGAATACGGAAGCGAAATCGGTTCCTGCAGAATTTAAATCTCAGTTAAATAATGTAGTTCAGGAATATTTGAAATTGAAAGACGCATTGGTAATGTCAGATAAATCCAAAGTTACTGCATATGCGAATAAACTTGAGAATGAACTCAAAAATGTAAACATGACGCTGGTGAAAGGAGAACTGCATACCACATGGATGAAACAACTTGAAAAAATTGACTCATCTAATAAAGAGCTAAAACAATCTCAGAACATCGAAGCTCAAAGGGCTGCCTTTCTAACGCTTTCATCAACCCTGATAGAGAGTGTTAAAACCTTTGGCATACCAAGTGTGATATTCCAACAATATTGCCCTATGACAGATGGAGGAAAGGGCGGTTACTGGTTAAGTGAATCAGAAGAAATTAAAAATCCTTATTTCGGTGAGCAGATGCTGAAATGTGGAGAGACTATTACTAAAATTGAATCATAAATCTAAATAAATATTAAAATGAAATATTTCAAAATTACACTTTTAGCATTACTACTTAGCTCAGGAGCTATACAAGCTCAAGAAAAGAACAAACAAAGCCATGACAAGCACTTAGGTATTCTTATTACGGAATATATTCAATTAAAGGACGCCCTTGTTGCTGACGATTTTGAATTGGCACAAAAGAGTTTAAATTCATTTTCTAAGGAAATTAATTCGAATAGTGAAATGATAGATCATGAAAGCTCTGATAAATATGATGCTCATCACAAAAGAATGGTTGCAGCTGTAAATACTACAATGAAAGCACAGGACATAAAAGCTTTAAGAGACAGTTTTGATGAAATTACAGATGAACTACTGGTAGCTATTGAAAACCAAGGTTATACAGACAATAAGTTATATGTACAATTTTGTCCAATGGCTAATGATAAAAGCGGGGCGAAGTGGCTAAGTACTAAAGAAGAAATTCTGAATCCTTATTACGGCTCAATGATGATAAAATGTGGAACAACGCTTAAAACTATAAATTAATTGAATTATGGAACATGAACATCACCACCATCAAGCCAATAAAGATGATAATGAAGGTCATGATAATAAACACAAAGATCATGGCAACCATCATGCACACATGGCACAGGATTTCTTAAAACGTTTTTGGATATCCACTGCTTTAAGTTTGCCGATTATTGCGCTTTCTCCAATGATTCAAGGGTTACTTGGATTAAGGGAAAGCTTATCTTTTCCGGGTGATGTCTATGTTTCGGCACTTCTTTCAAGTATAGTATTCTTTTACGGAGGCTGGCCTTTTTTAAAAGGGTTGGTAAACGAATTAAGGAACAAAAAGCCGGGGATGATGACCCTTATTGGTATTGCCATAACCACGGCTTATGTATATAGTATGTTGGTTATATTTGCAGTTGAAGGAAAAATCTTTTTCTGGGAGCTTGTTACCCTTGTAGATATAATGCTTATAGGGCACTATATCGAAATGAAATCCGTAATGAGTGCTTCAAAAGCTTTGGAGGAACTTGCAAAATTGATGCCTTCAGAAGCGCATTTGGTTCAGGAAGATGGATCAACCAAAGAGGTGGCTCTTGAAGAGCTAAAGAAAGGTGATCGGGTTCTTATAAAACCTGGCGAAAAAATACCCGCTGACGGATTCATAGTTAAAGGTAAGAGTACCGTGGATGAATCTCTCATGACCGGAGAATCAAAGCCGGTAAATAAGGGAGAAGAAGACGAAGTTATAGGTGGGTCTATTAATGGAGAAGGTTCGTTAACAGTTGAAATTAATAAGACGGGCGAGGATTCATTTCTTTCTCAGGTTATTACTCTTGTAAAACAAGCTCAGGATAGCAAGTCAAAAACACAAGATCTTGCAAATAGAGCTGCGTTCTGGCTTACCTTGATAGCGCTTGGTTCAGGAACTATTACGTTCTTTGTATGGACATTTCTTACAACTCAGGATTTCGTATTTGCTCTTGAACGTACAGTAACTGTTATGGTTATTGCTTGTCCTCATGCATTAGGTTTAGCGGTACCATTAGTAGTAGCTGTTTCGACTAACTTAGCTGCTAAAAATGGGTTTCTGATTAGAAATAGAACTGCGTTTGAAGATGCCAGAAATTTAGGAGCTGTAATTTTTGATAAAACGGGAACACTCACCAAAGGTGTGTTTGAGGTTACCGATATTTTGACATTTTCAGAAGATTATAAGAAAGAACGTTTGCTACAATTAACAGCTTCTTTAGAACAGAATTCTGAACATCCTATCGCTCAGGGAATTGTAAAATCTGCTGACTCACTTCTTGAAGTAAACGATTTTAATTCTATAACAGGGAAAGGAATTGAAGGTAATATTGACGGACTTTCAGTCAAAGTAGTAAGCCCCGGTTATTTAAGAGAGAATGATATCGAATTGCCAGATGATCAATATCAAACCCTCTCAAAACAAGGTAAAACGGTTGTATTTGTTATTATTGAAGGCGAACTAAAAGGGGCAATTGCACTTGGTGATACCATTAGACAAGACTCCAAAATTGCAATTAACCAGTTGCATGATATGGGCATCGAATGCATTATGCTTACAGGAGATAACAAACAAACAGCTGCTTACGTGGCTAAGGAACTGGGTCTGGATGACTACTTCGCTGAAGTTTTGCCCAACGAAAAAGCAGATAAAATTAAGGAAGTCCAATCACGAGGATTAAAAGTTGCCATGACAGGTGATGGTGTGAATGATGCCCCGGCACTTGCCCAAGCGGATGTGGGAATAGCAATTGGAACCGGTTCTGATGTAGCTATAGAAACAGGAGATATAATTCTCACACAAAGTAATCCCAAAGATGTAGCTGCAGTAATAGCTCTTGCTAAAGCTACCTACAAAAAAATGGTGCAGAACCTGTTTTGGGCAACTGGTTATAATGCAGTAGCTATTCCATTGGCGGCAGGAGTGTTATTCTCATACGGAATCATTCTGAACCCAGCTTTGGGTGCTGGATTGATGTCAATAAGTACCGTAGTGGTAGCCATAAATGCACGTTTACTTAAAATTGATCGATGAAATTTTTAAATCAAAACAAGAGACTAATGAAAAAAGAAGAGAAGAATACCAAGAAGAATACCAAGAAGATTAGTAGAAGAGCATTTTTCCGTTACACAGCTTCTATTGGGGCTGTTGCGGGAATGTCAACTATTTTGCCGGCATATGCTTTTGCAGGATTTGGGGATAGAGATGTGTTGGAGCCCAAAGGTGCAGACAATATTTTAGATCTAACCATAAGTGAAATTCCTATCAACATTGACGGGAAAACAAGTACTGCCATTGGAATAAATGGAAGTGTTCCCGGACCGCTTATCCGTTTAAAAGAAGGCGAAGATGTTTTACTTAGAGTTAAAAATGAGCTTAAAGAAGATACATCTATTCACTGGCACGGCATTATTCTTCCGTTTCAAATGGATGGAGTTCCGGGAGTAAGTTTCGATGGTATTAAACCGGGAGAAACTTTTGAATACCGCTTTCCGGTAACTCAAAATGGTACATACTGGTATCACAGCCATTCAAAATTACAGGAACAGTTGGGACATTATGGACCAATGATTATTGAACCAAAAGATAATGATCCTGTTGAATATGACAGAGAGTATCCTGTGTTACTATCTGACTGGACATTTGAGAGTCCATATGATGTAATGAACAATATGAAAAAAATGGATGGTTACTATAATTTTCAGAAACGAACGTTTGGCGAGTTCTTTAAAGATGTTTCGGAAGACGGCTTTGTAAGTGCATTTAAAAATTATACATCATTTGGACGAATGCGTATGAGTCCAACCGATCTTGCAGATGTTACAGGAGCCACCTACACCTACTTAATGAATGGTCGTGGTCCGGAATCGAATTGGAATGCTCTTTTTAAAAAAGGAGAAAAAATACGTTTACGATTTATCAATGGTTCTGCAGGATCTACTTTTGATGTTCGCATTCCCGGACTAAAAATGACAGTGGTACAAGCAGATGGACAGAATATAGAGCCGGTTTCTATTGAAGAGTTCAGAATTGGTATCGCCGAAACGTATGATGTAATTGTTGAACCAAAAGAAGAAAAAGCATTTACAATTTTTGCTGAATCACTTGATCGAAGCGGTTTTGCGCGTGGCACGTTAGCTCCTAATGAAGGAATGGCTGCGGCAGTTCCTGTTCTTCGTCCAAGACCAACCCGTACTATGAAAGATATGGGGATGAATATGAGCGATATGAAGATGGACGGCATGAAGATGGATAACATGGAAAAGAAAGACAACGCCATGGAAGGAATGGATAATGGAAACATGGACCATAATATGATGGGGATGTCAGGTATGAATTCAGATCCCGTAAAACATGGCCCTGATCGACATGGGGTTGGCGCAGCAGCGATTGCCGATAATCAATACAATCGCTTAAATGAGCCGGGAATAGGGTTAGGAAAAGATGGGCGTAAAGTTCTTGTGTACAATGATTTGAAAAGTCTTGAGCCAAATATTGATGAGAGAAAACCGGAAAGAGAAGTTGAATTACATCTTACCGGAAATATGGAACGCTATATGTGGTCTTTTGATGGCAAAGAATTCAATGAAGTGAAAGGACCTATTGAACTTACTCAGGATGAACGACTACGCTTGATTCTTGTAAACGATACGATGATGGAACATCCTATCCATTTACATGGAATGTGGATGGAATTAGAGAACGAAAACGGGATCTATAATCCTCGTAAGCATACTCTTTTAGTACAACCGGCACAGCGAATCTCTGCACTAGTCACTCCAAGAGATAAAGGGCGATGGGCTTTTCATTGCCACATCCTATATCACATGGAAATGGGGATGTTTCGAGTTGTACAGGTTAGCGATAAAAATGGAGGGATCTACTAATGAAACAAGTAAATGTCATTGTTAAGCGAACCCCAAATATTTTCAGTAACGATATTATGTTAAAGATAAATTTTCAAAAAATAGCACTCATTTTATTACCCATATTAATTTTAACCGGTAACTCAGTGAAAGCTCAAAAGGCTCCGGAATTTAGCAATAAGATTCTTCCCGATAACAAAACCTATTTCTTCTTTGTAGCTGACAGGTTTGAATACTATTCTAAAGAAGGCACAAATCCCTTGGTTTGGGATGTTCAGGGGTATTATGGAAAGGATTACAATAAATTCTGGTTTAAAGCAGAAGGGGAAGCCCTTACTTCAGAAAAAGAAGGAGAAATGGAATTTCAAGGGTTATACAGTCGCCCGGTAACTTCCTATTTCGATGTTCAAGCAGGTCTAAGATACGATGTTGCCTATAACAGCATTACTAGCAACTCAAGAGGTTTTGCAGTTTTGGGTTTGCAAGGTTTAGCTCCTTATTTATTTGAAGTGGATGGAAGTATCGCAGTAAGTGAAGACGGAGATTTATCGGGTAGTTTTGAAGGTGAGTTAGACTTGCTGATGACTCAGCGGCTCATTATCCAACCAAGATTGGCCACAAGTGTAGCGGTTCAAAAAGTAGAAGACTTCGGAGTGGGATCAGGGCTCAATAATATCCAGCTTGGTTTAAGGTTGAGATACGAGATTAAGCGAGAATTCGCTCCTTATTTGGGAATTTCATGGAATAGAAAATTAAGTGAAACAGCTGATCTGGCAAAGCTTGAAGGAGCGGATGTAAGTGTATTTGGAGTGGTGGCCGGGGTAAGGTTGTGGTACTAAATACCGGTTACAGAGAATTTTATAATAACAATAACGATTAAGAAAAGGTTTTATGAAACTCATTAAAGCTTATATACGACCTATACTACTTGAAGATGTTTATACGGCTCTTAGAGCAGCCGGGCATTTTAGCATTACTGTCTTTAAAGGCGAAGGCGCCGGGCAATACTCTGATCCTGCTCATGAACACGGCTCTTTAGACTTCCCGGCTATGCATTCAAGGGTTATTAAAATAGAAATCGCTGCACAGCAAGCCTCTGTTCAACCTATTATTGAAATCATACAAGAGATCGCTTCAACAGGTTCTTCCGGGGACGGAATTATTTTTGTATCCCCCATTGAATATGCATTGCGCATACGCGATGGAAAAGAAGGCCCAGAAGTGCTTTTATAAAACACAAGGTGATAGCCATGAAAAGACATTATTTTTGGATGATTATTGGATGTGTTGTACCTCTCTTACTCATTTTTTTGGCACCAAGTTTCGGGCTGGAGAGTCCGATCACATTCTTTCTATTCATCCTCATCATGTTTGGTACACATCTTATGATGTTCCGTTCACATGACGGACATAATCATGAGGACACTAACTAATAAAAAAGAGGAGAAAACATGGAAAAATTAAGCATTAAACGGTTTGGAATGGCAGTTGGGTCAGCCGGAGCAATACTCTATCTGGGATGTATACTGCTCATGCTAACGGTAGGCAGAGAAGGAACCATATGGTTCTTCAATAGTCTGCTTCACGGTCTTGACACCACTTCAATCATAAGAATGAACGTACCTGTTTGGCAAGCACTATTAGGAATTGTGCAGACCTTTATCCTAGGTTGGTTGATCGGTGCATTTATGGCCTCTGTCTATAACATTGGGCTTAAGCAGGACAATTGATAACCATGAAAAAATTTAATCATAAGAAGACAAATAAAAGGAGAAACACTATGAAAACACTAAAACATATCATACTCACATCAATGTTCACCGTTCTTTTGATCGGCTTTGCTCATGCACAACAAGATAACATGCATGATGGCAAGAAAGAACAAATGATGGAAATGATGAAAGATTCTACCATGAGATCCATGATGATGGATCAGATGATGAAAGATCCAAAAATGCGAAAGCAAATGATGCATAAGATGATGAATATGGGAGATAATCAGAAGATGATGCAAAACCCAGAAATGAAAGAACAAATGCAGGCCCATATGCAAATGATGCAGGCCATGATGGATGGCAAAGAAATGGATCAGGCAAAAATGAAGGGAATGATGAATGAGCGTGCCATGAAAATGCACATGATGTGCATGCAAATGATGAAGGGCGCTATGGATATGCCCGAAGGCTCAAAGTCAGGAGATAATCATTAATCATAGAATAGTGCCTGGTGAATAATGCATCATGCACTGTTTCTAACAGGACATAACTATGCAGTGCTTAAATGGATTTGGAGGAGGATTGATGATGATTCTTTGGTGGCTTTTGATCTTTGTAATTGGTTACGGATTTTTTCAATTTTTCAGAGCTAATCAACAACAAAAATTGAATAGCGAAGAAAGCCCTCTTGAAATACTTAAGAAACGGTATGCCGGGGGAGAAATCAGTAAAACCGAATTCGAACAGAAAAAAGAAGAACTCGAAAATTAAGGACAATCATGGACTATTATATATCTAAAACAGTAAATCAAAATTTTGAAGATGCTATTCAACATGTAACTGAAAGGCTCAAGGACGAAGGTTTTGGGGTACTCACAGAAATTGACGTGAAAGAAACGCTTAAAAATAAGCTGGATGTGGATTTCAAGAAGTATAAAATTTTGGGATCTTGTAATCCAAACTTTGCACATCAAGCCCTTTTAAAAGAGGATAAAATTGGAACTATGCTTCCTTGCAATGTTATCGTAGAAGAGCACGAAGATGGAACGGTTGAAGTTTCTGCGGTCAATCCTCTGGCTTCCATGCAGGCAGTAGAGAATAAAGAGCTGAATAATATTGCTCAACAAGTCCAATCTACTCTCAGTAAAATCATTGAAACCCTGTAAAGAATAATTATGAATAGAAGAAGATTTATAAGAAACATTGCAATGGGATCAGGTGCACTAGCTTTAAGCTCTTTAATAAGTAGTTGTCGAACCAATCAGATGAATGGTTATGATGAATTTATTAACACCTTGGAGCAACCCCCGCTGATAAATAATCAAAATTTTACTCTTGCTGCTTCTTCGGAGAATTATAGTATTGGAGAAAATTATCAAATATCAGGCTTTCAGTTTAATCAAAGTTATCCATCACCAACGATAAAATGTCAACATGGTGACAGAATTAAAGCAATTTTTGAAAACCAAATTGGCCAAGATAGTATCATTCATTGGCATGGATTGATCGTCCCTCCGGATATGGACGGGCATCCAAAAGATGCTATTTCTGGTGGAGCTTATGAGTATGACTTTTTAATCAACCAACGGGCGGGTACCTATTGGTATCACCCACATCCTGATCGAATAACAGGTGATCAAGTTTACAAGGGCTTGGCTGGATTCTTTATTGTAGAAGACGAAGAGGAAAAAGCATTAGATCTGCCAAACGGAGAATTTGAAATTCCTTTGCTTATTCAGGATAGACGTTCAACTTCATCTGGTGAGATAGTATATGATCCTTCGATGCACGAACAAATGATGACGGGATTTTTGGGTGATAAAGTTTTAATCAATGGTACACCGGCGGCTTTTAAAGACGTAAAAAAAGGAAGGTATCGCGTTCGGTTACTAAATGGCTCAAATGCCAGAATCTATAATATCGCTTTTCAAAACCAACTCCCGTTTACTTTAATAGGTGGCGATGGCGGGTTACTTCCAAAAGCATTAGAAGTTGATCAACTTTTACTTGCACCCGGGGAAAGAGCAGATATATTGATTGATTTTTCTAAATTCAGTCAAGAAAGAGCTTCTTTGGTAAGCCTTCCTTTCGACATTCCATCTTCAGGGGGCATGATGAATGGTATGGGCAATATGATGGGAGGGAGCAGCCCGGAGCAGGGAGCGAGCTTTAAACTGATGGATTTTAAAATTATCGATGAACGTGTTGGAAGCATTCCAGAATTACCCAAAGAGCTTTCAGTTTCGACCTTTCCTGAAGAAAAAGATGCGGCCTTGAGACGACAAATTGATCTTAATATGCAGATGATGAAAGGGCACACGATCAATGGAAAGCAATTTGAAATGAACCGTGTAGATTTACAGGTTAAGCAAGGTCAAATAGAAATCTGGGAGTTTATTAATGATACACCAACTCCTCACCCAATGCATATACATGCCATACAATTTAAAGTACTAGATAGAAGTGGAAGTAGAGGGATTTTACCTCACGAAACAGGTTGGAAAGACACCGTTTTAGTAATGCCCGGAGAGCATGTTCGAGTGATAATGAAGTTTGATGCACCTAAAGGAATGTATGTATTTCATTGTCACAACCTCGAACATGAGGATAGCGGTATGATGGCTAATTATGAAATAACATAAGCTAACTAAGAAGTATTAAAAAATGAATGAATTCATACAACTTTATGGAGAGTCAACAAAAACGGCGCTGGGTTTCTTTTGGAAGTCAGGTTGGGCATTCATTTTGGGATACTTTGTTTCAGGAATGATTCAGGCATTTGTGCCTAAAGGAAAAATGACGAAATATATGGGGGATGCTGACTTCAAAAGTATTTCACTTTCTACTTTATTCGGTTCAGCCTCATCATCTTGTTCCTTTGCCGCATTAGCGGCAGCACGGTCTTTAGTGAAAAAGGGAGCACACTTTGTAGCTGCGGTTTCATTTATGTTTGCCTCTACCAATCTGGTGATCGAACTGGGAATTTTGATCATGATCTTTTTGGGATGGCAATTTCTTGCCGCAGAAATTATTGGAGGTCTGATTCTTATAGCGATCAGTAGTGTTCTGATAAAGCTCACTTACCCCAAGAAGTGGATAAAACAAACACGAGAAAAGTTAGAAAAGGATGATGGTGAAGAAGAAGACTTTAACTGGAAAGAGCGTATTACCAGTAAAAAAGGATGGCATCTGGTTGGTCAGAAGTTTGTAAACGACTGGAAGATGGCGTGGGAAGACATTCTTATCGGTTTTACCATTGCAGGATTTGTTGCGGTAATGGTTCCTGCAGATTTCTGGTCCGCTCTTTTCTTAGCAGATGCTACAAATATACCGAGTTGGTTAGTAACCCTTGAAAATGCAGTTATTGCTCCTTTCGTTGCCGGAGCAACTTTTATTGGCTCGATGGGAAATATTCCTTTGGCAACAGTATTGAATGAGAACGGAGTTATGTTCGCCGGAATTATGGGCTTCATTTACTCAGATCTGATGGTCCCACCGTTGGTTCATATCAATGCTAAATATTATGGATGGAAGGTTGCTCTGTATATCGCAGGTATAATGTTTGTGAGTATTGTGGCTACTGCATTAATTCTGAACAGTGCATTTTCATTTTTTGGGATCATCCCTGAGTCAGCAAAAGTGGTTCAAGAAGTCACTCAATTCAAGATTGATTATACCTTTTGGATGAACATTGCCTTTACAATGGTAACAGGATGGCTGATCTATTTATACAAACAACACAAAAAAGAACATGGGGCAAGCATGGATATGGATATGGAAGGCGGCGGAAAAATTAAGAAGGTCGCAGTTACTCTTTTTATTCTTATTAATGCTGTAGGAGTATCTTTTTTTATTTACATTAAATTTTAAACTATACAAATTAAATATTATGGAACTTATACCTGAATGGGCACCAAATATTCATCCGCTATTGGTTCATTTTCCAATTGGAATTATCATTTTAGCGGCATTGATGAACTTTATTTCTCTTTTTATTCCCGAAGAATGGTGGGATGAAAAGAAGAATACGATTATATATATAGTAGGATCTGTTTCTGCAATAGGAGTTTATTACTCCGGTAAATCAGCAGCGGACAGTGTTTTTCTTCCTACGGAAGCTCAAACAGTATTAAATAATCACGCAGACTGGGCTCTTTGGCTGGTGTGGTTTTTTATAGCGTATGCCATCGTAAGAATCGGACTACATTATTTTAAACTTTTTGAGAAATCGATTACAAAATACCTGGCTTTTGTAGCAGTACTTCCGGGAATCTTTTTGTTATACGAAACGGGAGAACACGGAGCTGAAATGGTATTTGGTTATGGAGCCGGTACCGGACAATTACTCGAACAAGAAGAAGTTTCTCCTGATTTAACGGATTCAAACCCAGCTTCTTCTGAATCTTCTTTTACACAAAAAGAAAATGGCGATTGGTTCTGGGAAATGAACGAAAATGCAGTAACTGATTTGATAGGAAACTTTCATTGGACGGAAGGCTCAGTTAACGAGCTTAATCCTGAAGTGGTAGCTTCAAATAGTACTCAGTATTTGAAATTAAGCATAAACGAAGGATCAAACACTTTCGTCACACATAACAATTATCAAAATGTTCAGGTCGACTACTATATCGACATGACTGACCTTGATGGAGACTTGATGTTGATTCACCACTTTATCGATAATGAAAATTTTGATTATGTACAGCTCAAATCTTCAGGTATAATAATACAGGGAAGAAAAGAGCAAGGTGAAAACAATGTGTTTCAGGAAGGTAAATTTGAAACAGGTGGAGTTCAGTTTTTTAGGGTTGTCGGAAACGGTACTCATTTCAGGGGATATATAAATAAAGAAATGGCTGTTCATGGACACGGAGATGCTCCGGAATCAGGATCTGTAGGTTTAAGAATTGAAGGAGAAGGAAGTATTCTCATTTCAAAAATCGAATTATCACAACTAAAATAAAAGGGTAAATAACATGAAAACAATACTATTAACAGGTTTATTATTGCTGTCAACGGGATACATATCAGCTCAAAATATGGATCACGAGAATCATAAGAATATGGCAAGTTCCGAGGAAGTGGAAGCTGTAAAAAAAGTATTAAAAGCGTATAAAAGTGCACTTGAGGCTCTAGATGTAACCGGAACACAAAAACTATTTACAGATGATGCAGATGTTTTTGAAAACGGAAAATATGAAGGAAGCTATCAGGATTATTTAGATCATCATATAGGACCTGAATTGGGTCATTTTAAAGAATTTTCGTTTATCGATTATAAAGTGGATGTACAAATTGAAGGAAAGATTGCAGTAGCCTTTGAGACGTACAACTATAAGATCGTGACCGGAGGGGAAGACAGCAGAACTATCGAAAGACAAGCCGTAGCTACTTCAGTTCTTAAGAAAACAGAATCAGGATGGAAGATCATGCAGAATCATGGTTCATCCAGAGCTGTAAGGAATTAGAATTTTGACCAAATTAAAGTCATTCCCAAAGAACCGCACGATAAGTGTAGTTCTTTGGGCTTTTTTGCTAAATACACTTTGGGAATTTACACAGTGCGTATTTCTTTATGACATGTGGAGTTGGCCATTTTGGAAAGGGACTATATGGATGTGGGCAGCTGTATTTGGTGATATATTAATCGTTCTCACACTTTGGAAAGGGATCACCAAAACTTTTAATTCAATACATTTTTTTAGAGGACACTTTAGAGACTATTGTATATTGGTTTTGATAAGTTTTCTCGCCGCTATATTCTTGGAATGGATTGCCATTTACTGGGAACTATGGAGCTATAATGAAAGCATGCCGTCACTTAATATTTTAGGCTTACAGGTAGGTATTTCCCCTATTTTGCAGATAACTATATTGCCTGCTTTAAGCTTATTTTTTGCGGAAAAATTTCAAAGTAAAGCAACTTATGATGAAGTCTAAGAATATACTTTTTGTTCTTGTTTTAGCTATCAGCTCACTTGTTTGGGTAAGTTGTGGAGAAAAACAAAAAGAAACAAAGGCTGTTGATGGATCGATCACTTTTAAAGAAAGTCGTTGGTACACCCAGCAACAATTTGAACTGGGAAAGCAAGTGTTTACCGCCAATTGTGCTCAATGTCATGGGGGTAAAGGTCAGGGATTGGTAGAAGATTGGAAAACACCGAATCCTAACGGGCAGTTTCCGGCACCACCACTTAACGGAACGGCACATACATGGCATCATTCTACTGAAGTGCTGATGGAAACCATCAACAAAGGTGGAATTCCTTTAGGAGGAAGCATGCCTGCTTTTAAAGAAGTGCTTTCTGAAGAAGAAAAGCTGGCTGTAATTGCTTTTGTTCAAAACTTGTGGGACGATGAAACCTATAAAAAATGGCTTAAAATTAATAACTCAAACTAACTTATAAGGAAAATCACTATGAGAAAATTTACATATACACTACTAATACTATTCATTTCAAGTATAGCATTAGTAGCTCAAGAAACTAACGACAAAGAAATGATCGCAAAAACGTTGAGCGATCTTGAAACGGCAATTGTAGAGAATGATTCTAAAAAAGCAGGAGAGATTCTGCATGATGATGTCACAATTCTTGAAGGTGGCGGTATGGAAACTAAAAGTCAGTATTTATCTCATCATTTTCATTCAGATGGAAAGTTTTTATCAGCAATGAACAGGGAAGAAGTATCTCAGGAAATTAGTGTAGAAGGAAATATGGCATGGGTGACTTCAAAAACAAAAATGACTGGCACATACTCGGGAAGAGAAATAGATTTGAGCAGCTTAGAACTTGCCGTACTCAAAAAAGAGAATGGGATGTGGAAAGTAATAGCGCTGCATTGGTCTTCGAGATAATACATTAACGATTTCTACAGCAATCTCTGCCTTTCTGAATTGGAGGGCAGGGTACATCTCCATAAGAACAAAATACACAGCAGTCTCCCTGTTTAGGTTTCAGAACCTCTTTACATTCAGGGCATTCCCAAAAGAATTGGCAGGAATCTGTTGGCATGGTTTCTTGGGATTCATTCCCACACTTAGGACACGTTATGGTTGATGTGAGTACAGGGTTATTCATTTTGCTCAATTTCTAAGTTCTCTACCGGTTTTGTTCTCGCCTTCCAATGCTTCCAGAATTGGACAATCTCCTTTAGGACCGCTACCTGAACAGGAATCAATCAATTCAACGAGAGTAGTTTTAATTCTTTGCAAATCTTCGATTTTCTCAACAACATCTTTATATTTTTCTTCAGCTTCGGTTCTAACTTCCGAGCAGGTAGTGTTTTCATCTGTTCTGAGCTCCAGTAATTCTTTGATCTCACTGAGAGTAAACCCGAGTTCTTGTGCTCTTTTTATAAATTTTACCTGATCAATATGGTGTTGAGTAAATATGCGGTATCCTGATCTACGTCGATCCGGTTTAGTGATGAGTTTCCGCTTTTCGTAATAGCGAAGTGTTTCTTTATTCACCCCGGCTTTGCGAGCTACTTCACCGACTTTAAAGGTTGAAATGTCTCTGTATTTTTCTTCTAAATTTTGTCTCATCTAAACTATAGTAATCTGAAAGAATGTTATTTGGGAGATTTATTTATATCGATTAAAATAAGCTTGATTCCAACTTCTTCACTTATTTCTGTTTTTCCCGATACTAAAATAGTTTCGTTATTTTTAAAATTCATGAGTTTGTGATTTTTTTCTTCATCAACTAAGAAGAATTCCTCTCCTGAATTTGTTTTTAGAATAAATGTACTGTTATCTTGTTTGAATAACTTTCCTCTAACCTTTATTGTAGCACTTTTAGGATCAAAGCCACTATTTTTAATTGCACTTCTAATTTCTTTTAAGGTTAAGGTATTATCATCTGTAAATGATGCTGTCAGTTGACCATCGTTGAGGCTGACTGAAGCAGATTTCACCCCATCCATTTTTTTTATTCTTTTTTCCAACCCATGAGCACATGGAGAGCAATCCATGCCAAAAACAGTCTGTTTTACTTCTGTTATTTGAGCTGAAGCCTTTGTTACTGGAAATAGTAAAAAGCTGATTATAATTAATAAAAATTGAGTTTTCATGGTATTGTGTATTAATTTAAAATTGATGTTAAAACCAGTATGAGAGTACAAAGCTTGAACGAAATAATTCTAGTTCGTCAGTTTTAGTAGTAGTTAAATCTAAGGGAAATAAAATACCTGCAGATAATCCCCACTTACCGTATAAGCCTAAAACACTTGGACCTAACAAAGTCCGTACTAGATCTGTATTTTTATTTTCTATGTTATCAACGGTATTATTTCCAACCCACTCGGTGACACTTTCTAAAAAAATACGCCAATCGGGTTTTGGATAATCATGTTGAAAGAAGGCGGGTCTGTATCCAACTACACCTGTTATATAGAAAATATTGCCAAGCTGGTCGTTGTTTTTCTTAAAATAGTGTTGATAACCAGTACCCGCCCATGCGTAAAAACTTCTGGAAGCATAACCGGTTACGGTTGCAGCGTGAATGCTAGGACCTACTGTAATTCCACCACGCTTACTTTCTGTAGGTAAAGATGTGCCAAGAAGCAATGTAGATTCAAAACGTTGACCTATAGCAGGATAGATTTTAAAAACACGGAAAAGACCTGATATTTCCAAATCGCCATAGCTACCCATCATAGTTCCAAGACGCCCCTGTGGAGGATTAGCAATTCTTTTTAAAGTAGTAGGTACTGAAAAATTAAGTTGAATGTCTTCAGTTAGTCCATAATGCCAATTTTGTCTTAGCATCCAAGCAGGCTCATTCTGTTTAGTTGTCATTACCATAGCATCGTAGCTTAGCTCTCCTTGTCCTAAAGTAGGTGTAGCTAAAGTAAATACCGGACCATGACCTCCCTGACCATTTGCATTTATCATGTACAAAAAGGGTACTGATATTAGAAGGTATTTTATATGCTTAGTTATGGAAAAAAATTGATTCATAAAAAGTGTTGATGAAAGATTAAAAACCTAAAACTTGTATAATGGGATAAAACAGATAGGCAAAAAATACACCGATACTGAATATTGATAAAGAAAACCAAAACATGATCTTGGTGAATCTTCCTGCAATCTCGCATCCTTTTCCTCCGGTAATACTGCACGACAACTTTCCTTTAGGTCTGTATATTAATACCCCACTCAAAATGAGCATCGCTCCTGCGATCGTAAAAATCCAACCTTTTTTTTCAGATAAAGGAACTAACCAGGGAAAATTAGTAATCATGGAAGTAACTGCTGCCCCGCCCGCAAATGTTGCTATCAAAGCAGGAAGAGCACAACAAATCAAAGTACCTGTTGAAGTGAACAGAGATAAAAAACTAGATATTTTTTGCTGCCAGTTTTGAGAAATCATTATTCTTTTGTGGTGTTTTCAGGATGTTTGATAAAGACTTCTGCCTCATAACCAGCTTCAGATATCTTGTCAGATATTTTTTTCTTGGTTAACTCATAACCATCTTTAATTTTTATTCTAACCTTATGATCTGAAGTAGAGGCGTAAACAGAATCTACTTCATTTAATTCTGAAACATAACGTTCTAGATTTTTTGAACAGATTTGACAGTACATTCCTTTAACCTGAACAACAATTGGGAAGTTAGTATCGGCTAACTTTACTTGTGTTTTGTTGGTGTCATTGTTGTTACAGCTTGCGAAAAGAATTGTATAAAAAAGTGAAAATGATAAAAGGGTGTAAATTGATTTTGTTTTGAGCTTCATGATAAATCCATGTTAGAATATAAATAAGCACCGACTTTTAGCCGGTGCTATTTAGTATTAGTCTTTCTTGATCATTGTTTTTCCGCAACAACAGGTTGGATTTTGAGTTCCACCACAACTTGGCGGTGCACTCTTAGTTACGGTTACTTCGCATCCACAACCTGAGTCGGGACATTGATAAACTTCTCCTTTCTTAAACGGCATAATTGTTCTCCGGTTTATTCGTATTTCTATTCCGGAGGTAATATAAGTCCTGTACCTTGGTACGGAGTCAAGTGATTTTTACACTTCTTAATCTCAGTGCATTTCCAATCACTGAAACCGAACTGAAACTCATTGCCAGTGCTGCGATCATAGGTGACAGTAAAATTCCGAAAACCGGGAATAAAACTCCGGCAGCGATCGGCACGCCTACTGAATTGTAGATCATAGCAAAGAACAGGTTCTGTTTGATGTTTTTGACAACTTCTGTACTCAGATTTTTGGCTTTAACAATTCCATTCAGATCTCCTTTTACTAAAGTGATCATGGCACTTTCCATAGCCACATCGGTTCCGGTGCCCATAGCAATTCCTATATCAGACTGAGCTAAAGCCGGTGCATCATTGGTTCCGTCTCCCGCCATGGCTACTTTCTTTCCTTCTTTCTGAAGACGCTCGATTTCCTCCAGTTTATCCTGAGGCAGACATTCCGCTTTGTATGAAGATAAGTTCATTTCCTCAGCTACGGCTTTTGCTGTTTGCGGATTGTCACCCGTAAGCATAATTACTTCTATTCCTTTTTCCTGAAGAGCTTGAATGGCTTTCTTGCTGCTTTCTTTGATTGCATCAGCTATAACCACATATCCAACTATTGAACCGTCTACAGCTAACCAGGAAATCGTCTTGGGATCGTTGATCTCGCTGAGGGATTTCTCAATTTTACTTTGTTCTGATGTATCTGAATTACTGAACATTTTTCTGTTACCGAGTTTGATGGCTTTTCCATCGACGGTTCCCTGAACACCTTGTCCGGTTATGGATTCAAAATCAGATACTTTTAGAAATTCTACCTCTTTAGATTTTCCAAATTTAACGGTTGCGTCTGCTAGCGGATGTTCGCTTTCATTATTGAGTGAGCTTACAAATTGGATGATCTGTTCTTCGGAATAACCATCATCCACAGAAACCATTTTCTCAACGGATGGTTTACCTTCAGTAATGGTTCCGGTTTTGTCGATAATAAGCACGTCCATCTCGTTCATTCGCTCAAGCGCCTCTGCATTTTTGATAAGTACACCGTTTTGAGCTCCTTTACCAACACCAACCATTACAGACATCGGTGTAGCCAAGCCAAGGGCGCAAGGACAAGCAATGATCAGCACAGCAATAGCATTTATCAGAGCGTACACATGAGCAGGTTCAGGACCGAATAAAGCCCAAACTCCATACGTGATTATTGCAATTAAAACGACCGCAGGCACAAACCAAGCCGAGATCTTATCCGCAAGATTTTGAATAGGTGCCTTACTTCGGCTGGCTTTATTAACCATATCCACGATCTGAGAAAGCAAGGTTTCATCACCCACTTTCTCTGCTTTCATGATGAATGAGCTGTTGCCGTTTATGGTTCCCGAGCTTACGGAATCGTCTGTCGATTTTTCTACAGGAACAGGCTCTCCGGTTATCATAGATTCGTCGATAGAAGTTTGTCCTTCAATGATGGTTCCATCCACCGGAATTTTTTCACCCGGTTTTACTTTCAGATGGTCTCCAACTTCGATCTCATCAATATGAATTTCCTCTTCCTTACCATTTATGACCCTGATAGCCGTATTCGGGGCTAATTTCATCAACTCTTTTACGGCATTATTGGTTTGAGAGTGTGCTCGTGCTTCTAACACTTGCCCGAGTAAAACCAATGTTAATATTACAGTTGCCGATTCAAAATAAAGATGAACGGTTCCGGCATCAGTCTTAAATTGTTCAGGAAAGAACTCAGGAAATATCAAGGCAAAAACACTGAACAGCCATGCGATTCCTGCACCAATTCCAATCAGTGTAAACATGTTCAGGTTCCATGTTATTATAGAACGCCACGCTCTTTCAAAGAACATCCATGTAGCGTAAAAAACCACAGGAAGGGAAAGTCCGAATTGAATCCAGTTCCAGATCTGTACATCCATCATTTCATACAAGGGATTTTCAGAGATCATTTCTGACATCGCTATCATGAAAATAGGAAGGGTAAAAGCTACTGCAATCCAGAATTTCTTAAGTAATGCTTTATACTTTTTTTGTTCCGCTGATTCATCCGCTTTTTTAGGAACCAGATCCATTCCACATTTTGGACAAGAACCGGGGCCTTTCTGTTCAACTTCAGGATGCATCGGGCAAGTATAAATATCAGAAGAAGAGCCTGAACTCATATTTTGCTCTTCAACTAGGTCCATGCCACAAACAGGACAATCTCCGGGCTCATCGTAGGTTTTGTCTCCTTCACAATGCATGGGGCAGTAAAATACACCGGTGCCATTTTTCTCCCTTTTTGTTTCTTTTTTAGGATGCTCATGATGAGAATGATCGCCGGGTAGTTGGATCGAATAATTTCCTGAAAGTTTGTCTAATGAATCCTGAAGTGTTTCCAATTCCACATGTTCAGACATTTCAAGTTCAACAGTTCCTTCTTGAAGTGATACTGATACGTTCTGAATATTTTTAATCTCAGAAAGTGCTTCGGTTACATGGGTTTTACAACCATTGCAACTCATTCCGTTAATTTGATAAGTGTGTTTCATGATTTGATAATTTGTTGTAATTGAATATGACACAATTCAACCACATTGCACTTACAGAATTTACGATTTGTTGTGTAGGATTTTTTTGAGAGTTAACAGAGATGAGCTAAAAAACTCTATTGATAATTAACAAAATCGATGTGTCGTCAAAAAAGAATCTTATGATCCAGCTTCATCTATTATTAAAGCTACTCTTCTGGCAATGCTTTTATATCTTTTGAGTTGTACGAAATAGATTATGATTTCAAAAACTAACACGGGTAGGAAAAATGATATCACAAAGGATTGCTCTAAGGACGCATAAAAACCCGATAAAGCAAGAAACAAAATAGGATACGTATTCAGTAACCCATAAACTGTTACCTGAGAATCTTCATCATCAATATATAGCATACCACGCATTAAAAGAGTATAGCCACCCCGTACACTTTTACTTTTTTGCAGATACGATTCAACAAACATAAATACATCATTCGAGTAGTTTTTAAACCCAATTTTAGCTAAGGTTCTGTTATCATCAATTCTATTTAGTCTTTCCTCTGTAACTCTAAATGTAGAAGGATTGCACTTAACACTATATTTAAAGATTGGAATCCCTAGTTGGAAATAAAATTTGTTCCAAAAAATGATCAGCAAGGTTTCTGTTATCGCAACAAAAAAAGTGACAAAAAATAATAAAGTGAATATATCTTCTGGTATCAATGAGGTATCCATTTAACTAAAAGCCATTCAAAACTCTTTAATCAATCCATTCACCAACTCTGCAAATTCTCCTTTCTTCATTTCGGCGGCTTCTTTTACTTCTGCGTGATCTAATTTCTGATCGGTTACTCCGGCAGCAGCATTGGTGATAAGTGAAACAGCAGCTGATTTTATTCCAAGACGAGCTGCTTCCATCAATTCGGGAGCGGTACTCATTCCAACCGAGTCTCCACCAATCATTCGAAAAGCTTTGATCTCAGCTTTGGTTTCGTAGTTAGGTCCTTTTACATAAAGGTAGGTCCCTCGCTTAGTTGCTACTCCAACTTCTTCAGCAATTTCCTGAACTCTATCGGCTACAGGATAAAGATCAAGTGACCACTTTTTAGAAGAAGGAGCTGCTTTCAAGTCCATATTCTGTTTGATGATATCTTCGATCACCATCAGATCACCAACTCTGAAATCGAGGTTAATTCCACCGGCGGCATTGGAAACCAGCAGTTTATCGGCGTTAAATGCATAAGCCAGGTGGACAGGAATAACCGTTTTATCAAATCCATATCCTTCGTAGAAATGGAATCGACCGGAAAATGCTAATGTGGTTTTTCCTTCCACTTCGCCAAATATCAACGCACCGGAATGTCCTTGTACAGTAGATTGTGGGAAGTTTGGAATTTCAGAATAGGGGATAACGGTTTGATTTAGAATTTCATCCCCAAAATCACCAAGCCCGGAACCTAAAATTACAACAGCTTCGATCTTATCGGGAAATCCCTTTTCAACAAGAAAGTCTTTAATTTGAAAAATATGATCAGGCAGGGACATAAGAATCTATGGCTTCAGTAGTGTATCCGGTTTTATCGTCGTAACCGGTAAGTTTAATAATTGGTGTGCTATCGTCATGGTAGCCTAAAATAGTATAACCTTCATCAAAAGCCAGTTTTGCAAGTCGTTCTCGTTGCTGTTGACTTGTTTTAGGGTCAAAATCGTATTTTGCAGCAAATTTCCGGTTCACCTGACTTCGGGTAGCGATCACATCACCTGCTTGCATAAACTTGTTCTCTCCGTCATTAAAAAGAAGAACCTGATGAAATTCTGTATGACCGCCGATCTTTTCGACTTTCAATTCCTGATAAGCTTCATCTTCTGCATCCAAAAAATGAAGATCAGCTTTAGCATCAATGAAAGAAACGAATTCCGTTTTTTCTTCATCGTAATACACTTCTTTGTTCATCACCTTTTCCCAGCCCTTTTTTGAAACCCAGATCTTAGCTTCAGGAAAAGTGAGCTCCCAATATCCATTCTCTTTGTGTGCAAGTCCGCCAATGTGATCATAATGCAAATGGCTGCAAACGACATCTGTGATATCAAACTCGGTTAGATCATGAGCTTCCAGATTTTCACGAATAACATGAGGTCCGGTATCTTCTCCGAATACTCCGATTCCGCAATCAAAAAGAAATTTTCTATCGGGAGTAGAAATCAAAAAGGGGTTCAAAGAAATTTTGAGTGCACCTTTAGCCGGTTTATCATCTCGGGAAATACGATTGAATTTTTTATCTAATCCTACCGAAAAAGTACCTTCATAAAGTGCAGCTGCGTACGTATTTTTAAGTGACATAGTGTAAGAGGTGACAGAGTTGCAAAGCAACCTTTAATTCAAAGTGGATTTTTTATTTTAATGTTCTGATAAAGCTACTCATCATGCGCTCTATTTCTCGTGAGTGATCGTATAAGTTTTCAAAGATTTCTTTGGAGATGAATTCTAAGTTTCTGGCTACTTCGATTTGAGTTTGTAATTCAAATAGTGAGCCCATTGAAATGTTCACGAATCGTTTAAAATCTCCTTGGGAGTTTCTTCCAAAGCCCTCAGATATATTTGAAGGTATTGAAACTGATGATCTTCTCAACTGCGATGTTAACCCATATTTTTCTTCCTCAGGAAAAGAAGATGTAGCGCGATATATCTCAGTCACCAACTCCATGGATTGCTGCCAGATTTTTAAGTCTCGAAATGTTTTAATCATAATCACTTACTTTGTTACTGTGTCACTAAGATACTTTGCAACAGTTATGATTCAAACTTTTCGTAGGCGTTGATAATATCCTTCACCAATTTATGGCGTACAACATCTTCTTCACTCAAATACACGAAGTCAATTCCATCCACATCTTTTAAAATATCCTGAACAGTGATCAAACCTGACTCTTGTTTTCTGGGAAGATCGGTTTGGGTAACATCTCCGGTAATGATCGCCCGGCTGTTAAATCCGATTCTGGTAAGAAACATCTTCATTTGAGCATTGGTTGCATTTTGAGCTTCATCCAGAATTACAAACGCATTGTTCAAGGTTCTTCCACGCATGTAAGCCAGCGGCGCGATTTCAATCATGTTCTTGGTCAGATAATAATCGAGTTTATCGGGCTCGATCATGTCTTCCAAAGCATCATAAAGTGGACGAAGATAAGGATCGATCTTTTCCTTCAAGTCGCCCGGTAAAAAACCTAAACTTTCTCCGGCTTCTACTGCAGGTCGGGCTAAGATTATTTTTTTAACCCGTTGTTCCTTCATCGCTTTTACAGCAAGAGCAACAGAAGTGTACGTTTTTCCGGTCCCCGCCGGCCCAATTGAAAAAAGTATATCACTTTCATTGGAAGTAGTAACAATTCGTTTTTGTCCAGGAGTTTTAGCATGGACTGGAATCCCATCATAAGTATATAGAATCAGGTCGCCTTCTTTGATATTTTTAGGTAGCGGGTTTCTGGCCTTTCTTTCACCTGATTTAAGAGTGATCAGCGTTTTAACTTCATTTTCAGAAACAGATCCCTTACGATCAGCAACTCCAATCATACCCTCAATAATATTCTTAACAAGAGCTACATCATCACTTGAGCCAATTACTTTAACACGATCTCCTCGAGCATTGATTTTTACATCCGGGAATGATTTATCCAGAATCTGGATATTTTTGTCGTGTAAACCGAATAAGGAAACAGGATCGGTATCAGAAATATCTACAACTTGTTCTAAAAGGGTACGTTCGTCTTCGATGGATTTATAAATTGAATGATAATTAGAGTGTAAAGATAAGAAAAATAAAGCTTGCTATCAGCTTTCAAGCTTGCCCATCAACTCATTAACTCTTGCTGAGATATCATCAGCTTTAAAGACACTACTACCTGCTACAAGTACATCAGCACCGGCTTCAGCTACTTTTTCGATATTTTTTAAAGAGACTCCGCCATCTATTTCAATTAAAAAACCATGACCACCAGCATCTCTCAGATCAGCAAGTTCACGTAATTTATCGTAGCTGGATTCTATAAAGCTTTGTCCTCCAAAACCGGGATTAACACTCATGATCAAAACAAGATCAACATATTCCAGAATGGGTTCTATGTTGTATAAAGAAGTTGCAGGATTTACGACCACACCTGCCATAATTCCATGTTTCTTTATATTCTGAATAGATCGATGCAGATGAGGGCAAGCTTCATAGTGAACCGAAATCAGATCAGCTCCGGCTCGCACATAATCATCCACAAATTTATCGGGATCTTCGATCATCAAATGAACATCCATAAAGGCATCGGGAGCAGATTTTTTTGCAGCTTTTACGATACTTGGTCCATAACTGATATTTGGCACAAAGTGTCCATCCATAATATCACAGTGAATCCATGTTACTCCGCCATCTATACAATCCTGAATATCGCTTCCAAGTTTAGAGAAATCGGCAGCAAGAATTGAAGGTGCGAGAATGGGAAGTTGAAAGTCCATTTAGTCTTTATTGAGTTTGGGAATTTGTTTAGGAATTGGAGTTCCGGTAGAGTCTATGTTAACTACACCGCCTTCGTCAGGTTCTATTGCTTCGAACCGTTCAGAAATAACAAGATCAATAGTTTCTCCTTCAATGATCTCTGTAACTTTTGGGGTGTATTCAAGAACGGTATTAGGGGTAACATCCTTTATTGGACGAAATCTGATTTCTCCAAGTCTGAGTCCGGCTTCTCTTAGTTTTAATTGAGCTTGAGGAAGACGTAAGCCAATAATTTCAGGGATAGTAACGATCTTGTTTCCTAAACCATCACTCACTACAAGATCGATAGTGGTACCCTTTGCAACAGTATCTCCTTCCGGAATTGACTGACGTAAGATCACATTTTTAAATCTGGAAGATTCGTAACTGGTAGACCCAACTTCCAAACCATAATTTTGCAATTGGATCTGCGCATTTCTAATTGAAAGGCTTACTACATTAGGAACAACAACAACAGGTTTAACCTCTGTATTTACTGTTAAATAAATTTTTCTGTTTGGCTTAACAATGGTATTTGCAGCAGGTTGTTGATCGATCACATAGTTAGCAGGGAAAGCAGAATTTGCACGCCGGTCAGCAACTTCATAACGGAGGCCAATGCTTGTTAACTCAGATTCCGCTTCTTGTAGTGTAAGTCTGGTTAAGTCGGGTACAGTTAATCCTTCGTAGTAATTGGTATAGTTGGGCATTATCACTTTATCAAAAACAAGAAGTGATAAGGATCCAAAGAGAACTAATCCCAGAATCGAATAATAAAATTTCTTACTTGTGAATATCCGCTTAAGCATATTCGAAAAGTACGGCATTACTGACGATGTTAAAAGTGTAAGGTTAGTGAAAATGAATCAGCTCGCATCATATCTGCTGAAGCTTGAACTCTGGCATTTTTCAATTGTACAGAAAAGAGTGCATCAAAGGCTGAAACTACATGGTTTATCACTAAAAGGTTTAAAATGTTCCCGGCCCGGCGATAATTATTATTAAAACGATCGGCACGTTCTGCACCAAGTAAAAATAACGGAGATGCGAGATCACCTTTATTATCGTAGAGATAGTCATAATTTGGGTTATTCACTGCAACATTTTCAGCATAAAAATCAGACCAACCACCTTCAAATTGATAGTACTTACTGATCAATTCATAATACTGCTGAGAACCGTAGGGTGGTAGCACATGAGAGAAGTCACCGGATCCACAGCTGCCGCAAATGAGTTCTGTTTGTCTTTCAATTTCTTGCAAAAGTGTAATGTTAACTCTGTTCCAGTCATTTCTTGTGTCAGTAAAGTCAGGATCGAGACCATCAACCATCGCTCTTAATTGATTCAGTTTGTCGTGAGACAGCCCGTTATTGTCATAGTAACCAATCAGCCATTGAGAATAAGCAACCACACTCCATTCCTTATGAGTGAAAGCTTTATATGCTTGTTCTTGATCTTTAGCTACGTTGGTTCGATTTATATAATAAAAAATACTGAAGGCTTCGGTTGCTAAATAAATGCCAGCCCGTGCCCATTTTCCGTTCGCTGCTTGTGCAGATCCCGGTAAGATTGCAGAAGAAAGAAATGCTATGCCTGGCTTAGTTTGAAGGGTATTTTTAAATCCATCAGAAGTTGGTTGATACGAAAAATCACTTATCGAAATATTTCTTTGGACTGTAGGTTCTGCAATCTTTACAAGGTTTCCTGAAATATCAGATTTGAGTTGAGCAAAGATGAAGTTGGAACTTAAAGTGAGTAAGACTAATAACAGGAATAAATTTTTCATAATAACTCGAAATCAAAAGTTAACCCAAAGTGAAATAGAAGTTCACGTCCGTATGTAACAGAATTATTTCCGGATCCGGTTACAAATTCATCAGGCAAAGTTAGTTGAAATTCATTGAATCCATATGAAGCACTTACAAATAATTTTAATGGGAATAAATAATATCCATTCATAGCGAGCCTGAGCTCTGTTCCAATACCGGTTTTTAAGGAGTTATCGGTACCAAATGGAGAATTCCATGCATTACCTGCTTCAAAGAAAAATCGGGCATATACCTTATCAAGTGTATAAGGGCCAGCTTGTTTTGTAATATTTTTAAAGATAGGTGCAAAGTAGGAGAGAGAGGTGAAAGCCGTTCTATCTCCACCCAATGCGAAATAAGGGTAGCTTCTCATGCCTAAAAACCCGCCAATATAATCAGTGTAGAATGAGTCATTAGGATCGTTAAAATATGCGAACCATCTAACCCGAGCTTGAAGGGCTTGCCCTGAAGGAAGTTTAAACCCATAACGGGCGTGTAATTCAGTTGAATGATTCTTGGATGTCTTGAAAATAGGAACCAAAGCTCCATCATCTATATCGTATTCTTCCAAAAGTTTACCGGGTTGATATTGATATCTTAGATAACCCTTTAAACCAGTGGGCGCTATATCTGCATCCGTAGTAAATTCGTAGTAATCTACCGTGTAAGAAGCTGATAAAGTAGTTCCTTTAAAATATTCTGAAGAAGAACCGGTAATGAACGCTTGTAATTCGTTAGAGAAAAAGTTGTCAGTTTCAACTCTATATGGACTATAACCAACTCCTAATTCCAGAAGAGAGCGCCTACTCAATTTACTTCTGAAGAATAGATTCGCTTCCCAGATCTGATAAGCAATATCAACGTTTACTGTATCCTTTTGTGCGCAGGAGGTACATGGAAATTCTTCGATCTGTAATCCATCTTTAACGTTGCGACGCAAATTATATAGCTCGAGAGAAACAGTTGGTGACCAGCTTCTTTTAATGAATGGAAGCCCTCTGTATTCCGCAATCAGGAAAAGATCTCTATCTAACTCAAAGAGGCGGTTAGGTTTAAAAAAGTCTCCGATATTTTCTGCAGGTAGAGAACCAACACCAAGTAAAGCGCCTCCGAAAATACTTAGTTTATCAAGCACGTCTCGGGAAGCAAAATATACTCCCGGTTTCATATCCCTAAGTAAATTTTCTCCTAATTTGCCAAACTTACCATTCTTGATTAGGGAGCCATTATTACCATTTAGCTTTGTATAATTATCAAAACGGACTATGGGAAAGAAAGAGAAATCTGTGAATGTATCTTCGTATTCTCTGTATGAATAAACATTCTCTGCTTGAACTGTATTCATTTCAAAGGTATATGAGCCGGTATCCGCGACCGCATTTTCTAGAGAATTAAATTCAGAAATATCACTGTCATCAAAACTATTCAATCCAGCAAAGGTGTCTGAAACATCGAAAGATTCAATGTCCGAATAAACAGGATTGTAATTTTTAAAGTCTATTTTTGAATTATCAAGTGACAGCTTTTTAATTTTATATCCATCAGCTTCATATTCAGAAAAGTAAAGATTCTGATTTTGGTCAAGGAAAGGCATAAATGCTCCTCCTATAACATTGGTGATTTGAGTAGAATTGCCTGAATTAAGGTCGAGTTTATGAATATTAAAGATCCCATTTTCATCACTTGAGTAGAACACGCTCTTCCCATCTTTAGAAATAAACGGATCGCGTGTATCTATGAACTCATCATCAATAACTGGTTCTACATTCTTAGATCTAAGATCATATCTTAAGATGGAACGACTTCCTCTGTTGGCAAATGCAAAATAGATTAAGTTACTTTCCGGATTCCATACTGGGGTGTATATGGTTTCTCCGTTTTTGTAAGAGGTAAGAGAAGTGATTTCTTTTGTTTCAGGATTCAGTATAACCAGATTTTGCGTGCCCTTGTTATACCTAACAGCGGCAATCTTTGAACCATCTGAGCTCCATGAAGGAGATTCTATTCTCGCTCCATTAGTCAATTTTTTATGAGTCTCTGTCTCCAGATTATAAACAAAAATATCACGATACGACTCACCATATTTAGTAGCTTTATTTACTGAGTATGCAATATTTTTTCCATCAGGAGAAAATGAATATGATGTAGCTAGAATTGTAATTAATGGTTTTTCGGTAGCAGATGTATGTTGTTGATGATTGTCAAAAAGTTGATTTGAAACCTGAGCTATTTCTTTAGCTCCATTTTTATCTTTTAAATAAAGAGAAGCAAGGCTGAAATCTCTCCCTTTGTTTGAAAGGTAAGCTAATGAACTACCATCAGGTGAAACTTTAGGATAAAAATTGAAGAAGCCTTCTTTTTCAACATAAGTACTTTCGGTAGTATTTAGATCTTCTACTGCTTTATTATAAAATTCTTTTCTCTCTGTTATCCAATCTTCAAATACAGATTTTCCGGGAAAACCGGTGGCAATCTCAATGGCCTCAGCAACATTGTAAACTCCTCTTTGACCCAGAGATGCAGAGATTTCTCTCAATACATCTTCTCCAAAAAGATCAACTAGGTAGATCACAAAAGCAAAACCTTGATTATAAACGGTTTCTCGTTCTATGCTGGTTTTAGAAGAGAATGTCCCCATTTCTTCTAAACTAAAATAAGTATCAGATAAAATTCTTGTTCTAAGAATCATATCTCTGTGCGAATCCCATGTTTCGTAAAGTAATCCCTGCCTTTGATACTGGGCTGTTCCTTCAGCTAACCAGGCAGGCACATTTATTGAAGCGAAGGGAAGAGTTGCAATGCCATTTGGGAAACCATACAAGACATCCGGTCTACGAACATCTTCATAACTAAGCCATTGGATATAAGAAATGGGATATTTTCGTTTCCCTTTCATGGCTTTTTGGATCTGGATGATATGAGTAAACTCATGAGTAATCACATTGCGTAACCAATTATGAGTTCCTCTCAAGGGTGTATCTAAAGCAGGAAGCCATATGTCTATCTTGTTATCAAAGAAGTAAGCGGCTCCATTAGAGTAATCATCTCTATCTTTTAATACTATGCTTACTTTCTGGTCAGGTTCAAGTTGATATAATTCAGTAATCGGTGCATATATTTCTTCAGCAATGCGAGCAGTTACTTTTGCAGATCTACTATTCCCATCCTGAAAATGAATAAGAAAATGTTCACTTTCAATGGTAAACCACTCCAAATGATTGTGCGAATAATCGTAATATAGAGGGCTAGTTTGCGAATGTACGGTAGCGAGACCAAACGTAGAGATTAAAGCTAAAGCGAGAGCAATCTTTTTCATTAATGAACCACCGCTATTTTGACAAGTTCTGATTCAGATTTTCCATTCACTGTAGCTTTAACTAGTGCAAAATAAGCACCGCTACCCCAGCTTGATGTGTTTAATAATATTTCCTCGGGAGTTCCTCCGTTTGCCTGCATAATATGCTTATAGACAATTCTTCCACTTTGATTAATAATTTGTATTTCAATCTGTCCCGGTTGCTCAATTTGGAATCGTAAAAAAGTTTCCTCATCAGCAGGGTTAGGCCAATTGTAGGTTTCTTCTTTATTAAGGATGCCAAAAGTGGAACTGCCATTCTGAGAATTATTCGATTTGATCTCAGCGGAAACCTTATTAAAACTATTTTTACCGTATCTAGAAGGCCAATCAGCAGTGGTGAAGTTATTAAAAATCCAAGCCTTTATGTCACCAACATGACTTACAGCATATAAAGTGTTTTCAATAAAAACAGGATGAATAGGCTGTAAATTTTGTTCGGATGCCTCTCCAACGAAAAGAGGAAATCCTTCGAGCGGAAAACCATCTTTTTGATATCCGTATATATTTAGAGAAAACTCATCCTGACCAACTACTAAAATATCCTGTTTTTTATCACCTGTTACATCAGCTAAAAGTGGTGTTCCAATAAATATAACATCATCAGGAGCTTCAATCGGCATATTGTCAATTACAGCACCATTACGATTAAACCCAACAAGAACATTATTAATCTTATCTACTCTAAATATTTCAAGATCGGTGCTTATAGCAGGCCATTCGGAAGCATATTCGGAAAAAATGGTAGTAAAAGGATTGGTTTTTGAGGGGTCTGCAAGAATAAATGCATCATCTTCAAAAATATAGTATACATTTTCAGTTTCCCCTTTTATAACTCCGGTAAATAACCGATTGCTTGAAGCCGAAAGAAAATCAAGTATCGAACTTCCAGTAAAAGAAACTGTTTGTCCATTAATGAATCCATAACCTCCATTCGCTATTTCAGACCTGAAAGAAGTGCCCGATTGTTTGGATAAGTTAGTACCTGTTGATGGATCTAAAGAAATAGAAGTGAAATCAAGGAAAAGAGAATCGCCTGTTTGAGAACTCAAAAAAGCATTATTAGCTGTAGTATCAACTTGCCAGATTTGATCAAAAGTATCGGCTCCCGGATTCCAGTCGTATGATGTAACTTGGAAATTAGGAGCTGTAACAGGATTTAAGGCAGTAATAAAAATATTTCCAAGTAGGGGTTGTTGATTGCTTGCTGAAGCAATTTCGTAAATGGGATTGTTTAATTCGCTTATTCTAACAGCTTCAATATTTTCCTTTTTAGGAATTACAAGAAAGCTATCAGTTCCTGATGTGTATAAGCCTAAAGAAAGCGGATAAAAATTGTGATATGAGTTAGATTCGGTGAAATACGAATCATCATTTCGGGTTATTGAAAGAACTTCAGAGTAATCAAGATCAGGCTCGGTAAATGACTCAATTTTAAATGTTGCAAATGGTAGGTTGTCTGAGAAATCAAAAAATCTTACAAATGTTTTACCACCTGAGTTACTGTCTGTATTAGGAAAAGTTTGTGGACCGAACTGGTTTTGATAAAGAGAAATCTGATTGCCTTGACTAATAACAGTGAAATTATTACCACTCCACCAAAAATCAAATGGGATGCCAAAAGCGGCGCTGTTATCGATTACGCCATCAATAGGCTTACCTATATCCTGTGAGCCTTCTGCCTCTTCAAGATCAACTCCTCGACGATCAGGATCGCTGTTAATACCAAGATTTTGAGAGATTTTTTTATCTATCACGGATTCATCAATGTGCCAGATCAAGATACCGCCATTTAACTCTCGGTCATCTTGTGTTCCTTCTTTATTATCAACACCAATGTCTAGGCCTCCTGGTAAACTCCAGTCGAAATCACTCACGTCAATAAGAACTCCTTGTTCAAACAGGGCGTCAAAATCAGAACCCTGAAATACAAAAGTTTCATTGTTATTTGTGAAGGTTTGCTGAACTTCAGTCCCATCATTTTTTCTGATCGTTAAAGTAACTCCATCATTTCCTAGATCTCTGTATCGGTTTTCTATCAAGAAATATTCGGTGGAAGAAAGGTTATAACGAGCAATATTATTCTGGTCGTTTAAACTTGAAGCAGTTAATGAGATGTTTCCGGTAGTATTATCAAAAATTTCAAATGGTGTTGTCCACCCAAGAAAAGTTTTTTCCCAAGCTGAAGGTTCAGGAGGGAAAAGACCTTGATATGCAAAGAAACTAGCGCCATCCATTAATCCAAAACGCCCAATACCTGAATCACCTGTTTCGGTATTAAATAAATCAGGAAGCCCCAAATGACTACCAATAGACGCGCAAAGTAATCCATTAATTGAAAGAGGAAATACAAACTCGTTATCCTGAATGTCTAACCCTCTTCGAGATTCTGTTCTTGGAATGATTAAGGAATTTGTTACCCTGAAATTTCCATTGTTGACAGGAATACCATCAAAAGTAGGTTGATCCAATAATTCTGCCAGATCATTTTTTTTTAGAGTAATAGAAGGAATATCTTGAGGAGTGATATCTAAACTAGTACCAACCAGCTCTATGTCTCGTCCAATTCCTGCGTGAAAAATCACAAAAGCCGTATTATCTGGATCAAGCCCAGTTGCATCAAAACCGCCATTTTCTTCAACTTTAGTCCAGGAATCTACTATAAACTCAGCTAATTTTTCGTTGGTAAAGGTTTCTCCGGTTGGAGAGTATTCTTTCATTTCTTTATCGAGACGATAAACGTCGGGAAGTACCCGGTAATTTAGAGTGAGCTGATCATCAGAGGATTGTTCAAAATAGTTTTTAGCAAATTCAAGGTGTGCCTCAAAGTAAGATCTATTATGTGGTAGCGGATCAATATTAGTAGGGTCGTTTTCTAAGTAGGGAAGACCTCCGTCAAAAACACCGGTTCCTGATGTTAGTTCGTTTTCATCTGGCTGAAATTCCACCATAATCGCAATCACGTCCAGAGTTCCTGTTGTAGGCACGGAGTATTCAATATTACTGGATAGAGAAATGCTATGGCTCTTTTTTGGAACAATTTTCTGAGCTGAAGACTGAAAAGAAAACAAAAAGAGCATGCTTAAAATTAACACGCTCTTATTAAAAAAATGAGTAGCCGGCATGTAATCTAATAGTTCAAGAGAATGCTAAATCTTAATGTATTTGCTAAAGGGCTTTGGGACTCTAATGTTTTTATATAACTGAAATCAACCCCAAATTGGTTATACCTTAAGCCGGCTCCAAATGTAATGAACTCTCGGTCTCCATTATCCGGAGACTCATAGTAGTAACCACCTCTGATTGCAAATTTGCGATCGTACCAATACTCTAAACCAGCACCAATCATGAATTGCTCAACCAAACTAACATTTGTTCTGGTTCCGGTGTTTGGATCTAATGGACGATAGGTACTCCACGACTCCACCAAAGCTCGGAGAGGGCTTACTGCTCTAAATTCGAAAAATGTAGAATCACCGCTTTGAACTTCATAAGCTTCCTGACGAGCCATGATCTTAGTGATGTCTACAGCTATAGTAAGTTCATTTATTCTATCTTTATCAAGTCCAAAATTGATTGCAGGACCAAACCTCAACACAGTTGGTAACGGATCTTTCTGAGCATTATCAGAATACTGAATACCTGGTCCGAGATTAGAAAGATTGATACCAAAGCTTGCAATTGCATCTGATTGTCCAAAATCAAAAGGATCAGACTTATATAGCATTGCTAAGTCAACACCTACACTTGACCCTGGATTGATTTTTTGTCCGCCCACTTGAATACCACTTGCCAGACTAGAGTAAATTAATCTGGCTCCTCCACCCACAGCTAGGTTTTTATTAATTTCGGTACCGTATGAAAATCCAAGAGCAAATTCGTAACTGTTAAATCTTGCGCCTTCTTCACCACCGGCAGTGGTATTGACCTGTTCTCCAAGATTTAGAAAAGTAATATGACCACCAATTGTTCCGATACCTTCAACATATTGCTTAACTACCAAATAATCATAAAAAAGGTCATTCACTCCAAAATTAGCAAGCCAATTTGAATGAGTGAAACTCGCTTGATTATCTCTTTGATAAGCTAATCCTGCGGGATTCCAAAATAAAGCAGCAGCATTATCTGCTAATGCAACTCCGGTATTACCCATACCGGCACCTCTGGAATCAGCTTCGATTTGTAAAAAAGGGACACCAGTTATACCAACTTGAGCATTGGTTTTTGGTGATAAAAGAATAAAGAAACTCGCAATGAGTATTAATAAAGTCCTGTTCATATCATACATAAAGTTTAGACAAATATAACGTATTAAAACGATTTTTAATGCTCCTTATCTAATGATTACGAGCTTTTCGATTTTTTCGATTGATTGTTTTCCTTCTGGGGTTTCTGCTGTAACCCGAAGCACATAAATATAAGTACCGTTGCCCAGGCGATCATTATCCCTGTCACGGCCATTCCATGGAATATTGGCATAAGAATTAGATGTAATAAGTGATTCTTGCTTAATATATTGTACAGGCTTTCCGCTAAGAGTATAAATTTTAATTGATACATCTAACGGATTGCCAGGCTGATTATGTTCGAACGTAAATTGAGTTTTAGAATTCATTGGGTTCGGATAGTTATATATATTCCGAACCGAGAGTTCATTTTTAGGAGCTACTTCGAAAAAGATCTCTTTCTCGTTTGGATTATTGTGTACATCCCAAGCTCGAACTTTCAGCGTGTAACTACCCTCCGGTAATTGATCCAGAGGATACTCGATACGCCCTCCAGTAAAATCATTTAAGTTTCCCTCATAAAATTCATTGAGGATAAATGTTTGTTTTGGTTTGGTATCGATTGTAGCTATTATTTCATGTCCAACTCCTGTTCCTGTAGTGTTAATTCCTGAATTATCTTTAAGTTCAACGATTAGTTTTGGTGAGTCGCTGACAAGATTTCCGTTGACAAATTTCTCATCATTTAAATAGATATTCATTTCCGGACCACTGCCGTCGTTAACAGCTTCCGGGTTTATTCCATCAAAATTGATATTTGTATAAGCCCCACCGGCATATGAAGAAGATCCTTGAACATAGAGAACCACTCGCCCGTTTTCAGAAGAGGTACTTATATCTTTTGGTACAATAAATGTTTGGGAAAACTGACCGTTCTCAACAGTAACTTTTCCTTTAAAAAGAAGATCTGTTTCAACTTGGTAAGTACAATCACCATTTAAAACACAATTCCATTCTCGTTCAGGAAGACTTATAGATCTCTTTGCATCAAACACTGATAAAACAGCTTGGCCGGAGTAAGAATTATCAATTTGATTGCTTCCATTTTCGATGATGCCTGCTAAAGTAACTTGGTCTAGTGCACGAATTGTTATCGTAGTATCCTGATTCAGAACATCAATTCCATTTATTGTAGTAACTGCAGCCTTTCGAGATGGTAGCTTGAAAATAGTAGCAGGATCACCAATTAAAACGAATTTTTTGCTGTTTGTTGAAGCTCCAACTCTGGAAGTACCATTTCCAATAACCGAGTTCTTTGTCTCTCTCATGATATCACCCAAGCGCTTTGGATTTCCGTCAGACTTTCTTTCTGACATTCTTTGAGAAAGTGCCAAATTCAATCCGAAATTATTACTTGAGCTTGGAGATGAATTGGTATACACGACTCTGGTTGTAGTAAAAGAAGCAATTCCGCCACCATTATTAGCACTTACAAAACGTTCGGCTCCGGATTGATCGCTTGTATCATCATATCTTCCAAACTGACATGTTGCGGTAACAAGGACACATAATTTATCGGTATTTGTTAAACCGGGTATGTATTCCGAGAGAAAAAGTTCTTCATCAGAAAGAGTTTGTTCATTTCCATGACCAGAATAGTTGAGTACCAACGTCCCATTATTAACGGCTCCTATAAAATCTTCTGTGGCTTCGGGAATCTGACGTCCGGCTCCAGTTATTTCAACGGGATAAGAAAACTCATACACCTTATTCAACCGAATACCCGGCTCGTTTAGCGACATCATCTCAGCTGATACGTCTGCATTTACAGTGTGAATATCTCTGTTTGTGTTAACTTCAGGAAAGTCATCATCGGCTGCAAAAGTAAATAGATTTTGCCATTCTCCGGCATTTGATTGAGCTTCGTATCTTTTGATCTTATCAATAAAATTTGAAGCTTCGGTTGATGTCTGGGCAGTTATTCTGCCAATTCCCAGATCCATAAGAAAGCTGTTAGAAGTATTTCCACCTCCTATATCACCCTCATTGTCATCCATATACCCGAAGAAGTCATCAGTTCCAAAAGTTCCTCCACCGCTACCTGTGGCTCTTACAGTAGATTGTTCGCTTTGGTAGGTAAGAACATGATTAGTTAAGGCGTTTTCAATAATATCTTTGGTATCGTAGCTAGTGTCTCCAAACAAAACTAAATATTCAGGTGCTTTTTCGTCTGCATTTTGAGCTCTGTCCCACAAGAATTTGATATAGTCTCTTATTGCAGTCGGATCTTTAGCGCCACTTGAGAATTCATTCAAAATTTCAGTTTGAGTTACTACAACAGGGGTTAGGCCTTTTTCTTGTCGATATTGAGCTAATTCCAAAGCTTGGTCTTTCAAATCTTCAGAAGTAACGATTATATAGTCAGGATAGGACGAGAGACCAGTTAGATTTTGAGGATTAATCGGCTCACCCAATTCAGGACTAGGAAAAGTGGATTGAGCGATAATGGTTCTCCCGGTATTCTGAAAATAGTCTACTAAATAATTGTCGCCTGCAGATGTATGCTGAAGAAGAATCGGTGAAGAAGGGTTTGTAATATCTAAAATATAAGGATCAGCATCAAAACCCTGGAGACTATAAGTTACTTCTTGCTGAGGATCAGTGTTGTTTTCGGTATAAAACAATAATCTATTAGATTCGGCAATTAATTCACGTTCAAAAGAAAGTCTTACCCAATCAACAAAAGCGATACTGTTTTGCTGCCGGTGGGTAATAGTTGCAGTTAAATCAAGAATTCCATTACTAACAGATACGGATACATCTTCGTTTATGTTATAGGGTGAAGCTGCCGGTCCTTCATTGCCATTATAACCTCTTTCAGAATTAGTAGATGACAAACTGAATACATTGCTTTGAGCTACATCAATATTGTTCAAATCTATGTCAAAAGTAGTTAAGGCTTCTGATCTGGCATACAAACGGGCGGAAACGGTAACATTTAAATTGCTTTGCACTCCTGCTAATGTTTCTCTGAATATAGAAATAGGAATATTACTTTGAGTTGAAGGAATAGATTGCCCCAACCAATACCTTCCGGATTTAAATTTATCTTCCGGCTTTGTCAGCTCTTCATCTTTCCATAAAAATTCGGTGAAAGTAGTAACTGTAGAAGATGGAGTTAAATTTGTATTTGAAGGGACTAACCTTAATCCGTTTTGATTGGCTATTGTTAAATAAACATACTTTACATCAGAATAGGGGTGTATGCTATGTACATATTTATCCTGATTTCGTATTACCTGATGAGGACTGTTTCCGTAAAACAAAACTCTATCACTTGCATCAAATGAGCCATCACTTTCTCCTTCTACAATTATAGGGATTTGTGAAAAAGAAGGTCTGGTTTCACTATTCAATTCCGGTAACTGAAAGCCATCGCTTCCCCATATTTGAATGGTTCTTGGATCGATATTTTCAACGTTTATTCCAAGCTCATTCAAGTATTTTGTATCGAGTTTATAAATATTATTATTTCTGATAGGGATTTTATACCAAACTCCAACAGATAGAGGAGAGTCAGAAATAGTGATTTTTTTCGAATTAGCGGAAACAGGTCCTTTATTAGTTTCTTTATATACCCTCACCTTAAGCTTTCGGGTAATTAAAACAGATTCGGCAGTATATCGAGCTCTGTGGAATAAAACCTGTGCCTTTTCTTCCCCTCTGTAAAATCCAGTATCAGCTACTTCAACTACGTCAACTATATCTGAAGAAATGAAAGAAGCAGCAATGGTGCTTCCAGATAGTACTTGGTTGATTTCAGAAACACTTTGCTCCAATATCTTAAAAGAAGGGGCTCCGTTAATTACTGGTACTAATAACTGATAAGGTGGTAAAACTTTATCGGTATCATTTACTAATTCATAATCAGTAAATGAATCTGTTTCTGCTGTAATACTTACTCTTTGCGCGTTAAGCGAGACAGAGCATAATAAAACGAACAGCCCACAAAATTGCAGAAGCTTGGTCTTCATTAATTACTATATAATAGGTCTCAAAAAATTAATTAACGTACTAAACGTTTAAATAGTAGCTGTTCGAAATAGTAATAGTTGAATTTAGACTTTAATGGGAAGCAGGCTGCCCTGATTGTAATTATTATTCGTTGTTTTGTTGAATAAATTGTAGCAGTATTTCGGTATCTATGGGGTTTAATTAAAATCTGATAAGATAATATGTCTGTTCATTAATAAAGTCAAACTAAAAAAGGAGAATTCTCTCCTTTTTTATTATATCATTTCAATAACTAGGGCAGAAGCACCACCACCACCATTACAAATGCCTGCACAACCGTATTTCCCGCCGGTTCTTTTCAGAGCATGTAAAAGTGTAACAACTATTCTGGCTCCGGAACATCCTATAGGATGGCCAATACTTACGGCTCCGCCATTAATGTTCACTCTTTCAGGGTCAAGTTCTAAAATTTGATTATTTGCAATTGAAACCACTGAAAAAGCTTCATTGATTTCAAAAAGGTCTATTTCATTAGTGGTTAAACCTGCTTTTTTTAACGCAATAGGAATGGCGTCGGAAGGAGCTGTGGTAAACCATTCAGGAGCTTTTGCGGCATTAGCATGGCTCAAAATTTTGGCTAAAGGTTTCAAACCTAATTCGGTAGCTTTTTCTGCACTCATTACTAAAACTCCTGCTGCCCCGTCATTTATACTAGATGCATTTGCAGCAGTTACTGTACCTTCTTTATCAAAAACAGGTCGGAGGTTAGGTATTTTCTCAAAATTAACTCTGGAGACTTCTTCATCTTTGTCAACAATGGTTACATTCCCTCGGCGATCTGTTATTTTTATACTAATCAATTCATTATCAAAATAACCTTTCTCCTGTGCTTCTTGGGCTCTTTTATATGATTCAATGGCAAATTCATCTTGTTCTTCTCGACTGATGCTACATTCTTTCGCACATATTTCTGCAGCATTTCCCATAGCGAAGTCATTATAAACGTCCCAAAGACCGTCTTTAAGAATCCCATCTTCAGTTTGAACATGACCATATTTAGAACCATAGCGTTGTTTCGGTAAATAATATGGAACATTACTCATGCTTTCCATTCCGCCGGCAACAACAACATCAGCATCACCCAGGCGGATCTGATCGGCCGCCATCATAATTGCTTTCATTCCGGAAGCGCAAACTTTATTTACAGTGGTACTTGGAGTTTTCTGAGATAGACCGGCTTTTAAAGCTGCTTGTCTAGCCGGAGCTTGTCCAATTCCTGCCGTAAGCACATTTCCCATTACAACTTCCTGAACTACATCGGCAGGTATACCTGAAGATTTGAGTAGCTCAATAATGGCCGTACTTCCTAATTCAGGTGCTGTGAATGAAGCTAAACTTCCTCCAAAAGATCCTATTGGAGTTCTTTTAGCCTCAACAATTACTACATCTCGCATGATAAATCATCTTTAAATTTAAAAATTCTGTAAGCGCTTTTTTGAATCCTTAAAGGTACAAAAAAAAGAAAGGAAGTGTGATTAAAAAGCTTGTTCTAAATCTTGAATTAAGTCTTCAATATCTTCTATGCCGACAGATAATCTAATAAGAGAATCTTTTAAGCCGGCTTTTTCTCTATGTTCTTTAGGGATAGAGCCATGTGTCATAGAAGCAGGATGACTTATCAGTGATTCAACACCGCCCAAGCTTTCTGCCAGAGTAAAGAATCTTGTACTCGCCATAAATTTTGTGGCAGCTTCAATCGAGTCATCTTTTAAAGAGAACGATACCATTCCTCCAAAATCATCCATTTGTTTTTTGGCCAGTTCGTGTTGAGGGTGAGAACTTAATCCAGGATAATGTACCTGACTAACTTTTGAATGATTATTGAGGAATGCCGCAACTTGTTTCGCATTAGAAACGGCTCGCTCAACTCTAACAGCTAATGTTTTGATACCTCTTAAAACCAGATAACAATCCATAGGACCGGGTACAGCTCCTGTAGATTTAACCTGAAATAAGAGGTTTTCTAAAATCTTTTCATTCGATGTTGCTACTGCTCCATGGATTACATCTGAATGACCTCCCAAATACTTAGTAGCTGAATGTAGAACTGCATCAGCTCCAAGCTCAGCAGGTCGTTGCAGATATGGTGACGCAAAAGTATTATCTACCACTGAAAGCGCATTATTATCATGTGCTATAGCGGAAAGTTTTTCAATATCAACAACTCTTAGTAAAGGATTTGTAGGAGTCTCTATCCAAAAAAGCTTTGTATTTGGCTTAACAGTGTTTTTTACAAGATCTAGATCACTCATGTTTATGAAAGAGAACTCAATACCATAAGGCTCAAATACTGAGGTGAAGAGTCTATATGAACCGCCATAAAGATCATCGGATGCAATTACATGGTCACCAGGACGAAACATTTTCATTAAAGCGTCCATTGCAGCCACACCACTTGCAAAACAGGCACAATGATCTGTGCCCTCAAGCCCAGCAATCATCCTCTCTAAAGCTGTTCTGGTCGGATTTCCAACTCTTGCATAATCATAACCTTTGTGCACATTAGGTGCAGACTGTGCATAAGTTGAAGTTTGGAAAATAGGAGGCATTACAGCTCCTGAAGTTTCCTCATTTTTTTGGCCTGCGTGAATCGCTTTAGTATTAAATTTCATTCTTGTTCTGTCCAACTGGCTTTTAAATTTTTCAAATTTTCAAGTTTGACGGAGTAATTATTACTGTCTGGGTTTAGTTCAAGGAGCTTACTATAATAGGTTATCGCAAAATCTGTAAGTTCGATGGCTTTAGTATTAATTACATTTTTGTCTTCCTGGAAAGCAACTTCATATACAGTAAAGTAATTTCCCGCCATGTTATTATAAAATACGGCAAGACTTTCAACATAGTCGATATTCGTATTTTCCATCTTATAAGCTTCTATGAGTTCATTTTCAGCTTTTTCAGACACACCCTCTATTTCAACTCTTAGATTTGTTGCATTTGTTGTGTCATTTTGAGCATAAGATGTTCTTAAGCTTACAAATAGTTCTGAGACTTGTTCATATAACTGTGTACCGTAAACATTATGTAGTTTGGAATCATTTGGAAACTCTACTACTATCTCGCTTAGAAACGAAACCGCTTCGTATGTTCTGTTTTGACTGATGTATGCATTAACAAGACCATAAGCTATACTCTTATTTTTAATAGGTTCCTGATCTGCTTTTTTATAATATCGTATTGATTCTTCGGGGTTTCCAACCTCAAGGTGCAAAAAGCCAAGACTTTGAAACACATCGGGAGATACATTTTCTTTGGATTCAATGACTTCTAAAGTTTCAATAGCGCTTTCAATGTCGTTATTATTGTATTGAGCAATCGAAAGTGATTTGTAGCTTTCTACTAAATCGGGCTTTATTGAAATTGCATTTTTGAAATGACTAATTGCTTTTAAGTCAGATCCATCAGCTTCTAATTCGTACGCTCTCAAACCATTCTTTTGTTCCATTTCCCAATAAAAGTTGGTGATGCTGTCAGCGTGTGCGCTCCAATCTTCTTCATTGTCGATGGTGTTCTTATACACATTAACTGAATCAAAAGAACTGATCATACTTTGATAATGCAGTTCTCGGTTTTGAACATCCGATTCTTCAGCCATTAATCCATAAATCTTTCCTTGTTGAAAGAACAAGTAAGCAGAAGGATTTTTTTCTATTTCAGCTGAAATTTCGTTTAGCGCCTGTTGATAATTTCCTTCATCAATCAGGTTTTCAGCTGAAAATTTTGATCCGGCACAAGAAATAAAAAACCCGATCACAAGTAAAAAACTTGCGGATCGGGTAATAATAGAATTTTTCATAGAAATGTTAGTTTGAGAAAATTCAGGATCACATTCCTGCTTTTTCCATAGCAGCTTCTGCTTTATCCATCATTCCAAGAGTAGTATAAACCTGGAATAGTGATCTCCAATAGTTTTGGTTATCAGAATCAATTTCAACAGCTTTTTCGTAGTTCGTCATTGCTTCACGAAGATACTCATTGGCTTGTTCATTAATTTCAGCAGCTAAGTTATTGTCTTCAGTTGCATTTCTTTTCTCGAACAAAGAAGCAGCTTTATTTTGATTAACTACACCCAAGGTGTAATAAGCATTTTGATTTTGAGGATCATATTGCAGTGAAATCTTTAACTCTTCAATAGCCTGAGCTATTAGAACATCTGCTTCATTTTCTAAATTTTGCGTCTCTTCAAATAAAGACTTGATAGTGTTTTCAGCAGCTGTTTTTCTTGCTCCGCTTAGTCTTCTGGCGTCTCTATTAAGAGTAATTAAAGAGTCGTAGTTCTGAGAAATTTCCTGATTGATTTCATCAGCTATGTTGTAAATCTGGGTGCTCAAAACTAAATGATACAAAGGATTAGAAGGATCTGTATCTATAAGTTTTCTAAGAACCTGAATGGCTTCGTCGTTTTTATTCTGGTTAGTATAAGTGTCAGCTAGTTTTTGAACCAAGCTTACAGAATCGGGATATACTTCAGTTCCTTCAATAAGTACATTTTCAGCCTTCGAATAATCCCCTAACTGTAAGTAATATGAAGCTAATCTGTCGTAGTCAATTGCGTCAGGCAGGCTTTTCTTTTCGATTACTTTTTCCATTGCTACAGCGGCACTGGCGTAGTCTCCACTCATTCTATGTACTTCTGCAAGAACATCAATAGAAATGATACTATCAGGGTTAATGATAACTGCATTTTCAAAATGACTTACTGCTACTTCTAGTGGAGCATTTACTTGTGGAACTGTAGTGTCGCCAACAGCATAAGCTACTCCCATGTTATGCTCAGTGCCCCACATTCTATCAATCAACAATTGTGATTCAATTGCTTCTACACTTTTTACATTTTGAACTTCAAACATATTCATAGCTACTAAAAGATTTTCTCTCATCTTAGAATAGCTGTCTTTTCTGTTCTGAACTTGTGGGTTATTTTGAGCCATTTCTGAGTAAACAACACCTTTGTAGTAGTATGCATTAGCATTAGATGAATCTTCTACTAAGGCTTGATCCAGAGAGGCAAGCGCAGCATCATAATTTTTTGCTTTAATCCCGTCTTTAGCTTCTTTAATTAGCGGATTTGTTTCTCCGCCACAACTAATAATTATAGTTGCTAAAACTGCAAAAGAAAGAAGTCTGTAAAAATTCTTTTTCATATCAGTGTAAAATTGGTAGTGGTTGGTTTCAAATGGTTTTAATAAGTTAACAAAATAACTATATAAAGCGCTTTCCGCAAAAAAGAAGGTGTATTTTAATTTCAAAAACTAAACCACAAATACTCATGAAAAAAGTGATCTCAACAGAGTCAGCACCCGCTGCAATTGGCCCTTACAGCCAAGCAATAGAGCATAATGGTGTTTTATATTGCTCAGGTCAAATTCCCCTCGATCCTGATACTATGCAAATAGTCGGTGATAATGCCGCCGATCAAGCAAAACAAGTTATGAAAAACCTTAGTGCTGTTCTAGAAGCTGCGGGCACAGATTTTTCCAAAGTATTAAAATGCTCCATCTTTTTAGATGACATGGGAGATTTTGGAGAAGTGAATGAAGTTTACGGAGGTTATTTTAAGAATGATCCCCCAGCTAGAGAAACAGTGGCCGTTCAAACACTGCCAAAAAGTGTGTTAGTTGAAATTAGCTGTATTGCTATTGTTTAATTAAATGCAGGAAACTTTTAGTAATAAAGTTTCCTGCATTATCTGCAACTTCGAATCTGATCTTGTTCTCAGATTTCAATAAGAATTTTGGGAAATAGAATGTGAAGGAATCATTCTCATAGTCATATTCAGGGATTCCTTGCTGATCATTGATCCAAAATGACGCAGACTTAAAATCTATACCAGAGAGATTGTCGTTAGTAGAAATGGTATAGGTTTGCATTCCATTCCCTAAAGTTACAAGCTTTGGTTTTCTTATATGAGGAGGTATCGAATCATGTAACACAATAAAGTTTCCAAACGAAGGTATTTCAGCATTTAAAGTAATACCGGATACCCAGGAATCAACAAAGCTATATTCCCCTTCGTTATCAATTTGATACAGATTAAGTTGAGAACTTTTCTGATAGGATTCGGGTAGTTGTATTTGAATAAAGAGATTTTTACGATTAATTAGTTCAGATACTCCTATTTGAAGAAATAATGAATCATTGGGGTATTCAAAATTTTGAACAAGACTTAAGGAATCAAAGAAAGTTTTCGGCTCTATATATAAAGTTGTTTTGTAATCCGGAGATGTGATTTTATATGAGCTAGCTGGACTCAGTCGGGAAATAGTGTGGTTTGGATCTTTAAGGTCAATAATTTGTTGGGGTACAGAGTGATTCCAATAGATTCCACTCTTATTGTTTTTAAGATCGAAATTCGTAGAATCATTTAAAATGATCCAATCATTTGTCCAGTATTTACCAAAAATTTTAGAAGATTTTTTCGGAGTTGTTAGAGAATCTCGTTTAACCGGAACTATTGCAACTGCTTGATTTCCATAATAATCTTCAGCAATTATTTCGTATAAAGTGAATTCAGAATTATGGGTCTTTGATCCATAAATAAGAAAAGGGTGTTGATATTTTTCTTGATTAAAAAGCCTCTGAAATCTTCTTCTATTGTTATCCGGTGAGGGGATTCTATTCACAAACATCTTATCGGCATCTGAAAAGTCAAAATAATTGATCTTCTCATGATAGAGATGGCGATTGTTTGACCTCAGTTTCAAATCATACACAGCATACTTATTGTTGACCTGATTGGCTTGGTCATAAACATTTGCCGACAACCCGATGTCACCACTTACAAAAACGGTATCGAAGTAGGTAGTATCATTTTTCACCGATATAGGTTTAATCTCAGAAGGATAATAAGAATTGAATACTTTGCTGTTAATATTTAAAGGTTCGATCAGAAAGGATGAAAAAACAGGAGAGATGGTGTCCTGAACGGCAAGATTTGAGCTTAATGGGTTAATCGGCTGGTTAAAGCTATTTCTTATTTCAAAGTGAAGATGAGGCGGTCCTATTCCTGTTGAGCCGGTATAACCGATTACATCTCCTTGTTTAACCATCAATTTCTTCTCTTCAAATGACTGTTCAAAGGTGTAAGAATAATCAAGTTCATTAATCCGAATAGAATCTGCAATAGCTTGAAATTCAGAATTAAAACGCTGAAGGTGTGCGTATACAGTGTATGTGCCATCAAAATGTTTAAGATAAATGGCTTTGCCATAACCTTGATTAGTGATGATCAGTTTACTTAGATATCCATCTCTGGATGCAAATACCTTATAACCTTCTCTTCCCCAGGTTTTGATATCCAAGCCTGCGTGAAAATGAGCTGAACGAGTTTCTCCAAATGTAGAGCTTAAAAATTTCCCCGAGTTAGTAGGCCACAGGTAGATGGAATCTTGTCCTTTTGCAACAAAGGAGACAACAGATAAGCAAAGAAATAGCCAAAAACCTTTCACAATTATTTAACCGACACTGAAAGAGTTGTGAATTTATTTCCTAAAGTAGCTTCAATCTGGTCACCGGCTGTTACTTGTGAGACCCCACTTGGCGTTCCTGTAAATATGAGATCCCCGGGATGTAGAGTAAAAATTTCGGACAAATAGGAGATCAAAAAAGGGATCGAGAAGATCATTTGTGAAGAATTACCGATTTGTTTTGTTACACCATTTACCGAAAGGGATAGTTCTATATCATTCAGATCTTCGATTTCATTTAATGGTAAAAAAGTACTTATCGGAGCAAAAGTGTCAAAGCCTTTAGCGATAGTCCACGGATGGCCCGATTGTTTTGCTTTCTGTTGAATATCTCTGGCTGTGAAATCAATTCCTATCCCAATTCCTGCAATGTACTCTTGAGCAGCTTCTTCTGAAATGTTTTTTCCGGATTTTGAAATCGCTACTACTATTTCAACTTCATGATGTACATCAGTGCTCTGTTCAGGAATTTTGATCTCATCACCATCAAAACAAAGGGCGCTTTGAGGTTTTAAAAATACAAGAGGGGAAGAGGGCACCGGGTTATTGAGCTCTTTAGCATGTTCAATATAATTCCTGCCGATGCAATAGATTGAACGGGGAACTAGATTGGTGCCGGGAATAAATATTTTTTTCATATCTCAAAGATATAAAAAAAGCCTCGCACATAAATATGTACGAGGCTTAAATTTTTCTCAGCTTGTTCAGCTTAAAGGCTCAACATTGATATACTTTCTACCGCCTGATTTGACAGAGAAGTTTACATGACCGTCAGCTACAGCAAAAAGAGTATCATCTCCACCACGCTTAACATTTAAGCCCGGGTGAAATTTGGTTCCTCTTTGGCGCATAATGATATTTCCTGAGCGAACAAATTCGCCACCAAATTTCTTTACGCCTAATCGTTTACTTTCTGAATCACGTCCGTTTCTAGTAGAACCTTGACCTTTCTTATGTGCCATTGTACTTAGATATTAGGAATTAAAATTAACTTAACGCTTCAATAAGCTCAGCTTTCTTCATACTGGAATAACCAGTTAGCCCTTTATCAGAGGCCATTTTCTTAAGCTCAGCTACTGTTAACGATGAAAGATCTGAAGAAGCGGTTTCCGCTTTAGCTTCAGCTTTAGTTTCTTCTTTTTTTGGAGCTGCTTTCTTCGCAGCTTTTTTAGTACTTCCAGATGCAGAAATTGACTCAATTTGAATTTGAGACATTAATTGTCTGTGACCGTTTAACTTCTGGTATCCTTTTCTTCTTTTCTTTTTGAATACAAGAACTTTATCAGATTTAACGGTTTCAAGGATAGTAGCTGTAACAGAAGCTCCTTCAACTACAGGCTTCCCAACTTTAACAGCACCTTTGTCATCTTTAAGTAAAAGAACATTGTCAAAAGTAACAGAGTCAGAGTCTGCATTTTGCTTGTCAACAAAAAGAACATCGTTCTCAGCTACTTTATATTGATGTCCGCCGATTTCTACTATAGCGTACATGGGTATTTGAATTTCTTTTTTGGATTATTTTAGAGCTTACAAAGATAAGCGATTGTTCTCATAAAACAAAGCAAAAAACTTACTGTTCTTTATATTTTGAACTGTTAAATTGATTCAGATTCTAAAACAAAACTATTATAGCGATGAGTAAGTTACCTTCATTACATGAGCAAGCTTTCAAATATAAAAATACCAAAAGATTACAGCATGATGGTGGTCGAGCTTGGATCAAGGATTCCCAGCTTCATGAAGCGCGTAAAGATGCTAACGGCAAATTTAAGACCGTAAAAAAATCTTCTTAATTTACTAATGCCGGCTTCGATATATAAAGATGCCGGTTCTGTATTATTTTGAAGTGTATTGGAGTTCGTTAATGCCGAACTAGTTTAGTTTGTTCAATCTTTGAATAAATATCGCATTAATGGATCCTGAGATTTATTATTAAATGGAATGGGGATTCAAATGAAAAATTTATTACTACTAATTTTTGTAGGATTCTATTCTACAATAGCTTTATCACAACAAGCTCCTTGTGCTTCCGAAGAACATCGACAATTTGATTTTTGGGTTGGAGAATGGGAGGTAAAAAATCCGAGTGATCAAGTAGTAGGAAGTTCTAAGATCGAACTCGTGTCTAATAAATGTGCGTTGCTTGAAAACTGGACAAATGCTGCAGGCTTAGGAGGTAAAAGCTTGAATTATTACAGTATTCTGGATCAAAAGTGGCATCAAAAATGGATTGGAGCAAATGGTATTCCCATAGAGTTTTCTGGTTCCTATAATAAGGAAAGAAAAGCCTTAGAGTATTCTGGTGAAGGAGTTGGACAGGGTGGAACCCCTCTGCTTAACAAACTTACTTTTTTTCACATCTCTGATGATTATGTAAGACAGCTCTGGGAGCAGTCAACAGACGATGGAAAAACATGGAATACAGTATTTGACGGTCATTACAGAAGAAAGAAGTAGCTTAAGTAAATTTTAAGCTACTTTTGAAGTTGCTCTTTGAAAGCCCTTTCGGTTTATATGTCCAATATATTTACCAATTATCCGGACCTCTTCGAATACATCCGGTTCAACAATAATGTCATCATAGCTTTCATTGGCGGCTTCCAGACGCAATCCATTACTACCCCAAAAGATTTTCTTTAAGCTTGTTTCTCCGTTATAGAGAACTGCACCGATATCACCGTTTTTCACATCAGTATCCATAAGCACTACAAGATCTCCATCGTAAATGTCGACATCTTTCATGCTAAATCCTGAAACACGAAGTGCAAATAGCTGATCTAGATTAGGGAACAGAGAAGATAAAGTGATTTTGCCAAGGTCAGCTTCAACGGCTTCTTGTAAATAACCAGCGGCAATAAGGCCGCGAATTGGAATTCCATCCTGATCATCATAATCTTCTAATAAATTCTTTTTCTTCTCTTTTGGAAGATCGTATTCTTCATCATTACGTTTTATGAGAAATCCTTTTTTAAGTAAAGCCTGAATATTCTGGGTAACACTATTCGGAGAACGGTAATCAAAATGTTCAGCAATTTCTCTATAGGTCGGCCATACATCATATTCTTTTTTATATTCCACGATGTAATTAAAAAATTCCTGTTGTTTTCTCGTTAAATGTGCATTATCCATAGCATGATATTACTTAATGTGTAAAGTATGTGTAATAAACGAAGTTCTTTAATCAGTGTCAATAAAAAATGTGTGTGATTCATGTATAAAATATTTTCTGTATTAGTGTTAGCCTTTTTACTAGTCGCTTGTGACCCCATCAAAAAGGAAGCAGGACGATTGCTTACTCAAGAGTACCCAGATTTGTACGAAGCGGTGTATGCTCGAGATGATCAGGCTTTAATGGAATTTACATCACATAAAGATGAAAGAGTTAGAATGCAGGCATGGCAAGCATTAATTAACACTCCGGTTAATGATATTACCGCATTAATTGATCTTGCTACTAAAACTGATACACGCGAATCATGGGCATCACTTTGGTTAAAAGAGCTTTCTGAAGAACAAATAGAGAGGCTGAACGAGCTATTTATAGCAAGTAATGCTTCCAATATAGGTTTGGTTTCAGTTTTAGGAGAGTTGGGAAATAGTCGCTCACTTGAATTGCTTTTAGAAGAAGATGTTCCACCAAACCAGGAAATGGAATTTCAACTTGCTTACGCCATAGGCCGTTTAACAGGAAATATAGAAGCTAACGAAGAACAGCAAATTCAGATCATTGAAAGAGCACTTTCTACTACCAACAGTAAAGCAAGTCAGGCATATTTGTATGGATTTTACAGAACTAGAAATGATCAGGAAAAACAGGGATTAACCCAAAATGCAGTTAACAAGATGATCGAGTTATGGAAAAATTATTATCCTGATGAAATAGGTTCCGATCGATATATAGCTGCACTACTGATGAAAGATCATTCAGGGCTAGTGTTCCATCACTTTATTGATAAAGATTTTATATTAATGGATGTTCAGTTGGCTATTGAGATCATTCAGGCTATTGGTAGAAATGAGGAAAATGATACTTACGCTCCGGTAGCTCTGAACGCTTTTGTTCAACATAAAAATCCAAATGTTGTTATTCAGGCTCTTCGGGTAATAGCTGCAAAAGAAGATTTTGCTAAAGAAATCAATAACTCGCTATTAAATGCTACAGCTCTTAATGTTGCAGTTGAACCACATGTAAGACTTGCCGGATTTAATGCTTCGGTAAACCCCGAGAAATACATTGATGACTTGCTGCCAATTGGAACTGAAGACCCGTACTTGCAGGGACTTAGATATTCTGCACTGAAGAAAATTTGGACTGACGCTGAAGTTTTTGACTATTTAGTTGCTGATATAGATACTTCCCAAGGATTACTTTATAGTTTTCTTTTAAGAGAAATGAATACCCTTTGGGCAAATGCTGACGATGAACTCAAAACCCAAGAGAGGGTTGAGAAAGTACATAACATCTTGTTTAAAGCATTGGAAAGAGGAGAAAGATCGTTTATGATGCAAGCTTTGCATTCAGATGAAAACGTAGTAACTGGGGAGGACTTTGAGAAATTAATAGCTCTTTTAAATGATAAATCTGTAGTTGATGATATAGACATTTTCCGGTCAGTTACTTCGCTACTAAAAAATAGATTTGAAGAAGAATCAGAAATTATGATCACTCAGTTTTATGAGAATGCAGGACATGATCTAAAGCAAAGTTTAATAGCTCAGGAATGGACTTTTATAGAAGACTCACTAGCTCCTGTAACTTTTCGAGAACCTGATTGGGATCGACTAGCAGACTTGGGACCAAACCCGGTTTGGGTATTGGAAACAAAAAAGGGAAATGTTGAAATTACTGTTGACGTATTAACTGCCCCTGCCACAATTTCCGGAATGGATAGTTTGATTACCAATGGACATTACAATGGAGTCGCATTTCATCGCGTAGTGCCAAATTTTGTGATTCAGGGAGGAGATGTTGAAACCGGATTAGGTTTTGGAGGTCCGGATTATACAGTGCCAACCGAAGCAAGTGCGGCTCACTATTTCAGAGGTAAAGCAGGTGTTGCAAGTTCAGGTCCGGATACGGAAGGAAGCCAATATTTCTTTATGCATGTATGGGCACCACACTTAAATGGTCGTTATACAATTTTTGGAGAAGTTACTGATGGAATGAGTGTGGTAGACAGAATAACACAGGGAGATATTGTTCAACGATCTTATTGGAAATAAGTGATCTGTTATTTTGCCTTCACCACCATTAGTTCATTCCAACGAGTGGTGTATCTGTTACTGAGGTAGTTTTGATTCATAAGCCATTTATTGCGATGTTCTTTCTCCTTATGTAACCCGGTTGAAGCAAAAGCAGCTTTATTTCTTCCAAATTTTGAGTTGATCTCATCCAAACATTCCATAAGCCTGAATTGTTGCTGGGTATATAAATGAGGATCAAAAAGATCCATCTGGACTTCACTGTTTGGCACAATTCCGGTTAACATTACAGCAGCTTTTTTGTATTTGGTGTTTTCCATGTACACATGACTCACCAACCCTTTTGCCAGCCTGATCAAGGTAGGCGTGTTGGCAGTAGGAACTTTCAAAGAAGTGCCTGCAGAATATTTATACTGTCCTTTCAGGTTCGAGTATTTATCTCCAATCAGCATAATTCTTAATAATGAAGCTACCGAATTTTGGGAACGAAGTTTTTCAGCCGCACGAGACGCATACGTTGAAATAGCCTCCTGCAAGTGGTCTAATTCATAGATCGGAGTTCCAAACATCCTGGAAGTCAAAATTCCTTTTCGCTTATCCAGAGCTTCACCCATTTTAATGCATGGTATTCCGTTTAATTCTAAGACGGTTCGTAATCCGGTTACATGTAGATTTTTTCGTACCCACTTTCGATTCTGTACGGTATTTTTTAATTGAAATGCATTTTCGATGCCGTGTCGGTGCAGACGAACGGTCATTCCGCTACCAATGCCCCAAATTTTCTGGACAGGTAGATCTTTTAGATGGTGATCAGTTTCATTCTGGCTGGAAAGAGCAAGTACACCATCAAATAATGGATTTCTTTTAGCAATATTGTTGGCAACTTTTGCCAATGTTTTACTCGGCGCAATTCCTACAGATACCGGTAAGCCTGTCCATTTAAGTATGGTGTCTTTTATATAAAAACCATATTCGGTAAGATCATCAAAAACATTTGTAGAAACTCTGGCAAAAGCTTCATCTATGCTATACACTTCAATATTATGTGAAAGTTGATCTAAAATATCCATCACTCTGTCAGACATATCACCATATAGTGCATAATTTGATGACCTAACAACTACCCCTTTTTCTTTGAATAACTTTCTGGACTTAAACTCCGGAGCTCCCATTTCAACTCCGGCTTCTTTAGCTTCTTCTGACCGTGCAATTACACAGCCATCGTTGTTTGAGAGAATAGCGATAGGTTTATCAATAAGAGTAGGATCAAACACGCGTTCACAGGAAGCATAAAAGTTATTGCAGTCTATCATCGCATAAGCAGTAGGTAAATTATACGGATCGATATTCATATCTATTCTATACTTCCTCTAATCTGAACCGATGGATTACATGGGTGACTACTCCCCAAATAGTCCATGCTGTTTCTTTGTTGACGGCAATGGGTTGTAAGCTGGGATCATCAGAAACTAAAAATATGCGTGAGCCTTGCTTTGCGAACCTCCGGATAGAGGGTTCTTCATCAATGGAAGTAACAATGATATTACCATGACGAGGAGTAATTGACCGATCTACGATCAGTATATCTTTATCATGTATTCCCGAGCGTTTCATTGCATTTCCCTGTGCTCGAACATAAAAAGTGGCAGACGGTCTGAACACAACAAGCTCCTCGAGATTCAAGGCTTTTTCCAGGTGATCTGAAGCTGGAGAGGGGAATCCCGTTTCCATTTTTCGGGCTAATTCCAGCCGACCGGTTCTTGACTGTGTATCGGTATCTTTTTGTGCTTCTATGCTTCTCATTGAGTGATTGGTTTACATATTTAATATATGTGCATTATATGTATAAATATAGTCGAGCCAAAATTTTTTACCGGAAATTTTTCTGTTTTTGAATGATATTTTTGAGAAGTTGATTCGTTAGAAATAAGAAGCTAGAAATACTCTAAATGCTATTAACAGTCTATATCTTATTGGGTTTTGCTGGAATGGAAGTCGTTTCATATTGTGTGCACCGTTGGCTATTCCATGGCGTGCTTTGGAAAATTCATGAATCTCATCATACACCTGATCACGGACTATTTGAGATGAACGATATTTTCTCATTCGTTTTTGCAGGAATCTCAGTGTGGTTAATAATTATAGGAGTGGATACTATGTTGACTTCACCCGCTTTTGGAATAGGGGCAGGGATAGCTTTATATGGCTTACTTTATTTCATAATCCATGACTTATTTACACACAAAAGATTTATGCCTTTTAAAAGTGATAACTGGTTTATGAAATTGGTGCGCAGAGCTCATCAACGTCACCATCAGGATGTAGGAAAAAAAGGACATGAGCCATACGGACTTTTTCTGTTTCCCTACGACAGATATCCGGAGAGAAAGAGAAATAAGTCAGGTTAAAGAACTTTTTGAAATGAATGGGTGATTATAGATATTAATCGTAAAGAGTAACACCAGGACGCTCACAAATGATTACAAAAGCAAAGCTTAAAGCACATATAGATCAGTTTCCGGATGAGTTATCAATTGATGAATTGATTGATCGATTAGTATTCATAGATAAACTCGAAAAGAGGATTGAAAAATCTGAGTCAGGAGATATTATTTCTGAAAAAGAAGTAGAACAAGAAATGAAGGAATGGTTCAGATAAGATGGCTTAAAGATGCCAAGGAAGATCTTAAAGAAGTATTTGAATACATTGCATTAGATTCTAAGAGATATGCACAGCTACAAATAGAAAAAATTGTAAGCAGAACCAAAATACTCAGAGATCCTAATTTTATTAACTCAGGTAAATTGGTAAGAGAGCTGGAGAGAGAAGATATTCGAGAATTAGTTGAAGGCAATTACCGTATCATATATAAAATTATAAATAATAATATGATACATATTTTGATGATACATCATAATGCTAGAGATTTAACTAAAAGAAGGAAAAAATTGAATTAGGATTGAGCTAAAATTTCTTCAATTTGCTGAAAGTGTCTTCTTTGATGCGCTTCATTTACAGCAAAGCAGGCACTCAAACTCATTTTAATAAGAGGGTAAATGGGATTGCCTACTTTGATCTTTCCAAGATGAAGGTTTTCTTTACTCACTTTATCAAGAAGTTTTAAATATCTGTCCTGAATAGCATCAAACTCTGAAAGCAACTCAGACTTATCCAGGTCTTTTATTTCTTTAGGTTCAAATGGAGGAATGGTAGGAATTGCTTTTTTAAATTCAGGACTAACAATTTTTATAAACCATCGCATATGAAATGGATGTTTATATGGACCATTTCCCTTTTTAAGTCCTGAAGTATCGCCAAGAATTTTATTCTCAAGCACAGCCAGATATTCTGTATTTGTTTTGATGAGGTGACTGATAATTTCTCCTATGCACCATTTATCTTCAGCAGGCGGAGTATTAAAAGTCTGGTTATCAATACTGTCTACTAATTCATGGATAGTTTTCTTGGCAGATGTAAAGCCTTGTATATAGAAGTCGTTTGTATACATTTGTTTTATATATTTAATGAATAAATAACTGATCAGTAGAAATTATTAGCGCGCCTCGGTAAGGTAATCATCAATGAGAAATAAAACTGACCTCTCCACCAAACTTATTGTTTGGCTTATAGTTCTTTTCAATGTTCAAATTATAAATGCTCAAAGTGTAACGATAGACCCGGTAAGTGGATTCTATAGCGATTCTTTGAAAATTACGATCCAGACATTTCCGGATACTCTAAAAGCTTATTACACGCTTGATGGTTCAGTCCCTGACACTGCAGATCCTGTTTGGCAGGATTCGCTGGTCATTTACGAAACGAAGGTCTTAAGAGTTGCGACTTTTTCGCCCGATTTTCTGGACACCAATTTAGTGTATCGAACTTATTTTTTAGATGAAGGAACAGAACTTCCTGTATTCTCAGTCACTACAGATCCTGATAATTTATTTTCTGACGAACGTGGTATTTATGTGGAGGGAACCAATGGTATTCCGGGATATTGCAGAAGCTCACCAAGAAACTGGAATCAGGATTGGGAGAGACCGGCAAGACTAGAGCTTTTTGAGAAAAATCGTGAGCAAGGATTTGCAGTAAATGCAGGAATTAAGATCGGTGGTGGATGCACGAGGTTGTACGATCAAAAATCACTGGATATTTATTTCCGAAGCGAATACGGAACTTCCAAACTCGAGTATCAAGTTTTCGAAGATAAGTCGATCACTTCCTTTGATCGACTTGCTCTTAGAAGTGGTGGTCAGGATTGGTATCGGGCTATGATCAGAAATGCAGCGACTCAATCAATGGTGAGAGATCGAATGGATCTGGGATATCAAGCTTTTAAGCCGGTAGCTGTATTCATCAATGGCGATTATTGGGGAATTCATATGCTCAGAGAAAAGCAGAATGAAGATTTCATTGAGTCCAATTATGGCTTTGATGAGAACGAGTTAGATATACTTTCCGGGAGTGCAAATGTTAAAGAAGGCAGTTCAGATCATTATGATGCAATGATCGATTTTATTGGAAACAATGACATCAGCCTACCCGAAAATTATGATTGGGTGTCAGAGCAAATGGATATCGATCAGTACATTGATTATCAAATTGCTCAGATCTATTGGGCAAACGGAGACTGGCCGGCAAACAATATCATTTTCTGGAGACCTCAGACTCCTGAAGGAAAATGGAAATGGCTTTTATATGATGTGGATATGTCAATGGGAAGTCATTCAAGAGGCGTTTATGATACGAATATGTTAAATAAGCTGACTTCAACATCTAATACAGAGTACGAAAACCCTGCGTGGGCTACTTTTTTATTTCGAAGTTTGCTTAACAACCCGGATTTCAAGAATAAGTTTATCCAACGGTATAGTATGCATATTCATACAACTTTCGAATCTTCAAGGATGATGAGTTTTATTGATAGTACGGCGAGTCTGATCGAATCCGAGATTCCACGTCACATGGACAGATGGACTAAGTCATTCCGACTTGGTAGAAATATGGATTGGGAAAAACATCTTGGTGTAATCGAAGAGTTTATTAGTGAAAGAAAAGATTATGCAAAAATGCATTTAATGGATCATTTTGATCTTACAAGGTTGAACAGTTTAGAGACCATTGTAGCACCTGCAGAAGCCGGGCAAGTGTATATAGAAGGAATACGATCTGATGAACTGGAATATGGGCTTATATATAATTCCATTCCGGCGAATGTGAAAGCTGTAGCAAATCCGGGATATACCTTTATTGGATGGAGTGGGGCACTGAGTGGTTCAGAAAAGTCGAAAGCTGTTTCGATTACAGAGAATACTTCACTTACCGCTCACTTCAGGAGAAATGAGATCAGCTCTACCGGTATTGTGATAAATGAGATCAATTACAGATCAGCAGACGATTTTGATCCGGAAGATTGGGTTGAGTTTTATAACAACTCAAACCAGAACATTGATATGTCAGGATGGTATTTTTCTGATTCTGATGATGAGCATAAGTTTACTTTTCCGACAGGGACTATTCTTGCTGCTGATAGTTATTTAGTGCTTACCAGAAAAGATTCACTGTTCAGAGAACTTTTTCCTGATGTTCAAAACAAAATTGGGGATATGGATTTTGGCTTATCAGGCGATGGCGAATTAATTCGATTATTCGATTCAAACGGAGCAATTGTAGATGAGCTAACTTACAACGACAAAGCTCCCTGGCCGGTTGAAGCAGATGGGATGGGGGCAACTCTAGCCTTAACAAATCCAGGTTTTGATAATTCATTAGGCGAAAATTGGGCTGCTTCAAGCTCATATGGAACACCGGGACAATCAAATTCGGATGTTTCAGTAAGCAATGAAGAAGAGTTGTTCGATGAACTTCCCAAAAATGTTTCTCTCAGTCAGAATTACCCTAACCCTTTTAATCCGGTTACAACGATAAATTATGGTTTAGATAAGCCGGGAAGAGTTTCGATCAGAGTGTACGATATTACCGGAAGATTGGTATCAGTTCTTGTTGATGAAAATAGTTCGGCAGGTAATTTCAGTGTTAGCTGGAATGCGACAGGCTTTTCATCAGGTGTATATTTCTATGCTCTGGAAGCACTTGGACAGAAAGTGAGCAAAAAACTTACAGTGTTAAAATAAATGCAAAAGAGATCTTATTGATTTCCATCCCATTCTTGTAAGAAACGATCTACATATTCTTTCATAAAAGTATGTCGTTCTGCAGCTATTTTTTTGGCGGATTTGGTATTCATTCGGTCTTTCAGGAGAAAAAGCTTTTCATAGAAATGGTTAATCGTGTGACCTTCATCCTTTCTGTATGCCTCAAAACTGGTATGCGAAACAGGTTCTATATTCGGGTTATATAATTCCCGGGATTTATATCCGCCATAAGCAAAGGCGCGGGCAATTCCGATGGCTCCGATGGCATCCAAACGATCGGCATCCTGGACGATCTTGCCTTCCATGGTTTTCATCGGTGTAGCAACCTCAGCTCCTTTAAATGAAAGGTCTTTGATGATATCAGATACATGATCGATCACTTCCTTATCAACCTTAATAGAGTGCAACCATTCAGAGGCTACTTTAGGTCCGACACTTAAATCTCCATTATGGAACTTGTGATCTGCAATATCATGTAACAACGCAGCTAGTTCAATAACGAGAGTTGAAATAGGATCGGTTGCTTCTGAAGCCAATCTTTTTGACATATTCCACACTCTTAAAATATGCCACCAATCATGACCCGAACCTTCTCCTTCAAGTTGGTTTTGAACAAATTGTGCTGTTCTTTCTATGTAGTCAGGCATGTACAGAGCTCGGCAATTACATCTTGTTTAAGTTGGTCAATTCTTGACAGAGCAGCTTCTATTGTTTCGGGTTTGATCTTTCCTTCTTTCAATAATTTTTGAATGATGGCAATAGCTTTCTTTGCTATATCTTCATCGTATTTAAAATTGTTTCCAAATACCAAGACATCTACTCCGGCATTTATTGATTGTAGAATTGAGGTTTCCAGATCATAATTCGAGGTGATTATGGGTTTTTGAAGGTCATCAGAGAATACCACACCTTCAAATCCAAGAGAGTCACGTAGCAAACCTGAAACAGTTGAATGAGAGAAAGTGCCGGGCCAGGAGGAATCGATATGTGCGTTAGTAGCATGGGAGACTTGGATTGCTCTGATGGTTCGTTGTTCAAACAGGTTTTTGTACGGAGTCAGAAAATCTTCAGACCAGGATGAAGTTATATTGTCTGTTGAATCAGTTGGATTATAATCAACAGTATAGCCTGGAAAGTATTTAGGAACGCTTAACAATTTTTCGGTTTCGTATTCATCCAGAATCAGGTTAGAGATTTCTGTGACTTTTTGTGGATCGTAAGAAATCAATGCAGCATTGGATGATTCTTTAGTTTTCAGATCCAATCGTGGATGAAAGTTTGTATTTATTCCAACAACCATAAATTCCTGAGCAAATCGTCTGGAATTATTTATTACTTCAAGCGTATCTGAAAAAGAGTTTTGCTCAAAAATATTTTCCATAGATGGATATAAATTGTGCAATGCTGAGTGCTCGCTTCCATCATGTTCTACAGAAATAAAGGGAGGGTTTATAGAATACCCAACCAAAGCACTATTTAATTTTAAGAGCTGATCAGGAGATTCAATATTTCTATTATAGGATTTAGTTTGGTAGTCGTAACTATATAGAATGACCCCTCCTAAATTTCTCTCCTTTATATCCCGAACAATTGGACTTTCGGCATTAATTTCAGTTCCTCGAAAACCTACTACTAACATTTGTCCGAGTTGTTTATCAGTAAATGAAGTGGTTTTTTCAGCTGGCTTTTCAGAACTGCACGAGTTAATAAAAAGTGCTGTTACTAAGATTAAGAACTGAAATTTATATATAGATTTATTCATCAATAAGCTCGTTTAATACTTCTCTTAAATTGAACGTTGCTCTAATATCATTATATCGGGCAATGTTTCCATCCGGATCAATTAGAATATAAAATGGAATTCCACCACCTTTATATGCTTTAAACGTCTCCTGATCAAAGCCATTACCACCATAAAGTTGAGGCCATGGATTCTCGAATTTTTCAATATCTGCTGTCCAAACATCTTTATCAATTTCCGTAGAAATACCAATAATTTCAAAATCTTCCCTACTAAAGTCGTTATAAATATCTCTCATTACAGGAAATTCATCCAAGCAAGGTTGACACCAACCAGCCCAAAAATCTAGTAATACATACTTGCCTTTATAATCTTCCAATGTATGTGTATTTCCCTCTTTATCTTTTAGAGCAAAAGACTTGGCAGGCTCACCAGGTGAAACGGATTTAATCTCGTTATAGAAATACGTTAAAAACTCAGTGTATTCAGTGAAGTCGGCGTATTCTTCAAGATAAGATCGGTAGCTTGGCTCGGCTTTTGATAGTTCAACTTCTCCAATTCGCTCTGCTACTAAAAACATTTTTGCGTACGCTTTGGCTTTTCGATCTTCTATGTATTCGATCACTTCCAGGCGTTTTTCATTCAGTTCTTCATAGGCAAGCCTTTTGATATCATATTCCGCGAGATCTTTACCATAAGCCTTATTCACGCTGTCATAGATTCCAAAAGTGCGTGCGTAGTAATGTGTGACGTCCCTTATTCCTGCACGTTGAGATTCTAAAGATTCCAAAGTGAAGAAATCGTCAGTCTTTGCTTGCTCTAGAATGCGTGTTCTTTCCAAGTCAGCTTCAAATCCGGTTTTACCTAATCTGTATTCCACAGATTTAATCTTATTCACTAAGAGTTCACCTTTTGTCTTTAGAATGAGGTGTTCAAAATGGGTCCCCATAAGGTGTTTTTCAGCAATATTTATTTTTTTGTTGCTTAGTTCCAAAGCTGAATTATCCAGACCCGCTTTAAAATTGTTCATCTCTTTTTCAATGAGTTTATCCAGACCGTTTATTTCACTCAAATAGTTTTTGTATGCTTCATAATCATCTTTATGAATCGAATCAAAATCTGTATCCAGAGGAAAAGACGCTCGAGAAATAGTAAGATTTAGCTTATCATTTGGGTCTGCAATCAGAGAAAGTGATTGATCATCAATAGTAAAGATCAACTTTCGGTTCACAGAAATCGGTATATCGATCTTAAAAGCACCATTTTCTTTATGAGTTACACTATATATTTTTTTGGGGGAATACTTGTAATGAAGAGGTTGTTCCGAAACTGATATATTAGCTTCTCCGAGATAGTCAACAGATCCGCTGACCGACATTACCACTTCATTTTTGCATGCACTTAATAATATTAGTGTTAAAAAAAGTAGAGGTATAAAATATGCTGTTTTCATAAAGACTTGGATCAGTTTTAAAACGTATCTTCGGTAAGGATAAAACATTTATTTGAAAAAGGAATTAAATAAGGTTTTATTTCTTAAGATTTTCTAATGTTTTATTATGGCGACAGCTGTAACAAACAATAGGTTAGATGCTCTTGTTAGCGAACGGAAAGAACTAAAAAAAACTTCTTTCCTAAAATAATGGTACAAAACCATGCTGAAATGATCGGTTTTGGAATATAAACTATTTGTGAAAGCATTTAAAAGGTAAATAATAATGATTCAAAATAATCTTAATAAAGATCTAGAGAGAAAAATAGATCTATACTTAAACGGGCGGCTATCCGAAGAAGAAATCGATGCTTTATGGATTGAATTAATTCAAGATGGGTATTATTTGGACTATATGAAGAGTGTTGCCAATCTTAAGGCTATAATAGAAGAAAAGAGAGAAAGTAAAACTCCTGGAATTGCAATCCAGCTCAGAAAATATGCAAGTTATGTTACTGCAGCAGCTGTAGTAATTTTTGTTGGGGTTCTTGGTGTGATGAATTATTCAACAGAAAATTCTTCGCCTAAATCTCCAATTCCGGAGATTGGACTTGATATCGTGAGAAGTGATGTAGGAGTTTCTTCAAGCATTACTAACGAGGTTATCAAAAAAGCTATTCAACTTGCTGCAGATGGCAGTACTCAGGAAGCCAAAGAGCTTCTTAGCAATGAGCTAACTAATGAAGAAGATCCTAACCTGATAGCAGAGTTTTCTATCACTTTAGGCTCTATTCAATATAATTTGGGAGAATACAGCGACGCTGCTTCCAATTTTAAAACTGCAACTGAGCAATCAGGTATTTCAGAAAGTACTCTAGAAAAGGCTTATTGGTTACTAGCTAATTCTTACTTTCAGTTAGATCAATTGGAAGAAGCCAAAATCGCATTCCAAAATACTTACGATCTTGACAGAGATTATAGCCGTATTGCCAAGAGCTATATTAATGCTTTAAATGCAATGGATAAGTAATCTATCTATATTTTATTCGATAGATTTTTTTCTGACTTTAAAACCAACCAGCAAGCCCACAGTTATCAATAATGGTAATACAAACTGTGAGCTTGCTGGTTTTTTTATGATAGGATTAGAGTTCCCAATTAAAGTATATGCTCCCCAATAATGTGGATCTGCACTACCGGTCTTTATATGGTTAATCTTTGCTAATCTCATAGCATCACTTTTCGAATAACCTTGATTTATGTGAGCATAAAAATTAGTAGCAAAATCAGCAGCTATTTTATCATTAACTTCCCACAGATTCAGTGCAAGGCTTTTTGCTCCAGCATATCTTAAAGCTCTACTGATTCCCATAATGCCGGTACCCTGAAGGTAACTTCCGGTTCCTGAGCTACAGGAATTTAACATTATGAGATCATTTTCTAATTGATTGTCAAATAATTCATAAGCGTATAAGGCATTACCTTCTGTGCCTTTAGACTCTGCAGATTTTAAGTAAATAGTGGAGAATAAAGGGTCTCTTGAGGATACTTCACTGTGAGTTGCAACATGTAGAATTTTCGAAGTATTAAGTTGAGTTTGAAAAGCTTGTTCAGTTGCGCCATTGCCTGTAAACACTTTCTTATCTTCAAAAGAAGTAAGTACTCTTTGAATTTCTCTGGCCTCTTGAGTAGCAAAAGGGAGTGATGGTAATGTTTCAGGAAAATCATCGAAATAAGATATAGCAAATGCAGAAAAATCGGTCTCTAAATTTCCTTGGGCATTTCTGTTATTTTCCAAATAGTCTTTCAGGGAAGTGAAATATTTAAAGCTGTAATCTTCGATCATATAATTTGCACTTCCGAAGCTATGGGCGGAATTCGGTTTTTCTGTAGGTAGTACATCAAGAGGTATTCTGTATAATTCGTTATCAGGAATAACGGTAATTTGTGTTATCCCTTCAGGGATATTTTTCAATCGCAGGAGATTGTATACTTTAAATAAAGAAGATAATGAAGTTTTTCCTGCAGCGAGCCCATTAGCAGCTTCTTTTAGCGCCAAATCTATATCATTAGTTATATCTATTATATAAAGATCTAAGTTTTGTTTTGAGATAGAACTTACATAGAGCTTATTATTCAGTTCTGTATAATGAAGAATTAACTCTTCAGTATTCATCTGCTGTTGTACTTTCCAAATGGGTAGATCCGATTCCGGACTAGATTTAATAACTTTGTTGGTGAGCAATTGTCTCTGTGCAGAGAGTTTGTCTATCTCAGTTTTTAGAGCTTGTTTTGAATTCTCATCAGCACTTAAATATTCAGTTCTAAGATTCTGAATTCTGGCTATTAATTTCTTCTCTTCAGCTAATTCTTTTTCGGATAGTTTTGATGCTTTAAGTAACGGGTTATTATAAAGCGAAGCATCATTTATAGTCTTTAGCTTGTCAAGAAATACGATGGATTCAGCTGTGTAATCTAGTTTTTTTAGTATAGACATCATTAGCTCAAAAGAATCAAGATACTCTTTTTTGACCGACCAGAACCCTGTTTCTGATTCTACACTTCCTTTTGCCCGCTCAATTATTTGATTTAATGTTGGCTTGAGATAAACATAAGCTTCTCTGTAAAGACTTTTCTTATAGAATAATGTTGCTTGGAGGTTGAAATAACGGACAAGTACTTCAAACTCAAGATCTTCTAAAGAGTACACTTTAATTTCATCGATAACAGATTGAATTTTATCCAGGTTATTTTGCTTAACAGCGATGTTCCCTTCAAATATTAGCGCTTCTAAATATTGAGGAGTATCAGAACTTTCGGAGGCAATATTTTTTACTTCTTGAATCGTTTTTTGAGCTTCTTGTAAAGAATCAATTTCAATGAGTAGTTCTATTTTTTTGCTGAGTAATAACTTATTGTTTAGATAGTTTTGACTTGAGGTAAACAAGGTTTGAGCTATATTGAATTGAATTAATGCTTTATCAAAATCGTTAAACCGCTCTAAATAATAATCGCCTAGATAGAAATGTATTGAGCCCAATTCAAATTGGTCATTGTTAAGTTCGGCTAAATTTTGAGCTTTTCGGATATAAGGCATGGCACTAGTCGAGTCACCAATAGAATTGTAGTAAACAAAAAGATTCTGATATAGCCCAAGCTTTACTTTATAAAAATTGTCATCTGGTTTTTTTTCATTCTCTGCTTGCTGAATCGCTCTTAATAAAAATTGTGTGTACTCATTTTTTTGACCTAATTGCTTATAGCAGAGTGATAAATTGTTGTATAGCTGTGATTTTGGAATGGTTGAGTTCGGATCATTATAAAGATCTTCAAGAATCTGTTTTGCATCTTCATACTTTCCTAAGTTGTAAAGGTTTGCGCTTTGCTGTAATAATACAAAATCGGTTCTGCTTTTTTGATCGTAGTACCTAGAGAGAGGGATCAGAATGTTTCGTTGAAGATATAAAGACTCAGAATAGTTTCCGATGTAACTTAAAGCAAAATCTAAACCACTAAAAACGCCTACTTTCTTTTCAGAATGAGGATATAGTTCAGAGGCAATTAACTCATTAAATTTATTGGAAATTAATATATATCGGTTGGTTTCATAGGCGGCTTTTACTAGATTAAAATTCAATATGGAACGGTCAAAATCAGTAATATCAGTTTGTTGGGTATTATTCAAGTATGTGATAATGATTGTAAACTCATCAGCAGTGAAATAGTTGTTAACGAATTCACTAAAAAGTAAGGAGTATAAAATGAATAGTTTGGACTCGGTATTTATTTCAGTTAAAGAAATGTTATTTCTGTCTTTTACAGCTTCAGCTAACTGAATTTGGTCACTTGAAAGACTTTGTTGCCACCGATCTAAGAATTTTGAATAAGTAGAGTTTAATTTACCTTTGGGTCTGGTTAAAGATAGAATGTTAATTAAGGTGGAAAAAGAACCTGTTTCTATTGCATAATACTCGAGCCGCTCAAATTTTAATGAATCTTCGTTTTCTTTAGTAGTACACTCAAAATCAGAAAATATTCTTTGCAGAAAAGAAGAAGCGGATTGTCCAATAGCTCTACTTACATTTTTGTTTACCTCACAGCTGGAGCTATATAATTCATTTAATGCCCAAAAACTAAGGTCCTTTTGCGTGTCCAGTTTAATATACTCTATATAAGTATTCGCTTGATTTGTTATCGATATGTAAGGATCGATGGGCTGGGAAGGTAATAAATAAGTTAATAGTAGTGTAAAGAGCATAATTGAAAAAGTTGAATTGAATATTAATGCTCTTAGATCAGAATTAACAGGACAAATACATCACATTTTTGGCTTAGTAATGATTGGTTTGGAAGTGTCGTCACCAAAGACAGCATCAGCCGGAGCAGCAGTATTTTCGATCGTAGGCTCATTCGGCTCATCCATTAAACTAGCGTCGGTAACCGAAGCACAAGCGAAAGAAAGAGAAGCGATAGCAAGTAGGGCGAAAAGAGATTTAAATGATTTCATGATGTATGTAATGTTTTTTTGTGTAGAGATTTATGGTAATTAATGAATTAGTGACGGATCACATTTTCGGCTTAGTGATGATTGGTTTAGAAGTGTCGTCACCAAAGACAGCATTAGCCGGAGCAGCAGTATTTTCGATCGTAGGCTCATTCGGCTCATCCATTAAACTAGCGTCGGTAACCGAAGCACAAGCGAAAGAAAGAGAAGCGATAGCAAGTAGGGCGAAAAGAGATTTAAATGATTTCATGATATTGATGTAATTGTTTATTTGATAAATTAATAGTTAAGTACAAGAGGAAGTTCACTTCCAATTGTTACAAATCCTTCAATGTCCTTTTATTTGGTTGGTTAAATTTTTAACCACTTTTATACTCCACAGTAAGAGTAAAAATTTGTTTGTTTGTTACACCATTAATCTAGTGTTAAAAATATTTTAGTTGCAAAAAAATATTAAAAATAATTAATATTAAAAGGATAATCGCCCTAGAATTAGTTAAAAAAAGGTTTTTGATGTCAGTTACTTAGTTTTATATTCAAGGATAAATAGCTAATGAAATAGCAATAGTTAAACCATAACGATTGAAGTCTTTTAATTGACAAAAGCGAGAGTTGATTATTCAGAGCTAGTTAAAGCTCTACAAAGCGGTAATGATTCTAAGGCCAATGAACTTGTTTCAGAAGTAATTGGAAGGTTAGAAGATTATCTTGTCGTTACCATGAGTGCTGATGCAAACGATGCAGGAGAGTGTGTACAGCAAGCGTTTGTAGATGTATTCGAACAAGTACGTAAAGACAAAATAAAAGAGCCTAAATACTTTTTCAGTTACCTCATCAAATCATGCAGACATGAGTATCTAAGGTATATCAAAAAGAAACATAAGTTTAAATACGAAGAAGAAGCTCTGAATGAGCAATTTGTTCCGGAGCAACAGTATCAAAACCTATTAGACAAAGAAAGGCAGGAAATATTAAAAAGATGTCTGGAAGAGCTTCAAGAAAAATCTAGAGAATTCATTGAACATTTTATAGATAAGCCTGATACAAGCACAGAAGAAGCCAGTGAAGAATTTGATATGTCTGCCTCGAATGTTCGTACTAAGAAACATAGGATTTTAAGCAGGTTACATCATTGTTATAAAAGAAAATCTAACGAATAATCAGAAGCTGAACAGTAGTTTGGAGATCTGATTTTTTATCAATTTCTCTTTTCAAAGCAAAGCACCCCACCTGTTTTATAAAGAAGGTCAAGTCCTGCATTGATCAATAAAAGGTTCTCAAAGTATTGGATCTTCACGAGGAAGGGTTGATAACTTAATTTCGAGTTGATCTTTGAAATTCCTCTATACCAAAAAACAGAGATTCCCAGATTAACAAAATTCGAAGCTGCGTTCATTTGATGAAAGGATTTGGTACTACTATTAGTTTTGTAGAAACCAACGGAACCCGAAATAAAATTCAAAGTTGCCCAGCTTCTAAGCACAATGATTCCGGATTTTCAGTAGAAATTGATTTCTTGAGAGCAGATTTAGTAGAATTTTGTCGATTTTGAGAGTGTAACACGCTTTGGGTTCAGCATAAAATCAGTACAAGAAAAAAAATGTCTATTGGCGAATTATTTTGTAACAAATTTCAGATTCAGTGATGGTTAGAGTAAAATTTGTTTGTGTTTTCTTTCTTTAGCTACTGTATTTATGAAGACAAAAAAATGTAAGTAAAATTTTTTGGAGACATTTGCAGCAATTCTGTCTCAAGTTTACAATCTTTTGACTTGATTATCCGCGGAAAAAACGTCAACATCAAAGCCTAAATAATAAAACTAAATCACGTGTAGAATGTGGCTGAATATTAAATCGTTCGATGATTACCAAGAAACCTTTCAGGAAAGCGAAAAAGACCGTTTAGCTTTTTGGGAACATGAAGCAGGGACTTTTTACTGGCGGAAAAGATGGGATAAAGTTCAAAGTGGTGGATTTGAAACAGCAGACATAAAGTGGTTTGAGGGTGGTAAACTTAATATCACCGAAAATGCTCTTGATAGGCATTTGAATACCATCGGCAATAAAACTGCTTTTATTTTTGAGCCGAATCACCCTGATTCATTTCGCAGAACCATCACGTTTAAACAGCTGCACGAAGATGTTTGCCGGTTCAGTAATGTGTTGGAAAGCAAAGGTGTTAAAAAAGGAGACAGAGTTTGTATTTATATGGCGATGACACCTGAGCTTGTGATCGCTGCATTAGCTTGTGCCCGAATCGGAGCGGTTCATTCAATTGTATTTGCAGGATTTTCAGCTCAGTCCCTGAGTGATCGAATCAACGATTGTGATGCAAAAATGCTGATCACAAATGATGGATTGAGAAGAGGAGATAAGCATGTTCCGCTTAAAGATATTTCTGATGAAGCGCTGAAAACCAGTCCTTCTATTGAGAGCGTGATCGTGTGCCAACGTACCAACCGAGATATTGACTGGGTGGAAGGACGCGATGAATGGTGGCATAATTTGATCAGAAACGCTTCCAAAAAGCATGAAGCTGTAGAAATGGACGCTGAAGATCCTTTATTCATTTTATATACATCAGGATCTACAGGAAAGCCAAAAGGTGTGGTTCACACGTGCGGTGGATATATGGTTTATACGAGCTACTCATTTCGGAATGTCTTCCAGGTTGGTGCTGATGATGTGTATTGGTGTACTGCGGATGCAGGCTGGATCACGGGACACAGTTATATTATTTATGGTCCACTTTTTACCGGAACTACAGGAATTATTTTTGAAGGAACGCCTACTTATCCTGATGCGGGAAGATTTTGGGAAGTAGTTGAAAAGTATAAAGTGACTCATTTTTATACAGCGCCAACTGCGATTCGAGCATTAATGAGCTACGATCTGGATTTTGTAAAGAAATATGATCTGAGTTCGCTCAAGATCCTCGGTTCTGTGGGTGAGCCAATCAACGAGGAAGCATGGCATTGGTACGACGAGCATATTGGAAACGGTAAATGTTCTATTGTAGATACCTGGTGGCAGACGGAAACAGGCGGAATCATGATATCACCGCTAGGCGGAATTACTCCTACCAAGCCGGGATTTGCAACACTTCCGTTACCTGGAGTTTTTCCTGTATTGATGGATGAAGATGGAAATGAGATTGAAGGAAATGACGTGCAAGGGAACCTTTGCATCAAACATCCGTGGCCTTCTATTGCGAGAACGGTTTATGGAGATCACGAGCGGTATAAACAAACGTATCTGAGTACCTACAAAGGTTATTATTTTACCGGAGATGGTTGTCGAAGAGATGAAGACGGTTATTACCGAATTACCGGTCGTGTGGATGATGTACTGAATGTTTCAGGTCACCGTTTGGGAACGGCAGAAATTGAAAACGCACTTGACGAACACGAAAAAGTGGTAGAAACCGCTGTTGTTGGATATCCTCATGATATTAAAGGTCAGGGTGTATATGCGTTTATGATCTGTGATGGAGACATAAAAGATACCGATGCATTTAAGAAAGAGTTATTGGATCTGGTAGTAAAGATCATTGGACCAATTGCGAAACCTGATCAAATTCAGATCGTTTCGGGATTACCAAAAACACGTTCTGGAAAGATCATGCGACGGATTCTCCGAAAAATTGCTTCCAAGGATATGGACAATTTGGGAGATACTTCAACTTTACTTGATCCAAGTGTGGTGGAGGAGATCAAAGAAGGGAAGGCGATTTAGGTTTTTCTTAGACTAAAAGATCGCAGGGTTTTAACCCTACGAAAGTAAAGTCTTAATTATAAGGTTTATGCGATGCCAAATAGTCTATCCATAATAAGGTTGCATGCAATTTGGAGTACAAAAGAAAGACGACGAAGTTTAAGTAAATCTTTCCGCTTTGAGCTATTCAATCATATAAAAGATTATTCATCTGAGAATGAGATTGATTTAGATATCATAAATGGAATTGAAGATCATGTTCATTGTCTTTTTCGTTTGAAATCAAGTCAAAACCCAGCTGAAGTCATCAAATTGATCAAAGGGGAGTCTTCATTTTGGATCAATAAGAATGTTATCCTCGACGATAAATTTGAGTGGCAAGTTGGTTATGGAGTTTTCTCAGTTAGTGAAAAAGATATAATGGTGGTTAGGAAGTATATCTATAATCAGGAGGATCATCACAAAGAAGTCTCTTATGAAGAGGAATTGAAGAGAATAGTTAAAAATCGTGGATAGAAAGGCAGGACTAAAGTCCATGCTTGCTTATGTTCGTGGTAACAGTCACTAATGAGTCTCAACCCATAATGCGTAGAGCTAAATCGTAAAGTGAAGGAACCGGAATTCGATTCGAATATAAGCAAGAAAGGGTTTTAACCCTTGCGGCTGTATAAGTTATGATTGTTATCACAACCCCAACAAATACCCAACCGGCAAAAAAGCCAGACTGATTATGAGTAAAATCATTCTGAATCGGGTGGAAACCAGAACGGGAAAGAAAAATAGTCCGTACGTGAAGGAGTGTTTGTGTAGCCAGTTGTAATAAAGCTGACGGTGAGCTGATCCCAGAGCCATGGTTACGTGTCCGTGCAGAATAGTGATCATAAAAGGCAGAGCGAACATAAATGCTCCGATATATCTAAAGCTTTCATCCATTCCGACCAGCTTTGCAGCATAGTAATACGGCCAGGCAAAAAGAACCATCATGGGTACACTCAACAACCAGTTGATGATTACAATGCGTTTATAATTGGATTCGGAGAGTTCAGACAAATTAGCTAAGAGTTAATAGTGATTAGTTTTGAGTGAGTTTTGTCATATCGAGCAGAGCGAGATATCTAAGAATCAACCTAAAGAGAATCCTTAGAGTTCTCAGTCGGCGAGCTCCTTCGAAATGACAGAAATTCAGATTTTTGAAGCAATCAGCATTTCTATTTCGCGGTAATCCATATTGAACATTTTAGACAGAGATTTTTTAGTAAGATGTTTTTTGTATGAATATGTTCCATTTCGTAAAGCACTATTTCCCCATAAGCATTCTTTTACACCACCTGCGTCACCGATGGCTAAAATATAAGGTACAAGTACGTTATTAAGTGCATAAGTAGCCGTTCTGGCAACATCTGCCGGCATATTTGGAACGCAATAATGAGTTACATCAAAAGCTTTGTAGATAGGATTTGAATGTGTGGTAGCCTGGCTGGTAGCAATACAACCACCTTGATCTATAACAGTATCTACGATAACGCTACCGGGCTTCATGCCCATTACCATTTCTTCGGTGACCCAGCATGGTGAACGGTCTCCTTCTGCCATAGCCGCTCCGATTATTACATCAGCAAATTTTAAAGCAGAACTTAAGTACTGCTCATTAGCTACAGCCGTAATTATCCTACGATCCAGTGCATTTTCAAGTCTTCGAAGAGCATTCAGGTTCGTATCCATCACGAAAACCTGAGCTCCGTAGCCCAAAGCTGTTCTTGCGGCATATTCTCCGGTAATTCCGGCACCTAAAATAACGACTGTTGCCGGTGGTACTCCAGAAATCCCCCCAAGCATAATACCTTGTCCTAAACTCTGGTTTTCAAGATAATGGGCCGCTTTTTGAACAGAAATTGATCCCGTTATCTCGTGCATCATCCTAACAATCGGAAACTCTTTATCCGTATCACAAATAAACTCATAAGCGATACCTGTTACTGATTTTTCGAGAAGAGCTTCAAAATAATTCTCCCTTTGTGTACCAATATGAAGAGCTGAAATAATGGATTGATCATGCTCCAGATATTCTAATTCTTCATCAGTTAATGGAGCGACTTTTAATATCAGGTCAGATTTTTTGAAAACATCCTGTGCACTAAAAGTAATTTCAGCTCCGGCATCTGCATAATCCCTATCAGAGAAATTAGCTTCTTCCCCTGCTCCTTTCTCTATATAAACTTCATGGCCGTTTCCTCTAAGGATGGATACTCCACCGGGAGTTAATGAAAGTCTACGTTCGTCGTTAGATGTTTCTTTTGGCAGGCCGATTTTCAGCGAAACGGAACTTTCTGAATGAATTAGATGCTTTTCGAGCGTTTTTAAACCAATTTGTTCAGTATCGAGTGGATTCAGTTCCATTAGTCACAGAGTTTATTTTTTTGGAAGATAATAAATCACAGAATTAGGAATATGTAAATATGAACTAAGGAATAAAAAGCATTTACAGGTTTTATTCCTAATTCATGCATTCCTAATTAATCAGATTGAGAAAGGCGTCTTCATCCAATATTTCTACACCAAGATCTTGGGCTTTTGTAAGTTTACTCCCGGCTGATTCGCCTGCAAGTACAAAATCCGTATTTTTACTAACAGATGAAGCAGTTTTACCTCCATGTTTTTCAATCAGCTCTTTAGCTTCATTTCTGGAGAGAGTTGGAAGTGTACCTGTCATTACAATTTTTTTACCCTCCAGTACTCTCGAAGCCAGTTCTTTTTCTTTAGCTTCAAATTGAAGACCAGCTTCTTTTAGGCGATCCACAATTTTGTTATTCACTTCGTTAGAAAAGAAATCAATAACCGACTCAGCAATTCTTGGTCCGATGGAGTCAACTGCCAAAAGTGCTTCTTCGTCAGCCGATCTCAGGTTGTCCAGATTTTTGAATGCTTCGGCAAGATCTTTTGCCACTGTTTTGCCTACAAACCGAATTCCAAGTGCGTAAAGTACTTTTTCGAATGGTTGATTTTTGCTGGAAGCAATTCCGTTAATCAAATTCTGGGCACTTTTTTCAGCCATTCTTTCCAAAGGGATGATATGATCGATAGTTAGATCATAAAGGTCTCCGTAATTAGAGATCAATTTCTCTGACACAAGTTGATCGACTACAGATTCTCCCAAGCCTTCTATGTCAAGGGCATCCCGAGCGGCAAAGTGTTCGATTTTGATTCGTACTTGAGGTGGGCATTCAGGATTAATACATCTCCAGGCTACTTCTCCTTCGTATTTAATGAGTTTTGCATCACAGGCTGGGCAAGTTTTAGGAAACTCATATTGAGGAGCGCGGTTCTTCCTGTCAGGATTTATTACACTTACCACCTGAGGAATGATCTCTCCGGCTTTTTCTACTACAACAGTATCTCCAATTCGGATATCCTTTCGATGAATTTCATCTTCATTGTGAAGAGATGCACGTTTTACAGTAGTTCCTGCAAGTAAAACAGGTTCCAGTTCCGCTACTGGAGTGATGGTTCCTAATCGACCAACTTGAAGAGTGATGTCATTAATAAAGGTAGTAGCTTGTTCTGCTTCAAATTTATAAGCTATAGCCCATCTGGGGAATTTTGAAGTTGAGCCAAGTTGATCTCTTAAATGTGTTTGATTGATCTTAATAACTACTCCGTCAGTTTCGTAAGGAAGTGTGTGACGAAGTTCATCCCACTCTTTAATTACTTCATGAACCTCAGAGATAGACTTACACACTTTCGGAAACTCATTAGCAGGCAAACCATATTCTTTGATAAGTTCATTTATTTTGTGTTGAGTAATCGAAATATCTTCTTCATCGAACAACAGATCAAAAGCGAAAAAACGAATAGGTCTTTGAGAAACTGCTTTAGGATCTTGCATTTTTAGAGAGCCTGCAGTAGAATTTCGGGGGTTGGCAAAAGTGCTAAATCCTTCTTCTTCTCTTTTTTGATTTAGTCGTGCAAAAGCTTCACGTTCCATAAAAGCTTCGCCTCTAACTTCAACAACTTCTGGATAATTTCCTTTAAGTTTTAGTGGTATATCTCTGATAGTGCGAACATTTCTAGTAATATCATCGCCTTTCTGTCCATCGCCACGAGTTGCTCCTAAAACAAGTTCGCCGTTTTCATATCGAAGTCTGAGAGAAGCTCCGTCAAATTTTAGTTCAACAAGATATTCATAGTTAGAATGCTCCAGGTTTTTTTGAACACGCTTGTCAAAATCGTTGAGCTCTTCTTCATTATAGGTATTATCAAGACTCAACAAAGGAACCGGGTGTTGAACTGTGTCGAAAGTTGAAGAGGTTTCTCCACCTACTCTCTTTGTCGGGGAATTAGGGTCATGAATAGCAAATTCATTCTCCAGGGCTTCTAATTCCTTAAGCTTTTCATCAAACTCCTTATCGCTCATAAAAGGCTGAGCATCATTATAGTACGCTTTATTTGCTTCCCGGAGCAGATCTTTAAGCTCCTTTACACGTTTTTGAGCCTGATCCTTATTCATAAAAAACTAAAATTGGATTCTATATACTATACTGTCTGGTGCTGCTACTCCCAAGTTTGGAGGGAAAGAATCTGTTGAATTTTGCTGATATTCCGGTGCACTTAAAATTTCTCTTGTCAGCACAATAGAATTTAGTGATGGATCAAAATAGTTTTGGCGAGGATTATTGATCACGTTTCCATTATACATCAGTAAAAAACGGGAGTACTGACCTCTGATCCTAAGGCTGTCTGTAAAATCAAAATAATACGCTTCGCCCTGATCCATCCAAAACGGATTAGTTCTATTGTTAAAGTCACTGGTTACACGAACGGGTTCAAGCTTATCGTAAGCTGCATAAAGAACCACTGTTAATGTTTCAGGAAGAGTTATGGCATTGGATGCTCCGGTGGCATCATCAATTTGAGAGATTTCATCTGTACTGGTAGAATCGTTAGGAATTGCCAGTAAGTCTTGGTTAGAAGTAGATGTGTCTTCGCCCGGATTTGCAAGCTCTGTATTTTCATCAGAGGAAAACATAGCTAAAAAATCATTTCCATAGAAATAACCAATGGAACCAAGTCCACCCAGAATCAGGATAATTATTATAAATAAACCAATCTTTTTAGAGCTTGCGGGTGATGCATACACCTTTTTGCTCATATCAGCCCAATTTACTGTATCTACAGTTGGTTTAGAGGTTTTAGGTTCCTCATGAATTATTTTTTCCTCACTGGAATCGATCTCCTCTTGGTACGTTTCTGCTCTCAGATCTTCAGGATCAATACTCTTTGAGGATTCTACTTCAACTTTATCTTTTTTAACACTATAAGCTTCTGAAAGGGATTCCGGATTTGCGGATTTTATCAAATCATGGTCATAGGTCTCATTTTCGGTAGCTTCAAGGGCTTGTAAGATATGAGCATCGGCGATTTTCAGAGCCTTAGCGTAAGATCTCACAAAGCTTCTCAAGTAAGTTTTACTTTCGCTCGAACTCTTAAAGAGCGTATCTTTTTCAATAGATATTAAGGTGTGCACCGGAATTTTAGTTACCTCAAAAATATCTTCAAGGCTAAGATTTTTTTCCTTCCGTATTGTTTCAAGATCACTACCCAAAGACATAGTAAAACGGCTTAATTAATTCCTTTTGTTTTTGTTGAAGCAAACTAAGTAATTAAAGTAGACAGCAAAAGCAATATTTGTTAATTAAAATGAAATTTATTGGTACAGGTACTTAATTATATCAAAAGCTCGATTTCTGAGCTATTGTTCCCAAAAGTATGTGAAATTTGTGGCTTATCATTGTCAAAAACTCAGAATTTTATCTGTAGTGAATGTGCTCAAAACAGATTCGAGCGCGCAGTTACCACAAAATCCGATAAGATAAATTTACCAGAGTCAGTAATCGGACGTTTTGCATTGTGGCAATTTGATAAAGGTGGATACTTACAAGATTTATTACATAAACTTAAATATCACCGACTAACAGGAGTTGGGGAGGACTTAGGATCGATTATAGGCAGTGTATCAAAAAGAGAGAAGATCTTGGAAGCATTTTCAACTGATAAAACCCGGATTCTACCGGTTCCACTTCATAATAAGAAAAGAAAGATTCGTGGTTTCAATCAGGCTTTTTTTATTGCTAAGGGATTTTCGAAACACACAGGTTATGAAATTCTTAAAAGGGGAGTTGTTGAAAGAGTAAAAAACACGAAGACACAAACAGGATTTTCGCTTACTAAAAGAAGAGAAAATATTGCTGATGCATTCAATGTAGTACTAAAAGAAGAGGTGCAAGGAATGGATATCATTATTATAGACGATGTTTTTACTACCGGAGCTACAGCGTTTGAATTAGTTACGGAGCTAGAGAGAGTAGAAGTTGGTAAAATTTTTATAGTAACTGTTGCTCAGGCATGAATTCGGCATTTGTTTAGGGTATATTTGTACAATGAGTAGAAAAGCAGGCAAGTTTGAATGGAATATGGTGGAGCTCCCTGATGGGATTACTACATCAAACGGAAATTGGTACCACACAACAAGCGAAGAAATTCAGCGGTATATACCCGGTTTGCTAAAAAAACACGATTTGGAGAAAATCGTTAAGAATGCTGATTATTGGGTAAGTAGCTGCAATGGTATGTCGCTTATTCTTTATTTAGTACTTGTGCTTTTAAGTTTAAATCCTTTTTTATCCGGGGTAATTTGTCTCACATTTTTTCTTTTTTGGTATTATAACACAAGTGCTTTTGTAACTCCTGTTTTAAACAGCGTTGCAAGGTTATTTCACTTTGACGGTTTTCTATACGTTGCCACAGCAGCCTCTTTGATCTATCTATCAATGCAGGGAAATGAAAGTGCAACCTGGGTGGGTTTAGCTCTCTTTTTCATGTTTAAAGTAGGCTTATTGAAAATGTTGCTAAGTTGGATATCAGTAAAAACAAATAAAAACAAAGCTCCGCGTCAAGACAGGATTCTGAATATGTTACTAGTGAGATATGGAATAAAGGAAGGATTATATTCCGGAAATATCCAAAATATGCAGGATTCACTTTTTAAAACTATTAATTATCACAAGACAAGGAATAAAAATAAGTGAAGATACTTACATTTGTAGGCCTGCTGCTTTTTCTTCATAATTGTACATCTTCATATTCGGTTGCACACCAAGAGAAAACACCAAAAACCATTGCATTAAACGCTTCAGAAGTGCGTCTAGGGGATGCTTCAAAATGGTTTTCTGATGAGGTTAAAAACGATATTCTGTCTATAAATTTAACTGAGGAGATCGGAAAAAACATTTTGCAACAAATTGTTTTAGGGTATAAAAACCAGATCGGGAATTTTGAGGTATCAGAAAAAACAGAATCTGATATAGCTTTTGAAGTGAGAGAAGTAACAGTAAAACGAGGAAGGTTTACATTTAATTTCTTGAAACCGGGGCCCATTTATGTAATGAAAATGAAAGCAGATATTATTATAGATGGGAAATTAGTTTCTTCAAATACAAAAAAGACAGTAGTAAACATGGCATCTGTGAACTTTCCGGGAGACGCTGTAAAGTTTATGAAGCCTAGTGAGAAAAGGAATACAGAATATCAGCTTGCCACATTCAGAACGGGTGTTAGAAAATTATACCAAAGTTTGTATTTCGATGCTTTAGATATTTCACTTCGGTTATGAAACATCTATATATAATCAGACACGGAGAAACGGCGTTCAATAAGTCCAAAAAGATGCAGGGAAGAGGGATCGACGCTTCTTTAAATGAAAAAGGGAGAAAACAAGCGGAATCAGTAGTCGCTTTTTTCGAAGGAAAATCCGTGTCAAAGATTGTAACCAGTAGTTTAAAAAGAGCCAAAGAATCGGTAGTTCCATTATGCAAATCATTTAACCTTGATGCTGAAGGATACACTGAACTGGATGAAATGGATTTTGGCACACTTGAAGGAAAAAGATTTGACGATGTGAAATCGGATCTTATTTCTTTGCATCAAAATTGGAGTTCTGGTGAACTTGAGATGGCACCTGATAATGGAGAAAATCCTATTCAGGTTTATAAAAGAGCGTCATCAAAAATTGAAGAGATATTAGAACTAAGCAAAGAAGAACACATTGTTTTTATGCTACACGGAAGATTAATACGGATCTTACTTTCAGAATGGCTTGGCTTAGGATTAAAGAATATGCATCAAATAGAACATCAGAATGGTGCAATTAATTATCTTACTTGGGATGCTCAAAAGTTTGAAGTTGTAGAATTGAACATCATAAATCATCTCGATGAGTAACGAAAACTTCAATAATTTCTGAAGCTAATCTTCCTTATCTTTGAACGCTGGAAACCATTATTTAAAAAGCTTGGTTTTAAAAGCACAGAATAAATAGATCAAAAAGATATTATGAGTGAAAAAGTAAGATCCATGTTTGCGGATATTGCCAGTGATTATGACCGAGTGAATACGGTTCTGTCGTTTGGCGTTCATCATGCTTGGAGAAAAAAAGCCATTCTGGAAAGTGAAGCAAAGGAAGGAAATCATGTGCTTGATTGTGCAACAGGAACCGGTGATCTTGCTATAGAATTTAAAAAAGCAGTTGGCGATACGGGCTATGTTTTAGGTACAGACTTTTGTGCACCTATGATCGAACCAGCACCAGAAAAAGCGAAAGAAAAAGGCCTTGAAATCGATTTTGAAGTAGCAGATGCGATGGATCTACCTTATGAAAATGATCGGTTTGATATTTCCAGTATAGCATTTGGGATCAGAAATGTAGATGATCCTGTTGTTGCATTAAAAGAACTTGCAAGAGTTGTAAAACCGGGCGGAAGAGTAGTTGTTTTGGAATTCGGGCAACCAAAAGGCTTATTAAAATTTCCATATAACATGTATAGTCAACATATTATGCCCGCAGTTGGCGGTTGGTTAAGTGGAAACAGAGAGGCTTACACTTATTTACCTAGAACTAGTGCTACATTTCCGGCAGGTGATAATTTTTTAAAGCTAATGCAAAATTCAGAGGCATTTAAAGAAACAAAGGCAATAAAGCTTACCGGTGGAATTGCATACGTTTATGTAGGAATTGTTCAATAATTGTATATTCACGCACTTCAAAATTAAAGAAAACAAATGCAGATAGAAGACATTAAAAAAATTCTCCCACATCGTTATCCCTTTTTGTTGGTTGATCGAGTGTTGGAAACTACAGATGAAAAAATCACTGCTCTTAAAAATGTGACGGCTAACGAAGAATATTTTAACGGACATTTTCCGGGACAGCCCATTATGCCGGGAGTGCTTCAGGTGGAAGCACTTGCCCAAGCAGGAGCTATTTTATTAATGACCGAAAAGGTTGAAGATCCTGAAAACTCCATTATGGTATTTACAGGAATAAAAAATGCAAAATTCCGTAGACAAGTCGTTCCGGGTGATCAGCTAAAGTTGGAAGTAACTTTAGGTCAAATGAGAAGAAATTTTGTTGTTATGACCGGAGTGGCTACTGTAGATGGAGAAGTGGCTTGCGAAATTGAAGCTTCAGCCGCTGTAGTACCTAAGAATAAATAACTATGAGTACAAATACTTCTGATCGCCCTGCAAAAATTACTACACAAACGGTAGTAGATATGAAGCAACAAGGAGAGAAGATCTCTATGTTGACAGCTTATGATTTCACAATGGCCCAAATTATAGATCAGGCTGGAATCGAGATCATCTTAGTAGGCGATTCAGCAAGTAACGTGATGGCCGGTTTTGAAACTACTGTGCCAATGACTTTAGATCATATGATCTATCACACTTCCTGTGTGGTACGTGGAGTTGACAGAGCGTTGGTGATTGCAGACATGCCGTTTATGAGTTATCAGGTTACCGCAAAAGAAGCGTTGATCAATGCCGGGCGTATGATGAAGGAAGCCGGCGCTCATGCTGTGAAAATGGAAGGCGGTAAACCAATCATTGATACGGTAAAGAAAATCGTAGATGCAGGCATCCCGGTTATGGGTCATTTAGGTTTGACACCTCAGAGCATTTATAAATTTGGAACCTACAAGGTAAGAGCAACGGATGAAGAAGAAGCTCAAGATCTGATCAAAGATGCAAAACTTTTGCAAGAAGCAGGATGTTTTTCAATAGTGCTTGAAAAGATTCCGGCTAAATTAGCAGAGCGCGTTTCAAAAGAATTAGATATCCCTACAATTGGTATTGGTGCCGGAGCCGGGTGCGACGGACAGGTTCTTGTTCTTCATGATATGCTGGGTTTGAATAAAGGATTCAACCCACGGTTCTTGCGACGCTATGCTGATCTGCATTCTACTATGACAGATGCTGTTCAACAATATATATCAGATGTAAAGTCAAAAGATTTTCCAAATAAAGAAGAGCAATACGGAGGCTCATGAGTAGTTCCAAACCATTGATCTTAGTTTGTAATGATGACGGAATTTTCTCTCCGGGAATTAAAGCACTTGCAGAAGTAGCTTCAGAGTTTGGTGAAGTTGTGGTTGTAGCGCCCGATCGGCAACAAAGCGCTGTAGGGCATGCCATTACCATGTCGGTGCCGTTACGGGCTAATGAGATGACCGTAGCGAAGAAATACAAAGGCTTTGCTGTTAACGGAACTCCTGCAGACTGTGTAAAACTCGCTCATGGTAATCTATTGGACAGAAAACCTGATCTGGTTTTAAGCGGAATCAATCATGGAAGTAATGCGGGTATCAATATTTTGTACTCAGGGACGGTTAGTGCTGCAACCGAAGGTACTATTCTTGGATATCCTTCTATTGCGGTAAGTTGTACGGCGTATCCGGAACAGGCTGATCTGAAAGGTGCACAGGAAGCGGCGCGCAGAGTAGTAAAATTTGTGCTGGATAAAGGCCTTCCAAAAGGAGTGACTTTGAACGTAAATGCACCTGAAGGAGAATTCAAAGGAATTCAATGGAGCCGAATGGCAGACAGTCGCTATGTAGAAGAATACGAAGATCGAGTAGATCCTTTTAATCGTGCATACTATTGGCTAACCGGGCAGTTTGAGTTGCTGGATGAAGGCAATGATTCTGATATCCATATTTTGAATGAAGGAAATGCTACGGTTACTCCGATCCAATATGATCTTACTGATTATAATTTGTTGAAGGAGTTTGGGGAAGAGGACCTGTGATCACTGATTCTCTTGTCATTTCGAAGGAGCTTGTCGACTGAGAAATCTAAAGGTCGTTTTTAAGGTAAATTTTTAGATGTCTCACATCTGTTCGACATGACAGTGTCCAAAACCTCCCTTTGAAGGGAGATGATCAAGTCGACGGTTCTCGACTTGATCCGAGGGATGTTTTAGGACGTGAGTTCGAAAACAATCTTGGTCTTCTGATCTGTTCGATTAGAATCCACTTTCTTGTCTCAATAGAATGTCTAAATTGATGTAAGAACTTTAATTTATAAAACCTCAATGAGTGTTAGAGAGGAAGCAGGAGCTTCCGAATTGCATTCCGAACGAGACGTTCGAAACGAGGTTACTTCAACATTCATTATTGAATTTTCATTATTCAATATTCACTAAAACCCTTTCTCTCTCAACATCTTCAGCACTTCTACCCAGAAGTCATTATAAATGGGTTTGAATTCTTTGCTTACCTGCACATTGATCTGGTGCATATGAGATAGTGGAACTGTTCCCAGGTGTTCTCCCCACTGGGCACTTTTTACAGATACAAAGGAATCGTTTACGGCTTCTTTTGCAAAGATCTGAGTGTTCTGGAACATGAATACAGGGTTGAGAGAAAAATCTGTTCCTTTGCCCACGGCGGCACTGTACGAGAAATAAGGAAATCCTTCAATATCAGGTGTGTTTGGATTGAATTCATCCTGTATAAAGTTTATGCATAGCTGTTCGACTGAACTGAGTACCTGGCTTTTCTCATTTGGATACACATTATCACCAAACCAATCTACTAAACCGCTAAGTTTTTCTGTGATGATCTCAGGTGTTTTTAGAATCAGATCTGCAAGAAAAGTACCACGATGAGGGGAAGCTACAGTTGTCAATGAAGCTACTTTATCAGCAATTCCAAGATGAGAAAGTGCATAACGCATATCAAGTCCGCCCATACTGTGGGCAACTACGTTTACTTTTTTAAATCCGTGATCATCACACACTTTATTGATCAACCGAACCCAATTCTTAGCTCTGGTTTCAATGGAAGCATAAGGAACTACATTTGGTGCGAAAGCAATTACACCGTGCTCTCTCATCAACATACATGGATCATGAAGAGGAGAGGGTTTTACAAGTGAACCAATGGCACCAAATCCATGACAAAGAAATATGGGGTATTTGACCTGAATAATATCAGGTTGAGTAAATTCCTTTAGTTGGAGCCTTTTTAATAATGCAGGAGGATTACTCTTTCCCATTATTCACTTTCTTGTTTTGGTTCTGTTGTGATCAATCTGATCGTACTTCTTATCGTCCCGTTATCATAAATATAAATATTCATATCTCTTTCCGGAAAAAGGACTTTAGCCGGGGAATCGATCTTAAGTTTTGAAAGCTTTTGATGCAATGTATAATGAAACATCGTTTTTGAAAAAGTAGGGTGAACCGGAACTCTGTACACCGTTCGGGTAAAATTCGAGTCTACTTCAATATCATATCTTCTGAAGTTTGTGCCAATGGAAGGTTCCTGGCTTAGTGCTGAAGCGATCAAAGAATCCAGATTTTGGGCGGCGCTGTAATCAATAGCTTTATGTGAAGGTGTAGCCACTAATATCACAGCACTTACAATACAAGACAGTGTAAGAAGAATGGTAATTAATGGTCGTCGTTTCAAAGCTCAGATGATTTGTTGTGTAGAAGCTAAGGAAGTTTAGGTGAAATAGGAAAGAAATTGATCTAATGTAAGCCTTAACTATAATTTATTTTTATTTATAGATTGTCACTTTTGTCTTAATACAAAAAGTGTCCAAAAAATCTATAAGATTCTAAACTCCTCACAGTAGAATTATATTACTGCTTTGAGTAAACATGAGCCGCTGTTTCGCCAAACAAAGAATTTTAGGTTGATTAATTGCTTTCAATTTTAGATTTAGTTTCATAATTATCGTCACTGTAGATATCATATAAGTGGTTGGCAGTTTTAAAGCTAATTGTCAAAAGAAAAACTCGCCCTTAGTATTTAAGACGGAAAAGAGAGCGTGATCCGGATGCGTCTGCGAAGCAGGAATATTCCTTTCAGGTGAAGAGTGTCTAATTTTCTCAGGATGAACGAAGACCTTTAGGATTATTCAGCGCAGGATCAGTGAACCCGTCTTAAATACTTCGGCTTGATTTTTTGCTACTTTTGTATCAAGACAAAAGTAGGTAAACTATTCTAAGCAAAGTGTATTTACAGGATTCAGTTCCTTTGCTCTACGTACTTTTGTACCGCTACTGAGCTTCCTCATCACAGGCGCCAGTACCAAAAACTCCCGACAAGAATTATTGGCGCGAACTCCATTGCATCGACTAATCATTACAAAAGGTTTTCGTTCTTATGATGCATATTCAAAAATCAGCCAGAAGTGTAATGATTGCTCCTTCGGAGCCGTCGATTTCATTGCGTTCTTGGCTTGCCAATAATTCTAAAGGTCGGTGTAGTTGGAAGCTTTTTCTGAGATTACAATAACATCTATTAACAATAAAAAAGCCCGACTCAACTTAATGAACCGGGCTTTGAGAAAAAGAATAATTATCCTTTAAAAGGATGGTACTACATCATTTCGATACAGAGTATCAAGTAGTGTAACTGCTACCATCAGAATAAAGAATGCAAATGCCCCAATAAGAAGCATGGAGTTAAATTTGGTGTCCCAGTACAGGTTCATGAAGAAAGCGCAAACTAAGAATGCTTTTCCGAATGCAACCGTAAGTGCTACAACAACATCAAAAGGAGCCGGAATTTCTACATAAGAAAGTCCAACTGTTAAGATGGTGAGGAGAGTTAATGCAATACCGATCGCCCAAAGTTGACCGGCAGATGAAACGTGATGTTCGTGATGATTGTGTTCGCTCATTGTTTTGTCCTCAGATAATATCATTCAATTAAGTAAAGTAGCGGGAATAGGAAGATCCAGATCACATCAACCAAGTGCCAATACAGACCAACCATTTCAACCGGAGTGTAATACTCGCTGCCAAATTCATTTTTCTTTGCGCGGATATATATCCAGATCATCAAGCCAATACCAACAATAATGTGAATGGCGTGAATCCCTGTCATTACATAATAGATGCTAAAGAATACGTGAGCTAGCGGGTGATCGATTCCTTCATAAGTATACAATTCTGCACCCGGCCAGATTCCAATATGCAGCTTGTGAGAGTACTCAAAATATTTAATCAGCAAGAAAACACAAGCTAATGCAATAGTGATCAAAAGATTGATCTGTAATCCTTTGATTTGATTTTTTTGAGCAGACCGAATAGCCATCGCAACCGTTAAACTACTACCAATAAGAACCAGTGTGTTAACAGCTCCCCAAACAGTGTTTAATTCTGTTGCAGCTTGTGTAAATAGATCCGGGTACCAAGCTCTGAATACGATGTAAGCACAAAATAAACCGCCAAAGAATAAGATCTCATTAACGATAAATACCCACATCCCCATTTTTGCTGCATCAAACTGCTGATCAGAGTCCACAAAGTGGTGCTGAAGATGAGCAGGATGTGCCTGTGAATGATTTGACATTTAGATTTCCGTGTGTGTTTTATTAGTTAATTTCTTTTTAGCCTAAACTGTAGTTTTTCCACTGCTCGCGTTCCTTATCAACAACTTCTTTAGCTGTTTCAGAATCATGACCATTTGTGTCTACTGCTAATCCTAACTGGAATTCTTCCATCGGCTGGTGGTAGTCGTAAGGACCATGAATTACTACCGGAGTATGATCAAAGTTGTGGAAGTCAGGTGGTGATGTTGCCTGCCATTCCAATCCACGGCTTCCCCAAGGGTTTGCCGGAGATTTTGCTCCTTTGAATAAAGAATGCATCAGGTAATAAAGGATGATCAGGAATCCAACGCCCAACAGGTAAGAACCGATTGTTGAAGTTTGGTGGAAAGCTGTGAATTGATCTACATAGTTATAATATCTTCTCGGCATTCCTTGTGCTCCCATCACAAACTGGGGAAGGAAGGTCACGTTGAATCCAACAAAAATGAATACAGAAGCTATTTTAGCAAACTTTTCATTGTACAGTTTTCCGGTCATTTTTGGCCACCAGAAATGTAATCCTGCAAGCAGTGCGATCAGTGTACCACCCATCATAACATAGTGGAAGTGAGCAACTACGTAGTATGTATCATGCAAGTGAATGTCTACTGAAAGAGCACCAAGCATAATTCCTGTAAATCCGCCAATGGAGAATAAGAACAGGAATATAAATACATAGATCATAGGCGTATCCATTTTAATGGAGCCTTTATATAAGGTCGCGATCCAGTTAAAGATCTTGATACCTGTTGGGATACCTACTAAGAAAGTCAGGAATGAGAAAACTGTAGTAGCTACTGCAGATTGTCCTGAAGTAAACATGTGGTGTCCCCAAACAAGGAAACCGATGAATGCAATTGCTAAAGAAGAAAGTGCAATCGCCCAATAACCAAATACTGTTTTCTTAGAGAATGTTGAGATCACTTCTGAGATAATTCCGAATCCCGGTACGATCATGATATACACAGCAGGGTGGGAGTAGAACCAGAAGAAATGCTGGAACAGAACCGGATCACCACCAAGAGCTGGATCAAAGATCCCAAAACCTAACCATCTTTCCATTGTTAAAAGAAGAACTGTGATCGCAAGTACCGGAGTTGCCAATACCTGAATGATGGATGTAGCATACAGTGCCCATACATTCAAAGGAAGTTTTCCCCAGGTAATTCCCGGAGCTCTCATTTTGTGGATGGTTGTAATAAAGTTAGTTCCCGTCAGGATAGAGGAGAAACCAAGTATAAATACCCCCATGGTTACCCAGATCACACTACTGGAGGATTCTGTACTATAAGGAGTGTAAAATGTCCAACCTGTGTCTAAACCGTTTTGCCAGAGGGCGATAAAAGTAAAAATTGCACCGGCTACATAGATGTAAAAACTGGCAAGGTTCAGTTTTGGGAATGCTACGTCCTTTGCTCCGAGTTGCATTGGCATAATAAAGTTACCTAATGCTGCTGGAATAGATGGAACCAGCACGAAAAATACCATAATGGCACCGTGCAGGGTAAATAACTGATTGTATTGATCAGCTGAAATAAAATCAATAGCAGCTCCAGAAAGCAATTTTGTTCTTAACAATATTGCTAATGCCCCACCTAGAGCAAAGAAGATAGCAACGGCAACCAAATACATGATACCGATCTTCTTGTGATCAACAGTTGTCATCCATGCCCAAACACCTTTTTCATCAGTCAGATAGGTATTTGTTGGATTGTCAGCTGGTTTAAAGCGCTGAACTTTTAGAGTTTTTGTATTTGATACTTCAGCAGTTGCCATATCACTTAAGCGTTTTTAGATATTCGATGATATTGGTGATTTCTTCGTCAGAGATTCTTCCTTCATAAGGAGTCATCACGTTATCGTAGCTTTCTACGATCTTAGCACCGGGATTTAAAATTGATTCGCGCAGATAGTTTTCATCTACGGTTACGGTAGAACCATCCGTTAGCGTTTCTTCGCTTCCCCAAAGTCCTTTGAAAGAAGGTCCGATCAATCGGGAACCGTCATCAGAGTGACAAGTAGTACAACCCTGAAGCTGAACCAACTGCTCTCCTTGTTCAACAGGTGTTCCTGAAACTCCGCCACCATTCTTTTCAAGCCAAGTTTGGAAATCTTCTTCAGTATGCACTATTACTTTTGCAAGCATATCAGAATGTCCCGTACCGCAATATTCTGTACAGAATACAATAGATTCTCCGGCTTCTTCAGCTTCAAACCAAACGTAAGTATAACGTCCGGGAACAACATCATGCTTTACACGATAATCAGGTACAAAGAAAGAGTGAAGTACATCTGAAGATTGAAGAACAATTTTGACAGGGCGATCAACAGGTACATGAATTTCGTTAAGAGTTTGAGCTCCGTTATCATATTTAACATTCCAGCCCCATTTGAAGCCATTTACCTGGATTTCATATGCATTATCAGGTACGGATTTGAGGTTTAACCAGCCGGTGTATCCCCAGCCAAAAATCACAAAACAAATCAGAAGCGGAACCACTGACCATGTAATTTCCAGAGTATTGTTATGAGTAATTACCGGAGTTTCATCATCTTCAGATCTTCTGCGATATTTGATCGCAAAATAAATGAGAGCGATAGTGATCCCGATCAAAAGAACGAGACTCACTTCATTGATAAAATGAAACAAGGCATCGGTGCTGTCGGCTGTAGGCGATTTCGCCTCAGGAAGCATGAATTCGAACAGTCTGTCCATTAGTTATAGTCGAAGTTTTGTGATTGTTTTTTACGTCTTTCCCGTACCCAAAAAAGGGTGAGAAATATACCGAGAATTATTAGAGTAGCCAAGCCCCCAATCTTCATAATATTCATGGCAACCGGCACATAGCTGTTAGAATCAGGATCGTATTGATAACAGTACATTAGAATTTTATCAACAGTACTGCCAATTTTACCATCGGCTGACTCGAACAAAGCATTTCGTGTATCAAATTCGTTGTATTTAATGCCGTAAAGATAGCGAGTGATCTTTCCTTCAGGACTCAGCATAATAATTGCAGCACTGTGCGCATATTCTCCGGTTCCCTGAACTTCATTGTATTTGAAGCCTACAGCATCAATTACTTTGTCGATCTGGGCTTGTTTACCGGTTAAAAAGTACCAGCCTTCTTCAGCATTTGTATTAGTAAGTTTGTTGATGTACTTACTACGATATTCTTTTGCCATGTTGTGGTCTTCCAGTGGGTCAATACTGAACGATATAACCAAGTAGTCTTTTCCTGGTTTCCATGCCAGTTCATCAACTACATCAATTACACCGTCAACAACTAAACCACAAAGCATTGGGCATTCATAATAGAGTGGATTCAGAATTACAGGCTTTCCTTCTTCGAGTAAATCGCCTAAACGAATGCTGTCACCCTCAACGGTGGAAAATTTTGCATCAAGAGGAATAAAATCTCCGAGTTTTTCCTCGATGCCTACGTCTTGCAGCGCTTGCGAAGTACCCGTATTACTACTCTGGGCAAAACTCCGTGAAGGAAGTTGAAGCACTGCAGACAAAATACATGCTAACAGTGCAAAGCGTGTCATAAATTAGTTTTCAGCTATTTTATTAATAGCTTGATCAATTGGTATTCTGTAAGTTCCGTTTTCCAGATCTACAACACCATAGCTATTCAGCGTTTCCGCATCTTTAGCTTTCAATTCTTTTATTTGTGAATACTGACTATTTACAGAAGCTTCGTTTTGAGCATCAAACCAGCTGGCTTGAGCAAACTGTATCAATCCATAAATAATTACTATTACCAGGCCTGTTCCAAAAGTAGTCCAGAAGAAAAGTTTGTTATAATTCAGATCATCATTATGAACACCATGAGCAACTGCGGCAACTAATATATCATCTTCGGTTTCAAGATTAACATTTTCTCCGGAAGCATGATGATGCCCACTGTGAGAGCCTGCACCTTCTCCAAAAAGGTTAGCTGAGTTTTTTTTCAGGGCGGTTACCCATTCAATGACTTCATCTTTTGTAACGCCTTTCTTTTTTGCGAAATCTTCTAGTTCGCCCACAGGAAGAGCGATGGCTTCAAGAGCTGTTTGTGCTTTAAATTCTGCGCTGTGCTTAGTCGACATAGATCAGCAATTAATGATGATAAGATTTTGATAAACATTCGTCCATTTTAGGATCGTTTTGCGGAATCATACTTTCTTTCTTGAACTTACTAAAGAACAAACCAAAGAACATTCCACCCAATCCTAAAAAGGTTGCGATATCAATCCAGCTGAAATGAAGACCATGAGCATCTCCTGCATGGTTTGCCGGCATTGAGATCCAATGAATTTCTAAAAAGTGCATAACCAGAACAATTACGGAAACTAATCCCAACATGAAGCGGCTACGCTTAGCTTCTCTGTTTATAAGAAGTAAAAATGGTAATGCGAAACGGAATATCAGCAATCCATAAGCGATATATTGATAACCGCCTTCCAGTCTGTTATAGAACCAAAGTGTTTCTTCCGGAAGGTTAGCATAATAGATCAGTAAAAACTGACTGAATGCGATGTATGCATAGAATACAGTAAAAGCAAAGAACCATGCACCAAGATCGTAAATATGTACTTGCTTGATAGTGTCTTTCAAAATTCCTTGTCTCTGAAGGAAGAAGACCAACAAGATCATTACAGGCCAGAATGCCTGGAAGTTGATGGCAAAGAAATACACACCAAACATTGTTGAGAACCAGTGTGGATCAAGCGACATCAACCAATCAAAACCCGCAAAAGCAACAGAAAGAGCAAACAACGGAATACCGGGAGCACTGATCTTTCTCATTAGAGTAGTCATGCCCCAATCGCTGGTTTTGTCCATCTCAACAGAAGCTTTGTACAGCTTGTGACCTAACCAACCCCAGATCGCAAAGTAGATAACCTGACGAACGATGAAGAAAGTCTGATTCAGATAAGCTGATTTCCCGTAAACGATTTTATCGAACTCTTCACTTGCTTTGTCATAAAGTGCAGGATCTGTCCAGTGATAAAGAGTCTGCATTCCTAAAAGAACAGGAATAAAGAAAATAGCCCAAACCCAGATGTTTGAAGAAAATACTTCAAAAAAGCGTTTAAAAACGGTTCCCCAACTGGCTTTTGTAATATGGTGCAGCATTACAGTGATCAATGCTGAAAGGGTAATGCCTGCGAAAAAGGTAAAACTTACGATATAAGAAAAGAAAAACTGATCAGGTTGTAAGAAATAACCGATAAAACTGGCGATCAATCCTGCAAATCCAAGTCCAAATGCAGCACGGGGAATCATGCTGTTTTGCGGGAATTCGAGAGAATCTGTAATAGTTGGCTTATGACTCATTGTAATGTATTAAGCTATTTTCTTAGTTATCACTCAGTGATTTTATGTATAGAACCAGTGATTCAATTTCTGTGTCGGACAAGTAATCGTAAGCAGCCATAACTCCTTGTTCATAACCGGCTGTCTTTTTTGCTCCAGGAGCAACAATGGACTCACGAATATATGTCTCATCTTTTGTAATAGAGATCGTATTTCCATCTGCATCAATACCTTGAGCTGTACTTCCAAATAATCCTTTCCAAGTTGGTCCAATTCCGCCGTCAGATCCGTCTTCATTGTGACAAGTGCCGCATGCATATTGTCCAACCAATTGCTCGCCCATTTGTACAGAAGCTTCAGGTTCTTTTTCAGGTTTACGAGCTTCGGCAAGAGCAGCTAAACGCTCTTGTTCATCTTTATATTCATTTTGTAATTCGTTTACATCAACATCATACTGGTTGATCTCATCTTCGCTAACATTTTGACTAGCCTGAAGTGCTCTGATGTAAGCTACAATTGCCCATCGGTCTTCAACTTTGATTTGAGTTGCGTAAGAAGGCATGGTTCTAACACCATTGTAGATTGCAGAATAAATTTCTCCATCCGGAGCTTCTCTTAAACGATCTTGATGGTAAGTAGGAGCCGGAACATAACCGTAATTTCCGGTCATGATAATTCCATCACCTGCACCGGTTCCGCCGTGACAAACTGAACAATATACATCGTAACGCTCTTGTCCTCTGTAAAGCAGTTCTTTGGTAACTGGTACAGGAATATCTGAGACCCAGTTTCCACTTGCATCAGTTCCTTCATAGAAGGCTACATCAGATTTTAACAATCCACGAGCTATAGTTCCTTCCACAGGTTGGCGCATAGAGCGGTTGTCTTCGAAAAATTTGTTTACTTCCTGAGCTTCCATTCTAGGTTGCTGATCCATGTTCATGTTAGGATGAACAGGAGGTTTTTCAGAAATCTGTCCACGACATGAAGCAAAAACTAATGCTGCTCCACTCAAGCAAGCCATTTTAAGGATATTCTTTGCGGTCATTAAAGAAGTTATTTCATTCTTGTTAGTCATATACTTCCTCTATATGTGTTGCTCCGGCTTCTTTAAGCAATTCTTTCACTTTTTCAGTTTCGAAAAGAGAATCTTCAGCTTCAATACAAATGAAGAAGCCGTCGTCAGTAGCTTTTTTGAATCGATCAACGTTAAAAAGAGGGTTATTCAATTTCGGAAGTCCATTTAAGAAGAACATTCCAAACACAGCGCCGAATGCTGAAAGCAATACTGTTAATTCAAAAGTAATGGGAACCCAAGCAGGCGCATTGAAAAAAGGTTTACCACTGATATTCATCGGGTAATCCATTACAGCCATGAAATACATCATGGATAGCGCTCCACAAAATCCAACAAGACCATGACCAATTACGATCCAACCTAGTTTAGATTTCTTCAGGTTCATTGCTTTGTCAATACCGTGGATTGGAAATGGGCTGTATGTATCAAACTTGCTATAACCTGATTTAACAGTTAAAGCAGCTACATCGTACAGTGCTTTAGGGTTTCTGAATTCACCCAAAATTCCATGCAACTTTGGTTGCTCTTCGATTTTCTTTTTAGCCGGTGCACTCATTTTTTATGCCTCCACAGCTTTAGGTGTTGGAATTTCAACTTTAGGAGCTTGGTAATTCTGATTCTCGTCATAGTTGTGAGGATCAGCCTGCGGAATTACCATTTTAACTTCTGCCAATGCAATCATTGGTAAAAATCTTAGGAAAAGCAGGAACATCGTAAAGAATAATCCAAAGGTTCCTACATAAGTGAGAACATCCCAAATGGTTGGTGAGTAGTAATCCCAAGAAGATGGAAGGTAATCGTTAGCAAGAGATGTAACTGTAATTACGAATCGCTCGAACCACATACCGATGTTTACTACAATTGAGATAAAGAATGTGAAGCCAACGCTTCTTCTAAGCTTCTTGAACCAGAATACTTGAGGAGAGACCACATTACAGAACATCATTGCCCAGTATGCCCATGCATAAGGACCGGTTGCTCTCAATAAGAAAATTGCTTTTTCGTACTCAACGCCACTATACCATGCAATAAAGAACTCCATCATGTATGCAAAACCAACCATTGAACCTGTAACCATAATTACAATGTTCATTTTCTCCATGTGGTCGTCCGTCATGATATCCTTCATGCCGTAGATCTTTCTGGCAACGATCATCAACGTTAATACCATCGCGAAACCGGAGAAAATTGCACCGGCAACGAAGTAAGGAGGGAAAATAGTGGTGTGCCATCCCGGAATAAGTGAAACGGCGAAGTCAAAGGATACAATAGTGTGTACAGAAAGTACAAGAGGCGTTGCTAATCCGGCAAGGATCATATACGCTTTTTCATAATTCCACCAGTGGCGGTTACTTCCTGTCCATCCTAAAGAGAAAATTCCGTAAGCATATTTTCTGATCTTATCAGTAGCTCTGTCTCTGATCGTAGCCAGATCAGGCACTAAACCAACATACCAGAATAAAAAGGAAACCGTGAAATAAGTAGAAACTGCAAACACATCCCAAAGAAGGGGAGAGTTAAAGTTTGGCCACATTGCCATTTGGTTAGGAACCGGGAATACCCAGTAAATAACCCAAATACGCCCAACGTGAATGGCGGGGAACACCCCGGCACACATTACGGCAAAAATGGTCATTGCTTCAGAGAAACGGTTAATGGCAGTACGCCAATCCTGTCTGAAAAGGAATAATACAGCAGAAATCAAGGTTCCTGCGTGACCGATACCAACCCACCAAACAAAGTTGATGATTGCCCAACCCCAACCTACAGGATTGTTTAGTCCCCAGACTCCGGTTCCTTCCCAGATCAAATATCCAACAGCAATTCCAAGTACAGCGAGCAAGCTATTTGCTCCAATCATTGCCAGATACCAACCTTTAGGTGTTGGTCTTAAGTTTATATCAGTAACCAATCGAGTGAGGCTGGCAAAATCATGATTGCCTTTCACAAGAGCGGGTTCCGGTACGTAATCGTATTTACTCATGTTTGGAATTCTTCCTGATTAAATTCTTATGCCAAAGCAGGGTTTGGGTTTCTTAATTTCGCTATATATGAAGTTCTTGGGCGTGTATTCAGTTCTTCAAGCATCTGATAATTACGCTCATTTCTCTTCATTTTAGCAACTTCACTATTTTCGTTGGTCAAATCACCAAAGTAGATCGCATCGGCAGGACAAGCTTGCTGACAAGCTGTTTTAACAGCACCTTCAGCAGGTTTTGGAGAACCTGTTTCGATCTTAGCATCTATTTTAGCTCTGTTAACTCTTTGAACACAGTATGTACATTTCTCCATAACTCCACGGAAACGTACAGTTACTTCTGGATTCATCGCCATTTGGATAATATCAGGCTCTGCTCCGGTTGTTAAAAACTCTTTAGGGAAGTTGAAGAAGTTGAATCTACGAACTTTGTAAGGACAGTTATTTGCACAATAACGAGTACCAATACAACGGTTGTAGGTCATCTGGTTCATTCCATCCGGGCTGTGCGTAGTTGCCGCAACTGGGCAAACTTGCTCACATGGTGCAAGTTCACAATGCATACATGGAACCGGCTGGTGTGCAGTCATTGGTTCATCTGCATCTTCGCCTACATAATATCTGTCGGTACGAATCCAGTGCATCTCGCGACCGCGATTCACTTCTTTTTTCCCGATTACAGGGATATTGTTTTCAGATTGGCAAGCAATCACACAAACACCACAACCGAAACATGAGTTAAGGTCAATAGCCATTCCCCATTGTGGCTCAGAATCCGGATATGTTTGCTCATCAAACAGTGAAATCGGCACATCTTCGCCTTTTTCTGCAGCTTCTTTCATGCCAGGTACTGCATAAGTATGATAGCTCTTGAAAGAAGCGTAGTCTGGGTTCGATTTATATTCTTCTAAAGTAGCCATTCTGTAAAGATCACGACCTTCAAGGCTGTGATGATCCTGAACACAAGCGATTTCATAAGTGTCGCTAGTTTTACTAACAGAACCTTCAGATACAAAATGATTTCCAATTAAAGGATAAGTGTCAACTCCACCGGTTGTGTAGTCGATGTAACGATTGGCAACACGTCCAATTCCGTCACGTCCATAACCAACGGTTAATGAAATACTGTTATCAGCATGACCGGGTTGGATCCAAGCTGCGATTTTAATAGTCTGTCCGTTTGATGTGATCTCTACCACATCTTCATTTTCTACGCCTAATTGCTTAGCTGTAGCAGGACTCATCGCAGCTACATTATCCCAAGTGATCTTAGTCATTGGATCAGGAAGTTCCTGCAACCATGCGATGTTTGCAAAACGACCATCATATAAAGTAGAATCAGCTCTTACTGTAATTTCAATTCCTGAAATTGCATTGTCTTTACTTGTGTCTGGTCTGAAGCTGCTTGAAAGACGAACATTGGCTTTAGTAAATCCTGAATTGGTATCAACACCATCATGCAGAAGAGTTGCCCATTTAGAATCAAAGCCTGAGCTGTAAATATTTTTCCATGTATTTTGAACAAGATCGTATCCGGATGTCATTTCTCCGTTCACAATGATGTTCAAAGTCTCTATGTCACTTAACCCGTTATATAAAGGCTGGATCTGAGGCTGAATTACTGAGCGAACACCACCATAAGAATGACCGTCGCTCCATGATTCCAGATAAAAAGCTTTATTGATATGCCAAGAAGCCTTTTTTGAAGTTTCATCTACATAATCAGAAAGATGAATCACTTCTTCAACATTGCTTAGTGCACTTTCAAAATCTTTGTTTTGCGCTGAGAATACAGGATTCGTTCCAAGCATTACAACAGTGTCATAACCACCGTTTTTCATTTTCTCAACAGTAGCGTTGAAAGCTGAAGTGGACTCTTCATCCAAATGTGGAACTTCAAGGTAATTTACAGTATTACCGTCGTTACCTAGTGCTTTATTGATAGCTGATACAACCGCATGTGCATTTGCAGAGTGATTGTTTCCAACAGAAACAACAGATTCGCCACGGTTAGCAACCAATTCATCAGCAAGAGCAGAGATCCACTCATGATCGCTGAATTGATTTGAGTAACCACTAAAAGCATTCAATCCTGATACTCTGCCTGAAAGCGCTGCTGCAAGTGCATGAGCAAAAGCATCAATTTCACTGGCTTTTAATCTCAGTCTGTGATCAGCATAAGAACCGGTTAAAGAATATCCGTTCTCAACAGCGTAGATTCTACTCATGGAATCGTTAGTGCTGGTAACTTTACGAGCCGCACTGATCTGCTTTCCGTATTCCACACTGTTAGGATGTGTACCATTTAGCACATCATCATCAAGAGAAACAAAAACGTTTGCTTTAGAAAAATCGTAATGAGCACGAAGTCTTCTGCCAAATGCTTTTTGAGTTCCTTCCAGAGCGTTTGATTCGCCGAATGGTTCATAAGTAACCCAATCAGCATTACTGAATTTATTTAAAGCCTGAGCTTTCAGTCCCAATAAAGTAGGAGAGGAGCTTGCTTCAGAAATAAAGGCAATATTTTTGCTTGTATCAGCGAAGTGCTTCTTAGCAAAATCAACAAAATCGTTTACAGTAGAATCAGTGCCTTTTCTTAAAACTTTCTTTGATCTGTCCGGATCATACATTCCTAAAACAGAAGCCTGATGGAAGATACTTGTTCCTCCGCGGCTACCGGGATGCATGTCATTTCCTTCAACTTTTGTAGGGCGACCTTCATGGTTCTCAACTACAAGTCCGGTTAAACTTCCCTGAAAAGGCATTGCGGAAGCATAAAACAACGGTACACCAGGTACGATGTCCTCCGGTTGTTTAGAATATGGTAATATTTTTTGAACAGGACGGCGTGCAAAGTCACAGCTTGCCAGTAATACAGCTGAACCCATAATTGCAAGAAATCCACGACGTGAAAATCCATCTGACAACTCTGAAGCATTTTCAGGGAACTCACGCTCAACAAATTTTTGATATTCCTGGTTCTTAGCTAGTTCGTTTAAGCTTTTCCAGTAAGTGTTTTGTTTAACTTCGCTCATTAGATGATGTATAAAGTTCTAAAATCCGTAATTAGTAGTGGCAGCCCTGACAATATTGAGGAGGACTTACGTTATTTTTCTTCACCAACTCTGCGCCTAGTTCAGCTTGGTTCTCAGCTTTGTATCCCATAGTAGTAACTTCTTCTACAGGTCTTAATACTTTTTCAGGTTCACGGTGGCAATCTAAACACCATCCCATACTTAAAGGCTCTGCCTGATATACAACTTCCATTTTATCAACTCGTCCGTGGCAACTTTCACATCCAACACCCACTGTTACGTGTGCAGCGTGATTGAAATACGCATAATCTGCTAAGTTATGAACACGAACCCATTCAACAGGCTGTCCTGTTTCCCAGCTTTCTCTGATGGGAGCGAGTTTTTCGCTGTCGGTTTTAACCTGATTGTGGCAATTCATACAAGTTTGAGTTGCCGGAATATTTGCCTGCTTAGAATCAAACACATTGGTATGACAGTATTGGCAATCCAGCCCGAGTTTATCAACGTGTAATTTGTGACTATAAGGAACCGGCTGTTCAGGAGCGTATCCTACATCGGTGTAGCTTGGAGAGAAAAAGTACCATACTGAAAAGATCAGAGCGTTTGCAACAACGATAAGACCGATCAAAATTTTTCGAGGAACTTGATTTGTCCACTTGGGGAAAATCTGCGCCATAAAGATTGCTTAATTTAGTTAGCGGAACATTGCTTAATTACCTTTAATTGAAGCGCCGCAAATCTACCGATATTTTCCATCTATATGAAGTCAGGAATGGATAGAACCTTCTATTTAAAACTGTTCTAAATAAAAAGAGCGCCGATTCAAACCGTAGCTTTATCAAAGCATCAAAAGATACTATACATTTGTTAAAGTTTCCTGAAGAAATTCAGAAATAAGAAAGAAATGTTGGGTAAAAAATTTCTAGTGAAGTTTTAACTGAGAAAAGAGTTGGATACTATTGACTTGTAGTATTATGCAAAATTGAAATCCATATCAGTTAGTTGGGTATCTCAAATCAAAATTTCCTTCTTATTCTTTTAATGTATTTGTGTTCGTAAGAGAATGAATTTTTATTCCTGACTTGTGCCAACTGCTACAATATTTTCTTTTGGTGAAAAAGCTGCATTCGTAATAATTTCGACAAATATATGTGCTAATATGTTTTCTGTTTTCAAGATCGAGTAGATACAATTCGGAAGCGTGACCAGCTTTGATGGGTATACATTAACTGTAATTTAGGTTACGAACCAGAAATCCATTTTCCGAGGACATGTTTACAGTAACGTAAGCGGAATCAGTTTGAGCAAAGGCAAAATAAGGGCAAATGAATAGACTAAGCGCTGATAAGATCAATTTTTTCATAAAAGCAAAGGTATAAAGTTCTTTATTTAATACATACTTAATGATCAAATCAACCCTCTGGCTTTCAATTCCAGATATTTGTTGATCGCATTCACGGATAATTCTTTGGGGGGAGTGAGGATAGTATGAATGCCTCTTTGATTGAGTGCTTTCACGATCTGGCGCTTTTCATAACTGAATTTTTCTGCTATAGTTTTGGTGTAGATATCTTCAATGGTTTTTGAGTCTTGCTCTATCAAAGATGTCATCTCTGTATTTTCAAAGAACACTACAACCAATAAATGATCTGCTGCCAATCTTTGTAAATAGGGGAGTTGTCGTTCCATTCCCGAATAGGTTTCAAAATTGGTATAAAGAAGAACTAAGCTTCTTTGATTGAGGTGTGTTCGCAGGCTTACCAACATTCTTTGAAAATCTGATTCCAAAAAATTAGTTTTCAGATTATACAAAGCTTCTTGAATTTTCCGAATGTGTGTTCTTTTCTTTTCAGGTTTTACAACTACAGATTGTTTATTGGAAAAGGTGATCAACCCGGCTTTATCTTCTTTGATCAATGAAATATTTGAAATCACCAAGCTTGTATTAATGGCATATTCAAGTAAGCTTAATCCATCAAAAGGAAGCTTCATTACGCGTCCCATATCGATCACATTTACAACTTGTTGGGATCGCTCGTCCTGATATTGATTGATCATCAAAGAGTTGGCTCGTGCAGTTGCTTTCCAGTTTAATGACCGTATATCATCGCCGCGTACATATTCTTTAATTTGATCAAACTCCATGGTGTGACCAAGTCTACGGATCTTTTTAACTCCGATATCAGTCAGCCGATTTGAAATAGCATACATCTCAAATTTTCTCATTTGTTTGAAAGATGGGAATACAGGTAGAATAGCTTGTTCAGAAAAAATAAAACGTCTGCTAAATAAGCCGATCTTTGTTTCTGCATATATTTTAAGCGCTCCAAATTCGAACTCACCTCTATCAGTTGGTCTTAATACATAGTTGAGTTTTTTGGAACCGTTAGGGTCGAGAGTGCTCTTGATCTTGAAATCTCTTACTTGAAACTGAATTGGGATCTCATCAATGATTGCCAGAGAAACCGGGAAATTATATTGGTTGGAGCACGTGATATAAATTTCATTATCATCACCATTAGACAGCTTTTTAGACAGCTTTTTAGGCAGAAGGCGTTCAGCTTTAATTCCATCTTTTGAATACAAAAGCAATAAATCTGCTATGGAAGAAACACCCAGAATAATTAGTAGAATATCACCTATAGCCTGAATTGAACTATAGAAATAACCTAGCACATAGCTTGAGCTTACCAGAGCTATGGACAGGAAAAACCTATTATTAAAAAATAAGCTTTTAATGAATTTCACTATCTGGGAACCTCAACTTTGTCTGCAAGTTGTTTAATGATCTGGTCAGGAATTATGCCCTCCATTTCCTTTTCAGGGGTAAGTGTAATTCTGTGCCGAAGTGTAGGTACTATGACCTGTTTAACATCTTCAGGAGTAATAAAATCTCGACCTCTCATGGCGGCCCATGCCTGAGCTGCTTTTAAAATAAATACAGATGCTCTTGGAGATGCTCCAATATAAATGGAACTGGAGTTCCTGGTTTGATGAACGATCTTAGCGATATATTCCATCAGTTCTTTTTCAACGTGGATCTCTGAAATAACTTTTCTTTGAGCATTCAGCTCTTCAGCACTTACAACGGCATTAAGTTGTTCAATTTCTGAAGCCAGTTTTCTTTTATAGCTTCCTTCAAGTATTAGAACTTCTTCTTCAACACTAGGATATCCAACATCGATCTTAAACAGAAAACGGTCCATTTGTGCTTCAGGAAGTCGGTAAGTACCTTCGTGTTCGATCGGATTTTGTGTAGCCACAACCAGAAATGGAGCTTCCATCTTGTAAGTATTCCCATCAACAGTAATTTGCTTTTCCTGCATCACTTCAAAAAGTGCGGATTGAGTTTTTGCCGGCGATCGGTTTATCTCATCAATTAAAATCAGATTAGAAAAGATTGGACCTTTCTTAAATTCGAAGTCTGTGGTCTTTGTATTGAATACGCTTGTTCCGGTAATATCAGCAGGCATCAGATCAGGTGTAAACTGAATTCTTGAGAAACCGGTATCAAGTGTTTTTGCAAATAAACGAGCTGTTAATGTTTTGGCTACTCCGGGAACACCTTCCACCAGAATATGTCCGTCAGCTAATAAAGCACAGATCATGAGATCGATCATATTATCCTGACCAACGATGATCTTTTTGATCTCTGTGCGGATATTAGAGATCATATTTTGAAGTTCTGTCAGATCTAAACGACTTTCAAATGGAACTTCAGAGTTAGAAGAAGCTTCATTGTTTTCAGCTTCGGGATTTTCATTGTTTGTTATTTCTTCACTCATCGTTGCGAATTTTTATAAAAATTATCGATTTGCTCGGTTATGGACTGGAGCTCTTTATCGGTTACAGCTTCTTTGGTTGAAAATAGTTCAATTCTATGGAAGAGTTCTTTGGTTTGTTCTTCCGGTATGCCGGATCTTTGAGATACTTTTTTAATCGTTTCTTCAGTCAGTTCATTTGTATCTATATTCAAATTTGTTCGGAGATAGTCTAAGAAGAAGGAATATTTCTTTTCAAACAAGTCTCTATGGGATCCTTTATTCAAGTGTAGATTCCCAATAGTTCTGGCAAATTCAATACTGGTATTGGAAAGTGGTTTAATCTCCGGAATTGCTCTCTGCATCCGTTTACTTTTAAATAATAAATAAAGCACTAAACCAAGTAATGCCAAAAACCAAGCTCGTTTAAGGTTTGGTTTTGAAACAATAAACCTGAATGGAGAGGAAAAAGCTAGTTTTCCTGCTTTGTAGTATTCATCCCAGTAAGTATCATTTTCTGGGAGATAAGAAAGCGCTTTAAAAGCATAATCATATTTGTCGGGATTCTTCAGGAAGTAATTTGTAAAAACAAACGGGCTTGTATGTAAAAAGAAAGCACCTTCACCATGCTCTATCTTAATAAAATTGATATTATCACGATTATCAGAACCAAGAATAACTGTTCGTGAAGTATCAAATTCAGAGAAGTAGACTTCATTAAGTGCAATTGGAAAGTCCCATCCGTTTGGATCTTCTAATTCCGGATTTACAAAATTAAGTGGTTTTTTAAGAAGAGAATCGAGTGAGTTTGCGGATGGGTTTATAAAAGGAAATTGCTGGTTAAGCTTGAATCCAAGAGAATCTGCAAAACTGTTTTCCATTTTCCATGCAGATATGAAAACATGACTACCATAATTTACTTCATCCATTAATAACTGCGTTTCAAATTGATCCAGACTGAATTCTGAGTTGATGAAGATCCAGTTTTTTTGATCATAGTTTAATGGTGCCTCAAAAATTGGAAGTTGGTTTTCACGGATCTCATTATATGGGAAAAGAACCGGAAGTTGTTCATTGAGGATATAAGCACCAAATGGCTTTTTATCAATGGATGAATAACTTTCGGTCCAGTCAATCGGCTTTGGTTGGATCAGCTGATATGAAATGGCAATGATGGTTAAAAAACCAAGTATATACAGGTATTTTTTTTCCTTTTTATTCATGAAGACAGTTCCTCCATGAGTTTTGAAAAAAGACTGTCAACTTTAGAATAGCCAGTTCGGTCTATTTCGAAATCACCATATTCAACAAATTCATAAAAGGCGGTAAGCTTACTGAATATTGGATTGATCGGATGATCTCCCAGCTCTCTTTCATAATCAAGGTTGGTTTTTTCGATCTTCCACTGAATGAGTTCTTTTTGATTCAAAAGTTTTAAAGTCATCAGGTACACAAAGCGTGTAGCTGCATGAAAATCAGAATTCCTTAAAGCTTTGTCTTTAAGCTCCTCCAAATTCATTTTGTCGATCTCTTCTTCTGATATCTGGAAAGAAATAGGTTTATCTGCATTCTTCCTGGAAAATACGGAAGAGAGACTTCCTTCTAGTAATTGATTCAGTAAGAGAATGACCACAATGGCTATAGAAATGATCAAAACAGCTCTGAAAATAAAATTACCAACCGGATTGCCGATTATGGCAAAAAATAACCTAAAGAGGAAAGATATGATCCTGCCAAAAAATGATGTTGGGGTTTCGAGCGCTTCGCCATAATTAAAATCTGGGTCATTTAAATATGCTTCAATTGTTTCAGTATTGGCTTGCCGAACATCCACATAAGAAGAATCGTATTCTAATGATTGAGGAACGTTTTGAGCGTTTTCCCCATAAATTAAGTTCTCTTCCGATTGAGAATAAACCGGGAGTGTACTCAAAAAAGAAATGAGCAGAAGAAGGAAAAACGAAGCAAAATTACTTTTATGAATCAATGCTTTAATCAGACAACCCTTCAATTTTAGAACGTAAGTTTCCGCCTTCTTTTCGTTCATCTATGTTATAAAAGTGTAGTGCAAATGCGATGTGCATAGCAGCGTAGAAAGCCGTGGTAATAACCGAACCAAATGCTGTAAGAATTGATATAATTGTAGAAAAGACTCCGGAGTCAGACCCAACCAAGCCGCCATCAAAGGCAAAAGCGTAAATCAAGCCAATTGGAAGACCAACTGCAAGACTCGAAAAATAGATCATTATATATATCACGATCAGTAGACCAAAAGTAATCCACCAAAAACCTTTAGAAACCTCCCATGACCTTCTCATTGAATCGAAAATATCTTTCTCTTCAAGGATAAAAGCCGCAGGTGTAAAACTCAGTTTTATGCCAATGAAGATGCCCGGAATAATAAACAGAAGAGCTCCAATTGATATGCATATATAGATAATGATAAATAATAAAGCCATCCACATAACCAATGGTAGAATTCCATCCATAATTTGCTCAAGTTCGGTTTCTTTACCTGAAGAAGTAAGTTTGAAATGTTTTAACGTTATCACTGAAAGAGCAGATAGAGCAGTTATCGAAATAAAAATATTCAAAAAATATTCCCACCCAAAGAGACCTCCGAAGTTATCAGAGCCAACCTCAATTGCCATAATGGAGTTAAATAAGTTGGTAGAATATTCCTGAAGAATAAAAGCCTGGATAACATAAAATGGAATTACAAAGTAGAGAATCGGCTTAGCCAGAGACTTAAAATTCTGTCTGATATAAAGAAAAGTATCAGATAAGATACCGCCAAGATCTCTTGGTTTTTTGTAACTGAAATTACTCATGTTTTTTCCTGTTTAGATAAATACGAGTTGGTAAATAAAAATAATAACCAATTATGAATGTGAAAGATGTCAGAATAATAAATAAACTCAAGGCAAGTGGTATCTCTGTGTAACGGGTAACAAAACTTTCTAAAAATCCTGCCATTATGAATATAGGAACTAAACTTATTAGCATTTTCAATCCCTCTTTGGCACCTTTCACAAAAGCAGTTGTTCTTTTATAGGTGCCGGGGAAAACAAAACTATTACCTAATACAAAGCCGGCAGCTCCTGCAATTGCTATTGCACTAAGTTCCAAAGCTCCGTGAATGAAAATAACCAACATGGATTCGGAAAGAAGGTCATAACCGCTAAAAAAAGTAATGAATGTGCCAACCATTACTCCATTCTTCAGTAAGTGGTATGCAGTTCCCAGAGCTGTAAATATACCGAAAGCAAAAACTATAAAAGAAACCCGAATATTATTAAATGTGATTTGAAAGAACATATTGAGTTGGCTATGCATTTTATAGATCGCAAGAGGATCCTGATTCTCAATATTTGTCATGGTTAGGTTTACGTATCCGTCACCTAAAATTAAACGTGCAAACGACGGGTCATTCGATTGTGAGATAATTCCTACTACACAGAAAAAAATGAAAACACCAAAAGCTATACTTAGTTCTTTCAGTTTATAGGAAAACAATACAGGTATTTCCTGTGTCCAGAAAGTAATTACACGACCTGATTTCTCTTTTTTATTTTTATAGATCTTGTTATGAGCCTGAATAGACAGATCATTCAGATACAAAGCCGTTTTACTGTTTGGATAAAGACTTTGAGCGAATGCCAGATCGTTATTCAATTCGATATACAGATCGGCCAACTGATCAGAAGAGCTTTTTGTATTCTTTTTAAGCAACTCCTCGAAGTTCTTCCATTTATCAGCATTTTTTCTCAGGAAAGTAACTTCGCGCATGAATTTTTTTTGGGATATTTCTATGGTGTGTTGAAATCGTGTATCTTCGCTAAAATACTATCTTTTTATTAACAATTAATAATGAATTTTTAATGAGTAAAGTTGGAATTGAAACCTCTCAGCATGTACAATTAAATTATAACCCTGCCGAAGTAGGTGACAGGATCATTGCTCATTTTATAGACGGTGTTATAATTGTAGCTTACTATTTTATCGCATTTATGACATTCGGATTTATTAGTTCTACATTTCAAGGATCTTCAGAATTTTGGGGGAATCAGGAATGGATACTAATTGCAGTGTTGGCCATTCCGGTATTTTTTTATCATTTGATATTTGAGGTCATCTGGAATGGAAAATCATTTGGTAAATGGATGATGGGATTACAAGTTGTAATGCTGGATGGTAGTAGTCCGTCTTTCGGAAATTACTTAATTCGCTGGATGCTTAGATTATTGGAAGTATCACTTACAAACGGAATATTGGCATTTATTACAGTTCTAATTAATGGAAAAGGCCAGAGACTTGGAGATATTGCCGCTAAAACTTGTGTTATAAAGACCAGAAAGAAAGTAAAACTGAGCGATACGATCTACTCCGAAATAGAAGATGACTATGAAGTTACTTTTGATCAGGTATTAACTTTATCGGATGAAGAAATCACTACGATAAGAGAAGTTTTGGGTTCAAAAAAGCATTATGAATACAATACTTGGTTTGTGATGGTTCAAAGAACGGCTAACATTATTCAAACTAAATTGGGAATTCAAAAAGCTGACCTTAAAGCAGATGATTTTCTACGAAAAATTATAGCAGACTACAATCACCTTCATGGTTCATAAGTAAAGTGTCATTTAACTGTGGAATAAAGAATTTTCAATTTAATAGAATATGAAAACTTTTTTAGCTTCTTTGACCTTATTAACCTTAGTTCATTGTGTGTCTTTATCAAATGGTGTTAGTCTTGGTCTTGAAATTGGGAACTCTATTATGCCTTTAATAATTTTTACTGCTGAAAGTTCAAGTTTAGGCTTCGTTTCTAGTGCTTATCATGATTCAACAGGAAGTTGGCCAAGTGAAAGAATGGAGTTAGGTTCATTCTATGAAAAGGAAGAAGATAAATTTATGCAAGACTCTTTATTTCAGAAATTAAATTTTAATGAACAAAATTTTAAATCTCTGATATTCAACAACCTAAATGATACTTTAAAAATTTCATTTAATACAATACCATTACCTGATTCATCATATTTTTCAAAGTATCTTACAACATCCGAAAAGCCAACTCAACTTAGTTTTTATGAATTTACTGGATTTGTAAAAGTATATAAGGATAGTACTAGTGATCGAGATTATAATACAGATTCCCAATTGGATAGTTTTATAACTTATGACTCAAATATGAAAGAAATTGGTCATCCTCTGATAGATTATAAAAAAAATAGTCTTCGTTCTTGGGATAAGAATTAAACTAACCTGTCAATAAAAACCGCTACCCAAACAAGAGGTAGGTAAGCGATGGAGGCAAACATCAGTTTACGGGAATTTTCTTTTGTTCTTTCATTCAGGAATTTAATGCTGTAGTAAAGAAATCCGGTAGCCAGTAACAAACTCAGAACTAGAAATATCATTCCTGAAATTCCCATCCCAAACATAGCAATTGAAACGGGATAAAGAAGAATGGTACAAACCAAAGACCAAAGAGAAGTTTTACGCCCTGTCTCATCATTTTTTGGTAGCATTTTAAATCCGGCGCCAAAGTAATCGTCTTTTAAACTCCAGGCGATTGCCATAACGTGTGGTACCTGCCATAGAAAAACGATTCCGAATAAAAGCCACATTCCAGGGCTTTCGATAGTTCCGGATGCTGCTGCCCAACCGCCAACAGGAGGTAATGCACCGGGAACTGCACCGATCACAATATTGAAAGCAGAAACCTGCTTCATGGGTGTATAGGCGATTAAATAAATAAAAGTGGTTGCAAAAGAAATGGCTCCGGCTAATGGATTAACCAATATGAACAGGTAAACGAGCCCCGAAAAAATTAAGATCAAAGAGAAAAACATTCCGGAAGAAGCAGCTATTCTATTGTCGGGAAGTGGTCGTTTTGCCGTTCGTTTCATCAAACCATCCAGTCGGCGCTCCATAAATTGGTTGTACGCTCCGGTTCCGGCAGCGATCATATATGTTCCGATGATAGCGTGGATCATCAATATGAAATTGAACGAACTGCCACTTCCTAACACAAAGCCTACCAACATACTAGCCAAAACCGCCAGTGTAATACCGGGTTTGGTAAGTTGGTGATAGTCAGAAATTACATCTGTGAACGAACGTTCGATCTGAATTTTTTCTTCAATAGAACTCATAGAAAAACAGAAAATCTTGAAATTTTTAGCATGCAAAGTTAATCATTTTCAAGGAGTATTGTTACCTTTAAGTATGAAATTAAATTCCTATCAAAAAACAGCCATAACTACCGTATTTGCAACACTGTTCCTGATACTTGTTGGAGGTATAGTAAGAAGCACCGGTTCAGGAATGGGATGTCCGGATTGGCCAAAATGTTTTGGAAGCTGGATTCCACCCACTTCAGTTGATGAACTTCCAAGCAACTACAGAGAAGTATTCGTTGAGCAACGAGTAGAAAAGAACGAAAAAATTGTAAGCTATCTTGAAGCTTTAGGATTTAATGAAATCGCTCATCAGATCGAAAATGATCCTAACATTAAAAGGGAAGAAGCATTCAATGCTACAAAAACCTGGATCGAATATTTAAATAGACTAGTAGGTGCGGTAATCGGGATTCTTGTCTTCCTAACATTTTTACGCTCTCTTAGTTATTGGCGCACGAAGAGGTCTATACCTTTTTTATCTGCTTCCGCAGTTTTATTAACAGGATTTCAGGGATGGTTAGGATCTATTGTTGTAAGTACAAACTTATTGCCGGGTATGATCTCTCTGCATATGGTGCTAGCCATGGTGATAGTAACTCTACTGCTGTACTGTGCTTATAAAACAAGCGAAGATCTTGTCAAAATTAGTATAGATAATTCGCTACGAAAAAAGCTCTACGTTACTACGTTGATCATTTTGGTGCTATCAACTATTCAAATGATACTCGGAACTCAGGTAAGGGAAGAAATTGATGTCATAAAAAACAGCCTGACAGATACTGTGCCACCTCGTTCAACTTGGATCGATTCACTTGGTCAGATCTTTGAAATACACCGAACCTTTTCATGGCTGCTTGCAATTTCGGGTGGTTATCTGGGATTTATTTTGTGGAAAGAAGAGATCACCGGTCAACTTAAAAAGGTGGGAATTACTAACGTGGCTTTGATCTTTGCACAGATTTTGATCGGGATTGGGTTAGCCTATCTGGATGTACCTAAAGTTCTGCAGGTTCTTCATCTTGTGGGAATTGCGCTCATGATCTGTTGTCAGTTTTTGATGATCCTAATGACTCGTAAAAATAATACCAAAGAAGACTAAAGCTTCTCTAACAGATCGTTCAGGAATACTTTTACTTCATTCAGGTCTTTTCTTACGTCGGATGGTATCTCCGTTGAAGAAACAGATTCCGGTTCTTTTTCTTTTTTAAGAACTTTCTTTACACCGGCAGAAGTATATTTTTTCTCCTCAAGCAACTCTTTGATCTTGAATATGAGTTCTACTTCTTCTTCTTTATAAGCTCTGTTTCCGGCGCTGTTTTTCTTGGGATTAAGTTCGTTGTAATTTTTTTCCCAACTTCTTAAAACATGTGGAGCAAGTCCGGTAAGCTTACTAACTTCGCCCATCGAGTAATACAATTTTTTCATAGTGGGTATAAAGTGTATTTTGTCATCTTTAATTCACCAAAGAAAATCATTTCTGAACTATTTTAAAAGAAAGCATTTTGGAAAAATCAAAAGAAAGCCCTGAAGTTGATATCAGCATAGTAGTTCCATTGTTTAATGAAGAAGAATCTTTAGCCGAATTAATTCAGGCCATTGAGAAATCAATTTCAGAAACATATTCTTACGAAGTCATTTTTGTGGATGACGGCTCAACCGATAGTTCGTTTCAAGTGATCAAAGATCTTGGTGCAAAACACGAGGAAGTAAGAGGTATAAGTTTTGGTCATAATTATGGGAAAAGTGTAGCGCTACAGGCCGGTTTCGAGGAAGTGAGAGGGAAGTATGTTGTTACCATGGATGCCGATCTTCAGGATGACCCCAATGAAGTTCCCGAAATGATCCAGATGCTTAAAGATGGTTTGGATATGGTAAGTGGGTGGAAAAAAGAACGCTTTGATCCAATTTCAAAAACTGTTCCATCAAAGTTTTTTAATTATGTAACACGTAAAGCTGCAGGGATTTATCTACATGATTTTAACTGTGGGCTAAAAGCTTATAAACGTGAGGTTATCGATAATATTTATTTGTACGGAGAGCTTCATCGATATATTCCCATGTTGGCAAAGAAGGAGGGGTTTACCAGAATTGGTGAAAAGATCGTAAAGCATCATCCCAGAAAATATGGTACTACTAAATTCGGTTTATCTCGTTTTATAAATGGGTTTCTTGATCTTATTACTATTCTTTTTGTACAACGCTATTTCCAAAAGCCGATGCACTTTTTTGGGACTTTCGGAATTGTACTCTTGCTCTTAGGAACCGGAATCAATGCATACTTGGCAGTACTTAGGTTATTTCTTAATAAAGGTATTGGAGACAGACCGTTATTATTCCTTGGTATTCTCTTGATGGTACTTGGTATTCAATTACTATCCACCGGATTGATCGGAGAACTGATCAATATCAATCATGTGAAAAAGCAGAAGCCTAAGATTCGGGAGATGGTATAACAGGCGCTTCAGAACCAAACTTCGCATACCAGCTAATGTAGAGGTAGCAAAGGATCGGAACGATAAATGCGGCTTGTAACGTCCAAGTATCAGCAAAGAAACCAAAAAGAGGCGGAATAAAAGCTCCACCTACAATTGCTGTACAAAGAATACCTGATCCCTGAGCAGTATGTTTTCCAAGCTTTTTAATTGCCAACGTAAAGATGGTTGGAAACATAATAGAGTTGAAAAGTCCGATGCAGAGTACAGTCCAGACGGCGAGTAACCCGGAAGAATTCATGGTGATAAATAATAATCCAACATTAATTAAGCCATACAATGTAAGCAGTTTCGATGGTTTGATAATGAGTTGTAAGCCCGAGCCAATAAATCGACCAACCATAGCTCCGCCCCAGTAAAGTGCTACAAAAGAACCTGCAAGTTGAGCCGGTGTTGCCTGATCGATTCCTGTTCCAGAAAGTAGTTCTGCAAGTCCGGGCATAAATCCACTGTTCCTAATCAGCTCAACGATATCAAGCGTCAGGAAATAGTTCACCATATAGCTGCCAATGGTTACTTCAGCGCCTACATAAACAAATATACCAACAGCGCCGAGCATCAAATGGCGGGTTTTTAAAGCAATCTTGTAACTGCCATTTTTGTCTTCATCGCCTTCCAGAATCTTGGGAAGCTTTATAACTGCAAAAAATATGGCTAACAAAATGATCACTCCGGCCAGAATCAGAAATGGGCTTTGTACAGCGGCAGCTTCTGCTACATAATAAGCTTCCTGTTCTGATGAAGATAGATTTGAAACTTCCTTGGAACTCAAAACACTGCTGCTCAATATAAAAGCGGCACTAACCAACGGTGCTATAAATGTTCCGAGAGAATTAAAAGCTTGCGATAAATTTAATCGACTTGAAGCAGAGCTTTCGGGACCCAGAGCTGCTACGTAAGGATTGGCCGCAACCTGTAAAATGGTAATGCCACCCGCCAGTACAAACATTGCTAAAAGAAAAATGCCGAAAATTCTGAAATCAGCAGCGGGGTAAAACAAAAAACAACCCAATCCCATTGTAAGTAGTCCGATCACTACTCCTTTTTTGTATCCAATTTTGGAAATGATCTTTCCGCCGGGAATGGAGAAAACAGCATAGGCCGTAAAGAAAGCAAATTGAACTAACCCTGCTTCAAAATAGCTAAGCTCAAAAACTTCTTTTAATCTGGGAATAAGAGCATCAACCAGAACAGTGATAAATCCCCACATAAAAAAGAGGGTAGTAACAATGATAAATGCGGAGCGATTTGTTTTTTTAGCGCTTTCCATAAACAATATAAATTAGGCAGAATACTATAAATTTTAAGACGACCTATTATACTTGATAACTTGATGGAAGTAAATGTAAAAATTCAGAGAGGAGATTTGCATAAACAAAAAAAGCACTAACTCTTTCGAATTAGTGCTTTGTGTACCGCGTACGGGATTTGAACCCGTGCTACCGCCGTGAAAGGGCGGCGTCCTGGACCCCTAGACGAACGCGGCAGGTAATGTAAATCAATAAAAAAGACCACAGACTTAATGTTGATTTGAATCAACTCAATCTGTGATCAAAAAGGGAGCCTGATGGGATTTGAACCCACGGCCTCTGGTGCCACAAACCAGCGCTCTAACCAACTGAGCTACAAGCTCCATCTGTGTTTAAATCCCAATATTCAAAACTCAAATAACGAACTAACTTAATTACCCGGTAAAGAGTTTTTTGAGCTTGTTATTTACCAATTGGAATTTATGTTTTGCTATGCAAAACATTGTACCGCGTACGGGATTTGAACCCGTGCTACCGCCGTGAAAGGGCGGCGTCCTGGACCCCTAGACGAACGCGGCATTTAATCAATATGTCAAAAAAAGTACAACATGCTAAAGTGAGGCGACAGGCGGATTCGAACCGCCGTACGAGGTTTTGCAGACCTCTGCCTAGCCACTCGGCCATGTCGCCTTGTTTAAACTAGTATTGTACGCCCGTCAGGACTCGAACCTGAAACCTATTGCTTAGAAGGCAATTGCTCTATCCAGTTGAGCTACGGGCGCTCATTTCAATACGTCAATAATTGTCGGGGAGACAGGATTTGAACCTGCGACCCTTCGCTCCCAAAGCGAATGCGCTACCGGGCTGCGCCACTCCCCGATTTTCCAAAATTGGAAAGGCAACAAAGATAAGGTTTTCTCTGTACCATTACCACCTAAAATTGAACTTTATTTTGTAAATTTTCCAAGATGTTACTTAATCAGCCAGAATAGCCGTTACGTAATTATCCCAACTCATTTTTGAAGCAGACTTATACACGTTTTCTGATGGAAGTGGGAGTTCCAAATACTTCAACATTTGCTCAGCCATAGAATCAATATCTTCAGGTTCCGCTAAATATCCGTTGAAACCATCCTGAATAGTTTCGGGAAAATGACCCACTCGTGTTGCCAGAATTGGTAAACCGAAATTATAAGTTAATGACTCAACACCGGATGGAGTTGCTGTTAAATAATACAATACACTGCAGTCTGCAACTTGAAAATGTTTATGAACATCTTCATTGGGAATAAATTCACTTTTTACTACAGTACTATCTTGTAGATCCAGTTCTTCAACCAGAGAAAGAGGGCGATAATCCTGTTCGCTTTCATTATTTTTGAGGAACAGTTTTTGAGCAATGCCAAATAAACCCCGCTTAATTTTTGTACTTAATTTAGAAGTATCCAAAGTAGCCCAGAATTCTTCTCCACAAATTAAAAAAGATACATCATCTCGTTGTTCTGTTACTTTTTTAAATGCTTTGATCGCATTGTGCAAGCCTTTGTATTTCCTTATGAATCCAAAGTAGAGAAATACATTTTTCTTCAGGCCTAGATCCTGTTTAAACTTTTGAATATCAAATTGGGGATCGGGTTGGTAAAGGTCGTACACCGGATGAAACAGTTTAATCACTGTAGTTGATTTACCATGAGATCGTTCACCGGTTTCATTAACTGAAAACTCTTTTTTTGGAAGCAATGCTTTTAACTCATCTACTGTTTTGTAAGCGTGCGCTATATAAGTATCGGCATGTTTGATTCCCATTTTAGTAAAACGTTCGTCAATGGTGCTCCCTTCTTTCTGAACTACAAAATGCAGGTCAAAAATGATCTCAGCATCAGAGTTATTTTTCAACCATTTAGCGATCAATCCCATAGGTAAACCTTGAATGGAAATTGCCCATTGAAAGATCACCTTGTCCGGATTAAGCGACTTGATATACTTCGCAGTTTTCTTCCAACTTAACGGGTTGTTATAGTTGGTGAGATACTCAATTTTGATATTTGTGCCTTCCATAAAGTCGGAACGGCTGGATTTATCAATGAACTCTCTGGGAATAATAGAAGGATACTGATTAGTCCATGAGACAATATGCACTTCATTTTCAGGATCTTTATCCAGAGTCTTAGCCAACGAAGTATTATAATTGGAAATACCGCCTTTGAATTTAGGACCTGGGCCAAAGCAAACGATTACGGGCATATCAAGTATATTTTTTTACGGCTACATCATATACACGACGCATGCCTTCTTCCAGAGATAATTTCGGTTCCCAGCCTAATCGCTCTTTTACATAATCCATTTTTCCGTATCGGGAATGAACGCCAACCGGTTTGTCGAGTAGTGTTTTGATCTCCGGGGTGTAATCAGCGAATGAAGTAAACACTTCAATCAGTTCTAAGAAAGTTGTAAGCCTTCCACTTCCTATGTTGATGGCACTCCCATCAGTTATATGATCCATAGCGAGCAAGGTACAATCCATAACATCATCAATATGAACAAAATCACGACCTTGTTTCCCGGTTCCCCATACTTCAAAAGGATTTTCTTTTAACGCCGCACGACGAGCAATAGCAGGAACTGGGTAGGAGAGGTCTTGGTCTTCACCATAACCGCTAAAAGGGCGAATACAAGTTACTGATACATCATAATACTCAGCTGCAATACTAGCTAAATATTCACCGGTTAATTTAGACCAGCCATAGGTCATATCCGGTTGCCCCATTTTCTTAAAATTGATATCGCTTTCAGAAAGGGCGATTGCATCTGATTCCGTCTGAAGGTCAACAGGATACGCTGCGCTTGAACTTGGGTATAGAACACGAGTTGGTTTTTGACGACAAACCCAGAGGAAGAATTCAGCATCTATAGAAAGATCGAGAGCTACCATCATAGGATCACCATCAATTTTTGCTCTTCCACCTACAATAGCAGCAAAATGGAATACATCCTCAAATGAGGTAACATCAAGATCGTACGTTTTCTTAATGTACTCCTGATCGTCAAGCATTTCCCGTATAAAATAACGTGCGTCTTGTTTTAGAAATATCATACGCTCATCATTACCAAAGAACTCAAGCCCATTCTCTGAGCGTGAAGGAGTTCCTTCTGGAAGCCAAGTAGATGGATGAGTTCCAACTGAGAGATCGTCAATAAAAAGGATAGTATCGTTCGTTGTTGAGTGGAGGCGCTTAACAAAGTTTCTACCAACAAAGCCACATCCACCGGTAATAAGGTGATATTTCATGAATTATTTTTTTTAAAGTTGCCTAAAGATAGACATTTTGCAAAAAAGGACGAGGAAAAGCAGAAATATTCTTTAAAAATCCCGTTCTTTGGTCTGAATTAACTTCTAGAAATTATTTATGAAAACATTTTTACTCTTTTTTGTCAGTTTATTTTTTTCAGCATCACTTCTAAGTCAATCATTAAGCATAAATGAGAGCGCTTCAAATACCTCTTATTTGTCTGGCGATTTGAACTCAGAAACAATAGAGATAAAAGAGCCAAATGGAAAAATAATAAATAAAGGTGCTTATAAATCAATGGGTGCTGATCCCTCATTTAAAATATATCCATTACAAAATGGAGCATATATTGTGCGGGAAAACATTGCGAATTTTGTAATGTATGATTCTTTTGGCAGCGTAATTCGCCCAATATCAAATAGCTCAAATAGTGCAGATGGAGAAAAGATTTCTGAGCTTGCAAGTGACCCAATGGGAAAGACCATCGTTATTTATAATCCCCAGGTTAGAAATGGAGACAAAAGAGGATCAAGGGCTAAAATAGTTGGGTTAGAAAATTCTGATATGGATGTTTTCTATAGGGAAGACCAGGAGATCAGGGCGGTAAGGGTTTCTGAATCGGGAGAGTTTATTGCAGTAGCATCAGGTAAAGAAGGAAGCGATGATGAAATTACGATTATGGATCGTTATGGAAATGAGATTAGAAAAATTCCTTTTGACAGAGAAGTAAAAGGTCTGAATTTATATGGAAGCGGATCTACTTTAACTGTTTTTTCAGAAGGAAGAGTCGCTGTATTTAATGTGTTAACCGGAGAACGTATTGGGAGTAGTAGTTTTAGAGGTGGAACGCTTCAATTTGCAAATTACAGTGCTTCAGATCAGACTATTGTAGGGCTAACAGGGGATTTGAATGGTACCACTTTATCTAATATTGAAGTAAGGATTATAAACGTGGCAGCCAGAAAAATCGCCAGCCAGAAATACTCGGGAACTGTTCAGATTGCGGAATTAGAAAATATTTCGATGACGAAGAACAGTAGGTTTAATTATACTATTACCGGGATGAGCAGAGATATGAACCTGAAAGCAAGTTTCTAAAGGGAATAAAAAAAGCCTCATCACATGATGAGGCTTTTAGTTTAAGCTTCTTTTTTCGCTTCCTTAGAAGCGTCCTCTTCTTCAGAGTTTTTGGGTTCCTTATCCTTAATAGTTTTTGGATCAGGTTTCGTCCAATCAAATTCTAATCCATCTCTGGATTTATTCATTTTGATCTTTATGGTTGAGCCTTCTTCTTTTTTGTTTTCCAAAAGCTCTTCTGCTAATGGATCTTCAATGTACTTTTGGATCGCACGTTTAAGAGGTCTGGCTCCGTATTTTGGATCGAACCCTTTATCTGTAATGAATTCCTTAGCTCCTTTAGTGATATCAACTGTGTAGCCAATTTGCTGAATACGAGCAAATAATTCATCAGAAATGATATCGATAATCTCAAAGATATCTCCTTTCTCAAGAGGTTTAAATGTAATTACGTCATCAATTCTGTTCAGGAATTCAGGATTGAATACTTTTTTTAATGCGTCCTGAATGGTTGACTTCATTTTAGCATAATCAAAAGTACCTTCATCAGGCCCGCCAAATCCAATACCTTTTCCAAGATTTCGAATATCACGAGCTCCGATATTGGAAGTCATTATGATAATGGTGTTTCTGAAATCGACTCTTCTACCTAAACTATCAGTCAGAATTCCATCATCCAGAACCTGAAGCAAAATATTAAATACATCAGGGTGAGCTTTCTCGATCTCATCAAGAAGAACAACACTATACGGCTTGCGGCGAACTTTTTCGGTAAGAATTCCGCCTTCTTCATAGCCAACATATCCCGGAGGCGCTCCAACCAATCTGGAAACGGAGAACTTTTCCATATACTCACTCATATCAACTCTTATCAGGGAATCTTCCTTATCAAAGAGATATTTGGCTAGTACTTTAGCGAGTTCCGTTTTACCAACACCTGTTGGTCCCAAGAATACGAATGAACCGATCGGTCTTGAAGGATCTTTAAGTCCCGCGCGTGTTCTTTGAATTGCTTTGGTAAGCTTAATAATAGCTTCGCTTTGCCCAACCACTTTTCCGGCAAGACTTTCCTTCATTTTTAGAAGTTTCTGTCCTTCATTCTGGCTGATCTTATTCACAGGTACGCCGCTCATCATTGCAATAACGGAAGCAACATCGTCTTCTTCTACATCAAATAAGATGCTTTCAGATTCCTTTTCCCATTCTTTTTGAGCTACTTCAAGATCTTCGATTAAACGCTTCTCCGTATCTCTCAATCTGGCAGCTTCTTCAAAACGTTGTTTCTTAACCATGCTGTTTTTGTCATGGCCGGTAGCTTCAATTTGTTCCTCAAGCTCAATAATGTGTTTAGGAACTGTAATATTTGAAAGATGGACTCTCGCACCAGCTTCATCCAGAGCATCAATAGCTTTATCCGGTAAGAAGTGATCAGTCACGTATCTGTCAGTCAATGAAACACAAGCTTCAATAGCATCATCTTTGTAACGCACACCATGATGCTTCTCATACTTTGGTTTGATCTGTTTTAAGATCTCAATAGTCTCTTCCGGAGTAGTAGGATCAACCATGATCTTTTGGAATCTACGCTCAAGCGCACCGTCTTTTTCAATAAACTGACGGTATTCATTTAAAGTTGTAGCTCCAATTGCTTGAATATCTCCACGAGCCAACGCAGGTTTTAACATATTTGAAGCATCTAAAGAGCCACTGGCGCCACCTGCTCCAACGATAGTGTGCAATTCATCAATAAACAGAATTACGTTATCTGTTTTTTCAAGTTCAGTCATGATGGCTTTCATACGCTCTTCAAATTGACCACGGTATTTTGTACCTGCAACCAAAGCAGCCAAATCTAAAGCGATAACTCGTTTGTCGTATAGCACACGAGATACTTTTCTTTCTATAATTCTGTCTGCCAATCCTTCAGCAATAGCAGTTTTACCAACACCGGGTTCACCAATTAGAACCGGATTGTTTTTCTTACGACGGCTCAATACCTGAGCAACACGTTCAATTTCTTTGTCGCGACCTATAATTGGATCTAATTTTCCATCAATGGCCATTTGTGTAAGATCTCGACCAAAATTATCGAGAACAGGTGTTTTAGATTTTTCCATTTTCTTTTCTCTTGAACTTCCTGAACCTTGAGGGCCTCCAGAAGGTGAAATGCTAGCAGAAAGTGAAGCTGAGTCCATGTCTTCATCTCTGGTTTTTCCTGAAATGATGAGGTCGAGTTCTTCGCGAACAGCATCATATGAAACACTAAACTGTTGAAGTATTTGAGCAGCTATATTTTCATCGTCTCTTAAAAGTGAAAGTAACAAGTGCTCTGTTCCGATGGTATCACTTTTATAAAGTTTGGCTTCCAAATAAGTAATTCTTAATACCTTTTCGGCTTGTTTTGTGAGAGGAATATTACCAACTGTAACGGAACCACCGGTACCTCTAACTGTATCTTCTATAGTTTTTTTAAGTTTGAAGAGATCGCAGTCTAAATTTTTGAGAATTCGAATCGCAACCCCGTCGCCTAATCGAACAATACCTAGAATGAGATGTTCAGTACCAATGTAGTCGTGTCCCAAACGCAGCGCTTCTTCTCTGCTGAATTGAATTACGTCTCTAACTTTACTTGAAAAATTGCCCTCCATAATGGTAGGTCCTTCTGTCTTTTATTGAGTTTTTCTTACTTGTTACGTCTATGCAAAAAACGAGCCCGACATAACTTTAGTTCATTCTTTTTTGAATGTAGCAGGGCGTGTAGCTAATTGCAAAAAAAATGCAGACAGAATGGGATTAAAAAAGGGGAGTTCCCGACATTTCTTCAGGTTGATCGATTTTCAGGCACTTTAAGAGTGTAGGAGCAACATCCGCGAGGATTCCGGGATGCAATTTCGGAGATTCCGGGTGATTAACTAAAATAGCCGGAACCAGCGCGGTAGTATGAGCAGTATGTGGGCTGCCGTCGGGTTTTATCATTTGATCTGCATTTCCATGATCAGCAATGATCAAAGAAGTGTAGCCATTGGCGTTAGCCGTTTCAATCACCTTCTTTAATTCTGCATCTATAGTCTCAATAGCTTTGATAGCGGCTTCCATTATTCCAGTATGGCCAACCATATCGGGATTTGCAAAATTCAGAATTACGAGATCGTATATCCCAGATTCTAGTCGCTCACAAAGGGCATTGGTAACTTGATCTGCATTCATTTCTGGTTGAAGATCGTAAGTAGCAACTTTAGGACTTGGTATTACCAATCGGTCTTCGCCTTTGTTGGGGACTTCATTTCCACCATTAAAGAAATAGGTAACGTGCGGGTATTTTTCAGTTTCAGCAATGCGGAATTGTTTTTTCCCTTGCTTACTTACCCATTCTCCTAATGTATTCTTTAACTCTTGCGGAGGATAAGCTACATGAGCAAACTCAAAAGTCTCATCATATGAAGTGAAGGTAGCATAATGGAGCTTCAGATCTTTGACTTCAAACTCATTGAACTCTTTCTCATTCAATGCTCTTGAAATTTCTCTGGCTCTGTCACCTCTTATGTTGTAGAAGATTATTGAGTCATCTTTTTCAATTCTGGTCTCAGAATTTTTGTCTAAAAGAATGGGTTTGATGAACTCATCAGTTACTCCATCAGAGTAAGAAGAATCAAAAGCTTCATCTGAACTCTCAAAAATCTCTCCTTTACCATTTACTAAAAGATCATAAGCCAGCTGAACGCGTTCCCAGCGGTTGTCACGATCCATAGCATAGTATCGACCAACAATAGAGACCAACTTTCCTACACCGATTTCTTCAGCTTTTTTATTGAATTCTTGAGCGTATGCTTTTCCCCCATGAGGGGCAGTATCTCTGCCATCTGTAAATGCATGAACGTAAACTAGTTCGATGCCTTCTTTTTTACAAAGTTCTAAGAGAGCGAACAAATGGTTGTTGTGGCTATGCACACCGCCATCAGAAAAAAGACCAAAAATATGGATCTTATTTTTTTTCTTGGCCTGCTGAAGAGTTTGTAGCAGAACCTCATTCTTGAAAAAATCACCATTTTTAATGGCAAGATTTATTCTGGAGAGTTCTTGACGCACAATTCTGCCTGCACCAATATTAAGGTGTCCTACTTCGGAGTTGCCAAATTGTCCTTCGGGTAATCCAACATTATCTCCGCTCGCAGAGAGGTGAGTATTCGGATACGTTGCAAAAAGATGATCTAAGAAAGGCTTGTCAGCTTTATCAATAGCGCTGACAGAAGGATCTTCGGCCAACCCGTATCCATCTAAAATTACTAAAAGTGCTTTAGATCGGGAGTTGGCCATCAAATAAAGATCTTATAAACTGTTTACGTGCTTAGTAAGGGCTGCTTTTTTGCGAGCCGCATTGTTTTTGTGAACGATGCCTTTAACACTCATTCTATCAACGTAAGAAACAGCTTCTTTTAACAGCTTTTCTGCTTCTTTCTTATCAGTTGCGTTCATTACGTCTTTGATAAGGTTTCTCATTTTTGATTTACGAGCGCGGTTGTGCTTCTTTCTTTTTTCAGCTTGGCGAACTCGTTTAATCGCTTGTTTAGTTTGTGGCATGACTTATAGTCGAATTTGATGTAAAGTTTTTCAGTCACCAAAATTACGGGATAGTAAAACATTATTCAACATTTGATTGAATATTTCGGCAAATAAGTTTAATTTAGCCTTTCTGTTATGATAGTGGTAATCGATGGGCCTGCAGGGTCAGGAAAAAGTTCAACAGCTAGGGCAATTGCCGAGCAACTTCAGATCCAATTTTTGGATTCGGGAGCGTTGTACCGAGTAGCTACCCTCATCTATTTAGAGTCACTTGATAACGGAGACTCGTTCTTTGATCGCCTGAAAGAAAGTGATATTTCATTTTATTTCAAAAATAAAAAATTCCATTCTTTTTTAAATGGAGAAGAAGTGTCTGATGAAATCAGAGAAATGAAAGTTTCTAATGCAGTCAGCAAAGTTGCTTCTGATCCCATGGTTCGCGCTCATGTAAACAAGTTGATGAGAGTGGAAGTTGAGAAAGATGTTTTTATAGCTGATGGCAGAGATTTGGGTACTGCGGTATTTCCAAATGCAGAGCTTAAATTTTTTATGGTTGCTGAGCTTGAAGAAAGAGCAAAGCGACGTTTAGCTGAAATGGAAGCTCAGGGATTGGAAGCCTCGTTAGAGGAAATAAAATCTAATCTTGAAGCCAGAGATAATGCAGATTCAAATCGAGCATCCGATCCGCTTAAACAAGCAGAGGATGCTATTTTGATAAACACTTCAGAACTAAGTTTTGAAGAGCAGGTATCACAGATCTCAGAACGAATAAGGCAAATAATGCCGAAAAATAAACAATAACCTTATCCCACAGTTGAAAGCCAGTTGTGAGGTAAAACATGAACAAAACTTATAATGACCGAAGAATTAAATAAACAAGAAACCGAGCAAGAAGAAACTACTGCTACGGAAACTGTTGAAGAAACGGAAACAGTTGTAGCAGAAGAACAAACTACTGAAGAAGCTACTGCCGAAGAAACTGCTGAAACTTTAACTCATGTATTTACAGGTGAAGTTGAAGGTGATGTATACACTTACGACCAATTAGCTAGTCCATCAGATGAATATACTGATGACGAGTACAACGAAATGATGGGTATGTATGAGAATACGCTCAATCAGATCGAAGAAAAAGAAATTATTACAGGTCGTGTGGCATCTGTTGATGACAAATATGTTGTTATCGATATTGGATTTAAATCAGAAGGGATAATCGCAGTAAACGAATTCCCAAATTCTGTACTTGAGAGCATGGCTCCTGGAGATGAAGTAGATGTTTTCCTTGATCGCGTTGAAGATAAAGACGGTCAGTTAATCCTTTCCAGAAGAAAAGCAGATATCCTGCAAGCTTGGGAGAAGATCGAAGCTTCTCACGAATCAGCTACTATTATTGAAGGTTATATCAAACGTAGAATTAAAGGTGGTATGGTTGTAGATGTATTCGGTATCGATGCATTCTTACCGGGATCACAAATTGATGTACGTCCTGTTCGTGACTTTGATGCTTACGTTGGTAAAACAATGGAGTTCCAGGTTGTTAAATTGAACATGGCTGCTGAAAACGTAGTTGTTTCTCACAGAGCGCTTATTGAAAGTGATCTTGAAGAGCAGAGAGAAGAAATTCTTGAAACTATTGAAGCAGGTCAGGTTCTTGAAGGTGCTGTTAAAAACATTACTGATTTCGGTGTATTCATCGATCTTGGTGGCGTTGATGGACTTCTTCACATCACTGATCTTTCTTGGGGACGTGTTGACAATCCAAATGAGATCGTTCAATTGGATCAGAGATTAAACGTTGCTGTTATCGACTTTGATGAGAAGAGCAAGCGTGTTTCTCTTGGATTGAAGCAATTACAACCGCATCCGTGGGAAGAAATTCATGCTAAGTATCCTGAAGAAAACAAAGTACAAGGTCGTGTGGTTTCTATCGCTGACTACGGTGCTTTCGTTGAGCTTGAGAAAGGTGTTGAAGGTCTTATTCACATCAGTGAAATGTCATGGACACAGCATATCAAGCATCCATCTCAGTTAGTTCAGAAAGATGATGTTGTAGAATGTATCGTATTGAACATCAACGAAGATGAGAAGAAAATTTCTCTTGGTGTTAAGCAATTAACTAGCGATCCATGGGCAGATATCCTTGAAAGATTCCCAGTAGGTTCTAAGCACGACGGTGTGATCAGAAACCTTACTAACTTCGGTGTGTTCGTTGAGCTGGAGCCTGGTATTGATGGTTTGATCCACGTTTCAGACTTAAGCTGGACTGAAAAAGTTGAGCATCCGAACGAGATCGTTAAGAAAGATCAGGAAATCGAAGTTGTTATTCTTGGTGTTGATTTCGATAACAGAAGAATTACCTTAGGTCATAAGCAAGTGCAAGAGAATCCTTGGACACAATATGCTAAAGAATACGCTCCGGGCGCATCTGTTGAAGGTGAGGTAGTGAAAGCAACTGACAAAGGCGCTTTTGTGAAATTAGCTCTTGGTGCTGAAGCATTCTTAAGCTACGGAAAAGCTGTTGAGCCTGAATTCAAAGAAGGCGACAAAGTAGAAGCATTTGTACTCGACTTTAACGAAGAGGCAAAAAGCATCAACTTGAGTCAGTTAGACAAAGACCAGAAGAAAGCAAAAGAAGCTAAGAAGAAGATCGAAGCTGCTGATGTTGAAACCGGTGCACCTACTTTAGGTGAGATGTCTGGATTGGCTGCTCTTAAAGACAAAATGGAAGCAGAAGAAAAAGAAGCTGCTGCTAAAAAGTCTACAAGCAAGAGCTCTAAAAAAGACACTGACGAAGACTCTGCTGAATAATATTTAGCTGATTAGTCTCAGATTTTAGAAAGGCATCCAATTAAGTTTGGATGCCTTTTTTTGTGGGGTATAGCCACGAAAGCACAAAATCACAGAAGAATACTGAACGTATCTAAATCTCCCTTTGAAGGGAGATGATCATCCAAACAGTTACTTTGGATGATCTGAGGGATGCGTGAATTTAGCTATTAAACAAATTCGGTCATTCCTGCGAAGGCAGGAATCTGGATCGTTATTAAGGTTGTATCCTTTTAAACCAATCCAGATCTCGGGCATACGCCGCGAGATGACCCTATATATTTTACCGTTCAAAAACTGTCAGCGAATTAGCTAACATCTACAAGGGTGAGCTGCTTTTATAAAATATTACTCCTTTTGAGAGTCTGTAGAAAAAAGAATTCTCGTTAAACCGGCTGCTTTAATTTGAGAAATTAGATCTGTAATCTTCCACATGGGGGTTTCGGAATGTACTACGAGAACTGCATGAGGATATGGTCCATAAGAATTTCGAGTGGTTTTAATGAAGGAAACAGGATCTGATTCCGGTAGTTTTTCACCATTCATCTTCAAAAAGCCATGTTTATCTATTACAAAGTAGATCGCATTTCTTTTTCCAAATTCCGTTGACCTGTTTTCAGTTTCGGGAAGTTTAACTCCTTCCACATAGGTGAGTGCGGAAAACGATCCAAAACTGGTTAGTGACGCTGTAATCAAAAATCCTACTTCAACAGCAAACCAGATCGAGAATAACCCGACTACCATTTTGTTGAACCTGTTCAGCGATTTCAGAGAATTTCGTAATCTCTTTGGAAAGCGTGTTTGTATCAGCTCCTCAGCATTTTTAAAACTCCTTTTCCTTTTTGGAGGCAGAAATATCCAGTTCATATGGTCAGGATCAATTTAGAATCATAATAATATTAATCATTTAAACTTACCCATAAAAAAGCTCCGACGCAGAACGTACGTAGGTAGTTAGAAACGCATCTAAATCTCCCTTCGAAGGGAGATGATCATCCAAACAGTTACTTTGGATGATCCGAGGGATGCGTGAAGTTTGCGAACTGTTAAACTTCACAGCATTCTGTTAGGACATCCCCCGCAAAATCTCCGGACGAGATTTTGAGCCCCCTTCAAAAGGGGATTATCTTAACAAACTTACAAGAGTTGCCAAATGTGCAATCTTTAGTTAATGAATGAAACAATAAAAAAGCTCCGACGCAGAGCGCACGGAGCTAGTATCAAGAATTATAAAAGTGACTAAAAATTCTAAAATAAACTCATCACTTATCACTATTCACTTATCACTATTCACTTCATCAACAAACCCTAAGGAACTTGCACACTTCCCATGATCTTCTCAACGATATCTTCAGGGCTGATGTCTTCAGCTTCTGCTTCAAAGGTTGGGATGATCCTGTGACGAAGCACATCCATCGCTATAGTGCGTACGTCTTCAGGAGTGACATACGCTCTGTGTTCCATAAATGCCTGCGCTCTGGACGCTAAATTCAGATTGATAGTGGCACGAGGCGATCCACCGAAGCTGATCAGGTCTTCGAGTTCTTTAAGTCCGTAGTTAGCCGGCTTTCTTGTGGCAAAAACCAGATCCACAATATACTTCTCAACTTTTTCATCCATGTAGATGTCGTTGATCACTGCTCGGGCGTCCATGATCTTTTCAGTAGACACTACGGTATCAAGCGTTGGCTTTGGACCTGTGCGAGCCATACGACGCATGATCTCCATTTCTTCTATTTCAGTCGGGTAGCCGATCTTCAGTTTCAGCATAAAACGATCTACCTGGGCTTCCGGCAACGGATACGTTCCTTCTTGTTCAACCGGGTTTTGAGTAGCCAATACTAAGAAAGGCTCTTCCAGTTTAAATGTGCTTTCGCCAATGGTTACTTGTTTTTCTTGCATCGCTTCCAAAAGTGCACTCTGAACTTTTGCCGGAGAACGGTTTATCTCATCAGCGAGAATAATATTCGCGAAAATGGGTCCTTTTTTAACCAGAAATTCAGCTTCTTTCTGATTGTAGATCAAGGTACCGATCAAATCTGCAGGTAAAAGATCAGGTGTAAACTGAATTCTTTGGAAATCTGTATTCAGAACCGTTGCAAGAGAAGAGACCGTTAAGGTCTTTGCCAAACCGGGAACACCTTCCAGCAAAACGTGTCCATTGGTGAGCAAACCAACCAGTAAACGGTCGATCATATAGTTCTGACCAATGATTACTTTGTCTAATTCTTTGCGTATATCTTCGATAAAAGCACTGCTCTTTTCGATTTTTTCACCGAGTGCTTTCATGTCTACAGCCATTTCGCTCATATTTCTTAATATTCCGTTATAATTTTCCTGATGATATGGTTAATTTCTCGCCTTCCAAAAAGCCATCAAATATAATACATGGACATTTTACAATCTTTTTTATTAGGACTGCTACAAGGACTCACCGAATTCCTGCCAATAAGTAGCTCAGGTCACCTTGCATTGGGTAAATATTTCCTCGGGGAAAATAACGAAGCTGGACTAACTTTTGAAATCGTAGTTCACTTTGGAACACTTTGCAGCATTTTAATTTATTATCGAGCACTTATCGGGGATATTTTGAAATCCGGAGTAAGCTTTTTAGCCGCGCCTAAAGAGAAAAAAGATGACCCGAATGTAAAAATGATCTTGTTTGTGTTGATCAGTATGATTCCGGCATTTATTGTCGGCTTTACACTTAAAGACAGCGTTGAATCTATTTTCGATAGTCCGTTTTTAGTTTCCATTATGCTTGTTGTAACAGGATTTATTCTATTTCTAACCAAGTTCGCTAAAGAAAAAGATGGAGAAGTTACGCTTGGCAGAAGTTTTATCATTGGTCTTGCGCAGGCATTTGCGATGATTCCGGGTATCAGCCGTTCAGGTTCTACTATTTCGGCAGCACTGTATTTTGGAGTAAAAAGAGAAGACGCCGCGAATTTTTCTTTTCTGATGGTGATTCCCGTGATCGGTGGAGCTATGTTGCTTCAGATTCTGGATCTGATCGAGATTGGAATTGATGCGGTTCAGGTTACAAGCTTGTTGGTAGGATTTTTTACTGCATTCATCTCAGGATATTACGCTTTGAAGTATCTGATCGTGATCCTGAAGAAGAAAGGTTTTCACTATTTTGCCTATTACTGCTGGTTAGTTGGTGGAGCCGGATTAATTTATTTCTGGATTTAACGAATAATCACTGTTTTAGTCTTGAAGACGGAAGCAAATAGTGCTACATTTGCACACCAATTTTATAGGATATTATGATCGTTTATCTATTTATACTATTAGCTGTTTTAGCCATCGGATCAGCACTTGCTATGGTGATCAATAAGAATGTGGTTAACAGTGCGCTTTTCCTTGTTATCAATATGGTTTCTCTAGCGGGAATTTATCTGCTCTTGAACGCACAATTTTTGGCAGTGATCCAGATCCTGGTTTATGCCGGTGCTATTATGGTGCTTTTCCTGTTTGTGATCATGTTGCTGAATGTGGAAGATGAAGAAAAGCTTTTCGACAAATTCAGAGTAAAATACTTCTTAGCATTTATTCTGGGAGCGGCTGTTGTAGGACAGATCTTTTACAGCATTGCCGGAGTTACTGATATGCTTCCTGAGATTTCTTCCAATATGGCTGAGATCGGAACGATTGAAGCCGCAGGTGACGTGCTTTACACAAAATATTTACTTCCATTTGAAATGACTGCGATCTTATTAACGGCAGCTGTTGTTGGTGCGTTGATGGTTGCTCAATACAAAATTAAGAAAGGGTAGAACAGATGTTAGAGATCGATTGGTTTTTAGGGATTAGTGCTATCATGTTTTCAATCGGTATTATCGGTGTATTGATTCGCCGTAATGCCGTTGTGATCTTTATGTGTGTGGAATTGATGTTGAATGCTGTAAACCTGACGTTGGTTTCATTCAGTAGTTATCACGGAAACATTGACGGACAGATATTTGTATTCTTTGCATTAGCCGTTGCTGCTGCGGAGGCTGTAGTTGGATTAGCCATTATCATAGCCATCTTCAGGAATAACCTTACAGTTGATGTGACTGAGATCAATTTACTGCGCTGGTAAGAATTAACCACAGAGAACACAAAGAGATATTTATTTAAACTTTGTGCCCTCTGTGGTTTAAAAGACTTTCAAAAGCTTTCATTTCGAAAAGAGATGAAAGCTTTTTTTGTAAATGTGAGATTGATTACATTAGCAGAAATCAAAAAAACTAACTGCTATGATTAAGAGATCTATCCTGTTTCTGTTTTCAATTGTATTGCTGATGGCTTGTGCATCTTCAGAAAAGTACTTGCAAAAAGGTCAATATGATAAAGCCATCGACAAATCGGTAAAAAAGCTCCGTAAAGATCCCGGAAATGATAAAGAGTTGTACGTCCTCAAAGAAGCTTACGGCAAAGCTCAGGATTTTGATAAGGATCGTATCGACTTTTTGGAAAAGGAGGGGAGAGAAGAAAATTATGTAGCTATCTATGATCTGTATGTTCGTTTAGATCGTCGTCAGGATAAGATCAAGACATTACCGTCATCGGTATTAAGAGAATTTACACTGGTTAATTATGATGACCGATTGATCGCTTCCAAAGAACAGGCGGCAGAATCTTCTTATGCGTTGGGAGTAGATTACCTGGAACGAGGAGGCAGGGAAAATGCGAGAAGAGCGTACAGAGAATTTGAGACGGTGAAATCCATTTATTCCAATTATAAAGATGTGGATGCCAAACTCAGTCAGGCACGATATGAGGGAACCAATCAGGTTTTATTTGTGATCGAAAATAATTCCGAATCTGTACTCCCTGCTCGTTTTGATCAGGAATTACGGAAGATTGGTTTAGGTGATCTGAATGGTACCTGGATCCAATACAGTGTGTACGAAGACGAAGAAGTGGATTACGATTATTTCGTTGTATTGAATATCAAAGATATCATGGTGTCACCGGAGCAGATCACTAAAGAAAAATATACGGACACCAAAGAAATTCAGGACGGAACAAAGTATGTGCTCGACGAAAATGGCAATGTGAAAAAAGATTCACTTGGGAATGACATTCGCGAACCTAATTTTATCACCGTTGAGGCTGAAGTAACGGAAACCCGTCAGTATAAAGAAGGGATTGTTGGCGGAACTATTGAATACATAAATATAAAAACCGATCAACTCGAAAAGAGAGAAGATATTTCGGTAACGGCTTTCTTTGAGCATTTTTCAGCTAACTACAATGGAGATGAAAGAGCGCTCAGTAAAGAGTCTAAAGAACGTGTTGATGTTAATCAGTTAGCTTTTCCAAGTAACGAATCGCTGTTGATGGATGCGGCAGAATTACTGAAAGACAGAACCAAAGATGTGATGTATAGAAATAGAGGGTTGCTTAGCAAGGCTGAGAATTAGGAATTAAAAATTAAGAATGTAGAATTAAAAATTCTGGTTTGTCATTTCGAAGGAGCTTGCCGACTGAGAAATCAAGTATATTTTTTAAAAGCAATCTTTAGATATCTCGCTTTGCTCGATATGACAAATTCGATAATTCTTAATTTTTAATCTTACATCTTTAATTCCGAATCTTTGATTCGGCGCTAAAACATATATCCCGCAGTAAAGTACACTCCAACTCCTTCTTCGGAAAATCCCACATCACACCTAAGTACAAAATCGGGAGTGAAAAATGAGCTTGTTCCTCCTAGACCGTAAGAATATTTCAGATCGTTAAAGATATTATCAAAAGACTCTCCGTTAGGGTAAGTTCTTCCCACATCAAAGAATAAAGTTCCGCCAAATTCTCCTCCTACAGCATCGATATTGAAAAGCCAGGTTCTTAGTTCAGTATTGATCAGAAGTACGTTATCATCTAAAAAGCGAGTAGATGGATAACCTCTCAGCGATTCTTCGTCTCCTGCATATGCCAGTTTCCAGTAAGGAACTTCCCCTGAAGTATTTCGAGTGTAAATACGATTTGCCCAGGTTATTTCTTTCAGTAAGAAGAAAGAAGAATATTTTCGGATATCAGCCTGAAAAACGAATGTATTGTATGAACTCCCGTACCAGGTTTGGCCAACTTCTGCAGTGGTTTCGATATAACTCCCTCGCGTAGGTCTGAATTCACTGTTTCTACTCTCTAATATAAAGCCGGTTCCTAAGTGGAGTGTTTGTCCTCCGTCAACGCCAAGAGGTTGTTCTTGAGTTATTAGTCGATCAGGGCCATTATCAACCGGAGTGGTGTAATCGAAATTCAGAACTGCCAATACATTCAACGAAGATTTGTTCTTAACCCATAGCGGAATTCTGAGTCTTGCATCAATACCAAAGCTAAAAGACTGAAAAGAATACAACTTGTTATTGGAATTAAAGGAGTCATTGATCTTTTGATAAGAGCCAATTCCGTAATAAGTATCCTGTAGAAACCGGGACGCATAAACTTGGCTGATAAATCTGTTATTGGAATTAAAAGCGTAAGGTTTGTCGTATTCAACTAGACCGGAAAGCAGTCCTTTTGTAGAAATAATGGCTGCAACCTGAGTGAAAGAGTGGAAAGGTTCAATTTCTTTTTTATAGTGAAATCTGTGAACCAACCCCCCCACTAAAAATCCAAAATCACTGCTAAATGATAAGGCAGGGAGAAATGCAGTTTCAATAGAATCTGTTACAACTACATTAGGGGAATTCTGAGCAGAAAGTTCTGTAGAACAAAAAAGGAGCAGTAAAACTGCTCCTTTAAATAAATAATTAAGCTGTTTGCTCACTTAAATGAATAAAAAGGTGACGAGTAAATAGATCGGCACTAATATACCAAACGACCACAGCATATATGCTCCAAAAGTTGGCATTTTAACTCCGCTTTGCTCAGCTATAGATTTAACCATGAAGTTAGGAGCATTACCAATGTATGTAAGTGCGCCAAAGAAAACGGCACCACTGGAGATGGCTACAAGTGTTTGCGTCATTTGATTCATCAGAACATCAGCACTGCCACCGGCTGCATTAAAGAACACCAAATAAGTAGGTGCATTATCTAAAAACGCTGAAAGTAAACCGGTTATCCAGAAGAACATCTCGTTGATTGGGTCTCCGTTGCCATCAAATACGGCATCGTTCACAAATTGGAGTGCACCTTGTCCGTTGTTAGCTGCTTTCAGCATTGCAATCGGGGCAATGATGGTAATAAAAATACCGGCGAATAACTTTCCGACTTCCTGAATCGGGAACCAGTTAAACCCATTTGCAGCACGACTTTCTTTTGAAGTGAAATGCCAGCTTGCCCATGCAAGAAAAAGAAGTGCAAGATCACGAATCAGGTTTTCATAAGTAACATGAACGTGATAAACTTCAAATTCACCTAAATGAACCAATCCGGAGAACAAAACTGCTACAACAACTCCTAAGAGTAGAAATAAATTAAATCCGCCTTCTATACCTAATGGTTGATCACCCGGATCTTGAGGCTGTTTATTTGTTTCTTTTTTATAAAGTGCTTTATCCCAGAAATAATAAAGTACAAGTAGTATGGCAGCTACAAATGCCATTTCCCAGAATAGATTAGTAGTAGTCCAAAAGAAGTCTACTCCCTGCAAGAATCCTAAAAAGAGAGGAGGATCACCTAGTGGAGTTAATGAACCCCCAACGTTGGCAACTAGAAAGATAAAGAAAACAACCATGTGAACTTTCTTTTCTCTCCAAGCATTGGCGCGCAACATAGGACGGATAAGCAACATGGCGGCACCGGTAGTTCCCATCCAGCTTGCAAGTATAGTTCCTAAAAGAAGTAATCCGGTATTTACTTCGGGAGTACCTTGTAGATAACCTTTAATTCTAACTCCGCCTGAAACGGTAAAGAGCGCAAGAAGTAGTATGATAAATGGAAAATATTCCAGTAAATAAGCATGAAGTACTTCATATAATGCAGCGTTAAAACCAAAAGTAATTACCATCGGAATTAACAAAGAAAAAGCCCAAACTGCGGAAATTTTTCCAAAATGATGGTGCCAGAAGTCTTCGGCGAACAAAGGGAAGAGTGCAATTGAGAGCAGAATTCCTGCAAAAGGTATTACCCAATACAAGCTTAAATTACTCCCGTCAATTCCATGGCCAGAGCCTTCAGCAGCAATAGAAACGGTTGAAAATAGTAGTACAAAGAGAGGAGCGGCTATAAATCGAACTCCCGAAAGCATATTTTTTAAGTTCACTTGAAGATATTTTTATTGAAAATTTCTTTGTGTCAAAATAATAGATGAATAAACACTTCAAAAGTATAACCATTCCATTATTTAAAAATTCCTGTAAAAATATTGAAAAGGCAGAAATCGGTAAATGAATTTTTTACCCGAAAATTGTCTTTACCTTCCTGTACTTTTTTGTATCTTTGCCAACCAATTTAAGCCGTCAGGTTTAGGTTTTTGGGTTTAATTCTAAAACAAGTTAAATGGAATCCGCTACGGCGCTGTTTTCTCTAATTATTGCTCTTCCCCTTTTGGGCTTCCTGATCAATGGATTGACAGGTTTGTTTGTAGAGAGCTACAGAAATAAAAGACAACTAATCGGTAGTATTGCCAGTACGGCAGTATTTATACCTTTTGTAATCGCTGTTTATTTCTTCATAAACATGAATGCGGGCTCTGAAGCCCTCGTCTATAAATTATTTACATGGATGGATGTTGGCACTTTCAGTGTTGATGTTGCCTATCGTGTTGATCAATTGTCTGTAATGATGACCATGGTTGTGACAGGAGTCGGTTTCCTGATCCACATCTATTCCATGGGCTATATGTCGCATGACGAAGGGTATTGGAAGTTCTTCGCATACCTGAATTTGTTCATCTTCGCTATGCTGAACTTAGTGCTGGGTAATAACCTTCTTCTTTTATTCTTAGGATGGGAAGGCGTAGGTGTTTGTTCGTACCTGTTGATCGGTTTCTGGTATACCGACATGGCGAAATCAGACGCAGCCAAAAAAGCTTTTATTTATAACCGTATTGGTGATTTTGCATTTTTGATCGCTATGTTTATGATCTTCCAAACTGTTGGAAGTTTAAATTTTGATGTAATTCTTGGTAATCTTGACAGCTTTACTGGAGGATATATGGTTGCTATCGGATTGCTGATGTTTGTGGGAGCTACCGGTAAAAGTGCTCAGATCCCATTATTTGTTTGGTTGCCGGATGCAATGGCCGGTCCAACTCCGGTTTCTGCGCTTATCCACGCAGCTACGATGGTAACTTCCGGAATTTATCTGATCTCAAGAATGTCACCAATGTACGTGATGATTCCTGAAGTGATGATCATTATTTCTATAATCGGTGCACTTACCGCAATTGTAGCGGCAACTATTGCCATCACACAAAACGATATTAAAGGTGTGCTTGCATACTCAACGGTTTCTCAGTTAGGATATATGTTCCTCGCGCTTGGAGCAGGTGGATTTACAGCGGCAATGTTCCATGTTGTTACGCACGCATTTTTTAAAGCATGTTTATTCCTTGGTTCGGGTTCTGTGATTCATGCTATGGAGCATGTGGAGCACGGATTGCACAAAGAAGGCAAAGATGTCCATTTCGATCCACAGGATATGCGCTTTATGGGTGGACTTAAAAAATACATGCCATCTACTTACAAGACTTTTTTAATTGCTACGGTAGCAATTGCAGGTATTCCGCCTTTAGCTGGTTTCTTTTCAAAAGATGAAGTGCTTGCAATGACGATGAACGCCGGTTTCGTAGATGGAGGAAGCTGGGTGTATATGATGCTTTGGGGCGTTGGAATCATTACTGCATTCCTGACTGCATTCTACATGTTCCGTTTAACACTGACCACTTTCCACGGATCATTCAAGCTTCCTACTAAGATCAAAGAAGCTGTTGGATCTGAGAAATTTTTACACGAGAATCCTTGGAATATGACTACTCCGCTTTGGATCTTGGCAATTCTTGCGATCTTCGGTGGATTTTTAGGAGTACCTAATTTTATAGTTGAGACTTTTACTCACGAACCTGCTCATATCAATTTATTACATGACTGGCTGTATAAAGTAAATGCAGATTACAGCATTGTTATGAGTCATGCGCTGGAATGGGGATTGATGGCTGTTTCTATTCTAATTGCAATTTCCGGAGTTTGGTTGGCATTCAGAATGTATAACAACGATCAGCAAGAAGAATCTGATGCTAAGATCGCTTCCAGATTCGGAGGGTTGTACAGCGTTTGGAAAGACAAGTACAATCTTGATGACGTTTATGAAGGATTAATTGCTAATCCTACAGTGAAATTCTCTGATAAAGTTCTTGCCGTATTCGACATGAAAGTTGTTGACGGTATTGTAAACGCTATTGCCGGAACGGTTCGATTGTTCGGTAGCTTATTCAGATACTTGCAAACCGGTGTGGTTTCAAGCTATGCTCTTGCTTTTGTAATCGGGGTGATTGTCATCCTGTATTTAATGATTTCGTAATTTCTTCAAACACTTGATGGAAACACTACTAAATATCACCATTTATCTTCCGCTTTTAGGAATTCCCCTTATTCTTCTTTCAAAGAATGAGAATATGAAAAAGTGGAGCGCACTTCTTGTAACCAGTGCTACGTTCTTAATTTCACTTCCATTGATGTTCAATTTTGATGTCGTGAATTCAGGAGCAGCTCAGTATCTCACCGAAGGTGGAAGAATAAGTTCAACTTTGGATATCAAATATCTTGTTGGTCTTGACGGTCTGAGTTTATTACTCTTTATGCTTACAACGTTCATGGGGCCGATCGTAATCATTTCTTCATGGAATTCTGTAGCAAAGCATTTGAGCGGTTATCTGGCAATGCTATTGTTACTTCAAACAGCATCTTTAGGAGTTTTTGCTTCTCTTGATCTGTTGGTGTTTTACGTATTCTTTGAGCTTTCGTTGATTCCTATGTACTTCCTCATTGGGATCTGGGGTGGAAGCGACAGAATCCGTGCTACGTTAAAGTTCTTTATTTATACATTGGTTGGTTCGCTGATCATGTTAGTAGGTCTGATCTACGTTGGTTACGACGCCGGTTCTGTAATGAGCGGTGTTAATTTCACTTTGGATTGGAGATTCTTATCAAGTGATATCTACCAAATCGGATTGGTAGAACAAACCTATTTATTCCTGGCTTTTGCACTCGCATTCTGTATCAAAGTGCCTCTTTTCCCATTTCATACATGGTTGCCTTACGCGCATACCGAAGCTCCAACGGCGGGTTCTGTTGTTCTTGCAGCTATTATGTTGAAGATGGGAACCTATGGATTGATCAGAGTTTGTTTACCGCTTTTCCCAAATGCTTTCATGGAATTTGCTCCTTATATGGCAACGCTTGCAGTGATCGGAATTATCTACGGGGCATTGGTAGCCATGGTACAGAAAGATGTTAAGAAATTGGTTGCTTACTCCTCAGTAAGTCACTTAGGATTTGTAGTACTCGGTATTTTCGCATTGAATACAGTTGCTGTTCAGGGAGCAATTATCCAGATGGTAAACCACGGACTTTCAACTGGAGCGTTATTCCTTATTGTTGGAATGATCTATGATCGTCGTCATACAAGAATGATCAAAGACTTTGGTGGTATTGCTAAAAAGATGCCGATCTTCACAGTGATGTTCATGATCGCAACTTTAGCTTCTATCGGGCTTCCGGGACTAAACGGATTTGTGGGTGAATTTTTGATCCTGAACGGTTCTTTCTTCTCTGAACTATACGATAACAAAATATTTGCAATATTAGCTGCTTCGGGAGTGATCTTAGCTGCAGTATATATGCTGTGGATGTTCCAAAGAGTAATGTTTGGTCCACTTGAAAATGAAGAGAATAAGAAACTGGTTGATCTGAATGCACGTGAGATCGGATTATTAGTACCGCTCGTGATCTTTATGTTCTGGATCGGTATTCATCCGGTTAATTTTACAAAGTATTCAGAGAATCAGGTTACTGAATTGATCATCACATCCAAAAAAAAGAGTCTTGCAGTACTGGAAACGTCAAAGACGGAAGATCTTCCGGAATGGGCGAATTCTTTTTACGGAGTAGATGAAGAAACGGAATCAGAACCGTTAATGGTCTCAACTAAGTAAGTATGAAACCACTTTCAGAACAAGAAATTAATTCAGCATTAGAATCTTTAGAAGGATGGGGGTTTGATGACGATAAGCTCTGGAAGAAATTTGAATTTGGTAATTTTAAAGAGGCTCTGGCATTTATTGTAAGAGTAGGTGTTGAAGCAGAACTTCAGACGCATCACCCGAGAATCTTTAATGTGTACAATACAGTAACTATTGGTTTGCAAACTCACGATGCAGGCGACAAGGTTACTCAAAATGATGTTGATTTGGCAACCGCTATAGAAGGTATTATTTAAACTACGAGAATGGATTATTTAGGCGATTTACAAGCATTTTTACCGGGTATAATTACAGCAGTGGCCGGTTTGGCAGTAATTACGATAGAAGCACTCAAAAGCGGACATAAGTCGGCATACTGGGTTACTTCTTTTTCACTGATCGTAGCTCTGTTTTTTGGAATCCAGTCATTGGGAACTCCACTACAGGAAGCTTTTTCAGGAATGTTGGTTCACGGCGGAATTGCAGCTTTTGGTAATGTGATCATACTTCTTGGAACCCTTTTTTGCGTTTTCCTATCCAATGATTATCTGGAAAGCATTGATCATAACTACAATGAAGTGTACGGAATGATCCTGTTTGCAACTTCAGGAATGATCTGTCTTGCCGGAGCAAATGATCTTATTTCTCTTTTCCTAGGATTGGAAACTATGTCCATCTGTTTATATGTGATGGCAGGCTTGATCAAGAATGAAAAACAAGGAGCGGAAGGAGCTCTTAAGTATTTCTTGCTTGGTGCATTCTCTACAGGATTTTTATTGTATGGAGCAGCTCTTCTTTATGGCGCAACAGGAACGACAAGTATTCCGGGAATCGGCGCAGCAGCAAGTAGTGATTTACTATTCTTGGCAGGAGCAGCACTTTTATTGATCGGATTTTTATTCAAAGTGTCAGCAGTTCCTTTTCATATGTGGACGCCGGATGTGTACCAGGCTACTCCTACAACTCTTACTGCTTACATGGCTACGGCTTCCAAAGCAGCTACTTTTATGGCGATGATTTTAGTTCTTTCAAGAGCGCTTCCTTCGGTTGAAGGATTGGATTGGCAAGCAGTACTTTCTATTGTAGCGATCATTACTATGATCTTTGGTAACATCATTGCGCTTGTTCAGGATAACATCAAGAGAATGTTAGCTTACTCAAGTATCGCACACGCAGGTTATGCACTCGTTGGATTATCAGCGGCAACACCGGAAGGTTACAGTGCAGTGGCATTCTATCTGTTTGCTTACACCATCATGAATGTTGGAGCATTTGGTGTGGTAGCTTATTATGAAAGAAACAAAGGTCTTGATTTTTCTGATGTCAACAATCTTGCCGGACTTGGTTTTAAGAAGCCAATGATGGGAGTGATGATGTCGCTTTTCTTATTCTCACTAGCAGGAATTCCTCCGTTTGTCGGATTTGTTGGTAAGTACTATGTATTTGCAGCAGCTATTAATGCAAACATGGTTCCACTCGCTATTGTCGGTGTGCTTGCCAGTGCTGCCAGTGTGTATTATTACTTACGAGTGATGGTGTACTTATATTTCCGCGAAGCACACAAAGAAACAGAAATGATCGATCCGTCTTTCCTTTATAAAGGCGCATTAGTAATTCTTGCACTTCTTACCGTGTATTACGGCATTGAGCCTATCTTGCCATTCGGTGGGTTGATGGAATTGATTACTGGTTTTTGATCGCTGATTTAACTGATTAATCCTAGTTCCGTAGCTCTGCTGCGGAATGCCCCTCGGAAGCTTTTCCTGAATGTAGATTTGTGAAGATTAGACAATGAGGACGTTTACGTCCGGCTGGTTGGAAAGCAATTCTTTAAAAGTTTAAGAACTTAGTCACTCAGAGCGATAGCGAAGAGTCTTCACAACTAAGAATAAGCAAAGAAAGGTTGTGCAGATCCATCGCTCCGCTCTGGATGACTTCTAATTTGGGACAATAAATCGGTCAGACGGCTTTGAGCCGTTCGACCGATGAGACGGATTTTAATAAAACCGGGGTAGCTTAAAAAGGAACCCATCCCTGTCCCTTCCCTTCGTTGAGGGAAGGGGACGCCAATCCAAAATCAGATTTAGTTCGTCAGTTAGGCTAAAGCATCGATAAGCCTCTTATTCAGAGTCAAAACTATAAAGCCGTCATCCTGAACTTGTTTCAGGATCTTAAGAATTAGCTTTGATTCATTTGTTTACCACATTTCCTTTTATAATCACCACAGAGATCCCGAAATGAATTCAGAATGACGTATTTTTTGTAATTCTTTTGGGTAAGATAAATTGATCAGGCGGCATTGAGTCGTTCGTCCGATGACATGATTTGGTTCATGAGTCTCCCTCCCTGATCATAGGGAGGGAACAAGGGTGGGTCAATAAACCGACACAAAACTTTCCCTAAAGCAGCCATTGTAATCAAATCAATAATGCTGTATATTTAAGGCTCTCTGTTGTTCGGGCAAAGCGTCAGAATGACTGTCTTCACTTACGAAGACATCCAAAGACAAAACATACATACATGAGTAAGAATTATTACGAATTCACTTATATCATCAATCCCGTTTTAGACGAGGATAAGTTTGCCGCTGTTGTTGATAAAGTGAACAAATTGATTGAAAAGCACGGCGGCGAAGTTGATGAAGTTGATGAGTGGGGTTTAAGACCTTTTGCCTACGACATCGACAAGAAAAGCAACGGTTACTACGTAAACATGTACTTCAACGCTCCTGTTGAAGCAATAGAAAAAGTAGAACGTGCACTTAGAATTGATGACGATGTTCTTCGTTTTCTAACGCTTAAATATGATGCTAAGATGCTTCGCCATCGTGAGCTTCAAAAGAAAAATGCTGTTCCTGATGTTTTTGCTGTAGAAGCAGAAGAGGAAGAAGCTAAGAAAGAAGACTAAACCCTCATCAACTAAAGATATTTATTATGATTAACAATCCTTCACATCCGAAGAAAAGTATCCGCAAAGTAAAGCAATGCAAATTTACTCAAGCGGGTTTAGAATACATCGACTACAAAGATGTTGATACGTTGCAACGTTTCACAAACGATCAGGGAAAAATTCTTCCTCGTCGCGTTACCGGAACAAGTGCCAAGCATCAACGTCAGCTTAACAGAGCTATCAAAAGAGCTCGTTTCTTAAGCTTGATGCCATACGTAGCAGAAAACCTTAGATAAGAAATTACAGAACTATGAAAGTTATCCTTAGAGAAGACGTAGAAAAATTAGGACAAGCTGGTGAGCTTGTTGATGTAAAAGACGGATACGGTCGTAATTACCTTATTCCTCAGGCAAAAGCAGTATTGGCTACAAAAGGTACTATCGCTGAGATGGAACTTAGAATGAGACAAGCAGCTGCGCGCGCTGAATTAACTGTTCAGGAAGCTAAAGATCTGGCAAAATTGCTAGAAGCTACTTCAGTTACTATTTCAGTTACAACCGGTGAAGATGAAAAGATTCACGGTACTGTTACTAATGTTCAGATCGCAGATGCTCTTGCTGAAAGAGAAATTCTTGTTGACAGAAGAAATATTTCTATCGACGAAGATGTTAAAACTCTTGGTGAGTATACTGCTACAGTAAGTTTAGTTGGCGACTTAAACCCACAAATTAAATTTTGGGTTGTAAAAGCTGACTAATAGCTTTAGGGTTATTGAAATGTCTATGAAGACGTTAAACTTTTTTGTTAACTAGAGACTTTTAAAAAGCCTACATTCACTATCAAATTAGCGAAACAATAAATACCCGAATGAACTTATCAAAATCGATATTAATGGGGATCATCTTCGCGATGTTATCCCCATTTTTTTTATATGCCCAGATTCCTGACCCGGTTAAATACGAGATTTCTGAAATACCTGATACTGTAAAAGCGGGTGAAGTCTTCGAAATAATCGTAGAAGCTTCAATAGAAGGAAAGTGGCACTTATATTCGGTATTGAACGATCCTGATGCAGGACCTTATCCAACCCAATTTTCTGCAAAATCCCCAAATTTTGTATTAGCCGGAAAGACTTCAGAAAGTAAAGCAGATATTGAATTCGACCCCAATTTTGAAGCAGAATTAGGCTGGCACACATCTTATGCAAGCTTTACTATTCCCGTTGCTGTAAAATCTGAGTTGCAGGGAAAACAGAATTTGGATATTGAAGTTTATTATCAAGTGTGTGATGATCGGGTTTGTTTACCGCCAAAAAGAAAATCCATCATAGCGGGTGTATTTGTTGAAGGTGTGGCGGATGAAATTTATGAGGATGCGGTTGGCGGAGCTACCGTTTCGGAAGGTGGAAGCTCATCAACCAGAAAAGGAAGTTTCTCCGATGATGGAATTTTTTCTTTTTTATGGATCGCCATTGTAGCCGGATTTGCCGCACTACTTACTCCATGTGTATTCCCCATGATCCCGCTCACGGTTTCTTATTTTTCTAAACAGGAAGATGCTAAAAGAGGGATTAGTTCCGCCCTGATCTTCGGGGTAGCTATTGTAATAACATTTACGGTGATCGGTGCGGCTTTAGCAGCATTATTGGGAGCTTCCGGAGCACAGAATTTTGCTTCTAATCCTATTGTGAATTTATTCATTGCGCTGGTATTGGTCGGATTTGCACTTAGCTTATTGGGAATGTATGAGCTGCAGTTGCCTCATCAGCTTACAAATTTTCTCAACAGAAAAAGCAATGAGAGTTCAGGTATTGTGGGCATTTTGTTCATGGCGATGACCATCAGTGCGGTTTCGTTCTCTTGTACGGCTCCGTTTGTTGGGGCTGTATTTACGGCGACAGTTGGTGGCGAATGGTTTTATCCGATCTTAGGTATGATCGGATTTTCAGCGGCTTTTGCCAGTCCTTTCGTGTTGTTTGCCATGTTCCCTAAATGGTTAGAAGCACTTCCGAAAAGTGGTTCCTGGATGAACATCGTAAAAGTACTATTAGGATTCATTGAACTGGCTGCCGCATTCAAGTTCTTATCAAATGCTGACCTTGTATGGCAATGGGGAATCGTTTCGCGTCCTTTAACCATAGCATTTTGGATCGTGATCTTTTTAATGGCAGGATTTTATGTGCTCGGATTTATAACACTCAAACATGAATCAAAATCGGAACAAATTTCAACGGGAAGAATGCTACTTGCAATGCCGTTCTTAATGTTCAGTTTTTACTTGATTCCGGGACTTTTAGGTTCATCATTAGGTTTTTGGGATGCTTTTCTTCCCCCAAAACAACCAACAGATGTAAGCCTTGTAGCTTCAATCGGAGGGAGTGGAGGTGTAAGTTCAACTTCTGCCGATGAAGGCTGGAGCAAAGATTTTGAAGCTTCGGTAGCATCAGCGATCGAATCAGGAAAACCGGTTTTTATAGATTTTACCGGATACACTTGTACAAATTGTCGTGCTATGGAAAGTAATATATTTCCGCTGGAAGAAGTACAGCAAGCTTTTGCTGAAATGGAGTTGGTAAAATTGTATACAGATGGTGGTAAAGACGCCAAAGACAATCAATTGATACAATTCGAGCTTACCGGGAATATCGCTTTGCCAACTTACGTGATCTACGACCCTGTTTCCAAAACAGTGATCGATCAGGTGCTGGGATATACTAAAGAAGAAAAGTTTACGTCATTTCTTAGAGAAGGACTGAATGAATTCAAATCAAGATAGAAGTTGACCCTGAGTAGGGAAACCTTTAGCCTTAGATGACTTGAGTTCGATATAGCAGAATTAATTAAAAGTCATTCCTGCGAAGGCAGGAATCTAAATTGTACTTTAAGAATAAGTTCGTACAATCTAAGTTCTATTTAGATTCCAGACATTCACATTGGAATGATCCAATTTTTTGATTTGTCCGGTTTTTGAATTCAGGTACGGTAATAGTCACTAAATTTCGGCACGCTGACGGCTTTACATTCAAAAAAAAGAATCTACATCATATGTGCGGTAGCAGGTATGATGTTGTTGTGCCCGGGAGTATCTAAAGCCCAAGCAACTCTGGAAAGTGAAATTACTATTGATCGTATAAATATTGATTCACTCTATTACATCGGAGAATGGGTTTTGGAGGAGTCCATTATAGTCTCATCTGATTTGATAGCTATTCCAACTCAAAACTGGTTGTACGATCCTATTCGCGGAAACCTTACTTTCAGAGAAACAGATTCATTTTCTTTTCAGGGGATTTCTGATGTCTCTGTTAGTTTTAAATACTATCCATTTAGCCTGAGAAGGTTTTATAATGATAAAGCGGTTCAGCCTCTGGATTCTTCCATTTTAGATGATGAATCATCAAATCAATTTTCGGTATTTAGTTCCTCTGATCAAACAAAAAGAAGCACTGGATCCGAACTTCAGCAAAGAGGAAGTCTGAGTCGTGGAATAATAGTAGGAACAAATCAGGATTTTGCTCTTGAAAGCGGTCTGGATTTCGAGCTTTCCGGAAAACTTACAGATGATGTGACTATCAGCGCAGTTCTCACAGATAAAAGTATTCCAATTCAACCGGATGGAACAACGCAGAATCTCAAAGAATTTGATAAAGTTTTTATTCAGGTTCAGGCTCCTAACACAACTATTGAAATGGGAGACGTTGATATAAGCATGGAGAAAAGTACTTTTGCAAAGTTAAACAGAAGACTTCAAGGAGCTGCAGGATATAACACTTCAAATTATACAAACTTGTCTGCGGCTGCATCGGTTGTTCGTGGTGTGTTCAAAAGTGTGAATTTTCAGGGCTTGGAAGGAGTGCAGGGACCTTACCGATTAACCGGGAACGAGAATGAAGAATTCGTGATCATACTGGCTGGAACTGAACGAGTATACATCAACGGTCAGCTAGTTCAAAGAGGAGAAGATGGCGACTATATCATCGATTATGGCTTAGGGGAGATCTACTTCACAAATAATCTTCTCATCAAAGATGAAACAAGGATTGTAGTTGAATATGAATATATCGATCAGAATTTTAATCGGACATTAGTGGCAGCACAGGGTGAAGGAAGTTTAGTAAATGACAGATTCACGATTGGGGCTACGGTAATTCGACAGGCTGATGGAAATAATCTTCTATCTCAGCAAACGCTTACAGAAAGTGATATTGATATTTTGAGGCAAGCCGGAGACGATAGAAACGCTGCGAGAGTTTCAGGTGCTGAACGTATAGATCCTGAGGAAGAAAATGTGAATGTATTGTACGCTCAGGTTGATACTGTTGTTAATGGGCAAACTTATACGATATTCAAAAATATTCCAGGTTCTGAGAATGCAGTTTTTAGGGTTAGATTTTCAAATGTAGGTGAGTTTCAGGGTAGTTATAGAAGAGCGGGCACTTCTGTAAACGGTTTATTATTTGAATGGGTGGGACCAAATCGTGGAGATTATGAGCCATTCAGAAATCTTCCTGCACCAATCGAACAACAGATGGCTGCAATTAATACTACTTTTTCACTAAGCGATAATATCAGGTTATTTGGGGAATGGGCTGTAAGTGATTACGATCAAAACAGATTTTCTGCATTAGATGACCAAGATAATGTAGATCATTCTTATTTGGGTGGAGTTCAAATCGATTCTCTTAAAACAGGAACGGGTATGTTCAGCTTGAAAGCAGAGAGAAGGTTTTCAGGCTCTAACTTTGAGTTTTTTGAACGAACAAGAGATGTAGAATTTGATCGAAAATGGAATTTGAGCAGTTTTGAAAAGTCACAGGAGACCATAAATGAGATGGTGGCCAGATATGATTTTAACTCAAATTCATCCATAAATGGTGAATATGGTTTAATAGAAAGATTTGGTTTTTCAGCGCAAAGACAGGCATCGGCTTTTGAAACCGAAAATGAGAACGGTTTTAGATTAAAGTATCGGCAAGACTGGATCCAAAGCGAAGATGATCTGCAAATGAACGAAGGAACTTGGTTCAGGCAGCAAGCGAGGATTTCTAATCAATTCACTCGAAAAAGTTCGGAGCATAGTTTTATTCCGTATATGAGTTTTGAGCATGAAACCAGAGTTCAGCGTGATCAGCAAAGTGACTCGTTAACTAATCAATCATTGAGGTTTTATGAAATTGCTCCCGGAGTTAGATACGAAGCAAACAAGTGGCTCTTAGATTATTCTGTGGCTTATAGAAATTCATTTCGGGTTTTTGAGAACAGGTTGAGTGATGAAGCTGCATCAGTACAACAATCACTTCAAATAGATTTATTTCCGAGTAATTTTTTCACAACGCAAAATAAAATCGCCATAAGAAATAAAGAATATACTTCAGATTTCAGAGAGCAGGGGAATACTAATAAGAATTCGCTATTAATAAGATCAAATACAAGTTACTCTTCAATCTCGGAAAATTGGGATGGAAATCTTTTATATGAAGTAAATACTCAGCAGCAGGCATTACTTCAGGAAACGTTCATAGAAGTTGGACCTGAGATCGGTCAGTATGTATGGGATGATCTGAATGATGATGGAGTAGAGCAATTGGATGAGTTCTTTTTAGAGCTTACACCAAATGAAGGAACCTATATAAGGCAATTACTCCCATCGGATGAATTATTTCCGGTAATTGATCTGAGAGTACGATTAAGGAATGAGATAAAGCCTTTCGGATATTTAAGAGCAGAAGGAAATTTAAATCGGTTCTTAAATCAAATTACTTTACGATCCAGATTTGATATTGCAGAGAACTCAACAACTAGTGAGATAAGAGATATTTATTTTTTGAATATCAGCACTTTCAGAGACTCGGCAACTACAATTCAAGGTAGATTTGCACTTGAAAAGGAACTCGATCTATTTCCGGAGTTTAATAAATATGATCTGAGTATAAGGTACAATCAACTTAGAAGCCTTGTAAGAAGGAGTAGTGAATTACAAACCCTCTACCAGGATGCATTTGCAGTAGATATGGGTTATGAAATCACAAGTACAATTGAAGGGGAATCAAAAATTGTATCCGCTACGAACAGAACTACAAGTAATTCAATATCAAACAGAAATTTTAATATTATTTCAAAAACGTATGAGCAAAGTTTTGGAGCAACTGTAAACCGATCGTGGCGCACAGGGATTATAATCTCGTACAGTGAAAAAGAAGATATAATTATTGAAAGTAATAAAGTGGAAGTGCAGATTGTAAAAATTCGCAATACAAACAGATTCTTTCTTTGGAGGAAAGTGCAGGCAAATTCATCGTTTGAAATTAGAAATGTTAGTATAAATGGGAGTACTAATGCCGTTGGAAATTTTGAGCTTACAGAAGGCTCCGGTTCCGGCACTCATGCAATATGGTCACTCAGTAGCAGTTATAGGGTCAGTAATCTAATTAGATTGAATTTTATGTATGATGGAAGAACTGTAAAAGATCGGACAGCTATACATACTGCCAAATTAACTTTAAAAGCTACATTTTAGTAAAAATCTCTTAATCAGAACTAAAATTAAAAGCAACCAAAAAAAGTGTTTAAAGTTTGCTGAAAGTTGATTTTTCTATAGGTCAATACTTTGACATTTAGTATAAAATGAACTATTCTTTTGCCTCATTAAACATAGACATTAACATTAAACATAAGCGGAGTGGACATGACATCGTCGATTGCTCTATTTTTTCTACAAGCCGATGCAGGCTTCTTTAACGTCATCGTTGAAAAATTCAACCAAGGTAATGATGGCGGATGGATGTGGCCGGTACTGGTTACTCTTATTCTTGGATTGGCTATTTTCCTCGAAAGAATTATTACCCTCAACCTTGCAGATATTAACACACGGAAATTCATTGTAAATGTTCAGGAAGCATTGCAAGAGGGTGGCATTGAAGCTGCTGAAGAACTTTGTGCCCAAACTCGTGGACCGGTTGCTTCTGTATTTCAAGCTGGTTTAATGCGTTCAAACGAAGGTATTGATGCCGCTGAAAAAGCAATTGCAGCTTACGGTTCAATTGAGATGAGTTTTCTTGAAAGAGGATTGGTTTGGTTGTCTCTATTTATCGCTATTGCTCCACTATTTGGATTCCTTGGAACGGTAATTGGTATGATCCAGGCATTCGATGATATTGAAGCAGCAGCAGATATCTCTCCAAGTATTGTAGCAGGTGGTATTAAAGTTGCCCTTCTTACAACAGCTGGTGGTTTGATTGCAGGTATTATCCTTCAGATCGGGTATAACTACTGTGTATCTAAAATTGACCGCTTAATCGCTGAAATGGAAGAAAGTTCAATTACTCTAATCGATTCTATCATTTTACTTAACGAAGGAAAGCCGTTGATCACTCCTTCTGTTGATGACAGCGCTGATTCAGAATAATAATCCTAATCATAAAAAGTTAAACAGGAGATTATTATGAATATCGTAAGTTTAAGTGTGGGTCTTGCCGGATTAATGATTGTTGGTGGAGTTTTAGCAATGATCATTTCCGGAATCAGAAGCCTTACACAAGGAAAACAGGATTTTAAGAGAATCGCTTTGATGCTGGTACCTGTAGTTGTTTTTGCAATTACATATTTTTCACTAGGTCAAGACGAAGTTAAAGCTGCAGTTATGACTGCCGGCGTAATGATGGGAGGGATGGTATTAACCATATTCCTTACCGGACTTCGTGGAACATTTAAGTTTTAATTAAGCAATTATGCTATTAAAGAAACGTGAAAGAGAAAGTGCTGAAATAAATGGTTCGTCTATGGCGGATATCGCATTTCTCTTACTCATCTTTTTCCTGGTAACTACAACCATTAACGTAGATACCGGTATTGGTATGGTTTTACCTCCACCTTTAGATCCTACTGAAGAACCACCACCTGTAAGGGAAAGAAATCTGATGAAGATCTTGGTGAATGAAACCGGCTTAATTATGATGGATGAGGAGGCTACTCCAATTGATGAGGTTCAAAATAAACTGATCGAGTTTATCAAAAACCCGGAAGGCAATGAAGAGTTGTCTATTAGTCCACAAGCAGCCATTGTTTCTTTGAAAACAGTGCGCCAAACTCCATATCGGATTTACATAGATATGTTAGATGAGGTAATAGGTGCTTATGCCTTTTTGAGAAATGAAGCAGCTAACGAAAACTTTAGCAGAGATTATTCTCAACTTAATAAAGAGCAAAAAGATATAGTTGACGACATCTATCCTAAGAAAATTTCAATCGCTGAACCAGATCCGGAGTAAATATAATGGCACACTTTAAGAAAAAACAAGCTGGAACTAAGCAAGAAGTACCAACTTCTGCTATGCCGGATGTGGTATTTATGCTTCTTTTCTTCTTTATGGTTACCACTGTATTAAGAGAAGTAACTTTGAAAGTTAAAATTGATTTAACGAAAGCTACTAACATTGAAAAGATCGAAGAAAAACGATTGGTATCATACATATATATGGGACCTGAGCGTTTGCCAAATAACAGATTGGGGAATGACAAGGTTCAGATTGATGATTCGATCGTAGATGACATTGGAGCAATAAGACAGCTTATGTATGACAAGTTGCTACAAGAACAAAGAATGATTGTTTCACTTCGTGTGGATGAAAGTTCTGAATTTGGTCTTTTAACGGATGTACAAGAAGAATTAAAGAAAGCTCAAACTTTTAGAATTAATTATTCTACAAAAAGTGAAGCTACCAGAAATTAATTCTGGTTTACACAATTTTGAGGCATCCATGAATTTCATGGTTGCCTTTTTTTATTTATTAGAGAAGAGAACATATGGATCAGGAATTTAAAAGCATTCAAAGTGTTGGTCGGGAAGGGTTAATTAAACAGATAACAGGTTATGATTCCCATACCAATCAATCTACTATAAAAGGGATAGGCGATGATGCTGCTGTGTTAAAGACAGATGGTAAAACACATTCTTTAATAACATCCGATACATTTGTTGAGGGAGTACACTTTGACATAACATATACGCCCCTTCATCACCTGGGTTATAAGATTATTAGTACCGCCATTAGTGACATTTATGCAATGAACGGAACTCCGACTTCTGTTTTAATAAATATTGCTGTGCCAAATCGTCAATCAACTCAAATGATAGACGATCTATACAAAGGAATTTACTCTGCCGGCTTCGAATATGAAGTTGAGGTGGTAGGTGGTGATATTACAGCCAATCATTCCAATATGGTAATAACTGTTACTGCATTCGGAGAAGTTGAAGGTAAGAATGTAGTGTACCGTTCAGGCGCGAAACAAGGTGATGCCATTTGTGTTACAGGTGATCTAGGCGCAGCAATAGCAGGACTTAGGATCTTAATGCGTGAAAAAAAATACTGGGAAGAGCACGGTAACGAAGGGGCTCAGCCTGATCTCTCAGAATATGAATTTGTTGTAAAACGCCAACTTGTACCTGCTGCAAGAAAGAATCTAATTGATTCATTGAAAGAACATAACATTACTCCCAGCTCAATGATAGATGTAACACAAGGATTGGTTCATGAAGTAAGCCAGATCGCTTCTGCTTCCGACCTAGGGGCATATCTCTATCAAGCGGCAATACCGGTAGCAGTAGAAACACGACACGTTGCAGATGAAATGGAAGAGGATGTAGATCGCTACGCGCTCTTTGGAGGCGAAGACCTGGAAATAGTATTTACATTACCGGAAAAAGATGTAGAAAAATTTGTAGAACAATTCAATGATTTCTCCGTAGTCGGCCGAATGGTTCCGAAAGAAGACGGCATGAAAATGCAAACAGCAGAAGGAGATGTTATTTCTTTTGATGATTTGTCATAAAGAACTAGATGGCACGTTTTTTGACTTAACTTAGTTTAAATAAGCAGACCACTCAAAAACATATTAAATGTGTATATTTGAGATTCACTAATACCAGTTTATATCATTTAAATGGCAGATAAAAAATCCGCTCCAAAAAAGAAAATTAAAGCACCTCAGAAAGATTCTGATTCAAAGGACAAGTCGAAAACTCCAAAATTTCCCACGTGGGGATTTCTGGTAATATTTTTAGTACTACTTGTAGCTCAGTTCATTTATTCAGGAGCTCAGGTTACTAATAATATCAAATACAGCATTTTCCTTGAATACGTAGAAAATGGATATGTTGACGAAATCCTTATTAAAAACGGATCGTATATAGAAGGAAAGTATACTCCAAAGGCACTAGATGAGGGAATAGTAAGTGTTCCAGCTCAAGAGAATAATAACAGCTTCAATTTGGGTGGAGAAAATGAAGCTTATCTCAGATTCCGAACTACGATGCTGAGAGGTGATGATATACGTCCGGTTTTAGATGCTAATGATGTTGAATATGAAGTAACTATAGAAGAAGACTGGTTCAGTGGAGTATTTGTTTGGTTGATCATGATAGCTTTAGCTATCGGTTTTTGGGTTCTAATTCTAAGAAGAATGAACCCGGGCCAACAGGTTTTGAATATTGGAAAAAATAAGGCTTCTCTTTACGACAAACAGACTGACACAAAAACAACATTTAAAGATGTGGCAGGACTTGATGAGGCTAAAGAAGAGGTAAAAGAAATTGTCGATTTTCTTAAAACACCATCAAAATACACCAAACTTGGTGGAAAGATTCCGAAAGGAGCGTTACTTGTAGGTGCTCCGGGTACAGGAAAAACTTTGCTTGCAAAAGCAGTAGCAGGAGAAGCAGAAGTTCCGTTTTTCTCACTTTCAGGTTCTGACTTCGTGGAAATGTTTGTGGGTGTAGGAGCTGCTCGTGTACGTGATCTTTTCAAACAAGCAAAAGAAAAAGCACCTTGTATTATTTTTATTGATGAAATAGATGCAATTGGTAGATCCAGAGGTAAAGGTCAAATGCCGGGATCGAATGATGAAAGGGAAAATACTCTTAACTCATTACTTGTAGAAATGGATGGTTTTGCAACAGATTCTGGGGTGATCATTCTTGCGGCTACCAACCGACCTGATGTTTTGGATAACGCATTATTGCGTCCGGGTAGATTTGACAGACAGATCAGTATTGACAAACCGGACAAAAACGGTAGAGAAGCAATTTTCAAAGTTCACTTGAAGCCTTTAAAGCTTAGTAAAGAAGTGGAGTCAAAAAAGCTTTCAGCTCAAACTCCTGGTTTCGCAGGTGCAGAAATTGCCAATGTTTGTAACGAAGCTGCACTAATAGCTGCCAGAAAAAATAAAAAGGCAGTTGATATGGAAGATTTCGAAAGCGCCATTGATAGAGTAATAGGTGGACTTGAGAAAAAGAACAAAATTATCTCACCTGAAGAGAAAAAGATCGTTGCTTACCACGAAGCTGGACACGCTGTAGCTGGTTGGTATTTGGAACATGCTAATCCTTTAGTAAAAGTTTCTATTGTTCCAAGAGGTTTAGCGGCTTTGGGTTATGCCCAATACTTACCTAAAGAACAGTTTTTACACCAAACAGAGCAGTTGCTTGATGAAATGTGTATGACCTTAGGTGGACGAGCAGCAGAAGAGATCGTATTCGGAAAAATATCCACAGGAGCGTTAAGTGATCTTGAGAGAATTACGAAAATGGCTTATAGTATGGTTTCTGTATATGGTTTAAATGATAAGATCGGGAATGTATCTTTCTATGATTCAAAGCAAAGCGATTACAATTTCCAGAAACCCTATTCAGAATCTACTGCACAAATTATTGATGAAGAAGTTAAAAAGATCATAGATGAAGCTTATCAAAGAACGAAAAAACTTCTGACAGGAAAAAAGAAAGAATTGGAAATTCTAGCTAAAGAATTACTGGAGAAAGAGATCCTGTATCAATCTGATCTGGAGAAATTAATTGGCAAGCGTCCTTTTGATACCAAAACTACGTATGAAGAATACACTGCTCCGGATGCTGAAGTAGTAGATGACGTAATTGAATCCGATTCTGATTCTGAAGATAAAACTGAAGATTCGAAAACAAATTCCAATAATGGAAGCGAAAAATCAGAAGAAGTAAATAAAGAAACTGAAAAGAACGATTCTGAAAAAAGTAATGATTAAAGCAATTAAAGAGAGATTGCCATTTTTAAATCTTACTTCTTAACATTGCGTTAATACTGTATTAACCAAAGTATAAACTACCCGTAACAGTAGGGTAAAGTGTGGTTGATATCTTTTGAGCACCAAATAAAGGTGATCAAATAAATATCAGCACACACATGAAAAATTTAAACTCTTATCTAACTTTGCTGCTCTGGTTGTTTGCGAGTACAGCATTCGCTCAGAATACCGGACAAATAACAGGAACAATTATTGACGCCGAAAATGGCGAGACTATAATTGGAGCAAGCGTAGGAATAACCGGAACCACTAAAGGTACAGCCAGCGACCTTGACGGTAACTTTACAATACGTAATCTGGAACCTGGAACGTATTCAATTACTGTAACATACATCTCATATACAGCTCAAACAATAACCGGAATAGTGGTTAATGAAGGTGAATCTACAGTATTAAATATAGCCCTTGAATCAAGTATTGAGAACTTGGATGAGGTTGTTGTAACTGCTGAAGCTATTAAAAGCGGAGAAGCAGGCTTGTTGTCTATTCAAAGAAAAGCTATTGCTGTTCAGGATGGAATTTCAGCAGAAGAACTATCTAAATCTACAGATGGAAACGTAGGCTCTGCAATGAAAAGAGTATCAGGAGTTTCTGTAGTAGGGGGAAGAGATGTTTATGTTCGTGGATTAGGAAACAGGTACAGCAATGTTCAATTAAATGGCTCACCAATTCCGTCTACCAACCCGAATAAAAAAGAAGCCCCTGTTGATATACTTTCAAGCGGTATTGTTGATAATATCGTAGTACAAAAAACGTATACACCTGATCAATCAGGAGAATTTTCTGGGGGTTCTGTTCAAATCATTACTAAAGAATTTCCGAACGATCCGAGTATTACATTCTCTTACACTTCAGAAATTAATTCTAATTCAACTTTCAAAAATTATTTAGGCTACAACGGTGGAGGCACTGACTTTCTTGGTTTCGATAACGGATTCAGAAATCTACCTACAGATTTAGAAGACAGTGAAATAACAAATACGCAAGAAGCCGGAAGAATTGTCACTGATCTTAACAATTCTTGGGCTTCAAAGAATATTCAATCTCTCCCGAGTCAAAAATTAGGTTTTAGCTATAGCAATCAGTTCAATCAGGACAAAATGCCGATTGGTCTGGTTTCAAATATTAGCTATAAATATGCTACTAGTTCCAGAACTAATGAGACATTCCGATACATCAATAATTACAATGAAAATTCCGGAGAGATTCTTTTAGGATCTGATTACATCCGAAATTCAGGAGAAGAAAGCACGGGCATAAATGGAATGCTTAACGTTTTTGTAAAGCCAAATGACTTCACAAAGATTGGTTTAAAAAACCTGTATTCCAATTCTTCAACCAATCAATTTTCAACAATTGAGGGGTCATACTACAATTTCGATAATGACAACAGACAAACTGTAGCTGAGTTTGACAGGAGAGCAATTTATTCATCAACATTGATCTATGAGACTTACTTTCAGAACTTTATGGAGTCTAGTCTTGATGCTTCGTTAACATATTCAAAAGCTGTTCGAGATCTTCCGGATCGCAGAACTACACAATATGTAAGAAATGATGCAGGTAATCTTGAAGTGATTTTACCGTTCAGAGGCAACTCTCACTTCTTCTCTTTTCAGAATGATAATAACTACTCAGCTAAGCTGGACTATGATTTCAAGCCTGTAAAGAGATTAAGAGTTAAAGTAGGTGGTTTCGGGATGTATAAAGACAGAGAGTTTGAATCATATAAGTTGATCTATGAAGCAAACCCTTCTTCAAATGCACCTGATATCGACAAGTCCCTTTCACCAGAAGAAATATTCACAGCAGAAAATATTCTAAATGAAAGCCTTTTATTAACCGAAAGAACCAGCTCACGAGATTCATACAATGGTGAGCAAGAGTTGGCAGCAGGATATTTCTCATTGAATTGGTCTCCTACAAGCAAATGGAATGTAGTTACCGGGTTAAGAACTGAACAATCTACTCAATCTATTAATAACAAAGCATTGGTAAGTGAGCTTGATCTATTACCTGCTTTTAATACAACATACAGACCGTCTAATAAGACAAATCTGCGAGGAGCTTTTTCAATTACTTTAGCACGACCTGAATTCAGAGAGCTTTCTGAGTTTAATTTCCAGGACTTTATAGGAGGGAGAACTGTTTTCGGAAATTCAGAACTTGAGAGAACAAAAATCTATAATTATGACCTTAGATTAGAAACTTATCCTGATTTAGGCGAACTATTTGCTGTAAGTGTATTCTATAAAAAATTCGAAAACCCAATAGAGATATTCTACAGAATTACTCAGAATAATGAGGTTCGGTACGACAATGTAGAATCTGCAGAGTTATACGGTATAGAATTGGAAGGCCGAAAGGACATTACAGAAACTTTAAGGTTAAGCAGCAACTTCTCGTATATCATTTCCGGTGTTGAGTATGCTGATGGATCCTCAGCGGGAAGACAAGCTAATGCAAGCAGGCCAATGTTTGGACAATCACCTTATACATTAAACATGAATGCTTTTTATCTGATGCCCAAAATTGATTCAGAGCTGACGTTATCATTCAACACGTTTGGAAAACGAATATCTGCAGTAGGTAATAATGAACAACCAGATGATGAATACGAACAGTCTTTTAATAAACTAGATCTAAGTTTTACTAAAAAATTTGGTAGTGCATCCATAAATGCAAGTATAGAAAATATTCTTGGCGACGATGTAGTATATAAGCAAGGAGATATAATTACTACACAGTATCAGATCGGAACTACTTTCGCAATCGGTTTTAACTATTCATTTAATTAACACAAACAAATAATACAATACAAAAAATCATGAAATCTAATCTTAAGCTTCTAACTCTGTTTGCTTTAGCATTATCATTTTCATTCACATCATGTGATGATAACAACGGCAACAACGACGATACTGAGTTGCCGGAAATCTATGCTTCTCTTCCGGGCACTGTAATCTCTGAAGATACCAGATGGTCTACAGATCAGGAATTAACAGGACAATACTATGTACTTCCTGGAGTAACGTTAACTATTGACGCAGGTGTAGAAGTAAGCTTTACGTATCACAATAATGATGTAGACAAAGTTGGAGCAATTATTACACTACCTGCTGATGCAGAAAATTTCGATACACCAAGAGCGAGTGGAAGATTAGTTGCTGAAGGCACATCCAATAATCCGATTGTGTTTACTTCAGCTCGTGATAATAAACTACCGGGCGACTGGGGTGGAATTGTTATGGCCGGAGAAGGCATCAACAATATTGAAGGTGGAAAAGGAGAAGTAGAGGGTTTACCTGATGCTATTCAGTATGGTGGAATGAACAATAGTGATGATAGCGGAATCCTAAAATATGTTCGAATTGAATATGTTGGATTTTCGTTTGCTGAAGGTTCAGAGCTAAACGGGCTAAGTTTGTATTCTGTTGGTTCAGGAACAACTTTAGAATATATCCAGGTATACAAATGTACTGATGATGGATTTGAGTGGTTTGGTGGTTCTGTTAATGCTAAATACCTTATCTCTGCTTTCAATGATGATGATTCGTTTGATATGGACGAAGGATGGAACGGTAGTGGCCAATTCTGGTTAGGTGTTCAGACTGCAGGAGCAGACAATGGTTTTGAATCTGATGGCGTTAAAACATTAGGCTCTGGTGGCGAAACAAATCCAACTCTCTATAACGTTACCTTAGTTGGCTTAAAGCAGGATGGATCTACTAAAGACTCTGAAGACAAGAACTATGGAATGCGTCTAAGAGAAGAGTTTAACGGTACTTTGGAAAACTTCATCATTACTGAATTTGATGGCTTAAATTTCAAACTTGAAGATGATACCAGAAGCCTTTTCCCTAGCAATCTTTCAATTGATAATATGATTATCTGGAACAATGAAGGCTTTAACAATGCTGCCGATTCAACTGATTTTGGAGCTGTAACACTAGAGCAAAATCCTGGCTTTACTAACGCAGCTGGTTTTGACTACTCTATAGCAAGCCCTGTAACCGGTGCAACGCCTCCAAGCAATGCATTCTTCAACTCAAGTGCTACTTATATTGGAGCGTTTGGTTCCACAAACTGGGCTACCGGAAATTGGGTTCGTTGGAACGACAACTAAAAATGAATTTGTAGCTTACTCTACATATTACGTCTCACAGTTATGTGAGGTGTGCTGATCACATGAGAGCATTGATGAAATCGGTGCTCTCTTTTTTTTGTCCAAGAATTTTAAAACATACATTATAGTGTGATTAAGTTCACACAAAATTACTTTACTTATTAATATATTCTTAAAGGAACCGGAAGTCAGTCTTTTGGGTTATGAAGAAAAACAAATAAGGTAAATTTGGTACTTGTAACAAGAAAAACACATTTCAATGCGGCGCATCGATTGCATAATCCATCCAAAAGTGATGAATGGAATAAGGCAACATTCGGTAAATGTAACCATCCTAATTGGCATGGCCATAATTATATTATGGAGGTAACTGTAGCCGGAGAACCGAACCCTGATACAGGTTTTATTATCGACCTGTCTGATTTGAAGAAGATCATTGAAGACAAAATTGTAGAGCCTTGTGACCATAAAAATCTTAATCTGGACGTTCCTTTTTTGAAAGGAATTTTACCAAGTTCGGAGAACCTTGTGAAAGCATTTTACCAAGAATTAAAAGAAGAAGTTGAAGCAGTTTGTTCGGAAGGAGGAGTACTCTATAGTGTTAAACTCTATGAGACAGAAAGAAACATTGCCGAATATTGTCCTTTTAGAAAGATTTAGTTTTAATTCTATTAGCTATAGTCTCATTTTTTTATTGCTTTCTAAGCTTCACTTTTCAATATATTTTCAATTTTTTTTCACGTTGTTAAGGGCTGGTAACTGCTATTCCGGATTGGCTAGGAGTGATCTGAAAACTTCTTTATAAATTCTGATAATTATTTCTCATAATAAAAAAGGGCAACCCATTTGGATTGCCCTTTTTTTGAATTTCAATAAAAACGAAGGTAATTAGCCGTCTACTTTAGTAGCGTTTTTATTAAGCCCCGGAGTTCTATTTAGGAACTCATCATATAGTTCTGTATGTCTGCTTGTCATTGGGATTTTATACCCGTCAATGAATACATCCAGAATTTTAGTAGAAGTTTGGAAAGGATCGCCAGTTGAAACAAAGATGTTAGCTTTTTTCCCAACTTCGATAGACCCAAGCTCATCTCCTACGCCCATGATCTCTGCTGCATTGATCGTGATGGCTTTTAAAGCTTCTTCTCTACCCATTCCATAGGTAGCGGCAAAACCTGCGTTATATGGAAGATTACGAGAGTTTTCGGTATCCATTGTTCTTAAAGCAACTTTAATTCCGGCTTTCTGCATTAATCCGGGATTTTTATAAGCGGTATCGTAGGCATCAGAACCTCTTGTTGGAGTTGAGAGTACAGGACCTGTAATTACCGGGAATCCTGATTTCGCGATTTCATCAGCTACTCTCCAACCCTCAGCAACACCGGTAAGCACAACATTTTTGTAACCACGTTCTTCAACCCATTCCAAAGCACTTGTAATGTCTTTGGCAGAATTTACTTCTATATAAAGTAATACTTCACCGGTAACAACTTTAGCAAGTGCTTCCATTTCAGGATAGTAACGAGCTGCGTCAGACTCTTTTATCTTAGCATAAAGTTCAGCTTTGTCAAAAGCATCGTTAATTGTTTCCTGAGCTCTTTCTCTGGCTTTTTCGATTTGCTCCGGTGTTCTTCTTCTCCAACCTCTCTGAGCTGATGAAGGGAAGTTCATCACAACTCCTTTAGATCCGGCGTACATTTGATCTGGAGTGTAGCCAAACAAGCTTATTGTTGCAGCTGTACCGGGTAGAGGTCCTCCTGCCGGCATTGTTAAAGCAGAAGTAACACCACTAACTCTTGTTACCGGAATTGCTACTGAATTAGGATTAACAGCAGTTAAAGCTTGCATATTCGGAGTGATTTCCCCGAATTCTCTGAAGTCATTGGCTTCTGATATACTGCCAATTTCAGATAGACCAAGACGGGTTCCGGAATCGATCATGCCGGGATAGATTTCCTGACCGGAATAATCTATTACCTGAGCATCGCCCGGAATATTGATATTCGCTCCAACCGCTTCAATAATACCATTATTAATGATAATGGTACCTTTTTCAATAACACCATTGGTAACGGTGTAGATCTTTGCGTTTGTAAGAGCAAATTTAGAGTTATCAGCTCGTACTATACCGCCATCATTTTGCGCAACGGCAAACAGTGGTAATAATACAAGTACACTTAATATGGATATAAATTTTTTCATTGTGTTCCTCACTTGTTGTTAAAGAGGTCGTAGAAATTCACCACATTTGCACCTTCCATGCATTTGTCGTGATCATCAGCGTAAAAAATTTGAACATTTTCCACTGTAGACTCAGGGTCAATATAGATTCTCTGGTCAGCTACATCATTTTCGATGTCAAAGTACTTTACACCGTCAACAAAAGTCATTTGTGGTACTGCATAAATTGATAAAGGATGTGAATCAAAAATAGCAATATCAGCATCTTTTCCTTTTTCCAAAGAACCAACACGATTATCGATACCTAGTTGTTTAGCAGGATTTAAAGTAATCAAAGCCAAAGCTTCATTATCAGATAAGTCGCCATACTTTTGTGTTTTAGCTGCTTCATGAAACAGGTGACGAATTAGCTCGCCTGAGTCAGAGTTGATCGAAGTGTTTACACCATTCTTAGTTAGGATAGCTGCGTTATAAGCTGTTGAGTAGTAAACTTCTAGCTTATATGCCCACCAATCAGCAAAAACGGAAGCAGAAGCACCAAACTCAGCAAGTTCAGGAGCTACCTTATACGCTTCATTAGCATGTTGAAAAGTTAATCGCTCGATACCAAAATCTGAGAATACTTTCATAAGCATATAGATCTCATCAGCACGATAAGAATGGCAGTGAACCAATACTTCGCCTTCAAGAATATCTACCATAGTTTCCATTCTAAGACTATACTCAGGAGCTACTTTTCTGGAGCTTTTATTTGAACGGTACTCGTTCCAGGCATCACGGTATTTAACAGCATCACTAAATGTATTTCTTAGCATTGCTTCAACACCCATTCTACTCTGTGGCTGAATACCACGAGAACGTCCGCCGCGAGTTGGATTTTCACCTAAGGCAAACTTAATAGTTCTTGGAGCGCCTTCGAAACGCAGGTCATCCGGATTGGTTGATCCCCAACGAAGTTTCAAGGTTTCATTTTGCCCACCAATTACATTCGCAGAACCATGCATAAGATGGATAGAAGTAACTCCACCGGCTAATGCTCTGTATATAGAAACATCAAGAGGATCTACAACATCTTCCATGCTTACTTCAGCAGTAACTTGGCTGGTTCCTTCATTAATAGAAGTACCTGCAATATGTGAATGTGCGTCAATGATGCCCGGCATTACAAATTTTCCGGTTGCATCAACTTCTTCAACTCCGTTAGGAGCTTTCAGATTCTTACCGATTCGGTCAATTTTGCCATTACGTACAAGAACATCTGTATTCTCGAGAGTTCCGTCAGTAATGGTGATAACTGTACCATTTTTTATCAGTACATCTCCTTTTTTGGTCTGTGCCTGCAGTGCTGAAACACACAGAAACAGAATAAACAAGGAGGAAGTTTTAATCATTTTGGTTAATCTCATTTTAGGCCTCATCTTTTGTAGCTTGAATTGGGAAAGAAACGTTAAAAGCCGCTACACTGGCTTCTGCTTCATAACTGGTTCCGTCTACAACACCTTCAACTACTATATCTATAGATTGTCCACCTGCATCGATAGAAAAGTCAAAAGTTAGTTCGTTATTCAAAAAGCTAATGTTTTGAAGATCTACATCGGGAGTTCCATCAGAACTGGTCATTATTCCTGATAGCATACCTGATTCGTTAGTAAAGATCATTTTACCGGTTTGGGTACCCTGAGGTGTGGTAAATTCATAACTCCATGTGCCTATCAAAGCTTGCATACCAGCAGGATTAGCTTCACCATCTTCAGCTTTTCGTGCTCCTGTCTTCAGATCGTATTCATATTTTACACCGTCAACAAAAACATATTTGATTTGTGACTCTTTATCGAAATAAGGACCTTTTGAAACAACCAAGTTTCCAAGTTTACCTTCATCAAGAGTACCGGCCATATTACTGATTCCCAAAAGGGCTGCAGCATTGGTGGTAAGAGCAGCAAGAGCTTCATCTTCACTTAGTCCATTTTCAATAATAGTAAGAAGATTATTCTTTAAGTCATTAGCACGAGCATCAATAGATGAAAACCCGAATTTAATGCCTGCTTGCTGAAGTTGAGCATACTGAGTTACATATTTTTTATAAAACTCCATTCTTCTTTCTTCAAGCCTTTTTACTTCATCAGACTTATCTTCTTCCTTACTGTCTTTAGGCTCTTTTGGCAGTTCAAGAGACATAAATACTTTAGTACCTGTACTTTTAATCTCATCAGCAAGATCCCAGCCTTCTTGAAGATTACCGAGCACAAGGTTAAAACCAAGCTCTTTCTGTAACCTCATGGCTCTTCTTGCTTCCAATGAATTTGAAGCGTTGTAGAAAATAGGCTGCTTTTTTTCAATAACAGGATAAAAGGCTTCTGAAACTCTATCTCTTGTAGGACGTGCAATTCCTGTGGGATTAGAAGCATATAGTTCCGAATGGCTCTTCGAAAGCTCTGCATTTCTGTAAAGATTTCTGAATTTCGCCATAATTCCCAATGTGTTACCTGGATATGCACCAGGAGCGCCTGAAAATTGTGAGTACAATGAAGAACCTTCTGATAAGATCAACTTATCCGGATGGTCAGCATCTCTTAAGAGAATAAGAGCACCTGAACCTGGAAGCATTCTTCCATAAGGTACTGTATGCGAAATAGTGAAGCCTACTTTTCTCATTGCTTCAATACTATTCTCATCTACTTTGATCTGTTCAACTACTTGATTTTCAGGAGTAATTCCTGCGTAATAATTTGGTGGATCCGGTGTAAATAAGTTGTCAGGTCTTTCAGGACTTTCAGGTCTGTCGGCACCTGTATTTGCCATTCCGTCAATAAATCCAGGATAAATGAACATATCAGTACCATCGAGTACTTCAGCATCGGAAGGTATATTTACGTTATTACCAATGGCAGTTATCAACCCGTCTGTAATTACAATAGTCGCTTCTTCCATCATTTTACCGGGAGCCTGAATAATCGTCGCATTCGTAATAGCGAATGTACGAGTTGCAGGAGATTCACCGGTAGGATCGCTTTGAGCATGTAAACTACTGGCTAACCCTATCAATGGAAGAATGAATATCAGACGAAAAAGTGTTTTTCGAAGTATTTTCATTCTTGATTATTTAGTTAGTTTGAATTGGTTGTTACTAATATATCTTATTGAAACCGTACAAGCTAAATATTAGATAATCAATTAAGTAAAAATGTGTTTAAAAAACGGTACTAACTACTTTCCGTTAACCACTACAGCAAGTTTGCCATTGTGATATGCAAGTCGGGTAATTGTATTCAGATTATAATCAGAAAGATCGGCGAGTAACTCCCACTTATTCGAATTTTTATTCTGAAGATCGTAGATGTAGAGATTACTTTCATTACCCATAACAATGAACCGATCATCGATCCAAGCCATATCTTCTGCGCCTGGAAGAGTAGAAGTAATTTGTTCAACTGATTGACTGTCATTCAGTTTTGATCTCATTATGATCCAGGTATCGGGATCTGTTTTATCAACAAAGCTAAAATCCTGAGTTCCCGGAATTCTGTGAATGGATCGCCCCGGATTGTTTTGCAGTAGTTCACTTTTCCCTGTTGCTACGTTTATTTTTTGTAATGTAGCAGGTTCTCCCAAAACGAATGCTACGATCGTAGCTTCTGAAATCCAGGCATAATAACCAATCTTCAGATCTGGGATCAATACTTGAGGAGTTTTATCTTTTATAGAATACTGATATAACAATTGCAAACCATCAGGATCAAGTCTAACAGCAGAAATATGAGTTCCATCCGGAGTTAATACGGGTGAATATTCGCCCCCTGATGTAGTAGAAAGCCAACTTTTGTTTCCGGATTCAATATCGTACCAGAGAATATCGGTTTGTTCGTTTCTGGTTGAAGCAAAAAGTAAGGCCTTGCCATCTTTAGTAAATGATGGCTGATTATCATAGCCCTCATTATCTGATGCATTAACAGGATTGGTAAGCTCAAATCCTGATTCAGTTTTGGTTAAATCAAATAAATAAACCTCAGTGCTTTGTTGCGCATGTGCAACTATGTTGATACTGAATGTTAGTAGAAAAAGAATGGTAATTTTTTTCATGTTTCAATGGGTTTCATTCTGGAAAAAGGGTAGCCATTACAGCCCGTTTTTGGATTTTCACGATCAACGGTGTCAATATTTTCTGCTGAATCGGCAGTAAGTGCGTTATAAGTAGTTAAACAGAATCCCCATAAAAATGGAGACATATTATTAAATGTGATCCAATCTATTCGGGTATATAACTTTGGGTCGTATGGATTTAAAGAATCGTTTTTAGCAATAAAATATTGGTCTTCAATATTCCACTTTAGAATATGAAAACGTGTGGATGGTTTTTGAAGAAATACTTTATCATTTAATTCGTATTGAATGCTGTAATCATCCTCAAAGCTACCCAGCAGGTAGCCCGGAGCATTTTGATTTGGTTTGTTGCAACCAAAAAGTAAAACTGCAAAAAAAAGCAGAGCCATTATAAACTTAAAACTATCCATAAACGAAGGTAAAGAAACTAATCTTTATATTTTAATACATTAATTTTTATGCAGAGTTAACAAGAGAATGGTATCTTTGTAAGAACTCAAATTCCTAAAAGTAATTCATGAAATTTTTACGCTCTTTTTTATCAATAGTCATCTTTTCAACATTTTTTTCCTTAACAATACAGGCTCAATTCTTTGAAGATTTTGAGGCAGCATCAAAGACTGGGTATTCGGCTGGTAGTATTACTTTATCTACAGGCACATGGTTTTTTGATGATGCTCTTTTGAGAAGTGACGGGTCAGGAGATAAGAAAAATGGTAGTCAATCGGCGAGAATAAGAAATGCAGGGTCTATTTCGATGAATTTTAATAAGACGGGAGGAGCAGATGAAATTTCTTTTTTTACTGCAAATTCTAGCTTTAGTGGAGACGGGGGAGGTAAAATTCAAGTTCAATATTCAACTAATAATGGAAGTACTTGGACGAATATTGGAGATGAAATTACAGTTGAAGATGTATTGACAGAGGTTACTATCGCTGTTGCAATTTCAGGTGATATCAGATTTAGATTCCTTAAACCAGTAGGAGGTAGGGTTAATATCGATGATATTAGAATAACAGATTATGTAGAAGCTGCCGCTGAAGCAACTATTAATGTATTAGTGGATAACGCAACTGCTAACAACTCTGATGTGATTTCTTTTGGATCTACCCTTGAAGGAAACCAGTTGACAAAAACTATGGAGATCAAAAATACAGGAAACCCTGATCTCGTAATTTCTGATGTAACAGTTACAGGTCAAGGTTTTTCATCATCAATGTTAACTGACAGTACATTAGCTTTCAATGAAACTACAGAGCTTACGCTTACTTTTGAGCCTACAACTGATGGTACATTTCAGGGAAATATCACTGTAACCAGTAATGCTGATAATGCATCAAGTTTTTCTCTTTCATTAAGTGGAGAAGGATTTGTTGATGGAGACGTGATCTCAATAGTTGATGCAAGACAACTTCAACTTGGAACACGAGTTACTGTAGCAGGTCGTGTTACTGTAGCGAATCAGTTTGGTGGTCCTTTATATATGCAGGATGGCACCGCAGGTATAGCTGTTTTTTGGCAACCTCTGCACATTGCAGCAGAAATTGGAGATTCAATTAAAGTTTCCGGTCCTTTAACAGTGTTTAAAGGCGGAGTTCCGGGAGCAGATGAAGATTTTCTTCTTCAGATCTCTGATACAGAAGAAGATGACAACATTGTTTACGAAGTATTTGATGTAGAAAAGAGAGAAGTAACTCCAAGAATTGTAAATCTTGAGCAACTGAATATGGAAGCTAATGAAGGTCAGTTAGTGGTTGTTCAAAATGTAACTATCGATCATTCAGGAGCATTTCAGGGAAATCAGAACTATGATATAACTGATGCTGTAGGAGCTGCGGAAATGAGAATTGATAACAATACAAATCTGGTTGATGCAATTGCACCAACAGAGCCTGCTAACATAATTGGGGTTATCGGCCAATTTGGTGGTACTTACCAACTGCTGCCAAGGTTTACCGAAGATATGGGTGTTGAAGAAGTTTCTTATCCGGGTGATGAAATATCTAAAGACCAAACGCTGGATGTGGTTACATGGAATGTTGAATGGTTCGGTGACGCCGGAAATGGTCCTGACGATGATGATCTGCAATTACGAAATGTAATTACAGTAGTTGAAACCATTGATGCCGATATTTATGCACTTCAAGAAATTTCAAGTCCGAATAGATTTAACGCTCTAGTTGACAGCTTAGAAGATTACGGAGGGTTCCTTGCAAATTTCTCACAAACTCAGGAAACAGCATTCCTATTTAAAAGAAGTAGCATAGATTCTCTTTCAGGTGTAACACTTTCATCAGGCGATGGATTTACTCAATCAAACTGGGCAAATGGACGCTATCCGTTGATGTTCAGATTTATCGCTGATATCAATAATGAACAACAAGAGATATATGCTTTCAATATTCATGCAAAGGCGTTTGGTGACCAAGGGTCTTACGACCAAAGAGTTGCTGCTTCCGGAGAGCTAAAAGAATATTTGGATAGAAACAGAGCCAGTGATAATGTAATAATGATAGGGGATTACAACGATGAAATTGTGAATTCTACGTTCAATGACAATGTTTCTCCGTATAAGAATTTTGATGATGATCCTGAGTACACAATCGTAACTAAAAAGCTTGAAGAGAACGGGTTTGGGTCGCAGTCAAGCGGTTCTTTTATAGATCATATAACGTTTACTTCAGAACTTAGCGACGACTATTTTGAAGGCACAGAGCGAGTTGAAAATCCGTTTTATGTTGGAAGTTACCTAAGTACTACTTCTGATCATTTTCCGGTTTGGACGAGATTTAAGTTCGGAATACTTACAAGTAACGATGATGAAGTTCTTGCAACCCCAACATCCATTGCTCTGAATCAAAATTATCCTAACCCTTTCAATCCGAGTACAACCATCAGTTATACATTAGATTCTTCAACAAATGTAAGTTTGAGTGTATATGATATCACGGGCAGAAAAGTTGCTACATTGGTAAATGGAAGGCAGACAGCCGGTGCACAGGAAGTTAGATTTGATGCAAGCTCACTAGCATCCGGTGTGTATATTTACAGATTGGAAACTGCAACAGGAGCAAGTCTAACTAAGAAAATGGTTCTTATTAAGTAGAACCGAAAAATATCCAACAAGGAAAACCCAACATCCAATCTCTAAATAAGTATATAATTTGAAGATTGGATGTTCGGAGTTGGTAGCTGACTACGGAAGTTTATTTTCCGCAAACACATACATAGCGTCACGTAAGAATTTAGCTAAACCCGGCTGGTGTTTATCATAGAACTCCGTAAATCTGCTATCTGAAACATACATATCAGCTAGTCCCTTATACATTTCTGCATTGGTCTTATAGAATTTTTCATTCGTTTGATGATGCCGTTTAATTACTGCTTGTACTTCAACTGAATCTGGTGCTAGATCCATTAATTCAGCTAGATCTTTAGCTTGTTGAATCTGCTCTTTTTTAATTGCATCAAAATCACTTTTTGTCATGTTGGTGACATTAGTATTTGATTCTGCTATAACTTTCGGGTCATATTTTTCAATAACTTCTTTTTTTATTTCTTCTATCTCTTTTTTTGAAAATCCTTCATAAAGTTCTTCATCTGTTAACATAGTTTTCTTCTTTTTTAAATCTTCGATGGTTTTGTCTATGGTGTCTAGTAATTTTTCAAGCCTGTCTTTTCTGCTAAGGATCTGCTTCCTTTGAAAATCCAATGCTTTTAACCGGTCGAAATCAGGATCATCAAGAAGCTTTTTGATCTTTTTAAGTTCAAAATCCAGTTCTTTAAAAAAGAGTATCTGTTGTAATCGGTATAACTCTTCCTTTCCATAGTATCTGTAATTGGAGTCAGCTCTATCAGCAGGTTTCAGAAGCCCGATCTTATCGTAATAGCGAAGCGTCCGAATTGAAACTCCTGCTAATTTTGCTAGTTCACCAATGGAATATGTTCTCATGATTCTCTGATTTTTTACTAAGATAGGACATGACGAAAGGGGAGAGTCAAGAAGAAAATAAAAAATAGTTGAAATGTTATTTATTCAAACTACTTGATCAATGCCATTTTTTTGGTTGTGGTAAAATTTCCGGCGCTCAAGGTGTAAATATAAATTCCACTCGATAAATTGTCAGCTTGAAATGGTATGGTGTAAAATCCTGCTTCATAACTTTTATTTGTCAGTGTATGAACTTTTTGGCCCAGTATGTTGAAGATCTCAATCGTAACAAACGATGAAGAGGGAATACCAAACTTGATGTTTGTGGCAGGGTTAAAAGGATTTGGGTAGTTATTGAAAAGTTCAAAAGTAGCGGGAGTAGAGGGATCTAAATCGAAATCTACTCCTTTTCTAACCAAGGTAATGGAATACCCATTTTCTGATGCCTCAGTTTTTCTCATGATCAGGTTATCAGAATTTAATTCCTGATAAGTTATGTTTACCGGTTGAGGATCATCTATTGCTAATGGGGTTGATTTTTCATCTTTAGTAAGGTAGATATCAAAGTTCCTTAACCCTTGCCTATCAGTTAACGTCAATTCGCTGGATAAGGAATAGTTAGATTGTAGGTTTAATGGGACTTCATAAATATCATCTGTATTAAATTCTAAGACGTTTATATCAAAAAGTTCGTCTTGATCATTGTATGATGATAATGAAATATATTCATCTGCATAAGGTCTCAATTCAAATGCATCAAAAGTGTCAAAACCGTTCTTCGCTTCACTATTGAAAGATATAAATGCATTATTATTAAACTCGTTAATATCACTTTTTAAGTTCAGTTTAAAGTAGTCAGTACCTTCTTGTTCTGTAATCAGATCGAGCTCCAGCAAGCTGTGATTATAGTTAACAGATATGGATTGATCATTTATACTTGTATCAGGAAAAACCAAAAAACTTTGCATTGGACCTATCCAGCCATTCCTCAAATCCCCAACTCTGTTGCTATAAGTTTCCCACGATCTTTTTTCACTATTCCAGCTGTAAATAGCATTAATGTATTCTGGCTTAGGTATTCTGTTCCAGGCAATAGTTGATGGAAGCGGGTTTCCTAAGAAAACCAGACCATCTTCATTAGGTGAACTTAAATTAAGGTTTGTACTAGATATAACTTTACTATTTACTGTAACAGAGTTATTGAATAGAGAGTCTGGGAATGTCGATGGGGTTTCTAATTTGATCAAGTCTCCAATATGGAGGCTGTCGTTAAAGTCTGATATTCTATTCCAATTGTAATCAGAATTATTTCCTGAAGTGAAACTCTTTATCCAGATTTTGATAGAGTCCAAACCCTGAGTTTCATTATATGATAATAAGGAATCGAATAGTTGATTTGCTGTTAAATCAACTGGTAAGCTTATAAAGTTGGTTCCTTTAGATATAGGTATTTCAATATTAAAATGTCCCGAGCTTCTATCAGCATTTGATTGAAGACCTATTTCAACAGGGATTTCTCTGATTTGGTTTAAAGGATCATTTGAAGAAACAATTATTTTTCCGGTATATAGTCCGGGAATAAAATATTTTCCAGAAGCTGTTATTTGAACAGCCTTTGAGGTATTTGCAGGAATGGTAATTCGTTTATCACTTATGCTAAAATCATTATCCGAATCACTCAATTCTTTATCTAAACTTGGTCTTGATCCCGAATAAGAGGATTCATAATTCAAATATCCTTCAAATTCTAATTCCAGATCAGATTTACCGGTATTGAAAATCTCCAACTCATTAGTTGACTGTTCAATTTGCCATAAAGTGTCTCGTATTTCAGATATATTGAGTGCTAATCTTGGAGCGTCGACAATCGTGGGTTTATATTTTGATATCCAGTCTTTTGTAATACTCATGGATAACACATTGTCTGATGGTCCTCCATTAGAGTTGATACCATCTGTTTCGTTTGTAGAACTTCCGGCCGGTTCTCCTTGAAAAGAAATTCTAGGGTTAGAAAAGTAGGGTATTCTTGAAGCTATTCCTCCTGATAGAAGTTCACGATAGTGCATTACAGTAACGTATCGCTCTGTTCCGGGTAATCTTATAAGGTAACCTGTGGAAAAAGGAAAAATCCCACCTTCAGGACTCGCTGCATTATTGGCTTGAGTTCTTCCATGCAAATTCCCAAAATTATGACCGAGTTCATGCATAAAAACGTAAGAGCCTACACTATTTCTTACACTGTTAAAAGAATAAGCACTTCTGGATGAACCTCCTTCATTAGATAGCACATTGGCAATTCCTCCACTTACTGTAGTCGAATCAATCAGTGTTACTAAATCGGCTCCAAATCTGGATCTTAAGTCATATATGTTTACGGTATCGTCCGGGGCATTTACATAAAAATTATAAGTATTATCATACAAGGAGTTAAGTATCCTATAATTTACATGTTCCGTAGGTCCATTAGATTCTTGATGTGAATTTGCGATTTCAACTGTGCCAACAAAGCGGATCTTTAATGCCAGATTTGAGTTGTCAATTATTTCATTCTTTTTACTTTCGTTTAAGGCTATTAATTCATCTATATCAAAAACGGAAGTATCATTTTCAGCCCATTTCTTTGCTCTTGTTGTATAGAGTACCAGCAAGTCAACAGTTGTTGTATCTGAATAATCTTTTATATCGTAATCGTCATAATTCAGCGATTTGTTTAAAGGCTGTTTATCAGCAACATGTTCAACATCACAAATAAAGCCCGTTTCTGTAACCTCTGTAAAATATAATTTTCATTGAAGTAGGAGAGCTTAAATAGTTGATCTTGAATATTAAAGAGTCCTGTGATCCTGCCATTTTTGATTAAAATATGACTGGAACCTGATTGAAGGGTAGGGCTGGTTATCAATCCTCTATAACCATTTGACAAGTTTTGGATCTTGCTAATTGGCTGTACCAGAACTTGGTCATCAAACATAATTTCTAACGAATTCTCTGTTTTAAGATCCTTTGATAATAGCTGATCATTGATAGTTACGGCATATTTAAAGCTTCCTTCAGTTTTATTTTTATCTGATGAGAAAGTGAAATCCTGCCCCAAAACAGAGTTAGCCATGCATATAGACAAGGCAAAAAGAACTATTTTCTTTATATCGATCAAATTTGGGGAGTAGGATTAGAACTTAATCTAAGTTAAGTAAATTTAAACTCTTTCAATAAAAAAAGCCCGTCAATAAATTAACGGGCTTTTAAAGTATATATTTTAGGCTACTAAATTTACCTCTTCATAGCATCTTCAATTAAAGCTTCTTGTTCTGCTTCATGAACTTTCTTTTGTCCTGCAGCAGGTGAAGCTGAAGCATGACGACCAGCATAGGTTAGTTTTTGCCCATCTTCCAGAAGATCCATAAATCGAGGAGCTACAAATGTCCAGGCACCCATATTCTTTGGCTCTTCCTGGCACCAAATGATCTCCTTCACATTTTTAAAAGATTTCAATTGTTCTGCGATATCTTTATCAGGGAATGGATAGAACTGTTCCAGACGAGCAATAGCTACATCTTTGATTTCATTCTCCTGGCGATACTTCAATAGATCGTAATACACTTTTCCTGAACAGATAACCAAGCGTTCAGCATTTGTAACTTCAGGATCAGAAATAAAAGGCTGGAATTTTCCTTCTGCCAATTCTGTGGTATTAGAAGTAGCCATTGGGTGGCGAAGCAGACTTTTTGGAGTCATTAACACAACAGGTTTTTTAGCTTCTTGAAGTGTTTGCTTTCTTAACATATGGAAATACTGCGCAGGGGTAGTCAGATTCATAACCTGCATATTATCTTCTGCACAAAGCTGTAAGAACCGTTCAGGTCGAGCTGATGAATGCTCCGGGCCCTGACCTTCATATCCGTGAGGCAGATTGAGTATCAGCGAGGTAGTTTGTCCCCATTTAGCTTCGCTCGATGAAAGGAACTGATCAATAATGATCTGCGCTCCATTCACGAAATCACCGAATTGAGCTTCCCAAATAACCAAAGCGTCTTTCTTTTGAGCACTGTAACCAAACTCGAAACCCATTGCGGCATATTCACTTAATAAACTATTGTGAACATGGAAAAATCCCTGATCATCAGATAAGTTGTTCAGTGGAGTGAATGTTTGATTGGTTTCAGTACCATGTAGAACAGAGTGGCGATGTGAGAATGTTCCTCTTTCTACATCCTGACCGGTAATTCGTACGGTTTTACCAGATTTCAAAAGCGAGCCAAACGCTAATGCTTCGGCAAATCCCCAATCAATTTTGTTGTCATTGTTTTCTACTACTTCCGCACGTTTAGCTAGCAAGCGCAGAAGTTTAGGATTGGCATCAAAGTCTTTTGGTACCGTATTGATCTTAACCGCAATGTCTTTCAGCTCGTCAACAGGGTAAGTAGTATCAGGGAACTCAATTCTGTTTTTCTGTAGAGATTCTGTTCTGTCGATGAAATCGTCAGTAATATCAACTTTTGGAGCTTCTTTGGCATCTTCAAACGCTTCTTGAAGGAGCTTATCAAATTCATCAAAGATCTGTTGAGTTTCTTCTTCTGAAAGCTCATCATTCTTTACTAATGCTTCCGTATACAGATCTCGTACCGGAGGATGGTCGTTAATTTCTTTGTACATACCCGGTTGAGTAAATGCAGGTTCATCACCTTCGTTATGGCCATGTTTTCTGTAGCCAATAAGATCGATAATAACATCCTTTCCAAACTTCTGGCGATATTCTAAAGCCATTTGGATAGCATGAACTGCAGCTTCCGGTTTGTCGCCATTCACATGGAAGATAGGCGCCAGAATCATCTTAGCTAGATCAGAAGCATACTCTGTAGATCGTCCGTCTTTTGGAAGAGTCGTAAATCCGATCTGGTTATTTATGATAATATGAATAGTTCCACCGGTTTTATATCCTTCCAATTGAGACATATTTAATGTCTCCGGAACTACACCTTGTCCGGCAAAAGCGGCATCACCATGCATAAGCACGGGAAGTACTTTTTGTTGTGCATTTTCACTTTCGTGATGATCTTGCATGGCACGAACGGCACCTTCTACAACCGGGTCAACAGCTTCCAGGTGACTTGGATTTGGCATCAATTCAAGCTGAAGTTCTTTTCCTTCTGCTGTTTTATGAATACCCTTTGTACCCAAGTGATATTTAACATCACCGGAACCTTGAATTGAATCAGGATCGATACCGCCTTCAAATTCGGCGAATACTTTATGATAAGGCTTGTTCAAAATGTTTACCAGAATGTTCAACCTTCCGCGGTGAGCCATTCCGAAAAACACTTTTTCAACGTCATTGTTTGCAGCTTGAGAAAGCATGGCGTCGATCATTGGAATCAATGTATCAGCCCCTTCCAGAGAAAAACGTTTATGCCCGATATACTTTTTATGAAGGAATTCTTCAAAGGCCATTGCCTGATTCAGTTTATGAAGAATCTGCTTTTTGTCGTCTTTATCAAGATTGGCTTTGTTGGCACTGCTTTCCATTCTTTGGCGCAACCAACGACGCTCTTCAAGATCAAGCAAGTGCATATAGTCTGCACCAATGTGGCCGCAGTAGGTATCGCGCAATAATTTAATGATCTCACGAAGCGGAGCTTTTTCTTTTCCACCAAATCCACCACAATAAAATTCACGATCAAGATCCCAAAGTGAAAGTCCGTAATATTCGAGGTCAAGTTCAGGCACATGTTTCGGTTCTTTTCCGAGAGGATCCAGATCCGCCAGCACGTGACCACGCATTCGGTACATATTGATCAGTCTCCAAACGCCGATTGCTCGTTTATCATATTCCAGAGAATCTGTATTTCCGCCAAAAGGTCCTGAATAGGTATCTGCTGAATAGGGTATAGGCTCATAAGGAATTTCGAGATCGGCAAAAATTTCTTCGTAGAAGTTTTCCTGACCTGTAAGCAGATCGTTAATTTTTTTAAGGAATGAACCTGATTCTGCACCTTGAATCACACGGTGATCATACGTACAAGTCACCGTCATAACTTTACTGATACCAAGCTGATTCAAAATATCTTTTGACATAGATTGATATTCCGCCGGATAATCAATCGCACCGGTAGCAATAATAGCACCTTGACCTTGCATTAATCTTGGAACAGAAGAAACGGTTCCGATAGTACCCGGATTTGTAATACTGATGGTTGTTCCCTGATAATCATCGATCTGGAGTTTTCCTGAACGAGCTTTATCGATCAACTCAGCGTATGCATGCAGGAATTCCATAAAGTTCATTTTATTAACGCCCTTTATGTTAGGTACAACCAGATTTCTGCTGCCGTCTTTATTAGGAAGATCTATTGCAATCCCAAGATTAACCTGGTCGTGCACTACTTTATAGTGATTGTCACCATCAAAATGATACGCGTTATTAACACCCGGAAATTCTTCCAATGCCTTGATGATTGCCCATGCAATAAAATGCGTGAACGAAGCTTTTGGCTCATTTCTTTGCAAAAGATGCGTATTGATAACCGTTCTGTCTTCGATCATCATTTTAACCGGAAGCACTCTCAATGAAGTAGCTGTTGGTACTTGGAGGCTAAGATCCATGTTCTCAACGATCTTGGTTGCTACACCTTTGATCTTTTCGAGTTGAGCATTTTTAGGAGCATTAGCAGAACCTGAACTTTCTTTTTTTGGTGCTTTTTCCTGTTTTGCCGGAGCAGGAGCGGAAGCTTGTTCTGTTTTTTGAGAAGATTCTCCGTTAACAGATTTACCTTCGTGTTCATCGAAGAAGTTTTTCCAATGGGCAGGTACTGAGTTAGGATCTTCTTTGTATTGGTCGTAGAGTTCTTCAACTAAGGCTGAATTAGGACCGAAAACGGCTTCAAGAGATTTCAATGGGTGTTAACCTCGTGCGGATTTTATGCAACTAAATGAATCTGATTGTTTGTGTTGTTTGAAAATTTGATCATGAATGGTGAAGAAATTTGCAAAGCACTTAAAATTAAGGATTACAATCTTAAAAAACGATATTTCTTCTGTTGATTCTCATTATAGATAAACACAAAGATTTCGAAGGAATAGTTTCCATAAAAAGATCTAAAGTATTTGGCTAATTCTCTTTCAACAATTTGAGGGATAATGCGGAGCGGAGCTCCTGTGTTTCATTCCGCACCGGAGGTGCTGAACGAGGTTAAAATAAAAAAGGTCTCTATTTTTTGATAGAGACCTTCTACGATGAAATACTTGTCTATTTAATTAGCGTCATTCGCTTTGTAATGGTTGTAGAGCCTGAAGTTAGCCTATAAATATAAATTCCACTTGAAAGAAAAGATGCATCAAATGTAACAGAATGTGTGCCGGCAGACATTTGACTAGATACAATGGTTGAAACTTCTCTGCCCAACATGTCATATACTTTTAGACTTACTTCGCCAGATTCTGGAAGGCTAAAATTTATTTCAGTAGTAGGGTTAAAAGGGTTTGGATAGTTTGTAAGTTGAAAATCAGAAGGTTTTTCAATTTCATCGCCTATTATAATCTCTTTACTCTTAGCTAATGAATTACTTTCTTTAGGAGCATTGATATGTCCCAAACTTGCAATTACAGTCTCTTTGAAATTATAGGATTCCAGTTTCAGTAAAGAGGCTAGATCTTCAGTTAAGCTTTCAGAAGGGATTTCTATTATATAATCCTCAGAATCATTATCAGATAATGTACTAGATAAAGTTATCAAACTACTACTTCTTCCCGAAGATTCATTAACGTTCCCAACTAAAAGTTTTGGTAACTTACCATCTTTAAAAATTGAAGAAACATTATTTCCTCTAATCTGAAGATTAAAATCTAGAGCTGTATTGGTTAGCTCAGTTGGTTTTTCAATACTGAATGCATCCAAAGCTTTTTCAATACTTAAGTCTATAGAATCTTGATGAAACGACTTCATCGAAACTGAACTTTTAGTTCCAGAAAAAACCCCTTGATTTACATCATGGACTATAAATTCCAAGTAAGCTCCAGAAGTATCAATAAACGATATGGAACGTTTATAAATCATTTCTTCGGGATTAAAATTCGGATCTACTGGTAGCGACTTCATGAGTGTTTGGTTGCTAAGCTTAACATTAAAGTTTGGCCCCACTTCTTCAGTATAAAAGAATTTGGATTGAGTTCCTCCAACAGAAAGAGAGGGAGAAACTCCATTACTGGTAACGGTGGAAGGGCTGTTCCAACTAGAACCATTAAAATATTGCTTTGCAATACCTGCATTTCCAGTTATCTCCCAAACCAGATAAGCATCATAGTTACCTATTGTACCAACTCCTGTAATAGTAGGCTTTAGTTGTTGCTGATAATAAGTAGTGTGGTACACATTAGGCCAACTATTAACATCAGAAGTCCATCTGTGTATAATTTTATGGTCATAGCTACTACTTCCCGAACCTGTAGTTCTTGACCAAGCAACGTGAACCGCTGTTGAAGGAGTTTTATCTGTTCCTATGCTCGGAGAATGATGGGTTGCTGAACCGGGTACAACAGAAGATAAATTTTTATTCGCACTCCATAAATGGTAAGGGTCATCATGAAAAGTATGCTTTATTGCATTGTTAGAATTATCCCTATAAACAATGTTAAAACCGATATTTCCAAAGCGAGCCGAACCAATACCTGAGAAATCTGTAGTAGATAAGTTCGTATTAGGGATTAAACTTACAGTTGAGTTCCAAGGATCCCATGTGTCAGAAGAAGAGTTATATATTAGTGATTGCAAACCGTTTGCCCTGTAAACTAACATTAACTGATTTTCATTAGGAGAGTCGAATGTCATTATAGTTGGTTCAGGTTCGTAATTTTGGGTTACAGTAGTGATTAGTTTTTCTGAAACCCAAGAATTCCCTCCATTAGTACTTTTTTTTGTGTAAATATCGTAAACAGCATTACCAGTAGATGGATCAGTACTTCCATATCTCTTCTTTTGCCAAGCAATATGTAATACTCCATTTTTATCAATTGTAATAACAGGCTTGGTATTTTTACCAATGTTTGAGTTCTGTAAGCTTGTTATTATTTTTGGTGACTGAGTCATCCAAGGAAGTTTTTTGTAATACACAATTTCACTTCCTGAAGCAAAAACTACGTGATAAGATCCTGAAGAAGGTTCATATACTGTTCTTCTTCCTGAATTATCTCCTGATGCATCCTCATTCAAAGATTTAAAACTAACCATTTGATTAGCAACAGCTAAACGTTCAGCTTGATATACAGCTTTTAATGCATTTAATCGACCATGTCCATATTCACTCGTGAAGAGTAATCCATTCATACCCTGTACTTTTTCAGCTGTTTGTGTTAGGATGGTTTTTACTTCACTCGGAGATAAGTTTTGATTTACGGACAACATAAGGGCTATTGTGCCAGTTACTTGAGGTGCAGACATTGAAGTTCCGGGAACATAGTCGTAGTTTTGGTTAAAGCCATTTAGACCTCCATTCATTACTACAGAATAATTAGGAAGTGTTGAATAAATATCTCTGTAATCTCCTGATCCGTAACCGCCTGGTGCAGTGAGAGTTATTTCCGAACCAGCATTAGAAAAACTTGAATGTATATCATTATGATCAGTAGCGCCGACTGCAATAACATTTTCATAAGCTAACGCATGTTTACCCGGGTACGTAATAAAATTCTGATTTCCTTGGTTGTGAGTTATCGTTACTATAATAACATTTTTTGAAGCAGCGTAATCTATTGCATCTATATATGCTTGTGAGGCACTATATCCTCCAGAGCTGAAATTAATTACTACTCTTTTACCAGTTTGTTGTGCATAATCGGATGCTGAAATAACACTGTTTTTAAACATGCTACTAGTATAAGTGCCATTATCACGGTTCGACTGTATAGCTAAGATTTCAGAATCCCAGGATATGCCACTTATACCATTACCATTGTTTGTTTCCGCTGAAGCAATTCCTGTTACATGTGCTCCATGTCCGTGTAAATCTCGAACCGTAGGATCACCGCTTGTGCTATGGTCAGGTCCTAAAGTTATTCTCGAATTATTTTGTAAATCGGGATGTGACAATTGACCATTTTGCATTGGAATTCCAGTATCAAGAATTGCAATGACAACTTCGTTACCGCCGGTAGTTATGTCCCATGCACTTTTGACTAAAATGTCAGCACCAGTTGTCCCATTAGTTGGTGATTGACCTATATTATTTAAGTGCCATTGTTTAGAAAGGTCTGGATCGTTTGGGGAATACCCTATTTCACCAACATAAAGCGGTTCAAAAATAACATCAGGGATTTGAATTTTTAAGGTGTTAATTAGATCAATAACATTATCTGTATTTGTATCTAATATAGCCCATCCTAATTTATCAAATGAGCTTATAGTCCCAAAATTCGTTAAATACTTCTTATATTGAGTACTATCTTCTAAATTATTTAATTTTATGTGTAACTTTTTCTTTAAATAAGCTATCTCACTACCATTATATTCTTCAACTGCTATATCCTGTATTGTGCTAAACCTATCTTTTAATAAAACTTGACCTATTAAATCATCTGTAGGAGATAAATATAAAAAAGTAAAGATCAAAAAGGCTTTAAAATAATTCATGAGTTAATTGTGTTTTAATTATAAAAATGAACGAACGTAAATACTAGTATTTGTATTTTGAGATTCGGATATAACTATATATATATTGTTTTTTTGAATATGACAAGCTACTATTTTTCCAAGAGATATATTCTCTGTGAGTTTAGACCACAAATGATCATTTTTTGAGAAAAATCCTTTTTCTGTACATAAAAAAAGTATTTCAGAATCAACTATACCAAAACCATGTGGTTGGGATTGTTTAAGTGAATCCGGTACATCGTTTAAGACCCATGTTTCTAATGAAAAATCGTAAATTAATATCCCACCTTTTGTATAATCTGTTTCTTGAACGAAACCCAATATTTTATCAAAACTATCCGTAGCTGCAATTGGGTTGATGTCAGTTGTAAAATCTTCGTCAATAAGAAGGGTCCAATTCAGTCCACTATCTTCTGTAATTAAAATCTGTGAATTAACGCTTGTGCTTAAAACAATTCTTTCCGGTTTCTCCGATTTTAGAAGTGCAGAATGGGAAACTCCGTTTGCTAAATTAAAATTGTCATTGTTAGAATTTTCTGATTCCCCTTTTCCCGGTACGGGCGTCCAGTGTTCTCCTTTATCTTCAGAGAAGTAAAACCAACCAGAACCGAAACCAGCTGTTCCTGCATAGATTCTATTAGGATCTATTGGGTCAGCAGTAAGGGATAAAACACTCAGTTCTGAATTTATCTCCAAGCCTTTATCAATTTGGCTCCAACTACCACCACCGTTTGTAGATTTTATAACTCCATGAGGATTAGCATAAATTACATTCGGATTCGTACGATCAAAAATGATTTGGCTAATGCTTCCACCTTCCCAAATAATATCCCAAGATTTACCAAAATCATCACTTCTGAATAATTTACCCTGCGCTCCGGTACTAAAATTTCTTGATGTACCAATAAATAGAGTGTTTGATAAACATGGGTGTTTTTTTATTGTTAGGATTAGATCTGTTTCAATATTACCTAACTTAGTCCATTCTGACGCTGATACTGAATTCTGTTGATTACTCTCTAAGCAACTTAACATGGTGCTATCATCATTAATATCACAATTAGCTAGTATTAATAACATTATTAAAATAAAAGTATGATAGTAGCTATTTATTAACATCATGTAATAATTTATTAGTAAGAGATTTATCGGTGATCTTTGTTACAAGATAAAAGATTTCGAAGGAATAGTTTCCTTAAAGAGATCTAAAGTATTTGGCTAATTCTCTTGCAACAATTTGAGTGGAATGCGGAGCGGAGCTCCTGTGTTTCATTCCGCACCGGAGGTGCGAAACGAGGACAAATAAAGAAAAAGAATTTATGACAATAGTTAATTCTCGTTCCGTAGCTCTGCTGCGGAACGCTAAGTAGAAGCAGAAAGATGATAATAAAGGATAAATTATTTAAAATTTATGATTTAAATATTGGATAGTTATAAATAAATAGCTTTTATTCATAAAAAAAGCCCTCCGCAGAGGGCAAATTAAATATAGGTGAGGGGTGCTAAAATTAACAGAGCCCGCAGAGTCCTATAACTCTTTGTTGAGATAAGACTCTTATCAAGATGAATTAAATCAAGATAACCTATCTGAATAAAAAATCAAAAAGGAGAAGATTTTGAAAAAGATACTGGGATTGGATATGGGAGTTGCTTCAATTGGTTGGAGTTTAATTGAGTACAATCAAGATGACGAGGGTAATATAATTGATAGCGGAGTAAGAATTTTTGATCAAAATTTACAACGAGATAACGAAGCGCAAAAAGGAGAATCAAAAAACCAACAACGTACTTTACACCGAGGGATGCGAAGACAAAGAGACCGGAAAAGAAGGAGGAAAAGAGGACTTTACTATTCACTAAAAGGTGTAAGAATGTGTCCGGTAAAATCTGAGAATGAGGAGTGGAATAAATGGATTGATTTAAATCCATATGAGCTACGTACAAAAGGGCTAGATGAGCAACTTAGTTTGATGGAGTTTGGTAGAGTACTTTATCATTTAAATCAACGAAGAGGATTTAAGAGCAATCGCAAAGTGGGAAAAGATAGTGAAGACGGAGCAGTAGCTACTGAAATATCTAAAATACGAGCAGAGATGAAGAAAAAAGGAATGCGAACCTTAGGAGAGTATTTATTCAGTCTTCAGGAAAATCATTTTGATCCTCCGGTATCTCCAAATCATGATGATTATGAATTCAAAAGGAGAATAAGAAATAAGTATACACATCGGAATATGTATGAGGAAGAATTTGAATTGTTATGGGAAAAACAAACTCAATTTTATCCTCAAACTTTAACTGAGAAGTTTAAAGCTAAACTTTCTGACGACACTATTTTTTTCCAAAGACCACTTAAGAGTCAGAAACATTTAATTGGTAAATGTTCGCTAGAACCTGATAAGAAGAAAATTCCAAAAGGTCATTTACTTTTCCAGAAATTCCGAATTGAAAAAACTTTAAATAATCTAGAGTTGATGGGAGAGTATGGACAAAGTCTAGATATGACTGATGAACACAAAAAGATCATCAGAGAGAAGTTAGAAAGATCAGATCATGTTTCTTTTTCTCAACTAAAGAAAGATTTAGGTTTTAATTCTAATGCAAAATTTAATCTGGAAACCTCGGATGATAGCAAACTTAAGGGTGATACAACCAGCAAAAAACTATCAAGCAAAAATGCATTTGGTAAAGAATGGTATGGGTTAGATGAAGAGTTCAAAAACCATGTTGTTGATGTTCTTATTCATGTAGAAAAACCAGACGTTGTAGAAGATCTTGCTTTAAACAAATGGGGAAGAACAAAAGAGCAAGCCAACCATTTGAAAATGCTTCAACTTGAAAAAGGGTATGGAAACTTTTCTTACAAAGTCATCCGAAAAATTATGCCATTGATTAAAGAAGGAAAGAGAGAAAACAGTGCTATAAAAGAAGTATATGGTGAAGTAAAAAAAACACCCAAAGAAGATGTCTTTCAACTACCACTGTTAGATCCAAAAGATTACCGGAACCCAGTTGTATTTGGCGCTATGGTAGAGCTACGAAAAGTTGTGAATGCTGTCCTTAGAAAACATGGATTACCTGATATAATCAGGGTAGAACTTGCACGAGATTTGAAGAATAGCAAAAAACTCCGTGATGAAATCACAAAGAAAAATAATAAGCTGGAAAAAAGAAATAATGAGGCTATTAAGGCACTAAAGCAATCTCCATTTAACTATCAAAATCCAAGCAGAACAGATATTATTAAATATAATCTTTGGATTGAATGCAACAAGACTTGTCCTTATACGGGAAGAGTAATCAATGGGGAAGCCCTAGACAGAGGTGAATTCGAAATCGAGCATATTCTTCCATTTAGCCGAACGCTTGATGATAGCTACGCTAATAAAACCCTATGTGAATCTGATTTCAATCGTCGAAAGGGTAATCGTACTCCTTACGAATGCGTTGAAGCCGGTTTGTTGAGTAAAGAGGAATTAGAACAAAGGATAAAAAATAACTTGCCTTGGAGAAAGCGAAGAAAATTTACTCAAAAAACCATTGATACCGACGAGTTTATCGCTCGGCAGTTGAATGACACCCGTTATATGAGCAGGGAAGCAAGTAAATATTTAAAACAGCTTGGCTCAGAAGAATGGCCGGTAGTTATTCAAGTTACCAAAGGTCAGACCACTTCTCTGCTAAGACATCTTTGGGGTTTGAATTCTATATTAAGTATTGAAAATGATGAAATTAAAAATCGAGATGATCATCGCCATCATGCGGTGGACGCGATAGTAATTGCCCTTACATCACGGTCTATTTTGAAAAAACTAAGTGATGAGAATAAACTCATCGAAACAGAAAATTGGATGGATGAGGAAGAGTCCTCAGTTGACCGAAATAGGCAAATAAAAGATAGGGCTTCAAAGCGGATTACTAATACCCCTCCATGGGATACGTTTTGGCAAGATTCACAAGAATCGGTAAATCAAATTATTGTTTCGCATAAGGTAAGTAGGAAAATATCGGGAGCGTTTCATGAAGAAACTTACTATGGATCTACTGAAGAAAGTTCCTCTAAGAAAGACCATATAAAATACTTAGTAGTACGGAAAAGGGTAGAAGCTCTTTCTGAGAAAGAACTAGGTTGGAATTCAAAAACCCAAACTTTTGATAAAGAGGGAAAGGTTTTTATTCGTGATGAACATATAAAAAAGATAGTAAGGGATAAGATTTGGAAGAAATATAAAGAAACGGGAGATATAAAAAAGGCTATTGCAGCGTTAGAAACAGATCCTCCTAAATTGTTTCACAAGAACGGAAAAGATTTTAATCTTATCCATAAAGTTCGGTTGCTTATGGAAAAAGATTTATCAAAAATGAATGAGTTTGAGGATGAACCCAAGACCCCAACAAGGTACGCTTTGTATGGCAACAACCACCATATTGCTATTTATGAGTACACTGATAAAAATGGAAATAAGAAACAAACAGGAGAGGTAATCCCTACGATGGAAGCTGCTCGTAGAGTTTTAGATAAAGAACCTATTATTATGAGAGACCATCCGGATTATGATCGGTTTTTATTTTCGCTTTCAACAAATGAAATGGTACAAGATGCAGAAGATAACATTTTCAGAGTCCAAAAAATATCTTCTGATACTCAGATGACATTTCGACTAAATAATATTGCTCTCAAAGGGGCTAGTGATCCTGGTGTATTAAGGAAAAATCCTAGTTCTGTAGCAAGTTTAAAAAAAGTCAGAATTGATCCAATCGGTCAGATATTTCCAGCGAATGATTAAGCGTACAGTTGAAATATCGAGTGGCCCCATTCATCTATCCGTAAAAGATAAACAGATGAAGCTAAAACAAGGAGAGGATATACACTCAATTCCTGTTGAAGATTTGGGGTTACTGGTACTTTCGCATCCCGCTATTAGTTATACACATCAACTTTTGTATGAATTGTTGGAGCAAAATGTTGCAGTCTTATTTTGTAATCGTCAACATATGCCCGAAGGGTTATTGCTTCCATTCGAAGACAATCAGCTCCACCAAGCTCGCCTTCAAATACAAGCAGAAGCAACAAAGCCACTAAAGAAGCGTCTTTGGCAACAAGTTGTTAAAGAAAAAATAAAAGCACAGTCGAAAGTACTTAAATTAAAACACGGAGACGATGACGGCTTAAAATTACTGATCCCGAAGGTGAAATCAGGTGATCCTAGCAATGTTGAGGCTAGGGCAGCTAAACAATATTGGAAGTCATTGTTTAAAGATTCTGAGTTTAGAAGAAGGTATGATCGAAATGACTTGAATTCTTTGTTAAACTACGGATATGCAATAATACGGGCAGCTGTTGCACGTAGCTTAACTGCAGCGGGTTTACACCCTTCAATGGGGATTCATCATCACAATCAATATAATCCTTACTGTTTAGCCGATGATATGATGGAACCTTTACGTCCTTTGGTTGATGCGGAGGTATTTGATCTTTATGGACAATTTGGCACACTTGATATTGAAGTTACAAAAGAAACAAAACGACCTTTGCTAGAACTATTGACCAAAGAGGTTTTTATAAAGGAAATGAAATATCCGTTATTGGAAAGCTTGCACTTAATGTCATCATCACTGGCTAAATGCTATTCCAAAGAAGCTAAAACCATAGACTTCCCAATTTTAAAATAATGAGTAAACCGCTAATCACTTTTGGAGGAATGAAAACTATGTGGATGGTAGTTATGTTTGATTTACCGGTTGATACTAAAGTGGCAGTGAAAGAAGCTAATGATTTTAGAAAACGGATAAAGCAAGATGGTTTTATGATGATGCAATATTCGGTGTATACCCGTCATTGCCCTAGTAAAGAAAATGCGGATGTCCATGAAAGAAGAGTTAAAAAAATCTTGCCTCCTGATGGAGAAGTACGCATACTTAGAATAACGGATAAACAGTTTGGTAAAATGAAAATTTTTCACGGAAGGCGAAGAAAAGCAACAGAAAATGCCCCTGCTCAGTTACAAATGTTTTAGTTTTTTAAGACTTGGAACCGAACAAGTTTATGGGAGCCATAAACTTGAACAGAACCTAATCTAATTCATCTTGATAAGAGATCAAATCCCAACAAAATATGCCTCAGCTCTAATTCCTCCCCAATCTAATTCATCTTGATAAGAGATCAAATCCCAACCAAACACTTTATCTGTCATTTCTTGTAGTAATCTAATTCATCTTGATAAGAGATCAAATCCCAACATAAGATTGATCTCTGAATCTGCGACCAGAAATCTAATTCATCTTGATAAGAGATCAAATCCCAACTTCTAACACTCGGTCTTACGGTTGGATTTAAATCTAATTCATCTTGATAAGAGATCAAATCCCAACTTTAGGAGCGCCCATCAGTTTTGATTTAGAAATCTAATTCATCTTGATAAGAGATCAAATCCCAACTCTTCTATAACCTCACATAGTAACTCATTAAATCTAATTCATCTTGATAAGAGATCAAATCCCAACCGAACAGGATAAAGAATCAACTTCAAATACAATCTAATTCATCTTGATAAGAGATCAAATCCCAACTCAGCGTGGTGATACTGTTACCGTTCCTGAATCTAATTCATCTTGATAAGAGATCAAATCCCAACAAGCAAGCCCTTCGCCAAAGTGACCACCACAATCTAATTCATCTTGATAAGAGATCAAATCCCAACTCCTCATTATCATGCCTTTTTTTTTAACCTAATCTAATTCATCTTGATAAGAGATCAAATCCCAACCTACTATATAATATCTCACTGGGTATTCTTAATCTAATTCATCTTGATAAGAGATCAAATCCCAACAGGTGTACTTAATTCCTTTAGGATCTGTTGAATCTAATTCATCTTGATAAGAGATCAAATCCCAACTCAGATCGTTAAGCTGTGATCTTGCTATGAAATCTAATTCATCTTGATAAGAGATCAAATCCCAACTACGGTTTCCATCGTTGCGCCAATATATCCAATCTAATTCATCTTGATAAGAGATCAAATCCCAACATGCTAACTCATGCTTTAATTCTTTAGATAAATCTAATTCATCTTGATAAGAGATCAAATCCCAACCAACCTATCAGGGAAGCAATGGGAGAGCCTAATCTAATTCATCTTGATAAGAGATCAAATCCCAACTACATGTCTAAAAGACTCATTTATATCAAAAATCTAATTCATCTTGATAAGAGATCAAATCCCAACGATATTACTTTGTTAACCCAAACACTGGTGAATCTAATTCATCTTGATAAGAGATCAAATCCCAACACTTACTTAATGGTGCATCGCTTATAGTTGAATCTAATTCATCTTGATAAGAGATCAAATCCCAACCCGTTGTGGATATGGAGTTTATTTCTCTGAAATCTAATTCATCTTGATAAGAGATCAAATCCCAACCGCCAACTTAACAGGGGACGCCGACTTTGAATCTAATTCATCTTGATAAGAGATCAAATCCCAACCAAACATATACCCTGAAAAAAATAGTTTAAATCTAATTCATCTTGATAAGAGATCAAATCCCAACATCCAAATGATGATGCCTATAACAATGCTAAATCTAATTCATCTTGATAAGAGATCAAATCCCAACAACTGTCGCGCTAACGCTTGACGGATGTAAAATCTAATTCATCTTGATAAGAGATCAAATCCCAACTCGCTTATAGCTAATGGTTATTCGGCAGCAAATCTAATTCATCTTGATAAGAGATCAAATCCCAACAGCCTGCCGCGATGGAATTGATAAGTCGATAATCTAATTCATCTTGATAAGAGATCAAATCCCAACAAGAAGATCAATCCATAAAATCGCGCGAGAATCTAATTCATCTTGATAAGAGATCAAATCCCAACTACTGATCCCAAAGGAATTAAGTACACTTGAATCTAATTCATCTTGATAAGAGATCAAATCCCAACTAAATCCTAATACGGGAGAAATTACAGATAAATCTAATTCATCTTGATAAGAGATCAAATCCCAACACGGACAATTAGTTCCATGTAACTATTGTAATCTAATTCATCTTGATAAGAGATCAAATCCCAACGTTTTTTACAGCACCGTAATAATCATCTTTAATCTAATTCATCTTGATAAGAGATCAAATCCCAACACTAGATAGATTTCCATTAGGCTGAGGCTTAATCTAATTCATCTTGATAAGAGATCAAATCCCAACCGCACGGTGTACTCCGACTTATTTATCTCAATCTAATTCATCTTGATAAGAGATCAAATCCCAACTGGTGTTAAATCGCAAGATGCTAGACTCCAATCTAATTCATCTTGATAAGAGATCAAATCCCAACAGATAGCTGAAATACCATCAACGAAAGACTAATCTAATTCATCTTGATAAGAGATCAAATCCCAACCATCCGTCATTTCCTGAGGAAAAAATAACTAATCTAATTCATCTTGATAAGAGATCAAATCCCAACAAACTGTAACATTCTCGGAAACGATGCTGAAATCTAATTCATCTTGATAAGAGATCAAATCCCAACATACAGGTGGACCGGTATGCTCCAGCAGAAAATCTAATTCATCTTGATAAGAGATCAAATCCCAACACCCGATGATATTTATGATTTTGATATACAAATCTAATTCATCTTGATAAGAGATCAAATCCCAACGGAAAATTATGGAAAATATTATGGAAAAAATCTAATTCATCTTGATAAGAGATCAAATCCCAACGAAGTGTATACAACTCCTTCCTGAGCAGAAATCTAATTCATCTTGATAAGAGATCAAATCCCAACTTGATGGTGTTATTGATGCTGGATTACAAAATCTAATTCATCTTGATAAGAGATCAAATCCCAACGTTAATTTGAGGCTATTAAAATAAGGCTTTAATCTAATTCATCTTGATAAGAGATCAAATCCCAACTGGGGAGATCCAACCGGCCAGTTTATTTCAATCTAATTCATCTTGATAAGAGATCAAATCCCAACATTTGTTTTTTCTACCGAAATATGAAAAGGAATCTAATTCATCTTGATAAGAGATCAAATCCCAACATGAAATTGAGTGAGTGCCGATAGGCGAGAAATCTAATTCATCTTGATAAGAGATCAAATCCCAACATCAGCGTTCGACTACAAAAAATTATTGAAATCTAATTCATCTTGATAAGAGATCAAATCCCAACTGCTCTTTAGTTAGGTCGGTAGCGAGTTCTAATCTAATTCATCTTGATAAGAGATCAAATCCCAACATCCTGCACGTCTTAGACAATATAAAAGATAATCTAATTCATCTTGATAAGAGATCAAATCCCAACCAGCCTTTTCATTGATAGTCATTTAATTAAATCTAATTCATCTTGATAAGAGATCAAATCCCAACATTTGATTGATTATGCAGGAGGCTTTGATCAATCTAATTCATCTTGATAAGAGATCAAATCCCAACGATGCGTAAACGCTCCGATTGAAACGTCTAAATCTAATTCATCTTGATAAGAGATCAAATCCCAACTGATCGGAACCAACGGTTCTTTCTAAGAAAATCTAATTCATCTTGATAAGAGATCAAATCCCAACATAGCTATCAATGAGGCAGATAAATCTCTTAATCTAATTCATCTTGATAAGAGATCAAATCCCAACATTCTAAGGCTCTAACTCTTAACTAACCATAATCTAATTCATCTTGATAAGAGATCAAATCCCAACAGTACCCCGTTTCAAGGGCAGACTGCTTCAATCTAATTCATCTTGATAAGAGATCAAATCCCAACCCGATCCTGAAATGGATGCCAAGATCGCAAAATCTAATTCATCTTGATAAGAGATCAAATCCCAACTGGAAAATATTATGGAAAATTTTTGTATATAATCTAATTCATCTTGATAAGAGATCAAATCCCAACAACCGTCAATGCCTCCTATTTCATTAGGAAAATCTAATTCATCTTGATAAGAGATCAAATCCCAACCGGGTGGAGAAGACCGGAACAGGATTTGAAATCTAATTCATCTTGATAAGAGATCAAATCCCAACTTATTGTACAGGAGCTGGAGCTGGAATAAAAATCTAATTCATCTTGATAAGAGATCAAATCCCAACGAGTAAAATCTTTTACCACATGAGGGCTATAATCTAATTCATCTTGATAAGAGATCAAATCCCAACCAAAAAGTTGGTACTCCACGTATTGAAAAGAATCTAATTCATCTTGATAAGAGATCAAATCCCAACAGGAGGATTTAGATAGGGTACGTGAGGAGGAATCTAATTCATCTTGATAAGAGATCAAATCCCAAGTATGTATTTTGCATTCATTAAGCATATTATTAACACAAGTAATTTATGATAATAGTTTCCTAACTAATGCTTTAATTCCCATCCTACAACTGCTATATTCCAAACAAAAAATTACTAAATGACAACAGACTCCAAGAAAGCCAAAACCGGCGCGGAAAAAATTAACTGGGACTTGAGTGATCTATACAAATCTTCAGATGATCCTCAACTACAAAAAGATAAAAAAGAGGTGTTGGCAGCTGCGGATAAGTTTGCTGATAAATACAAAGGTAGAATAGATTCACTTTCAGCTGCTGAATTCAAAGAATTACTTAAGGAATACGAAACTATTCAGGATAGAGGAGGGAAGATAGGATCTTTTGCTTATCTGCAATGGAGTACGGATACTTTAAATTCTGAGTACGGAAAGTTAGTGCAGGAATCGAATGAGTTGTCATCTGAGCTCAATCAAAAACTGGTTTTCTTTGATGTGGAATGGCTCAAGGTTGATAATAAAAAAGCACAAGCTTTGATCAATGATCCTCAACTTTCGTTCTATTCTCATTATCTGGATTCTTCACGGCGTTACAAAAAGCATGTTCTGGAAGAGCAACAGGAACAGATCATGTCTGCAAAATCAGTGACCGGCAGAAGTGCCTGGGTTCGTTTCTTCGACGAAACGCTCGGTGCAGCGGAATTTCATATTGATGGTGAATCACTGACGGAACAGGAAGCACTTAGTAAACTGCACGAAGGTGATCAAAAGATCAGGAAAAAAGCTCATGCTGCGCTTACAGAAACATTTAATGATCTGAGCAGAACACTCACTTTTATTTTTAACACTGTTCTGGCAGATAAATCTACCAATGATCGTTTCAGAAATTATAAAAGCTGGGTTTCATCCAGAAATCTTGCTAACGAAACTGACGATGAAACTGTAGAAGCGTTGGTGGAAGCGGTAACTTCAAATTACGATCTGGTTCAACGATACTACAAGCTAAAAGCAGATCTTCTCGGGCTGGATGAAATGAAGGATTACGATCGCTATGCGCCTATCATCCAGAATGAAGAAACGATTTCATGGGATGAGGCAAAAGAAATGGTGTTAGATGCATATTCCAATTTCCATCCGGAAATGGGGGAGATCACTAAAAAATTCTTTGAGCAAAACTGGATCGATGCAGCTATAAAACCGGGCAAAAGAGGCGGAGCATATTCTGCAAGCACAGTTCCATCCGTTCACCCGTATGTATTTATGAACTTTGATGGAAAGATCAGAGATGTACAAACATTGGCTCATGAATTGGGACATGGCGTTCATCAGTATTTATCTAGGCAACAAGGACCATTGCAAGCGGGAACACCACTTACGACTGCGGAAACAGCGTCAGTTTTTGGTGAGATGTTGGTTTTTCAGAAGTTGTTGAAGGAAATCGAAGACCCTCAGGAAAAACTGGCATTGATCACGGGTAAAATTGACGATACCATTGCAACGGTATTTAGGCAGATTTCTATGAATAGGTTTGAAGATGCAATTCATACCGCAAGAAGAGAGGAAGGCGAGTTAACAACTGAGCGTTTTTCAGAATTGTGGATGGAACAGCAAGAGAAATTATACGGAGATTCAGTTACCTTAACTGATGAGTACGGAATTTGGTGGAGTTACATTCCTCATTTTTTACACACTCCGGGCTATGTGTATGCATATGCTTTTGGTGAATTGTTAGTGATGGCTTTATATGAAGAGTTCACTCAACGTCCCGAAGGTTTTGCTGATAAATATATGGAGTTACTAAGTGCTGGTGGATCAGAATGGCCACACGAATTAGTAGCAAAGATGGGATTGGATATTACAGATCCGGCTTTCTGGAACAAAGGGTTGAAGTCGCTGGAAAGAATGATAGAAGAAGCAGAAGCTCTGAACGAGCAAATTTCAAATAACAATTAATTCAAATTTCAAACATCTAAAACGAATTGTTACATTGCAGTTTGTTATTTGAGATTTAATTTCGAAGAAATTCAGGATGGCATTAGATAGGCAGGATAAAGCATTACGGGAATTTAAGCAGATCATGGAGGACCTGGTACACTTGTTAAGGACATCAACAAGAGTACAACTTACCTATATGTGCTGGGTTAATCACTCAAGGCAGCAATTTGTTTGGGAGACAAACAGCACAACGATGCCGAATGTGATGTTTCAGGATAGGGTTAATTTTGACCACCATTTTCTGAACGACTATAAAGAGATCCAGGAAATTACCGTGCTCAAAGTCGGCGAAGATATTGCAAAAGGAAAGCTCATGCATTACTTCGACTTTGTTCAGGCTAAAACCATGGTATTGGTTCCTTTCAGGAATAAAGGAGAAACAGTTGCTATAACGGTATTGGAAAGTGATCTGGACATTGAAGTTGAAAAGATCAAAGATCAGATTCTTTCCTACAACAACGCTTTGGTAAACGTGCTGGATACGTATCTGGAAGTTGTTGATCTCCATGAACAGCAAAAGGAATGGGAAGTTTATGAAAAATCACTTGCAAAATTCAGCCCTCGTCAACATAAAGTAGAAATACTTAAAACCATGCTTAACGAGATGCAAAGTTGTATTCCAAAAGGAAATGTGTCTTTGGTTTGCCATGGAATGGATACATGGAATGTTGTTCTGAACTCAGAAAAGTCGAACAATCCGGGAAAAATAGGTCTTAAAGTCGAGGAAAAAAGTGTTGCGTATGATGCTTTAGAAAAAGGAGATCCGGTTTTTTCTATGCACTTTAATAACAATCCTAAAAGAATATCGAGTGGAGAGGGAATTACGGAAGGTGCAAGTTATGCCATTCCTGTAGTAATACACGACAGAAGACAAGCTGTTGTAATTGTGAGTGATAACGATCCGCTTTCTTTTAAAGATTCCACAAAACATAAACTTTCGAATTTAGTCCGTGTGGCAGGTTTAACTATTCAAGCTACACTTAACAAAGCTTCTATGGCAACCGACCTTCTTACACATAGTTTTGACGCGTATATGCCGGAGTTATGGGAGGCAACAGTAGATACAGAATTAAAAAGAGCAGGTAATTCATCCAGAACCAAAACATGGTTCGGATTGATCTCTCCGGATGATATTTCGGCTTTGCGAACAAAATTCAGATTAGAAGAGCTCCAGAAAATTCAGGAGGACTTTGTACGGTTTTTGAACCCTAGTGTTTATGGATTCCCGGGTTATATCGGGTTTAATTCTGATTATGTGTACAGTTTTATTATCCAAAGCGATAAAGAAGAAGCTGTAGAAGCATGGATAGATAAGTTTAAAACCCGCTTGGCTCATGGTTTACGATTGTCGAACGGTCACACCATAAACATCAGATTTAAAATTGGCCTTACAGAGCTAAGCGAAGATTGCGCTAATTCCTATCAAGTGTTAACCAAAGCTAAAAAAGCACATGCTGAAGCCGTTAATGATTCCGAAGCGGTAGCGGTTGTAGCTTAATGGGTAACTTTTACCTCATAATAGTGGATGGTCTTGGAGTCGGAGCTCAGGAAGACGCTCACCTTTATGGCGATGAAGGTATGAATACGTTAGGAAATGTGTGTAATGAAACCCAATGTAAACTTCCGAATCTGGGCAAGATGGGAATCGGAAATATTATTCCGTTGTCCTCAGTTCCTGAAGAAGAAAATCCGACTGCGGCTTTTGGAAAAATGAGGGAAGTTTCGGCAGGCAAAGATTCCACAACCGGTCATTGGGAAATAGCAGGTATTCATCTCGAAAAACCCTTTCCAACGTATCCTAAAGGATTTCCGAAAGATGTAGTTGATAGATTTTGTGAAGGAATCGGAGTAGAAAAAGCGTTGTGTAACCTGCCCTATTCAGGAACAGATGTAATCAGGGATTTTGGCGAGGAACATATTAAAACCGGATATCCTATTGTATATACATCTGCAGATAGTGTATTTCAGGTTGCTTGTCATGAAGATGTTGCTTCTGTTGAAATGTTATATGATTGGTGTGATTTCGCCAGAAAGGAAATTTGTGTTGGAGAACATGAAGTTGGAAGAGTTATAGCAAGACCATTTACAGGAACGTATCCTTATGATCGAATTTCAGATCAAAGAAAAGATTATTCAGCGATTCCTCCTAAGAACAATATTCTAAATTCGCTACTGAATTCAGGAATCAAAACATATTCGATTGGAAAAGTAATCGATCTTTTTGCGGGAATTGGCTTTTCTCAGTATCGGAAAACAAAGAATAATGCGGAAGGAATTTCTCAATTGCTTTCTGCAATGAGTGCGGTTAAAAACAGTTTCGTTTTTGTAAATCTGATAGATACCGACCAACTATTTGGCCATCGTCTGGATCCGGAAGGGTATGCAAAGAGCCTGGAAGAATTTGACCGGGCACTACCGGCAATATTATCAAAATTAAATAATGAAGATGTGTTAGTGATAACAGGAGATCATGGAAACGATCCTTGTTCAAACTCTACCGATCATTCCAGAGAATTTGTACCATTGTTAGTGTATCCAAAAGGCAAAACCCTCCATCTGACGGATAACCCGTCTGATGGAACTACAAGTCTCGGAATACGAGAAACCTTTGCAGACGTGGCAGTTTCAGTTGCTGATTTTTTTGAGATCAAATCTACATTTCCGGGAAAGAGTTTTCTTAAATAAGACTTCTTTTTCCAAAAGCTCCCTTTTCATTCTTTGCATAATTGTCTACACTTTGAAGCGATGAATACAAAAGAAGACCTGCACTTTTATAACAATTTAAATGAATACAGACAGTCGATAAGCGAGCTTCTTCAAAAGGAATCTTTATTTAGAGATGTACCTGCTAATTGGCATGTAGTTTTAACCGATATAAAATCTTCTACAAAAGCGATTGAAGCAGGTAAACATGAAATTGTAAATTTAATAGCAACAGGCAGCATTATTGCTGTTCTGAATATTGCTCATCAACATAAAACAACAATACCATTCTTTTTTGGTGGAGACGGGGCTACACTTTTGGTCCCTGAGGAAATCTTAGAGGAATCTTTGAACGCGCTGACTGAACATCAGCAAAACAGTTTTGTCAACTTTGATCTATTTCTGAGAGTTGGAAATATGCCTGTTTCAGAGGTGTATAAAGAAAAGTACAGGCTAAAGATTGCAAAAGCGAAAATGAACAGGTTTTTATCGATACCTGTAATTCTTGGTGGCGGTCTTCATTATGTAGAAAACGTAATTAAAGGAACTTCTAATAATTATAAGAATCCGGAACTTTTGAAAAATGTTCTGAATCTGGATGGGATGGAATGCAGATGGGATCGCATAAAACCGCCTGAAGATCAACATGAAATTTTATGCTTACTTGTGAATTCTATAAACCGGAACGACCAGGCACCCGTTTATAAGCAAATACTAGAAAAAATAGAGTCCATTTATGGCTCACATAAAAAAAGAAGTCCGATTAGTGTGGCAGGTTTAAGACTTAATGCCACTCTAGATCGTATAAATTTTGAAATGAAAGTTAAAACTGGCACGAGCAATATCAGGTTTTTTTTAAAGCGAATGTTAGCCACTTTAATTGGTAAATTTTATATCAAATTCGATGAAGAAGGAAAACGGTATTTGAATAATCTTGTAGAACTCACTGATACACTTGTTTTGGATGGAAGGATAAATACTGTAATTTCGGGATTAAATAAACAACACAATGAATTAGAAGTATTCCTGACAGAAATGGAAAGTAGCGGTCTAATCAATTTTGGAATGCATCGGAGTAAAGAAAGCATTATGTCCTGCTACGTGCGAGACCGGAAAGATCAGCATATACATTTTGTGGATGGAGGAGATGGCGGATATACCAAAGCAGCCGGAGTATTAAAGACAAAATTTGGAAGTAACTAGAACCTTAAATTTAATCAAATAAGCTTTTAGCTGGTAGCCGTTAGCAAATGCTTCGAATTGGCTAACGGCTAAGTGCTAACAGATAAAACCAATAGACATGAAATACTCAGTTACCATTTTTATAGTACTTATTTGTACAGTGAATGCTTTTGCTCAAAAAGGAGCTAATCCGATTATTAAAAACTTCGGAACTATTTATGAGATCGAAAATGCCGTAAACCCTGATCCTAATATTGAATATAAAATTGTTGTTGATCTAAAAACCCTGCAAAGAGACAAAGAAAGCATAAATCCAGGACTCAATAATGTTGCCAGGATGTTGAATCTTCATGGATTAGGTGGAGTGAAAGCTGAAAACCTGAATGTAGCTGTGGCAATACATGGTGGTGCTACAGATGTGATTTTAAACAACGAAGCTTATCAAAAGAAATACGAACTGGATAATCCTAATCTGCAACTAATCAACGAGCTGAAGGAAGCCGGCGTTAAACTGTATGTTTGCGGTCAATCATTATTGGCTAGAAATTATGAACATGATGAAGTAAATACTCAAATCAAGATCGGACTTTCTATGTTGACAGTTGTAACTACATATATGCATAAAGGATATCACCAAATGGTGTTTAATTGAGTTGTTTTAAGGTCATCCTTGTAAATGTCAGGTAATTCGCTGACAGTTTTTGAACAGTAAAACATATAGGGTCATCCCGAATTTATTTCGGGATCTTAAGGTGTGCCTCTGGTTATAAATCTGCCAAAGTTTTAGATATAGGCTTTACAAAGATCCTGAAACGATTTCAGAAAAAGCTTCCAACTACACCGACCTTTGGCGTGGTACTGGAGCCTGTGCTGAGGAAGCTCAGTATCGGCACAAAAGTACATTATCAAGTAAACACTTACGATCCTTAAGAAAGACCTCCTCTGTCTCCTCCTGCAACAGGAGGAGGACTCGTTGATAAAAATTAGAATCAACTCTGGAATTCCCCTCCTTATCCAAGGAGGGGCGAACTACTCAGAAACAAAGAATCTGTTTCGTAGCCGGGGAGGTCCGTTTCCAATGCATAGCATAGAGACCAGATAAAAAGGCTTACTAGCACAATGGTACCTACTTTTGTCTTGATATAAAAGTAGCAAAAGATCAAGCCGAAGTATTTAAGACGGGTTCATTGATCCTGCGCTGAATAATCCTAAAGGTCTTCGTTCGCTCTGAGGAAATTATTAAACTTCTCACCAGAAAGGATTATTCCTGCTTCGCAGACGCATCCGGATCACACTTACTTTTCCGTCTTAAATACTAAGGGCGATTTTTTTAGAACTATCATTACCAATCTGTCATCGAATTACCTAACATCTACAATCCTTGTATGATTTACCTTTATTGATTCTAGTCATTCCTGCGAAGGTAGGAATCTGGATTGGTATAAAGGCTGTAAGCTTGAAGTAGATCCAGATCTCGGGTATACGCCGCGAGATGACTCATAATTCTTTCCGCCTCATCAACAAATTAACGAACTTCTTTCGGTTGGTATTTGTAGCTTCAAAAGAACTTAAAAGTCTGTCATGTCCAAGACAAAAAAATCATTATTAACTACCTTCATCACAATCTGTATTTTATACGTTGCTGTGTGTATCTATTTCTATAATATTCAGAATTCAATTTTATTTAGCCCGAGACCACTTCCTGTAGATCATTCTTATAACTATGAATTTAATTTCGAGGAACGGCTCTTCAAAACAACAGACGAAGCAGTAATCCATGCCATACATGCAAAAGTAGAGGATTCAGCCAAAGGACTAGTGATCTACTTTCATGGAAATGCAGGAAATAATGATACAAGTCCGGCGAAGTTTAGTCTATTTATGAACGAAGGATATGATGTTCTGTATCCTGATTACCGCGGTTTTGGGAAAAGTACAGGGCGGCTGAAAAATGAAGATGATCTGGTTGGGGATATGAAGATCCTTTATTCTGAGATGGTTAAAGAATATGATGAATCATTTATTTTTATATTGGGATATTCAATGGGTTCGGGAATTGCGGCGCAAGTTGCGGCAGCTAATGATCCAAAAGGACTAATATTGTGGACTCCTTATTACAGCATGGTGGATATGAAAAATGCCGCGTACCCTTTTCTGCCATCATTTCTGGTTCGATATCCACTTAGAACGGATTTAGCTTTACAAAAAATCGAAGAACCAATAGCTATTTTTTACGCCGAAAATGATCAGGTTTTACCTGTAGAAAGAGCCATAAAATTAAATCAATTCTTGGATGAAAACGATCAACATTATATGTTGAAAGGACAAAGGCATAACGGACTTTTCTTTAATGAGGAAGTTCGCAGGAGAACACCGGAAATTTTAAAATAGGAAGTAATCTGTATGTCAGCGCTTAATATTCCCGAATCAAATTTAAAGAGGGTAGTTGTAATTGGAGGTGGTTTTGGTGGACTTAAAACATTGAACCAGATTTCTTCAAAGTATTATCAAGTAGTACTTATTGATAAAAATAATTATCACAACTTTCAGCCATTACTTTATCAAGTTGCTACCTCAGGTTTGGAACCGGATTCAATCGCATATCCACTCAGAAAGATTTTATGGAAAAAGTCAGAATTCTATTTTAGAAACACCAAAGCGTTAAGAATTGACTCGAAAGCCAAACAGCTTGTTACAGAAGCCGGCCCTATTGACTATGATTATCTCATTATTGCCACAGGTAGTAAAACTAATTATTTCGGAAACAAAGTAATTGAAGAAAAAAGTATGCCGCTAAAATCAGTATCGGATGCTTTGAATCTTCGAAGTCTAATTCTTGAAAATTGTGAAGCTTCTCTTTTAACTAGTGATTTAGTTGAAAGAGAACAGCTAATGAATTATGTAATTGTAGGTGGCGGTCCAACAGGAGTGGAGCTCTCAGGAGCCTTGGCTGAACTAAAAAAGCATGTTTTACCAAAAGATTATCCTGATCTTGATCTGAGAAGAATGAATGTTCATTTAGTTGAGGCAACAAATACTCTTCTAGGTACTATGAATCCCAAAGCAGGTGAAAAAGCCAAAGAATATCTCACAGAAATGGGAGTTAATGTATGGCTAAATACCAAAGTAGAAGATTTTGATGGGTCAGTAGTGAAAACGAATAGCAAACAATTACCATCAAAAACTTTGATTTGGGCTGCAGGAGTTTCAGGAAATATAATTGATGGAATAAATTCAGAATCTATTGAAAGAGGCAGAATTCTTGTAAATAAGTTTAATGAAGTTGAAGGCTATGATGATATTTACTGCATTGGTGATGTTTGCCTGATGAAATCTGATGAGAACCCGGATGGGGATCCAATGGTTGCACAAACTGCTATTCAACAAGGAAATTTGTTAGCAAAAAATCTCAATGGATTAGCTAAGGGAGAAGATATGAAGCCCTTTGTATATTCTGATAAAGGCTCTATGGCTACAATTGGCAGGAATAAAGCAGTAGCAGAAGTGGGAAAGCTATTTTTTGATGGCATACTAGCATGGTTAGTATGGATGTTTGTTCACTTGATGGCTCTTGTTGGTTTTAGAAACAGAGTAGTTGCTCTAATTAACTGGGTACAAAATTATATAACTTATGATAAAGGGATTCGCTTGATAATACGTCCCTTTAAAAATAGAGAAGAAAATTAATGGATTATATTTCAACAATCATAGCATTAGTAGCTGGATTAACAGCAGGATTTTTCATCGCTCATTTTAAATCAAAGTCAGAAACTTCCAGGCTAGAGGAAAGAAATTCTAATCTGGACGAGCAACTCACCGAAAACGAGCAGAAGCTGGAAGCTCTTCAGCATGAAAAAGAATCTCAACTCAAAGAAGAAAGAGAACGTAGTGCTGAATTAGATCGACAGCTTGCCGGACTAAAATCAGAATATTCAGGACTACAAGAAAAATTAGCAGAGCAAAAAGGGCAACTGGCTGAAATGCAGGAACAGTTCACGATTCAATTTGAAAATCTTGCTAATAAAATTCTGGAGGAAAAGTCAGAGAAATTTACCAAACAGAACAAGGAAAGTTTAGATCAATTATTGAATCCGCTGGGACTAAAGCTGGAAGAATTCAAAAAGAAAGTAGAAGAAACGTATGAAAAAGGAACTCAGGAGCGATCCGGCTTGAGGGAACAGATTAAAAATATGGTTCAGCTTAATCAGCAAATGAGTGAAGATGCTAAAAATTTGACCAAAGCATTAAAAGGAGATTCCAAAGCGCAGGGAAATTGGGGAGAAGTAGTACTCGCCAGTATTTTAGAAAAATCCGGATTGCGTAAGGACGAAGAGTATTTTACTCAACAAAGCGAAACCACTGATGACGGCAGAAGATTACAACCCGATGTAGTCGTTAAACTACCTGATGAAAAATTTCTGATAGTAGACTCAAAAGTTTCTCTTACCGCTTTTGAACGATTTACCTCCGCTGAGGATGAAGCAGAAATTCAGTCTGCATTAAAACAACATGTATTGTCTGTGAAAACTCATGTGAAGGGATTGAGCGATAAAAATTATCCACAGATCTACGCGGATAAAACTCCAGATTTTGTGCTGCTATTTATACCTGTTGAGCCGGCTTTTGCTGCTGCACTGCAAACAGAACCGAATTTATATAATGAAGCTTTTGAAAAGAATATAGTGATCGTGAGCCCATCAACGCTGTTAGCCACACTCTTTACCATTAATACCATTTGGAAGCGTGACAGGCAAAATAAGTACGCATTGGAGATTGCTGACAGAGGTGGAGCATTGTATGATAAGTTTGTGCTTTTTGCGGAAAGTCTGGAAGAAGTTGGGCGACGTATTGAGCAAACGCAAAAGAGCTATGACGAAGCGAAGTTGCGTTTATCTGAAGGAAGTGGAAATGTAATCCGACAAGTGGAAATGCTTAAGGAGTTGGGAGCAAAGGCTACTAAACAACTTCCTGAGTCGATGAAGAAGCAGGAGTAAATGTCTTTGTTCCACACGTTCTGCGTTGGAACGAGATGCCTGTCTATTGATATACAAAGCAAGCCATTCCATAAGATCCTGAAACAAGTTCAGGATGACCTTATTCAATTTAATTGTAAGGATTTTCGTTAAATCTTAGAACAAAATCCGTTAGCAGGTCTATAAGAAGGTATGGATTACATGAACGTTGAACATTCGGAAAATGAGGGGCAAAAAACCGATTTCAGGGAAATTGCTACAAAAATCTGGGTTTATACCAAGAAAACGATGAAGTGGGCTTCGATCAGCTTCGTCGGTTTTGTTATAATTTCTTTTTTAATAGTGGTTTCTCTTAAATGGGTAAATCCATCTATCACGGCATTTACTCTTCAGGAAGACTGGAAAGAACTTGGTGTGGAACGCTATAGTTTGAAGGAAAACTGGGTAGATTATGAAGAAATTCCACAGAATATAAAATGGGCTGTAGTAGCATCAGAAGATCAGAAATACTGGCAACATCCGGGAATAGATCTTGTTGCAATCGCTGAAGCTTATCAGGAAATGGAAGAAGGTGAGAGAGTTCGTGGAGCAAGTACCATCACACAACAAGTGGCTAAAAACCTTTTTCTAAGTTCCGATAAAAATTATTTCAGAAAAGGTATCGAAGCCGGTCTGGCTTTAACTATAGATGCACTTTGGGGAAAGGAGCGCGTTTTGGAAATGTATCTGAATATAGTAGAATTTGGTCCCGGCGTATATGGAATTGGAAAAGCTTCGAATCATTTTTTTAACAAAGATGCGAAGTACCTTAAAGACGAAGAATCAGCACGAATGGCAGCTGTTCTTCCGAATCCAAAAAGAATGAGAGTGGAGCCCGCTTCTCCTTATGTTCAGAAAAGAAAAGACTGGATACTCAGGAATATGATGAACTTGAGTGGAATTGCTTATTACAATTATCCGGAGCCGGAAGTGGTTAAAGATTCTGTACAAACAGATTCGATGTTCATTTTTGATATTCCATTCATTAACAGAGTTGAAATATCGGGAATTGGTCTTTCATTGAGCGATGCAAGAGCAGTTGATAAAGCAAATAAAGATAGCTCAAAAACAGATTCTGTCATGAATCGGGATCTAAGGTTTTAAATAGGATTTCGAGCTTTCCAGAATATAAAAACCTTTCATAACGGGTAGATCTGTTTCCATTTTTGCGATCAGATCTTTTTCTATTTCTGAATAGCAGGTCTCTTTTTCAATGGTTATATGAAATTCATTTAGTAGGGCAATGAATTCTTTTTTGTTCAGAGGTAGTTTTAGTGTTTCTCCTACCATTGCCACTCCGCTTGTAAACATAAACCGATGGAAGAAATTAAGTTCGCTTAAGTCAAAAAAAGTACTGATCAGCTTAAAATCTGTGCTGATAGTAGTAATATTTTCAAGAATACTCCATGTGCTCTCGAGAGACAAATAATCAAAAAAACCTTCGGCCAAGTAAATAGTTTTTTTATTGAGATCAAATTTCCCTGTTTCTAACAACACATCATTTATGTTCTGATTAGCGGGTTCAATTGCGCATAAATATAAATCTTCTGAATTATAGCCGGCTTGCTCGAGCATTTTTTTCTTTTGATTGATCATAGAATATGTATCTATTTCGAAGGAAGGAATGTTTTTAGAAGCCCATAACATTCCATTGTGATCAAATCCGGACCCAAGAACCACAAGCTGTTCGTATCCATCATTGAGTGCTTTTAGTATGGCATGTTCTATATAATATTTCCGGGACAGGATATGCATCAGATCTCCGGGGAGAAGTAGTTCTTCCCACCAGACGAAGAAATTTCTCCACACTCTTGATTTAAGCGCTTTTTGATTCCAACTTAGCTTTTTAGGCAAATAGCAAACCACATTTCTATAAAAAGTGATTGTAAAGGAATCAAAAAAAGAGGCAATATTGGGATTTAGGGTAAGTCCGTAAAATTTAACAGCTATATAAGAAGCAGTAAGAGAAAGTTTGTTCGCCATTTTAGAACTTAATCATAAAATGAAAAAAGTACTTTTTTAAATAGAGTTCCAATAGCAAGTTTAGTTGTTAGAAATTGCATCAACAGGATTAACAAGAGCTGCTTTTACGGCATGATAACTTATGGTCGCCAGCGCAATGATCATTATAAAGATACCGGAGCCTATAAAAATGATTGGAATGTTGGTATAAACATCAAACCGGTAAGGGAAATTCTGAAGCCAGTTCATAGCTATATAGTAAGTAAATGGCCAAGCTATACAATTAGCAATAGCGATTAGGACGAGAAAATCTTTTGACAGTAACTTTATGATATCAGGAATTGAAGCTCCAAGACTTTTTCTTATTCCAATTTCTTTTTCTTTTAATTGTGCTGAATAAGAAGCGAGCCCCAGAAGTCCCAGCGAAGCAATTAAGATACATAGCATCGAAAATGCGAGAGATAGAGAGCTCATAGTGTCTTCAGCTTGATAGATCTCGGTTAAACGGTCGTCCAGAAATTGATATTCAAATGGATCTATTGGATTAACTTCTTTCCAAATTTTTTCAATGTGAGCTAAAGCGTCAGATGGATTTCCGGGAGCGATTTCTATAGCAGTATATTCTATCAACCCTAAGAATGGAATAACACCATCTACCAAAGAAATGGTAAGAGGCTCAATTTCTTTTTTTAGTGAAGTGTAATTGAAGTCTTCTAATACACCAATAACGTATTTAGTTTCCCTGTCTTCATTAGTTGGGAAGAAATAGAACGCCTCTCCTATAGCCTCATCGGGACTGTTCAATTCAAGCTTAGAAACCATTTCCCGATTAATTAGAACGGCTTGTTTTGCATCAGTAGGAAAATCTTTTGAGAAAGAACGTCCTGCAATAAGTTTGAGATCAAAAGTTTCTACAAAATCGTAGGTAGTATGCAAGGCCAGATTTAGTTCGTCGTTACTTTCTCCAAATTTTTCGGGTACATAATGATAGTGTTCTTGTTTTTCAGAACCGATGATCTTACTTAGAGCAGTAATGGATTCAATTTGAGAAAACGAAAGAACTTGTTCTTTAAAGGTTTCAAACTCCCAAGCCACTAGATTTTGTTTGGTGGGTAGTAATACAATTGAACTTTCATCAAAGCCGAGATCTTTTTCCTGTATGAACTGGATCTGCTTATATATTATAGCAGTTCCAATTATTAAGACTACTGACAGTGTAAATTGGAATGTGACAAGCATCTTTCTGAAAAGAGCACTTTTTTTACCCTGAACTACAGAGCCTTTCAGAACTTGAACAGGCTCGAAAGAAGAGAGATAAATAGCAGGATAAGAACCTGCGAACAAGCCAACAAATATTGTAAACACAATAAGTCCGGGAATAGTAGCTGGATGTGTAAATAAATTGAATGAGAGTTCTTTACCAACCATTTCACTGAAAGAAGGAAGAGATAGAAATACTAATATTACACCAATAGTGATAGCAATAAGGCAAATAAGGAAGGATTCACCTATAAACTGATAGAATAATTGTTTTCTGTATCCACCAAGTACCTTTCTCATTCCAACTTCCCGACTTCTTTCTAAAGAGCGAGCTGTAGATAAGTTCATAAAATTGATACAAGCGATGATCAGAATAAAACCAGCTACTACTAATAAAATATATAAGTAAAGAACAGAGCTGTTCACTTCCATTTCACTATCAAGGTTGGAATGAAGGTGAATATCAGTTAATGGCTGCAAAGACAGCTCTACCGTTTCATCTGCAGGCCATCCTGAATACGCGTAGAAGTAGTTCTCTGTAATTATGGGAAGCTGTGATTCAAGATCAGAAGGTTCTGCTCCTTCTTTCAGAAGCACGTAAGTCCAAATAGGATTCCACAACCAGCTTTGATCGTATTCTTGATCTGAACTATACATTTCATTTAAACTGGTATAAGAAGCGATAAGATCAATTTCCATATGTGACTGATTAGGCCATGATTCCATGATTCCGGTTACAGTCAGGTCAATAACTCCCTTATAGTTCAGAGTTTTACCCATGGGATCTTCATTTCCGAAATATTTCTCGGAAAGTTCTTCAGTAATTACAAGTGAACCCGGATTTTTAAGGACTTCATTAGGATTACCTCTGACAAGGTTAGCTGAAAAAATGCTAAAGAAGGTAGAGTCAACGAAATAAAAATTTTCTTCACTAAAAGAAACTCCCTTCTGCTTATTCCTAAAAGTATGAGAAGTTTCCTGAAGATTATAAAAACGGACTGTTTTTTGAATAAGATCGGGAAATTCAGCCTCTAACACGGGGCCTAATAGAAATGGGGTAGAGGCTTCTTTTTCAACATTATTTTCAGATTCCATTGTTTGAATAACGCGGAAAATACTTTCTGACCTTTCGTTGAAAGTGTCATAGTTCCATTCATTAAGAACATATAAGAGTATTAGTAAACTAGTAGCTAAACCAATAGCTAAACCGAAAATATTAATAAGAGAATACACCTTATTTTTAAGGAGATTCCTTACCGCAATCTTAATGTAATTTTTAAACATCTATGAATCCTGTCACATAGCAAATTGATCTATTTGCTTGAAGTAGCCGAGCCCAATTTTTCCCCAATACAAGTTTTTCTCGTACAGCTTATAGAGTGAACTAAGAGCGTGTTGTTACAGAAAAATTAATATAAACCATTACTTTTTTACCTACTTAATGTATTGGTTACAGTTTTATTAATCCATAACCGAATAGTTTTCCAGATAAGGAATAATTTGATCTTGAATAAGTGGGAAAATGGTGTTCTTATAACTCCTTCTGGGAGTTGTATTTAAGGTGGAAGAAGTTATAACAACAACTGATTCTAAATCAGGGATTATAAATATATACTGACCGCCATTTCCCCAGGCAAAAAAAGTTTGGTATCTCCCTATTTTTTGATTCCACCATTGATATCCGTAGCCATAAGGATTGTAATTACTGTAGGTATAAGTTCCAAAAGAATCCCGAATCCAGTCTTTTGAGATAAGTTGTTCGCCGTTATATGCCCCATCGTCCAGCATTAACTGACCAATCTTAACCATATCTGCAGGTTTTAACGAAAGATTATTTCCACCCATATAATTTCCCTGCGGATCTTTATCCCAGCCACCAACCCGGATATTCATTGGACCGAATAAATATATGTCAGCAAATGCTTTAGTGGTCATTCCGGATGCTTTTGCGATGATTACGGATAGCAGATGAGAAGTACCGGTACTGTACACCATTCTTCCGTCTATTTTGGATACGAAATCTTGATCCAGAGCATACTCAACCCAGTTATCACTGATTACCCACGCTCCGTAATTCCCTGAACTGGTAGACCGTAGTCCTGATTGCATAGTGAGTAAATGTCGAATGGTGATAGATTCTTTTAGTGAATCCGGATTCTTCTCAAAATATTTAGGAAAGTAAGTTTTGATAGGCTCTTCAATGGAAGGGATGAACCCTTTTTCAATAGCAATTCCTGTTAATAACCCGATAATACTTTTTGAAGCGGATTTAATATTGTACGGTCGCTCTAAGATTCTCCCATCGAAAGAACGAGCGCCTAAAAGTGTTCTGTTTTGTTGAATAAGAAGCGTTCTTACCGTAGAGATATCATCCGCAGAGCTGAAGATTTCTTCTAAAGCTAACGAATTATGATCTTGAGCATGTGCGGATTTCGATTCCGCTACTATTAGTGCAATACATGAAAGTAGAAAGTATCTAATTTTCATTCGTTTTAAAGCGGAAAGTAACCGGTATAGTATTTTCCTGCGGTGCTCCAATATGATAAATTTCCCATTCTGAATCATAGTTTTGAATACGATCTCTTAAAATATTTACCAAGTCTTCTGAACTTCCATTATCAGAATCCCAATCGAATGTTTCAACGCGGAATTTAAGACTTCGTTGTTCTCCGTTTACATGAATATCTAAGTTAGCTACTTTCTCTACGTTTGGTATGGTGAATTGTACTCTTACGTTATGCATAATTATTCCTCATCATAGGGATTGTTTTCGGTGACAGCTCCGTCCTGAAGATTGATGATCCTATCGCCATAGGACGCCATTTCATCAGAATGAGTTACTTGAATTATAGTAACTCCATCTTCTTGATTTAATTTTTTGAAGATCTGCATGATCTCTTTACTCTGATCTGAATGCAGATTACCGGTAGGCTCATCAGCGAGAATAAGCTTGGGACTACCGATCAAAGCGCGTGCTACTCCAACTAACTGTTGTTGTCCACCGGAGAGCTGATTAGGAAACAGATCTTTTTTAGCCACTATATTAAACCGATCCAGCATATCAGCGACCATACTTTTGCGCTGACTGCCTTTTACCTTTCGATAGAGGAGAGGCATTTCAATGTTTTCATAAACAGTGAGCTCGTCAATCAAATGATACGCCTGAAAAACAAAACCAATATAAGATCGGTGATACTCTGATTTCTGCTTTTCATTCAGACCATGAACCGGCTCGTCTAAGAAAAAATATTCCCCTTCATTGGCGTCATCCAGAAAGCCGATAATATTAAGCAAAGTGGATTTTCCGGCTCCGCTGGGACCCATGATACTTACAAAATCACCTTCAGCGATATCCAGATCAATTCCTTTAAGAATGAAGTTTCGCTGAAGTCGTTTGTCGATGTAACGGTCTATGTTTCTGAGTTTGATCATGTATCCTTATTCATTTCTAAGATTTTCTACGGGATTTTGGAATGCTGCTTTTACCGATTGCAAGCTTACGGTTGTTAAGGCTATTAAAAGGACTGTTAATCCTCCGTATAAAAAGGGAAGAGCATCAAGGTCAATTTTGTAACTAAAACCGGTAAGCCATTGATTGCTTAAATACCAAGCTACAGGTGCTGAAATTGCAAAACCGCAAATAACTAATAGAACAAAATCTTTGGAAATCAGAACGAGAATATTCTTTATAGAGGCACCGAAAACTTTTCGAATTCCAATTTCCTTAATCCGTCTTTGTGCTACTAATGCAGACAAGCCGAAAAGCCCAAAACAAGCCAATAAAATAGAAGCCATAGATGAGATTCGGATAATACGATTCCAACGAATCTCTTCATTATACTGGCGTTGAACCATATCATCCATAAAAGCCAAATTGAAGGCTTCTTGTGCTGCAATGGAATTCCAGAGTGATTTCAGATTAGAGATCGTTTCCGGCATTCTATCTGAAGACAGACGAATGAGGATAGTACCGGGATTTCGTTCAACTGTTTCAATATGTTGAAGAACCATTGGTTGAAGTGGATCGTACAGACTTTTAAAATGATAGTTTTCGATAACCCCAATTACTTTTTTTCCGTCAAATGGTCCAACCCAGCCTTGGTCTTCAGGTTTATCTTCAAGGATTTGTCCAATCGGATTATCCCAAGCCATAGCCTCAACAAAAGCCTGATTAACAATTATCTCATCAGAAGGAAAGGTATTAGCTTGTTTTGAAAAATTTGCTCCGGTCAGTAATTCGATACCCATTGTTTCAAGATATTGAGCATCTACAGCTTCAGAAGGGATTCCATCTCCAAGTTGAGAAAGTGTAGTGGATGACATCATTTGTGCCATACCAATATCAACTATTCCATATTTAGAATAGTCTCGATATTCACCGGCTGTTACTGAGGTTGAAAGTACACCCGGAATTCTTTGTGCTTCTGTAGAATAAAGTTGTCCGATCTTTAACGCATTTTGGAGTTCAGAATTAATTTCTACAGCAATTACATTTTCAGGGTTAAAGCCCAGATCTTTATTCAGGATAAAATTGATCTGACCTTGCATCACATAAGTGCCGATCATGAGGGTTATTGCAAGCCCGAATTGAACGACTATAAGTCCTTTAATAAGAACGGGAATTTTTTGAGCAGACCTATCATCTGAAAAGAGAGATGTAGCATTCTTTCCTGAGATCTTTACAGCTGGGTACAAGCTAGTGATAAGAGTCAAAATTACTAAGAGACCAAGTACTGATATCCACAGAACCGGGTCAGAAAGAAGGCTGAGATCAAGTTCTTTTTGAAATAATACACCGGAATATGGAGCTAATAATTCAGCTAAAACTATTCCAAGGATAATTGCAAAAGAACAGGTTATAAAAACCTCTCCAATAATTTGAAATTTGATTTGATGTCTGATGGCTCCTATAGTTTTTCGAATACCGATCTCATGATATCGGGAAGTGTATCGACTTAAAGTAAGCGACATGAAATTAATTCCTGCAATCAATAGAATGACGAGAGCAATGCTTCCAAGAATGAGTGAGTAAGCTTTGTTTGAACTTTGTGTAACCCCGGAACGATAATTTTCATTAAAGTACACTTGTGATAAAGGCTGTAATCCATATTGGATCTGATTTCGCTCAACCCAACTATTTCCAAAATTGCGTTCCAGAAATGCCGGAAACTTAGCTTCGAGATCTTCCTTATTAGCATCTTCTTTTAACGTGATCCAGGTTTCCAAAAAACCGATATACCAACTTCCACTTAAGGTTTTTTGTTCTTTTGCTGAAGCACTGCTTATCTGATTTTCAAATGGAAGTAGAAAATTAAATTGAATACTTGAATTAGCAGGAACATCTTTTGCTATTCCTGAAACCATAAAATCCTTGGGTTCGTCTCTCAAACGGATTGTCATTAATTCACCAACTGCGTTTGTTTTTCCGAAGTACTTCTTTGCAGCTGATTCCGTGATCACAATATTGTCGACATTGCTAAGAGCAGTTTTTGAATCTCCAAAGATCAGCGGAAATGTAAATTCAGAAAGAAACTCAGGGTCTACAAACTTTATGGGCTCTAATATATATTTTCCATCTTTTAGGAACTGGGCACTCCCACCGGAGATATTAATGAGAGATTTGATTTCGGGAAACTCTTCTTCCAAAGCTATGGATTGCGGGTAGGGATGAATAGTGCTATGCCTGACCTCATTATTTCCGGAATTTACCGTCTGTCCCGTAAGTCGATAGATAGAATTTTTGTTGGTATGAAAATTGTCATAAGACCACTCAAAACGAACATACATAATAAGAATGACACAACAACAAAGACCGATAGCCAGCCCTGATAAACTAATAAAGGAGTCTATCTTGTATTTCTTAAGATTACGCAGTGCAATTTTGAGATAATTCTTAAACATATTTTATACTATTCCTTTATTCACTTTTTAATGATTTCACCGGATTTGTCAGAGCAGCTTTTATGGATTGCCAGCTTACTGTAATGGATGCAATTAGAATGATTCCTATTCCCGAGATCAGGAAAACATCAAGTCCAATATTGGTCTTATAAGTGAATTCTTTGAGCCACTGTTGCATTATGAAATAACCTACCGGAGCCGCAATAAAGAAGCTGATCAGGATCAGTTTTATGAAGTCTTTTGAAACAAGTGAAACAATTCCTGCTACACTCGCTCCAAGTACTTTTCGGATTCCGATTTCTTTAGTGCGCTGTTCTGCGCTGTATGCTGAAAGTCCGAACAAACCAAGGCAAGCTATCACAATGATCAAGACTGAAAACATTAAAACAAGATTGCTGACTCTATTTTCAGATCTGTACATTTGATCAAAGCGGTCATCTAAGAAGGAATAGCTGAAAGGCTGTCCGGGCGCCATTTCTGCCCAGGTATTTTCGATCTTGGAAATCGCGATTGAAGCATTCTCTGCATCAATTTTAAAGATGACATTTCCACGACTACCTCCCTTGAAAAGTCCCAAAGGTGAGATGTTTTCTTTGAGTGATCTGAAATGGAAATTTTTTACTACTCCTATTATAGTAAACTCTCTGAGGTTTTCATTATCAAAAGAGCCATCAGGATTTTGAGTAAAGGTATTAATAACCTCACCGATAGGATCTTCAAAACCAAAGCGGTCCGCTAAAGCTTCGTTTAGGATTACAGTATTTTCATCCGCACCTCTGTCTTCAGAAAAGTTTCTTCCTACTACAATTTCCATCCCTAAAGTTGGAATGTAATCTTCATCAACCAACCAGACTTGCATGGATGAAGTATTGCCTTGCACTGGATCTTGACCTTTTGGCCAAAAGGTTTGATCATTCATCGAAAAACCGTTTACAGGCAAATAGCTGGAAATTGTAGCACTTTTGAATTCAGGTTCATTCAATAATTCCTCTTTATAAGCTTCCAGATTGGAACTCAGTGTATAGGCATCATGAACAATTACGGTTTGCTCCTTTTGAAATCCTAAAGATTGATTCTGGATGAAGTCCAATTGTTTGTTAATGACCAATAATCCAATGATAACAACCAAAGAGACACTAAACTGAAAGACAACTAATGTGCTTCTGAATCTGCTTTTCTCTTTAAGCTTAAAAGCTCCTTTTAAAACTTTAATAGGTTTAAATCCTGAAAGCATTATTGCCGGGTAGCTTCCTGACAGCAAACCAGTAATAAGAACAATGCTGATTATGGAAACAATTAAAGAACTGTCAGAAAAGTAATTTGTAGCAAGCGTAGTTCCCGATAAATTGCTAAAGTAGGGTAGAGTAAGCTCTACTAGTAGAAGCGCTATCAGAAATGAAAGAATGCAAAGAAGCACAGACTCAGTAAAAAACTGTGCAACCAGTTGCTTTCTAACAGAGCCAAGGGTTTTACGTATTCCAACTTCTTTTGCTCGTTTCACTGAGCGAGCGGTAGCAAGATTCATAAAATTGATGCAAGCAAGTATGAGAATAAAAGCGGCTAATCCTGAGAATAGAAAAACATAATTTATATTTCCGTTGGGTTGAAATTCTGCAATCAAATCTGAATGTAGATGAATATCACTAAGAGGTTGGAGATCGTATTGCAAGCTATTTCCGGCTTCCTGAAACCCTTCAAGATCACTTCCGGTGAAATCAATCAATTGTGGCTCAATATAGGTCTTTTTAATAGTTTCAAAATTCTGTTTAAAAGCTTCGATGTCAGTTCCTTCTTTAAACAAGAGATATGTTCTGAAGTTATTACTTAACCACACTCCGTTATTTGCTTCATCTCCATTGGTTTCCATTGACAAAAGAAAACCGAAATTGAAATGTGAAGTTGGGGGCATGTCTTCATAAACAGCGGTGATTCTATACGAGTGCATATCATCCAAAAGCAATGTCTCACCCACAACATTTTCCTTCCCAAAGTACTTTAAAGCTTTCGATTTAGATAAAGCCAAAGTATAAGGTTCAAGTAATGCGGTTTCCGGATCACCGTGAATTACGGGTATCGTAAATACATTAAAGACAGTTGGATCACTGTATAGAATATCATTTTCTTTGAAATTTGTATCTCCATCTCTAGAACGCACATGAAACTCACCTCTTGGTCTGAAACGAACCATATCTTCCACCTCAACATAGTCTGATTTCAGTGTTGGCCCCATCGGCGAAGAAGTGGTAGCTAATTCTAAATAACTTCCAGAGAAATCAATAAATGAAGCGACGCGAGCAATTCGATCCGCTTTTTCGTGATGCTTATCATAGCTTAATTCATTATTTACATACAGCAAGATCACAATACAGCTAGCTAAACCTATAGCCAAGCCTACAATATTTAAAAAAGAATAGCTCTTATTTTTCCAAAGATTTCTAAAGGTGATTTTTAAATAATTTCTAAACATAGTTTACTCACTTTTTAAGGATTCTATCGGATTAGAAAGAGCGGCTCTGAGCGACTTATATCCTATGGTTAATACAGAAATCAATAAGATTCCCGAAAGTGCAAGAAGAAAGATTCCGATTCCGAGCTCTATTTTATAAGCAAATTCTTCAAGCCAGTTTCTCATCAAATACCATGAAATAGGGGCTGCTATCACAAATGAAATTCCTGTTAATAGAGCCAGTTCTGTTCCAAATAACTTTAAAATATCGAGTAGGTTTGCACCCAAGACTTTTCGAACTCCTATTTCTTTCGTTCTGGTTGTAGACATATAAGAAACAAGTCCAAATAGTCCCAAAGAACCAATTATGATAGCAATTAAAGTAAATGCATTCATAATTTTAGCAGTACGTTGTTCATCTTCATACATATTTTCAATTGATTCATCCAGAAATGAATATTCAAATACCAGATCCGGGAAGGCTGTATTAAACGCTCTTTCGATTTCACCTAAAGCTTCTTTAGTTCTGGAGGTATTAATTTTAATAGCAGATTGAAAAAAGCTCTTTCTGGGAGCCAATAGAACAGGGGATAACCCTTCGTGTAAAGATTGGGTATTAAAGTCTTTAACAACTCCAACGATCGGAGCTTCTGTTCCCCACATGGAAGTTGTTTTACCAATCAAATCGGAAAAATTATCTCCATACCCAACTTCTTTAGCAAATGATTCATTTACTATATAAGCGTTAACAGTATCAGATGGTTGTATGTTTGTTCCGGCCAGTAAGGTTAGTCCATAGGTATCAATAAAGTTTTCATCGATAAATTTAACCTGACCTGAATTTTCGTGCCTGATGGAGTCTTCAATCATTATATAATTTCCACCCCAAACACTGTTACTTGTTGTCCCTGTATTAGAGAAGCTTACATTTTGAATAGTAGTTTTATTCAGTAATGAACTTTTGAAAAGATTAAGAATCGGCATATCCTCATTTTGAATAGGGACATGAACAACTGCTTCCTTTTCAAAACCTAAATCCTGGTTTTTAAAGTGTCTTATTTGGGAAGCCATTATCAGTGTACAAATAATTAGTACCTGAGTAATGGTAAATTGCACTATAATCAATCCTCTGCGTAAAGTAAGTCCTTTCCCATAGTTTGACTGGATCTTATTTCGTATGGCTTCAATCGGATTAAAATTGGAGAGATGTTGAGCCGGATACCAACCAGCAAGCAACGTTACCAACAGGAATATTGATATAATAAATAACTGTAATTCAACATTAGATAAGAGGTTCATCTCAGGAGAAAATCCTAAAACAGGGGATATATTTTGAAGAACGATCTCTGACAAACCAACTCCCAAAGCTAATGCTATTAGAGTTATAAAAGCTGTTTCTCCAAAAAAGTGAAACATTAATTGAGATTTTGTTCCACCTAAGGTTTTTCGCAACCCTACTTCTTTCGAACGGCTTACAGCTATTGCCGTATTTAGATTTATGAAGTTGATACAAGCTGCAATCAGTAGGAAAAGCCCAATAATTCCAAGAGCTAGCAACATATTTTTTTCGATTACCCTGCCATTATAATTATTGAAACGGCTATCAAAATGAATTTCGGAAAGTGGTTGTAGAAAGAGATCTAACTCAGCTGCAATTTCCTCGCTTCGATATTTTACGATCAAAGCTTCAAGTTGCTCATTAACTTGTTCTTCTGTAATGCCCGACTCCAACTTGACGTAAGTTTGCATCGAGCTTGAGTTACTTCCCCAACTTGGGTTTTCTTCAGTATCTCCATTTCTGTCCATGGTTGAATTAGCTCCAATAAAAGTGAAAGGAAAATCGGAGTTTTCAGGCATATCCTTAACTACACCTGTGATTTCAATGTCTGCTGGTGTACCTCCATTAAAGACTACTGATTTACCTAACACATCAGATGTGCCAAATAACTTCATGGCGAAACTTTGAGTTACAACAGCAGTATTTGGATTTTTAATGGCAGTTTCAGGGTTACCTGATAACCATGTGTATGTAAAGATGTTGAAGTAATCGGGATCAACAAAAGCGAAATCACTTTCTTTTAGCTTCTTAACAAGATTGCCATTGTCGTAATATGAAATGATCGGTTCGTTAGAAAGGTTATTAAAAACTAAAGTGGAGTGCTCAATACCGGTAACATCATTTCTAATAGCTTCAGCAAGTGGATAAGGACCTCCCCGATAGTAAACACTTTTACCAAATTCAGTTTCATGCCGAACAACACGATAAATTCTATCGGAATCGTCATGCCATTTATCGAAACTGAGATCAAACTGAATAATCAGAAAAATGACAATAGCACAGATTATGCCGAGTGTTAGTCCACCAACATTGATGAAAGTTTGGCTCTTATTCTTAATAAGGTTTCGAAACGCAATTTTGATATAGTTTTTGAACATGATTGATTCACCTTATTCGGATTTTAAACTATCAACCGGATTGATCAGCGTTGCTTTAATAGATTGGAAACTCACAACTAGCCATGAAAGGACAAGTGTCGCTATTCCGGCTAACAGAAACAAACCTATCCCTAATTCAATACTGTAAGCGAAATCTTTTAGCCATTCTTTCATCGCAAACCATGCGATAGGTGTGGCGATCAGAAATGAAAGCCCGATCAGTAGCGTAAACTCTTTGTTAATAAGCAGTAGAATATTTGATGATGATGCTCCCAATACTTTTCGTACGCCAATCTCCTTGGTGCGACGAACAACCATTAAGGAAGCCAAACCAAATAAACCTAATCCTGCAATAAGTACAGTTAGGAGAGATGCAGAAGTAACGATCTTACTTAAACGTTGCTCCTGACGATATTGAGAATCCAAAGCTTCATCAACAAAACTGTAATCAAAAGGAATGCCAGGTGCTACATCTTCCCAAACATCTCTGATTCCGGCAATAGTTGCTTGAAGATCATCAGTAGTAAGTTTTACAGTATATTTAGGAGCAGCAGAATTCCTCAAATTCATATTATTTATTCCACTAAATACGATCTGTCCTTTTTGAGTTAACACTAGTGGTTCAATTGGAGAATGAAGAGATTCATAATGAAAGTTATCTACCACACCAATGATCTCGTGATCCAAAAAATTAGGGCCGGGAATTCTTTTTCCAATTGGGTCTTCCAAATTGAAATAATCCACAAAAGCCTTATTCACAATAATGGCACGTTCTTTATCAGAAGCATTTTCTTCAGAGAAATTTCTTCCGTTTAGTATTTCAATGCCTAGCGTAGGTATAAAATTTTCATCTACAATATTTGCATGAAAAGGTTGAGCTTGATTTTGCTCGTTAGGAAAACTGACATTGAACCATCCCCTTGTTTGAACAGGAGTGAAGGAAGATGTTGCAATTTGTTGAATTCCGGATAACCCTAATAATTCACTTTCCAGTATCTGCTTTCTCGAAAGACTGCTTGCAAATACATTATCAATTCCTGCGTTGGGAGTATTTACAAAACCTGAGTTAAAAGTCAGGATCTGTTCTTTCTGAAATCCTAGATTTTTCTGTTGAACGAAAGCAAGTTGCTCTCTAATTGTAAACGTACCAATGATAAGTGCAATTGAGAGTGTGAATTGAAATACAACCATCACTTTATTAAACGATCCTTTTTCAGATGATTGAGAAAGACGGCCTTTAAGTACTTGAGTAGGTCTGAAACCTGAAAGGATTAATGCAGGATAAATTCCTGCGATCAAACTTATAATAACGGAACATCCCAAAAGAACAGCCAGGTTTTGCCACCCGAAACTGAATTCCAGAACGGTGCCTGAAAGCTCATTAAAGAACGGAAGTAACAATTCTGCAAAAATTAAACCTAGTATAACTGCAACAATGGTCATCAGTAAAGCTTCTCCCCAGAATTGATACATTAAGTGCTCACGGACAGCGCCTATAGTTTTACGTACACCAACTTCTTTAGCTCTTGAAGTTGAGCGACTGATTGAAAGCGTCATAAAATTAACACATGCAATTACTAAGACAAGTAAAGCTATAATACTTAGTATATAGGAATAAACCGGATCACTCCCGTTGCCAGGGAAATCTGTATTAAGATGCACATCAGTGAGTGGCTGCAATCCAATTTTATACTTTGTCATCTCATACTCCTCTTCACCTAGAGCAGCACGCATCATATCAGCAAATTTGTCTGTTAATTCTTCGGGATCGGTTCCATCTTTTAAAGTCACATAGGATGGCCCAAAAATATTGAACCAGTTTCTCATACTTCGCTCTCCCATTATAGGTTCGAAATACTGTTCCGGAATTAATAGTTCATACCGAATGCTAGAATTAGCTGGAGCGTCTTCAAGAACTCCGTCTACAGTAAAATCTCTAAATTCCTCTCCTATTTTTAGTGATAAAACCTGATTTAAGGCAGTAGCTTCGCCAAAATGTCTTTTTGCTGCGGATTCGCTGATAACAATAGAGGAAGGGGAGTTAAATACACTTTCTCGTGATCCTTCAACAAACTTGAAATCAAAAATATCAAAAAAGTCATCATGAATAATGGAAACATTCTCAGAAATCTTTTGATCATTTTGAGGAATACCAGCTACATTCGAAAAGCGATTTAAGTATGTAATGTTCTCTACTTCCGGAATGTTGTTTTTGATAGTCTCTACAACAATAAATGGTGTTGAAGTATTTAATATAACACGACCATCTTGCAGAGTTTCCTCAGCCCAGACACGATAAATATTTTCCGAATTTTCATGGAATTCATCGTAGCTCCATTCATTTTGAACATATAGTGCAATTAAAGCACAAACAGCTATTCCAACTGCTAATCCAAAAATATTTATGAATGAATAGACTTTGTTTTTGAAAAGATTTCTAAACGCGATTTTAATGTAATTTTTAAACATGATCAGAACTTTTTTGGTGATGATTAGACGTGGAAGCCTTCCTGCATATTTTCAGTAACTACATGTCCGTCAAATAAGTGGATTACACGCATTGCATAGTCCGCATCATGTGGAGAGTGAGTTACCATTACGATTGTCGTTCCCTGCTCATTTAATTCTGCAAGTACTTTCATTACTTCATTACCGTGATCGGAATCCAGATTACCGGTAGGCTCATCGGCAAGGATCAGTTTAGCATTTGCTACTACTGCACGGGCAATGGCTACACGTTGCTGCTGTCCACCGGATAATTGCTGTGGAAAGTGATTCCGGCGATGCATCATGCTCATTCTTTCCAGAGCAGCTTCTGCTTTTTCTTTTCGTTCATCAGCAGACATTCCCAGATAGAGAAGAGGTAATTCAACATTTTCGAACACCGTAAGCTCGTCGATCAGATTAAAGCTTTGAAAGATAAATCCAATATTTCCTTTTCGAAGTTGAGCTCGTTCTCTTTCCGTTCTGTTAGAAACATCATGTCCCAGAAAATGATATTCGCCATCACTGGGATTATCCAGCAAACCCATAATATTCAGTAAAGTGGATTTTCCACAACCGGATGGTCCCATTATAGCAACGAATTCACCTTCTTTGATCTCGATGTTCACGTTGTTCAAAGCGGTTGTTTCTACTTCTTCTGTTGAGTAGACCTTTTTTAGATTTCTTGCTTGTATCATTGTTCAGTTAGTTTGTGTTAAGTATTTGTTTAAATTTTTGTAAGGAATTTGGTTTAGTGTGTCTTACTTGGTTAAAGCAGTCAGCTATTAGCGGACAGCTAACAGCTTTTAGTAACCAAGTAAATATTATTCTTATGCGTGATTTTAAAAGTCTTTTAGTATGGCAAAAAAGCCATGAGTTAACGTTATCTGTCTATGAGCTTACCTCCGATTTTCCAAGATCAGAGATTTACGGACTAACAAGCCAAATTCGAAGGTCTTCATCTTCTATCCCAACAAACATTGCTGAGGGATGCGGACGAACCAGTCAATCTCAAATGGCTCATTTTTTAAATATTTCATTAGGCTCTGCATCAGAATTGAGATATCAAATAATTCTGGCCAGAGACTTAAACTATATTTCAAACAAAATGTGTAAAGAACTATCTGTTTCTGTTGATGAAGTAATGAAGATGTTAACTTCGCTTCATCAACAAGTACAAAGAACTAACAGCTAAATGCTGTCAGCTAATAGCTGTTAATTCAATTCCAAAACCTCATTATCTCCAAAAGTATCATAGCTTGATGTAATTACTTCATCGCCCGATTCTAATCCCGACAACACTTCGTAATACTCAGGGTTAAGACGACCCAAGCGAATATTTTGCTTCACTGCCTGAGTGCCATCCTCATTCAATTTAAAGACCCAATTTCCTCCCGAGGTTTGATAAAAACCGCCTCTTGGGAGAAGCAAAGCATTTGAGGATTCACCAAGTTCTAGTCGAATTCTTGCTGTTTGTCCTCTTCTTAATCCGGACGGAGCCTCATTCACGAATTCCATATCAACCTGAAATTGCCCATTATTGATAACCGGATAAACCTTCGTAATAACTAATTCATGGGTTTGGCCGGCGAAATTGAAAGAACCCTCCAAACCGGTAGTAATTCTGGACAAATGAAATTCATCCACACCAACTCTGATCTTATAATTATCCAGAATGTCTACCTGGCCAATTCTTTCGCCTCTGTTAATTGATTGACCTTGCTGTAATTCTACAGTGGTAAGTTGTCCGTTAATAGGAGCAGTCACGATCAGATTTTCAAGAATAGCCTGAACTCCATCCAAACTTCTGAACATTCGTTTTTCAGATTCATCAAGTTGTCTTAGTTGTGATGTTGTTTGAACTGAATCACGTTTAAAGGACTCTGAACTTATTTCATATCTCTTTTTCTGGTACTCATAATTTTCTTTTGCCTGTTGAAATTCCTGTTCAGAAGTAAGGTTTTTCTCATTCAAAGATTTTTGTCTTTCATATTCAGGTTTAGCAAGGTTCAATTGATTTTCTACACTGATCAATTGTTCTTTCAACCGGAGATTATTCTGCTCCAGATTTAAACGGGAATTTCTGACGTTGTTTATCTGATCATAGAGACTTGCTTCCTGCTGAAGTACACTTAATTGAAGAGAAGAATTTGTTAAAACAGCAATGGTATCACCTCTTTCTACAGTAGTTCCGGATTCCAGATTAACCGATTTGATTACACCGCCTTCCAGTGCATCCAGAAAAATGGTGCGTATTGGTTGAACTGTTCCCGAGACCTGAATAAACTCTTGAAACGAATTTTCAGCAACAGTCGAAATAGTCAGCTTTTCTTTTTCAACATTTAGGGTGGATCTGAAATCCATATAAGCAAAGCTGTAGATTGTAAAACCAACAAATGCTAAAACGATAACAATTAGAGCTATCTTTTTCGGGGTCCACTTTTTCTTTTCAATTTTTTTGTCCATTCCCATGGGCTGTTCTTAAACTCTTTTAAAGATGAATATTTTTCTTTCCTATATAATGTCAACTACTGTGCCAAAGCATCAGAAACTCATCAGATCAGTGTTTTTGAGGCTTTAGTAGGATTTTACTGTTCATTTTGATACACTTACTGTTCGATATCGAACACCTGAAATTTCGGGCTATTCTCTTTAAATAAAGCGGAACCGATTTTATGAGTAGAATTCACTTTAGGTACAGTATTTGATAAAAGGATGTGAACTAACAAATTGATATGACCTCCAAAAAAGGAAAGATCTTAGTAGTAGATGATGATGCCGATGTGTTGCAAGCAGCACGTTTGTTTTTGAAGCAACATGTTAAATCCATAGAAACTGAAAAGGATCCCAATTCTATTCCCACGCTTCTGAAAAACAATAGATACGATCTGATCTTGTTAGATATGAATTTTACGGAAGATGTGAGCAGCGGAAAGGAAGGTTTCTTTTGGCTTAAGGAAATTTTAAAAATTGATCCTTCCATAGCCGTAATTCTTATAACTGCTTATGGTGATATTGATAAAGCGGTACAAGCCGTAAAAGCAGGAGCCACTGATTTTGTTCTAAAGCCTTGGAAGAATGAGAAACTTCTTACAACAGTGATGTCTGCTATGCAGCTTACAGATTCAAAAAGAGAAGTAGCAGAACTCAAAGAAACTCAAAAACAGATCAACAGTGACATAGATCATCATTATCGGGATATCATTGGAAGAAGTCCTGCAATGATCAATGTTTTTAACACCATCGAAAAAGTAGCTGCAACTGATGCCAATGTTTTAATTCTTGGAGAAAACGGAACCGGGAAGGAGGTGATCGCCAGAGCACTTCACAGAAGATCAGCACGACATGAAAATGTGTTTATGAATGTGGATATGGGAGCAATCACCGAATCTCTTTTTGAAAGTGAATTGTTCGGTTATGTGAAAGGAGCATTTACAGATGCTAAAGAAGACAAAGCTGGAAGATTTGAACTTGCCAATGGAGGAACTTTATTTCTGGATGAGATCGGAAATCTTCCGTTACCGCTTCAGTCTAAACTTCTTACTGTGTTACAAAACAGAAAGGTAAACAGAGTTGGCTCCGCAAAATCAAAAGAAATTGATATACGATTGGTATGTGCCACAAATCAGTCTTTAAAGGAAATGGTTGCTGATTCTACTTTCCGCCAAGATCTTTTATTCAGGATCAACACTATAGAAATCCAACTACCTCCGCTAAGAGACCGGATTGAAGACATTGAAGCATTAACAGATCATTTCATAAAACTGTATTCAAAAAAATACAAGAAAGAAGTAAGTGGATGTTCAAAGGAAACTATCAAAAAGCTAGAGAAACACAGTTGGCCGGGAAATGTGCGGGAACTTCAACATGCTACTGAACGTGCTGTGATTATGAGTGAGTCAACAATACTGCAACCTTCCGACTTTCTTTTAACTCAGGAAATAAGTGATAGCGAACAAGTTGTTTTTGAAGATTACAATCTGGAAGAAGTTGAAAAAATGGTTCTTCGTAAGGCACTAAAGAAACATGAAGGCAATATTTCTAAAGCAGCAGATGAACTCGGTCTGACCAGGGCTTCACTTTACAGAAGGATGGATAAATATGGACTTTAAAGAGATTCATAATGCTTAGAAGTCTGAGAGTAGGAATTATTTTTAGAGTATTATTTCTGTTTATAGTTCTTTTGGTTGGAGCTTATATAGCATTAAACACCCAATACTATGTGAGTTTAGCGCTGATAGCTGTAGTAGTTGTACTTCAGGTTATAAATCTTATCAGATATGTTGAGATAACAAATAAGAATCTTAAGCGATTTTTTGAAGCTATCAGTTATAATGATTTCTCACAGTCTTTTTCTAATAAAGGATATGGAGAATCACTGGAATCACTGAACTCTGTTTTCAACAATATCATAGAAAAATTTAATCGGGAAAGAGCCAAAGGAGAAGAGAGCTATCAGTATTTGGAAACGGTGGTCCAGCATATCGGGATTGGATTATTTTCTTTCAATAAGGATGGTGAAATAGAATTATTCAATACGGCTGCAAAGAAAATATTAGGGACAGCAGTATTAAGAAATGTATCTCAACTTAAAAAGATCAGTGAGCCTTTATTTGAAGCAGTTCAGGATCTGAAAGGCGGAGCCAGAACTTTGGTAAGAACATCCATAAAAAACAGAGAATCTCAGATCGCTATTTTTGCTACCGAGTTTAGAGTAAAAGGAGACCTTTATAAGATCATTTCTTTAAGTAACATTTCATCTGAGCTGGAAGAAAAAGAAATGGAAGCCTGGCAAAACTTAACTCAGGTTTTAGCTCATGAGATCATGAATTCCATTACACCAATTGCTTCTTTGTCTGATACAGTAAATACAATGTTGGCGGGTAATTTATTGAGCGAAGAAGGGAATAAGGATATATCCGAAGAAACAATGGAAGATGTAAAGGAGGCTCTTCAGACGATCAACAAAAGAAGCTTAGGTTTAATGAGGTTTGTGGATTCGTACCGGAACATTACACAAATTCCAAGTCCTGATTTTGAGGTTGTACATTTGAAAGAAATCGTTGACAGAGTTAAAAATTTAATGAAAGGGGAAGCTCTTTCCAGATCAATAACGGTCGAAACTGAATTCGAATCCGACTCTATTGAAGTAGTTGCTGACAGCCAGTTGATAGAACAATCTTTGATCAACGTTGTAAAAAATGCATTCAAGGTTTTGAAAAACAGGCAGGATCCGAAAGTGATCTTAAAAGGTGGCATTGATGAATCCGGACATGCTTTTATAGATGTTCAGGACAATGGACCGGGTATCAAGGAGTCATCAGCAGAGAAAATTTTCGTTCCATTCTATACAACAAGCAAGAACTCTCCGGAAGGGGGATCAGGAATCGGGTTGAGTTTATCCAGGCAAATTATGAGGCTGCACAACGGGAGTTTGTATCTGCTGGAGTCAGAAAAAGGAAAGACAGTGTTCAGGTTAAGATTTTAAAAATAGAGCTTTGCTCTGAAACTGGGTTGAATTCCCAGATCATAAACGGTAGTCAAACCGGGTATAATTCGGTTATTGTTTGTGCTTCTGCCTGCTTTAAAATCAGAATACCAGGGGTTTCGAGTATTTAACAGATTATAAACAGAAAATAAGAATTCAGCTTTTTCGGTATTTCCTGTACTGAGAATATATTTAAGAGAAACATCCAGCCTTGAGTAATCCCCGATCCTGGTTTCTGTTTGTTCATCTCTTGAAAGCACATTATTTGGAGTCCCCGTTGCAAAATTCCAGGAGGCATAAAAACTCAGTCCATTAGACAGATCTAAATCACCAATCAAAGAAAACTGATGTGTCCGGTCATAAGAAGGATGAAAAGGTTTGCCGTCATTGATGAGTAAATTCTCAAGTTCTGTAGAAGCCAGAGTGTAGGTAGATGAAAGGCTGAATTTGGAGAATCGTTTCTTCAGGAGAAATTCAATACCCTTACCAACTCCTGTATTATTAAAAAGGAATGGGTTTGTATCATCTTCATCAAAAAAGGATGAAATAAAATGATCGGCTAAGCTGTGAATTCGAAGATTGTCAAAAAGTTTATAATAGCCTTCAACCTGTAAGAAAAGGGAATTTGAAGGTCGCAATCTTATATTTGAAGTAAAATAGCTTACTGAAGAAGGAGGTTGCTCGTTATTGGTCATAACCCAAAAATCAGTGCTATTCACCGTTAGAAAATCTAATTGATGGAGAAATTGATAATTTTTACTGAACCCTAATCCAAATGATATCTGAGATTCAGGTAAAAATTGAGCTTTAATGCGTGGTGACCATTTTAAATATTTTCCATTGCTGAAATAATAAATCCGGCTACCCAAACTTACATGGGCTTCTGTAGAATTGGTAAAATCCATTTGGCTGAATATATCCAGTAATTGGCTAGTGCGTCGACTTTTGAAGGATTGATTTCTGGGGCTCAGTTCAGTATATAGAATTTCAAAATCGCTGTATGTGATTCCATAATCCAATTCAAAGTCATTAAAAAACTTACTAAAGCGTTGATTGAATTGTACTTCTCTCAGTTCATTTTCTAAACTGAAAGGCAAGATCTCAATTGAAGCGTTCTGATTGTTATTATCATTTTCAGTTCTTCTGAAGTCATTATCCTCTTTAAAATAGCTAGAATAATAATCACTAAATCCAAAACTACTTTCAGAATTAAGATTGTTTTCAAATTGAGTGTTGTAAGCTACTTTAATCATGTTGCTTGACCACTCATTATTAGTTTCAAACTCTTCCAGTTGCTGTTGAAACCTTCGGTCGTAGGATTGGTTGGCTTCGTCTTTTCCTATATACATACTGGCAATAAGTTGTGAGCCGGAAGAAGTTTCAAAGTAAAGTTTACCATGTAAATCGTAGAAAAAAGCATTTCCGGTAATATTTTGAACATTTCGGTCTTCGATCTTTTCAACAGTATCGCTTTGAAACTCATAATTACGATCTATATCCAAGCCATATTTGATAATCCCTTGGTTATTAAACCAACTAACATCATCGATATAAGAATGGCGTCCTGAAAACAAAAAACTGGATTTACCTAAGGAAATCGGACCTTCTAACGTAGCACTGAAAGCAGTGTTACTTAAACCTGCTGAACCTTCGAAGTTCTGCAGATTTCCTGTTTTAGTTAAAAATGTGAGAGTTCCACCAAGTGGAGCTCTAAAACGGGCAGGGGTAACGTCATAAAAGAATCCACTGGTTCTGAGCACATCTCCATTCAATCCGTCAAGCAATCCGAATAAGTGACTTTGATTGTAGAGAGTTATACCATCCAACAATACTCGAAATCCATCGGATGAACTACCTCTTACATTTAATCCGTCTTCAATGGCAGGTCCCGATAAAACTGAAGGAAGAGATTGTAAAGCTTTTGTAGAGTTGTTATCACCAAGAGGACTAAAAGATCCTGCTTCTATTAAACTACTAAAAACAGTATCTGAAGGACTGAACAGGGCATTACCATTAATTATGATTTCACTTCCACCATATAGTTTTGGTTTCAAGCGGATAGCAATATCATTCAATTCGGTACTTGAGGAAATGTTGAAATCAACCCGTTTTGATTCATAGCCAACAAATGAAAATAAAAGCGGGATTGAGTTTCTTGAGGATCGAATCCGTGCACTAAATGTTCCAGATGTAGAGGAAGCAACACCGGTTATTTCACCATCTTGAAACCAGGAAATGGTAGAGTAGGGCAGTCGGTCTCCAGTTTCAGCGTCTACTACATATCCGGAAATAACAGTTTCTTGTTTACTCTTGGTATTTCCTGATTTGTAAAGTAAGGCTTGATTTCTTTCGGTATCAACCTGTAAACCAATATTATATTTGCTGAGTTGATCTTCAAGATCTTTATAGAGAGTAGGTGAATTAGAAGAAACAGAAACCTTAATATTGCTGACAAGAGCCTCTCTGTAAAGAAATCTCATTTCTGATTGTTCTTCAATCAAGCTAATCAATTCTAATAATGTTTTCTGTGAGGAAGAGTTTTGAGCGGAAACTTCTACGATAGTTCCTACCCAAAAAAGAAAGAAAGCTATTTTAAATAAGGTTTTCATCGAACCTTAATTTAAAGGAATAAATGTAAAGCTATCTAAGTTTATTTGTCTGAATGTTCCACCTAAAATAATACCGAGATCTCTCAGAGTTATGCTAAGTTCATCTAAAGGAATTGTACCTGAAATCAATTCAAATTCATTATCCATTGCTGAAATATCAATGTTAGCTTGATAGTGATGTTCGATTTCAATTATTACTTGAGAAATCGGTGTTCCCTTTAATACTATCATATTGTTGAGCCAATCCTTGTATTCTTCAGCATCTGCATCAGTAGCATTACTTAATAAATTGTTTGCTATAGTCGCTTTTTCTCCCGGCTTCAGGATTAAAGAGTTTTGATTGAGATCATCAACTCGAATACTGCCTTCTTCAAGAAATACATTCGTTTCGTTACCCCAGGTACTCACATTAAATTGTGTCCCTAAAACAGTAATAATTCCATGTTCTGAAGAAACTGAAAAAGGCTTGTTCACATCTTTAGCCACAATAAAGAAAGCTTCCCCGTTAATTTCGTAAGCTCTTTTTGTCTCTGAAAGCTCAATTTGATATAAAGAAGTATGAGGACGTAAAGAAACTTCAGAACCGTCAGCCAATGATATTGTTTCAATATTATTTCCACTCTGAGCTATAAGAACGGTACTATCAAGATTGGTGAACCAAAATATTCCAAGGAATGAAGCGATCAATACAGTTGCAGCTGTAGCCCATACCCAGGTATTATTTCTTTGGGTTTTTAGAGGAGTTACTTTTGCTCTTTTTGGAGATTGAGTTTCCGAAAGAACACGATCCCATATTTCAGAAGATTCAGCCTCAAGTGAATCTATATTACTGTGTTCTAAATTACGGTAAGATAAAAGAGATTGAATCAATGGATCCTGAACGCTTGAAATACCTTCACCCATCTGAAGCAAAGAATCCAACTTCTTTGCGAGAAGCAGGTCTTGATCATTTTCTGGTAAAAGGTTTTGTGATTCCATGATTCTTAAATTAAAAAGAACTGCAGGTCATTTCATCAACCCGCAGTTCGTAATGGTTAGTTTAGTCTTGAGTTGATCCGTCTTTTAATGAGAATCGAACTACTTTAGCTACTTTTTTGAATCTTAACAGAGCAGTTCCGTCTCCTGTTAACTCAATTGTACCTTCAATTACTTGATTATCAGCTTCATCACCAACAGTTTTGTTTAAAATAATGCTGTAAGTAAGGGTTCCGGTTACACCTTGTTCAAGGTTGCCATTTGCTTCAACAGAGTCTTTCTCAATTGCTACTTCCAGGAATTCAATGTCGACGGTAAAGTCTCTGGAAACCTCAACGCTATCTCTTGTATAGCCTGTAGCATTTCCTTCTCCATGATGTGTACCGTCAATACTCACTATTGAACTTGTGCTGTGTAAACCGGCAATTGCAAAAGTGTCAGCACGAGCAAACTCAGAACTTCCTCTTCTTGAATTCACAGAGCCTGATTTGTTTCCAGTAAAGGCTACACTTTCAATTGAATCCGCATTTGCTCTTGGGTGAACAATAAATTCACCTTCAGGAGACTTAAAAATATAGGTGTTAAGTAACGATATACTTTTACTAAAGCTATTTTTATTCACACTTCGGTCGTACTGTAAAGTGTGCATTCCGGTATCAGGATCGTAGGTATAAGAATAGCTGCTTTCTCTGCCTCGTCCACTATTATCATCACTGTTAGCTTTATTTCTGTTATCTCCGTAAGAAATACCATCCTTGCCTACTGTTGAGACAGCATCATACATACTACTCATTATTCCGGAGTTGTCGTCAGAAACAGACTCTCCAATTATTTGAGTTGCTAATTCGATGTCCTCATCCGAAAGGGTTTCAACATCATTATTTACAGCAGAACATGCTGCGAAGGTTACTAAAAGGCTTAAGCCCAATAGTGTTAGTTTTGATATGTTTTGTAAAGATTTCATAGTGATTTCTCTTTTGTTTTGTTTAAAGACATTTGTGTCATTTGCCTTTAATACACACATGGAATTGCGTACCCCCAATCCTTTTTAAAAAAAAATCAAAAAATAAATTTGAAAGGACATTCAGCGGTACTGTTTTAATGATTCACGCATGTCTTTCAAAGCCAAACCCATGTGATTTTCAATTGTTTTTACAGAAACATCTAATACCTCAGCAGCTTCTTTATAAGTAAATTCCTGAATAAAACAGAGCCGGAAAACTTCCTGTCTTTTTTCTGGCATTGCTGAAATCGCAGTTTCTATGGCTGAGTTAAGTTCCTTATTTCTGTTTTCATCGTTTTGCTCCGTCTCATCATGATGAGAATTTTCTTCAGGATCAGCTTCTTCATCAAGTTTGGAATGATCTCTGAATAAATTCAGCATTCTGGTATATCCGATACGGAACAAATAAGCACGAAGAGATTTGGTTTCGTCTATTTCTTCTCTTTTTTCCCAGATCAGAACGAAAGCTTGCTGAACAAGATCTTTTGCAGCTTCTTTAGCTGTACCTCTCTTCATTAAATAATTAAGAAGAAATGCATTATATCGATCGAAAAACTTTTTAAATGCCTCGTGATTTCCTTTCTTTATCTTGATAGCAAGTTCAGGATCAGAAAGTTCATCCGAATCTACTGAAGCCAGTAATAAAATAAGTTGTAGTAATAGTGAGTTCATAGGTGAGAATATAATTCCAAGTAATGTTAATGAACAAAGAAAGATTTAATAATATTAAAGGAGTGTCTGCAGTCACTTTGTGTTTATTGTTCATACTGATGTTATCGGGCTTTAAAGCAGTTCAGGAGAATTCTGTAACCATAGAACAAGTACAAAAAGAACATGGGGTGGTCTTAGTAGGAATTAATTCAAATTATTATCCCGTTACTATTGAACTGGATTTGAAGCTAAAAAATATGATATCGTCAGAGAAAAACCCACTCACTACTGTAATACCGGGTAAATCAAAATTGGAACTCTTAGAATTAGAAGTTGATACCCCAAATTCTTCAAGTGGTTGGGAGTATAATTTTAAATATTATCAAGGGAGCATTTTTGCAAAACATAACGACAAGATAGCTTACAGGCTTCCATATAAGATTGGTGAGCAACATAGATTAGATCAGGGTTACAATGGAAAATTTTCTCATAAGGGAGATAGCAGGTACTCGTTAGATTTTAACATGGAGGAGGGAACCGAGATCTATTCATCCAGAGCGGGAACAGTTGTTGAAATAGAAGCACGGTATTCAAATGGTGGTAAACATAAATCCTTCATTGATAAAGCTAATTATGTAACCATTTTACATGACGACGGGACATTTGCTCAATATTCACATCTCAGAAAAAACGGCGTTACTGTAAGTATAGGACAGAAAGTTAAAGTGGGAGAAAGAATTGGATATTCAGGCTCTACCGGGTATGTAACAGGCCCTCATCTTCATTTTACAGTATTGCAGGCAAAGAAGGGTGGAGGATTTATTTCAATACCTGTTAAGTTTGCAACCAGAGCAGGAATAAAAACACTGGAAGAAAAAAAGACATATACAGCTTATTAGCGAAGCTAAATTTCAAAATTCAATAAACAAATTCCAATCTTAAGTTGGTTATTGGTTATTGGTTATTGGTTATTGGTTATTGAATGTTGGGTGTTGGACGTTGGACGTTGTCTAATCCTTTTTCTTCTCATTGAACTCCTCTAATGATAAACCTTTCATTACCGCATCATAGCTTGAAATATCTTTTGGTAGAATGATATCATTTTTATCCTGCCCAAGGCCTTCCAGTGTATTCAGATACTTTTCGGAAAGGCGAAGTTTCATAGCATCTGCACCCATAGGTTGTGAAAGTGCGTGAGCAATTTTTTCGATGGAAATAGCAGTAGCTTCCGCAATAGATTCAATTTCGTTAGCCAAACCTTCCGCTTCATTTATCTGTCGTTGCATTTCAGCTTCAGATATATTCACCATTTCAGCTTTAATACCTTCAGCATCATTAATTTTGGAGCCTTGTACCCCTTCAGATTTGGCAATAACAGCGCGACGATCACGCTCTGCCGTCATCTGTCGCTCCATTGCATTTTGTACTGTTCTTGGGGTAAGAATATTTTTTATTTCGTAGCGGTGCACTTTAATTCCCCAAGGCATTTCTATTTCACTGAGCACTTTTACTACTTCCTTACTCATAAAAGCACGCTCTTCAAAGGTCTGATCGAGATCCATCAATCCGATAACAGAACGGGTGGTGGTCTGTGCAAGTTGAATAGCAGCGTATCTGTAGTTTGTGACTCCGTAGCTTGCATTTACGGGATCGGTAACACTCAAATATATTACTCCATCCACTTCTACTTTTACATTATCTTTAGTGAAACACTCCTGAGGTTCAACTTCGATCGTTTCTTCACGGAGGTCTTGCTTGTAGACAACTTTATCAATAAACGGTACCAACGCATGAAATCCGGGCCCAAGTGTTTTGTGATAATTACCTAATCGTTCAACAATAAATGAATATTGGTTAGGAACCAATCTTAATGATTTGATCACTTTAAAGATCACAAAAAGAGTAATGAGACCTACTAAAATCTTACTTACTAGTTCTACAATTTCCATAATCAGTTTTCTCCTTTAATTTCTTTACTCTTCGTATGGTCGCTCACCTTACTTACACCTTCGAAAAAGGTTTTCAAATTAGCTGTTTCTGTTGGAAGCACAGAAACGTTTGAATTTTTAAGTATAGACCCGAATTTTTCTATGTATTGTTCCACCAGTTTGGTACGTACGGCAAGTTCACCACCTGGTTTTTGCATGGCTTCAGCTATACGTTGAATACCATTTGCTGTGGCATTGGCGATCAATTCAATTTCTTTGGCTTTACCTTTTGCTTCATTTATTCTACGTTGGCGAGCACCTTCTGAAATAAGAATCTGGCTTCGTTGCTCACCTTCAGATTCATTGATCCTTGCCTGACGAAAGCCTTCGGAATGAGTGATCTCAGCTCGTTTTTCACGTTCCGCTTCCATTTGCTTTTCCATGGTGTCCACGATCTCGTTGGAAGGACGAATATTTTTGATCTCGTACCGAAGTACTTTAATTCCCCAAGGACCTGCCGCTTTATCAATTTCCCGAACGATATTTTCATTCATGGTTTCTCGCTCAGAAAACGTATCGTCTAAGGTGATCTTACCAACTTCAGATCGCATTGTGGTTTGAGCCAGATTAATAGCCGCCGCCTGATAGTTATTGATTCCGTAACTGGCTTTATGAGCGTCCATTACTTTGATGTACACCAAACCATCTACAGCCACTTCAATATTGTCTTTAGTGATACAGGTTTGACTTGGAACGTCCAAGACCTGTTCCCGCATTTCACGTCTGTAAGCAGGCCGGTCGGCAAAAGGAATTAAGAAATGAAATCCCGGTTTTAAGTTTTTTTTAAATTTTCCGAGTCGCTCTTGAATTACTTCTTCTCTCATTTCCACGATGATAAACAATCGGGTAAGAATAAAGTAAAGAACTAAAATAGCGATAAGAATTGGAGTCCAAATCATGATGGTTCTTAATTTTTGTCTTTAAGTTTCTGTGAAGTTGGTTCCTGGATCTGATCAACTGGTTCTACGATCCAGGTTGTATTTTCGCGATATTTAATTTTCACTTTTGTGCCTGCAGGAACTTCACCGGAAAGCGTTCTGGCTTGCCAGGAAATTCCCTGAAAACGAATTCGGCCCTCATCATTATGTTCATTCAATGGTTCAACTACCTGTACGATCTGATCCATAGCTTCGTAATCTTCATCAGCCAGTTTGTAAGAAGTTTCTGCTTTTAAATATTTCCTGATCAAAGGCATTGCCAAAAGAGTTATACCCGCAGAAGTAAATATCCATGCCATAGTTGCAGTAATCGGGTCGTCCAGAAAACCAAGGAATCGTGCTAGGGCAATGAGTAGCCCACTGGCTCCTAAGATCAATGCCATTCCACTTGGAATCAGGAATTCAAGCAACATCAGGATGATTCCGCCGATCAAAAATATCCAGGTAAGTAGTTCGGTATCCATAGCTTTGTGATGAATTTTACTGTCTTTAGTAGATACCAAATTGCGGGATAAAAATCTTGATTACTTGGCACTAATTTTGCATTTATTTGGGAGTAAATACAATTAAGTCATTCAGAGCGGTAGCGATGAACCTGCACAATTACTTATATATTGAGAATAGTTGTGCAGATCCTTCGGAAGTATCCTCAGGATGAGAGGTAGGTCATCCTGAACTTGTTTCAGGATCTTTGTGAGGATCATGATCCGGTCATCAGTAAAGTCCTTATCAGAGTATTAAAATTGAAATAGATTGAAAGCCATTTCGTAAGATTCCGAAACGCGTTCGGAATGACGATTGTTTAACAGCAGAACATGCCCGATAAAAAAGAAGACAAAAAAAATCACTCCATCGCTTCCTTAAAGGATACGCTGATCAAGATATTTGCGCTTAGTAAGCCTTACAGAGGAAGATTCTACTTTGCCACGGTAGTCGTTCTGCTGGCATCGGGTATCTGGCTCACAGTTCCGCTTGGACTAAGAGAACTACTGGATGCCGTCTTCGAAAAAGGAGATGGCAGTTTACTCAATTTACTCGCCATTGGCTTGATAGGGCTTTTTGTACTTCAATCACTGTTCAGTTTTACCGGAAATTATTTTCTGGAATGGGTCGGTGAAAGAGTGGTCACTGATCTCCGGAAAAAAGTATATGAACATCTTCATCGATTGGGATTCAAGTTCTTTGCGGAGAGACGTTTAGGTGAGATCACTTCACGGCTTACAAACGACGTAGGTTCCATCAGAACAGCGTTGACGGATTCATTACCGCAATTATTAACGATCTCTTTTTCGCTGATCGGTTCCGTTTCGTTGATGGTTGCATTGAACTGGCGATTAAGTGCAGTGATCTTCGTAACCGTTCCTTTTGTAACGATCGCTACCCGGTATTTCGGGCAGAAGATCAGAAAGCTGTCCCGTGGTATTCAGGATGAATTGGCGGATTCCACTGCTGTTGCCGAAGATGCACTTGGAGCTGTTCGCTTGGTGAAAGCATTCGTTCGGGAAACCTATGAAGTAACGCGCTATTCCGATTCTATTGAGAAATTATTCGGAACCGTCCGGAAGAAAGTAGTGCTTACTCAATTATTCTGGAGCGGAGTTGGAATCATGTTCATGGGCACATTGGTAGTTATTTTCTGGTATGGAGGGAAAGAAGTCCTTGAAGGACGATTAAGTGCGGGAGATCTGGTGGCCTTCATCATTTATGCGTTGAATATTTCCCGATCCATCAGCCAAACCTCAAGACTATACACGGCCGTAAATACTGCAGCCGGAGCTTCGGAAAGGATTTTTGAGTTGCTGGATGAAATTCCTGAAATAGATGATAAGCCTGATGCAATTGAAGTGACCGATGTGGAAGGAGAATTGGAATTCAGTGAAGTTGGTTTTCGATATGAAGAAGAGCGACCGGTTTTAAAGAATATCAGCTTTAAGGCAAAAGCAGGAGAGACGATCGCTTTGGTTGGTCCAAGTGGAGCGGGAAAGACGACGTTGCTTAATCTGATCCCAAGATTTTACGATGTTGAAAAAGGAGAGATAAAGCTGGACGGAACTCCGATCAGCGACCTGAAAGTAAAATCATTTCGGGAGCATATATCCATTGTGCCACAGGAAGTTCACTTGTTCAGTACCACCATAAAAGACAATTTGAAGTACGGAAAACTGGATGCTACGGATGAAGAGATCATTCAAGCTGCTGAAGATGCGAATGCCCATGATTTTATTATCGAACATCCCGATGGATACGATTCTCTGATCGGTGAAAAAGGAGTGAAGCTAAGCGGTGGACAACGACAGCGAATGGCGATAGCCCGTGCAATTTTAAAAAACCCCGAAATTCTGTTATTGGATGAAGCGACTTCCTCATTGGATTCCGAATCAGAAGCACAAGTTCAGGAGGCTTTAAACCGATTGATGAAAGGCAGAACGACTTTTGTGATCGCTCATCGACTATCCACCATCCAAAATGCAGACCGAATTCTGGTACTGGATAAAGGCGAAATCGTAGAAGAAGGAACGCATACCGAATTACTTGCCAAAGGCGGATTATACAGCCATTTGTATGAGTTACAGTTCAGAGATTTGGCGGGGGAAACTTTGGGTTGAGAAGAACCGGAATTAGTTCAAGTGTCTGGCTTAGTTCTCGTTCCGAACGTCCCGTTCGGAATGCAATGTTGAAGCTCTGCTTGAGAATGAGGTTAAAGATGTTAGTTGTCTTCTTCTATTTTTGATACCATTCCAAAAAACTCAAAATTAGCATAAATACTGAAATAGAATAAACAGGTGTTTAAATCAAAATCCATTTGTTTGAACCGATAAGAGAAAACATCTCCAACTTTATTTTCTTTCTCTGGTGCCAATGTATTTATAAACATTTGAAATGCTTTTGCACTTTGTATATCAATGTTATCTCGTCTATAAATAGTTGAAAAATTATCATATCCTTCTGGAATACTATTTCCTGTAATTTTAAAATATAAACCTTGGATGACTCTATCGGTAACATTATTGACTCTTTCCATGTTAATATCATAAGTGCTAATCTTACCTAAATAAATTCCATTCTGAGTTTTAAGATCTTGTTTTTTTATGCTATTCATTATTGACTTATAAAAACCAGCAGATTCGGTTCTTTTTAAACCTCTCAATATTTTTCCCCAATTTTTCTGAATAGTTTCTTTTTTATGAACATCTATTCTCAGCGATAGCATTACCTGAAAATATTCATCGTCTAAAGAGAAAGAACCATTACAATTTTTACAACAGGGTACAGTAATTAGATTTGAAGGGCGTGGTTTTGGAAACAAAGTTTTTGGGGGAATATGATCTTTTGTCAAATCCTCAGTATTACCACAATAGATACATGATTTCTTCATTTTAAGTTATGATTCTCAAGATTTATAGAATTACAAATAGCATTAAAAATAAAGTTCCAACTAATCCAGAAAGTGTGGCAATTAAGACTAAACAGCCACTGGAGTCAGAAGGATCTACTATAGATTTTGTTTTGTTTTCCCCACTACGTTCAAGCCATTTTTTCCGAGACTCTTTCAAAGTAGTTAAAGCCTTTGCATTAAGGAGTGTTTTCCCCGTCATTTGAGGTGTTTCTTTAATGCTTTTGAAAACTATATCATGCAGTGATACTATCCTGTAGGCAGTGTCATCCTTATATTTTGTAAAGCCATATATTTTAGAAGCTATTTCTATCGCTTCCTCAAATTTTTCAACATGGTTATTTAAAAATTTCATGTAATCTGTAGTATCGCTAAGTTGCTTTACTGCATAAAGCTGACCATCTAACGCAGGTCTTTTGGTTAGTTCATTAGCTTCCTCTCTAAACTTTTTGTTTAGTTTTTTAAAATATTTTTCGATCTGTTCGAGTACATTGGTAATAAATTCTTCTCTTTCTTCTGTTTCAAAATCGGATTCATTGAGTTTGTTTAAATAAACGATGGCCGCTTTAATTTGGCTTTTTTCAAAATTGCTTTGAGCGATTTTACAAATTACAAGTCCCCTAATCGCTTGGATAGAATTGCTATTTGAATCGAAAATTTGGGAGAATATTTCTTCAGCTTTGTCAAACTCTTCAGTTTCAAGAAAGAATTCAGCTTTTTCGAGATTATTATTCATTTTAGTTACCCCAGTGAAAAGGTTGAAATTGTGAAAGTACAACTAACATGTTACTAGACGAATGGTGGTTTATTAGAGCATACAAGAAAATCACTCGATCATAAATTCTACTTAAGATAGCAAAAGGGTGAACTAAAACAAGGACTAAGACGAACCCATCCCTGTCCCTTCCCTTAAACAAGGGAAGGGGACGTTGTAATTAATTTTTGAGTGGAGTTATGGAGTCTCCCTCCCTGATGTTAGGGAGAGAATAAGGGTGGGTCAGAGAATTGGCTAGAAAATTAAATACGAATTCAGTATTGTTTTCAATGGACTTGTCTAGAAAAAATATTACAGAACTGGCAAGAGAGCTAAGAAAAAACCCAACTCCTTCAGAGAAACTATTCAGGGAACTCGTAAGAAAAAGAAGGTTCAAGGGATTAAGGTTTATTCGTCAAAAACCCTTTGTTCACACACAGTATGGAACTAAAAGATACTTTTATATCGCTGACTTTTATTGTGCAGAACATAAGTTGATCGTAGAAATTGACGGCAAAGTGCATGATTATCAAAAAGATTATGACCGGCAAAGAACGATAGTTCTGGAGAACTTAGGATTGAAGGTTATAAGGTTTAAAAATGAAGAGCTTTTGAATGAGGAGCTTGTCTTTGAAAGGATAATGAAAGCTATTTCATAGTATTGACGAACCCATCCCTGTCCCTTCCCTTTAAAAAGGGAAGGGGACTTTCTAACCAGATCCGGAATTAATTTAAAGAGTCTCTCTCCCTGATGTTAGGGAGAGAACAAGAGTGGGTCAGAGAATTGGATAGAAAATTTAATACGAATTCAGTATTGTTTCTCATCCTGTACGTCCCGTTCGGAACGAGGAAAAAGGATGTGTTTTTTAGTCTAGAAACTTTTTATAATGCTCAATTAGCATATCGATTTTATTGTTACAGTGTTCAGATGCTGTACTTTTTATTTCCTTCAAAATTCCTATCCGCCAACTTATATACTCAGGAAACTTATGAGTTACATCAATTGATTCATTATCAGAGACAGAAGTCAATTTTATTGGATCCAGAATAAAAGAGTTAATAAGGGGGTAAGAGTTTGGCATCCCATAATGAAAATTATACTGATCTAATCCCTTTGTAAGTTCAAAGTATTTATCAAAAATCCGGGCTTTTATTTTAGGATCAATATTTAATAAGTACTCCTCTCTCGTTTCATAATCATATGGTATTTCAGAGCAGGATAAACCGTAAGAGCTGGTTGATTCTGAGCCCATAATAATTGGAGTCAAAGAACTATCTGGTCTAATTAGAACTGCGTAATGATTTTTATTTGAGTAGACTAGCTGAAAATTCTTTTCATCAAAATCTGAGTTTAGATCAAAATCATAGTCGGCTTTATATGCATAAGTTGAAAAAAGATCTTCGCCACCAACGAAAAAGAATAAATCTGATTTATCATCAGAGTTTAAGTCAACTAAGTTTATGGTATGAGGTCCAAAGTCGCCGTTAATTTTTATATACCAAAGAGGGGTAGTTCTATTAGTGTGGGTAATTTCAAAACCAGTTCCATAAGGCCAACCTTCTTCTTTATCTGTATAATAAAATGAGTTAATAATAAAATTGCCCGGAAAATCAGCAGTGTTCACATACCTTATGTAAAAATCACTGTTTTCATCTATAACTAAATCACTAAGGTTTCCTTGTATGGTGGATGTTATTTGTCCTGAAACGGTAACTGAAAAGCTTATCAAAATAACCAAGCTAAGGAAGATAGTTTTTTTCATTAGATAAAAAGTTTCGAATTAAATACGTCTAAAAACCCGCGTTCAAAAGGTGCAGGTTTTTGTTTTTAAACCGAAGTAAAGGATTAATTGTATTGGGTACAAGTGAGAACCCATCCCTGTCCCTTCCCTTAAACAAGGGAAGGGGACTTTTTAACTAAATTCTGAGTGGGTTATGGAGTCTCCCTCCCTGATGTTAGGGAGGGAACAAGGGTGGGGTAGAAAACAAGCTAGAAAATTGAATGCGAATTCTGTATTGTTTTAAATGGACTTGTCTAGAAAAAATATTACAGAACTAGCAAGAGAGCTTAGAAAAACCCCAACTCCTTCAGAGAAACTATTCTGGGAACTCGTAAGAAAAAGACGGTTCAAGGGATTAAGATTTATTCGTCAAAAACCTTTTGTTCACACACAGTACGGAACTAAAAGATACTTTTATATCGCTGACTTTTATTGTGCAGAACATAAGTTGATCGTAGAAATTGACGGCAAAGTGCATGATTATCAAAAAGATTATGACGGGCAAAGAACGATTGTTCTGGAGAATTTAGGATTAAAGGTGATAAGGTTTAAAAATGAAGAACTTGTTAATGAGGAGCTTGTTTTTGAAAGGATAATGAAAGCAATTTCTTAAAATTGGCGAACCCATCCCTGTCCCTTCCCTTAATCAAGGGAAGGGGACGTTGTAATTTATATCTGAGTAGATTTATAGAGTCTCCCTCCCTGATGTTAGGGAGGGAACAAGGGTGGGTCAGAGAAGAAACACTTTGTTAGTTTGCCTACCGTGATATGGGTTGTACTGCAAGCATGGATGGTAAATTATTCGTTTTAATGTACTCCCTGACATTTTCATTAAAAATGAACTCGTTTTGTCTAATTACTTCAAGATAGCTTGACAAAATTTGAACAGAATTACGGTCAGGATATTGGGAAATCATTTTTTCATAAAGATCAACAATGTCATCCCTAATTTTATCTGTTTCCCAGTCATAGATTCTTGAATTATCTGTACCCGTCAAAAGTGTTCCAAGATAATGTTCGTAATAAAATCTTGCAGAATTAGAAATATGGGAGTCTGGATATTTTTCTAAGAAAGCTTCCCAAAAGAACATTCGATTTGCAACCGTGCTAAACGAAACAAGTAGTATTGCGTCCTCTGAAAAAGCTCGTCTCATTTCATTAGCACGCCTTTTTAAATATTCGGCATAAGCATCTGTCAGTTTATCGGAAAATGTTTTTGAAAGATAACCAACCATTTGATCAGCATAGAAACTTCCTTCTGTTGAAAAAATATCAATACCGTATTTATTGAAAATGGTAGTTAAACTATCTGAGTAAGGGTTATTGTACATGTCATCATATTCATAGATTATTGATTCATCAATAATGTTGTTTGAGTTTATGTATCGAATGGTTTTGTAGTAGTAATCTTGAAATGCTTCAAACATTTTATCATTAACTGAATCAGGCGGATCAACAGATAGCGAATCAAAAAGAACAATTGCCTTTTCTAAGTTCTCAATTTTGGAATTATCGAGATTAGCCAAAGCAGTTTCGTATAAATCAAATCTAGAAGTATCATTCTGAATGGGGTTAAATGACAGAAGAAATGAAAGGAATAAAATTATCATAGTATGATTAATTAGTAGGTCAAAAGGAAGTTGTGTTTAACCACCTTGATGAATCCATATAAATTTTTCACCATTAAAGTAAATAAGACCACCGGAACCCTCAGTCTGCCGGATACTTATTGCAGGGTTATTTAATAAAACCTCTTCATCTCCTTCAATATCACCATTTTCTTTGAAAGTGATTTGATAGGTTTTTTCTTTATCAAAAATTTTCCACTCATCAACCCAAGAAAAATCACCACCAGCATTTCCAAAACCATTTGCACCGCCGGCTAAAAAGTATGTTTCGTTTCCTAGATAGAAAATTATTCCAGACATATTATCCCGCAAATTATTCTTTACAGCAATGGCAATGTCAGGGATATCATCTCCATCAAAATCTGCAACATAAAAAATGGGATTAAAGTCGTTATTAGCTTCAAAAATATTTTCATGTGCTTTTAGTCTTTGTCTAGCCCATTCCGGTAATTCTTGAGCAAGTCCATTAACGGGAAGCAAAATCAATAAAAAAATAAATACTCTCATGGATTAAGTGTTTTAATCGAATTAACGGATTAATTGTATTGGGTACAAGTGCGAACCCATCCCTGATGTTAGGGAGGGAACAAGGGTGGGGCAGAGAATTGGCTAGAAAAATAAATCTCCCTTCGAAGGGAGACCGATCGAACACTTGTGTGAGATCAGAGGGATGTTGTGGGGTTTCTGAGCCAGAAAACTGCACAACATCTATTTCTCGTTTGGATTGAGGTTAAATTACACAAGCGGGACGCTTGCGATAGGTTGTGTGAGTCAGAGAAGTGAAGCGAAGATTCTAAATCTCACTATCAATTCAAAGCGTACAAATATTTTGCTGCTGCTTTACTCATGCGTTTATAATCATGTCCGACATCAGGGATTATAATTAATTCCCAATTAAAATCTGTTTTCAGACTATCAGCGTATAATTTGAATTTATTGTGAAAATACTTTCCCCGGGCTAATCTGTGGGTTCCTTGTTTGTCTGTTTCAGGCGATCGAACTAAATGGCCTCTGGTTTCATTTTCATTGTCTGCTTCTCCTAGAAACACTTTAAGGTTAGCTTTGAACGCCTTTACGAATTGTTCATCCGTTGTTGTAATTCCATTTAAACCATATGGAAATTTATCATCGGTGGAAGGAGTGGTATACCAACCCGAATTTGATGCGAGTATTCTGCCTGCATTATTGTCCGGATTAAAAAGCGTCATGCGATGTAAGATTTGTCCACCTGCCGAATGTCCGAACATATCATAGGTTTCTGTTTCAAATTGGAGTTCATTTTTAACCTTAGAAAAAATTCTATCGAAGTCATTCCAGATCCATACTTCAGGATCATTATTTATCTCATAACTTAAAATGGCGGTACGTTCGTCATTTATTTCTACTTCCGAAATCATTCCTCCAAGATTATAGCTCCAAAACTCAGGGTAATATTTTTCCGGATAATGAAGAGACAAAATTAATATTCCATACTCTTCGGATGCTTCAACCCAGACATCCCGATACTCGTGGCCATTTCGTCCCGCTCCAGGTATTACCATCATTACCGGAGATCGCTCGCTGAAATTCTTGGGTTTATGATAGAAAACTGTAATCATCTTATCATTATTGGAACTCCCTCCATCTACTATAAAGTTACCCGATCCGGTATGAAGGTCAATTTTATTGATATCCGAGGAACCTCTCTTTTGTATCAGATTCATCCCGCAAACTGGGCAGACACCATCGTGATCAAATGTCAGCGTATCGTGCACCGGACAAGGAGGACATATGTAAGTATTTTTGGTTATTTGAGAAACAGCAAGCAGGGGAGTTAACAAGAAAAGGACAGAGACTGCAATTAAACGCATCGTTATGTATTAAATTTAAATGTGACAATAGAAATAAATACGACCTAAACGCTCTTTTTGTTACGGTTACATAGGTTTTTCTATAACGATTGGCGCAAGAGGGATGTGCGACTGAATGTTGAGTTGATGAATAATAATTGGAGAGGGAAAAGTCGGCGAGATGTGACTTTCAATATGCAGGTTATGTTGCGTAATTTAAACTCTGGAAAATATCTGTTTAATTAAACTTTGGGCTTCTTTGATTGTAGAATACTCATAGCATTCAATTGAAGATGAGCCATTGATCATAGCTGAAACAGATTTGTTTTTTTGCTGCCGGTATAAGCAAAAAACTTTTTTGTTCAATTCAACAGCTCGACCAATTTCATAGCCAACTCCGTGAGAAGGAGTTGTCACTTCACCAATTAAAATATCAGCTTCATATAACCATTCCATATCCTGGTCATGGATTTCTTGGTCTGATGGTTCTTCGCTGATTTCAGAAGAGCCGACATGCTCGGTTAAAACATCTCCGTACTTTTTAATTTCTTCAATTAACTGATTGTACAGCTTCGCATCCTGTCTTCCTCCTCTGATCGAACCGGAAAAATAAATCTTCATTGAAATTATTTTGAATAGTTTTTCTAATTAGCCTGATGACCCGGCGTTTAAGCGGCACGAGTTCTCGTATTTTTGTTGAAGTAACGGATTAATTGTATTGAGCACAAGTGAGAACCCATCCCTGTCCCTTCCCTTAAACAAGGGAAGGGGACGTTGTAATTAATATCTGAGTGGGTTATGGAGTCTCCCTCCCTAAAGTTAGGGAGGGAAAAAGAGGGAGCAGAAAATTGATGCGAAGATTCTAAATCTCCCTTCGAAGGGAGACCGATCGAACACTTGTGTGAGATCAGAGGGATGTTGTGGTGTTTAGGAACTAGTAAACCTCACAACCTCGTTCCTTACGTCCCGTTCTGAATGTGATAATAAGGCTCTGCTTCATCTGCTTCAACTTGTCATAGGAAGCAGGAGCTTCCCACAGGCGTTCCAAAGCAGAGCTTGGGAACGAGGTTAAAGGCTATGTCCAGCTGAAGAAATTAATAATCTTCTAGTTGGATGTTGGATGTTCTCACTCTTTCGCTTTCGCACCAATTCTTCCGGCCCAGAGTTTAAAATCGTCAAGGATAATATAAATGGATGGAAGAACAATGAGTGTTACCACGGTTGAGAAGATCAATCCGCCAACAATAGCTCTTGCCATTGGGAAGTAGGGAGGTCCGTCTCCACCAATTTGAGTAGTACCAATACAAAGTGGAATTAAGCCAAGAACCGTTGTTCCTGCGGTCATCAAAATCGGGCGCATTCGGTCTTTTCCACCTTGAACTACAGCTTCGGCACGGCTCATACCTTCTTCTCTCAAATGGATGATATGATCGATAAGAACGATACCGTTATTTACCACAATTCCCATCAGAATAAGAATTCCGATCATTGCCATAAGATCAAAAGTAGTTCCGGTAAAGAAGAAGAACCAGAAAATTCCAACGATTCCGTATAAAATACATGCAAGAACAGCAGTAGGATACATCAAAGATTCAAACAAAGAAGCCATCACCAAATAAATAAGGAAAAAGGCGATTCCGATATTGAAAAGCATGGTTCCCATGGCTTCGTCATCATTGCTGAAGCTACGACCATAACTCCAGGAATAGCCGGCGGGATACACAATTTGATCCATAATGGTTCTGAGTTTATCTCTGGCGTCATCAGGAGTCATTCCATCTTCCAGATTAACGGCGATTCCCATAGAAGTTTTTCTATCCTGTCGGAATATTCTGCCCGGTCCTGAAGCTTGTTCAAAACTTGCCAAGGTTGACAGAGAAGTAGTTCGGTCACCTTCTATAGAAATTGGCAGATCTTTTAGGTCTTCGATCGATTGTTTATCTACATTTTGAAGAGCTAGAATTACATCAATTTCTGAATTTGCACTTCTTACTTTACGAAGATTTTGTCCACGCACGGCATTTGAAACTGATCTTGCCACAGATTGTGAACTCAAACCGTATGTTTTAGCTTTTTCAGAGTCGATGGTTAAACGGATTTCATCTCTGCCTCGCTCAGCATCCGATTTCACATCTGTAAACCCCTCAACTTGAGATATTCTCCATTCTACTTGGTCTGCTAATTCTGTAAGTACATCCATGGATTCACCTTGAACATACACCCGAATGGATTCACTGTTATTTCTACTTCTGAATTCAAAAGCAGGCTCACCAATGGTTACTAAAGGCAGATCTTTTTCGATCTCTTCTTTAATAAACTCCACAGATTTTTTTGCGTCTTCTTCATCAATTAATATGATAGTAGAATTTGCAAATTCAGGCTGGTAATAAGTGTAAACGGATTCAATTTCAAATTTATCCTGGTTGGCGTATAAATAATCTTCAACCTTGTCTACGGTTTCTTTCACTCGGTCTAATGTGTACGAACCATTCAAATTATAACGAAGCTCCAGCTCTCTTTCAGGATTATTAGGAAACATATCTATGTTTAATCCTAGTGCAATTGGAACACCGATACTCAGGAACAGGAGAACGATACTGATCGTGGAAACCCACCTGCGTGCTATGAACCAAGCTAAAAACACAGAATATTTATCCGAAAGCTTATCAATAATGGTTCGTTTTATTTGTTTAGATCTTGGTTTGAACTTTGAGGTAAGTAAAGGAATCACCGTAAGTGAGATCAGCAGAGAAGCGATCAAAGAGATAATGATCGGCATTCCGATGTAATACATATACGGTGCGATAAAACTTTCATTCACAATATTTGGAAGGAAGACAACGACAGAAGTAAATGTACCTGCAGTTACTGCAATACCAACTTCTTTAGCACCCAGAACAGCAGCTTTTGCAGGTTCTATCCCATTTCTACGGTGTCTGTGGATATTTTCGGTTACCACAACGGCGTTATCCACCAACATACCGATGGCAAGAATCAGGCCTGTCATCGACAAAATATTGATGGAGATATTTAGGAAATAGAAAAAGCCTAACGTTACTACCAATGAAAAAGGAACTGCAGTTGCTACAATTAAAGTGGTTCCAAACTGTCGAAGAAAGAAAAAGAGCATGATCACTGATAACCCGGCCCCTAAAACTCCAGCATTCATTAACTCTTCCAATGAACTCAGAATTCCTTCCGCTTGATTATTCATTTCATAGATCTGAATTCCCTGCATTTCAGGAAGTTCATTGATCTCAGCAATTTCTTTGAGAACCCGATCAGCTGTTGCAACCGTATTTGCAGATGACTCTTTAACGATGTCCAAACCGATCGCATATTTTCTGTCTAAGTGACGAGCATAATTTCGAACAGGGGAGGTGTAAGCGACAGTTGCAATATCTTTCAGGCGAAGATTATTATCTCCGATCACCAAATTTTCAAAATCTTCAATTTCAGTCAATTCACCCATCGGACGAACATTGTATCTTAATCCCGCATCGTTGATCTTCCCGGCCGAGATTGAGAAGTTAGCTCTGCTCAAACGTTGATTCAGATCGTTCAGATCTATGTTATAGTTCTGAAGGCGATTAGCTAGTAATTCTATTCGAATTTCTTTTTTCTCAACTCCATAAAGGGTAACCTGGCCAACACCGTCAATGCGTTCAATTCGCTGCTTGAGATTTCGGTCCAAAAGATCATAGGCATTTGAAAGATCTCTTTGACTGGAAATACGCAACTGAAGCATGTTTCCTCCACCATCTTGGAATTTATGTACCTGATAGTACTCAAAGTCGTCCGGGAGCTGATTTCGAACGCTTTCTATTTTCTCTTTGATCTCAATGGCTTTCAGATCGATATCACTACCTTGGATAAATTGAATATTGACACCACCTTCATTCTCGCCGGCATTAGAGTTGATCTGCTGAACACCGCTTATGGTTGCCAAAACTTCTTCAATAGGTCGGATGACTTGCTCTTCTATTTCATTAGGAGAAGAATTCGGATAAGGGATCTGAACAAAAGCGCCCGGGAATGTAATATCAGGGAAGTATTCGAGAGGAACTAAACGAGTAGCAATAAAGCCGACAACCACGAGGCTCACAAAAACCATCATGGTTGTAACAGGTCTTTTAATCGAAATCTCCGTCATACTCATATCAGCTCTCCGTTACAACTTCAGATTCGGTGTCGTATCGTTTTCGGTCCATAATAGAATACATCACCGGAATTACAACGAGCGTAAGTAGCGTTGAAACTAACAGTCCACCAATTACTGTGATCCCCATCGGAGCTCTTAATTCTGCACCGTCTCCAAATCCGATTGCTAGAGGAAGAAGACCTAAAGTTGTAGTCAAGGTAGTCATCAAGATCGGGCGTAATCTTGATTTTCCGCCTTCAATAATCGCTTCATATTTATCCATGCCTTGTGCTCTCAACTGGTTGATCAGATCGATCAATACAATGGCATTGTTCACTACAATTCCTGCTAATAAAATTAATCCAATAAACACGACAACACTAATGGTTGTGCCGGTTATAAATAGAGCCAGAATAGCTCCAACCAATGCGAGAGGAATGGTAAACAAAATAATGAACGGGTGAAGCAGAGATTCAAATTGAGAAGCCATCACCAAGTAAACGAGGAACACCGCTAATGCCAAAGCGAATAACAAAGACTTGAAGGATTCTCCCATTTCTTCGTTTTGTCCAGCGATTCGGGCGAATATCCCTGAAGGCATTGTTGTTTCATCAATAATCTGTTGAACATCAATGGCTGCTTCACCAAGGTCTCCGTAATTCAGATTAGCAGTTACAACAGCAACTCTTTGCTGTGAAGCTCTTCGGATTTCTCCCGGACCGTTTGCAATCTTAACTTCAGCAATAGCACTTAACGGAATGGATCTTTCACTGTTTGGATTGATCACAAGATTCTTGATCTCATCAATAGAAGAACGGTCTTCTTCCTGAGCTCTTACCAATACATCAATTTTACGATCTCTCCATGAATATCTTGTTGCAACATCACCACGAACATTGCTGACCACTCTATCAGCAACTTCATGTACCTGAAGACCTAAAGCCGCAGCTCGATCTCTATCAAAAAGAATTTGAATTTCTGGGCTTCCTGTCTGCATGGAATTTTTAATATCTGCGAAACGAGTATTTGCTTCCATCTTTTGGACAATAGCGTCACTTACTTTTTTGAGTTGGTCCAGATCAAACCCACTTATTTCAACTTCAACAGGTGTTGAAAAAGAAAATAAAGAAGGTCGGGAAAATTTATATTGCAACCCCGGAACCACTTGAAGGGAGTTTCTCATAGAACTCATTACCGAGCTTTCAGTATCAGAAGAAGCGCCTGACGCCAGCAGAACATTGAGTTCGCCCCAATTCTCTCCGCCTTGATCCGGATTAGCATCCATTCTGTTTCCGGTTCCGGCAACTGCAAAAGTAGATTGTACATTTTGAGCTTTTTTTGTGGCTTCCTGTACAGCTTTTAAAGCAGAGTCGGTCTGTTCGATCGGAGTTCCGGGAGGTAGCTTAAATTCGACTTTAAATTCACCTTGGGATAATTGTGGAATAAGCTCAATTCCAATTTGTTGTACCAGTGATAAAGATGCAGCAAAAGAAAGAATAGCTACAACAACTACTATAAAGCGATTGTTTAAAGAAGATTTTAGTAAGCTTAAGTACACCTTTTCTGAGCCTCGGTAAAATGTATCGAAAGCCCATACAAAAGGGGAGAAGATGAGTTTTAGAACTTTTGCTAAGAAGTTCACAAGAGCTCGAATAGCTTTTGTTATTGCAGTTGGAATGGTATAGAAAAAGAACAGTCTGCTTTTTCTGAAAAATCTTCCGGTAGATGTTCTTGGTTCTTTAAGTTCGAGTGGAGTGATTTCTTTTTTTCTGCCACTTAAAGATGACATCATTGGAATTAAAGTAACAGCAACAACAAGTGAAGCGATCAAAGAAAACGTTACTGTGAGCGCCTGATCTCTGAATAATTGACCGGCAATTCCATCCACAAAAACGAGCGGGAAGAATACGGCTACCGTAGTAAGAGTAGAGGCAATTACAGCTGTTCCAACTTCACTGGCTCCGTCTTTAGCTGCTTGCAAAGCGTTTTTGCCCATATCTTTATGTCGGGCAATATTTTCGAGTACAACAATGGAATTATCTACCAGCATTCCAATACCAAGTGCGATTCCACCCAACGACATAATATTGAGAGTGATGTCATTTCCATACATCAGGTTGAAAGTGGCGATAATGGAAACAGGAATGGAAACAGAGATGATTACAGTGCTCCAAAAATTTCTTAAGAAAAAGTAGAGAACCAGAACGGCTAAAATACCACCAATGATACCCGCAGTCTTAACTTCATTTACAGCAGAAGAAATGAAAATAGATTGGTCGTATACTTTTTCCAGTTTCATTCCTGAAGGAAGGTTTTTCTGAATTTCGTTGATTCGTTCTTTAGCTGATTCAGCTACAGCTACAGTATTAGCATCACCTTCTTTATAAATAGCTATCTCAACAGCTTCTTGGGCATTTAAACGAGTTATAGCTTCTCTTTCTTTATAACCCTGTTTAATGTCGGCTACGTCTTTTAAATAAACCGTATTTCCATTCAGAACAGTCAGCACTGTATTTCTGATCTGATCTACATCTTTAAATTCGTTTAGAGTTCTTACTAAATATTGTTGAGTGCCTTCTTCTAAGCGTCCACCTGAAAGATTTATGTTTTCCGCACTCAAAGTAGAAGTGATGGTTTCAATAGGAATATTTAGATAAGCCAATCGTTGCTGATCAATATTAACCTGGATTTGTTCTTCAAGTCCACCACTTATCTTTACGGATGCTACGCCTTCCGACGATTCCAGATTCTTTTTCAGAATTTCATCGGAAATGATTCGAAGTTGTTTTAATCGGGAAATTGCTGCCGGATCATTAAGATCTTCTTCAGGATCTGAAAAAGAAGCTAGATCAACCTTTCTGTTATCGATACTTTCAAGATCTTCTTTTTCCCCAACATCATAATACAAGGCATATCTGATGATTGGATCAAGAGTGGGGTCAAAGCGAAGAGTGACAGGTTTTTTGGCTTGCAAAGGAAGTTGGATAGCGTCAAGTTTCGCTATTACATCGAGGTTTGCAATATCCATGTTGGTACCCCAGGCAAATTCAAGAACAACATCAGATTGACCTGCTCTTGAAATTGAACGAACCAGTTTTACGCCTTTTACAACACCAACCGCTTCTTCGATAGGTTTAGAAATTAAATTCTCAACTTCTACCGGTGCAGCGCCTTCAAATTCGGTCCGAATAGTAAGCGTTGGGTAACTTAGATCAGGAAGTAAGTTTACATTTAAACGGGACAGCGATACAATTCCAAACAAAAGAATCGCTACAGTAAACATGGAAATAGTTACTTTTCGCTTTACGGAGAAATCAATGAGTTTCATATTGGAATCCCTTTTTAGCTACGAACTACATTAACTTTAGCACTGTCTTTAAGACTTCCTTGTCCCGTTGTTACAACTACTTCACCATCTTCAAGTCCTTCCAGAACTTCTATATTTCTACCGTTTACATAGCCGGTTTTAATGATCTTTTTATAAGCCAAAGAATCCCTTACTACAAATACTGATTGAGTTTCATCTTCAGACATTACAGCAACTTTTGGGATCATTTTTGTACTTAGTCTTGTGTCATAAACAATTTTGACTCTGCCAAACATACCGGGTTTTAGCTTGTCGCTTTTCTCATCAATAATTACAGTTACTTTAAATGTTCCGGTTGTCGGATCAACGATCGGGCTTATTCTTTCAACATGTGCTTTAAAAGTCTGACCGGGAAGTGCGTCTACTTTGATTTCCGCTGGCTGGTTCTTGTTGATCTTAGCCATTTCATGTTCAGGTACATATAAAATTGCTTGCAGAGGATCGAAATCAGTTACCCGATACACATTTTGATCAGTACCGATCATATTTCCTTTTTTGATCAGCCTTTCAGAAATAACTCCACTTATCGGTGATTTGATGGAAGTATATTCTTGATTCAGTTTAGCTAACTCATAAGCCGATTTTTGAGCTTCATATTCGAATTGTTTGTTCTGATATTCTTCCGCCGATATAGCTTGCTTTTCGAAAAGTTCTTTACTTCGGGTATAATCGTTATAAAGACGATCCATATTAGATTTAGCTCTTTCAGCTTCAATTCTGTACTGTTCATCTTCGATCTTGGCTATTACTTGTCCTGCTCTAACGAAATCTCCCTCTTCAACTAATACTTGATTTATAATACCACGGACTTTGGCAACAACTAAAGCTTCTTGTTCGGCTTCTAAAGTTGCTGTATTTGAGTAGTAAGCAGAAATATCTCCACGGGATACAGTAGTAGCTTCTACGGGGATAACTACGATTTCTTCATCATCTCCATTTTCATCGTTATTATTTCCTTCATTTCCACAAGCTGATAGAGTAAGAAGTAATGCTGCAGAAAGATATCCGAGTTGTTTGATTTTCATAATAAAAAAAGCGTTTGAATTGATTACAAACGCTTAGACGACTCAGAAAAGAAGATGTTACAAGGCAATGCAAAAAGGTTAAATTCTAACCGAATCCGCAGAACCTGAAGGATCTGCTAGTTTAAGTTGTCGTGATCTAAATCTAAGCCCTTTAACTAGGAGGACGTTTACGTCCGTCTGTCAAGTTCAGTTCTAAATTTAGGAGGACAAACCTTATTTCTTCTTTTTAAAAACAATGTTTCCATAATAGGCTGTAGCAGAACCTTTAGAGTTATCAGAGTCAGTCATTATAGCTACGCCGGTAATGTTTTTAGGCTCCTCTTCAAAGGCTTCTTTATATGATTCATATACATTGGCAGTTGAAGTCACCCATATACCTGCTTTATCATTTCCTGATTCAGTAGCAACCATATGTACCCAATTTGTGAATACATTTTCCTGAACTCTGCCGATCTTTGCTTTATTCGCCCAAACATAATTCATAGAACGAAGAGGAATATCAAAACTGGTGAAGGTTTTCATAGTTCCATATTTGATGCGCTCTCCAAAGGGGAGGTCTTTTCTACTGTATTCATAGGTAATATAGATTCGAGCGGGATAGTCATCTCCATCCTTTTCTGTCATATCTCCGTTTTCTAATACTCCATCAATTTTCCATTGCCATTCTATGATGGGGTATTCTTTAGGATCGATATCGATCAAGTACTTCCATCCGGAAGCAGAATTATTACTCACTGCTTTAATGTGAGGTGTATCTCCATCTGTCACTAAGGTGTATTCCGTCCAGTCCTTTTTAGGTAGAGTAAGTCGCTGCCATTTGTTACCATCTGCATCTTCATCAAATTCGGCCGGGTTAAAACTAGTGATTGGGATAACAAGTGAATCCTGAGCGGCAGTAAATGAGCTAAAAATAGCTGTGAGGAAAAAAGTTATTATAAATGATCTCATTAGATCTGTAATTAGTTAAAAATTCTTATCTGTTATTGAATACGAACTAAACATCATATCAGTTTTCTATTGTTAGAAACTCAAAGTAGACAAGGAATGTTCATTCAACATCACAAATGTGTAAAAAAGAGCGTTATCAATATCCAACAACCAACAACCAACACTCAATAACCAATAACAAAGTTGGAAACTGGATGTTGGACATTGGATATTGAATATTCCATAAACAGGGGGTTGTTTGTGATTTGATCTGTTTGTAATTTAAAAATCAACGGTGTTGGTTTTGGAAACAAGTTCGTTTCTGAATTAAAAGGGAATTCCGTGATCTTGAGTAATCAAGGAAGTCGGAAGCTGTTCCCGCAACTGTAATCCTTTTCAATGAAAGTTGGAACCGCAGCCTCACCTTTGCCACTGATCTAAAAGATCGGGAAGGCGCTGCACAAGGAAAGCCAGGAGACCTGCCAATACGTAAATTTTCATAGCATCTTTCGGGAAAAAAGATCTAAGGATTATTACATGAGGTTTTTATCCCTTTTTTTAGGTGTTTTACTTTGGCTTTCTGCAAATGTAGTGGCACAAGTTGTCTCTGATACTCTGGAAATGAAAGAGATTACTGTGACCTCCACTCGGTACAGAATTCCTATAATTAAGCAACCAAGTCAAACCATAGTAATCGACTCGGCTAAATTAGCAGGAACTTATGGCCAATCAATAGGTGAAGCGCTAAGTCGATACTCATCCATTTTTGTTCGATCCAATGCTCCAGGGGCTGTATCTGTAGCTTCTTTTCGAGGATTTGGTGGAGAACAAACAAGAGTTCTTTGGGAAGGAATGCCCATAAATCATTCTATGCTGGGAGTATTAGATCTTTCGCTAATGCGGTCAGGTTCTTTCTCTAGTGTTGAAATTAGTTCAGGATCAGGAAGTTCAACTTATGGTAGTGGAATCAGTGGATCTGTATCACTTTCATCAACAGTTAAATCAAGAGAATTCCTTTTGGGGCAATCCTTAGGTTCGAATTCGAATTACATAACATTTGGGAACGCCGGTTTTGAAAAAGGAAATTGGTTGTTCGGTGTTAATGGCTCCATTCAAGAAAACGAGAACAACTATAGATACTACGACAGAAATACCGAACAAGAAGAGAATCGAAGGCATGCAACCTTTGATAACAATCAATTTCAGGTTCAACTAGGTTGGAAGAAGGAAGACAAGAGATTTAAATCAAAGTTATGGTTCCTGAAATCAGACCATGAGATCCCAGAAAATGTATTCGTCGGTTCAGGAACTTCCAGACAACATGATGCCGCACTTCGTTGGTTAAATTCCCTCAATTTCAGATCAGGTGATGTGCAACATGAAGTAAAAACATATTTGGCACAAACAGAATTGGATTATTTTGATCCAAACAGAACTATTGAAAGTATTAGTACAGGAAGAGAATGGAATAACGAATTTTCTTCCACAATTTCAGTATCTCCGGATTTCTTACTCTCGAATATAGTATCCGCATATTTCACAGAAGTGCGAACGAATAACTATGAAGACACAAAATACAGAAGGGTTTTAAGCCAACAATTTACAGCAGAAATACAAGCTTCATCAAAACTTGGAGTATTCCCTTCCTTCAGATTAGAGCATTATAGCGATTTTGGAACTGCGGTAAGCCCTTCATTTGGGGTAAATTACCAAATAATAAATGATGAGATATATGTGCATTCATTGATTTCAAGAAACTTCAGAGCACCTACTTTTAACGACTTGTATTGGCCTCAGGGTGGTAATGAAAATCTGAACGCTGAAACTGCAGTTTTAATAGAAGCAGGGATCGGGATAACAGATAGTTGGAAAGGGATTGGTGATCATCACCTGGCTTTTTTCAGAACAGATATTTCAAACGGTATAAGATGGACACCGGGTTCCGGGGCCTTCTTTCAGGCTCAAAACTATTTATCCTTGCTGAGCTACGGTGTAGAATGGAAAGCCTCAAAATCATTAAAAATAGGTTCATTTTATCTGAATTACTTTCAGTCCACAAGTTATACCAGATCTATGATTGATAAAGCCAGATTCAATGATGATGCGGCAGTAGGAAATCAATTGCCTAATGTTCCAAAATGGAAATATTCGGGATCAATCTCTGCAAGCAAAGGAAAACTAAGCTCATCTTTACACGGAAATTTTGTATCGGAAAGATACTCAACAGAGCAGAATAATTTAAGAGACCCTGAACCGGCATATTTTGTTCTCGACGCTTCAATCAATTATTCAAAGACAGTACAAGAAACAGTTGTGAACCTAAGTCTGCAAGTGAACAACATTTTAGATGAACATTATGAAGTTGTACGACTTTATCCTCAACCGCTCAGAAATTTTTTAATAACATTAACTATAAAACACAGAACCGGAAGCTCATGAAAAGACAATTTCTAATTATAGCAGTACTAATAGTAACCATTACATCAGCATGTAAAAAAACAGACTCAGATTCAGGAACAACATTGAAAGGTATTTTAGTACTGAACGAAGGGAATTTCGGCCAAGCTAATGCCAGCGTCACTTCGTACAATCCTGAAAGTGGAGAAGTGTCTCAGAACCGATACGAGAATGTAAATGGCAGTCCTATTGGAGATGTGTTATATAGCGCAACTGAAATTGGTGATCGTTTATATTTAGTCGTTAATAATTCCAGCAAAATTGAAGTTGTAGATAAAGAAACGTTCACAAAAATTGCTACAATAAGAATAGCTAATGAAGCAAGTCCAAGAGAGTTGGTTAAAGTAAGCGAAACTAAAGCATACGTTACCAATTTATTCGGGAATTCTGTTTCTGTGATCAATCTGGAGACAAATGAGGAAGTGTCCACAATTGCAGTTGGTTCAAATCCTGAAGGCATAGCAGTAGTAGATGAACTGGCTTATGTTGCCAATAGTGGATTTGGAAATGGAAACACAATTAGTGTTATAAATACATCTTCTGATACAGTTATGCGTACTATAACGGTGGGAGATAACCCGTTAAGTATCAAAAAACAAGACAACAATCTGCTTTGGGTAGTTTGTGCAGGAGCTTACGGTGATTTTAATGATCCCAACGATGATACTCCGGGTACGATCTATGTTCTTAACGGAGAAACAGGAGAAGTGGTTTCGAATTTTGAAGTAGGCGGACATCCCGGTGATTTAGTATTGAATAACAAAGATGATATCGCTTATTTACTAAACGGAAGTGTTATGAGTATTGATATGAATACATATGAAGTGACAAACTCCGAATTTATTAACAGAAATTTTTACTCCTTAGGATTTTCCACAACAGATGACGGGCAATTTATTTGGGCAGCCGACGCCAAAAATTTTGCTCAGGCAGGAGTGGCAATTCAGTACAGCCTTAATGGCGCTAAAGTGGATAGTTTTGCTACAGGAATAATACCCGGAGCATTTTATTTTTCAGCTGAATAAACAGCTGAAATCAAGCTATTGTAAAAAAATACAGTCTGAAATTGTTGCTCAAATATTTATTAGTATATAATTAATATTTATCTTTAAAATATATTTTTAAAATGAATAAATAATTTTCAAAGATTATTTATTATCATCTTGTATTAATATAAATGTGGATAACTTTAAATTGAAGAAATGTTTAAAAAGCTTCCTTTATTATATAATTGAGGAAGCTTTTTTGTTTTTATGAGCTTCAATTTTAGGAGTAATTATTTTTATTTAAATCAATAAAGTGGTTTGGGTTCAAGGTATAAAAATTCTCAAAAATATTAATGTGGATAAATGCTCTTTTTTGTGGAAAAGTAATTGAGATTTAACTTGCTCACTCTCGCTCACTCATATATATTAATTCTCACTTCAAAAGGAGAATAGGCTCCTGGCTTTAAGGTTTTAACCTGCTCTATCAGCCCGAAGAAAACAGACGATTTTAGCAAAGAAACAACGGAGAAATTATATGAAATTTACGCGCTTCTATACACAAGCGGATTGGAACACCCCATACGACTCAATGAAATTTGAATCCCGAACATCGGAGATCAAAAACCCGGATGGCTCGCAGGTTTTTCATATGTCTAATGTTCAGGTTCCTGACAGTTGGTCCCAGGTGGCAACAGATATTATAGCGCAAAAATATTTCCGTAAAGCAGGTGTGCCGGCTAAACTCAAAAAAGTTTCTGAGAAAGGAGTGCCTAAATGGTTGCAAAGATCTGAAGCAGACTCAAAAGCAATTAAAGAGCTTCCGGAAAATGAACGGTTTTCTCATGAAGTTGATAGTCGTCAGGTTTTTAGTCGATTGGCGGGATGCTGGACCTATTGGGGTTGGAAGCATGACTATTTTGATTCAGAAGAAGATGCGAAAGTATTCTACGACGAACTATGTTATATGCTTGCGAATCAAATGGCAGCTCCGAATTCTCCACAATGGTTTAACACGGGTTTAAATTGGGCATATGGAATAAATGGTCCTGCACAAGGTCATTATTATGTGGATGCAAAAACAGGCAAGCTTACAAAATCAAAAGATTCCTACACTCATCCTCAGCCACATGCTTGTTTTATTCAAAGTGTTGATGATGATTTGGTGAACGAAGGCGGAATCATGGATCTTTGGGTACGTGAAGCACGCTTATTTAAATACGGATCAGGAACAGGTAGTAACTTCTCAAATATTCGTGGAGCTAATGAGCCGTTAAGTGGTGGTGGTAAATCTTCAGGATTAATGAGCTTCTTGAAAATTGGAGACAGAGCAGCTGGTGCAATAAAGTCAGGCGGTACAACCCGTCGTGCTGCAAAAATGGTTACACTAGACTTGGATCATCCTGATATTGAAGAATATATCAACTGGAAAGTTAAAGAAGAGCAAAAAGTTGCGGCTTTAGTTTCAGGATCTAAGATCACGCAAAAGCATTTAAAAGATATTATCAAGCTTTGCCACACTCCGGTTGAGATCGAAGGCAGAACCTTTAACGGAGCAATGAGTCGCGACCCGCTTAAGAATAAAGAACTTGGAAAAGTTATTCGACAAGCGAAAAGAGACCAGGTACCTTTAAATTATATCGAGCGAGTTATTCAATTAGCAGCTCAGGGTGTTACTGATATTCAATTTGATTCTTATGATACAGATTGGAACTCTGAGGCATATGCTACCGTAGCCGGACAGAATTCTAACAACTCAGTTCGTGTACCAAATGCTTTTATGCAAGCGGTAAAAGATAACGGACAGTGGAATCTTTATTGGAGAGTTGAAAAATCCAGAGCAAAGAAAGAAGGACGCGAGCCGGAACCAATGAAAGTTTTGGAAGCAAATGATCTTTGGGATCAAATTGCATATGCGGCTTGGGCTTCTGCTGATCCTGGTACTCAATACCATGATACCATTAATGAATGGCATACATGCCCGGAAGATGGTGAGATCAAAGCAAGTAATCCTTGTTCTGAGTATATGTTCCTTGACAACACAGCATGTAATCTTGCTTCGCTGAATCTGATGAAGTATTTCGTTGATGAAGATTGTACTACTTTTGATGTGGAATCTATTCGTTATGCCTCCAGAATCTGGACTACTGTACTTGAAATTTCAGTATTGATGGCTCAATTCCCATCTAAAGAAATTGCAGAACTTTCGTATGTATTCAGAACTTTAGGTCTTGGGTATGCAAATATAGGAGCTGCATTAATGGTTCAGGGAATTCCTTATGATAGCGACGAAGGGATAGCAACAGCCGGAGCAATTACAGCCATCATGCATATGCAATCTTATGAAACCAGTGCAGAAATGGCAGGTGAATTAGGAGCTTTTGAAGGATACAAAAGAAATAAAGAGCATATGCTACGAGTGATGAGAAATCACCGAAGAGCCGCTTACAATGCAGATCCAAAAGAATATGAGAGCCTTACTGTTAAGCCGATGGGAATCGACGCTACGATCTGTCCCGATTATCTTCTTAAAGCAGCTAAAGAAAATGCCGATCGCGCCGTAGAACTTGGGGAAAAGAACGGATACAGAAATGCTCAGGTAACGGTACTTGCTCCAACCGGTACAATTGGTTTGGTAATGGATTGTGATACAACTGGAGTTGAGCCTGATTTCGCATTAGTGAAGTTCAAAAAACTTGCAGGTGGCGGATATTTTAAGATCATTAACCAGAGTGTTCCAAAGGCATTAAAAACGCTCGGGTATTCTGCTAAAGAATCCAAAGCTATCATTGATTATGCTAAAGGTGCAGCTAGTTTGGAAGGGTGCCCACATATTAATCCTGAAACTTTAAAGGCAAAAGGATTTACTGATGAAAAGTTGGCAGCTGTAGAAGCAGCGCTCCCAAGTAGTTTTGATATCAAGTTTGCCTTCAACCAGTGGACACTAGGCGAAGGTTTCTGTAAAGATGTGCTCGAAATTACGGAAGAGCAATTAAGTGATGTTACTTTTGATATGTTACGCCACTTGGGATTCAGTCGTGAGCAGATCACCGAAGCCAACGATTATGTATGCGGAACCATGACAGTTGAAGGAGCTCCCTATTTGAAAGAAGAGCACCTGGCTGTATTCGATTGCGCAAACAAATGTGGTAGAACAGGAACCAGATTTATTTCAGCTCGCGGTCACATCAGAATGATGGCAGCGGCGCAACCATTTTTATCAGGTGCAATTTCAAAAACTATCAATCTTCCGAACGAAGCGACTATTGAAGACATGAAAGACGCTTATATGCTTTCGTGGGAAATGATGTTGAAAGCGAATGCTCTTTATCGTGATGGTTCAAAATTAAGTCAACCACTGAACAGTTTAGCTGACGTATTTGAAGAATTAGAAGATGAGGAAGAGGATTCAGCGGATGCACCAACAGCTGCAGCTCAAGATAAAGTGGTTGAAGTTGCTGAGCGTATTATTCATAAATATTTAGCTCGTCGCCAGAGACTTCCTTTCCGTCGTGAAGGGTATACCCAAAAAGTTAAAATTGGTGGACAAAGTGTTTACCTGAGAACAGGTGAGTATGAAAATGGCCAATTAGGTGAGATATTTATTGATATGCACCGTGAAGGAGCTGCCTTCAGAAGTTTACTGAACTGTTTTGCAATCTCGATCTCGCTTGGTTTACAGCATGGAGTTCCATTAGAAGAATTTGTGGATGCCTTTGTATTCACTAAGTTCGAACCAAGTGGAATGGTTTCCGGAAATCCTCATGTAAAAATGAGTACTTCAGTGATCGATTATATATTCAGAGAGCTTGCAGTCTCGTATTTAGGTCGAGAAGATTTGGCACACGTTCCTGCTGAAGAGATCTCAACCAGAGATCTGCGCCCAACTCCGGGTGGCGAAGTAGTGGAGACAACGAAAGTAGTTGCCAAAGCTCCTGTAAAAGAGTCGAAGCCTGTGGAAACAGTATCTGCAACAACAGCAAAAGCTACTAAAGCTGATTCGAGTTACGAAACAGATTATGAAAAAGCGAAACAACTCGGTTACACCGGTGATGCATGTCCTGAATGTGGAAGTATGACGATGGTTCGTAACGGAACGTGTATGAAATGTATCACTTGCGGTTCAACTTCAGGTTGTTCGTAAGTATCAACTTATTTGCGAAGGATTCTGCGAAAACAAATCCTGAAGCAATCTCCTGAAACGAATTTTCATACGGAGATTGCTTCGCTTAAGCTCGCGAAGGTTTTCTTTCATGGAGAACAGGATAAACCCTGACCTACTGAACGTGGGTCGGGGTTTTTTAATGTAATTTTAAAATTCTAAATTGAATAATATCTATACCTTCCCTTGTGTACTTCTTAGAATCAGCCGATAACTTTTAAAACCTCTTCTAAAACTTGATGAGCAAATTATACTTAACCATTGCTTTACATTTTATTCTCTCTGTTTGCTTGTTTTCTCAAAATAAAGAGGTTGTTATTACAAAAGTTGATGGAACGGTTATGTGTCCTATAATCTGGGTGGCTCTGCCGCCCTCAATATTATGGATGAGTTTAATATCGGCGTAAACTTCAACCGTGTATTAAGGCACCGAACATTACAAAACAGAGATAATAATTTTGAATACAAAGTGCTAAACGAGTACACAATCGGTTTTTTTGTTCGAAAAAAACTCTTTTTATATGAATAAACTTAGACTATAAATCGAAATTAATATAATGATAAGAAAAGTTGGACTAGCCATACTAATAGCAACAACTGTTTGCTCTACATTTTTAAAGGCCCAGGATAATTCTGGCACTGATAGAATTATATACTCAAATGGATCAGAGGAATATGGAATTATAGATCTGACAGACTTGAATGAGAAAGGTATCATTTACTTTTCAACAGATACTGAAAAGAAAGAGATCATATATCCGAGTCAGATTAAAGAAATTGCTGTAAAAGATAACAGAGTCATAATTGGTAAAAGTGTAAAGTATCTTAATGGGGATGACGAATACAGAGTTGATGACTATTTTGCAGAGACAGTAATACAAGGGAGCGTCTCATTATTTAAGGTATTTGGTACGCCTTTTGATTATGCACTGGAAAGTATGAATGGGGTAGAAGCATTGCAGGTTACAAAAAAGGGAGATGTTGTAAATGAATCTTATAAAGGTGTTTTTTATCTGGCTTTTACAGAGTGTAATAATAAAATCAATACAAGTGAGATTAAAAACAGCAGAAAAGATTTTATAACTGCAGTAAACAAATACAATGCATGTTTAAGTGATGACTATGCAGATCAAGGAGTGGAAATTCTCAAAAATAGGATATATGAACTTGAGACTTTTATAGGGTTTCAAAGAGGAAGTATTGATTTCTTTTCACTTCAAACTGTAGAATTTAATAGCCTTGCAGAACCTGAACCTGATTACATCAGCCAGTATAAAGTAAGTAAGACAACCAATTTTGGTATTTCTTTAAAAACTAATGTGATGAAACCGAATTTTTTTATTGGTTTGAAGGTGATGAGTAATGAATTTAAATGGGAGCACAGAGAAGTAGAAAAAATTGTATCAGCCCCGACTATTAACCTGAAAGAATTAATAATTTCTCCTTTTTTTGAAGCTAGATACCAGTTCAAAAATATAAAGCCGGCAATAACATTCAGCTATAATATTCATCAAATTGAAGGATCTGAAGGAGGTGCAATAGTCATAGAAAGAGAGAAGATAGAGCGGCCATCATATATCTTATATTTCCCTCTAAAAGAGACAGGAAAATTATCATCATCCTATACAACTTTTTCTGTATCTCCTTCTCTATTCTTTAGCCTTACTAATCAATTAGATATTGGAGCTTCTTATAATTTTTTTTCGAAGAAGGAAGAGTTCTTTTCACATGATATTGATGAAACTGATGATGAGTTTAAAATGTCCGTTCTACTTTTACATCTAAGATTCCAGAAGATAATTAAAAGATAATTTAGCAGTACATAATTAAGAAATACACAACCACTCTATAAAATTTATGATGAAAAATAAAGCAATATTGATAACCTTTTTATTCTTCTTTTCCGCTACATTTTTAAATGCTCAGGATAATTCTGGCACTGATAGAGTTCTATACACAAATGGATCAGAGGAATATGGAATTATAGATATGACAGACTTGAATGAGAAAGGTATCATTTACTTTTCAACAGATACTGAAAAGAAAGAGATCATATATCCGAGTCAGATTAAAGAAATTACTGTAAAAGATAACAGAGTCATAATTGGTAAAAGTGTAAAGTATCTTAATGGGGATAACGAAAACAGAGTTGATGATTATTTTGCAGAGACGGTAATACAAGGGAGTGTCTCATTATTTAAGGTATTTGGTACGCCTTTTGATTATGCACTGGAAAGTATGAATGGGGTAGAAGCATTACAGGTAACAAAAAATGGTGATGTAATAAATGAAACCTATAAAGGAATATTTTATCTGGCTTTTGAAGATTGCAGAGAAGGAATTAAAACTTTAGAAATAAGATTTACTCTTACGGATTTTATAAAGGCTGTAAATAAGTATAACAGTTGTATGGATCCTTCTTACAAATCAAGTATAGAGGTAAAGGTAAAAGAGACATTACTAGAAATAGAGCCTAGGATAGGAGTAAACATCTCTTCATTAAAAGTAATTGTAGATGATAATTCCAATTATGAACCTGAAGAATTAGATATGAATAGCATATCTGTTGGTATTGGTTTGGTGCTTAGATATGGGATTATAAAAGACAGAATTTTGTTGATTTCGGATATTGGGTATACAAAATACCAATGGGATGTTTCTTCAGGATCTAAAAAAACGTTTAGTACACCAATTGAGCATAGAGAGACTTTTTTCAGCCTTGGAATGGAGGGACGTTACACTGTAAATGATTTTGATATTCATGCAACAGGAGGAGCACGAATGAATGTCACACTATTTGATCAAAGCCAAGATCCAACAGTAAGACTTAATTATAACGATCCGAATTTTCCCCTTAGAAGTACACATCTCTATTCACCCTCAGCCCGAAAATCAGAATACTATACTTATTTTATAGAGCTTGGATTAGCGAGAGAAATTAAAGAAAATATAGCTGTTGGATTTTCAGCTAAAGCGAATTTTGGTGCTGAAGAAGTCTTCACGCAAAAAGAAGACCGACATTATGATGAGTTCAACTACAATATAGCGTTAAGTTTTTTCGCCAGATATAAACTAAAGTTCGTTAAATAATAGAGCATGAAATATGTTCAGTGTAATACTCAGGTGTTTATTCTGTATTTGAAATCTTATCAAATACAGAATAAACGCATACCTCCTGGAAGATGAATTGGATCGAAACTGAGTCTTGAAGGTCTAATGAATGATTATAGAGCTTCTAATTTGTGTTGAGAAAATGGATCAGTTCTTCAGCTACTTTGTCTAAAGCTCGGTTCACCGCTTCTTGTTCAGTTCTTCTTATCAGATCTCTGTCATTGGTGTCTTCTTTGGTTTTGGTAGATTGATATTCTCTGGTAGCGATAGAAGTAAAAGGGATTATCCCTGTTCTTACATCCAATAATACAACTTCAACAGTGGCATAAGCTTTAGATTTGTTAGATCTGAACACTCGGTATTCTTCATAAATGTCGCTGTTGATTCTGTATATGACCAAAAGCGGAGATTGAAGCCTTACAGAAGCTTCTCTTAATACCGGTATTGTCGGACTTTGCGGAGTCAAAAGGGATGGTAAAACTGAAACCGAGTTAATTTTACTTGAATGTTCAATTTTGGAGGTTAACTTATCAACATAGGATTGCTGAAGTTTTAAATAGGCTTCCGATCTCCAGTAACCGTATCCGTAAGTAGATGAATTATGTTCTGTTGGGCCTGCAAATTTAATTAAAGCCACCTTTGAATTTTCGGGAATTTTAATGCGACTGGAAAGTATAGTGTCGATAGCAGCCTGTGAAATAATAGCGTTATCAGAAGCAAATAAAGACTTTGCTAGTAAAGGTTCTTCATTCATATAAACCGAGGGATAAGAAGAATATCCTCCGGCGCCCATAGTAGTACAGTTTAGAAAGAATAATATTGATGCGGCTAAAAGATAAATTAGTGATTTCATTTCGAGAGAGTAAGTTAATGGTAATATCGGGTATAATGTTTCTGCGAACTTTTGTTCCCGGATTTTGAAAGCCACACAAGATTCAGGTTATGTGATTAGTCTAATCACAACCATCACAATTTGCTTCATTAACTGAAAAACCTCATACTCTTGTTGAATAATTTCGGAGGATAATGACACAAGAAAAAGATCTGAAAGGCTACTGGAAAAAGAATCTCCAGTACCTGAGCGTATTATTAAGTATTTGGTTTACCGTTTCGTACGGGTTCGGAATTTTACTTGCTCCTTGGCTCAATAACTTTAAGATGGGCGGATTCAAACTAGGATTCTGGTTTGCTCAACAAGGGTCTATCTATGTGTTTGTGGTGCTTATATTTATCTATGTGTTCCTGATGAATCGTATAGATAAGAAATTCGGTGTAAACGAGGAGGACGCATAATGGATGTTCAAATGTGGACGTATATTCTCGTTGGAATCACTTTTGCTCTTTATATCGGAATTGCTATCTGGTCGCGGGCAGGATCAACGAGTGAATTTTATGTAGCTGAAGGAGCTGTTAATCCGTTAACGAACGGAATGGCAACTGCAGCAGATTGGATGTCGGCTGCTTCTTTTCTTTCCATGGCGGGATTGATCTCTTTCATGGGTTACGACGGAACCGTTTATCTGATGGGATGGACAGGTGGTTATGTGTTGCTGGCTTTACTATTAGCTCCCTATCTGAGGAAGTTCGGGAAATTCACAGTCCCTGATTTTATTGGTGATCGCTACTATTCAAACACGGCAAGAACGGTTGCTGTAATTTGTGCCCTGATCGTTTCATTCACTTACGTAGCAGGACAAATGCGGGGCGTAGGGCTCGTATTTTCAAAATTTCTGGAAGTTGATATTTTCTGGGGAGTGATCATCGGAATGGCGATAGTTTTCTTTTACGCTGTATTGGGTGGAATGAAAGGAATTACCTATACACAAGTCGCCCAGTATTGTGTGTTGATCTTTGCCTTTATGGTGCCGGCATTTTTCATTTCGATGCAGTTGACCGGAAGTCCAATTCCTCAAATTGGATTTGGTTCTACGGTTACGGATGGCTCAGGAATGTATTTGTTAGACAAACTGGATCAACTACACACAGAATTAGGTTTTGCTGAATACACATCCGGTACCAAAAGTATGCAGGATGTATTTTTTATAACCGTGGCATTGATGGTTGGAACAGCGGGACTTCCTCATGTGATCGTTCGATTTTTCACCGTTCCAAAAGTAAAAGACGCCAGGATTTCTGTAGGATATGCCCTGATCTTTATTGCGATCTTGTACACAACAGCTCCGGCAATTGCCGTTTTTGCCAGAACAAACCTGATCGAAACTGTAAGCGAGCAACCGTACGAAGAAATGCCACCATGGTTCAGCACTTGGGAAGAAACGGCGCTGTTAAATTGGGTGGATAAAAACGAGGATGGAATTATCAATTATGCACCCGGAGCTGCTATTGTCGGAGCACCGGATATTATTCGGGACGGATTGGATATCAGAAGAGGAGCCAATAATCAGGTGATGCTTTCGAATGAAGTGACGGCAAACAACAATGAATTATATGTAGATCGGGACATCATGGTATTGGCTAATCCCGAGATCGCGGGTTTGCCGGCTTGGGTTGCTGCATTAGTTGCAGCTGGTGGATTGGCAGCAGCGCTTTCTACTGCAGCTGGATTACTTTTGGTGATCTCAACGTCAGTATCTCATGATCTGATCAAAAAGCAGTTCAACAAAGATATTTCCGATAAAGCTGAATTGCGATATGCAAGAATAGCGGCTGCTGTTGCAGTTGTTGTTGCTGGATATTTTGGAATAAATCCCCCGGGATTTGTAGCCCAAGTTGTGGCTATTGCCTTCGGATTAGCGGCTGCTTCGTTTTTCCCAGCTATTATTCTGGGAATTTTCTACAAAAAGATGAACAAGCAAGGGGCTCTTGCCGGAATGATCGCCGGATTGATATTTACTTTGGCCTACATCATTTATTTCAAGATCGCTTTTCCTGAATTAAATATTCCTGAAAACTGGTGGTTTGGCATTTCTCCGGAAGGAATCGGAACCTTCGGAATGTTGATCAACCTGGTCGTAGCTTTAAGCGTTAGATCATTTTACCCTGATCCACCAGAAGACGTTCAGGAAATGGTAGAGGGAATCAGGTATCCGAGATAAACAATTCAAATTCGAATTATGAAGAAAACTATATCCTCATTTGTTGTATTATTTTCCCTTTCAATCTTTTCTTATTCACAAAATTCATCTTTTGATGGGAGTGTTATTTTAGAGGATGGGAATGAAAAGGAGGTAACAGTTTCATTGCAATCGAATCGAGGGTTTACGTCTGTAAAAGTTTATGATTCTGAAGCCAATGACATTGAGTACTATATAGGTCAAATTAAAGAGATAAGGCTTTCTGATGGTCGGGTTTTATTGACTAATCAAATTGAATTCAATAAAAATCTCAATGAGAGTGACAGGAAAAAAGTCTATATGGAAGAAATTATAAACGGTAAAATCTCTTTATATCGTTTATACGATGTTGAACTAAAATATGGTATTTATTTTCAAGGTTCTTATAAGGCATTACAAAGTATTAGAGAAAATGGTTTTGAGAATGGGTTATACAAAAGTGAATTTTATAGGATCTCAAATATAGGGCAATGTGAACTTGTATCTGAGATACAGTCATTAAAATTTTCAGAAATTAGATTTATATATCTGACGAACAAGATAAATAATTGTTTTGATGAGGATTACATCCCGCAAGAGATTGAAAGAAAAGAAAAGAAAAAACACGAATTGGGATTTAGAATAGGATCGACATTTTCTTCAATAGATTTCATAGCTAACGAGGGTAACGAAAGATATGAAAACGAATTAGAATTCAATTATAGTGTTGGTTTAAATATAGGTATCGATTTCAATCCCTCGATAATTGGCGAGTGGTTATTTATAAACTCAGGAATTGAATATCGAGGTTACACTTTTAAAGGAAATGAGTCTAATGGAATCAGGTACAGCAATGAGATGAAATTCGGTGAATTTATTTTAAACGGAGGTGTTGAGTTTCGGAAAGAGTTTAATGGGTTTAATTTTGCAATATCAGGAGGTAGAGGTTTCCATTTTGAAAGAAAAAGCAAAAAAATAAATAGAGTTAATATTACATATGATTTTGTAAGAAACGATGGTAATGTTTTCCCGACAACAGATGAAATTTTTACTACAGATTATATGAACTCGAAATATTTCACTTGGTATGTTTCTCCATCTATCTTTAGAGAAATTAAAAAAGATGTACTTGCTGGAATTAAGATTAAATCAATTTATAGGTCTAATGAAGTGGCAACAGCAAAATCAGATATACATTCTGACGACTTTAACTTTGATTATAGTTTAAATGTTTTTGTACGGTTTCGATTTTTTTAAAAACCAGGTCTAAACAAGTTTCCAAAAACTATTTACATCCCCCATTCAACTTTTTTGCATACATTCGTATATACTTTCTTTTATAAACTAATTTTCGGGATCTATGAAATCATTTCTATCCGCTTGTTTTGTATTACTATTCTCAAGCATCACCTTTGCGCAAACCAATCCGCAATGGATTCGTTATCAAACTATTTCTCCTGATGGCTCAACCATCGTCTTTACCTATAAAGGAGATTTGTATTCAGTAGCGTCAACCGGTGGAGATGCCACTCAACTTACCTTCCATGAAGCTCACGATTATATGCCGGTTTGGAGCAAAGATGGAAAATCTATTGCTTTTGCTTCCGATCGTTACGGAAATTTTGATATATATATGATGAGCGCTCAAGGTGGAGCTGCAAAAAGGTTGACTTTTCATTCTAATGATGAAAAGCCATTCACATTTTCGGCTGATGGAAAGAATGTGATTTTTGGAGCACTACGAATGGACACTAAAGAACATCGTCAGTACCCAACGGGATCACAGCCTGAATTGTATTCTGTTCCTGTAAATGGTGGACGTGTTGATCAGATCTTTACCGTTCCTGCTGAGTTTGTTCAGATAAATAAAGATGGATCACAGATGGTCTATCATGATAAAAAGGGAGGAGAGAACGAATGGAGAAAACATCACACTTCTTCAATCACTCGCGATATCTGGACCTACAATACCAAGAGCAAAGCTCATAAAATGATTACCAGTTTTAAAGGGGAAGATCGTCAGCCAATTTACAGTATAGATGAAAAGTCATTGTATTACCTGAGTGAGGAAAGCGGCAGTTTTAATGTTCATAAACTTTCGTTGACAAATCCTTCCCAAAATACTCAGTTGACCAATTTTAATCTGCATCCGGTTCGTTTCTTAAGTATGGGAAATGGAACGCTTTCTTTTGGGTATGATGGCGAGCTGTATACCATGAAAGAAGGAGAGCAGCCAAAGAAAGTGAACGTGAACATCAGAACTCAGGAAAAGAGCAATTCTGATAAATTCATCACTATTAACGGTGGTGTTCAGGAAATGGCTGTTCATCCAAACGGAAAAGAAATTGCCTTCGTTGCTCGTGGCGAAGTATTCGTGACTTCTATCGATGGTTCACTTACCAAAAGAATTACTAACACTCCTGAAACTGAGCGTTTCATTACATTTACTCCTGATGGGAAAAGTTTAGTGTATTCCAGCGAAAGAAACGGAAAGTGGAGCATCTACAAATCAGAAAAAGTAAGAGAAGAAGAACCGTTTTTCTTTGCTTCAACACTTTTGAAAGAAGAAGCGATTATAGAAACTAAAGAAGATAATTACCTGCCTGAATATTCTCCGGATGGGAAGAAGCTAGCTTACATTGCAGGAAGAAGAACGCTTCGTATTCAGGATGTGGAATCAGGAAATACGGTAGACCTCCTTTCTCCGGAAGATCTGTTCCATATGCGTGATGGCGACAAATATTTTACCTGGAGTCCGGATAGCAAATGGTTGCTGGTTGATTGGAATAAGCTATTGAACAACAGCGAAGTATTGCTTTTATCAGCGGATGGGAAAGAAAGAATCAACCTGACAGAAAGTGGTTATTACGATTATTCTCCTAAATGGGTGAATGAAGGAAAGCAGATGATCTGGTTCAGTAACAGAGACGGATTGAAAAGCTATGCCACCAGCGGAAGCAGTCAATCAGATGTATATGCGATGTTTTTTGATCAGGATGCCTGGGATAAATTCCGCATGAGTAAAGAAGATTATGAGTTGATGCAAGAGATCGAAAAAGCGAATAAGAAGGAAGTAGAATCCGAAGACAAAAAAGAAGACGAGAAGAAGGATGAGAAAAAAGAGGAAGTAAAATCTCTTGAATTTGATTGGGATGGAATGAAGGACAGAAAAGCTAAACTTACCATTCATTCCAGTAATCTTTCTGATGCTACGCTTTCAAAAGATGGAGAGAAATTGTATTACTTATCCAGATTTGAGGGAAGATACGATCTTTGGGAAACGGAGCTCAGAACTCGGGATACTAAGAAATTGATTGGCTTGAATACCGGTGGTGGCAGCTTGGTTTGGGACAAAAAAATGGAAAATTTGTATTTGCTGAGCAGCGGTAGAATTTCAAAAGTAAACTTATCGGGAGGTAGTACAAAAGGAATTTCAATTTCCGGAGAAATGGAATATGATGCTGACAAAGAAAGGCTACAAATGTTCGAGCATGTGTATATCAGAACTAAGAATATTTTCTATGAGCCAACTTTCCACGGTAATGATTGGGACATGCTGTATAAAGAATATCAGAAATATATTCCTCATACTTCCAATGGATACGAGTTTGCAGAAGTGCTTTCAGAAATGCTGGGCGAATTGAATGTTTCTCACGCAGGCGCTGGATACGGAAGCAATATCGAGAATGGTGATGCAACGGCTTCTCTTGGAATATTCTGGGATTACAATCATAAAGGAGACGGAATAAAGATCACAGAAGTTATTGATGGAGGACCATTGGATAAAAAATCTATAGATATCCAGCCGGGAATGATCATTCAAAAAATTGATGGGGAAACAGTGTCTGCAAACAGTGATATGGCACGTTATTTGAATCGTAAAGCAGATAAGTTTACACTGCTTGAGATAACAGATGATAAAGGAAAAAATGCAAAACAGATTACTGTTAAGCCCATTTCTTTGGGAGCTGAGCGAAGTTTACTATACGATCGATTTGTTAGAATGAACGAAAAAGAAGTAGCTGAAAAGAGTAACGGTCAGCTAGGATATGTTCATATTCCTGGAATGGGAGACGGTCCTTATCGTGATATTTACGAAGATATGTTGGGTAAATATCTGGAAGCGAAAGGAATCATCGTGGATACCCGATTCAATGGTGGTGGCGACTTAGTTGCAGATCTTGCCATGTTCTTTACAGGTGAGGAATTCATTACCTATGCTACAGAAGCTAAAGTTGTTGGAGGTGAGCCAACATCCCGCTGGACAAAACCTACGCTTACCATGTTTAACGAAAGTAATTATTCGGATGGTCATTGCTATGCTCAGGGTTATACTGATCTGAAGATCGGAATTACATTAGGAATGCCTGTTCCGGGAACATGCAGTTTTGCAGGATGGGAAGGTTTGCCAAATGGTGGGTATTGGGGAGTAGTTCCGGTTAGTGCAAAAGATAAAGCAGGCCGCTGGATGGAAAATCTACAAACCGAACCGGATGTAAAAGTTAAGAACATGCCCGGAGTTATAAACTCAGGTCGCGATCAACAATTGGAAAGAGCAATTGAAGAATTAATGAAAGAAGTGGATGAGTAAGAATTAACTTCTTAGTAACAAAATTGAAAAGGGAGGCTTTGATTAAAAGTCTCCCTTTTTTTGGTCACTGTAATTCTAAGTTTATCTGTTTCAACTAACCTACTAAAGTACTTATAATCAAAAATACCACTGCTGATCTGTAAATGAATTGGAATTGCTTAAGAATGTGTATTAGAATTGGATTTAGATGATGAATACAACCATTTATTAGCGCCTTGATATTTGTGCTTGTAGTTTAAGTACGTCGCCATTGTACAGAAATTACCTTACCTTGGTTCGTAATTCTAAAACCTCCGGAATGCGATTTCTAAATCCTTTTTATATCCTAATCTGTGTAATTTTATTATACCCGGATTTACTATTCAGTCAATTTTATCCAGCGCAAACTTATTCAACAACAAATGGAATGCCGTCAAATTCTGTTTTTTCTATAACACAGGCAGAAAATAGAATGATGTGGTTTATCACATCAAAAGGGGTGGCTACTTATGATGCAAGTGAGTGGTACTTATTTCCCGAGTCCCTAAATCTTCCATTTACAGAACATTCTTATATCCAAAAGGGAACGGATGGAAAAATTTGGGTAGCAGGTTACAATAAGAGTGAATTTACTTTGCAATATCATGAAAATGGTAACTGGGTTAAAGTTGTAGTTCCTGAAGAATGGACGGAACAAAGAACCCCTTTTTCATTTAAGACCATCGGAAAAAAAGTTTTTCTAGGATTAGAAAATCGACTCTTTATGTTAAATGAAAGTAATTCAAAATGGGAGGTAAGAAAATTAGAGAATGGATCAAAGAAAGCTGAAATCAATAGCTTGGTTGGAATTGATGGGGCTCTTTTTATTTCAACCAGAGAAGGTATTTATGAATTAGATGGAGATTCAATTATAAGAAGCCCATTAAATAAATACCCATTACAGAGCAATAATATCTTATCAATAAATAAGCACAATAATGCTTTTTATATACTAGGGTTAAACTGGATTGGGAAAGTAGATGAAAATGAATATAAACTCGTTTCCAATGATCTGGGAATTTTCACAGAATCAGGTTTTAAAAAATATAGTCTTGAAATCGATAACACCGGAAGGGTTTATTACAGTAGCTTTAGTCCCGCTTCAGTATTGAATGAAAAAACGGGAAGATGGATTCCATTAAAAGTTCTTGGAAGACAACAAAATGTACTGAGTAATCAGATCTTTGTAGATGCTGAAAGTAATTATTGGGTGGGGGATAACAGAGGTTTGTTTAAATTTAACTTACTTCGTTTCCAAAATTTTAATAGTAATACCGATCTAATCGAAGATGAGGTTAGCAGTATATACGAATCTTCTAATGGGAGAATAATTCTTGCGAACCCACGAGGATTAAATTTTTACGACAAAGGAGAAATAACTTCGATTGACCTTAGAAACAGATATCCAAATTTTTTGACAAGGATATTGGATGTTGAGGAAACTAAAGATGGTCGAGTATTTCTGGCATTATCCGGAGGTGGGTTAGTAAGTATGAATAATGGTACAGTCAGATCTTATGATTCCGGAATCCTGAATAATGCGGTTATAACATTGGCTACTTTTAAAGGTGATTTATTGGTAGCAAATTATAACTCAATTTATAGGTTCAAAGATGGGAGGTTGAGCCTTTTTGGAGAATACAATGGGATAAGAAATATTATTGCATTAGGTTCAGATAAGCTTGCGATCCTTTCTTTTCAAGGGGTGTATATCACAGATGGAGTTACTACACAAAAATATATCAGTAATCAAAATTCACTTAACAGTACATTTGATATTGAAGAGTGGAAAAATGAATATTTGGTTGCTACAGAGAACGGTTTAGGGATTTTAAAAGCCGGAGAAATTGTTGAATATGACGCTTTTGCACTAAGAGGAACCTCAGCCTATTCGATATTAAAAGATTCGAATAACAACTTATGGGTTGGTACAAATGATGGAATATTTAAGTTTGACGGTAAAGAAGTAAATCATTTCAATAAAAGAAATGGATTAATAGGAAATGAAGTTAACAGAAATGCTCTCATAGAAGATTCTAACGGAAATATTTGGATTGGGACAGACTCCGGTGTTTCACTTTTTGAACAGACTGAAGAAGTTGAGAGTCAGCATGTCCCTGTCATTGAATTAAAAAAATTCAGTACCCTTGCCGGAACCGATTTAACTAAAAGAAATGAAAAATCAATTGAATACAATGAAAATAGTATTGAGTTAAAATTCAGAACTATCTCTTTTTTCAATGAACAGGAAATGTCTTTTCAGTATAAACTTAGTGGATTTGAGGAAAACTGGAACGAAGCATCCGATATTTCGACCAGTTTTATCAGATATACAAATCTGGATCCGGGACAGTACCAATTTTTAGTTAAAGGAAGAGTGGAATTCGGTGCTTGGAGTGAACCCTATTCACTTAACTTTGAAATTCAAAAGCCATTCTATCAAACCGCATGGTTTATTATTTTAATAATAGTGCTTTTAATTGCGGTAGCATATTCTATTTACCGGATAAGAGTTCTTTTTCTAATTAAACAAAGAGAGACCTTAAGAAAATTGGTAACCCGGAGAACCGAAGAAATAGACATGCAAAACAGAAGTTTGAAAGAAGCATATCGGGATCTGGAGCAGGCTCATATTAAGTTAGTTCAAACAGAAAAAATGGCTGCATTGGGTGTTTTAACAGCTGGTGTTGCTCATGAGATCAATAATCCGTTGAATTACATAAAGGCAGGAAGTGAAATTGTAAAACAATTAACGGAGGAGAAGGGATCATCAGTAGTAATTGAAGATAAAGATACTTTTAAAACTGTTTTAAGCGGAATAGATCTTGGTGTTCAGAAAATTCTGAATATTACCAGAAGTTTGGGATCATTTAGCAGTACATCCGACAAAATAAATAATACCATACACATCAATAAAGTACTAGACGACACTTTGATAATTCTGGAACATGAACTGAGAGGCAGAATAAAAGTGATCAAGGAATATGACTCACAAAGCGTGTATGTTGTTGGAAATGAAGGTAAGTTATATCAGGTTTTTTCAAACCTTGTAGTTAATTCTATTCACGCAATTGAGGGAGATGGTACTATAACTATCTCAACTGTTGAATCTAATGATGAGGTAATTGTTTCTATTTCTGATACCGGTTCAGGTATATCCGAAGAAGTAAGAAAAAAGATATTCGATCCTTTTTTTACAACTAAAGAGCAAGGGAAAGGGACAGGTTTAGGACTTTCCATCGTTTATAATATTGTAAAAGAGTTAAACGGGGATATAGAAATTGAATCAACTGTCGATAAAGGAACTACCGTTAAATTGAAACTTAAAAGAGCTTCAGAAAAAGAATAAATGTCAAACTTAAAGAAAGTGCTTTATGTGGATGATGAAGTAATGAACTTATTCCTGTTTGAAAATTTACTCTCAAACAACTTTGAAATAGAAACAACCAAAAACCCTGAAAAAGGCTTAGAAATCTTAAAAGAAGATGCCAGCTTTGATGTGGTTATTTCTGATATGAAAATGCCCGGAATGAATGGACTGGAATTCATTAAACGAGCTAAAGAATTTTATATAAATTGTCCATATCTCATTCTCTCGGGATATCACAAAATACCTGAAATCGAAGAAGCTCTTGAAGAAGGTTTTATTAGCAATTTCCTGCAAAAGCCATTTGAAGTGGAGGAGATCACGGCTATCATCCATAAGGAGATCGAAGCATTCGAAAGTAATTAATTGGAGTTCCCCGGCTGATTAGATCTCGAATGATTCTAATGAATCTCATTTCCAGTTGTTTAGTACTAATTACACTTAGTTAAACCAACATTCCATCTTCATTATTCCGTGAATCAATGTATCTTTGAGGGCAATCAAATATATAGAAAGTGAACATACGCTTAGCACAACTTAATCCCACCATTGGTGATCTTTCCGGTAACAGGGATCTGGTAATAGAATCAATAAAAAAAGCCAAAGAAGACGAGATAGATCTTTTGGTGTTACCCGAACTCATTGTCTGTGGTTATCCACCTATGGATTTACTGGAAAGAGAGGTATTCAGGGAAATGTGCTATGAGATAAACAACGAAATTATAACTTCCTCAGAAGGCTTGGCGTTGATATTTGGTTCGATCACAAAGAATAACGGATTGGGAAGAAAAGTTTTTAACTCAGCAATTATCGCTCAGCATGGAGAGGAAGTAGGCAGAGTTCATAAAGCATTGTTACCAACTTATGATGTGTTTGATGATTTGAGATATTTTGAGCCGGGAAATGAATTTGAGCCTTTAAAGATCAATGGCGTTGCTTTTGGGATCACGGTTTGTGAAGATATCTGGTTTAATGATAACGAGATCAATTATCATACCTATAAAGTAAACCCGGCGGAAGTGCTTGCAAAAAAAGGTGCACAGGCAATCATCAATGTTTCAGCTTCGCCATTTACCAAAACTAAACCTATCAGCAGAGTAAGCATGCTTCAAAAACATGCTAATGATTTAAATCTTCCATTATTTTACGTGAATCAGGTTGGAGCCAATACCGAACTCATTTTTGATGGAGATTCACTTGCACTCACCAAAAATGGCGAGATAAAAAGCAGAGCTAAAAGATTTGCAAGTACTCATATTGATGTATCTTTTAATCCGGTTACGAAAGAACTTGAAACACTTGGAAATACCTCAGACAGACTAGATGTACCTGACAGGATTGAAAGCATGTTTAAAGGGTTGGTTCTTGGAATTCGGGATTACTTAACGAAATCAAAAGTAGCAAAGAAAGTGATTCTGGGATTGAGTGGTGGAATTGATTCAGCTTTAGTAGCTACACTAGCTAAAGAAGCATTAGGGGCCGAAAATGTAATAGCCATAACAATGCCGTCTGAATTTTCTTCAGAAGGGAGTGTTTCTGACTCAGAAAAGTTGGCAGATAACCTTGGAATTACACTTCATGAAGTCGCCATAAAATCAATATACGAATCGTTTCTGGATCAGCTTAAACTTATGTTTGAAGGAACAGAGTTTAATGTAGCAGAAGAGAATCTACAAAGTAGAACTCGGGGGGATCTTTTGATGGCAATGGCCAATAAATTTGGTTACATGCTTTTGAATACAGGAAATAAATCGGAGTTGGCAGTAGGCTATTGTACCTTATATGGCGATATGGCGGGTGGATTAGCGGTAATATCAGACCTTTATAAAACAGAAGTGTATGAAATGTGTAAATGGCTAAATGAAAGCTATTACAAAGAAGAAATAATTCCACAAACAATTATTGATAAGGAACCAAGTGCCGAATTACGTCCTGATCAAAAAGATATAGATTCTTTGCCGAATTATGGAACATTGGATGCTATTTTGGAATACTACCTTGAACATCAACTTTCAAGAGAGGAAATCATAGACAGAGGCATCTCCGAAACATTAACCGATCGAATTATTAGGTTAGTAGACGTCAATGAGCATAAAAGAAATCAGGCAGCACCTGGGTTAAAAATGTCAGCAAAAGCTTTCGGAAACGGACGCAGATGGCCTATAGTTCAAGGTTGGACTGGCCTGGAAAAAAAGATGAGAGAATCGATTTCTTCGAAACAATAACCGTTCTTTTTAAAGGTTGTTAAGCGAGGATTAATAATGCCTTTTTACTATAACTATGGCATTAATTTACTACTTTTAGAGAGCTAAAAACTACAGACAAAATATGCATAAGATTTTTACTATAATTTTTTGCAGTGTATTCTTTTTATGCACAGCAACTACACTCGCACAGGACTCTACAATAATCAAAACAGAAAAGATGCCCTTGCGCCTTCTTCCTGTACCTAATCCGTTAGAGGATAAGACAATTGATCAAGAGCCGATTAAAGACCCGGTTGTTCAAGAGTTAGACTCCTTCCAGAAAGATATTATCAGAAGGATTGCTGATATTTATCAGCTTCATGTGTTGAGTTTAGAATCTCAGTTAGATGAAAAACCCCTTGATGCCGAAACCCATATCAACGATGCTGTAAATGCATCACAAACACTTCTGGACGATTATCCAGAATTAAGATCTGACAGACGTTTTATAGAGCTTTCAAGAGCTGTGATAGCAGAATACAGACAATTTTATGGTATTTCCGAATCTGCAAATGAGGCTCAGGGCGAAATATTTGCAATTCAGGAAGAACTTTTTGCAGACGATGATGCCTATCTGAATGAAGATTTTGATTTTCCGAAAGATGTAATGCTAACTAAAACAGATGTTCCTCTCATCCAAAACAGATACGTAACCAACAGCTTGGTTTACTACACATTGAAGAGGCCTGAGGTAATGGAACTTTGGTTACAACGTTCTGAAATATATATGCCAATGATTCAGCGTATCTTTAAAGAAGAGAAGGTTCCCTCAGAGTTGGCTTATCTTGCCTTTATTGAAAGTGGGTTAAATCCTAAAGCCAGAAGTTGGGCAGCAGCTGTTGGAATGTGGCAATTTATTGCTGCTACAGGGAGAGTATATGGTCTGGAAGTAAATTGGTGGGTTGATGAAAGAAGAGATCCAGAAAAAGCAACCCGAGCTGCTGCTCGTCATTTAAATGATCTTTATGACATTTGGGGCGATTGGCATCTGGCAATGGCAAATTATAATATTAGCCCAAGAGGATTGAATAGAGCAATAACAAGAGCAGGAGGTAAGAAAGATTACTGGGAAGCGTATCCGTATTTACCACGCGAAACAAGAGGGTATGTTCCAGGATTTATTGCTACTGCAATGATTGGATTAAATCCTGAAGAGTTTGGCTTTCAAAGGAAATACGAGGGCGAGCCATATAGCTATGATGTTGTAGAAGTTGAAGGTTTAATGCCACTAGATGCGCTTGCTGAAGCAACAGGAATTTCTGTTGATGAGCTAAAGGATTACAATCCTGAGCTATTGAGATGGGCTACTCCTCCAGGAAATAAATATCCGTTAAAAATACCAACAGGTAAAAAGGAAGAGTTTCTGGTGGCGTACAAAGAAATCCCTAAAGAAAATCGAGCTCAGGATATGACTGTTCATACGGTTCAAAGAGGAGAATCTGTAGGTCTTATCGCTCAAAAATACGGTACAACAGTTAGGGGTATTTATGCCAGCAATGACAATCTTTCAAATGTTATTCATCCGGGACAGAAGCTTGTAATACCTTTACCGGCAGGTAGTGCAGGTAAGATTTCTGCTAACCGACCAACCAATATTACAAATACAAGTAGATCACGATCCTCTTCAACTCGTTCTAGTGCCCCTTCAAATTCAACAAAACTGACCTACAAAGTGAAAACGGGAGATACTATTGGGCATATTGCTGAATGGTACGATGTAAGAGCATTTGAAATCAGAGCATGGAATGGTATTGGTAATACAATTCGTGTAGGTCAAAATTTAACTGTTTATGTTCCTTCTCAGAATAAAGCTCATTATGAGAAAGTAAATTCCATGAGCTATAGTCAAAAACAAGGTTTAGAAAATAAACAACGCAGAGGAGAAAACATTTTACTGGCTTCTGCTTCAAGTACTTCTAATGGTTATAAAACGTATACCGTTAGAAAGAATGATACTCTTGGTGAGATAGCTGAAAGTTTTGGAGTCAGTGTTTCATCATTAAGAAGTTTAAACGGCATTTCAGGATCTGCCATTGTTGTAGGGCAGGTTCTGAAAATTAGTAAGCAGTAATTATGAAGAAGTTATATAGTTTTGGGTTCTTTCTATTATTCTTTATTTCTGTATCAGGCAATACAGAAGCTCAACAAAATGATATCTACTTTTTAATAAAAAAGAACTTTTCAATATTCAGTAAAACTTATGAAAATGTAGCACTTGATTATGTAGATCAAGTAGATCCAGAAAAATTGATGAGAGTAGGCTTGGATGCTATGCTCGAAACGCTGGATCCATACACAGTGATATATAATGAATCTCAGAATGAACAAGCTGAGATTTTATCACGTGGTAATTACGCCGGAATTGGTATAGAAGCAGGTTACAGAGAAGGAAAAGTAGTTATTATTGCACCAACTGAAAATGGACCAGCAGAAAGAAGCGGGCTTAAAGCAGGGGATGAGATCATTGCAATTGATGATATATCAACTGAAAATCTGCAGCCCGAAGAAGTGCAATCTCTTACCATTGGTGAAGTAGGGTCTAAAGTAAAAATTACTATTCAAAGGTTTGGTGTTAATCAAGAATTGGATTTTGAACTCACTCGCGAAAGCATAGAAGTCAAAAATGTATCGCATACAACCTTAATTGGAAGCTCAAAAGAGATCGGATATATAAAGCTGAGCCAGTTTGGATTGAGATCAGCTGATGAAATAAGAAGTTCTATTATTGAACTTAGAAATCAGGCAACTTTAAAAGGACTGGTACTCGATCTAAGAGACAATCCGGGTGGTATTCTACAGGAAGCCGTTTCTATAATTGATAAATTTGTGGAACCGGGTTTAATGGTAGTGGAAAATCGTGGAAGAATCGCAGAATATAACCAGACGTTTTCAACAAATGAGCCGATATTCTTTAATGAGCCGGTGGTTGTATTAGTAAACGGAGGTAGTGCAAGTGCATCTGAAGTTGTTTCGGGAGCTTTGCAAGATCTGGACAGGGCAGTGATTTTAGGTGAACAAAGTTTTGGCAAAGGGTTGGTGCAAATTGTGAAGCCTTTGCCATACAACACTTCAATGAAAGTGACAATCGCCCGATATTATATTCCAAGTGGAAGAAGTATTCAGTCTATTGATTACACCCATGAAGGAAGAAACTCGGGTGTTGTTAAAAGAGAAACATCTTCAACTATTTTTAAAACAAAAAATGGCCGTATTGTAAATGAAGGAAGAGGTATCGAACCAGATGTTGTGATCGAGATCGAAGAACCGGGTTTGATTGAAATAGCATTGTTACAAAAAGGAGCAATTTTTGATTTTACAACCGAGTATTATTCACGAAATCAGAATTCAGATTTTGCCGAAATACCCGAAGGAATCTTTGAAACGTTTAAAGAATACCTTACTCAGACTGGATTTAGCTTTGCGAATGAAACGGAAGATTATCTTAATGTAATTGAAAATGATCTGGCGGGTGTTGATGGTGCAGAGTCAAGGATAAATGATTTAAGAAAATTGGTAGCTCTTCAAAAAGAGAAGGAATTAGATGGAAGTAAAAGCTTTATCGAAAAGTTGATCTGGCTTGAATTAAGAGCCAGAAGCGGAGGACAAACAGCACGAACCAATGCTTCGCTTTCTAAAGATGTACAACTTAATGCTGCCATTGATTTGATCAATAATCCGGATGAAATAGATTCTTTGCTTAAAGGGAATAACTAATGCCTTCAAAAGCGGATCTTCATATCCATACTACTTGTTCAGATGGACGACTATCACCTGAAGAGGTGATAAAACTAGCACAATTAAAAAAATTAAGTGCAGTATCAATCACAGATCATGATACTCTAGAGGGTTATAAAATTGCGAAACCAATAGCTGATAAGCATGGTGTGGAATTGATTCCAGGTGTTGAGATTACCACTGTTTTTCATGAAAAAGAAGCTCATATACTAGCTTACTATTTCGAAACTGACACCAATTATTTTGAAGAGTTTTTGATAGCTCAAAAGGACTCAAGAACCAATCGTATAAAAGGGATCATTAATACTCTTAATAATCAAAAAATAGACGTTGATTACCATGAAGTTTGGGCAGAAGCAGATGGCGGAAATCTAGGCAGGCCTCATATCGCAAAAGTATTAATTCAGAAAGGTTATGTTTCAGGCATGAACGAAGCTTTTAAGTTGTATTTGAGCAACGAGAAGCTGGGTAATATCAAAAATAATTACCCGGATTCTGAAGAAGCTATACAAATGATAAAGAATGTAGGTGGAGCGGCTATTTTGGCTCATCCCGGAAGGCTGTATACACAAGAAGAAGTTGAAGAATTCATTGATATGGGAATTGATGGTATCGAGTATATCCATCCTAGTCATAATTACAGAAGGCAAGAGTTCTATTCAAAGCTTTGTGAAGAAAAATCTTTGTTGAAAACAGGTGGAAGTGACTATCACGGTGACTTTGAAACAGGACATGCTAATGTTGGTATTGTAGCTGTTCCTCATAAATACGTAACTTCAATGAAGAGAATGACCGAGCAAAGAAAGCAAACTATTTTAGTTAAAAATTAGCATGAGCATTACATACATAGAAGGAAATACAAAACCCGAAGGCTCTAAAATTGGGATAGTAGTATCGAGATGGAATTCAGCGATTACTGACCGAATGTTGGACGGAGCTTTAAAGGCATTAAAAGGAAACGGTATAAAAGAAGAAGACATCATTGTTACCCGATGTCCGGGTTCTTTCGAGCTTCCTTTAGCAGTTCAAAGTTTATTAGACAGTAAACCCTTAGATGGAGTGATCGCCCTTGGTGTAGTTATTAGAGGAGGAACGCCACATTTCGAGTATGTTTGTGACGCCGTAACCAGAGGTATTATTGATCTGAATCTTAACAGCAAGAAGCCTGTAGCATTTGGAGTATTAACAACAGATGATGTAAAACAAGCGGTAGCAAGGGTCGGAGATAAAGGAAACAAAGGTGGAGAGGCTGCGTTAGCTGTTTTAGAAATGATATCTCTGCAACGAAAATTAAATCATTGAATGCATTTCTAGCCTTGATATATGGCGATTATTAGCCTATTTTTTAAGGCTTGAAAATCAGCTATAATTTTTGAAAAAACTTACGCTAACAAATACTGAACAGACCAAAGCAGATCAGGAAAAACAACTGGAGTTGAAGAAGTCCGGCGAGATTCCTGAGCATATTGCTATTATAATGGATGGAAACGGACGTTGGGCTCGTAGCAAGGGAAGTATACGTCTGCATGGTCATAAAGTAGGTGTGGATTCAGTTAGGGATATAACAGAATCTTGTGCTCAGCTAGGTGTTAAGTATTTAACTTTATATGCTTTTTCTACAGAAAACTGGGGCAGACCATCAGCAGAAGTGCGGGGATTAATGAGATTGCTTGTTTCTTCATTAAGAAAAGAAGCAGATAATTTGCACGAAAATAATATCAAGTTAGTAACAATTGGTCAAACAGATCGTTTTCCGGAAGATTGTAAGAAGCAATTAAAAGAAGCAATAGAACTAACTGAGGACAATGATCGTCTTCAATTATGTTTAGCATTGAGCTACTCTGGAAGATGGGATATTACAGAAGCTGTTAAAAAGATAGGAAATCATGTAAAAGAAGGGCGTTTGGATCCTACTTTAATAAATGATCAAATGATTACTGATCATTTATCGACAGCAGAAGTACCGGATCCGGATCTTATTATCAGAACCAGTGGTGAATATAGAATTAGTAATTTTTTGTTGTGGCAGCTGGCATATTCAGAATTATATATAACTGAGCAGTTCTGGCCTGACTTCAGAAGAGATGAATTGTACAAAGCTATTGATTCATATCAGAGTCGTGACAGAAGATTTGGAAAAGTTGGATCATCTGAAGACGAAAAAGGGTTGGCAGCCCGTTTACTAAAAAACAAAAATAAGTGAACCTTAAAAACGAAGTACATAGTTTGTTAAAAAGAATATTTATTGCCTCATTTTGTGTTTTAACGTTTGGTACATTTACATACGAATTAAAAGCTCAGGACACTTTTGAAATTACTGATCCTACACAGAATACTCCTCAGGAATACACCATTAAATCGGTAACGGTACAAGGCAACGAAAGCACAAGAGAGCAGTTTATAATTAATGCTAGTTCCTTAACTGTTGGAAGACAAATCACCTATCCGGGTGAAGATATTGCTGATGCTATCAAAAGGTTGTTTAGATCTGGGTTATTCGCAGATGTTGAGATCCTTATAGAAGAAATCTCCCTTTCTGACATAAGTTTGATTATAAAAGTTACAGAAAAGCCAAGGTTGATTGAGTATAAAATTGAGGGAGTGAAAAGATCTCAAAGAAAAGATATAGAAGCCTTACTAACAATAACTCCCGGAGTTGCGATTACAGAAGCAGTTATTGCGAAAGCAAAAAATACTATACACAGATTTTATAAAGAAAAAGGTTACTGGCATACAAAGGTAGAAGCAAGTATTGAGGATGCTCCCGATTTAAATAATAGAGCAAGGCTTATTTTTGATGTTGATGCAGGAGTAAGGTTAGAAATAAAAGATATTAAATTCGAAGGCAACGAAGCATATTCTGATAGAAAGCTTACCAAAAAGATGAAACCACTTAAAGAAGATAAATGGTGGAAAATCTTGTCAAAAAAGGTCTACAAACAATCAGATTACGACGAAGGTATTGCTAATGTTTTAGCCTATTACAGAAAGAACGGATATACCGATGTAAGAGTAATTAGCGATTCTGTTTTTATCTACAACTATGTGAAAGACTTGGATGGAGTAGGTGTTACCATTACGCTTGAAGAAGGCCCTCAATACAAGGTTAGAAATATTACTTTTGATGGGAATACTGTATACACGGATGAACAGTTAACAGCAGCACTTGAATTTGAAGAAGGTGATGTATTTAATCAGGAGAAGTTTGAGCTGAACCTTACTTTTAATAAGAATAGTACAGATGTAACATCTCTATATCAAAACATTGGATATCTGTTTTTTAATGCTACTCCAACAATTGAAAAAGTAGCTGAAGATTCGTTAGACATTTACATAGATATCTATGAAGATGAAATAGCTACTGTAAAAGAAGTTGGTTTTACAGGCAACACCAAAACACATGATGATGTAGTTCGCAGGACTTTGAGAACAGTTCCTGGTAATAAATACAGTAGAGATGCGATAGTAAGATCAATAAGAGAGCTGGGAACTCTAGGCTATTTCGATGCTCAGAACTTACAGCCTGATATTATTCCGGATCCAAATAATAAGTCAGTAGATATTATTTACAGACTTGACGAGTCCGTTTCTACAGATAACTTCGAGTTCTCAGGTGGTTACGGTGGCCAATCTATTGGAGCTATTATATCTGCTCGTGTGAATTTTAATAATTTCTCAATAAAGAGAGCTTTTGAAAAAGGAGGTTGGACTCCGATACCATCAGGAGATGGCCAAAAAGTATCTTTAGGAGTTCAAGTTACCGGTCAAGGATATCAAAGTTATTCAATTAGTTTTGTAGAGCCATGGTTAAATGGTAAACCAACTTCTTTGGGGGTTAATTTTGCATATAACTTAATTAATAACACTAGATTTGGAGTCGGTAAAAGTGAGTTGTTCTCAGGTAGTGTATCGATTGGTAAAAGATTAAAATGGCCGGATGATTATTTTTCTACGAGAACTACACTTGGCTATCAGTTATATGATGTTGACCAGACAACCAGCTTTCAACGTGCAGGTATTACAAACTCCATAACTTTGGAGCAAAGGCTTGAACGTAATTCTGTAGATAATCCTATATCTCCAACTGTAGGTTCCAAAATAAGTTTATCAGGAGAGCTTGCACTGCCTGTTAAAGGATTTTCAGAGTACTATAAAATTAAATCAAGTTACCAAAGTCATTTCCCAATAGTGGATAAACTTGTACTTACCAGTACTGCAGATTTTGGTTATATTGGATATCTGACAAAAGACAGAAGAAGTGATTTTCAGCGCTTTTTAGTTGGTGGAACTCAACTTCAACAAAGACAAAGTTTTTTATACGATAATATTGATATGAGAGGCTATCCTGGAGGAATTGGACAAAGTATTGCACCTTTTGAAAACGGAGTCCAAACAGGTGGTCGTATCTACAATAAATTTAGTTTAGAAATGAGATATCCTGCTGTTCAAAATGAGCAAATTCAATTGATTCCATATACGTTCATTGACGCCGGTAATTCATATCTTAATTTTTCTCAGTACGATCCTTTTGAACTAAAAAGATCCGCAGGCTTCGGAGTAAGACTCTTTTTACCAATACTTGGTCTTGTGGATTTAAGTTACGGTTACCGTTTTGATGGAATTGAAGGTGCCACGCCACAAGTATTGGCGGGAGAATGGGAATTCTTATTTAACATAGGTGCTCCTTTTTAATGAAGATTAGATTTACATATCTATCATTGATCGTATTCCTTTGTGTGTCACTAGGGGTAAATGCTCAAGACCAGAAAATCGGTTATTACGAATCTGATTTTGTGCTTTCTAAAATACCTGAATATCCGGGCATTGAGCAAAGACTTAAGATTTTAAGCGATGGTTGGAAAAGTGAAATTCAAGAATTAAGAATAGAGATAGAAAATCTTGAAGAGGATTACGCTGCAAAAGAGATTTTATATACTGAAGAAATAAAGAAAGAAAAAATTCAGGAAATAAATACCAAGAAGAGACAGTTAGATAATTACACTGCCCAAAAGTTTGGACCAAATGGTGAGTATTTTCAGAGACAAAAGGAGTTATTAGAACCCATTCAGAGACAAGTATTTGCTGCTGTACGTACTGTTGCGCAAAGAAATGGATTTGATTTCGTATTTGATAGATCAGGAGATATCTACATGGTATACGCTAGAGGCGAATGGAATTTGAATGAACAAGTATTACTTGAACTAGGAATAGAAATAGAACAATAATTAAATTTGATTATAAAGAAATGAAAAAATTAACAGTATTAACTGTATTCTTAATTTTATTAAGCTTTGATACAAAAGCTCAGGTTAAGATAGGTTATACCAATCCGGAAGTTATTCTTTCACAGCTTCCAGAAGTGCAGGCTATAGATAAAGAAATAGGAATTTTGCTTCAGAAAAAGGACTCTCTGCTCGCAATTCAAGCTATTGCACTTCAGAAAGAATTTGATGATTACAATGCTGCAAAGGATGCAATGTCGCTCGAACAAAGACAGTTAAAAGAGCAAGAATTGATACAAAAAAATCAAGACTTTGAAGAAGAAAGGCAAAAAAGCTTAAACGAAGTTCAACAACGTCAATTGACTTTATTGCAACCCGTAGAAAATAAAGTTTTTGCTACTATTAAAAGTGTAGCTGACTCTTTAGGACTGGATCTTGTATTAAATGAAGGCTCTGTTAATTCAGGCGCTTTTATTTTCTATGCAGCAGATGATCAGCAGAATATCACAGAATTAGTTTTGGAAAAATTAAAACAATCATAAAAATACAATCATGTTAAAGAAGTTTTCAATAGGATTAGGATTACTTTTCACGTTATTACTAACTGGAAATTCAAGCGTACAAGCTCAAGAACTAAAGATAGGTTTTGTTAACCCTCAAGCAGTACTTAACAGAATGCCTGAAATGAAGGCTGTTCAACAAAGGTTAAAGAACTTTGCAGACAGAAAGTCTTTAGAAATCGAGCAGAAAGAGCTCGAATTACAAAACGCTGTTAATGTTTATGAGCAAAAGAAAGATGTTATTTCTGCAGCAGCAAAAGCTACTGAAGAAGAGAAATTACAGCAAATGAGCAATGACTTAAACGAGGCAACAAGAACAGCTCAGCAAGAAATTCAAAACAAAAGAAACGAATTGCTTGGACCTTTACAGAATCAAATTGGTGCAGCCATTAGCGCTGTTGCTGAACAAAAAGGGCTAGCATATGTTTTAAATACAACCACAAGCTCCGGAGATATAATCATACTTTATGCTTCACAAGAGTATGGATCTCAGTATAATATTACAGATGCAGTGATGGTTGAGTTGGGCATTTAAGCTTTAATACCTTGCTAAAAAATTAAAGCCATTGTTTAAACAATGGCTTTTTTTATTTAACATTCTTACGTCTGTTTTGAATATAGTCTTCAAAAATATATCCACCAAGATTATCCAATGAAGCAAAATAGGCTTTGCCTTTGTTAGCCTCTGTCATTTCACGCACAAAGCTCTGTAAATAGGGGTCGCTGGCTATCATAAAGGTAGTAATTGGGATCTGTTCTCTCCTGCATTTCACTGCTTCATCTAATACTTTATTTACAATTTTTCGATCCAGTCCAAAACTATTTTTATAGAATCTTCCATTTTCAATCATACAAGAAGGTTTACCGTCGGTGATCATAAAGATCTGCTTATTAGAGAATTTTTTTCTTTGAAGAAGGTGTCGCGCCCTTTCTAAACCTTGTAGTGTATTAGTGTGATAAGGACCTACTTTCAAGTAAGGCAAGTCATTAATGGAGATCTCCCATGCCTCATTCCCGAAAACAATAATATCTAAAGAGTCTTTAGCATAACTTGTTAATATAAGCTCTGACAACGCCATAGCAACCTTCTTAGCGGGAGTAATTCTATCTTCACCATAAAGTATCATCGAATGACTTATATCAATTAGCAACACAGTAGAAACGGAGGTATAATGATCGGTATCAAATACTGTGATATCATCTTCATGAAGATCTATGTTATCAATGGTACTATGATTTAACATATTCAACATCGTACCAACAGAATCTATTTGACCTATATCACTCCCGGGATTCCACTTTCTTGTTTCGGGCTGTCGCTCTAACCCTTTACCGGTGTGTGGCGTTTTATGAGAGCCCAATCCGCCCTTTTTTAAGTTTTTAAAGATCTCTTCAAGAGACTTTTGCCTTAAACTACGCTCTGTTTTCTTAGTAATTACGATCTGATTTTTATCATCTTCTTTTAAATATCCACGATCTTTTAAATCATCCATAAAGTCACCAATCGAATAGCTCTCATCAAATTGATCAGTAATTCTGTATTCTTTATCTAATTCCGTGAGCCACCGCATAGCTTGCGAAACGTCACCGCTCGAAATTGTAAGTAATTCTTGAAAGAGATTCCAAAGCGTATCGAAAGGAGTGGAAGCTGCTCCTTTTCCAAAACGCTTATCCCATTGTGTGTATTTAAAATTCATATCTTATTTTAATGAATAAATACATCTTAAACGTAAACAGTTCCAATTTAATCAAACAAGAAAAAAACTAGTATGAGTTTTAACCGAACAGAGATAGAAGAAAAACTATGGGGAGAAGGGTTTAAGAGAGTTATGGGACTCGATGAAGTAGGTAGAGGATGTTTGTGTGGACCCGTTGTAGCAGCAGGAGTAATATTTGAAAAAGGAATAACTATAGAAGGCATAAGAGACAGTAAGTCTATCAATGAAAAGAATAGATTAGAATTAGAGGAAGAAATAAAGGAAAAAGCACTTTACTATGTTATTAAGGAAGGCTCACTTAAAGAAATCTACGACCTGAATATACTTTGGGCATCCATCAATACTATGCAAAAATGTGTTGAAGAAGAAGGTGCCGACCCTGATTTTTTATTAATAGATGGAAATAAATACACAGCTTCTTTAATTCCACATGTATGTATTATTAAAGGAGATGATAAATCCTTATCAATTGGAGCTGCTTCCATTCTTGCGAAAAACTATAGAGACAGATACATGAAAAGATTAGATGAGAAGTTTCCTGAGTTTGGATGGAAATCAAATGTTGGCTATCCAACTGCGCATCACAAAAATGCTTTAAAAAAGTTTGGATATACCCCTCATCACAGATTAGGTTTTAATTTAGGGACAAAAAAAATATATAAAACTTCTTAGCGGTAAATACTAAAGTCTCGTTTATACAGATCCATATTAAGACAAATTGCTAACATTAGTGAATTAGTTAGGAATGCGGAACCGCCATAGCTTACAAATGGAAGTGGGATACCAATAACAGGTAGCAAGGCTGTAGCACTTCCAATATTTACCACAAAATGAATAAAGAATACAGCGGTAACACTAACGGTTACTAGTTGGGCAAAAGGGTGTTTATGGTTGCCTGCCATTCTCAATAGTTTTAGAAAGAGAAATAAAAATGTAATTACTAATAAACCAAGACCTACAAACCCGAACTCTTCACCAATAACACAAGAAATAAAGTCAGTCCATTGAGCAGGTAAAAATTTAAGTTGAGTCTGTGTTCCTTCCAAAAATCCTTTTCCTAACAACCCTCCAGATCCTATTGCTGTCTTTGCTTGAATAACATTCCAGCCTGCACCGGTAGGATCGAAAGCCGGATTTGTAAATGCCGTTATTCTTGCAATCTGGTGAGGCTGTAGTATATCAGTTAAAGCAACATTTACACCAACAACTGTTATTATACCCGTAATAAACGATGTGATGGTCAACCAAACTCTTTTTTGAAGCATAAAAATCAAAAAGGCAATAAGAATGGTGGCAATGGCTCCAAATTTCCAATCAAAAACTGTTAAATAAAGAATAATTGCAGGCGAAACTATATATACAGAAACTCCATATGGCAAACCAGACCAGAATAACATTACAGGAATAAGGGCAAGAAAGACCATTGCTGTACCTGTATCATTTTGTAGAAAAATAAATATTGTAGGCACTAAAATCATTGAAACTGCAATCAAGGCATATCTAATATTTTCAGCACTTATATCACGCCTACTTGTAAGGTATTGAGCTGTAGCAAGTATGGTAGCTATCTTCATTAACTCACTAGCTTGTAAATTAAATCCACCTATTCTAATCCAACTTTTAGCACCGTTTATTTCAGTACCAAAGAATAGTGTAAGGATTACAAGTAGCAAAGCAACTCCATAGAACAAATAGGAAAGTTGCATATAGGTTCTAGGGGTAAAAAATTGAAATAGCAAAACAAGAACAACTGCTAAAGCGACAAAAAATAACTGTTTTGCGAAGTTGTTTTGAATGTAATCAGGTAGAAATTCGGACACTGGTCCTTGGGTTGCACTGTAAATAGCTACTAGACCTATAATGGCCAATACTATCCATGAGCTAATTATCGACCAATTTAAATTTCTTAAATTATTCATTTACTGATGCCGATGCCTGCGAATTATCTTCTTTTGGGACAAAGTTTAGTACGTAATTTACTAACCAATCACGTTTTACTTCGCCCTTTAAATATTTTTCTAAGATCAATGATGCTACCGGAACAGCTGATATTGATGCAAAACCGGCATTTTCTAAAAATACTGTAACAACAATTTCCGGGTTATCCGCAGGAGCAAAGGAGGTATACCAGCCATGTGAAAATCCAAGTGGGTTTTGAGCGGTGCCTGTTTTTCCTGCAACTTCAATATCTGGGATAGCAGCATAAAAACGACCACTGCCTTCCAAAACATTTCTTCTCATTCCCTTCTTGACAGCATTAAGATATTCTTCTTTTACCCAATCTATTTTCTCTTTTGGCTTGTTATTTTGTTCAATAGATCCGTCAGCTCTTTGTATAGCTCTCAATAAATGTGGCTCAATCTTATAGCCTCCATTAACAATAGAACTTGTCATTTGTGCAATCTGAAGTGGAGATGCTGAGACCAAGCCTTGTCCAATTCCAAATTGGAGTACATCTCCAAGCCCCCATTTGTTTTTTCCAAAGCGACTGTCCAGATAAGCGCTATCTGGCAAAATACCTCGATTAGCACTAGGAAGGTCTATTTGGTTAGGAACACCGAGTCCAAAATCTTTTGCCAATCTACTCCATGTATTCAACTTTCCTGAAGTGGCTATTTTATCCATCACATTCAGAAAATAGGTATTACTGGAATGGGCTATTGCGGATTCCAAATTATAGAGTCCAGGGTCGGCAAGATCTTTGTAAGGTCGGCCTCTCATGTAATAACCACTATTGTAGATCTCTGTTTCGGGTGTGACAATACCTAAGTGTAAACCGATGATTCCCATCAGTGGCTTGAAAGTAGAACCCGGAGGTTGCCGGCTAGATATTGCTCTATTGAATAGGGGGCGTGTTGAATCAGAGTTAATAAACTGCCAGTATTCTTTGTCAATTCTTCCGGCTAATTTTTTTACTTCGTATTCCGGGGAACTTACTAAAGCTAATATTTCACCTGTATGTGGGTTCATAGCTACAATTCCGCCACTCTTCCCTTTCATTAACTTTTCAGCAAATGCTTGTAAATCAGCATCGATTGTGGTTGTTAGGTTATCACCTTGAATGGGAGGTTGTTCAATTTTTTCTTCTGTGAACTTTCCTAAAGATTGACCTAGCGCATTAACTTTCAGATAATTTATTCCTAAATCTCCTTTTAAATTATCTTGGTAATATAATTCTAAACCACTTTTTCCAATCTTATCTCCGAGTCGAATGGACTTAGTTTCTTTGTAATCCTTTTCATCAGCTTCTCTGAGGTAGCCAAAAACGTGCGAACCTGTCATTTCAGAGGGATAATTTCTTTTACTATCGATTTGGTGTCCAATTCCAGGGAGTTGCCATAAATTCTCCTGAATCAAAGAGAATGCTTTAAAATCTATATCTGAAATAAGTTTAGAGGTTCTAAACCTGGAATATCTTTTTGCATCATTGACGAGAACAGTTACTAAGCTATCAGATTCTCCAAGAAGTTCCGCTAGCAGTGGAATATTTTTATCATCAAAATTAAGAGGAGTAATAGTTACAGAATAAATAGGTTGGTTATCAACCAGAAGGTTCCCGTTTCTATCATAAATTAACCCCCTTGCAGCTTCAACATATTCTTGTCGTATTGAATTTTGATCTCCAAGTTCGTCGTAGACTTCGTATTGAACTATTTGCAAGTAAAAAATCCTTCCCAGAACTACTAAACAGATCAAAACCATGATTGCTTGCAAAGCAAAAATAGAAGTTCTGATTCTGTTTGAGGAATTATTCATTTTTTAGTGTCTCCTTTCAATATGTGCAATATGCTACCGATAACAGCAGTATATAAACTGCTTCCTATTAACAAAATTATAGGAGAAAACGGGTAATCATAAACATTTAAAAAAGAAGTAAGACCCAAATAAAAGATATTATGGATAAATGCGGCTCCAAAAATTAAAGCAAAGGCTTGCCATACTATTAAACGTACTTCTGTATTTCTGGAAACAATTTTATAGATCAGGAACATAGTTATGGTCTTGGAGAACATATTCAATCCCCAAGTATCAAACATCATGTCTTGAAATAACCCAAATCCAGCAGCAAAAAACAGAACTTCGTGTCTTTCATATCTTAACGCTGTCCATAATATAAAAACTAGTACAGGATCTGCTATTGTCCCAAATAGTGAGAGGTGTTGGAAAATTAATAGCTGAGATAAAACAAAAATTATTCCGATTCCAATATGTTTTAAAAGCTTGTTTCTCACTTAAAAATTTCCTCATATTGGTTCCTGAGATCAGTTATTGACGTATCAGGTGTGAAATTGATGATAAAACCCTGAGAAGCTTGGGCTAAAGAAGCAAAAGGCTCTAAATAAATTCGTTGAGTTTCTTTTCCCTCTTCAAATTCAGTGCGAGTTACATATCCAATTGGGATACCCGCTGGGAGTTCATTACTAAAACCTGAAGTTACAACTGTATAGCCTTTTTCAACCGGGATGGTTCGTGGTATAAAGTCTATAACCATTTCTGTAAGGCTTTCGCCATTCCAAGATACAATACCGGGTGCATTCATTTCCTGAACTAATCCACTAACTCTAAACAGACTATTATTATATGGAAGTACTTGGGAATAATTTTCAGAAATAAGGATGACTTTTCCTAACAGACCATCAGACGTTACCAAAGGCATGCCTATTTTAACATTATCAGAGCTTCCAGAATTGATAGTCAGACTTTTATTGATCCCATTAAGATCTTTTCCAATAATGAGGGTAGGAGTAAGGTTAAATTCTGAAGAATCTTGAAACGCAAGTAATCTTCGTAACTCAATATTTTCCTGTTCAATGCCACGTAGTTTACTCAATTCATCCTGTAGAAGAATATTCTGTCTTTGTAAATACGTATTGGTTGTTAGTGCCTGGCGATAAACCCTGATGTTTGCAAGAGGGGACTGCAAAATACTGACGGTAACTGCTGAAAATTGACGCAAACTATGTATGCCACCTTGGTTTCGACTAACAGCTATTGTTACTGAAAGCAAAATTAGAATGGCAGCAATTATATAATCTTTAGCTTCACCAACTTTAAGCGTTTTAAATTGCATTCATTAATGTTGTTACGAAATAACCGGACGGTAATAATCCAGATTCTCTAAAATTGCACCGGTTCCTCTTACTACGGCTGTTAATGGATCTTCAGCAATATGTACCGGAAGATCGGTAGTTTCCATAATAAGTTTATCAAGGTTTTTAAGTAAAGCTCCACCTCCTGTAAGCATAATTCCGCGATCTAGGATATCTGCAGATAATTCAGGAGGAGTTTGCTCAAGAGATTTTGTTATTGACTCAACAATTGTGTTTACAGATTCTGCAATAGCTTCACGAGCATCTTTAGAAGTAATGTGTCGTGTTCTTGGAACACCATTTACTAAGTCACGACCTTTGGTTATCATTTCAAGTTCTTCATCAAGAGGAGCAGCTGAACCAATCTCACATTTGATCTTTTCTGCTGTACGTTCACCAATTAATAAATTGTGGTTTCTCCTGAAATAATTGATGATATCATCGTTTAATTCATCACCACCAAGTCGTACAGATTGAGCATAAACAATACCTGAGAGAGCGATCACCGCAATTTCAGTAGTTCCACCACCAATATCTACGATCATGCTACCTACGGGCTCATGAACATCCAGCCCGATCCCAATAGCTGCTGCCATTGGTTCATCTACTAAATAAACTTCTTTAGCTCCCGCATGTTCAGCACTATCTCTAACAGCTCTTCTTTCTACTTCAGTAATACCACTTGGAACACAAATTACCATTTGGCGGGTTGATGAATACCATTTCATCTTTACTTTCTTGATCATACCTCTGATCATGTGTTCTGCTACTTCAAAATCAGCGATAACTCCATCACGTAAAGGTCGTACCGTACGGATGTTTCTATGTGTTTTTTCATGCATTAACCGAGCTTCATGGCCGGTAGTAACAGGAACATTGTTTTGATTTAGAGCGACAATACTCGGCTCATCCAAAACTATCCCTTCACCACGAGCGTAGATCAATGTATTTGCCGTTCCAAGATCGATAGCGATATCGGTGTATAAAAAGTCTAGAAGGCCCTTTTTCTGCTTATTCTTTGAAGAAGCAGGGGATGGTATTCCGTAGTTATCTGACATTGCCAAAATAGTAGATGTTTAAATGTGCTGGGTAGTTATATTTAAAAATACGAGAATGAAAGTGTTTATGCGAAATATAATTTCAATGTTTAAAATGTCTCTTTCCTGTAAAGATCATTGTCATTCCAAACTCATTCGCTTTTGCAATTACTTCTTCATCTCTGATGCTGCCACCTGGTTGTATTACTGATGTAGCTCCTGCTTTCGCTGCTGCTTCAATACCGTCTGAAAACGGGAAAAAAGCATCTGAAGCTATTGCTGAACCATTAAGATCTAAACCTTCTTTTTTTGCTTTATCTACAGCAATTTCTGAAGAATCTACTCTGCTTGTTTGGCCTGAACCAATTCCCAAAGTGCGTCCTTCTTTCGCGTATACAATTGCATTAGACTTTACATTCCGGACTACTTTCCAGGCAAACATCAGGTCGTTCATCTCCGTTTCTGAAGGTTTTCTTTTCGTTACAACTTTAAAATCATTTTCGTTAACCGGCTCAAGATCTGCATCCTGAGTTAAGAGACCTCCAAAAATTGATCTGAACGATTTGCCTTGTACTTCGGATAGATGCTTTTTGATCCGAATTAATCTTCTGTTTTTTTTCTGAGTCAGCAACTGCAGCGATTCGTCAGAAAATGATGGAGCAATGATGATTTCAGTAAAAATTTCATCGATAGCTTGTGCAGTTTCTAGATCCAATTCTTTGTTAACTACAACAATTCCTCCAAACGGTGAAACGGTGTCAGTACTGAATGCCTTTTTATATGCGTCCACTAGTTGTTCCCCAATTCCTACTCCACAAGGAATGGTATGCTTAATGATTGCACAAGTTGGTCTGTCTTCATTGAACGATGTAATAATGTTCAATGCTGCATCAACATCAATAAAATTATTGTAGCTAAGCTGTTTGCCGTGAAAACAATCTATAATAGAATCTTGTTCTCCATATACCGCTGCATTCTGATGTGGATTTTCTCCATATCTAAGCTCTTGAGAAAGAGGCACAGAAATATTGAACTGTTTAACAGGTTCTTCTTCTAATAAATCATTAAAGTAGTTAGCAATAGCAGAATCATAGTCAGCAGTTTGATTGAAAGCATCTTTAGCTAGCTTCTTCCTCATTCCGAAGGAGATTCCTTCTCCTTTTACTAATTCTTCAATAAAACTTTCATATTGTGAATGATTACTTAGAATACTTACATGAGCAAAATTCTTTGCGGCCGCTCTTATCATAGTAGGTCCTCCAATATCAATGAATTCAGTAGCTACTGCAGGCGAGCTATCTTCTTTGATTTTATTTTTAAAAGGGTAGAGGTTAACTACAACAAGTTCGATAGGAGTTATTCCTAATTTTTCAATTTCTTCAACATCATCAGAATGAGTAGTTCGGGCTAAAATTCCTCCGTGCACCATAGGATGAAGCGTTTTAACTCTACCGTCAAGGCATTCCTGGAAACCGGTAACTTCAGATACGTCTTTTACAGGGATCCCTGCTTCTGAGATAACCTTTGCAGTTCCACCTGTAGAGATCAATACTACTCCATTATCATGTAGTGATTGAGCTAATTCAACGATGTTCGTTTTATCAGAAACGGAAAGTAACGCTCTGTTTATTTTAAGAGGTGTAGTTGGTAAAGAAGAAAGAGGTTTTAATGCCACTTTATTAATTTTTAAATGTTTTAAGGTATTCCTGAATTACTTCAGAAAGCAATTGATGTTCTTTTTCGAGTACTTTTTTAGCCAGATCAGCCGGAGAATCAGTCTCTGTAATTTGTACTTTAGCCTGACCTAAAATAGGTCCTTTGTCATATTCTTCAGTAACTAAATGTACCGTACACCCTGATTCTATTTCTTTATTTTTGATTACAGCTTCATGAACCTTTGAACCGTAGAATCCTTTTCCACCATATTTGGGAAGCAAAGATGGGTGAATATTCAAAATTCTATTCCTATACACTTCGATAATTTCTGTTGGAATTTTTCTTAGATATCCTGCCAGAACGATTAGATCGGTTTCCCAATCCTTTAGTGTTTTAAGGAGTTCTATTGAATAATCCGTTTCAGAGTCAAAATCATTTGGAGAGATAATAAATGTTTGAATTCCATTAATATCAGCTCGTTCTATCGCATAAGCAGACTCATTATTGGAAATTAACCCAACAATATTGGCTTCCAATTTGCCTTCAGAAACGGCATCAATAAGTGATTGAAAATTTGATCCAGAACCGGATGCAAAAACAACAAGGTTCTTCAACAGTAATTGATTTGAAGTTGCAGAAATCGTTACATGAAGATACACAAAGTTTCACTGCTTATCAGGAGAGATGTTGCTAACCGGAAGAATTTTTGATTAGCTCAGGTTCCTGATTGAATACTTGATAGTTATTGAAGCTCCAGCTGATCTGAATAATAGTAATTCTTATAACAGTAGCCAGCGGTATTGCTACCAACATACCCAAAATCCCGGCTACTTCAGCACCAATCAAAATGATAAATAATATTGCAACGGGGTGCATATCCGCTGAACGAGAAAAAAGCAAAGGTTGAAAAACAATGTTATCCAGCATTTGAACAATCAGGATAGCAACAATACACACTAAAACCAGAGAAAAATCACCGGTTTCAATAATAGAAATGATAATAGAAAGTATATAGCCGATAATAGGACCAAAGTAGGGGATGGTATTTGCTAAGCCCACAGCAATTCCAACTGAAAGTGAGTTATCGAGACCAGCTATTGAAAGGGTAGTCCATGAACTGGCTGCTACAAGCAAACTTTGCAGTAAAACACTTCTAAAGTAAAGGCCTAGTCGTTTTTCAATTTTATCGATCAGAGTTAATGAAGTCTCGAAGTATTTGTTAGGAATCAATCTTAGCAGATCTCTTCTGATCTTGGAGCCATCTTTCAAAAAGAAAAAAGCTGCAAATGGGACAACTAATATTGCAGAAAATATATCGGTAAAAACGCCAACAATATTACCGAAAACAGATGAAAATTGATCAAAATCGAACAGTGAATTCAATACTTGAGTGAGGTTATCACTTAAAAAGCCTTCAGGAATAAAATCATAATCGTCACTAAGTTTGGTTTCAACTTGGTTTGCGATGTTCTCAATGTTTTGAATATCCAACTGACGAGCCAATTGCACCATTTGATCTGCAACTTTAGGAATTACGGTAGTAGAGGCATAAACAAATAATAAAATTACCGCAGAAAGAGTAAGTGTAATGGCGAGCGTTCTTGGCACTTTATTTCGTTGTAACCAATTCACGATCGGATCTAATACATAACTCAGAATTAAAGCGAGTACCAGATATAAAACAAGATTACCCAGCTCTACTAAAACCCAACCCAACACGGCTATACCGGCAATTCCGATAGCAAATTTAACTATTTTCTCTAGGGTAATATTTTTCATTTATTCACTGATTCCAGTAAGCCATCAATTTCTTTTAATATAATACTAGAATCGTATCCTTTTCTAAATAAATAATCGAATATTTTTTTTCTTCTTTTTTCCTGATCCGTTCTAAGTAAAGCGGCTTTCTTTTTTTCAACCAAATATTTGATGGTTTCAGTCTTTGATTTATGATCAAATTCTTCTTCAAAAACTTGCTCGATCGTACTCTTGTCGATTTTCTTTTTTGTTAGTTCTCCTTTTATTTTGTTTGGGCCCCAGTTATTGAATCGGAATTTATCATGAGTATATTTTTTAGCGAATGAGTAGTTGTTGATATAGTTTTTATCCTCAAGTTCTGTAATGATCTCGTCTAAAATTGCGGATTCATACCCTTTTTTAATTCCCTTTAATTTCAACTCGTGACTAGCATGGTCTCTTCTGCCTAACAATCTTATTAAGTATTCTCTAATCGACCAAATCTCTTCTTCTTTTAAGATAAGATCATATAACTCATGGTTAACAATGGTTCCTTTGCGAAGATTGTGCTTTGTTAGTGTAGCATCAGAAACTCCTGATATAAATCCACTTTCAGAATACAAGGAATAACGAAAAGAGTTTTTTTTCTGAACTTCAATTCGTTGAATGGTAATTGGAAGTTCGGGCTTCTTCTTGGAATATGTATTTTTTTTGTAACCCATTCTCAAATAAATCAAAAGCTCTGTCCAAAAATGAACAGAGCTTTTAGTATGCATAAGTTTAAGCTTCCACCTTTTCGGGTTCTTCTACTTTTTCATTGGAAGCATCAGGAATGGGCTCGTCTAGATCTTCACCTCGTAGTTTTGCACGTACGATCTTCTCGATCTTATCTGTCAACTCCAGGTCTTCTTCAAGGAATTGCATGGCTGCATCGGCTCCTTGTCCGATAGGCTCACCGTCATAACGGAACCAACTTCCACGCTTTTCAATAATATCGAATTCCACAGCAAGATCAAGTATTTCAGCAATGCGTGAAGTTCCTTTTCCATACATAATGTTAAATTCTACTACTTTGAAGGGAGGAGCTACCTTGTTCTTTGCAATTTTTACTTTTGTACGGTTTCCTACTACCTCATCGCCTTTTTTGATCGCTCCGATTCTTCGAATATCTATACGAACAGAAGAATAAAATTTTAGAGCACGTCCACCGGTGGTGGTTTCAGGATTACCGAACATAACACCTATCTTCTCACGAACCTGATTGATGAAAACACAAGATGTGTGCGATTTACTTACGATACCGGTAATTTTTCTGAGTGCTTGAGACATTAACCTTGCCTGAAGTCCCATATGAGAGTCACCCATTTCACCTTCAAGTTCAGCACGTGGCACCAATGCGGCTACGGAATCAATAACGATCACATCTAAAGCACCTGAACGGATCAATGTTTCTGTAATTTCCAATGCTTGTTCGCCACTATCAGGTTGGGAAACAAGAAGTTCATCTACTTTTATACCCAATGCTTTAGCATAACGTGGGTCGAAAGCATGTTCAGCGTCAATAAAAGCGGCGTAACCACCCTTTTTTTGAGCCTGAGCAATTACCTGAAGTGCCATTGTTGTTTTACCACTAGCCTCAGGGCCATAAATTTCTGTGATTCTTCCACGAGGAACGCCTTGTACGCCCAATGCATAATCTACCATAATAGAACCTGTTGAGATTACGTCCACATCCTGAACGGCATCTCCACCTAGTTTCATGATGGTTCCTTTACCATGCGTTTTCTCGATTTGCCCAACGGCGATATCGAGTGCTTTTGATCTTTCTTTTGAGTCAGCCATGATTACATTTATTTTTGAATTTATTTACTACAAAGTTAACAAGGCAGGGTGTCATATCGTGTCATCGTCTTCTGCGAAAGAATATATGTTCGATATATGTAAGAAAAAAATTTATTTCAAAATTTTTTAAATCACAATTTTCAAACTTCAAATTCCAAACTTGATGCAGACTAAGCTGCTTTTAGAATTATTGAAGACATTATTTTCAATAATTGCGTTGCTTCATCCAGCAAATCTGATCGTTCTTTTTCGAGATGTTCATCATTACCGTTATCTACTAATTTTAGCCAGTAACATGTTTCTTTAGCTTCTTTTCTGGAGATCTTCATTCTCATCTTGAAGTCTTTTTTACTCAATGCTTCATTAGCCTCAATATAATTAGCACCAATTGATCCTGAAGATCTGATCAACTGTTTACCATCTTCGAAGTTAGAAGTACAACGCGGAAGTTTTTTAACGAAGACTCTCGTTGCTTTCGCAAATTCGAGTGTTCTATCTTCAAGATTGTAATTTGCCATTTGTCTGAGGTTTGTAGTTTGTCTTTTGTGATTTACCAAACCTTGGTTCCTAGTAAGACAGCCAGAAAAGAATTCCTTACAAAAAAAGTTTAAATCAGATCTATTTACAGAGTGCTTCTTAACTGATTTTGTATATTTTAGTGGGGATAAGATTTATGCCAATAATATGTTATATGGCATTGTAAGCTTTTATAAGTTTCTATTTAAGAAAATTCCATTAATGGAGAAATACCCAGTCATAAAAATTCCAAACGGATTGATAAATCCTAACTTGAAAGGAGAAGAACCAAAGGAACCTCAAGAACCGAAAACACCGTCAAAACCGAAAGAATCGGGTGTCTTAATTCCCTTAATAATTTTTCTTTTTGCTTTTCTAATAATGGTTTTTTTGTCAACATCTTCAGGTGGTACAACTATTGGTTTTGTGTTGGGAATCATAGTTTTTTTTGTAATGGTTTTTGGTTGTCAAATATCAAAAGACAAGGAAAAGGATATTTATAATGAGCAAATTAAAGAATATGCTCAGGCATTTATAGAATACGAAATGAAATATTCTCAGTACATACACAAGAGAGGCGATCATAAATTTCACCAAATACAACTATCTAATGACACAGATTATAGAAGAGAGTTATTTAAAGAAAAACAGTTTGAATATTTAAAAAATGCACTAAAACCAGAGAAAGCTCTTGAAAGTGTTACGGAAGGGGTTTCTGAGGACTTTTTTTATGATTATTTAAAGACTGAATCTGGTTCTAAAATTCATAATAATTTAATTTTACCAAATTTATCTGGCGGCAGACACTATTATCCTGATTTCGTTTATTGGGATATAAACAGCAATCTATTAATAGATATAGAAATAGACGAACCATATAAAGGCAATGATGGAAATCCTATACATTACTCATCATCAGATGATGAAAGAAATAGAATTTTTATCCGAAATAGATGGATAGTCATACGATTTTCTGAAAGACAGGTAATCGAATATCCAAAACAGTGCTGTAATGTTATCAGAAGTCTAACAAGTACTATCTTTGAAGAAAATAAACTAAAGATAAGTAGTCTTTCTGAAGATAATAAGTGGTCATACTTTGAAGCTCAAGAAATGGCAAATAAGAATTATAGGAATGTTTATTTACCAAATAACCTTCGATTGAAGGTTAACAAAGAAAATTTCACTAATGACCATTCTGATGAATTCAATGATGATTTGCCTTTTTGATCTCTTTCCCAAGCTCCTGCTTGGGAGAACAAGACGGAGCTCCTGCTCCGAATAGCTTCAACCTGAAAACAAAGTAATCGGAATAAGCCCATCCTTTCCCAAATAATTTAAAGCAGATGAATACCTCCAATGCTCAGGAAGATTAACAAAACCTGCTTTAACCGGATTAAAATGAATATAATCGATAAAGCTTTCCATTTTCTTGAAAGAGTTTACTTGTTTCGGATACGAACCTTCTTCCCAAATCTGGTAGGTACTTTCTATTTTATGGTTTCTCTTTCCTTGCTTTAGTCTCTCTAGAAAAACAATTCGACTTGCTGATTCCAGATACCGAACAATTTCACGAGCTGTAAAGGATTTAAATTTTCGGATGTCTTCTGAGAGGTTACTACTTTCTGCAACTAAGTGAAGGTGATTATGCATTATTACAAATCCATATATTTTGACGTTTAATTTGGATTGGAGGTGCATGAATGCTTTAAGGATTATTTCGCAAATCCGAGGATCTGAAAACAGATCTATTCCATCCACAACTGAACAAGTCAGGAAATAGGGAAATTCAGATTCGTAAAATTTAAAATTACTCCTTGCCATATTCTAGTAGGACAAGTTCAGTTCTAATTCCTTACAAATTTAGCTTAGAAGAGATATTTGGAGCAGGAGCTCCAAGTTACAATCCCAAGCAGGAGCTTGGGATGGAGGGATAGCATTGGATAAAGATTAATCCCTGTAATTTGTTATTTGTTTGAAATTTGAAGCTTGTCTTTTGGGATTTCACCCCTAAAGTGTGTCCACAATTTCATCCAAAGCAACCATCACATCTTCAATCTGAGTTGTAGTAGTATAAGGAGCCGGTCCAAATCGAAGCATCTGATCTCTGGCATCTGTGAAGACATCACGAGCTAATAATTCTGCTCTTATTTCTCTGGCTTTTGGTGAAGTAAGAGATAAAAAGCCTCCATTATGTTCAGCAATCGACTTGTCATGAGTAAGGCGAATTACAGATGGATCAAAGTCTTTGTCTAAGAAATGCTTTTTAAGTAGTTCTACTTTTTGGACATATTGATCTCTCAGGATTTCTTTAGTAAGCCCTTGCTCTTCGAAAAACTCGACCACTTTAGCTGCTCGATATTGAGAGGAGGGATCGTACGTTCCACTTGCAAAGCGTTGATCGGAATGATCGTAGTGAGTAGGGGAGTTGTCTCGGGGCTTTTCTAATGTACTGAAGGAAGCGAACCAACCTGTTATTGCCGGACGCATATCACAATCTTTTGGGAATCTCAGGAAACAATTGGCTTCGCCCCATTGCAGATATTTGTAACCACCAATCAGAATAAAACAATCTTCCAGATCAGCCTCTCTGATTGATAACGGTGCGACATTGGTTCCATGATAGTCATCAATTAAAACAGGAACGCCGTGCTTTCTGGCTGCTTGTGCAATTTCTGTGAGATGGTGATTGATCAAACTGGATTCGAAATAAACTCGCGACAGCATTATTGCAGAAGTTCTATCGTCAATTTCTGATATAATACGTTCGGCAAAACTTTCATCCGGATCGGTTGCTACATAAGTTACTTCCAAACCTTCTTCTTCCAATCGGTGAAGCTGACGAAACAGTGAGTGAAACTCTCCATCGGTTGAAATGATCTTTGGTTTATTCTTCAGATCAAGTCCACTCATCCAGCTTACAAATAGAACATGAGTACTTTCTTCTCGGCAGTAAAACCCATCGGGATCGTCATAGAATCCGCGTAGATAATTTCTTAGGATCTCGGTCTTTTCAGCAGCTTTTTCCCACTTTTTGTCAACCAGTTCTGCTGTATCCATGAAATACTCTTTCTGTCCTTCCAGCGCTACATCCGGCCAGGCCTGATGAGAATGTCCAGTAAAGAGAAGTCGTTCAGAAACTCTGAAATGTGAGTAATGAGGGATAAGTTGTTGCGCTAATTCGTCGATGTTTTTCATAGGAAGATGTTAGCCACTAAAACACAAAACCACAAAACTTTTTAAGTATAATAGAACTCATTTTTTGAGTTCAAAAACTAATATAAAGATAGTCATTCTTGCCAAGGCAGGAATCCGGGTTTCTATTTAAATTCATACGCAATATTACTATCCAGATCTCGGGCATTCGCCGCGAGATGACATGTTGGTAGATATATTTGTTAATGAGAATCCTAAAAAGAAGACCTGATTTCCCAAAGATCGGGGAATATAACCTGGTTTAATGTTCGCTGAAGGTAAGCAACACCTTCTGATCCGCCTGTTCCTTTTTTAGTACCGATTGTACGTTGTACCATTTTAACATGCCGGTATCTCCATTCCTGTAAACCTTCATCAAAATCTACCAATAGCTCACTTATCAAAGCTGCTTCCTGATGTTCGTTCATCATTTTGATCAGCTCTTTTTGGTTTTCTTCGGATGTATTGTAAACAAGTCCACGTTCATTTTCTCTGGGCGATGAAACGGAATACCCTTTTTTCTTCAGATATGCACAAAAGCTTTCCCAGATTGTAGGCTCTTCCATTTTCTGTTCCAGGATTTCGATGTGGTTCGGATCATCTTTATGAGCTTCTTTCATCAATGGAAATCTCAATCCACATAATATCTCGATTTCACGAAATTGCAGCGACTGAAATCCACTCGATTCCCCTAAAAACTTTCTGAAGCTGTTGAATTCCAGTGGAGTCATGGTTTCCAGAATATCCACCTGAGAAACGAGTGTTTTCATGATGGTCAGGATTCGCCTCATCGTTTTGATGGAAGTCCATGTATTACCTGCTGAAAGTTCATTGTTCAGTTTTCCAAACTCATGAATGATCTGCTTGAACCACAATTCATAGGTTTGATGGATAATAATGAACAGTGTTTCATCATGTTCTTTAGGATCTGATTTGAGCTGCTGAAGTTCCAACAGTTCGTTTATTTTTAAATAATTGGTGTATGTAAGGCTCATCTTTTGGATTTTATTATGAGACAAAAGTAATGGTAAAAACTGTCATTTCGAACGAATGTGAGAAATCTAAGTATTCGCTTTGAGCAAAATTTCAGATTTCTCCTGCTGGTCGAAATGACAAAATATTCAAAACTATTTATCAACAGTAAGCTCACCCGCCATTGGAATTTGAAATTGTGTTTCAATGTATTCTTTTGAATCGGAATGGGCTAACAAAAACATCATTTTAGTTAAAGCTGCTTCTAATGTCATATCGCCTCCTGGAATGGCACCGGCTTTTAATGCGGCTCTACCGGCTGGATATTTTGTTAAATCAACGGCGTCGTAATCTGCTTGCGAAACAATGGCTACAATAACATCGTGATCACGACACTTTTCAAAGAATGGGATCATATTGTACTCTCCTTTCATGGGAAAATTACCGCTACCAAAGGTTCGGACAATGATCGCTTTCAGTTTTGTAAGATCTAAACAATCGAGAATATTCATGCTGAGTGAAGGATGGACGGTAAGAACAAATATCTCATTCGAAAAAGCAGCACTATTCTCAAAAGCTGGGATTAGTTTTTTAGGCTCAACATTTAATTCAATATTTAAACCGATTTCGGCTATTGGATCTAAATTGGGAGAACCAAACGCATCAAAATCACCTATACTCAATTTAGTTGCTCGATTTCCACGATAAACATGATCATTGAAACAAATACCGACTTCCTGCAATTCAGTAGTCGCCATTTCTACGGAATTGATAAGATTTCGGCGGGCATCACTTCGCACGCTACTCATTGGAACTTGACTACCTGTAAAGATCACAGGCTTTGAAAGATTCTGAAGTGAAAAAGATAATGCTGAAGCAGTGTAAGCCATTGTATCTGTTCCATGTAAAATTACAAAACCATCATATTTCTCATAATTAACATCAATACATTTGGCAAGGTTTACCCAGTGTTCTGCATTTAGATCAGAGCTATCTTCAAAAAAAAGTGGGTATGTAGTAATCTCAGCAAGTTCTTCTAATTCCGGAATTTGTTTGATGAGTAAATCTGACCAGGCTTCAGGGTCTAGTTCCACACCTTCTCCTTTTGCGCTCATCGCAATGGTTCCACCCGTTTGAATTAGAAGAATTTTTTTCATCTTGCTTATTTCCCGTAGCCGTTTAAATTAGCTATTCGCCGTACTCGTGCGAACGTTCTTAAAATTATTGCCAAATATAGCGTAAAAAAAGGAAGCGCTTAAAGTTTTCATCAAGAGAAAACAAAAAACCTTAGCAATCCAAGGAGTTCACTATGAAAGTATACGATCCTGCCAGAATTCGAAATGTTGTGTTGTTGGGCCATTCCGGCTCCGGTAAAACAACATTGGCTGAAACTATGTTGTTTGAAGCCGGAGCTATTAACAGAAGAGGAACCATAGAAGAAGGAAATACAGTCTCCGATTATCACGAATTGGAGAAAGAGAAAGAAAAATCCATTTATTCATCGTTTATGAATCTGGATTGGAGAGGGCACAAGATCAATCTGATCGACACACCGGGAACTTCAGATTATGTTGGTGAAGTAGTTGGTCCGTTAAGAGTTGCCGATACAGCCATTTTTACATTAAATGCTGAAAACGGAGTAGAAGTAGGAACGGATTCATTATGGAAATATGCCCGTAAATATGAAGTCTCATCGATTTTTGTAGTAAATAAACTGGATAACGAACGTTCTGATTTTTGGCAAACCGTTCAGGAAGCAAAAGAACATTTTGGAAGAGAAGTTACGGTAGTACAATTTCCGTACAGTGAAGGAAATGACTTTCACGCAATAGTGGATGTGCTTAGAATGACTATGTATGAATTTCCGGAAGGAGGCGGGAAACCCGATAAATTGCCTATCCCGGATTCACTGAAAGATAAGGCTGAGAAACTGCATCAGGAATTGATCGAGATCATCGCAGAAAATGACGAGTCCTTAATGGAAATTTACTTCGAACATGGGGAACTGGACGAAGAACAAATGGAAGAAGGATTACACCTTTCATTAGTAAAAGGACAGATCCATCCGTTGTTTTGTGTGTGTGCAGCAAGGAATATGGGAACAGGTCGTGTAATGGGTTTTCTGGATGACATCGCTCCAAATCCTTTGGAAGGAAATGCTCCCAAAAATCAGAATGGAGACGATTTTGATTTAGATCCCGATGGAAAGACTGTTCTGTTTTTGTTTAAGACGTATTCGGAATCACATGTTGGGGATCTGATCTATTTTAAACAATACAGTGGTTCTTCGGTTGCTGGGATGGATCTGATGAATAACTCAACTTCTAATTCAGTAAGACTTGGAAGTCTCTATCTCACAGAAGGACACAAACGCATCAGTATAAATGAGATTAGAACCGGAGATATTGGTGCAGTTGTAAAGTTGAAAGATGGGGATGTAAACCACACTCTTTCAGAAAAAGGAAATAATGTAGTTCTAGAAGAAATTGAGTTTCCACCTACAACGATTCGAACGGCGGTAAAGCTGACCAATGAAGGAGATGAAGACAAACTTGGAAACGCACTTCATCAAATTCATAGGGAAGATCCTTCCATAAAAATTGAGCATAGCCAGGAATTGCGTCAGATCATTATTCATGCACAGGGGGAAGAGCATCTGGGAGTAATTGAGCACCAACTCAGAAATCGTTTCAAATTGGATATTGAATTTATAACACCAAAAATTCCTTACAGGGAATCTATAACTTCACAAGTAAGATCGAAATACAAGCATAAAAAGCAATCCGGTGGAGCAGGGCAATATGCAGAAGTGGAATTGCTGATCGAACCTTATGAAGAAGGAATGCCTGATCCGCCCGATATGAAAGTAAGGAATACTGATGTACATGATCTTCCGTGGGGAGGTAAACTGGTATTCAATAATTGTATAGTTGGTGGTGTGATCGATAACCGGTTTATGCCTGCAATTCTGAAAGGTGTGATGGAAAAAATGCAAAACGGTCCAATGAGCGGATGCTGTGCCAGGGATATCAGAGTTTCTGTATTTGACGGTTCCATGCACTCTGTGGATTCTAACGAAGCTGCATTTAAAACAGCTGCAAGAATGGCTTTCAGGGATGGGTTTTTGAAGGCAAACCCAAAACTTTTGGAGCCGATCTATGAAATTGTAGTGATCGTGCCTCAGAATTATATGGGGGAAGTGCTAAGTGATCTGGGAACACGACGAGGACAAGTTCAGGGAATGGAAGCTGAAGGAGCACTGCAAAAAATAAAAGCACACGTACCTTTGGAAGAACTAGACCACTATTCCACAAGCCTAAAGTCAATGACTCAAGGAAGTGCTACCTACAATCGAGCATTTTCCCATTATGCTCAGGTACCATTTGATGTTCAGGAACGAGTGATGAAAGAAAATGCAGAGTTGGAGGAGGTTTAATCAGGTTTCAGATCTTTGATGAAACAAACAATTCTGTTTTCTTCCAAAAAGCCGGACTTTTTATGGAAGCGAATACTTTGCTCGTTATCTATTTCAACGTCTGAGGCGAGTTGAGAACTTCCGTTTTCTTTAGCCCATTGTTCTGCTCGGTTAAGCAATTGTAAAGCTATTCCTGTTTTTCGGAAGGATTCTTTTACGTAAATGCCTTCCAGATAAGCAATGGGGTAAGAGCTTGCGCCTTCTACAAAATCATTTCGAAGTGAGAGGTAAGCAAAAGCGATATATTCGTTTTTTTCTTTCACTAAGAAAGCTGTCTGATCGTCTTTTGAGAGAATCTGTTTACAGTATTTAAACTCAGTTTCAAATGTACACTCCGGCCATAACTTAACAAAGAGATGAGCGAGGGCTTCTACGTTCTGTTCTGATAATTTTACAATTTGCATGATTAATGGTAGTCATGATAGACAAGAAAAAGAAAAAAGTCACTCAGAGCGATAGCGAAGAGTCTGCAAAGTTCAAGTTGGTATAGGAAATAGATTTGCAGATCCTTCGGAAGTGTCCTCAGGATGACTTTATTTTTTAAATCAAATCGGATTAAATAGTATATGCAGGATGACCTACTTGTAATTCCGCAGAACCTGAAGGATCTGCTGGTTTAAAGCTTGATAGAATACAATTACAAGAAGTATAGAAGTTAGATAATTCACTTACAAAAAATGTCTTGTTTATAATCCTGACGATTTCAGAAAAAAATTCCAACTACACCGACCTTTAGAATTATTGGCGAACCAAGAACGTAATGAAATCGACGGCTCCGAAGGAGCAATCATTACACTTCTGGCTGGTTCTTGAATGTGTATCATACGAGCGAAGACCTTTTGTAATGATTAGTCGATGTAATGAAGTTCGCGCCAATAATTCTTGTCGGGAGCTTTTGGTACTGGCGCCTGTGCTGAGGAAGCTCAGTATCGGTACAAAAGTATATTACCAAGTAAATGTACTCACGATCCTTAAGAAAGACCTCCTCTGTCTCCTCCTACAACAGGAGGAGGACTCGTTGATAAAAGTTAGAATCAACTTTGGAATTCCCCTCCTTATTCAAGGAGGGGCGAACTACTCAGAACCAAAGAATCTGTTTCGTAGCTGGGGAGGTCCGTTTCCAACGCAGAATTGGGACAAAAGATCAATCTTGCCTACGCTGAATAATCCTAAAGGTCTTCGTTCATTCTGAGAGAATTACTACACTCGTCACCTGAAAGGATTATTCTTGCTTCGCAGACGCTTCCGGATCATGTTCTCTATTCCGTCTTAAAATACTAAGGGCGAAGGTTTCTTCGAACTGTCATTACCAATCTGTTATCTAAACATCTACAGAGATGACCAATTTTATATACCAAGAAGAAAGCGATTTCTAAAAATAAGTAGCAAAACCTATTTCAATACCGCTGGTTTTTGCAGGGGCATTTCCAAGAATATCTGTTTGCTCCTGATAGCGATAGTTTAGTCTGAATACGGTTTGATATGTAGGACGGAAGCTGATTCCAGGAACAACAGCCCAGATCTCATCTCCGATATTTCCACCTGTTTCATTAAAAGTGCCAACATTCCAGTCAACTGATTCGAGTCTAAGAGCCACATTGAAAACGGCATCATCAAAACCAAACATGGATTTATCAATTACAGGCTGAACAATATCCAGAAAGCCCCCGCTTTGCTTTTCTCCGTATTGCTGAGTGAATGTATTCGGAACATCCACGAAAACCCAAGCCCATTCGCCAACTATGTAAGTTTCAGAAAACGGTAATTCTGTATTAAAATCTACAGCAAATACATCCAGTCTTCTCGGCTCATCAAGAATCAATCCATCATCTTCATAAGTGTTATAAATCCCGCCCATATATGACAATCCCAACTCACCGATATTTTGATTGCGTACTGCAATCTTTCCGGTAAACAAAGGTTCTCCATTACTGGATTCTTCAAAACGCTCCTTATTATTTTTTGATGCCGGTAAAAAAGTTCTGTTTTCAGTATTAGTGGTTATAGAATTATCAAAGCCGTTGGTTAGATAGGCTTCATAACCAAAAGCCCAATCTTTCTGGTACATTTTTCCATACAATCCAAAACCAACGTTGCTCCATGTTGCGGGTAGCAATTGTGTCATTGCAATCGGACGATCAACAAATTCCCATTTTGGTCCGTCATGATTTTGATTAAATGCGCCAATCGGATTTACAACAACTCCGCCTCTTAAGTTCAGCAGAGGATGAAAGTTTACATCCATGGCTGCAAATTCAATGGCGATCTCTTCACCACCTTCTTCAAACTCAAACTCACTCATGAATTTGATTCTGGAACTGATAGAAGAGGTTATAAATAGCGTTACTCTGGGAATTCTGAATGAATGTCCATCTGTGAGCCCGTCTTCGCCAATGTATTTGTAATCTGCTTCCAGATAACCACCAATAGAAACCGGAGAGCTTGATGTAGCATAAACACGATTGCTCAATGCATCCATATTCATTGCATTTTCCAGTGAATCTGATCGATCATCTTTCAAGAGAGACTGATCAACTTGAGCGATTAGTTGCTGTGACAGTAGTCCAATAAATAATGTGATAATTAACTTTTTCATCGTAGATCGATCTTTAAAATTTCTGATTCAATAAGGACAGGGAAGGTTCTGAGTTCTTCATCTGCGGGACCACTTTGAACTGAACCGTTATTTGTGAATTCACTACCGTGAGCCGGACATTCCAAGCGATCTCCAAAAACTCTGAGTTCGGTTCCCTGATGAGTACACCGCATCAAAAGGGCAGTGTAGGTTTCGGAATCATGGCGGTAAACAGCAATGGGATAACTGAGTTTACTGTTTTCAACAACCAGATAATCTCTGGAACCGGTGGCATCTTCTATTGAGAAAGCACTCGATGGAATCTCCATAAAATTACCATTGATATCTGCATTCAGATATTTAGTACCTGCACATCCCTGAAGAAACAGTGAAGTTGTGATCAATCCTGCGCAACTTAATCCGCATACTTTTATAAATTCTTCTCTGTTCATTACAGCGACCTCAGGAATTTGAGAAGTGCTTGTTTGTCATCATCACTTAGCGCAACAAACTCATCTCTGCTTTGGTGAGCTTCTCCACCATGAAGTTCAATAGCTTCTTGAATACTTTTAGCTCGTCCATCATGCATCAGAAAGAATTCTCCACCTTGTGATTCCGGCGCTAAACCCAATCCCCAAAGTGGTGGAGTTCTCCATTCAAAAGTTTCTGCTGAACCTTCGGTAGCACCATCATCCAGTCCGGGACCCATATCGTGAAGTAGCAGATCAGAGTATGGAAAAATCGTTTTATTGGAAAGAGCTTCAATATCAGATTGAGGAGTAGTGAAAGAAGGAACATGACAGGAAGAGCAATTGATGCTCATAAAAACTTCTTTACCACGTATTACTTCCGGATTGTTTTGGTCTCTCTGGATGGGAGCTTTGAGTGTTTGAAGATAGAATACTACATCGCGGATGGTTTGATCACTAACTTCAGGGTCCGTTGATAATCCTGTATGAGGATCAATGGGGTTGAAAGTAGAAGTTACTCCCATGTCCTGATTATATGCACCTACTGTTTGATGAAGTAGATCAATAGCGGCAGCTTTTTTACCAAAACGACCAATGTATTGTCCTCCAACGGGTTGATGAAATGGTTTTGGAATAAAATAGGAAGGAGGATTGATATAATTTGGTACTCCGGAAATTCCATCTCCGTCTGAATCATTAGGATCTGCATTATCCAGAATTTGCTGATCGGTTAATGCTTCAAGAAAACCCAGCCCCGTAACAGCCGGTGGTGTAAAATCCATAGAAGGAACACCGCTTGGCATTGTTTCAGGTTCAAATCCCGGAATTGCTCTGTTCTGGAGTTGAGGCCCTCCGATACTGACATCAGGAGCGGTGTTTGGTTGTGTTTGCCCAAACCGAGTTAATGTGGTGAAGGGATGTCCTTTACCGTCTCCGGCATGACAGCTTCCACAAGAATTGGCTACAAAAACAGGACCAAGACCTGATTCGGGTGTAAAAACTTCGTCATTAAAAGCGATATCGCCTTTAAGAAATCTGGATTGTTCGGAGGTGGAAAGCCCTTCAGTTGGGCCGTCCAGTAAGTCACTTTCTGCAGGAGCTTCTGGAATCAAACTATCGCAAGAGTAGATAGCGGCAACCAAAAGCAATACTGCGCAAGCGGATTGTATTTTTCGGGTAGTCATGATGTTGGATTATTTTTATGTGAATATAAAAATATTTAGCCATGACTAAAAATTAAATAAACTCAGTATAAATTTATAATATAATGGTATAAGAAATTCTTGATTTTTGGCATTTGATATAGCCAATTGGTTTATTGTACGTATTCAGCGAGTATTCTTTTTTTCTTAAGATTTATTACACTGAAAAGATGTTCATAAAAATAGTAGAACAGTGACAACAATATTCGGGGTTATACTTCTATTTCAATCAGTTTTTCAGCTATCCCAGCCAGAAATAGTGCGATCTAATGGATTGAATTTTGAAAAGATCGCAACTGAAGAATACGCAGTAAGTTTATTTCAGGATTCCAGAAAACTTTTATGGATTGGCACTGTTTACGGAGTGAATGTATATGATGGATATTCACTTGAGTCGTTCACTTATAATTTAGCAGATAGTCTGGGCTTCAAAGGTACTTTTGTATCCGCTATAGCTGAGGATAAATTTGGCAGAATTTGGGTTACAGCTGATAAGGGTGGAATAAACATAATTGAGAATGGAGCGTCTTATTTATTAGATCCAAATAATTCGAATTGGGATTCAAGGGCAGAAAGAACTTTTTGGGTTGGCTCTGATGATGATTTTATGTGGGTGATTTCAGAAAGTAAAATATCCCGAATTAAGGTTTCCAAAAACCTATATGATCTGGAAGTAATTGAGATAGATAATACCTACATGAATCCTGAAAGACCTATTCCTGCTGAAATTAACGATAAAGGTGAAATATATTTTTTAAGTGATTCTTTGTACAAAATGTGGTATTCCAAAGAAGAAGGGATCAAAGTTCAAAATGTCTCTGATATAACAGATCAAAATGACATTCATATTACTGATACAAATGAAGTACTAATACCATCTAAAGATAAAATAATCATAGTTAAAGAAGATCAAGTAGTTTCACAGATTGTACCATTACTTAATGAAAATCAGCAGATCAGGCGAGTATACAAGGACTCAAAAGGGATCTATTGGTTGGGGTTAAATGATGGAATTTTAGAACTCGAGCTGAATAAAGAGTTTCAAATTCTTTCTCGGAAATTTTATGAAGCGTCAAATTCTGAAGCAATATTGGAAGACTCGTTTGGTAATATCTTTTTTGCTTCTGATCCCGGATCAATCCTTAAACTTAATTCAGGTTATGATCAATTCGAATATATTCAGTTACCGGATGGTGAGACTAAAAACTATGTGCATAAATTTATAGAAGATGATGACGGAAATTATTGGATAGCAGGGTCCGGATTACTGCTTAAATATGATACGGAGACCGGGAAGTTCTACCAAAATCAGCAAGGGTATAAAATTTTAAACACGTCAATATTCAACCTAATCAAAGATGATAAAGGATTTATTTGGGTAGGCAGTATAAATGGGCTGACAAGAATTGATCCTGCATCCATGGAGAAGATGCATTGGGATACACAAAATATATATGAATACGAAGAGCTTATTTCATTTAAGGGTGTTTATCAATTTAAAAAAGATAAGAATGGAGATATTTGGTTTATAGTAGGTTCACGGCTAGGTAAAATAGATACCGAAACGTTAGAACTTAGGCTTTTTGAAGAAATTGGCGGTGAAGTAAAGGACATCGATAAGTTTCTTATTGATGATAGTGGAGATAAAATATGGGTGTGGAAAAAAGAGCATCGGCTTGAATACTATGAAATAGAGGGTGAAGAACTGGGATGGAATAAAGAAGCCTATCTGGATCTCGATTTCAGAAGGGGAATCGGAAATATTATTGAGCTTGAAAATGGACAATTATGGATAGGGTATGAACAAGGTATTCTCGTATTTGATAAAGAAACTAAAATACTGACAGCTCATTTAGATGATCCTGAATTTGCACCAAAAATTCGCATTAATGAATTGGTAAAGGACAAGAATGGCTACGTTTGGATTGATAAAGGAGCTCGGGGTTCGATTGCTATAGATCCGGACAACATGACTACCGTTTTTGAGCTTCCAAATTGGCTTTATAATCCAATGAATTCAGAATATGCTTCGGTTAAAACAATAAGTGAATCAGGCAGGATTTTTACTGATGGTCATGGTGGTTTCTTTACTTTTTTCTCCGATCAATTAATGAATAACAGGTTTACACCATCGATTGTACTTAAGGAAGCTCGAGTAAATCAAAACCGAATAGATTCTATTTGGAATAGAAATATGGTTAACGGAATAACCATGAATTATAATGAAAATGATATTGAGTTCGATGTAACTGCGATACACTTTAATGACCCTTCAAGAAATGAATACTCGTATTATATGGAAGGAATTGATAATGATTGGTCAGAGAATACATTGCAACAATCGGTTATTTATTTAAGCCTGCCTCCGGGCGAGTATTCTTTCTACGTTAAAGCATCAAATAATGATGGAGTTTGGTCGCAACCGGTTGAATTGGCTTCCTTTCGAATTTTAGCGCCTTGGTGGGCAAATCCAATTGCGTATTTTATGTATATATGCGTTTTAGGTTTTATCGGATTCCGCTTTTATAAAAGTAAGTTAGTCAGAGATATGGCTGAATCAGAAGCTAAAAGATTGAAAGAAGTAGATGAATTTAAAACCAGGTTTTTTACGAATATTTCTCACGAATTTAGAACGCCTCTTACTGTAATAAATGGTTTGGCAGGAAGGCTGCCGGAAGCGCCAGGCATTGTAATAAAAAGAAATTCCCAAAAACTACTCGGTTTAATTAATCAAATTCTGGAGTTATCAAAACTTGAAAGCAGCAATGCAAAGTTAAAGCTGGTGCAATCAGACATTCTTAAATACTTGAGTTACTTGCTCCAATCTTATTATTCCTATGCCAAAGAGAATCATATTAGTATATATTTTGAATCTGATTACGATGAAATTATCATGGATTATGATCGGGATAAGCTTGATTTGATTTTCCAGAATTTGATATCTAATGCCATTAAATTTACTCCAAAGGGTGGGACTATAAATGTATTTGTAACCAGAGAATCAGGAAAGCTTAACATCAAATTAAGTGACACCGGCAGGGGAATAGAAGAGAAAGCCATATCTAAAATATTTGATCGTTTTTATCAAGCTGAAACAACGCATTCTAATCACCAAGGTTCAGGAATAGGGCTTTCGTTAACAAAAGAAATAGTGCATTTAATGGATGGCGAGATCAGCGTTGAAAGTATCTTGGATGTAGGAACCACATTTACAATCAATATCCCCATTACCAATAATGCAGAAAGAATTATAATAAATGAAGAAGTAACAGATCAAGAGCTAAAGAATATCGCTTCAAATAGTGGAATAGAAAGCCGGGAAATAACAAATACGGATAAAAATGTTGTTTTGTTGGTTGAAGACAACACCGATGTACGGGATTTTGTGTATTCGATCATCTCGGAGGAATTTGAAGTTATAACTGCTATTGATGGAAATGATGGACTTGAAAAAGCAAGAAAGTTCATTCCTGATATCATTGTAAGCGACGTAATGATGCCCGAAAAAGATGGTATCGAGTTAACCGATGAGCTTAAAAATGACAAAGCAACCAGCCATATTCCCATTATTCTGTTAACGGCAAAAGCTGATGTAGAATCCAGATTATTCGGTTTAAAATCCGGTGCTGATATTTACCTTTCAAAACCGTTTAATGAGTCGGAGCTGATGATTCATTTGCAAAATCTTCTTGCACAACGAGAACGCATTCGGGCTAGATACAATGAAGGTTTTGAAGTGGAAAAAATGGAAGATGAGTTCATTATAAAACTTCGGGCTTTGTTGCTGGATCATTTAAGTGATGAGTTGTTTGGTATAGAACACATCTGCAAAGAAATGGGAGTTAGTCGCACTCAGCTCCATAGAAAACTGAAGGCTTTAACTAATAAATCCACGTCCATTTTTATTCGTGATATTCGCTTAATTGAAGCTCAAAAATTGATCAAAAAAACCAATTACTCGATTTCTGAAATAGCATACAAAGTGGGTTTTGGTGATCCTAATTATTTTTCAAAACTCTATTCCGAAAAATTTAATTACAGCCCCTCTAAGGAAAGAGAAACAAGCTCATAGCTCAATTTGGAACAATATTCCTTGAGATTGAAACAATAGTAAAGGGAGATATACTCCGGAATTTTGATTTTGGTGATAACCCAAATCAAATATATCTGTCATGAAAACCTTTATCAGTTTATTATTCATTCTTACAATTACTTTTAATACCGCCAGTGCTCAAATCTATGATGCAGTAATAGATAACATTCAAGGAATACTGGATTCAAAACTTAATCCTTATGGAATTGAAGGAGCAGGACTTACCATTATTTTTCCGAGCGACACGGTGGTAACATTAACAAGTGGATATGCAAATGGAGTCAACGATGCTATCAGCACGAATAAAAATTGGCATTGGGCAAGCGGTACTAAGCCACTTACGGGTTTTGTGATTTTGCAAATGATAGAAGAGGGATTGATTAATATCGATGACTCGATAGGTGATTATTTAAATACACAAGAGATTCCAAACGTAGATAGCACCATTACCATAAAGCAGCTTTTACAGCATACCAGCGGACTCAAAGAAGTGTGGACTCCAAATGAAGGTGTATTGTGGAACGCAGTTTGGTCAGATCGTTCCAAAGTTTGGGATCCCAAAGATATTCTTAGTTATATGCCGGAACCATACCAGAGTAAGGGATTTCATAATTATTCGAGCAGCAATAGTTATATACTGAGTTTTATTATTGAAGAAGTTTCAGGTAAGAGCCTGGAAACAGTTTTTGAAGAACGCATATTTACACCATTAGAGATGGAAAGTTCATATCTGAGTTCAGGAAAGAATATTGATATGACTTCATTGAACGGAGTATGGTCAGGAAGTGAAAACAGAAGCACTTGGCCGCATACTTCTTATTTGAGTTCTCGTTCCGGAAATAGTGCTCATATTTCAACATCTGCAGATGCCGCTATATTCTACAGGAATTATTATACAGACAGCTTACTTACAAAAGAGACAATGGATGCACTCAAAGTGCCGGCTAACGGCTCCTCAGAAGTGATTGCTCAGAATGTGGCATGTTTTTCTAAGATAACACAAACGCATGGCTACGAAACTACAATGTTTACTTTAATTACTACAAATGGTGAAACGGCAAGTTTATTTGGACATGGCGGAAATGGAGTTCACAATTCTTTTTCTTTTCACTGGGCTGAGAAAAATATCACCCTGGTATTGGCGATCAATGATTTTTCAGCAATAAATACATTTGGGGCTTTGGTATTTGATGTGTTATGCGGACTAGACGCCGTAGTTGAAGTTTCTAATGAAACAGAATCGCTTGAAATTGCAGACAAGTTTAAGTTGGATCAAAACTATCCAAACCCCTTTAACCCAAGCACCAATATTTCGTTTGTGCTTCCATCAGCTTCTGTTGTTCAATTAAAAGTATACAATTTATTAGGACAGGAAGTAGCAAGTTTGGTTGATGGAAGACTGAATTCCGGGAATCACAGTGTGAATTTCGATGCCAGCAAATTATCAAGTGGAGTCTAAATTTATCGATTAAGCTCGGGAGGAATCTCTTACAGTAGAAAAATGATTCTGGTCAAATAAAGACACGTTCTGGAAGAGTGAGAATTAGGAATAATTGAATTAGAAATAGAACCTCGTTTCATATTCCTAATTATCACTTATTGGCTCACAATACATTCTCATTCTCTTTTCCTCAATCCATTTTTGATCCTACGAATCTAAAAACGAACCTTGGAATTCTGTAGAGCAGAAAAAGAATAGAAATAAGCACTATGCCGCCAATGATCGGGATATTTGCGCCAAACATAAACATGGTTCCAATGGTGAAACCAAGAAGATACTCGCCGAAATAAAGAGGAATAAAAAGAGATAAAGCGAATAGGCTCAGCATCAAATAATCAAGACCGGTCGACTCAATCGAAAACAGATATGACACTACAATTCCAAATATTATTGCGCTTACTAAGCGATATAAAACATTCTTGTTGCGTTCCTTTTGTGAAGCATTATTTCTTTTTTCAATTCTAAGCAGAACAACCCAGGTAGCCAAAGGAAAAGTAAGTAGACCCCACCAGTTTGAGATTCCGGGCAGGCTGTCATCTTGCAATATAAAATGAGTAACGATCCCTCCGTGGAAATGTTCAAATAACAAATGAACAAATACCAATAATGCAGAGAATAGTGTAATGAATACTTTGTTTTTTTTGATGAGTTCTAATTCCACAGAAAGATAAGTTAATTGATAGACGCAAAGTAATACTGGGATTTAAATACTTTGTTGCAGTTTCATATTCCCAATTCACCAATTCCTCCAACTAACGTTTGAACTGGAATTGCTACCTACTTTTGTCTTGATACAAAAGTAGCAAAAGATCAAGCCGAAGTATTTAAGACGGGTTCACTGATCCTGTGCTGAATAATCCTAAAGGTCTTCGTTCGATCAGATGCAGTTCTAGATTTCTCACCAGAAAGGATTATTCCTGCTTCGCAGACGCATCCGGATCACGCTCTCTTATCCGTCTTAAATACTAAGGGCGGATTTTCCCAAACTATCATTACTAATTTGCTAACGAATTATTTGACATCGAAAGAGCTGACGCTTTCATTAAATAAATGGGCTATTCTAAATTGAAAAATTCTTAATTCTTCATTGAATCATTCCTAATTCACCTATTTTCATATTCCTAATTACTTACTGCCTCTCAATATATTTTCCATCTTTTTTCCTCTGGCAAGTTCATCTATCAGCTTGTCCAGATAGCGGCATTCCCGGGTGGTTTTATTGGTGATCTCTTCAACTCTGTAGCCACAAATCACTCCGGTGATAAGATGTGCGTTGGGATTTAATGTAGCGCCTTTAAAGAAATCCTCGAAGTTTACTTTAGAATCGATCAACTCCTGAATTTTCTGTTCATCATAACCGGTAAGCCACTCAATAACCTGATGAAGTTCTTCTTTAGTCTTTCCTTTCTTTTCTACTTTGGCTACATAATGTGGATACACTGAAGCAAAGGTCATCTGGGCTATACGTTCATCGTGATGGCTGGTATCTGTCTTTGCTGGCATAGGTTGATCCGGTTTTTATTCCGAGTTTAAAACTCAGGGAAGTTTATTTAAATAAGTCTTATAAAAAAGCAGTTCAACTAAATAATGAATCAGAAGAACAGAATAAATAAACAAGAAATCTCCTCAAACTACAACTTGGGCATCTCATTTTTGGAGTCATGTAGTTTCGATCAACGTTGTGCATATGGCTTGTGGCGGTTTTCGAAGCACTTTCCTGTCCCACGAAACTAAAGCTTGCTACGGAGCGAAAACCTTGCGGGTAGCCGTTCACCCGCCATAAGCTATATGCTTTGTTGGTAACAGTCTTTTTTATTCTTTTTCAAATTTATATTCTGGTTCAACTGGTGGATTCTTCTCCCTAAAAAATTCTATGATTTCCATTTCTTTCTGACCGTTTAATAATCCACCAATTATGAGTTTTTTCGGGTCTATAAAACTTCTTCCAATGAAAATTTTCGATGGCTTCATTTGGGGTAGCGATTCTCTATTGTGTTGAACCCAATTTTCTATTTCAATGATCAACTTTCCGTCCTTGGAATCCCGAAATTTCAAGTCATCTTTAATCTCTCGATATTCTTCAAGGCAATAGTCGTAGAGTCCATTTTTTAGAATCTTCTTATTGTTGTCAAGGAATTGCTTTAAATTTTTGAGCCTTTCTTTGTTATCAATATCAACGTTCAATATTTCAACTTTTTCTACTTCTATTTCAGTCTTGATTATATATTCAAGGACGGCTTCTGAAAGTCGCATTTTATTCATCTCAATGGTGAATTGAATTGTATTTGATTTCAGAATTTCGAATTTGTCCATGTTTAGTTTATTAAATTGTTGCCAACAAGAGAGTAAAGTGAACTTTATTCACTTTATCCCTATTTCATGTTTAAGTTTTATTCATTTTATTTTTTAATAAGTAAGAGTAAAATGAATAAACAAGATATACACAATTAAAACCAACTAAATCAATACTTAGCCGGAGTTCCCGCAGCCGGTAAGGAATTTTCTATAAATTCACGAATATCATCATTGGCATTTTTCAGGTCTTCGGCGCGTAAATACATCATGTGTCCACTGCGGTAGCCTTTAAATGAAAAACGATCTTTCATTTTGCCACTTGGGTCGATCTGCCACATAGTATATTTGGCATCAAAATATTTGGTGGCTCCATCATAATATCCACTCTGAACCATCGTGTGTAAAAATGGATTTTGTGCCATTGCCTGACGTAAATTCTCGCCGGTGTTGTTTCCGGTTCTGTCCCAAGGACCAACAGGACCGAACATATTGTATTTCAGATCAGTCTTGAAATTCAGATGATTCGCAAAGTAGTAATTGATGGCGGGAGTAAAGGAATGCAGCCAGGATGTAAGCTCAGAGTTAAAATCAGGGCTGCTTCCTGCATCAGTTCTGTCCAATCCTTTGTAGCGGGAATCCAATCTTCCTACGGTATGACCTTCATCACGAAGCAATTCTTTCCAGAAAAAGGAGGGAGGTACATCCAGATTATGTTGAAGGATCACTTTTTTAGAAATTCCTGAATAACGAGCCATCATTTCCGCTGCTTGTTCACGTTCTTCATCACTCACAAAACCACCTTTGGCAAGCACAGGCATTAATTCATTAACGGCATATTCTTCAGCAAGCGGTAAAATTTCCAACAGATCTTTGGATTGCAGATCACTTGGTAGTTTGTTGTGATACCAAGCCGCCGCTGTGAAGTAAGGAAGTCGGAGGGAAGCTCCGAGCGGTCCGTCTCTTCTGCGTTCAGAGGTATGAACCCCTAATTCCGTCGGAGACACTAAGATTACTCCGTTTATATACATCCATTGTCTGCTTTGGAGCGCTAAAGCCAAACCTGAAACTCTGGTAGTTCCGTAACTTTCGCCGATCAAATATTTTGGCGATCTCCAGCGATTTACTCTGGTCATAAACAGATTGATCCATTCTGCCAGATATGCGATATCCTGGTTAACTCCGAAGAATTGTTTTCTGTTTGCTTCTTCATCCAAAATTCTGGAATAGCCGGTATTTACAGGATTCACAAAAACTATATCAGCAACATCTAAAATAGAATGAGGATTGTCTTTTACTCCATAAGGCTGAATTGGAAATCCTTCATCATCGATACGCAATACTTTGGGTCCGGTATAAGCCAAATGCATCCAAACGGAAGCAGAACCCGGTCCGCCGTTGAACGAGATCATTAGTGGTCGGCGGCTATCGTCTTTGATATCGGTTCTTTTGTAGTAAGTATAATTCAGCGTAGCGATAGGCTCCATATCGTCATTAAAAACCGGCTGAAATCCTGTAGTTGCAGAGTATGGGATTTTCTGTCCATTGATCGTGACTTCATGCGTAGTTTCAACCGTTTTATCTGCATGATCGGGTAGCGAAAATTTTTGAGCAGTTACCGATGTTAGCAGAAGTACTAGGAATAGAGCCGTTGAGAAGAATCGTTTCATAATTTGATAGAGTTAGTTTTGATCAAAATACTATTGGAAAAGCAATAATGCAGAAAATCAATCAGAGCGATTACAAATTTTTAATTAAGCGGGATGGGTAAGTCTTTTTAGGTCTCGTGTATTTTTTTCCAAGTTTTCCTTTGCTTAAAGAATAGGGTCATCCTGAACTTGTTTCAGGATCTTAGTGGGATTTATTTCTAGTTGCTATATCCGGGACACCGATCAACGCTGTGTGAACTTCCATTACATCGATATACGGTCATTCCTGCGAAGGCAGGAATCCGGATCGTTATCACAAGCATAATCTCCTAAAACTATCCGGATCTCGGGCATACGCCCCGAGATGACTTTAACTTGCTTTGGTTATTGATGAAGAAACGGACCTCCCCGGTGCCGAAACAAATTCTTGGGTTCTGAGTAGTTTGCCCCTTCTTGGATGAGGATGGGAATTCCCGAGTAGATTCTAAATTTTATCAACGAGTCCTCCTTCTGTTGCAGGAGCTTGCCTTTAATCGCAGCGGGATAAATCCCTGGCTGGTGTATCTGATTAAATCTGTGGCTCCACCAACACTCCCAATCAAGTTTACCAGTGAGGACTTTAGTCCGACCGGCTTCTCTTCGTAGTTAAAATCCTCGTCCACAAAACCGCAGGGCTGAAGCCCTTGCTAGCTCATGTGATAATTCAAGAAAATAAACATAGCCTTTATTCATGGTAGTAAGACAGATTCAAGACCTATTCCTTACAAAGATCCTGAAACAAGTTCAGGATGACCTACTTAAATATCTAATTTGATAATTTAAACTAGGAGGACGTTTACGTCCGGAGAGTTAGTACATTTTTGAAAGAATACATCTAAGCGTGACACTTGAACCAGTACTTCAGGAAATATCAAAAAGACATTAATCATCTGAATTTAAATTTTTCATAAACTCCACAAACCTCTTTGGTAATTCAAAAGGTCGTTCTGCAGGAATAGGAGGAAGGGTAGGCTGTGGATCGATAGTTGGTTTTTCGGGACGAAGTTCCGGTGTCCAGATAAAACCTTCCAATCGTCGGCTATTCAATTCGGTATACTCGGGTAAAAACAATCCCTGATTTTGTCCCATTTTAGCTTCAACCATCTCACCGTTTTCGAAGATCAGAACTGTTTTGGGAGAAGTACTTTCAAATGCTCCGTCCGGTTCATTATTCTCGTTAGTGATATGATATAAAACTTCGCTGTTTGGATATATTTGGATTCTGGAAATGTTTCCATTTTTGAAATCTGCAATGAGTGTATCACCTTTGATCTGATTTAATCTTCCCGTCACTGTGTCTTCCTGAACGGCAAATGGTTTCGGATAGGAGGTCAAGCTTTGAACTTCGCTACTATCGAGTTGAACAAAGATATAAGGACCGGAGAGCTGAATATTTTTATTCCAGGCTTTGGGATCTCCTCTTAACCGGAAGAGTTCTGTATCAGAATTGTAAAGCAAAGTATCTGAAAGAGAAGAGAATTTTTCTGTCCATACATGTACTTCGGTAAAAGCATCTATAGTTGTGGTGGAATCTTTTTCATTGAGCTCAATTTCTTCAGCAAAAATGTGAGTGGTGTCAGATTTTAGCGAATCTTCTATTGAGCGACGAAGGTAGCCGTTGCCTCTAAGATATCGTCTTCCGGTAGAATCAGCTTCTAAATAATCTCCGGTAAGCAAAGCATTATTTGTGCTGTCAATAACCAGAAGATTATCAAACAAGCGAAGAAATTTGGATTTACGATTAATGAACAAACTATCGCCTTCTACATATTGAGCTGAATCTTCAAGTTGAACATTTCCACGAAATTCGGCACTGTCCTGATTTTGAAAATAGACTCCGGATTGAGCTTTCAAAATTCCATTCTCGTTGTCTTCTAATCTGATCTCATCCAAAAAACGACCAACTTTAGAGACAAAATTAAAGTCTACTTTATTTCCGAATAGCAGGGTGCTGTCCTGTTTAATAATTACCCGACCTCTGAGTTGGCTGAAATCGAGCACATTGTAATAGACCAAGGAATCGGTCCAGATAGTTTCGGTCGGGGTGGTGATCTGAATGTTTCCAAAGGCTCTGAACTCATCTTTTTCGAGGAATTGCCAGGCACTGTCGCATACAATTGTAAAACCACCGGTTCTTAATCTGGCTTCATATAATTTTCGGATAGGCTCTCCATCTACTGTAATGCTTTTCAGTGTTTTAACACTTTCTATCTGAACAGTGGTCTGGCCAAGAACAGCAGTAGTATTGATGCTAAGTAGCACTATCAAAAAAGGAAGGTATTTGATGGCTTTTTTCAATTGAACTGAGTTTTTCCTGTTACTTCAGTCAGAGTATAATTTGTAAGATCTGTATTCCCAACAAATCCTGTTGCTGCAATACTGTCTGTTTTTGTGATGATGAGAACTCTTCCAGGGGTTGTAACTTCGTCATCTTCTCTCAGCCATTTCAAATAATCGGAATATAGGAATCGTCCGTTTTGAGAATGAACGATCACATTTCCGAACAATTCGAATTGCGCATCTTTGGGTAAGTAAATGGCACTATCTGCAGAAACTTCGGTATCTAAGGAATCACTTTTAAAAATATCAATAGAAACAGGACCGCTAAGATAGGTTGTTTTTGTACGATCTTTAGTAGTAGAAAGGGCGCGGCTACTTTTAAGATTAAGTTTCAAAGCTCCATTTTCTATGACATCCATGTTAAGATTCCTGGTTGTGGAACTGGTTATAAGAGAATCTCCCAAAGCTTCCTGGATGCGCTCGTTATCATATTCTGATAATTGAGTGCATTGAGCAATCATAAGAAAAATAAAAGCTAAAGCAATTATGTAGTTAAGTGGTCCCAAAATAACGATCTCCGGCGTCTCCCAAGCCGGGGATTATATAGGCTTGGTCATTAAGCTTTTCATCGATTGAGGCAGTAATAATTGGTACATCGGGATGATCGGTTTGCAGACGTTCAATCCCTTCAGGTGCAGCAATAAGTGCTACAAATCGAATGTTTTTTGCTCCGGATTCTTTCAGGAATTTTATAGCATGGCTGCCGCTGCCACCTGTGGCAAGCATAGGATCAACAACCAAAGTAAAAGCGTCTTCTATACCATTTGGAAGGTTGTGATAGTAGTTAACCGGCTCGTGAGTTTCTTCATCACGATACACACCAATATGTCCTACTTTTGCCTCCGGAATAAAATTGATAATACCATCTACAAGACTTAGCCCTGCTCTGAGAATAGGTATTACCACAACATCGGTAGAAGGAAAGAAACCACTCGTTTTTTGAATAGGAGTTTCAACTTCAAATTCAGTTAAGGGTAATTCACTTAAAGCGTGGTAGGCTAATATATTTCCGATATTAGCCATTGCGCGCCTGAATGAAGCCGTTTTGGTAGTCTTATCCCGTAAAGCAGTTAAATAAATATCAATTACGGGATGGTCGACTTCCAATACATTATTCATAAAACTATTTACCTGTTTGGTCTTTCATTTTAGCGAAATAAGTTTTGCTTGCTACAGCTACCGTTCCAGAAAGCGCAAATAATGCAATGATATTCGGGAAGGTCATTAAACCGAGAGCGATATCTCCAATTGCCCAGACGGTTTCCAGCGCAAGTACAGCTCCAATAAAGTGCATGATCAGATACACGATTTTATAGTAAATAATGGATTTATCACCGGCTAGATATTGGATAGATCTGTCGCCATAATAACTCCAGCTAATTGCTGTGGAGATACCAAATAAGATCACACAAATAGTTACAATATATTTTCCACCGGCAAAGGGTAGACCTTTTTCGAAAGCAAGTGCTGTTAAAGGAGCTCCGTTTTCAATAATTGATGAGTGAAGCCCTGCAACTTCATTACCATCAATGCTTTTGGCTACGTATTTGTCGCCTTCTAAAGTAATTGAACCATTGAATAATTGAGTTCTGCCTTCATCCGTGTAAAATTCTCCTGTTGGATGATCATTTCTGATAACATTTCCATTAGTAGGAACGCCATCCACAATAATCAAGGTGTTTCCTTCTTCAATTTCATAAGTGTTTTCCAAGCTGGAAGCCAAGAACGGAACATCATGTTTTTGTTCCCACACACCGGTACTAACGATCACAAGACCGGTCATGGTACAAACTACGAGCGTATCAATGAAAGGCTCTAATAAAGCAACTACACCTTCACGAACAGGCTCTTTGGTTTTAGCAGCACCGTGAGCAATTGGAGCAGATCCCTGACCGGCTTCATTCGAGAATAAACCACGTTTAATACCCCAAACTAAAGTTGTTAAAAATACTCCTGATCCCACACCAAATATTCCTGCTTCCGGAGTAAATGCGTATGATAAAATAGTTTTAAACGCTGGAATTACTTCACTCGCATTCATCAGAAGAATAACCAAAGCTCCTAACACATAAATAATTGCCATTACGGGCATCAGGCTTGCGGTAACTTTACCAATTCTTTTGATACCACCAATAATTACAATACCTACAAGTGATGCAGTTACTAATCCTGTAACCCAACCAGGAACTAGGAAAGTACTTCTCATGGTATCAGCAACTGTGTTTGCCTGAACTGCATTTCCTGTAAGGAACGAACAAATAACTGCCATTGCTGCAAAAAAGATTGCCAACCATTTCCAATTTTCTCCAAGACCTTTTTCAATGTAGTACATCGGTCCACCGGAAACTGATCCATCATCATTTACTACTCTGTATTTAACAGCTAAAGTACATTCTGTATATTTTATTGCCATACCGAAGAAAGCGGTAACCCACATCCAAAAAAGAGCGCCCGGTCCACCGTAATGGATGGCTATTGCAACACCGGCAATATTACCAATACCAACGGTTGCTGAGAGTGCAGTGGTTAATGCTTGAAAGTGATTTACGTCTCCAACGGCATCCGGGTGGTCGTACTTACCCATAACGGAAAGTATACCGTGACCAAATTTGCGAACCTGAACAAAACCGAGACGTAAAGTGATAAAAATCCCGAAACTAAGAAGAACGACAACCATGAAAGGGAAGTTGGAGGGAGTGCTCCAAACGAGGTCGTTTAAACTGTTTACAATACTTTCAAATAATTCCATGCAATCGTTTAATTTTTAATTAGTAGCTTTTTATGACCCATGAAAGTAAAAAAGATTTAGGAATAATTACGGATAACATTTTTTCTTTAACAAATTGGTTTAAAATTATAGTAGTTTTAAGTGAACGATTTGTAGTAAGCTTTGTTTTTTTAAACGATTGGCTTAATTATAAAAATAAATTTTATCAGGGATAAAAGTTATGACAAAAGCAGACATTGTAGATATTATATCATCATCAGTAGGTTTAACTAAAGTAGAAACAGAAGCTGTGGTCAATGGTTTTATGGAAACTGTGATCGACGCTATGAAGCGAGGAGAGCACATAGAATTGCGTGGTTTCGGTAGCTTTAAGGTAGTAAAGAGGGCGCAAAGAGTTGCTCGAAACCCCAAAACAAATGAAGAAGTTATAGTTCCGGAACAGTATGTTCCAATGCTTAAAGTATCGAAAGACTTTAAAGAAGCTGTAAATGAAAGTATAACGGTTTAAAAAAATGATTTAGAAATACTTTGAAAAGTTCTTATTTTTAAAGCTGATCAATTCATAGAAATAAAAACGAGAAATTTTTTGGTGACCATTTATGCCAAGCGGTAAAAAAAGAAAGCGTTCAAAAATTGCTAAGCACAAACGCAAGAAGCGTCTGAGAAAAAACAGACACAAGAAGAAGAAATAAATTTCAGGCTCTGGTTATTAAATCAGAGCCTTTTTTTATGCTCTTTTGTTTTCATACCATTTATGCTTGCAGCGTTAGCAATTATAGAATGGATTAGAGCTGAATAAAAACAAAGTAGTAATAAAGAACGTAAGCAAAGCCTTTATAAGAGTAACCGGCTTATTAGTTACTAACTCTGATTGACATCTGGGACAACGTATCTTTTCTATTTCTATACTTGGATCATTAATATGTTTTAGGAAATCTTCAATAATTAACACTGCTTCTTTAAGATCCCGATCTGCTACTGCCAATCTGTTACCACCTATAGCAATGGCTGATCCGAAATTAGAAGTGCTTGTATTGATATCAAGAAGAAAAGCAGGAATACCGGAATCTTCCAGTAACGATTTTGCCGCATACGCATCATTCGGGTTATAGAAACTATGAACCACAACTAATTTTGGCTCACCCATTAAGCAGCTACTGCTTCAGATAAAATCTTGTCAGAAATATTAATGACCTTATTTGCTTTGAAAAGCAATTCTTGTAATCGACGGCTAACAAGTTTATTTACCTCAGATAGATCTTTAGGGGTATCTATTTTGTATTGAAAATAGGAGATCAAATTAATAGTGGATAAATACTTTCCATTTTGGTCCCCTTCAATTTCAACATGCCAACGTGTTATGATATCATCTTTTTCAAGTAACTTATTTACATCTTTGCTCACGGATTCCATCCATTGGCTTGCACTTTCCACCCTGTAATTACCGTTTTTATCTGGCTTAATGGGCTGACATGTATCTTCATCGAAAAACCAAGACATTTCAACATCGATAGTTGGGGTAACATGGGTATTTTTTAGTTTGTCCATGCTTAAGAAAGGATGTGATTCAAGTCCATCCAATTTTTTAGCGAGCGAAGTTTCACGGAAGCTGTCCCAATCAAAATTAATGGAAAGCATTCGTATAAAAGAAGAAATGTTTGTAAGATTTATTTCTAATTCTAAACCTGTGGCATTTATTTTACTATTTTCCCAAGTCTTAAACATTTTTGTCGATATTCCTCTGTTTTCCAGATTGCTATCAACCGTTTTAATGATCGAATTAAAAATTGGGTATTCCATAAACCTCTTTAAAAATAAATATTAAACTTCCTGCTCTCTTTGAATTATTACGAATTAAAATATTTAAAGCAATTCATTAAATCCAAAATAGTTGGTAAAAAAATTATTTTGGCTAATACCAGATATAAAAATTTAATAGAATTTTTTATTGAAGGAGAAGACGAAGATCATCATAAACTGGTGTTTAGTACTAGTCCAGGTAATATGGCTTTGTTTCTGGATTATTTTTCTAATCCTAAAAAAAGAAATACAATTTCATTTTTTGAAGAGATATATGGCTTGCATATAAAAAATGTTGAATTAGCAGAAACGGATCGCATTTTTATAATAACTCTAGAAAATGAATATGAACTGGTTTTTAAAATATTCAGCAATAATGGAAACGTTTTACTTTTAAAAGAAGGCGATTTGATCAGTTCCTTTAAAGGAAGTGAGTTAGAGGAAATTGATGTTCCGGAAGAAAAAGAAATCGACCTTTTTAAAACGCTGAACCAACATGGTTCCGCCAAGCAGAAACTAACAACTTTAAATCCGTTGATCCCAAGAAACAATCTTCCTGAAATTATTGCAGAACACAAGGTTGATAACATGAGCGATGAGGAAATTAAAGCATTCATCCGGAAGCTAACGAAGGAAGTGGATACGAATCCTTCTTGGAGGTTGTTGGAAAATGGGAACACAGCTCTTTTTAATGAACAAATTCTGCCTTTAAAAACCGAAAAACATTTCGAAACTGTTAACGATCTCGTTGCCTTCAGATATAAGAACTATTCACATAATCAGCGGCTTAGGCAACAAAAAGGAGAGTTAACAAAACAAATAAAAAGGCAATTAAAACGAATTTCTTCAGGGTTAAGAAACTTAGAAAAAGCTGATAAAGGACTCGAAAGAGCTGAGAAATACGAAAAATTTGGACACCTTTTGATGGCTAACGGACATTTAATGCCTAATGATCCGACAAAGATAATAGTTAATGATTTGTATAACGAAGGTGCTGAGATAGAAATACCTTTAGTTGAAAAACTGTCTGTAATTGAAAATGCTGAGAGATATTATTCAAAATCGAGAAACTCAATAAGATCTTATGAGGAAGCTTTAGAGCGAATTCCATCTTTGGAAAAAAAGAAGGTACAATTGGAAGAGTTGAGAGATAACATCGAAAAAATAAATAAACTATTTATTCTCAACGATTGGAAAAAAGAGAATTCGGAAATACTAAAAGAATTGGGAATCGGAGATCAGGAAGATAAAGAGGAATCTCTTCCGTTTCATATTCTGGAGGTCGATACATACCCGGTGTGGATCGGTAAAAACGCCAAAAGTAACGACAAACTAGTTCAAATGGCGCATAAAGAAGATATTTGGTTACATGCCAGAAAGGTGTCTGGTTCTCATGCTCTAATCAGAATGGGAAACGATAAAGGTATGCCACCAAATAATGTAATCCTGGAAGTCGCTTCATATGCAGCTTTCAATTCCAAAGCGAAAGGCGCTGAAGTTGTACCTGTTATTGTTACTAAGAAAAAATATGTTAGAAAACCCAAAGGCGCTCCCGCAGGTGCCGTTCTGGTTGATAAAGAAGAAGTGGAGTTTGTAACACCTAAAAAACCAAATTAATGAATGATTACAGACTAAGGGAATTTAAAGGTAGTTTCTTTATAACAGGTTTTATGGGAACAGGAAAAAGCGCAATTGGATCTAGAATTGCTAAAGCGCTAGAGTTGCCATTTCAGGACTTGGATAAGTTCCTGGAAAAAAAAGAAGGCAAATCCATCCCGGAAATTTTCAATGAGAACGGGGAACCATATTTTCGCGAGAAAGAATGGGAATATCTCTTGGAGCTTACAAAGTCTTTTAAAGGTGTAGTTGCATTGGGAGGGGGAGCTTTACAAAATCAGCACATTGTAGATCATTTAAAAATTCACGGTTTATTGATCTTTTTGGATACACCATTAGAAATTATACTGAAAAGGGTTCTCAAGAATCCAAAAAGACCAATTGTTAGGAATAATAAAGGAGAAATTAAAAATAAGGAATCACTTAAAAGAGAGTTAGAAACCTTATATTCAAACAGAAAAGGTTTCTACAATCAGGCTGAAGTTAAACTTACTACTACAGGAACGGAAGACAAGGACGAGGTGGTAAAAAGACTTCTCAACAAAATTAAGAATCATGTTTAACAGTATTCAACTGAATACATCTTATACGAGCCAGCATCACGTACATGTTGGATATGAAATTGGGAATAAGATAGCAGAATATCTATCAGCTACTTTTACATTAAAGAAAGCAGTTTTGATTGCAGATGAAAATGTTCACAGACTATATAAAGATACTTTTATAAAAGATATATCCGGACTTTTTGATGAGCCCGTTTTTTGCTTAGTGCCGGAAGGTGAGCAAAGTAAAAGCTTGGCTCTTTTTTCGGAAATTATAGCCAAAACATTAGAAGCCAAAGTAGAACGAATTACACCTGTGATTGTAATTGGTGGTGGCGTTACCGGCGATTTGGGTGGTTATGTAGCAGCATCTGCATTAAGAGGAATGCCTCTTATACATATACCAACCAGTTTACTTGCAATGGTTGACAGTTCTGTAGGTGGAAAAACAGGTATTAATCATTCTGTAGGAAAAAATCTGATAGGATCATTCTATGAACCAAAAGCAGTATTTACAGATATTAAATTCTTGGAAACTCTTCCTCAAAAAGAGATCATTAATGGCTTAGGTGAGGTGATAAAATATGGAATGATAAAAGATGAGAATATTCTTACCACTCTTAAATCTCTGCCACTTTTTGAGCCGTTTTCATATTCAAAAGAATGGGAACAATTAATTGGTACATGCGCTAGAATAAAGTCTGATATTGTAACCAAAGATTTCAAAGAATCAGGGTTAAGAGAAATACTTAACTTTGGCCACACATTTGCTCATGTTATTGAAAGAGTTCGTGGATATGAAAACTCATCTCACGGCGAAGCTGTTTACATGGGGATGTGGGGAGCAGTCAAACTTTCAAATTTATTAGGTTTTAATATAGATATAGCCAATTTGTCTGCGTTCAGGACGTTATATGATTCATCTTTCCAACCACAAGAATCGTTAGAAGAATTAACAAACTTAATGCTGCACGACAAAAAAGTAAAAGACGGTTCAATAAGAGTAATTATACTCGAAGAGTTAGGAAAGGCCCGAGCAACAGGAATAACAGATTTATCCTTAATAAGGGAGTCTTGGAACTATATAATTCAGGAATTTGAGTAAATGCCCGTAGTTAGATGGCTACATAGAGTTTGGAATACATTCTGGTCAATAGTAGTTGGAGTAATTTTAACTGCAGTGATCGGTATTGGAATTATATTTGGTCTGATACAATTGGAGCCAGCAAAGACGTATATCGCCACCAGAATTGAAACAAACTTTAGTGAGAAGTACAATGGAGTTTTTACCATTGGAGAATTAGATGGTTTAATACCGTTTAGGATTGAACTCAAAGATGTAAATTTATATCCGGATTCCTCAAGTATAATTTCTGTATTCAATAGTGATAGCATTGCAGCAAATTTGGATGTTCCTGCACTATTTCAACAACGATTTGTAGTTACAGGGTTAAATATCAAATCTCCAAAAATTATCATTGACCCCGAATCAAATACTTCGCTACTGTATGCTTTAAAGAAAAAACAAGTTTCAACGGTGGCTGACACTTCTGACACAAAAAAGCCTTTCTTTGAAATTCTGGCGCCAAATGTTAGTATAACGGAGGGTGAGATATTAATTCGAAATGCATACCAACCAAGTAAATTTACTTCAAACTCAGATAGTTTAGTTATCAAAGAACTAGATCTGGCTATGTTCTTTGAATATAAACAAGACGAGCGTTTTCTTGATATAGAACGCCTTTCTTTTGTAGCAGATGAAATTGAACTTGGTCGTAGCCAAATATTTGGTCAAATATACAGTGACGATAGATTCCTTGAATTCAACTCTTTTAATTTTATAAATAAAGATTCTTATGTGAATTTTACTGGGAGAGTTGATGGTATTAATATATTTGAATTAGACTTTGCACAACAACTTCGGGATGCACAATATAATTTGGCCATTGATGAGTTCTCGTTATCAGAAGAACGAATCGAGAAGGTGTTTCCTGAGCTTCCTAGGTTTAAATATCCACTATTTTTAGAAGCTGACTTTTCTGGAGGTATAAAGGAAGTTGATGTTAATTCAGTGAGTTTAAACTACGGGAGTTCGTCTATCAATACTTCCGGTAACTTGTACAATTTCGATAAAAATAATCCTTTCCAATACGATCTTCAATTTACGGATGTAAGGCTTGATACCTCTGATGTGAAATACTTTTTTCCAAATGTTAATGAATATCAATTATCAGCTATTGCAAACACAAAGCTGTCAGCCGGTGTATTGGGTAACTCAGAAGAAACTGAGGGTTTTTTTGCTAGTGAAGGACCAAGAGGAAAATTTGAACTGACGGGTGAAATTGGATTTGCAGCTCAAAAAAATCTTAACGTCAGGTATAGAACAGATTCCTTGAATATTGGAAATTTGATAGGCAATTTTATTCAAACTACAAATATTTCATCTGAAGGTGAGTTCCAAACTTCTGATTATAATGATTTCACGAGCTTTGATAGATTTACTTTTTCATCAAATGATTTAGGAATAAACGATTCTACGTTTTCTAAAGTAGAGTTTGTTGCCAGTGGTAGCAATAATATTATTTATCCAAATTTTTTGATAGAAGCTCAAAATGGAATACTAGAGGGAGAAGGGGTATTAGACTTTTCAAAACCCCAAACTTCGATTCTATTGGAAGGAAATGGAGAAAACCTAAGCCTACAATATTTTTTCCAGTCTTCCTTACTTGCTGATGTTCTCATGGACATAGAATATAAGGCTGAGTTTGTTGGGGAATCAGTAAATGATGCAACCGGAGTTTTGAATATCAACATCCCTTTTGCTACGGCTAACGAGGATACTTTAAAACCTCAGCTCATATATGCGGATGTGGCTAATCTATCACCTACTAATCGTTCTATTAGAGTAACAACAACAGCCGCTGATATTAGCTTGGAAGGTAATTACACTATTTCAAGTTTATTACCACTAACGAACTACTGGATTTCATTTTTTAAAGAAAGATTAGAGAACGAGTTTTTTACTGAATCGTTTTCCAAGAGAGAAATAAAAACGGATCAAAAGCTAGGTAATCAGGATTTTAATATTACGGCTCAACTAAAAGATGTAAATCTGATAAAGAAGTATCTCCCCAATTTCCCTGAAATGATCGCATCAACCAGAATTACTTCTAACATTACAGCTGATACCACCAGGTTATTATTTAATGCTGATATTTTTGATCCCAATTTTGAGATTGGAGAGTTTAAAGCAGACTCCATCAGAACTCAATTAACAGGCAGCTTCCGTCATAATCAGACACTGAAAGAGTTTTCCAATTTCCTGATAAGCGCAGAAATAGCAAATTTTGAAACTCCTTATTTTATCACACGGGGTTTTGATTTTGATTTTGATATGACAAGAGACTCAATTCATATCAAAAACCAAATTGATGTTATTGGAGAAGAATCTAATCTGCTCTTAGAAAGCACAACGTTGCTTACAGATTCGTCAATTATTTCAAAAATAAATGACTTTCAACTTGGGTCGGATGTCTACTCTTGGGAAAATAAAGACACGCCAATATTAACGTACAAAAATACCGAAAAATTAGTTTTTGAGGACTTTACATTCCAAAATCGTGAAGAGTTATTCAATATAGAAGGAGCGTTTAGTGAGGAACCTTCCGATTCTGTAAATTATCTGTTCAGAGGTGTAAAATTAGATCGAATCTCAAATCTGATAAATGGTAAAGTTGATTTTGGAGGAAATCTTAATGGTGTTTTTGTTACCAGAACTCTAACCAGATTACCCACAATAGAGGGAACAATTAATCTGAATGCATTTTCATTGAACAACCAAACCGTTGGGGATTTTGAAATATCAAGTGTGTTCAATAAAGAGTTGAACAGGTTTGATACCAATATAAACGTATCAACAGATTCTACTATTTATCCGTCTTATTTTGAAAGAAATGATAGAGAAGGGCAAAATTTAGAATTTTCAGGCTACGTTTTAGCTCCAGTTGATGGGGAATTTCCAAAGGTTGACTCGCTGTTTCATTTCGACCTGGATTTTAATACAGTAGATCTTTGGATAGTTCCATTTTTAATACCAAAAGTATTTACAGAAATGGCGGGAGTAGCATCAGGAAATGGAGAAATATGGGGTAATCTCGAAACCTATGATTTTAGAGTAGATTATAATATAGGTCCTAATGATGCTGTGTATATGAAACCCAGATTTTTAGATACTTATTATTACGGGCAAGGTCCTATTACTTTTACCAGAGCTGAAGGTCTTGTTTTTAAGGATATCTTTTTAATTGACCCATCAGGAGGTTTAGCCGTTTTAGACGGGTGGTATAATTTTAATGATTTCCAGCCTGTTCACAGCATGGATATTAATATTGATACGGATGAATTCCAGTTTTTAAATAATAATTTTGATCCAACTGTGCCCTTTTTTGGTAAAGCATACGGAACCGGAGTTGTCAATATTTCAGGAACAAATGTTAATCCTGTTCTAACAACCATTGAGCCTATGTTAATATCAGATTTCTCGCAAATAGAATTGCCACTTCTGGAAGAAACTGATTTTGACGAAGGCAATAAGTTTATTCGTTTTGTTGATAGTTTTGAAACGTATGGTTCCGATTCATCTTCATTTAATGGCTCTTCTACGAATTTTAATGAACAAGATGACCTTTCAGAACTAACTTTCGCCGAAAGATTCACTTTAGATCTTCAGTTCATCGCAAATAATCCGATGACAGTAAGACTCATTTTTGATCAGATTACAGGAGATGTAATTACAGCAAACGGGACTGGGCGATTAAGAATTCGATTGGAAGATGAAGACCTTAGCATTTTTGGAAGGTTTGACGTTAATGATGGAAACTATCAATTGGTAAGTGGGGACATATTTACAAGAAGGTTCAATTTGGAACCGGGAGGAAGTATCGTTTGGGAAGGAGAGCCTGACAATGCTCGATTAAATATCAATGCAGTATATTCTGCAAGACCAAATATAAGAACACTAACAACTTCAAGATCAGATCTGGATTTAACTGATCCAAGTAATATCCAAAGAACACCGGTAGATCTGGTGCTGAATATCAGTGGGTCGATCTCCAGTATTGAAAATAATTTTTACTTTAGGTTGCCTAACACTTTTGAATCAAGGCAGAACTCAACTTTGTCGACACAAATTGCATCATTGAATCGTAATGAGGACGAAAAATTGCTTCAAGCAACCAGCTTTCTATTAATGGGTGATTTTATACCAGCAACATCTGTTAACGGGGCGTCGTCACTTACAGAGAACTTTACAGGAAGTGGCGCTGTTTTAAATCCATTGATATCAAACCAATTAATAAGCCCTTTGCTTTCCAATCAAATTAACTCGTTATTAAGTAGTGATATAAGTAGTTTTGATGTAGATTTTAACTTAAACACCTATAATCAAGTAGATTTGGGGCTCGCACTTAGGCTTTATAACGATAGAATAATTATTCGAAGAGACGGTCAACTTACAGGAGCACAATCAAATATTGGAGATTTAGGAGCTACATATAAAATTAACCGAACATTTTCAGTTACAGCTTTTCACAGGCAGGATCCCACATTCAGTAATTTGTCAAATGGGCAAGAAACGCAACAGGGGCAAGATATAAATGGAGTTGGGGTTGAAGCAGAAGTAAGCTTTAATACTTGGCAGGATTTCTTCAAAAAAATAGGAAGTCCCTTTAGAAAGTTATTCGGCAAAAAAGAAGAAGAAAAAGATGGGAATGAAAATCCCAGTTAACAAAAGGAATTAATGAGTAGAAACTCACGAGAAAGTAGTTTAGAACAAATAATAATCGATCTTGTAAAAAGCAGTCCGAATAATTCATTACAACGAGATGTAATCGCAAATGCTTTAGCAATCAATAGTAAAAAGGAATACAGGAAACTCGATAAGGCTATAGGCAGGCTCGATAAGAGAGGCATTTTGAGTAAAAACGGCTCTCAGATTCAACTCAGAACCTCACATAGTAAACTAAAAAAGGAAAACTCTAATTTAGTTGAAGGGTATATACAACTAACACCCAGAGGAACAGGTTATGTAATAGTAGAGGGGATGGAAGATGATATAATGATTCCTTCTAATGACACTGGACTATCACTGCCAAATGATATAGTGTCGGTTAAAATAACGGGTAAAAAAGGTAGTGGCCAACCAAAAGGTAAAATTGTAGAAATTCTGAAAAGAGGGAAAGAATTTTATGTAGGTACGTTCAAGAGAACTGGTGATAGAACATATATAATAGAACCAGATCAGAAATCTGCTCACATCAATTTTTTTGTACTAAAGGATAATATTAATGGAGCTCATAATAATGATAAAGTTCTGTTTAATCTTAAAAACTGGACGCACCCAAAAGCGCTACCTGAAGCAGAAGTAATTTCAATTTTGGGGAAATCTGGTACCAACGACGCAAATATTTTATCAATCTTAGCAGAAAATGAACTTAAAGCCGACTTTGATGATGAAGTTGAAAAGTTCGCTGATCGAATACCTGTTGATATTCCGGAGGAAGAATTTAAGCGTCGTAGAGATATGCGTGACGAGTTTGTATTTACTATTGATCCCGCAGATGCCAAAGATTTTGATGACGCATTAAGTATCAAGGTATTAGATAATGGAAATTATTATCTGGGTGTACATATTGCAGATGTAAGTCATTATGTAACCTCTGATACAATTCTTGATAAGGAAGCTTACAGCAGAGGAACCAGTGTTTATTTGGTTGACAGAGTAATTCCAATGCTGCCTGAGAAATTAAGTAATGGGGTGTGTAGCCTTAGGCCTAATGAAGACAAGTTGACTTATAGTTGTTTCATGGAAATTGATACATCAGGAAACCTGATAAACTATTCAGTTGAAGAAACGGCAATACATTCTAAGTGCCGTTTTAGCTATGAAGAAGCTCAGGAAGTTCTTGATGGCGCGAGCCATAAACATAAGAAAGAACTTAAAACGGCCGAGAAACTTGCTAAAACATTACATGAAAAAAGATTTAAAGAAGGTGCTATAGATTTTGATAATCCGGAACCTAAATTCGTTTTGGATGCTAAAGGAGTGCCGATCGATGTAATAATCAAAAAAAGAATTTTTGCTCATAGATTGATCGAAGAGTGTATGTTAATGGCAAACAAGACTGTTGCGCTACATGTTGAGAACCTCAGAAAAGAATCTGGGAAGAAAAAGTCCAAAAACCTATTCCCGTTTTTCTATCGAATACATGATAAGCCGGATCAGGAAAAACTTGCAGGTGTAGCGGAACAAGTTGCACCTTTTAATATCAAGTTTGAAGTGTCGGAGAACATGTCTCCAAAAAAGATAAATAACCTCCTTCAAAAGGTAAAAAATACACCGGTGGAATCTATTGTAAATGGCCTGATGTTACGCTCGATGGCTAAAGCTGAATACTCTCCTGCAAATATCGGTCACTTTGGTTTGGGTTTTCCACATTACGCACACTTTACAAGCCCTATTCGCCGTTACCCCGATGTGATTGTTCATAGGCTATTGAAAAAGTATTCTTCGGGAACAACAGGTATTAGCTTTGAAGCTCTCACAAAACATGGCGAACACTGCAGCACCAGAGAAAGAGTAGCAGTTGATGCCGAAAGAGATTCAATTAAATTGAAGCAAGTGGAATTTTTAAGTACGAAAATAGGGGAAAATTTTAACGGTACGATTACCGGAGTAACAGAAAGAGGTATTTTCGTAAATTTGGATGATATCCATTGTGAAGGAATGGTTAGAGTTTCAGACTTAAAAGGTGATTATTACGTATTCAACCAAAAAACACATGCTCTAATTGGGCGGTCTTCAGGAAGGTCGTACAAACTTGGAGATGCCATAAAAGTGAAGGTTGAAAGTACTAATACCCAAAAAAGGCAAATTGATTTTTCACTGGCAAAATAACTGGTATTGATATGAAGGCACGAATATTATTAACCGTATTAGCAAGTATTCTGGCTACAAGCCTGACTTATTCTCAATATTTTTCCTATGGAAAAAACAGAGTTCAATACGAGAATTTTGAATGGCGTTACTTACAATCAAAGCATTTTGATATATACTATTACGGTGCAAAGAATTACAAATTAGCTGAATTTGCTTCCATGAGCGTTGAAAGTGCTTATAAGCAATTGAAAGATGATTTTGATCACGAACTTTCTGATAGAATCTCAGTTATAATTTATGATTCTCACAACGATTTCTCTCAAACAAATATAGTAACGCTACCTACTAGTGCCGAAGGAATTGGGGGAGTAACAGATAAGTTTAAAAACAGAATGACCATCCCTTTTGATGGGAAGTATGATGATTTCAGAAGAACAATTCATCATGAATTGGTTCATGCTGTATTCAATGATATGTTTTACGGAGGTTCTTTAAATTCAATCATACAAAACAATATCCAGCTTGTGTTTCCACTCTGGTTTGAAGAAGGACTTGCAGAGTATACCGCTCTTGGTTGGGACACTAACACAGATATGTTTATTAGGGACGCAATAATTAATAACTATTTATCTCCAATCCAATTTTTGAATGGATACTATTCTTACAGAGGGGGGCAGTCTGTTTGGAATTATATTGTTGAGGAATATGGTAGAGAAAAGATTTCAGAAATTCTTCAAAGCATTAAAACCAGTAGAAGTATTGAATATGGTTTTAGAACATCTATAGGATTAAGTGTTCAGGAGTTGTCTGATGTGTGGATGGAAGCGTTAAAGAAGCGTTATTATCCTGAGGTTGCAGAGAGGCAACGAGCTGATGCCATTGCAACATTATTAACAAAGCGTGGAGATTTTGGTACGTATAACACTAGTGGCGCAATCTCTCCTCAGGGAGATAAAATTGCATTCATCACCAATAGCAGAGGCTACTTTGATGTTGTGGTTATAAGTTCAATTGATGGAAGAAAACTAAAAACTTTAATTCGGGGAGAAGATAATCCGGATTTTGAAGAGCTTAACATATTAAATCCTAACCTAACCTGGTCTCCTGACGGTGCGAAAGTAGCTTTATCTACTAAAACTAAAGGGCGTGATGATATTGCTATAATCGATTATAACACCAAAAAAATTGAGAAGATCAAATTCCCGAGTATTGATGCAATCGGATCGGTCTCATGGTCACCTGATGGTTCAAAAATTGCTTTTGATGGGAACATAGGTCCTTTTCAGGACATATTTGTATACGACATTCTATCCAAACAACTCACTAATATAACTAAAGATATTTTTTCAGATAGTGAGCCTGCATGGTCAGCAGATTCCAGATCTGTATTCTTTGTCTCGGATAGAGGAGAAAGTCTTCGACTAGGAGAAACAACTACAAGTTATAGTTTGTTTAAAGAAAACGGAATCTATCAAACAGACATATACCAAGTGACAATTGGTAATTCTTTAGCAACTCAAATTACTAACACCCCACTTTGGAATGAGTTTCAACCGGTTACAACACAAACAGGTAAACTAGTATTTATTTCAGATGAAAATGGGATTCAGAATCTTAAAGAACTTAATTTGAGAACAAGAACTACAATCCCTTTATCGGATCTGCAAAGTGGAATATCTCAGATTTCAATTAGCGCTGATGGAAGTAAATTAGTGTTTAATTCAATCAATGATGGATATTTAGATCTGTTTTTAATTAAATCTCCATTAAACAGGCAAATTGAAAAACCTGTTACAAATAATTATTGGGCGAATAGAAGAGCTAGTGAAACTCAAACTCAAAGAGTTCCTGCCACCAAGTATGCTCAAGAACTATTTGAAGAAGGTGTTATATCAATTACTCAGGTAGAAGTAAAAGAAAAAGCAGCAAAAGATTCATTGGCATCTGAGAATGAAGAAACTAATTCAACCATTGACTTCAGGAATTATGTTTTTGCAGATGATGTAATTCAGGATTCGACTATTTATTTAAAAGATATTGAAGCATTTACAATAGAAGATAATTTGACAGAAGACGGGCGATATGTTCCAAATGAGTATAGACTTAAGTTCGGTGTTGATATCGCATACAACCCTTCATTTTACGCCTCTACATACGGGTCATACGCACTTACGCAATTCATTATCAGTGATTTGTTAGGTGACCATCAGATCGCCTTAGGAACTAATTTCGTATTTGATCTAAGGGAAAGCGATTATACAATACAGTATGGTAATTTCAAGAACAGAACTAATTATTTTGCAAATTACTTTCATACTTCAAGAAGATATCAAAATTTTTTCGGAGAGCTTATACGTTATAGAACCTATGGGTTAGGAGGAACCATTCAATATCCTTTTGATAAATTCAGAAGAGTAGATTTTAACCTAACTCTTTTGAACGTAGAACTAGATTATAACTCTTCAGTTTTCGGAACGGGAACCAATAGTACATCCAGAAGAGAAACTAGCCGCTTTTTATACCCAGAGGTAGTATTTACGGATGATAAAACGAAGCCTGGATTTATTACACCTTCAGGTGGATATCGTTATTCCATTGGGTTAAGTGGAAGCCCGGCTATAGGTAAAACTGCTCCAGAATTTGCTTCAGTTTTGGGAGACTTTAGAAAGTATTTTGATCTTGGATCCAGATATTCCATTGCATTAAGATATTCAGGTGCAGTTTCTATAGGTAAAGATTCTCAAAACTATTTTCTTGGGGGTAAACTTGGTTGGATAAATCAGCAGTATTCTGAAAATGGATTTTCAATTGACAGATTAACGGATAATTTCTTTACCGTACCTGCTCTTCCATTACGAGGGTTTAAATACAATTCTATTAATGGTAATAACTTTGGTCTTATTAATGCAGAATTTAGATTTCCGATTTTCGCTGCGATTATACCCGGAGCGTTACCCATTCTACCGCTTTACAACTTAACTGGAGTTGCTTTTTTAGATGCAGGTACTGCGTGGGGTCAAAGAATAGATTATTTCCTACTAACTGAGAAAGATCCGAATTCAGAATTAGCTTTTAATGGTAAAGAACTTGATTTCTCTGTAGCACGAGAAAGAATAGGATATGTTCAAGTTCAGGATGGTTCGTTTTCTGAGCACACATATCTGGATGGAGATATTCTGATTGGAGGTGGGTTTGGGATTAGATCTATTTTCTTGGGGTTACCATTTGGCTACGATGTTGGTTGGCACCATGATGGTAAAGGATTCAATGGAAAGGCAGTTCATTACTTTTCAATAGGAATAGATTTCTAAATTTATTTTCGGGAGTTAAAACTATCGGAAAATAAAAGTCGGTGATAGTTTTTGACAGGGTCCCGATAATAGACGAACGCTCGGTATTCTTGATACCGGTTTGTGATGGAATCATTTATCGGTACTGAGGAAGAGTTTTCAAAATTAGAATTTCTTTGAAAATATTTATACCGATAGTTTCCCTGCTTGATGATAAAACGGGTAGTCCACAGATCTGTTGATGGATTATATTTTAGTTGAGATTCTTTGTTCAATTTCCATGAATTAAAATCACCGGCCACAAATAAATCTGTATGTTCAGTGTTTAAAGTTCCGGAGTCAAATTGAAAGGTAGTTTCTGTATATCTTGAATCCCGTTTGGTATATGGGTTTCCGAAGTTCGAACTGAAGTTTGTGCTGGGTGAAGCTGAAAAATTCAATACATCTCTTTTAAGTATCACTCTTGGTGGAGTGTATTCGGGTTGCCAATCTTCAATTTTTTGTAAATTAATAGCTAGGTCGGTTAGATCGAGTGGTATAAAATCAAAACTAGATGAAAAGGTATTGTTTCTAGGTGTATAAAAACGAACTTTTCCAGGAGTAGTTATATCAAAACTTTTAGTAGATATAGCACTTCCCCAAAAGCGATTTTGAACAAAACTAAAGGAAAGATCAAATTGAGGGAATTCTACTTCCTCAGGATAGTCATATAGGGAGAAAAGTTGGTCTAACGCGGAAAAATTATCGCCCGAATTAAACAACGTTTCAACTCTTGAAGTTAAATTCCCGATTTGTTCTGTTACATAAAATGGGACGCTGAAAAGTTTAGTATTTGAAGTATAATCGTATACGTTTAAAAGATAATTTCCACTGGTAATAAACTTCAATGTATTATCAGGAAATTCAGCTTTATAATGAAAATAATTAGGTTTGGATAAAGAGTTTGTATCGCCACCTGTTAGTATCAGTTCATTAAAACCGTCAATGTACCAAGCCTCAGGTATATTGCTAGGCATCCAGTTTTGGTCAAAATGTTGAAATGTAATTCTGAACTGTCCGGAAATTGAAGTTAGTTCATCAAATTCTAAAACCAATTTCTCATTTTTGTTCAAAGTTATAATAGGAGGGCTATTGATGTTTCCTTTTCTATAAAGCTGAATACTTTTAAAAGAATTAGGAGCTGTTAATTGGTTAGGGACTAAAAGAAGCCCTCTATCCAGATCTTGATTGGAAACTATATTCCGTGTTTTGAGTTCAGAAGTATTTGAGCACGAAAAACTTAGAATTACAAAGAAGAGTAAGCAATATTTATACATTTATTGTTCCTTCGAAAACAAAATTTGCAGGACCGGCAAGCTTCACATCGATATACTTTTCTTGTTGCTCATAATAGCTGAAGGAAACGATCAACTCGCCACCTTTTACTTTAACTGTGTAGCTAGCAGCTTGAAGTTTTTGGTTTGAAGAAAAATGCTCGGCTATTGCAGAGGCAATAGCTCCCGTTCCACAAGCAAGAGTTAGATTTTCAACTCCTCGTTCGTATGTTTGTAATTCAAGAACCGATTGTTTGGTTTTGCAAACAAAGTTTACATTAGAACCTGGAGGATTTAGACCATCATGATTTCTTATCATTGACCCTAATTTAACTAAAGCCGATTCATTTTTCAGTTCTTTTGAATTAATAAAGCTTACAACATGCTCAGTTCCTGTATAAATTTGAATAAGAGATTGGTTTTCAATTCGAATATTCTGAGGAATTGACACATCCGGAAAATCTACTATAACGGAATTACTATTTAAGTCTACTTTTGCTTTGTAAATTGAATTATGAACGTTGAAAGTTTGAAAAGCATCAAATCCATGGGTTGCGGCAAAAAGAGCCAGACATCTACTCCCATTCCCACACATTCCAGCGTCACTTCCGTCCGCATTTCTATAGGTCATGGTGTAATCTACACCTTCAATCTGAGGATGCTGAAGAGCTAATAATCCGTCGGATCCAACGCCAAACTTTCTGTCACATAGTTTAGGTGTAAAAGCTATAATCTCATCTAAAGAAAAATTCGCATCACGGTTGTCAATTACAACAAAGTCGTTTCCGGCTCCTTCCATTTTAAAGAATCTGATTTCTTTCATTATTCAACAAAGGCTGGTAAATGTTTCCACTGTTCAGTTTCTGAGATATATGGATCTAAACCCCTCATTAAAGCAGAAAATCTCAATGAAAGGACCACAAAAATTAGTTTAGGCGAAACATTTTGTCTAAGCATGGGTCTGCATTCATCAATATGTAAAAGCATTTTTTCTAATTCAGCGTCTTTCAATGACGTTATGAATTTTTTTATAGAAGATAGTTGATCAACATTCGTGATCAGTTTTTCATTCTCAGTTTCTTTGTATACAATAAGATCACGTATGTACATTTCCAGCAAGTTGGTGATAGCAATCATGCCCTCAATGTTATTAGAGCTTTGCCAATCTTGTGAAAGTTTAGAAAGAGCAGAAGCATCTTGGCTGAAGGAGAGTCTTAAAAAATCAACAATCTCTTCCCGATTTCGTTTAAGACTTCCTACATCAAAAAAACGAGTAGCAGCATAATTACCATTAGCCACTCTTGCTAAGTATGCAGCATCAACAGGATCAATGTTATCGACTTCAATTAAACCTTGTTCAACTTCAGCTTGGGTAAGTGTGCCCAATGGAATATGTTGGCAACGAGAGGTAATGGTTGGAAGAAGACTGTCAATGCTTTCTGTAGTAAGTATGAACATCAAGCGATCGGAAGGTTCTTCCAATAGCTTTAAAAAAGCATTCGCGGTTTCTTTTCTCATTGTTTCGACCTGAGTCATTATAACGATAACTCGATCACCTTCATTGGGACGTAATTTAGCAATCGGTCGAATTTCATCTCTGAAATAATCAATCGGATAGAATGCTTGTAGATTTTTTGAAGAGCTATCTTCATGTAGCGAAGGGCGTTGAGAAAAATTTATAATCTCATAGGGATCTTTTGCTAATAACTCTAATCGTTCTCGTACAGCTTCAGTATTAGCTGAAGTAGGCTTCGGAATAAAAACATGAATATCCGGATGAGAAAACCAAGATGACTTCTTAGAGCTTGTTTGTGAACCTAAATCAGAAATATTACTGATGCCATTCATAGCTTCAGCAAAAGCTAAAGCAAATGCCGTTTTACCAACGCCTGAAGTACCGGATATTAAATAAGCATGCCCAACTCTTTCTGAGCTGAGCATCCTTTCGATCTGTTTTTTAGCTCTTTTTTGTCCGATCAAGCGGTTATTTCCAAATGAAATATTCAATCATTCCTCCCATATGTATTCGAAAAGTAAAATTCCGGCTGTTATAGTAACTCCAATAAAACCAATTAAGGCAGAAAAATCATTAGTAAATCCTTCACTAGAACCGTTAATAAATGCACTTTTAGTGATACTGGTAAGCAATAAAATAAAAGGGATAAATAATGGAATAGTAAGAACAGAAAAAATTGCTCCTTTGCGTTCGGCTTGCGAAACAATAGCTGCAATCATTGTAGAAACACCAGATAATCCAATGGTGCCAAAAATCAAGATTGTTAAAAATGAACTCCAGGAGACAATCGAGAGATCAACCAGAAAAATATAAATACCGAATGTGAAAACATTGATAGCAAAGCTAAAAGCGATATTGTAAAGTAGTTTTCCTGAGTAAACAGATGTACCAGAAGCATAAATTCTTAAAAGATTGTAGGTGTTTTTATCCGTTTCAGAAATAAAGCTTCTACCCAACGATGATAAAGCTGCAAATAGAACGACGATCCAAATTAAACCGCTTTTAGGAGTAGGATTTAGTTCCTGAGCTTTGAGTGTGAACATGATCAGGAATAGCGACGAGATCACAAATGCAATTACCATGTTAAAGGCAAAACGCGTCCTGAATTCTGTCTTCAGATCTTTTTTAAAAATAGTAATAGTGCCTCGTAACCAGTCCATACCCAAGTTTAAGCATTTAGTAACGGAGTTGCCCAAAATCAGCTAAATAATCTTTGATTGATTCCCGTTCAACTGGCTATATTCCAACTCTTCAATCTAAATATGCAAACAGCCCAAATGAATCTATTCTCCCTACTGAAAACGGAAACCATTCTTACAGAGCTTAAAGTAAATAACAAAAGAGAGTTGATTTCTGTCTTAGTGGATTCATTAAAAGTTGAGCTAGGTACAGGTAATCTAAGCGAAATTAAAGAAGCTGTTTTAGAAAGAGAAGAGGTAATGTCTACAGGAGTAGGTAAAGGGCTTGCTATTCCACATTGCAAATCTAAAATAGTTGAAGAAAATTTTGGTGCATTCGCTGTATTGAAAGAACCATTAGAATTCAATGCCGTTGATGATCAGCCGGTTCAATTGGTTTTTTTACTTGTCGGGCCTGATACAAAAAACAGCCTTCATATTAAATTACTAAGCCGCATCTCAAGGTTAATGAATAGCTCTACCTTCAGAGAAACAGTACTAAATTGCCAAAACTCTGCTGAGATCCTGGATGCTTTTCGTGAAGAGGAAGAAAAATACTTCATAAATTAATATGAGAAGATTGAAAACATCTGTGCTTATAGTTTTCTCGATTTTTATGTCTGTTTCAATATCTGCGCAGGGTGTTGAGCAGCTATTGGAAACCCTACCCAACCAGGAAGCATTTTGGTCATTAACTGTTCTGGATGAATCCGGTAATAAACTGGAAAACTTCAATTCTGATAAACTCGTTATTCCTGCATCCAATCAGAAACTATATACACTGGCAGCAGTTTTGGATCGGTTGGGAAGTGATTACACTTATTTCACAAATATATATGGAAATGGTCAAATCACGGATTCGGTCTATTATGGGGATTTGATTTTTAGGGGAGTTGGCGATCCGAGTATTAGTGGTTTCCTATATAATGAAGATCGATATCATGTTTTTAGTGAGTTAGAAAAACAAATTAAGAGCAATGGAATCAAAAATATTGCAGGTGATTTAGTTGCAAATATTGGTTTCTTCGATGAGCATGATTTTCCGATTGGGTGGGACTGGTATGATATGTCGTTTTATTACGGAGTTGAGGTTGCACCATTATCATTCAATAACAATGCGGTTGATTTAGTAGTAAATGCTGATGGAAAAATAGGGGATACTCCCGAAATAAATTGGTTTCCAGAAAATACAGAATACGTTGAGTTTATTAATGAACAAGAGATCGTAGAAGAAAACAGAAAATATGATGAAGATTACAAAAAAGGTTTAGGATCAAACTCAATCTATCTTGGGAGCAAACTCCCAAAAGGATATTTGGAAGAAGAATCACTGGCTATATCAGAAGCGGAGAATTATTTCCTTCATAGCTTTGATGCTTACTTAAACTTGAAAGAAATTAAAACCAATTCGACATTTGAAGTTCATAGAGATAATATTCCTGATCATTGGGTCAATTATAGAGTAATTGCTTCCCACACTTCCAAGCCACTTTCTGAACTTATAAAATGGGCGAATAAGGAAAGCGATAACTTCTATACTGAAATGATGCTGAAAACCTTGGCAGCAGAAGAGCAGGGTATTCCGGGTACATTCGAAAACGGTATTAAAGAAGTGCGCAATTTTCTTGCTGAACAAGGATTGGATACCAATTTGGTGAAAATGAACGATGGTTCCGGTTTGGCAATGGGGAATTATACCACAACAGGAAACATCAGCAAGTTGCTGTATTCGATGAAATCTCATGAAGAATGGAATGTATTCTATGGTAGCTTTCCGGTTGCAGGAATTGATGGTTCCATTGCTCATCGTTTTAAAGGAACTGAATTGTATAATAATATCCGTGCTAAAACAGGGTATGTCAGTGGGGTGAGGACACTAAGTGGCTACATGACTACCCGATCAGGAAAACAAATTGTATTTAGTTTAGCGACCAATCATTTTGCAGGAAAAGTACGTCCCGTAGATAATTCTCATCAGCAGATTTTGCAATATCTGTATGAAAAATATTGATTAGATTCAGCCATGTCGAAATCTAAACCACATATATTAGTTACAGACGATGAAAGGGGTATTCGTAATACTCTGAAGGAAATTCTTGAATTCGAAGATTATGAAGTTTCTCTGGCTGAAAGTGGTACGGAAACTTTAGAAATGATCTCCAAAAATGATTTCGATTTGTTGTTTCTGGATATCAAAATGAAAGGAATTGACGGTATTGAAACTTTGAGGCAATTAAGAACAGCCGGATTCGATTTTCCCGTAATTATGATCTCTGGTCATGGAACCATTGATATTGCCGTGGAAGCTACGAAAATGGGAGCCTTCGATTTTCTTGAAAAGCCACCTGATCTGAACAGATTGCTTTTGACAGTCAGAAACGCGCTTTCTCAACAGAATCTGGCAAAAGAAGTAAAACAGATCAGAAAAAAACTTCCAAAGATCCAGGAGATCATCGGAGAAAGCAAAGCTATTACTAAGATCAAGGAAATGATCGATAAAGTAGCACCGACTCAATCCAGAGTTTTGATCACAGGCGAAAACGGAACCGGAAAAGAGTTGGTAGCTAAATGGATTCATGAGAAAAGCACGAGAAGTGGAGAAGTATTTGTAGAAGTAAACTGTGCTGCAATACCCTCTGAATTATTAGAAAGTGAGCTTTTTGGTCATGAGAAAGGTGCTTTTACCGGCGCCAATGAGCAAAGAATAGGTAAGTTCGAGCAAGCTGATGGGGGAACACTTTTTCTGGATGAGATCGGGGATATGAGTCTAGAAGCACAAGCAAAAGTACTTCGTGCTCTTCAGGAAAATACCATTACACGAGTTGGTGGTAACGAATCTATCAAAGTTGATGTAAGAATTTTGGCGGCTACCAATAAAGATCTACAATCAGAAATTAAAGAAGGAAACTTTCGAGAAGATCTCTTTCACAGAATTAGTGTAATACCGATAGAAGTTCCCAGTCTAAACGACAGAACCGGAGATATTCCGTTAATTGCCAAGTCCTGTCTTGAAAAACTAAAAGCAACTGATATCAGTTTTTCTTCTGTAGAGTTTGATGATTCGGGATTGAAAGCCCTCAAGAAAAGAAACTGGACAGGAAATGTTCGTGAACTATATAATGCAGTAGAAAGATTAGGTATCTTATCAGCCGACGGTTTAATAGATAAAGAATCTGTTGAAAGCGTATTAAAGTCGAAAGAAATAGATGGAAAAGATCTTGGGGGACTTGCAGATGAGACAAATAATTTCCAGGACTTTAAAGAGACAGCAGAGCGAATATTTTTGGTTAAACAACTCGAAAAGAATGATTGGAATATTTCTCAAACTGCAGATGCGGTGGGCTTACAACGCAGCCACATCTACAACAAAATGAAAAAATATAATATAGAGCGATAGCATGAGTGCAGAAATCATTGATGGTAAAAAAGTAGCAGAACTGGTCAGGGATCGTGTGAGAGAAGATGTTTCTGACTGGAAAGCAAAAGGCAACAGAGCTCCTTTTCTGCAAGTAGTGTTGGTTGGAGATGATCCTGCATCAAGAGTGTATACAGGTGCTAAAACAAAAGCCTGTGAAGATGTTGGTATTGAAACCAAAACAGAGATATTACAAGATACCATCTCAGCTAAGGAGTTAAAGGCATTAATACGAGAGTACAATGCTGACGACTCTATAGATGGAATTTTAGTTCAGCTTCCCTTACCATCGCATTTAAGTTCTCATGATGTGATCGAAACTATAGATCATCGAAAAGATGTGGACGGTTTCCATCCTATGAATGTGGGTAGATTATCTCTGGATCAACCTTGTTTTAAAAGTTGTACTCCTGCAGGTGTGATGGAATTATTTAAACATTACAGCATTGGAGTGAAAGCAAAACATGCAGTTGTTATTGGTGCAAGTAATATAGTGGGCTCACCTATGGCAACGATGCTTTCCAGAGAGAATTCATCCGGAAAAGCGACTACTACCATATGTCATAAATATACCAAAGATCTTACCCTGCATACCATAAATGCGGATATTTTGATCGTTGCAGCCGGGCAACCACATCTTGTAAAAGCTGAAATGGTAAAAGAAGGAGCCGTAATTGTGGATGTTGGAATTAACAGAGTAGCAGATGAAACTTCTGAAAAAGGGTACAAGTTAGTTGGGGATGTAGACTTTGATTCCGTGAAGAAAAAAGCCAGCTGGATCACACCCGTTCCCGGTGGAGTGGGCCCAATGACAGTAGCCATGTTAATGAAAAATACTCTCCTTGCAGCCAAGAAGAGTATTTACCCCGAATAATTTAAAACTATTTTATAAATCGAATCGTCTATACATAAATTATTAATAATAAATTATGTAGCGATGAAAAAACTATCAATCTTTTCTTTTTTTCTATTCTTATCGATTAACAGTTCAGCACAATCACGATTTAACTCTTCAGAAGGGTTATATCTTAAGACAAATAGTCCGGTTGTAAGCAACAATTATGGAATTAATGCTATGATTGGATATAGATTTAATGACAGACTTAGTGCTGAATTAAATTTTACAGGAAGTGGCTATTTGAGTTTTGGATCATCCTATTTACACCGAATAGGTAAAAAAGATAAATGGGGTGTTGGTTTGAGTGCTAGTGTATTCAGAGATCAATACTCATTTTCAGGTGACTATTATGGATTTAGTGTTGACCCTTTTGTTTTTAGGACTGTTGATATATCAGAGAAATGGAAAATTACACCTACTCTTCAATTAAATACGACCCGAGTTGATGAGAGTTATTTATCAAACCTTGAGCTTTCAGTTCCGGTAACATTTAAGTTTCTAAAAAATAGCTCAATAACTCTTCATCCGTCGTACCGGATTACAGGTTCTCAGTTTACTGATCCTAATTATTCTAATGGGAAATTCAATATTGGTTTGAGCATTGATTTTTAAAAAGAAAAGTTTTTTCAAACAGGGGTGACACTATGTTGTCACTCTTTGTGATTAAGTTTGGGTAAACAATAAAACAAAACCCAACTATCATGTCACTTCATACACTTACAACTCCGGCAATCTCTAAAAAATCAGAAACTAAACTTTTTGTTGCTCCGCTTTTAAATCGTATTAAAAAAGAAAGCAAAAAAGAGTTTGTAGAAATGCAGCAGACTTTTGAACTAATGGGATGGGGAGAACTACCTGATGAATTAAAGATCGAGATCTATGATGACGTTCGTTTCATGGTTCAGGAATTGAAAGGCTATTATTCAAGTTGCGACCAATTTGTTCAGCAAAGAAGAAATACGGTTCACTTTTGGGTAAGTAGTTTTCAGGATGGGATTTGCTCTCTGGAAGCAGCTATTAAAGCGTTGAAAGTAAAGACAATGTAAGAGTAATAAGAGTAAATGAAATTTCACAACTTATACTGATGAATAACACTATTTTTGCTATTAAAAAAGTCTTTATCTGATTATTTTTGTACAAGTTCGTACAGGTATTCGCCAAGTAATTTGTGTGTATATTTATTTGGATGATTGTCAAATTGAATAATATATTTGGAAGAATTAGGGCTGTAATCTGGAAGTATATCTTTAATTTCAATAACAGGAACTCCCAATTTGCATAATTGAGTCAATATTTGACTATATAGGTCTGATTCAGATTCTTTTAACTGCCATAGGATTACATAGAATTTGTTTCCATACCTCTCATTAAAGATTTGATACGATTCCTTAACAACTTTAGCCAGTAATTCTACATCGTCATAAGAGTACTGTCTATTTCTATAGAAAATATTCTTGACTAAATGTGATCGGAAAAAAAATGATTTTATTTTACCTGTGATATTATTGTTGAAAGCTCCATTATAAACTAGTTTATTAGTTTTTTCTGATATTTTATACTCAGGCCCAAAAAAGTCCCAACCTGATTTGTCTGCAACTCTGAAAACATGATCCGGGATAATTTGAAGTATACCGACTTGGGGTTTCAAGCCTGATAGCGGTTTTTTCTCAAGATTGTTTTCGAGTAATGCTAATGTCTGATGCGGACCATATCCAATATAAGCGTAGTTTATTGCTTTAAACTTTCCATGAGATTTATTTTGAAAAATGGAGGAAGAAGTTTCATGATCTTCAACACCTTCTCCAAAAGTAAATGAGTCTCCAAAAAAAAGAGCTGCATTAGCCCATGAACTTGAATCCGGTGACTGATTTTTTCTTAAACCATATTTATCAATTGTTTGACTATACTTGTAAAGTAGCGAATCACCATAATATTTGTTAATCAAGTAAGAAGAATTTGCAGATGGAGCATAACCTAAAATTTTATGGCCCTGAATATTTTTTCCTGAGATGACCTTAACATCAGCTTTTAAATTTTTGATTGGGGTACCAAAATTAAATACTCCAGCATAATATGCTTCAGCCATAAGGAGAGCAATTATAACTGCCCCAAAATAAATAAGTGCAATTTTAACTCTTGTTGCCAAAACAGATTATCATGAATTTTAAAAATTGTGTTAAGTTTTTATTGAACATGAAATTTCAATGGTATTTAATTTTTAATACCTAACTAACATATTGAGTTTTAATTTAATTACATAGATTAATATTCCAGTCATGTGTGACACTATGTTGTCACTCTGTGTGATTAAGTTTGGGTAAACAATAAAACAAAACCCAACGATCATGACACTTCATACACTTACAACTCCGGCAATATCAAAAAAATCAGAAACTAAACTTTTTGTTGCCCCGCTTTTAAATCGTATTAAAAAAGAAAGCAAACAAGAGTTTGTAGAAATGCAGCAGACTTTTGAATTAATGGGCTGGGGTGAACTACCTGATGAATTAAAGATCGAGATCTATGATGACGTTCGTTTCATGGTTCAGGAATTGAAAGGCTATTATTCAAGTTGCGACCAATTTGTTCAGCAAAGAAGAAA